>Ga0308163_10000005_pt1 | contig 930334 bp, 770 predicted proteins | sample PhyTR1_FD_201037 | JGI IMG/M metagenome (GOLD analysis project Ga0308163, IMG submission 201037) | Phyllosphere microbial communities from UC Gill Tract Community Farm, Albany, California, United States - DLSLT.R1 | ecosystem: Host-associated > Plants > Phyllosphere > Unclassified | place...
GCACAACCAGAACGATTACCGTTCCTATTTTGAACGATGCGATCAGTGAATCAACCGAGGCATTTACTGTTGTACTTTCTGGCATCAGTACAGGTCCGACTACTATAGCAACTTCTACCGGCACAGGAACAATTACCGATGATGATGCATCGAGCTTAGCGATCAACAACGTAAGTGCTGCCGAAAACGTAAGCGGCGGCAACATGGTATTTACGGTGACTTTAACTGGCGCTATCCAGGACCAGGTAACTGTTAATTATGCCACAGCAAACGGTACTGCCATTGCCGGTTCAGATTATACCAATACCACAGGAACGCTAACCTTCCCGGCAAACTCGCCGACAGGCACAACCAGAACGATTACCGTTCCTATTTTGAACGATGCGATCAGTGAATCAACCGAGGCATTTACTGTTGTACTTTCTGGCATCAGTACAGGTCCGACTACTATAGCAACTTCTACCGGCACAGGCACCATTACAGATGACGATGCATCGAGCTTAGCGATCAACAACGTAAGTGTTGCCGAGAACGTAAGCGGCGGCAACATGGTATTTACGGTGACTTTAACTGGCGCTATCCAGGACCAGGTAACTGTTAATTATGCCACGGCAAACGGTACTGCCATTGCCGGTTCAGATTATACCAATACTACAGGAACGCTAACCTTCCCGGCAAACTCTCCGACCGGAACAACCAGAACGATTACCGTTCCTATCTTGAACGATGCGATCAGTGAATCAACCGAGGCATTTACCGTTTTACTTTCTGGCATCAGTACAGGTCCGACTACTATAGCAACTTCTACCGGCACAGGCACCATCACCGATGATGATGCATCGAGCTTAGCGATCAACAACGTAAGTGTTGCCGAGAACGTAAGCGGCGGCAACATGGTATTTACGGTGACTTTAACTGGCGCTATCCAGGACCAGGTAACTGTTAATTATGCCACGGCAAACGGTACTGCCATTGCCGGTTCAGATTATACCAATACTACAGGAACGCTAACCTTCCCGGCAAACTCTCCGACCGGCACAACCAGAACGATTACCGTTCCTATCTTGAACGATGCGATCAGTGAATCAACCGAGGCATTTACAGTTGTACTTTCTGGCATCAGTACAGGTCCGACTACTATAGCAACTTCTACCGGAACCGGAACAATTACAGATGATGATGCATCGAGCTTAGCGATCAACAACGTAAGTGTTGCCGAAAACGTAAGCGGCGGCAACATGGTATTTACGGTGACTTTAACTGGTGCAATCCAAAATCAGGTAACTGTTAATTACGCCACGGCAAACGGTACTGCCATTGCCGGTTCAGATTATACCAATACTACAGGAACTTTAACTTTTCCAGCGAACTCGCCGACAGGCACGACCAGAACGATTACTGTTCCTATCTTGAACGATGCGATCAGTGAATCAACCGAGGCATTTACTGTTGTACTTTCTGGCATCAGTACAGGTCCGACTACTATAGCAACTTCTACCGGCACAGGCACCATTACCGATGATGATGCATCGAGCTTAGCGATCAACAACGTAAGTGTTGCCGAGAACGTAAGCGGCGGCAACATGGTATTTACGGTGACTTTAACAGGCGCAATCCAGGACCAGGTAACTGTTAATTATGCCACGGCAAATGGTACTGCCATTGCCGGTTCAGATTATACCAATACTACAGGAACGCTAACCTTCCCGGCAAACTCGCCAACAGGCACAACCAGAACGATTACCATTCCTATTTTGAACGATGCGATCAGTGAATCAACCGAGGCATTTACCGTTTTACTTTCTGGCATCAGTACAGGTCCGACTACTATAGCAACTTCGACCGGCACAGGCACCATCACCGATGATGATGCATCTAGCTTAGCGATCAACAACGTAAGTGTTGCCGAGAACGTAAGCGGCGGCAACATGGTATTTACGGTGACTTTGACTGGCGCTATCCAGGACCAGGTAACTGTAAATTACGCTACAGCAAACGGTACTGCCATTGCCGGTTCAGATTATACCAATACTACGGGAACTTTAACCTTCCCGGCAAACTCGCCAACAGGCACGACCAGAACGATTACCGTTCCTATTTTGAACGATGCGATCAGTGAATCAACCGAGGCATTTACCGTTGTACTTTCTGGCATCAGTACAGGTCCGACTACTATAGCAACTTCTACCGGCACAGGCACCATTACCGATGATGATGCTTCTATTGCAAGTATTACTTCGGGAGTTAACGGAAATGAAAATGGTCCGGTTAACGGAACATTCACCATTACTTTAAGTAATGCATCTTCAACAGATACGCAGATTACCTATACTTTAGGCGGAACAGCAACTGAAGGAAGTGATTACTCTACTATCTCAACCAAAACCATTACGATCCCTGCAGGTCAAACTACAGGTACGATTACCATTCTAATATTAGCTGATAATATAGTTGAAGGAAATGAAACGGTTATCGCGAACCTGGTTTCAAGCAACAGTCCGCTGGTAAGCATTACTACGGTACCTGCCAGTAAAACTGCCAGTATCAATATCCTCGATAACAATACAGCTACGGTAAGCATCTCTGCTACACCAACCAGTTATGATGAAGCTGCCGGTAATGCAACATTCACCGTAACCCTAAGCACAGCGGTACAAAATGGATTTACAATTGATTATGCTACGGTAGATGGTACTGCGAAAGCCGGATCAGATTATACTGCTAAAAACGGAACATTAACATTCCCTGCAGGTTCGGCGGCAGGTTCAATCTTAACCTTTACCGTTCCGGTTATAAACGATAACGTAGTAGAGCCAACTGAAACTTTCTCGGCAACATTAAGTAATGTAACAGGCGGATTAGGATCTGTAACTATTGGAACTGGTACAGCTACCGCAACCATTACTGATAACGATACTTCTATCGCAACCATAACAGCAGGAACACCTGGAAACGAAAACGGTCCGGTTAATGGAACATTCACCGTTACCTTAAGTAATCCATCATCAACTGATACGCAGATTACTTATACTTTAGCTGGAACAGCAACCGAAGGAAGTGATTACTCAACCATCGTAACCAAAACCATCACTATCCCTGCAGGTCAAACTACAGGTACGATCACCATTCCGGTATTGGCTGATAATGTAGTGGAAGGAACTGAAACTGTTATCGCGAACCTTGTTTCATCTAATAGTCCGTTGGTAACCATTACCACAGCACCTGCTGATAAAACGGCAACCATCAACATCCTCGATAATAATACGGCAACCGTTAGCATTTCTGCTACCCCAACCAGTGTTAACGAAGGTGCCGGAACAGCTACCTTTACGGTAACCTTAAGTACTGCTGTTCAAAATCCATTTAGCGTTAATTATGCTACAACCAATGGAACAGCCACAGCTGGTCAGGATTATACCGCTACCAGTGGAACATTAAACTTCCCTGCCAATTCTCCGGCAGGAAGCACCTTAACTTTTACCGTTCCGGTTATCGATGATAACACGGTTGAGCCTAGTGAAACCTTTAATGGAACATTAACCGGCACAAACAGTGCATTGGTAACCATTGGAACAGGTAGTGCCCCGGTAACCATTATCGATAACGATGCTTCTGTAGCTAGTATTGCTCCAGGTGTAAATGGTAACGAAACTGGTCCAGTTAAAGGAACTTTCATTGTAACTTTGAGCAAACCGGCTTCAACGGATACACAGCTTACCTATACTTTAGGTGGTACCGCAACCGAAGGGAGTGATTATACTAATATTGTAACCAAAACCATCACTATTCCGGCAGGGCAGACCACCGGAACCATTACCATTGATGTATTACCTGATGCCCTTACCGAAAGTACAGAAACGGTAATTGCAACTTTAGGTACTTCGAACAATGCGGTAACTGTAAATACTACGCCGGCAAGCATCAATATTATTGATGCCAATACTTCGAGCGTAAGTATTTCTACCACACCAACAGTTAACGAAGCTGGAGGTACGGCAACCTTTACGGTAACCTTGAACAATGCAGTTCAAAATGCATTCAGTGTAAATTATAACACAGCTGATGGAACCGCAACCGCAGGTTCTGATTATACCACAACCAGCGGAACATTAAACTTCCCTGCAAACTCTCCGGCGGGTACAGTATTAACCTTTACCGTTCCGATCATCAACGATAATATCGCTGAAACCAACGAAACCTTTACTGCTACATTAAGTGGTATTACGGGTAATATAGTAGTAATCAGCAATGCTACTGCAACGGCAACCATCGTTGATAACGATGCTGCAACAGTATCTATCGCTGCCGGAACACCTGGTAACGAAAACGGTCCGGTAAACGGAACATTTACTGTTACTTTAAGTAATCCATCTTCAACTGATACACAGGTTACTTATACTTTAGGTGGAACCGCAACCGAAGGAAGCGATTATTCTACCATTGGTATCAAAACCATTACCATCCCGGCTGGTCAAACTACCGGAACCATTAGCATTCCGGTATTAACCGATAATATTGTTGAAGGAACAGAAACTGTAGTGGCAACATTGGTTTCTACCAACAGTCCGTTGGTAACGTTAACTCCAACACCAGCTAATAAAACAGCAACCATTAACATTACCGATAATACCACTGCAACAGTAACTGTGGCAGCTACCACCAACGGTGCAGAGCCAAATACGCAGGGCTTGTTCACTTTCACTTTAAGTAATGTATCTGCAACCGATACTCAGATTACTTATGCGGTAACAGGAACAGCCATCAGCGGAACAGATTATACTTCGATTGGTACAACGGTAACCATCCCTGCCGGACAAACCACTACAACTGTACCGGTTCTGGTACAGGATGATACTTTTGCCGAGCCAACGGAAACAGTGATCTTAACTATGACTGCTGCAACCAATAACCCGGCAATTACTGCTGCTACAGCCCCTGCAACCGTAAACATTACCGACAACGATAATGCAACAGTAGCGGTTAACAGTATTTCGCTAGTAGAAAATGCAGGTAACGCAACCTTTACCGTAACCTTAACCGGTAACGTTCAGGATGCATTTACCGTAAATTATAGCACAACAAACGGAACGGCATTAGCTGGTTCTGATTATACGGCAACAACAGGCAGCGTAACTTTCCCTGCAGGTTCTGTTAGCGGTGCAACACAAACTTTCAATATTCCGGTTATAAATGATAACATCGCCGAACTGGCCGAAACATTTACCGTTAAATTGAACAGTGTAAGTGCCGGATCGGTAGTAACCATCCCGGCGGGAGGTGCAACCGGAACAGCAACCATTACCGACGATGATGCTGCAAGTGTGGCCATTAACAGTGTTTCTGCATTAGAAAGCGTCGGCAATATGAGCTTCACCGTAACCTTAACAGGAAACATACAGGATGCACTTTCTATCAATTATGCAACTTCTGATAACTCGGCCGTTGCAGGATCAGACTATACCGCTAAAACAGGTGTAGTTACTTTCCCTGCCGGATCAGTTTCTGGAGCTTCACAAACCATTCTGATCCCGATTACGGATGATAACGTTAGCGAAGGTCCTGAAAGCTTTAAAGTAACCTTAAGCAATGCAACTGCTCCGGTTACCATTACACAGGCAGAAGGTATCGGTACCATTATCGATAACGACCCTGCAACAGTAAGTATTTCTGCTACACCAACAAGTATAAACGAAGCAGCAGGTACCGCAACATTTACGGTAACCCTAAGTAATGCGGTACAGGCAGGTTTTAGTGTTAATTATGCAACATCAAACGGAACAGCTACTGCTGGCAGCGATTATACAGCAACCAGTGGAACATTAAACTTCCCTGCAGGCGCTGCCGCTGGTGCAACCTTAACATTCACCGTTCCAATTATCAATGATAATGCAGTTGAACCAGGCGAAACTTTCAACGCAACCATTAGTAATGTAAGTGGTACTTTGGTAGGTATTGCAACCAATACCGCTACGGTAACGATTATCGATAATGATACTTCGGTTGCAACCATTACCCCGGGCACCCCAGGAAACGAAAATGGTCCGGTTAACGGAACCTTTACCGTTACCTTGAGTAATCCATCGGCTACCGATACACAGATTACCTATACTTTGGGTGGAACAGCAACAGAAGGAAGCGATTATTCGTCCATCGTTACCAAAACCATTACCATCCCGGCAGGTCAAACTACAGGAACCATCACTATTCCGGTATTAACCGATAATATTGTAGAAGGTACCGAAACGGTTGTTGCTACTTTAAGCAATACCAACAACCCTGCTGTAACGGTAAGCAATACACCTGCAACGATCAACATTACCGACAATACAACTGCTACCGTAACTGTAGCCGGTACTGCCGATGGTGCTGAACCTAATACACCAGGTAAATTTACCTTTACCTTAAGTAATGTATCTACAACTGATACGCAGATTACTTATGCCGTAAGCGGTACCGCAACAAGCGGGGCAGATTATACTTCGATCGGTACAACGGTAACCATCCCTGCAGGACAAACTACTGCAACGGTTTCGGTACCGGTATTGGACGATAACATTGCTGAAGGTACTGAAACTGTAATCTTAACCATGACTGCTGCAACAAGCAATACATCGGTTACGGCAAGCACAGCACCTGCAAGCATTAACATTACAGATAACGATACCGCGGTAGCTACCATTACGGCTGGTACGCCAGGAAACGAAAATGGTCCGGTTAACGGAACGTTTACGGTAACCTTAAGCAATCCATCTTCACAACCTACCACCATTACTTATACTTTGGGTGGAACAGCAACTGAAGGAAGCGATTACTCTACCATCGTTACCAAAACCATTACCATCCCGGCTGGTCAAACCACCGGAACGATTACCATTCCGGTATTAACCGATGCGATAGTAGAAGGTACCGAAACTGTAACTGCTACATTGGCTACCTCTGGCAATCCATTGGTAACCGTAAGCAATACACCGGCAAGTATCAATATTCTTGATAACAATATGGCAACGGTAAGCATTTCTGCTACACCAACCAGTGTTAACGAAGCAGCTGGAACAGCAACCTTTACCGTAACTTTAAGTGCAGCAGTTCAAAATGCATTTACGGTTGATTATGCAACAGCTAACGGAACAGCAACTGCCGGTGCAGGATTAGATTATACTGCAACAAACGGAACTTTAACTTTCCCTGCAGGATCTGCCGCTGGTGCAACTTTAACCTTTACCGTTCCTATTAACAACGATAACCTGGTTGAGCCAAACGAAACTTTTAGCGCAACCATCAGCAACGTAAGTACCAACCTGGTAACTGTTGCAACTGCAACTGCTACGGTAACCATTACCGATAACGATACTTCGGTTGCCACCATTACACCTGGCATAAACGGAAACGAAACAGGTCCGGTAAATGGAACATTTACGGTTACTTTAAGTAATCCATCGGCTACCGATACGCAGATTACCTATACTTTGGGCGGAACAGCTACCGAAGGAAGTGATTACTCAACCATCGTAACCAAAAACATCACCATTCCTGCTGGTCAAACTACCGGAACAATTACCATTCCGGTATTAACCGATGCCATTACCGAAAGTACCGAAACGGTTATTGCTACCCTGGGTACATCAAGCAATGCGTCTATAACCGTAAGCAATACACCTGCAACCATCAACATTCTTGATGCAAACACCGCGAGCGTAAGTATTTCTACCACACCAACCGTTAACGAAGGTGCTGGAACGGCTACCTTTACGGTAACCCTGAACAACGCTGTTCAAGATGCATTTACTGTTAATTATACAACTGCAAACGGAACCGCAACAGCAGGATCAGATTATACAGCAACCAATGGAACCCTAAATTTCCCTGCAAATGCTGCGGCTGGTGCTACATTAACTTTCACCGTTCCGATTATTGATGATAACCTGGCCGAGCCATCCGAAACTTTTACTGCAACATTAAGCGGTATTACCGGTGGGGTAGTAATTATCAGTAATGCTACGGCAACGGCAACCATTGTTGATAATGATGCAGCTGTAGCAACGGTTACTGCAGGCACACCAGGAAACGAAAACGGTCCGGTTAACGGAACGTTTACCGTAACCTTGAGCAAACCATCATCAACTGATACGCAGATCACCTATACTTTGGGTGGCACAGCTACTGAGGGTAGTGATTACTCAAGCATTGTTACCAAAACCATTACCATTCCGGCAGGTCAAACTACCGCAACCATCACCATCCCGGTATTAACCGATAACCTGGTTGAAGGTACTGAAACAGTAATTGCTACTTTAACTACTTCTGGTAGTCCATTGGTAACGGTAGGCAATACACCTGCAAGCATCAACATTATTGATAATACTACGGCAACAGTAAGCGTAGCCGCAACAACCGATGGGGCAGAGCCAACCACACCAGGTTTGTTCACCTTTACCTTAAGCAATGTATCTACAACCGATACGCAGATTACTTATACTCTTGGCGGAACAGCAACCAGCGGATTGGATTATACCTCGATTGGTACAACGGTAACCATCCCTGCAGGACAAACCACTGCAACGGTAAGTGTACCTGTATTGAACGATAATATAGCTGAGGGAACAGAAACGGTGATTTTAACCATGACGGCTGCAACAAGCAATCCGTCAATTACCGCAAGTACCACTCCTGTAACTGTTAATATTACCGATAATGATACTTCGGTAGCGACCATTACAGCTGGTACACCGGGTAACGAAAACGGACCTGCAAATGGTACATTTACGGTAACACTGAGCAATCCATCATCGCAGCCTACTACTTTAACTTATACGTTAACAGGAACAGCTACCGAAGGAAGTGATTACTCAACCATTGTAACCAAAACCATTACCATCCCTGCTGGTCAAACCACCGGAACGATTACCATCCCGGTACTGGCCGATAACCTGGTAGAGGGTACAGAAACGGTAATTGCTACATTAACCAACTCGAACAATCCATTGGTTAACATCAGCAATACACCTGCTACCATCAATATTGATGATAATACCACTGCAACGGTAACGGTGGCAGCAACAACAAATGGGGCAGAGCCTGCAACACCGGGCTTGTTTACCTTTACGTTGAGCAATGCATCTACCACACCTACACAGATTACCTATACCGTAAGCGGAACAGCAACAAGCGGATTGGATTATACTTCAATTGGTACAACGGTAACGATTCCTGCTGGACAAACCACTGCAACGGTAAGTGTACCGGTAATTGATGATAATATTGCCGAAGGAACAGAAACGGTGATTTTAACCATGACTGCTGCAACAAGCAATCTTTCAATTACAGCAAATACAACACCTGCTACGGTTAACATTACCGATAACGATAATTCGGTAGCTACAATTGCTGCCGGAACAAACGGTAATGAGAACGGACCTGCAAACGGAACATTTGTGGTAACCTTAAGCAATCCTTCTTCGCAACCAACTACCATTACTTATACAGTAGGCGGAACGGCAACCGAAGGAAGTGATTACTCCACCATTGTTACCAAAACCATCACCATTCCGGCAGGACAAACCACTGCTACCATCACCATCCCGGTATTAACCGATAATTTGGTAGAGGGTACCGAAACCGTTGTGGTAACTTTGGGTACTTCGAATAATCCTTTGGTAAGCGTAAGCAATACACCAGCGAGCATCAACATTACTGATAATACCACTGCAACGGTAACGGTAGCAGCAACTGCAAATGGGGCAGAGCCATCTACGCCTGGTCAGTTTACCTTTACCTTAAGCAATGTATCTACTACTGATACACAGATTACCTATTCGGTAAATGGAACAGCTACCAGCGGATTGGATTATACTTCGATCGGTACAACGGTAACCATCCCAGCCGGACAGGCCACTGCAACGGTTAGTGTACCGGTACTGAACGATAACATTGTTGAAGGAACAGAAACCGTGGTATTAACCATGGCAGCTGCAACCAGCAATCCTTCAATTACAGCAGGCACAACACCTGCAACGGTTAACATTACCGATAACGATACGGCAATTGCAACCATTACGCCAGGCATAAACGGTAACGAAAACGGTCCGGTTAACGGAACATTTACCGTTACTTTGAGTAATCCGTCATCAACTGATACACAGATTACCTATACCGTTGGCGGAACAGCAACAGAAGGAAGCGATTACAGCCCGGTTGTGAAAACCATTACCATCCCGGCTGGTCAAACCACCGGAACCATTACCATTCCGGTATTGGCCGATGCGATAGTAGAAGGAACAGAAACGGTTACCGTTACCCTGGGTAGCACAAACAACCCGTTGATTAATGTAAACAATACACCAGCGGGCATCAATATTCTTGATAACAGCTCGGCAACGGTAAGCATCTCTACCACACCAGTGATTAACGAAAACGCTGGCACGGCAACCTTTACGGTAACCTTAAGTGCAGCGGTACAAAACGCATTCAGTGTTGATTATAAAACAACAGATGGAACTGCGACAGCTGGTTTAGATTATACCAATGCAACAGGAACATTAACTTTCCCTGCAAACTCTCCTGCAGGTGCAACCTTAACATTCACCGTTCCAATTAACGATGATAACATTGTAGAACCATCTGAAACCTTTAGCGCTACTTTAAGCAATGTAAGCAGCCCATTGGTAAGCATTGCAACAGGCACAGCCACCGTTACCATTGCCGATAACGATACAGCTGTAGCAAGCATAACACCGGGTACAAACGGTAACGAAACTGGTCCGGTTAACGGAACATTTATCGTAACTTTAAGTAATCCATCAGCTACTGATACGCAGATCAGCTACACTTTAGGCGGTACAGCAACAGAAGGCAGCGATTACACTGCAATTGTAACCAAAACCATTACCATCCCTGCCGGCCAAACCACAGGAACGATTACCATTCCGGTTATTGCCGATGCAGTAGCAGAAAGTATTGAAACGGTGATTGCGACCCTGGGTACATCAAACAACCCTGCAGTAACTGTAAGTAGCACCCCTGCAAGCATCAATATTCTTGATGCCAATACGGCTAACGTAAGTATTTCGATCAATGCTGCAAGTGTTCCTGAATCAGTAGGTACGGTTACCCTATCAGTTACCTTAAACGTAGCGGTTCAGAACAGCTTTACTGTTGATTATACAACAGCAAACGGCACAGCCCTGGCAGGATTAGACTATACTGCAACAAGCGGAACTTTAACATTCCCTGCAAATTCACCTGCAGGTACCGTGCTTAACGTCGTGATTCCGATTATTGATGATAACCTGATTGAAAATTCAGAATCATTCACGGTGGGCTTAAGCAACGTACAGGGTGCTAATGTGGCCATTGGCGCAAGTCCGGCAACAGTAACCATTGCCGATAATGACAGCGCTGTTGCAAGCATCACTGCAGGTACCAACGCAAACGAAAATGGATTGATAAATGGTGTGTTTAACGTTAAGTTAACCAACCCGTCATCTACACCAACTACATTAACCTTTACCTTAACCGGAACAGCAACAGAAAGTGCCGATTACAGTGCGGTTACCAAAACCATCATCATCCCTGCGGGTGCAACTACAGGAACCGTCACCATTCCGGTAATGGCCGATGGCGTTGCAGAAGGAACCGAAACAGTAATAGCAACTTTAACTGCTTCCAGCAATCCGGCTATTACGGTGAACAATACACCTGCAACCATCAACATCCTTGATGCAGATGTGGCAACGGTGAGTATATCAACTACACCGGTAATCAACGAAAATGCGGGTACGGCTACTTTTACGGTTACCTTAAGCAACGACGTACAAAATAGCTTTAGCGTAAACTACGCAACAGCCAATGGTACGGCAATAGCAGGACTAGATTATACTGCAACCAGCGGAACCTTAACATTCCCTGCAAATTCTGCAGCTGGTGCAACCTTAACTTTCACCGTTCCAATTAACGATGATAACCTGGTTGAACCTTCGGAAACATTTAGTGCTGCACTAAGCGGTATTACCGGTAATGTAGTTACCATTGGTACTTCGCCCGCAACCGTAACCATTACCGATAACGATACTTCGGTAGCCAGCATTACTGCAGGTACAAATGGTAACGAAAACGGTCCGGTAAATGGAACCTATATGGTAACTTTAAGTAATCCATCATCAACTGATACCCAGATTACCTTTACCGTTGGTGGAACCGCAACCGAGGGTAGCGATTATACCATCATTACCAAAACCATTACCATCCCGGCTGGTCAAACCACCGGAACCATTGTGATCCCTGTAATCAGCGATAATGTTGTAGAAGGTAATGAAACCGTTGTAGTTACCTTAATCGGAACCAATAATCCCGCGGTAACGGTTAACAATACACCTGCAACCATTAATATTATCGATAACAATTCGGTAACGGCAAGTATTTCTGTTATACAGACCAACGTAAACGAAGCTGCCGGAACTGCAACCTTTACTGTAACTTTAAGTGGATCGGTACAGGATGCCTTCAGTGTAGATTATACTACTGCTGATGGTACTGCAAAAGCAGGATTGGATTATGTGGCCACCAGCGGAAAATTAAATTTCCCTGCAGGTTCTGCCGCAGGTGCGAGTTTAACTTTCACTGTTCCAATTATCGATGATAACATTGTTGAAGGAGACGAAACCTTTAACGGTATCATCAGTAATGTAACAGGCGGATTAGTAACCATTGCAGATGGTAACGCAACCGTAACCATTACCGATAACGATTCGTCGGTAGCTACAATTACCGCCGGAACAAACGGTAGCGAGAACGGACCGGTTAACGGAACCTTTACCGTAACCTTAAGCAATCCGGCTGCTACCGATACCCAGTTAACTTATACCTTGGCAGGAACAGCAACCGAGGGTAGCGATTACAGCAACATTGTAACCAAAATCATCACCATTCCTGCAGGTCAAACCACTGGAACCATTACAATTCCGGTATTAACCGATGTTATAGTAGAAGGTACAGAAACCGTTATTGCTAAACTGGTAACCTCTGGTAATCCATTGGTAACCGTAAGCAATACGCCTGCAACCATTAACATTGCCGATAATACTGAAGCAATTGTAACGGTAGCTGCAACAGCAGATGGGGCAGAGCCTTCAACTCCTGGTCAGTTTACCTTTACCCTGAGTCATGTTTCTACTACCGATACACAGATTACTTATACCGTAAGTGGAACAGCAACCAGCGGAACGGATTACACGCCAATTGGCAATACGGTAACCATCCCGGCCGGACAAACCACTGCAACCGTATCAGTTCCGGTATTGAACGATAACGTTGTAGAGGGAACTGAAACCGTAATCTTAACCATGAATGCCGCTACCAATAACGGTTCGGTCATTGCAAGCACTACGCCTGCAACTGTGAATATTACTGATAGTGGTTCTTCTATTGCTTCGATAACTGCGGGTACAAACGGTAACGAAAACGGTCCGGTTAACGGAACATTTACGGTTACTTTAAATAATCCATCGGCTACCGATACACAGATTACCTACACTTTAAGTGGAACCGCAACCGAAGGCAGCGATTACTCAACCATTGTAACCAAAACCATTACCATCCCAGCGGGTCAAACTGCTGCAACCATCACCATTCCGGTATTGGCTGATGCGGTAGTAGAGGGAACAGAAACGGTTATTGCTACTTTGGTGACCTCGAGCAATCCACAGATTACCACCAGCAATGTTCCGGCAACCATTAACATTGCCGATAACAATGCCGCTACGGTAAGTATTTCTACTCCTCCAACAGTTAATGAGGGAGCCGGAACCGCTACATTTACCGTAACCCTAAGCGCTGCCGTTCAAAATGCATTTACTGTTGCTTACAGCACAAGCGATGGCACAGCAACAGCCGGCTTAGATTATACTGCAACCAGTGGAACCTTAACATTCCCTGCAGGTGCTGCAGCGGGTGCAACCTTAACGTTCACTGTTCCGGTTATCGATGATAACCTGGTTGAAGCGAACGAAACATTTAATGGTGTAATCAGCAGTGTAACCGGTGGTTTGGTAACCATTGGTACAGGCACGGCAAGTACAACCATTATCGATAACGATTCATCGGTAGCTACCATAACGGCTGGTGTTGATGGTAACGAAAATGGTCCTGCAAACGGAACATTCATCGTAACTTTAGGTAAGCCATCGGCTACCGATACACAGATTACCTATACTTTAGGTGGTACAGCAACAGAGGGCAGCGATTACAGTACGATTGTAACTAAAACAGTTATTATTCCTGCCGGTCAAACCACTGCTACCATTAGCATTCCGGTATTGAGTGATGCAGTTTTAGAAGGTACAGAAACGGTAATTGCTACCTTAACGGCCTCTGGTAACCCAGCGGTAACCGTGAGCAATGTTCCTGCAACCATTAATATTGCCGATAACAATGCGGCTAGTGTAAGCATCTCAACCGCTCCAACAGTTAACGAAGGTGCCGGAACAGCAACCTTTACCGTTACCTTAAGTGCTGCGGTTCAAAATGCATTTACGGTTGATTACACCACAACCAACGGTACCGCAATTGCAGGTTTAGATTACACTACAACCACTGGAACATTAACCTTCCCAGCCGGTTCTGCAGCAGGTACAACTTTAACGTTTACTGTTCCAGTTATCGACGATAACCTGGTTGAAGCGAATGAAACATTTAACGCTGTAATCAGCAATATATCCAATAATCTGATAACCATTGCCACAAACACGGCAACTACTACCATCGTAGATAACGACGTAACAGTTGCTACCATTACGCCTGGAATAAGTGGTAATGAAAGTGGTCCGATCAATGGAACATTTACAGTAACCCTGGGCAATCCTTCGGCTACCGATACGCAGATTACTTACACCTTGGGTGGAACAGCTACAGAAGGCAGCGACTACAGCGCGATTGTAACTAAAACCATTACTATCCCTGCTGGTCAAACCACTGCAACCATTACCATTCCGGTATTGAGCGATGGATTGGTAGAGGGACCAGAAACCGTAATTGCAACTTTAAGCAGTTCGGCCAACCCTGCGGTAACCGTAAGCAATGTTCCTGCAACCATCAACATTATAGATGGTACAACAGCTACAGTTACAGTAACTGCAACGGCTGATGGTGCTGAGCCATCAACTCCTGGTCAGTTTACCTTTACCTTAAGTCATCCATCTACAACAGATACGCAGGTTAGCTATACGGTACTTGGTACAGCAACCAGTGGTACAGATTATACCTCAATCGGTACAACGATCACCATCCCTGCAGGACAAACTTCGGTAACACTTCCGGTTCCGGTACTTGATGACAACATCAGCGAAGGAAACGAAACGGTAATATTAACGCTGAATGCAACAACAAATAATGCATTGATTACCGCTAATACCGCACCAGCTACAGTTAACATTATCGATAACCGTCCGCCTGTTGCAACTGCACCAGCCATTACCACTAATGAGGATATCCCGGTTAACGGAAGCATTACTGCTAACGATCCTGATGGCAACCCGCTTACCTTTACGGTAACTACGCCACCAGCACACGGAACGGTAACCCTAAACCCTAATGGTACTTATACATATACGCCAGCGCCAAACTATAACGGTACAGATACCTTCACGGTAACCGTAAGCGATGGTAAAGGTGGTACAGTTACGGTAACCATTCCGGTAACCATTAATCCGGTTAATGATGCGCCTGTTGCAACAGCACCAGCCATCACAACCAACAAAAATACTCCGGTTAACGGAACCATTACCGCAAGTGATGTAGATGGCGATGCGCTTACTTTCACGGTAAGTACAGCCCCTGCACATGGTACAGTAGTGGTTAATCCAGACGGAACCTATACTTATACTCCAGCTAACAATTACAGCGGTACAGATGTGTTCACGGTAACCGTGAGCGATGGTAAAGGCGGTACAACTACGGTAACCATTAACGTAACGGTTAATCCAACTAATGTTGCACCAGTTGCTTCTGCACCGGCCATTACCACCAATAAAAATACACCGGTTAATGGAACAATCACCGCTACCGATGCAGATGGCGATGCACTTACCTTCACGGTAAGTACAGCCCCTGCACACGGAACAGTAGTGGTTAATCCTGATGGAACCTATATTTATACTCCAGCGAACAATTACAGTGGTACAGATGTGTTCACGGTAACCGTGAGCGATGGTAAAGGCGGTACCACTACGGTAACCATTAACGTAACCGTTAATCCAACCAATGTGGCGCCATTTGCTTCTGCAACGGCTATTACTACTAATAAAAATACACCGGTTAATGGAACAATCACCGCTACCGATGCAGATGGCGATGCACTTACCTTCACGGTAACTACCGCACCTACACATGGTACAGTGGTGGTTAATCCTGATGGAACCTATACTTACACTCCAACCAACAATTACAGTGGTCCGGATGTATTCACGGTAACCGTGAGTGATGGTAAAGGCGGTACAACCACGGTAACCATTAACGTAACCGTTAATCCAACCAATGTTGCACCAGTGGTAACTGCACCGGCCATTACCACCAATAAAAACACACCGGTTAACGGAACAATCACGGCTACTGATGCAGATGGCGATCCGCTTACTTTCACGGTAAGTACAGCCCCTGCACATGGTACAGTGGTGGTTAATCCTGATGGAACTTACACTTATACTCCGGCCAATAATTACAGTGGCACCGATGTATTCACGGTAACCGTAAGCGATGGTAAAGGCGATACCACTACGGTAACCATTAACGTAACGGTTAATCCAACCAATGTTGCACCAGTGGTAACAGCGCCTGCCATTACCACCAATAAAAACACGCCGGTTAACGGAACAATCACGGCTACCGATGCGGATGGCGATCCGCTTACTTTCACGGTAAGTACAGCCCCTGCACATGGTACAGTAGTAGTTAATCCTGATGGAACCTATACTTACACTCCGACCAACAATTACAGTGGTCCGGATGTGTTCACCGTAACCGTGAGCGATGGCAAAGGTGGTACAACTACGGTAACCATTAACGTAACCGTTAATCCAACCAATGTTGCACCAGTGGTAACTGCGCCTGCCATTACCACCAATAAAAACACACCGGTTAACGGAACAATCACGGCTACCGATGCAGATGGCGATGCACTTACCTTCACGGTAACTGCCGCACCTGCACATGGCACAGTCGTAATTAATCCTGATGGAACGTATACCTATACACCAGCGAACAATTACAGTGGTACCGATGTATTCACGGTAACCGTAAGCGATGGTAAAGGTGGCACCACCACGGTAACCATTAACGTAACGGTTAATCCAACCAATGTGGCACCAGTAGCAACCGCACCGGCCATTACAACTAACGAGGATATCCCGGTTAATGGTAAGATTACAGCTACCGATGCTGATGGCGACCCACTTACTTTCACAGTAAGCACGCCGCCGCTACATGGTACAGTTGTGGTAAACCCTGATGGTACTTACACTTATACACCTGCTCCAAACTACAACGGTACGGATACTTTTACCGTAACCGTAAGCGATGGTAAAGGTGGAACTGTTACCATAACCATTTCGGTAACCATCAACCCGGTGAACGATGCACCAGTGGCAACTGCACCAGCAATTACTACTCCGCAGAATACAGCGGTTAACGGAACCATTACTGCAAGCGATGTGGATGGTGATGCACTTACTTTCACGGTAACAACAGCTCCTGCACATGGTACAGTAGTGGTGAACCCTGATGGTACTTATACTTACACCCCAACTGCGGGTTACGTAGGTAACGATACCTTCACCATAACCGTAAGCGATGGCAAAGGCGGCACCACAACGGTAACTATCCCGGTAAATATAACCCTGGTAGCAGCACCGGCCATGAGCTTAACCAAAGTGGCTACCAACACGGTAAGCAAAGTTGGCGACGTGATCAATTACAACATCGTGGTAACCAACTCGGGTAACGTAACCTTAACAAATGTTGCCGTTACTGACGCTGGTGCCGATGTTGGATCGATCACTCCGGCAGGTATAACAAGCTTATTGCCAGGCGCAAGTGTAACCATAACGGCTAAACATACCGTTACCTTAACAGAGGTAAATAATGGTTCGTTTACCAACCAGGCGGCTGCAACAGCACAAACGCCAAACGGTGGTACCATCAGCAAACAATCTGATGATCCGAATACACCTGCTGTTGGTGATGCAACGGTAACGGTAATCGCTCCGGCATCTACCATTACCCTGGTTAAAACCGGTACCTTAAGTGCTGATGGAAATAGCATTACGTATAACTTCAGTGTTAAAAATACCGGAAACGTAACCTTACATATCGTCACATTGGTGGATGCTAAACTTGGACTGAACAGGGTGATACCAGGAACACTGGCTCCAGGCGCAACCGTAACTGATAGTTATGTTTATCAGTTAACGCAGGCCGATAAAGATGCGGGTAGCGTAACCAACAGTGCTAACATCACCGGTCAAACACCAGCCAATGTTTCGGTTAGCGATATTTCTGGTACTGCCGAGAACAACAATACACCAACAGTAACATTGATTCCTAATGCCGGATCGATAGCATTGGTTAAAACGGCGGTATTTAATGGTAATAAAGTAACCTACACATTCACCATCAGGAATACAGGAACCATTACTTTAAATACCATAACCTTAACCGATGCCAAACTGGGATTAAACAACAAGGTGATTACCGTTGCCGGCGGACTTGCTCCGGGTGCAACCACAACCGATGTTGAAGTGTATACCTTAACCCAGGCCGATAAGGATTTAGGTACGGTAACCAATACCGCAACCGTAAATGCCAAAACATCAGGCGGTGCAAATGTAACAGATGTTTCAGGAACAGCAGAAACGAACAATACGCCAACGGTTACCACTTTCCCTAAATCGCCAATTGCTGTTGATGATAAAGGACAAACTGTAGCCAATGCACCAGTGGTGATTAATGTACTGGCGAATGATGATCCGGGCAACTCTACCTTCGATAAATTAACGGTTGAGATTGTAAGCCAGCCTAAACATGGTACTGTAAAAGTAAATGCTGATGGTACGGTAACTTATACACCAGATCCGGGTTATGTGGGTGATGATGTATTTACCTACCGCGTAAAAGATGCTTACGGATATTATACCAATGTTGCAGCTGTAACCTTAACGGCTAACTTCACGGGCATTACTATTCCTAACCTGTTTACGCCAAACGGCGATGGTATTAACGATACCTTCGAAATTATTGGTCTTAACCAATACCAGGCCAACGAATTGCAGATCATAAACAGATGGGGTAATGAAGTATTCCACGCCAAAGGTTACCAGAACAACTGGACAGGCGAGGGATTGAACGAAGGTACTTACTACTACTTGCTGCGAGTTAAAAAAGCAAACAGCGATGAGTTCGAAGTATATAAAGGTTACATCACATTAATCAGAGCGTTTAAAAAATAAGATAAGACTTAGTTCAGTCCGGTTGATAAAACCGGGCTGAACATTAAGATATTAAGATAATGAAGAAATTAATATGGTTAATAGCAGGTTCGTTTTTGTTGCTTTCGCGACCCGCATCTGCACAGCAAGACGCCCAGTACAGTCAGTACATGTTTAACGGAATTTACATCAATCCGGCCTATGCGGGTTATAAAGAAGTGCTTAATGTACACAGTTTTTACCGTAGCCAGTGGACAGGCATTACCGGCGCGCCAAGAAGCATGTCGCTGGCCGTAGATGCCATTGCCAACAGCGGTAATGTAGGCCTTGCGCTGCAGGTGGCCAGCGATAAACTGGGTGCACAAACCAACCTGAGTATTTATGGTAACTATGCTTACCGAATCAGGATGAACGACGATGGCAGTTCGAGGTTAGCTTTAGGTTTAGGGGTAGGCATGGTGCAACTGGGTATCGATGGATCAATGCTCAACCCGAACAATCCGGAACCTAACCAGCCGGTAGGCGTACAGAGTACCATTGTACCTGATGCCAGAGCAGGGGTGTATTTCGCCAATGATAAATATTATGCGGGTTTCTCGGTTGATAACCTGATTGCCACTTATATTAATATCGACCGATATGCTTTTATCCCACAGCCAAAACCACATTATTATTTAACTGCGGGGGCATTATTCCCGCTATCTGAAGATTTTCAGATCAAACCGTCGTTCCTGTTAAAAGATGATCGTGGCGGCCCGACCAGTTTAGATGTAAATGCCTTTTTATTGATCAAAGATTTTTTATGGGTAGGTGGCTCGTACCGTACAGGCGTAAAACTGTATGATAAAAGTTATCTTCAAAAAGACCTTACACCCCGCAACTCTGCCGTTGCCGCCATTCAGATTTTTCCCTCAGAGAAAATCAGGATTGGTTATGGTTATGATTTTTCCGTTGGTCCTTTGCAGGGTTACAGTGGCGGAACGCATGAAATTTCGCTATCTTATTCATTCATAAAACCAAACATCAGGTTAGCAACCCCGAGGGTATTTTAACCAAGTATTTCAGTATTTTTGACTAAATTATCCAAACAACATAATGAAGAAAATTTTAATAGGTACCTGCCTTTCTGCATATTGTTTACTCGCTTTCAATTTTTCAGCAAAAGCACAATATGTTTTGAAAGATGCCGATAAACAGTACGAACTGTTTAATTATAGCAAGGCGATTGATTTATACGAACAGGCCTATAAAAAGAAAAAATCCTTACACGTAGCAGAACGTTTGGCCAGTGCTTATGCGCTGGTTTATGATTATAAACAGGCTGAAAGCTGGTACGGCATTGCCTCTAAAATGCCCGATAGCAAACCCGAAAACATTTTGGGTTATGCCAAAGCCCTGCAGAGCAATTCGAAATACAGCGAAGCCAAACTTCAGTATTTAAATTACATCGATAAAAAGAAAAACGTATCCGAAAAACAACAGGCCGTTTGGATTGCTTCCTGCGATTCGGCCCTAAAATGGATCAAAAATCCAAAGAAAATCGAACTGATCAATCAGGTTGCCCTAAACAGTGCCCAGTCCGATTGGGGGGCAGTTAATTACCAGGGTGGGGTAGTATTTACTTCCGATAGATCGGCCAAAGGACTGGAATCAGAAGAAAGCAGACCTTTCCTACGCTTCGACGGATCGAAAGAGCCTGATAAACAAGTTTATGGCTGGACAGGTAACGGATATTTGAAACTGTATTTCAAAGCTTCACCAAAAGATAGCCTTCAGTTATTTCCAATCAAAGCCGGGACAAGATACCATGTAGGCTCGGCAAGTTTTACAGGTGATGGTAAAACCATGTATTTTACCTTAACACGCATCTCTAACGAACTCGAAAAAGTAAAAAATAAGCCCAGTACCGTAAACGTAGAAATTTACAGCAGCACCAAAGATGCTGATGGTAAATGGAACGAGCCGGTTTCATTTGCTTATAATAATGTAAACGATTATTCTGTTGGTGATCCTTTTATTACCAAAGATGGAAACAGCCTTTACTTCGCTTCAAACATGCCAGGTGGCCTGGGTGGTACCGATATTTATGTATGCTTAAAAACCGATGCCGGCGAATGGGGCAAGCCGATTAACCTGAAAGAGGTAAATACCGAAGGTAACGACCGCAGTCCGGTTTTTGATGAAAAAGACAACTTCTATTTCTCCAGCGATGGCAGGGTTGGTATGGGTGGTTTAGATGTTTATCAGGCCCTGAGAGAAGGTGGTGGCATTGGTAAGGTCGAAAATATGGGTTATCCTTTTAACTCTCCACAGGATGATTTCGGTTTTAGCCTGAACGAAAAAGGCGGTATCGTTTATCTTTCTTCTAACCGTGATGGTGGTTTAGGGAGCGATGATATTTACACCATCGATCAGAAAATGATTCTGGCCTTTAAATTAGAAGGTCGTGTTTTTGATAAAAACAGCAATCAGCCAATTGCAGGTGCACTGGTAACCTTAGCAAAGGTAAACGGATCGATCTTAAAAACTGAAACCGATGATAACGGTGCTTATAAATTTAATTTAGCCAAAGAAACCGAATACAATGTTTCGGCAGAAAAAACAGACTATAGGTCTGACGTAGAAAACCTGGCAACCATTGGTTTAACCACTTCAAGCGTACTTACCCAAAACCTATACCTGGAAGGTGTGGTGATTGATAAAGCCATCAGGCTGGAAAACATCTACTACGATTTCGATAAGTGGAATATCCGCCCGGATGCTGCGGTTGAACTGGATAAACTGGTTAAAATCATGAAAGATAACCCAACCATCTGGATCGAGTTAGGTTCGCATACTGATAGCAGGGGTAAAGATAATTACAACTTAAACCTGTCTCAAAAAAGAGCCGAATCTGCTGTACAGTATATCATCTCCAGGGGAATCGATAAAAACCGCATTGCCGCTAAAGGTTACGGCGAAACACAATTGTTAAACAAATGTGCCAATGGGGTAGATTGTACCGAAACAGAACACCAGTTGAACAGACGTACCGAGTTTAAAATCGTAAAGCAATAAACACAGATAAGAAAACAATATATTCAATTTTTTAGTACATGCCTCCGATGAAAATTGGGGGCATTTTTGTTTCATCCGTGGTTGGTGTCCCCTCGCACCACTTTATTTTCAATACTTCCACTCCATGGTAGTTAGCCCGCCGATTTTTATTCTTTTGCCACGGATGCACAGAAACACGGAATATCTTACTTTCCATGATTGCCCTTCCATACTGCAAAAGGTTTAACCACAGAGGTCACAAAGAAAAATCACAGAGAAAACAGAGTTGAGAGCATGATTTGTCAGTCTGAGGGTAGTCGAAAACTCTGTTCAATAACTACAATTCCGTGGTTCGTGTCCCCACGCACCACTGTGTTTCGTCATTCCCAACCCGATTGGGAATCTTAATGCTTTAGCTATCCCGCATTTTTTATTAAGATTCCCGTCTGCGCGGGAATGACGGCTCTGCTTAATGTTCTTAACTTCTTAATGGTCAGAAATGAGGTTTTCACTTAATCATACAGTGAATTAAAAACTAAAATTGTTAGTATTTTGTTAAGAAAAGCTATCTTTATTTATATCTTGAAGCTAAAAATATTAGTATTTTTGTTTTCAATCATCCCAATTGTACAGAAATGGAAAAGGAAAGGCAGATTATTCACATGGATCAAGATGCATTTTTTGTGTCGGTAGAAATTAGAAAAAATCCAAAGTTAACAGGTAAACCTGTAATCATCGGTGGCGGAGGCGATCGGGGCGTGGTAGCCTCCTGCAGTTACGAAGCCCGTAAATATGGCATTCACTCCGCCATGCCCGGACGTACCGCAAAACTGCTCTGTCCGCAGGCTATATTTTTAAAGGGCGATATGGAAGAATATTCCAAAGCATCGCACGAGATTACCGAAATCATCGCCGATAAAGTCCCCTTGTTCGAGAAAGCCAGTATCGATGAACATTATATCGATATGACCGGTATGGACCGCTTTTTTGGCTGTATGAAATTCGCTTCAGAACTCAGGCAGACCATTATTAGAGAGATGAGTTTACCCATCTCCTTTGGTCTATCAATCAATAAAACCGTAGCCAAAATTGCCACCAACGAATCCAAACCAGGAGGCGAATTACAGGTTACCTATCCCGAGTTACGGCCCTTTCTCGATCCACTTGCCATTCATAAAATTCCGGGTATCGGTCACGCTACCTATAAAAAACTGAGCGAAATGGGCGTCCGCGAAATCCTCACCCTCACACAGATTCCTCAACAGCTCATGTTTAAAATTTTGGGACAGCATGGGTTGAGCCTATGGCAAAAAGCAAACGGAATCGACCTGGCGCCCGTAGTACCTTACCGCGAAAGAAAATCGATCGGTACACAGGCCACTTTTGAAAGTGATACCATGGATATGAGTAAACTGAAAGCCATCATCACGGGTATGGTTACCGGTTTAACTTTTCAGCTCCGCAACCAGAAAAAACTGACTGCCTGCATCACCGTAACCGTACGTTATACCAATTTCGAAACCGTTACCCAGCAGGAGCGGATCCCTTATACCTCGCTCGATTCCTTTTTGATCAGCAAAGCACATAGCCTGTTCGAGAAAGTATATTCAAAGCGGATGTTGCTGCGCCTCGTAGGCGTAAAACTTTCGCACCTGGTAAGTGGTTACGAACAGATTGGTTTATATAATATCGCCGAAGAAGAATATAGCCTTTACCAGGCCATGGATAAAGTTCGCAATAACTATGGTGCCGAAGCCGTGGTTAAAGCCTGTATTGTTACCCAGCCACCCCGCGATGAAAAGGGTAAAATAATCAAGTATAATCCACGCAAAAAGAAAATATTGATCGAAAATACCGAAGAAGAAGAGCCGGAAGTAAGAAAACGCTCTAAAATCAGAAGTTTTATGAGTGAAAAAGGAATAACAGGCAGCAAATCTTACGAATAGTTATGTTTTTGAATGTTCATTCTTCTTATAGCCTGAAATATGGTACACAGAGCATTGATCAACTGATTGCTACTGCGCGGCATTTAGGGATCCACCAAATGGTGCTTACCGATATCAACAACTCAACCGGGGCAGTAGAGTTTATTCGCGAGTGTTACAAACAGGGCATTGCCAAAGAAGCCGACGAAATACACAGGGGCAATATTCCCTACCAGATTAAACCTGTTGCCGGGATCGAATTTCGCATCGATAATAAATTATTGTATGTGGGGATTGCCAGAAATAAAGAAGGCATGCGTGAGCTGAATGAGTTTTTGAGTCACCATAATATTTACAACATTCCATTGCCAGAGGTTCCGCCCCAAATGGAAAATGTGTACATCATTTATCCCTTTCATAAAACTTTTAATCAAACGTTAAAAGCAAACGAATATGTAGGCATCCGTGGAAAACAGCTGAATCTTTTGTATAAACATCCGCTTTTGGCCCGGAAAGAAAAACTGCTGGTATGGCATCCCGTTACAGTGGCCGACAAAATTACTTACCGGCTGCACGAATATTTTAGGGCCATAGAACTCAATACCCTTTTAAGTAAAGTACCTGAAGAACAAAAATGCGATCCGGATGAATTTCTAATCCCCGAAGCCGAACTTACACAGCAATTTGAACAGTATCCCTTTATTGTTCAGAACACGCAAAAACTAATTAATAGCTGCGATTTAAGCGTTTATTTCGAAGATACGGCCACGCCTTCTTCAAAAAATAAGTTTTTTTATACCGAGGATTTTGAGGGCGATAAAAAAATGCTCCGCGAACTGGCCGAAAAAGGACTGAAGTGCCGTTATGGTGAGAACAATGCCATAGCCATTAAACGTTTGGAAAAAGAACTGCGGATTATTGAACTTAAAAATTTCTGTGCCTATTTCCTCATTACCTACGATATTGTACGTTATGCGATGTACGAGCGGGGTTTTTATCACGTGGGCCGTGGTTCGGGCGCCAACAGCATTGTGGCTTATTGTTTACGCATTACTGATGTAGATCCGATCGATCTCGACCTCTATTTCGAACGTTTTTTGCACGAAAAAAGAACCAGTCCGCCAGATTTTGACATCGATTTTTCATGGGATGAAAGAGAAGTGATTCAGCGTTATATTTTTGAACGTTATCCTAAATGGCATGTTGCTTTTTTGGGTACCATGAGTACTTTTAAAGATCGTGCCATCATCAGGGAAATCGGTAAGGTAATGGGTTTGCCCAAAGAAGAAATAGATAGTTTTACCGATCCCACCAAAGAACGCGAAAACCTGCTTAATGACACTTACCAGAAATTATTGGCTGTGCACCGTTACATGAAGAGTATGCCCAACCAGCGCTCTATCCATGCCGGTGGGATTTTAATCTCCCAAGAACCAATTACTTATTATACCGCATTGGATATGCCGCCAAAAGGTTTTCCAACGGTGCAATGGGACATGTACGAAGCCGAAGCCATAGGTTACGAAAAATTCGATATTTTAAGTCAGCGGGGCATTGGGCACATTCGGGAGGCCGTGCAATTAATCAAAAAGAATAAAGGAAAGGATATTGATATTCATGATTTTCCAGCTTTTAAAAAAGACCATAAGTTAAATGACATCCTTAAACAAGGACAGCCCATTGGATGTTTTTATATCGAATCGCCGGCCATGCGGCAATTGCTAAAAAAGCTGAAATGCGACAATTACCTCACGCTTGTGGCCGCCAGTTCCATTATCCGCCCCGGTGTGGCCAGTTCCGGCATGATGAAATCCTATATCGAACGCTATCATGCGCCCGAAAAAGTGGTGTACCGCTGTGAGGTGATGAAAGAACGGCTTAGCGAAACCTATGGCGTAATGGTTTATCAGGAAGATGTGATTAAAGTTTGCCATTATTTTGCAGGCCTGGATCTGGCTGATGCAGATATTCTCCGTAAGGCCATGAGCGGTAAATACCGTTCTAAACTCGCTTTTGATGAGCTGATAAATAAGTTTAAGTTTTCGGCCAGAAAAGAAGGTCATTCCGAAGAACTCATTAATGAAGTGTGGCGACAGATTTCATCTTTTGCGGGTTATAGTTTTTCAAAAGCGCATTCAGCTTCTTTTGCCGTAGAAAGTTACCAAAGTTTGTATCTCAAAACATATTACCCCATGGAGTTTATGGTCGCTGTGCTCAATAATTACGGGGGTTTTTATAGCAGATGGGTTTATGTACACGAATTGCAAAAAACAGGGGCGAGAGTGCATTTACCCTGTGTTAACCAAAGCGATGAGGTGGTAACCATAACAGGTGAAGATGCCTACCTGGGCTTTATCGGCATTCAGGGATTGGAAGAAAAAAATATCAGGACTATCCCGCAGGAACGTAAAGCGAATGGCCAGTACCTCGACCTTGAAGATTTTGTGAAAAGAAGCTGCATTTCCCTCGAACAGGCCATTATTTTAATCCGCTTGGGTGCATTGCGCTTTACCGGAAAAGACCGTAAAACCCTGCTTTGGGATGTGCATAATTACCTTGGCTTTAAACAGAAAATGGTAAACCATGCGGAGCTTTTCAAGATAAGCTACAAAACTTATCAGCTGCCTGCATTGATGGATTCGGAATTGGAAAATGCTTATACCGAACTGGAATTATTAGGTTATCCGCTTAATTACAAAATGTTCAATTTTTTAAAAACACCTTACCGTGGCGATGTAATGACCGCCGATCTGCACAAACATTTAGGCAAAACGGTGAGGATGGTGGGCAATTATGTGTGCGAAAAAACGGTACATACCATTAAAAACACCAAAATGTGGTTCGGTACATTTTTAGATGCCAACGGTGATTTCTTTGATACCACCCATTTTCCCAACACCACACCAATGTATCCTTTTAAAGGAAAAGGCTGTTACCTCATTTTAGGGAAAGTAGTAGAAGATTTTGGCTTCCAGAGCATTGAGGTATTAAAGTTTGCCAAGTTGGATATCCGGATGAACCCGGTGGTGATTGATTAAAATAAATTGATATGGATTTAAAATTAAAAAAAGACAGGTATTCAATAGTTGTTTACCCTCAAAATGAAACGATTGACGAAGTTAAAGTTTTGAAAGATCTACTCTGGTCTAGAATTGGCCAGTACGCGAGTAGAAATTCAGAAGCACATGTTACCATCATTGAGTTTTGGGCAGATCAATACGAACTAGAATTTTACAAAAGGCGCATTGAGAAAATTTGTCACTCACAAAGACCGAAGAAAGTAATTTTTGATTCTTTAAGTTTATCAAAATTTAGTCATGCTATTGTTTTACTCCCTGATGATTCATCCAAACCCTATTTAAATGATCTTTTGAAAATTTTTCGTAAAGGACTTAAAACTAATCATACTGTAAATGGGGCTAACGCGCATATATCAATAGGGCGCGAACTGAGTTCGGCTCAAATTGATCAGGTAGAAAATTTGTATGGAAATATCAACATCACATTTAATTGTAATACGATTGCCATTCGCAAACTTGATAAAGTTAAAAAACAGTTTGTGGTCGTTAATGAGTTTAAATTATTAGGCAATCCCCTAAAAGAAGGACAACTTTTATTATTTAGATAGAAGCAATTTACAATCATGAGCCGAATAATTTTGCTAATCGGCTCATGATTTGGCTTTTTTTTGAGCCGAATAAATAGTATATTCGGCTCATGCAATATAACTGGGAACTTCCAACATGGCCAAATTTTACTTTTTCTACCAGGGAAATTGAACATCATTTGTATGATTTTGCGCAAGAAACCGGAGAAGTTAATGCCTTACTAAAGTTGTTGCCTGAAGATGTTAAGCAGGAAGCACTATTAGAGATGATATTGTCGGAAGCAATAAAAACATCTGAAATTGAAGGCGAGTTTTTAAGCAGGAAAGATGTAATGTCTTCAATCAAAAATAATTTAGGGCTTAATAAAACACCTGATATTATTAAAGATAAACGCGCTTCCGGAATAGCCGATTTAATGATTGATGTTAGGAATACATTTTCTGACGTATTGAGCAAAGAAACTTTATGGCATTGGCATAATTATTTGTTCGCGGAAAGTAAAGATATAAATGCGGGTGCATGGAGAAAAAGTGATGATCCGATGCAGGTTGTATCCGGTAGTTTAGGGAAAGAAGAGGTTCATTTTGAGGCACCGCCATCAGCTCGTGTTGTAGAAGAAATGAAGGAATTTATTACATGGTTTAACGAAACTAAGCCTCAAGGGGCTAAAGAAATTAAAAACCCTTTGATAAGGGCAGCAATTGCTCATCTGTATTTCGAAACAATTCATCCATTTGAAGATGGCAATGGCCGTATAGGCAGGGCAATTGCTGAAAAGGCAATTTCTCAAACATTGGGAAGACCAGTAATGCTAAGTTTATCAAAAACTATTGAAGGCAATAGGCCTGCATACTATCAAGCTTTAAAAGTTGCTCAAAGAAGCAATGAGATTACTGGATGGTTAACATATTTTGTAACTGTTGCACTGCAGGCACAGTTTGATGCGAAAAAAAACATTGATTTTACACTTAATAAAATCAATGTTTTTGATTTATTTAAGGAACAGTTAAATGATAGGCAAAAGAAAGTATTACATAAAATGTATAGCTTCGGCGCAGATGGTTTTGAAGGGGGAATGACAGCTAAAAAATATATATCCATTACTAAAATCTCAAAAGCTACTGCCACCAGGGATTTGCAAGAATTAGAAAGTTTAGGTATTCTGGTCGCTTTTGGTGGTGGAAGAAGCATACATTATAAAATAAAGGAATCTTAATTTTTAAAACCATGATCCACTTTAAAGCGGAAATAGAACGTTTCGAAACCATGGGCGAAAAAACCGGCTGGAGTTATGTATTTATCCCTGCTGCTTTAGCCAGTGAAATGAAGCCCGGTTGCAAAAAGAGTTTCAGGGTAAAAGGAAAAATAGATCAGCTAGAAGTAAGCGGATTGGCAACCATGCCAATGGGCGAAGGCGATTTTATAATTGCCTTGAAAGGTGAACTCCGTAAAAAACTAAAAAAAGAAGCCGGAGCAACTGTAGAGCTATATTTGGAAGAGGATAAAGATTTTAAAATAGAAATGCCCGAGGATCTTGAAATCTGCCTTTCTGAAGAAGAGCACCTCATGCGGAATTTCTTAAAACAGCCTAAATCACATCAAAACTACTATATCAACTGGATTAACCAGGCGAAAACAGAACCCACCCGAACCAAAAGAATTGTAATGACGGTTAAAGCAATGGATAAAGGATAGGATTTCGGGACAATGATGAGGGAAAGTAAGTTGTGAGTTTGGAGTTTTACAAAGAGCAGAAAGATTTTTAACGGTTAAATTCAAACTTCTGAGCTTGGGACGATTGATACTTAGCAACTCCAAACTTAAGAATTGGAATGGTTTTGCACTTAGCAACTCTCAACTCCAATCTCCCGACTCCAAACTTAAACCTTCCTGCTATAATTCCTGAACCAACTCGAAACTTTCATTTGAATAACACCTAAAAAGGCTTCCCTGAAAATACGCGTGCTCATTTTGGAAGTGCCTTCCGTACGATCGGTGAAGATGATTGGAACTTCGACTACTTTAAAACCAAATTTAATGGCAGTGAATTTCATTTCGATCTGGAAAGCATAACCTACAAACTTGATTTTGTTGAGCGGAATGGTTTCTAAGACAATTCTACGGTAACATTTAAAACCAGCAGTAGCATCCTGAATGTTTATCCGGGTAATAAGGCGGACATACATAGATGCAAAGTACGACATTAAAACCCTGCCCATTGGCCAGTTTACCACATTTACACCTTTAACATAGCGTGAGCCGATGGCCACATCTGCACCATTTACACAAGCTTCGCGTAAGCGTGCCAAATCATCAGGATTGTGGGAGAAATCGGCATCCATTTCAAAAATGTAAGCATATTTCTTTTGTAATGCCCAATTGAAACCATAAATATATGCCGTGCCCAAACCCTGTTTACCAGCACGTTCTTCGATAAATAAATGTCCGTCGTATTCAGCTTGTAACGATTTTACAATTTCGGCAGTTCCGTCCGGAGAACCATCATCAATAATTAAAACATGAAAAGGCTGGGTTAAAGAAAAAACCTTTCTAATGATCTTTTCGATATTTTCCTTCTCGTTGTAGGTGGGAATGATGACTAAACTATCTGACACGTTTGTTGTGGTTTTTTAAATAAGGTAAGCTGCTGCTTTTATATTTATAAGTTGCAATTTGCTTTCAAAAGGCGAAAGTAAAGATTTAATATGAAATCATCATAAATTTTCATTAATTCCAAACGATTCGTCTTAATAAACTTAGTTTAGGATTTATTTTCGATGGATTCTAAATTTAATTGTTCCCGCTGATTTCACAGATCAGCGCAGAAGTGAATTTCAAAATACAGAACCATTGTTTCTAAACCCGACAGCAGCGGCAGCTTCCGGTTTTTCATCGGAACTATAGCGAATGGTGGGACTAAAGATGCCAAGAACTATTGTTCTTTCGTTTTCAAATCCTAATGATTATGAATTTCTCGCTAATGGAATACATAGATATATCTTTTAGATTTCTCCATTGCGGTCAAAATGAAGAATTTATTAAAATCTGCGCAGAATTAGATTTTAAAGCACTGAACCGTTGTACCTAAACCCGATCGTAGTGAAAAGCCCGCAGGCCGAAGCATGAGGGCGAGGACTTGGAGCGAAGAGCGGGACAGTAAGCCTCCAAGAATTACTGTCCTCTTGTTTTCAAATCCTAATGATTAAAAATTTTTGCTATTAGAAGATAGAGATTGATCCTTTTAGATTTCTCCGCTACGGTCGAAATGACGAATCTTTTTCTTACCTCACTTCCTGCATCAGTCGCCTTACTAGTTGCGAAAAAATAATCAATGCCAAACCTGCAATTAAAGAATATAAGGCCAGGGCTTTATAACCTTCGGTATAGGCCATTAATTTGGTGGTTAAAGAGGCATGATCTATGCTCGACATTTCAGCACCCAGTTTCCCGGCAGCCAGCTGCCCGAAAGCACTTGATAAAAACCAAAGTCCCATCATCATCCCGAACATTTTCTTTGGCGATAGTTTCGTAATAATCGACATCCCAATCGGACCTAAGCAAAGCTCGCCAAGCGTTAACAACAAATAGGCAAACGTAAATACATTTAGCGAACTAATGCCCTGCGCATTGGCAAAAAATCTGGTGGCATAAAAAACATAAAAACTTAAAGCCAGTAAAAGGAAACCGATTCCAAATTTTACTACGGTATTCGGTTCAATTTTACGTTTGTAAAGGCCTAACCATAAAATACCTACAATGGGACTAAACACAATCACAAAAAAAGAATTCGCGCTATTATTAACCACGTTGGGATCCATATTGAGGAACAGGATTTTGTGATCGAGGTTATCTTTTGCAAACAGCGACAGTGAACCACCGCTTTGCTCCGATATAGCCATAAATATGAAATAACAAAAGATAAATACAAAGGCCGCCAGCAATTTATATTGTGCTGTTTTATCTTTTATACTAAACGTTTCGTAAAGGAAATAAACCAGTGCAATAATACCGATGGTATACATGAAATAATCGGTAAAGGCCGTGTTTTTCACCATGATATAAATCAATGGGATACAGACTATAGATCCTGCATAAACGGCTATTTCTGATAGCTGTTGTTTTGATTTTTTAAGGTGCAATAAGGGCGAATTTCCGATAGGGCCTAAATGTTTTTTAGTAAAAATGAAGGTGCCTAAACCAAACATCATTACCAGGGCGGCAGATAAGAAACATAAATGCCAGTTATAATATTTACCTAAATAAATACACATTGCACCGCCCAATAAACCTCCTACATTAATGCCGGCATAAAAGAGTCCGTAGCCTGCATCTCTTCTGTTATCTTTTTCGTGGTACAGTTCGCCCACCATTGAAGATACGTTTGGTTTGAAAAAGCCAGTTCCAATAATGGATAAGGTTATACCTATATAAAAGAGATCGTGAGGAGAAAATGCCAAAACCAGGTTACCGATAATCATCAACGAACCACCCCAAAACAGCGATTTCCTAAACCCAAGAATCTTATCGGCAAAAATACCACCAATAAAAGTAAATGCGTACACAAAAGCTTGTATTGCACCATATTGCAGATTGGATTTCTGATCGCTTAAACCCAGCTGTTCTACCATAAAAAAGGCCAGTACACCGCGCATGCCATAAAAACAGAAACGTTCCCACATTTCTACCAACGACAGATGCCAGAGCTGTTTAGGGTATTTTCCTTCAAAATTCTGAATCTCTTCTATTGAAACTGTTTTTTCCATTGAAATTGGTTTAAAAATTAAAAGCCCGATCGGAGCCGGGCTTTCTATGTTATTGTATTTTAAATTAATCCAGAATATCCTGGTGCATCATTTTTTGCAGTTTTTTTGTAATCGCAAATAAGATAAGCGATGCAATGCCGGCCATTACCACAAACATCATGAAAAACTCGTATAACGAATTAATCTGGAAGCCTAATATAGATTGGTATTCAAATGGAATTTTTAAATCTTTTAATTTGGCCAGTTCCTGAGCGCTTGGCACAACTGTTTTTGATAAGATGGGTTGAAGATTAATACCTGCATCGGCAGCCTGTTTAATTTCTGCAGTTCCCGGAGGGTATAAACTGCTTAAAATTCCGGCAAATTTGTTGGCAGCAGCATTGGCTAAAAACCAAACCGCCATTAATAATGAACCGAATTTTAACGGAGCCAGTTTGTTTACCAGCGATAAACCAATAGGCGACAGGCAAAGCTCGCCACAAGTGTGAAGGGCATACATACCGATTAACCACATCATACTTACTTTGGTTGACGATGATACATCTTTCACCCCAAAAGCAATCCATAAATAACCCAGCGCGAGTAAGAATAAACCCAATGCCATTTTAGTTGGCGATGCAGGTTCGTTTTTACCCAATTTAATCCACAGCCAGGCAAAAATAGGTGCAAATGCGACCACGAATATAGAGTTTAACGACGCAAAAATACTTGCCGGAACCGTTAAAAAGCCTAAATCCCTTTGTGTTTGCTCTGCGGCGAAGAAGGTTAATGAAGCACCCGCCTGTTCAAATGCACTCCAAAAAAAGATTACGAAAAAGGCAACGATAAAAATTACACGGATACGTTGTTTTTCAATCTTATTCAACGATTTATCAGAGAAAATAATAAACGCGATAAATAATACCGATGCCACCAATAAATAGGTTAAAAAGCTGAATACTTTTGCATCGATATAAAATAAACCGATCATCAATGCAGAGAAAGCTGCAAGACCAAAACCGATAACCAAAGGATTTAAAGCTGCTTTAGGTGTTCCCGCCGGAACAACGCCTAACTCTTTACCATCAGGGGCTACTACATATTTTTTCTGGAAGAGGATCTGCACCAAAACACCTAAAAGCATGGCTACACCGCCTGCAAAAAAGGCCCATTTGTAATCCATCACATTACCTGTTTCGCCTAAAAAGCCGCATACAATTGGCCCTAGTGCGCCACCAACGTTTATGCCCATATAAAAAATGGTATAAGCTGCATCGCTTCTTTTATCACCTTTAGGGTATAACTGGCCAACAAGAGAAGAAATGTTCGGTTTGAAAAAACCATTTCCTGCAATCATAAAGCCTAATCCTGTAAAAAACAGGAAAGTAGATAAGGATGGGTTGCTATGGAACAATGATGCACAGAAAAAGAGGATAAACTCACCAAGTGCCATCATTAAACCACCTGTGATAATCGATTTTTTATTTCCCCAGTAACGGTCGGCAATGTAGCCGCCAATTAAAGGTGTTAGGTAAACCAAGCCAGTATAACTGCCATACAGGTTAGAGGCGAAAGCTTTATCGAATAACAAGGCCTTTGTCATAAACAAGACAAGGATCGCCCGCATGCCGTAGTAATTAAAACGCTCCCACATCTCTGTGGCAAAAAGCACGTATAATCCCTTCGGGTGGCCTTTAGATTGATTTGGTATTGATGTCATATTCAGTGATTTAGTTTGTTTGTTGAATGAGATAAAATTTATTTTATGCCGTATTCTTTCATGATGTTGTTTAACCATTTTAATAACACCAGGCCGATGATTGCCGAAGCCATTAAAAGAGAAAAGTTTACCCAAAAGAAATTAGATTTGTCTTCGTAAGTATCCCACAGGGTAGCCAGTACACCCGAAAGTTTATTGCCGATGGAGGTAGAAACAAACCAACCACCCATCATTAATGAGGTGATGCGTACAGGACTTAATTTTGATACCAGCGATAAGCCCATCGGACTTAAAAACAGTTCGCCAATGGTGATGATGCCATAAGTACCCATCAACCAGAGCACCGAAACTTTTTCTGATCCATTTTTGCCGATGTAAACGGCAGTAATCATCACCAGTACCGAAATAGCCGATATCAAGATGCCGAATATAATTTTACTGGCCGTACTTGGCTCTTTTCCTCTGCTGCGTAGCCAGGTAAAAAATGCAACCACCAACGGCGTTAAGAGGATTACCCATGCCGGATTAATGGATTGACTGAGATTTGTAGCCCATAATTCTACATCGCCACCTTCGGCAGGCAGTTCGGCAGTGGGTACATTTTTAAAATAAACAGGATAATTGTATTCTTTTTGCACCACACCATCCACTTTTTGTAAACGGAAAGCGTGATCGTAAAGTGCCACGCTGTCTTTTTTGTAGATTAAATTTTGTGATAGACTTAAATTTGAGAAGCTATTTTTTGCGGTGGTGTTGGTGAGGCTCCGGTCGGTATAACGGTCGGCCCAGGTGGTTAAAGCGGTCCCGTTTTGTTTAAATACGGCCCAGAATAATATTACGACCACAAAGATGGTCAATAAGGCTGCAATAGGTCGTTTTTCTTCTTTGCTGGCTTTAAAAAATAAAGTGCTGTAAAAATAGATAACCGGAAAACAGGCAAATATAAAAGCATCGGTGCTGGTTGAACCCACTAAAGGGTGACCGATTAATCTGGTTGGCAAAACCCAACCAATAATCCCTGCAATGATGGACGGCAGGAGGATGAGTAGACTAATTTTAAGGAAAGACATATCACCATCAACCATGCCTTTTTTAATATCGAAAGCCCGGTAATGTTTAAGTCCGCTAATAAATACCGCCACGCCAATAAACATGCCTACACCAGCGGCAAAAAACGCATATTCCCAACCAAGCATAATATATAATGCAGCACCAAAAAAGTTGCAGATAAACGCACCTACGTTAATACCCATGTAAAAAATATTATAACCGTCGTCTTTTTTGGCAACATATTCAGGGGTTGAGTAAATATTGCCTAATAAGGTAGAAATATTGGGTTTAAAGAAGCCATTTCCTAAAATAACAAGGGTCATAGCCAGATAAAGCATCGGTAAGCTGTGCACCCCCATTAAACAATAGCCTACACCCATCATCAAACCGCCAATAATAATCGATTTGGCATAACCGAGGTATCTATCTGCCAATAAGCCACCTAAAAAGGGGGTTAAAAATACCAAAGCAATAAAAGTTCCGTATAAATCGGCCGATTCGGCCTCCGTCATCGCAAAACCGGCTTTTACATCTTTTAAATAGAGCGTGAATATGCCGATCATTAAATAGTAACCAAAACGTTCCCACATTTCTGATAAAAAAAGGAATTTTAAGCCTTTTGGGTGTTTGGTTTGGTTTGTTGTGGGCATTTAAGAAAATTTTTTAAGGCGCAATATAGCGAGTGAAGGCCATTCTGGCAAATTTTTAGGCCATCTGGCAGGTAAATGATTTGTTAAGGTCTGTTAAAATCAGAACTTTCTGATAGGTTTTACATTTTTCTTTGGATCGGCATAAAGCTCATCGCTTGCGTTCGGATCGTTATTGAGTGTTACCTCTTCCTGAAGTTTCAATTTTCCGCCAATGATTTTAAATCCGTCAAAAGTACCGTCCGAGCCATAATATTCAAACCTGTCTTTTATTTCCGGATCAAATGATGCCAGGTGATCAAATACAATCATACCCGCTTTCTGATCGCTTTTTAAAGTCATGGCATTCGATTTGGCATATTCAAATATCATCCTGTTCTTTCCTTTCAACTCTTTTCCGTCGAAAACAGGTGCGCCAAAAACGAGGTTTTCTTTATCAAACGAAAGGATTTCGATCACCTTTTTAGTGGTTGCCTGTGTATTGCCTTTCCAGCCTAAAAGTACATAATAGGGCAGGCGGTTCCCGCTCGTTACCGGAACGATTTCATAATACCTCGCGCCAAACCATTTCTGGTTGTTGGTAATGATATTTGGATCGGCTATATTTTCGGTCTGGTCTATCAGCGGAAACAGCTTTAAGGGCCCGCTTTTGGTATTCATCTGTATGGCGCCATAATAACGGTAAGTACCATTTTCAAGCGGCATATACCAGCTTAAAATCCTGAATGCCTGATCTGGCGATTTAATTACCGATACATTTTTAAGCGAATCGAAGGCAAATGAAAAAGAATTTGGTGTTTTCAGCGCTTCAACCAGGGTTTTTACAAATCTGCCATTTAATTCCATTTTCTGCGCATCGCTTTGCGACGCAACAGCGTTTACCGATATTTTGATGAGCGAATCCTGAAAAACGCCTAATTTATTGGTGCTTTGCTGTGCTTTTAAATTAGTGCCTAACAGGCCCAGCATTAAAAGAGTATAGAATTTGATGTATTTCATTTCCTGATCAAATGCCAAAAGATAAGTAAAACCCTACGATTATAATTTTTCGATCACCAATGCACTTGCACCGCCACCGCCGTTACAGATGCCCGCAACACCGATTTTTCCATCATTTTGTGCCAGTACCGAAAGGAGGGTAACTACAATCCTTGCTCCTGATGCACCCAGCGGGTGACCTAAAGAAACTGCACCACCATTTACATTTACCTGATGATCGTTTAAATTCAATAATTGGTTGTTCGCTAATGAAACTACAGAGAATGCTTCGTTAATTTCAAAAAAATCAACATCATTAATATCGATATTAGCTTTATGTAAAGCCAATGGAATGGCTTTAGAAGGTGCTGTGGTAAACCATTCAGGTGCTTGTTGCGCATCAGCATAGCCTAAAATTTTAGCCAGTGGTGTTAAACCCAGTTCTTTTGCTTTATCGGTACTCATTAAAACCAAAGCTGCTGCACCATCATTTAAGGTAGAAGCATTTGCCGCCGTTACCGTTCCATCTTTTTTGAAAACGGGTTTTAATGATGGGATTTTATCAAATTTAACCGCGGTTGGTTCATCATCGGTATCAACCAGGGTAATTTCGCCTTTACGGTCTTTCACCTCTACCGCTATAATTTCGCTGGCAAATTTGCCCGATGTTTGTGCAGCCTGCGCTCTTTTATACGATTCGATGGCGAAATTATCCTGTGCCTCGCGGCTAATATTACATTCGGTAGCGCAAAGTTCAGCGGCAGAACCCATGTGGTAATCGTTATATACATCCCAAAGGCCATCTTTTACCAGTCCGTCGGTAATTTGTCCATGACCTAAACGGTAGCCATTTCTTGCTTTATCAAGGTAATAAGGCACATTGCTCATGCTTTCCATACCTCCGGCCACAATAATATCATTATCGCCGTTGGCAATACTTTGTGCGGCAAGCATAATGGCTTTTGTGCCCGATGCACATACTTTATTAATGGTGGTTGCAGGTAAATCTGGTAAGCCGGCATATTTTGCAGCTTGGGTTGCAGGTGCCTGACCTAAATTGGCCGATAACACATTGCCCATATATACTTCCTGGATCTGTTCGGGTTTTAATCCGGCTTTTTCAATTGCCGCTTTAATAGCGAAGCCGCCAAGTTGGGTAGCAGAAAATTGGGCTAATGAGCCTCCGAAACTTCCAATAGGGGTTCTTACAGCTGATACAATAACAACTTCTTTCATTTGCAAAATTTTTATGAATTTTTGGTTAGGCCGCTAAGTTATGCATTTTAAATATTAAACAAAGTCTTCATCAGTCTTATTGACGATCTGCCGTTCCAAAACCTGCGAAGTTTAAAAATAACGTATAGAAATGGATTTTAGCACGTTTGATTATAATAAGTTTTAAATAGTTTTTAGCTGTGCATAACAACATAAATGTACTAAGGTGGCTTAGGTGGTCGATATTTTTTTGAAATGAGTGGTTCGGTGTTAATGGCTGAGGGTTAGCCCTGCTATCTCTCCTGCCGATAGAAAAAATCGGCATCCGTTCTATCAGGTTTATTTAACAAAGGCAAGGTTCTTGGTAGCGATTAAACCTCGCAGGTTTTTAAAACCTGCGAGGTTTAATTTAGTGCTATGGGTTTTGCGTTAGGGATTGAAAGGGTTCAGTACCGATTAAGCATCTGTTTTTTATTTAATTACGGTATGCTTGCTTGTTTCACAGGTCTTTATCGGTACCGGAGCACAGCGCAGCCCTGCAAAGCCCGCCCCTTGGGGAACGCCCATATTATTTTTAGTTTGCAATTCACAATTTGCAGTTTTATTCTTCCTTCGTTTTACCCTTCTTCCTCGATTTTAACGCCTGGGTAAGCAAAAATTCGATCTGCCCGTTGGTGCTCCGAAACTCATCTGCAGCCCAGGTTTCTACTTCTTTTAATAAAGCAGGACTAATTCTTAATACAAAAGCTTTTTTATCTTTCTCCGCCATTCTTATTGTATTGCTTGTATATTATACCTCGTTTTTAAATTAATGAGGAACATTTCCAGGTCTTCTATTTTATTTGAACTGAACAGAAGTTTTTTGCCATTTTTAAACTCCAGTTGTAATCCCCGGTTTTTATCGTTTAAAATGTAAGCCTTATCTTTAAATTTAAACCAAAGCCTTGTTTTAACGCCGTAACCACCATATTCAGAAAATGCATCATATTTGCGGATGTAGGCTTTTTCAATACTTGTCCATCTCGAATGGCTTGGCTTAAAATGGAAAGGAAAATATTTGTACGTAATGCCCTCAGTATTTATGTTGAGCGTTAACTTATTTTGCTGGATCAGGAAGATAATTAAAAAAGGAGATAAGACCGCCAGTATTGGAGCGAAGTACATTTTTTTGAATTCGCTTAAAACCTGACCGTCTTTGTAGAAAATAATTACGAGCAATGTTGGCAATACTGTAGCTGCCGTAATCAGGTATAACCACCATATCTTTAAGCCATGTTTCTCCTCAAACTCCATATTTTAATTATATAAGGTACCCGTATTTACCACTGGTTGTACATGGCGGTCGCCACAAAGTACCACCAATAAATTACTGACCATGGCCGCTTTGCGTTCTTCATCCAGCTCAACAATTCCCTTTTGCGATAATTTCTCTAAAGCCATTTCCACCATGCCTACGGCACCTTCTACAATTAATTTACGGGCAGCAATTACGGCTGTGGCCTGCTGGCGCTGTAGCATGGCGCTGGCAATTTCGGGCGCATAAGCCAAATGCGAAATCCTGGCTTCTAAAACTTCAATCCCTGCTCTTGATAAACGTTCGTTCAGTTCGTTTTCCAATAACTCGCTTACTTTATCGGCACCATCTTTTAAAGTAATGCTGGTTTCTTCGCCTTCAGCATGATCGTAAGGGAAAATATTGGCCAGGTGCCTTACTGCGGCTTCACTTTGAATATTTACATACTGCATGTAATTTTCGACTGAGAAAACAGCTTTGGCCGTTTCGTTTACTTTCCATACCACAACGGCAGCAATTTCGATCGGGTTACCCAGTTTATCGTTCACTTTTAACTGCTGACCGTTTAAGTTGTTTGCTTTTAGCGATAACCTTCTTTTAGCGGTTAAGGGATTCACCCAGAAAAATCCATCGGCTTTTACCGTGCCCAGGTATTTTCCGAATAAGGTTAATACCATTGATTGATTGGGATTGATGATTAAAAAGCCCGGGAAGATTAAAAATATATCCACAGCCAATAAAATTCCTCCCCATAAAAAGATCTCTGAAATAAAACAGAAAATTGAAGCCACTAATAAAGCGATGCTTATTGCGAATGTTAAATACCCAGATGGTGGGCTGATGATTTTTTCCTGATACATAATTGATATTAATTTGATATCATAAAGTAAAATATAAAATCTGGTAATTGCAAACAAAATCCCTAAAATGTATATTAGATAAAAATGTTATTTTTGACAATACAATAATTAGATCGTTTTGGCCAAAATCAAGAGAAATTCCCACAAAATCCTTTACCGGAAATATTCATCAAACCTGAAATATGTGATGATGATATTTACCGTTTTCATTATTACGCTATTCCTTCCGAAACAACCGAGATTTAGGTACGAATTTGAAAAAAATGCCGTTTGGAAAAACAAGGATCTGATTTCTCCCTTCAGTTTTGCCATTTTAAAAACGAACCCTCAGGTAAGTGCCGATAAAAAAAATGCGCTAAAAGATATTTTACCGGTTTACCAGTACGACAAGGGGATTACGGCCACCGCTTTAGATGAATTTGCCAACGAATTCGACATCAAGTGGAAATCGAAGCAATTGGATGAAAAAGAAAAAGAAGTGTATAAGGCGGCTGCCTACCGTTTACTTCAGGGTATTTATCAAAAAGGAATTATCGGCTTAAATGTGAAACATCAGGCAGGCGGTAAAAATTACGATTTCTCTTTACTGGAAAATAACGTATCGCAGGTAAAAAATACACAGGATGTATTTACGGCAGAAACGGCGCTGAACTTTTTTAAAGGTAATTTTAAGGCACCTAACCCGGTTATGGGCGATTTGATAGCCAATTTGGCTATTGATCATATTACACCAAATATTGTATTCGACGAGCGTTTAACGCAGACCATACAGGATAATACCATCAATAATATTTCTACCACTAAAGGGATGGTGCAAAAGGGGGAGTTGATTGTAGCTAAAAACGATGTGATTGATGAAGAAATTTACCAGAAACTGGAATCGTACAAGGCTACTTATGATGCGCAGACGAAAACCATAGGCAGCAGGGCGCTGGTTTACCTTGGTCAGGTGGTGCTGGTGGGTTTTATTCTTACCATATTAATGTCGTTCCTTTTTCTTTTCCGGAAGGATATTTTCGCCGATAACCGTCAGCTTTCTTTAATACTGATTGTAACCACGGGGATGTTGCTGGCCCTAACCTGGGCCATTAAAATGGAAATCCCGAGTTTGTATTACATTCCGTTTTGTGTGGTGCCGATCATCATCAGGATTTTATTCGATACCCGTTTGGCGCTTTACCTGCACATGCTGGTAATTTTGATTGCCGGTTTTTTTGTGGCCAACAGTTTCGAGTTTGTGTTTTACCAGGTTACCGCGGGTATGGTGGCGATATTCAGTATTAAAAACTTTGTTAAGCGCGAAAGATTTCTGGTTTCGGCCTTATTTATATTGTTGGCCTACTTTGTTTCTTTTGTAGGGATCGCTTTATTGCGTGAAGGATCTTTCCGAGAAATAGAATGGATTAATTTTATTCCTTTTGTTTTTAGCGTTTTATTGTCCCTTCTGGCTTACCCTTTAATTTACCTGTTCGAACGTATTTTTGGCATTACTTCAGATGTGGCACTGATTGAGCTCACCAATACCAATAATAAACTGTTAAGGGAGCTTGCTTTTAAAGCGCCCGGAACGTTTCAGCACTCGCTACAGGTAGCAAACCTTGCCGAGGCTGCCATTTTTAAAATAGGCGGTAATTCGGTACTGGTAAGGGCAGGGGCATTATATCATGATATCGGGAAGGTTGATAATCCGCAGTATTTTATCGAGAACCAGAATACGGCTGTAAGTCCGCACGATAAATTGCCTTATGAGCAGAGTGCGCAGATTATTATTCAGCATGTGCATAAAGGAATTGAGATTTTAAGAAAAAACCAGATTCCGGAAGCCATTATCGATTTTATCAGAACGCACCATGGGAATACAAGGGTGGATTATTTTTATCAGTCGTTTTTGAAAAATTCTCCTGAAAAATTCGTCGATGAAAACATTTTCCGCTACCCGGGACCGATCCCTTTTAGCAAAGAAACTGGTGTGTTAATGTTGGCAGATTCGGTCGAAGCTGCCTCAAGAAGTCTGAAAAATCCCGATGCGCAGAACATAAATGACCTGGTTGAACGCATAATTAACTACAAATTGGAACAAAATCAGCTTGATGATTGCGATTTAACGTTAAAAGATATTGAAACTATCAAATTGATATTCAAGACGATGCTGATGAGTATCTATCATGTTCGCATAGATTATCAACAATTATCATAATTTTTTTTTGCAGAATAACTTGTTTTACTATATTTGCAGACCTCAAAACAACGTCGGTAGGACGGAAAATAGAGGTTGAGAAGGAGAGGTGCCTGAGTGGCCGAAAGGAACAGTTTGCTAAACTGTCGTACTGGTAACGGTACCGCGGGTTCGAATCCCGCCCTCTCCGCCAAGAAAAAAAAAGTAATAAAAAAAAATGAAAATGTCATTTTAAAACCGTTACTTTGCAGCCCCTGGAAACAGGGAATAAAAAAAGGAGATACCAAGTTCGGGATGTAGCGTAGCCCGGTATCGCGCCTGCTTTGGGAGCAGGAGGTCGTAGGTTCGAATCCTGCCATCCCGACAAAAGTTTAATCCACTTTTAAAACAGGATTACAAAAAAGATCGATACCAAGTTCGGGATGTAGCGTAGCCCGGTATCGCGCCTGCTTTGGGAGCAGGAGGTCGTAGGTTCGAATCCTGCCATCCCGACGAAACAAGGATTCAAAATCCGTCAAAAACCCTCTAAATCAATTGATTAGAGGGTTTTTTGTTTTTATATCATATCAATCTGGTGCTAAGAATATCAAAGTATTTAACACCTGTTCCAGCACCAAAATCTTATTTCTATTATTGTAGATTTTCTAAGTCGGATATTTTCAATCACTTATGCACCTTACCGGCGGGAACCCAGGTCGCGTTCACGCTCATCACCACTAACCAGACGAGTCAATTCATTGCAATAGGTTATCTTACCATCATTAACCCTGAATTCAGCTATCACATGGATAAGTGCATGCCGGTCTTCATTCGTCTGGATTTTGACAGCGTGATTCGTAAAGATGATATTACCTTCTTCCACCATGGTCTGAAAATCAATCAGGGAATATTTGATAGCGAGTTTCTGCGCTTTCATATGTTTGCAAAAATTATCGAAATCCAGCTCTTCCCCGTCAACATGTTGACGGTAATCATGGCTGAAGTATTTTTCGATGGTAGTCGGGGCATAGGTTGAATTCTCTACAACTGCCTTGAAGGCATTTCTGATCAATTCTTTGTAACTGTTCATTTTTTTTAGGATTTGTTGATACAAAATTAGTTCCTAAACACAGTTCAAAATAGGTAATGAATCAGGTAAAAGCTGGACTAAATAGGGTTGCTTTCCTAAATGCTGCCGGAGAGACACCACTCGACCTTTTAAATAAACGTATAAAATAAGTGTCATCCAAATAGCCAAGCTTATAAGCGATTTCTTTTACATCAAGCTTGCTGTAAGCCAGGAGTCTTTTGGCTTCAAGCACAATCTGTTGATTTATCCAATAACTGACAGGCCTGCCGGAGACAGATTTTACACACTCGTTGAGGTAGCTGGGCGATACATTAAGCAAACCGGCGTATCCTGATGGCTTCTTTTCAATATTGAAGTGAGATTTAAGCAATACCCGGAACTGTTGGTTGAGGTAAAGACTGCGAGATGGGTGTGGCTGATCGTTTCCCTTCGGTAGAGTTGAAATGAAGAGCCCGGCGCATACCGATACCATGTGTGATAAAAGTGATACCTGAAGGTGACCATCCATTCTATTTGCAAGCAAATCTGATAAGGACTTCAGACAGTTCCCGAATGTGTAATTGATTGAGCCTTCTAATCCCATTGGTTTTTGATTCCCATATTCCTTTTCTGCTAAATCCCGATAATTTTGATCGATTAACAGAGGTTCAGCTGCCAAGATCCAACCAGTGGTGTTCCTGGAGGCTATAAAATGGTGAACCTGACCAGGAATGATAAAATAACCACAGGGACCAATTAAAGAAACTGCTTCGAAATCTACCATTATATGGCTTTCTCCCGATTGCTGAAAAATAAATATGTAATAGCTGTCGCTGTGCGCGGTTTCAAGTGGAGGGCGACTGTTAATATAGTCATGCAGTGGCCGCAGATAGATATCTGTATGTTTTAGCGTGTTTAAAGTGTAAATGGGGATGGGAGCTTTCTTTTTGCTCATAAAGTAATAATATAGAATCAGGTGCTGAAAATGGCTTATATGCTGAAGAAACCAGTGATAAATCGGGTAGTAGCCCGGTATTATTTAAATGTAAAATACAATACTGCCATTACTACTCTTTTTTCGAGCGTACCCATATCAGTTTATTCGCTTTATCAAACCGATAAATCTCGCTCCACCACCTTGCCCCGCCACGGCATGAGGTAGAAAGGAGCCTGTTTTTTTTGTCAATGGACACATCACAGAACCCGATGCAATTCGCATTGTTATTGGCTGGTTCTTTAAGCTTTTTAAAACGTTTTGATCCCGGATCATAAAGAAAGATTGTAAAAGTCCGATAGACGCCCATGCCAGCATCCGGGATGGAAAATCCTACATCATCATACCCGTCAAAATTGTAGTCGGCTATATGGCTCCGCCTAATTTGCTGTGGATTATCAAAGCTTTCAAGCTGTAAAGTTTCCTTATGCCCGTCCTGATATGTAAATGTTAGTGCAGTATTTTCATGATGGCTAAAAGTTATCAGGATATGGTTGATGAATAATCTGTCTTCCTGTCTGTTATCAGGGGAGCCACCTGCAGTCTGTTCAAGATTAAATATCTTTCCGTCTTTAGCGCGTTTATAAACTGCTCCTGAAATGTTTCCGGTTGTTTCACTGAGGCTATAATTTCCGGTAATTTTTCCGTCAATCAGCTCATCCCACCTATAGTAAACAGTTGAAATATTATTTTCGTTATTTTTTTTGATATCCATTGTTCTTATCCTAAGAGGGATAATGCCTTTTTGTCCAACGTACTGCACAAACGCCCCTTTTCCTTCGGTCCCATAATAGATTTTCAACTGAAAATTTTTCCCGCTGTCGGTGGATTTCAGAAGGTAAGGCTGGGCCCTCGCCCGTGAAAAAAAGAGCAAAAGGATGATACAGGCCACATAATTAAATTTCATGCTTTTCGGTTTTAATTTATTAGACTTTTGATACCGCTACTTTATGGGATGTTACAGTATAGCTAACCTCATCAATGAAGATATAAAATTATAATCTAATTTTTTTATTTCCCGAATCCGGGAAATAAAATACCCGCAACATATCTTTATTGGGTCTCTTGGCAATACTAAATTCCGTAGTAAATATAGCTATGCTTACAATATTATCCCATTTGGTTTTCCTGATCAGGTTTCTTGATAACTTGTCACTGATTTAATATTTTTCATGTGCTTTTGCACAAATATAATTCAGATATATTTGTAGTATGTTTAGTAACGGCATCCTTTTGCCTATCATCATTATTTCAGGTATGGTCTACAGCATACTGGCAAGAAAGCTGACCGTTACGGCTGCCTTTACAGGCGGGATACTGGCAGTTATTATTTTTAGTGCTGCAGGTTACACGGGTTTTGCGATGATGACAACCTTTTTCATCCTGGGTTCTTTCGCCACTTCCTGGCAGAAGCTTAAAAAACAAGCTTTTGCGCTTAGGGAGGAAACAGGTAAAGGCCGTAATGCCCTTCAGGTACTGGCCAATGCCGGAGCAGCTGCCGTTGCAGGTATCCTGATTCTATTTTATCCACGGCTCGATTATCTGATGCTTCCGGCTATGGCAGCAGCTTTTGCCTCGGCTACAGCTGATACCTTATCCTCAGAGCTGGGTATGGTTTATGGAAGACGGTGTTTTAATGTTATTTCGTTCAGGCCCGACAGTTGCGGGATGGACGGTGTGATTAGTCTGGAAGGAACCCTGATCGGTATTGGTGGCAGCGGTATTATTGCGGGCATTTATGCGCTGGGATGGGGATGGGACATTAGCTTTTTATTTATTGTATTGGCGGGGACGGTAGGGAATCTCACTGATTCTGTATTGGGGGCAGTGCTCGAGCGCAAGGGGATGATCGGGAATGATGTGGTCAATTTTTTGAATACGTTGGCTGCAATGGGGGTGATGGTCGTCCTGATATTACTTTTTCTATGATAAATGGCCAGAATGAATATTCTGGCCATTATTGGTTATCGTTGAATATTTTTAGATAATTAGTATTATTAACCGCTTTTGATGTAGTATTTTATATTATTTGAAAAGATCAGTTCCCCATTTCCAGTCTCTGATCTCAGGCATATCAATACCATGTTCACGGATATATAATTTATGTTTGATGAGCTGGTCTTCCATTTCCTGTTTTAAATAGGCACTTTTATTCCCTAATTGAGGCAAGCGTTTAAGGGCGTCCATAACCAGGTGGAACCTGTCCATTTCGTTCAGTACCGTCATATCAAATGGTGTGGTAATGGTGCCTTCTTCTTTGTATCCGCGCACATGGATATTATGATGATTGGTACGGCGATAAGTAAGGCGATGGATAAGCCATGGATATGCATGAAAAGCGAAAATAACGGGTTTGTTCGAAGTAAATAATGAGTCAAATTCTTCATCGTTCAATCCGTGTGGATGCTCTGATTCTGGTTGAAGCTTCATGAGGTCGACCACGTTTACAACCCTGATTTTTAACTCAGGAATATGTTTTTTCAAAATTTCTACTGCAGCAAGTATTTCCAGAGTAGGCACATCACCTGCGCAGGCCATAACCAGGTCAGGTTCCTGTCCCGCATCGCTGCTGGCCCATGGCCAGATGCCAATGCCCTTGGTGCAATGTATGGTTGCCTCATCAATAGAAAGCCATTGTGGTGAAGGGTGTTTGCCAGCAATTACTACATTTACATAATGCCGGCTACGCAAACAGTGGTCCATCACCGATAAAAGGCAATTTGCATCAGGCGGAAGATAAACACGGACAACAGAAGCTTTTTTATTAATCACATGATCAATGAAACCCGGATCCTGATGGGTAAAGCCATTATGGTCCTGTCGCCAAACGTGCGATGCGAGCAGTATGTTCAGGGATGCAAGTTTCCGCCTCCAGGGTAATCCTGCAGTAACCTTTAACCACTTGGCGTGTTGGTTAAACATGGAGTCGATAATGTGTATAAATGCCTCGTAACAGTTAAACAGGCCATGCCGTCCGGTGAGCAAATAACCTTCCAGCCAGCCTTCGCACTGGTGTTCACTGAGCATTTCCATCACCCTGCCATCGTTTGCTAAAAAGTCATCATTTTCCTCCTTAAGGGCATTCCATTGCCTGTTGGTTACCTCGAAAACAGCATTTAACTTATTGGAAAGTGTTTCATCGGGACCGAATAGCCTAAAATTCCTCGATTCCATGTTCAATTTAATCACATCTCTGATAAAACTGCCTAAAACCAAGGTATCACCCGGTCCGGTTATACCTTTTTGTTGAATGTCAATGGCATATTCCCGAAAATCAGGTATATGAAGATTTTTAAGCAAAATGCCGCCATTGGTATGTGGATTAGCGCCCATCCTACGTTCGTTTTTTGGAGCCAGTGCAGCCAGTTCCGGCAGGAGCCTGCCATTTTCGTCAAAAAGTTCATTGGGTTTGTAGCTAAGCAACCACTTTTCCAGTGCTGCAAGATGTTCCGGCGAATGGGCGGGATCTGAAAGCGGTACCTGATGTGCCCGGAATGATCCTTCTACTTGTAGGCCGTCTACCACTTTCGGTCCCGTCCATCCTTTAGGGGTCCTTAAAATAATCATTGGCCAGCATGGACGGTTTTTATTACCATTTTGCGCCTGCTGTTTAATTTCATTTATATCTGCCATCACCTGGTCAAGCACATACGCCATTTGCTGATGCATGGTAAAAGGCTCATCGCCTGAAAGCAGGTAGGGTTTCCAGCCGTAGCCCTTAAAAAGATCTATCAATTCTTCCTCAGGGATCCTTGCCAGGACTGCAGGATTAGCAATTTTGTAGCCGTTTAGGTGTAAAATAGGTAAAACCACACCGTCTGTAATCGGATTAAGGAATTTGTTAGAATGCCAGGCTGTAGCCAGCGGACCGGTTTCTGCCTCCCCATCGCCAACTACACAGGAAACGATGAGTCCCGGGTTATCAAAAACAGCACCAAATGCATGACTGAGCGAATAACCCAATTCTCCACCTTCATGCATGGAGCCCGGGCATTCGGGCGAAACATGGCTGGGAATCCCGCCAGGAAACGAAAACTGTTTGAATAGTTTGGTCATTCCCTTTTCATCCTGTGATATTTCGGGGTAGATTTCCGAATAAGTTCCTTCCAGATAGGTTTGCGCAACCATCGCCGGGCCTCCATGGCCAGGTCCGGAGATATAAAACATATTCAGGTCATGCTTTTTAATGATCCTGTTAAGATGCGTATATATAAAATTCTGTCCAGGTGTAGTACCCCAGTGGCCTAGTAAAACCCGCTTAATATGTTCTGATTGCAAAGGCTCTTTCAACAAAGGGTTTGCCCGAAGATATATCTGCCCTACAGCTAAATAATTTGATGCACGCCAATAGGCGTCCAGTCCGGCAAGGGTTTCGGATGATAATTCATTGTTATTCATAATGTTATTAATAGGTTGATAGCAGTAGTGATTAAAGGTCGCGATTGTTTTTCGCATTAAGTCATGTTTTTTTATGTCTTTTCATGAATATCGAATCAAAAAATTATAGACGAAAATTTCTTATGTTATCTTATTACCCTTCGGTTGATTCCCGAATTTCATGCCAGTAAAGAATACACTCATAGGTGCAGAATCAGCATCTGAAAAAGAATATGAAAACTTAGTTTTTACTCACTAAGCATTTCAAAACCATTAACAGGAAAGGCTTTCTTTACCTTTTTTTATAGATATATAGAATGGTGAAGGAATCAAGATTTATTACCTGAATGCTAAGTTTTTACAAACAATTTATCTTTTTTAAAGTTTTTCATTCTTCCTGGGTGTAAGCACGCTAAGGATAATAGAATACATCTTTTTATATTTACACGTGGGTATTTTCACTTAGAGAATTAATGGGGCAAAATAATAGTCCTTCTTTGGACACACTCAGGGCGTTTGAAACAGCACCTGCTATGTTTATGATCTTATCTCCAAATCTGTATATCCTTACAGCAAGTGATCTTTTTCTGGAGGCTACCGGAACGCGGAGAGATACAATTGCCGGTAGTTATATCTTTGATGCCTTTCCGGGTAATCCGGATTTGGAAGGTGCAGATGGGGTCAAAAATATTTTATCTTCGCTCAGGAAAGTGATAGCTACGGGAAAGCAGGATGCTATGCCGGTACAGCGTTACGATGTTCCTGACCGATCAATTCCGGGAACTTTCATCGTACGCTACTGGGAACCCCTGCACGTACCCGTGTTTGATGATACCGGGTCACTTTCCTATATCATACAGTCGGTAAAAAACGTTACAGGGGAGATCATGAGCCGGGCAGAAGCAAAACAGAGCCGTGCTGACAGGGAGGAAAGTTTAAGGGAACTGGATTTAGTAAACAGGCGTCTTAGTGCTGCACATGATACCCTGCAGGTGATGAACCTTTCACTCGAATCGGAGGTAGCGAAACGTACGCTCGAGCTTGAACAGAGTGAACGCAAATACAGAAATCTTATTGAGCATAGTCCGGTAGCCATGCAGGTATTCAGGGGAGAAGATATGACTTTTGAGATTGTTAACGATTCGATGCTCAGGTTTCTGGGTAAGGACCGTGATATTATCGGAAAGACACTTTTTCAGGGTGTGCCTGAAATAATAGGTCAGCCTGTTGTTGATGTCCTGTATGGGGTTTACAGGACAGGAAAACCCCTGGAACTACATGGGGAAAAAGTAATTCTTGAGCGCAATGGCATAAGTGAAACAGGATATTACGATGTGATTTATCGCGCCCTTTACGATGATGGTGAAGTGACAGGAGTACTCGGGATTGCAATTGATGTTACCCCGCAGATTCTTGCACAACAGGCTATTTTGGAGAGTGAAGAGCGTTTTCGGAATATGGCGGAAGGTAGCGATATATTTATATCGCTAACCGATGAGCATGGGGCGCTCGAATATCTCAATGCCTCCTGGGCAGATATGACAGGTTGGGCTCGTGATAACTTAAAGCAGCTCAGCTGGGATGAATTTGTCCATCCCGATGATAGGAAAGCGGTTACGGCAAAGTTCCTTCATGGACTTGAAAACAAACAGGAGTTTACAAATGAATTCAGACTGCAGAACAAAGAAAATGAATACCGGTGGCTCAGGATAAAGGGAATACCAAGATTTGACAGTACACAGTCTTTTAACGGATTCATATTTTCTGGAATAGATGTAACTGAGGAGAAACAGCGTTTGCTGGAAATCGAGTATATCAATAAGGCGCTTATATTTTCAAATGAACAGCTTTCAGATGCAAATCTGAAATTATTGGAAAGTGAAGAAAATCTTAAAACGGCCTTTGATGCGGGCGGATTGGGAAGCTGTAGCCTTGACCTAAAGACAGGAAGGGCGGAGATGTCACCCACATACCGGCACCTTTACGGACTTCCCCAGCAAGGTGATATTTCATGGGGAATGTTACTGGACTCAGTAGAACCAGAGTTTTTAAATGAGGTAAACCTTGTCCTGGAAAATGCCATTAATCATGGGGCTCCAGTAGATAGCACCTATGCTATACGCAACCTTTCCACAGGTGAGCGGCGGTGGATGCGCGTTGTTGGTAAAGTTTATCAGGGTGCTGATGAAGTGAACGAAAGGATATATGCCGTTGTTATGGACGTAACCTCGCAGAAAGAGGATGAGATCCGTAAAAATGATTTTATCGCCATGGTAAGCCACGAACTAAAGACCCCACTTACTTCGATATCGGGCTATGTTCAGCTTCTTGACCTTAAAACGAGGCAAGGCAGCAGCTATGATGGAAAACCTGTTCTGGATAAAATACAGGCCCAGCTTAAAAAAATGACCACCATGATTAATGGTTTTTTGAGTATATCGCGACTTGAATCTGGAAAAATACAACTGGCCAGGAAAAAGTTTGATATCGCAGATATTACTTCCCGGCTTGTGGAAGAATACCATACCCTGGTTTCAACGCACAGTTTTGTTTTTAATCATTGTACAGCCACCCTGGTTCACGCTGATGAAGATAAGATTGAGCATGTAATTAACAACCTCTTGAGCAATGCAGTAAAATATTCTCCATCCGGCACCTCAATTGAAATCAACTGCACTATAAAAGGAGATCTGGTTGTGCTGAGTGTAAAAGATAATGGCATGGGAATCCATGCCCATGATGTACCAAGGCTTTTTGAACGTTATTACAGGGTGCAGAGTCTACAGACAAGTACCATTGCGGGGTTCGGCATCGGATTATACCTATGTGCCGAGATCATTCACAGGCATAATGGGAAAATATGGGTTGAAAGTGAATTGGATCAAGGTTCAACATTTTATTTTAGTCTTCCTATTGCCAATGGTGAGTAAGCGTGATGGCATACAGGGCCGGAATTGTTGGAAAACAAATTTAAATAGAAATCAGGATGGAAAAAGCCATACCCCCAAATAGAAGGTGAGGGGATGTATCCCTTTCAAATGTGTTTTTTTAGTCTGAATGCTGATTATCATAATCAGGTATGGCTTTTTATAATTTAATTTAAACTTTTTTTGCTTGCGAATATTTGGTGACAGGCTTTATAATAAAAACTATGTTTCGGTAAAACCGGTTCATATTGTATATGGATAAACCGGGAGAGATTGACCACACTTCTCCAAAAAAAAAACACAAAAAACTGTCAGTCATTATGTTAAGTGTTGTTTGGGTAGGTTCCATAAATTCTTTTGTTATTAATGCAACCTTTAATTAATTCTTATCGTCTTTCCTGCAAACATTAAACAGATATTCCTGGCAGTACCAAACAAATTTTCAAACGATGAAAAAATCCACTTACCTTTTTATTTTTACCCTTTGCGTTTTATGTAGTTCCTGTACGATGATGGTGAAAGGGATCGCCAAACTATTGGTTAAAGACTATAATGATTACACCGGAACTCATATTTCTAATGTAAAAATCATAGATGCGGAAGGAAGGGATCAATCATTCGGCAATTTGTACAAAGGCAAGACAGTCTATCTATACGTTTTGGGAAATAAGAAATTATCAACTCAGCAAGAAAAATCATACCAACAGCTGAAAGAACGTTTTGCCAAATATCCAGATGTAGTTTTCTCCAATCTTTACGTCGGTTCAGATAGCTTATTAAATATAAGTAGACTGGGTGATGATGCTTCGTCGGCCGAATTCCGTAAGATTTTGTCCATTAGCGATCCGGCACCGTTCATCATTGGAAAAGATGGTGCAATACTGGCTTACAAAGGACCGAAGCCAGATGATAAAATTATAGTAGATTATGTTCTTTATCAGGCCATGAAAGGAGAAGACGGGACTAAATCTGCAAAGCGGTTCATTAGGGCTGTGAACGGGAATGACCAGTTTAAATCTCCTAAATTCATTGAATGGTACACGCTTCATTTTGGAAAAGCTCCCGACCATAAACTTAATATGTCTTTATCTTCCACAAATTAAAGATGATCCCTTTACCTTTCTGCCAGGATGATGTCTGGATAAAAATATTCATTTTGTATGTTACAGGTAGGGATATGAGTGATGGTAAATGAAAAGTAAGGTAGACTGAGGGTAAGCATATAGGTAGGATGGATTGTGCATGACAAACAATCCTGTGCCAGGCGTGTTGAGCATATATTATGCATTTCAACTGGTTTCCCCTCTCAATGGGCTAAATTATATAAATCTTACTATGAACAACGCGAAAAAAATTCTTCCTTTTGCCAATTGATTTTCTTTAATCTTAACAATTGCCGTCAACTACTTATCCAATGCCGGACTGTTAAATGGTAATAGTATGAAAACGGTTTCCGATAGGTATTTCAATTATTTTACGCCGGCTGGTTACGCATTTTCGATATGGGGTCTTATTTATCTTGGGTTGCTTGGTTTTGTTTTTTATACAGGAATTAATGGCAAGAAAAATCCGGACAAATCCGGCGTCTTAACAAAAATTGGCTGGTGGTTTGTACTGTCTTGTTTGGCGAATTCCCTTTGGGTAGTTGCCTGGTTATATGATTATACCGGTATTTCGGTTATGATTATGGGTGTTCTTCTTTTTTCTTTGCTAAAAATTGTTGTAAATACCCGTATGGAGCTGGATGCTCATCCGTTGAAAGCATATCTTTTCATCTACTGGCCTTTTGCATTGTATACGGGATGGATTACTGTAGCTTTTATAGCAAATATTTCTGCTTATCTTACTAAAATTGGTTGGCAGGGATGGGGTATTTCTAATGCCGGATGGGCTATCATCATGATCTGCGCAGCAGGATTAGTTAATATCATGATGGTTTATACCAGAAACCTGCGCGAATTTGCAGTGGTGGGGATCTGGGCATTAATGGCTATTTCTGTTTCCAATAATACTAATCCTAGTGGTAAGAACATTGTTTACACCTGTTATGCGGTGAGTATTATTATACTTGCCTTCGTTATCCATAGTGGTTTGAAAAACCGGAAACATTCAATTCATAGTATGTAATTTAAACACTATGCAACAATCCCCGGATATATCAGCAGCCATCTTAACTACTGCTACTCAACGTGGCTCTGAAAAAAGCACCTGTCCATCGGAGATTGCCCGCATGTTGTTTCCATCTGATTGGCGTAAGCGTATGGGCGATGTAGTTAATGCTGCAATTGACCTGCATAACCAACATAAAGTAGTGATCACGCAAAAGGGGATACCTGTAGATATAAATCACATTAAAGGCCCTATACGCATTAAGATTATCTGACCCGGACTGATTCGGTTTTTTGTCATGTTTATTTATTTTTATGACGGCCTTTGCGATTTTTTTGATAATTTATTTCTGAGACGGCTAGTTTTTTGCCTCCTGATATCATAACTCATTCAGGTTTTCAAGATAATATTTTGCCCTATCTAATACTGAAGATTTAAGCTGAGTGTCCATGTTGTCCCAGATCCTGTAAACCATTAACAGCCTATGGTTATGCTCAAGCTTTTCTCTGTTCCTGACATGGAAGTCCCAATACATGCTATTGAAGGGGCAGGAATTTTCACTGGTTTTATCACTGCGATCATATTTGCAGCTATCGCAGTAATTACTCATTTTATAGATATAGTTGGCCGATGCCGTGTAGGGTTTTGAACCTATGAGTCCTCCATCGGCATATTGGCTCATGCCTCTGGTGTTGGTAATTTCAACCCATTGTATGGCATCTATGTAAATGCCGAGATACCAGAAATCCAGATCATCAGGATTTATCCCTGCGAGCAGTGCGAAATTCCCGGTGATCATCAAACGTTGTATATGATGGGCATAAGAAAAATCGAGTGATTGAGTTATGGAATGTTTTAAGCAGTTCATCTTCGTCTTGCCTGTCCAGTACCACTCTGGAAGTTTTCTTTGATGATTGAAATAGTTCAGTTTTCCGAACCCGGGCATCTTCATCCAGTATACGCCCCTCATGTATTCCCGCCAGCCCAAAATTTGCCTTATAAATCCTTCGATCTGGTTTATTGCTACCGCTTTTTTGTTGTTTCGCCGGTAGTCAATTGCTGTACTGATCACCTCAACTGGTGAAATCATTTTGGTATTCAGACTAAAGGATAGGCGGGAATGATAAAGGGACCATTCGCCGGTATGCATAGCATCCTGGAAAGTCCCGAACAGTTGCAGGCAGTTTTCGCAGAAATACTGCAGAAGTTTCAAAGACTGCGCCCTGTTAAGCGGCCAGGGCAGATGTGCAGGGTCGATGTTGCCTATCGTTCTGATTCCGGCGTCTCTAATCTTATTGAATTGTTTGCTAACATCGTTCTCAAATAGCAAGGGCGGGTTTGGTTTATGGTTTTTGGGGAGTTTTTTTCGGTTTTCAGCATCAAAGTTCCATTTTCCGCCCTGAGGGTCATCACTTTCATCAAGTAGAACGTGGTGTTTTAAACGCATGTGCTGGTAAAAGTTTTCCATCACCATTTCTTTTTTGTCCGAAAAAAAAAGGCCCAGTTCTGCTCTGCTGGTAAAAAAATGTTCAGTATCAAAAGCGAGGTATTTAATCTGCAGACCATTGCAAAAGCGCTCGATTTCGTGGTCCAGGCGGTACTCATCGGGTAATTGGTACTGAAATTCTTCGATTTCAAATTTTTGGATGAGCGCAGCTAAGTTGCCTGAAAAATTCTGGTGGTTCTCTGGATCATCCAGATGGAGATACAGGGTTTCAAATCCTTTATCATTAAGCGTTTCAGCGAAATTCTCCATTGCGGCGAAAAAAGCACATGCTTTTTGAATATGGTGCCATACATAATCCGTCTCTGCTTTTACTTCCATCAGTACATGGAGTATGTCGGGGTTGCTTTGAGAAAACCATGAATGTTGCAGGTTGAGCTGATCGCCCAGGATTAGCCTTAGTATCTTGTATTTTTTCTTCATCATCTTTATCAGGAGAAATCGGTTCCTTTTGTTTGGCTGTTATTGCCGGTCAGATTTTTATTGATTTTCCATAGCACTCACCCTATCTTTTTCAAGATAGGGCCTGCACAATTTCCAGTATTTGAAGAAAGAAGGATATTCTCCTGTAACTTCGGGGAACATCCACTCATAACTGTCCTTTATGCCCGGATAATGGTTGAATGCCGGATGTTCTTTTGAAATAAACCTTTCCTCTGCCGGTATTGTGCTCTCTTTGTAAAGTAATGCTATTTCACAAAGCTCACCGCTGAAAATCTTGATTCCGGGAATGTTTCTGGAAAGCCCTGTTAAAAAAGCGATTACATTTTCGCTCACCGGGTATTTTGAGAAGTGTGAGGGTTCCAGCAGGAGTATACGGTTGGCTTTATCACTTTTTCTCCAGTTGGGATCAAGGTTGTAGCTGTTGTAAATTATCGTTGGCTTGTAAATGTCTATTTCTGGTAAAACAGTTTCTGGGAGAATGGTTTTTAACTGCAGTTTTGTTCTGCCCTTCAGCACATCGGGTATGGAGATGAGTGGGAGTTCTTCATAGGTTTTATCCAAAAAAGTGCCTTTCTGATTGCTTTGCGTATAGTTGTTGATATTTTCCTGATTACAGTAGTACTTTTTTTGGGAGAATGCTCCTGAAACCCATTGCCAGCTGGCATTGTTGCTTGCGATATCTCCATCAAGCAGGTGATAGTATAGCCATTTTGATGGCGTGCTCCAGTGGGTTTTACCGATGTTGCATGCAATAGAGGCAACATACATCCTGATGTGGTTGTGCATGTAACCCGTTTTGTACAGGAGCCCGATTCCGTTATCGACTGCGCTTATGCCTGTCTGCGATTTCAGTACCGATAATATCATATCGTGTTCCTCAACATCGGGCTGGGGCCGCTGCAAATCTTTCGAAATGAGCTCTTTTTTTTCCTGCCAGATACGCTGGTAATATTCGCGCCAGGCGAGCTCCTGCAAAAACTTTTCGGCCCTATCTAGTCCAAATCCTTTTTTTGAAATTTCCTGCTGGATCTGCTTCAGGCTCAGTACTCCTCTGGAGATATACGGAGAGAGATAACTCACTGCGCCATTTATAAAATTTCTCGTTTTTGCATATTGCAAGGGGTCCAGATCTTCGATCCTTTTCAAAATCTCGCTATAATCGGTAGGGAATTTTGTTTCGCTCATTTGCTATCGCTTGGTTAATTTTTCTTTTGTCAGTAATTTATGATGCTGATTTGTTGTTCCTGCATTTATCGCTGCAGTATTTTACATCAGCCCACACCTTTGCCCATTTTTTTCGCCAGTTGAAGTGTCTGTTACATACCAGGCAGATTTTTGATGGCAGGTTTTGCTTTTTTATGGCTTTCATATCGGATGTTTAAAGGCAATGTTTGTCTTTACTGTTATATTCCGTTATAGCTGCTCCTCACCACTGAACCAAACATGAGTGCAAATTTTTTCGCATTCGAAATCCTGATCCGTTCGCCCATGATCTGTTCTGCAGTTTTTTTCTTGATTTTCTCAAAGAGCTCTTCGTAATAAATGTAGGCGAGATATACGCCCTTTCGGGATGATTTTGGCAGCTGTTTTATTCCATCTAGCGCTTCCCTGAATTCTGCTGCGATTTCCTTTTCTATGGCAAGTTTTTCATCAATTGAAAACCTAGCCAAATTTACCCCGGGAAAGTAGTTCCGGCCCAGCTGGTAAAAATCTGCATTAACGTCCCTTAAAAAATTGACTTTTTGAAAGGCCGAACCTAATTTCATGGCCGGATTCTTTAACTGTTCATAACTTTCTGTATTGCCCTCTACAAATACGTGCAGGCACATTAAGCCTACAACCTGTGCCGAGCCCAGTATATAACGTTCATATTTTTCTTCTGTGTAAATTTCCTTTCCAAGATCCATTCGCATGCTTTCCAGAAAAAGTTCGATGAGCTCTATCTTTACTTTATATTTATTTACAACCTGCTGGAATGCATTAAGGATTGGGTTAAGGCTGATCTGGTCTTTGATGGCCTCAAAGGTGTCTCTTTTAAATTTGCAGAGCAGCAATGCTTTATCATAATTATGGAAGCTATCTACGATTTCGTCGGCAAGCCTTACAAAACCATATATCGCATGTATTGGATCGCGATGTGTTTTATTCAGGAACTGGATGCCAAGCGAAAAACTGGTGCTGTAATTTTTGGTAACGATTTTACTGCATTGTGCAGATACTTTATCAAAGATAATTTTCATGTGGGTATTATCGGTTGATTAATTCTTTTCAAAATTCTTTGCGTAATGGAAATCTTCAAGTTTTCCGAGCAGGGCTATCAGTTCGATCTTTTCATTTCCGGAAAGTGGGGTTGTAACATTAGCTGATGCGAGCCGGATTTTATCCATGCTCTGCTTCAGCTCATCATTTCCTTTTTCGGTAATCTGTACAATCGTGCTTCTTTTGTCAATACCAGATGATTTCTGAACGATCAGGCCTTTGTCGAATAATCTTTTAATAATTAATGTCCCTGCAGGCTTATCATGGATGTTTTGTTTGATAAGTTCCGTTTTGCTCATTTCTCCGGCCGAAGTGAGGGTAATCAGGTATATAAATTCATCGGGGGTAGAAAATGCACTACCTGCTATTGCTGCCTTAGCATGCATTTTTGCATATCTGTAAAGGTGCACAAGGGAGGTGTTGATGACGCTATCTGCCGACCTGCCGCTAGCCTTACCTTTCCATACAGGCGATTGCTTTTTGAATGTTGCTTTGCCCGGATCACGTTCGTTTAGCCACCTGCGAAAGGCATTTAAATCTTCAGATGGATTTAACGAATCATTTTCGTAAGTTTTAACCAATGATAAAAGTTCATTTACAAGGTTGTACATCATATTTTGTTTTGATTAAGCCGGTCTGTAATCTGTTTTAAGTTTAATCTTATTGAAAAGTGGTCTTCAGATTGCTTATCCCCCCATCAACGGGAATAACCTGACCGGTTATCCAGCTGCTATCTGCCGACAATAAAAATCCGATAGCTGCACTGATATCCTTTGCTGCCCCATACCTTCCTAAAGGATGCCTTTTCGCGGAAGCCTCCATTTTTTCCGGGCTGTTAAGGAGTTTGGAGGCCAATGGTGTATCTGTTAGCGAAGGTGCAACCACATTAACCCTGATCTGGCTTGCAGATAACTCAGCCGCGAGGGAGATGGCCAGCCCTTCTATTGCAGCCTTTGATGCCGCGATACTGGAATGAAAACCCATTCCTGTTTGGGCTGCCACCGAACTGATCAGTACGATGGACGCCGAACCACTGTTTTTTAGTGGTTTTAGTGCCTGCTGTATTGATGAGGCTGCCCCAACCACATTAAGCCTGAAATCATTTATAAAGTCGCTCTCGGTTATTCTGTTAAAAGGTTTAAGGTTGATGTTTCCTACGCAGTATACCAATCCATGAAGTACTTCAGGCAAAAAGGAAGACAGTGGTTCCATGTCGTGCAGTACATCAAGCTCAGCATAAGAAACCGATTCAGGCCAGCTGGCAGAGCGATTTCTGGAAGCGGCGAAAACATGGGCACCTTCGCTGCTCAACAAATGGACCAGCTCAAGCCCTATACCTGAACTTGCACCTATTATCAGGATGTTTTTATGATGAAATTTCATGATCGTGTTTTTTTTCAATTGATATATTTATATGTAAAAATATGTAAAATTTAGTTCATTTATGAACTAAATTTTAAACATGTATCCGCCGAATCGTGATATCAGTTTTATCAGACTGATTTAAGCGTTTATAGTGGTTTGAGCAAGATAAAAAGTGGGGTGCAAGGTTTATATTTGAACAATTGTGTTATGCCCGGCAATAAATGGAAGGCGGGGTTTAGCAGCTGGTTCACTATGCAGGCAGATCATCGATATACAGCATTGATCTTTCTTTTTTTAAAAAAAAAACATGCTTATGTACACATTTTTACCTCTTATAAAACTTAAATTAAATATTGATCGCAGCGCTCTTATTTTTTAAGTGCATAGAAATATTTAAGTTTACATATCAAGCTGAACGTCGTGTTTGTGTTCAGTTTTTAAACAAACGCTGAAACAATGATTTCTACTTCTGTTTGTCCTTAATTTAATAATTATCATACCAGAACATATCATGCAAAGTAAAAACAAATTCCGGCTACTTACTATCGGCCTTATATTTTTGGTTACACTATCATCATTCACATTGATTGGCGGGCATCGCGATATTGAGCCTAAAGAAGGCCGGAAGATTGTGAACATTGTAAATTTTATCAGGCTTCTTGAGCCCAGAGATGCCCGGATTACCCAGGATGTACTTTATCAGACAGTTGTAAGCCAGGTAAAAATCATGAAAAAATATAAGCTGCCAGGTACTTTTCTGCTTCAATATGATGCCCTGATGGATCCCCGATATCAAAAACTCTTATACACGCTTCCCAAAGGGTCATTCGAAATTGGTGCATGGTGGGAACTTCCGCAACCGCTTATTGAAAAGGCAGGTATAAAATGGCGGGGAAAATATTCATGGGACTGGCATTCTGACGTTGGTTTCTCCGTAGGATACAGCCCTGCAGAACGCGAAAAAATTATCGATGTCTATTTTGCAGATTTTAAAAAGATATTTGGGTACTATCCCAAATCTGTTGCTTCCTGGGTTATCGATGCGCATTCGCTAAATTATATGTACGATAAGTATAAGATTGTGGCATCGGCAAATTGTAAGGACCAGGTGGGCACAGATGGATTTACACTTTGGGGCGGATACTGGAACCAGGCATATTATCCAAGCCGTGTTAATGCATATATGCCTGCACAACATGCCGAAAAACAGCTTCCAGTTCCGGTTTTTAGATTGCTTGGAAGCGACCCGATCAGGCAGTACGCTGATGGGAGTACCGTAACAACCCTCGAACCGGTGTATAGCCATGCAGGTGGTAATCTCCAATGGATCAATTGGTTTTTTCAGACTTTTTCTAACGACCCGTCGCTTGGCTTTAATTACACGCAGGCAGGTCAGGAAAATTCGTTTACCTGGGATGCCATGAAAAAAGGACTTGAAATACAAATGCCGATCATTGCGCAGCTTAAGGAACAGGGCAAGGTAAAGGTAGAAACCATGGCCCAGTCTGGGCAGTGGTTTAAAAAAACATATAAGGTAACGCCGGCAACAACTTTTACGGTAACCAAAGATTTAGGTAATAGCGATAAGAAAACGATATGGTACAATAGCCGTTTTTACAGAATCAATCTGCTATGGGAAAACAGCAGCCTGCGCATCACTGATATTCATTTATTTAATGAGACTGTTCCGGATAAATACCTCAATGCGGTAACTACAACCAATCAAAGCTTTTTCTACACCCTGCCTGTTGTAGATGGTTTTTTATGGGGCAAGGCAGGTAACCCGGCAGGGCTTATGTTTATGTACAATGCCGCGGGGCAGGAGCAAGCCATAAAAGGCGGTGATCCAATATTTACAAATCCGGGAAAGAGTACCGCACATATTTCGTGGCCTGTTCAAAACGGGAGCTTTGAGATTGATCTTAAAGAAAAGTCTGTCGTGGTGAAGTTTAAAGGTAAATCCCTCACTGGCTGGTTCCTCGATTTCAATGCAACAAATCGAAATGATTTACCGCTTACCGGTATTCAAACAGACCAGGTGGACTATCTCTTCGAAAATCATCCCTATCAACTGGAGGCCATAAAAGGCAGCTTTGAAAAACCATCAAATGGTAGTGTTTTTCGTATAAAGCCGCAGGCTGATGCGATAATGCTTAAAATGACGGATCAGTAATATTTCCATGCGATGGATAAAACGAAATTAATTTTTCCTCATATCAGATCCTGTTGATAAACATTTTCCTTCTAATTTGGTTTTAATCCCTGGCAGGACAACCACTGCCAGTAATATGGAAAATCCGACACCTTCAAAGGCCAGGAGCCTGAACTGCCTAAACTGGCTTAATTTTTCTGCAGCTGACGTAGCCACAGGTCTCGGTCCTTTTTTGGCCGTGTATCTTGCGTCGAACTTAAAATGGGATCCTTCCGAAATAGGCATAGCCATTGGGGCGATGAGCCTCGCTACCGTCATCGCACAATCGCCTGCCGGCTGGTTTTGCGATGTGAGTGATAAGAAAAGACTAGGGATTGTGATCGTTACCCTTACCATCTGTATCGCCGGGTTTTGTATGCTTTTTTTTCCAGCATTCTATGCAGTAATTGGTTGCCAGATTGCAATCGGGGTAGCAGCGGCATTCTTTGGACCAGTACTGATTTCTCTGGCCATGGGAATAGGCGGTGCAGACAGGTTTGACCATACCATTAGCCGTAACCAAACCTTTAACCATGCAGGCAATGTAGCCTCTGCAGTCATCATCGGACTGCTTGGCAAGTTTACCCATAATGAGGGGATTTTTTACGGACTTGCGATCTTTTGTGCAATGAGCATTATTTTTACCCTGGGGATAAGAGAAAATGATATTTCGCACCAGAGCAGCGAGCCGGTGGCAGGGAAGAAAAGCGGCAAGACCGGAATGCTGGATATGCTGAAAAATAAGGGGTATTTGATTTTGCTATTTTCTGCTATACTATTCCACTTTGCCAATGCAGCGATGCTTCCGCTGGTTGGTCAGGAATTAGGCAGGGACGAGGGGAGCAATGCTTCGCTCTACATGTCTGCCTGTATTGTGCTTGCACAGGCAGTTATGATACCGATAGCTTTTATGAGTGGCAAGTGGGCCAAAAAAGGGCGGAGAAAACTGATGATTTTAGCCTTCGTGATGCTACCCATCAGGGGAGTGCTTTATACCCTCTACAAAGGTGCTCCATACCTGGTGAGTATACAGGTGCTCGATGGGATTGCAGGCGGGATCTTTAGCGTGGTATCCATACTGATGGTTGCCGATCTTTTCAGAGGCTCGGGTAAGGATAATTTTGCGCAGGGCATCCTGGCAACTTCAGTTGGTATCGGTGCCTCACTGAGCAATGTAGTCAGCGGGTATATCGTATCGCATGCAGGTTTTGATTATGGTATGTTCATCCTCTCGGCCATTGCGTTTGCAGCCTTTATTATCTTCTACTTCATGATGCCAGAAACCATAAATGTTCCTGCCCGAAGGTTGGATGCGGCAGAATAGTTAAGCCCCCGTGGCTTTCTTATCCTAAAGCTTAAAAAAAATGACCGTTTCAAAATATTCTTATCTTTCCTTAAATATTATAATATAATGACTTCAACCCTTATCCTGCTTATTTCGCTGCTTGCCATAGCAGGGGTAATCATCAGGCCATTTGGAATTCCCGAATATATCTCTGCCTGTGCCGGGGCGGCCATATTGCTATTCTCAGGGCTGCTAAAATTTTCAGAGGGGATTTCCGGTTTTAGCAAAGGGATAGATGTATATCTTTTTCTGACCGGAATGATGATGCTGGCAGAAACGGCGAGGATTGAGGGGATGTTCGACTGGCTTGCGGCCCATGCAGCAAGGCTGGCAAAAGGGTCTTCCACCAGGCTTTTCTTTCTTATTTATCTGGTGGGCACGCTCGTAACGGTTTTCCTATCCAATGATGCAACTGCTGTGGTACTCACCCCGGCGGTAATCGCAGCAGTGAGGGCCAGTAAAGTTAAAAATCCCTTGCCCTACCTTTTCATCTGCGCTTTTATTGCCAATGCAGCCTCATTTGTGCTACCCATCTCAAATCCTGCAAATCTGGTTATATATGGTTCCCATCTTCCCGATCTTAGAGGATGGCTGTCAAGCTTTTTAATTCCATCCATCGTTTCCATCATCGCAACGTTTATTGTTCTTTATATTCTTCAGCGTAAAGCATTGAGAGAGTCGCTCAGCACCGATATAAACATTCCAATATTATCTGGCGGTGGAAAGGCTGCCATCGGTGGGATATTTTTATCCGCTGTAATTTTGACCGTTTCCTCAGCCTGGGGCATTTCACTGGGGCTGCCCACTTTTATCTCTGGCATGGTAACCGTTATGATTGTATGCATTGGAGCGCGGAGGAGCCCTTTAACTATTGCCAAAGGGGTATCCTGGAATGTGTTGCCATTGGTGGCTGGTTTGTTCATCATCGTAGAAGCCCTCGGAAAGACTGGCCTTACACGATCTGTATCTGAATTACTTACTTCTTATGCACAGGGCAATGTTGCCGGCGCGGCATGGGGAAGCGGAATCATAACTGCAGTGGTATGTAACCTGATGAATAACCTGCCTGCAGGACTAACCGCATCCAGTATCGTACATAGCTCAGCTCCCCCTGAAATCATCAGACGCGCTATTCTTATTGGTATTGACCTTGGACCCAATCTTTCGCTAACTGGCTCTCTCGCTTCCATTCTTTGGCTGGTCGCCCTTCGCCGGGAGAACCTGAGTGTTAGTGGCTGGAGCTTTTTAAAGCTGGGGGCCATTGTGATGACAGTTCCATTATTATTCGTTCTGGCTTCGCTTTTTATATAGCATGTATATAGTATGGTAAAGCGATTCCGGAGAGAAAATAATTTTTCCTTCAATAATTATGATGTTATTCATTACAACTCAAAACAGTAAGGATAAATCCGATAGTAAATTTGAATGCGTAAAAAAATCAGATGATAAAAAATGAGGTGAGAGCTTGAAATGAAATTGTGCGTATTTTTAGCTAAATTCAATACAACTGTATTCTTTTTGTTTGTATTGGTTGTGTTGTAATATTCTGTTAATCAAAGTCTTGTAAAAAAAACAAGAACATCAACTAAACCTTGTTAGCTATGCTCTGGCAGGGTAAAAAGGATCGTGGCTCCTTTTCCTTTTTCGCTTTCCGCCCAGATATTGCCTTTATGTTTTGTGATGATTTCACGGCATAGAAACAGTCCGATTCCGAAGCCAGAAATTGTAGGGTTACCCATAGTACGGTAATAGCGGTCGAAAATTTTTTCTTCTTCTCCGGCTGTAATCCCAGGTCCCTCATCAATTACCTTAACCATTAAGCCCTCTCGGTTTTTAGTGCACAATATTTTAATATTACTATCGCATGGCGCATATTTGATGGCATTACCGACCAGGTTATACATCACCGCAGAGATTTTGTTCCGATCTGCAAGAACCTTACTGTTGCATGTTGATTGGAAGGAGATTTTATGTGTGCTGTGCATGAACGAAAGTTCTTCTACAACCTCTTGAAGCAGTTCATCGAGCCGGAAAGACTCGTGGTGGAAGTTCATGTTTCCTGATTCTAACCTTAATATGTCGAGAAAGCCAGCGATCATTTTAGACATTTTATTGATCTGGATCTGAGATTTGTTCAAGGCGAGTTCGAAATGGTTGCGATTCATAGCATCCAGCTTTGCTTTCATAACCTGAAGAAATCCATTGAGAGAGGTAAGGGGTGTTCTGAGTTCATGGCTGATGATGCCTATGAATTCGTTTTTTCTGATTTCCTCATTTTTTCTCATGGTAATGTCCAGGCAGGAGGCAATATATCCGGCAAAGGATCCATCCGAACGGAATCGGGGCGGACATTGGCAGAGGTACCACCGGTATTCGCCTGTGCTATCAGGCATACGGAACTCCATATTGAAAACGGTACGTTCTTTAAAGCTTGCCATGTATTTTTTTATAAAATCCTGTTTTTCATCAGGATGAATCAGATCTACCCAACCATTAGCCAATAACTCGTCCATCTTTCTGCCTGTTACCGTTTCCCAGCGTTTATTGAAATATATTCTGTTATTGTCCTCATCGCCCACAGAGATCAGCAGTTCGGTACCCTCAGCCATGGTTCGAAACCGGTCTTCGCTTTCGGAGAGTTCGATAAGCCGGCCCTCTACACGCTCTTCTAGTTCTGCATTCAGTTCATGGAGTTCTTTTCTGGCTTCTTCCAATGCTTTATTTGCCTGCTGGGATTTTTTTAGTGATTCGACTGTACTTTCTGCTTTTTCAACAGCCTGTTCTTCGAGTACCCGATGGGTTACATCTATAGCACTGTTCATCACTGCAATTACCTTACCTTTGCTGTCCTTTACCGGAAGATACTCAAAGTCAAAATAGTAGGTGTTTATTTTTCCTTCAATCTCCAGTTCAGCAGGCGATCCTTCACCAGTAAAAGTAGTGCCCTCCATCCATGCTTTGCGGAACATTTCCGGGTAGGGCTGGTTTTTTAGTTCAGGGAGTACATCCAGAAGGGGTTTGCCGATAATACTGCTATCTTTTCCCCAGATTTTTAGCATTGCCTGATTGGCATTTTGTATCACTGCGTTTTCTCCACAGTGTACTGAAGTTGCCGTTTTGCTTAAGCTATACACTCCCAATAAGTCCTCACTGCTCATTAACCCATTCTGCTGGCCCATTAGTTGATTTTTATGTGTAAACCCTTGTCCTATAAGTCATCTTTAATGATAATCTAACAGTAATATGCTAATGATGTTTTGGGAATTTAAAATTATCACATCTATTCATAGAAGAGAAACCATAGTTTTTAATTTTGCTGTCAACTTAAAGCGTGATTGTAAAAAGTACCGTTAATGAATTTTCCTGAAAGTAAAACCCTGCATCCAGGATGGAAGGGTCATTTTGGTTTGTAAATCAGCAGGGTTATTCTATGCTAAATTTCATAATTTAAAAATAATAGCGGTTAAGTTCCATCACAGCCTGGGTCCGAAAGTATATGGAGATCTTTAAGAGGATTTTTGTAAAGATAGGCTGTTCTGAATGCTATAAGGGCAGGCTGAAATAAAAGGTGGATCCTTTGCCGAGTTCGCTATCTAACCATATTTCGCCGTTATGCCTGCTGATAATTTCTGCACAGAGGTAAAGACCGATTCCAAATCCGGCGATCGTAAGAGACTGATCAGATACGCGATAGTAGCGCTCGAAAAGTTTATCCTTATCTTCTTCTCTGATCCCATTTCCCTGATCGCTAACCGAAACGATTGCTTTACTACCTTCTTTTTTGCAGGTAATATTGATTGTGGTTCCCGCAGGAGAATATTTTACGGCATTGCTAATCAGGTTGGTTACTACATGACCAATCTTATCGCGGTCGGCATTTATCAGTACTTCTCCATTTTGTTCAAAATTGAGATGGTGGCTGTTGGCTGTTACCTTGAATTCGGCCTCCATTTCACTTACCAGTCCCGAGAGATCAAAGTTCTGTTTTTCAATATGGATTTTTCCTGACTCGAGCCTTGACACATTGAGAAAGCTGTTGATCATAACAGTCATTTTTTTTAGCTGGTTATTGGCCTTTTCTAACGCTGCGGAGGCAAAATTGTCACCGCTTTTTTGAGCTTTGCTATGCAGGAGCTGAACATAGCCGGTAAGGGATGTTAACGGCGTTTTTAGCTCGTGGCTTACCATTCCGATAAAATCGTTTTTACGCTGCTCGTCTGCTTTGAGTTCTGTAATATCTGAAAGTACCCCGACCATTTTTACCGGTTTTCCCTGATCGTCATACCTCGCCCTGCCGTGGGCACTAATCCAGTGGATCGATCCATCCGGCCACATGATTTCATATTCTCCTTTGTATATGCTGTGGTTTTCCTTGGCAATGCTAACCAGCTCCCTGATTTTATCTCGGTAATGGGGAAGCATCGCCTCGAACATATCGGAATATACGAAATCCTCGTTTGCCGTTTTCCCGAATATGCGTTTAAACTGCTCGTTGTATTTCATTGTACCGCTTGCCAGATCAACCTCTGTTGATCCAAGAGAGCCGGCGTCCATTGCAATGCTCAGTCTGGTGTTGGCCTCTAATATCTCTTTTCTTGCATTTACCTGTTCAGTAACCTCTGTAACTACCTGCAGGATACTGGAGACCTTGCCTTCTTCTTCTATAGGCTGATAAATGAAATTGAAGTAGCGTTCGTGTGGGATATTATCTTTGATGATAACCGCCCTGCTTTCCAGGCCATGATATGGTATGCCTGAATCCAGAACACCATGTAGGATTTTAATGAAGGGCTGGTCTGCGATCTCGGGCAATACTTCATCAAATCTTTTTCCCTCTATTTCAGCGGTTCTGTTCCAGATTTCAAGCATTCTTTCGTTGGCGCTTTCCACGATAAGTTCACGCCCCCTAAAAACGTTGATTGCAACGGGTGCCTGTTGGATCAGCCTACGGAATTTCTGCTCGCTGGCTGCCAGGTGTCTAATCAGGAGCTCCATCTTTTCCTGACCGGTAACCTGTTCTGTGACATCCTGCAATACCCCACTCAAACGTACCGGCTTTTTATCGATATCAAAATGTGTTTTCCCCTTAGCTTTAATTATTCTTGGCCTGGGGTCTTTTGGATTGATGATCTGATAGTCTATTTCATAATCTCCTCCCGAGTTAAAGTCAAGTGAATGCGCTATCGCTGCCCTTACCTTTTCCTTGTCTTTTTCTGCTATCACCTGTAGTGCTTTTTCCAGTTCAACCGAATCTCCTTCAATTCCGAACCATTTCCGGAGCATATCATTTGCTGAAAAACTATTATTAAGAGGGTCGAAGTCAAAGGTGCCAAGACCTGCAGCATCTATGGCAAGTGCTGCCTCATCCTGACTGATTTTTAGTTTTTCATAAACTACTGTAAGCTGCCGGTTAAATTCCAGCATTTCCTCATTTGAGGCCATCAGCTCTTCGTTTGATGCCTTGATTTCTTCATTGGAAGCCTCCAGTTCCTGATTAAGAAAAGAAATCGTTTCTGTCCTTTCCTTTACGCGTGCATCCAGTTCGTTATTTAGTAGCTGCAGATTTTCCTTTGTGGCATGGAGTTCATCGTTGGTTGCCCTGATTTCCTCCAATGCGGCAGCAAGATCCTCGTTTTTAGCATTAAGTTCTTCATTGAGTGCCTGTTCTATTTTTAGGAACGCTGCATGTTCATCCGCCTGCTGCATAGCGCTCTGTTTTAGAAACCGGTCGGTAACGTCGGTGGCAGTGTGCAGTGTACAGATCGTTTTTCCGTTTTCATCAAGAATGGCCTTGTATTCGAAATCAAAATAAAATACCTGGTCCTTGCCGTCCACGTGAAGTTCGGCGGGAGTGTCTGAACCTGATATGGTTAGCCCTTCACGCCACACTTTTGCGAACATTTCTATAAATGGCTGACCTCTTAGTTCGGGAAGAGCATCCTTTAGGGGTTTGCCTATAACCGACCGGTCTTTGCCCCATATCCTAAGCATTGCATCATTGGCAAACTGAATATGGGCATCCTCACCAATATGTAGTGCTGTAGCTGTCTTGATCTGAGAAAATATGTCGATAATTTGCAGCGGATCCAGAAAGGGAGGAGTAGTTGGCATGGACTTGGGATTAAACCCGTAAAGTTAATGTTTTATTGCAATGGCTAAAGACATATTGGTCATAACCCTGTAAATCATCAGCTGTTTTTTTGCTAAAGCTTTTTATCATTTGATTAATAAACTTATATTGAATTACCTGGAAACTGGATAATACTGGCGGCCACAAATAATAAGGAGCAGAAAAAATCTTCGGATTAGATTAATTTAGTTATTTAACAAATTATTCATCAAACGATTTTTAATTTTTTCTGTTTGTTTTGTAAACGATAATATCTTGGAAAATTCCCGCCCAAATGATCTGGCAGTTCTGGTGCAGCATAAGCTCCGTCTGACCAAAAGCAGCTCAACTCTTCCTGAGCTTAAAGTTCTAGAGGATCTTTTTGACTGTTTATTCTATTCTAGTATGTGTAAAGAGGAGAGTGAACTGATCAGGGTAACAGTTACTTTCATCGATCCAAAAAACCCGGATCCTGCTCCACCAAGGCATATCGTTCCGGAAAGATGGAGCTGCGTTGCTTTTGATCATCATGTTATGATGACGACAAAGTCACTTGCAAAGCTTTCCAAGGCTGCAGATCCTGCCAGCTCTTCGCTTGCGGTATATTATGATGAGAAGGGTTGCATTTACATCTGGGGCATGATCGATCAGGCGATGCATTATCAGAATTTTCTGAACTATGAATCTGATACAGGCTCAGAGCAGCCTGGCCTTTTTCAGGTTTCTATAAGTGATATCGGGACGCTGAATGTGCTTTTTGATTACGAGCTTCTGGCTACATTAAAACACAATGTTCTCGTTAAGCGTTATCTGGATGTGCTAACCATTGGGCCCATTTCGAAGATGTTGAGGAAGAATGCTGATTTTTTGAAAATTGCCGTGAAGAATTATATCGAGCAGAATCATCCTGGGGAAAATTATACCGACTGGGAAAACTTTTTGGATGGGCTCTGGATTCAGACCTTTTCCAGGCTTTTACTTAAGATACAGAACTACCAGCATGGAGGTGCTATCCTGATTGCCGATGATAGTGCAGATTTAGATGTAAAATACAGGATCCACTATGAACGTCTGACCCTGGCAATGGTTTCACACGCCAGGGCTGCGATTGATAACTTTGTTGCAGAGAGTAAAATAGAAGGTGATTTGAGTTCAGGAAAAAGATCGGTAAGCAAATCACTATACCTGCGGGAGACAGGCTCTTTTTATGATAAAAAGGGCACAGGCGATGAGATTAAAGGTGCGATCAGTTTTATAGCTTCTCAAACCTGTGTAGATGGAGTGGTATTGTTTAATCGCAGCATGGTCAGCAATGGATTCGGTGCAGTACTCCGGGCGAAGAAGATGCCACGTAAAATCTACGTTTCTTCTACGGCAACCGCAACGCCTAAGTCGCTGGAGCCTCATGATCCCAGGCACTATGGCACCAGGCACCGGTCTATGATCGCCTACTGCTGGAACCATCCATCTTCGCTCGGACTGGTTATCTCGCAGGATGGTGATATAAGGGCTTTTTCAAAAGTAGAGGATAAACTGATTATGTGGGAGAATATAAAAACCCAGCAATACCTGACCGGAAGGAGCCAAAAGCAACGTAAAGCATAGCCGTAATTTTTAACCTTAGGCAACCTGTTACTGTTTTTTACTTTTGATGTTTGTTGCCAATTACCATGAGTAAACAGCCTGCTCTCCAGAAGAAATTAAGAATCTGAAATCCATAAAATCTCGAAAAAAAACCTCTAAATCAAATGATTAGAGGTTTTTTTGAATCTATCGCTAGAAAGAAATGGATTATATCTTAGCTATCTCTGCGTTCCTGCGGAAAAATATTCTTATCGAAATGGTGGTGACGGTAGAAATTTTCCCTGTCTATTTCTACTGTTTCTTCTTCTAGTTTCAATGCGGCAGGACTGCCGATAACCATCCTGATGTGGTCTTCCATTTCTGGAGTTACCTCACCGATAATATATCTGGGCATGGCTTCCAGCTGCTCCTGGTGAAAATCGGGGGTCATGATTTCTTTTTCGCTGGTGTCAAGGTCAACAAGGCCGATAGGGATAAGTATTTTTTTATCTTCTACCGTTGTGGTGCCCTCATCCAGAGCAACGATTGCGTAACGTACAGTATCTGCTTCTGGGTCGAAAAGTAAGTCATGCACTTTACCAATACGGTTTTCGCCGCTCTTTACCGGCCAGCAGGTAATATCTGCCTCACCCGCGGTGAGTGTATAATTACTAATGGATAATTCTTGAAGATTACTGTAAATGATCTGGTGGTTGTTCATAATAAAATAGATTAAAGCATAAATAATTACAACAGTTGCCGAAAGCGATTAGTTTGCAGTTTTTGGTTTAAAATCCGTTAACTGCTGGTAATAAGCATATTTAACAATCTCATTTAAGTTTTAATTTAGATGCATTTTGTATTGTTCCAGGCGAAAAGCATACCAGGTAGAATCCAGTTAGTGATGATTTTTGTTTATTTTTAGCAAAAAAAATAATATGTCATTCACCGCCCTGGGTTTATCACCAGATTTATTAAAAGTATTATCAAATCAGAATTTTACTGCGCCTACACCAATTCAACAATCGGCCATACCGGCAATATTAAGTAATAAAGACATTTTGGGCATTGCTAAAACAGGTTCTGGAAAAACAGCCAGCTATGTTTTGCCTTTGTTAATGAACGTGCAAAAAGCGCCCAGGCTTAAAAACAGACATGTTAATGTATTGGTTTTGGTACCTACCCGCGAACTTGCAGAGCAGGTAAAAGAAGTTTTCCGGACGTTTAGCCTGGGGCTTTCTATTCCTGTTAAAACATTAGCGGTATATGGCGGTGTTTCCATTAATCCACAAATGACTGCCCTGCAAGGGGTAAATGTACTTATTGCCACTCCGGGCAGGCTACTAGAGCTGGTAGATTCAAATGCGGTATACTTATCCCTTATCGAAACTTTAGTGCTTGATGAGGCCGACAAGATGCTTAACCTAGGGTTTAAAGAAGAAGTGGATAAAATCATCTCCCTTTTACCCGAAAAACGTCAGAACATATTATTATCAGCTACTTTGAATGCAGATCTTCAAGCGATTTATCAGGTTTTGTTACATGATCCCCTGGTGATCAAAATTGAGGCTCAGGAAGATTCAATTGAACAAATTAATCAGGTAGCCTATATCGTTTCTGATGAAAAGAAAGGCCCGTTTTTGCGTTATCTGATCAATCATCATGAAATGCAGCAAGTACTGATATTTGCCTCTTCAGTTCATACTGCCGATGCTATTGTAAATAAACTGCGTAAAAATAATTTCGATGCAAAAGCTATCCATAGCAAAAAAAGTCAAGGGGCCAGAAATGAAGCTTTGTATCTTTTTAAATCAGGAAAACTCAGGATATTGGTTGCCACAGATTTAATGGGGAGAGGAATTGATATTAACCAACTTCCATTTGTCATTAATTATGAATTACCCAGATCACCGAAAGATTATATTCATCGCATTGGAAGAACCGGACGTGCCGGAAGCGTAGGAGAGGCCATCTCTCTGGTTAGTCCGGATGAATTACACCATTTTGAGGTAATAGAAAAAAAGATGGGTAAAAAGGTCGAAATGATTGATAGTGAACGCGTCAAATAACTAAATAATGGATTAATATTATTCAGTAATCACGGATAACAGTTCTATCTTTTACAATATTAAATTTTGAAGGCCTGCCTAGCGCTTTGTTTCATGAGCTAAGCAGGCCTTTAAGTTAAAACAAACTATTGTTGTTTTTTTAACGCCAATGAATCTTTTGCCCGCTTTTTGAAAAAACCACGCAATAGGAAATTGCTTTGTACAGCTTCCAGGTCTTCGTCTAATTTTTTACTGCTTTTTTCCAGGTTTAACATAATTGTTCTCACCTGTTCTGCTGTTTTCTGGTCGTTTAGTAACAATCCGGCAGCATTGTCTGAAGTTTTTAGTTTTGCAGATGCTGCATCGAGGTTAGCCGCTAAACTGGATGCCGATTCTACAGATTTTTGTAAGGTAGCAGCCGATCGTTCCAGTTTTTTAAATACCGCTGTATCCGTCAGCATTTTATCCATTAGTCCGTTTTTGGTATTCAATGTTTTTCCAAAGCGCCCTAAAAGTTCGGCACTTTGCGCAGTAGCAATAGAGGTACGGTTTAGGTTGGCTACCATCGATTTAAAGTTGGTAGCAAGCTCCTGATCGGATAATAAAGCACCGGCAGCGCCTTTTCCATCAATCAGGTTTCTGGCCAGTATTTTAAAGTCGCCGGTTACATCCACCAGGTTTTTATTGTTTACCTGCAAAGTTTTCATAATATCGTCGGTAGAAAGTGAAGTATTCACTTTTAACATGTCGCCATCTTCAACAAAAGGAAATTTAGGGTTTCCGCCTGTAAGCACTACAATTTTATTACCAATCAATCCATCGGCGCCAATGCTTGCACCGGCATCTTTATGGATGTATTTATGTACATCTTCCTCAATGCTGAGCAACACTTTTACCTGTGAAGTACCAAAAAAGTCGATTTTTTTGATGGTTCCGATTTTTACACCCGAAAACCAAACGTTATTGCCTTTTTTTAAACCCTGAATGTCGTTAAAAACCACACTGAGCGTAAAACTTTTAACAAATGTTTTCTTCTGACTTCCAAGGGTAAATATGCCCAGTACAAAAATCAGGATACCTATCGCGATGAAAATACCTACTGTTATTTTTTTTCTGTTTTCGTTCATGGTTATTGTATAAAATTGTAATCGAAAAATGGTTGTGCCTGTTTATCGCCCGAGTTAAACACCTGCTCGAAAGTGCCTTTTCTGTCGAAATTGCGTTCAATCAGCATGGCTACCCTGTTGCCTACTTCTTTGGCGCAGGTAAGATCGTGGGTAATGATGATGGCACTGGTAAGGTAACGTTCCTGTACGTCGTTAATGAGTTTATTGATTTCGCGTGAGGTAATCGGATCCAGACCGGCAGTTGGTTCATCATAAAGCATAATTTCGGGTCTTAGAATTAAAGTTCTGGCAATACCAATCCGTTTCCGTTGTCCGCCCGAAAGTTCTGATGGCATCTGGTTAATGGTTTGCGAAAGGCCTACGGCATCCAGCATTTCTTCTACTGATGATTTTACTTCCTCTTTGCTCAGGTCTTTCCGGTTGCGCACCAAAGGAAATTCCAGGTTTTCCCTTACCGTCATACTATCATACAGCGCACTGTTCTGGAATGAAAAACCAACCCTTAACCTAAGGGCAAGCAGTTCTTCGTAGGAGATTTCATCAACCACCTGGTTCAATACGCGCACCAGTCCCGAATCGGGTTTAAGCAAGCCAATAATAATTTTAATCAGTACCGATTTTCCTGTTCCCGATTTGCCCAGAACCACGAGGTTTTCGCCTTTATATAAATCAAGCGAGGCATTTTCGAGCACGGTATAGTTGCCAAAAGATTTGTTCAGCCCTTTGATCTCGATTACTTTTTCGACGCTTTCGTCCGTAAATGGTTTTTCTTTCATAACCGATGGCTTAGGTATTAAACAAACTGAATATCTGTACACACACTACTTCCTCCACAAAAATGAGGAACATGGCGATTACTACTGATGAGTTAGCCGCTTTACCAACACCTTCGGTACCTTTTGAGGAATTGTAGCCCTGATAACAGCCTACAATAGCAATGGTGAAGCCAAAAAGGATCGCTTTAACGGTAGAAGCAATAATATCCAGATAAGTTATGCTTTCGAGTGAGCTTTGAAAAAAGGTGGTGGCACTTGTTCCTTCATTTACCGAAACATTAAGCAGTGCACCCAGCATACCCACCATAGCGGTGTAAAACGTTAGGATAGGCATCGTTATCGTAGCCGCCAGCACCCGGGTGCTGACCAAAAATTTAAATGGGTTGGTGGCCGAAACCTCCATGGCATCAATCTGTTCACTCACTTTCATCGAGCCCAGTTCTGCCCCGATACTCGAGCCCACTTTTCCGGCAGCAATAAGCCCGGTAAGTAAAGGAGCCAAAGTTCGCAACAAGGCTATTCCTACCAGTGAGGGAAGCCAGGATGTGGCACCGAATTCAGAAAGCGATGGCCTCGATTGTTTTGTAAATACCAGACCGGTAATAAAACCGGTTGTGGAAATTAATAGGGCAGAGCGATAACCAATTTCATAACATTGCCTCACCAGTTCTTTTAATTCGTAAGGTGGGAGGAAGGCTTCTTTAAAAAACCTGCCAATAAATTTAAAAACGTCGTAAAGTGTAATAAACCAGGCTGCAAAACGCCCAACTGGCTTTAGCTCGTCTTGATCGGCATTTAAATCTTTCTCTGTTGCCATTGTTTTTGGGTTCCTGTTTTCATCTATTTGATCAATGTTTTATAGGCTATTTTTTTCTTGCTTTTGAGTTAACCCGATGTGCAATAGCTTAATATCCTTACCTATACGTAAAAGTGTGCAAATTGTTTGTTTTTTTAACTTTAAATTTTGTTAAATCTTAAAATGGCTGTATCTAAACGATGAATGCTTTTAAGCATCTAAAAACAATTATTCAGAGGAAGAAATAATGATCCTTGTAAAGGATTATCCTGTTTTGATGGTGTTTTGGGACACACCGTGATTTTATCATAATTTAATTTTGATTAGAACTGCCACATTAAGCCTGCCGAAGCGTTTTAATATATTTAAAACAGTATTTCGACAGGCTCATGATGACAAATCTATTTTTATGATAATATTGTAATGAAAAAATAAATTTTAATAACCCGGATTCTGAACAAGGTTTGGATTTCCAAGCTGGTTATCCGGAATCGGGAATACCAGGTATTTTGCCTCACTGGCGGGTTTTTCCTGCCAGGCTGCAAGAAATTTTCCGAAGCGGATCAAATCCTGCCTTCTAAAGCTTTCCCAATAAAGTTCTCTTCCACGTTCATCAAGCAGGTTATCCAAAGTTAAGCTGGTAAATGCCGAAGCACCTCTGGTTGTTCTGATCTGGTTAACAATGGTCAATGCCGGTGCAGGTTGCGAGGTTCTTAACAGTGCTTCTGCTTTCATTAACAATACGTCCGCATAGCGGAAATAAACCCAATCGTTATCTGGTTTTTTTGATCCGGTATTGGCATAATCAATGGGATATTTAACAACCCTTATCCCGGCAACTTCCAGGTGGTTAGGATCGCGTTCGATGATGCTTACTTCAGGGGTAAAAGCTAAAGGATTGCCTTTCCTGTCTTTCAGTGCAACCCCTTTCTGATCGAACTGCTGACCAATTAAAAAGCCTACCCTGATTCCGGAGATGTTGGTTTGCCCTGTATAATTTCCTCCTCTTCGGGTATCAGTAGCCTCGAATTTATTGTAGAAGTTAGATAATGTAGAAAAACCATTGTATCCATTGGGGTTTTGATTGTAATGCAGGGTACATTTCCACATTCCGTCTAAATCGCTGCCCGTTACACCAGCAGAGTTTTGCGAGGTGAAAATATTTTCTGTAGAAAGTGTATTGTTTGAAGGAGCAAAATTATCGAAATAATTAGCCGTAAGCGCGTATCCGCCAGTTGCAATTTCATCCGCAAGAGAAATTACTTTGGCCATATCTGCCTGATCGAAAGTTGGTGCCGCACGGTTTAAAATCGCTCCTTTATTGAGGTAAATCTTCATGAGCAGCGTTCGGGCTGCATTTTTATTGGCTTCATTCGCCGGACCATTTGGCAACAGCGGAATAATGGCGGTTAACTCATTAATTAAATAAGCAATTTCATCGGCTGCATTTCTAACCCTCGATGGTTTGGTTACACCTTCTCCCGGATCGCGGTAGGGTACCTGGCCCCAGCCATCCAAAACCGAAAACTCAGAAAATGCCCTGATGAAACGTGCAGTTGCGGCCTGTGCTGGCGTAGGATTAAAACCCAATACATTTGTGCTTACGTAGCTAATACTGTTTAAATCTCTGAAAACATCCGAAATCCTGGCATCATCTGCTGCCCATTTATGCAAATGAAGGGCACGCCAGGCGCCGTTATCATCCCAATCGCCTGCACGTGTGGGTACAATTACTTCATCAGAGGTTACTTCCTGCAGGGCAGACCAGTTCCATGGTGCCTGGTAAGGACCCCTCATGGCGGTATAACTTGCTGTAATTAATCCGGGAACGTCATTTGATCCCAGCGCACCCGAATTCACCTGGCCATTTAAGTTTTCATCTAGTTTGGTACAGCCCGATAGCGCAAGGGTAGCGGCTACGAAGCTGATGATATATTTATTTTTCATGTGATTATATTTGAAATTAAAGTGAAAAATTAACACCAAAATTGAAAGTTCTGACAGTAGGATAGGCCGTATAATCTATGCCTGCTGATGGTACGCCATTGATGCTTTTATTTACATTTACCTCCGGATCGAAACCTGTATAATTGGTGATGACGAACAGATTCTGACCATTAACATAGATATTGAGTGATTTTATAGCTTTACCGATATTACCAATGTTGTAATTGATGGTGGCATTGGCTAATTTTACATAATCTCCCTTTTCAATATATCTTGATGAAGCAGCAATAGGGTTTGCTAATGATTCCTGAATGTCTGAATTAACAAGTGCTGAAGAAATATTCCTCGTACCCAGATTTGAAATGGCTAAAACAGAATTTGCAGTATTGTTATAAATACTCTGACCAAATGAGCCATTGAAATTGGCTGTTAATGAGAATTTTTTGTACCTCAGGTTAGTGCTTACACCCATAATTGCTTTAGGATTAGGATTTCCGAGGTAATATTTAGTGAAACCATCATCTGTATAGGTAGAAAATCCACTTGCATCTAAACCATTGTATTGTCTGGTTACCATGGCAAATAATGGCAAGCCATTTTTGATCACCTCTAAATTTACCCCGCTTAATCCCTGGCCACTTAATGATCCTGTTCTGATTAATCCGGTAAGGTTTTTAACTGTATTTTTAATAAAAGTAACATTACCGCCCAAAGACCATGATAGCTTATCATTATCTATGATATTGGCATTCAGGCTAATTTCCAGCCCTTTGTTCTGAACTTCTCCATCTAAATTATACCAGGTAATTACACCATTGGGTGCAGCAGGTGAGAAGGCGCTCTGAGGAAATAACAAATCGGAGGTAACTTTATTAAAGTAATCAATAGATCCTGTTAGTTTATTGTTTAAGAAGCCAAAATCAACACCAATATTGGTTTGTTTATCTTCCTGCCATTTTAAATCCGGATTGGCGTTATTGATGCCCACTAAACCATCAACGCCCCTGATTACAAAACGCTGTTGAGAAGATCCCGATGGGAAATCCTGGTTACCTGTTTTGCCATAGCCCAATCTCAATTTTAACTGGTTAAGCCATTGCGCATCACTTAAAAAACTTTCCTTTTTAACATCCCAGGCAGCAGCAAAAGAGGGGAAATAGCCATATTTATTATTGGCTCCAAACTTAGTTGATCCATCGGCCCTGAAAGTAGCTGTTAAGATATATTTACTATCATAATTAAAAATAGCCCTGGCAAAATAAGATTGTAACTCCGTTGTGGGGTCGTTACTGGTTACAAAAGTACGGTTAACCGGTATGGTGGCTTCAAATGCATCGGTATAATCTACTGCAATATCTCCAAAACCAGTTGCTGTATTAATGGCGCCTTTACTAATAAAATTAGAATATTCATAACCGATGACGGCATTTAAATTTAGCTTACTGGCAATTTCTTTATTGAAATTTAAGGTATTGGTAAACTGTTGTGTAACCAGTTCTGTATTCGAATAACTGGCAAAACCACCTTTAAACGCCCCATCAGGTTGAATACCTTGAAGGTTTAAGGTACTTCTGGTAGAAGACCTTCTGATACCCGTACTGTAATTCACGCTGGCCAGCATCCTGTACTCTAACCAGGGCGTAATTTTGTAATATGGGGATACACTTCCTAAAATGGTAGAAACCTTTGCCTTATCGCTGTTTGCAGCCAGAGCCGCCAATGGATTTATGGTGGTTGAGCCATAATCGATAAATAAACTGCCATCAGGGTTATAAAATGACTGTGTTGGGTTCCAGGATAAAGCCTGACTGATTAAACTGCCTGTAAAACCTGCATCAGTAGTAATTGGAGCAATGTTTTCTAAGTATTGATTACTAATCATGTTCACATCCAACCCCAGTTTTTTGCTCTCCAGGAATTTGAAATTGCCGTTAAAACCTGCACTGTATTTTTTAAAGTCCGATGCCTTAATAATTCCCTGTTGATTTTGATAGGCGAGTGATGCTCTAAAGGTATTGCCGTTATTACCTCCGCTAATCCCTACCGAATAGTTTTGGTTGTAAGCCGTACGCAACACTTCATCCAATGCATTAACACTGGTGCCAAAATCGCCTGCGGTAAGGTTGTACTTTTTGAGGGCTGCCCTATATTCATCACCCGTTAGTACATCCACTTTTCTGGCAATACTTCCAACACCTGCTGATGCGTTTACATCTATTTTCGTCTCGCCCGATTTTCCTCTTTTTGTGGTAATTAAAACCACACCGTAAGCTGCACGTGAACCGTAAATGGCTGTCGCAGATGCATCTTTAAGGATTTCCATCGATTCGATATCGGCCGGGTTGATAAAGTTTAAAGGGTTGCCATCAGGTGTGGTACCTGTACCCGCGCTGGCGGTTAAGCCTCCAACACCAGCATTGGTTGATGGCCTGGCCGATCTTCCGTCCAAAGCAACACCATCCACCACATAAAGCGGCTGTCCGGTACCTGTTATGGCCGAATTACCCCTGATGCGTACTGTAGAAGCGCCTCCCGGCTGACCGCTATTGTTGATCATCTGTACGCCGGCCACTTTACCCTGAATCAATTGATCGGGGGCATTTAAAGGGCCCTTGTTAAAATCTTTTGCCGAAACAGTGGTTGCAGCACCGGTTAAATCGCTTTTCCTTACGGAAGCATAGCCAATAACCACCACTGCATCAAGGTTATTTAAGGAGGCCATGGTGATATTGATTGTAGTTTGGTTATTGATGCTAACGGTTTGTGTTTCCATACCTACAAAGCTGAAAACAAGCTGGGTGCCTCCTGCTGGAACAGTAATGGCATATTTCCCTTCAACATCGGTTTGCGCCTTGGTCGTGCCCGGTTTTACCTGAACGGTTACACCGGCCATTGGTATCTTTTCATTGTCGAGTACAACGCCCTTAACTACGCTTTGTGCAAAAGCTGATGCGCTGAGCAGCAGCATGCAGCAACTTATCATCATAAGTTTTTGCAAAGAATGCAATTTCTGTTTGTTGGATAAAACAGCCCAATTGCTTTTTGGTAAAATAATGTTCATAGTTGATTTAATTATTTGGTTAGAAAAATTAGCTGATCTTGTATAGGTGAGCGCTAAAACCTAGGGCGATTTATTTTTGCCGTAATTGTTCATGATGTTTAGTTTAGTTAATAATTGATCTTCATGAATTGATTAGCCGCTTACCGGGTTTTGTAATTGCCCGATCCTCTAACTCATCATCTGGAATTCATTTTTGTTAAATTACTAAAAATGTAATACATGTAAGTATGTATTGTATTTATTAATTTAAATAATATTTGGTCTTACTTTGTCTTTTTAAAGCTAATTAAGGATGATACAATTGTAGGAAACCATATATCTGGAGTAGAATAACTATTTTTTTTCCTTGCGAAGGCTGTTTCATAATCCTTTTATCTGCCCATTGCCTTAGGTAATAAGTTGCGCCTGCAGGGGTGAGGGAATATTCTACTTTTGGGAGAACTTCGTGGTATACTTTTCTATTCACCAATCCATCTTGTTCAAGCTCTCTTAAAGTCTGGGTAAGCATTTTTGTTGTAATTCCGCTGAGCTGGCGTTTAAGTTCTCCATAACGAAGAATCTTCTTGTCATTTAAATACCAAAGTATCCGCCCGCGGTATTTCCTACCGATCCGCTGAAATGCAAAATCAACTGGTAAACCCCTACAGATTCTCTCCAGAATTAAGCTTTATTATTGTACGATTAACTTTAATCTGCATAGATAAGGCTGAAGAAAAATTATTGCCCGGAAGGAATCGTTTGTGGAAGACCGGTTGAAAAACCAGCTTTCAAAAAAAAAATGTATTTCTACAAGCTTGAGCATACGATGAGCGAATGTAAGTAAGAGATTTACTTTAAAAAGCCGGCTTAATTTAATAATTTACACCATGAAAATTTTGGTCATTGAAGATGAACAGGCACTTTCTGATAGTATTCTTGCCTATTTTACTGGTGAGGGCAATATCTGTGAACTCGCAAGAGATTTTGCTTCGGCATCCGAAAAAATAGCAGTTTACCATTACGACTGCATTCTGCTAGACCTTGGATTGCCTGGTGGTGAGGGGCTAGAGCTGTTGACCCAGCTGAAGAGTACCAATAAAAAAGATGGGGTATTAATTATTTCGGCCAGGCATTCGCTGGATGATCGTTTGGCCGGACTTGACCTTGGTGCCGATGATTATCTGGTAAAACCTTTCCACCTTTCTGAGCTGAAAGCCAGGGTAAGTGCAATTGTAAGAAGAAAGAATTTTGATGGAAATAATGTAATTAGCTTTAATGAGATCAAGGTTGATGTTTCGGCGATGAAAATTACGGTAAACGATCAGCCTGTTGCACTCACCAAAAAAGAGTTCGACCTGTTGATTTATTTCATCTCCAACAAAAATAAAGTAGTCACTAAAAATGCCATGGCCGAACACCTTTGGGGTGATGAAATGGACCTTTCGGATGATTTTGATTTCATTTATACCCATGTTAAAAACCTAAAGAAAAAGCTTAGCGAGGCAGGTGCAAAAGACTATCTGCGTTCTGTTTATGGAATCGGTTATAAATTTAGCAGCCAATGAAACTCTCCAGCCGTTATAACAGGGCAAACATCATTACCTCCATCGTTGTGCTAATCATTACCGGGATCATCTATTACCTGGTGATCCACCTTATATTAACCAATAAGCTTGATAGAGACCTTGCGGTTGAAGAAAATGAGATCAGGCAATATACCCAAACCTATAAGAAACTGCCGCTGCCGGCCACCTATCTTGATCAACAGGTTTTTTACAGTGAGCCAAAAGGCGATATTACCAACATCCGCGAATTTAGTTATACCACATATCTAAACCCCAAAGAGAAAGAATTGGAGCCGGGAAGAAGCCTGGTAACCACGGTGAACCTTAACGGAAAAACGGTGATTGTTACCATCACAAAATCGCGTGTAGAATCAGAAGATCTGGTCAGGATTATTTTATTGATTACCTTGGGCATCACTGTTTTACTTTTAGTTTCATTGCTATTGATTAACAGGTTTGTGTTGAGCAGGTTATGGAAGCCATTTTACCAGGTGCTATACCGGATGAAAGCTTTTGAGGTGACGCGAATGGATAACATCAAAGAGGAGCCTACGAAGATAGATGAGTTTAACGAGCTCAATAGATCAGTAAACGCAATGGCCGAAAAGGTGAAACAGGATTATAAAGAACTTAAAAGTTTTACCGATAATGCCTCGCATGAAATGATGACGCCGCTGGCCATAATCAATTCTAAACTCGACTCGCTTTTGCAGACCGAATCTTTTACCGAACAGCAGGGCGCATTACTGGAAGATATTTATCAGGCAACGGGCAGGCTCTCGAGGTTGCACCAGTCGCTTTTATTGTTGGCCAAAATCGAAAACAACCTTATTTCGGATGTGCAGGAGGTAGATCTGAAAGAATTAATTGAAGCAAAAATTCGTCAGTTTTCCGAACTTTTTGAACGCGATGGTTTAAAGGTGGAGGTAAAGCTGTCGGAACGAAAAGTAACCATGAGCCGCTACCTGGCCGATATTCTTTTGAATAACCTGATCAGCAATGCCGTAAGGCACAATATGAGCGGTGGAAAGATATTGATCGAATTAAACGCAGAGAAACTAATGGTATCCAATACCGGTAAAAAACTCAATATCCAAAACCGCATGTTCGACCGTTTTTCGAAATCGGCAACATCAGAAGGAATGGGGCTTGGATTGGCCATCAGCAAGCAGATCTGTAATCTTTACGGTTTCAGTATTGGATACGGTCAGGTTGAAAATCTGCATATTTTTACAATTTATTTAGCTTAAGGCAGATAACTACAGGATTGCTTCATAATTGCATCATAGTTTTGATTAAAATTAAACTTAAGGCTATGCGTAGATTAATTCTTTCCACCATATTTTTTATCACTGCCCTATCTTTTTGTTCTGCACAGGTTATTGATTCTGCTTTAGCTGTTCCTGCAGATTCTACTGCAAAATGGTTTGCGGGAAATACCATCCCAAAGGCTAAATTCAGGCCACTTACCTTTATTGCACCAGCGGTATTGATGGGTTATGGTTTTGCTGCGGTTTATGATCATGGTGCGCTCAAACAGCTTGATGTGAGTACTAAGGATGAATTACAGGAAGACCATCCGCTTTTTGCCGCACACGTTGATGATTATTTGCAGTTTGCCCCGGCTGCTGCGGTTTATGCACTCAATCTTTCGGGTGTTAAAGGAAAACATAATCTCTTTGATGCTTCTATACTTTACGTAACCTCTGCAGCCATTATGGGTGTTTCTACTCATTTTGTAAAACAGGGCATAGGCAGGGAGAGACCCGATGATTCGGGTACCAATTCTTTTCCATCAGGCCATACCGCATCGGCCTTTATGGCGGCAGAGTTTCTTCATCAGGAATATAAAGATGTAAATCCCTGGATTGGTTATGCAGGGTATTTTGTGGCCACTGCTACAGGTACACTCAGGATGTACAATAACAAACACTGGTTTAGCGATGTGGTAGCAGGTGCCGGTTTCGGTATAGCTTCTACTAAAATCGCCTATCTCCTTTATCCTTATATGAAAAGCCTTTTTACGACAAAAAAAGAAGGTAAATTTACCTTAATGCCTTTTCACCAGCCGGGAAGCACCGGGCTGATGCTTTCAGGTAGATTTTAGTCGCTTTAAAACGACAACAAGAACTGTTGAACCTTGTGCATTTTATATTGCCGCACCTATTTCTTTAATTACAAGCCCCGAAAAAATAACTACAGAATTACTTCATAATTGAATATTAATTTAGCCTGTGTAACAATTGAAATTCAAATCCTGAAAGGAGTAAGACAATAAAAATGAACATGATCTATAAACTGCTCGCTACCATTTTACTGATTGTTTCGGGAACCAGGATTTGGGCACAGGCGCCGGTAAAAAACCTTGATTATTATTTGGGACAGGCTAAATCATCAAGCCCGGTACTTAAAGATTTTGAAAACCAGCGCAGATCTGCTGGAATTGACAGCCTGATTGTTCGGGCAAGCGCAAAACCACAGGTAACCGGCACAGGCAACGGCCTTTACGCGCCAGTGGTACACGGCTATGGCTATGATGAAGTGCTTACCAATGGGCAGGCATTGGATGCCATGTTAAATGTAAATTACGACCTCCTGAATAAAAAAAAGATCAATAACCAGCTGGAAGGCATTAAAATTCAGACCGATTCGGTAAAATATGCAAGTCAGCTGTCGTTATTTGACCTTAACCGATCAATTATTGATCAATATATCACCGTTTTTGCCAGTCAGCAGCAGGTTGATTTTAACCTTGAAGTGGTTACGCTATTGGATAAAGAAGAAAAACTGCTTAAAACCCTCACACGGAGCAATATCTATAAACAATCAGAATACCTCACCTTTCTGGTCACCCTCCAGCAGCAACAGCTCAGTTTAAAACAGGCAGAACTACAGTTTAAAAACGATTACGCCATACTCAATTACCTTGCTGGCATAGCCGATACCACTCAGGCTAAACTTGCTGAACCTCAATTGCAGAACGTGGTATTTGCTGGTGAAAAAAGTTTCTTTACCAGGCGTTTCGAACTGGATAGCTTAAAAAATACGAACCTTAAAAACGGCATCGACCTTAACTATAAACCAAAACTTGGTATTTATGCCAATGGCGGTTATAATTCGTCGCTGGTGCTTCAGCCTTATAAAAATTTTGGTGCCAGTGTAGGTTTTACCTTTTCGGTGCCGATATACGATGGCCACCAACGGAAAATGCAGTACGATAAATTGAGCCTTTCGTCGAATACAATTGCGGGTTACCGTAATTTCTTTATCCGTCAACAAAACCAGCAGCTTAACCTCATCCGCCAGCAGATGGTGCAGACCGATGCCCTTTTTGGGAAAATCAATGAACAGATCCGTTTTAGTAAGGGGCTTATCGATGTAGACAGCAAATTGCTACATACCGGAGATTTAAGAGTGTCGGACTTTATTATTGCCATTAATAATTACCTTTCTGCTCAAAACCTGCTGAGGCAGACCAATATTAACCGACTGAAACTGATCAATCAATTTAACTACTGGAACAGATAACCATGCAAAAATATTTAAAATCCATTTTAGGTGCTTTGGTAGCAATGTCCTGTCTATCGGCTTGCCACAGCAGTGAACCTACAGAGGAGGCTGATAACCACTCACCGGTTACCCCTGTGCAAATAACCACTCCGAAAGACAGTTCACTTTCCGAATATGTAGAGCTATCGGCAGTTTCAGCCTATCTGGAAAAAAGCTTTGTAAAGGCCAATATTAATGGTTACGTACAGCGCGCCAGTGCAAAAACGGGGCAGCAGGTAGGCAGCGGAACTTTACTTTTTACCCTCATTACCAAAGAAGCCCGTTCCATAGGCAATACGGTAAACAAACTCGATCCCGGTTTTAAATTTTCGGGTGTTTCCAATATCCGTTCTGGCCAGGTAGGTACTATTGTACAAGTGAACCATCAGAATGGTGATTATGTTCAGGATGGCGAGGCACTGGCCACCATCAGTAACCGCAATAGCCTGGTTTTTCTGCTCGATCTTCCTTACGAACTCAATCAGATAATAAGCCAGAACAAAACGTTGGAAGTGCTTTTGCCTGACGGGACCAAACTGCCCGGATCGGTTTCAGGTACCATGCCCTCGGTTGATTCGCTTGCACAAACCCAACGTTACATTATCAAAGTGCCTACTGTCAAAGATATTCCCCAGGGACTTATTGCCAGGGTGAGGTTAACCAAGCTTAGCCATGCGCAGGCGCAGGTGTTGCCTAAATCGGCCGTTTTATCAAACGAAACGGAAGATGAGTTTTGGGTAATGAAAATGATCAACGATTCAACCGCTATCAAAGTAAAGGTGAAAAAGGGGATAGAAAGCGGTTCATTGATTGAAGTACTCGAACCCAGGTTTTCAATAACCGACCGCATCATCAAGACCGGAAATTATGGTATTGCCGATACCGCTAAGGTGAAAATACAGCAATAGCCATGTATAAATTCTTTATTTCACATAAAAATCCCATTCTGGCGGTGCTGATCATTATCATCATTGGTGGTGTTTATTCCTTTACGCAGCTTAAAACTGGCCTTTTTCCAGAGATTACTTTTCCAAAGATCAAAATCATCGCCGATGCTGAACTTCAGCCGGTAGATAAAATGGTGGTTACTGTTACCCGACCTTTAGAGAATGCGGTAAAACAGGTGCCTGATCTGCAATTGGTGAGAAGTACCACCAGCCGGGGTAGCTGCGAGCTTTCTGCCTACATGAACCCTGGAGCAGATATCGACCTAAGTCAGCAGCGGATCGAATCGCAGATTGCCAAAATCTCTGCCTCGCTGCCAGCAGGAGTAAATATCTCGGTAGAAAAAATGAATCCCTCTATTCTTCCGGTTAGTGGATACAGTTTAGAAAGTCGTAATTATTCTCCTGCAGAACTCAAAAAGATAGCCACCTATACCGTAAAACCTTTTTTATCGCAGGTTGATGGCGTTTCGGAAATCCGCGTAATTGGCGGAAAAACAAAAGAATACTGGCTTGAACTGGATGTACAGAAGATGCAGTCGCTGGGGATCTCTCCCGATCAGATTTCGGCCGCCCTTTCACAAACCAATTTTATAAAATCAAATGGTTACTTGTCTGATCATAATTTTCTTTACCTCTCGGTAACGGATGCCACGGTAAAAACCAGGAATGACCTGGAAGAATTGGTGCTCACCAGAAAAGGAAACCGGACGGTGCGGATAGTGGATGTGGCAAAAGTGAATATTCAGCAGAGTGTAGAATATACCCGCATTAATGCCAACGGGAAAGATGGGATACTGATTGCCGTGATTAAACAGCCAAATGCAAACCTGGTTGATCTTTCTGCTGAAATGGATGCAAAGGTTAAAGCGTTAAAACATATTCTTCCGGCAGGAGTGAGCATTAAACCCTATTATGTACAGGCCGATTTCGTTAACGAATCGGTTAAAAGTGTACGCGATAGTTTATTGATCGGACTTGCACTCGCCATCATTGTTGCCATTATCTTTTTACGATCGTTAAAAGCCAGTGCAACGATTCTGATTACGATTCCGGTAACACTCTGTTTAACCGTCATCGTGCTTTATTTTATTGGATATTCGCTGAACATCATGACACTGGGGGCCATTGCAGCAGCCATCGGACTGATTATAGATGATGCGATTGTAGTAGTTGAACAGATCCACCGTACACATGAAGAGCATCCCGACAAGCCAACGGCTCCTTTAATCAGCAAGGCCATCAGTTATCTTTTTCCGGCCATGTTGGGTTCGTCCATCAGTACCATTGTCATTTTTGTTCCGTTTGTACTCATGACAGGCGTGGCAGGATCTTATTTTCAGGTGATGACGAATACGATGATTATTACACTGGTCTGCTCGTTTTTTGTAACCTGGATCGGCCTGCCAGTGGTTTACCTGCTGCTTACCAAAGATTATCACAGTAATGCCTCTGGAAAACAAGTTATTGTTCATGAAGTGAAGTCGCAGAACTGGGTGCGTTTTTTCATTAAACGGCCATACATTTCTTATTTGTTTATCCTTGTGCTTATCGCCTCCATTGTGCTGGTCTTTCCGAGGCTGCAAACAGGCTTCCTTCCCGAAATGGACGAGGGCAGTATTGTATTAGATTACGCATCTCCTCCGGGAACCTCGCTTGAAGAAACCGACAGGATATTAAAAGAGGTAGAAAAAGAAATTGTTAAAATTCCGGATGTACAGGCCTATTCGAGGAGAACAGGTACGCAGATGGGATTTTTTATCACCGAACCCAACACCGGAGATTACCTGATTCAGCTGAAACCTAATCATAAAAAGAGTACCGAAGAGGTGATTTCTGAAATCAGGAGCCACATTGAACATGCTCAGCCCGCATTGGTTGTCGATTTTGGCCAGGTAATCGGCGATATGCTGGGCGACCTGATGAGCTCAACACAGCCCATTGAGGTGAAAATTTTTGGAAATGACCAGCAGAAATTGCAGGTATTGTCTAAACAGGTTGCCAATCTGGTTTCAAGGGTAAGCGGAACAGCCGATGTATTTGATGGCATTATCCTTTCGGGACCAACGGTAAATATTCAGCCTCGTTTTGCCATGCTCGCTCAATATGGCATTACACCGCTTTCCTTTCAGTCGCAGGTTCAAACCGCTATGCAAGGCAACGTAATTGGCGATCTTTATGATAAACAACAGCTTTCGCCCATCAGGATGGTTTATCCCGGAAGCCGCAACTTTGGCGTATCAGATATTGCTGCCCTTAAAATATTTCTCCCTAACGGAATGGCGGTTCCTATTCAGAACCTGGCCAAAGTAGATCTCCAGGCGGGTAATGCTGAAGTAGAACGCGAAAACCTGCAGACCATTGGCGCCATTACCGCGAGGTTAGACAACCGGGATCTTGGAAGTGTAATGAAAGATATCCGATCGGAGGTTAACCGAAAAATTAATTTGCCATCAGGTTACCATATCGAATATGGTGGAGCTTACAAAGAACAACAACAGTCTTTTTCCGAACTGCTTACCATTTTAATTGCCTCAAGTTTACTGGTGTTCAGTGTAATTCTTTTCCTTTTCAGAGATTTTAAGGTCGCTTTTTTAATCCTGTTAATTTCAGTATTGGGTATTTCGGGCAGTTACCTCGCTTTGCTGTTAACTGGTACGCCTTTAAACGTGGGCAGTTATACCGGCCTCATCATGATTGTGGGAATTATTGGAGAGAACGCGGTATTTACCTTTTTGCAGTTTAAAGAATCCCTGCAGGAAAAAAGCATGGACGATGCGATTACTTTTGCCATTTCGACCAGGTTAAGGCCAAAACTGATGACGGCATTGGGTGCAATCATCGCCTTATTGCCATTAGCCCTTGGCATAGGAGCGGGTGCACAGTTGCATCAACCATTAGCCATTGCGGTTATCGGTGGATTTATTGTGGCATTACCGCTTTTGCTGATTGCCTTGCCAAGTTTAATCAGGAGGTTTTATACCAGCAAAGAAGATAAAAGCTAAAACTATTATTATTTGTAATTTATAAATTTTATAGCTTCCCGGATGTTTTTATCTAAGCGTAAATCATCAAAATTATCTTGTTTTGATACTATAATATCAGGGGTAATTTGTTCGTAATATTTGCCATTTCGATCACTATCATAAGTGGTAGTTAAAGCCATTTTAACATCAAAAGGTAAAGCCCAGAAAATATTCGCCGTTGTTGCTCCATAGGTGCTTTCACCGATGAATGTAGTATTAGGCCTTCCTTTAAATGCAATTGCTGTTAACTCTCCTGAGCTTGCAGTAAATAAGCCGGTAATTACAGCCACTTTTGTTTTGTCCAATAATTCATCCTTTGGATTAATTGAGGCAAGTGTTTTAGATTTTTGAATATAACTTCCTCTTTTTAATTTGTATTTACTTTCCTGTTTTTTATTTACGTCAAGTGAAGCCCATACATCATTATCGCCAAGAAAGTCGTATAAGGCCAAAAGCATTGGCGCTATATTGCCTCCAGTATTAAAGCGTAAGTCGATAATCCATCCCTCCAGTTTATTTTTGGTTTTAGCCTCGGCTATCTGATCGTATAAAGGCTGGGCAATTTGATGCATATTCTCCGGGCTTGTATCAAAAAATACCATTCCTGGCATTAAAATATAGCCATACTTTCCGTCAAGTACTTTTAGTTCAAAACCTGGTTTGGTAGCATATTTCTTTTTCCATTGCTCACTATAATCTTCTTTCGATATGGTTTTTCCTGTTGCAGTGTACTTGTTCTGTTGATAATATATGTTACAATGTGTTGCGCCTATTTTATCAAACAAAGGTTTGATTTCATTTAGCGAATTTTTAAAGCTATTGTATTGTAGTAAACGCTGTTTAGTTTCAGATTCAACAACTTGCCAGTTAATAGTTTTACGGTGTAAGTAGCTGGTTTTTAACACAGAAAAAAGTTCATTATAGAATGTTTTTATACTGTCCTGAGCTGTCTTTTTATTTTGTGCGTATAGATTAAGCGATAAACTCAAAATAAAAATTGTTACGAATATTTTTCTCAAAGTGTCGATTTTTTAAGAAAGACGAATTTCTTCAGATTATGGTTGCATCCTGTCAACAAATTTAAATTGGTAAATACGAAGAATATCAGGATTTGCATGAATGTATTTATAAGGGTAATGGATATGAAAGGAGTATGGATTTAACGTTGATGACTGTAAACATTTAATTTTGTCTTTTTTAATCCTTTTCATTCAGGCTTAGTCATACAAGTTTGATACTAATGAAAACCCAGACAAGAATTTTAATGGCTCAGGATAAAAAAGAAGATGAGGACAACGGAGACGGATTTCCGGGTAAGATGGTACTTTTTATCATCCTGTTGAGTTTAATACTGATTGCTTTAATTTTATTGAGGCGTTAATATTCAACCTCATTATTTTCTTGTTCATCCTGATGGAATAATCGCCCATAAGAATATAATTTAAATTAATATTTTTTGCTTCGATTGGTAAGTTCGAAAGATTGTACAAAGGATGGAGACTGGCAACTATTTCTTGCCAATCTTTTTGTCAAATTCGAGCTGAAGGCTGTTTAATACCTTATCATATCCTGCACGATCTATAAAAGCGGCAGGATTATATTTATCGCCAGGTTTATGTTTCTCGTGCAGGCCAAACTGGCTTGCATGAGACGACAACCAGATATCAAATGATAATTTTTTGAGCGCATTTAAAGTATAGGCGTAATCTTTTTCAATTTGCGGATAAGCTGGTATTTCAGAAAACTTTTTTTCGGTAACAATACTGGGCATATTCGCAATCAGCACCGAATATTCTCTTGTTTCATCTTTGGTTTTAAGCATAAAACTGCATGACCCTTTAGTATGGCCTGGGTGGTGGAGCATTACAATACTGGTAATTCCGAGCTGGATCTGATCTCCATCCTTTAATAAACGGTCTGGTATAATAGGAGCGTAGGTTGTTTTTCCGTTACCCAGTGCGTAATCCGTACGGCCGCCATCCTTCATTACACTGGCATCTTTTTCATCAACCATCATTTTTGCACCGGTAAGTTTCTTGATCTCCGCCATAGCACCCAAATGGTCGTAATGTGCCTGTGTGGTCAGCAGGATTTTGATGTCTTTAAAATTAAAGCCCAAAAGTTCTACGTTTTTTTTGATCTGCGCAGCCGAGGAACGCAGTCCGGTATTGATCAGTATATTTCCTTTCGGAGTGGTAATAAGGTAGCAGGCCAGATCGTAAGTGCCAACATAATAAACATTGCCAACAATGCGGAATGGGGCATAAGCAGCCGACCACTCTTTTGGCGTATCGGTAGGTTCTTGTACCGTTTGTGAAAATACAAAGAGCGGAAAAAGCAAGAGGCAAAAAATAAATTTAATTTTCATAGCACAGGGATAGTGATGTAGATTGATCCTCCAAAACTAATTAAAATTATGTTTTTCCGTAAAGTATGGCTAAAGATATTTTAAGGAAACCTGCGTATTTTACCTTTTAGCAACAGGGTGAAAATACGCTTTAAATCATTAGCTTCTTTCTGTTTCTTTTGCTGATATTTGATATAACGAGAAATTATGGTGTGGGCAGGCACTGTTTTAATATCAACCAAACAATAACACATTAAAAAACAAAGTAATAGCTGTAATACTGGCCTGATTACTCAATGCAAACTGATCCTGTTATTTTTAAACCTATTTTCAGACCCTATAACTGCCAAATTATTTATGATTCAATCAAACATTAAGTCTCCCGGTGTTTACATCAATGAGCAAAATGCTTTTCCCAATTCGGTGGTGCCCGTGGCTACTGCTGTGCCGGCATTTATAGGTTATACCCCACAGGCAGAATATAATGGTAAATCTTATATTAATCTGGCGCAAAAAATCACCTCTTTTGCTGATTTTCAGGCTATATATTGCTATCCCAATCAGGCTCCGCCAGCAAGTTCCGCGGTACAGTACAGTCCCGAATATTATTTGGTTGAGCAAAAAAGCAAACCGGAAAATAATGAATACATGGTCATAAATGGTTTGTACTATGCTATTTTGCCCGATCCCAATACCATTTATTACCTGTACAACAGTATCAAGCTGTTTTATCAGAATGGTGGCAGCGATGCTTACGTTGTATCTGTAGGTACCTACGGACTACCATCTGCACAGCCAGTGGGTATAGGCAAACAGATTGTTAACCCAAATGTATCACTGGCTGCTTTAACAGGAGGGCTTCAGCTTTTACTCAATGAGAAAGAGCCTACCATGTATATTTGTCCCGAAGCTACATTATTATCGGTAGCAGATAATGGAACGCTCATGCAGGATATGCTTGCACAATGCGAAGCTATGCAAACTGCAATTTGTATATTTGATATCATTGGCGGCTATAACCCCGATCCCTTAAATTATACAGCTGATATTGAAGCTTTCAGAAACAATACAGGCCAGCAGGGCCTGAACTATGGTACGGCCTATTATCCGTTTATCGGTACTTCCATCATGGGGATTAACGATATCAATTATACCAATCTTTTTGGTGGCGATGTGAAACAGTTAGCACCTTTACTCAATCCGCCATCAAATCCTAACCCAATAGCTGCTACCATTCTTCATAACATCGAAAGTCCTCCGGGAGCACCACTAACGGAAAGTCAATATCACAATGCCCTCATCAATGCCAGCGAGCTATATACAGCCATCATTAAAAACGTATTGGCACTGGCCAACATTCTGCCAGCAAGCGCAGGTATGGCAGGGGTAATGACTACCATTGATAATCTGGAAGGCGTATGGGAGGCTCCGGCAAATACTTCTATCGTTGGTGCAGTATCATTACCCATCAACCTATCAGAAAGTCAGCAGGGTAGCCTTAATGTCGATTCTGTTTCAGGTAAATCGATCAACGCCATCCGCTTTTTTAATGGCCTTGGTATTTTGGTTTGGGGTGCCAGAACACTTGATGGCAATAGCCAGGATTGGCGGTACATTTCGGTAAGAAGGACCATGATCATGATTGAACAATCATGTAAACTGGCAGCACAAGCCTATGTTTTCCAACCCAACACAAAAAATACCTGGGAGGCAGTGAAGGCGATGATCGGTAGTTTTCTAACCAGCGTCTGGAAAGAAGGTGGTTTAATGGGCGCTACCGCTGCAGATGCTTTTTCAGTAGACTGCGGTTTGGGCACAACCATGACCGCTGAAGATATTTTAAACGGATTTATGAAGATAGCTATTAGAGTGGCCCTTGTACATCCTGCAGAGTTCATTGTAATAACCTTCCAACAGGAAATGACAGTTTCTGGTTAACAGATTTATCAATAATAAAAACAATATTATGGCTGATGATGGAAGCGCACAAGGCGCAACGTGGCCCATGCCCAAATTTAGATTTGAAGTGGACCTTGGAACAGAATTAAAAGGCGTCGCATTTCAGGAAGTATCCGGATTGGATGTCGAAAACCAGGTAATCGAGTACCGCAAAAGCAACAGTCCGCTTTTTTCTACAGAGAAAATGCCCGGTTTGGTAAAATATGGTAATGTAACCATGAAACGCGGGATTTTTGTGAATGATAATACCTTCTGGGATTGGCATGCAGAGATTAAAATGAACCTGATTAAAAGAAGAACAGTGCTGATTAAACTTCTTGATGAGGCGGGCAACATTACCATGCAATGGCAATTGGATAACGCCTGGCCAACCAAAATCAGCAGTACCGATTTAAAATCAGAAGGAAATGAAGTAGCCATCGATACATTGGAAATTGCCCATGAACAATTGACCATTACAAATGGCAGATAACAGCTTCCCGTTAGAACAGCGAAAATAACACTTCTAACCTTTTTGATTAATCATTATGCCTGTAGAAATAAGAGAACTCGATATTAAAACAAAAATAGACCAAAATATAATGGCCTCATCAACAGATATCCCAAGCGGTGGTTTAGCCACTTATACCATTAAAGTTGCAGGTAGTAACATACCTGACGAAATAAGGGTGCTTTCAGTGCGGGTAGAAAAACGGGTAAACCATGTTTCAACGGCAAAAATTGTAATTCTTGATGGTGAAGCAAGTTCCGGAACATTCCAGGCCAGCTCTTCATCCACATTCGTACCTGGCAATCTGATCAGTATTGAGGCAGGTTACGATGGAACCAACACCGTAATCTTTAAAGGCATTATTACGGGCCAGTCTATCCGTATTGATAGTATGGTAGGTTCAACCCTCGAAGTAGAATGCTGGGATGAGGCCGTAAGAATGACGGTAGGCAGAAAGAGTTCGACCTTTGCCGGGAAAAATGACAGTGAAGTAATTGCTGCTATTATTAGCAGTTATCCTTCGCTTACAGCCGATGTAAGCGGAACCGCAACAGTTTGGCCAGAACAGGTAAAATATTATGTAAGTGATTGGGATTTTATACTTTCGTTGGCAGAAAAGAACGGGCTTTTGGTAACCACCCTTAACGGAACTGTTGCAGTAAAAGAACCGGGTGCCAATTCTAGCCCGGTATTGAGCATAAGTTATGGCAATAATTTGCTGGAATTTAGGGCAAATATGAACGCGCTTAGTCAACTGGAAAGTGTGAGAGCGAGTACCTGGGATTATAAGCAACAAGCAATAGCCAGCGCAGATGCACTATATACTTATGCCGGACCAGGCAATATCTCTTCAAAAACATTAGCAGAAGTTGTGGGGCTGCCGGAATACAATTTGCAGACCACAGCACCAATGGAAACTGCTGAACTGAGCAACTGGGCCAATGCACAGATGTTAAAGAGTGAGTATGCAAAAATAACCGGCGAGGCAAAGTTTCAGGGGAACAGTTTGGCTGATCCTGGTAAGTTTATCAATTTAAATGGTATTGGGGATAGGTTTAACGGCGATTACTTCATTTCTGGTGTTGTTCATTACCTTTCTGAAGGGAACTGGCTAACTGAAGTTTCATTAGGGCTTTCTCCTCAGTGGTTTATTGAACAACCTGATATAGTAGCGCCTACAGCCTCGGGCATGTTGCCTGGTGTACGTGGTTTATTTAACGGTACTGTTAAAAAAATTTATGATGATCCTGATTCGCAATACCGGATTTTGGTCGATGTGCCTCTATTTGATCAAAGTGGACAGGGTATATGGGCAAGATTGGCAAATTTTTACTCCAGCAGTGGCGCAGGTGCCTTTTTTCTTCCCGAAGTAGGAGATGAAGTGGTGCTTGGCTTTTTAAATGAAGATCCGCGCAGTCCGGTGATATTGGGCAGTATGTATAGCAGTCCAAAGCTAAGACCTTACGAAGGCTTTAACCCGAACGAAAAAAACGCCATAAAGGCAATTGTTTCCAAATCAAAAATCAACATCGAATTCGACGATGAAAATAAGGTGCTCACTTTGGCTACGCCAGACAAGAATACCATGATTTTTAGCGATAAGGATAAAAAAATCACCATTCAGGACGAACACAACAACAGCATTGTAATGTCTGCGGATGGGATTACGATCAAAAGTGCTACAGATGTCAATATCCAGGCAAATCAGAAAGTAAACATTACAGGTAATCAGGGAATAGACATAAAGGCGCCTACAGGAGATGTTGACTTAAGTGGTATGAACATCAGCCATGTAGCCGACAATGAATTTTCGGCAAAAGGATCAATGACCGCAGAAATAAAAAGTGGGATGCAACTAAGCCTGAAGAGCGCCATGATTATGATTAATTAATTATTAAACAGAAGAAAATATGCCACCAGCAGCAAGATTAACTGATTTTCACGAATGTCCAATGCAAACACCCGGAGTTCCACCTATACCTCATGTTGGCGGACCAATTGTTGGGCCTGGCGAGCCTACCGTACTGATAGCTGGCTTGCCGGCTGCAAGAGTGGGCGACATGCTCGTTTGTGTTGGTCCTCCCGATAGCATTGTAAAAGGTTCAGCAACCGTTAAAATCGGTGGAATGCCGGCCGCCCGATTGGGTGATGCAACCGCGCACGGAGGCACAATTACGCTCGGCGCATTTAATGTCATGATTGGAGGTTAGGTCACTAACAATCAAAATAGAAATTATTGACTCCATAATAAATACCAATGTGACCTTTAGACCCATTATGACAGCAGAAAAAAATGACATTTTAAAAGGGGGAATTAGCGTAAGAAATGCCGGCCTGGTTTTAATTAACGCTTATATTTCTGTTCTTTTTGAGCGCCTTGGACTTACTCACGACCATAAGTTCAGTAGCGCTGAAAGCCAGCTTGAAGCAGCGCACTATCTGCAATATATTGTAACCGGACAAGAACAAACCGAAGAGTCATTTTTACCACTCAATAAATTATTATGCGGAATACCGCTGGCTGAGCCGGTAATGGAGGGTATTAATATTTCAGCACAAAATCGCCAATTGATAGAAGGATTAATAAAGGCTGCGATCGGTTATTGGCCAGCCATTGGCAGTTCTTCTATAGATGGTTTTAGAGGGAATTGGCTGGTAAGGGATGGCCTGCTTACTGAAAAACATGATAGGTGGGAATTAACCGTAGAAAAACGCCCTTATGATCTTTTGATCCACAGATCTCCTTTTTCATTTTCAATTATCAAACACCCATGGATGGATAAGCTCCTCCATGTAAACTGGCCATATTAGTATGGAAAGCATAAAAACGGTAAATGCTAGCGAAATATCATAGTACTTATGTTTTTGAAGATGTGTTGTACCTTAAATTAATTTAACGAATTAAGATAAAAATTATGAACGCTTACAACGAAAATCTTCGATCAGCTATCGTAAACACTTTACAGGGTTTAGATCTTGAAGAAAAGCGGCTTAAATCGCAGGTAAATGCGGCCATGTTTAACCTTTACTACGCCGAGGGAGCTACCATTACGGCAGAACAGAATCTTGTAGCAGCAACAAACATTTATAAAACAAAAGTTATAACGCAGCGTGAGGCAGAAAAGGATAGTAATGTTTTGGTAAACCTTGTAGGCGCTGCCACACAGGCCAACCAATATGTTAACGAATCAACAAGCAGTGTAGCTGTTTCTGCAGCCAACGTAAAGGTGGCAACCAATGCAATTGTTCGTTTAGCTGGTGATGTGGACAGCATTTATAACATTTTACATGCCGCAGATTTTGTTAGCAATATTTACACATTGGCAAAAGAAGCGAGAGAACTGCTGAATGAAACCGCTTACGATGCTGAAGTAAGCGCACAACTGGCCATTGAAGCTTCTATCTCAACAGCCGAAGTATCGGCGTCAGCCGTGCTCGATATGGCCAAAACGACCAGTGATTTAATGAATTCCATTTTAAAAATTACAACAGCAGATTTTAATGCGGCTAACCAGGCACTGATAACGCATAATAATGCAATGGTCGCGGTACAATCGACAGAAAAACTGAATGAAGGCGCGCTGCAAATGGTCAGTAACTCCTACAATGCAACTAAATCGGCTTATGCACTTGCCAATGCTGAACTCAATCTTAACCTGAATGTAAAAACCAGCGAAACTGATCCATTGAGTTTCTCGGTGAATTTTGACCTGATTCAAAGTCCATTTCCCGGCGAAAAAACAAACGATCATCCCATGTACCCTGTAGAAAAATACTACATCATGGTGGTTAAAGAACAGAACAAACAAACCTTTTCGATCACTAATGCAGAAAATATCCTGTTATCGGGCAAAAGTAACGTCATTGCTGTAATGCCGCCTAAAGCTTCAACAGCACAGCAAGAGATAAAAGTGTACAATTATGCTGCGGATAAAAATGCAGCTTTGGTAACCGATTCAGATCAGGAGCCAATTGAACCTGGTAAAAATTATGTGGTGTTTGTAATGGGTGTTTTTACCGACGATTACAAAAGAAAAATCAATTCTTACGATGATTATTTATCGGCGCCATCGCAGGTATTTACCCTAATAGCCAAACTGCAACAAGTGGCTGGAAAATCAATTAAGCTTACAAATTATAAAGAAAAAGACCTTTCTGATGAAGAACGCAATTTAGCAGAAAATATTGAAAAAGAATACTTGAAAAGTAGTAATGGTTTAATTGATGATTCTTTTTTGTCTGAATTCGAGCATATTATGACTTTTGAAAGCAATGAGCTTGCTGATGTTGAAGTTGAATACCGTTGTCTGTTTTTGCCTGTCAGTGCGAATGCTTCAGATCGTTTACCTAATATCGAACCGCCTCATTTTCTCATCGAAAATGAAATTGGCAGTTTAGAAGCAATACCGTCATTGTTCAGGTTAGATATGGCCAAACCTGGTTTTTTGTTTAATGTGCCTATAGCCGAACAGGTTTCTGCAGGCAATTATACTGTTGCCCATAAGAAAAAAGATGCTGCGGCTAATGGGGCATCACAATGGATTGCTTTTATTAATCCGGATAGCACAGATAACTTTGGAAACAAGCTCATTAAAGGAGAACAGTATCTTCCGGTAGTGCTTTCTTATTCAACAGTTGCAAAAGAAAATGATATGTGTTTTTTGAATGCCCTGTCAGAAATGTCCGAAACAGATTATTTTCATTATTAACGGATCGCTAAATCATATCACATTATGAAAACTCAAAAATCAACAAAAGATATATCCGTACCAGTTGCCCACCGCGTTAAAAAATATGGTGTTACTGAACATAAAAAGAATGAACTTGCTGCATTAGCCATCCAGGTAATGGATGCGCAGGGTGAAGTAGAGAAATATCAGTCTGTTGTTAGCGCGTTAACTACAAAATCAAATAATTTACAGAGTTTTTTAGCTATTGCAAGCAGTAATAAAACGCAGGCTTATAACAACAAAATACTGATTGAGCAACTGGTGCAGCGTGGTGCCGAGCTGGAAAGCAACTCCAATATTGCTTTTAACGAAATGCTTAAAGCCAGTTCACAAACTAAAAAACTTGCCACAGAGATAAACATGGTGATGGGGAAACTGATTTACAGTGCTGAAGTGATTAATAAACTCGCCAACCTGATTGTAAGGCAAAAAGCGCTGAACCCATTAATTTCCGATGACCTGGTTAATATGATCAATATAGCTGGTACGGATGCCAGTAATGCTGTGGCTTTAACGCTGGTGGCCCTGCAAAGTACTTTTGCCGCACAAGCTTCAGAAATGGAAGCAGAAAAGGCAATTGGCCTGGAATACATGCAAGCTATCGCCTTAAAAAAACTGCTTACCGGATCGGGTGATGATAGCCATTCAGCTTCCGTTCAGCAACTTTTTTACCAGGCCTCCGCAACTGCAAAAGTGAATTATACTTTGGCAGATAAAGCTAATTCCGCTACGCTTACACAATTGAATATGGCAAATGCAAACCTCAATACCGCACAGGTTAAACTTAAATCGCTTCAATCGGGTTTGGCGGCAGCCAATGCAGCGGCTTTAGCTTCTTAATTTAAATGATCATCCGCTATTTTTTTTGAACAGTGGATTAAATAAATATATTGTCAATCTGATATGGAAAATGTATATAGAAATTTTTACCGGAACTTTTACATGCGCACAAATGGCTTTATACCTGTGTCGCCATTAGGAAAAACGGTTTATCCAGGTGATTTTTTCCAGATTCGGAACGGTCAGATGATCGCACTCGGAAATATTTTCCGCAATGGGTTGATAGAACCGCAGGAGGTAGCGCTAGCGAATCACAATAAACTAAATCCCGAGGGATGGAGCTTTAGTGATGGCGTATCTAAACCTTATGCAGGCAGGGGAAATGGAAATGACCCGCTGAAAGGAGAATTTGTGTTTAGTAAACAGATACTTGCCTTTGCCGAAAGAGGGAATTTTATTTTCAAGGCCAGCGACCCTGAATCAATCAGGATACTCAATTGGAGCGACATTCAGCAGATATTGATCATCAGGCTTACTCAAACCCATTATTCTTTCAGGGAAGTTTATGTGGTTACCGAAAGTGCTGCCGCCGCCGATTGGACCTTAGCCGTTTCGGGCGGAAATATGGCAGAACTGGAAATTGTAACAGATCACGAAAATTTTGGGCTGGTTGATATTTTCGGTCATCATTCCTCAAAAACCATCCAATCAAAAGACATTGAATTTTATCATCGGGAAGAAAAACGGAAATCATCTTTTTATAAAGCGAAAAAGCTGGTGGTGCGGGAAGAAAAAACCGAAACTTTAGCAGCTAACTTCATTGCGCAATGGGAGGGGCATAATGAATGGGCACAGGGTTTTTATGAACAGGATTTTCATTTCGATTATCAATATGTCAATAACATGGGAACCCATTCGCAGGGTAACTTACTCGATCTTCTTCCTCCAAACGAACTTAATCCCAGCACAGCACTGCTTTATTTTAAATGGGCAGATACCAGTTTGGATGATGTAGAAAAATTATTGATTAATTATGGAGAATAATACCGCATTAACAGCCTTAAGGCAGGAACTGGATTGGTTAGAAGCCGTAATCAGGCAATGTATGGTCACCTATTTTGTGCAGGAAGGACATGAAAAAGACTGGACTGAAATTTTAATACCAGATCTTTCCCTCAGCGGCAGTCCTTATGCCGATTTTATTAAAAAATGGAACCTGGATGTTTATGCAAGGTTGGCCATTGCACTTGCTATGGCACCACACCTCCGTCCTGAAATACTGGATGTTTTTTTAAGCAAAAACCAAGTGTACGATCGCGGTTTTACTGAGTTTGGGGGTGTGCCCGGTAAAGATCATAACGGCTTTTTACCAACAGGCGAAACCTTATGTTTTCTGCTTACCGTAAACCGTCCCGAAATGCGTTACCAGGTAATGGACCTGCTCGGAAAGGAGCATATTCTCTATAAAGAAGATGTGCTTAATCTTGCCGAAACAGAAAGTCATCTGCCCTTATTAAGCGGTCAATTGAGTTTAAACAAAAGTTGGTTTAATTATTTCCTCACCGGGAAAAAACTGATGGCCGAAAACAATGCTTCTTTCCCTGCCCAAAAAATCAGTACGGAGATGGATTGGGATGATGTAGTGCTTGATCATTTGGTACTCGAACAGATTAACGCGATCACCACCTGGCTAACACACGGACATACCCTGATGGAAGATTGGGGATTGGCCAGGAAACTGAAACCGGGCTATAGGGCCTTATTTTATGGACCTCCAGGAACAGGAAAAACCCTAATCACTACTTTGATCGGTAAATCAAGTGGTCATGAAGTCTATAGAATCGATCTTTCTATGGTTGTTTCCAAATATATCGGCGAAACGGAAAAGAACCTGTCTGAAATTTTTGATATGGCCCAGCATCAGAACTGGATTTTGTTTTTTGATGAAGCCGATGCATTGTTCGGAAAACGTAGCAATGTCGATTCTGCCAATGATCGGTATGCCAATCAGCACACTGCTTATCTTTTACAGCGGATCGAAGATTTTCCAGGGCTGGTTATCCTGACAAGCAACCTCAAAACCAATATAGATGAGGCTTTTTTTAGAAAGTTTCAATCCATTATTCATTTTACTATGCCTGCTGTACAAGAACGCTATCAGCTTTGGCAACAAGCCTTTTCAGGGGTTTGTAAACTGGATGAAAATATTAATCTTAAAGCCATTGCAGAGGAATACGAACTCACTGGTGGATCAATCATTAATGTATTGCGTTATTGCGCTTTATTGGTGATTAGCAGAAACGATACCATAGTAACCGAACAAGAATTAATTGCAGGCATAAAACGGGAACTTCAGAAAGAAAATAGACCTAAGTAAATACAAAGTAAAGCTATTTCCAGTAAGGCCTTACTTCTTTTTAATTTCCTTGAAAAATTTAACCACCACTTCATCAGCTTCTTTTGGGTACACATGTCCGCCGGGATGAACATATAAAACAACCGGGTTCCCACTTTTAGAAGGATAGTAGATGGCATATTCTCCATAAGGTTTTCCATCAGTATCGCAACTATTTACTTTTAAGATCATATTACACATCAGTTTTTGCCATTCAGGTTTTACCAGCGGATCCTGCTCACCCATAATATGCATGGCAGGTTTTGGTTTAAGCTTTCCTGCGGCTTTTCTGCTTACAGCAGATGAAGGTGCAAAAGCCGCAAATATATCAGCATGTGTAGCCCAGAGCAGGTAAGTAAATCCACCTCCGTTAGAATGTCCGGTGGCATAAACGCGTTGATCATCTACTTTATAATTGGTTTGGAGGGTTTTCAGCATCTGATCAAAGAAATTCAGGTCCCGGTCGTTCATGTCTCCGGTTTCCTTTTGCCATCCGGGCAATTTTCCCTGCGGATCAGTGAGCTGTCCGGGCGTATTTAATCCCTGTGGGTACACGATGATGGCTTCAGGCCAGAGTTTTTCAAACTGGTGGCTTCGGTAGGCATTTTCCATTGTTCCGCCATGACCATGAAAAACAAAAATAAGCGGACTCACTTTTGTTTTTGCAGTAGATGGAATATAAACTAGGGCTTCGCGCTTTGTATCGCCAACGGTCCACAGCATCTTTTTAACTTCTGATGTTGGCTTCTGGCCCCGTACCACTAAAACTGGTATAGAAATAAATACTAAGATCAGAATTAAGGATTTTAGTGCCTTATAGTTTGTTTTGTTGATCATACCCATATTGACCAGAATTGTCTGGCAGGGTTTAATTATTATTGATCTTGAATTGGATTTTTATGGCGTAAACTGAATCTGTTGTACCAGGTAAGCTTTACCAAATTTCTGCGGATCGTGCGTTACTGTTGCTTTAATTGCTTTCCATTTTGGAAGTTGTCCTTTTTGCCAGTTGGCCCGTACTTCTAAAACATTTTGATAAATTTCTTCGAGCTGACTCTGAACAGTACTGTTTGCATAAGTTAACTGAAGCTTATCAGGAACAAAATAATAATCATTTCCGGTTTTGTTTAGTCTGATCACCGGGCCACCTGGGATATAAGAGGTAATGAGTTGAATATTAAAAGATTCAGTTCCTTTATATTGCTCTTTACTCACAATTTTGGTAAAAATAAATGAGTAGGAGGAAGCGTCTTGTGGCGGATTATCATCATTATGGAACCTTGCTTTAACACGGTAGTTATAACCTATTTCTCTTTGGTCAAAGCCAACAAGCGATGCACCCGCAAGTTCTTTTTCCGGTAATTTTAATAATAGATCTTGATCCGAGCCATAACGGTGGTCAACAAGAAGTTCTACTTCCTGTCCGTCTTTAAGTTTCAGCGGACCGTATACTTCTTCTTTTTTACAAGAAAAGAGGCTGATAGCAAAAAAAAGTACGATGATTTTTTTCATGTTTAAGCGTTTGTATTTGTTGGTAAAACGAAAGTAGACCAACTAATGCTACAGTTAAAAATGTTTATTGTAAAATAGATCGGTTTTAATTTTTAAACAGCTCAATATGTGTGGGTTAAGAAGAAATAAATTGCGCAATATTAATCCTGTAAAATAGGAAAGGTTACCATCGTGGATGATAACCTTTTTTTGATCTGTCAACTAACCAAAGCAGCAGATCATGTTTTAAATAAGTAGGTGTACAGTATAAACCAGCTAAAAGCTACTTTGTTTTTAAATTTTTATTTTTTTTAGTCATCGATAAAAATGGCCTTATTTACGGGTTGATGGTTTTATTTCTTTGCTTCTTATCCTGCTTAAAGTTTCGCTGCGCATGCCAAGGTAACTCGCCAAATGTCGCAATGGTATCCTGTCAACTGCTACAGATTTAGTACTGGCAAATTTTTGGTAACGACTTGCAGCATTCGTAATTCTGGCTAAAATAGACCGCTCCGAAGCAGCATAGTATTGAATAGCCAGCATTTTCCTTCCGATTACATTGGCTTCAGGATAAAGCGAATACACGGAATCAATCAGGGCGAAGGGAATCGAGATCAGTTCGGAGTCTTCAAGCGCCTGCAGGTACTCAACAGAATGGTTGGAGGTTTGGTCAGGATGGTGGATAGCACCTATGGTTTCATTCTCAAAACTGAACCTCGTGGTAATATCTTTACCGTTATCTTTAATAAATCCTCTTACCAGGCCACTGGTTATAAAATAAAGTGATGCATTGTGGTCAATAGGTGAGAGGATAAATTTGTTCTTTTTTACCTGTAATCGTCTGCAATGCAGCACATGGTCAGCAATAAATCCTTTTGATAGTGGATGATACTGCTCAAAGTATTTGATGAGTGGTAATATGTTATGATATGCGGAAAATTGTGGCATTCGTATCGGAAATATAAGTTTGGTTGATGTCGCATATACGAAGTATTCCTAAAAGGGGTTTTCTGTTTTGTAAAAAAAGTTTAATATTCTTATTTTTTTCGAATTTTGGCTTGTCGACAAAAAAAAAGCCCCATGCTTTTGGCACAGGGCTATTAAAATATTTATTTTTTTTATTTAAAAAGCGGACAATTAAATTGCGCCGTCTTCTTTAACCATTTTGTTAATGGCTTTTTGTACTTTAATTACGTCTGTTTCAACTGTTTTCCTAACCGCTGCATCAAATGAAGCCGCAAACTCTGCACTCACAAAAATCTCCTCTTTTTCATTCAATACATTAAGAACAAAAGCGTTGCTTCCAAACTTAAATCCGCTTTTTATTCTGATCACGTCTTTTTCGAAGATTTTCAAAAATTCATAACTGTTGCTGATCTGATCAAAACAATCTCTAACCGCCTGAAAAACCAGGTGCGTTTCTATATCCAAACCATTTATAATTACCGTAACCGAGGTAAGATCATTAAGCTCCGGAAGAAGATCTTCACTGTAAATAATATCTTTTGGATCCAGGATCACAACCGTTTCCTTATCCGCACTTTCACCTGCCTGTTGTGTTAATTGTATAGTGGCGTTACCGTCTTTTAGGGTAACGGTGCTTGCAGATGTTTTTTCAATTTTAATATCGCTAATGGTATCTTTTATGATGCCTACAACAAGTTCGAGCGCTTTTGATTGGGTACTGTTCATTATGGTATTTTTTTGCAAAGGTAACGCTTGCCTGCGGTGCCGGGTAATTATCGTTTAAATAAATACAATGTTTGCCGCTAAGTGTTTTATTTTTAACGGGTTAATTTTTTTTATTACTAACTGTTTTAATTATTTGTTAAATGACGAAGGTAAAGCTGTGGATTATCCAAAAAGGATTTCGTGAGGGTAAAGTGCTCCGTATCCTCATAACCGATTTCTGAGATACCATATTCATCAAACTGATAAATGCTGGCTCCCGGATAGCAGATGAGCATAGGGGAGTGCGTGGCAATAATAAACTGGGCCCGGCCGCTTTGTTCCAGCTGATTAATTACTGATATAAAAGCTAAAATTCTTGCAGGCGATAAGGCTGCTTCAGGCTCATCAAGGATGTAAATACCCGATTCAAACTGATTATTAAAGAGCGATAGAAAAGATTCTCCATGCGATTGCTCGTGTAGCGAACGACCACCGTATGCATCTAAAATGCGGTTATCTTCTAATGCCAGTTCATCAATATAGCTGGCAAAGTTGAAAAAGTTTTCGGCCCTCATAAAGAAACCATCGTTTACCCTCCTTGGTGTCCATGATAATTGTATGAGCTGGGTTAATGGCGATTCGTAACCCTCGAAACGATGACCGACGTTGAGGTTATGGTTGCGGTTGCCACCTTTGAGGCTGAAACCACACCTTTCTGCTATCCCTTCCAGTAAGGTAGATTTACCTGAACCATTTTCGCCTACAAAAAACGTTACGTTGCTTTTTAAGTTCAGTTGCAATCCTTCGCGCAGGCTGGGAATCTGAGAGGTATAACCTCCGTCAGCTATCCGGTGTAACAATATCTGTGATAAAAAAGGCATTTATGATGTGTAATTTTCTTTAACGAATATAATCAATGGAATATTTCCGGGCGCATAATTTTAAAATACTTAATCAAACAACTTTTAAAAAATTATTCCTCAATAATCATTCTCTTTACCTTGGTCCTGAAATTTCCATTAGCCACGTTTAAAACGGTATCGCCCTGATCATTGATTTCAATAGATTTCAGTTCAATTCTTCCAAACAAACTATCTCCAACCTTATAATTTAATTTATTTAGTATTAGTTTCTGATGGATTACTTTTTGCAATGGTTTAGTTTCTCCTTCAATAATTACATCTGTAAATTGATATGCAGCGGCATTAAACTTTTTATTTTTGTATCTGATATTTAATCCTTGTCCTGTAAAGCCATCGCTTATGCCAATCCTGATCGACAAAGTATCCGATTTTGAATAATAGTAGGCGCGGCAGTTGTTCAGTTTTGCAAAAGCAGCGTCTTGCTTTTCGTGTTTGCCGTAACGGAAATAGGCTACATCGCTGGTCCGTTTAGATCCATCTGGTTTCTCGAAAAAAGAATAAATTTCCTCTCTCGTGTTCATCTCACCGTAAACGACTTTTTCAGGCAATCCCGGGTCGAGGTGTGCGTTATCCCATTGTTTCGTATCATTGATAGCATTACAACCCGAGGCTAATAAGACTATCAAAAAGGAAATGAAGGCAAAGGATTTTTTTTTCATGGAGCGGTTTAGTTTTTAAGATATGATGGTTTTATAGGTTAGATTCCATAAAGTTTTCGTCGTTTGCACTGGTTTTCAAACCAGCGCAAAGAAAAACTACGATTTTATGGGTTGTATAGGATGAATTATTTAATCTATCGACAAGCAAATGTTTGCTTCAAAGGTCTTCGACTGCTCAGACTGACGAAACTTACTTTTAATCCTCTTTACCTCTAATAATCCCTATCGATAAAATTAACTTCATAGCGCTGGTTTTCAAACCAGCGCGTACCCCAGAACAAACTCATTATAAATTAAATCTGTAGTCTGACAGTCATAAATCCCTTTTTCTCAATTATTCTAAAAATATTCAAACAGCGTTAAAACAAGCATTTTTGTGGTAAAATCCATATTTTTTCATCTAAAAGGGGTTATTAATTACTTTCATTGGTTAAAAAAGTACCTTAAGGATGCTGTTTGTGGTTATAAATTAGCTCTTTATGCACTAAACCACGATTTTCAGAATGGAAAAATGAATTTCAACTTCATTTAAACTTCATAAATCTGTATTTATTTCGCTATTGAATTAAATCGTTGAGTAACCATCATTTATTGAATTCAATTCGTCTCCGCACCGCGGTTGCAGATTGCTTTTATAAAAAAAAGACTCCTCAACGAAACTAGTTAGAGAAAAAAATAAATCAGATTAAACCATTTAAGGAAAAAAAATGAAAAGAGTTCTCATGTGCTTAGGCTTGTGTACTTTACTTTACGTAACGGGTTGTACCTCGAAAAAAGAAGAAAAAGAAGAAGTAGCTACTTATGCGGTAACCACGCCGCTAAGAATGGATACTTCGTTTACCAAGGAATATGTTTCGCAGATTAAATCTGTTAGGAATATCGAAGTCAGGGCCCAGGAAAAGGGCTATCTCCAAAATATTTATGTAGATGAAGGTCAGCATGTAAAAGCAGGACAGTTGTTGTTTAAAATTATGCCGAAAGCAGCCCAGTCTGAATTGTTAAAGGCACAGGCTGAAACCAAATCTGCACAAATTGAACTGGAAAACACCAAATTACTGTCTGATAAAAACATTGTTTCCAAAAACGAACTGGCTATGGCCAAAGCAAAACTGCAATCTGCAAATGCTGAAACCTCACTGGCAAAATTCCATTTATCCAATACCGAAATAAGGGCACCGTTTGATGGTACCATCGATCGTATTCCTTTAAAACTGGGTAGTTTAATTGATGAAGGTGCTTTGTTAACCAGCCTTTCAGATAACAGCCAGGTTTTTGCTTATTTCAACGTATCAGAGCCTGAATATTTAAACTATCAGAGTGCTGCAAAAGCAAAAGGACAGCAAGAAGTTAGTTTATTACTGGCCAATAACGAACTGCTAAAATCGAAAGGTAAAGTGGAGGTAATTGAAAGTGAATTTGATAACGAGACCGGAAACATTGCTTTCAGGGCAAGGTTTAACAATTCTGATAACCTGCTTAGAAACGGCGAAACTGGTAAAATCCAGATGGTTGTTCCCTTGAAAAATGCAATTGTTATCCCACAGAAAGCAACTTACGATATTCAGGATAAAACTTATGTTTTCGTAATCGATAAAAACAATAAAGTGCACTCCAGGGCCATTACCATTGCAGGCGAGCTGCCGGATTTATACATTATCGGCGACGGAATCACCGTAGAAGATAAGATCTTACTTGAAGGTGTACAGAAAGTTAAAGACGATGATAAAATCGCCTTTAAATTCCAGCAGCCTCAGGATGTGATGAAACAATTGAGATTGAAAACAGAATAATCTAAACCCCTCCATACTTATTTTATGTTTAGTAAATTCATACAAAGGCCCGTCCTTTCTATCGTAATATCGCTTATTATTGTGTTTCTTGGGGTATTAGCCATCAGCTACCTGCCAGTAACACAATTCCCATCAATTTCTCCGCCTAAAGTGAATATTACGGCAGAGTATCCTGGGGCAAACAACGAGTTATTAATTAAATCGGTGGTTATTCCGCTCGAGCGTGCACTTAACGGTGTACCAGGGATGAAATATATTGCTTCTGATGCCGGTAACGATGGTGAAGCATCAATTCAGGTAGTATTTAACCTGGGTACCGATCCCAATCAGGCTTCGCTTAACGTACAGAACCGTGTAGCGGCCGTTACCAATAAACTTCCGCCTTTAGTGGTTCGCGAAGGGGTGAAAATCACACGCGAGGAATCTAACATGTTGATGTACATCAACTTGTATAGTAAAGACCCTAAGATGAACCAGAACTTCCTGTACAACTATGCCGATATCAACTTGCTTTCGGAGTTGAAAAGGGTTGATGGGGTAGGTTTTGCCGATATTCTGGGTGACAGGGATTACGCCATGCGTATCTGGCTTAAACCGGATCGTATGCAGGCGTATAAAATCTCTGTTGATGAGGTAATGAAATCGCTTGATGAGCAAAGTTTAGAAGCCTCCCCGGGTAAAACAGGAGAGAGTTCTGGTAAACGTTCGCAGGCTTTCGAATATGTATTAAAATATTCAGGTCGTTTTAATACCAAAGAAGGATATGAAAATATCGTGGTTAGGGCAACACCCAATGGAGAATTGCTTCGCTTAAAAGATATTGCTGATGTCGATTTTAGTGCTTCTGCCTACAATTTGTACTCTACCTTAAACGGAAAAGCATCTGCTGCGATTGTTTTGAAACAATCTTACGGCAGTAACGCCAGTCAGGTTATTAAAGATGTTAAAGCCAAAATGGCTGAGATTAAATCGGCATCATTTCCAAAAGGTTTAGATTACGAAATCAGTTACGACGTTTCTAAATTCCTGGATGCATCAATCGAAAAGGTAATCCACACTTTGGTAGAAGCTTTTATTCTGGTAGGTTTAGTGGTATTCTTATTCCTTGGCGACTGGCGTTCAACCCTTATTCCAGCGATTGCTGTACCAGTATCACTAATCGGAACCTTTGTATTTATGCAGTTCTTCGGTATCACACTCAACTTAATTACATTATTTGCTTTGGTATTGGCCATTGGGGTGGTGGTAGATGATGCAATTGTGGTAATTGAAGCGGTGCACGCCAAGATGGAGCATGACAGGCATCTTTCGGTATTGAAAGCCACACAACAGGCCATGAAAGAAATTGGTGGGGCAATTATTGCGATTACCTTCTTAATGGCTTCGGTATTTATTCCGGTAGCATTTATGTCGGGTCCGGTGGGTATTTTCTACCGTCAGTTCTCCATTACCATGGCAACGGCCATTATCCTTTCGGGTATTGTGGCTTTAACGCTTACGCCGGCATTGTGTGCCATTATGTTGAAGAACAATCACGGTTCTACCAAAAAGAAAACCATTATTGACCGTTTCTTAGATGGTTTTAACAATGGTTTTAACAAACTTTCGGGTAAATATGAACTGGTATTGAGCAAGGTAGTGAGCCGCAGGATTTTAACCTTTGGCGTATTGGTTGCCTTTTGTTTGGGTGTTTGGGCATTAAGTGGAAGTGTACCATCAGGATTTATTCCTAATGAGGATCAGGGAATGGTTTATGCCATTATCCAAACGCCTCCGGGATCTACTTTAGAGCGTACCGACCAGATTGCAGAGAAACTGCAAAAAATGTGTGAAGACATTGATGGTGTGAAGTCAGTTTCATCATTGGCAGGATATGAAATCTTAACCGAAGGTACAGGATCGAACTCAGGTACCTGTTTAATTAACCTGAAAGATTGGAGTGAGCGTAAACACTCAGCAGCAGAGATTATTGAAGAGCTTGAAGAAAAATCAAAATCTATCCCTGGTGCAACCATCGAGTTTTTCCAGCCACCAGCAGTGCCAGGTTATGGTGCAGCAGGCGGTTTCGAACTTCGTTTATTAGATAAAGCAGGTAGTGGCGATTACAAAAAAATGGAAACGGTTGCCAACGAGTTTGTACGTGAGCTGAACAAACGTAAAGAGCTTTCATCAGTATTTACTTTCTACAGCGCGAGTTTCCCGCAATACATGTTAGATGTTGACAATGATATTGCTCAACAAAAAGGAGTAAGTATCGATAATGCAATGAATACCCTGTCAACTTTTGTGGGTAGTAACTACGAAACCAGTTTTATTAAATACGATCGCCAGTATAAAGTAATCGTACAGGCGTTGCCTCAGTACAGGGCTTTACCTGAAGATATCTTAAAACTGTCGGTTAAAAACGACCGCGATGAGATGGTACCTTTCTCGGCTTTCATCAAAATGCGTAAAGTTTATGGTTTATCGGAGATTACCCGTCACAATATGTACAATGCCTCGGAGATCAGCGGACAATCGGCTCCCGGTTACAGCTCGGGTGAGGCCATTAAAGCCATTACTGAGGTAGCTCAAAAAACTTTGCCTAGGGGATTTGGTATCGATTGGGCAGGTATCTCTAAAGATGAGGTATCAAGGGGTAATGAAGCCATTTACATCTTCCTGATCTGTTTAGGATTCGTATACCTGGTTTTGGCAGCGCAATATGAGAGTTTCATTTTACCGCTTTCGGTAATCCTTTCTTTACCAGCCGGTATTTTTGGTGCATTCCTCTTCCTTAAATTATTAGGATTGGAAAACAACATTTATGCGCAGGTAGCCATGGTGATGCTCATCGGTTTACTTGGTAAAAACGCCGTGCTGATTGTGGAGTTTGCTACGCAGCGCCATGCACAGGGGGCAACGGTGCTTAAGGCAGCCATGGAAGGTGCAAGCGTGCGTTTCCGTCCGATTTTAATGACGTCTTTTGCCTTTATTGCAGGTTTGATTCCATTAATGATTGCCAGCGGACCAGGTAAAATCGGTAACCGTACCATCGGATCTGCGGCTGCAGGAGGCATGCTTTTCGGTACCATTTTCGGGGTAATTGTAATCCCGGGCTTATATTTCATATTCGGAACAATTGCAGCAAAACACAAGCTGATCAAAATTGAAGAAGAACATCCATTAACTGAAGAAATTGAAAACAATGTTTAAGCAAAATATTTATAAAGGCATTGGATTGGTGTTGATATGCGCTGCATATACCGCCTGTAAATTGCCAGAAGTGGCCCAACGCTCCGAAAATAAAAATGTACCTGCAGCCTTTAATGGCTCGCAGGATACAGTAAACACCGCCAGCATCAAATGGCGTAACTTTTTTACCGATCCAAACCTGGTCAACCTGATTGATACCGCACTTAAAAATAACCAGGAGCTGAATATCACGCTTCAGGATATCGAAATTGCCAAAAATGAAATCAAGGCGAGAAAAGGAGAACTTTTACCGAGCGTAACCTATGGTGTAGGTGCTGGATTTGATAAAGTTGGCCGTTACACCAGTTCGGGTGCAGGTGATGCTTCAACAGAAATTACACCTGGTAAAGAAGTACCTGAAGTATTGCCTGACTACCATTTTGGCTTACAAGCCAATTGGGAAGCAGATATCTGGCACAAATTACGCAACTCTAAAAAAGCAGCCATTAGCCACTATCTATCAACGGTTGAGGGTAAGAATTTTGTCATTACCAATTTAATTGCCGAAGTAGCCAATTCATACTATGAGTTGTTAGCGGCCGACAATCAGTTAGAAACGGTAAAAAAGAATATCGAACTACAGAGCAATGCTTTAGAACTGATGAAAATCCAAAAACAGGCTTCAAGGGTTAACGAGCTTGCTGTGCGTAAATTTGAGGCGGAAGTATTAAGCTCAAAAAGTTTAGAATTTGATATTCAGCAGAACATTACCGAAACAGAGAATAAAATTAATTTCCTGTTAGGCCGTTATCCTCAGCCGATCATCAGGGATAAATCTAATTTTACCGATCTGGTTCCACCAACCGTGCAAACAGGTTTACCTTCGCAGTTATTGGCTAATCGTCCGGATATTAAACAGGCCGAATTCGAACTTGCAGCAGCTAAATTGGATGTTAAAGTAGCCAAAGCGAAGTTTTATCCATCTTTAGGCATTTCTGCAACCATCGGTTACCAGGCTTTTAATCCTTCTTATTTATTAAGAACGCCAGAATCTTTGATCTATTCGTTAGCAGGAGATTTAGCCGGACCACTGATCAACAGAAACGCTATAAAAGCAGAATATTTAACAGCGAATGCCAAACAGTTGCAGGCAGTTTTTGATTATGAAAAAACCATTTTAAATGGCTATATTGAAGTCGCCAATCAAATGTCAAAAATCAGCAATTTGCAAAAAAGTTACGACCTGAAATCGAAACAAGTTGCTGCACTTACACAGTCGATTGATATTTCGAACGATTTGTTTAAATCGGCAAGAGCAGATTATTTTGAGGTGTTGATGACCCAACGTGATGCATTACAATCGAAATTAGAGTTGATCGAAACCAAAAAACAACAGTTAAACGCTGTGGTAGATATTTATCACGCCCTGGGAGGCGGATGGAACTAGGTTAGTACCAGTAACCATTTAAATAAATACAATATTCTTTGAAGTCTTATTATCCTTATATTCAATCAGGCTGTTCCATTTGGAGCAGCCTTTTTTATTCCCTTCTTTTAGAGAGCCTGCTCCGGTTTTTTTCGGAGGGTGTCCGCCAGCACGGGGTGTCTTCTCGCAATTTCACCAACACCCGTTCCTAACATTCGTTGAATATTTCGCGACTCCGTTTCAAACTGGAATAGCCTTTTTTCCTTTTGTTCATTTATTTATCATAAAATTCATTTTGCAAACAATGCCATTTGTCTGCGGTTATCTGTATCATAGAATTTATCATTATATCTGAAATAAAATGGGAAAAACAACATTTAAATTTGGCGAATTAGAAGTTAACCGTTTAGGTTATGGAGCGATGCAATTAACAGGCAAAGGTGTTTTTGGCGAAGTGGAAGACCGCGAAAATGCAATAACGGTTTTACGCGAAGCAGTTGCAAATGGCGTTAATTTTATTGATACAGCTGAAGCTTACGGACCAAAATTTAACGAATCGCTTATTGCCGATGCATTATCACCTTTTCAAAAAGATGTTTTTATAGCTACTAAAGGCGGTTTTGACCGACCAGGTCCAAACAATTGGGTGCCTAACGGTGCGCCAGAAAAAATCAGAGAAGATATTGAAGGAAGTTTACAACGTTTAAAAGTAGATTCAATCGATTTATGGCAGTTGCATCGTATTGATCCTAATGTGGATATTGCTAAAACCCTTGCGCCAGTGGTAGAGGCCGTAAAAGAAGGTAAAATAAAAAATGTAGGCTTATCGGAAGTGACCATTGATCAGATTAAGCAGGTACAGGATATTTTGCCTATAGTTTCTGTACAAAATTTATATAACCTTAGCAACAGGGAGTGGGAGAGTGTTTTAGATTTTACTGCAGAACAAGGTCTGGCTTTTATCCCCTGGTTTCCCTTGGCTTCCGGTCCGCATAAGTTAGAGGATAAAATTAAAGCCATTGCCGAAGAACACAAGGCTACAACCGCACAGATTGCTTTGGCCTGGTTATTAAAAAGATCATCAAATATCCTTTTGATCCCTGGAACAAAATCTGTAGAACATCTAAAAGAAAACTTAAAAGCTGCAGAAATCGAATTGACTGAAGCAGAATTTGAAAGTTTAGCGCATTAAGAATGGAAAATTCCCCGCGATCGTCATTTTCAGCAGAAAGATAGATCGCGAGAAATCGTCATTGCGAAGACTTTTTCAGCCGGCGAAGCAATCTTTATAGAAGAAACTTCATGCATCAAAGATTGCTTTGTCCTTCCTCCTTTCCTGGTCTTAGCGTCTCGCTAAGACCCTGTTTTTGCTGCAATTAATTTTTGCCACGGATGCACGGAGAACACGGAAAATTCCCCGCGGTCGTCATTTCGAGCGGACCCGATACTTCAATGGTCTTAGCGTCTCGCTAAGACTTTTGTTTTATGCAGGAGAGAGCAACTGATTGATAGGCAGCGAGGAATCGTCATTGCGAGAAGGCTTTTTTAGCCGACGAAGCAATCTTTACAACGATCGCTAGAAGTGGGCCCGTTAAGACTATCTCCTTGAAAATCGGCACTTGCTGTGCCACGCAATGATGAAATTCACTTAGCTTCTCATAGCCATAGTTAAATCGTATATTTTATCATTTATTGAAAATTTTGTAGGATATTTAAACATGAAAAAAGTCTTCCTAACCACCATCATTTTATTTTCTATCCTATTTCAAAAATCCATGGCGCAAAATAAAACAGAAAATGTACCTGCAGTTTTAAACCATATCGCTGTTTATGTAACCGATTTAAACACAGCCACTATTTTTTACGAAAGTGTTTTCAACCTGAAAATCATTCCCGAGCCTTTTAAAGATAACCGCCATACCTGGTTTACTTTGGGAGCTGCCGGACAATTACATTTGATTCAGGGCGCAAAAGGCAATGAAACATTTGATAAAAACGGACATTTATGTTTTAGTGTTCCATCGGTTGATGATTTTGTAAAGAAATTGAATGCTAAAAACATCAGTTTTGAAGATTGGGCGGGCAAAGAAAAAGGCATTACCCTACGTGTTGATGGCGTAAAACAGATTTATTTCAAAGATCCTGATGGTCACTGGCTTGAAGTAAACGACGCGAAGTAAATTTTTTAGTACGTGTTAACTTTCTTTGGTCTCATCACTTATCTTTAGTGCCTAGCCCTATAACTCATGAAAATATCTTGCCTTAAGCATCTTTTTGCACTCCTTTTACTTGTTATGGTAACGCAACATTCAAATGCCCAAAATGAAAAAGCAGAAGCTGATTTCAAACAGGTTATGGAGAAATACAGTGCTATTGGCGCTTCAGTGGCGGTGGTTAAGGCAGGAAAAATCATTTATACTCACTCCTTTGGCTTAAAAAACCTCGAAAATAAACAGGCCTTAAGCGATCAGGATATTTTTAGAATCGCGTCCATTTCGAAATCTTTTTCAGCAACATCCATCATGCAATTGGTAGAAGCAGGAAAAATTCATTTAGATGATGATTTCGGTGATCTGGTAGGTTTTAAAATCAGAAATCCAAAATTTCCTGATCAGAAAATTACCTTAAAAATGGCTTTATCGCATACCTCCAGTTTAAACGATTCGCAGGGTTATTTAAACCTCGATGTAATTAATCCGGATAAAAACCCAGATTGGGCAAAATGTTATAATGATTATTTACCCGGAAGTAAATTTGATTACTGTAACCTCAATTTTAACCTGATCGGAACCATCATAGAGAAAAAATCGGGCGAGCGTTTCGATAATTATGTAAAAAACCACGTGCTTAAACCTTTAGGGCTTTATGCCGGTTATTGTGTCGATTCTTTAGATAGCACCCGTTTTGTGAGCCTGTACGAATATCATGCCGATACAAAATCTTATAGTCCTTCGCCAACCGCTTATGCTTCAAGGAGAGCTGAAATTGCAAATTATGTGATGGGTTATAGCACGCCTATTTTTTCACCAACAGGAGGGATGAAAATCTCTGCAACCGACCTGGCTAAATACATGATCATGCACATGAACTATGGCACCGCAAATGGCGTTAAAATTATAAGCAAAAAAAGCGCTAAGCAAATGCAAACCGCTTTAACTGATGATGAAGGTTATGGTTTTGCCATCAGAACAGCAGATAACCTTATTCCGGGGGTTAAGCTTAAGGGGCACACAGGCTCTGCTTATGGCTTATACAGCACCATGTTTTTTAATCCGAAAGAAAAATTTGGATTCGTAATCATCACCAATGGTATCAATGCCACCTATACAGATGGTTTGCCTGATTTTAGCCGCGCAGCAATTAACAGTTTATACCAATTTTTCGTTAAGTAACGCTTATAGTAAACTTGACAAGCCGTTTTTATTGGAAAAGGCCGTTAGAATTTTAATGCAGGCTTTGGGATGATTGATGTTATCGCCTTTCACTTTATCATCAAAAACACTTTTCACAGGAGCCAAATCTATTAAATGTGAACAATCTGTAATTGGGAATTTTTCCGTTTTTATCAGATTCCTGTTTTCGTTAATCTTGTAATCCATCTTCTCCATTATTGATTTGCAAATCTTTGATAAGTACTTCCAGATTTAATTTTCTCCATCATTAAATACTCTTTCAATATTGAAAACTCCATGCTTTGAATGGCTTTTACAACCGATTTTAGTTTCTCACCTGTTACCCCTAAGCGGGCAGCCCAATAATTGCGGTCTTGTTCGTCTGCGATTTCGATAAATTCTTTCCTCGCATTCATCGAATTTATTTGATATTCCATTTTTATGAATTTTTGGTTAGTAATACTCAAGAAACAGTAATAAATTGCTTTTGGTTTTGGAGTTTTGTCAGTAAATTCTCAGATAAATCAACATTATTGTCGGATGGTTAAAAACTGGTGAACATTGATGAATTTTCGTCAAAAAAAACATCAAAATGTTAGATTTCAGCATATCTATAGCAGGATAATATTTACTTTAAAAAAGAGTAACATTTTCCTTACAAAACATTTGCTTTTGTGATTTAGCCTGATTATTATTGTATTGTAATATAATTTTTACAATGCTAAATCATTTTCTAACCGGCGCTCCAAGTCTATCCTTGCGCCAAAAGTTTTATCAGGATAATCGTTTTGTATTATCCATCTGGGTTGTGATTACCCTGATTTTTGTAATCGATTCGTGGGCAACGCATCGGTACAATAATTACCTCATATTCGAAAATACATTTAGAAATCTCCTTCACGAAAGGTCATTATATGCCCATTATCCAGCCTATCATGACGATACCAACCACTATGGACCAATTTTTAGCTTATTGATTGCCCCCTTTGCCATTTTTCACAATTGGGTAGGCTTGCTATTGTGGAATTTGTTTAATTGTTTTTTACTTTTTAAAGCCATCCAAACCCTGCCCTTAACTCAGGATCAAAAGGTAGTGATTGGCTATATTGCCATTCCCTGTTTGATCGAATCTATGCTGAACCAGCAATTTAATGCCGGAGAAGGTGCTTTAATGATATTCAGTTACACACTTCTTAACAAAAATAAAGGCCTTTGGTCTGCACTCTGTATCGTTTTGGGCACATTTATCAAGCTTTATGGTATTGTTGGACTGGTGTTTTTCTTTTTCGCAAAGAAAAAACCCGAGTTCATTTTATGGCTTATTATATGGTCGCTCATTATATTCTTATTGCCCATGTTGTTTGCTTCGCCTGATTATGTGGCGCATTGTTATGTGGATTGGAAAAACTCACTCGTTGGTAAAAATATGCTGAATGTTTTAGGCGAAGGAATCGATATTTCGATCATGGGTTTCTTCAGGCAACTTTTAGATGAACCCGGAATATCCAATTTTCTTTTCCTGGCGCTTGGCTCTTTGATATTCATGTTGCCCTTTAAACGCATCACTAATTTTGAAAAACAAAAGTTTCAACTGATGATTTTATCTTCTGTGTTACTTTTCCCGGTGTTGTTTAGTACGGGTGCTGAAGATTGTACTTTTATCATTTCCATTACCGGGGTGGGGATATGGTATGTAAAAGAAAATAATAAAGCCATGAAAAGAGTGTTGTTGCCTGTTTTGCTTTTTATTACCTGTAATTTTCCCTTACTATTATTCCCGGCTTTTGCCAAATCGCATCCTTTATCGCTTGCGATCATCAGTTTACCTTATTTCCTCGTTTGGCTTAGGGTTATTTATACCGCTACTAAAAATAGGTTCGCCTATGCAGAAGAAACAGAACCCGAAATGGTTACTGCGCTAATAGATTAAGTTTAAATTTTTATTTTTTTAGAGGTTTTGATGTCCGTTATAAAATGGATGTTAAAACCTTTTTTGTTATCAGGCTGTTTTATAGCAATCTAATCAAAAATATTATGGATGATAAACAAAAAAACGGGAGTGCTGATCGCGGTAGGATCAACATTAACGAAGGTTATGAGCTTGATTATTGGTCTAATAAATTTGGCGTGAGCAAAGATAAACTAAAAGCAGCAGTGCAAACGGTTGGTACCTCTGCCCACGCGGTAGAAGATTTTTTAAAAAAATAAAATATTTATTATGAGTCTGGAAAAATATGTTGCCAAGCGCGATTTCTCAAAAACGGCAGAACCCAAATCAGGTAAAAGCCGCGATCGGAGCAAGTTACACTTTGTGATCCAAAAGCACGATGCATCTCGCCTGCACTACGATTTCAGACTCGAAATGGAAGGCGTTTTAAAAAGCTGGGCGGTGCCAAAAGGTCCGTCAACCGATCCCAAAACCAAACGTTTAGCCATGATGGTAGAAGACCATCCTTATGATTATAAGGATTTTGAAGGCATTATCCCACAGGGCGAATATGGCGGCGGAACCGTGATTGTATGGGATGAAGGTACCTACGAGCCGATTGAGGTGATAAAAGGCAAAAAAGCACAGGAAAAACATCTAGTAAAACAGTTAAATGAAGGTTCTATAAAAATTAAATTGAACGGAGAAAAACTTCACGGCGAATTTGCGCTGGTTAAAACACATGGAATGGGCGAAAATGGCTGGCTACTCATCAAACACAAAGATGATTATGCCTCCACAAAAGATATAACCAAAGAAGATAAATCGGTGCTTTCCGGAAAAACCATCGAAAAGATGGAAAAAACATCAGATAAGGTGTGGAAGGAAGGAAAAGAGCAAAAAATAAAGCCTGAAAAAAAAAATCCTGAGCCAAAGGTTAAAAAAGAAACAAAACCTGTAGGAGATGATAAAAGCATTAATGTAAAAGCCATTCTTAAAAAAGCACCAAAATCGGCCATGCCGAAAAACATCAAGCCCATGTTGGCTACATTGGTGGATGAACCATTTGATGATCCAAACTGGCAATACGAAGTAAAATGGGATGGATACCGCGCTTTGGCTTTTATCAACAAAGGAAAAGCAGAACTCTTTTCGAGGAATAATAAATCATTTAACGAAAAGTTTTATCCCATTTACGACCTGCTTAACGAATGGAAAATTAATGCCGTTTTGGATGGGGAAATTTTAGTGTTGAATGATAAGGGCATATCCAATTTCGGTTCATTACAAAACTGGAGAAGTGAGGCAGATGGCGAACTTGTTTTTTATGTTTTCGATATCCTTTGGTATGAGGGCAAAAATCTGATGGAGTTGCCGCTTGATGAGCGCCAGGCCATTTTAAATGATGTGCTACCAACTGATGATTATCGTGTGCGTTTGGGGAAAGTTTTCAAAGCCAGTGGAGTCGATTTTTTTGATGCCGCTCAAAGAATGGGTTTGGAAGGCATCATCGCCAAAAAAACGGATAGTACTTATGCTCCCGACCGAAGATCGAAAGAGTGGTTAAAGATTAAAGTACACAAACGCCAGGAGGTGGTGATAGCCGGTTTTACAAAAAATGCCGATACCTCCAAATCTTTCAGTTCGCTTTTACTCGGCGTATATGAAAAAGGAAAATTGCAGTATGTAGGCAAGGTTGGTACCGGGTTTTCGGATCAACTGCAAAAAACAATGATGGAGCAGTTTAAGCCCATTATAGTAGATAAAAGTCCTTTCGAAAGTATCCCTGATGTAAATAAACCTTCGCGGTTTAGGCCAAATCCGCCAAAGGCAAAAGCCACCTGGTTAAAACCGCAATTGGTTTGCGAAGTAGCATTTACCGAAGTAACCGATGATGGCGTTTTCCGTCATCCATCTTTTCAGGGTATGAGAGAGGATAAAAAAGCGAAAGAAGTAGTCCGTGAAGAGGAAAAACCTACGCAAAAGGTTGTTGATGAGGTTAAAGAAAAAGAGGAACATACCGATGCCATAAAACCACCTAAAGGAAAAGAACCCAAAACCTTATTAAACCCAAAAGATGAAACGCAGGTGAGAAAAATAAAAGGCCACGAGTTGAAATTTACCAATCTGAGCAAAGTTTATTGGCCAGAAGATAAAGTAACCAAAAGGGACATGTTTAATTATTATTATCAGGTTGCTGAATATATTTTACCTTATCTTAAAGACCGGCCCCAATCGCTTAACCGTTTTCCGGGAGGGATCCACGGGCCGAGTTTTTACCAGAAAGATGTTAAAGGAAAGGCACCGGACTGGGCGGAAACTTTTCCTTATGAAAATGGCGAGGGAGAAAAAAAAGAATACCTGGTAGGTACTGATGAAGCTTCTTTATTATGGATGGCAAGTTTGGGCTGCATAGAAATGAATCCCTGGTTTAGCCGCGTACAGCACCCTGATAACCCTGATTATTGCGTAATCGATCTCGATCCGGATAAACACACTTTCGATCAGGTAGTTGAAGCTGCCCTTGAAACCAAAAAAGTATTGGATGCCATTGATGTGCCAGGTTATTGTAAAACCTCAGGCTCAACCGGCATGCACATTTACATTCCTTTAAATGCCAAATACGATTATGACCAGAGTCAGATGTTTGCTAAAATCATTGTGAACCTGGTGCATAAACAGATTCCTGATTATACATCTTTAGAACGAATGGTGGCTGCCAGAAAAGGTAAAATGTATCTTGATTTTTTACAGAACAGGCCAGGGGCAACCATCGCAGGACCTTATTCTTTGCGGCCAAAAGTAGGGGCAACGGTTTCCATGCCTTTGCATTGGGATGAAGTAAAACCCGGCTTGAAAATGAAAGACTTTAATATTTTTAATGCCTTAGAGCGTTTAAAAGTTGAAGGAGATCTTTTTAAAGGAGTTTTAGGCAAAGGTATTGACTTGAAAAAAGCCATCAATAAAGCAAAAAGTGTTTTTGGATAAAGATGAATGATCTTTTCCCGCTTTCATTATATTTGAAAAAAATTAAAAAATGATAGCACACCACGTTTTATTCTGGCTTAAAGCCGATACCGCTGAAGAGCAAAAAACTGCTTTTCGCAATAGTTTACAAACATTAGAAAACATTGAAGTTGTTAAAACTTTTCATATTGGCGTACCTGCACCAATTGAGCGTGCTGTGGTAGATACCACTTATACTTTTAGCCTGATTTTGTTCTTTGAAGATCTGGCAGCGCATGATGTTTACCAGGTTCACCCTTTGCACAAAGCTTTCTTAGACGAATTCAGGGTTTATTTTGAAAAGGTCGTTATTTACGACGCAGAATGATACAAAATGCCTCCAATAAAATGGGGGCATTTTTTTTAAGCTCTTATAATAATCGGTTTTTATTATTTGGAATTATTCTAAATAATATGATATTTGTGTAATCTATCGATTATTTTAAAAGTTATCAATTATGTGTAAAACGACTGTTCTGGCCCAAAATGCAAACATTACCATTGCCCAATGCAATAATTGCAAAGTGTTAAATATATGGCGTTCAGGTGTGCTGATGAACTTTTCTTTTGAGCAGTTTGATGCTTTTTACCTGGCTACCAAAAAACTAAACTTTGATGATTATGTAGAGAACCGGCCCGATGGTAAACAGGTAGTGATCTTATCTACGCCCTTTCCTGATATCAGTTTGGTTTTTACAAGAAATGAATGGTTCGAATTTTTTACCAAGATAGATGAGGCCCTCTACATGAAACGTATTTATGAATTGATGTATTGCTAATTAAAACTACAATTGTGTATATTCGTTACTTATTTATAAGTAATTTATGATACTACAGAACCAAAGCATTTTGGATTGCGTAAGTATGACAAACGGCAATCTCATGGAAAAAAGCGCTACACTAATCAAAAGAGCATCTATCAATGTAAATGTGTTGGATAGCATTAAAATCGGCGATTTATTGGCTGATGAATATGGTAAATCCGGTAAGGTTTGTGAAATTGAAAAAATAAACCGTCATGGCGAATATCATTACTACTTTAAGCTGCTAAAATCAGGTACCATCCTGATTATTCTTTAATTCTTTCCTGGTTTAACAAATTGATTATATTCGTGTTATGAGAAAATGTCTTATAACATTGTGTTTGTTATTACTTGTTAATCAGGTTATTTTAGCCCAAAACATTAAAGGGAATTTCGCCATTAAAAATGTGCTTACAGGTATGTTGCTTCGTGTTAAAGATGCCAATGGTAAAAATGGAACGCCATTGGTGGCTTATGAACCGCAGAACTGGAAATGCATGACCTGGAAATTTATTGCTGTTGAGGATAACACTTATCAGTTAAAAAACCTCTTCACCGGAAAAACTTTTCAGCTAAAATCTGCTGGGCAAATTTTAGAGGAACAGCCTTTAACCCTGGGTAGCAGTAATCAGCAATATGAATTTGAACCTGCCGGAAAAGATATTTATTTCATCAAACTCAAAGGAACAGACCTTTACCTTACGCCCGAAGATAAAAAAAGAGCTATAAATTCAGCCATTATCCTGGCAAAGAAAACGAAAACCAAGGAACAGCAATGGACGATATACGAACAAGCGCCAACCATGTAGATGAATTTGCTACATAAACAGCGCAATTTATAGCTTTTAAATACACATCGTTTTTGAATACGTATATTAGGACTGTCGTATTAGAACTATGCCAAATAATCAAGATCATTTCTATTCCAATCTTCCAAAAAATAAAATTCCTTTGCACCGGCTATTGGTTAAAAAGCAGCTATTTAAGCAAGTACCAGCAGATTGGCATGTCATCATCACTGATATTAAAAGTTCTACAGCTGCCGTTAATGCAGGTTTGCACGAAAATGTAAATCTTATTGCCACAGGTAGCATTGTTGCTGTGCTCAATATTGCTTTCAAGGCCAGTATTACGGTGCCGTTTTTCTTTGGGGGTGATGGTGCAACTTTTATCGTACCACCTGGTATTGTAGATGAGGTGATGAAATCGTTATTGAGATATAAGAGTAACACCCGCGAAAATTTTAATCTCGATTTAAGGGTTGGGATTGTACCTTTAGCCGAAATTTACGCTAAAGGAAATAGCCTTCAGATCTGCAAATTTAATAGCTCTGAAACCTTTTCAATCCCGATTGTTTTGGGTGATGGTTTGGCTTATGCCGAAAAAATGATAAAGGGGGATGATTATTTATTGTCGGGTCACGATACCGCCAACGAAGAAATAGATTTAAGCGGCATGCAATGCCGTTGGGATAAAATTGAACCACCAGAGAATAGCGAAGAAATTGTAACGCTGATTGTAATTGCCCAGGATTACAGGCAGCAGGCAGAAGTATTCAGTAAGGTGATCCATCACCTCGATCAGATTTATGGTACCCCAGAAAAACGCCAGCCAATTTCGGTTTCTAAACTAATTTTCAGGACAAGTTTTAATAGCCTGGGGCAGGAAATGAAACACCGTTTAGGGAAGATTAAATTTTTTGAACTCGTTAAATCCTGGTTCATCAATATTTACGGTTACATCTATTTTCGCACTGAGCGGGGCAAAAATTACCTTAAACAACTCGTGGCCATGTCTGATACTTTGGTAATGGATGGAAGGATCAACACCGTGATTACCGGAACGGAAAAACAGCGTTTAGCCTTACATAAGGAATTGGATATACTGGAAAACAAACAAGAAATTTTATATGCGCTCTATGTAAGCGGTGAGTCAATCATGTCATGTTACGTGAGGGATCTGGAAGATGATCACATTCACTTTGTTGATGGGGCAGAAGGAGGTTACACCCAGGCAGCCGGAGTATTGAAACAAAAAATACGCGAAAAAATGCGAAAGATGGATAACATTTAAGAGTGCACCCAAACATTTACGACGGCTACTTGTATGTTATATACCTAAAATATTACAAAAGGTAAATCACGATAAGCATTTTAATCTTCAAATATCCATGGGCCGTCATTCTTCCAGCGTTTTAAGTAGCGATCAATTATTAAATGTACTTGCTTTATCAAAAGATGCAACAGCCATTTATACTTCGGAAGATATTGTGATCGAAATGGCAAATGATGCCATGATTGCTTTTTGGGGAAAAGACCGGTCGATTATCGGCAAACCTTTGGAAGAAGCTGTACCGGAACTGAAAGGACAACCGTTTATCGATATGCTCAAAAATGTGCTGTTGACTGGTATTACTGATCAGGGGGATGCCGTTCCGGCTCAAACCATGAAAGATGGGCAATTGCACACCGCTTATTATAGTTACGAATATAAGGCGATAAAAGACGAATCGGGCTTGCCATATTGTATTTTACATACGGCAAGCGATGTTAGTGATATGGTTCTCGCCCGGCAGATTATTAAAGAAACTGAGTTGCAGCGTGAGGCCCTGGATGAAGAACAGTTAATGATCAGTATTAAAGAAGACCAGCAGAAACATGATTTCATCAGCATGGTAAGCCATGAATTAAAAACACCGCTTACTTCTATTAGCGCTTATGTACAGCTATTGCAAAGTAAACCTTTAACAGATGGTTTTTTAATTACTACGCTGGATAAAGTGCAGAAACAGATCCAAAAGATGACCACCATGATCGGTTCGTTTTTAAATGTATCACGTCTTGAATCCGGAAAAATTCAACTCATCAGGTCTGATTTTGACCTCGATAAACTTATTTGTGATGTAGTGGAAGATGCCCGTTTGATCGATTCTTCCTATCATATCAGTTTTATTGAAGGTGAACCTAAAATGGTGAATGCCGATAGGGAAAAAATGTCGTCTGTGATTTCAAATTTAATCGGTAACGCCATAAAATATTCGGCGCAGGGCAGCACTATATGGATTGAATCTGAAGTTGTTGGCGATAAAGTAAACGTGCGTGTAACCGATAACGGAATTGGTATTCAGGAACAAGATGTGGAAAGGCTTTTCGACCGCTTTTACCGGGTAGAAAATCAACTGACCAAGAGCATTTCGGGTTTTGGCATCGGTTTATACCTCAGTGCCGAAATTATTAACCGCCATAACGGAAAAATATGGGTAGAAAGTAAGTATGGCGAAGGTTCTACCTTTCATTTTGACATTCCTCTTGTTGTTTAGCTGATTAAATTCAAATAAAAAACACAATCTTAAATGCTCATTTGTTACTGTTAAATGAGCATTTCATCTATAAACCCTGTAAACGGGGCAATTATAAAAACTTACCAGGAAGATACTGAAGATTTGATTGATCAGAAAATCGATCAGGTGCATCAAACATGGTTGAGTTACAGGGAAACCGATTTTCAAAGCCGCTCAAAGCTATTGCTGCAGGTTTCGAAACTTTTAAGCGAACGTAAAGATCACTTGGCCAAGCTTATGGCATTAGAAATGGGCAAACCCTTAAAAGCCGGAGTTGCCGAAGTTCTTAAATGTGCTTCTGTGTGTGAATACTATGCTAAAAACGGAGCTGAATTTTTAGCTGATCAAACCATAAAAACAAGTGCATCTAAGAGTTATGTTAGCTTTCAGCCTATTGGCGTAGTGTTAGCCATCATGCCATGGAATTTTCCTTTTTGGCAAGTGTTCCGCTTTTTGGCGCCAGCGTTAATGGCCGGTAATTGCGGTGTTTTAAAACACTCATCTGGCGTTACGGGTTGTGCTATCGAAATAGAAAAAGTAATTGAAGATGCTGGCTTTCCTAAGCATGTTTTTAAAACACTGATCTGTAGCAGTAAAGCCATTTCAAAGGTAATCGAAAACCCCTGCATCAAAGCCGTAACCCTTACCGGAAGCACCGAAGCAGGTAAAAAGGTAGCCGAACAAGCAGGGAAATTGATCAAAAAAACAGTTTTGGAACTTGGTGGGAGCGATCCTTATTTGGTTTTGGAAGATGCCGATTTGGAAAAGGCGGCAAAAATATGTGCGGAGGCAAGGTTAATCAATAACGGGCAAAGTTGTATCGCTGCGAAACGCTTCATAGTGGTCAAAGCAGTTGAAGCACAATTTATCAAACTTTTCAAAGCAGAAATGGAAAGTAAAAAGATTGGAGATCCCTTGCAGAATAATACCGATTTAGGGCCAATGGCGAGGGCAGATCTTCGTGATGAATTGCATCAGCAGGTTTTAAAGAGTATCGAACAAGGTGCAAAATGTGTTCTGGGTGGCGAAATCCCCGGCATGGAAGGTAAACATGCTTATTACCAGCACACTATATTAACCAATGTAAAAAAGGGCGTATTGGCTTATGAGGAAGAAATATTCGGCCCGGTGGCTGCAATTATCTCCGCAGAAGATACTGAAGATGCCATCCGCATTGCCAATTACACCAATTTTGGATTGGGTGCAGCCGTTTTTACTGAAAATGCATCATTAGCAGAAGATATAGCGCGGAATAAACTTGCAGCAGGCTCTTGTTTTGTGAATGAAGGCGTTAAATCAGATCCCGCATTGCCGTTTGGAGGCATCAATCAATCTGGCTACGGCCGTGAATTAAGTATGTTCGGTATTCATGAGTTCGTGAATATTAAAACCGTGTACATTAAATAATTATATCCAATATGAAAGCAGTTAGAATCCATGAGTTTGGCGGACCAGAAGTTTTATCTATAGATGAAATTCCGGTTCCCCAGCCAGCACCAGATGAAGTATTGATTAAAGTGCATGCAACAAGCGTAAATCCGGTGGATTGGAAAATTAGAGAAGGACAAAGGAAAGAGAAATTTCCAGTAAAATTACCCTTGACCCTGGGTTGGGATGTTTCTGGAACAATTGAAGCATTAGGTGAAAAAGTGAGTGCTTTTAGAAAGGGAGATGAAGTTTATGGCAGACCTGATCCAACAAAAAATGGTGCTTATGCCGAATATATTGTGGTAAAGGCCAACATTATCAGCATTAAACCCACAAGCATAGGACATACCGAAGCTGCCGCAGTGCCCCTGGCAGGCTTAACAGCATGGCAAGCATTATTTGACCATGGTTTGTTAAAAGCCGGACAAATAGTATTGATTCACGCTGCTGCTGGTGGTGTAGGCACTTATGCCGTACAATTTGCAAAATGGAAAGGAGCTTATGTAATCGGCACCGCATCGAGTGCCAACATCGATTTTTTGAAGCGTTTGGGTGCCGATGAGGTAATCGATTATAAAATGGTAGATTTTGAGACTGCTTTAAGTGATGTTGACCTGGTTTTAGATACGATAGGGGGAGAAACGCAACTCAAATCGTTAAATATATTAAAAGCAGGGGGAAGGGTAATTACCACATTAATGCCTGAGTTTGTAGCAGAAGCAAAGGCAAAGAATGTGCACATGATTGGTTTTACCGCACAATCCATTCCTGATCAGCTATCTGAAATAGCTACTTTGATCGATTCTGGTAAAGTTAAACCCATTATAGAAAAGGTTTTGCCCTTTACCAGCGCCAGGCAAGCTCAAACCGAAAGCGAACAAGGACATACAAGGGGAAAGATTGTATTGCAGGTAATTTAAGAGATAAAGTCGGAAGTCGGATGTCTGAAGACTAATTAGAAATAGAATAATCTTCATCTCGACTGTAGCAAAGCGATATGGAGAGATCTTTGAATTATGCTTAAGTTGTAGTTCAAAGGTTCCTTCTAGATCTTAGTAATGGAAATGACGATATATTGCTCCCAAACTCCATGCTCTTTGCGTCTATCTCTTCGCTCTTTGCAGTGAAACAGGATTATTCTAGGTAAATATCCTTACTAAAATCATTCTCTTCTACATCAGCAGATTGTGGCTGGATAATCACAAACTTAATCACATTATATTCAGATTTTATTTTCTCCCTCAACCTGTCGATGGCAGTGGTTAGGTCGGTGGTATTTAATTCTGCTTTAAATGTTAGGATAAGCACCAGCAATACTTCTTTTGGCGATTGATATTGAGATAAAATGCTCGTTACCGTAATCACATCCTGATCATTTTCTGCCAGTTCTTTTATCTTTTGCTGTGTTTCTGCCGTTAAGCCTTCGCCCATTAATAAACTACGGCTTTCTCTTGCCAGTATAAAGGAAACAAAAATCAAAAGCGTACCCACCAAAACAGAAGCCAAGCCATCTAAAAACGGAAGATTTAAGTTATGGCTGAGCACCATAAATATAAAAACGATCAATAATCCTAAAACGGCAGCTCCATCTTCAAACAGTACTAAAAAGCCAGATGGATCTTTACTTTTAATAATGGCTTTCCACCAGGGTAGTCCTTTACGTGTTTTATTAAATTCCTTCATAGCAATGATCAAAGAAGCACCTTCGAATAAGAAAGATAAGCCCAATACCACATAATTCCATGTTGGGTTGCCTAAAACTTCCGGGTGACGGATGTGCGAAATCCCTTGTGAAATAGAGACTACACCACCTAAACCAAAAATCATGATGGATACAATAAACGACCAGAAATATAGTTCTTTACCATAACCAAAAGGTCGTGATTTGTCAGGTGGTTTCACACTTCTTTTTAATCCATAAAGCAATAAAAGCTGGTTGCTGGTATCAACTGTTGAGTGAATGCCTTCGGCAATCATTGATGAGCTATTGGTAAATGCCCCCGCAATGAATTTGGTTACTGCAATTAATAAATTGGCCGCTAGTGCGCTGTAAATAGAATTATTGGCTCTTGCCATAGTTTAAGAAACGTAAAGGATTCATTTCTTAAACGGTTTTTAATTGATTTGGTTTTGAAAAGTACAAACGAATAGAATCGTTATTTCGACCGCAGAGGAGAAATCTTTAACAAAGTTTAAAGATCTCTCCATTTCGCGATGCTCCAGTCGTGATAACGACTATTTTGGGAATTTTAACCTAAAATCTCATCGATTAATTTGATTTCAGTTTCACTAAATATGATGTTATCTAAAGCTTTAATTGAATCTGTAATCTGTTCTGGTTTACTGGCGCCTATCAATACTGTTGTAATGCGATTATCCTTTAAAATCCATGATAAAGCCATGTGCGCCAATTTTTGGCCACGCGATTTTGCCACTTCATTTAATTTGCCGATTACTTCAATTTTCTCAGGAGTAATATTGCTCTCTTTTAAGAAAACACCACTGGTAGCCACCCGCGAGTCGGCAGGGATACCATGTAAATATTTATCGGTAAGCAGTCCCTGCGCTAAAGGCGAAAAGGGGATACAGCCTACACCATTGTTTTCTAAAACATCAAGCAAACCGCCTTCTACCCAACGTTCGAACATCGAATATTTGGGCTGATGGATTAAACATGGCGTACCGTTATCTTTTAAAATTTTAATGGCCTTTGCAGCGTCTTCCGCCTGGTAGTTTGATATACCTACGTATAAAGCCTTTCCTTGCTGAACCATTAAGCTTAAAGCAGCCATGGTTTCTTCCAGTGGAGTTTCTGGATCAGGGCGGTGGTGATAGAAAATATCAACATAATCCAGTTTCATGCGTTTTAAACTTTGATCCAAACTCGATACCAGGTATTTTTTTGATCCCCAATCCCCATACGGGCCATCCCACATGGTATAGCCGGCCTTGCTCGAAATAATCATTTCATCGCGATAGTCTTTAAAATTTTCATGAAGGATTTTACCAAAAACTTCCTCTGCAGAACCCGGAGGCGGACCATAATTATTGGCTAAATCGAAGTGGGTGATGCCATTATTAAAAGCGGTGTAAATTAAATTTTTACTGTTTTCAAAAACGTTTACATGTCCGAAATTATGCCATAAGCCCAATGAAATGGCCGGTAATTTAATTCCGCTTTTGCCACAGCGGCGGTATAACATTTTATCGTAACGTTCTGCTGATATATTTTGATTCATATTTGGGATTTGATTGCACGCAATAATACTCAGTTTTACCGGATTTTAATGAATAATGACTTAAAATTATCGACCAGTTTTGGTTTAGGACCGATAATCCAAAGATCTCTCCACTTCGCGTTGCTTCGGTCGAGAAGACGATCCTTATAAGAGAATTTGTTAATATTAGCATTTGAAGATCTTTTCACTTTAAGTTAATGACATCGTTCTTTTGAGCAGACTAATTCTCTCTTTATAAATTTCTACATTTTGTTATCATCATTTCTACAAATCGTATCATAGGCAATATTTAGCGTAAATTATTCTTTACTATCTATCTTTGCAATCTTCTAAATCGTTTTATTTGTAATATTAAGTGATATCGTTATATTTAAAAAAATAAAAAAAATCTAAACCAAGTATTCCATTTTATGAAATTAAAATCATTAGCGGGCCTGGGCGTTCTGGCTGCAATCGGGTTTGCATCCTGCCAATCTGAAACCAAAAAAACTTCCTCTACAGATAGTTTGAAAAGCGACGCTGCTGCAGTTGTTAAATTAGTTTCCGATTCTTTTAAAAAAGAAATTGATGGTAAACAAACTGCTTTGTACACTTTAAAGAACAAGAATAATGCTGAGGCAGTTTTTACCAATTACGGTGGCCGTTTAGTGAGCTTATTGGTGCCAAACAAAGATGGAAAACTGGTAGATGTAGTGGTTGGTTTTAAAAGCGTAAGCGATTACGAAAAATCGACAGAGCCTTACTTTGGCGCAACCATTGGTCGTTATGGCAACCGTATTGCTAAAGGAAAATTTATGCTTGAAGGTAAAACCTATTCGTTATTTACCAATAATGGTCAAAATACACTTCATGGTGGTAAAAAAGGCTATCAATACGTAGTTTGGGATGCAACTCAACCCGCCGAAAATACTTTAGTATTACATTATTTATCAAAAGATGGAGATGAAAATTTTCCTGGCAATTTAGATGTTAAGGTAACTTATACTTTAACCGATGATAATGAATTAAAAATGGACTATGAGGCCAAAACAGATAAAACTACCGTGGTAAACTTAACCAATCATGCATTTTTTAACCTGAACGGCGATGGAAGCGGTACCATTTTAAACCATGAGGTGCAAATTTATGCAGATGGATATACTCCGGTAGATTCGACCTTGATCCCGACCGGAAAAATTGAAAAAGTAGCAGGAACACCTTTCGATTTTAACAAAACCACAACTATCGGTGCCCGTATAAATGATAAAAATGAACAGTTAACCTTCGGAAAAGGCTACGACCATAATTACGTACTCAATAAAACTAAAGCTATGGGCATGTTTCATGCTGCTACCGTTAAAGGAGATAAATCGGGTATTGTAATGGATATTTATACGCAAGAACCTGGTTTACAGTTTTATAGCGGTAACTTCATGCAGAGTAAAAATACCTTTAAATCAGGTACAAAAGATGATTTCAGAACTGCAATTGCAATGGAAACTCAACATTTTCCGGATTCTCCGAACCAACCTGCATTTCCTTCTACGGTATTAAAACCCGGGCAATTATACAAAACAAGTTCAATCTATAAATTTACCAAGTAACAATTGGTAATCCCTGCATCTCCTTGATGATAACATGGTATACGGTCTGTGGAAACACAGGCCGTATCTGTTTAAATAAGATCCTGTAAAACCGGATCGGTATAATCTTCTATAAAAGCAATAATGTTATTATAAGCCGAAAATTCCTCTTTGGTGTGCATGGTGGTAAGCGCTACACACTTCATCCCTGCATTTTGTGCCGCTTCAACACCCTTTGGGGCATCTTCAAAAACAATACATTCGCTGGCATCAATCCCTAAAATTTCAGCACCTTTAGTAAAAGTTTCAGGATCTGGTTTGCTGTTTGCTACATCTTCGGCGCTTACTATCGCTTTAAAATACGAACGAATATTTAAATTATCGAGTACAAAATTAATATTGAAAGGAATTGCAGCCGAACCAATCGCCATTTGAATGCCCGATTGTTTTGCCTTTTGCATAAAATCGCCCAAGCCGTCAATTAACGCCAGATGTTTTTTATATGCGGCCTGATACCGGTGTTCTTTTTCAATGGAAATCTGATCAATCTGTTCCTGTGAGAAATGACCTACACCAAAAACACGTTCTAGCAGGTCCTGATTTTTACCGTACATCTGTTTTTTTACCGCATCGAAGCTGATGCTGGCGCCTAAATCCTTCGTGAGGATGTTATGCCATGCCTGATTATGAAAAGCCATGTCGTTAATCATGGTGCCATTTAAATCGAAAAGAAAAGCTTTGGGTTTAGGGATTATCATGGCGGCAAAATTATCAGATTTTTTTATGATTGAGTTAAAATCGGGTCATCAATCCGAAATTTAACATTTAAATTATCCCTTACCCTACAGATAGAGAGATGTTAATAAATAAAAGCATGCTGAGTTGTAATTTTTTGCCTGTTGCTTTCGTTTGGGTATTTGGAAATCCGCGATACATGTAATAGTTTGCATTGTTTTAAAAAACGGATAAATGTTATGGATGCTGCCAGGCATGAAAGTGAACCGCTTATTAACTATTTAAATGATCTGCAGCCCCTTTGCGAAGAAATAATCGAACGGGCAAAAGCGGAAACATTTAGGGTTTCTGTGCGTAAAAATGATATTTTACCTTGTTTAAATGAACTGCACGGCGATTGTTTGTTTTTCATTATTAAAGGTTTGGTACGTGGCTTTATCGTGGATGAAGGTAAAGACATTACTTCTTGGTTAATTGATGAAAATCACCTGATCGGGAGTATCCGGAATCCAAGTAGCGTTAAACCCACCTACAAAGAACAATTTCAGGCATTAGAAGATTCTGATCTGCTTATACTTCCATACCACCTTATTGATGCAATGTATGCACAATTCCCCGAAACCAATATATTGGCCAGAAAACTTTTAGCCATACATTATCACATGTCGCAGGAACGCTCTATTTTATCCAGGATCCCTTCTGCTGAAGCACGTTACAGGCAATTCAAAGATGGCCACCCAACCATAAAATTCAGGGTGCCATTAAAGTTTTTAGCCAGTTACCTGGGCATCCGCATCGAAACTTTGAGCAGGATCAGGAGAAAGGAAAAGCTTGAAGCAAATCTTAAGGATTAACCTGCTTTTTCTTAAAATAGAAATAACACAAGGGGAAAAGGCAGATCAGGCCGAGTATAAAGCCTCCAACCGTATCGGTAAACCAATGTGCGCCCAAATAAATCCTTGATGGCGCAATCGTCACGATCAAAAATGCTGATAGGTATGTAACGATGTTTTTAGTGTTTTTCGGGATGTTTTTCGAAGTATTCATCAGGATAATCAGGAAACCGAAAAATAAAGTATAGGACAATACATGCCCGCTTGGGTAACTCTGAAAACGGTTAACTTCCACCAAACGAACATAAAATGCAGTTGGCCTTGGACGGTTAATCATATTTTTTATTCCTAAAATAATCAGTCCCGATAGTAAAACGGTTGAAATAAATATACCCTCGCGTTTATATTTCTGCCAGTAAAAAATGGCAGCGACAATTATAACAGAAAGTAAAGAATAAGGTAGTTCACCAAAAAAACTAATGGCCAGCATTACTTTATCTAACCAATCAGCATGATATTGCTGAATAAACAGTGAAGTTTTAATATCAAAAGCGAGAACAGGGTGTTGCGCGATAAAAAAACTCAAAGTGGCAAAGGATACAAGGAGTACGGCGAGTATAAAAATTAAGGTATTTCGTTTCAAAAGGAGATTCATAGGCAGGGAAAATTCAAAACTATGGATTTTATACCAATAGAAATAAAAAATAATCAGGCTTTTTAAATTGTATACGTCTTAACAGACGAAATTGTTAAAAAATATTATCTTTATTCTTTTAACGAATCTCACATGCAGGAAAATCATTCCACAGAAGGTGCGCCAGAAAGCCATTTTAACGAAAGCCTGTGCGCAAACTGTCAGTTAAACGTATATGAACCTGGTTATGCCATTAATTTATGTTCTGATTGCCGGAAAAGTTTAATTAAATATCCCATTCCCAAATGGATTAAATTTTTCGCGCTCGGCATCTTAGCCGTTATGGTAATCAGTTTGGTGCGTACGCAGCAATATATCTCTGCAGCAGTCCATTTAGGCAAAGCAGAGAACGCAATCGATCAAAAACATTTTATAACCGCACAGCGCGAGTTGAGTTTAGTATTGAATAAGTTTCCGAAAGATTTCAATGCCAATGCCTATATGATGGTAGCAAGTGCCTATAATTTTGATTTTGAAGCGTACCAGATCGCTTTTGATAAGGTAGCAGATATAAAAACAGAGGATGAAGCCTTGTTGAGCACGGTAAATGCTGCTTCTGAATATATTGCCCAGTCGTTCCCGAAAGATACGTTAATGTATAAACGTATTGTTGCCGTTGCAAAGGATAAGGAAAAATTATTGGCCATGGTGGATAGTACCGACGAAATTGTATTAAAAACGCACATTGCCAACTTTTTATTCGAGACAAAAGATTATGATCGGGTAGATGGTATTGTAAACAAGGTTTTGGCAGTTGATCCTAATTTTTATCAGGCTTTAAGTTTGAAAACCGCTGTTAAAAGAAATACGGCCAAATACGATGAAGCTTTGGCACTTTGCGATCGGTTACTGGCATTTAACGCCGAAGATATTTATGTTTTATCGCAAAAGGCCAGGATTGAACTCAAACGGAAACATGATAAGGATGCTGCTGTTTTTGCTTCAAAAGCACTCGCCCTTGATCCTGAGAATGACAGTGCTATTGAAGCCACGGCGATGGTAGACTATTTTGCCGGCAGGAAAAAAGCAAGTTTGGCGAGTTTGTCCAAAATAAAGGCCCATGAAACCCAATCGGGCGATAGCACCATATCAAAACGTTTATCACCCATTATTTTGGGTTCAGAAATTTATAGGTAATTAGAAGATAAAATCATGTTTGTTCCAGGTATATTAATCAGTATCGCTACTTTTCCGGGTGTAATTGTACATGAGCTTGCCCACCAGCTTTTTTGCAGGTTATTTAAGGTTCCGGTGTTCGAGGTTTGTTATTTCAGAACCGAAAACCCTGTAGGTTATGTTTTACACGAGCCCGCACCAAAGGTTTATCAAACTGTATTTATTTCTGTAGGTCCTTTTATTATTAATTCACTCTTGTGTTTTGTTATAGGTTTTTCTGCTGCGCTGCAGTTTAAATTCAATTCGGCCAATATTTTAGATTATTTATTGATGTATCTGGCCATTTCCATCGGTGCGCATGCATTTCCAAGCACAGGCGATGCAAACAGTTTGTGGAATGCGGTTGTAAAATCAAAAACTACTTCCTGGTTGTCTAAAATTGTGGTAACTCCTATAGTCGGTTTCATATACGCGGGTGCATTGGGATCTTTCTTTTGGCTCGATATTATTTATGGTGGGGCCGTAGCTTTAGGCTTACCGTATCTGATCATTAAATTTTTGGTTTAATAAAAACTACAGTGGTGAGAAATATTCATCAAGGAAATAAAACGATTCATCAAGGAAATATGCCTATATGTATAAACCGTTATGAAATATTAAAAGGATTTTGAATCTTCGAACCAGATAATAAGGATATCTATGCTTACGAGGTTGGCAGGATTAATTTCCTGCCGACTGAAGAAGCACCACCCACCGAAATTTATTCTATAAATAATAGCTTAGTGTTAACGCTCCGGCCAAAGCCTACCTCCTTTAAACAGGGAGGAGCTTAGGTTGTTTTTACTTTGGGTATCAAACCAGTAGCTAAGCCATGTCAAGATCAGGCTATTAAACTATCGAGCACGATAGGGATATAAACCATTTGCTGGCTACGAAAGGTTACATCCTAATGAGGTTTTGGAAACATGAGATAACGAAATTTAATCAGTTTCGTAAATCAGGTATTACTTTATATGGAGCCTGCAAAAACCTCTATTATACCAGAGTATAATGTGTTATTATTTTACGACAATCTGTTTAGGATCAGTAACTACAATTTGCCTTTTCCCTTTAAATTCGCTCACGATGCCGGTTACACAGATTTTGTTTCCCATAAACATGCTGGATGGTTCAGATGGAAATTTGCTTTCATCTTCTTTGTTAATCACTACTGTAATCAGTTCTTTTGGATAAGCACCTCCTAAATTAATCAAAGTTAATTTCTCCAATCCCTTTGTGCTGTAAACCGAATCGCAGATGGTTACATTTTTACCTATATATTGGGCTGCATCTTTAGCCAATACTAAAGTTTGGCTTTTTGCTGCAAATGCAGTGGCCAATACAAACAGAAAGAGAGATAGTTTTTTCATATCGATGGGATGATTAAAACAGATTGTGCAGCAGTGCCAGATCCATTTTTTTGCAAGTCAAAGTTAAGCTGAATTTGACAGAAATCAATAACAAATATTAAACACGCATAAATTTTACATGAAGAGGATTTTATCTTCACAGGGATATTATCTAAATTGTAATCATATCACTAGCCAAATATTTTAAGCCAGTATGAAAGTGGATTACATTGCGTTATCTGTGCCGGTTTTTTTTATCCTGATTGGGATAGAACTGGCCTATAATTTCTATAAAAAACTAAACTACTACCGGCTTAACGATAGTATTGCCAATTTAAGTCAGGGTATAGGGCAGCAGCTTACCGGGATTTTCATGAAAACGGCCTTGTTTTTTGGATATAAATATATTTTTGAGCATTGGCGCTTTTTTGAATTACCAAAAACCGTCTGGATCTGGATGCTGCTATTTATCGGTGTCGATTTTTTCTACTATTGGTTCCACCGGATGAGCCATCAGGTAAATGCTTTATGGGCCGCGCATATTGTACACCACCAATCGGAAGAATATAACTTAACTGTTGCTTTGCGCCAAAGCTGGTTTCAGGGGTGGTTTAGCTGGGTATTTTATTTACCGTTGGCCTTTGTAGGTTTCGATCCCATTATGTTTTTAACCCTGAGTTCGTTTAACACGCTTTATCAGTTCTGGATCCATACCAGGGCAATTAAAAACATGGGTTTTCTGGAATTTATATTAAATACGCCATCGCATCACCGGGTACACCATGGTTCTAACCCTAAATATATCGATAAGAACCATGCAGGTACCTTAATTATCTGGGATCGCATTTTCGGGACTTTTCAAAAAGAGGAAGAAGAAGTTTATTATGGCATTACCAAACCATTGGCCAGCTGGAACCCTGTTTGGGCAAACCTGCATTATTGGGATGACCTGGTTAAAACGGCTAAACAATCGCCTAAAATAAGTGATAAAGTTAAAGTTTTTTTAAAACCTCCCGGATGGTTTCCTTCACATTTAGGTGGGTTTCAGTCTGCGCCTGAAATTAATCCGCTAACTTATCAAAAATATAATCCGGGTTATCAAAGCAAGTTAACGGGTTATGTGCTTATACAGTTTTTAGTAGCATTGGCCGCGGGTTCTGTTCTATTGTTCTCCTATCATAAAATGGAAACCATCGCCGTAGTATCGGGATCTTTTTTTACGATATTGACCTTAATCACCTGTGGTGCTTTGTTAGAGCAGAAAGCATGGCAAATTAAGTTCGAATATTTCAGGCTGATATTTAGCGTTTTGTTAGTGTTGGTTTTTAAAATCGCTGTCGGGTATCAAGTAATTTTTGTGGCTATCCAGTTAATATCCGTAATTTGGTTCTTTAATTTGCAAAAGGCAAATCCTAATCCCAATGAAGACTAAGTTATTTTCATTTATTTTTTTACTGGTATTTGTAATTCAACTCTATGCTGAGTATACCAATAATGCCGGCTTGCGTACCTTTTCTAAACCGTTAATTGTGATGGTACTTCTGGTATGGCTTTATGTGGGTACAAACTTGAAAGGCCGTTTCCATAAAAGGATTTTTACCGGGTTAATTTTTGCATGGGCAGGAGATATATTACTGATGTTGCAAAACGGCAGGACAAGTTTTTTTATCTTCGGTTTGGTCGCTTTTCTAGTTTGCCACATCTTTTATATCAGGGCCTTTACACTCGATCATAAATCCAACCCAAGCCATAAAACGCCATATTTTCTGTGGGCAGTAGGCGCTTTTGCTATTTTTTGTTCAGGTTTGTTTTTCTATTTACAACCGCACCTTGGCATTATGCAGTTTCCGGTTTTAATGTATGCCATAATCATCTGTGTGATGGCCTTAATGGCTGTTAACCGTTACGGGAAAGTGAATATTTTTAGCTTTAAACTTATTCTTTATGGTTCCCTGTTTTTCTTGCTGTCTGACAGTGTTTTAGCTATGAATAAATTTGCGCAGCCTATTCCACAGGGCGGTGCGCTGATTATGGCTACTTACATGATTGCCCAGTATTTGATTGTTTATGGCACTATTGAGAGAAAGTTGGTGGTAACGAGGACGGAAGTATAGTTTGTTGTTTTTTTGAAAAGCATGGTTCTGTGCTAATCGGTTGCTGTAGTCCTGCTATCGTTCCAATCTTTTTAATCAGGTACAGTCAGTGCATTGAATACGGAGGGAGCGTATCGGTTACAGATGCTTTTCCGAAAGTCGGGACAGGCTGTGCCTCAGTATGATAGTGTAATTATGGTCGCTGCAAATTAAAAAGGATTTCCACTTTATCAGGTTTATAAAACTCAAGGCAGTAGAGGACATAAAAATATACATCATTACCTGAACCTTCAATCTGATCACCCTCTACCTTCCACCTTTTTTTTCCTTATCCAAAACCGTGAAAACCTGCACTAGCCGTTCTCCATTCTCATCCACTAGTGTTAGAGTATGTTTGCCCGGCGGTGGACTAATGGCCAATTGGTGAAAATTAGTCGTTGTAGCTACATATTCATTATCAATATGCCAGTAAATTTTTGAACTCGAATTTCGGTGTGCAGCGTTAATTACAATTTTGCCTCTTGTACCATCTAATTCTAATGGAATGTAGACTATAGCATTATTTTTAGGATAAATCACTTCCATTACACTGTTACCTCCAGATGGGTTACAACCTTCTTTAAAAGGTGGAAGATTTTTATAATCGCTGTTTTTAATTTTATAATAATACTCCATGGCCGGCGGCAAAATAAACCAGCTTTTGTGCTGCATATTGGTTACACTTTCGCACTGATCAGTTACTCTGTAAGTACTTGTTTTATCTAAATGAACCAGTTTATGGTATGGACAAACCATTGTTTTTTCTCCTGAAACCGGAACAAGTTCTTCTACTACATTTGTACAGTATTCTCCTGCCTTGTAACCACTCTGTTTGCAAATTTTAAGTTTTTTGAGTTTGGTGGTGGGCGTTTCGAACCATTTTCCGTTGGGCAATAATCTAAAAATATCAAATAAAACGGGTGCTGCTGCTTCGATACCGACTAAACCTGGTCTTCCTTCACCATCGGCATTGCCTACCCAAACACATACTACATAATTAGGGGTTAAACCTACAGCCCAGGCATCGCGGAAACCGAAACTGGTTCCTGTTTTCCAGGCCACTCTCTGTGATGATGAAAACTGTTCCCATAAACCTTCATCACCAGGACGCATAACCTCTTCCATGGCATTAAAAGTTGCCCAAATGGAACCGTGGTCTAAAAATGAATTGCGTTGCTCATCTTTTTCATCCTTGCTTTCATTTTGGAAATAAGTGGCTGGTTTATAATCATCAGGATTGTAAAGGCCTTTGTAAGTATTAAAATGGTTTAATGTGCGTACCATGCCCATGTAGGTATTGGCCAAATCCCACATGGTTACTTCGCTACCACCTAAAATTAACGACAGGCCATAATGATCTGCCGGTTGGTTTAATGTGCCAATTCCTAATTTCTTAAGCTTGTCGTAAAAACGTTCGTATTTGTATTGCTGCAGCATTTTTACCGCCGGGATGTTTAGGGAGCGGCTCAGTGCTTTATCTGCAGCGATGGCACCATCGTAACCCAGATCGTAATTTTGTGGCGAATAACCTGCTATTTGAGTTGGAATATCTGGGATTAATGTGTGTGGTAATATAAAACCATCATTCATCATGCTGGCATAAAGCAATGGTTTTAAGGTACTGCCCGGGCTGCGCGGCGCTTTAATCATATCAACATGACTTTGCAGATCAGCATTTTCCGGTTGATAGATGTTGCCTACATAACTTACTACGTGGCCTGTTCTGGCATCAAGCACCAGGGCCGAAATATTATTGATGTCGTTGGCCCTATAGCGGTTGTTGTAACGCTTTAATATCGTATTTATCTTTAACTGAATATTTTCGTCCAGTGTGGAGGTAATTCTCGTAGAGTTGATTTTAAGACTTACCCTTTCTGTTTTAAAACGGTTTAATAAGTGTGGCGCATTTTGTGGTAGGGGCATGGGTTTACCCGGAACAGGCTCTAGTTTTGATAAATTAGCTGTAGCCTGATCGATGTAATGAAGTTGGGCAAGTTTGTCTAGTAAATCGTTTCTTTTTTTGATTAGTCTGGTCGAATTTTTACCAGGGTGAACCAAAGACGGGCTGTTAGGAAGAACTGCCAAAGTAGCCATTTCACCCCATGACAATGTTTTGGCATCGCGGCCATAATAGCGCCAGCTAGCTGCTTCTAAACCGACAACATTGCTTCCAAAAGGGGCATTGGCAGCGTACAAACCTAAAATTTCTGCTTTTGAATATTTGAGTTCTAAGCGCAAGGCTAAAATTACTTCCAGGAGCTTTTGCCAAACGGTCCGATCTTGTTTTCTAGAAAGGCGGATTACCTGCATGGTTAAGGTACTTCCGCCACTTACCACACTTTTTGCCCGCCAGTTCTGACGCATAGCCCTGCTCATGGCCAAAATATCTACACCGAAGTGGTTGTAAAACCGTTTATCTTCGAAAGCGATAATACAATCTTTAAATTTTACCGGAACGCTATCGGCCACCGGGAAACGCCACTGTCCATCGCTGGCAATCGCAGCACTCAGTAATTTGCCATTGCTGGCTTCAATTACAAAGGAAGTAGGTGTTTTGAAAAGTTTTGAAGGCAGTGAAAATAAAAACGTCAAAAGCAGGACAATACAGATGAGATCAGAAATGAGAAATGCTTTTGGGATTTTGTTCATTTGTTTTTTGTAATAGAAACCTTACTTATATTCCAAGGTATACATAAAGATTAGATACCGACACATATGATCTTATTCTTTATCAAAACTATAAATGTCACCAGATTTTTCATTGCATTTTCTGAAAAATTGTTTAGGAATTCCGTTTCTGAAATTAACTATTGTTTGTGTCTTCTTATTACATTCTACATCTGAATTTTTAAATATTAATGCTCCATTTTTCAGTTCAGTTGGTAAATCTCTGATTGAATTCAAATAATAATTTCCGATATACTGATTTTTATTGTTAAAAATTAAAATCCGAGAGGTTGCCCTATGTGATAAACCCCAGAGCCATATAGAATTCATGATTTTGAATGTCTGACCGCCTTGTGTTTTAATTTTACCTAAATATTTGAGATGAGTTTCAGTTCCACCACTTTGTGTCCACTTTCCATCTATATAATTTATTGATTATTGCCTGTTCCAAAACATGTTTTTGCATTTTTTTTTCGGCATTTTGGCCACGTACTGGAATTATGAATGAAATAAAGCATACGGTAAAAAGAGTAATTCGTTTATTTGACATAAATATGAAATGGCTCGATGCTAATATCTAAGTGTTTAGTGCATTATTGGCAGCAATGAATATAATTTATTTATGGAAATAAAAACCTCGCAGGTTTCAAAAACCTGCGAGGTTAAATATACCTATTTCACCACCTGCACCCACTTACCAGCTTCTGTAGCCGAAATATCATTATTATACATCGCTTCGCATTGCACAGCTGATAAATAAAATTTACCCAAATAAGAAGCATTAAGTAACACTTTATAAACCAGACTTTCACCTTCTCTTACGTTAAAGTAAGTGAAAACACGGTCGTCTCTTATATCCTGATAAGTAAATGAAGATGAGGCCAAAATACTTTGGTTATCGTTAACACGGGTATTGATTATTTCCCATCCAGATGGAAAAATTTGGGTTAGCGCCATTTGTTCATAATAACCCATCCTGCCAGGATTTTTTACCGTTACTTCTGCGTAGAAATCAGTGCCTTGTTTTAAAATGCTTGGATCTAAAACTTTACCGTTTAATCGTTTGTAAATCACATTCATATCCAAAACCTCAGGTCGGTTAGGTAAGAAGTTGTTCTGACCTGCAACAGGCTGTCCTTCTAAAACCAAACGCACAAACAGTACATTATTTCCATTATTGGTAACTGATGCCGTATTGCCTTTAAAGGTTACAGGCGTACTATTAATGTACTGGTTCGAGCTTACTGGAGCAGTTTTTCCATCCAGAACATATTGGTACTGCAATTTATTTGCGGATTGATTTGAACCGCAGAACTTTGCAATAGCCAATAAACTGTAAGCCGTTGTTTGTGTACTGTACCAGGTATTTTCGCCTAGCTTGGTTGCTAAAGGTTGCAATAAACTGGCTGCTTTTGCTTTCTGACCAAGTAGGGTAAGGGTTTCTAAAATCATTGCCTGATCACGAACATCAGACCCATACGTGCCACCCAGCTGTTTGTAGGCCTGAATAGAAGTATCCAATCCTCTGATCATGTTCTGAGCCACATCATTTTGTCCGGCAAGTTTATATGCTGCTGCCAACCGCCATTTTGCGGCAACAGATAAATATTCAAAAGCTTTTAACCGGTTCATTGCGGCCATCTCTGGTTTTTTGGCCAGCGCCAGCATGTATAAGCGATACGCCTGAGATAAATCGCCACCATAGAAATTATTGCTGTTTGGTGCCCAGTTTGCTGCTTTTGATTTTTGATAACGTAATAAGTCATCCAATAGGCCAACAGGAAGGGTATAACCAGCATTTTGCGCTTCTACCAGGAAATGTCCCGCGTAATTACTTCCCCATTCATCAGCAGTACCTTCGCCAGGCCAGTAAGATAACCCCCCTTCGGTAGTTTGGAAACCTTTGATCCTGTTTATACCTGCTTTGATGTTTTTCTCTGTTGTGGCTTTCTGCTGTTCATTCAACGGACTTAATCTATCGAGGAACAATTGAGGGAAAATACCGGAGGTAGTCTGTTCGATACAACCATGAGGATATTGGATCAGATAGCCTAATCGTTTGCCCAGGTTGATTGCCGGGATAGAGGAAACCTCCAATGATCCGGAGTTAGTGCCTGACATACCGATTGGTAAATAGTTTACCGCCCATTTGGTATGTGGCTGAACCGTCGCCGAAACTACATTGGTTACATAAGGATTTGGATTTCGGATATCCATTTCCACATCGTAAACTGTTTTTTCAGCTCCACTCTGCGCAATTACTTTTACTTTGGCAATACCTACGTTATTCGGTGCTTTTACCTCAAAAGAAGTCATCTGCTCGCCCGTTTGTTTATAGTAAAGCTGCTGTTTATTAGTACCCTGAACAATTAAATTGCTGGCCTGAAGCTGTACGGATACATTTTTAAGGTTGTTCTCTGTGGCAAAAACAGTTACAGGTAATGTAAAACTTTCTCCCGGACCAATTACCCTTGGCAGGGTAGCCAGCACCATTAACGGTTTTTTAACCTGAACCGATTTTTCTGCAAAACCATAAGCCGCATCCTGTCCGGCAACTACCATAGCCCTCACTGCACCGATATATTGAGGCAATTTAAACTTATGTGTTTTGCTTTCGCCTTTACCAATGGTAAATGGCCCCATAAATTTAACTACTGCCTGAAAGCGATTCGCTTTAACTGGATTGAGGTTTTTATTGATGCTTCCGTCACCACCAATGCTTAAAATACGCTCTAAATTTCCACCCCAGGCACCTAAAACATAATCGAACAAATCCCATGTTTTAACACCCAAACCTTCGCGGGCATAAAATGCGCCATGTGGGTCTGGTGTTTTATAACGGGTTAAATCCAGTAAACCTTCGTCAACCAAAGCAATGGTATAAGTCATCGCCTTGCCGTTTTGCTCTCCAACGGTTATGGTGTTTTCTGTTTCAGGTTTAATTTTATCCAACATTTTTATTGTTGGTTTCAAAATGGTTTGCGGATCTTCTACCGAAAGTGGAATGGCACCATACATCCTGATTGGTAAATCGTTCACCGTTTGTGCGTGAGGTTGTAATAGGGTAATATTGGCAAAAACATTCGGTGCCATTTCCTTCTCCGCTTTAAACTTAAATTGCGTTTGTCCGGCTTTGGTATCTACCCAGAAAGTTTTTAAAACGCGGCTTCCATTTTCAATAGAGATTAGTGCCCTCCCGTTTTTATCCGTTGGGATAGTTAAAGTAATATCCTCGCCCACAGTAAATTTCTCTTTATTGGCGGTGAAAGAAAGCATAGAAGCTTCAGTAGGGTTACTGCCTTGCTCGCGCTGCGCCCATCCTGGCCAATCTACATAAACTGATTTTCCGGTAACATGGCCGCCGTTTACATCGCGCACCAAAATCAAGTAACGTCCCCATTCTGGTTCATCAACACGTAAATTCCAGCTTCCTTTGCCATTAAATAAGTTAACCTGATGGCTTTCTACCAGTTTATTATACTGGTTCTGGGTAAAGTTGGCATAAGTATCCTGGTTATCCTGTTCCCACCACCAGCGCCACTGGGTTTTATATAATTCTACGGTAACGGTTTTTGTGCCACTCAATAATTTTCCATCTGTACTTACATTAACAATTTCAATTTTATGTTCTTTTCCGGTAACCAACATACCACTTAAACGATCGCCCTTTTCAGCACGGATGCCTAAATAGCTATTGTACACGTGGTAAGGAATACTGAAATTATCTATACTAAAATTACCGCCCGGTTCGAAAACTTTTGTGGTGAAATTTGCCCTTAATACACCTGGAGCAGTATTATTCTCATTTAAATTGGTATTAATCTGCGCACTACCATTCTGGTTTAAAGTACCTTCGAAAATGGTTTTTACCTGCGATTCGAAGTTAACCGTCGGATTATCGAAACTGAAACCTTCAAAACCCTTAAACTTGGTTTCGGTAGTGTTTAAATTCACATCAACCTTTGCCTTTAAATTTTGAGCTACTGCACCAAACAACCATTTGGCCGATAGGGTAGCGGCAGAAGTGCCTGAGCTTAAATATGCCCTGTTACCAATGTTGAAATCAATTTTTAAACGGTTTGGCATTACCGTTTCAATTTTTAAAGTTTTGGTAAAAGTAGCACCACCTGCTTTAACTTTTGCCATCCAGTTACCAGTAGGAGCAGTACTTTCAGTAGCAGTTTTGAAAGTGTAAAATCCATTTGTGGGTTTACCATTGATCAGGCGTTTATATAGCTGTCCTTTTGGATTGTAAAACTCCATGGTTACCGGGTAATTGGCTGGTAGCTTTTTAAGTTTATCTTCCAGAACGAAGGAAACAAACAAACTATCGCCAGGGCGCCAAACACCGCGTTCGCCATAAATAAAACCTTTCAGGCCACTTTGAACCACATCACCACCTACATCGAAACGGCTTAACGGAAGTGAACTTCCATCATCCAGTTTAAGGTATCCTCTTTCAGAGCCATTCTTGGCAATTAATAAGAAAGGCTGACGTTTTAGATCAAATTTTGCAAAACCATCACCATCGGTTTTAGTGGTAAATATAATCTGTTTCTGGTAATCCATCAGCTCCAGGTTAACCCCGCTCAATGGTTTTGCAGTCAATAAATCCGTTGCGATAATCAGCATGGAATTATCATTTCCTCTTTTGGCCACTAAACCAATATTTGAAGCTATTAAGTTTCGGCTCGCCCAACGTTGGTTGGTGTAGAACGAAGGAGTACAAGGATTATCCTTATCATTCCACCTGTAATTTGATGGATAATAATTGTTGTAGCGCTGCCAGAAATCGTCATCCTCATCAATCTTTTCGCCATAGCCCTCATCATCTCCATATTCGCTTTCTTCATCGTTGCCGTCACCTTTTTCCACTCCGGCTTTGCAATTGTAGGCATTGTATTCCTGTCTGAAGGCGATGGTAACACGGTACATGGCACCAGGTTCTGTTCGGATCATTTTATCCAGATCAAGTGTAAAACGGTTCTTTTTGTGCAGGTTTAGTGCTTTATCTTCATCTAAACGTACAGTTTTCTGTAAAATAGGTTTCGCCACCCTGCGCAGTTCGTTACCATCTTTGTAACTATTGGTTTGGAAAAACTGCGGGATATTATTTTCGTAAATTTTAATTACCGTTACATCAACTGCTTTTAAATTAATCGCTTCGAAAGGTAAAACCAGTTTGCCTGAGTTTGGTAAAATGGTACCTGCGCCTGCAATGGTAACCGATGGTAGTTTATCTTCAAAAACAAGATTGGCTACTTTACCGGTGGTTAGCTTTTTGGCGTTGATATTTTCGACCCCTGCATTTACACTTAAGGCATAATTGCCTTTTAATTCTTCAGGAGCGTACACTTTAACCTGACTGGCATCAATGGTATATCTCACATCGCTTAGGTTGCCCAGCGTAATCATACCGGTTAAATCCTGCCCTACACCAATTGGTTCCGAAAATTGTACCAGGGCATAATCTTCTTCTCCCTGGATGGCTTTCATGTCCAGTATCTCGAATTTATTTATCGACGGAACGCGTACCTCCACTTCTCCTTTTTGATCGGCATCAATGGCATCACCATCCCATTCTAATTTTAGATTTTGGTCGTTACCTGTTTTTTTTATGCTATCGATGGTAAATTTTGAAGTATTTTTAGCCGGATTATGCTGCCATTTGATTTTTAATTTCTGATCAAAATCCAATGAAAGTGTTTTTTCAATTTTACTCGTTTCTTCAACGTCAGCGGTAGCTACTTCACCTGTAAGTTTCATATAGTCAAGGGAAGTATTGTTTTGCGAAACCAATCCGTTTTGAGAAAGCATGATACCCGGGGTGATTACTTTAAACTCAAAGTCGAAATCTTCGAGTCCTTTTTCGGTTTCAGAAACTTCTGATAATTTGAAAGTCGCTTCGTAATTTTTGCCAGGTTTAAGGTTTTCATCAGGCCTGAACTCTACCGTTTGCGGATCGATCCAATAGGTTTTTCCTGAAATGGAAGGGGAGAAGTCGAAAAGTTCGCGTGAGTCGGCTTTGCCTAAATCCTGCATGCCCGTAGCAGCATTGGCCAGGTGGACGCGGATAAAACTCTTTTTCGAAATGGTTCCGGAAGTATAGGCTTCGATATACTTTGCGTAAGCCTGGTTTTCTTCGTGGTTTTTCTTCTTCCTGTTAAAATAAATAAACACGATTGCAGCTATTGAAATAGCAAGCAAACCGATAAAAATAAATTTCTTTTTTGAGGACGATTGATAGGTAGATGGTTGTTCCATGAATGAAATTCGTTAAGATAAATTGGAGTATAATGTTGCGGTTGCCACAATTGCTATGCCGTAATTGGCATGATTAAACCTAAAACCCGCTATTCCATCTGAAAATTAACTAAAATCGACGTTAAAAGAAATAATGTTGAAAATTAAAGCGAATGGTTTGCTCATTTGCATGGATTTGGATAAGTTTACAGGATCAACCCAATACAACCAGATATGATCAGGAAACTCTTAATTTTTTCGTGTTTATTAATTTCTACACATTTTTGTTTTGCGCAGAAAGCTGAAGTAGAAAATGCAGTTACCCAATTAACTAAACTGATGGTTACACCTGATAGCGCCGCTTTGGATAAAATTGTGCTGAATAATTTGAGTTATGGTCACTCTAGCGGGAAAATTCAAACCAAACAGGAGTTTTTACATTCTTTACTTTCCGGCGAATCTGATTTTGTAGATATCAATTTAACGGATCAATCGGTTATTATTCAGAATAAAACGGCCTTGGTTAGACATACTTTGAATGCTAAAACGAATGATAAAAACGTTCCAGGAAATGTAAAACTGTATATTCTTTTAATCTGGAGTAAAGAAAAATCAGGCTGGAAATTGCTTGGCAGACAAGCGGTTAAAGTACCTTAGTTGAGTTTGGAGTTTGGAGTTTTCAGTTCTGGATGCAGAACCCGGAATACGGTTAAGGTGCCTTAGGTTAGGTTGCAGTTTTAAGTTTTGGATGTAGAACTAGTGGAAGTAGTAAAGTTATATACTTAGAATCTATGAGGGATAACTCCGAACTCACCACTCCAAACCCCCAACTTATTTAATCATCACCCCCGGTCTATTCACCAACGGGATTTTAATCAGATTGGAATCGATAATGCTTTCCGGCAGGAAAATAAACTTTTTGTCGTAAATGGTGCTGCCGATGTAATAACTAAGCCAGTATTCGTTGGTTAAACCAAAAACTTCAGGATCTATAGCTTCTACTCCGGCAAAGGAATTGGCCTCCATATCGCCAACGAAATGTCTTAAAACTGAAGTTTTTACCGGCTTGCCATCTTTTTCTCCATAACCTTTTGAGCTGATCAATACGTTGGTAATTGACTCATTTTTTAAATTAACAAGGTAAACCGTCCAGCTGCTGGCTTCTGGCGTTTCGCCCATTAATACCACAGCCATTGCAATATCTTCAACTGTATTTTCTGGTAAATCTGCCTTCAATTGGGTTAACTGTTTAAATTGTTTAATCGTACGGTGTAAATTAATGAATTTCGAATGATAGGATTATTGAATAGTAATCCTATCATCCTAAAATCCTAGCTTTATTTCTTCTTTGCTACTGCCTTTTTAGCGGGTGCTGCTTTTTTCTTTGCAGGAGCCTTTTTCTTTGTTTCGAAAGCATTTGGCACCTGTTCTACAATCATTTTCTTCACCACTTCTAAATCAATATCAACCAGCTCTTCTGGTGTATATTTTTGTTTGGTAGCCTCGTTGTATCTCAATTTAAGCATCAATTTGCCAAAACGGATAAACGGTCCCCACCGGCCATTTTCAATAGAAATTTTTTCAGCATCCCAGGTTTTAATAAAGCGGTTGGCTTCTTTTTCTACTTTTTTGCTGATTAAAGTATTAATATCTTCCTGTGATAAATTGTCGAAATCATATCCTTTTGCAGGTATATTAATAAACAGGTCGTTCCATTTAATAAAAGGACCGAAACGGCCTTTACCTTTTGTTACTCCTAAACCTTCGTAATGTGCAATTGGCGCATCATCATCCATTTTCTGTTTGATAATTTCAACCGCTCTATCATAAGTTACCGATAAAGGTTCCTCATTTTTAGGAAGTGAAATGAAACTTTCGCCCCATTTAACATAAGGCCCGAAGCGGCCTACGCCAATCATTACCTCTTTACCTTCAAAATCAGGTAATTGGAAAGGAAGTTTAAACAATTCCAATGCATCATCTAAAGTAATGGTAGCCACCGATTGATTACGCATTAAACTGGCATAACGTGGTTTTTCTTCTTCATCAAGCTCACCTATCTGAACCAATGGTCCAAATTTACCTACTTTAGTGTATACATTTTTACCTGTTGCAGGATCTAAGCCCAATAAACGCTCACCTGTAGCGCGTTCAGCGGTTTCTAAGGTAGTTTCTACTTCGCTATGGAAAGGATTATAAAAAGAGTGCAGCATTTTGGTCCACTCCTGTAAACCTTGCGCAATTTCGTCAAATTCCTTTTCCACTTTAGCGGTAAAGTTAAAATCTACAATACCTTTAAAATGTTCCACTAAGAAATCGTTTACCACCTCACCAATATCGGTAGGGAAGAGTTTCGATTTTTCTGCCCCGGTAATTTCCGATTTAATTTCTTTTTTTACCTGCCCATCGGCTAAAACAAGAGAAGTAAATTTACGTGGTTTACCATCCCTGTCTTCCTTTACCACATAACCACGGTTTTGTACCGTAGAAATGGTCGGTGCATAAGTAGATGGACGGCCTATGCCCAGTTCTTCTAGTTTTTTAACCAAACTGGCCTCTGTATATCTTGCTGGCGGACGTGAGTAACGTTCCGTAGCTTGCATTTCTTTTAAAAATAATTCTTGCCCTTTGGCTAAAGGAGGCAGAATGGCACCACCTTCTTTTTCTTCAGTTTCTTCATCGTCAGTCGATTCTAGATAAACTTTTAAGAAACCATCGAATTTTAATACTTCACCTTCAGCCACCAAATGCTCTTTTCGGGTTGAAGCTGTGATTTGAGCAGTGGTTTTTTCGAATAATGCTTCGCTCATCTGCGAGGCAATAGCACGTTTCCAGATCAGGTCGTACAAACGTTTCTCTGAAATATCCCCGTCTACAGTGTGTCTGTCGAAATAAGTAGGGCGGATGGCTTCGTGAGCCTCTTGTGCACCAGCTGATTTGGTTTTATAAACGCGGTGTTGGTGGTATTTATCTCCATAAGCAGATTTAATCTCTGCAGCAGCAGCATTTAAAGCCGTTTCTGATAAGTTTAAAGAGTCTGTTCTCATGTAGGTAATCTTACCTGCTTCGTACAGTCTTTGTGCCACCTGCATGGTTCTGGCCACCGAAAAACCTAATTTTCTCGAAGCTTCCTGCTGCAGGGTTGAAGTAGTAAAAGGAGCAGCCGGATTGCGTTTTGCAGGGCGCGTTTCTAAACTCGTAATATCGAATTTAGCATTTATACAGTCCTGAAGATATTTTTCTGCATCTGCTTCGCTTTCAAAACGTTGTGGCAATTCTGCCTTAACCATTTCTTTTCCTTTACCTGTAGAAAATTGTGCGGTAATTTTATAGGCAGCAGCTGCATTAAAGTTTAAAACTTCTCTTTCTCTGTCTACAATTAAACGTACTGCAACAGATTGTACACGACCTGCAGAAAGTGATGGTTTTACTTTTTTCCATAAAACGGGAGAAAGTTCGAAACCCACCAATCTATCCAATACACGGCGAGCCTGTTGTGCATTTACTAAATTATAATCAATTCCACGTGGACTTTCAATCGCTTTTAAAATGGCGGGTTTGGTAATCTCATGAAAAACAATACGTTTTGTTTTCTCTACTTTCAGGCCTAAAGTTTCGAATAGGTGCCAGGAAATGGCTTCTCCCTCACGGTCCTCATCGGATGCCAGCCATACCATTTCGGCTTCCTTAGCTAGTTTTTTCAATTCGGCAACCACATTTTTCTTGTCGGCGGGTACCTCGTAGGTTTGGGCAAAATTATTTTTAATATCAATCGCCATATCTCCTTTCACTAAATCCCTGATATGGCCATAGCTTGATTTCACCAGGAAATCTTTTCCCAGGTATCCTTCTATAGTTTTAGCTTTTGCGGGTGACTCGACGATTAATAAATTTTTGGCCATGAAATACGTTTTTGTGCAAATAAAGCTATAATTAAAGCATAAATCCAAACCTGAGTGGATTTTTATACGATTTTTTTATTAAATGTTATTAAACTATGTTGGTTTATCAGGTGATTTTAATCGGGTTTTAATCTTCTGTATAAGACCTCGCAGGTTTTTAAAACCTGCAAGGTTTATATGGGGAGCAACCAGTTCCTTGGTAATATATTGTTTTGGAAAGGCTAGGTTCTGTTATAGTGGCGGCGAGCAGTCCTGCTATCGCTTCAAGTCCTCGCTGCGCTCCGGGCTTTCCGCTTTATCAGGTTTATAAACAGGGGTTCGGTTAATTCCATCTTACCTTTTACATCTTCCATTACATAATTTACAGCCACATTACATCAAAGCAACCGATTTGTACTTATATTCGTATATAAAATAAAAACGACGATGATCAGCACAATTCTAATCTTATTAAACTTATTGGTGTCGCCACCAAAAAATGTTTACGATTTCAGCTTTAAAACCATTGATGGTAAGGAAATCAAACTTTCTAAATTTAAAGGCAAAAAAATCTTAATTGTTAACACAGCATCTAAATGCGGTTTTACGCCACAGTATGAAGATCTGGAAAAACTTCAGAAACAATATGGCAACAAAGTCGTGTTGATCGGATTTCCGGCAGGTAATTTTGGTGGACAGGAATTTTCTACCAATGCCGAGATTAAAGAATTTTGTACCGGAAAATATAATGTTTCGTTTTTGCTGGCCGAAAAAAGCAGCGTTAAAGGAGATGACATCAGTCCGTTGTTTAAATATTTAACCTCGCAAACCAATACCGAAGAGCAAGGTGATATTAAATGGAATTTTGAGAAATTTTTGATTAACGAAAAAGGAGAGTTGGTACACCGTTTCCGTTCTAAAACAAAACCTACAGACGAAGTGATTGTTAAAAACCTGTAGAAAGGTATAAAATGGAAAATGTAAGAGGTAACATGGAATAATCTTTTGCTTCTTCAAATATTAAAAGGTAAAGTGGTTTAGCCATTTTGCCTTTTTTTATGCATTATAGATTAGCTGATTGGAAAATTTTGGGCAAGAGAAAGGGGCTTAAATCCATAAGCCCCAATTAAACCAAACAAACTATTTATGAAGTGTATATATAACCCCTGTATAAATAAAATGTTTTCGGAAAATTGAAATTATTTTAATTTTTTAGATCAAACTATATGCTTTTTGGGCTCGATATGCATCAAACACTTAAAATAAATGGCTTTGTAACAAAAAGGCAGTTTATTTTTGACTTTTGGATGTTAAAACAGGTTAAGCTGTTCAGGTTGATAAAGGCTGGGATCAAATGTATAGGAAGCTGTTGTATTTTGATTGACTCCAACATAATAAAGTTCGGTTTCTTCATATCTTGAAGCTACTTTTACAAAAGTATCACCCGCAACACTTTTAAATAAACTTTCAACCAGTTCCGGATCGTTATTGTCTTTCGATAAATGGCTCAATAACAAGTGGCTCATGTATTCAGGTTTATGGTTCATGAAAAGCTCCAAAGCCTGCGTGTTGCTTAAGTGACCGTGACCGCCCATAATCCTTCGTTTCAAGAAATAAGGATAACGGCCATTCTGCAACATGTCGGTATCGTAATTTGCTTCTAAAAATGCGGCGTGGCAATTTTTAAAGTGCGTAATCAAGCGGTCGCATACTGCACCAATATCGGTAAATACCCCAACCCTAACATCATTACATTCTACCGTGAAACTGTAAGGATCTGCAGCGTCATGGAATTTAGAAAATGCGGAGATTTTTAAATTTCCAATCTGGATATTTTGGAGGTGGTTTAATGGAAACGTATTATTGGAGTCGAGCAAAAGCCGGCTGTTTTTTAAGGTAGGTGTACTGATGTAAACCGGAAGTTTGTGCTTTTTTGCAAAAACAGCTAAACCTTTAATGTGGTCGCTGTGTTCGTGAGAGATAAAAATTGCCTTCACCTTATTTACTGATAAGCCAAGGCGTTCCATCCGCTTTTCCACTTCTTTGCAGGTGAGGCCAACATCAACCAAAACGGCTTCGTTATCGTTCCCCACATAGTAACAGTTACCGTTACTCCCCGAATTTATTGATGTAAAATATAATGCCATATTCTCCTGCAAGATAAGGCTTATTTGGCGAACGAAAAAGTAAAACTATATTCTTGTTCCATTGTGTTCTACCAGGCGCGAAAGGAGTGGGAGGAAAGCCTGTATCAGGTTGATCTCTTCAGAAGAAAATATTTTTTCCAACGTTTGTGCCAGCCATTCTTCTTTAATTTTTCTACTGGCAATAATGTGTTTTTCGCCCAGTTTGGTTAAACCGATAAATATTTTACGTTTATCTTCTTTGCTTGGAAAACGCTCCACACATTTTGCATCAAATAAACGGTTAATGATCTGCGAAATGGCCTGTTTAGATACCCTTTCCATATCAGCAAGCTCTGTCGATAACATTTTACCGTGTTGTTCGAGCAGCGACATGGTTAACAGCTCGGCATTGCTAAACTCCGAACTTACGTTCTGTCTGCGCAACTGGCGGGTTAGCCGGGTAACTGTGCTTCTTAATCTGGCTGCAATCTCTTGTGTTTGAGTGGGCATATTAATGGTAAATAAACTTTACAAATATAAGCTTTTATTTTTTATCAAAACTCAATATAATTTCATGAAATCTTTAATTTATGATTTTAAAGTGATAAAAGTAAGGTTTTTTGGTTTTAAGGTTTGGGTAAATTTTTCTAACTTTGTAAAGTTACTTTACTATTTTAAACATGAGTATTTTTCGTTCGCTAAGGCATTATAATTACAGGTTATTTTTCACAGGTCAGGCTATTTCATTAATTGGTACATGGATGCAGCGTGTGGCCATCAGCTGGTTGGTTTACCGTTTAACAGGTTCGGCTTTTTTATTGGGGCTGATTACTTTTTTAAGTTTAATTCCTTCATTGGTGCTTGCACCTTATGCGGGGAGCTATGTTGACAGGCATAACAAGTATAAAATTTTGTTGATTACCCAGGTCATCCTGATGTTACAGGCAGGTGCACTGGCTTTAATGATCTGGTTTAAAGTATACGATATGTTCTGGATCGCGGCGCTCTCGCTGGTTCAGGGATTAGTGAATGCCTTTGACGTGACGGCAAGACAATCGTTAATGGTAAATTTAATTGATGATAAAGAAGATTTACCAAATGCGATTGCACTTAACTCTTCGATGTTTAATGCGGCAAGGCTGATCGGGCCGGCACTGGCAGGGGTAATTTTGAGTACTTTGGGTGAGGATATCTGTTTTCTGATCAACTTTGTCAGTTTTATCGCGGTGCTGGGCTGTATGGTGATGATGAAATTAAAACTGACTGAGCATCAAAAATCTAAAGAAAATATCTGGATTGATCTTAAAAAGGGTTATGATTATTTGAAATCATCTCCTGATCTGGCCTCTATGGTGCTGATGATGGCTGCTTCGAGTTTATTAGTCATTCCATTTACCACTTTACTTCCTGTGTTTGCGAAAGATATATTTAACGGTAATGCAACAACTTTTGGCTGGTTTGAAAGTGCGGCCGGATTTGGGGCGTTTTTTGGAGCGATTTATATGGCCACTTTAAAAGCAGGGCAGAGCCTGCAGAAAATCGTGATGATGTCGGGGATTTTATTGGCCATATCAGTAGTTGCACTGGCCATATCTCCATCATTAATATTGGCTTTAATCTGTACCGGATTAGCGGCACTGGGTTTAATGGCACAAACTTCATCTATTAATACTTATCTGCAAACGCACGCTGATGATGTGATGAGGGGCAGGACCTTAAGTTATTATATCATGGCCTATCAGGGGGTATTGCCGATCGGAAGTTTATTAATGGGGTATTTGGCACATCTTTTCGGCACGCAAGTAGTGGTGGCATTTGAGGGGGTTGCCGGTTTATTAATTGTAGCAGCATTTGTGTATAATGAAAACCGTCGCAATCAGTTGAAGAATAAGTTTTCATTATTTGGTAGTTAGACCATAAGGTAAGTTTATTTTGATTTTCTTAACTGTCTTAACTTCTTAATGCCGGATAATTATAATAAGGTTTTTGTCATCATTAAGGAGTTAAGAGACATTAAGATTTGGTGCATAGTTTTTCCCACAGATTGCGCAGAAAACAAATACTTTAATGGAATAGTTTAAAACGCCATACGCAAGGCGCTCATCGCTTTAACCGTGCACAATCAACTTACAATCTACCATTACTTTCTGATAATTCTGGATGTCGATTTCTTTATTGATTAGCTGAAGCAATAGCTTTATTGCGTTTTCGCCTACCGATTCAGGATTTTCTTCTATTGAGGCAATAGGTGGAGAATCGAGGTAGCTGATAAACGAGGTATTGCCAAAACCGATACACTCGATTTCGTTAAATTTAGGATGGTTGATCGATCTCAGGTATTTGATGGCATCGAATAAAATAGGCTCTTTAAAAGCAACAAGAGCTGTTGGCATATTTTCCGGGTTGGCAAATAAGTTCTTAATTGCCGAAACTGTATTTTCTTTATCAAAATCGGTATAAGCCACTAATTCAGCTGAAAAAGGCACCTGGTTATCTTTTAATGCATTAATATAACCGTTAAAGCGATCATGTGTAAAATTGATCATTTTCGGTCCGCCTAAATAAGCGATTTTCTTATGACCTCTGTCGATCAAAAATTTGGTGGCCTGGTAACATCCCTGGAAGGTATTGCCCAATACTTTATGGCAGCTTAAATTGAAGCTCGGATTACGGGTATAATAAACTACCGGGATACCCATGTTTTCGAACTGATCCAGATGGGCAAAATCCTGTGTATGTTTCGATATCGCTACGATTAAACCGTCAACACGGCTTCTGAGCAACATATTTGCAGATTGTATTTCTTTTTCCAGGTCATCATGCGATTGACTGATGATCACATTATATCCGTTTTGTGTAGCAAACTGCTCTACGCCATAAATGCTGCGTGTAAAAAAATGATCTAAAAGGTTGGGTAAGATAATACCAATAATACGCGATTTTTTTTCCTTTAAGTTAATGGCCGATTTATTTGGGGTAAAATGCAGATCGCGGGCCATTTCCTGTACCCGCTTCTTAGTGTACTCGTTAATGGTGGGGTAGTTATTAAGGGCTTTTGATACTGTTGATACTGACATCTTTAACTTTTCAGCCAAGAACTTGAGTGTAACAGGGGTGTTGTTCGTCATCTTTTCCAATCTCAATGCATAGTTAAGAAAAAAAATGGAATTATTTCAAACGTTTGAAATGTAGTTTCAATCGATTTTATTGCCTTTTGGACTATTTTAAAACGTTTTAATCTTTTTAGCTTTTCTAAATTCGTTACCACTAACACAAACTAACCAAATAAACATGATGAAATCATCTCACACTTGCTTCAGTTTAAAAAGGGCTATTACAGAAGTATCAAGATTAGATGGAGGAACGAATTTCGCTTTGCCTCCAAAATGTTACGCTTTTAAAACAAAATCGTACAATCCCCAGGATGCTTAAAGCAAACTAAACCCTGTCTTCTTCTACCACGCCGATCTGACTCCCGAAAGGCAATATGATATACACATTTTGAATGGACTTAATGGATTTACCCATGTAAATCTACCTGTCTGACTATTACCTAAACATTAAATTTTAACCGGATAGATTTAGTTTTTTATAACAATTATGGATAGACTTTACAATTTGAAGAAGACTTTTACCTGCATTGGATTTGAGAAAATTCAATGGGCTGGAGTGCTTTATACCTTAACTTTCTTTTTTCTGATCAGCTCTTCCTTTACTGCTTATGCACAGGGTACTGTAACCGGTACGGTAAAAGATAGTAAAGGAATTACCTTGCCAGGCGTAAGTGTAAGGGTTAAAGGCACCACAATAGGAGCAGTAACCGATAATGACGGTAAATTTTCAATTAAGGCTGCAGAAAATGCGACATTAAGCTTTACCTATATTGGATACATTAACAAAGAGGTTGCTGTAAATAGCAAAAGTAGCTTAACCATTGTGCTCGAAGATAATTCTCAGGGTTTGGATGAAGTAGTAGTGGTTGGTTATGGTGCACAGAAAAAATCTACCTTAACCGGAGCCATAGCACAAATCAACTCTGAAGAGATCATGAAGTCGCCTACGCCAAACCCAACCAATAGTTTAATAGGTCGTTTGCCGGGTTTATTGGCCGTACAAACCAGTGGCCAGCCGGGTGCAGATGGTGCCCAGTTAAAAGTTAGGGGGGTAGCCACTTATGGTGCTAATAATGCTGCTATTGTAGTGGTTGATGGGGTTGAACGTCCGAGTTTCTCTGATGTGGATGCCAGCGAAATTGAAACCATTACGGTATTAAAAGATGCAGCTTCTACAGCCATTTATGGTATCCGTGGTGCCAATGGTATTATTGTGGTAACAACCAAACAAGGTAAAATTGGTGCGCCAAAAGTTACTTATACAGGCAATTATGCGCTGCAAACCTATACTGGTTTGGCTATTGGCCTTCCGGCTTTGGAAAGTGCCACTTTATTAAATCAATCTTACCTGAATGATGGTAAACCTGCATTTTTTACTGATGCGGAGATACAGAAATTCAGGGATAAATCAGACCCGATCGGTTATCCTGATGTGCAATGGTTTGATTATTTAACCAAAAAATATTATTCACAAACACAGCACAACATCAACATCACCGGTGGAACAAAAATTGCGAAATATTTTGTTTCAGCTGGTTATGCTTTTCAGGACGGGATTTTCAAGAAGTTCGATTCGCCTTATGGTATTAATACAGTTCCAAATTATAACCGTTATAATTTCCGTTCGAACGTAGATTTAACCCTGAATAAAGACTTTACCGTTGGGATTAAATTAGGCGGGCGTTTTGCCGATCGTTATCAGCCTGCAGGTTTAAGGTCTTCTTCTGCATTCTCTTACGATACGATTGAAGGGATGATTTCGCGTATTCTGCAGGTTCCGGCTTACGCCTATCCGGTAACTTTACCTGATGGGAGGATAACGGCCAACCCGAATGTGGGTACCAATATCTGGAATCCTTATGCGGTTTTAACACGTTTTGGAACACGTAATGATGATAATAACACGATTGAAAGTACATTTAACCTGAATTATAAATTAGGTTTCATTACTAAGGGATTAGGCTTTAAAACAGTATTTGGTTACGATTCTTATTATAACAATACCGAAAGAAGAAATGCCAACTGGGCTGCTTATGTGTATAATCCGGCTACTGGCGAAGCAACTTTATCAACTGATACGCGTAACCGTGATGAGCCTTTAGGTGCCGTACAAGATGGCGGTGTAACTGAAGGCAGTACCAATATGAATCTACAAGCGGGCTTTGATTATAACCGCGATTTTGGAAAACACAATGTTAGTGCCTTATTACTGGGTACAAGGCAGTTGATTAAATCAACAGGTACTACCGCATTTACCGCACCTCCAAAAGCATCACAAGGTATTGCCAGCCGCGTAGCCTATAATTATAACGAACGTTATTTTGCGGAGTTCAATGCTTCTTACAATGGGTCAGAAAATTTTGCCCAGGGCTTGCGTTATGGTTTCTTCCCGGCAGTATCGGCAGGGTGGACGCTAACCAATGAGCCCTTCTGGAAAAAGAATGATATTCTATCTTATTTAAAAATCAGGGGTAGTTATGGTTTAGTTGGTAACGACAGGATTTCGGATAGCCGTTTCTTGTTCTTAACCAGTTATTCTACTTATACCACTACCACAGCCGGTGGTCAGGTAGCCCCATTCGGAAATCCAAATTCCATTACCAATTATCCAACCATTCTGATCAGGGATCCACAGTTTTTTGGTGCAACCGGAAATGATCTGGGAAACCCGATAGTAACATGGGAAACCGGCACTAAACGTAACATAGGTTTTGAAGCGCGTTTATTTAAAGATAACTTAAGAGTAACAGTTGATTTATTCGACGAAACCAGAAGAGATATCTTAACGCCATCTTTAAGTGGCTCTGCCCTTTATGGACATACCTATCCAAATTTCAACAAAGGAATCGTTTACAACAAAGGTTACGAGGTTGAGCTTGATTATCAAAAACAGGTTGGAAGTGTAACGCTTGGCCTTAATGCCCAGTTGAGTTATGCTAAAAACAGAATTGTAGAAAATGATGAACCAGATGGTTTACCTCCTTCGCTGGTAAGAAAAGGAACCAGTGTTGGCCAGTTTTTTGGATATGCAACAGATGGTTTCTTCCAATCAGCGGCCGATATTGCCGCTTCTCCAAAATTACAGGGTTATTCACCGATCCCGGGAGATTTAAAATTTAAAGATTTAGATGGTGATGGTATTATTACCAGTTTAGATCAAAAAGCTATTGGCCATACCAATACTCCTGAGTACGTGTATAGCTTTAGTCCACGTGTTTTGTACAAAGGATTTTCGCTTTCTGTATTATTTCAGGGCGTTGGAAATGTAAGTTCAAATGTGATTCTGAACGAACAGAATAACGGGCAGCAAATGTATCCTTTTATGCTCGATTCCTGGACACCTGCAACTGCAGCAACCGCAACCTGGCCGGTTATACATGCACGAGGAACAGCATCTTTAAACTATGCTTTAAACGATTTCACTTTACAGAATTCTTCTTATTTAAAAATCAGAAACGTAGAATTTGCGTGGAACTTACCTAAAGAGTGGGCCACAGCATTGAAGTTAAGCAATGTGAGGGTTTTTGTACAGGGGCAGAATCTTTACACCTGGACGAAGTATAAATTTTATACAGATCCTGAAAACGTAAACACCATTAATACTGCATTTCCATTGCAATCGATTTATCCAACATCAAAGGTTTACAATTTTGGTTTAAACGTTCAATTCTAAGACAATGAAAAATTATAAAATATTTACAGCAATTCTTTTATTAACACTCATCTCTTTTTCTTGTAAAAAAGATTATTTAGAACGTACGCCAGGGGTTGCCATTAGTGAGGATGAAATTTTTGCAGATCCGGCATTGGCCGCAAGGTTTGCAGATAACGCCTATAATTATGTAATTACCAAATATGTGCGTTTTAACGATCACCGTGGTTGTACTGCTCAGGCTTCTGACGAGGCAGTTTCGGGAAATTCCGAGGGTTCGGTAACTTCCTTAAACAGAGGTTTATACCATGATCATTCTAACGGACCATCTTTAAACGACATTTATGGCGTATGGAAACTGATGTATGCCGGCATTGCGGTAGAAAATAAAATGTTGGCCAGAATAGGAGAGGTACCTCCATCTCCAAATGCTTCCGTTCCAATTTTTGATGCTAAACGTGTAGAAGGCGAAATGCGTTTCCTGCGTGCCTTATCTTATTTTGAGTTAACCAAAAGGTTTGGTGGCGTACCCATTATAGATAAAGTGTATGCGGTTACCGATGATATGAACAGTATACCAAGAAGTTCTTTTGCTCAGGTAACTGATTTTATCCTAAAAGATATTGAAGTTGCACTTACCAAACTGGGCACTGATACGGATTATGGTGCTTCTAATTATGGCCGTCCAACACTTGGTGCTGCGCTGGCATTAAAAGCACGCGTATTATTGTATGCTGCAAGTCCGTTAAATAATCCAAATAACGATAAAACCAAATGGCAGGCTGCTGCTACTGCTGCTGCCGAAGTAATGAAAGGCGTTGATGGTTTGGCTAAACAAGCGTATTCTCTACAGGCCACTTATGGCGATTTGTTAAATCTTCCAAACTCACCAGAATATATCATGATGCGGATTAAAGGACCAACTCCTTTAGCTGGAGAGATGATGCAGGATTTTTCGATGTCGCCTGGTTCCGGTGGTGCTCAGGGACAAATGAATCCTACTCAAAACCACGTAGATATGTACGAAATGGCCAATGGTAAAGCCATAACCGATCCTACTTCCGGTTACGATCCGAAAAACCCTTATTTTAACCGTGAGCCACGTTTTTATAATAACATTATTTATAACGATTTAGCCTGGCAGGGTAGAAAAATCGAAATGTGGACCACCACAGACGCTACCGGTAAAGTATCATACGGTAAAGATTACAGTACAACCATTACGTACACCGCAACGCGTTATTATTGCAAAAAATATTGGCCTGAAGTGTACAGGACTGTTGGCGGAAGTACAACACTACTGAATTACCTGTATTTCCGTTATGGCGAAATATTACTGAATTATGCAGAAGCACAGAACGAGGCTGTTGGACCTGATGCAAGCGTTTATGCACAGCTTGTGGCCCTTCGTAAACGTGCAGGGATTTCCCAGGGTGCAGGTACTTATGGTTATGGACTTAAAGATAACATGACTCAGGATGAAATGCGTATAGCTATCCGCCACGAACGTGCTATAGAGTTGGCTTTTGAAGATCACCGCTGGTACGATATTATGCGCTGGAAAATCGGCTCACAAACCATCGCTATCCCGATGAAAGGTATGGATGTGGTAAAAAATACCAACGGTAGTTTTACCTACACGCCAATAGTGCTTGGCCCAACCTTTCAAAAAAGCTGGACAGAGGCACAAAATCTTTACCCAATCCCCAGAGCAGAGATATATAAAAGTAAAGGAGCCTTAACACAAAATCCAGGCTGGGAATAGTTGATTTAATCATATAACGCTAAAGATTTTCAAAATGAAATTTATAAAATCAAAATATATTATATGTCTCTTATTCATGATGGCAGGAATGCTGAGTGTTTATGGGCAAAAACCTGATGAAAAGTTGACCATAACCGGGAAAGTTGTAGATCAGGATAAAAAACCGCTACCTGGTGTAGCCATTTCCATTCAGGAGGATAAAACCAATAAAGCTGTTTATACTGGTACGGATGGTACTTTTTCAATAGATGCCACCAGCAGCGATGTAATTGTATTTAAGTTTGTGGGGTATGGAACGATATTAAAACCTGCATCAGAGGTAAGTAAAGCCGATGTGATTTTAACCAAATCTTTGGTTGATGCCGGAGATGATGATTTGGTGTATATTCCTTTTGGGGTTAGAAAAAGAAGAGAGATTACCGCAACCATCAGTACCATCAAAGCAGAAAATCTGCCTCAGATCCCATCGTCTTCATTAACCAATGTTTTTACCGGCAGGCTTGCAGGTTTGGCAGTATATCCAAGTGGCTCACAACAACCTGGCTACGATGCATCGAGTTTTTTAGTTAGAGGACGCTCATCTTACAATAGCAACCAGGAACCATTGGTACTGGTAGATGGCATTGAGAGGGATTTTACCTCGATGGATTTAAATGAAATTGAAAGCGTAAGTGTATTAAAAGATGCCGCAACACTGGCCTGGTATGGCATGTATGGTGGTAATGGTGTAATTTATGTAAAAACACGCCGTGGCAGTGCAACTTCTACCAAAGTAAGTTTCGATGCACAAGCCGGTTTACAGGCACCGTTGCAGATTACAGCCCCTTTAGATGCTTATTCTTATGCTACACTTTATAATGAAGCATCGATAAACAGCGGTGGTACAGCAGTTTATGGTCCTGCTTCTTTGCAGGCTTATCAGGATGGTTCTGATCCGATTAAATATCCGAACAACAATTTTGTAAGGGATTTTACAAAAAGAGTAGCGCCAACACAACGTTATGTGGCTTCAGTAACTGGTGGTAATGCATTTATCAAGTATTACACCGTATTAAGTGCTTACCAGCAAGGTGGTTTTTATAAAGGTGGAAATAGCGAAACCTACGATGCCAATACCGATTTTAGCCGTTATAACCTCCGCACCAATTTAGATTTGCACGTAAACAAAAATTTAGATGTAGCTTTAGATATTGGCGGCAGGATTACCACCCTAACTTTTCCAAATGCAGGTACAGGTACTTTTTTAACTGCGGTATATTCTACACCTGCAAATGCTTTCCCTATTTTAAATCCTAACGGATCTTATGGTGGAACATCTGTTTATCAGCAAAGCAATCCACTGGCCATGATGCAATCGAGAGGTGCTAGTACCGATTTAATGCGGAACATGATTGCAACCATCAGTGCCCGCCAAAAAATGGACGGCATTTTAAAAGGTTTATCTGGCGAGGTTTTTTATGCTTATGATATTGCAGGTTTGTATCGCTCAGGTTTTGCTGAAACTTATGCAACCGCAGTACTTAATGCAGATGGTACTTATTCGCCATTTGGTACCGCAAGCAAGGTAAACTACCAGGGGAATGCATTTTCTGGTAACGTTAAAAAAAGTGAGTTCTGGGCTGGTTTAGATTATAACCGTACTTTCGGTAAACACGATATTAAATTCTCAACCAGGGTTTCGAGGGCAAATTTATCTTCTTTCGGAAGTCTGGATGTTCGAAGAGAAGGTTGGTCTAACCGTTTATCGTACAATTTTATACAACGTTATTTTGTTGATGTAACGGCTAATTATTCAGGCTCAGAGAATTTTGCTCCTGGCAAAAGATATGGTTTTTTCCCTGCTGCATCTGCCGGATGGATTATCTCTGATGAGAATTTTATGAAAGGATCCGGCAGTTTCTTAGACCTGTTAAAAATCAGGGGATCTTATGGTTTAGTGGGTAACGATGCCATTGGCGCGGCCAGAAGGTTTGCCTTTAACGATTTCTACAGCAGAAGCACAACCGGTTACAATTTTGGGACTGCTTTTACTGGGGTGAGCGGAACCGGACAACTGGCTTTGGCCAATCCCGATTTAACCTGGGAAAAAGCCTACAAAACCAGTCTTGGTTTCGATGCCAAATTGTTCAAGCAATCATTATCAATCAGTGCCGATTATTTTTACGAAGACAGAAAAGATTTAACTACGGCTTCTTTATTGCCAAGTTTACTCGGTCAGAGTTTAATTTATGTTAATGAAGGAGAAGCTGAATATAAAGGCTTCGAAACGGGTATCAACTATAACAAAAAAATAGGCGCGGTAAACCTGAACGTTTTCGGGAACTTTACCTATAATGTAAGTAAAATCCTTGCCATTAACGAAGGAGCCGGTTTACCCTCATATCAAAAACAACTGGGGCACCCAATTTCGAGTGTGATTTCGCCTGCGGCAACTGCAACTACCGGAGCAGGTTATATTTCTACCATGTTGATATCCAATGGGATCTTCCAATCGCAGGCAGAAATTGATGCTTCACCAAAACAGATGTTATCCGGATCCGTAAAACCTGGGGATATCAAATATGTTGACCAGAATGGTGATGGCCAGATTAACGACCTTGATCGGGTAAGAACCGATTTCAACTTTGTGCCAAAAGCATTCTTTGGTTTTGGTGCTTCAGTGTCAGTTAAAAATTTCGATCTTAATTTCTTGTTTCAGGGCACCAGCGGCCGTTCAATCACTATTCAAAATCTGGTTAACTCGGGTAACGCGAATAATGGTTACTTAAGCCAGTTTAGTGTAGACAGGTGGACGCCAGGCAATACAAATGCTCCTTATCCTAGGTTATTATTAACCGATAGGGGGAACAACACGGCCAACTCAGATTTCTGGATCCGCTCCGGCGATTACATCAGGTTAAAAAATGTTGAATTGGGTTACTCATTATCTCCGGCATTTATCAAAAGGCTAAAAATTTCACAACTCCGTTTTTATGTAGGTGGATTAAACCTGTTAACGTTTGATAAACTTGGCGATTTACCTATCGATCCGGAATTGCCCGAATCGGGATACAATGCTTCATATCCTTATATGAAAATTTATTCACTTGGGTTGAACTTGAAATTTTAAAAGATAAGACAATGAAACCATCATGATTTTACAACTTTCTAATAAGATATGCTTAAAATCATGATAGCTTCATCACCGTTGAAATAAATAAAAAAAAGATGAAAAAAAATATATTTTATCTGGTCCTTGCCTTTGTAACCTTACAGGTAGCTGGATGTAAAAAAGATGACTTTCTTCAGGATGGATCTTTTAGCGGGACTAACGATATTACCGAGGCACAATTATGGGCAAACCCCGATTATGCAAGGAATTTCCTAAACAATGTATATTCTGTTGTTTCTGACCGATATAATCTTGGTGATGGTGCACTACTGGCATCCGGAACTGATGAAGCGGTAAATTCCAACTTAAATGCCTCAATTTCTACACTAAACAATGGTACCTGGAGTCCGGTGAGAACCTTTGATGATGTTTATGTGGATATGTACGTGGGCATCAGAAAAGCAAATATGTTCCTCGAAAAGGTTGATGGTAGTGCCATTGTTCCAATTGATGAAGTATTGCCCGCTAACGTTGCTGAGAACCAAACTTATGCCTCACAAATAGAGCGTTTAAAAGGTCAGGCTTATTTTTTAAGGGCATTTTTCGAATTCGAGTTGCTTAAACGTTACGGAAGTTTTGCCATTGTAACAAAATCCTTAACCATTAACGACAAACTTGATGTACCCCGAAATACTTTCGATCAGTGTGTGGCACAGATTTCTGCAGATTGTGAAGCGGCTATAACCCGGTTGCCACTTTCGCCATCGGAATGGAATACCACCAACCGTGGCAGGGCTACACAAACTTCGGCTATGGCACTAAAATCGAGGATGTTGTTGTATGCAGCCAGTCCGCAATATAACCCAACAAATGATGTTACCAAATGGCAGGCTGCCCTTGATGCAGCCAAAAGGCTGATGGATACCGGTAAACACAATATTTACTCCTCTTATCCCAACATTTGGTTGTGGAATGTCTCAGGAGCAGCCTATAACACAGAAGTTATTTTTGCTACTCAAACGCTTAATACCAATTCCATCGAAAGCACTAATGCACCAATTAGTTATGATGGTGCAACAGGGCGTACCAACCCAACTCAGGAAATGGTGGATGCTTTTGAAATGAAAACAACCGGCAGACCCATTACTGATGCCAGTTCGGGTTATGTAGCCACAAACCCCTATGCCAACCGCGATCCAAGGTTAGCTTTCACCGTGATGTTTAATACCGCCTCGGTACAGCCCGTTGTGGCGGCCAACAATTTTAAAGGGAAACCTGTAGAAACTTTTGTGGGCGGTAAAGATGGCTTAGGACTTAATGTAAATGCCACAAAAACGGGTTATTACATGCGTAAATATTTAAGTGAAAGTGCCGTTTGGACAGGTACAGCAACCAATATCCGCCGTCCGTGGATTTTGTTCAGGTATGCTGAAATTCTCCTGAATTATGCTGAAGCCGTTAACGAAGTACAGGGCATAGCCGGACAAACCGAAGTTTTAAGGGTGTTAAACCTGATCCGTAACAGAACAGGGGTAGCCATGCCGGCATTGCAAACCACCAATGCCGCCGGTAACGGTTATGTAGCGCCGGCAAAAGACGAATTACGCAAAAGGATTCATAGCGAGCGCAGGGTAGAGCTGTGTTTCGAAGAGCATCGCTTTTATGACGTACGCAGGTGGAAAGAAGGAGAAATTACTTTTAATAAACCAGTTACAGGTATGAGAATTACACCATTATCTGCAACTACTTTTACTTATACCCCTTTTACAGTAGAGAATAGAGTATTTGCAGCGAGAAATTATCTTTATCCGATTTCTCAGACCGAATTAAACAAAGCTCCGAGTTTAGGACAAAACCCGGGATATCAATAAAAAACTAGATTTTGCTCAAATTTAGGCGGGCGGTGGAAACACCGTCCGTTAATTAATTGTTAGTTTTGGGAACGATCAATTAATTAATATTAAAACTTAAGTTATGCTGAAAACAACCTATAGCGTATTTTTAATCTGCTTTTCGCTCCTTTCTTCAATCAGTTACGGTCAGGTTACCGCTATACAGAATATCCAGGCCCGTAAAATTCAGAGCCTGAACGGTAAGTGGAACTATATTATAGATCCTTACGAAAACGGTTATTACGATTACCGCCATGAGCCATTCGATCAATCGAAAACAGGAACAGGTGGTTATTTTGATGATAAGGTTCAAAAAGATAAATCAGAACTGATCGAATATGATTTTGATCATTCCCCGCAAATGAATGTTCCCGGCGACTGGAACTCACAATCAGAAAAGCTGGAACTTTATGAAGGCAATGTTTGGTTGCGCAAAAAGTTCGATGCCAAACCCGAAAAAGGGAAAAGATATTTCGTGTATTTCGGTGCCGTAAATTACGAAGCACATGTATACCTGAACGGTAAAAAACTGGGCGTACATAAAGGCGGTTTTACACCTTTCCAGTTTGATGTAACCAATAACTTAAAAGCAGGCGAAAATTCAATCGTACTTAAAGTGGATAACATCCGTAAACAGGATGAAATCCCTACAGTAAACACCGATTGGTGGAATTATGGGGGCATTACCCGTGATGTTTTCCTGGCCGAATTTCCAGAGCATTTCATCAACGATTATAAACTTCAGTTGGTTAAAGGAAACAAAAACCTGTTAAATTTTTCGGTTAAACTGGCCGATGCAACGGCAGGTCAGGAGATTACGTTATCTATCCCGGAGTTAAAATTAGAAAAGAAATATAAAACCGATTCAGAAGGTAAAATTGCTGATGAGTTTACCTGGAATAATTTGAATTTATGGTCGCCGGAAAGCCCGAAACTTTACGCGGTAAACATTAAAACCGACAAAGAAAATATCAATGATAAAATTGGTTTCCGCACCATTCAGGTGGATGGAGACAGTATTTTATTAAATGGTAAATCTGTTTTCTTAAGGGGGATTTCGCTACATGATGAAAATCCATTGTTGGCTGGCCGTTTACGTTCAGAAGGCGACATGCGCATGATGCTGCAATGGGCAAAAGACATGAACTGTAATTACGTTCGCCTGGCACATTATCCGCACAACGAAGAAATGATCCGTCTGGCCGATGAAATGGGTTTATTGGTTTGGGCCGAAGTTCCGGTTTACTGGACCATCAGCTGGACAAATCCTGCAACCTACGCCAATGCCAAGCAACAACTCACTGATTTAATTGTACGCGATAAAAACCGGGCGAGTGTAATTGTTTGGTCGATCGGTAACGAAACACCATTAAGTGATGCCCGTTTAAGTTTTATGAGCAATTTAGCCGAAACTGCCCGTTCTTTGGATGATACCCGTTTGGTGGCTGCTGCTTTAGAAGTGCACCGTGAAGGAAACAACATCATTTTAAATGATCCTTTAGGCGAAAAAATCGACCTTGTTAGTTTTAACGAATATGCTGGCTGGTATTGGGGCGGTAATCCATCAGAAATTACCAAATACAATTTCGATATTAAATATAAAAAACCGGTAGTAATCACAGAGTTTGGTGGCGATGCCCTTGGTGGTTTCCATGCCGATGAAAATACCCGTTGGAGCGAAGAATATCAGGAAGCCCTATACAAGAATCAGATTACCTTATTGAGTAAAATTGGTGCTTTACGCGGAATGACGCCATGGATTTTAACCGATTTCAGGTCACCACGCAGACAACACCCTATTTATCAGAATTTCTGGAACCGTAAAGGTCTGATCAGCGAAACAGGCAAGAAAAAGAAAGCCTTTTTTGTGCTGAAAGATTTTTACGACCAAATACAGGTCAAATACAAATAAATTATGAACAGATTAAAGAAAATTAGTTTCGCTTCGAAAATCATGATTTCGATGTCGCTGTTAACCATCTCTTGTGCCAAGTACAAAAGCACCAGTATCGATCCCGGAATGGTAACACCAACACAATTGACAGAAGAAATTACATTAAAAAGTATGCCTTTCCCTATGGGAGCTGCCATTAACGTAAGTCTTTTAAAAAGCAATGCTAACTACCGCAATCTGGTTATTAAAGAATTTAATAGTGTTACGGCAGAAAATGCCATGAAATTTGCATCCGTACATCCTGCAAAAGATACCTATACCTGGAGCGATGCCGATTACCTGGTCGATTTTGCCGTAGCCAATGGAAAAAGAGTCCACGGACATACCCTAAACTGGTATAAATCATTACCGGATTGGGTAAATAATTTTCAGGGTACTACTGCAGAATGGGAAAATCTATTAAAAACCCATATCCAAACTGTTGTTGGGCATTTCAAGGGTAAAGTAGCCTCCTGGGATGTGGTAAACGAGGCCATTAACGAAGATGGCACCATTCGACCAAGCATCTGGGTGCAAAAATTGGGTGCCGATTATATCGGTAGGGCATTTCAGTATGCACACGAAGCTGATCCAAATGCCTTACTTTTTTACAATGATTATGGTCACGAATTTGGCCCCACCAAACGTACTGCCATCCTAAACCTGGTTACTGGTTTAAAAAATAAGGGTATTCCCATTGATGGAATCGGGATCCAGATGCATACCCGTGTAACCCAAACTGATGCCAATTTAACTGCCGCCATTACTACAGCAGCGGCTACAGGTTTAAAAATCCATATTTCGGAAATTGATATTTCCTTAAATCCTGATAATGTGCAATCAATGACTTATACTACAGCATTGGGCGAGCAACAAGCCGCAAAATATAAAACCATTGTTAAAGCTTATAATGCCATTCCTAAAAGTCAGCAATATGGCATTACACAATGGAATGTTACCGATGCCGATAGCTGGATTCCATCCAATTACAACCGCCCGGATTGGCCACTGCCTTTTGATGCGCAATATCAGCGAAAAGCAGCTTATCAAGGAATTTTAGACGGTGTGAAATAGGGGTATTTTCCGTGCACTCCATGCATCCGTGGCAAAAAAAAAGTTGGTTAGCCACGGAGATACAGAAACACAGAGGATTTTGTGTAAACCCTTTAGGTTAAACAAATGGTACGTGGAGGCACAGACCATGGATAGAATAATTTCCATGCACTCCGTGCATCCATGGCAAAAAAAAGTCGGTTAGCCACGGAGACACAGAAACACAGAGGATTTTGTGTAAACCCTTTAGGTTAAACAAATGGTACGTGGAGGCACAGACCATGAATAAGAAGTAGGAAAATTTTCCGTGCACTCCGTGCATCCGTGGCAAAAAAATAGTTTAGCCACGGAGACACAGAAACACGGAGGATTTTGTGTAAACCCTTAGGTTAAACAAATGGTATGTGGAGGCACAGACCAGTGATAGAATAATTTTCCGTGCACTCCGTGCATCTGTGGCAAAAAAAAAGTTGGTTAGCCACGGAGACACAGAAACACGGAGGATTTTGTGTAAAACCTTAGGTTAAACAAATGGTATGTGGAGGCACAGACCATGGAAACTTAGTGACTTCGTGCCTTTGTGGTCAAAAAAGCATACCGTGGCAACACAAACCAAATAACCTGAGAAAAAACTAAACGAATGTTAAAAGCGAAATCAATTTTATTACTACTTATTGCTGCGGGTACGGGCTTAACCAGCTTTGCCCAGGATGCTGGCCGGAAAACCATCAGCCTGAATGATCAATGGGAATTTAACAAAGAAAACGGACCGGTAGAAAAAGTAACTATCCCACATACCTGGAACGATAAAGATGTTTTAGACGATGCAGCTGGTTATTACCGTGGTTTAGGTATTTATAAACGTAAATTAAAACTTGATGAAACTGCAAAAGGAAAAGACATTTTTTTGGTTTTTAACGGTGTGGCACAAGAAGCTGAAGTATTGGTTAATGGAAAATCTGCAGCCAAGCACATCGGCAGTTATACCCGTTTTATCGTACCCATTTCTGCTTATCTCAACTATAAAGATGATGTAATCGAAGTAAGGGCCAATAACCGCTTTAACGAAGATATTCCTCCTTTAACAGCCGATTTTACCTTTTTTGGTGGGTTATATAGAAATGTAACCCTGTTAATTGCCAATCCTGTTCATTTTTCGCAAAAAGAGAACGGAAGCAGTGGTGTTTTCATTAATACCACACAGGTTTCGGCTGTAACGGCAAGTGTGCAGGTTAAAAGTTCGATCGGTAATGCCTCGGCAACCAATCAAAAGGTACAAGTAATTACCACCATTTTCGATGCGAAGGGTAATACCGTTACCGATCAAACTACCGCTGTAAATATCAATAAAGGTGGCAATATGGTGGTGGTTCAGGATATTAAGTCGATTCAGAAACCAGAGTTATGGTCGCCTGAAAATCCTTATTTATATCGGGTTGTCACCAAAGTTATCGATGCCAAAACCAAATCCGTAATCGATCAGGTTTCCAATTCTTTGGGTTTCCGTTGGTTTAAATTTGATGCCGAAAAAGGATTTTTCCTAAACGATAAACCTGTGAAAATCATTGGTGCAAGTCGTCACCAGGATTATGAAAACAGGGGTAATGCCACGCCCGATGCTTTACAGATCAGAGATATCGAACTGCTTAAAGCCATGGGCGGAAACTTTTTAAGAGTAGCCCACTATCCGCAGGACCCGCAGATTTTAGAAGCATGCGACCGCCTGGGCATTCTGGCTTCGGTAGAAATTCCGGTAGTAAATACGATTACCGAAACAGAAGCTTTTACCAACAACTGTTTGAACATGCAGACGGAAATGATTAAACAGAATTTCAATCACCCCAGTATCATCATCTGGGCTTATATGAACGAGATTTTGTTGCGCTTAAAATTCTCTAACGATAAACCCCGTCAACAGGTTTATTTCGATCATGTACGCGAGCTTGCCCAAAAATTGGATAGTTTAACGCGCAAACTGGATCCATCCCGATATACCCTTTTGGTTAATCATGGTGCCTGGGATATTTATAACAGAGTGGGTTTAACCAAAATCCCGATGATTGTAGGCTGGAACTTATATTCTGGTTGGTATTCAGGTGTTCCGGAAGATTTCGGCAAATTTTTAGACCGTCACCACAAAGAATTGCCCAATACGCCTTTTATGGTTACGGAATACGGAGCAGATGCCGATCCGAGGATCCGTTCCTTTTCGCCCATCCGTTTTGATAAAAGTGTAGAGTATGGCATCAAATTCAACCAGGTTTATTTAAATGCCATGTTAAGCAGGCCATTTGTAGCCGGTGGTGAAGCCTGGAATTTAGCCGATTTCAACTCCGAAACCCGCGAAGAAACCATGCCGCACATCAACAATAAAGGGTTGTTAAACATTGGTCGGGAGCCAAAAGATACTTATTTTCTTTATCAGGCTTATTTATTGAAGAAACCTTATTTGAAGATTACTTCCGCGCAATGGAAAGATAGAACAGGTACAGCAGATTCTGCCGCTTTAACCAGCAACCAGCCTGTTCAGGTGGCTACAAACCAAAAATCTGCCGAACTTTTTGTTAATGGTAAAAGTTTGGGCGTAAAAGATGCCGTTGATCACATTATCGATTGGCAGGTACCCTTTATTAATGGAAAAAACCAATTACGTGTGGTGTCCGGAGATCAGAATGATCAGGCCGATATCAATTTCCAATTACAGCCATTTAAATTTAGCGATGCCAACATTCCTTTTAAAAAAATCAATATCCTTTTAGGTTCTAAGCGATTTTATATCGACGAAAAAGAACACCAGCTTTGGATGCCCGGTCAGCCATATAAAACCGGTGCCTGGGGCTGGATAGGTGGCGATCCTTACAAAGGCACCAATAACCGCATTACTTATGGCAGCGATAAAAATATTTTAGGTACTGATAACGATCCGGTTTTTCAGACCCAGCAGGTAGGCATCAAACAATTTAAATTCGACGTTCCAGACGGCGAATACGAACTGGCACTTTATTTTGCCGAACTGGTTGGTGGAGAAACCAAAGAAGCTTTAGCTTATAATTTAGATAATAACCATAAAAAAGAGGTAGAAGAACAGCGTATTTTCGATGTTTCCATCAACGGAACTTCGTTTTTGCCGAAACTTCACCTGGCTGCCGATTTCGGTTATACTACAGCTGTTAAAAAAACAACCAGGGTTACCGTACAAAATGGCAAAGGCATTTCAATTGATTTTAATGCCATTCAGGGTAAACCTGTTCTAAATGCGGTTCAACTTAGAAAAATCTATTAATCCTTAAATAATGAACCAGCTACCGCTCCGTATTTTATCGATCGACGTTTTAAGGGCCATCACCATGTTTCTGATGATCTTTGTGAACGACGTGGCTGGCGTATCACATATTCCAGAATGGCTAAAACATACCGAAGCGGATGTAGATGGAATGGGTTTTTCGGACCTGATTTTTCCTGCATTTTTGTTTATTGTCGGGCTTTCACTGCCTTATGCAATTCAAGGCAGAAAGAATAAAGGAGCGGACCTGCTTTCTATTTCTGGTTACATTGCCTTAAGGGCATTGGCTTTAATTGTAATGGGCTTTTTTCATGTTAATTTAGAAAATTACGATAAACAGTCGGCCTTGTTGCCTTATTCGGTTTATACTATTTTCCTAACCATTTCCTTCTTTTTAATCTGGCTAGATTATCCTGAGGGGATTTCTAAACTTAAAAAGAATGCATTTATCGCTTTGGGAATCGTATTGATCGTAATATTGACCCTGCTCTATAAGGGTGGTTCAGCAGAAAATCCTGAAACTTTAAAACCGCATTGGTGGGGTATTTTGGGGATTATCGGCTGGGCTTATCTCGTTTCTGCTTTTGTGTATCTTTTTTCCAAAGGAAATATTTTTGTACTCATGCTTGCCTTTGTGGCATTTGCAGCCATCAACATTACTACACATACAGGTATTTTTAACCACCGATTATGGATCATCGGCGATGCTTCTTCCATTACCTTAATGTTAGGCGGGGTATTGATCACTTCGATGTATAAAAAGCTGATCGATAACAAAAAATACCTCGATTTATGGATCCTGATTACCTTTTATGGTCTTCTTTCTTTTGCTTTTGGCATGTTTATCAGGCCTTATGCAGGTGGAATTTCTAAAATTTATGCCACACCAGCCTGGATATTCGTATGCATGGGCATTACCATCATCGTTTTCGAACTATTAATCTACCTCGTTGATGTAAAACAGAAAAAAGATTGGTTTAAAATCATTAAACCAGCAGGTACCAGCACCTTAACCTGTTATCTCATTCCTTATTTACTGTATTCCATTTTTAGTTTAGTTCATTTTCGCTTCCCGCATTTTCTCAGTTCAGGGATTGGCGGCATCATCAAGTCCTTTTTTATCGCCCTTTTGGTCATCGGGATCGTGTACTTTTTAGAAAAGAAAAAATTGCGTTTAAAAGTTTAATATTCAAGATACATGTTAAAGCAAGTTAGTTACATAGTTTTATTCATCGCTTTGTTTACCAATCAGTTATTGTTTGCGCAGCAATCGGTTCGTTTGAATAACAATTGGGAGTTTTTAAAACAGGATTTGGGTGGGATTTGGGAAGCCGTTCGTCCCGTAGGTGCAGGCAATCCGGAAGCGGTACCCCTTTGGCAAAAAGTGACTTTACCACATTGTGTAAATGCAGAGGATGCGGTAGATCCTGATGTAAACTATTATCAGGGCCCGGCCTGGTACCGTACGCAGCTTAGCATCGAAAATCCTTACCAGGGTGGAAGAATCATTTTGCATTTTGAAGGTGCCGGACAAAAAACTGAAGTTTATGTGTACACCACAAAAGTAGGTACCCATGTAGGTGGTTATGATGAATGGACGGTTGACATTACCGATGCGGTGGCGGCTTTCAAAAAAACGGATGTCTACCAAAAACAGTTTAAAGGTAAAGTTCCGGTTTCAGTAAGGACCGATAATTCAAGAGATCTCGAAATGATTCCTTCCGATTTATCCGATTTTAATATATACGGTGGGATTTACCGCTACCTCAACCTGGTTTATGTACCATCACTTTCAGTAGATAAAATGTTTGCCAAAGCCGAGGTAGATGCGCAGGGTAAATTGGGTAAATTAAGTGTTAAGGCCAGGTTTTATAATCCTGATCATATAGGAGGAGCAAGTATTAAATATAAATTGATTGATCCAAATGGGAAAATTGTAAATGAAACCTATAAAAAAATAGAAATTTCGGATGATTTAAAACTATGGGATATCGTAATTAAAAAGCCTGTTTTATGGAATACTGATAAACCTCTTCAGTACACCTTGCAATATGAAGTAATCGCTTCAACAGGAAAATATAAAGGAGAAGAAAAAATCGGTTTCCGTAACATCGAATTTGTAGAAAAAGGACCTTTTAACCTCAACGGAAAACGTTTATTGTTACGTGGAACGCATCGTCACGAAGATCATGCAGGTGTTGCAGCAGCCATGACGGAAGGTATGATCCGCCAGGAAATGCAAATGATGAAAGATATGGGTGTGAATTTTATCCGCCTGGGGCATTACCAGCAATCGCGCATTGTACTAAACCTTTGCGATAGTTTAGGCATAATGGTGTGGGAAGAAATTCCATGGTGCCGAGGTGGTTTAGGGGGCGATATTTACAAACAACAGGCTAAAAGAATGCTTACCAATATGGTAGAGCAGCATTATAACCATCCTGCAATCATTATCTGGGGGATGGGTAACGAAAACGATTGGCCTGGCGATTTCCCTGAATTCGATAAAGAAAAGATCAGGACTTTTATGAAAGAACTGAATGATCTTTCGCACCAGCTCGATAAATCACGTTATACCGCCATCCGCCGTTGCGATTTCTGCAGCGATATTGTGGATGTTTATTCACCCTCTATCTGGGCCGGCTGGTATCGTGGTGCCTACACTGATTATAAAAAAGCTTCGGAAGATGAGTTTGCCAGGGTGAAGCGTTTTTTACATGTGGAGTGGGGAGGAGACAGCCATGCGCTTCGTCATTCAGAAAACCCGGATAAAGCTTTAAGTAAGATTAAAACTGGTGGCAGTGCTGATGAAAGGGCAGGTGATGCCTCATTATATGGTGGTGCTGCAAGGATCTCGAAAGATGGCGATTGGAGCGAATCATATATTACCAATTTAATTGACTGGCATTTAAAAGAGCAGGAAACCATGCCATGGTTAAGTGGAACAGCTTACTGGCCTTTTAAAGATTTCTCTACACCGGTACGTCCCGATAATCCGGTGCCTTACATGAATCAAAAAGGTGTGGTAGAACGGGATTTTACGAAGAAAGAAGCTTATTATGTTTTCCAATCATACTGGACAGACAAACCGATGGCACACATCTACGGACATACCTGGCCTGTACGTTGGGGCGACGAAGGCGAAGAGAAAATGGTTAAAGTATACTCGAACTGTACAGAAGCAGAAATTTTCTTAAATGGTAAAAGTTTCGGCAGCAAAAAACGCAATAGTCAGGATTACCCTGCGGCAGGCCTGCGCTGGAACCTTCCTTTTGTAAAGGGCGAAAATACCGTTAAAGTAATCGCCAAAAAAGGAAAAGAAAGCGTAACCGACGAAATTAAATTTACTTACCAGACCGAAAAATGGACCAAACCTGCTAAAATGGAATTGAAGAAAATCGATCAGCAAGATGATGTGGCAACCGTTGAGGTAAAACTTTTTGACGATAAAGGCGTACAGTGTTTAGATGCCATTAACTGGATCACTTTTGGTTTAACTGGAGATGGTAAATTAATTGATAATCAAGGCACTTCATCTGGATCACGCAAAGTGCAGGCTTACAATGGCAGGGCGATTATCAAAGTGAAATTAAACAAGGGGCAAAGCGTAGTATCCGTGAGTGCTGAAGGTTTGAAAACAGTTTTTACAACACTATAACATCTAGACCAAATATATAACCAATGAAAAAAATCATCTCCTGTGCATTATTAGTGCTGCTCTGTTTTACAGAGATAGCATTTTCATCCCTCAAATCTGATCCGAAAGGAACCGATTTAAAAAAGCATGCGGAAGCGCTGCTAAAAAAACAGATTTTGACCGAAGCTGCCTGGGCCATGCAGCAAAAGCCAATTACCGTAACCGCTTCTACTTCGCCAAGGAGCGCTGGCGGAAAACACGATTTCTTCTCAGAAGCCGATTACTTCTGGCCCGATCCGCAAAACCCTGACGGTCCTTACATCAATCGGGACGGATTAACCAATCCCGATAACTTTTTAGCTCACCGCAAAGCCATGGTGCGTTTCAGTAAGATTATCGGTGCTTTAGCTTCTGCCTATAAAATTACCGGTGATGAAAAATATGTAAGAGAAGCGGTTAAACATTTTCAGGCCTGGTTTATCAATGCAGAAACACTGATGAACCCTAATTTGCTTTTTGCACAGGCAGTAAAAGGAAAATTTACTGGACGTAATTACGGCATCATCGATACGATTCACCTTATGGAAGTGGCCCAGGGCGCGTTTGTGATGCAAAAAGCCAAAGCTTTCGATCCAAATACGGCTAAAGGAGTTAAAAAATGGTTCGCCGACTATACTTTATGGTTAAATACCAGTAAACCAGGCATCCAGGAGAAAACGGTTAAAAACAACCATGCAACTTGTTGGGCCATGCAGGTGGCTTCTTTTGCCAGACTTTGTGGCGACGAAAACATGCTCGATTCTTTGCGCACCAGTTATAAAACCATCCTATTGCCCAACCAAATGGGGGCGGATGGTAGTTTCCCTTTGGAAATGGCCAGAACCAAGCCTTATGGTTATTCGATCTTCAATCTCGATGCGATGACGATGCTCTGCCAGATTTTATCTATCCCAAAAGATAACCTTTGGAACTTTGAAACTGCAGATGGCAAATCAATCAAAAAAGGAATTACTTATTTATATCCATTTATCGCCAACAAAAGCAAATGGACTTTAAAACCCGATGTGATGTACTGGGATAACTGGCCGGTTGCACAACCTTTCTTATTGTTTGGAGCGGTAGAATATAAGCAGGCAAACTGGTACCAAACCTGGGCAAAATTAGACCACAACCCACAAGTAGAAGAAGTTATTAGAAATTTACCTATCCGTAACCCATTAATCTGGTTATAACATGAATATAAAATTAACCATAACAGCATTAAGTATGCTGTCATTCAGTATTGTAAAAGCACAGCAAGTAAATGTAGCTAAGGCCTTTGCATCGGCCGCCAAACAAACCGAAGTACTAATCAAAAATGTAGATTCAGCGAGAAAAATTAAGCCAAACCTGGTTTCGCCACGTACGGTAGAAAACGGTCAGTTTAAAATGGTGATCTCCAAAGATTGGACCAGTGGATTCTTCCCGGCAGAACTTTGGTATTTCTATCAGTACACCAAAGATAAAAAATGGCTCGAATTGGCTAAAAAATATACCGAAGACATCAAAAAGGAACAATTTAATAAAGGAACGCACGATCTGGGCTTCATGATCTATTGTCCGTTTGGCAATGGATACCGTTTAACCAACGATCCGGCTTATAAAGCGGTAATTATTCAGGCTGCAAAGTCCTTGTCGACAAGGTTTAATGCTACGGCTGGTGTAATCAAATCGTGGGACCATAACGGAGATAAATGGAAATACCCCGTAATCATCGATAACATGATGAATCTTGAACTGTTGTTCGAAGCCACCAAATTAACAGGTGATTCATCGTTTTATAAAATTGCTGTGAAACACGCCAATACCACAATGAAAAACCATTTCAGACCTGATTTTAGCTCTTACCATGTAATCGATTATGATACCTTAACCGGTAATGTGCGTCAGAAATTAACAGCACAGGGTTATGCGAACGAATCGGCATGGGCACGCGGACAGGCCTGGGCATTATATGGTTACACGATGTGTTACCGCGAAACCAAAAATAAAGCTTATTTAGCTCAGGCTGATGGTGTTGCGGGCTTTATCTTAAATAGTAAAATTACCCCGGCCGACGGTATACCATATTGGGATTATAACGATCCAAAAATCCCCGATGTTTCTCGTGATGCCTCTGCCGCTTCCATTACTGCCTCTGCACTTTACGAATTGGCAAAATATAGCCCGGCAAATAGTAAAAAATATAAAGCTGCTGCTGATAAGATTTTATATTCTTTAAGTACAAAATATACGAGCAAACCTGGCGAAAATCATGGTTTCATTTTAGAGCATAGCACTGGTCACCGCCCGGCCAAATCGGAAATAGATGTGCCGATCAATTATGCAGATTATTATTACCTGGAAGCTTTGCTGAGAAGTAAAAAATAAAAATTTCAGATCAGGAATGCTGTATTTCCTTAAATCATAAATGGTTATGCAGGGTTGGCTGAGAACAGATCAGATTTGAGCTGTTAAATTTGAAATTTTATGGCGTAAATGATCGATTTATTCGGAAATTGGGCCGCTGTTAATAGCAAATACGCCACTTAGGTGACGAAATTAAATAAATATATTGTAATGAAACAAAATCTGAGCATCCTATTGGTTTTGGCAACTGCATTTACTGCAGCCGCACAGAACAAAAAAGTGGCTAAACCCGTACAAGCCTATACCGTTGCCAATAAAAAAGTAACCGTATATACCACCGCCGAAAAATCAGAATACCGCATCAGTAGAACCGAAACCTTAAGTTTTGTTGAGAATAAACAACCCTTTGAAACAGAGCCTTGTATTTTTGTAGATCCTACAGTTAAATATCAAACTTTAGTGGGCATTGGCGGTGCTTTAACGGATGCTTCTGCAGAAACCTTTGCAAAACTTTCTAAAAAGAACCAGCAGGAACTTTTAACCGCATACTACAGTCCTGATAAAGGTATAGGTTATACTTTGGCCCGTACCAATATTGCCAGTTGCGATTTCTCGAGTGGAAGTTATACTTATGTTCAGGATAACGATAAAGACCTTAAAACCTTTAGCGTGGCGCACGATCAGGAATTTAAAATTCCTCTGATTAAACAGGCCATTGCTGCTTCGGGCGGTAAACTGCCTTTATTTGTAAGCCCATGGTCGCCACCAGCCTGGATGAAAGATAATAACAGCCTGGTACAGGGCGGACATCTATTACCTGCCTTCCGTCAGAGCTGGGCCAATCACTATGTTAAATTTATCAAAACCTATGAGGCCATGGGCATTCCGATCTGGGGTTTAACCGTGCAGAACGAACCTATGGCAAAGCAAAAATGGGAATCATGCGTTTTTACTGCTGAAGAAGAACGCGATTTTATTAAAAATTTCTTAGGTCCAACTTTACAAAAATCAGGTCTTTCTTCAAAAAAACTGATTGCCTGGGACCATAACCGCGATCAGATTTTCCAGAGGGCAAGTACCATTTTAAACGATAAAGATGCAGCCAAATATGTTTGGGGCATTGGTTTCCACTGGTACGAAACATGGACCGGTAGCGGCATGCAGTTTGGCAATGTTAAACAGACTCACGAAGCTTATCCTGATAAAGCCCTGATTTTTACCGAAGGCTGTAAAGAAAAATACGATGTAAATAAATTGGACGACTGGACTTTGGGCGAGCGTTATGGTGATTCAATGATCAACGATTTTAACGCCGGAACAGCAGCCTGGACCGATTGGAACATTCTTTTAGATGAAAAAGGCGGACCAAACCACGTAGGTAATTTCTGTTTTGCCCCGGTACATGCCGATACTAAAAACGATAAGCTGATTTACACCAATGCTTATTACTACATGGGCCATTTCTCAAAATTCATCCGTCCGGGTGCCAAAAGGATCGGTGCAGCATCTAGTCGCGATAAACTGCAATCAACCGCTTTCCTCAATACTGATGGTAAGTTGGTGGTAGTCGTAATGAATCAATCTGATGACAAATTAAAATATAGTTTATGGATTAAGGGTGAAGCTGCAACAACAACCAGTTTGCCACACTCTATAACCACATTAGTAGTAGAATAACCTTAAAAAGAACTAAACAAAATGATGAAAAAAATAGAGAGCCTGTTTTCGCTAAAAGATAAAGTTGTAGTAGTAACCGGTGCTACAGGTGTTTTAGGTGAGGCTTTTGTAAATGGATTATGTGCCGCTGATGCTGTAATTGTTGTGATAGGAAGAAATGAAGAGGCTGCAAAGCAAAGGGTTGCTGATGTAACAAACGCAGGAGGAAAAGCCATTTATATTATTGCTGATGTATTGGATGAGCAGAACCTGCTTACTGCAAATGAAACCATTATCAAAGAATTTGGCCGTATAGATGCCCTGGTTAATGCAGCAGGTGGAAATGTGGCAGAAGCCGTTATCCAGCCCGGAAGTGATATTTTTGACCTTAATATTCCGGCCCTCAAACAGGCATTTGACCTTAATTTATTTGGAACTATTTTGCCTACGCAGATTTTTGGTAAAGAAATCGCAAAAAATGGGGGAAGTATCGTGAATATTTCATCAGTTTCTGCTAACCAGGCCATTACACGCGTATTGGGCTATTCATTGGCCAAAACATCTATAGATTGTTATACCAAATGGATGTCGGTAGAGCTGGCAAACCGCTATCAGGATAAAATCAGGATCAACTCAATTGTGCCGGGCTTTTTTATTACCAACCAAAACAGGGCTTTGCTCACCAATGCAGATGGTAGCTTAACTGCAAGAGGGCAGGCCATTATTTATAAAACACCATTTAAACGTTTCGGCGCCCCTGAAGAGTTGATCGGTGCATTGGTATACTTGTTAAGCGATGCCTCTAAATTTGTAAATGGCGAAAATATTAAAGTCGATGGCGGATTTACAGCATTCTCCGGAGTTTAAAAGTCACATTATCAGTGTAATCTTATAAATCTGTGTAATCATATTATATCATGAAAAAATTAGAACAAACCTGGCGTTGGTATGGACCTAACGATCCGGTTACCTTGCAAGATGTTAAACAGGCCGGTGCTACAGGAATTGTAACCGCATTGCACCATATCCCACATGGCGAAGTTTGGCCCCTGGAAGATATTAAAGAAAGAAAAGCCATTATTGAAGCTGCCGGCTTAACCTGGTCGGTGGTAGAAAGTGTGCCTGTGCACGAAGCGATTAAAACCCGCAGGGCAGATGCAGGTAAATTTATTGAAAACTATAAAACCTCTTTGCGCAATTTGTCTGCCTGCGGAATTAAGATTGTATGCTACAATTTTATGCCGGTACTCGACTGGACGCGTACACAGCTGGATCTCGAAATGACCGATGGATCGAAAGCCCTTTATTTTAACTGGATCGACCTGGCCATTTTCGATCTTTACATCCTGAAAAGGGACAATGCCGAAGCCGATTATTCAGATTCCATCTTAAAAAGAGCGAAAGATAAACATGCTACTTTATCAGAGCAGGATCTGGTTGATCTGCGTATCAATGTGCTGATGGGAATTCCTAATGAAAAGGAGATTGAGCTCGAAACCTTACGCAATAGCATTAACGAATACAAGGCTATCGGCACACAGGGCTTAAAAGAAAACTTAAAGTATTTCCTGTCTTCCATTGCTGAGATTTGTACAGAAGAAGGCATTAAAATGACCATCCACCCGGATGATCCTCCTTATGCCATTTTAGGTTTACCACGCATTGCAAGTACATTGGAAGATTTCAATTACATTATTAAAGAAGTGGACCAACCTTTTAATGGCGTTTGCTTCTGCACAGGCTCACTAGGCGCCGGAATGGATAATAATGCGTTAGAAATCTTTAATGCGGTTAAAGAGCGTGTTTATTTTGCACACTTACGTAATGTGAAAAAAGATGAAGATGGCAGTTTTTACGAAGCCGATCATTTGGGTGGAGATGTAAACATGTACGAAATTATGAAAGCGCTAACTGCAGAAAATGCTTTACGTGATAAATCAATTCCTTTCCGTCCAGACCATGGTCACCAGATGTTGGATGATCTGGCAAAAGTAACCAATCCGGGTTATTCTGCTATTGGCAGGTTACGCGGTTTAGCCGAATTGAGAGGTCTGGAAATCGGGGTAACAGGGAATTATTAAATACAGTTCTTTAGACGAAAACATTCGCGTTCCGTTCTCACTCGTTTTATCATCCTGAGCATAGTCGAAGGATACCACAGATGCGCACAGATAAACAATGATGGTTTATTTGTGCGCATTTTTTTTACCACGGATTCATAGAAACACGCAAAATTTCATCGCGATTTCTCACTCGTTTTATCATCCAGAGCGTAATAGAAATGACAGGTTATGGTAAATCGTCATTTCGACCACAGTGGAGAAATCTTTGAACTAGGTTAAAGATCTCTCCACCGCGCGTTGCTTCGATCGAGATGACAACCTTACTATTAAATCTGTCAATGGTACCGTATTCGAAGGTTTTTTTCTCTAGCTACATGCTAAAAAGCCTTTTCACTTTAAACCGCTAAAACCATAATTTTAGTCTACCTTTGAGTTGTGGCTTAAAATTTGAGTCTTTTAAAATTATGGAAAACAGCAATTATCCCAAAAAGAAGATTTTAACGCCTTCTGTTGTGCACGATGATTTACCAGAGGTTAAAAAGCCAGAGCATTTACGTAAAGCACCATTGAACCATGATGATGCACTGCCCGAAAATCCTGAAAGAAATTACCACCACGAAGAACTAAAAAGCATTACGTCAAGTCATGATGAAATCAGTCATGCCGACGATGACATTTGGAACGGCGAAGACGCTTAAATTACTTTTTAAAGTTTTTTTTGATCCTCAATCGATGCTTAAATGCAACGAATATAGATTGAACTGCTGTTTTTTATGGTGTTTTTCATTGTAAAACGAATTTTAATTGCTTCGTTCTTAAATACTTATTTGAAATGCGAAAAACAGCCTCTAAATAGTTTAAAATATATTTTTACATATTAAATAGAACTTCTATATTTGCAGCTCATTAAAAAATGAGCCTCGGTAGCTCAGCTGGATAGAGCGTCGGTTTTCTAAACCGAGGGTCAGGGGTTCGAGTCCCTTCCGGGGTACATTTAAGGCTTCTAGTTAAAAACTAGGAGCCTTTTTTATTTAGTCTCCTCTCGAGGAGCATTAAATCAATTGGGATCGATATTGACAACCGCAAAACCAGATCTCGCCAATTGTAAGAAAATTAAATGCAACGCAAATATCCGCAGGTACCAAAAATCTGATGTCCATTAACGGCGAAATCTGTATTCCTATGTTGTTCGAAAACATATACCACAATGGTTACCTTCCTGCCTCTATTAATTGTTTTTTTATGATCAGATAAAATTGCTTTATCTATTGTTTTTAATCATTCATGGTGTTTAAAGGCACAATTATCGACACCCTATAGTTTTTATTTTACACTTATTCTAATTTCACAGCATGCCTATGCTAAATAGGGCTATCTGTAATCTTATTGACTTTGACAGCAAGAGTTATTGAAAGCATTTGCGCATTTCTTATGACTCTTCGATTATAGGATAATCCTATCTGGAAAATGTATGCATACTTATGCCTCTTGAAGTGGTAACAGTGTAAGAACAAAAAATCAAGATAGTCGTCATGTTTATAAAAAGTGGGCTGTGTTTTAAGAAAATATTGCTGTTTTGTATTGTTATCATAACGGGTTGTAATCATCTGCCTGAACATGCTGCAAAAAAAGAAAAGGTTAAAAAACGCGATCATAAAATTACTGTTCCTAATTCGTCAGAGATTATTGCGAAAAAGGAGGTTCCTGTACTTTGCTACCACCATATCAGAAAATGGAGAAAAAAAGATACTAAACGTGATATTAATGACGTCATTTCTCCAATGAAGTTTGAAAAACATTTAAAAATGCTCGCTGATAGTAATTATAATGCTATTCTGCCAAACGAACTTTATAATTATCTTTTATTTGGACAAAAGCTACCATCAAAACCGATCATGATTAGTTTTGATGATGGTTACAGGGAGCAGTTTACCATCGCAGCACCTTTATTAAAAAAATATGGATTTAAAGCAGTGTTTTTTATTACAACTGACGCAATTGGTGGAGGACAGATGCTCAAGAAAAAACAGATCAAATACCTTGCTGATGAAGGACATATCATTGCCAATCACACCTTTCAGCACAAAAACCTTACAAGGCTTACTGATAGTGCTTTACGTGTTGAGGTTTTGGAACCGGCAAAAATACTAAAACAGATTACGGGGAAAGACATAGAATACCTGGCCTATCCCTATGGTATTTATAATGAAAACCTAGGGTCAAAACTTAGTGAATATGGAATTAAAGCCGCATTTATCCTTTCTACTAAAAGAAGTGCGAAATATCCATTGTATACCATCAGAAGAATTATAGATCCAGGCAATTACACTGCTGGAAATTTGTACCATAGTATTAACAAAAGTTTTAATAAGTGAGCCTGTTATTATCTGGTTTCGTTTTTTCTAAATGATTATAGATCCTGGCAGGATAGGCACTGGCGATGAAAAATCTTTCAGACTGAGATTACTATTGTATAAAAAGTAATGATGGAAAGATTTGTTTGAAGGGTAAAAGGTGGCAACACCTCTATCATTAAATTACCCTATTTGAATAAATACACCGCTAGTTCAGGAACTGTGTGCTTTTATGGTCAGGTTGCTCTGTTTAAGAAAGGCATCTCTGTTTTTTTCTGTCTTTGGAAATGATCCAAAGGCATCCCATCCAGCTTAGTAATGCTGTTGAGATTCCTAGCTCGGGGTCAGCAAGGCTAAGGGAAGAGACTATCGCAATGATCGAAATGGCTGAAGCGGTGGCGAAGGGAAGAATTTTTTTCATAGCAGGGAATTTTGTATATCGATGTCGGTTTAACAAGGTCAAAAATCAATCCACATGTCAGCATTTCAGATACAGTTTTCCAATATTTCAATTCTTTGACATTTCGACCAAAAAAGTCAGAATTTGTTTCCAGAATTAAACTTAACCCTGCCGTCCTGTCCGATCATAAATGAATCAAAAAATCCAGGTAAAGCGGCACACTTTTTTCAATCCATTCTTCCGATGAATTGTATTCTATTCCATAATAAGCAAAAAATGGCCTATAATCTGCTTTAACATACTCAAACGAAAGCTCGAAAGGTCTGGTAAGTTCTTCTAAAGGGTATTTATAAATTCCGTTGTTACTAAGTTCCTGCTCATCAACACCTAGTGAAATCGCCAAGGCAATTTTCTTCCCGCCAACTTTGTAACCGCTTTTGCCCCCATAAGCCCATCCATGCGTTAAAACCTCGTCCATCCATTTCTTAAGCATTGCTGGAGCATTAAACCAGTAGTAGGGAAACTGGAATACAATTTTATCATATTGTTCAATCAATTTTTGTTCTGCTGTAACATCGATTTTTTCATCAGGATAAGCTTCGTACAACTGATGAACATAAAACTGATCTGGAAATTTAAGCAGTTCCTCAACCCATCTCTTATTCACAATTGAATTTTTCATATCCGGATGGGTTATAATAATTAATGTTTTCATTTTATTAATTTTAAAATTACAGTTACAAAAATAAGGTGGGTTACCTAAATAATGTACATTAGCAACCAATTGTAGGGTACTATAAAAAATGTAAGTAATGTCTAAAATCAAAGAAACCTCAACAAATTTTGCGAATAAGCAGGCACTGGCTGATGAATGTCCGGAAGTTTATGCGGCTAACATTATTGGCGGACAATGGTCCATTGTAATCTGTTCCTGGTTAATTAACGGAAAACTCAGGTTTGGTGAACTTAAAAAACGGCTGCCAAACATTACCGAAAGGATGTTAACGCTGCAGCTCCGTAAATTGGAAGAAAATAAAATCATTACACGCACTATATATGCAGAAGTACCGCCAAAGGTTGAATACGAACTCACGCAGATTGGTTACGAACTTAAACCCATTCTTAAACTGCTTGAAAATTGGGGAGAAAAACACAAAGCTTTAGATGGAGAAAAGCCTGCAATTTAATTTGGGCTTGATTTTTTTCAAACGGATATTATCTTTGCAGAATAATTCATTTTTAATTCGGGATGTAGCGTAGCCAGGTATCGCGCCAGCATGGGGTGCTGGAGGTCGGAAGTTCGAATCTTCTCATCCCGACTGAATAAAAAAGGCCTTTTTTTGGCCTTTTTCTATTAACGTGGTGGATTAGTTTTACGCATGGTATCGTGCTTTAGCATATCACGCTGTGTAGTGTCTTTTTTAAGATGGCCGCAACTTGCTTTTGGCGGGTTTCGTTTTCTCTGTTTTCTCTTTTGTGGTGTCCTTACGGGCTTGCGCGAAACTCGCAAAACTAATGGTTCAGGCCAGCAACATCATCATTAACTTTTTCATAGAAATAGGGTCCAAATCCTTTTTTATCTTTTATCCAAAACTTTTTAGGCTTAACCATGCTTTTCTATTAAAAAAAATTGGTTTCAACTGATGGAAATTGAAAGTACATTTTCGCTAAACCAATAAACCTAAAAATCCAGCTACTCAATGATACAAATAGATACCAGCCGACGCACAATAGGTTTAAACTTTTTAGAAGATGGTAGCGCAGAAATAAGACTATGGGCGCCCTATGCTTCAAAAGTATTTCTTGTGATCAAAAAAAAACTTGATCCTGTAGAAATGGAGGAACAGGAATTTGGCTATTGGTTTATCCAAACCGATCAGATAAAATCTGGTGATGAGTACGGTTTTGAGATCTGGAATGAGAAAAAGAAAGAAAAATATACTTCCAACCCGTCGAAACTTCGGAGGGCCGATCCTGCTGCATTATTTTTTAAAAATGGAATAGGCGAGTATTCCAGCGCCTGTAATGTAAACGATTTTAAGTGGACTGATCAAAATTGGAAGGGTTTAGCGCAAAAAGATTATATCATTTACGAACTTCATACCGGAACTTTCAGCGCAAATGGCGATTTTATATCAATCGAAGCTAAACTCGATTATTTGCTTCAATTGGGTATCACTGCTATAGAAATTATGCCTGTGGCTCAGTTTCCCGGCGAAAGGAACTGGGGTTACGATGGTGTTTTTCCTTTCGCTGTTCAAAACAGTTATGGCGGACCAGTGGCTTTACAACATTTGGTAAATGCCTGCCATAACAAAGGTCTGGCCGTTATACTGGATGTAGTTTATAACCATGTAGGGCCAGAAGGCAATTACTTTAACGATTTCGGGCCTTATTTTATCAATAAACACCATACGCCATGGGGATCTGCCATTAATTTTGATGATGCGGATGCCGACCCTGTTCGCCATTATTTTATCGAAAATGTTTTGATGTGGTTTAGGGATTTTCATATTGATGCGCTCAGGCTTGATGCCGTGCATGCGATTAAAGATCTTGGCGCACAGCATATTCTGGCAGAAATTAGAAAATATACCGATCAGCTTTCTGCTAAAACGGGCAAGCTACATCAGCTTTTTGTAGAACTCGACCTGAATGATAACCGTTATATCAATACTTTAACTAAAGGTGGCTATGGAATGGATGGACAGTGGATTGATGAATTTCATCATGCACTTCGTGTAGCAGCTGGTCAGGAGAAAAACGGTTATTATGCCGATTTCAATGGAATTGAACATCTGGCAAAATCTTATGAAACGGCTTATGTATATGATGGTCAGTATTCACCACACCGGAGAAAAACGTTTGGAATTGAGGCAGAAGGGAATGGAGGTGAACAGTTTATCGTTTTTTCACAGAACCATGACCAGACCGGTAACCGGATGTTAGGGGAAAGAACCAGCACTTTATTAAGTTTTGAGCTATTGAAACTTCTTGCTGCTGCAGTTTTTTGTAGTCCTTATTTACCGTTGATTTTTATGGGCGAGGAGTATGGTGAAGAAAATCCCTTCCAGTTTTTTATAAGCCATACCGATAAACAATTGGTAGAGGCCGTAAGGAAGGGTAGAAAAGCCGAATTTGCGGCATTCCAGCATTCAGAAGATACACCTGATCCGCAAAGTGAAACCACTTTTAAGCATTCAAAGCTCAACTGGGGATGTTTGGATCAACCCAAACACCAACTGTTACTGGCGTATTATAAAAACCTCATTTCCCTAAGGAAAAGCAATCCCGCATTGAATCATTTAAACCGTAAACAGGTAAGTGCAAGTGCCATTAAAGATCAGAACTGTCTAATCCTGGTCCGCTGGCATGAAGAGCAAAAAGTTACCTGTTTAATGAACTTTTCCGATCGGGAACAAAAGCTTTCGTTCCCGAATTTATCCACGGCAAAAGTTTTGCTGAATTCTGCAGATGTGCAATGGGGAGGAGTAAACAAAGCAATCGCTTCGGTTTCCGATCAAGATCAAATTATCATCAATCCACAATCTATTTTAATTTTTACGAGCGAGCATGTATAAACCCCAATCTACCTACCGTATTCAGTTTAACCAGAATTTTAATTTTAAATCGCTTGATCAGATTATTCCTTACCTTAAAAACTTAGGGATTGAAACGTTATATGCTTCACCCATTTTTGAGGCATTGCCGGGAAGTAGCCATGGTTACGATGTGGTGAACCCTCTAAAAATTAATCCCGAAATTGGGACCGAAAAGGAATTATTTGCAATAAACAAAAAACTCAAAGCTGCCGGCATCAACTGGTTACAGGATATTGTTCCCAATCACATGGCTTTTCACCCTAACAACGCATGGCTAATGGATGTATTGGAAAAAGGTGAAAAATCTAAATTCTCCGTATTTTTTGATATCGATTATTCGGAAAAGTTAATGGTTCCATTTCTAGGTGAAAATCTGGAAGATGCTATTTCCAATTTAGCTGTACAGGTTGCAAAAAAAGGCCAAAAATATATTTTGAGCTATGGTGAAAGCAATTGGCCGGTTAATGCTGAAGGTTTAAATTTTATTCAACAAAATAAGCTGAATGAGATCAATAAGAATCCGGAACTTTTAACAAAACTGATCGGTTTACAACATTATCGCCTCTGTAACTGGCAGGAAACCGATAAAAAGATAAATTACAGGCGCTTTTTTACTGTAAATAGCCTTATTTGCTTAAATATTCAAAATTCTGAAGTTTTCAAAACTTACCATCAATACATCTTTCAATTGGTAGAAAAAGGAATCTTTCAGGGTTTAAGGATCGATCACATTGATGGACTTTACGATCCAAAAGTTTACCTCGATCAGTTAAGGGAACAGGTAGGTGAGGATGTTTATATCGTAGTAGAAAAGATTTTAGCAGGTAAAGAACAAATGCCGGCCGAATGGAAAGCGCAGGGAAATACCGGTTATGATTTTTTAGCGATGAGCAATAACCTGCTGACCAATAAGGCCGGAGAAAAACCTTTTAATCAACTTTATCAGCAGGTTACAGGTAAAAAACAAGATCCTGAAAAATTGATGCATGAAAAGAAAACGGCAATTCTGTATAAACACATGCATGGTGAGCTCGATAACATTTTCAATCTGTTTAGCAGTTCGGGCCTGATGGATGAAAAACGTGCACTTGCTGTTGGTGAAGAAAAAATTAAAGAGGCCTTAGGTGAAATGCTGATCCAGATGCCTGTGTATCGCTATTATCACTATGAATTTCCATTATCGCCCGAAGATTCATCCAAAATTAAGGATTTATTGTTGCCAGTGATGGTGCATCCTGAATTAGGTGAAGCAGGTAAGTTTCTGGAAGAAGTGTTTTTGATTAATCCAGCTAGAAAAGACAGGGCGTATAACCAAAAGCTACAGGCTTTTTATCAGCGTTGTATGCAATTTACAGGACCGCTAATGGCAAAAGGGGTAGAAGATACCCTGATGTTTACTTATAATCGTTTTGTAGGGCATAGCGAGGTTGGAGATGCTGCCGATGCTTTTGGAATTACTGCTGAAGAATTTCATCAGGATATGATTCAGAGGCAATTAAGCTGGCCTTTATCTATGAATGGCAGTTCGACACATGATACCAAAAAAGGAGAGGATATACGCGCCAGGTTAAATGTACTAACCGACATTCCAGACCGCTGGACCAAGGTTGTGCACGAACTATTGCAATTAACTGCAGCGCTCCAGGCCAAAACACCATCCTTTAAGTGGCTCCATCAAAACGATATTTACCTCATTATTCAAACCACTTTAGGTGCATTGACTATGCCGGGTATTGTAGAGGATGACATTCATGAGCGATTGGGTCAGTACATAGAAAAAGCGCTAAGAGAAGCCAAAAAACGTTCTGATTGGGCCGAACCTGATGAGGATTATGAAAATAAATTAAAAGAATTTGCCCAGCTTTTGATCAGTGATGGAAGTGAGGGTTATCAAATATTAACTGCTTTTTTAGCCGAAATTGCTGATTTCGCTATTGTAAACAGTTTAACGCAACTGTTATTAAAATTTACCTGTCCAGGTATTCCGGATATTTATCAGGGAACTGAACTTTGGGATTTAAGCCTGGTTGACCCTGATAACCGCAGGGCAGTAGATTACGAGGAAAGAGCTGATTTAATGGCTGATCTGCAAAATTTAACAACTAAAAGCCTTTGGCAGGAGCGTTATTCGGGAAAAATAAAATTGTGGCTCACCAAAACTTTATTAAAGGTTCGAACAGAAAATCACCTGATTTTTGAAGAAGGAGATTATGTTCCTCTAACCGTTAGGGGGAAGTACCGTAAAAATATTTTCGCTTTCGCCCGTAAACTGGATCAGCAATGGATTGTTGTAGCTGTTCCATTGGGCCTGGCCTCGCTTACTAAAAATATAGCTGATAAAGCTTTTGATTGGCTTGATACGGAAATTATTTTACCTAAAAATGCACCAACCAGCTGGCGCGATTTATTGTCTGCGCAAACGTTCTCCAAAGATTTTTTGAATGAAGGGATTCAGGTAAATAAATTGTTTACAGAAATCCCCTTGGCTATCATCGCACTCAAACACAGGCAGCCAGAGCGGTCGGCAGGTATATTAATGCACATTACTTCTTTGCCTTCCTCTTTTGGAATTGGAGATCTTGGTACCGATGCAAAAAACTTTGTAGATTTTCTTTCTGCTTCGAAACAACGCTACTGGCAGATTTTGCCGCTCAATCCAACCAAGGCAGAAAATGGACATTCGCCTTATTCAAGTAATTCGGCTATGGCGGGTAATGTATTGTTGGTCAGTCCGGAGTTGTTGATGCAGGATGGACTGCTCACGTCAAAAGAAATGGAAAAAGCTGCCCTTCCATCTAATGAGCAGGTAGATTTTAGAGCAGTAGAAAAATCGAAAGCTAAATTATTGAATAAAGCTTATCAACGTTTTTTAAAAACAACAGATCCCACTTTGCAAAAGCAGTATAAAGATTTCTGTAGCAAAGAGAAAGACTGGCTTAACGATTTTGCGATTTATGTGGCTATTAAGCAACATCACCAGCATTTAGAATGGTACCATTGGCCTGATGAATTTAAGAAAAACGACCATGAAACAGTTGAAAGATTTATTAAGAAAAACGCCAGCGAAATCGATGAAATTAAATGGCAGCAGTTTATCTTTTATAAACAGTGGGCGCAACTGAAACAATATGCCAACCAAAATGGGGTGGATATTATTGGCGATCTTCCATTTTATGTAGACCGCGACTCTGTTGAAGTTTGGGCGCATCCGGAGCTATTTAAATTGGATGCTGATCTCAATCCGGAACAAGTTGCTGGTGTTCCACCTGATTATTTTAACGAAAAGGGACAGCTTTGGGGCATGCCAATTTTTAACTGGGAAAATATAAAAGCGGAAGGTTATGCCTGGTGGGTGAAACGTTTGAGGAAAAATATCGAACTTTTTGACCTGCTCCGACTCGATCATTTCAGGGCTTTTTCTTCCTATTGGGAAATTCCGGCAGGAGATACTGATGCCACAAATGGTAAATGGGTACAAGGTCCCGGAACTGCATTTTTCAAAACAGTTGAAAACGCACTGGGCGAGTTACCCTTTATTGCAGAAGATTTAGGTGAAATATCTGATGATGTTGAAATTTTGCGGAACGAACTGAAATTTCCAGGCATGAAAGTGCTACAGTTTTCGTTTGGAGAAGATCTTTTGGCCTCGCCGCAAATTCCGCATAATTTCGATTCTGTAAACAGTATCGTATATAGCGGAACACATGATAATAACACTATTAAGGGTTGGTTTATAGCAGAAATGAATAGCAATGCCCGAGAAAGGTTAAATCTCTACTCAGGCGCTAGGGTGAACGAAAATAATGTAAATGGAACAATCCTGAGGATGGTTTATGCTTCAATTGCTAAAATAGCGATCTTACCCATTCAGGATATTTTAAGCTTAAGTGAAAATGCCCGAATGAATACTCCTGGGAGCATGGAAAACAATTGGTTGTGGCGTTTAAAATCAGAAAATTTAACGGTTGAGGTTATAAACTGGCTTAAAAAGCAGACAGAAATGTACGGGAGGGGTATTTAAGTTTCTTTTGGAGTGAGCTATTCGGGTTAAATTAGGGTGCAATGGTAACAAATTTACTAAAGAAGCATCAAAATGCCTTTCTTTTGCACGCAGATATTGTTTTTTAATAGAATTGTTTAGTTTTGCGGCCCGTAAATTGCATACGGAAAGAAAACAAAATGATAACCAGGATCTTTAAAAGATCCCAATTAAAAACAATTATGGACAAATTCAAACAAGTACAGGAAGTTATCGCTTCAGTTGAAGCTGATGTAGCAAAATTTTATGATGGTGGTAATGCTGCAGCAGGTACACGTGTACGTAAAGCAATGCAAGATTTAAAAGTATTGGCTCAAGATATCAGAGCTGAGGTTACTGAAAAGAAAAATACTGCAAAATAATTGAACCACATTTTAGCATATAAAGCTTCTGGTATATGCCAGGAGCTTTTTTGTTTTCTGGTGTTTGTAGTTTACCATCCGCATTGCTACGCACACAATTTTTATAGAAGATCTTATACGCTATACCAATCTTGGCTTATATATGTCATGTATAGTTAATTTATAGCATCTCTTTTATCCCTTATTTGTACCCGCAAATTGCACAGATTGAAACTCAGATTTTAAAAATAAAAGATGTGTTTCTTGACTCTCTGATCGTTTAAATACTGCTTCACCAATATTTGTAACTGCCAATGCGATACTTAAAACTCGTAAACTTAAATTGTCGACTGAAATTTTTTTACACTAATTTGGAATATGTTTTTTGATTAATGTCAATTACAATCACTGTTTATCATTCCTTACTATAAGCGGATAGTATTAATTTTGTTGCACATGAATTTGATTGTCTATCCGTTCGTGTAAGTAGGATTTGTTTAATTTGTGATGACTTTAAGCAAAGGAAAGGTAAACATGCAAATGTTTGCCTTTTTTTGTGCATTATTCATGCCGCTGCACTTATAATTTATTTACTTTTGCAGTCCTAAGATTATATGCGGGGTGTAAATATGGCGGAAGCAACAAATGAGCAAATAGCAATCAAGGCAACTTACTTTAGTATCATCGGTAACACCTCTTTAGCCCTCATTAAAGGCGCAGCCGGAATTTTCGGAAATTCTTATGCCCTTATCGCAGATGCTATTGAATCAACTGCCGATATTTTTTCGTCAGTTTTAGTGCTCTTCGGGATCAAATACTCCAACCGTCCCGCCGATGAAAACCACCCTTATGGTCATGGCAGGGCAGAACCTTTAATCACCTTTTTAGTCGTTGGTTTTTTAATCACTTCGGCCACCATCATTGCTTACGAGAGTATCGAAAACATACAGACCCCTCATGGTTTGCCCAAACCCTTTACCTTATTTATTCTTGGCGCAATCATCATCTGGAAGGAAATTTCTTTCCGCCTGGTGATGAAGAGGAGCAAAGAAACCAACAGTTCATCCTTAAAGGCAGATGCCTGGCATCATAGAAGCGATGCCATTACTTCCGTTGCCGCTTTTATCGGCATTTCGGTGGCCTTGTTTATGGGTAAAGGTTATGAGTCTGCAGATGATTGGTCGGCCTTGTTTGCGGCAGGTTTTATCCTGTATAATTGTTACCATATTTTCAGACCAGCTCTGGGCGAGATAATGGATGAAAACCTCTATGAAGATATTATTGAAGAAATCAGAAAGGTTTCTACAACCGTTCAGGGTATTTCGGGCACCGAAAAATGTTTTATCCGTAAATCAGGCATGAAATACCATGTTGATCTCCATGCATTGGTTGATGGCAGTCTTTCGGTTAGGGCAGGCCACGAACTTGCCCATAAACTTCAGGATACGTTGCACCACGATATTCCTGAACTTGGCAATATTTTGATCCATATTGAACCTTCGGGGCATCATGATTAATGCCGTTCAAACCAAAAAGTAACAGATATGATAAATTGATCACTTGATTTCAAAATACTCTTGATTAATATTTGCGGCGTGAACAAAGTTGTCATTTTTCTGCTGTTCCCGATCATTATATTTAATACTTTGAATTATATTTAATCCAAAGATTTCTCGACTTCACTCAAAATGATGATTTAAAGAGAATAATCATCAGCAAATCGGTTATGCTTCAAAACAGGGTAAATCCATCCGGACAAATCATTAAAACACCTCACCGTGGAGCATGGCTGGGTAACCGTGGGGTATTGCATAACGAACAACAGGAGATCGTACGTCCTTATAAAATCAAAGCCTGGATTACCTGTGTTCTTGAATTTAGGAACAGGCACCGTGAGGTAATGCAGCCCAACCGTTGGACAGAGTTATTCTTTTTAGACGAAGCCACCGCATTTTCTGCCGGTCACCGTCCTTGCTTCCAATGTCGTTACGAAGATCATCAACGGTTTAAAACTTATTGGTTAAAAAGTAACCCCGAACATGGGTTTGATATGAAAACCCCTGTTTCTGAAATCGACAATATTCTTCATCAGGAAAGAGTTACAGCCAATAAAATCAAAGTTACATACCAAGAGAAATTAATTGATCTTCCTGATGGTACTTTTGTTCTTTATCAAGACCAATCTTATTTGTTAAAACAAAATCAATTGCATTTATGGACACCTGCAGGTTATGAAAAATCCATTGCATTACCTGATTTGGAGATGGTTAATGTTTTAACTCCAAAATCAATTGTCAATATGTTCTCTGCTGGGTATCTCCCTCAGATGGGTAAATAAAAAATAAAATCTTACTATTAATTGTATTGTGCTACGTTCGAAGCGATGATATCCTGTATTCCATCATTTCTAACAATATTCCTTCATTACTATTTATATGGCTTTAAATAATAACAAAATATATCTTTATCTGCATAATAAATAATACAAAAAATACAAATAAGTAATTTTTATTTCCTAATTTGTATCTTCTTAGTCGTATTAATGAAAAATGTCGTCTCTCTCTCTGTTTTGATTATCCTGTTTATGTCGTTCGGCATGAGCTGTAATTCCAATAAAAATTTAATTGCCCAACAAAGTATAAACCAAAAAGTATTTAGAGCATCACAGGGTGCCAAAAAGGTCAATGGCGATCAACTCATCGAAGCCATGTTAGCTGAAAGGTTTCTTTTCAATAAAATGCTGATCAGGAATGGTTTTAATGCTCAGAACCAATACCCAAAAGTAATCTCAATACTTAATAGGGAAGCAGCTACAGTTTCATTTAATGGTTTGGATTACAGTATTATGCAGAACAAAATTGTTGGCATTAAAGGCATTAAGTTATCCTTATCCGCACTAACTACCCTCACTGAAAAAATGGTAAAGTTAGATCAGAATCAGCAATATTATTGTGAGCAGGCCAATTTGGCTTACCAGGTAAAAAATCGTGATCTGCAAACCATTAAAACGTTCGACCGGCAATATTTTGCAGCATTAAGAAATATCAGGCTGATTACGCATAACATTGCAGAAATGGCTAGGAAACCGAATCCATCTGTATCAATAGAAATATCAATAGCCAAAATTAAACTACCAGATAGTAAAATTGAATTTAAAAAAAGTTATGTTGCAGAGGTTGAATAACCTGTTGAGGATTATGTAGTTTATTTCACACCAGTCACCATATAAACACTCTGTCCACTGGAAATTATGATCAGTTATCCAACTCTTTATGGTTATAAAAATCAGGATTGGGATTCGGTAAGTACTTATAACGAATGTTTTGTATTGTTAAAACCAGGAACTTCTATGGCTGTATTTGAACAGTCGTTGGAGAGGATGAACAATAAATATCTAAAGCAAAAAAAGCTTGCCGGCAATCAGCGCAGCCATCTTCAGGCATTATCTGATATTCATTTTAGCGAACGTTATAACAATTTTGCTGATACAAATATTACCAAAAAAGAGGTTTATGGCCTGGCAATTATAGGTCTGTTTTTAATGGTTACGGCCTGCATCAATTTTATTAACCTGGCAACCGCACAGTCGGTTAACCGGTCAAAAGAAGTGGGTGTACGTAAAGTGATGGGAGCCATGCGCAGGCAACTAGTAATTCAATTTTTAGCCGAGACTACAACCATAACAGTGATTTCTATGCTTTTGGCCTGTATCTTCTCAGAGCTGATGTTGCCTTTTCTATCGCATCTCTTTAAAGGAGAGGTGTCATTATCTCTATTTACGGATCCCAATGTTTTTGTGTTTTTGTTTTCTCTGGTTTTAGTGGTTAGCTTTTTGGCCGGATTTTATCCGGCAATGATTATTTCGGGTTTTAGTCCGGCTTTAGCCATTAAAAATAAAGTGCGTATCCAATCAGGGAATTTAAGTTTGAGAATGATATTGATTGTGGTACAATTTAGCATTACCATTGTACTTATTATTGCCACGGTTGTCGTCATTAAGCAAATGCAATATGTGAGAGAGAAACCACTCGGCTTTAAAAAAGAGGCTGTAGTGCTGCTTAATTTCCCCGGAGACAGTGCGAACATGAGCCGTCAACAATTGTTCAGGGAGAAATTGCTTCATATTCCAGGCGTAGAGAAACAAAGCTATTTTGTAAGACCGCCACTTTCGGGTACGATGAACACCACAAATTTTTATGTGGATGGCAGGGAAAATAAAGATTTCGAAGTGCGTTTAAGTCCAAGTGATGAACATTATTTCGATCTGTTTGGATTGCAGTTTTTAGCAGGGAAAGTTTATGGAAAAAGTGATACAGCGAATGCCTATATCGCAAACGAGACTTTTGTAAAGAAAATCGGTATTACCAATTCACAATTAGCACTTGGTAAAATAATTTCTCAGAACGGAAGAACTGGCCCCATAGTTGGTGTGGTGAAAGATTTTAACGACCAATCGCTTAAAGAAAAAATATCGCCAATGGTTTTTTACCAGGAAAATAGGCAATACTATAGTATGGGACTTGAGCTTGATGCTAAACAGATTATGCCGGCCATGAAAGAGATAGAAAACCTATGGAAAAGCAGTTTTCCTAATGAAGTATACGATGCGAAATTTATGGATAATGATATTGATAAATATTACGAATCAGATCGTATTACAGGTCTTTTATTCAGGATATTTGCAGGCGTAATTATGTTTATCTCGTTCATAGGGCTATTCGGACTGGTTTCTTTTGTTGCAGCTCAGCGTACGCGTGAAATGGCCATAAGGAAAGTGCTTGGCGCTACAACAGTAGAATTGGTAAAAATGCTCAACAGCTCCTTTATCAGGATGGTTTTTGTTGCTAATCTGGTTGCCTGGCCATTGGCTTACATTCTGGCGAATAAGTGGTTATCAGGTTTTGCATACCGCACTTCAATGGGGCTTTGGCCTTTTATGTTGGCCATGCTAACGTCAATGGCGTTAACATTGATTACCGTAAGTTTCAGGTCTTACCGCGCGGCTAAAGCAAATGCTATAGATGCACTTAAGTATGAGTAAATTATTGCAGAACATTCCTAGCATTGTGTTCTCAAGTTTTTCATCCTCCTGAACTTGTTTCATGATCTAATAGAATTCGGTAAATCTAAAACCTAACTCTGTGTTGATTCGTGAAATCTGCGGGAGTATTTCGCCATGGTTTTCCCGCAGATTTAAGAAGATTAGCGCAGAACTATCGTGAAAATAAATTTGATATCTTTCTATGTATTTAACTTAAATTCAGGTTTTTATGTTGTTTTAATTTAGCGCTATTCACTCAGCGGGTAGCACTTATTCTTCAACGATATTAAATTTCTCTAAATATTTAATTTGATATATTTAAAATTAAATTTAGATTTGTCTAAAATTATATTTAGACAAATCATTTAATTCATGAGATCCCTTTTACTATATTGTTTCTGTTTTTTTACATCGCTAAACCTCTTAGCGCAAAAAGTAACCCTTAAAGGTCTGGTCACCTCTCAAAACGAACCTGTAGAAAATATCACTGTTAAAATTTTGGGATCTCGCGGATCTACCAAATCAAACACTTCCGGTAACTATCAATTTAATAATCTTTCTTCAGGAAATTACGATCTTGTTTTTTCTGGCATTGGTTATCAATCGAAAAGGATCAAAGTTGCATTGAAAGGTGATACTACGCTTATTAATGCCGAGCTGTTAAGCTTGTCATCAAATCTAAATGATGTGGTCATCACGGGGGTTAACCGGGCTACTGAGTTACGCAAAAGTCCGGTGCCTATTGCAGTAATCACCCGAAAATCAATGGATCAGAATGTAAATACCAATTTAATCGAGGCCATTGTTAAAGGAGTTCCTGGTGTTACCGCAGTTACTACTGGTCCAAATGTTTCCAAGCCCTTTATCCGTGGTTTGGGTTATAACCGTGTTTTAACCCTGTATGATGGTTTAAGGCAAGAAGGGCAGCAATGGGGCGATGAACACGGAATCGAAGTGGATGAGTATGGCATTACAAGGGCTGAGGTAGTAAAAGGTCCGGCCAGTTTAACTTATGGTTCTGATGCCCTGGCTGGAGTAATCAACATGATTCCCTATACACCGAATTTTGAAAATGGAAAGTTGAAAGGCGATTTTACCGCAAACTATCAAAGCAACAATGGTATGATCGGTTCGTCTATTGGGTTAGCCTATATTAAAAACGATTGGAAATATACCTTTAGGGCAACTGGAAAAACAGCCCATAATTATGAAAATAAAATTGATGAATTGGTTTATGGAACAGCCTTTAGAGAATATAATTTATCGGCCGGTGCAAGGGTAGATAAATCGTGGGGCTTTTCTAAAACGGCCATCACTTATTATGATAATTTAATGGAAATACCCGATGGGAGCAGAGATTCGTTATCAAGAAAGTTTACACGACAAGTGTTGGATAATGGTGACGACATCAAAAACAGACCCATTGTGCCTGAAAGTGATTTGAACAGCTATTCCATTAATCCTTTGCACCAGCACATTCAACATTACCGTTTTTACAATACGAGCCAGTTTAAATTCGGTACCAGTGATTTAAATATATTAATAGGCGGTCAGAAGAGTGTGAGGAGGGAATATAACCACCCAACTGTACCCAGTCAGGCAGGCCTTTATGTAGTGCTCAATACTTTTAATTATGATCTCAAATATAACCTGCCAGATTTTGCAGGCATTGAAAGTACCATTGGGGTAAATGGCATGTACCAGGGCAACAGGAGCAAAGCTGCTACTGATTTTCCGATCCCTGATTATGATCTTTTTGATATCGGTGCTTTTTATTTTGCCAAGAAATCAATGGGCAAGGTTGATATCTCAGGAGGGATCAGATTGGATAGAAGAAACATTAATTGGGGCAATTTTTACGTAGGTACCGATGCACAAACTGGCTTTGGCAAACAGGTAAATCCTACTGACGCTACCGGAAAACTGCAGTTTCCTTCTTTCGATAAAAATTATTACGGCCTGTCTGGAAGTTTAGGTTTAACCTATAACATTTCTGAAAAACTATTGATAAAAGCAAATATTGCCAGGGGCTACCGCGCACCAAATATTACCGAAATTGGCTCCAATGGTTTAGATCCGGGTGCACATATTGTATATCTGGGTAACCGGACTTTTAAACCCGAATTTAACCTGCAGGAAGATATTGGCATTATTGCCTATTTAAAAGATGCGGATATTAGTATGGAGCTCTTTAATAACAACATTCAGAACTATATTTATCAGTCGCGTTTAACAGATGCCAATGGAAATCCGGTTGTTATCGTACCCGGGAATTTGACCTATCAGTATCAGCAATCAAAAGCAAGGTTATACGGGGCTGAAGTTTCTGTAAATCTCCATCCAAGGGCGATAAAATGGTTAAGTTTTAATAATAGTTTGGCTTATATTGTAGGTTTGAATCAAAATCAGGAATTATTGAACAAACATGGCCGTGAGGCTAAATATCTACCTTTTATTCCGCCATTACAAGTGAGAACAGAGCTTAAGGCAACTGCGCAAAAGCCATTCGGCATTTTTGATAAGCCATACATTAAAGTGGATGCTGCTTTCTTTGCTGATCAGGATAAATTTTACGCGCTGGATAATACCGAAACTTTTACCGCAGGTTATACCTTGATTAATGGTGGGATTGGATCAACATTAAAAACTAAAAAAGGAAAAACATTTTGCGATATTTTTCTTCAGGCAGATAATATTTTCAATATTGCTTATCAATCTAATTTAAATCGATTAAAATATTTCGAGTATTATAATCAATCGCCCAATGGCCGGTCAGGAATTTATAATATGGGCAGAAATTTTAGTTTTAAGGTTATTGTACCTATTTAGAATGGAAAAAGGATTTAAATGGAAGAGGTAAAATGGAAAATGGATGTTGGGCAAGTTGTAAACTGAAAAACTGAATATTGCTAACTGAAAGCTGATATTCCATCTTACATCATTACATCTTCCATATCGTTTGGTGTTTCGTTTTAGAAAATGGGAGGTATTTATATCTTCCATTTTCTTTTTTTTATCATTAAACCTTTCTGCTGTCAGCTTTTCCATTCTATGTACTATTGGACTATGAACCATCGCTCATTTTCCCTATTTTTACCTTATCCATCTCACATTATAACATTTTACATCAAACATGGAGTTATCTTTAAGCGAACAGCGTCTCAGTTTTCTAAGACAATCGATCGGCAAAGTCATTAGCAATTCGCCTTCAAATTTCATGAACTGGCTTGCCCCGGTGCTAATTAAGGCAGAACATGGTGTTTTGGTTTGTCAGTATACCATCCGTAAAGAAATGACCAATCCTTATCAAATTTTACATGGTGGTGTAACTGCAGGCATAATTGATGATTTAATTGGTGCAACGGTATTTACTATGGGATTAAACGAGCGTTATACTACGGTAAATAACTATATAGATTACTTTGCGCCGGCCAGCGAAGGTGATGAAGTAGTTGCTGAAACTTCAATTGTTAAAAGAGGACGGACGATATTAAATCTTCAGTGCGAAATATATTTACCTTCAAAAAAACGTTTAATAGCTAAAGGCTACTCGAACATGTTAAACATAGGTTAAGTCTTGTTGGGTAGGTTAAGAATTAATTATTAATTCCTTTAAATTAACGAAACATTCTCCGTTATAATTTGTTGTAAATTAACCAAAAATATAATGAGCCATGTTAGAAAATTATTCCACCCTGCAATTCATTGTGAGAGGCAAAATTTTTAAGGGATTTTGCATGCGTATCCAAGATGATTTTCATGAAACCTATGCTGTTGTTTTAGACGGTTACCATTCTTTTTGTATCTGGTTGGATAACAAAAGTGAAAAATGGTGTGCTTCAAAAAATGCAGCAATTGATCCGGATGCTATTGATGAAATCATCAGTAGGATTTCTATCCCGGTTTCGTAGTTTATTGCACATTTAATATAATGCTCATAAAAAAAAAATCTCCATTTGGCTTTTGTCAGATGGAGATTTTTTATGCTGTTATTTTAGTCCTGGCCAAAAGAGGTAAGCCATACTTATCGCTGTAATTACACCTACTAAATCGGCCAATAACATCGAACCAATTGCGTAACGGGTATTCCTGATACCAACAGCACCGAAATAAACGGCTACTACGTAAAAGGTAGTATCTGACGCGCCCTGAAATACGCCCGATAATCTGCTGGCGAAAGAATCTGGTCCGTTGGCAATCATAGTGCTCACCATCATGCCCCTGGCCGCTCCGCCACTTAATGGCCTGATCAATGCTGTAGGAAGCGCATCAACAAAACGGATATCCGCACCTAAAAAGATAAATGCGTGTTTAATCCCATTCATAATCACATCAAAAGTTCCGCTGGTTCTGAGCATACATACAGCAACTAAAATCCCAACTAAATAAGGGATAATTTTGATAGCCGTTTCAAATCCGCCTTTGGCACCTTCAACAAAAGAATCAAAGATGTCTATTTTCTTGTATAACGCACCAAGAACAATGAGTAAAAAGATCAGTAAAATAAGTCCGCCGCTGAGCAGGCCAGAAAAAGAAGTAACACTTGCTGCATTTAAACGGCTCACATACCACACGATGGCTGCAATTACTGCTGAAATTCCCAAAACCCATGTTAAAATGGCAGGTTGTAAAAGGTTGATTTTCTGTTTGAAAGAAACAATCAGCATGGCCGCCATGGTACCTACAAAGGTTACAATCATGCAGGGAATAAATATATCGGTAGGATCCTGCGCATTTTGGGTAGAGCGGATGGCAATTACACTTACGGGAATCAAACACAAACCCGCTGCGTGCAGGCATAAAAACATAATTTGCGAATTGCTGGCCACATCTTTATTTGGATTTAACTCCTGCAAACTTTCCATGGCCTTGATACCGAAAGGAGTGGCAGCATTATCTAAACCTAATAAGTTTGCCGAAAAGTTCATGATCATGTGGCCCATAGAAGGGTGACCTTTTGGTACTTCAGGAAAAAGCTTTGAGAAAAACGGACTGATGATCCTTGATAACAAACGGATACCACCTGCTTTTTCTGCAATAGCCATAAAGCCCATAAACAAAGCCAAAGTACCCACCAGCTCGATGCAAAGTTTTACAGCAATGGAGCAGGTTTGAATAATCCCATCCAATTTAAGCGGATTTGCCGGATCATCGGACTTTCCGATTACCATCCAGTTAAAAATATCGCTTTGCCCAAAGAAAAAGCATTTAATACAAGCTACAACAATAGCTACAATAATAAATCCCGACCAAATCCTGCTTAATGCCATTTAGTTTGTTTTGTTTTTTTGATGCGTGAAAATAGCTTTTTTAACCCGAATTTCATAGGAGAGAGTTTGGAGTTGGATTGAAGAATATCGTTACGGTTAATGGTCAATAGTTTGATGGTTGATAGCCATGATTTTTAAACAATATGCCTGTAAACTATAAGGTCATCAACCATGATCTATTAAGTCATTAACCAAAAGAAATAAAAAAGTCCATAGTCAATAGTACTAAACTATCAAACTATGGACTAAAGACTTTAGACTCCCGACTCAGGACTACCTAAGGTTTCTCATCGGTTAACTCAAAACCCCAGGTTTTTCCTTTCTCGGTTGCAGGCACTCCGCTTGTCATCCAAACCGGTGCTTTTGCTCCTTTTAAATAATAATCAAAAAACTGTTGTTCGCGTATCTGTATATCTTTACGGTTTTGGCGTTGAACCAGATTGTGTGCTTCGCCATTGTAGTTTAACATCCAAACTGGTTTGCCCAGGCGACGTAAACCGGTAAACATCTCAATACCCTGATACCAGGGCACAGCACCGTCCGCATCATTTGCCATAACCACCACTGGTGTATTTACTTTCGGAAACATAAATAATGGAGAGTTTTCGATGTATAATTCTGGTTTTTCCCAAAGGGTTGCACCGATACGGCTTTGTGTTTTTTCGTACTGAAACTGACGGTTCATACCAGTTTCCCAGCGGATACCACCATAAGCAGAAGTCATGTTGGCAACTGGAGCGCCAGCCCATGCAGCTGCGTACATGTTATTTTGGGTAATCAGATAAGCCACCTGGTAACCGCCCCAGCTTTGACCCTGGATACCAATTTTAGTACCATCAACCCAACTGTTTTTCTTCAAATTTTCTACACCTGAATTGATAAACTCAACTGCAGATTTACCCGGGTGACCAGTTTCATAGCTAATATCAGGTGCGAAAACCAAATAACCATTACTTACAAAATATGAGATATTTAAACGTGATGGAGTAGGAGCAGGTGCCTGGTAGGTATATAAACCATCAGTAAGTTTCTCATAAAAATAAGCAATCATCGGATATTTTTTGTTTGGATCGAAATTTTCTGGCTTATACAAAATCCCTTCTGCTTTATATCCCTTTGGCGTAGTCCATTTTACCAATTCTGCCGTTCCCCAGTTATAATTTTGTTGTTGAGGATTGGTATTGCTTAGTTTAGTTTCTGTTTTAAAATCAGTGGTAACATAAACATTCGGAGATTCTGCATAATTGGCTTTATCGTAAATGTAAACATCCGCATCCTTAGCTTTTACCAGGTTCGAATATTTAAATTTGGCCATTACCACCAATTCAGGAGCTTTAGATGAGCCTACGTTGGTACGGTAAAAACCGTTTTCTTTGGTTAAGTTATTGAAACCATCTAACCAAACCAACTCATTTGCTTTTACAAATTTACTATCCGCATTGCGCTCAAATCTATTTTCTGGCTGTAACCTTTCGTAACGGAAAGTAAGGTTGTTAGCCCTTCCGAAACCTGCAGTAATGTTTTTTGGCGCCGTTTTTCCATCTGGAGAGAACGACCAGATGTCATATTTATCATAAATTAATACAGCTTTATCACCTTCAGTCCAGGTGGCTAAACCATAAGCAGAAGGTAAATCTGGTACGTCGTTTTCTTCATCAACAAATTTTTCTGATAATCCAGCAGTCAATATGGTTACTTTTCCCGTGGCTACACTGTAAGTATTCCAGCTACCAGCTTTTCTATCAAAATATAAAACATAGTTTCCGCCTGGAGAAGCCATTGCATAACCGCTTAAATTATCAATGATTTTCTTTTTCTGGCCATTTTTAGTATCAACTATATAGTAATCTTTTGTGGTAGAACCACTCCATTGCGATTCAATCCTGCGACCATAATCTGTAGAAGCCAAAACTACATTTGCATCACCTTCGGCGATCATATTCGCATCAGGCAATTTTAAATCTGTTAACGGAATTACTTTAGGATCGCTGCTGTAAACATCGATAACAGACAAATAGCTTTTTTTACTGTCCCTATCTGCATTTTTAAGCTGCATCGGCTGCAAATAATCATCTTTGTAGTTCCAAACATCAACTTTTGCCACTTCAAAATCTACGATTGTAGTATCTTTTGGCTTTTTAATGGGAGAGATGCCAAAAAACAATTTCTTGCCATCTTTACTGAAGGTAATTTTCCCTTCGCCGTTAACCGACCATTTTGCAGGTAGGCCCGGCATATCGAAATCAACTAATATTTGTGCAGTATCAAGTGTTAGCGAATTATAATAGATGTTATAATCTTTTACTTCCTGTTTCTCAGGACTTTGCTCCCCAACAAAGGCCACATGTTCACTTTCCTCATCAAACGTAAAGTTTTTGAAACTTCCTTTGCCTTTGATTAAGGTTTTTAATGTGCCTTTTTCAATATTCAGTAAAAATACACCCTGTGGCGCAGTTTTATCTTTTTTAGATCCACTACAAGCAAAAACCAGTTGTTTACCATCCTTGCTGAAATAATAATCGGTAACGAATTTATAGGTTTTTTCTGTGCCGGTTAAAAGATTTTTGACCACCAAATCAGTACCTTCTTCAGTTTTACCTTTGGTAGCAGGTTCATCATCGGCAAAATCGAATTCAGCATCTTTTTTCTCGGCAGGTTTTACAGTTTTCTTTGCAGTGTCGGGCTTTTCGGTTAGATAAGCCATCACACCAGAACCTTCCTCTGGAAATTTAAAAGATTTTACCCTTGCTACCTTAGTAACTGTATTGGTAGTAAGGTTGGCAATGCCCAATGAATCTTTTGGTAATTCGTCAGCTTTTTTCTTTTTTATTTTAGCCTGACGTAAGTCTTTATTTAAAGGACGGATGTTAAATGCAGCAAATTTAGAATCGTTGCTAAACTGCGAATTCATCCCTCTCGGAACGTTCAGTTTTGCGTTGGTTTTGATATTGGTAAGGTAAAGTTGCGCGTCTCCTTCTTGCTGCAGGATACTGTACATGGCCCAAACGCCATTATTGGATAGTTGCTTTGTACCCACCGATTCCCAGGTATCATACACGGTATGATCTAATGGTTTCTTTTGTGCGTAGGCAAAGCTGACAACGAAAAACAGAATAATTGTTAGTCTCTTTTGCATTTTGAAATGTTAAGTAATTTGTTGGTTCAGATTTAATCTCCTAAAATTGGAATTTTTTAGCTTATTCGGAAACTTGTATGTCAAATATTACAATTAAAAAGGGAATTGGTGAGGTAAAATGTAAAATATACGACGGAATTAGTCAGAAGTCCGGGGGCGGACCACCGAGGTTCCTGCTGTCATGAATTAACGCTTAGCGCTCTTAGCTCTATCTCCTCAGCCCTAAGCAAAAATCCCCGATCACTTATAAGTAACCGGGGATTCCATATCGTTTAAAAGCAAAATTACTTTTTAGCTTGTTGTTGTTGACGCATATAATCGTCTAAACGCTGTTGGAATTTAGATTTTTTCTTTTTCTCATCAGCTGGTCTCGCTTTATTCTGTTGGATCAAAGCGTGGATTTTCTCATCGTCAACCATTTTACGAATTAAGAACTGCTGTCCAAAAGTCATTAAGTTAGCTAAGAAATAGTAATAGTTCAAACCTGCGGGATAACTATTTAACACACCCAAGAAAATGACCGGCATAATGTAGCCAATGTATTTCATCTGGCCAGTAGCACCAGAAACCTGATTATTGAAATAAGTCATAATCAATGTAGAGATCGTCATCAATACACACATTAAACTTAAGTGATCGCCAATAAATGGAATTTTTACACCGAATTTAATAAACTCATCATAAGTAGATAAATCTTTCATCCAAAGGAAACTTTCGCCACGTAGCTCAAACAAGTTAGGGAAGAAGAAGAAAAAGGCCATAACCAAAGGCAATTGGAGCACCATTGGTAAACATCCGCCCAATGGGTTTACGCCGGCTTTCTTGTACAGTTTTAAATATTCCTGTTGAACCAGCGTCGGGTTATCTTCACCTACTTTAGCCTTAATCTCGTCCATTTCTGGTTTTAAAACCCTCATTTTAGCCATTGATAAATATGACTTGTAGGTAAGTGGTGATAAAGCAAGCTTTAACAAGATGGTTAATACCAGAATGATCAAACCATAGTTCCAGTTAAAACTGTTTAAGAAGTTAAATACAGGTAAAACAATAAAACGGTTAATATATTTTAATGGCCAGTAACCCATATCAACCTGTTGCTCTAAATCGTATCCCTGTGCTTTTAAAGCAGAGAATTTGTTGGTGCCGAAATAGAATTCCATTTCATATACCTGATTTGCAGTATGCGCATAAGGCAATTGCATGTTGGCATCATAAAACTTCACCTGACCTGGGGCCGTAGGGATTTTAACTTCTAAACTACCTTTTTCGAAAGCTTGTTTAGAGATTAATGAAGCCGAGAAGAAGTGTTGTTTAAAAGAGAACCATTGGATTTTACCTTTTGTTAAATCTTCTTTTTCATCTTTCGAAACACTCAGGTGGTTTACATCGCCATCTAAATATTTGTAATATGGTGCAGAGTAACGGTGCTCACTTTCGATCGATTTTTCTTGCTGTAATAAGATCGTCGACCAGTTTAAACCAATAGTATTACCAGCAATTACCTGTTGTAAACCAACTAAATTAACATTGAAAGCTACTTTGTTGCTCAGGGCTTTTAAATCGTAAACGTATTCTACGTAAGCATTAGCGCCGTAGTTGGCACGCATGGTAACCGTGTTACCCGTTTTGGTTGATGTAAAATATAAATCGTTGGTATTGATTACTTTACCAGCCGCATTTAAATTTAAACCAAACTTGTTCTCACTACCAGCAAATAAAATAAGTGGTTTTCCAGAAAAGGTTTTCTGACCTTTAACTTCTACTGAGGTAATTTTACCACCTTTATTACTTAAGGTGATCAATAAATTTTCATTTTCTAAAACAGTATTAGCTTCAGTACCTGTTAATGCAGTGCCAAAAGGACCTTTTAAAGCTAAAGAATCTACAGCTGGGTTCGCAGCAACTGCAGCTGTCTTAGTAGTGTCTTTTTGTACCGGTGTTGCACCAGCTTTTTTCAAAGAATCCAGACGCTCTGTTTCTTTGGCTTTTTTAATTTCAGCCTCACTTGGCCTAAAAAAGTAGAACGATCCTGCCAAAATGATCATGATCAGGAACAGTCCTGTGAAGGTATTTCTATCCATTATTTATGTTTAATACTGCTTTTAATTCGTTTTCTTTTTCGCAAACTCCATCGCAGCGGCGACAAATTTAACAAAAAGTGGGTGAGGATTAGCAACTGTTGATTTTAATTCTGGGTGAAACTGTCCGCCAACGAAAAAAGGATGGTTTTTAAGCTCCACAATTTCAACCAAATTGGTTTGAGGATTCATACCCGATGCAATCATACCAGCATCCTCATATTGCTTTAAGTAAGCATTGTTAAATTCGTAACGGTGACGGTGACGCTCATTGATGTGCGATTTTCCATAAATAGAAAAAGCTTTTGTTCCCTTTTTAATGTCGCAAGGATAAGAACCCAAACGCATCGTTCCACCTTTATTGGTTATTTTTTTCTGCTCTTCCATCATGTTAATTACCGGATTAGCAGCATTTTCTTCAATTTCAGTAGTGTGCGCATCTTTTAAGCCCAAAACATTGCGCCCAAATTCGATAACTGCACATTGCATACCCAAACAGATTCCAAAGAAAGGAATGTTGTTTTCGCGAACATATTTAATGGCATCAATTTTACCTTCAATACCACGGCTACCAAAACCTGGGGCTACCAAAACACCTTGTAAATGACATAATTTTTCCTTTACGTTATCAGGAAAAAGACCTTCAGAGTGGATATATTCAACTTTAACCTTACATTCATTTTTCGAACCTGCATGTACAAAAGATTCGATAATTGATTTATAAGCATCAGGTAATTCTACATATTTACCAATCAGACCGATTTTTACTTCAGCTGTTGGGTTTTTTAAACGGCCTAAGAAATCTTTCCAGCTTTCCATATCCGGATCGTTTTTGGTAGGCAGTTTTAATTTCGCTAGTACAGTTTTATCTAATTGTTCTTTTAACATCAACAATGGCACATCATAAATAGTTGATGCATCCATCGATTCGACTACCGCATTGATGTTAACGTTACAAAATAATGCAATTTTTTTTCTAATCTCGGGACTGATGTGATGCTCGGTACGGCAAACCAAGATATCTGGCTGGATACCATATTCTAATAATGCTTTAACAGAGTGTTGTGTTGGTTTTGTTTTTAACTCACCAGCAGCCGCTAAATAAGGCACAAGGGTTAAGTGGATAACAATGGCATTTGTACTGCCTTCTTCCCATTTAAACTGACGAACAGCCTCAATAAATGGTAACGATTCGATATCACCAACGGTACCACCAAGCTCAGTAATTACAATGTCATAGTCACCGCTATCACCTAAAATACGCATGTTGCGTTTAATTTCATCGGTAATGTGCGGTACAACCTGAACAGTTTTGCCTAAATATTCACCTTTACGTTCTTTGTTAATCACGTTTTGGTAGATACGGCCAGTGGTAATGTTATTTGCCTGTGAAGTTGGAACGTTAAGGAAACGCTCATAATGACCAAGATCCAGATCGGTTTCTGCACCATCTTCGGTAACAAAGCATTCGCCATGTTCGTATGGATTTAAAGTTCCCGGATCGATATTGATGTACGGATCGAATTTCTGGATGGTTACACGGTAGCCACGTGCCTGTAAAAGTTTAGCTAAAGATGCGGAAATGATGCCCTTACCCAAAGAGGAAGTAACACCGCCCGTAACAAAAATATACTTAGTCATGTTTGTGATTTTTGACGGCAAAATGTAATTATTGCCGCTTTTTGTACGGGATACAAAGGTAAGAAAATTCCTTGTTTCTGAGCATGAAAAAAGAAGATATTTTAAATATGATAAAGCAATGTGATTCAGGAAAATAGCGCTAAGAAAGGTTTGATTCCATTTTTTAGAAAAATAAAATGACAAATTTAAAGCGTTTATTATGGTAAGATGTTAATCATGTTTCGATCATTCAGAAGCAAAATAATTAAAAATAATCCCTTAATGGTAAGCGATTTAAAATATAAATTCTATCATTAAGAAGTTAAGGTAGTTAAGAAATAACCCTATAGCCTAATTTAAGCACTATCATTTATTGGCTGATATCAACTTTTTAATCAACACAATTTGCCCTAAATGATAATAGCTGTGTTCGATAACGGCTTCAATATTCCGTAAATAAGTGCCATATTTTTCGTCCACAAAATTATCATTAAATTTTTCTTCGGGCATTTTTTCAACTGCAGATGTAAAAAGTTCAGCATTTGTCAAAAACTCATCAATAAGTTTTTTCCAATCATTTTCTGAATGTATTGGTGGAAGATTAAAACTGTATTGGTCTTTAATTTCTAAAGGTCCGCCATTAAATACGTGTAAAAGTCCTACCAAATAATAATTGATGTGGTAAGTTAGGGCTGCGATGGTATTTAAATTTTCTACCTGATGGATAGCCTCTTGCCAATTAATTTTTTCTAGTTGATCTTTATAATTAGTATTGGCTATCCAATAGCCGTTTAGAAAAACCTCTTTTAAGCGATTTACAATTAAAACAGATTTTTTCATAAGATTCCTTAAGCAAATTCGCTTTGACTTTTTTCAGCCAGTTCGAGTACCTCATCTGCCAAATAATCCGTTAAACCAATTGATGCACTGGTTTGGATCAGTCGTTGTTTTAAAGATTGAGGCAAATCATTAAGCGATTTATCGTCGTCAAGGATAATGAAATCTTCATTATTATAATGTGATTTAAACCAGTTTAAAATCTCACTCTTTCTATTTACTAGATCGGTGTTATCTGGGAGGCGTTCAATTTTGCTTAAACTGATGTTTCTAGTTTTAAAAATATCGAGCCATTGATTTAAACTGTACTTAAACTTGTGCGAAGTGGTAAGAACAATTTCAAAATTATGATGATGAAGAATTTTATTTAGTGCTTTAACTGCTTTAGGATTAAACTCAACAAAGCCATCTGCTAAAATCTCTGGTTTTCTCCAGGAGTTAGCAGGTACCATTACGCCGTCTATGTCTAATAATAAAAGCATAATACGAATTTACGTTTTATTTTATCAATTCGAATATTTTTTCTAACGATATATTATTAAACTTTGCATCTAACTCATTCATTCTCTTGATCTTTAGCTTAGTATCCCACTCTTCAGCAACAAATTCTACTTTGTGCCATTCACATACATTTGTAGCGCTGGTTTTACATGATGGTATCCTGCCCAGATTAATATCTGCTAATATTGAACTAATATAACGATGGTGACCATCTATAATAAAGTTATCACATACCTTAATATCATCAAATTTAATCCCTTTAATCATCTTTCTATACATCCGATTAATTACCGGTATAGAAAGTTTGGTATGCGTTGAAAGTAAGTCAATCTTTTTTGACTTTAAATTTTCAGAAATAATTTCGCGACTAATATCTCCCATATTATTTTTTTTATATTTTTCATGGGATGTTATTCTAGTGCTTAATTAGCATCAAAATACGATGTTTAGTTTATGGACAAAACATTATCTAACTAAACAGAAAAAAGGAATGGATTTTAGCGCAACTATATATTGTTATGCTTTCGAATAAATATAGTAATTAATTTTATGATTTAGTAAGATGGCTTAACAGCAATTATAATAAATCTTCACCTTCTGCTCTTTTTCGCTCCAGGCAATGTAAATGTTATTTTCTTTACCCAAACGGTATTTAAAGCCATTTAATCCTGATTTTTTTAGCTCTTCGTAAAGTGCTTTATCTGGTGTGTATTTATCAGCCTTATCGTCAGGCATTACTGCAGGTTCAAGAAAATTATCGTCGCTGAAAAAGTCGTCTGCAATGGTTTTTAAGAAAATAACCTGGTCTTTCTCTTTTGATAGGTCTACATTGGGGTCGGTATTGCTCACCAGTTCGGTTCCCTTGATTTTAGCATTATAAATCTCTTTTCCCTCCGCATTTTTAATGGTAAAATTCAATACCATTTCTTCAGGTTTCCTTCCGGTGAGTTCAATTTTAAAAGTATCTGATTTTTTTAAATCCGAAAAAGATTTGGCTATAGTTTGATTTACATTTTTAAACTCGATGGCACCAGCTTTCTTTTCTCCACCGGATTTGCAGGCAGCCAATAAAATAACACCAAAGGCAACGAAAAGTAATAATTTCTTCATAATCAAAACTACAAATTCTAATTTAAACAACTCTCCAAATTTAAAAAATATAGCCTATCGAAAACCAAAATTGAAAATCGAGGTAACCATTTGGATTAGGATTAGAAGCATAATTAGTTATGTTAAAATACCGCCCGTAACCTAAAGCTCCTGTGGTTTCTAATAAAAAACGTTTTCTGGGGATAAACAAAAAGCCGATGTTTCCGCCGGCACGTATAGAATTTGCCTTAAAATTCCGGCTCGCAAAACTAATAAAACCTGTACGATCCATATATCCATCCCTATTGATTGTTTTATTTAAGTTGCCAACATATAAACCATAAAAGGGGATGAGCTCGCCTGGGGTAATTTCGTCAGAATATTTTTTTGCCCTTAATAAAAAACCATCATATTTATAATACCTTCCAATATTAAGCTCTCCCGATGTATATGAAAGTTCAATGCCATATTTATTAGAAAAAGTTTTTTCGATGGAGAAAGAGGGACGTTTTGCAACTAAGTTAAGCAGGTTGCTTTTAACTTCAAATCCTACTGGCTCTTGAGCACGGATAACCGTTGCCAGTAAGATAAAAGAGAGCATATACATGATTTTTTTCATTTTGATTAAATTTAATATTTTACCCGACATATAACCATAATATTTTTTTCTTATATTTGCGTAACTGATTACGTAATTAATTATTGTTATGAATTTTTTCGAACAGACAGGTAAAGTGGCAATCGGAAGTAGGTTGAGGATGTTGACTGATAAGGTTACAGAAGATGCAGCTCAAATTTATAAGCTCTATAATATTGATATGCAGCCAAAATGGTTTCCGGTTTTTTATTCACTTGCGCAAGGGGAAGAGAAGACTATTACTGAACTCGCTAAAGATATAGGGCATTCGCACCCTTCAGTAAGTAAAATTATCAGCGAAATGCTAAAAAAAGGTTATGTAAAAGAAAGCAAAGATAAAACTGACGGCAGGCGGAACATGGTAAGCCTTTCTAAAAAAGGAATAGCGATTTCTAAAGAGATAGAAGATCAGCTGATCGATGTTAACGCAGCTGTTGAAGAAATATCAGCTCAATCGCAGAACAAACTTTGGGAAGCCATAGGCGAGTGGGAATTTTTATTAGAACAAAAAACCTTATTGAGAAGGGTAATGGAAAAGAAAAAGGAAAGGGATAGTTTAAAGGTGCAGATTGTTGATTACAAACCTGAGTACCAGGAAGCATTTAGGGTATTAAATGTAGAATGGATTTCGCATTATTTTACCATGGAAGAATCTGATTATAAAGCGCTGGATAATCCGAAAGGTTATATTTTAGATAAAGGCGGTTATATACTGGTTGCTTTATATGAGGGTGAACCATTGGGTGTTTGTGCATTGATTAAGATGAACGATGGAGAATATGATTTTGAACTCGCCAAAATGGCCGTATCGCCAAAAGCGCAGGGCAAAAATGTAGGCTTTTTATTGGCCAATGCAGTTGTTGAAAAAGCAAAGTCGTTGGGCGCTTCGAAAATATACCTGGAGAGCAATACGATTTTAAAACCCGCCATCAATCTTTACCATAAATTAGGTTTTCAAAAAGTAGCGGGTAAACCAACGCCTTATACAAGATGTAATATTCAGATGGAACTGGTCGTTAAATAGTCCAAAGTCAGCAGTCTGGAGTCCCTAGTCGATTAACCGCTTTAAACAGTTAACCGATTAACCACAAATGAACTTTATTCCAGTTTCAACTTCTCTAATAGATTATTTAACTTCAATAAATCTTCAGGGGTATCAATAGCAACCGTTTCCAGGTCGGTAACTTTGGTTTGGATATAAAAACCATTTTCAATCCAGCGCAGCTGTTCCAAACTTTCGGCAATTTCTAAAGAGGATGGTGGAAGTTTGGTAATGGCTTTTAACGATTCGGTGCGGTATCCGTAAATACCAATGTGTTTGTAAAACTGGTGTTTTTCGGCCCATACGCCCGGTTCTCCGTTTCGGATAAAAGGAATCGGACTACGGCTGAAATACATGGCACGACCGTTTACATCAATCACAACCTTAGGGCTATTTGGATTGTATACACTTTCCTGATTATGGATAGATTTGATCAAAGTAGCCAACTGTACCTTTTCTTCTGTAAAACAACTGGCCAATAACTCAATCTGTGCAGGTTCGATAAAAGGTTCGTCGCCCTGAATATTGATTACGATATCAAATCCTGGCAACGCTTCAATTACTTCAGCACATCTATCGGTTCCGCTCTGATGATCGGAAGAGGTAAAGATAAACTCCCCACCAAACCTTTTTACTTCGTCAGCAATGCGCACATCATCTGTAGCCACAACCACTTTTGATAAACTTTTTGCTTTCGATGCTTGCTCATAAACCCTCTGGATCATGCTCTTTCCGGCAATATCTACCAAAGGTTTACCAGGAAAGCGGGTAGAAGCATACCGTGCGGGGATAATTCCAATAACCGCTAAATCCCCAAGTGACGACTTCAGTTTTTTATCGATCATATATTATGTTTGTAAAATTGATAAAAAACAAACAGGAAGATCATCGCGATAACGACGTAAGATATAGGATGCGCAAAGTTAAATGTCCAGCCCAGCAATTTTATGCGCTTAGGGACAATTAATCTGGAGTCCTTTTTATTAAAATAAAAAGTGCCCCATTTCCAGTTTTCTGGTTTGTCGTGCTCGAAATCTTTTTCCATATTTATCGCATTAAATATTTAAACCATTTATTATGATTCAACTTCCCTTTAAGGGATGGGGGCTAAAATAGTCCGTTAATCTCAGCCTCAATCGATTGGATTACCGTCCCTAAATCTTCAGGATTATTGGTAAAATCTAGCTTATCTTTATCTAAAATTAATAATTTACCCAGGTTATAACCTTTTATCCAGGCTTCGTATTTTTCATTTAGTTTAGAAAGGTAATCGATGCGGATGCCTGCTTCGTATTCACGGCCACGGCGCTGGATATTATTGACCAACGTAGGTACTGAAGCACGTAAATAAACCAATAAATCAGGTGGCTTGATAAATGATGTAATGTTGTCAAAAATAGCACGATAGTTATCATGATCTCGGGTGGTCATTAAGGCCATATCGTGCAGGTTTTCGGCAAAAATATGCGCATCCTCATAAATGGTCCTATCCTGGATTACGTTACGTTTATTTACCTCAATATCCGTAATCTGCTGAAAACGGCTGTTTAGGAAATAAATCTGAAGATTAAAGCTCCAGCGTTTCATGTCGCTATAAAAATCTTCCAGATATGGGTTATTATCCACTGCTTCGTATAAAGCTTCCCATCCATAATTCTTGGCCAGTAAACCTGTTAAAGTGGTTTTACCGGCGCCAATATTTCCTACAATTGCTATGTGCATCTTCTTTAGATTGGAGATATGAGATATGTGATGTGAGATGTAAGATCTGTGATTTGAAAGGATTAATCTATCTCAAATCTAATGTCTCATATCTCAAATCCAGCTTCTCAAATCTATTAAAATTATTAAAAACTTTTAAATCCGATTAAACTGCGAACTTCTCTGATGGTTTTTTGTGCACTTTCACGGGCTTTTAATGCGCCATGTTTAGCAACCTGTCTTAAATAAGAATCATCTTTGGCAATATCCTGAATACGCTCACGCATTGGTGCTGTAGCAATAATCATATCTTCTGCCAGTTGTTTTTTAAAATCGCCGTAACGGATCTGCATTTTATTGTACAAATCTTCAAAATGCGCATGCGTATCAACACTCGAAACTACCTTCATTAAATCGAAAAGATTCTGGATCGGCTCGGGTTTTGGCTGATTTTCCTCTGTCGGACCGCCATCACTCACTGCTCTCATTACTTTCTTGCGGATCGTTTCAGGATCATCTGATAAATAAACCGCATTAGCTTCTCCTTCTGATTTACCCATTTTACCTTTACCATCTAAACCAGGTACTTTTACCAGTTTATCAGAGTAGCTAAAGGCATAAGGCTCAGGAAAATATTCGGTATTGTATAACCTGTTAAAACGGTTTCCGAAGGTACGGGCCATTTCCAGATGCTGTTCCTGGTCTTTTCCAACAGGTACTTTAGTCGCCTTATGGATTAAAATATCAGCCGCCATTAATACCGGGTAGGTTAATAAACCCGCATTAACATTATCAGGGTTTGCACGCACTTTGTCTTTAAAAGAGGTACTGCGTTCAAGCTCGCCCATATAAGCGTTCATGTTCAGGTATAAATAAAGTTCCGCAATTTCCGGAACATCACTTTGTATATAAATGGTACTGTTCTCCGGGTCAATCCCACTCGCCAAATATTCAACCAAAACATGTTTAATATTGCCATGTAAATCGGCTGGGGTAGGGTGCGTTGTTAAAGAATGTAAATCGGCAATAAAAAAATAGCAATTGTAATCGTTCTGCATTTGCACGAAGTTTTTAACCGCGCCATAGTAATTGCCTAAATGTAATTTTCCTGTTGAGCGGATGCCGCTCACCACTGTTTCTTTCATAATGGCACGAAATTAAAAATAAAATACAAGCAATCCGCAAATCACCTTAATTTTCATGGTAAGAATTTTTAACCGATCGTTATCTCAGCCTGATCGCCTATTATGCGATCGTCCTCTCGACCGGAGTGCAATGCAGCGGATAGATCTATCTGTAGAAATTTTTTCCGGAAGCCAATGTCACACCGTCCTCAAAACAATATTTTTAAGTATTTGAAAATGAAAGCCAGCATTTCATCGGAGGTATAGGTCCTTCTTTCCGTTACAAGTCCTCTCCCGATGAAAAATCGGGATTGCAGGCTTTTCACTTCAATAAGGTTTATAAACAAAGGTTTATGCAAGGGTGGAACCATTTAACCCTGGAGCCTAATCTAATTTATAGCATTCACCCCGCGGTCGTTATATTGACCAAAGCGCAGCGCAGTGAAGAGATCTGCATTTTAGGTTTTCCTGCTGTTCCTCTCCACAATATTAATCCTTAGTTTGAAATATCAAACAATTTTATATTTTTGATACATCTATGATCCACTTTCTAAGGCAGGTACACCGGGTTTGGTTTTTATTCTGGATACTGTTTTTTTTCGCCCTCTTTTATCCCTTTTACTACATTACTTCACGTAATGAAAAATATTACGGTATTTTAAACTTTTGCCGTAAAGCCAATAGCTTTTTATGCAGCCTGTTTTCTGGTGTTTTTTTTCGCTACCATTACGAAGAAAAACTTAATCCTAAACAAACTTATATTTATTGCGCCAACCATACCTCTAATTTAGATATCATGATTTTCTGTATCATGGGGCATGGTAAATTCCATTTTATGGGTAAGGACGAACTCCTAAATAATCCGGTATTGGGTATTTTTTTTAAAACTATTGATATTTCTGTTAACCGTGACAGTAAAATTTCTGCCTTTAAGGCCTTTAAAAAAGCTGGCGAGAATTTAGAAAAAGGCATGAGCCTGGTTATTTTTCCAGAAGGAAAAATCGATGATCATTATCCGCCTAAACTGGGCGAGTTTAAAAATGGTCCATTCCGCTTAGCAATAGATAAAAATATCCTATTGGTGCCTGTTAGTATTACTAATGTTTGGAAAATTAACTGGGATGATGGTGCTAAGTATGGAAGTAAGCCCGGAATTTGCGATATTTACGTCCACGAACCTATAAATACTTCAGTTTTGGCCGATGTTGACGCTGATGGTTTAAAAGAAAAGGTTTTTAAATTGATTGACAGTAAGTTAGTATAATATGAATTTAGACGCAAAAACCATCCATAAAATAGCCGACCTGGCCCGAATTCATATTGATGAAAAAGAAGTTGATACGCTGATCCCTGAAATGAATAAAATTTTGTCTTTTATGGAAAAGTTAAATGAGCTGGATACTTCAAATGTAAAACCGTTGGTTTATATGAACGAATCGGTAAATATATGGCGCGAAGATGTGGTTAAACAAGAAATTTCTACCGCCGATGGACTTAAAAACGCTGCAAAACATACAGATCAGTTTTTTATGGTTCCAAAGATTATCGAAAAATAATTGATCAGTACCACAAAGATTCATATTTGTGCTTAATTTTTAATCCGCTTGTAACATCTTGCCCTTTACGCTTGTCTAAAAAAGAAAAAACATGGAGAAACCACTCATCACTATAAAAGAAATTGGCCGTAAATATGTTATTGGATCTGAAGTTATTCATGCGCTAAAATCAGTTTCTTTAGATATTAATAAAGGTGAATTCGTAGCATTGATGGGCCCATCTGGTTCTGGTAAATCAACTCTGATGAATATTTTAGGTTGTTTAGATACACCTTCAAGCGGAACTTATATTTTAAATGGTACAAATGTGAGCCACATGAGTGATGATGCGCTTGCAGAAGTACGCAACCAGGAAATTGGCTTTGTGTTCCAAACCTTTAATTTATTGCCGCGTTCAACTTCTTTGGATAATGTGGCATTGCCTTTAATTTATGCCGGCACAAGCAAAAAAGACAGGGATGCAAGGGCGGCTAAAGCGTTAGAAAATGTAGGTCTGGGTAACCGTATGGATCACAAGCCAAACGAACTTTCCGGTGGTCAGCGCCAGCGTGTAGCGGTAGCCAGGGCATTAATTAATAATCCATCAATCATTTTGGCAGATGAGCCTACCGGTAACCTTGATACCAAAACTTCGATCGAGATTATGGGTTTGCTGGAAGAAATCCACAGTAAAGGAAATACCATCATTCTGGTTACACACGAAGAAGATATTGCACAGCATGCACACCGCATTGTACGGATGCGTGATGGATTGATCGAAAACGATTATTTAAATACCGACATTAAAAATGTTTCCCCACGTTTGCAGGCCTTGAAAGATAATGGCAGCGACTGGGAGAAAATTAATTAAGGTAAAGGTATAAGGTGTGGGGCATAAGGCTTTGAAAACCCTAAACCTTAAACCTTTCGCCTTAAACCATAACGGCATGAAAATCTATACTAAAACCGGCGATAAAGGGCAAACCTCATTAATAGGAGGTACCCGGGTTCCCAAATATCATCTACGTATTGAAACTTATGGCACTGTCGACGAATTAAATTCGTACATCGGCTTAATCATGTGTCAGGATATTGATTCGCATAATCAACAGCTTCTAAAAGAAATTCAGGACAGGTTATTTACCATTGGTGCATCGCTTGCTGCTGATCCGGAAAAGTCTAAAATGAAAATCCCTGATCTGCACGAAACCGATATCACTTTATTGGAAAACGAGATGGATTTAATGAACGAAACACTGCCCGCCTTAAAACATTTTGTGCTGCCAGGAGGAAATACTGTTGTTTCTTACTGTCACATTGCGCGTTGCGTTTGCAGAAGGGCAGAACGACTGACAGTAGAGCTTGCAGAAAATAGCTTTGTAGATGAGCGCATAACGATTTATTTAAACCGTTTGAGCGATTATTTGTTTGTTTTGGCACGAAAACTGAGCGCCTATTTTAAAGCAGAAGAAAACATTTGGATACCGCGTGTTTAATAGTGGAAAAATAAGTTTGTTTTGCTCAAAAATTTTAATATACTTTGCGCTTAATAAGAATAAGAATTTAATAGAATTGAAGATATGTATTGGACATTAGAATTAGCATCGCACTTGGAAGACGCACCATGGCCTGCAACTAAAGACGAATTAATTGATTACGGTATCCGTTCTGGTGCCCCTGTTGAAGTAATTGAAAACTTACAGGCATTAGAAGATGATGGCGAGCCTTACGAAACGATTGAGGAAATCTGGCCAGATTATCCTACCAAAGAAGATTTCTTCTTTAACGAAGACGAATATTAATTATCAGTTGCATAAAATTTGAAAAGGCAGTTTCCCAAAAGGAAATTGTCTTTTTTAGTTATACTAGAGAGGTCGTCATTTCGACCGCAGTGGAGAAATCTTTTAACAGGGTTTAAAAATTTCTCTCCCGAAAGTTCGGTACTGTGCTTCATCTGATAGCTATCGGATCGAAATGATGACCGATTTTCTAAATCCCTCTTGGGTAGTCAGATCAGGAATCAGAATGTAACAAGCGTTTTAAAATTCCTGTCTGTGCAGGAAAAATTACCCTTCGATAAAATCTATCAATGTAGTGAAAAGCTATATACAGATCTGTAAAGCCTCTATTCTTATCCATCTTAGAGGTGTAGTTTTAATGTCTCTGGTAAATAAAAGTTACATTTTTTAAACAAAACTTAAAAGAAGGGTGTTAATAGATCAATTATATAACATTGCTTAAAAAATTAACACTATGGGAAATTTATTGTATTTAGTAGCAGTAGTATTGGTAATACTATGGGTGATCGGATTTGTATTTCACGGCTTCGGCGACGTTGGTAGCATAATCCACGTTTTATTGGTAATCGCAGTTATTGCAATCCTGCTTAAAGTTATTGGCAGGGCCGCATAAAATATATCATGGCGGACATTTTATCGGATTTGGCATCGCTAAAACAGATAAAAAAAAGGAGCTTTAATTTTTATTAAGGCTCCTTTATATTTTTTTAGTTCTTTAGCAATAGTTCTGCAAGCTCAAGATCAATAGGGTAGGTGATTTTTATATTTCCCCTTTCGCCCTCTATTATATTGATATCATAACCAATTGATTCTACCACACTTGCATCGTCGGTAAAATGATCAGCGAAATCCTGATGATAAGCTTCTTTAAGAACACTAACACTAAACGTTTGCGGGGTTTGTACCAGATAGATCTCATCGCGCTTTAAAGCTGATGATTTTTCGTTTCTGAGCATACGTACACTATCGCTAGATTGTACTGCTGCTATTACGTTTCCATGCGCCTCAGCTGCTTTAAAACAGTTGTCGATAAGAGATTTTGAGACCAGTGGACGAACTGAATCATGTATGGCTACAAAACTATCTTCTTCGATGGTCCGGATAGCGTTTTTAACCGAATGAAAACGTTCCTTACCACCATCAATAACCTCATGTGGAATATGAAAATTAAATTCTTCGCACAGGCGTGTCCAATAACCTTGCTGATCTTTACTCAGTACCAATAAAATTTTGGGTTGTGTATCGCTTTGCGCAAAAGCTTTGATGGTATGCATTAAAACCGGGAGGTTTTTGAGCAGTAGAAATTGTTTTGGGGTTTCTGTTTGCATCCGATTTCCAGAACCGCCTGCTACAATTATAGCGTAGTATTTCATATTTCAAGAGATGAGATTATAGATTTGAGATATGAGACCTGATTAACTCAAATCTCATATCTCATTACTCAAATCTATATGATTAGCATGGCATCGCCATAGCTGTAAAATTTATATTTTTCTTTTACTGCAACTTCGTAAGCATTCATTACGTTTTCGTAACCACCAAATGCACTTACCATCATCAATAAAGTAGATTCCGGAGTGTGAAAATTGGTAATCATTGAATTTGCAATACTGAAATCGTATGGAGGGAAGATAAACTTGCTTGTCCAGTCGTTTGCAGCTTTTAATGTTCTGTTAGCAGAAACAGCAGACTCGATTGCACGCATTGATGTAGTTCCAACCGCACAGATTTTTCTTTTCTCTTCTATTGCTTTATTTACGATACCTGCATCTTTCGGCTCGATGATGAATTGCTCAGAGTCCATTTTATGTTTGGTTAAATCTTCAACCTCAACGGTTCTGAAGGTTCCCAAACCTACGTGTAAAGTTACTTCCGCAAACTCTATACCTTTAAGTTCTAAACGTTTCATCAACTCGCGGCTAAAGTGCAAACCTGCAGTTGGAGCAGCTACAGCACCTTCATGCTTTGCGAAAATAGTTTGATAACGTTCTTTATCCTCAGCAGTAGCCTTACGTTTGATATATTTAGGAAGCGGGGTTTCACCTAAAATTTCAACGTTTTTTCTAAACTCTTCGTCGGTACCTTCAAATAAGAAACGGATGGTACGTCCACGTGATGTAGTATTATCTACAACCTCAGCAACCAATAAATCGTCGTCGCCAAAATATAGTTTGTTACCTACACGGATTTTACGTGCTGGGTCTACCAATACATCCCATAAACGCAATTCCTTGTTTAATTCACGCAATAAGAAAACTTCGATTGTAGCACCGGTTTTCTCTTTATTGCCATATAAACGGGCAGGAAAAACTTTAGTGTTATTTAATATCATTACGTCCTTGTCATCAAAATAACCTAAAACGTCTTTGAAGATTTTATGTTCAATTTTACCGCTGTCTTTATGCAATACCATTAGGCGGGCTTCGTCGCGTTGTTCTGCCGGATTATTGGCAACTAATGATTCTGGTAAGTTGAATTTGAATTGTGATAATTTCATTCTTGATGAATTTTTTGAGGTGCAAAAATACGAATTTAATTTTTCTTTTCCGTATTTTATCAAACGCTTTTAAGGTATATTATGTTTTACCTCATTTTAGAACAAATTATACCTGGTAAAAACTTATTCTACGCATAAAATTAATTAGTTTTGAATATAAGCTGTAACCTTTTCAATGGCTTTGCATCTAACCTCTAATTATGATAATCTTTAGGCTAATAGGCGAGAGTTTCCGTTTTGCATTTGATGCGTTGCGCCAGAATAAATTACGCACCATGTTATCGCTTTTGGCTATAACAATCGGTATTTTTACCATCATTGCTGTATTCTCTGCAGTCGATACTTTTCGTGGTAAATTGCAATCAAGTGTAGATAAACTGGGTTCTAATACCATTTACGTTCAAAAATGGCCATGGAGCTTCGGCGATAACTACCCCTGGTGGAAATACATGAACCGTCCTCAGCCATCACTCCGTGATTTTGAAGCCCTGAGAGAACGTATTGAAAATGCGCAGGGTGTTACTTTCGAAATTTCAACAAGCGATAGGACTATAAAATACAGAAGCAGTTCTGTTGAAGGGATTTCTGTTTGGGCGGCCTCACATGATTTTAATAAAACATGGAATTTTGAGCTTCAGGAGGGTCGCTATTTTACCGAAAATGAAAGCAAAAACGGAACGCCGGTATGTATTTTAGGATCAGACGTAGCGGCCGGACTTTTTGACGGAGATGAACCTGTAGGTAAACAAGTGCAAATTTTAGGGCGTAGATTAACCGTTGTTGGCGTGTTCAAAAAAGAAGGAGAAGATATGTTGGGTACTTCGCTGGATAAAAACGTTAATATCCCGATCAGCTTTGCTAAAGGTGTTTTAGATATCCAGAATGAGCGTTATGGTCCGCAGATTACCGTTCGTGGTAAAGATAATGTGAGTTTAGAGGAAGTGGAGAGTGAGCTGAAAGGTTTAATGCGCTCTATTCACAGAATCAGGCCCGGACAGGAAGAAGATTTTGCTTTAAATAAAACGACCATTATTTCTAACCAATTGGATTCGATGTTTAAAATGGTAAATATTGCAGGTTGGGTAATAGGTGGATTCTCAATTTTGGTTGGTGGCTTCAGTATTGCCAATATCATGTTTGTATCGGTTAAGGAACGCACCAATATTATCGGCATTCAGAAATCATTGGGTGCAAAAAACTATTTTATATTATTACAGTTTATATTCGAATCGATATCGCTTTGTATTTTAGGTGGATTGCTAGGCTTGTTGCTCGTCTTTCTGCTCGCTTTAGCTATTGGAGCGGCAACAGATTTCCATATCATACTTGGTTTGAACAATATTGCATTGGGTATTGGGATATCAATTATTATAGGAACGATCTCGGGTTTTTGGCCAGCTTATTCAGCGTCAAGACTGGATCCGGTGGAGGCGATTAGAAGCTAGTTCAGTTTTCAGCTGGCAATTTTCAGTTAACAATTAATTATAAACTGAAATTTTAAAAGTGGCTTAGCACTGATCTATTGCTATTTTTAAAAAGGTTTTTACTTCCTCGTTGATATCTTCTTTGAAATAAATCCTTAAATGGTGGTTAAACTGCTTGGTACCGGGTACCTGGGCAATTTTAGTGAAGCAAAGATTATCTTCATGAGCCTGATCAAAGGGAATAACAACATGTATAAAGTTTTTGCCCAGTTGTGTGAGGTATGCAAAGGGAGTTTTAGATTCGATGACTATCATTGATTTGGTAGCGCGAAGATTAACTTCACTCATTTCTGCCAATCGCTCAATAAAAAAACGGAATAACCCTAAAGTATATTCCGTTTTTCCGTTTAAAAAGTCTGATAAATGTTTTTCTTCAGACGTCATCTTTTTTAATCTTCTAATAATTTTGTTGCAGCTTCATCAGTAAACCAGGTTAATTTACCATCAATTGGATCTATTAACTGAGAAGGGTATAAGTCAACATTTCTTTCTGTATCGCCGATTACATGTTTTAAAGCTTCCGCTTTGTTTTCTCCAAAAACCAAAAATGCTACGTTATCCGCTTTATTGATTAACGGTGCTGTAAAACTAATGCGGTAAGTGTCCAGTTTTTCTACATAAACCGAAGCCACGTTTACTTCTTCATCTTTAACCAGAGTAGTATGCGGAAAGATGGAAGCGGTGTGTGCATCATCACCCATGCCTAAAAGGATCAGATCGAAAATAACATCTTCACCATTGAAATGTTTATCGATGGCTTTTTTGTATTCAATCGCGGCTTTTTCTGGAGCTAAAGTAGTATCAACGTAAAAAATATGGTCTTCTTTAATGCCTAATGGATCTAAAATCGTTTTTTTAGCCATTAACCCGTTGTAGTTATCATCATTGGCAGGAACATTGCGCTCGTCGCCAAAGAAAAAATATACCTTTTCCCAATCAATGCGGTGCTGACCTTCAGTTGCCAGGAAATGATAAAGTGCTTTAGGAGAACTTCCGCCGGTTAAAACGAAATTGAAACGGTCGTTTTCTTCGATAGACATTTCTGCAATTTTAATTACATAATCTGCCAGATCCTGGTTAAGTTCTTCTAATGTTTTGTATATGAGTAAATTCATTTTATTTTAGTTGATAGTTGATGGTTCATGGCTATGAAACTATTGGGCCATGAACCATCAACATAATTATTCCTTATTCTTCAATGGCAGGTTAAACCAGTGGAAACCGTCTCTTGCAATTAATGCTTCGGCCTCTTCCGGTCCCCAGCTATCGGCAGGGTAGTTAGGGAAATTGATTGATTTTTTGCTTTCCCATGTATTTAAAATTGGCATTACCAATTCCCATGCAGCTTCTACCTGATCGCCACGCATAAACAAAGTCTGGTCGCCCATCATGGCATCCAATAACAACGTTTCATAAGCCTCAGGGGTATCACCTTCGTAAGTTCCTTTATAATCGAAAACCATATCAACAGGATTTAAAACCATATCTAAACCTGGTCTTTTAGCCTGTACCTGCATACGGATGCTCATTTCAGGTTGGATACTAATCACCAGCCTGTTTTGTTGCCAGTTTTCAGTTACTTCAGATGAGAAAATCTGATGCGGCACATCCCTGAACTGAATAGTAATTAACGATGAAGTTTGGTTTAGGCGTTTTCCTGTTCTTAAATAGAATGGAATTCCCTGCCATCTCCAGTTATCGATATGGAATTTTACTGCTGCAAAAGTTTCGGTATTAGAGTGTGCATCTACACCTTTTTCCTGGCGATAACCCGGTACTTCTTTACCTTCAACCCAGCCTTTGCTGTACTGACCACGAACGGTGTGGAAACGGATATCTTCGGCAGAAAAAGGACGCATGGCTTTTAAAACCTCCACCTTACGGTTTCTGATCTCATCAGCATCGAAATTAATCGGAGCTTCCATGCCAATAAGGCAAAGTAATTGTAGCAGGTGATTTTGAATCATATCCCTCAATGCACCAGAACCTTCGTAATAACCACCACGATCGGCAACACCTAACTGCTCGGTTACCGAAATCTGCACGTGATCGATGTATGATCTGTTCCACAATGGCTCAAAAAGGGCATTTGCAAAACGGAAAGCCATCATATTCTGAACGGTCTCTTTACCTAAGTAATGATCGATACGATAAATCTGTTTTTCTGTAAAAATAGTAGCCAATAAAGTGTTTAATTCTTTTGCCGACTCTAAATCATGACCAAAAGGTTTCTCAATAACAATACGGCTGTTATCTTCATCCTGCGTAAGTTTATATTTCTGTAAACATTCTGCAATAATAGGGAAGAAGTTAGGCGCAACTGCCAGGTAGAAAATTACCTGCGTACCAGCACCATATTCTTTTTGATATTTTTCTACTGCATCTTTAAGATTTTCGAATGTTTTTGGCTGGGCAAAATCAGTAGGGCAGTAGTGGATGGTGTTTCCAAAATTCTCCCATTTATCCTTTTTTACTTTACCACTGCGGCTAAACTGGTTTACGGCGTCTTCTAAGGCAGCTTTGTAGCTGTCGTCGGTAAACTCCGTTCTGCCTGTACCAATAATGGCAAACTTATCTGGCATGTAACCCTCCATAAATAAATTATATAGGGCAGGTGCTAATTTTCTTTTGTTCAAATCACCTGTTCCACCAAATATTACAAAAATGGTAGGGTTTAATGCGGTTTTGGTTTTCATTTTATATTGTTGTTCGTGAATCAAATGGATTATGATAATTTATTCCAATCGGCATGGAAAACGCCTTCTTTATCAATACGCTCAAAAGTATGTGCGCCAAAGAAATCTCTTTGTGCCTGGATTAAATTAGAAGGCATTCTGCCAGTGGTAATGGTATCAAAATAGGTCAAAGTAGATGCAAAAGCAGGAATACCCAGGCCTGAACTGATACAGGCACCAATGGTTTTACGTGTACCAGATAAAGTACCTTTAATAATGTTCTGAATACCAGCATCGCCAAATAAGTGCTCTAAAGCGTTGTTTTGTTCGTAGGCCTGGTAAATATCTTCTAAGAATTTAGCCCTGATGATACAACCTCCACGCCAGATTTTGGCAATTTCCTGTAGTTTTAGGTCGTATTTGTATTCTTTAGAGGCTTGTACCAATAAATGCATGCCCTGTGCGTAAGCACTGATCATTGAGAAGTAAAATGCATCTTCCAGTTCTTCAACCGTTACGTCGATTTTAGTATCTTTTTTACCAAAAGCTTCTTCTAGTGAAACCCTTAAGGCTTTAAATTTAGATAAATCGCGGTTAGAAACAGCTTCGTTAATGGTTGGGATTGGCAGCTGAAGTTCCATTGAAACCTCTGATGTCCATTTTCCTGTACCTTTTGAACGGGCTTCGTCTTTAATCTGATCTAAAAGATCGTTTTGTGTTTCGGTATCTTTAAATAAGAAAATTTCAGCAGTGATTTCTAATAAGAAAGATTGCAACCTGCCTTCATTCCATTTTTTGAATACTTTATAAATTTCGTCGTTTGAGTAACCTAAGCCATTTTTAAGAATGCCATATACTTCGGCAATCAGCTCCATAATGGCATATTCAATACCGTTGTGTACCATTTTAACAAAGTGGCCGGAAGCACCCGGGCCGATGTAAGTTACACATGGATCGGTACCCACTTTTGCAGCTACGGCATCGAAAACATCTTTTACTACGTTATAAGCTTGTTTATCGCCGCCCGGCATCATACTCGGACCGAAACGTGCACCTTCTTCACCTCCTGAAATACCCATTCCGAAGAAATGCAGGCCATCTTTTTCCAGTTCATCTACACGGCGGTTGGTATCGGTAAAGTGTGAGTTGCCACTATCGATAATGATATCACCTTTGCTTAAAAGTGGTTTTAATTCTGCAATAACACTATCTACAATTGGTCCGGCAGGTACTAATAAAATTAATGTACGTGGCGTTTGTAAGCTCGAAATAAAGCTTTCAATATCATCAAATCCTTCTAAGTGATGCGCTTTACCTTCTTCTTCAAGCTTCGAGATCATCTTTTGGTCTTTATCATAACCTGTTACAGAGAAGCCCTTATCAGCCATGTTTAACAATAGGTTGCGGCCCATAGTGCCCAAACCGATCATTCCCAATTTATATTTTTTTGATTCGTTATTTGCCATTTTTTATTTTTTAGAATGCACCCAAAATTAGGGTTTACAAATTAATATTGCAGCTATTGTTGTTAAAAGATTGTAATAAAGATCAATTATTTTTTGGGCTCAACTGTAAAGATATTGTACTTATCGGCCAGTTTCCAAAGCTTGGCGCCACCTTTAATCCCATCTCTGTTGGTTACGATTTTAATATTGTCTTCCAGCTTAAAATCGATCTGTTTAGAATTTCCGCCACCTATATATAAGGTATCGTAATTAAAAACTGTTTTATAAATTTCTATTACCTTTTTTAACCTCTTGTTCCAGCGTTCCGTACCAATTTTTTCGAATGCCTTATTTCCGATATAATCATCGTAATCTTCTTCTTTATTAATTGGGAGATGCGCCAGTTCCAGGTGCGGAAGCAGTTCTCCATCGAACAATAAAGCTGTACCGAAACCTGTACCCACGGTAAAAACAATCTCAAAGCCTTTACCTTCTACCACGCCTAAACCCTGTTGATCGGCATCATTTACCAAACGCACAGGTTTACTAAGCTCGTTGGCCACGCGCTGGGCGAGATCTACATCAGCCCATTTATTTTTGGCCAGGTTAGGGGCAGTTTTTACAATACCGTTTTTAACGTAACCGGGAAATCCGATTGATACGCGGTTATAACTATCAGGAAAAGGCTTAATTAAATCTACAATACCGGTTACAATATCTTTTGGAGTGGCCTCTGCTGGGGTTTTGCTTTTTAAATATTCGGTAATCATATTTCCGCTTTCATCCAAAAGAACGGTTTTTATACTGGTACCACCAATATCGATCGATAATATATTGTTGTTTTCAGCTTTTTTCTGTGTAGCCATAATGTTGTGTTTATAATTCCGAAGTTCTACAAATAAATTAAAACAACAAACATTAAATGAATAAGGAAGTAATTTATGTGTAATAATATTATCTATAAAATCTATGTATTTAATAGAATATAATTATGTTTGTTGCGTTAACATAAAAAAGACCACAATTGTTATGACGGTAGATTACCTTGCATTTGCGATACCAGCATTTTTTATTTTTGTATTTATTGAGTTTAAGATCGCCCAGCATCAAAAAAAAGCCAAAATATTCAAATACGAGAGTACGGTTGCAAACTTTAGTGTAGGTATTGCCGAGAGGTTATTGAATTTATTTATCGCTGCCAGTTTTTATCAGGTTTACAATTGGGTGTATAGCAATTATGCCATTTTTGACATTTCTACCAAATGGTACGTATGGATACTTTTATTGCTCTCTACTGATTTGGTTTGGTACTGGTACCACAGGTTAGGGCATGAGATTAATTTTTTATGGGCAGCGCACATTGTGCATCACCAGAGTGAGGAGTTTAATTTATCAGCAGCAGCACGGATTACTACCATACAGGCCATCTTCCGTAATGTGTTCTGGTGCATCCTGCCACTCATCGGTTTTCATCCGAATATGATTATTACCATTCTTTTGGCTCATGGTGCTTATTCTTTTTTTACGCATACACAGTTGGTAGGCAAACTTGGCTGGTTGGAAAATATATTCATTACCCCATCTTTACATGGCGTCCACCATGCGTCGGATGAAAAATACCTCGATAAAAATTATGGTGATGTTTTTGTTTTCTGGGATAAACTCTTCGGTACTTTTCAAACGGAGGAAGAGGTGCCAAAATACGGTTTAACACATCCCATTAAGAGTTATAGCTTTTTATGGCAGCATTTCCATTATTATCTGGAGATAGCAGAAGCTTACCGGCGGGCAAATGGATTTAAGGCAAAATGGGATGCTGTTTTTGGTAGTCCGGCTTTAATGGACCAGAATATCAGACCGATTTTAGAAGAACGCTATTATCAGAATAAAATACAAACAGAGGCGAAACCTAAACCTAAATTTAAAATCTATTTAAATATTCAGTTGATTATGGTAGTGGCGATGCTAACAGGTACTACCATGTTTTATGAATCACTAACGTTTGTGCATAAATTTGCCATATTGATCTTTATCCTGGTTACCCTGATCAATATCGGTGCTTTGTTAGAGCAGCGCAAATGGATCTATTACCTCGAATGTTTCAGGTTGATATTATTATTCGGATATTTCTTCTATAGTTTTAATATCATCGAACTTTTAATATTCCCTGTTGTAGGATTGATTATTCTCGAACGTAATTTTTCATTGAATAGCTTGTATAATAAGTACTTTCTTAACTATCAATCCAACACAATTAATACATAGGTAACTTAAAGGCAAAGTTTACTTAATATTAGCGTAACGTTGGCAGGCTACTTTTGCTGTCAAGATGAAGGATGTATATTTAAGCAAAAGTGATGAAGATTTAATGTCTTTATTGGTAAATCAAGACAACCTTGCACTGGAGACCCTTTTTAACAGGTACTATCATGCTTTATGCAAATTTACTTCTATTTATATTAAAGATTACAACAAGGCTGAAGAGCTTATTGCTGATCTTTTTATGAAACTCTGGGACAAAAGAAACGAACTTCAGATTAAATCGATCAAAAAATACCTGTTTACTGCTGCAAAGAATATAGCTTTTAATGAAATTCAACGTGTAAAACTTCGTATTTTAAGTATTAACGATCGTGAAGATACACTTGATTATCCGGATACTTATTTAAATCCCCACGAACAACTGACCAGCAGGGAATCCTATTCTGAAATTATGGGTCTGATTAACCTTTTGCCCGATCGGCAACGGGAAGTGCTTTTAATGAGCCGCATTGATATGCTCGAGAAAAATATTATTGCCGATTTATTGGGTATTTCGGTTAGAACTGTAGAAACCTTACTATATCAGGCCGTGAAAAATTTCAGATCGCTCACCACTGACCGATCGGAGATCTAATTCTATTTCCTTTTTTTGCCGGCAAAGTGCACACGATTGAACTCCAATCGTCCTAAAAAGATTATTTATCTAAATATAATTTACATCTGATTTTTGGAAAGGCAGGTTCAGTTTTCTATAGGGTGGCAGTCCCGTTTTTTGATGCGAGTTTCGATGAAGGATCGGAAGCTCTTCCCTGCATCCGATAGCTATCGGATCGGGTTTAGTTAACCCATGAAGGTGCTCAAGAATTAAAGTACAGGCTATTGTACCTAAACCCGACAGCAGCGGATCCCGATTTTTTCAATCGGGATGTAGCGGATGGCGGGGCTAAAGGATCTATGAAACACTGACCTTTTATTTTCAAATCAAAAGCATTTATATTTTTCCCTGATGAAACAATTATTCAACATTATTAATCTATTTAGGTCACTCTTTATACTTAACGATTTGTTAACAATAACTTGATCTTTTTCGCTACGTATAGGCGTCCGTTAATCTGTCTTACATCCAGAACCGCATTACTAAATGGACGAACGTTACTACAAATTAATAGAAGATTACAGCAAGAAAACCATTGGCAGTGAAGATTTAACTGATTTACTGATTTGGGTTGGAAGCAGTCAGCAGAATCAGCAGATTTTCAGGGAAACTTTACAGGCCTTTGAAGCAGCAGATTATTCCCTGAAAAAACCCGTAAATCAACAGAAAAGCTGGTCGGCCATTCAGCAACATATCGAAAAAAGTGCTGATCAGGCACCAATTGTAAAGAAGATCAGTTATCGTAAGTATTTTACTATAGCTGCTGCGATAGTGGTTATCGCTTTCTTGCCTGTGCTCTATTTCAATACCTATCAGCCAAAAAAGGCAGAAGTTGTGGCTTACAATGAAATTTACAACCCGCGTGGGCAGAAAAGGCTGGTGACCATGCCCGACGGTTCTAATATCTATTTAAACGGCGACAGTAAAATTCGTTACGCACTCAATTTTAATACCACCAGCAAACGGATCGTTTATTTAGAAGGAGAAGCTTTTTTTGATGTGCAACACCGCACCAAACAACCTTTTATAGTACATACCGGGAAAGTAAGCACTACTGTTTTGGGTACTTCATTTAATATTAATGCTTATCCATCTTTAAAAAACATCACCATTACCGTGCAAACTGGTAAAGTAGGGGTGCTGTTTAAAAATAAAGACAAAATATCACCTGTTCAGTTTCTTTTACCAAATGAACAGCTTACCATTAATAAAAACAATGGGCAAACGACCAAAAAGCTAGTAAATGCAACCGATTTTGATAGCTGGAGGGAATACAAAATCTTTTTTTACGATAAACCCCTGAGCGAAATTGCTGAAGTTATTGCACGCGAGTATGATCTTGATATTGAAATTAAAACCGAAGCTTTAAAAGAAGTAAAGCTTACCGCAAAATTTGATAAATGTTCGGCAAAGCAGATTATGGATGTAATTGCAAAGCTATCGGACTCAAAATATAAAATCTATGAAAATAAAGTAATCATTTATTAACGATAAACTATAAAGATAGATATGATATAAAATTACTAAACCGAAAAATGGCTCGAAATGCTGGACACATTTCAAGCCCTGTAAACTGTATACTCATTTGACAAAGTAAAACTTAGTAAAGATATGAAAATTAATACCCGATGGATCAAAAAATTCCATCAGTATCCCTCAAAAGTTATGGTGATTATGGCCGTAATGATGTTGAATCTGCTCTCTTTCTCACTATATACCCATGCACAAAGCGACAAGAAATTTCTTTTCGAAGCGGATGGAATGACACTAAAAAAAGCTTTTGAAACTTTAGAAAAGCTCAGCGGCAATCATATTGCCTATAATAACAACCAGCTCGATGATCAGAAGAGGGTTTATGTATCAAGAGGAACAAGATCTGTATATGAAGTGCTCGATCTGCTTTTAAAAGGCTTGCCATTTACTTATAAGTCAGGCGGCGCAGGTAACATCCTGATTACCTCAAAAAACACATCTACAGGCAATCTTAGCGGTAAAGTTGTTGATGAAAACAATGAACCGATACCGGCTGCAACAATAAAAATTGTAGAGTTGAATGTATTGGGACAAACAAATAACAATGGAAGTTTTAGTTTTAACGTAGCACCTGGCATTTATACCGTAGAGGCAAGATTTATTTCTTACGAAATTGCCAAAAGGCAACAGGTAAAGGTGAACGTTGGTGGAACCACTAATGTTAATTTTAAACTGGTGCAAGCTGATAATTCATTAAACGAAGTGGTGGTAACTGCCTTAGGTATTAAGAGGCAGGAAAAAGCTTTGGGTTATGCGGTAACTAAAATTGATAGTAACCAGTTAACGGACGCTGTTTCTACCAACTGGACGGACGCTCTTTCGGGCAAGGTTGCAGGTTTAAATTTGATCAGATCAAACAGTGGTCCTGCGGGTTCAAACAAAATTATTTTAAGGGGCGAAAATAACCTGACTGGTGATAATGAAGCGCTAATTGTTTTGGATGGGGTAGTAATCAATAATAGTGGTGGCAGACGTACAGCCAATAGTTCAGACGGTGTTTATGGTACCGGAAGTGATAACATGCCTGCCGATTATGGAAGTTCTATCAACGATATCAACCCGGAAGATATTGAAAGTGTAACTGTATTAAAAGGTCCGGGTGCTGCCGCTTTATATGGACAACGTGGTGCAAATGGAGCGATTATCATTACCACAAAATCGGGTAACTCAAAGCATAAAAAAGTAAATATCAGATTTACTTCCAACGGGTCTTTCGAAGAGGTTAACCGCTGGCCTGATATGCAATACGAGTATGGTCAGGGACTAGATGGTGCAGCCTATTATTCGTATGGTGCAAGCGCCGATGGTGCAAGTACAAGTGGAACCAGTTCGGCTTACGGACCACGTTTTGATGGCCAAATGTTTTTCCAATACGATCCGGTGACACAAACTGGGGGTAAAACCAGAACACCCTGGGTGCCTTATAAAAACCAGATCAGGGATTTCTTTAGCACAGGCGAAAATTTAACCAACTCACTGAGTTTAGATGGACGTTACAAAAACACCACTGCCCGTTTTTCGGTTACCAACCAGAACAATACCTGGATTGTACCCAATACCGGAATAGAGCGTACTACACTTACCTTATCGACCAATACCGACGTCACTTCTAAATTAAAAATTACCACCAAAATCAATTATGGCAACAGATTTAGCGATAACCTGCCAGGTGCGGGTTATGGTAACCAATCGTTAATGTACTGGTTTATTTTCTGGCAACCGAATGCAAGTTTGGATTGGATCAAGAATTATTGGGCAAATGGACAGGAAAATAAAGTAATCAAATATCCATTTAGTTCCTTCCCGGAGAACCCTTATGCAGTAGTTGACGAATTTATCAATAGAACCGGACGTAATAATATAACGGCAAATATTCAGGCCAGTTATCAGTTTACTAAAGAGTTAAGTTTATTATTAAGGTCTAGTATTGATTATTCAAACGAGCGACGTGCGCAAGACCGTCCTTACGATTCAGGTAGTCGTTTGCCTAAAGGTTCAACGCGTCAACAGCACATTAATGCGCAGGAAACCAACATCGATTTCCTTTTAAGATATGATAAAAAAATCAGTAAAAATTTCAGTATCAACGCCACTTTGGGCGGAAGTGAGCTAAGAAATAAATACAATAAATCGGATTTACGTGCTGATGGTTTAACCGTTCCTGATATCTACGATTTAACCAATAATTTATATCCATTAATTTCTATTCCTGATACCAGCAGATATAGAATTAATAGTTTTTACGGGGTTTTATCTACCAACTATAAAAATTACTGGTATGTAGAACTTACGGGGCGTAAAGACTGGAGCAGTGTATTGGCTACAGCAACCAGAACTGATAACGTAGGCTTTTTCTATCCGGCAATCAGTACCAGTTTTGTGCTTTCAGAGTTCTTTAAATTGCCAAAAGCTATCAGTTTTGCTAAATTAAGGGCTTCAGTTTCGCAGGTAGGTAGCGGTGGTACCACACCTTACCGTACAGCTTATACCTATTCGTTGGCATCGAACGGCACTTATCCTGATAGCTCGCTGGTAAATCCGACCATCTTACCAAACGAAAATTTAAAACCGCTCAAAACAACCACTTACGAGGTAGGTACTGAAGTGAGTTTATTTAAAGGAAGGTTGGGATTTGATGTTGCGGTTTATGCCGGAAATACCAAAAACCAGATTTTAACCCGAATTGTGGACCGCTCAACAGGGTATAACCAGGCGTTGATCAATGCAGGGCAGGTAAATAATACGGGTGTTGAGGTAGCCTTAAACGGCACACCAGTTGTCACAAAAGGAGGTTTTAAGTGGACGATGAATGCCACTTTTGCTTCAAATTCGAATGTAATTAAAGCCTTAACCGATAGCTCAATTATTCTACGTACCGGTCCTGTAGCTGGCGGCCAGATTGTAGCAAAAGTTGGCGGAAGTATGGGCGATTTATACGGCAGGGGATACGTTCGCGATCCGCAGGGCAATGTGGTTTATGATGCTACAACAGGTTTTGCAAAAATCACGAATGATGTAGTATACCTTGGCAATACCATGCCAAAATACAAATTCAGTATCGGAAGTACCTTTGCTTACAGAAACATCAGTTTAAGCGTGTTATTTGATGCACAGGTTGGCGCTGTAGCACACTCGTTGTTAAATTATAAAATGGTTGAACAAGGTAAATTAACCAGCACGTTGCCAGGCAGGTATAATGGTATTGTAGGTAATGGAGTGGTTCAATTGGCCAACGGTTCTTACGTTCCAAATACAACTGTTGCTTATGATATTGACGAATATTACCGCTCGCATGCTGGTGCAGATAATGCCGAGGGCAGTACATTCAGTACCGATTTTATTAAATTCAGGGAAGCTTCTCTAAACTATAAGTTCAATCCACGTTTCCTGAAAAGGCTGGGGCTATCAACAGCTACCTTTGGCGTGTATGGCCGTAACCTTTTCATCTGGTCGCCATGGCCAATGTTCGATCCGGAGTTTGGTACGCTAAGCGGTTCTGATATCGTTACCGGATTTGAAATCGGTCAGTTCCCGTCAACCAGAACGTTTGGTTTCAATTTATCAATTGGCATATAATCTTTTAAAACATGAAAAAGAATCTATATAAAATTATTGCAGTTTTGCTGGTGTCGGTTACTACACTTTCCTCATGCGATAAAAACTTTCAGGAGGTTAATACCGATCCGATCAATATCCTTTCAACAACACCTGATAAATTATTGGCGCCCGCTCTGGTTAATACATTAACCTATGGCATGATCCGCAACCGTAATTTCAATAACGAACTGATGCAGGTAACTGTAAGTATCAGCGATGGTGACGGAACGGTATTTAGGTACGAATACAGAAGTACCTTTTCTGATTATTTATGGAATGCCTGGTATGTTCAGCTAACCAACTTTAAGGATATTTATAAATTAGCTGGCAAACCTGGAATGGAAAATAAATCTTACCAGGGGATTTCGTTAATCTGCCAATCATGGGTTTATTCCATGTTATCTGATACCTATGGCGATATCCCTTATTTCCAATCAAACCAAGGTAATACTGGTGTTTTAGAACCAAAATTCGACAAGCAAAAAGATATTTACCTCGACATGTTTAAAAAACTCGAAGAAGCCAATACATTGTTAAGCGCAGGAACGGCGATTACGCCATCAAGTGATCCGGTATTTAAAGGCGATGTTGCAAAATGGCGTAAGTTCTGTAATTCATTATACCTGAGGTTATTGTTAAGGGTGTCGGGTAAATCAGAAGTTTCTGCACAGGCAATTGCCAAAATCAAAGAAATTATAGATACCAATCCAGGGAATTATCCTGTTATGGCAAACAATAGCGAATCGGCAACTTTACCCTGGACAGGTTTAACCGGAACAGATCCTTTTGTTAATCCTTATGTAAACGGGGTAAGGGTACAGGATTTCAGGTCGCCTGCCATTGGAAGCTTTTTTATTGAGCATTTAAGAGACTGGGCCGATCCACGTATCGACGCAAATGCACCAAACGGAGATGGCGGTGTAAACAGATTAGGGATTGCCCAGGGGCCTCAGGGTTATTCAGGCGTGCCGAGTGGTTACGCGGTTGGTGCCGGGGTGGTTAAACAGGCTTATTTTTATTCCTACGATCAGGCACTTGGAAGCAGTACTTATGGTGCCAAATCTTTACAACAATCGGCTAAAACAGGTATTTTGATGAACTATGCAGAGCTTCAGTTCATTTTAGCCGAGGCTGCACTAAAAGGCTGGATCAATGGATCAGCAGTTAATTACTATAACGCAGGTATTGCCAACGCCATTAATTATTGGGTACCAGCTTTTACTACCTCAACTACATCTGCAGCTTTTACCAAATATGTTACAGATGCGGATATAGACTGGGATAATACACAATCTACGGATGGTAAAATGGAACAGATCCACCTGCAGAAATACTTCGCGCTGTTTCTTGTTGATATGCAGCAATGGTTCGAATACCGTCGTACAGGTCACCCAATCCTGCCGAAAGGTACAGGTTTAAGAAATGGCGGCGTAATGCCGGCCAGAATGGCCTATCCGGTTTATGTACAATCTGCAAATCCAACAAATTACCAGCTGGCAGTGGCAGAACAGGGACCCGATGCAATCAATACAAACGTATGGTGGCAGAAACCGTAACCTACAATTAAAAAATGATCAAAATGAAAAAGATAATATTTTATAGCATAACTTTTCTATCATTGGCCTTATCATGGTCTGCGTGTAAAAAATCAAATTATCCAGGCGGTGTAATAGGCGATTATGTACCGTTGTACGATTTAAGAAACCTGTACAAAGGATCGGATGTTACGCTGACCAACGAAAACATGTTTGGTTCAAGCAGCATAACTGGTGTGGTAATATCAGATCATTCGGGCAAAAACCTGCCTGAAGGACTGCTTATTATACAGGATAAACGCCGTTTAGGTTTAATCAGGGGTATTTCTATTCCCATCGGTGCTGATGCAGCCAAATATGTTCCGGGAGATTCTGTTGGGATAAAAGTTGAAGGAGCCGTACTGAAAAGAGTAAATGGAATCTTACAAGTTACCGGTATTTCGAGTAGTGCCATCACCAAAATCGCTTCCAATGTACCTATTCCCCCAAACCGTGTTGGCAGCAGTTTTATTCTGGCTAAACCAAACGACTACGAAAGTACACTTGTTGCCATTGTAAAAGCCGGATTCGAGCCTGGCGCGGGTCCTAATGATACTTATGCCGGTGATAAAACCATTAATGATGGTTTTGATAATTTCATCTTGCATACAGAAGCAACCGCAACCTTTGCAAATACAGGCGGACTTAATTTTAACGGAAACTACTATGGGATTATCTTTAATACCATCGGTGCAAACGGAGTATTAAAACCGCACCAGAGAATGCGTACTATTAAAGATGCTGTAGCTTTGAGTTCTACACCTGATATTGCTTCGGCAATTATTACAGGTTACATGGCCGATGCTGAAGGTGGTGACGGAAACTACGAATATATGCAGTTTATGGCCACAAGAGATATTGATTTTGAGGTAACCCCATTCTGTGTTGTGGTAACAAATAACGCAGGTGCATCTTCACCAACAGGTGTTTTTCCTACAAAAGGATGGGCAACAGGTGCAGATGCATTAAAAACACCTGTAGGATTGGTTGCAAGAACCTATAAATTTAATCTGACTTCAGGAAAGGTTTCAAAAGGCGAGTTCTTTTACGTTGGTGGATCCTCTAAACTGATCAACGGATCAAAATCAAAATCTATTGCATCATCTAAATGGATCAGATCTAAAGATTATACTGTAGCAACCCCGGCAAACGCACCTGCAGGAAACGGTGATGGTTTCGGTTTATATACAACAGGCCTGTTTGCCAATTCCGGTAACGCATCTGGTTTTGCAATTTTCGAAGGCACAACTGTTGACGTGAATACGGCACCGATCGATGTAATCTTCATCGGTGGTGGCGGTAGTTTATACAATGCACCTTCAGTTGGATATAAGGTTGCCAATACCGATTTTTATGATAAAATAAATCCGATTACGCTGGCATCCCAACCGTACTATAGAAGCGGCGAAAATACTTTATGTTTTAACTATCAACTGCCAGCCGATCAGGGTTTCTGGAATAAACTTGGTGGAATATACAACCCATCTTTAGGTAAATGGATCAAAGCAAGGAGTCAGTCAGATATTAACCTGAGTACATCATCAACGATAGAAGATATCGAGGGTACTTCTTTGGTGAGGATTTTGAATGCTGTAACGGGCGAGTATATCCGTACAGATACCATTCCGCCAACCAGATTAAAATAAACCATCATAGTCACAAAGAAAGCCTTCAGGTTTTCTTTGTGGTTTTACAATCATCCCATTCGTTTACATCAACATGAACAGAAGATCATTTATACAAAAATCAACTTTATTAACCACCACCTTATTCGTTAGCTTAAAATCATTTCCTTCATCACTTTTTTCTGTAGATGGCCTGGTAAGTGGTACCGTAACAAGTAAAGGAAAAGCCGTAGCTGGTGTTGTTATTTCTGATGGCTATAGCGTGGTACAGACCGATAAAACCGGAAATTATCAGCTAAAACTGCACGAACTGGCCCGCTTTGTTTGGATCAGTACACCTTCTGGTTACGAATTTAAAACCGAAAGCAGCATCGCGCGCCATTATTATAAACCAGATACCGCTGGTAAATTAAACTTCGATCTTAAACCATTAAAACAGAACGATAACAAACATAATTTTATCATTTGGGCCGATCCGCAGGTTAAAAACAAAAAAGATGTACAGCAGATGATGGAAACCTCTGTGCCCGATACCCGTGAAGTGGTAAAAAGCATGGGAAAAACATTGGTGCACGGTATTGGTGTAGGCGACTTGGTTTGGGATAACTTCGATCTTTTTCCAGCTTATGACGAAGCCATTGCCCAAATCGGGATTCCTTTTTTTCAGGCTTTAGGTAACCACGATCAGGATTACAGACAGGGTGGCGACGATACTTCCGATCGTACTTTTCAGGCACATTACGGCCCAACATATTATTCTTTCAATAGGGGAAAAGCCCACTACGTAGTTTTAGACGACGTACGTTATTTAGGTATAGAAAGAACTTATGATGGGTACATTACACCAACGCAATTGGAGTGGTTGGCCAAAGATTTACAATTGGTACCTAAGGATGCTTTGTTGATTATTTGCCTGCATATTCCGGTACACAATTCAGTAAAAAATAATGATGATTTTTATGCTGTTTTAAAAGATTTCAAAAACGTTCATATTATGTCTGGTCACACCCATTTTAATAAAAATGTGATTAAAAACGGTATTTATGAGCATAACCATGGCACAGTTTGCGGTGGCTGGTGGACGGGCCCCATTTGTGGCGACGGAACACCGCGTGGATATGGTGTTTATGAAGTGAACGGAACAGATTTAAAATGGTATTACAAATCAACTGGCGAAGACCGTAAAAAACAGTTGAGCATTTATGTGGATGCCTTAACCAATCAAAAAAGATTGATCGCCAATGTGTGGAATTACGATCCGGAATGGAAAGTAGAATACTTTTTAGATGGAAAAGCGATGGGCACTTTAGCGCAGCAGGATGGATTTGATCCTTTATCAGTTAAATTATATAAAGGAGATAAATTGCCAAACCCAAGACCATTTGTTGAACCAATCTCTACAGATCATTTATTTTTGGCTCATTTTGAACCTTCAGTTAAAAAAGTGAAAGTAATCGCTACTGATCGTTTCGGAGAAAAATTTGAAGCGGAAATAGAAGCTTAACAATTTCGTCAGATGAACTGTGGTTAGAAATTTAATATAGATTTAATTAACCGCGTTATATGGTAACACATGATACCATTATCTTGTGGATTAATTTAATAGCGTGGATGTTAACGTTCAATGCCACCGTAAAATCCCTTTTTTGGATATGAAACTTAAAAAAACAACAATTTTGATTCTTTTATCCGCATTTGCAGTAAAATCGAATGCTCAGGATGTTAAATTCCCATTATTTAGTGCAGAAGCACATCGTGGCGGACGAGGTTTAATGCCTGAGAATAGCATTGAGGCCATGTTAAATGCGATGAAGATTGATGGCATTACCACTTTGGAAATGGATACGCATATTTCAAAAGATGGCAAAGTAGTGGTAACGCATGATGATTACCTGAGCCCGGCTTTTATGCTTACGCCTGACGGAAAAGATATTCCGGTAACAGATGCTAAAAAATATCCGATTTTTGGTATGAATTACGATGAGATCAAAAAATTTGATTTAGGAACCAAATATTACGATCTTTTTCCTAAGCAAAAAAAGGAAAAAACACATTTACCGTTACTTGCCGATCTGATCGATGCCGTACAGCGTGATATCAAATCCAATAAACGCAAACAGTTTTTCTACAATATCGAAACTAAATGCAGCGAAAGCGGTGATGGGATTACCAATCCTAAACCGGAAGAATTCGTTAAACTTTTGATGGACGTGATCATCAGGAAAAAGATTACTGATTTTGTAGTGATTCAATCTTTCGATAAACGTACCATTCAGATCATCCATGAGAAATATCCAAAAATGAAAACTTCTTTTTTGGTGGCCAATAAAAAAACTTACGATGAAAATATTGCTGATTTAGGTTATAAACCTTTTATTTTGAGTCCGGTTTGGCAAATGGTTAACGAAGTGTTTGTAAAAAAGGCGCATGCTGATGGGGTAAAAATCATCCCATGGACAGCCAATACTTTAACTGATATCCAGAAGTTAAAAGCATTTAACGTTGATGGTATTATTTCTGATTATCCTGATATTTTAGTGCAGGCGAAATAGGAAGAAAATTATCTTTCAGAATGATATTAAATAAAAAAAGCGAACCTCATGGATCGCTTTTTTTATTTGGTTATAAATTTCATTATGGCGTAACTCCTGAGCACTTGGGAGTTAATTTCCAAAGAGTTAGCTTAATAAGTAGCAGCTAATTTCAATGCATTATAAGCATTCACAACACCACCACTGATACAAAGATCAGAGAAAGGAACAGAAACTTTTTCAGCACCTGGCTCTTCACCTTTGGCATATTCTACATTGTGGTTAACCTTGGTAACCGATTTAACGATAATTTCTTTTACCTGGGCCGCAGTTAATTTTGGATAATAAGAACGGATTAATCCGGCTAAACCTGCCACAACAGGAGAGGCCATACTGGTACCATCTAAGTTTTTGTATTTAGAACCCGGTACCGTAGAGTAAATCTGAACACCTGGTGCAAAAACATCTACCTGCTCTTTACCAAAGTTAGAGAAACTTGCTTTAAGGGTTTCATCATCTTTAGGTCCCGAAGCACCAACTGTAATCCATGAAGCGATGGTTTTTGCATCTAAGTCTTTATGGTTAGGGAAATTGTTTTCTACATCAATATTTTTGTTTTCGTTACCTGCTGCCTGTACAATCAATACATCTTTAGATGCTGCATATTTCATGGCTTCGTTAACAATGGCCTTGTTCCAGCTGTAAGCCTTACCAAAACTCATGTTGATTACTTTTGCGCCATTATCAACCGCATAGCGAATGGCATTAGCAACATCTTTATCCCTTTCATCACCATTTGGAGTACAACGCACACCCATAATGGCAACATTATCAGCCACACCTAAAATACCTAGTTTGTTGGTTCTGTCAGCAGCAATAATACCAGCAACGTGTGTTCCGTGCATGGCATCCGGACCAGCTACATCATTATTGCCATAAAATTTTTCGGTTACATTGTTTGGATCATCGCCTACAATCGAGCGTGGATCATAATCAAGGTTTAAATTATAATTGGCCTGACGGGTGTAATAGTCCAATCCCTCTACAATCTGATCTTCGTAAAAATCTTTAAAACTTCCTTTTTCAAGTTGCTGACTCAATACATTTTGTATCCTGCCTTCAACTTCGGTTGATGGTTTAAAGTTTTTAAAATCCTCAACTGTTGGGTTTTCTTTTCCGATCTTTTTTACAACAGCATCTAATGCATTTTTGAAACCGGTAATGCCAGCTAAATTTTCTTTAGCCTCTGCCAATTGTTTTTCTAAATCTGCGCGTTCTGCTTTAAAAGTTTCGAAATCTTTTTTATCCTTTTCTGCAACGTTTGCATCTGTAGTACTGGCAAAACGTTCCTGATCGCGGCGTACCAAACGCGTTAACTCCAATGTTTCAAAGTTTACCGATTCTTTCGGTCCACCGATAAAGTTCCAGCCGTTAATATCATCAATATAACCGTTTTTATCGTCGTCTTTACCATTACCGGCAATCTCTTTGGTATTTACCCACATAATGCGTTTTAAGTCTTCATGTGTGGCTTCAACACCGCCATCGTTAACAGCAACAATCACTTTTACCGATTTTTTACCTTTTAAAAGTTCTTTATATGCTTTTTCGGTGCTGATCCCGAATGTACTGTCGCCTTTAAGATCAAGATTTTGCCAATTGGCTTTTTGTGCATTAACTAATGTTGGCACTGCACTTATGAGCGCCAAACTTAAAAGCGTTCTGAAAATTCTACTCTTATTCATTTATTTATTTTTGTATTAAACGTCGAAAGTTAATTTTAATTTTTTTATTGAAAGAAATTGTAGCAAAAATTATGCTTTTGGCATATTTTGCTGTTGTGTTTAGACAGGTTCCTATAAAAAAGTCGTCATCTCGACCGGAGCATCGCGGAGTGGAGAGATCTATCTAAACAGATTTCTCGACTTCGTTGCACTTCGCTCGAAATGACGACTAATCTTTATTGAAAAATAAGCTGTCTCTATTTTAAACCAGCTACAATCTTTTTCGCCATTTCATCATGTGATTCAATTACTTTTAAAGTATTAGTAGCCCATTCTTTAACGCTTTGGTCGCGATTTTCTGTTCCTTGTTTAAATAACGCCACTGTTTTATCATGGTCGGTTACCATCATATCCATATAATGTTTATCGAAAGCAGCACCTGTCATTTTTTTCATTTCATCCAAATGAATCTGCTGATCGGCGGGTAAAGCTTCCGGCGTAATCACTTTTTTGCTCTGAGCTAATGTTTTTAATTCGGTATTTGCCTTCGTGTGATCAGCCAGCATTTTAGCAGCAAAATCTTTAACTTCAGCACTTTTTGCATTTTTAGCGGCAATTTTTGCTGCTTCAACTTCCATAATGCCACCAACTGCCGCTTTTCTTAAAAAGGTAGCACCTGCTTCATCAATACCCGATTCGGTACTTTCAGATCCGGTAACATGGTTGCCATTTACCATGGTGGTATCTCCGGAAACACTGTCTTTCGTAGTTGCTGATTTTTTATCTGCAGTTTGACAGGCCTGGAATGATAGGGCTAATGCAAAAGCTGTAGACAATAAAAATATCTTTTTCATGTTTTTTCTATGTTTTGATGTGTATGGAAAACACAGGAACTTAAAAAAGGTTTTTTAATCTATTCTGCAGCTTTACTGTAAATATCCGGAATTACAATACCCATTTGCCTTTCAGGGTTTTCAATCTGTGAAAAGCCAAATTGTTCATACAAGCCATGGGCATCTAATGTGGCCAGTTGATAACGGCGTAATCCCTGCAGGTCAGGGTGAAAGATCATAAACGACATCAGCTTTTTGGATAAACCCAAACCGCGATAACTATCTTTAACATACACATCGCAAAGCCATGCAAATGTAGCTTTATCGGTTACCCAACGGGCAAAACCAACTTGTTCCGGCCCTTTATAAATGCCGAAGCATAGCGAATTTTCTATAGAACGTTTTACCGTATCAAATGGAATGTTTTTGGCCCAATAAGATGCTGTACTTAAATAATGGTGGATGGCCTCTATATCTAAAAGATCCTTTTTGTCGGAAAATATAAATCCGTTTTCGCTGATTTCCACGTTGTTTGGGTTAACTGGTTAATTGTTTAAATCGGTTAACTGTAGAGATTGGTTAATTGTTGAAATTGGTTAACTGATAGATTTAGCTAAAACAGTTAACCAATTAACCAGTTTATACAATTAACCCTATTAATTACGCATGTTAATGTATTGCAGTGGCTGGCCGAAATCTTCGTTTCTGCAAAGATTGATCACCGCTTGTAAATCGTCGATTTTTTTTGCCGTTACACGTACCTGATCATCCATAATAGAAGCTTGAACTTTTAATCCGCTGGCTTTAATCTTGGCAACAACTTTTTTAGCTGCATCTTTATCCAATCCTTCTTTAATGCTGATTTCTTTTCGGATCATGTTTCCCGAAGCCTGTTGCTCATCGCCAAAATCCAAACTTTTAGGGTCTAAATTCTGTTTCATCATCCTCGAAATAATCGAACCTTCTATGGCTTTAAGTCGCATGTCGTCTTCAGTAACTATCGTTACCACATTTGTTTTTTTATCCAGTTCGACGGTGCTTTTTGATCCGTTAAAGTCGAATCGGTTAAGGATTTCCTTTTTCGCATTGTTGATCGCATTATCCAATGTTTGCGCATCAACTTTACTTACTATATCAAAAGAAGGCATGGTTTTAGCTTTAAAGTAAAAAAATAAGTAGATTTAGTAGAAATTAATCTAGGTCACAAAAAAACGAAAAATAATATGAAAACCACTAAACCAAAGTCTCAAAAAAAGATCACCAAGAAAGAAGTCAAAAAACAATTAGAGCAATCTATCACAGATAAATTCCTGGATGTTATTAAAAGTTTAGGTCACGATGTATCTGAAATTAGTACAGAAGTGGGTAAGGCGAGTAAGCGTGTGGCGAAGAAATTGACCAAGAAATTTACCATCGTAAAAGCCGATGTGGGCCAAAAAATAGATGATTTATTGCACGCCTCAAAAGAAAAGGCAAAAGCAGCGAAAAAACCAGTTGCAAAAGCGGTTAGCAAAGCAGAAAAATCTGCCGAAAAAGTAGTAAAAAAAGCTGTAGCGAAAGCTAAACCAGTAGTGCAGAGCATTAAAGTAGCGGCTATTGAAACCGAAGAAAAAGCCGAAAAAGTGTTGGCGAAACCTGTTACTGAGGTTAAAAAAGCAGTTGCGGCATCGACCACAGTTGCCAAAAAAGCGGTAGCAACAGCAAGTAAAGCTCCGGCAAAGGCTACAGCAACTGTAAAAAAAGCTGTCGCTCCTGTGGCTGAGCCAGAAAAGGCAGCTACAGTTGTTAAAAAAACAGTAGCTAAAACTGTACCTGCCGTTAAGAAAGTGGTTAAAGCTCCGGCTAAAAAATAATTTGTTAACGTTAATACGTAGATGAATTAACATCGATTTAACAAATTAATATGCAGTTTTGAGCATCCCTGTTTTTGGCAGGGATTTTTTATTTTTTTAAATGAGCAATAAGAAGATCCCCTTTTTTAACCGCGAAATTAGCTGGCTTTATTTTAACGATCGCGTGCTGCAGGAAGCTGCCGACGAAACCGTGCCCTTAATTGAGCGAATTAAATTTCTATCCATATTTTCTTCAAATTTAGAAGAGTTTTATCGGGTAAGGGTAGCCACCATGACAAGGCTTACCAACCTGAACGATAAAGCAAAAGCACTTTTAGGATTTAACCCCAGGAAAATTCTGAACGAAATTAAAAACATTGTGGTAAAGCAGGAGCGAAAATTCGACCAGCTTTTTCAGGCCACTTTAATCAACGAACTTGCCCAGAACAGGATTTTTATTTTAAATGATACCCAACTGAACGTAAGCAGAGGCGAGTTTGTGAAAAACCACTTTAGGGATAAGATCCTATCTAACCTGGTTCCGATTATGCTGGATATGGACAAGCCTTTTCCAGAGTTAAAAGATCGTTATTTATATTTCTTCGTAAAACTGTCTAAAAAAGACACAAAAGTAAGGGAAAAGTATGCCCTCATTGAAATTCCGCCTAATTTACCCCGGTTTTTGGTGCTTCCCGAAACAAATGACCTGAAATTTATCATTCTTGCTGAAGATATCATCCGTTATTGTCTGGACGATATTTTTTACGTTTTTACCTACGATAATTTAGAAGCTTATTCCATTCAGCTCACCCGTGATGCAGAACTGGATATCGATAAAAACATCAACGATAAGTTTATAGAAGATTTAAAAAGCAGCTTAGAAAAACGCAAAAAAGGCAAACCTATGCGTTTGCTTTATGATTCGGCTATGCCTTTGAATATGCTCACCGTTTTGGTGAATAAATTAAAGCTGGAGGCAGAAAGTTTAATCCCCGGTAACCGTTACCATAAATTCGGCGATTTTATTGCTTTCCCGAATGTAGGCAAAAAGGAACTGGAATATGCACCAAATGTGCCGCTGAAGGTGCACGATTTGCATAGGACTCAAAGTATGTTTAATAGGGTGGCTCAGCGAGATTACCTGGTGAATTTACCTTACCAATCTTACGATTACATCATATTGTTTCTTCGTGAAGCTGCAATTGATCCAAAAGTTACCGAAATACAGATTACTTTATATCGTTTGGCCGAAAACTCGAAGGTAATTAATGCTTTGATCAACGCGGCTAAAAATGGAAAGGCTGTTTCTGTCTTATTAGAGCTTAAAGCCCGTTTTGATGAGCAGGCCAATATTTATTGGACAACCCGTTTAATGGAAGAAGGTGTTAAGGTAAATTATGGTTTAACCGATTATAAGGTGCACTCCAAAATCTGCCTGGTTAAACGGATTGAAAAAGATAAACCCGTGTATTATGCCAATTTAGCCACCGGTAATTTTAACGAAAAAACCGCCGGTTTATATTGCGACCATAGTATTTTTACCGCAAAAAAGGAGATTACCAACGATTTGGTGAAACTTTTTGATGCCCTGAACAAACGTACGGTAACCAAAGGTTTTAAACATTTAATTGTATCACCTTTAGAGAGCCGCTCCAAACTGGTTAATTTTATTAACCGCGAAATCAGGAACGCAAAGCAGGGTAAATTGGCCTATATCATGTTAAAAGTGAACAGTTTGGCCGATGAAGGCATTATTGCCAAACTTTATGATGCGAGCAATGCAGGGGTTAAAATCCAGTTAATTATCAGGGGAATCTGTTGCCTTGTGCCTGGTGTAAAAGGATTCAGCGAAAATATAACCGCCATCAGTATCATTGATAAATTTCTGGAACATGCCCGAGTGTACATTTTCGGAAACAATGGCAAAAACGATATGTATCTCTCTTCTGCCGATTTAATGAGCCGGAACTTTGAGCACCGTGTAGAGGTGGGCTTTCCGGTTTTAGATCACGATGTAAAACAGGAAATACAGGACATTATCGATCTGCAATTGCAGGACAATACTAAATCGAGGCAGATTAATGCCTTAAACAACAACAAATACCATAAAAACAGATTAAGCAAAAAAATAAGGGCGCAAGTAGATATTTATAACTATTTAAAAACCAAGCATCAATCATAATGTTAAGATACGCAGCTATAGATATCGGTTCGAATGCAGTGAGGTTACTCATTGCGGATATCAGCAAACAAGACGGAAAATACAAATACAAAAAAAATACCTTAATCCGTGTGCCGCTCCGCCTGGGCGATGATGCGTTTTTAGATCAACATATTTCAGACAAAAAATCAGCAGACCTGGTCAAAACCATGACGGCTTTTAAAAATCTGATGGATGTTTATCATGTTTCCGAATATTTAGCCTGTGCAACTTCTGCCATGAGGGAAGCCCGCAATGGACAGGATATCGTAAAACTGATTAAAGAACAAACTGACGTTACTTTAGAGATTATTGAAGGACAACGTGAAGCAAATATTATTTACGCCAATCATATTGAAGAAGAATTAGACGAAAACAAAACCTATTTATATATTGATGTAGGTGGTGGAAGTACCGAATTATCTGTTTTTGTAAAAGGTTCACCAGCAGTTTCACGATCTTTTAATATCGGTACCATCAGGATGCTCGATAACCAGGATAAAGAAGAAACCTGGGAGGAGATGAAAGATTGGGTGAAAGAACACACCAAAGCTTATAAGCACCTTGCGGGTATTGGTACAGGTGGTAATATCAACAAACTTTTCCGCATGTCGGATGAGAAGGAAAATGCGCCTTTATCCTTACAGAAGTTAAATTCGATGTATAATAAATTGACGAGCTACTCTTTAAAAGAGCGGATCAATACTTTAGGTTTAAATCCCGATCGTGCTGATGTTATTATACCAGCCTGCGAAATTTACCTCACTTTAATGAAATGGACAGGAATTAAACAGATTTATGTGCCTAAAGTGGGTATGGCAGATGGGATTATTAAATTGTTGATCGAGGAAAAATTGGATTAGACTGTTAGATAATAAAAAGTAAACCCCTCGTTAATTAAAAATTAGCGAGGGGTTTTTTATAAAACTGTTAACCGAAAATTGCTAACTGTAAACTGATTAAGCTAATTTACCTAACGCTTCTTTAATTCTTCTTAATGCTTCTACCAAACTCTCGTCTGATGCTGCATAAGATAAACGGATATAGTTATTATTACCGAAAGAATCACCACCAACAGTAGCTACGTGACCAACGTTCAATAAGTATAATGCTAAATCTGAAGAATCTTTGATTACATTTCCATCAGCATCTTTTTTACCAAAGAATGAGCTGATTTCAGGGAAGAAATAGAAAGCACCATCAGGAAGATTTGTTTTTACACCCGGAATTTCGTTTAATAAGTTATAAACCAGTTCTCTGCGGCGTAAAAATGCTTCTTTCATCTCTAAAACGCTCGCTAATCCTTGCTCGTAAGCTACAATACCGGCTCTTTGTGCAATAGAACAAGTTCCGGAAGTGGTTTGTCCCTGTAATTTATCGTTAGCAGCCGCTATTTCTTTATTTGCGGCGATATAACCTAATCTCCATCCAGTCATGGCGAAAGCTTTAGAGAAACCATTTACAATGATTACACGGTCTTTAATGCTATCAAACTGGGCGATTGATTCATGTTTGTCAACAAAGTTGATATGCTCATAAATCTCATCAGAAAGGATATAAATATTTGGGTGTTTTTCAAAAACGGCAACTAATGCAGCCAATTCTTCTTTACTATATACCGAGCCAGTTGGGTTACAAGGAGAAGAAAACATGAAAAGTTTCGACTTAGGTGTAATGGCAGCTTCTAACTGTGCTGGTGTAATTTTGAAATTGCTTTCAATATCGGTATCGATAAAAACAGATTTTCCTTCCGCTAAGGTGACCATTTCTGAATAAGAAACCCAATAAGGTGTTGGAATGATCACTTCATCATCCGGATCGATCAAAGTTAAAATTACATTCGATAATGACTGTTTCGCACCTGTTGAAACAACGATCTGAGAGATATCATAATCGAGGTTATTTTCTGTTTTTAACTTATTTACGATGGCCTGGCGCAGATCAGGGTAGCCCGGTACTGGCGAATAACGCGTATAATTTTCGTCTAATGCTTTTTTAGCAGCATTTTTCACATGGTCAGGCGTATTAAAATCGGGTTCACCAACACTTAAACTAATGATATTAATGCCCTTAGACGCTAGTTCGCGGCCAAGTTTGGTCATTTTAAGGGTTGCAGATTCTGATAGACTGTTGATTCTTTTCGATAAGGTGCTCATGGTTAATTACTTTGAGCGCAAATATATAAACCAAATATTATTCTGCACTAAAAAAGGCAGAGTTTTTCACAATTAATTTATCGGTTAACCGTATTTTTGAAAAAAATATACTGGTGTCGGTTAAAAAGAAAGCTATCATTATTTCTCTTGTAGTAAGTGTTGTATTAATGCTGGCCAAGTTTATTGCTTACTTTATCACCGGTTCTAACGCTATTTTGACCGATGCTGCAGAGAGTATTGTAAATGTAATTGCAGGTAGTTTTGCTTTTTACAGCATTTATTTAAGTACCCAGCCCAAAGATGAAAACCACCCTTACGGACATGGGAAAGTAGAGTTTTTTTCTGTCTTCGTAGAAGGTATCCTGATCCTGATTGCGGGTTTAGCCATTATTTTTAAATCTTCTTACAACCTCATTTACCCGCATGCCGTAGGTGAACTATTAACCGGAACCATGATTATTGGCATTACGGGCTTAATTAATCTCATCGTAGGGCTTTATCTAATGAATGTTGGTAAAGAGGTGCATTCTGTTACTTTACAGGCAGATGGAAAACATCTGCTTACTGATACTTATACCAGTGGAGCCATTGTTATTGGTTTAATACTGATTCAATTGACAAATATTATTTGGTTAGACAGCTTACTCTCTGTGTTAGTGGGCTTTTACATCGTTTATTCTGGTTATAAGCTCACCCGTGGTTCGGTTGGAGGACTGATGGATGAAAGTGATGTTACGCTCGTTGAAGAGGTAGTAGAGGTGTTGCAAAAGAACCGTCACAATCCCTGGATTGATGTGCATAATCTCCGCACGCAGCAATATGGTCCCGAATTTCATATCGATTGCCATGTAACTTTACCGTATTATTTTGATTTAAATCAGGTTCACCGCGAAATTTCGCAGATTGATGAACTGATCAACAAAAATGGTGTACGTAAGGCCGAACTTTTTATCCATGCTGATCCATGTTTGCCCGAATGTTGCCATTATTGCCACATGAGCGAATGCAAGGTAAGGGCTGAAGCCTTTAGAAAAGAAATCGTCTGGACACCAGAGATAGTGATAAAAAATAAAAAACATTTCGAAAATGAGCTACTTTAACGTAAGGGTTTATGGTTTACTGATTAATCAGCACAATGAGGTGCTGGTGAGTGATGAAGAAGAATACGGATTTCGTTTCAGCAAATTCCCAGGTGGCGGATTAGAGCTAGGAGAGGGACTTATTGAAGGATTAAAAAGGGAATTTGTAGAAGAATGTGAAGCCGAAATTGAGGTTTTATCACATTTTTATACCACCGATTTTTATGAAAAATCGTCATTTAACGATAGTCAGGTAATTAGTGTTTACTATTTGGTTAAAGAAAAAGCGCCATTACAACTGGCTTTCAAAGATACCATTTACGATTTCGATGGAGAAGGTGAAATTTTGCAGGCTTTTAGATGGGTGAAAATAGATGATTTAAATATCGAAGAAATCACCTTCAAAACAGATAAAACCGTTGCCCAACTTTTAAAAGAACAATTTTCAGTTAATTTATAATTATTTATGTCAGATACTTCCGAAATCCAAACGCCGAACTCCAAACTAAATCTAACTGAACGCGATCAAAAGGTGATTTGGCATCCTTATACCCAAATGAAAAATGCCCTTCCACATATTCCAATTGTTAGGGGAGAAGGTGTTTATGTTTTTGATGAAAGCGGTAAAAGATATATCGACGCTGTTTCGTCGTGGTGGGTAAATATACATGGACATTCGCATCCCTATATTGCCGAAAAAGTAGCCGAACAGCTTAAGGTTTTAGAACATGTAATTTTTGCCGGTTTTACGCACGAACCTGCTGTTTTATTGGCCGAACGACTTTTACCAATACTCCCAGGTAAACAGGAAAAGGTTTTTTATACCGATAATGGCTCAACCGCTGTAGAAGTAGCCTTAAAAATGTGCCTGCAATATTGGGATAATAAAGGAACACCAAAAACAAAAATCCTTGCGTTTAAAAATGCTTATCATGGCGATACTTTTGGCGCCATGTCTGTTAGTGGACGAAGTATTTTTACCGATGCCTTCAACAGTTTATTATTCGACGTAGAATTTATCGATCTTCCAAATGAAGCGAACATCTCAGAGCTCATTTCTCACATCTCAAATCTCAAGCATACTGCCTGTTTCATTTTCGAACCGCTTATTTTAGGTTCGGGTGGCATGTTAATGTACGAGGCAAAATACCTGGATCAACTTTTATCGGCCTGTAAAGAAGCCGGAATTTTGACAATTGCCGATGAGGTAATGACCGGTTTTGGCAGAACAGGGACTTATTTCGCCTGCGAAAAGCTGACAAACAAACCGGATATTATCTGTTTGAGCAAAGGTTTAACCGGTGGTACAATGCCTTTGGGGGTAACTACCTGTACAAATGAGATTTTTGAAGCTTTTTTAAGTGATGATAAGTTAAAAACGCTTTATCACGGACATTCATTTACGGCCAATCCGATTGCATGCGTGGCATCACTTGCAAGCTTAGACATTCTTTTAAGAAGTGAAACCATACAGAATATTAAGAGGGTAGAGGCTAAGCACGCGGTATTTCTGGAAGAGATTAAAACACATCCAAAAGTTAAAGCCATCAGACAAACCGGAACGATTATCGCCATTGAATGGGAAACCGGCAATGAAACTTCTTATTTAAGTAGCCTGCGTAATTTGCTGTATGCCTATTTCTTAGATAAAGGAATTATACTGAGGCCACTTGGAAATATTATCTATATCCTACCTCCTTATGTAATTAGTGATGAAGATCTGGATTATATTTATGCTACAATAAAAACTGCTTTAGAAGAGGTGTAAGTTTTTAAAGGTAGTAGCAGGAAGCTACAGCTAATGTTTTTCATATTTCGTCGTTGCTACGCACGAAGCAATCTTACAACGATCGCTATTACGCTAATGCATTTAGGATTGCTTCGTTCCTCGCAATAAAGGATTTATTTATTCGCCGTGGTTCGTGTCTCCATGAACCACTCACAGCATAAATTATGCTTCAGGCTCCAGGTATTTGCTAAGCGCTTCATTAAGAAAATAATTCCAGCCGCCATTAAAGCTTGTTTTTTCAAAATTCAGTCCATTAGAAGCGAAGCTTTCTAAACCTGTATGCGTGAGTTTTAATAGTGTTTTGTCGCCTTGCTCAAATAATTCCCAGCTCACTTCAGAGTTGCCCGGTAAACCATCATATCGCCAGGTGTAAACTAATTTTTTGCCCGTTATTATTTCGGTTATTTCACAAAGGTGAAGGTACTGAGGCCCATCATCAGCTCCACCGGTAAATTCAAATTTAAAACCAACTTCAGGTTTAAAATCTGCTAATTGAAAATACCACTGTTTAATTTCTTTGTTATCGGTTAAAGCTTTCCATACTTTTTCGATCGGAGCATTGTATAAACGATCTACAATAACGGGTTCGTTTTCCATGTTTATTTGATTTATTTTCTTACAATAGAATGGATAAGCAGTTAGCCTAAAGGCATTTTGCTCATATCCATATAAAGCACACTCCACCTTTGTCCATCCAGATCCACAAAACCGCAGCCATACATCCAGCCATCTTTATAACCTGGTTCGCCATAAATCGTTCCTCCGGCAGCTACTACTTTTTGCGCAAGCTCATCAACTTCTTCAGGACTTTCTGCATCAATAGAAAATAATACTTCGCCACCGCGGCGCACATCTGCTATGTTAGTGCCGGCAAAACTTTCATATAATGCTTCTTCGAAAAGCATAATCGCTAAATTACTTTCACCCACTAAAAAACAGGCTGAATCTTCTCGTGCGCCATACTGGAGATTAAGGTTGAAGCCTAAGGCTGTAAAAAATGCTTTCGATTTATTAATGTCTTTTACCGGGAGGTTTATCCAAAGTGATTTTGTCATAACGTTTTATATTTGTTGTGAGTAAAGATAGGGAACGGATGGTGCAATTGACCTTGCTAAAAACGAAAAATTATAGGGGTATTTGAGACAATTATAAATCAATGTATTTTTTTAAAAGATACGATGCATGGAGGGCGTCATTCCCAATTAGATTGGGAATCATAGTGCAATAAGCTTTAAGATTCCCGCCTGCGCGGCAATGACAACCAACTTGGAATCTGTCTATGTTAATTAAGCCATTTCCTACAATTTATACAATTTCTGCGGATGTTGTTCTGCGTGACTTAAAATTAAATTCAGGATATAACTATTGGATTGGTAAATGGATAAATCATTCTTAATTGGCGCTAAACCATCCGAAAGGTAATTTTTATCGGTAAAATAGCCCATTCCGTAAAACTTTCCCTTTTCTACGAGTAAACAGCTAAATTCTTCTTCTTTTCGGCCTTCATCAACCAGGGCAAAGCTGGGTTGCTGACTTTGGATATCGTTTAAAGCGGCGTTTAATTTTTTGTTGTACACAGTTACGGTTTCTATTCCGCTACAAGCGCCAAAACATTGCCCGTTTTCGTGTGCATAACATTTTGTTGCTGTTTTCTGAAGGTAGCAGAGCTTCGCACAAAGCTGGTATTTATCTATTAATTGAGTTAAAAAGTTATAACCTTCCAATAAACTATTAAAACTCTGTATGGCATTATTGTTTTTTTTATGTTTATCAACAGCTAAACGCAGGTATCCATTCTGATCTTCAAAGACGTACAGGTCGTATTTGTGTTCGTAACGTTTCATGGCGCGGTTATTTTCAGGCCATAGGCGCTTAATTTCATTTGCTTCTAAAATCAGTGCCATTAGTTCAGTTCCGCAGGTCACGAAATCGACATGGTGTATGGTGCGCAAAAATTCCTGTCGCTGCCGGTTAGGGGTGTTGCCCGTAAAATGACTGGTTACGCGTTTTTTAAGGTCTTTGGCTTTGCCCACATAAACAATTTTGCCCTTGCTATCTTTAAAATAATAAACCCCGGGCTGATTGGGCAATCTTAAAATAGAAGCTTTATCTAAATGTGGCGGTAAAACCTGCTCTTTCGAAGTTTTCTTTAACATTTCCGGAATGATTCCTTCCAGATCATTATCTAATAACATATTAAAGAGGATGCTGGTGGCATCGGCATCGCCGGCAGCCCTGTGCCGGTTTTGTATCGGTATCTGGAGGGCCGTACACAATTTACCCAAACTGTATGAAGATTTTCCGGGTATCAGTTTTCTGCTTAACCTAACTGTACAGAGTTTTCTACACTGTAAATCGTAACCCGCAGCGGCCAAATGATGTTTCAAAAACGAATAATCGAAATTTACATTATGCGCTACAAAAATCTTATCACTCAGCAACTGGTAGATCTGCAGCGCAACATCAGCAAAAGTTGGCGCATCCTTCAACATGGCATTATCAATGCCGGTTAGCGCGGTAATGTAATCCGGTATCGGTTGTTTTGGATTGATCAGGGTAGTGTAAGACTCAACAATCTGATTGCCATCATGGATATTAATGGCAACTTCAGTAATGCCATTTGCTGAGGCATGACCACCGGTGGTTTCGATATCTACAACTGCGTATAACATTAAATTGAATTGAAATACAAAGCTATGCTAAAATAATTAGTATAAAAATTATTTTGATGATTTCTTTAGCATAAAAAAAGCGGTTACATTATTTAAACGTAACCGCTCAGGTATTTTGTATATGGAAGCTATTTTAGCTTACTCAATAATTTACTCAAATTTGGTTTAATACCAATATTAATGGGTACGGTATTAAATGTTCTGTTCTGGATTTTGCTAAAGCCATACATGTAACTGGCCTCCACAAATAAATTTGCGCCACCAATATTATATTCAATACCTGCACCACCTTCGGCAATGCCAAGGCTATTCGATTTATTATCTTGTGTAACCTGTAAGGTTGAAGCGTTTACCGCAGCCTGTGGGGTAAGGATAATACCACCTCCGGCACCAGCAAAACCGTAAAAAGCCCATTTGTTTACAATTTTGCGGTATCCCAGCGCCACGTTTAACAGATAGGTTGTAGCCCTTCCTTTTTGTAAGGTATAGGTATATCCTTCGTCTGGTGTGATCTGGTTAAAAGTAAACGCATGTAAACTTACTTTAGGGTACAAGAACAGACCACCATCGCCTAAACCTAAATTTAACCCCAATGAAGTAGAGAATTTAGGTTTAAAATAATCTGAGGTTTCGCCCATAGGAAAGGCAAATCCAATTCCGCTCATCGAATAAAGTTTATCCGGCCTGCCCTGTGCTTTAGCTTTAATTGATACCACCGCACACAGTAATATCATTGGAGTTAATAATTTTAATTTCATATCTGATTTTTTTTAATTTAAGATTAAGGCATTTACTTTCTGTAGTAAATCGGCCATATTAAATGGTTTTTCTAAATAATCATCGGGATGATATTTTTGGGATGCAATATAATCTTCGTCATACCTTGCGGAAGCCATAATAACTGGAATGCCCTCTGTTTCAGGGTTTAATCTTAGTTCTTTAAATACGGCACGTCCATCCATTCCATTTAACATAATGTCGAGTATAATCAGGTCTGGTGCAAAATCCCTAATGGTTTTAAAAATATGCCTTGGCGATAACAAGGGGTAAACTTTATAATGTTCGGTTTCTAAAACTTCCTGAAATACTTCTAATACATCAGGATCATCATCCACAACCAATACTCTTTTCAAAACAGATAAATCAATTAATAATTAAATAGACTATCCTAATACAAAGTTCAGACTGGAATGTTTTAAAGGCGGATAAAAAATATTGGAAAGCGCAATATTAAGGTATAGAAAGCTTAAATGATGGGGTCTGGTTTTGATTTTTCCTGAGGTAAATTGTTTTTTAAAAAATCAGCAAAATGTTCCGTGTGGGTTTCGGAAAGGATAAAGGATGTTTCTTCTGATAACAGGATTTTATTATCCAGTACGCTTTTAATGTGCTGTTTTGCAATAACTACTGTTGAGCTGATCTGGATAAATGCCGAATGTTTCTTCAGCATCTTTAAAGTTTTGGTAAAATTTGATCTGGAGCTGAAAAAAGTATTTTGTGTGGTTTTAAACCGGATATCTTCTTCAAGTTCTTCCACTGCAATCAGTTCATTCAGATCAATTCGTACCAAATCTCCGTTTTCTCCCTGCAAAGGGATATAAAAGAAATATTCGTCACTTGCCGAAAAAACATTAGTAGTATCTTTACCGGTAGGGTAAAGGTTATTGATCATTTTGGTAAAATGAAGAATTGAGTAGGGCTTAAGTAGGTAGGCGTCAGCCTCAACCTTAAAAGCATCAATGGCATAACGCGCATGTGCGGTGGTAAAAACCAGGTATTTTGTTTTTTGTCTTAATAAGCCAGCCAGTTCAATGCCCGAAAGCGAAGGCATTTCTACATCCATAAAAATAATATCAACAGGGCTAGACGCAGATATCTCTGCGAGAGCCTGGAGTGGTTCGGTAAAAGTTTGAATAAGTTTTAAATCCGGCAACTTATCTACATACTCAATTAAGCTTTCGAGAGCGTGATGGTCGTCATCAATAGCGATGCAACTTATTGACATTTTTTCATGTTTAGGTAATGCAAATTACAACTTCGGTCAATAAAAAGGAAAAAAAACAACTTGGTGACGGATTTTTATCTATTCAGCAAGGAAAATTGGCTTTTCTTTTGAAATTGTTGCAGAACTTTAAACTTTTGAGCGAAAATATTAAAATTAAGTGCTTACAGTAAGCTTTATTTTTAACATTACCCTAAAGTAACGATCAGCATTACTAAAATATTCAAACGCTGCATTTTGGCCGTAGGTATAATCTAAACGCTTTTTGATATTTTCCATTCCGGCGCTTAAACCCGAATTGTTTTTAACAGCCTTAATTAAATTGGATGTCTGGATAATCAGGTAGTTGTCTTCCGTTTTTAAACTCACTTCTGCCGGATGAGATTCTGTTGTTAACTCTCCATGTTTAAAGATGTTCTCTACCAAAGTAATGAGTACCATCGGAATGATCTGCAGCTTTCTGATCTCATCATCGTACCAAAAGCGAAGCCTGATATTATGGTCGTTACGGAGCTGGTGTAAGTTAATCAGGTTTTCAACCTGGTTAATTTCTTCTCCCAATAATATAAATTCACGGTCTTTATTGCTGTCTACAGAATAACGCATCATTTCTGAAAGCGAATGGATGGCTTCAGCAGCCACAGGAGAAGATTCGCGGGCATTCTGGTAAATAAAATCAAGTGTATTAAATAACAGATGAGGCTGAATCTGCGCTTTTAGAAAAGCATTTTCTGAACGGGAGATCTGGATGAGGTTATATAAACGTTGTTTTTCCAGTTCTTCTGTTTTTTTTCGCTCCTTAATATAATGCATCAAAAAGTAATAACCTGTAGAGAAACACATAAAATATACGCAGCGGTACAATGGGGCCGAAAAATACTGCAGGTTGAGCTCAATCTTTCTGGAACCATTATAGGCTGTATAGTGAATAATGATATAATCGAGCAAAACAGCAATCATCACATAAAGCACAATTTCGAAGATTACCGCTAAAGGCAATTTCCATACCGTCTGTTTTGGGTTTTTAAAACCTATGGCCAGTACTACATGGGCATGTACATAAAAAGTAATAATGTTGAGCGTATAATATAGAATGTAAGGCGGTAAGCGGCCAAATTTCCCGTTAATGAGGCCTACAATAATAGATTCGTAAAAGATAAAGATGATCCAAACGATGATATGGATCTTTTTACTAATCAGCCATGCTAATAATTGGCTTTTTTTTTCTTTTACGCTATCGTTTGTTGCGTTCATCTGGCTAGTTAATTGGGGGACGGCTATATATGGTTAACAAAAAAAGAGTTTTAATTTGTTAACAACGAAAATACTAAAATTTTAGTTTTAAGAACGATTAGTTTTAATCGTTTTTTCTTTGATGTACTCCTGAATGGTATCACGGTAATTATTTCCAATATTGATGGTCAGGTCGTTAATCATTTTAAGGGTATTGCCTTCTACTTTCTCGATGTAATTTTTGGCAATGATAAACGAACGGTGTGCCTGCGCAAAATTCTGATAATCTTTTAAAATAATCTTGATCTCTGATAGCGCAATGTAGGATACGATCGTTTCGTTAAGGGTGAAAATCCTAACATAATTCTGAAGGCTCTCTATAGCCACAATATCAGCATACCTTACCTTAATGAGGTTATTCTTCTCACTTTTGTTGCGTACAAAAAAATAATCATCTTCTTGTTTTACCGTTATATTGTGTACGCTGGGCCTGTGGGGGAAAAGATGGTTAATGGTTTCGGCAAAACGGGCAAAAGTATATGGCTTTAATAAATAGGCACTTGCATACATTTCAAAAGCTTCGTAAGCATATTTAGAATGCGAAGTAGTAAATATCAGTTTATCGGTTTTATGCCGAATGGCTTTAGATAATTCAAGGCCCGAAATTTTGGGCATATCTACGTCGATAAAAATAATATCAACATGTTCGCCAGCCGTAATTTCGTTCAAAGCCTGTAGCGGGTCGGTGTACGATTGTACAAGCTGTATGTTTGCGAGATTATCAATATACGCTTTTATCCCGTTGACGGCATGGGGGTCGTCATCGATTATGATGCATTTTAATTTCATTAGGTGTGTGTGTTAAGTTCTACTAAATTATAGCTTGCATTTTTAAATAAAGAAATTATTTTCTATCTGTATTTTTGATTAGTATCAGATGTAATTAATATGATACAAATGTTTTTTAGGATAAAATCTGCGCCCAAACCAGGTTAAACTACAATTCTTAGCATAAGAAAAATGAAAACAAACTCATTTAATTACTTGTATAACAATATATTGTATTTTGAATCGTAGTAATTAATAGATATATTTAATATGCTAAAATAATCATCCCAAAAATCCCTAAAACCAATACTCCATGAAAAATAGAATCCGCACTACCAACAGATTAAACGTATCCATCACTAAAAAAGTTATCGAACTGCAAGAGAGAGGATATGATTGTGATTTTCTTTTACTCGCCAATGGCAGCTTGCTGTGCATGCAAACCAATTTTAATTATCCGGTAAATACGGTATCTATTAAAGAGATGGAACATGCTTACGATTTTTTAAGCCATTCTTACAAACATGTACATACCATAGAAACAGGTAATGGCGAAAGGGGAGTACTCCTAACCGAAAAAGCATTTTAGCTTAAGCTTTCGTTTTCTTACAATTTTATTCCTGCATAAGGCTTGAGATTTGTGGTCTAATTAAAATTTAAAATATGACACATTCAATCCAGCCTGCAATTTTGATTACCGGCGCTACAGGAAGCGTTGGTTCAGCATTGGCAGAACAGTTAGCCCAAAAAAATATTCCTTTCAGGGCATTGGTAAGAAACCTTGATAAAGCCGATAATTTAAAACACCTTAATGGTGTTGAATTGGTTGTTGGTGATTTTAACGATCAGCAAAGTATTGTAAATGCCCTAAAAGGGATAGAAAAAGTTTTTCTTTTAAGCAATTCTTCTGAAGATGCGGAAAGGTTGCAAAGCAATTTTGTTGATGCCCTTGCAAAAAGTGAGGTAAAACATGTTGTTAAGCTTTCGCAGTTCGCCGCAAATATCAATTCGCCCGTTCGGTTTCTTCGTTACCACGCGGCTGTAGAGCAGAAAATAAAAGATACAGGTTTACAATACACTTTTTTAAGACCAAATTTATTTATGCAGGGACTGCTTGGTTTTGCAGATCTGATTAAATACCAGCAAAAGTTTTTCGCTACTGCAGGTGATGCTAAAATTAGTATGGTCGATACCCGCGATATTGCAACAGTTGCCTTAAACGCCTTGCTTAAAAGGGATAATGAAAGTAAAATTTATAACATTACCGGTCCTGAAGCCATAAGTCATAAAGAAATTGCCGAAATTCTTTCTGAGGCATTAGGGAAAGAAATTAGATATATTAACGTTTCTGACGAAGAATTGCTAATGGCTTTGTCCCAGGTTGGTTTTCCAGCTTGGCAGGCAGCAGGTTTAATAGAAGATTATGCGCATTATGCCCGTGGTGAAGCCGCTTTGCTAAGCAATGATGTATTGGAAGTAACGGGGGCAGACCCGGGAACATTTTCGGATTTTGTTAAAGATTATTGTGCTGCTTTTAGTTAGTACGGCAACGTGATTGAGTTAAGGGTTTTTAACCACAGATGCGCACAGATAAACACAGATTTTATATCTGTGTTTATCCTTAAACATTTATCGTGGCGCCAAATGTTACCATCTGACCGCTGTTCCATCATTTTTTAAAAAAAAACTTTCCATTATTTATTTTGTTTAAGTTTTATTTGAATATATTTAAACAAAATAATGACTTACTCCATTTCAGATCTTGAACAGCTTTCGGGCATTCATTCCCATACCATCAGGATCTGGGAGCAACGGTATAATGCATTAAGTCCGATGCGGACGGAAGGGAATACCCGTTTATATGACGATAAGCAGTTAATAAAACTCTTAAATATCGTGAGCTTAAATAAAAGCGGCTTAAAAATTTCAAAAATCTGCCGCCTTTCTGATGAAGCCATTGAAACACTGTTAGATGAGCAGCTTAGTTATCCTTCTCTGGATGAAGAGGCAGAATACTACATCTCTAAACTGATTAGCAGTGGATTGTCTTTTAATGAGCTGTCTTTTAATCATTTAATTGATGAAGTGATTGAAAAATTAGGTCTTTCGCTCTGTTACCGAAAAATCATGTATCCGTTATTGGTCCGTTTAGGCTTAATGTGGCGAAAAGACGATATTTGTCCTGCTCACGAGCACTTTTTGTCCAATATTATCCGTCAGAAAATATTTACGCACATCAATCACCTTCCACTGGCGCCATCTTCGGCCAGCAAATGGCTTCTTTTTCTACCTGAAGATGAAGATCACGACATCGGATTGCTTTTTGCCAATTATATGTTGAGGATGCACAACCATCAGGTTATTTTCTTAGGCAGTAAAGTTCCGTTAGATTCTATTAAACGTGTATTTGAATCACTAAATGTAGATCATGTTTTATTTTTTATGGTAAAATCCAGGGCAACATCAGCGGCTCAGAAATATATAGATCAGTTATCAGCAGTATGCGCATCTGCGCAGGTCCACCTTGCCGGAAATGGTCAGGTGATAAGCAAATTACAAAATATCGGTCACATCAATTGGTTTAAAAACCTTGATGAATTTGAAGCATCCATCCCCAATCCTCGTTTACATGAAAGAAATTTTTGATCAACTCTCTGCCGATTGCAGCCGCCTTACCACTAAGCGTTATAGTACCAGTTTCTCATTTGGTATTTATTTTCTTGGTAAAGAACTGCGTTTGCCCATTCATTCTATTTATGGTTTTGTACGTTTGGCTGATGAGATTGTAGATAGTTTCCATCACTTTGATAAAAAATTTCTACTCGATAAGTTTAAGCATGATACTTTTGAAGCCATTGAACTGGGTATTAGTTTAAACCCTATATTAAATTCGTTTCAAAAAGTAGTTAATCACTATCAGATTGATCATGAGCTAATTGTATTGTTTCTGAACAGTATGGAAATGGACCTTTCAAGCCAGAAATACACGGCCGAACTGTACAATGAATATATACTGGGTTCAGCAGAAGTGGTTGGTTTAATGTGTTTAAAAGTTTTTACCAACGGAAACCAGGAGCGTTATGAACAATTAAGGCCTTACGCCATGAAATTGGGCTCGGCTTTTCAGAAAGTAAATTTTTTACGGGATGTTAAGGCTGATCACCAGGCGCTTAACCGTAATTATTTTCCCAATGTTAATCTTGCTGTATTCTGCGATAACCAGAAAAAGGAAATCGAGCGTGAAATTGATGAGGAGTTCGATGTGGCTTTAGCGGGCATCAAAATGTTGCCAACAAGCTCCCGCAATGGCGTATACCTATCATACATTTACTATAAAAAGTTATTTGCCAAAATTAAGCGCTTAAGTGCCGAAAAAATCATGACGGAAAGGATCAGGATTTCAAACACCCGTAAAGTTGGTTTAATGTTTGATTCCATTATCCGTAATAAGTTAAATGTAATTTAGATGGAAGAACAAGTTATTCTGGTAGATCAGGATGATGTGCCGCGGGGCCAGATGGAGAAAATGGAAGCACACCAAAAAGGCCTGCTTCACCGTGCCTTTTCTGTTTTTATTTTTAATTCTAAAAATGAACTTTTATTGCAACAGCGGGCTTTAAGCAAATATCATTCTGGCGGCCTGTGGACCAATACCTGCTGTAGTCACCCAAGAATGGGCGAAACCAATATGGATGCTGCCCAAAGACGCTTAAAAGAAGAAATGGGCATGGAGTGTGAACTGAATTACCTGTTCAAGTTTACTTATAAAGCCGATTTTGAAGATGGTTTAACCGAACACGAAGTAGATCATGTTTTCTTTGGTACCAGTGATGAATTGCCCGTGATAAACCGGAATGAAGTAGAAACTTTTAAATACATCAATCTGGAAGCTTTGGCGAGTGATATTGAGGCTAATCCTGGCATTTATACACCATGGCTTAGGATTTGTTTAGATAAGGTAATGGAGCATGTAAAAAGCACCAAAACAAAAAACGGGCATACAGCCTAAGCCATATACCCGTATCTAAATTAACGCTCTCGAGGACAAATATAAGACTAGTTTCTAAAAATCCTAAAAGTTTAACATTTCTTTTACTTTCAGATTATACTTAAAAGTTTCGTTTGAAATGTTGTTAGAAATAACCCGCTAATATTTAGTTTATTAGGTTTTTTTGGGTAGAAATACAAAGAAAAATTTTTATTAGGTTCAATGATATAATTTTTGGCATTTCTCACAGTAGTAGGTTTGCCGATGTGTTTTGCCCAGCTCTTTTTTCTCAATAGAATGCTTTCGCGGACATTCTTTCTGGCTATAAACTTCCCAGTGTTTGCTTAATGTATTTTCCTTTTTCCATTTCAAAAAATCGAAACTGTAATTTCGGGCTTCTGTAACTAAGGCTTTTAATTTTGCCGGCGTTAAATTTTTGATTTTTGTTAGCGGATGTACACGGATGCGGTACAGCACCTCATTTTTGATAATATTACCTACACCGCTAAAAATCTGTTGATCTAAAAGCACATCGCAAACCAAAGCCTCAGGGATTTCTTTTAGCTTTTTAATGGCAGACTTACTATTCCATTCATCAGCCATTATATCATTTTCCCAATTATAATGTTCTTTAACGTTTCCTTCGAGCAGATCTACTTTGCAGGTGTAAAAATTCAGTTCGTCTTTTTTGAAAACGAGTCCTAATGTTAATCGCGTTTTCTTTTGTTCATTGATCAGATAGGTGCCAAAAAGCATAAAATGAATTCGGACAGTAAAATCTTTAAAACAGATCAGGAAATGTTTGCCCCAGCTTTTAAAATCAGCTATTTTTTCATGTAAAAGCCGGTCTTTATCAAAGTTTTTCGCATTGCCACTAACTTCTAATACTTCAGGCTTGCCCAAATGAAGTTCTTTTATCAAATCTTTTAATATTACAATGGATGGGCCTTCGGGCATATTATTCTTCCTCCAGTTTCTGAAATTTAAATTTGTCTTTTATATAGGTATTAAAATATCGTCCTTTTGATCCTGAAGCTTTTAACAGCTTGTAAACTTTTTCAGGAACCTTTTTATAGAGGTAAACCATATCGGTGGTGAATACGATTTTCAACGTCCCTGTAGCTGTTTCATAACTAAAGTATTTAATTACAGACGATGGCCTAACCTGTTAATTTATAAGTTAAAACAGCTACCATTACAAATGGTTTAATCGTTTTTAAGTTCCGATTCTTCTTTTGCTACCTTTATTTTTTCTTTTTTAAGGTCGATCCTGATGATGTTGTATAAACTCATATACACATTTGCAATCCAAACGATGGAGAAAAAAGCAATAATATAACCACGCCAGTCTGGGTAGATTAAGGTAAACTTGGTCACAATCAACAAAATGGCGGTAACATAATGGCTAAAGCAATATTCGCAGGTAAAAACATAGAAAAATTTCCTTTTAACGAGTTTATTGCAGTTTTTCGAACGGTCTACACAAAATTCTCGTGCTTCTTTAAAAATTTCTTCTTTGGTAACCGTCCATGCAATACAGGCAACGGGCAGGGCCATAATAAAAAGGTAATATATGTGTGCTTCCATAACAATCAAATCCGGGTATAAGTACAACCTCAAAGCCCTGAAAATGTTTAATTAAGCGAGAAACATTTTAGGTATATTTATGTTAATTCATTATCTAATCAATATTATTATGGAAAGATCAGAAATTGTATCGCTGTTGGAAGTTATCAATCAACAGGTTAGTTCGTCAGTTTTAGGTGGGATGGAAGAAGAATATGAAGAGTTGGAAAGCATGGGCCTGATAACCATTAACCGTGAGTCGGTGCAATGGTCGTCGGCGATGACCCCTGCCGGAAATGCTTATTTAGGGCATGATTAAAGGCATAAAGTTAATAATTACAGTAAATCGTCATTTCGACTGAATCGCAGTCCCGAACTTTCGGGAGAGAAATCTTTTAGCATGATTTAAAGGTTTCACCACTTCGGTTGAAATTATGATTTGACTATACCGCTAATAGAGACCATTTTTCTAAAAGCCTACCTTTTGCAATAACGATGTTGCTAAAACTATCGTGAGCTTCTTTTACGACTAAAGTCTGACCGATTTATTGCCGGAATTCTAGTAAATTTGCGGTAAGTTTAGAATTGCGCCTAAATAACAAACGGCCATTCTATTCTGCAGATATGAACGATTTACAACTCAGAACAGTAAATGTTACCCGATACGTTACACCTTTGCGTGAAGGAGGCTCGATGCCCGCTATTGCAGAGGCCGACGATAATTTCCTGTACGTACTAAAATTTAGGGGAGCTGGCCAGGGCACCCGGGCATTAATTGCTGAATTAATAGGTGGTGAAATTGCCCGTATGCTGGGCTTGCGCGTGCCCGAACTGGTTTTCGCCAATCTAGACGAGGCTTTTGGAAGAACTGAACCTGATGAAGAAATCCAGGATCTGTTAAAAGCAAGCGTTGGGTTAAATTTGGCCTTGCATTACCTTTCTGGTGCCATTACTTTCGATCCGACGGTAACTACGGTTGATGCTAAACTAGCTTCACAGATTGTATGGTTAGATTGTTTTTTAACCAATATGGACCGCACCTGCCGCAACACCAATATGTTGATTTGGCATAAAGAACTCTGGTTAATTGACCACGGCGCATCCCTGTACTTTCATCATTCCTGGCAAAACTGGGAAGAACAGGCCGTTAAACCTTTCTTTTTAGTAAAAGACCACGTATTGCTGCCATGGGCTACTGAGCTTGAAAGCGTACACGAAGAATTTACAAAAATCCTTACACCCGAAAAAATAGCTACTGTAATCGGTTTAATTCCGGATGATTGGCTGGAGGGTGAAACAAACTTTGAAACAAAAGAAGCTCATCGTAAAGCCTATATTTATTTCCTTACCGAAAGATTATCTCATTCGGACATATTTTTAAAAGAAGCACAGCATGCAAGGGAAATTCTTATTTGAGTATGCTGTAATCCGCGTAATGCCTAGGGTAGAACGGGAGGAATTTATCAATGTGGGGATCATTTTATTTTGCGCCAAACAGAAATTTTTAAAAAGTATTTATGTTTTAGATGAAACAAGAGTAAAAGCTTTTTCTGCTAAAATCGATATCGGTGAACTGAAAGAAAATTTAGCTGCATTTGAACGGATCAGTATTGCTGCAAAAGGATCTGGCCCCATTGGCCAATACGATCAGCCTTCACGTTTCAGGTGGCTTACCGCAACAAGAAGTACTGTAGTACAATGCTCAAAAGTGCATCCTGGTTTTTGTGATGATGCGGGGGAGACGTTGTTGAGGTTGCATCAAGAGCTGGTTTTATAGTTCCATGCGCATGGCGCCCGGCGCTAAGCGTTTTATTTAACTTAAAGAACAAATATTTTCAAGTCTTCAACAATATAACAATCAGGCAATCCAACAATTAACCGATTAACCGACTTAAACAATTAACCATCTAGCCTTGCCAAAAGAATATTTTAAAAAACTTCAGGACCTGCTAAATACCGAGCGTGAAGAAGATTTACAATCCTATTTAAAACTTACCGAAAATACTTCTGCTGCAGATAGGAGGGCTTTAGGTTTAACCTGGTACCCGATTGCGGTCAGAAACACGGAAATCGGCCGTGGCGATTATTTAACGGTAGAACTGGAACGGACTACACATCAGGACTTTTCACATCAATTCCGTTTTGGCTCTGCTGTGGTGTTATTTTCAAATCATGATGCCAAAGAAGATCGTATCGAGGGGATTATCACGCATCAGAGTGGAAGCCGGATGAAAATCAGCCTGAGGGTTGATGAACTGCCTGACTGGACCAGGAACGGAAAACTGGGCGTTGATCTGCTTTTTGATAATAACAGTTATGATGAGATGCAGAATGCCCTTAAACAAGCTACAAATCTTGCAGAAAATGATACTGAAAATAAACTAATCAGAATCTTAACCAAGGGTGAAAAACCTTCTTTTAGGGGGGAGGAAAAGTTTATTATCCCAAATACGCTGAACGATTCGCAACAGTTGGCGGTGAATAAAATTGTTTCGGCTGATCATCTAGCGGTAGTTCATGGTCCTCCGGGAACAGGGAAAACCACCACGCTTGTACACGCCATCAAATCGCTTGTAAAACATATTGATCAGAAAATATTGGTTGTGGCACCAAGTAATACAGCAGTTGATTTATTGACTGAAAAACTGGCTGCCGAAGGTTTGAAAGTGATCAGGGTGGGTAATCCGGCGAGGGTTTCGGAAAGATTGCTTGCGGCTACGCTCGATCATCAAATGGCAGATCATCCTGAAATGAAAACCATTAAAGCTTTAAAAAAACAGGCCAGTGAGTATAAAAACATGGCCCATAAATACAAACGCAGCTTTGGTAAGGCAGAACGCGAGCAGCGTAAAGCCCTTTTTGATGAAGCCCATAAAATTGGCAAAGAGGTCGAAAAAACAGAACAGTATATTATGGATAACCTGTTTACCAAAGCGCAGATTATTACCGCCACTCTGGTAGGCGCGAACCATTATACCGTTAGAAACTTAAAATACAATACCATCGTGATTGATGAAGCCGGGCAAGCCTTAGAACCGGCCTGCTGGATCCCTATCTTGAAAGCGCAGAAGGTGATTTTGGCAGGTGATCATTTCCAGCTTTCTCCAACCATAAAATCAAATGAAGCAGCAAGAAATGGATTAAGTAATACTTTACTTGAAAAAGCAGTAAATCTTCATCCAGAATCTGTTGTGCTCCTAAAAGAACAATACAGGATGAATAAGGATATTATGGGCTATTCCTCTCAGGTATTCTATAATAATGAGTTAAAGGCGCATCATTCAGTAGCCAATCATGTATTGTTTGCAGGCGATCAACCCATTCAGTTTATTGATACGGCAGGTTGCAGTTATGATGAAAAATTAGACGGAACAAGCACTACCAATCCTGATGAGGCCGCATTTTTGGTGAAACATTTAACTTATCTGGTGAGTAATTTAACAGCTCAATCTTCCCTTAATTTTCCGTCTGTTGCCATTGTTTCGCCTTATAAACAGCAGGTGCAGATTTTAAATGCACTGGTACAGGAAAATGAAATATTAAGTCCGTACCTGGATAAAATTGCGGTGAACACCATTGATAGTTTTCAGGGACAAGAGCGTGATGTAGTGTACATCAGTTTAACCAGAAGTAACGCCGAAGGAAGTATCGGCTTTTTATCGGATACCAGAAGAATGAATGTAGCCATGACCAGGGCCCGGAAAAAGCTTGTCATTGTAGGGGACAGTTCTACACTCTCAAAATCTAAATTCTATGCTGCTTTTATCCAATATGCAGAACAATTGGATGCGTACCATAGTGCCTGGGAATTTATGGATCTTTAACTGTAAAATATTAATTGCAGATCAGGAAGGACGCAGGAAAATTATTATTTTTACGATTATCTTCTCAAACTTTATTTGCAATTCCTGGGTTTTAAATAAAAATATTGGACCCGGCTAGGTATTACTGACTATTTATGACTGAAAGTATTAAAATTCTAATTGCTGATGATAGTGAGATGATGAGGCTTGTAATGAAACGTTTATTTAACAAATACATCGTCTCGCCTAATATATCCGAAACCAAGAATTTACCTGATACCATCAATTACCTCAAAGGTGAACGTGTAGACTTTTTGCTCTTAGACATCAACATGCCGCATGGGGATAGTAACCCAGATACCATAAGAGAAATTTTAGCCATCCAACCCGATATTAAAATCTGTATGTTCAGCGGTAATGACAAAGACGCGTTACAGCAGGATTTTTTAGCCGCCGGCGCCGTTGGTTTTGTTCAAAAAGATGAAAAAATGGGTGATTCCCTTCAACAGGTAATCAATAGGGTTTTTAATTAAACCTTTTCGAGTTTCTTTTCTTCTTCCAGTTTACCAGATATACTTGCGCCTGCAATTAATAGTTCGTGAGTAATGGTTTTGGTGTATTCCGTTATTTCTGATTTAAAATCTTTTACTGATGATCCTGAACGGATTTCTTCCAGGCGTTTTTCCCATTGTCCGGTGAGTTCTGCCTGTGCAATCTGTTTATCTTTAACTACTTCGTAAACAGCCAAACCTTTATTGGTAGGCACCAGATTTCTTTTCTCCCTGGTAATATATTCTCTGGTAATTAAAGTTTCGATGATGGATGCACGTGTCGCCGGAGTACCTAAACCGCTGTCTTTCATAGCATAACGCAGTTCTTCATCTTCAATTTCTTTACCACAGGTTTCGAGTGCTTTTAACAACGATGCCTCATTATACATGGGTTTTGGTTTGGTCTGCTTTTCTAAAAGTGATTTTTCTGTAATTGGCAGCAATTCGCCAACTGCAACTTTGGGTAACGCAGCATTATCTTCGTCTTTTTTATCGTCTTCCGGATCATTAAAAACAGCCCTCCAGCCTGCAGAGCGGATTACAGTTCCATTGGCTACAAAGGTAAGACCCGATTGTATGGTAATTTTAGTGAGTTCTTTTAAACATTCCTGATGGAAAGCTTCAATCATGCGGCCTACTACCATATCATAAACAGCCTGTTTATCCGGACTTAGGCCATAAGCCTGTTCGCCAGTAGGTAAAACAGCATGGTGATCGGTTACTTTCTTCGCATTAACACTTCGTTTATTAAGTGTAACTGTCTGTAAAAACTGCGCCTGCTTTCCAAAATCGGGATGATCAGTAAATTTTGCAATCAGATCCGGAACGCCTGCAAAAACATCATCCCCAATATAACGCGATCCGGTTCGGGGATAGGAAACCAGTTTACTTTCGTAAAGATTCTGCAAAATATTCAGCGTTTGGTCGGCCGTATAACCTTTTTTCTTATTAGCTTCCTGTTGCAAGCTACTTAAATCGTGCAATAGTGGTGGTGGTTCTTTTCTTGGTTTTGCTTCAACTGCTGTAATGTTACCGCCCGTCGGGAAACCGGATGCCACATCTTCTACCAGTGCAAATAACTTTTCTACTTCTTCTTTATCTTTATAATTGGAGGTAGAAACCGCTTTAAAAGGCTGCTCATCTTTGGTGAGCAAAATGCTGATCTGGTAATAAGTTTGCGGAACAAAGTTTTTAATCTCTAAAAAACGTGCGCAGATCATCGCCAGAGTAGGTGTTTGCACCCTTCCTAATGAAAGCACTGTCCGGTTACCTGCAGAGATACTTAGCGCCTGCGTGGCATTCATACCCACCAACCAATCAGATTCTGAGCGGCAATGTGCAGAATTAAACAACGTATCGTAATCGGTACCTGGTTTTAGGTTCCTGAATCCATCCTTTATGGCTTCATCTGTTTGTGAGGAGATCCAAAGGCGTTTAAAAGGCTTTTTGCACTTTAAATAATAGTAAATATACCGAAAGATTAATTCACCTTCACGCCCGGCATCCGTTGCCACAATAATCTCTGTGGCTTCATCGAAAAGTTTTTTAATAGTATCCAGCTGTTTCCTCACCGCCGGATCTTCTACAAAACCATCCTTTGTTTTGATCTTTCTTACGGCGAGTTTGAATTTTTGCGGCAGCATGGGTAAATGCTGCTTCCGCCAGCCGATAAAGCCATAATCTTGTGGTGGTGCCAATTGTAACAAATGCCCAAATGCCCAGGTAAAAGAATATCCTTTACCTTCAATGTATCCATCTTTTCTGGTGGTTGCTCCGAAAACTTTAGCAAGTTCACGACCAACAGAGGGCTTTTCTGCAATTACAATCTTCATGAATGGGCTTATCTTTTCAACCCCAAAGATGCTCAAAATAATGGCAATAGCTTAAAAAAATTACTCACAATGCCATTTAATGCTCTTTTTTAAAAACAAATATCTGCTAAGTTTGTCCATGATCTATGTTGATAATTTTTCTATCAAATTGATTAACAATTCGGTAATACATCGATCTAACAGCTACAACTGATTTTTATTAATGGACAAAATTTATGATCTGCTGGGAAGCAAAATAAAGGTGGCGCTAGAACCACAGCTGATTAGGGTGTACAGCAACGCCGCACTCTGGCAATTTCTTGATGGGAAAGCCGATAGCCGGTTTAGCCTCATGGTTGATGTGGTTAAAGCGGATTACCAGCAACACTTTGGCAAAGCGCTCTCCATTTCAAACGATTCCCTCATTGTAGAGATTCTTGTTCACGTATATTGCGATTACCTGGGGTTGAATTTTAACCGTATGGTGAAGGTAAAATGGATCCAGGTCCTGGTGAAAAAGCTGCTTAAACGAGCCGAAGTGGTAGATTGTGGCGAAAAAGGTGTAGACAGCAACCGTTGGGTTTGGGACTTACTGGCGGGCAGCAAATCCCTTTTTATCCGAATGCTTCCTAAAAATCTTAATGCAAAAAATATCAAACAGTATTAATCTACCTGGGCAGCGAAGAACTGTTCCTGGTTTAAAACTACACTTGCAGCCAGGGTTTCATTTAAAAAGCCCGAGTTATATTGCTGGTCAGAATTATTGATGAAAAGCACGGTGCGGTCTGAAATGGTATTGATGACCTGATCGGCCAATTTTGCCGGAACTGCCGGACAACCCTGACTTCTGCCCAATCTACCCAATTGATCGATGCTTTGCTGGCTTACGTAACTTGCTCCATGCACTACGATTGATCTTTCCCTTGCATTACTGTTAAAACCTTGATCCATGCCATCCAATTTGAGCGAACGGCCATGTTTACCATTATAAATTTCGCCGGTTAAATAGAAGCCCAAACTGCTCTGGTTGGAGTTGATGTTATTGGAGAAAGATGAAGGTTTATCTCCGCCACTATTTTGGCCATGGGCTACCCAGGTGTTTATTAATAGTTTCCTGTTAGCCAGATCGATGATATAAAGGCGCTTTTTGCTGCTTTCCTGATCGAAATCGGCAATGGTTAAGATGGATTTGGCATGTAGTAAACCCGAATATTTCATGTTGTAAAATCCGGTTAATGCCTTTTCGAAAACCTGTTCACTTAGTCCGGCAGAATCTAAATGTACCTGATGATAAATGTTTGAAATAAATTGATTGTATAAACTATCTGCAGCTATGGCCTTAACTGTTTCTTGTTGTGAGTGTGGAAGCTCCACGGCTTTCCAACTTGTTCCGACAATGCTCATACCCGCTAATAAAATCGTAGCAATGCCCAGGATGTGTCTCTTCATTCAGTTTGGTTTTGTTTGATATTGAGCTATTTATACGGTAGTTTTGCTTAAATGTTGCCCATATCTGTTTTGTAGTGCTAAAAATACAGGTTGTTTTACACTCTCATGACTTAATTGGTGATTATATAGCTGTTAAGAATGTGAATTTCTCATTATTCAAAGAATTACGCTAACAAAGCCATTTATTTAGTGTTATCTCTTAAATCCCGGACTATGAAAATTTTATTAACTGGTGCAAATGGCTATATCGGTACAAGATTGCTTCCGCTTCTACTGGAAGAAAAGCATGAAATTATTTGTATGGTTAGGGATAAGCGTCGGTTCATTTCCGAATCTGAATTAAGCGATCAGGTAAAAATTATTACCGGTGATTTGCTTGAAGCTGAAACCTTAAATGAAATTCCTGAAGATATAGATGCCGCTTATTACCTGGTGCATTCCATGTCATCCAGCCAGACCGGATTTTCGGATATGGAGAAAGCCTCTTCCGAAAATTTTTCTGAAGCGGTTAAAAAGACAAATTGTAAGCAGATTATTTATTTAACGGGCATAGCCAACGATGAACATTTATCCAAACATTTAGGATCGAGGTTGGCAGTTGAGGAAGAACTCAAATCATCAGGAAAAGCCTGCACCATTTTAAGGGCTGCCATTATTATTGGTTCCGGAAGTGCCTCATTCGAAATTATACGCGATTTAACCGAGAAAATTCCTTTCATGATCACGCCAAAATGGGTGGAAACACGCTGTCAGCCAATTGGCATACGCGATGTTTTAGCTTATCTGATCGGTGTACTGCACAATGATAAAGCTTACGATCAAACTTTCGATATTGGCGGACCTGATATATTGACCTATAGAGAAATGCTTCTGGGTTATGCCAAAGAACGCGGATTGAAAAGATGGATTGTAACTGTTCCCGTTTTAACGCCAAGGTTATCTTCACTTTGGCTAAACATGATTACACCCGTGCCTTATTCGCTCGCGAGAAGTTTGGTGGATAGCATGAAAAATGAAGTGATATGTAAAGATAACCGTATTCAGGAAGTGGTACCACGCGATTGTTTAAGTTACGCTGAATCATTACATCTTGCCTTTGAAAAAATCGACCAGAACTCTATTGTGTCGAGCTGGAAAGATGCTTTGAACCGCGGTTATCTTCATTCAAACTTTATGGACCAGATAAAAGTACCGCAAAACGGTACGCTTCAATATAAAGTTAAAATGCCTTTTGAGCGTAAAGCTGAGGAAGTATTTGACAATATCTGGAGCATTGGGGGCAGCAGGGGCTGGTATTTTATGGATTGGCTTTGGCATTTGCGCGGGTTTTTAGACAAAATGTTCGGTGGGGTAGGAACACGCAGGGGGAGAACCAGTAATACTGATCTTCAGGCAGGTGATGTACTGGATTTTTGGCGGGTTTTGCTTGCCGATAAAAAAGCTAAAAGACTGTTGTTGTATGCAGAAATGAAAGTGCCTGGTGAGGCCTGGCTGGAACTAAAATTGGTAGAATTTCATGGAAAAGCTTTTTTATCACAGATTGCCACTTTCAGGCCAAAAGGTTTATGGGGCCGGATATATTGGTACGCCATGTGGCCCTTTCATATTGTGCTTTTTAAAGGTATGGCTAAAGAGATTACGACTTATCAACCCAATAATTAAATCTATTTAGCTATTTTTGCCAAATAGATTAAAAAAATGGCCGACCAAGAAAATGATTATTCCTTCTGGACAAAATACAAGAGATTTGCGTCTACAGAAATCTTAATGTATCTCATTATGATTATCGGAATCGGTTTGGGGATTATTTTTTTAAGCTAAGGGCAAGTTTTAGATAATCAGCTGAATTTACATCGTTAATAAATTTCGAAAAGTCAGCATATTTTTCCGCAGGAAATGTTCCATCGTTTAAAATAAACTTTCTATAATAGGTTAATTTTTTGCCTTCTACAGATGTTTTACAAAAATATTGCCCAAAATCACTTTTAAAAGTTTTATCCTGTCCTATAATTAATGTGGTATCTACATTATCAGGTAGGGTATATACAATCGTATCCTCATCGGTATAACCACGGTTAATATATACAGGCAATATTCTGTTTTTTATTTCGGGGATTGATTTTTTGATGTTAAAGGCATTAAGCTGTAAAAACATTTTGTTGCCATTAACAGGCGCATAATTGCGGATATTAAGGGTAATTTCTTCTGTTAATTTAGGCGCTATATCTTTTTTCTGTGCAAATGCTACCGCGTCAAAATCTATATTATCGATATTGTAGGTTTCTTTAAGCAATTTATGTTGTTCGGTGGTGGATTTACCAATCAATTCTTCCTGATTTTCGTATTGTGAACCTTCATAAACCGTATTCATTTTCCCGGTAATGTTTCCATCGGCCTCGATAATGAGGTTTGCTTTGCGGATCTGCAGGTTCTCTGCAGTGGTTAATTTTGGGGTATGCAACAATTTCCCTCCTTCAGGCGTACAGGCCAGTACCAACCGGTCGTCGGTAAAATCGCTTAAAAAGCCAAATGGAATTTTCTGACTGGTGCACTCCAGCCAGGTGGTATCGCCTTTTAAAGGCATGCAAAGAATAATGTGGTTACCCTGCACCATACTTGCATATTTCGGATCCATGCTCTTTTTTTCTGAACCAGCCTCTACCACGCAATAATGCGATTCTATATCGGCTGCACTTAACAGGCTTTGCATGTAGTTAACCAACGCTTTACAATCGCCATAACCCAGGCGGTCTACCTCGCTGGCAGCAATGGGCTGAAAACCACCAATACCAATCTGTACACTGATGTACCTGGTTTTGTCCTGCAGGTACTGGTAAATTTTGCGTGCCTTATCTTTGTCGGTTTTTTCGTTTTTTACCAAATCTTTCACCATTTGAACGGTTGCAGGTGACAATGTTTTACGCTCTTTTAATAAATCGTCATAAATCCATTTGCCTAGTTCTTGCCAGTTGGTGTAATTTCCTTTGTGGTTATAATAGTAAAAATCCAGAGGGGCAATCTGGATGCTGGTGGCATAAGTTTCATGAGCTGGGCTATAAGGTTCAGTTCTAACCGCCAGTATATTATTTACCTTCCAGATGGTTTTTTTCTGTTTTTCATCGGTGATTACTTCTGGTGTACCGTTATAATTTTGGGTTTTTACCCTTGTCTGATCAGTAGGTTTACAAATGAAAGTATAACTGCTTTTTTCCACTGAAACATCGTCGGCCGGTTTAGGCGTCCAATCGGGGATAATGAGGTTCTGTTTATTCCTGATTTCGTAATTGTAAACCACCGTATAAGGATATTCGTTAACTGATGGAAGGTAATGTTTCACACGGCTATCCACAAAAAGGGAGAAACCGTCAGCTGCACTCACATCTGCAAAATTGCTTTGATTAAACTTAGTGACCGGAAGGCCAACGCTGTTGTACACTTCGCCCTTAATTCCTTTAATTGATATATTTTTATCATAGTAGATCACCAAACGGGCTTCATCTTCACCATTTTGGTTAAACACGGTGATGGCCTTTTTAACGCTCAGCATTACATTATCAGGCGCACGCATATCGATTACGGTTTCCTGGTTACGGATACAGGCATTGGCTCGGTTACGCAGGCTCGATGGTATTAAATCAACATCATAATTATCCTGTGCAAAGCCAGTAAAAGAGATGAAAAGTAAAGATATCGCCGTGAATAAAAATTTCATCTAATTTGATTTTTTTAGTAAAAATTCAGTTTTCTGATTCTGAATGATCTTGCTGTAAAATTCCTTTAAAAAAAGGTATTCGTCTGGTTGATAAATGGCATTATTAAACTGCAAAATCTGACTTACGGAAATGGTATTATCTTGTAAACCAGTTTGCAGCAAGTATTTTCCTCCGGCGTTTGGCAAACCAATGGCCATATCTTTTGGTTTTTCCAACAGTTCGTAATTATCCGGCAATGTTACATTAATAATAATGCGCTCATCAGATGCGGCACCCAAATCAACAGGGTAAGTACGTTCGTTTAAGTTGAATGGGTTTTTCGAAATGGGGTTAATAAAAAACGGGCTGAAATAAAATTGTTTGTTGTTCGATCCATCATTAACCGTAAATTCAATTTCATATTTTTCTGTTAGCGCATTTTCAACGCTATCTAAGTTAGAAATGCTGTGCTCCAGTATTTTAATCCTGGTTAAACGCTCGTCCAGCTTTTCTACATATTCATCAGGAGAGTTGTAGCGCGAAATATCCTTTCTTTTTGCATAAGCTGCATACCCCATGCTATGCGTTAGCAGCGTTCCGACAATTTTCCCATCAGTAGTCATTTTACCGGTTAGGATATAATTTGTTGTAGATTTCTGACTTGCTTTTAAATCGATCCAGTACGAAGGTTTTTTCAGGTTAATTACCCTGCCCTGATCATTGATACACCTCAAGGGCAACAGGGCAAAGGGCAGGAGTGGTTCTGTAGCATCCAGTAAATAACTTTTATCGCCAATATTTACCTTGGCCACCAAGTAGTTAAAATCGCTCATTACAGGATAAAGTTTGTTAACGGTACCATTATCACGTGTAGATAAAAGAACCGCTTCGGCATCGAGGTTAGCAGCAGAAAGTGCAGCAATTAAACTCAGGTTAACATCTGCCACATTGCCCGATCTGTTATCAAGTGCTTTTTTTATATTATCTTCTGAATATATTCCATAATAATTATTCCATTTGATCTGTTTTTTGATGTAATTATAAATGGCTTTGGCTTTTTCAAGGTCGTCGGTACTGCCCTTGGTAATGGATGGAAGAAGTTCTTTAAAAACATCTTTTCTTTTCATCTGGTCTCCCAGCGTTTTGTAATTAGAAAGTTCATAATCAATATCTTTCCAGGTTTTGGTATAGGAGGTTTTTCCACCATTGATATTTTGCATATCAGAAAGCTCAAAATAAATGGCTGATTTAAAATTACTTGGAGCCGTCATATTATCTTCCTCTATAAAAGCCGGGACGTTTTTCATCAGGTAAGTCATCTTCGAACAGTCGATTGCAACGCCTGATAAACGCAAACATTCTTTGCTTAGCTCCGATTTCTGATCGGTCAGTTTTTGAAAACCACGTAAGGAAACATTGTAATTGTAAATGCCGGGGATATAGGCCACATACTCGCTGGATACTTTTGGGATATCACCCTGAAATTCCCACGTTTTATAATTGAACAGGTTCGGCGATCTTAAAATATAACTGTACTCAATTATGGATCCTTCTTTCAGATTAGGAAGGGTAAATTTGGTCAGGCGGGTATATTTCGACCTGTTTTCAGTAAAAACAGCTTTTTTATCCATCACCGTTTCCACAAAATTGTTATCAGTGTAATTAAAGGTTGATGCTTTTAAATCGCTTATCGTTTCCTCACGGTTACTGTCTTTATAAGTTGGGATTACAATATTGGCTTCCTTAAAACCTTCTTTATTGTAAATTTTGATTTTTACGTGGTGTTCAAAAATCAAAACCAGGCTATGGGTATTGTCGTCTAGCTGGATGGAAGCCGTTCCAAATTCTTTTAAAACAATAGCATTGGCATTGCTGTCGAGTGTTTTTCTGTCGAACTGGTAATCGTCATGGGTAATGGCCCCATAGTTAAAGTTTTGAGCTTGAGCAGTTAATGAAAGAATTAATGCAAACAGTAAACTTAGCGTCTTATTCATTTGAGCGTATATAAATTGGCGCAATTTAGTGCTAGAAACTAACATTCTGAAATAATTTGACAATTAAATTTATAAATTAATAAAGGGGTTTTAGAGAACTAATGAAACCTTTTTAGCACTTTTGAAAAAAAGAATTTGACATTCCGATTCAAATCTAAATGTCGCAAATCTCACATCTTACAAAATGAAATTAAATTTAAAACGCCCTTTAGCCTTTTTCGACCTAGAAGCTACCGGGATAAATGTTGGAGCCGATAGAATAGTAGAAATTGCCATTTTAAAAGCCATGCCAGATGGCACTGAAATTGTTAAAACATGGCGTGTAAACCCCGAAATGCCTATTCCTTTGCAAACATCGTTAATACACGGTATTTATGATGAAGACATTGCAAACGAACCCACTTTTAAAGCGCTTGCTGTAGAAATAGCCGAATTTATAGGTGAAAGCGACCTGGCGGGATACAATTCGAATAAATTTGATATCCCGATGCTTTTAGAAGAATTTTTGAGGGCTGAAGTTGATTTTGACATGAATAACCGCAAGTTTGTTGATGTGCAGAACATTTTCCACCAAATGGAACAACGTACTTTAAAAGCAGCCTATAAATTTTATTGCCAGGAAGACCTGATTAATGCGCACGCTGCTGAAGCCGATGTAATTGCCACTTACAAGGTTTTACTTGGTCAATTGGAAATGTACAAAGAAACCGAATTTGAGAGCAAACAAGGTGTAAAAAGCATTCCGGTGGTGAACGATGTGGATGCGCTGCATATTTTTACCAATATCAATAAACCGGTAGATTTTGCCGGGCGTTTGGTTTATAACGATAATGATGAGGTATGTTTTAATTTTGGTAAACACAAAGGTAAAACCATCCAACAGGTATTTTCTGTAGAGCCTAGTTATTATGCCTGGATGAAAAATGGTGATTTCCCACTCTATACCAAGAAGAAACTCGATGAGGAGTGGGCAAAATTTAATGCTAAGAAAAACGAAAACAAGGCGCCAAAGCCGCAAAGCAATACACCGGGAAATAAACCTGCCTATCAACCAAAACCACAGCCTAAACCAGAAAAACCTGCACAACCAATCAATAACGATATGTTAGAGCAGTTGAAAATGAAATTTGGTAAATAGGTTGGTTAATCGGTTAATTGTTTAAATCGGTTAATTGATGTTGAACGCTATGCGCATTGCGCTAAATCTTAAAAAACTAAACCCTGTGAGTAAGAATGATTAACCACAGATAAATAGGATGAACACAGATAAATAGGTTATAATATACATGGAAATAATTGGGTTGCTTACCTGAATTATTTTTTTCAAAAAATCTGTGTTTATCAGTGTTCATCCGTGGTTAAAAAATATTTTGCAAGTAGGGATTATGAACCACAGATAGTTGAGTTAATTGGAAGAACTTAATTCTATAACTGAGAAAATAATTGGTGCTGCATACGCGGTTTCAAATACGCTTGGTTCTGGTTTTCTGGAAAAGGTTTATGAAAACGCAATGTTTTTGGAAATATTAAAGTCTAATTTATCTGTGCTTAAACAGTATCCTTTACATGTTTACTATGAAGATCAAATTGTTGGCGAGTATTTTGCAGATTTAATAGTCGAGGATCAAGTCATTGTTGAAATTAAAGCAATTAGAGAGCTGAATGAAATCCACCAAGCACAGCTTATGAACTATTTAACAGCTTGCAATAAAAGATGTGGATTATTGATAAATTTTGGAAAACCTAGAATAGAAATTAAAAGAATATTAAATGGCTTCTAGTCTTTTATGAAAAAAATCTGTGTTTATCTGTGTCCATCTGTGGTTAAAAAAAATATAAATGAAATCTATTAAAATATTAAGTCTGTTGTTGTTCAGTGCGGTTTATGCCAGTGCGCAAACAACCCTGCCGATAGCGCCTGAGTTTCAGAAAACCTATCAAAAGGAAACCAGGAATGCAAACGGAAAACCTGGCAAAAACTATTGGCAAAATACTTCAAAATATGATCTGATTGTGGATTTTAATCCTACCAGCAGGTTGTTAAAAGGTAAGGTACAGGTAACTTATACCAACAATAGTCCTGATACTTTGAAAGAGATCTGGTTTAAGCTTTATCCAAATCTATATAAAAAGGGTACACCCAGAAAATCAAAATTTGCAGAATCTGATCTGGGTGATGGTGTAGCTATCGAAAAGATGGCCGCAAATGAAAAACCGGTTACAGATTTTAAAATTGATGGCACCAATATGACGGTAAACGTTCCTGCTGTTTTGCCCGGTAAAACCATCAGTTTCTTAATTGATTATAGTTATACTTTAAATAAAGGATCACACATGCGTACTGGTCAGGTAGATGAAGGTTCGCATTTTGTAGCTTATTTCTTCCCGCGCATTGCCGTATACGATGATGTTGATGGCTGGAATAAATATCCTTACACCGGTGCAGAAGAGTTTTATAACGATTTCGATCAGTTTAATGCATCCATTACGGTACCTGGCGGGTATGGTGTTTGGGCGACCGGCGATCTGAAAAATCCTTCGGAAGTTTTTCAGAAGGATGTTGTTTCGAGAATGTTATCTGCTGAAAAAAACGATGCCGTTATTGATGTAATTACGGATAAAGATCTGGCTGATAAAAAAGTAACACAACCAAATGCTTTTAATACATTTAAGTTTGAAGCCAAAAATGTCACCGATTTTGTATTTGCCCTGAGCGATCATTACCTGTGGAAATCGAGCAGTTTGGTTGTAGATCCTAAAACGAAAAGAAGAACCCGTGTGGATGCCGTTTTTAATCCAAAACATAAAGATTATTATGAGGTAATTGATTTTGCCCGTAAAACGGTGGAAGCAATGAGTTACACTTTCCCGAAATGGCCTTATCCATATAACCACGAAACCATTTTTGATGGCTTAGACCAGATGGAATACCCGATGATGGTGAACGATAACCCCGTTGATAACCGCACAGACGCCATAACCTTAACCGATCACGAAATTTTCCATACCATGTTTCCATTCTATATGGGTATAAACGAAACCAAATATGGCTGGATGGATGAGGGCTGGGCAACAATAGGCGAGTGGCTGATTTCTCCAATTATTGATCCGACCATCGTGGATGAATACGGTGTTCAGCCTACGGCCTCTTCTTCAGGGGGAAAAGACGATACCCCAATTATGACGCTAACACCAGATTTAAAAGGGTCGGGTTCTTTCACCAACTCTTATCCTAAACCTGGATTAGCTTACCTTTTTGTAAAAGATTACTTGGGTGATGAGTTGTTTACCAAAGCTTTACATACTTATATTAAAAACTGGAATGGTAAACACCCTATGCCTTACGATTTCTTTAACAGTATAAATGACGGTAGTGGCAAAAATTTAAACTGGTTCTGGAAAGCCTGGTTTTTTGAATGTGGCGTAACAGATATGGCGATAAAAGCTGTGGATAAAACTTCAGGTGGTTATACCGTTACTGTTGAAAATAAGAGCATTAAGCCTTTGCCTATCGATTTAACCTTGACTTTTGAGGATGGTTCAGTTGAAAAGAACCATAGCACCATTGGTGTATGGGAAAAAGGGAATCAACAGGTGAAAATTGAGTTGAAAACGAATAAAAAACTTTCCAAAGTGGTGATGGGAAATCCACATACTCCTGATAAAGTGAAAAGTGATAATAGTTTTTCTGTGAATTAGGATTGAAAGGCTATATAAGCTTTAAAAGAAAAAATGGCTTAGGTTTTAACTTAAGCCATTTTTTATAGCAAATAAATTTAAATAGTATGTTTTTGGCTCCTAATTTCGTCATTGCGAACTGAAGAAGGGGGCTTGTGTAGGGAGTGAAGCAATCTTTTTTGATAACAAAGACATGATGAATTGCTTCGGCTCGCTCATTTCCAGCCTCGCAATGACGAGATGTTCTATAATGAATTGATATTCAGTCGAAAAAATAGAAAATTCAGTTTAAATAAATAAGTTTTCGCCTGCTGCTACTATATTTTCTTTATTAATAAGCTTTAAGTTAGGTACATGCCCCAGGCTTTTTACTTTGCCATATTGTTGAATATACCTTTCGGTTTCCTGATTTTCATCACCATTGAAAACGATTCCCTTTACCGGAATTTCGTACTGTTTAAGCAAATTGAGTGATAAAAGGGTGTGATTAATGCTGCCCAGATAATTTTGAGAGACCAATATTACTTCTGCATTTAATTTTTTAATCAGGTCAATAATCAGTTCGTTTTCATTTAGCGGAACCATTAATCCACCGGCACCTTCTATAATTAAATGATTATCAGTTGCAGGAGTATTTATTTTTTGAAGATCAATCTCTATTCCATCAAGCCTGGCCGATAAGTGTGGTGATAGCGGCTGTGTTAACCGATAGCTTTCCGGGTGGATGATTGTTTTTTCGTTACTGATTAAACTTTTGATTGTAATGCTATCGCTGGTATCTAAATCTCCAGATTGTATCGGTTTCCAATAATCAGCTTTTAATTTCTCAGTCAGGATGGCGCTGATTAAAGTTTTCCCTATACCTGTTCCTATTCCTGTTATAAAATACGTTGCCATTTAATTTAATTCTTTAAGGTGTTTAACCAACGAAATAATTTCATTGTCGGTATTGAAAGTGTGCAGACAAATCCTCAGCCTCTCTTTGCCTAAAGCTACAGTTGGACTTAATATTGCCCTAACATCAAAACCTTTACTTTGTAATTTAATTGAGGCCTGTTTGGTGGTTTCATTTGAAGAAAAAATTACGCCCTGAATGGCGCTTTCGCTATCGAGCGCGTTGATATTTTGTTCTTTTAATACTTTTCTGAACAGGCTAATTTTTTGATGAATGAGCTGGTGATCTATGTTATTCAAAAACTGGTAAGCTGATTTAATGGCTACAATATTATGAATTGGCGATGCTGTAGTATAAATGAAAGACCTTGCAAAATTAATCAGGTAATGGCGCAGGCTTTTACTGCCCAATATAATGGCGCCATGTACGCCCATCGCCTTGCCGAATGTTACAATACGTGCGAATACCTTTTTCTTTAGGTTTAACTGGTTGACTAATCCTTGCCCTTTGTCGCCAAAAACGCCTGTGGCATGTGCCTCATCCACGATTAAACTGGCCTGGTACTGTTCGCAAAGGTTTGCTATTTCGATCAGCGGTGCAATATCGCCATCCATAGAATAAACACTTTCTACCACTACGAAAATGTTTCCTTTTGCAAGTTGAAGCTTTGTTTCGAGGTCGTTAGTGTTGTTATGAAGAAATTTGTAGCGGGTGGCATGGCTTAAGCGACAGCCGTCTATAATACTGGCATGAATCAGCTCATCGGTAATAATGGTATCGCCACGTTGCGGAACGCTCGACAGCAAGCCTATATTTGCATCGTAACCGGAGTTGAAAATCAAACCACTCTCGGCCAGGTGAAAATCAGCAATAAACTGTTCGGTTTCTTCAGTATATGCGGTATTGCCGCTGAGCAACCTCGAACCTCCTGCACCATTTAAATAATGAGGCATTTTCTGCACATTATCTTCAATCAATTTTTTTAGTTCAGTTGACCTGGCAAAACCTAAATAATCATTTGAACAAAAATCAACAGGAGGGATGCTGGTTGATAAATTCCTGATGGAAAGGTTTTCCTTCCGCTCCTGAAGTTTGCCGTTAAGAAACTGTTCCATTTTGCTCATCGGTCAAAAGTAAATAAAGAGAAAGCATAAAATATAAATCTTTCAAAAAAAATGACACAGATAGTTTACAGTTGGTAAAGACCATATCTGTTTTAGAATTGATAAATTTGTATTGTTATGCGTGAAAATAAATATGATGACAGCGAGTTTTTTAAACAGTATAGTTTAATGAACCGCTCGGTAAAGGGTTTGGAAGGGGCAGGAGAATGGCATATCCTCAGAAGCCTTTTTCCTGATTTTGAAAACAAAATGGTACTCGATTTGGGTTGTGGCTTTGGCTGGCATGCTAAATATGCAGCTGATCATGGCGCAAAATCAGTTGTAGCGATCGATTTGTCTGAAAATATGCTAAAGAAGGCAATTGAGATCAATTCCTCGCCAAAAATAGATTATCAGTTGTGTGCAATAGAAGATTTTAATTTTAAAGAGGAGGCCTATGATATTGTAATCAGTTCGCTTTCTTTTCATTACTTAGCCTCATTCGAAGAAATATCCCGCCAAATAAATAAAAGTCTTGTAAAAGGCGGCGTCTTTATTTTTTCTGTTGAACATCCCATATTTACCGCTCAAGGCAAACAGGATTGGAGTTATGATACAGAAGGAAAACCGATGCACTGGCCACTTGATGATTATTTTAAGGAAGGCAAACGTACTGCCAATTTTTTGGGAGCAGATGTGGTGAAATATCACAGGACATTAACCTCATATATAAGCAGTTTACTTAATAACGGTTTTGAAATCAAAGCCCTGGTAGAACCAACACCTAGTGAATTGAGCCTGTTGGAGATCCCTGAAATGAAAAATGAACTGAGGCGCCCCATGTTTTTGATCATCTCTGCAGTTAAAAAATAATCGTTTGAGCAAAAAAAGCGTTCCAGATAACCGGAACGCTTTTAAAAATTAATTAATTAAGCTTTATTTTATCTATCCTTGTGCAGGTGGATTAGAAACTACAGGTGCTTTATCTTTATTTCCTCTGCCCATTCCTTTTCTCATTTTCTCTCCTTTTTCTCTGGCTTCGGCGCGGAAAGCATCCATTTTAGTTTTTTGATCTGCAGTTAAAACAGCATCTATTTTAGCTTTTTGCTCATCCATTGCTGCTTTACGCTCTTTCATCTTGCCTTTCATATCGCCTTTGTCAGCAGATCTCCAGGTATCCATTTTCTTTGCATTTTCCAACTCAATGGCATAGATCTTAGTTTTCTGATCGGCAGTTAAGCTTAACTGTTTTTCCAATCTTGCGGTTACTTTGTCTGCCCTTTGTTCTGCAGTCATTTTAGGCATTGGCCTTCTGGCATGCTTTGTTGTGTCTTGAGCAAATGCAGCGGTTAAACCCATTACTGCAATTGCGATTGTTAAAATTGCCTTTTTCATGTTATGTTTTTTTATGTGTTTGTTGAATTAATAGATACATAAAAACGCAAACGGTTTAATCGGCTCTTGTTAAAAAATGTTAATTTTTATTTAACTGCGAAATAGATTTCTGCATCTGGGCCATCATTTGCGTCAGGGTTTCCATGGTTGGATCTGGTGCTGGTTCTGGCAAGGACGTTGATATATAAGCTTTTGCCTTCCAGATTTCGAGAATATCTTCTGCCGCAATAGTATAAGGATCGTATACCTTATTATCAGATATTAATTTCAAATCTTTATTTTCCCTGAAACGGTTGCCAGCCCTTTTATATACAACACCTTCGTTTTTACTGATGACGATGTAAGTTTCTCCGGTTTTTACCTCGTTCCAGTTGTCTAAATATTCACCGATAATCACACTTCCTGGCTGAACAGGTAACATACTATCGCCCATAATCTCAAAGGCCCTGAATGTACCCTGCCTCAAAGCAGCTAAAGGAAGCTGGAATTTGGGAAGATCGCTAATGTACTGCGGATCGGAGAAGCCGTTTAAATAACCCGCACTTGCTTTAACAGGAACCAGTTCGATGTTCTCACGGTCGTTCTGATCTACTGAAATGCTGAGTACGCGGAGGTTAGAACCCTGGCTTTTTGGCTTCGGTTTCCAGCTGTCGGATATTTTCTCATTAATGAATTCATCGATGGTCAGATCAAAATATTCTGCTATTTTTTTTAGTAAATCATATTTAGGTTCCGCCCGGTCTTCCTCATAAGCGCCGATAAGCGATCTTTTGATTTCCATGATATCAGCGAAATTCTGCTGTGTATGGCCTTTTTTCTTCCTGAGGTACTTTAAATTATTTGAAATATTCGACATAAAAATAAATTTTAAAATAAATTTGGAATTACTAAAATAGTTAGTAATTTTATGCTCATAAAGTTAGTAATATTATTTTGAATTGCAAGAACATATACTAAATAGTTTAGTTTAAAATTTAAATACAAGATTGATGAAAAAGTTTGTTTATATCGTTACCGACAGAAATCGTACAAGTATGCACGTGGGCATGAGCTCAGATTTGATTAAGACACTGGATTTTTATAAACAGATGCCAAACTTATTTTTTGATAGCGGACAGCAGTTAACCCGTTTGGTTTATTTTGAAGAGTTTAAAACTGAAGCGCAGGCATTGGTTCGTTTTAAATCGATTAGCAGGTTTACGCGTATGCAAAAAGAGCGTTTGGTAAGGTCTTGTAATCCTGACTGGATTGATTTGACTATAGGCCTTGATTTCGAAAATATTCTTTTACATAGAAATATTACCAACCAGGTGAAACTGTCCTTCTCGAGTTTATCTTAGTTAATTTTAAGTTTAATAAGTTTGAACAAGAGAAGATTACAATGAAAGAAGTAGTGATGTATAAAATTAATGCTTGAATGATTAGTTCTATTAGAGTATCCAATCATTCAAGCATTTGATAATACCTTGATATAGGTAATTTGAGCTTGTTAAAAGATTATTGGCGAATGAGTAGGTTATCATTTATTCACCACCTAAGAATAGCTGACTTCATATAACTTTACAACATTTCAACTTTCCAATCCTTAGACCTGTAAATTAATAATTCAGTTCTCTCTACCACCCAGGAGCAAAGGTTAAACCAAAAACTCCGGTTTTAACATCTTTTCTTTGAAAAGGAATCGCGTAGTAAGGTTCCAATACAAAGTAACCAAAAACATTTACCCTTAAGGATATACCAACACTCATTGCCGGTACACGTTCTGTGGTAGCCTGATAGGTAACAGGATTTCCTTTGGTATCTAAAACTGGTGCGCCCTTGCTATCTAATAAAGTCTCTGTAGTGTAAGTTGGTTCGCTTTTAAACTTCACTTTGGTATCATTAGTCCAGGCTAAACCTGCATCAAAGAATAAGTTAAGATCTGAAAATAATAATTTAGATGGAATTGCTGCCAACTTTTTAGGACCTGTAAATGGTAAACGAACTTCAAAATTGAAGACAGCTATTTTACTACCTGCCAATTGATTGATGTCAAATGATTCTGATGACTGCGCAGACGTGTTTTTATAAATCGAGTTCGATTCGTAACCCCGGATGAGGTAAGGATAACCCACATACATCGGATAAAGCCTGTCGGCATCTTTACCAATTCTTAAGGTATTATAACTTCTCACGGCAAAAGTTACCGGCTTAGCTCTCCAATATTTACGCAGATCGGCTGTTACACCTGCGAAATTATAAGTGCCAAAATATTTTTCTCCACTTACACGGTATCTGTAACCATCAAGAGGGCCTGTTAGGCCAAAAATAGAATTATCACCAACAAAACCGGCATTCAATTGATAAAGGGTAAATGAACTTAATGGAATACCAATCGCATCTGCAGCAACATCGTTAGCAACCCTGCTTTTGTCTGAGCCGATATAATAACCGTTCGCATCGTAATAATTGCTATATCTGTCAACACGGTAACTGTAATGCGAAAATGCTCCGCCCAATTCAAAACGGTGTATTTTACTAAATGGATAAGCGCCAAAAACCTGAAACTGGTCTTCAAAAGTTCTCACGATATCCGTTCTATCTACCTGTGCTTTGGTGGTTTTATTATCGCCATTTGGAATGTCTTCATAACCATAAGATCTGAATCCTGATACATACGGGATGTGCGAAATGGCTGCTCCCCAGTTGATCCTGCTTTTTTGATTGATGTATCCTACCAATCCACCGAAATCATAAATTTCTCCATTAACGGATAAGTTTGCGATAATCTGATTGGTGCCTAATATATCGCTGAACATTCCCACAATACCTCCGGAAACACCTGTTCCGAAACGGCTGGTAGAAACGCCAACACCGCTGTTTGCCAGGTAATCTAATCTGAATTTTGGTCTGTATGGAACCGTTCTCATCGAATCGGCTACAATTTTTTCGAATCGGTCGAAGTTATTCAGGTTGGAATTGATGATATTTACTCCAATGTTTTCCATAGGAGGGAGGATTGCGGCATCAAAGTTTTCTTCACGATTACCAATGCGTTTGGCCTTGAAGCTGCTCAATTTGGCATTATATAAGGTATAACGCTGGTAACGGTAATAGCTGTATACAATATCATCGGTTGTGGAAACCGATATGGCTGGTGAAAACTCGGTAATTCCACTGATACCGGTAAAGTAATCGGTTAACTGATCAACCGTATTATCAGCGAAATTGTACTTATATAAATTTCTGAAGCCATCTCTGTTAGACAGGAAATAGATATTCTGACTGTTTGCAGAAAATTGTGCATTTAAGTTATTTGCTCCTGGAAAAACATCAAGATTACTCACTGTTTTAGAGGCAATATCGTATACTGCTAAGTTAATGGGCGATACAGCGTTGATTACATTGGCCTGAATTGCAGCTCTATCTGATGAAAACACGAGTTTTTTACCATCAGGAGAATAACTAGGTGCATAATCAGAATATACATCATCGGTAATCTGCGTTACTGCTTTTGATTCGAGGTTGTAAGAGAAAATATCACTTTGTCCTTCAACCATTCCCGAAAATGCGATATCTTTTCCATTTGGTGACCAGGTTAAATTGCCAAATTGCTGCACCTGTGCCATTGGCGTCTGAGAAACAGTATTGCCATTGGCTACGTTGATGATCATCATCTGGTTTTTACCCTGGCTGAAAATACTGAAGGCAAACTGTTTACTATCCGGCGACCATGCCCCGGCAGATTCGATAAAGTTAAAATCATCAATGTGGCCATTGGATATCTGACTGCTTAATTTCCTGATGATGCGCCCTGTTTTTGCATCAGCAAGGAACAGATCGATACCAAAAAGATCTTTTTCAGACATAAAAGCCAGGTATTTTCCATCAGGACTAAGGGCAGGGGCAACATTCATATTTCCTGCATTTTTATTATCGATGATTTTCGTACCTGTAATTTTAATCTGAGAACTATCCGCTTTTAACATTGGTTTGTAATGCGCATCGATGGAGTTTTTCCAAAGACCAGACAATGTTTTATCATCGTAACCAAATGTATATCGGATGGCATTTTCGTAACCATATTTTGCGGTATTCTTGAATAAGGGAACAATGGTGGTATCACCATATTGCGAACCGATATAAGTCCAAAAGGCCTGACCATAGCGGTAAGGAAAGTATTTGTTAGAGTTGGTTAAGTCTTTTAAAGAAGGAATATCACGGTTCAACATGGCATCGCGCATCCACATGGACGTGAAGGCATCTTTTTTACCGATAGAAAGGTATTCGGCCATCCCTTCAACCATCCATAAGGGAGTTTGTCCGACATTTTCTAAACTGATCGAATCTTTTTCTAATAAAAGGTGATATTGAAAGGCGTGAACCAACTCGTGACCTAAAACGTGCCTGGTTTGACTATTCAACTCCATGACAGGCATAATTACCCTGTTTTTCAGCGCTTCGGTAACCCCGCCTGTACCAATGCCGATTTCTCCGTTAAGTACGGTGGTTTGTTGGAAATCTGGATGGTTATTGTATAAAATAATTGGATTTTTCTTTAAAAAAGTATCTCTAAAAACCTCCTGATGCATTTTGTACCAGGTTTCGGCATCCTGCGAAAAGCGTTTTAAAAGTTTCTCGTTTTTAATGTAATAGTAAATTTCGAAATGGGGTGTTTGTAAAACTTTAAAATCAAGTGTTTTATACCTCACCTTATTTTGACCGAAATATTGTGCTTTAACAGAAAAAGAAAGAATAAGCAACAGCAATAAGGAACAATACCGCTTTAATAAAGTAGAGCCTTTTTTCATATATATGGTTTTAGTAATGATTGTTCAATAATTTGCAAAAATGAAAAGGTAAAAATCCGGAAATAAAAATAGCAATTGTTTAAAAGACTATTAAACATTTAACACTTTTTAAAATTTCACTACCTGTTTTACACAAGTAGTGAGCTATTTTGGTTTATTTCGGTCCGAAAAACTATTGTTGATTGTTATTCTCGTTTTTCTTTCTTTCCTTTTCTTCCTGACGTTGTTTTCTCCTCAGTTCACGTTCTTCTTTTCTGGTTAGCGGAACAGTAGGGGTAACGGGATTTTGAGCAGGCTCTGTTTTCTTTTCTTCTTTTTTAACTTCAGGTTCATTGTTTACCGGTTCAGTAGTAACGGGTACTTCGGTAGGAACGGTAAAATCAGTAGAATCAACCGTTACACTGTCTGTTGAAGTTGTGTCCCTGATAATTCTTGGACTAGGGCAATTGTAAGTTCGTGTAATATCAACTGTTGCTTTAGGGAAGGGTCCGTAAGTATAGCCTGATTTCGGATCGAGGTAAACTTTTTCCATAAACTTTGCAAAAATTGGCAGGGCTGTTCTCGATCCTTCGCCTTGCTCTCCATTTTTAAAGTGCGCTGTCCTTTCGTCACAACCAACCCAAACACCCGTTACCAGATCTTTGGTTAAACCCATGTACCAGGCATCAACATAATCAGAAGAAGTACCGGTTTTACCACCAATCTGGTTGTTTTTCTTAAACAGGTTAGGCCATTCCCACAAGGCTTGTGAAGTACCCTCTGGTTCTTCCATACCACCACGGAACATATATGTCATTAACCAGGCAATTTCTTCAGTTAAAACACGCTTGGTTTTTGGCTTAAATTCGTCAATTATGTTATTGTCCTGGTCGGTAATTTTTTCTACCAATATGGGATCGGTTTTAATCCCTTTATTCATGAAAGTAGCATAGGCTTTTACCATTTCGTAAACGCTAACGTCGTTTGAACCTAAACTAACTGATGGAACAGATTCCAAATGACTGTCAATACCACATTCGTGCGCATATTTAACCACATTATCCCAACCCACCTTTTCGGTAACCTGTGCGGTAATGGTATTCACCGATTTTGCCATTGCCCAACGTAAACTCATTTCGCGGTAAGAAACACTATAATCGGCATTTTTAGGCTCCCAGTATTTGGTCTGGCCCTTATCCTGATAAGCAATTTTAACCGGTTTATCAGTAAATTTATCGCAAGGGCTCATGCCTTGTTCCAAAGCAGTTAAATAGGCAAAAGGTTTAAATGTAGATCCTGCCTGGCGTTTAGCCTGATTAACGTGATCGTATTTGAAAAATTTATGATCGATGCCGCCCACCCAAACTTTAATTTTTCCGCTGGCAGGTTCCATGGTCATCATCCCCGTATTCATGATTTTTCCGTAATAACGGATAGAATCTAAAGTAGAAAACAAAGTATCGCGATCACCTTTATAAGTGAAAATCTGCATCCTTTTCTTTTTGTTGAAATAGGCTTTAACAGAATCCGGATTATTCGGGAATTTCTTTTGTAAAAGAGCATAGATTGGCAGGTTTTTCATTGCCCTATCCGGATAATCGACTTTTTGTTTTTCAGAATCGTACCATGGATCTTCATTGCCCCAAACACTATAGAACCTACGCTGTAAAATCCTCATTTCATCAGCAACGGCTTCTTCGGCATATCCCTGGAGTCTTGAATCGATAGTAGTATAAATTTTCAGGCCATCTTCGTAAAGATCGTAACCATTATCAGTGCACCATTTTTCGAGGTATTTGGCCACTGCAGCTCTTAAATAAGAGTCACCATCGCTACCATCCTGCATTTTACCCTCTTTTAATTTGATTGGTTCTTTTGATAATTCGGCTAAACTATCCTTGCTCAGGTATTTGTATTTATTCATCTGTGCAAGTACCACATTTCTTCTTTCCAGTGCCTTTGCTGGGTTTTTGGTAGGGTTATATAAGGTCGTACCCTTCAACATTCCCACCAGCATGGCTGCATCGGTAGTGGATAAATCTTTGGCTTCTTTATCGAAATAAATCCGGCTGGCCGTTTTTATTCCGTAAGTATTGTTACCAAAAGAAACGGTATTGAGGTACATCGTAATGATGTCGTTTTTTGAATAATTAGCCTCCAGTTTTACTGCGGTCTGCCACTCTTTCAGTTTTACAATCAATGTTCTTATTAAAGGAATTTTGATTAACAATCCCTGCGATTTATTATAACGGGTACGGTAAAGGTTTTTGGCCAATTGTTGGGTAATGGTACTGGCACCGCCATCTTTACCCAGGCCTATAACGGCTCGGCCCACTGCCTGCACATCAATACCCCAATGTTTGTAAAAACGAACATCTTCTGTCGCTACCAATGCCTGTATCACACTAGGTGCAATTTCTTCATAGTTTACCGGGGTCCTGTTCTCTTTAAAGTACCGTCCGATGAGTTTTCCGTCTGCAGTATAAAGTTCTGAACCTACACGAAGGGTAGGCGCTTTGATATCGTGAACACTTGGAGAATAGCCAAACAACCATAAAAAATTTAGCTGAAGCGCAGAAAAGAAAATTATTATAAAAAATAAAAATATGGCAGAATAACGTAAGTACTTGTTTTTTATCTCTTTAAACATATTGGATAAGGTAATCTTTAGGTAATTGCTGTGGCGTTAAATATAAAAAACTCTATATGCAAATTAACGTATTTAATTTACTTATTTTTTAGTTCTATATTTAAATTACAGATGCATCGATTTATCTAAATAATACATGATTATGAAAAACGAATTTAAAGGCTTAATTGTACAGGGAGATAAGAAGTTTTCCTTAAAAAATCATAAAACAGACTTTACCGGCGGTTACAATAAAGAAAAAGCAAAAGATGCCTTAGTAAATTCGAAAATAGAGCTTAACCACCTGCAGGAAAAATTATATGCATCAGGAAAGCATTCGGTACTGATTATCTTTCAGGCAATGGATGCGGCAGGTAAAGACAGTGCTATTGAACATGTGATGAGCGGATTAAATCCGCAGGGATGTCAGGTATACAGTTTTAAAGTGCCTACCTCTAAAGAATATGAACATGATTTTTTATGGAGGCATTATAAAGCCCTGCCTGAACGTGGTCGGATCGGCATTCATAACCGTTCTCATTATGAGAATGTTTTGGTCTGCAAAGTACATCCCGAATATATTTTGAGTGAAAACATTCCGGGTTTTACGGAAGTAAAAAAGATTAACAAAGATTTTTGGCAACAACGTTATAGAAGCATCAAAAACTTTGAGGATCATTTAACCGCTAACGGAACAGTGATTCTGAAATTCTTTTTAAATGTGAGTAAAGAGGAGCAAAAAGAACGCTTTTTAGAGCGTATAGAGGATCCTACAAAAAACTGGAAATTTTCTTCAGGAGATATTAAGGAAAGGGCTTTATGGGATAAATATATGGATGCTTATGAAGATGCGATCAATGCAACAAGTACAGAAGAATTACCCTGGCACATTATACCGGCCGATAAAAAATGGTTTGCCCGTTTGGCCATTAGTGAGATTATCGTCGATAAATTAAAAAGTTTAGATCTTAAATTTCCTGTACTGGGAGAGGAAGAAACAGCTAAATTGAGTGAAACCAAGAATATTTTGCTAAGTGAATAAAAAAATGCAGGTCTATAAGCCGGGTTCTGTTTCCTGATTGCTCAGGCTTCTATCATTTATCCACTATAAACGTTGCCGTTTATCTCTAACGACCTACCCACTAACATCGGACGGGCAGCCCTTTATCCCGACATAAAGTTGGGATGTTAGCCTATTTGGTCTTTCAACTCCCGGGGTTTACAAACCACTGCAGTCGCCTGCAATGCTCGTGCGCTCTTACCGCACGTTTTCACCCTTACCACAACATAAAGTCGGGGCGGTATATTTTCTGCTGCACTAATCCGTAGCTCAGGTTTTCATTCCTGAACCCCTTTCCGTTAGAAAGCGGGATGCCCTGCGTTGCCCGGACTTTCCTCTCTCCCGGTTTTACCCGAAACAGCGATAGAACAACCTGCATTTTGCGCAAAGATGGTGTTTTTATTCAAAAGATCACAATTATGGTTCCTATTCATTTGCTAACCTATAGATTTGATCTAGCACTTTTTTCGAAAATCTAAAATTGGTCTGTTGTATTTTTTGAAAAATAGGTTTTACTGAAGTAATTACACCAACTTTTTTGCCTTTAGAATTATGCCTAGTGTACCAGTATAAAGAAGATTTAACCGCTCAGCTGTTTTTCTGCCTTTATTGTCATCTAAAATAAGAAGAGAGTTTTCTGATTCCATAGCTAATGCTATAGCACTTGCTTCACCGGCATCAATATCCAATGAGTTTTGAAATGAAATGTCCTTTGGATTTCTGATCTCAATCCATTTAGGTAAAGGAGAGCCAAATTCGGCTGCAATTGTATTTGTCGTGACAATTTTTGAAAAAAGCGACCTTAAAAGGTTAAATTCTCCAATATTTTCTAATAAAATGAAACAGGTTGTATCAGCAATTACAATTTCATAATTTTTCCGCATCTTTTAATATTTCTGAAACGGGATAATTAAGTAATGATACACCATAATCAGATAGCAATTCTGCAAAGGTACGTTTAGGCAAGTCAACCATAGCTGCAGCCTGACCTAACGATAATTTTCCGGATTCGTAGAGTTTTGCTGCGATGAAACGTACGGTATCATGCTCATGTTTGCCTAAGCTATCGGGAACTTGAAGGGTTATCGTTGTCATACCCTAAATATACGAAATAATATTTATTTACAATTCTGCAAATCTTTCGAAACCTTTGTATAGGGTACAAATCCTTGCTTATTTCCAAACGAATTGGTTACAAAAACCATTACCTGTGCTACGTCAATATCAGCCAGTTCAGGGAAGGCTGGCATTTTTTCTTTGTATTCTTTACCATGAATGATCAACGTTTCATTTGCTCCGTTTTTAATAAAACATGCCAAACGGGCTTTATTTGACTTTAAAAACACTGAATCGGTTAAAGGCGGTGCAAGCTGACCCAAGCCTTCACCATTTTCACCATGGCAGTTTTGGCATTTGGCTTTATAAATATCTTTTCCGTTCGACATGTAATTTTGCAGATCAATGGTTTCTTGATTTTGGCAGGAAACAATGATGCCTGTAATAAAAAGGAAAAAGATTGAACTGATGATGTACTTGCGCATAGCTATTAGTTATTAACCACAGATAAGGAAAGATGAACACAGATTTAGTCGTATGTTATCCGTGTTTATCCTGTATATCTGTGGTTGAAAATATTAATTGTACTTGCCTAGAAAGTATGGGATTCATCGAAAAATAGCATTATTCGGTGTAAATCCGTGTTCTGCGGCAATCTTATTACTTTTTATATTCAGCCAATAAAACAGGAATATCCTTTTTTAACTGCTCTACCTGATCTTCTTTGGTACCATCATAAGCACCGCGGATACGTCTGTCTTTATCAATTAAAACCAAATAGCCTTGGTGGATATAACCATCCTTAGCAGTACTGTCTTCGCCAACTGCCACCAAGTAGTTTTTTTCGGCCAAAGTGTACACGCTATCTTTAGTACCATAAAGAAACTGCCACTTCGGTCCATCAACGCCTAATTTTTGAGCATACTTTTTCAAAACATGAGGTTTATCGTATTTAAAATCAATCGTGTGTGATACAAACATTACATCTGGATTGGTTTTAAAGTCATTATAAACCGTCATTAAATTACGGTGCATGGTAGGGCAGATGGTGGTGCAGGAAGTAAAAAAGAAATCGGCCACATAAACTTTACCATCCGTTGCCTTATTGGTAGTTACAATGCTATCCTGGTTTAAGAAAGACCAATTTGGAATGGTTTGATAAACGGTATCGATTTTTTCTACACCAGCAGCATCTTTAACGGTTTCGGCATGACGCTCGCCATAAAAAGGAAGTTTTCTCTCTTGTTTACAGGCTGTAAATATAGAAATAGCCATTAGGGATACAGCTAAATAAGAAGTGATTTTATTCATGATGTTATTTTAAAATGTAAATATACGAGGTAATTTGTCTACGACGTTAATTGTTTCGAAAAGTCTGGAGTCAGATGTCGGAAAGTCCGAAGTTTGGGCGCTTAAAATGTTTTAGTCTCCATATCTTTTGATCTAGGTCTTCACGACTCCTAACTTGTTAATTGCTTTTAAGAGTCCGGGGTCAGATGTCGGAAAGTCGGAGGTTTGGGCAACTAAAATATATGGCTCCATATCTTCTGACCTCGGACTCCCGACTCCCGACTTATTTTTTCACATACTTTGCTGGCTCCGCTACGAACTTTTGCTTACAGCTTTCTGAACAAAAATTATAGGTAACTTTATTATAAATCGCCGTTTTTGATGCATTAGCTTTAATTTTCATTTTGCAAACGGGATCTGTTACCACTTTTTTTGCTGAATCAATCAGGTTAGTTTTTGGCCCGTCGATTATGGGGTTTGCGTTTGATTTTAGCGCTACCGTGGTTAATCCAATTAGGATTACTATAAAATTTAATTTTTTCATTTTGATTTTCTTTAAGGTCGGCGGTCGGAAAGACTGAAATTTGGACGTCCTATATCTTAGAACTCCTGACTTTCCGATCTCCGACTATTTTTATTTAACGTTATATATTCTTATCAATGAATCTGATGCCCTGGTTACCTTAATATAGCTATCTTCAACAGCCCTGATTTTGACCATTTCGGATTTGTAATAATCAAGATCTTCCTGGTCCGTTTTTCCTTTAAAATCGTCTTTGAAGAAGTGCATCCAATCCATCATTTTTTCATCAGCAGCATTTAATTTTGTAATTAAATCATTGATTTTTTGTTTTTGCAGCAACGAATCCTGAGCAAGTTTAACCTGATCGGAAGTCAAAATTTTATCTAACTTCATTTTATTTTTCACTACTTTTTCTCCATCAACCATCAATTTATCATGGATGTTAAGTACTTCCTGGCGTATAGCTTTCGCATCAGGCTCCGTTTTACAGGAAAAAAGCAGCGCTGTGGCTAAGCTTAACAACAAAATGTTTAGTCTTTTCATATTCTTTGATTTAAAAATTATAGGTAATCCCAACGTAAACCTTTCCGGCACTCATTGGGTGGTCGGTTTCAGCTTCCCAGATGTTTTTTTGAATACCTGCATTTAGTGCTACATTTTTATAAAAAACATCTACACCTGCACCACCCATCAGGTTATTCATTACGTGCTCGCCGGTTTTTTGACCTTTGTATTTTTCTCCGCCAGAATATTCATAAAAAAACTGTGCAGAAGGTATAACCTGAACATCCTTTCCAATTCTTTGGGTATAAAAAATATTCAGGAAACTGGTTGTACTGTTCGCAATGCCTTCATCACGGCTATTGGTTCCGTTAACTTTGTAAGAAGTGTTTAAACTCGCTCCAAATTTGCCCAGACCAACCATATAATTAAGATACACAAAACCATCAGTGCTTCCCGTTCCAGCCTGCATTAGCGACGAATAGCGGATACCGGCAGTATTTTTAAAATCATTTTTGCCTGTCGGTAATTTTATACCCGCTCCTGCAATCAGCTGTTGTTTAAAGTTGTCTTCCAGCTTCTGAACGAGGTGATAACCCGCATATAAATTGATATCGCCAAGGCCAGAAATAGAAGAAGTATAGCCATTATAACGCTCACTGTTGGAAACGTAAGGTAAAATGGCATTAATTTCCAGTTTGCTGTTGATGAAATATTTTCCTCTGATTTCTAAAGAACGGTAAAGCTCGTAATCAGCAGGATTACCTGCATGATTGGTTATCGGAGAATCCTGACTTCGGGCGGGAATAAAGAAATTTCCCCCGTTAGGGAAGAGCGAATGCGATTGCCCCTCATAACCATTAAAAGAACGGTAACGGTATAAAAGACTGATACTATTGCGGTTATAATATGGAGTGATTCCCATAAAACAGCCGCAAATGTCGCAGGCAAAAACCTGGCTGCTGCTGAGTAATAAAATTAGTATTAATAATTTACGACTCACTGTATAATGTATTTTTGATAAATTCATTGTCTGTTAGTGTTTTTAAAAATGCTTTAATCTGCTCTTTTTCTGTCGAGCTTAAGGGGATGCCATTTTTTAATTGTGCATCCAGATTGGCTGATGCTTTAACGCCAGAATTGTAATGTTCTAACACCTCATCCAAACTGTAAAAACGGCCATCGTGCATGTATGGACTGGTATATTCTATATTACGTAAGGTAGGTACGCGGAATTTTCCAAAATCAGATGCTAGGCCTGTAATATGCGACCGCCCTTCGTCGCTACTTACCAAATCCAAACCATTGCTTCGGTAAGAAAAATCGGTAAAAAATGGCTCTGCATGGCAGCTGGTGCATTTTTCTTTGAATAGCTTGTATCCAGCCTGTTCTGTAGCAGTAAAAGAAGTCCCGCTTTCTTTGCGCATCACCTTATCGTATTTTGAATTACCTGAAACCAATACTGCCGTAAATTGCGTTATCGACTTCAAAATAAGTTGCGAGTTAATTTCTGTTGAACCAAAGGCCTGTTTAAATAAATCGGGATAAGGCGCTGTGTTTTTAAGAAACGTCACGATTGTTTGTATATCAGTACCCATTTCGCAGGCATCGGTAATGGCATTTAATGGCGAAGTTTCGATGTTTTTTACGCCACCATCCCAAAAGAAAGCTTTTTGCCAGGCCAGGTTAAAAAGTGGAGGCGTATTCCGCTTTCCCTGACAATTGTTTACGCCATGGCTCACTTTATGATCCAGTTGCGTAAAAGCAGCAAACTGCTGATGGCAGCTTCCGCATGAAACGCTTTTATCGGCCGATAGTCTGGCTTCGTAAAATAATTTCTTGCCCAGTGCAAAACCCGCATTGGTTAATTTATTGTCTTCGAAATTGTATGCAGGAGCAGGGAAATTAGCCGGAACAGAAAAGGTAATTTTCTTTTCCTCAGGTGTTAGCTCATCTTCATTTTTGCTACAGGCATACATCATCGCAATGCTGATTAAAAGCACTGCGATGACGGTTATTTTCCTCAACATTAATTATGGATGTGATCTAAACGGAATAAACCATTTGCATAATTATTGGCTACAATAACAGAATTTGCACCACCCATGGTAAAATTTAAAGTAGCGAAACTGATATCTGTTTTACCTGTAAACAGCGCAGCTGCATTTACAATAAAGTGCATGTTCGGTTTGCCATCGGTACGTACACGGAGTGGATTTGCCGCATTAATATCTGTAGCAAAAGTTCTGATGGTATTATTCGGATCGGTAACGCCACCAATGTGGAAAGTAAGCATATTTCCAGTAGCTGCTGATTGTGGTGAAGTTCCTTCTAGTTTAACGAATATGTAACCGCTGTTCCAGGTCCAGAACATACCATTGATTGGATCCAAAGCTCCGGTTTGTGCACCGGCAAAATTACGGGCATAATCTACACCAATAGTATATTCAATCTTCGTATAATCGCCTGTCGGAACATCTTTTAAGGTAATATTTGTCGATTCTGCTTTCGAAGCATCAATTAAAAAATAGCTCTCCGGAATGAGATAAGTCGTTCCATCTGCTTTGCTTAATTTGATGTTGCTTACATAATATTTAAATACATTGATTTTAAAATCTTCGCCTTTGGCATTTTTATAAGTAGTGGTATTTAAAACCAACGGACTTCCGTTTACCTGATTTTCAAACTCGATCGAGAAAGTAGATTTGCTATCTGGAGTAACTTCATCGTTACTTTTTTTACATGAAGATAATATTATAATAGGGCACACCAATGCCAATAAGTATTGTGATAATTTCATTTTAAGAAAATTGAATAAGTAAAAAATAATTTGCTGTCATTCTGAATGCAATGAAGAATCTCTAGCGTCAAGCAGAAATTAACAGCATAGCAGTGACAGATTGTTGTAGTTCTTATGAAACAGATTCTTCGCTGCGCTCAGAATGACAAATAGTCAAAACTGTGCGTTAGCAATGTCAATACATAGAAACTAAAGATTTACTTAAACCGTTTTCGGTGGATGAAAAATAGAAATCGAAAGATCTTTAACCGGTTTTTCGATATAGAGATTTTCTGAAGTGATGATAAAATAGGGAAGATGATGATTTAAAGCTACCGTCTGAAACTGAGGTTCAGCTTCGGTAACTCTTTTCAGGTTTTCCTGAGCCTGTTTATTTTTACCCTCAAGCTCTTTTAGCTTTTTAGCTAAGAAACACTGGCCATCGCAATGGAGTTCAGGATGTTCTTTGTTAATACAGAATACACTCGTGATGTACTCTTTATTCATTTTGTACCCCGAATAAATTGCCAATTGCATAAAACCGTTGGTAACGGTGCATGTAACTAAAAGATATATAAGGAATTTTTTGAACATTTTAATTGCGCTGCAAAAGTATTAAAGAATTTGGTTGCAGCAAAGAAAAATAAAAAAGTGGGTGATTTTAAAGTTTTAAAAGCGAAGTTAAACTTGATATAAGGTAATATTTTCTAAGAATTTAAAGTCTTTAAGGTTTAATGTGTAAAGTTCTAATTCATGAAACATTGCTGTAGATGCAATTAAGGCATCTGGAAGATTAAGATTGTGTGATAAAGAAAATTGCTCCACTAATTTTACTGCTTGTGTGGATATTGGAGAAGAAATAGGTAGAACCACTAAATTATTGATATCTTTTCTGATTAACCCTAATTCATTTTTATTTCTGGCCCCATAAGGTAATTCAGCACAAGTAACATCTGAAATTGCAACGCTGTTTTGACCAATGTTTTTAAAAGTTTCGATCACGTTAGCATTTCCTTTATAAATTTCAATAAAGATGTTTGTATCACACAGAACCATTATCTTTTCCAAGCTTTATCGCGAAGTTCTTTCGAGTTAACATCGTAGTCACTCCAAATGCCTTTGGATAAAGAGAATTCTACTGCTTCAGTTGATTTCTCCGCATTAGTGATTCTTAATTCTGCATCAATATCCCATGATTTCAAAAAGTCTAGTAAAGCATCAATCTTGCGCTGTTCTAAATTGTCTTTTAAGATTATCTCCGTCATGATATTATTTTTATTGTAAATATAAGAAATCTATTTTTATTGATATTTAAATGCTTCAAAATTCAACATAGATGTTGTTTATTTATTTTTAGCCACGGATTCTCGGAAGACACTGAAAAATTTTTCTTATCATTTTTAGCGGCCATTCATCCGTTTTAAGCTGTGTCTCCGTGACAATAAAAACTCAGTGACTATAAATTACCTGCGTTTTTAGTTTAAAGTAAATTTTACTTATCTTGCCGTACACAAAAATGAAACCTATGAAATTATTTAAAACTATCGCAGTGATGATGGTATTGTCATCATGCGCCAAAAAAGAAGTTCCGGATGTGCCGCCAACCTTTAGTGATCCAGATTGGACCAGACTTGAAATTGCTGGTGGGAGAGAAGCCCATGCTGTTTATGGGAATATTGATGATACATTAATGGTATCTACCCTAACAGAAATTTATCAAACTACCGATAAGGGCAAGACCTGGAAAAAAACAAAAGTAAATAACCAGCCTATTTATGGTTTTCTATCTGTAAAGGACACCATTTTTGGCCTACAGGCTAACAGCCTGAAAGATAAAGCCAATGAGAAATTGGCAACTTTTAGTCAGTTTTTCAGTTTGGATAAAGGATTTACATGGGATAGGTGCGCTAAATATGATATCTCAGAAGAGCGATCTCAAGAATATGCAGTCGTTTTTTTAGACTATCAGACTAAAATAAAGATAAAAGAGAATTTAGAGCCAATTAATGGAAACCCCAATCATAATTACATTCTAAAAAGTGATATTGAAGTTGTTAAAAATGGATTTTCAGAAATTTTGGAAGTTCCATTTAATAATCAGCTTACCAACTTACATCTGGATAAGTTAGGAAGGCTTTATGTTTCTGCAACAAGGAGTATACATGATAAAAATACAGGGAAAGCCTTGGCAGCCGAAAAAAATGAACCCGCAATTATTTACATTTCTAAGAAAAATGTGAGGGAATTAATCGATTAATAGAAAAAATATTGCTCCGTGTTAATCTGAGTCTCCGTGGCTAAATATAATACGGTTTAAAAAAAAACACAGATGAAGACCATTCATCTGTGTTTATACTTTTTATCGCCCGAATAGCCGGGATAAGTTATGGTTAAAACTTTCTAACTATGCCTGCAAATCAGCCATTACCGCTTTAATTTTTTCTCCAAGCTGTGCATTAACCAAATCAAAATCTTTTCTATCGGCTAATGGTGCATTTACACTGCAATAGAATTTAATCTTAGGTTCCGTACCACTTGGGCGCGCAGAAACAATACTTCCATCTTCAGTAATAAACTGTAAAACATCAGAAGTCGGGTAATCCAATTTGGTCACTTTTCCTGTAGCTAAATCAGTTTCCTGACTTAATTCGTAATCTTTCAATACCGAAACTTTCGAACCGCCTAATGTTGCTGGAGGATTTTCCCTGAATTTAACCATCATGGCTTTAATTTCTTCAGCGCCTGATTTACCTTTTTTGGTCAGCGAAACTAAATCTTCTTTATAAAGGCCGTATTCCACATACATATCTAACAAGGCATTGTATAAACTTGCGCCTTTATCTTTATAATAAGCTGTCATTTCAGAAATGAATGCAGCAGATACCACTGCATCTTTATCGCGTACTAAATCGCCGATTAAGTAGCCATAACTTTCTTCACCACCACCGATAAAATATTTCTTACCTTCCAGTTCTGTCATTAACTGACCAATGTATTTAAATCCTGTTAAGGTATTGTAATAGGTTACATTTTTCTTTTTGGCAATTTCTTCGATTAAGTTAGAGGTTACAATGGTTTTCACAATGAACTGGTTACCATCCAATTTACCGTTGTCTTGCCAGGCTGATAACAGGTAATTGATCAATAAACTACCGGTTTGGTTACCGTTAAGCAATACCCATTCGCCATTATTATCTTTTACTGCAATACCTACACGGTCGGCATCTGGGTCGGTTGCCAAAACTAAATCAGCATCAATTTCCTTTGCCTTGTTCATCGCCAAAGTTAAAGCTTCTTTTTCCTCCGGATTAGGATAAACTACCGTCGGGAAATTGCCATCTGGTGTACTTTGCTCTTCAACAACGGTTACGTTTGTAAAACCAAACTGCGCTAAAGCTTTAGGAACCAAGGTAATTCCTGTTCCATGGATTGGAGAATAAACAATTTTTAAATCGTGTTGTCTTTTAATCGCTTCCGGAGAAATAGAAAGTGCTGTAATTCCATCCAGGTATAGTTTATCTACATCTTCACCGATTAGTTCGATATTCGCTTCAACACGGTCGAATTTAACTTCGTCGATACTTTTAATCTTATTTACCTCATCAATCACCAATTTATCATCTGGCGAAGTAAACTGGCCACCATCAGCGCCATAAGCCTTATAACCATTATATTCTTTTGGGTTATGTGAAGCAGTTAACATTACACCACTCTTGCAGCCAAAATGACGCACCGCGAAAGATAATTCTGGAGTTGGTCTTAAAGCTTTAAAGAAATAAACGTGGATGCCGTTTGCAGAGAAAACATCTGCAGTAATTTTTGCAAAATAATCAGAATTGTTACGGCTATCGTGAGCAATAGCAACCTTAATTTTTTCGCCAGGATATTTATTGTTTAAAAAATTTGCAAGGCCCTGAGTGGCGGTACCTATAGTATATTTATTGATCCGGTTAGAACCTGCACCCATAATGCCGCGTAAACCTCCCGTTCCAAATTCTAAACTTTTATAAAATGCATCGGTTAATTCGGTAGTTGCATCTTTATCTACAAGGGCCTGTATTTCTGCCTTGGTATTTTCATCGTAATTTCCACTTAGCCATTGGTTAATTGTGGCTTGTGTTGATTGGTCAATTGCCTGCATTGAGCTGTTTTTTTTAATTTAATATCTGGTGTTGAACAAATTTTAACGGATGATGTTTGGTTGAAAGCCATTTATTTCAATTCATCCAAATTTTATTTTGTTGAGGGTGTTGCTTTTAAGCTGCTTTTGTTTAATTTCACGCCCCGATACAATAATAAAGAAAATCCAGTATTAAAGTGGGGCGATTGTAACTTTTTTAAAATAGTTATAGAACTCGTAAAGTTCCATCGTTCATCACGGGTAAAAAATAATTAATAAATAGATGAAAACATCATAGTTTTTCAGACCACAATTGGGATAAAAAATCTGATCGCTTCATTACCGTTAAAAACAATAGGCAAGTAAATGAAAATTTTAAAATTTGGGGGTACTTCTGTAGGTAGTCCTGAGCGTATGACGAAATTGTTGGATATCATTAATCCAAATGAAGAGCAGATTGTAGTATTATCAGCCGTGTCTGGTACTACAAACAGTTTAGTAGAAATTGCAAATTATTTTTTAGCTGGAGATAAGAAGAAGGGAAGCGAGTGTGTCGAAAATCTATATCAAAAATATAAAGCTTTTGTTGTTGAATTATTGCCTGCTGTCGAATTTCAGGAACAGGGAAATGAGGTAATCGATTATCATTTCGGTTTCTTAGCAGGATTGGCGAACGATATTTTTACTTCAATAGAAGAAAAAGTAGTGTTGGCTCAGGGAGAGCTGTTATCTACAACTTTATACCACATTTATTTAAAATCAATCGGCGTACCTTCGGTATTGTTGCCTGCTTTAGATTTTATGAAAACGGATGAAGATAACGAACCTGATATTCCGTTTACCACTAAACATTTAACGCCTTTACTGGAACAACATAAAGACAATAAATTATTCATTACGCAAGGATACATTTGCCGCAACAGTTTTGGCGAGGTAGATAACTTACGCCGTGGTGGTAGTGATTATACGGCTTCATTATTAGGTGCTGCAATTCTCGCCGAAGAAGTTCAGATCTGGACGGATATAGACGGTATGCATAACAACGATCCGCGTATTGTTAAAGGTACTAAACCAATTGCTCAATTATCATTCGATGAAGCAGCTGAGCTGGCTTATTTCGGCGCAAAGATTTTGCACCCTCAATCAGTTTTCCCTGCACAGAAATACAAAATCCCGGTTCGTTTGTTAAACACGATGGAGCCTTCTGCAGCGGGTACTTTGATTACACACGACAGCGAAAAAGGGAAAATTAAATCAATTGCTGCTAAAGATGGCATTACAGCTATCCGTATCCAATCGAGCCGTATGTTGTTGGCTTACGGTTTCTTACGTCGTGTTTTTGAGGTTTTCGAGCGTTACAAAACACCGATCGATATGATTACCACTTCTGAGGTTGCCGTATCGTTAACCATTGATGAAACCGCGCATTTGCCGCAGATTATCGAAGAACTGGAAAGTTTTGGAACCGTTGAGGTAGATACCGATCACAGCATTGTATGCGTGGTGGGCGATTTTGGTTCAGAGAAACATGGTTTTGCCAGCAGGGTTTTAGAAGGCTTAAAGCACATTCCAATCCGCATGATTTCTTACGGAGGAAGTAACTATAACGTTTCGCTCCTGATATTAAGTGAGTACAAAACCGAAGCTTTAAGAAGCCTGCATAACAGGTTATTCGAATAAGAGGAAAAAAGCGCCAACAGCTACCAGCAAACCGATCAGGAAATGAAAAGCCAGAAAACTTGCCGGTAGCAATCCGTTTTTATGTTTTTTGTAAGAGTTATACAATCCTGCAGAGAGAATAAGGACGATAAATATGGCAGCTGCTATCTTCATTTTTTGATAAATAAGAGGAACAGTACAATGAGAAGTAACACGATAAAAAATCGGATTTTTCCGTTGTATTGTTTCCGGGTAATTCTTCCATGCTTTAAATCCAGGTAGTTACCCAAATAAATTAGCCCAAAGAATAAAATTAAAATTATAATAAGGAATTTGAACATGTTCGCCGATAAAGATATATCAAAGTTTAACAATATAGAAACGCCTTTTTACTACTATGATACCGATCTGTTGCAAAAAACCTTGCGCACCTGTGCAGATGCAGCGGCTCCGTATCAATTTCATATCCATTATGCACTAAAGGCAAATTTCAATTCGGTGCTGTTAAACCAGATCAAAGAGATTGGTTTCGGTGCAGATTGTGTGAGTGCAGGTGAGGTAAGAAGAGCAGTTGAAGTAGGTTTCGATCATAAAAAAATCGTTTTTGCCGGAGTAGGTAAATCTGATAAGGAAATTAATGAAGCCCTGGACCTTGATATTTTCTGCTTTAACGTAGAGTCTATTCAGGAATTAGAGGTGCTAAATGAACTGGCCGGTAAAAAAGGCAAAACCGCTCAGGTGGCTATTCGTATCAATCCTAATGTTGATGCGCATACCCACCACAACATTACCACGGGCTTGGATGAAAATAAATTCGGGATCAACTCATGGGATTTACCAGAGTGCGCCGAAACGTTAAAAGCTTCACCAAACCTGAAATTTATCGGTATCCACTTTCATATTGGATCTCAAATTACCAATCTGGATGTATATAAAAACCTTTGTGTGCGTGTAAACGAATTTGCAGCCTGGTTTGAAGATAAAGGGTTTAACCTAAAGGTATTAAATGTTGGTGGCGGCTTGGGGATTGATTACTACAATCCTGATCACCAGATTCCTGACTTTGAATCTTATTTTAAGATTTTTAATGAGTTTTTGACTGTTAAACCTGGTCAGGAAGTACATTTTGAATTGGGTAGGGCATTGGTTGGTCAATCAGCTTCATTAATCACCCGTGTATTGTACATTAAAAATGGAAAGAAGAAAAACTTTGTAGTTTTAGATGCAGGCATGACCGAATTGATGCGTCCGGCATTGTATCAAGCCTATCATAAAATAGAAAATTTATCTCGAATCTCAAATCTTAAATCTCAAACCTCAGTTAAATACGATATCGTTGGGCCGATTTGCGAAAGTACCGATTGCTTTGGTAAAGAAGTAGAGCAACCTGAATCGTTCAGAGGTGATATCTTTGCTATCCGCAGTGCTGGAGCTTATGGCGAGGTCATGGCTTCAAAATATAACTTAAGGGACGCGATAAGATCGGTTTATAGTGACGAGGTATAGTTAAACTTTTTTAAAGAGGATCGTCATTTCGAACGAAGTGGAGAAATCTGCTTAGATAGATCTCTCCATTTCACTGCGTTTCAGTCGAGATGACGATTTTCTGAAAAAGCCTTCTCGCAATGACAATCTTGCTTGTATTAAATTGTGTTCATTTACAATCTGAAGATTGACATACGAAATATCACTGGCATTGAAGTATACGCAAGAGATTTGAGAATATTATCTTTTATTTTTGGAAGTCACAAACACAATCACGCCTGCTACCAAAATAATACCACCTGCATAAGGAGGCCAATTAACAGATTTTTCTTTATCTGCAGATATTTGAATGGGACCTGCGTCAACAATTTTTTCTTTTTTGGTATAAGTGAAGCCAGTCCAGATGAGCATGGCAATGCCCACAACGATTAATACAATTCCTAATGTTCTGTTCATAATATTTTATTTCTATCAGAACAGTAGCTGTCGCATTATGTTTTATTGAAATGAATAGCCAAAGCTTATTTTTTGCGCATAATTAACATTATCTGCCAGTTCATAAGAAAGAGAAAATCGCTTGATGTATAAGAAATAATTAAAAACCCATCCAAATGAATTTTTCCCGTTAATTTCATCATAAGCTTTTACCCCAGATCTGAAACTGTTTGCAAAGTTAGGTGTGCCGCCAAGAAAAAATCTAAATGCGTGCCGTATACCATGGTCATTTCTGGCTCTCCATATCACCTCAGTAGATAGTCCTGTTGTCCAAAGTAGCTTTCTGTTTGTTACTGCTACGTAATCGGGAATAGGATTGCTGTAAACCTCTTGTCTGAACTTCGTATAATCTCCACCCTCGAAGCTAAGTGCATTTTCGAAGTTGATGTACCTGAAATCTGTGTTGCCATTAGCAGAGGTATTATGAAATCCTGCAGATAACCGTAAACCAACGCCACTGATGGATTTTTGAAATGATGGAAGATAATTTTTTAAATCTTCTGCCTTGGCATCCTTATCTCCGCCCGTGGCTTTTCCTACATAACCGAAAATTCCATAAGAAATGTTTGATTTTTCGAAGGTATGCGAACGGCTTATATTTGCCATTCCTAATCCGAAATTGGTACCAGTGTTAGGCGAAGTAGAACCGGCATAACTTGCCGATACAGTGGTTAAGGTTTTAATGGTATCGGCACCCATTGCTTTTGGCATATACCCCATATTGTTACCCAATACAGCTGGGGTAAGCAAAGATGTGCAGGAAGTAAATGCGGTAAGTAAAAGTAAAGAAGAAAGAGCGATAATTTGATTTTTCATTTGGTTTGTTTTTATTTATTCGTCAAAAAAATCAACCAGTCCACCTAAAAAATATTCCTGGATACCTTCAGTAAAGTCCTCATAATCTTCATCAGGGATATTAGTTTGCTTAAATTCCAATGATGTTCCCTTTTTATCTTCGTGAAGTTTAATGGTTACAATAGAAGCTTCATTTTCTTCTCCGAAATACCACTGCTGCACAATCTGCTTGCCATAAGTAAATTCGATGTTTTTACCAGTAATATCTCCATCCCAGAAAGAAAACTCCGTTCCAGGCACTTCTTCAAACTCAACTTCGGCACCAGTCCATAATTTTATGCTTATGTCTTTGGTGAGTGCTAAATAAACTTCTTCGGGTGGGGCAGGTATGTAGGTGTATTTTTTAAAATCCATAAATATTTTTTGATATAAAGCACAAAGTTAAGGATGTAATGTGAAAATAAGATTGAATGAAAGTTAATAAAATTAGGATCAGGATTATTTAAAAGCGTTTAGTCCAGTTACATCCATTCCCGTAATCAATAAATGTATATCGTGTGTACCTTCATAAGTTACTACCGACTCTAGGTTCATCATGTGGCGCATAATCGAATATTCACCTGTAATTCCCATTCCACCAAGCATTTGGCGGGCGTTGCGGGCAATATCCAGTGCAATTTCTACACTATTTCTTTTGGCCATTGAAATTTGTTCTGCCGACGCCCGGTTTTCGCTTTTTAATACGCCTAAACGCCAAACCAACAACTGACCTTTGGTAATTTCAGTCACCATTTCGGCCAGTTTCTTTTGCTGTAACTGGAAACCACCAATAGGTCTTCCAAACTGTACACGTTCTTTCGAGTAGCGCAAAGCAGTATCGTAGCAGTCCATTGCGGCTCCTAAAGCACCCCAGGCAATACCATAACGCGCTTGATTTAAGCAGCCCAATGGCCCTTTTAATCCGCTGATTTCCGGGAAAATATTTTCTTTTGGTACTTTAACATTGTCAAAAACCAATTCACCTGTTGCCGAAGCCCTTAAACTCCATTTGTTATGTGTTTCCGGAGTCGAAAATCCTTCCATTCCACGTTCTACCACCATTCCCCTGATTTTGCCTGATTCATCTTTTGCCCAAACCACAGCAATATCTGCAAAAGGGGCATTGCTGATCCACATTTTGGCACCATTTAAAATATAGTGGTTCCCTGCATCTTTGATATTAGTTACCATTCCACCCGGATTAGAACCATGATCAGGCTCTGTTAATCCGAAACAGCCCATCATTTCGCCACTAGCAAGTTTAGGGAGGTACTTTTTACGTTGCTCTTCTGTGCCATAGGCATAAATAGGATACATTACCAATGAGCCCTGAACAGAGGCGGTTGAACGCATACCAGAATCGCCACGTTCAATTTCCTGCATCAAAATTCCATAAGCCGTATAATCTAAACCGGCTCCTCCATACTCAACCGGAATGGTTGGTCCAAAAGCACCAATATCAGCTAAACCTTTTATTAAATGTTTTGGAAATTCTGCTCTCTGAGCATAATCTTCAATAATCGGGCTAACCTCTTTTTTTACCCAATCTCTCGCTGTTGCACGGATTAATTTATGCTCATCGGTTAACAGTTCGTCCAACAAATAATAGTCTGGTGCCTCATAAAGGTCTTTTTTTGTTGATTTGCTCATGTAATTTTGTGTTATCTGGTTAAGAAACCGCGTTCATTTCAAAGGTAACAATTTACGGCAAGGGGTATTATATTCATGAATAAAAATTTAATTTTGCACCTTACAGAACATACATGAACCATTTCAAACAAACCGTAGCCTTAAAAGATGTAAAATGCTTTGCCCTGCATGGTTATTATCCAGAGGAGCAACTTATTGGAAATCATTTTGTTGTAGATTTAGAAACAGAATTTACACCGCAGGGTTTTGAGGATGAACTGGCACAGACCGTTAATTACGAGGACCTGAATCACATCATCCTTGAAGAAATGAAACATACACAAAAGCTTTTAGAAACGGTTTTGAAAAATATTATTTCGAAAGTTATCGAATTGTACCCTTTTGTGGATACGGTTAACGTAAGTATGAAAAAACTAAATCCGCCTATGCCTGGCCAAATCGGGCATTCTTTTGTTAAACTAACTTATACATCAGCCAAATAAAATGAATTTTACCAAGATAAATCCTGAAATTTTAGCAGAAATTAAAGCGGCAATAGGAGCAGATAAAGTTTTTACTGATGCGGAAAGTTTAGAAAATTATAGTCATGATGAAACGGAAGATTTACACTATCAGCCAGAAATCGTAGTGAAACCAAATTCTACGGAGGAGGTTTCAGCCTTATTAAAAATCTGTAATGCACATCATGTTCCGGTAACGCCACGCGGTGGTGGTACAGGTTTAAGTGGTGCTGCTCTGCCGATTTATGGTGGCGTTTCCTTATCAATGGAAAAATTTAAAGCCATTATCGATATCGATACCGAGAACTTACAGGCAACGGTTGAGCCGGGTGTAATTACAGAAGAATTTATCAATGCTGTAGCCGAAAAAGGACTTCTTTATCCGGTTGATCCAAGTAGCAAAGGTTCTTGTTTTATTGGTGGTAATGTGGCGCATGGTTCTGGTGGACCAAGAGTGGTGAAATACGGAACGATACGCGAATATATCCTGAATCTGGAAGTGGTTTTACCTAATGGTGATATCATCTGGACGGGTGCAAACACTTTAAAATACGCATCAGGTTATAATTTAACGCAGTTAATGATCGGTTCGGAAGGGACTTTAGGCGTAGTAACTAAAATCGTTACTAAATTATTACCTAAACCAACACAATCGGTTCTAATGATGGGCTCTTTCAGTACCAACGAAGATGCCTGTGCAGCTGTCTCAGCAATTTTTAGGGCAGGGGTTACGCCATCTGCTTTAGAGTTTATGGAAAGGAAAGGCGTGGAGTGGGTAATTAAATTTGACGATATAAAATTCGATTTAAAAGATGATGTTGCTGCATTGTTGATGATAGAATTTGATGGTGATGATTTAGATGATATTTTCAAAAACTGCGAAAAAACCAATGTGGTTTTAGAAGAGCACAACTGTACGGAAGTTTTGTTTGCGGATACTGCTTCTCAAAAAGAAGAACTTTGGCGGATGCGCAGAACCATGGCCGAATCGGTAAAATCCAATTCTGTATACAAAGAAGAAGATACCGTTGTTCCTCGCGCGGCTTTGCCTAAATTAATCAGCGGAATAAAAGAAATTGGTACTAAATACGGTTTCGAAAGTGTTTGTTATGGGCATGCCGGTGATGGAAACCTGCATGTAAACATCATTAAGGCCGGAATGAGCGACGAAGACTGGAAAAACAAACTCAAATTCGGCATTGTCGAAATATTTGAATTAACCACGGCATTAGGCGGTACATTATCCGGTGAACATGGCATTGGCCTGGTACAAAAAGAATTTATGCCGATCAAATATTCCGAAATTCACCTCAATTTAATGAGGGGCATTAAAAATGTTTTTGATCCGAATGGAATATTAAACCCAGGCAAAATTATGCCTGAAGAGCTAAAGAAGTCAAGTTTTTAAAACTTGACTTCTTACCCTAGTTGCTCAAAACCCAGCATCTTTTGTTTTTCTTCTTCTGGAATAGCGGTGGGTTTACCCGTAGCATAATCAACCGCAATGCAAACGGTTTTGCCTTTACTGCAAATTACTTCTTCAGTGCCTTTTATTTTCACAATCTGGTAATCCAGGTCAAAACTGGTATTACCAATCCTCGATGTTTTTACATGAATGGCGATTTTATCATTCATTACAATCGGTAGAATATAATCAAGTTCTGCGTGGGCAATCACGATTCCGGTTTTCTTCCAGTCCCATTTTATAATTTCTTCCCAATATTTGGTTCTGGCAATTTCGAGGTAAGTAAAATAGATAGAATTATTTACATGACCCATCATATCGAAATCAATAAAGCGTAAATGGATATTGGTTTTATAGTTGAATTTGTCTGAAAAAGCCTTTATATCTGTCAATTTGTCTTTCGATTTAGATTTATTTTGCCAAAATGTCTTAAAAATCATAAATATTTGGATTGGTATATAAGTTGAATAGGATGAATTATCAATTTAAAAATTAAAAAAATAAAGAATAAGCGATATGACACTAGTAAATTTTAACAACAGAACCCGTAACACAGCTCCTTACTTTAACAATGTTTTTGATTCATTGTTTAGTGATGCAGTAACTAAAAACAAAATGGTTGATAAATCGCCAAATGTAAACATTCATGAAAATGAAACTGCTTATGTTATTGAGTTAGCTGCTCCGGGATTAAAAAAAGAAGATTTTCAGATTAATTTAAAAAAAGATACGCTTTCTGTTTGGGCAGAAGTTAAAAAAGACGAAACCCAGGTAGCTAAAGATTTTACACGTAAAGAATTTGATTACAGCTCATTTGCAAGGTCATTTAATTTACCTGATAGTGCCGATGGTGATAACATTACTGCTGAATATAAAGATGGTATTTTATCGATCAACATCAGCAAAAAAGACGATGCTAAATTACAACATAAAGAAATTGTAGTATCGTAATAAAAATATTCTCATAAGAGGATTTTTCATAATAGTTTGGTTTAAGTTTAGGTTTTATAAGGTTAGTGCCGGATGGCATTAACCTTATTTTGTTTAGTACCTTGGTTCATTGGTCATTACTTCATTTGTGATCAGTTTTATTTATGGAAATTAGACAATGAAACCAATTTACAATTGAACTAATGAACCATTTTCGTACTTTTGCGGCATGGAGAGAGAAATTCTGGATACAAAGCGTAAAGCACTTAAAATAAACCTTGACCCACGAATTTACGGCACCTTCGCTGAGATAGGAGCGGGACAGGAAGTTTCGAGAAACTTTTTTAATGCTGGCGCAGCATCCGGAACGGTTGCCAAAACGATGTCGGCTTACGACATGACTTTTAGTGACGCCATTTATGGAGCAGAAAGTAATGGTCGTTATGTAAGTCAGAACCGCCTTTTGCAGATGCTCGACCATGAATTTGGCTTGCTTAATGAGCGTTTATCGGGCGAAAAATACGAAAGCCGTACTTTTTTTGCTTTCGCTGATACGGTTACTACCCTGAATTATAAACGTACAAACGAGCCTCATGGCTGGGTTGGTATTCGTTTTCAGAGCGAACCGGGTGGTTCACCAAATGAGATATTTTTTCACGTACGTTTGTTGGATACGGATGTAAATATGCAACAACGTGTTTTGGGAATTATTGGTGTAAACTTACTTTATGCCGCTTTTTACCATTATCAGGATCCAAAACTGATGGTAGAATCGTTAGCTGATAATTTAACCATAGGTTCGGTAGAAATCGACCTTATTTCGGTTAAAGGTCCGGCATTTCCTGAGGTGGATAACATCTTGCTTAATCTGTATATGATTATGAAAGATTTTTCTGCAGCGGCCATTTTCGATGCAGATGCTCATCCACGTCAGGCCAAAGATCTTTTGTATAAGAAAGATATCATGATCTTACGTACCAAATATGGTCAGAAATCATTGCCTAACTTTAATTTATTCAATAAAGCTACCGATCAGTTTAAACGTACAAACAAGGTAGAAGATGGGAACCTCGCCGTAATGATTGAGGTTCTGTTAACCAACGTTTTAACAGATGGACAAGAAACCCCTGATGATATCGATCTGGAGACAGTGGCTAAAAGAGCACAGGAAATGTGCGATACGGGCAACATTGTGATCGTATCTAACTTTACACGCCACAACCGTTTAGCGAAATATCTGGCAAGGTGCAAACCTAAAAGTGTTGGCTTGGCAACAAACATCAACAACTTAAAATTTGTATTCAATTCTAAAAATTTTACGGGCGAAAACTATTCGGGTCAGTTATTAAGCTATGTGAACGATATGTTTAATACCAATGTGCGCTTATTTGCTTATCCTTTCCTGGATAAAAAAACCAATCAGGTAATTACCACAGCCAATATGCCGGTTACACCAGAGGCAAAACCTTTATTCGATTTCCTCTTGATAAACGGATATATAACTGATATTAAGGATTATAGCGAGGATGAGGTGAAGACGGTTTAATAGAAGAGACTTGTTATTTTGAGGAACTAAGAATCTTTGAAATTACTGTTTTTGGTGTTGATAAAAGCCTTTTTTTCAATGATTTAAGATTCTGCACTGCATCAGATAGCTGTCGAATCAGAATGACAAAAGTATTTATATTATTTATCGCCGTAATGACCAAGTGCTGAGACTATAGTAACGGTAACGATGTCATCTTCGATTAAATAAATAAGCCTGTCTTTTCTATTAATTTGTCTCGACCAAAATCCAGTTAAATCATATTTGAGTTTTTCTGGATTTCCAATTCCAGTTTCAGGATGTTCGTAAAGTTCTAAAATAATTTGGTTAACTTTTTTGATAGAACCTTTATCTCCTGATTTCTCAATGGCAAGTAAATTTTTTTGAGCTTTCTCCGATACAACTACTTTAAATTTTCCCATAATGACTTACTAGGATCTAAAGTAATGTAATTGCCCTTTTTAACTTCCGCCAGGCTCTTTTTTATTTTTGCTACAAATTCCGGATTGTAAGGACTTTCTTCTTCTTTTTGAAAAGAAACATCTAAAGCTTTTAAAACAGCTTCGATTGCAGCTTCTTGTTTTTTGTTTTTAGGATGTGCGATTATAGTCATAACAATTATTGTATAATCAAAAATACGAAATTATTTAATCAACTTTTCAATTACCTGTCTATAGCTGTCGCTTACCGGCAATTCTTTATCATCAATAAATAAAGCATTTTTTCTAATGGACGTTATTTGATTGATGTTTACGATAAATGATTTATGGATTCTTTCGAAATAAGCAGGCAGTTGTTCTTCTACACTTTTCATGCTCATACGGACTACGGCGGCTTTCGGACTGGTTGATATATGGATCTGGATATAATCTTTCAAGCCCTCCACATAAGTAACTTCGTTAAAGTTAATCTTCATTAAACTGTAGCCCACATTTACGAACATATAATCCTGTTTGGGTAGGTTGTTATGTTCTGCCGATTGTTTGAGTTCGTAAAGATCTTTTGCTTTATTACAAGCTTTCATAAAACGATCGAGCGATACCGGTTTCATTAAATAATCCACCACATCAAGCGCAAAACCATCTAGTGCATACTGCTTGTAGGCCGTTACAATAATTACCATTGGTTTTTTAACCAGACTCTGAATAAATTGTAAACCGGTAATACCCGGCATCTGGATATCGATAAAAATAAGGTCTATCGATTGTTCCTGCATGATTTTATTGGCAGCAAAAGCATCATCACAACTGGCTACCAATTCTAAAAAAGGAATACGGCTAATGTTGTCAGCCAGTAATTGCAGGGCTAAAGGCTCATCATCAATGGCTAAACATTTTATCATACTGTTAATTTTAAAGTGAGGTAAACATTAAACCAGCCATCTTTTTTCTCAATTTCAAGCTGATGTTCTTTGCCATAAAGTAAATTTAACCTTCTGCTTACATTTGCAAGGCCAATGCCCGATGCAGCATCTTTTACCTCAGTCTCATCTTCGCTATATTTATTCCTGACAGTAAAGGTTAAAAGTTCGTTTTCTGTTTTTAAATCGACAAAAATCTGTGGTTTTTCGATCATCCCAACACCATGTTTAAAAGCATTTTCAATAAACGGGATCAGTAACATGGGTTCAATCTCATCAAACTCACTTTCGATATCAATGTTTGTTTCTATAACTACTTTTTTGCCGAAACGCTGTTTTTGCAAATCAATATAAGCCTGCAGGTATTCGGTTTCGGTTTTGATGGATACTTTTTCTTCGTCGGTTTCATAAAGCATATATTGCATCAAACCTGATAATTTCATAACCGTTGGCTCTAATTCATTGCTTTTAAGCCTTACCAGTGCTACAATATTATTTAAAACATTAAAAATAAAATGTGGACTGATCTGCGAACGTAAAAATGAAAGTTCGGTTTTCATATTTTCCTTTTCGCGCTGCAAAGCTCTTTTCTCCTCGTTAATCCGGTCTGAGATCATGGTAAAGGCGGTACTGGCGGCAATGGTTAATAAAAATGTAGGTGTATTAAACCAAAGTGTACGGCCAAGGTTGAAATCAAAATCGGGCAGTAAAATCCTGAATAATATAGAGTGAATGGTAATGGCTAAAAGTAAACAGCCAATAAACGATAAGCCATACCACAAATATTTCTTTCTGTAAAAAAATGATGGAATTAAAACCTTATGATTTAAATAAAATATAGCAATCCAATAAAAGTAACTGATGAAATTTAAGCGCAGGAACTGGTTTTCTTCGTAACTGCTTAGCGGGTGAGGAGGACGGCTTCGGTTAACATTAATAATATAAGGCAAAGTGATCAAAACCACCCATACCAGAATATGCAGGGTAATTTTTATCCACTTTTTGGAGAAATTAATCGTCATTATTTTTTCTTTGGCGCTTTGCATCGCTAAGTTATTATTAATTATGTTTTTACGCTTTGTCACGCTGAATTAATTTCAGGGATCATGTTAAAATGCTTTAAGATCCCCGCCTGCGCGGGGATGACGAGCGCGCTAGCCCTAGTGCTGATCGCTATTCGTATCTTAAAGCATCGATCGGATCAATTAGATGCCTTTTTTGCTGGATAATAGCCAAAGAAAACACCTGTAATGGCACATACAACAAAGGAAATAATGATCGAAGATTCTGCAATTAAAATTGGCCAGTTTAAGAAATAGGAGATGAGGTATGCTGAACTTACCCCCAATATCACGCCGATAATTCCGCCTGTGATGCTGATTAAAATGGCCTCTATTAAAAACTGCATTAAAACATCTTGTCCGCGGGCACCAATCGACATACGTAAACCAATTTCGCGGGTACGTTCGGTAACCGAAACATACATAATATTCATAATCCCTATACCACCAATAAATAGTGATATACCAGCAATAGCAGTTAAAAGAACGGTTAACATACTGCTGGTTGAACTGATGGTACTGATTAATTCAGCCTGTGTACGTACCTGAAAGTCGTCGGTTTCTGCCGCAGTTAACCTGTGGCTTTCTCTTATAGCATCCGAAATTTCGGTTGTAGCAGCTGCGCTCGAAGCTTCAGTTGTTGCAGAAGCATAAATACTTTGTAAATAATTCGTCGCTGTAATTCTTTTTTGTACCGTGGTAAAAGGGGCAAGGATAATATCATCCTGATCCTGACCAAAATTACTCTGTCCTTTAGGCTCTAAAATACCAATTACCTGAAAAGGGATATTTTTAAACCTGATGATCTGCCCGATTGGATTGCTTCCGTCAGGAAATAGGTTATCGATAACGGTTTTACCCAACAGACAAACCTTGGCGAAGCTTTTTACATCATTTTCAGAAAAAAGAATCCCATCCTGAAGTTTTAACTGGCGGATATTCAAATAATCAGGACTTACCCCGGTAATGGTGGTTGGCCAGTTATAACCACCTTTAATGGCTTGTCCGCTGGTAGAGACCACTGGAGATAAACCGTTTATATTTTTAGATTGCAACTTTTGAATTGCTGTAATATCTTCCAGTTTTAAAGTCTGGATGCTGCTTCCCTGCAAACGCACACCACCAGGTTCATTGCTTTGGGGCATTATGGTAATCATATTAGAACCCATTCCTGATAATGAAGACCTGATACTTTGTTTTGAACCTTCACCAATCGCCATCATGGCAATTACCGCGGCCACCCCGATAATGATACCGAGCATGGTTAAAAAAGCACGTAGCTTATTTCTTTTTAATGCCCTGAAGGCAATCTTTAATAAATTTATAATGCTCATGATCTTTTCAAATTAGTAATCGTCAGATTCTGGTAAATTGGCAAGTGCCTCTTTAGCCGAACGTTGATTTTGGTTAATGCTGTCCTTTTGGATTTTTCCATCGCGAAGCATAATCGTTCTGGTGCTAAAAGAAGCGATATCAGGCTCGTGTGTAACGAAAACGATTGTTTTTCCTTCTGCATTCAGTTCCTGCATCAAAGCCATAATCTCATAAGAGGTTCGGGTATCCAGGTTTCCAGTAGCTTCATCGGCCAAAATCATCACCGGGTGATTAACTAAAGCCCGGGCGATGGCCACACGCTGCTGCTGACCACCAGAAAGCTGACTTGGGGTATGATCAAAACGTTCAGCAAGTTTTACCGATTCGAGCGATTTAATGGCCCTTTCTTTGCGTTCTTCAGCCGTAATGGTTTTATTGTAGAATAAGGGCAATTCAACATTTTCCAGTGCCGATGTTCTGGGCAATAAGTTATAAGCCTGAAAAACAAAGCCAATTTTGGTATTGCGCAAACCAGCCAGTTCATCACGGTTTAAACTTTTAACATCAACACCATCAAGCAGATAACTGCCCTCAGTAGGCTTATCTAAACAACCCAGAATGTTTAAAAGCGTCGTTTTACCCGAACCACTACTGCCCATAATGGTTACAAATTCGCCGGCCTTGATATCAAAAGTGATGCCTTTTAAAGCCCTAACAGTTTGATCTCCCATTACAAACTCACGTTTTAAATCGTGTATATCTAATATCTTCTGTTCCATTATTTCCTTCTGTTACCGCCTGGGCGTTTTGGCATAAAAGGACTAGATTGACCTTGTGCTGCCGCCTGACTTTTACCCATGCTTTGTGAACCTGTAATCACTACATCTGCCGCTGCTAATCCTGATAAAACTTCAACATGTGTATTGTCGTTTATACCGGTTTTAATTTTCTTCTGCACTAGCTCTTTCGGGCTTTTTTGTACCCAAACATAAGCTTCGTCGGCGCCGGCCGGTTTTCTGTCTGGATTAACCCAGGTCATTTGATATTTACCTGCTAAAGTTGAATCCGGAGCAAATTTTATAGCTTTGGTAGGGATCAGCAGTGCATTGTTTACCTCTTTTGTGAAGATGGTGATGTTTGCCGTCATACCGGGTTTTAACTTATTTGCATCATTTGAAGTATTAATAATGGTTTTATAGGTAACCACATTTGATGAAATGGACGGACTTAACCTGATTTCTTGTATGGTTCCTTTAAATGTATCGTTTAGAAAGGCATCAACAGTAAATGTTGCTCTTTCTCCTTTTGAAATATCGCCTACATCTGCCTCATCTACAGAGGCTTCAACCTGCATTTTGGTAAGGTCTTTCGCAATACTGAAAATGGTTGGTGTGCTAAAGCTTGCCGCTACGGTTGTTCCTTCACTAACACTTCTCGAAAGCACAGTTCCATCAATGGGAGAGTAAATGCTGGCCAGTGACAGGTTCTTTTGAGCAGAAGCAAGTTGAGCCTTAATGCTGTTAACAGATGCTTTTGAAGCATTATAGGTATATAATGCATTATCATAATCTGCTTTGCTTACCGCACCAACTTTATACAAATTACTTTGACGGCTGAAATTGCCCTGCTGGTAAACCAATGCACTTTGAGCGCTAACCAGGTTGGCCTGATATTGGTTTACAGTCGCTTCAAACAAGGTTTTATCCAATTCGGCAAGCAGCTGTCCTTTTTTAACCTTCGAGTTAAAATCGGCATAAAGCGTCTTAATGGTTCCCGAAACCTGGGTACCTACAGCCACCGTATCAACCGGTTGCACTTTACCTGTGGCGGTAACATTTTCTGAAATATAACCCATTTTAGGTTTTTCGGTTTCGAGAACAACCACCTGTTCTTTTTTACGCAGCGCGAAGTACCAAACCGCAAACAATGCAACTGCGATACCGATGATAATAAATATTGTTTTCTTTTTCATGATTCAAATATTAAGTAGACTAGGCGGTAGCCATCATCATGTATTTTAGGAACTCCTGTATAAAAATTATAGATTTTAGTGTAGAGGCTTGCTGTATATTTTGCCTGAACAAATGCCTGTAATGCCTGCACATATAAGTTTTTCTGTTGCAGGTTTTCTACAATGTTGTTGGTACCTTCTTTTAAAGCCGCATTCGAAATGCGCAAAGCCTCGCCAGTATAGTTAAACTGCTCTTGTGCAGCGGCATACTGGCTGTTTGCATTTTGTACGTTGATGTATGCACGTTCTACATTTTGTGTCAATGTTGTTTTGGCATCTAAAAGTGATAAACGGGCCTGCTCAATACCAATGTTTGCCTTAGCAACATTTGTTTTGGTGACTTTTCTATCAAAAATCGGAATGGAAAGTGTCAACCCTAAGTTTTGATAAAAACTATTATTTAACTGGTATCCATAACCGCCAATATTATTATTGTTATAGCCTGTATTTAGCGATCCGCCTAAACTCAGCGTAGGGCGTAAGGTTGATTTGGCCTTTGCCAGTTCAGTGGTTTGAAGCTGGATATTCAATTCACCGCTTTTAATTTCCGGACGGGTGCGCAATGCCTGATCTTGTGCTGAAGCCAAATTATCCAATGCAGGGGCTACTGCAACGGTATCAGTTGTACTTACTTCAAAAGGAGTAGCCGTAGGAATTTGTAACAGTTGCTTTAAGGTTAAAATATTCTGCTGTAAAGTATTCTGCGCTGTAACCAAAGTATATTTATCATTGGCATAATTAGCCTGCAGTTGCAAAAGATCTTTTTTGGCAATGGTTCCAAATTTAAATTGCTGTTCTGATTGTTTAACCTGGGCTTCGCTGGTAGTTAGAAGATCTTTTAAATAGGTGATATTTTCTCTGGCTAAAAGAATATTCAGATAAGCCTGGGTGATGGAGATGGTAATATCGTTTTTAGCTGCTTCTACCGATAGATTTGCAGTTTGCAGGCTAAGTTCTTTAGACTTGATGTCATTTTTTAAATAACTTCCATTGTAAAGCGTCATATCAGAACTTAAGCCAAAACCACTGGTATTTTGCAAACCGGATTTATAATTGGTGATGGCTTGTGAAACATTTCCCGATAAATTTGGGAGTACAGCGGCTTTTGAAGCAATTAAGTTTTGCTCAGCCGTTTGAGAACTCAGCTTTAAGGTATTGATGCTGATGTTTTTTTCTTTGGCATACTCGATAGCCGTTTTCAGATCCCAAACTTGCGGGATATCCTGAGCTTTGGTTTTGAAGCCCGCACCAAGCAAAATGAGTACGACAATATATTTAATGTATCTGCTCATGGCGAATAAATTTTGTGTCTATAGAACTATTGAACACAAAAATATATCCGATTTAGGCCACATTTTAACAATTGAGACCAATGCAGGAAATGCTGCGACGAAAGGCTAAAACTGTGAGATCAGTTGAAATCGGACTTTAACCAAGAAGTAGGACACTTTGTGTTTTTGGACAAAAAATAACACACATGCCTTAGATATTCTCAGGTGAATTAGGTGGTGAAAAAAATAATTGAACCACCTGAGAACTATGCGCACCAAAAAGATACAATTGTTTTTGTGTCTTTGAGCCTTCGTGGTCAAAAATTAATGCGCTATAACAGCCGAACCGGAAGATGCTTCAACCTCACTGGTGATAAACCTTCTACCAATTAATAAACAAAATAGGGCTATAAATGCAGCAGCCGTCATAACCAGGGGCATCGGTACAACTGAATGTTCACTAAATAAACTTACCATTACCGAGGCTAAAGCACCCAATCCCATCTGCAAGGCGCCCATTAACGCAGATGCACTGCCTGCATTTTTGGTAAAAGGTGCGAGTGATAAAGCAGCGGCATTTGGGTTTATTAATCCTAAGCAGGCCAGAAACAACGCAATAAAACCTATCGTAGAATACAAGTTCAACCAGTTATTTAATGCGAAAATCAAAAAGATCAAACTGAAAACACATTGTGCAATTAATGCCCAGGTTACGATTTTTTTGCTCGTAAACCACTTTAAAATCAGGCTATTAACCTGACTTGAGCCTATAAATGCTACCGATAACAAGGCGAAAATCCAGCCATAACCTGTTTTACTTACTTCATAAATCTTCATGAATACCTGAGGGGAAGAAGATACATAAGCAAATAAACCCGAAAACGTGATGGAACTGATTAGTGCGTAGGTATAAAATTGAGGTTCTTTTAAAACGGTGTAAAAATTGGTTAAAATAGGTTTTGGTTTTAAAGAATAGCCTGGATCAGGCTTATAACTTTCCGGTAATTTAAAAATAGAGGCCAGAAGCATTAAAACCGCCATCAAACCTAAAAAAACGAATACATATTTCCAGCCTAATGCCGAAATTAAATAACCACCTGCTGTTGGTGCGAGCATAGGTGAAACAGCAATTACCAGCATTAATGATGCAAATACCTTAGGACTTTCTTCTACAGAAAACAAATCCCTAACCATTGCTACTGAAGCTACTGCGGTAGCACAGCTCCCGATGGCCTGTACAAAACGTAAAACAATCAATTGATTCACATCCGTTACAGCCAGGCATAAAAAAGAAGCAAAAATATACAGCGCTAAACCAAAGTATAAAGGTTTTTTTCTCCCAAATTTATCCAAAAGCGGGCCGTACAATAACTGACCAGCAGAAATCCCGATAAAAAAACTCGATAAAGAAAGCGCTACGGTAGATTCTGTGCTTTTTAAATCCTTTGCAATATCCACAAAACCAGGCAGGTACATGTCAATTGAAAAGGGGCCAAGCGCGGCCAGTGAGCCCAAAATAAGGATCAAGAAAAAGTGTTGTTTTTTAGCCATGAAGTTAACCAGAATTTGATGGCGCAAAGATTGGGAGATTTAAGTTCTTAACCTATTTTTAGCGTCGAGCGATTGTAAAAATCATCATTTTATGTTGAACTAATTTTACATTAGGGCAGATGCGTAATCTTTGTGTTATCAATGCTAAAAATAGAAGCCTCTTTATGTTAAAATCTGCGATTTATTTTTAGATTTATGCTCTATGACTTTTAAGACGAAAGAAAGCCGTTTACTACTCATTCTGGGTAGCTTTTTTGTGGCCAATGCCATATTATCAGAGTTTATCGGGGTTAAATTATTCAGCGTAGAAGAAACGCTGGGCATTAAAAAGTTTGACATTAACCTTCTTGGTGTTCCTAATTTGTCATTTGTGATGTCTGCTGGTGTATTAACCTGGCCGATTATTTTCATAATGACCGATATTATAAATGAATATTTTGGTGTAAAACAAGTCCGCTTTCTATCTGTCCTTACCTCAATTTTAATCGCTTTTGCTTTTTTGGTGGTATGGGGATCGATGCATTTAAGTGCTGCTGATTTTTGGGTACACCAGAATATAAATGGGGAAGACCTGAATATGAACAATGCTTTCGCCGGGATTTTTGGTCAGGGGATGTGGATTATTGTAGGTTCCATCACTGCATTTATTATTGGACAACTGGCGGATGTTTTGATTTTCCACCGGATTAAAAAAATTACCGGAGAACGAGCATTATGGTTGCGTGCAACTGGCTCAACATTGGTATCACAATTGATCGACAGTTTTGTAGTGATTTTTATTGCCTTTTATTTAAACCCACAATACCATTACAGCTGGAAAATGGTCGCCGCAATAGGTTTGGTTAATTATACTTATAAATTTATTGTAGCCATTTTAATGACGCCAATTTTATATGTAGTACATGCCATTATAGACGGTTATTTAGGAAAAGACCTGGCGCACAAACTGATTAAAATGGCAGGTAGGGGATAATTTAACCAAATAATATAAAATATGAGATTAAACATTTTAATGCTCTTTGCTGTGCTTTCGTTATTGGCTTGTGCCAATAAAAACGAAAATAAAAAAGACCTTGATATTCAGGGTACCTGGCAATTGATTTCGGCTACTACTATTGATAAAGGAAAAAGTGAAACCACTGATTATTCAGGAAAACTGAAGATGATCAAGCTATTTAATGACAGCCATTTTGCTTTTCTGAAACATAGTCTTGATGCAAAAGATACGACCAGTTTTGATGCAGGTGGAGGAACCTTTGTTTTAAAAGGCGATGATTATACCGAGCACCTGGAGTATTATAAGAACAAAAATTGGGAAGGCAAATCCTTTAATTTTAAACTGGCCATTCATCAGGATACCTTGATCCAAAAGGGGATTGAAAAGGTTGAAGCTGCAGGGGTTGATCGGGTGATTATAGAAAAATATATTAAGGTAAAACCTTAAGACAACTGATTTTACTTCATTTTATCTTGCGTTGTTTATAAAAAGAACATTTAGTTGTTCTGATATAAAACATTCCTTATATTTGAGGTATGGGAAATGAGCTTTCGAAAAAAGAAATAGGTGAACGTATTATAAATCTGCGTTTAAAAAAAGGATTCTCTCAGGATGATCTTGCAAAAAGTATTGGCATTTCGCGTCCATCATTAACACAGATAGAGTTGGGCAATAGAGGAATCAGTTTCAATGAAATGCAAAAACTATCGGTTGTTTTGAGCTTTTCTCTGGATGATTTTGTATCTGAAAAATTTTACAACAAGCAGCATTTAGAACTTCCGTATGAAGCAGAGGAAAATATTTCTGAAGAGCGTATTTCTGTACCTACTTTAAATATAAATAAGTTTAAAAATATTTTGCTTTACATATTGGAGCGTTGTTCTGGCAAACCCAATGTAGGCGAAACAGTACTGTACAAATTGCTTTATTTCTCTGATTTTAATTATTACGAATTATACGAGGAACATTTAACTGGTGCCAATTATAAAAAACTTCCTTATGGTCCCGTTCCTCAAAAACTGGATGCAATTATCGATCAGATGATTGAGCTTAAACAGCTTGAAAAAATCAAGACAGATTATAAAGGCTTTCCTCAAAAGCGATTTATACCATTAGAAAAAGCAGATTTAACAAGACTCAAAGCCAGCGAAAAGGATGTAATTGATAAAGTAATCGATCAGATGAGCGATTGGTCTGCCAACGCTATAAGCGATTATTCACATAAAGATTTGCCTTGGGAAGTAACAGAGATCGGCAACGATATCAGTTACAATTTGGCTTTTTATCGCGAGTTGCCTTATTCGGTAAGGGTTTATGATGAGGAAGAAAATGATTGATTATGCACTTTGAATCCATAATAGAATTTGACAAAGACCTTAAAAAACTTTTAAAGCGATACCGTAGCCTGCATTCTGATTTAGAAGATATTAAAATCATTTTAAGGGTAAAACCTGATGAATGGAATCCTTTTAGTTTTCGGATAGATAATTTAGGCATTACAACATGTATAATTAAAATTAAGAAAATAACCTGCGATAGTTTAAAAGGGAAAGGAGTAAATACATGCCTGAGATTAATTTATGCCTATTTTGAAGAAGAAAAGAAAATCATATTTATTGAACTTTACCATAAAACCGATAAGGCCAACGAAGATAAAGACAGGATTTTAGCATATTTTAAATAAAAGGCAAAAGGTCGGACTCGCTCCGACCTTTATACTTAACAACAAAACAAATAAAAAAATTAACCTTAAAAAATAAATTATAGGCTTGCCAATTCTGCGGCAAAAACATTTTCACTCAATTGCTCTTGTTTGTAAATCTGCCTGCCGGTATAAGCAACAAAAACAGATTGATCTAAAAGCAAATCACGGTTTTTAATCAAACTTTCTAACTTAACGGTTCCAACCACGTATTTATAGCTGCTGGCCGCATAACGCTCGCTGATGTTATCAAATTCCAATAAAGTAATCAGATCTTCATCTGCATAGCGCAAATAAACTTCTAAAAGAATTTCTTCTGTATGTTTTACCCCGTTTTCTGAATGGTATTTTTTATACTCGTAACGGTAATCGTAACGTAAAGCCGCAATATCAGATAGTACAGCTGCACCAGTAGGGTGACCACCGGCACCTTTACCATAAAAGAACTGTTTATCTGCAAAAGCGGCCTGAACTGCAACTGCATTATACTCGTTTTCTACATTATAAAGAAAATCATCTTTAGCAACCAGTTTTGGCAATACGTAAGTCACAATGTCTTTCGTGTTTACTTTACGTGCTGTAGGGACCAACTTAATTTTAAAATTTTTCTCACGGGCATATTTAATATCATGCTGAGAAAGGTTCTGTATACCAATGTTTAAAATAGCATCAGGATTTACAAATAAACCATAAGCATGCGCGGTAGCAATAGCCAGTTTGTATTTCGGATCATAACCTCCCACATCCAAAATGGGGTCGGTTTCTGCAAAACCTAAATCCTGTGCCTCTTTTAATGCTGAATCGTAACTTTGGTTTTCGTTAAATATTTTCGAAAGGATATAATTAGATGATCCGTTAAAAATACCACTCAGGGCATGGAACAATTCATTGTCGTAATACTCTTCCAGGTTACGGATAATTGGGATACTACCGCAAACCGCACCTTCGTATAATAGGGAAGTGCCATGTTCCTGCTGTAAATCAACCAATTCCTTTAAATGTGTCGCGATCATTTTTTTATTCGCCGAGACTACATTTTTCCCATTTTTTAAGGCAGTAGTTACAATTTCGTATGCCGCATCAGCATCATTGATCAATTCTACAATGGTATTGATCTCCGTATTATTTAATATTTCGTTACGATCGGTAGTAAACAGGTCTTTGTTTAAAGTACGTTTCTTCCTTGGATCTTTTATCGCAATTTTGATAATCTCCAGGTTCAGGTTCTGGCTTTGGATAATATCCAATAAACCTTGTCCCACAACCCCGAAACCAAATAAACCGATTTTTAAATTCTTACTCATTGTTATTTTGTGATTACACAGATAGGAGGATTGCACCGATACTAACTGTTCTTATTTTTGTAATTTGTTTTAAATTTTGTTTAGACATCCAATTCCTTACCTTCCGCCTTTATACCCTCAACCTCTCTAGGCAGTATGCTGCAATTTGATGATCTTTTTATCCCTACTTTCCTTGATAAAATTTCCGATTACATTGGTCAGGGCATCTGTTTCAATCAGAAAACCATCATGTCCATAATCAGAATGTAAAGCGGTAAATTCTGCCCCGGTAATATGATCGGACAGGTATTTCTGCTCTGACAAAGGAAACAAAACATCGTTTTCAATACCGATTACCAAGGTATTTGCGGTGATCAGTTTCAAAGCATCAGCAATGCTTTTTCGGTTACGGCCCACATTGTGGCTATCCATTGCTTTTGTTAAATAATAATAGCTATACGCATTAAAACGGTTAATCAGCTTTTCTCCCTGGTAATTCTGGTAAGAAGAAGAACGGAAATTATCGGTTTTATCATTTACACTTTCTACCTGGGTACTTCCATAAGCGCTATAGGTTCTGTAACTTAATAGTGCGATGCTTCGTGCCGTTTTTAAACCTTTGCTGCCACCATTGGGTTGGTTTGCGTAAAAAGTTCTGTCGGTAGTAATGGCCAAACGCTGACTTTCGTTAAAAGCGATACCCCATGGAGAATGGGCTGCATTAGTCGCAATTAAAATCAGGTTTTCGATTTTATTGGGTTCCGAAATGCTCCACTCAACAGCTTGTTGTCCGCCTAATGAACCACCAATTAACAGTTTTATATAATCGATGCCCAAATGAGCAGCTAATAACTGGTGTGCCGAAACCATATCGCGTATGGTAAACTGCGGAAACGAAAGGTAATAAGGCAGGCCATTTACCGGATTAGTATTCAGCGGACTTGTACTTCCATAATGAGAACCCAAAACATTTGCACAAACTATATAATGCTCCTCTGGATTGAACAAGGCATTTTCACCGAATAAACCTTCCCACCATTCAAAGACATCCGCATTAGCCGTAAGCGCGTGGCAAACCCAGATTACATTATCTTTATTGGCATTTAATTTACCATAAGTTTGATAGGCAATCTGCAGGTTGCGGATTTTTTTTCCGCTTTCTAATTTAAATTGTTTATTATAACTATATGTTGACGCAAAATTTCCCGAAGTAGATTTTACATTATCTTTTTTACTGTTGTGCATTTTGTAGTGTTGTTGTTGTTAAAAAGCCCTTAACGGGGCAGAATCTAGGCTAATAAACTTTCAGTAGGAACCTGCGTATTAATGGCTGCGAATGCCTGTTCGAAATCAGCTTTAATATCGTCGATGTGCTCAATACCAACCGATACCCTTAATGCATTCGGTTTTACACCTGCGGCCAGTTGCTCATCATCGCTTAATTGCTGGTGTGTAGTTGCGGAAGGCTGAATAATCAATGTTTTAGCATCGCCTACATTGGCCAGGTGCGAAACCAGTTTTAGGTTATCAATTACCTGCGTAGCATTTTCTTTGCTGCCTTTTAATTCGAAAGATAAAACAGCGCCAAAACCATTGCTTAAATATTTTTTAGCGAGATTATTGTACTTACTGCTTGCCAGGCCAGGATATTGCACTTCTTTAACCAGCGGATGGTTTTCTAACCAGGTGGCCAGTTCTAAGGCATTATCTACGTGGCGTTGTACACGTAGCGATAAGGTTTCCAATCCCTGTAATAAAAGAAACGAATTGAAAGGTGATAGGGCAGGACCTAAATCTCTTAGTCCTTCTACACGTGCCCTGATAATAAACTGAATATTACCAAATGGCCCGCCGATGCCAAAAACATCACTAAAAACCAAACCATGGTATCCTTCTGATGGCTCAGAAAACTGAGGGAATTTTCCATTGCCCCAATTGTAGTTTCCACCGTCAACAATAACGCCGCCAATACTTGTTCCATGCCCGCCAATCCATTTGGTTGCCGATTCTACCACAATATTAGCGCCGTGCTCCAATGGTTTAAACAAATACCCTCCTGCTCCGAAAGTATTGTCGACTACCAAAGGAAGATCGTATTTTTTAGCAATTGCAGCAATTTTCTCAAAATCAGGAACGCTAAATGCCGGGTTGCCAATGGTTTCCAGGTAGATTGCTTTAGTTTTATCGGTTATTTTAGCTTCAAATTCCTCAGGCACATCTGGATTTGCAAAATCAACATGGATACCCAAGCGTTTAAAAGCTACTTTAAACTGGTTATAGGTTCCGCCATAAATGTGAGTGGAAGAAACAATGCTGTCGCCTGCTTCTAAGATATTATTTAAGGCAATAAATTGCGCAGCCTGTCCTGATGCAACAGCTAAAGCAGCTACGCCACCTTCTAAAGCTGCAATTCGTTTTTCGAAAACATCATTGGTAGGATTCATGATCCTGGTGTAGATATTCCCAAACTCTTTTAAAGCAAATAGGTTAGCACCATGTTCGGCGCTGTTAAATCCATAAGAGGTAGTTTGGTAAATTGGAACGGCCCTTGAGCCTGTTGTTGGATCTATTTCCTGGCCAGCGTGTAATTGTAAAGTTTCAAATTTATATGATGTTGACATGATTGCTATTTTATTTGTTGAACGATTAGATATGTTGGTTTAGGTTGATCCTAAAACCTGGCAGGGCGTATCCCGATTTCTCGGGACCTTCCAGTTTGAAAGAAACAAAAAAGGAAGATTTTTAAATTACTGTATGCAACAGCACATACAGGTAACCGCACGCATATCGCAACAAATAAAAGAAATAGAAAATTGTCCTACTTTTTTCGGTTTTGTACCGGGCTCGCTTGGCGATTGAAGATTTAATGTTTTCATCAGTTCTAATTTATATCTCCGAATAACACCTTGTTATCCGGTCAGGAATTGGCACCTTCTCTTTCTGAGGGTTGCCAGTGGGTCATCGAGCCAGTCTCTCGCCACTTCTTTATAAATCAACCCGTGAAGATTGACTTTTATTTAGCTTTCTGCCAAATAATATTTCAAATGTCTGAATTTAATTTTAATCCACAAAATAAAATTTTGATTTTAAATTAACTTCCTATAAATGAACTTCTTATTTTTATCTTAGGTTTATCGTTAAAAACTTTTAATATAAAATTAACGCTTAATATTCTAAGTTTGTGCATCCTATCTAAATCGTAACTTCATGAAAAACACAAAATCCCTATGTTTAGGGCTATTATTTATAGTAGCAGGCTTAAACAATGTAAACGCTCAATTTGGAGGTTTAAAAGACAAACTATTAAAAGTGGGTACGGCTCAGGGTGCTAAAGCTTTAGGCGTAGATAAATTTTTAAAACAGCCTGCTGCCATTACCACCAGTTTTGAAGATGTAAACAGGGAAGGCGAAAAAATGCCCGACTTTGTTACTTCTTTAAAATTAAAAGCTCAGCCTTTATATTTATTGCCTAAAAGCCCTGAAGGTGGTTTCGTGCTCTGCGAAGGATTGTACGAAATGACCAATAAAAGTTATTGTTTAAAGGCCGGAACTTTTGCGCCATCAAAAGGAGATGGTTACATGTTTGCCCCGGTTTTAGGTCCGAAAGAAGAAATTGTGGTTTCTATTTTAAAGAGTGCCGAAAAACATCCTGAAGTAGAACAGCACGACATACAAGCGCTACTCTGGACCATTATTGCCAGAACAAAATTTGCCGATTATAACGGACAGGTTAAAGTAACCGCCATTAAACTATTAACACCTAAACAACTTACACAATTAGAAGGTGGTGCCCTGGGTATTTTACCTTTTGATGTGATGGAAAAAGCCAAAGATCAATTGCCATCAGGAGTAAGGGCAGTTTTCGAGGCAGAGAATAATATTCGCCAATTGGTAGCTTCTGGTAATTATACTTATGCCGACATGGAAAAATATGCCATTGTTGCCGGCATGGCGCCACCAAGGAGCGATGTACCAAGTGGTATCTGGACGAAACATCCTGACGGCTATTATTTACGTTATTTTCCTTCAGGATATTCGATTACCAAAGTTCAGGTTTATGTGCCAAAAGAATTATTGGCCAATGGAACAAAACTTATTTATGATGCTGCAGGAGATATTGCTTGTCCCGCCAATACAGGATCGCAACGTTTGGCACAGACCAATGAGCCACTGGAGGCAAATTATTCGTTAAAGTTGACTACGGTTTGTAATCCTAAGTAAGTTTTAAGGCCTCGCAGGTTTTTAAAAACTGCGAGGTCTAATTAAATTAACCCAGTGCCTGCGCTAAATCGGCAATAATATCATCTACATGCTCTAATCCTACTGAAATGCGGAGCAAATTTTTAGGTGTTTTGCTATCAGGCCCTTCAACCGAATAACGGTGTTCAATTAAACTCTCCACACCACCTAAACTCGTTGCCTGTGCAAATAGTTGCACTTTATTTACCACTTTATGAGCAGCTTCTACGTCGCCCTTAACTAAAAACGACATCATTCCGCTAAAATCTTTCATCTGTTTTTTGGCAATTTCATGCTGTGGGTGACTTTCCAGCCCGGGATAAAACACAGCTTCTACATTAGGATGTCCGTTTAAATAGTCGGCTACTTTTTTTCCGTTTTCGCAATGGCCTTTCATGCGGTAGGCCAGGGTTTTAATGCTACGGGTTAATAAAAAGCAATCGAAAGGGGAGGGCACCGCGCCGCCGGTTTGCTGTATATTTTTGATGCGATCCCATAATTCATCTTTTTTGGCCGTAATTAAAATCCCGCCAAGTACATCACTATGACCACCTAAATATTTGGTACTGCTGTGCATTACCATATCCGCACCTAATAAAATCGGATTCTGTAAAATCGGAGAAGCAAAGGTGCTGTCGCAAACCAAAGTGATATTTTTAGCTTTAGCAATTTTGGCAATTTCTTCAATATCTGTAACCTTAAGCAAAGGGTTTGAGGGCGTTTCAATCCAGATTAACTGCGTATTCGGTTTAATACTGTTCTCTATCAGTTTTAAATCGGTTTGATCGACAAAATCGAACGCTAAACTTTCGTTAAAAATGGTAAGCAATTGTTTTTTTATCCCCCAGTACATGTCGTCAGGTGCAATAATATGGCTACCAGGTTTTAATGCCTGGAACATGGCCAACCCACAGGTATTGCCTGATGAAAAGGCCGCTGCATCTTCACCATATTCTAATTTAGCTACAGTGTTTTCTAAAGCAGACCGGTTTGGATTACTTACCCTGCTATACATGTGCCCACCCGGGTAACCTCCGTCTTCGCCCCGAAAAAAAGTTGTGCTCAGATTAAGTGGTGGCGTAACATCACCTGTGGCTGTTTTTATAAGATTAGAGGCGTGAATAGCAAGGGTTTCGGGTTTCATGATTATGGGTGTTAAACGAAATAATTTTAGGATGCAATTTAATAATTTGCCGCTAATTTAAGGTTCGTTATGGTTTTGGCAAGATTTATGTAACAAGTTTGTCGAAATTTAATTAAACAAAAAATGAAAAGATTATTTATAGCTATCGCAATAGCATGTTCTACTTTAGTAATGTTACAAAGTTGTAATACCGCAAAAAGGGTAACTGCTGGTGTTACGGGTAGCAGAGGTACAGTTGTTCGCGACTGGGTAGTAAGTAATGTAGCTTTAGAAGGTTTACCTGATGGCGCCGTACAAGGCTTATTTGGCGAAAAATCTTACAAATGTTTTCAAGGCAGTACATGGAACTTAACCAATAGCGGTAATGGTTCTTACACTTTACCAGCATCAAGCGCTTGTGGTTCGGTAATGCAGACTATTTTCTGGTCAGCTGCGCCTAAAGATCAGACTTTCCAGTTTAAAAAAATCTATGAAGGTGATAAAGCTAAAAACGTAACAGAAGGTTACCGTTTAGTATTAACTGATCTTTCAAGCACACAGATGATTTTAAAATCACCTATCGAATTCGGTGGCAAAACTGCAAACATCGTTTTAACGTTTGTGCCTGCAGCAAGATAGTGAGATAAAAAATATCAACCTGTGAAAAACATATAAAGCACTTCTGCAAAGAGGTGCTTTTTTGTTTGATGATCATTAACCATTTGTTCGGTTGATTGCTAGGTGCGGGAGCCTCACCAATGACTAATGAACCAATGAACTATTCTACTAATCTTTGTTTGTTACAAGAAAATGATTTTCAAATCGCCTCATTATTGTATTTTTGTTCAAAATAAATCAGGAATGAATACAACTGAGCAAGTTGAAAAAATATTAGCTGATACCAATTTATCAACTGAATTACAAAACATAGCACACAAAGTTCTTCACGGAGAGCGCATTACATTTGATGAAGGTGTGCATCTTTACGAACATGCCGAACTAGGTTACCTGGGGGTTCTCGCAAATTACATCCGTGAGAAAAAACACGGCGATAAAACTTATTTTAATCGCAATTTCCATTTAGAACCAACCAATCTTTGTGTTTACGACTGCAAATTCTGCTCGTATTCTCGTTTAATCAAACAAAAAGAGGAAGGCTGGGCTTTAACCATGGAGCAAATGCTCGATATTGTTAAAAAATACGATGGAGAACCGGTAACGGAAGTGCATATCGTTGGAGGCGTGCTTCCACAATACGATGTGGCATTTTATTCGGCATTGTTTACCGCGATTAAACAACATCGTCCTGATCTGCATGTAAAAGCATTAACACCTGTAGAGTATCACTATATTTTCAAAAAAGCTAAAATCGATTACGCAACAGGTATGCGTTTAATGAAAGAAGCCGGGTTGGAATCAATACCAGGTGGTGGTGCAGAGATTTTCCATCCAGAAATCAGGGAGCAGATTGCTAAAGATAAATGTACTGGTCAGCAGTGGTTGGATATACATGAAGAATGGCACAAATTAGGTATGCGTAGTAATGCGACCATGCTATACGGGCATATTGAAAAATACTGGCACCGCGTAGATCACATGGAGAAACTTCGTGAACTGCAGGACCGTACTGGTGGTTTCCAGACTTTTATTCCCTTAAAATTCAGAAATCAGCATAATCAGATGAGCAATGTGCCTGAAACTTCAGTAATTGAAGATTTAAGAAATTATGCCATTGCCCGTATCTATATGGATAACTTCGATCACATTAAAGCTTATTGGGCAATGATCAGTCGCGAAACCGCTCAGTTATCGTTAAATTATGGTGTGGATGATATCGATGGTACGTTGGATGATACCACAAAAATATATTCAATGGCTGGTGCAGAAGAACAGACGCCTGCAATGAGCACTAAAGAACTGGTTAATCTGATTAAACAGGTGGGTAGAAAAGCCATAGAACGCGATACGTTATATAATGTAGTTACAGATTTCGAGCATGTTGTTTTCGAAGAAGAGAAGAAACCGCAATATTATAAATTACCAGTGGTGAATTAAGGATTGAATTAGAGAATGACCGAATGAGTGAATGAGGATATTGAGCGTTAAATTTAACATTCAATAACTCAAAAATCTCTCATTCAATAATTAATTAGATGAAGGAAATATACATCATACGCCACGGCGAAACGGAACTTAACAGAAAAGGCATAGTACAGGGCAGAGGTATAGATTCTGACTTAAATGATTTAGGCAGGGCACAAGCGGAGGCTTTTTACCAGACTTATAAAGACATTCCTTTTAATAAGATTTACACTTCTGATTTAAAACGTACCTGGCAAACGGTTCAGAAGTTTATTGATTCGGAATTGCCTTGGGAAAAACTTTCGGGCTTAGATGAGTTGGCCTGGGGTGTTTGGGAAGGAAAACCGAATACCGAAGATGCACGGGATGCTTTCCGTGAGATGTTACAGAGCTGGGAGAATGGCGATTATACCGCTCATTTTGATGGTGGTGAAAGCGTACAGGATGTTTATGAACGCTTAAAACAACCGATGGAAGTTTTAATGACCCGGCCTGAAGAAAAAACAGTGCTGCTTTGTATGCACGGCAGGGCAATGCGTGTTTTCCTATGTTTGTTATTAGGAAAACCACTGAGTGAAATGACCGAATTCCCACATCAGAATACCGTGCTATATAAAATGGGTTTCGAAGACTGGAAATTTTCTGTTCTCGAATTTAACAGTGCCGTCCATTTAGACGGTTTAGTAATTGAATAATACGCTTATCGCCAAACGCGAAGCGCAAAATATAACACCTTGAATAAGATTAAAATATCGGCTGTTGCTTACACCAACACCAAAGCTTTTATATACGGATTAGAACATTCGGACATTATAAATAAGATTGATTTAAGTTTAGATATCCCTTCAGATTGCGCAGCCAAAGTAATTAACGGTCAGGCTGATATCGGGTTAATGCCTGTTGCAGCAATTCCATTGGTTCCCAACGCTAACATCGTAGCAGATTACTGCATCGGCAGCGATGGTGGTGTAAATTCTGTGTTCATTTTTAGTGAAGTTCCGGCGGCCGAAATTAAAACGGTAAGGCTTGATGCCCATTCGCGCACCTCTAATAATTTAGCCAGAGTATTATTGAAATTCTATTGGAAAAAAGAAGTGGAGTTTACTACCGATCCCACTGCAAAAACAGATGCTTTTGTTTTAATAGGAGACAGGACATTTGGTAAAAAGGATGATTTTGCTTATGCTTATGATATGGGTGAGGAGTGGAAAAACTTTACCGGTTTGCCATTTATGTACGCAGCCTGGGTGGCTAATAAAGAAATCTCTCAGGAATTTAAGACCGAATTTAATAAGGCTTTAAAATTTGGCCTGGATCATAGAAAGGAAGTATTAGAGGAGTTACCAGCATCGCCAAATTTCGATCTGGAAGACTATTTGTATCATAAACTTCAGTTTGATGTAACTGACGACCGTAAAAAGGCATTGAATTTGTTTTTGGGGTATATTGAGCAGTTGTAAAATAGAATCGCTTTTTACAGAATCAAATCCTAAATTAGCCTAAAATCCATTTTTAATGTTAGATGAATTAGAGATTATTCCTGTTGATTTGTTGGCACCCTATTCTTCGCAGGTTAATGATGATTTACAGGAGAAATGGGGTCAATTACAGGATGCAGAATTATCTACAGATGAATTTAGTTTTTACACATCAGTAGCATCAGTTTATTCAAGCAAAATAGAAGGCGAGGATATAGAACTTGATTCTTATATCAAACATAAAAGGTTTGGTATTGAGTTTTTACCTGATTACACAAAAAAAATCGACGATTTATATTCCGCATACGATTTTGCCAAAGTTAATCAGATCAAAACCGACAATATTGCGAAGGCCCATCAATTATTGAGTAAACACATTGTGGCCAAAAATTATCAAGGGAAGTTTAGAAACCACAATATGTATGTTTCTACCCCTGATGGGCGTATAGAATATGTAGCCGTATCTCCAATAAAACTTGCCGAAGAAATGGGAAAATTACACCACGATTTAACTTTATTGTTAAAGGCAAGATTAAATATTAAAGAAATCTTCTTTTTTGCTTCCATGATCCATTTGGTATTTGTGAAAATCCATCCTTTTAATGATGGAAACGGCCGCACAGGTAGATTGTTGGAAAAATGGTTTCTATCTGAAAAACTAGGTGATAAGGCGTGGTTTGTTCAATCAGAGAAGATGTATTATGAAAATCATCAAACCTATTATCAAAACTTAAGGGTTTTAGGTTTAGAATATGAAGAATTGGATTATACAAAAGCATTATCCTTTTTATTGATGTTGCCCAAGGCATTATGATTAAACAGATCAAAAGGAAAAAATGCCTTGCAACGTATCCAATATTTCCGCTTAGAACATATAATGAGGTTATTGAAGATTATGATTATTTCTATCCAGATACTTTTTCAAGTTATATTTTAATACTGAAATCGAAAAGCTACAAAAAGCTCCTAAATAATTTAGGAAAACAACTTTCAGATCTCTGTGCTGGTTTAAAATCAGGTAGTTTGATTTTCCTTGGTGATGAAAAGTTGGCATGGAGGTTTCGCGAAGGGAAATATAAGAATTTTAAAAAAGGATTGGAGTATTTTGCTAATCAGGGTATTAAGAAAACATTTTCTGGTGGTTTAGCCGTTGGTGCAGATGATATGGTTGAATTTGTTAAATACCTTACCGACCTGACAGCAGTTAATGGATTTATACAATATGTTCATTTTATTAATGAATCTCAAAACATCATCGGTTCAATTTGCAATTATGGGGATATTCATATTACTACAATGAATAAAGATGGCAATGAGCTGCTTATACAAGCTGTTTCAAATACAAAATTTGAATTTGTAAATGGAAAATGTTATTCGCAATTCTATATTAAAGATAGAAGGCCAACATCGTTTTAAAAATAAAAAAGCAACCTGATCAGATTGCTTTTTGTTATCGTTATGCTGAAATTGTTTCAGCATCTAGTAGTATGCTTTAATGACTTTTCATTTTCCCAGCCACTTTTTCAAGTGTACTTTTTAATTTGGTCAATGCACCAGTGATGGCCAAATCATAAGTATTTCCAAGATTAGAAACCGCAATAGGTTCTTTGCCGGTAATCCTGGCTTCTAATAAACATCTTTTATCATCTAAGCCATCTTTGCTGCCATTCTCATCAGATAAATGAACTTCCAGGCGTGTAATTAAATCACTATATCTGCTCAAACCTTCGCTTAATTGGGTTTGGATTTTTTCGTCGTACTCCTGGTGTATGGTTAAATTTTTGTCGGTGTTCAGTTGGATCGTCATAATTAAAAAATTAGGTTAAATTTATATTAGGTTAACATATGAGTGAGGTTAATTGTTTCTATGGATTAACTGGTTAATCGTATAAATTGGTTAAATGTTTAAGTACGAGAACGATTATGCAAATTGGTTAAAACAGTCCATTGTTTATAAACCTGATTGAAATGAAAAGCCCGTAAGTGAGGAACGAGCGCGGACTTGTAATGAAAAGCAGGACTGTTATTCCCAAAATGTACCAAACCCTGATTTTCAAAATAATATGGACCACTTAAGTCACCTGAGTGCATTTAGATATTGGTGGCTTTTAGCCAGACCTCGCAGGTATAATTCGGGGTATATATGTTTAGCTACCTCATTGAGGGCTACGCAATTTTGGAAACCTGCGCGGTCTGATTTTTACTTACTAATCAACAAAAATACCACAGCGGCCAGTATCGATCCGATAATCGGGCCAACAATAGGTACCCATGCATACCCCCAATCGCTGCTACCTTTGCCTTTCATCGGGATTAATGAGTGAACAATCCTGGGGCCTAAATCCCTTGCCGGGTTGATGGCATATCCTGTTGTTCCGCCCAAAGCCAAACCAATTACCCATACTAAAAAGGCTACTGGAATAGCACCCATCGAGCCTAAGCCAATAGGCATTACCGTTTCTTTTGTGCCCATACTGGCATTTGTAAAGTGAAAAATCACAAATATGAGTACGAAAGTCCCAATAATTTCTGAAGCGAGATTTGATAATTTATTTCTAATGGCTGGCGATGTAGCAAAAGGCGCCGCTTTTAAACTTGGATCTTCCGTTGCATCGAAATGATCTTTGTAAATAATCCAGACCAAAAAAGAACCCGTCATTGCGCCAGCCAGTTGTGCGAGGATATAATAGGGTACCAAGGTCCAGCTAAAGCCTTTTCCAATAGCCAAACCTAACGTTACAATGGGGTTTAAATGTGCACCACTGTATGGTCCGGCCACCACTACGCCTACGAAAACGGCAAGTGCCCAGGCGGTTGTAATAACAATCCAACCACTGTTATTGCCTTTTGTACCCTTTAACACTACATTCGCTACCACACCATTTCCTAAGAGCATCATTAGCGCGGTACCAATAAATTCTGCGAGATATACGTTCATAACAATTAAAATCTTATCAATTTCCTAATTAATCTTCTGCATTTACCCTGGCCGCTTTTACCGCCCTGTTCCAGCCTTTTATTCTCTCAGTATTGTCTATTCCCTCTTCAGCGGTAAAGGTTCTGTTAATCTTCCACTGGTCGCGGATCTGATCGATACTGTCCCAGAAACCCGTAGCCAAACCAGCCAGATAAGCAGCTCCAATAGCCGTAACCTCTGTTACTTCCGGTCTGATGACTTCACAGTTTAAAAGATCTGCCTGAAACTGCATTAATAAATCGTTGGCCGTAGCGCCACCATCCACCCGGAGTTCGGCAATATTTACACCTGCATCAGCTTCCATAGCCTTTAAAACATCCATGGTTTGGTAAGCAATACTTTCTAAAGCCGCCCTCGCAATATGCGATTTGTTGGTCCCGCGTGTTAATCCGGTTATCGTTCCACGTGCATGCTGGTCCCAGTGTGGGGCGCCTAAGCCTGCGAAAGCGGGTACAACATATACACCATCGGTATCTTTTACTTTTTTAGCGAGGGTTTCTACATCAGCAGACCTTGAAATAAAGCCCATTTCGTCCCTAAGCCATTGTACAACCGCACCACCTATAAAAATACTGCCTTCAAGCGCATAATTTACTTCTCCGTTAATCTGCCAGGCGATGGTGGTTAAGAGGTTGTTGGCAGAAATTTTGGGCTTTTCCCCAATATTCATCAGCATGAAACAGCCTGTGCCATAGGTATTTTTTACCATGCCGATTTCGGTACACATCTGACCGAAAAGTGCCGATTGCTGATCGCCGGCAATGCCCGCTATTGGAATTTTAGCCGCCAGTATTCTTCCTGCAGTTTCGCCATAAACTTCACTTGAGGATTTCACCTCGGGCAGCATTTCTTTTGGAATAGAAAATAATTCGAGCAGTTCTTCATCCCAGTTAAGGGTATGGATATTATAAAGCATGGTGCGCGAGGCGTTGGTTACATCGGTAACATGTTTTTCGCCTGCTGTCAGTTTCCAGATCAACCAGGTATCTATGGTGCCGAAGGCCAGTTTTCCGGCTTCAGCCTTTTCCCGTGCACCTTCTACATTTTCTAAAATCCACCTGGCTTTGGTGGCGGAGAAATAAGAATCGATGATTAAACCCGTTTTTTCCTGTATTTTATTGGCTAAGCCTTTCGCTTTAACTTCATCGCAATAAGCAGAAGTACGCCTGTCTTGCCAAACTATGGCATTGTGGATGGGTAGGCCGGTTTCTTTATCCCAAACCACTGTGGTTTCGCGCTGATTGGTAATGCCAATAGCAGAAATATCGTTTACGGTAAGACTGGCTTTCACAATTACTTCGGTAACCACGGCCAGCTGTGTAGACCAGATTTCCATCGGATCATGTTCCACCCATCCAGCTTTTGGATAAATCTGCGTGAATTCTTTTTGCGCAATGGCAACAATTTCACCATCGTGGTTAAAAATAATGGCTCTCGAACTTGTGGTTCCCTGATCGATAGACAAGATGTATTTGCTCATAATTAAGAATTTGGTTAGCGGACTATGCCTTAACGGTTATTTTATATGTTGATGATAAAGGTAACCATCGGCTAATTTATTAAAAGTTTCAATCTGTTCGGTTTCCCAGTTTTCACCTGCCGATAATTCTTTGGCCAGGAGCAAGGCTACCCTCGGTGCCATATCTTTTGCGGCCTGGGCATCAATAAATAATATCCTCAGCCTTCTGCTTAAAATATCTTCTACAGTTTCTGCCATTTCATTCCTTGAAGACCAAACTACTTCTGCTTCGGTAAAAGGGAAAGATGGATGTAACTGCTGCCCAAGGCTAGGATTTTGTTTGATTAAAGCCTCGATTTTATCACGGTCTGATCCATATATCGATAAATGATGATCTTCTTCAATTATATGGCTGCCATGGATGCTGAGATTTTCGGTTACGCATGCTTTCGGTTCTAAACCAGCCTGCGTAATGGCCAAATTAACGGTTTCTTCAGCCATTCGGCGATAAGTGGTCCATTTTCCACCGGTTATGGTGATTAATCCCTTTGCCGAAACAATCAGTTTATGATCCCTGCTGATTTCTTTTGTACTGTTTCCATCACCGCTTGTTGGTGCTGCCAATGGCCGTAAACCAGAGAACACACTTAATATATCTTTTTCCAGGGGTTTGCGGTTAAAATAAGTTGCCGCAGTACCCATAATAAAATCAACTTCTTCTTTCAAAGCCCTGGGTTCGAGGCTGTGTTCATCTAATGGGGTATCGGTGGTGCCCACCAATAAATGTTCGTGCCAGGGAACCGCAAATAATACACGCCCATCAGAAGTTTTAGGGATCATTAAAGCCGATTCGCTGTTTAAAAAGCTTTTTTCCAATACCACATGTACACCCTGACTGGGGCGAACCATCTTTTTCGAATCGGGATTGTTCATGTGCAGGATGTCATCTACAAACACACCCGTTGCATTAATCACTACTTTGCCTTTAAACTGGGCTTTTAAACCTGTTATGGAATCTTCTGTTTCGATCCCTGTAACGGTTTCGCCATCTTTTAATAAACCAGTTACTTTGGTATAACTTAATAATGAAGCACCTTTTTCGATAGCGGTTTGAGCGATATTGATGGCTAAACGGGCATCATCAAACTTTCCGTCATAATACCTGATGCTGCCTTTTAAACCTTTTGCTTTAATGCCCGGCATCATGGCCAGTGTTTCTGCCTTAGAGAAATATTTAGATTTTCCGAAACTGTATTTTCCTGCCAGCCAATCGTACAGGGTAAGTCCGGTTAAATATTTAATAATGGAAAACCAATCGTAGCAGGGGATGAGGAACGCTTCTTTATGTACCAGGTGTTTAGCGTTCTGTTGTAATAATCCACGTTCTTTAAGGGCGTGTCTCACAAGGCCAATATCTCCCTGGGCCAGGTAGCGTACGCCTCCGTGCACCAGTTTTGTGCTCCGGCTTGATGTTCCTTTTGCATAATCAGCCTGCTCAACCAGTAAAGTTTTATAACCCCGACTGGCCGCATCAAGTGCTGTGCCTAAGCCCGTTGCCCCGCCACCAATGATGATCAGGTCCCAATTTATGTTTTCTGCTAGGAGTGGCTGATGTAATCTTTTCATTTTTATGTTTAAAAGTAATAAAACGAAACAATACGCAATTATACGAAATCATAATCGGAATAATATAATATCTCTGTTAAAAATTTATTAATTATTTGTTCAAAATATTTTAAAGAATGTTTTTATTGCTAATTTGCAGCCTGCAAATTAGATATATTATGATGAATTTGGCTGAGAGGCATCAGTTTATTTTAAGTCGCCTGCAACGTGATCAGTACATCAACGTAGTGGATTTATGTAAGGAACTGAAAGTGTCGTCGGTAACAATAAGAAAGGACTTAAAACTACTTGAAGATAAAAGCCTTTTGTTTAGGACCCATGGTGGGGCTACTGTAAATAATCCGTATACGGTAGACCGTCCGGTTAATGAGAAAGAGAAAATACAATCTACCGAGAAGAACAAAATCGGGATGGCTGCTGCCGCATTGCTGAACGATAATGATTCTATTGTGATTGCATCAGGTACTACAGTGCTTTATTTTGCAAAGAACATTGCACCAGCAACAAACTTAACCGTGGTTACTTCTGCATTAAATGTGGCTTTGGAATTGATGCGTGAGCCGAGTATTGAAGTGATACAATTGGGCGGTTTGCTTAGAAAAAGTTCCTCATCTGTAATGGGCGCTTATGCGGAACAGGTTTTACAGGATTTTTATTTTAATAAGTTGTTTTTAGGGGTAGATGGGATTGATCTTGATTTCGGATTAACCACCACAAATGCCATGGAGGCACATTTAAACCGTAAAATGATTGGCGCTTCACAAAAGACAATTGTACTGGCCGACTCGACCAAATTTGGAAAAAGAGGCTTCGGAAAGATATGCGGATTAGAAGAAATTGACCATATTATCACTGATAAAGGAATTTCTGAACAAATTGTAAAACATTTAGAGGGCTTGGGTGTTACTGTTACTATCGTGTAGCGCATTCCACGCGAACGGTACATCCCAAACATATAATTTGAACATGGAAAAAAAACGAATACACATTTTAGAAGACGATCAGGAGATCAGAAACGTGATTGAAATCCTGTTAAAGGAAGAGGGTTTTGAATTACAGCTTTCCTCATCTTTTGCAGAGCTGAAGAAAAATATCCAGGATGCAATGCCTGATCTTTTCTTGTTAGATGTAATGTTACCAGATGGAAACGGAGCAGAAATCTGCGAAGATTTAAAAACTGACATTTTTACCAAACACATCCCGATTATTGTAATGTCTGCACAGAACAATAGCGAACAAAAAGCGATCGATGCATTTGCAGATGATTACATCAGCAAACCTTTCGATATTTACGATGTTTTGGAACGCATTAATGCGCAGTTAAAAAGAAGTTCGGAAAACAGGACTAGAGTTTAATAAAAACAGGATATAAAAAAAGAGAGAAGCTTAACTGGCTTCTCTCTTTTTTTGACTAGGATTTTTCTAGTATTCGATTACTACTTTACCAATGGTTTTACCACTTTCCAATAAACGGTGGGCTTCTTTTAAATTTTCTACCGTAAATCCCTTCATGGTTTGGTTTAGTGTAGTTTTAAGTGTGCCGTTGTCCAATAACTTAGCCAGTTCATTTAAAATGTGATGTTGCTGTTCCATATCTTCAGTTTGATACATGGAGCGGGTGTACATCAGTTCCCATGAAAAGGTAACGCTCTTGTTTTTTAATTTATTTAGGGCAACAGGAGTGGCTGAGCCAGTTATCGATACGATGTGGCCCTGCGGTTTAATCAGTTCTACCAGGTCATCCCAATAGCTGTTCAGGTCTACAAAATCGAGTACAAAATCCACTTCCTTAAAACCTGCGGCACGTACTTCTTCAACCAGGTTTTTATGATCCACTACCACATCTGCTCCCATGGCTTTACACCATTCTTTTGTTTCTGGTCGTGAGGCTGTGGTAATCACTTTTAAGCCGCTTATTTTTTTCGCCAGCTGTATGGCAATGGAACCAACACCGCCTGCACCACCAATAATCAGGATGCTTTTTCCATTATCTTTTTGATTGTTGATGCGGATGCGGTCGTAAAGTGATTCCCAGGCCGTAAGTGCGGTTAATGGCATGGCAGCTGCTTCAGCGTCAGTTAATGATGTGGGTTTTAAACCGACTATACGTTCATCAATCAATTGGTATTCGGCGTTCGAGCCGCTTCGGGTTAAATCACCGGCATAATATACTTCATCTCCGGCTTTAAAAAAGGTAACGCCCTCACCAACGGCTTCAACTGTTCCAACGGCATCCCAGCCAATTACTTTGGGTGTTTCCAGTGTAGTGTCTTTCGCGCTGTTCTGGCGGATTTTATAATCAACCGGATTTACGCTGATGGCCTTTATTTTTACGAGCAGGTCGCGTCCTTTTGGCTCCGGAACAGGTGTTTCAAATGCGATAAAACTTTCATTTTCGTTTATTGGGAGTGAGGTTTTAAATCCTATGGCTTTCATTGCTGATGAATTTTTTAATTAAAGATATTGTTTTTTTATATAGCAAATATAAACCGATATAGTTTTATAAAACAGTATAAATTTGCTTTTAATTGGTAAATTTGCGCTTTAATTTGATGTGAGATGATTAGCGAAACATTGTACGAACCTTATGAGATTGTTTACAAAAAGTTAGATGAATGCCCAAAATATGGCCATAAACACCTGTTTTTTGAGTTGATATACATCCTCTCCGGTACAGGCAAACAATGCATCAATAACAATAAATTTGATTATCGTGCAGGGCACATGTTTTTGATCACGCCTGAAGATTGCCATTCATTTGAAATAGAAACAACTACCGAATTTTTCTTTCTGCGCTTTGGAAATGTGTACCTCCGCTCAAAGGATTTTCGTACAGATGATGTAAAAAGACTAGAATATATTCTTCAAAATGCCAGTCACCAGCCGGGTTGTATCCTTAAAAATTTTTCGGATAAACCATTGGTTAAATCGCTTATAGAGGCCATGATTGCTGAATACGTTAACCGCGATCTTTACAATAAAGAGTTAATAACCAAAATGGTAGATACGATGATTGTACTGGTGGCCCGTAATATTGCCAAATACCTGCCAGCAAGTATTAAGGAAGATTCGGAACAAAAAACGCTGGCGCTCTTAAACTACATACAGGCCAATATTTATAGTCCGGAGAAGTTAAGGGCCGAAAAGCTAAGCGTTGAATTCGGCATTTCGGAAAACTACTTTGGTAAGTATTTTAAAAAACAAACCAATGAAACCCTACAACAGTATATTGCCAATTTAAGGATTAAACTGATAGAGGCACGCTTACGTTTCAGCGATATGCGGATCAATGAAATTGCTTTTGAACTCGGTTTTACTGATGAAAGCCACTTAAACAAGTTTTTTAAATCGCAAAAGGGGATGAGCCTTAAAGTATTCAGGAGTTCGGTTGCGAGTTGATTAAAAAGTGATCGCGCTCTTTTTTTAGTTTGAGCCTTATTATCATCACATCCATTAAATCAAGGTAGTTTTGCTGTAGATTATTTGGTTTTTCCGTTATATCTGCAATCATTTTATATCAAAAAAAACATGTTACATTCCTTCCATATTCCCGTTTTGGGCCTGGTTACTGCATTGATATGCTTTTAAATTAACCAATGACCAATTAACCAATGACTAATGACCAATGAACATTAATCATCTATCTTTATTGTACTTCCCTCTATAATCTAAAGGCGATAAACCCGTATATTTCCTGAACACTTCACGAAATGCTTTAACATCTGCATAACCCACCTCGTACATTACCTCGTTTATTGTTTTACGGCTGGTTTCGAAGGCTTTTTTTGCTATTTCGATTTTAACCCGCTGCGCATATTCAATAGGAGTGTTCCCGGTTGCTTTGATAAACCTTCTGTCGAAATTCCTGCGGCCAACATTGAATTTTGAAGAAAGGTCACTAATCGTGATTTTTTCTTCCAGATTGTGTTCGATGTAGTTTTGGGCCTGCTTCACAATTTCATCTTCGTGTTTTTTCTGACCATTAAAAATCGTGAACTCTGATTGCGTGTTCCGGTCGATTTCGATTTGAAACACTTTGGAGCAATAAATAGCGGTTTGCCTGTCGTAGTATTTTTCGATCAGGTACAAAATCAGGTTTAGAAAGGAGTAAGCTCCGCCATTGGTGTATATTCCACTTTCGTCGGTAATTAAATGATCCGTTTGCAAATTTATCTGCGGGAACATCATGCGAAAATTTTCAGCAACCGACCAGTGTGTGGAACAAAGCTTTCCATCTAACAAACCGGACGCTGCAAGGAGAAATGTACCGGTACAGATGGTGGCAATTTCAGCACCCAGTTGATGCTGTTGCTGCAGCCAGGTAACCAACGCTTCATTTTCTTTCAGCGCAAGTTCGTAATTGTGGTTGAGGGAGGGTACAATAATCAGGTTGGTTTTCGCAATTTCTGCAATCGTAGTATGTGGCTTAACCGAAAACAGACCCGCATTAAAATCTACCTGTTCTGAAACCCCGGCCAGCTGGATGTTGAACAGCTCCTGTTTTGTATTGTTTTGCCAGTACAGGTTTGCCCTCGAGAAAATCTCGTAGGTTCCGGTAATGCTACTCAAATTATTCTCTCCATTGGGTACGATAATCGTCAGGTTTTTCATGGCTGTTTATTTACCCAAAGATAAGGGATACAGTTGTCCAAATCAACCCGCTAAATTGTCTATTTAACACCCTAACAAATTATAAAATCCTATATTACTTTGTATATCAGCTAGAAAAGATGTTCGTTGATTTTAGCTGATGCCTCAAAAACCTAAAGAAATGAAAATAAAATTAACAATTGCACCGCTTGTATTAGCAGCACTGTTCAGCTGCCAGAACCCGACAGGAAAGCCGGCCCAACAAAAAGAATTAACAGAAACTACTCACCTAAAAAAAACAATTATGAACAACAAAGACTACACCACGCAGATTGTGGTAAACAAAGATCCCCAAACAGCATTTAAGGCCATCCAAAACTTCAGGGGCTGGTGGTCGGAAGAAATTCAGGGCCAAAGCGATGTGCTTAACGAATCCTTCTTTTACCATTATAAAGATGTGCATTTGTGCAAACTGAAACTTATCGAAAAAATTCCCGGTCAAAAACTCGTTTATCTGGTACTGGATAATCAGTTCAATTTTGTGAAAGATAAAACAGAATGGATTGGGACGAAGCTGATTTTTGAATTAATCCCGGAGGGCGAGCAAACCAAAATTGTATTTACACACGAGGGTTTGGTACCCGAATATGAGTGTTATAAAGTTTGCCATGATGCATGGACTGGCTACATTCAAGGCAGCCTGAAAAATTTTATTGAAACAGGAACAGGAAAACCCAATGGCAAAGAAGGCGGCCTTAACGCAGAACTTGTTAAAAAATGGGGTTTACCAGATAAATAATAGGTGCACCAATATTGGGAAAACAATGATCAGTTTATTGAAATAAAATGGAACAGCAAAAAGATTATAACACTTCAATTGTGGTTGATAAATCTGCGGAAGATGTATTTAATGACATCAATCAGGTTAGCGAATGGTGGCAGGGAGAAATTAAGGGAGACACCAGAGAAGTAAATGATGAATTTACCTATCAAATGGGCGACGTTCATTTTTCTAAACAAAAAGTGATCGAATCGCTGCCCGGAAAAAAAGTGGTGTGGCTGGTTACAGATAGCGAAATCAATTTTGTGACTGATAAAAAGGAGTGGGTAGATACGAAAATCGTATTTGAGATCAGTCCTGAAGGAGACAAAACAAGGTTAACTTTCACCCATCAGGGACTTGTGCCAGCGATCGAATGTTATGGAGGATGTTCAGTCGCCTGGGAAAGTTTAATTGAAAAAAGCCTGTTCAGTTATATTCAAACCGGCAAAGGCGTGGCGGTGTTCTAAAATCTGCGGCAATCTGTGTGATCGGCGGGAGAACCTTTCGTTTGATTTTTTCCCACAGATTTAAATTGATTGAGAAAAACAGCTTACTAATCCTGAGCGGAGTTGAAGGATTTTACCATACAAAGATTATATTTTATATGGTTAACAATTTATGTTTAATCAAAAAAGGTCTTCGACTACGCTCAGACTGACAAAATGAGTATATTAAGATTGGATTTTATGGAAACAAAAAAAGGGAAGAATTATTGCTAATTCTTCCTTTCATTTGATGCGGAGAGCCAGGGAACTGAACCCTGCCCCATAATCTTGCTTTATATGGTTTTGAAGACACATCTGATAACCGACTCACCGACCTTTTCCTTAGTTGCAGATGCTATGAAATAAAGATTTGAATTAAATTTTAAATTCAAATTATAGCCTGTAGTGGTTAAGAATCATTTTTGCCGAAATGACTAGCCAGGGCTATATGAATAAACTTGGAATAATGCTATTCCTTTGTTTTATCTTGTTGATTTTCAATGTTTTTTATTTAGTTAAAAGTGATTAGTATCAGTTTTCCCTCTGTCGCTCCTCACAAAAATTGGATGTAGAACAGGGTAGGTTTGACCAACAGTTAAATCTAATAAACCTGCTATGAAAACAATCCAAATATTCCAGAAAAAAATCAGGCCTTTCTTAATATTGCTGATCTTTTCGCCGCTGGCAACAGTAGCACAAACCGCCTATCAGCTTATGCAATCAGGTAGCAGTTCAGTAAAGGTAACAGGTACATCCAATGTGCACGATTGGTCGATGACATCCAAACAGTTCGAGAGTACGGGTACTTTTAACTTCAATTCTCTTGGTGAAATGACAGATGTAACAGCCCTTAAGTTTACCCTGGCGATAAAGAGCCTCAAAAGCGGGAAATCTGGTATGGACGAGCGCACCTATAAAACACTTAACGCAACTGAGTTTCCTAAAATAAGCTATCGGCTCAACTTTGCAACAGCTACTATGGTGCAGGCAAACCGGTATTCGATTCAAACTACGGGGATCCTGACCATTGCAGGTAAAACACAGAGTTTTTCGATGAAAGTTATGGCTTTAGTAAATGCCGACGGTTCAATCAGTTGTCACGGCAGCGAAAACTTGATGCTCACTGATTATGGCATTGAACCGCCAAGTTTTATGCTGGGTGCCATGAAAGTGGGGAATAACCTCGTTATCCATTTTGAATTCGATTATGCTAAAGTTTCATCAGCAAAATAATAACCCATCTATTAAACAGAAGATCATGAAAAATAAATTTACCCTGGTTTCAGTACTTATCGTTGCAATCGCAAGTTTATATGGAATTAAGGTGCATGCACAGGTTGCTAATCTGAGGCCTTATGACAAATCCGGTATTAATGTGTTTGAGGCACCCAAAGATAGCAATGCCGTATTCAATAAAATAAAGGTTCAGTTTGGTGCAGGCTTTACCCAGTCATTCCAAGGGCTGAAACATGAAAACCTATCGGGTGGACTCTATAAAATTACGCCAGGTTTCAATACCGCAAATGCCAATCTTTTTATGGACGTACAGCTCGCTGATGGGATCAGGCTTAACCTTACAAGCTATCTTTCTTCCCGTCACCACAACGAAACCTGGGTAAAAGGCGGATATATCCAGTTTGACAAGTTGCCGTTTAAAGGTGAAATCTGGGATGATATCATGTCGGTAACCACTATCAAAATCGGACACATGGAAATTAATTACGGCGATCAGCATTTTCGCAGGTCTGATGGCGGGCAAACAATCTATAATCCTTTTATTGAAAATTACATCATGGATGGCTTTACCACTGAGATAGGCGGAGAATTTTTAGTGAGAAAAAATTCGCTGTTTGGTTTAATCGGCGTTTCCAATGGGATGATCAAAGGTAACATCGACAGTCTGATCGCAACCCCGCAGGATGCAAACGTGCATAAATCGCCAGCCGTTTATATAAAGGGTGGTTTCGATAAACAGTTGAACAGCGATTTGAGGGTACGTTTGGCCGCTTCTTATTACAGCAATAATAGTTCGGGTGGACAGACGCTATATGGTGGCGACCGTACGGGTTCAAATTATTTTATGGTATTGGAAAAAGTCGGTGCTGTTAGTACCACCAATGCTTTTTCAGGCCGTTTTAATCCTGGTTTTACCAAAAAAGTAAATGCCTTTCAGCTAAACGGATTTATAAAATTACAGGGACTGGAACTTTTTGCAACTTATGAAAACGCGAAAGGCAGATCAAAAACTGAGACTGATAGCAGGGGAGCGGAGCAGATGGCCATAGATGCCGTGTATAGGTTTGGCAAGACAGAGAATTTCTTTATCGGTGCAAAATATAATGTGGTTAGGGCTGCAATGGCAGATGTTGCGGCGGCAGGAACAACTCCTGCAATCGTTTACAGCGGTGATGTAAAAATAGACCGTATTGCTTTTGCCGCAGGCTGGTTTATGACCAAAAATATATTGTTAAAAGGCGAGTACGTAAGCCAGAAGTATAAAAATTTTCCACTCACAGATTTTCGTAGCGGTGGAAAATTCAAAGGTTATGTGATCCAGGCTATTGTGGGGTTTTAGCCTATAAACCTCTAGGCAGGAGCAATCTGTTCCTGCCTTTAAAAAAAAATAAAATGAAAATGCTGATCACAACCCTGATTTTTTTGCTAACCAGCATGTTGCCGGCTGATAAAACCAAAAGTACTTCCCGATGGGTAGTGATTGGAAACAGTATGTTGACTGTTAATGGAAGGACTAATATTAACAGGTTTTCCTGTGCAATCGTGCGTTACCCAAAAAGCGATACGATTCTGATTTCGAAGGATAAAACAGATCATATAATGCTTTCCGGAACTTTAAACCTTGAGTTAAAGGATTTTGATTGTAGCAATACAATGATGACTAAACAGTTATTGAACACCCTGCAGCAGAGTAAATTCCCAACCCTTAAGATCAAATTCCTTTCTTTAAAAGAAATCCCTTCGGTAGGTCAGCGTAATTTTGTCAAAGGTGATGTCGAGATTACCCTTTCAGGGATATTGAAGAGATTTGAAATCTGTTATGAGGTAAATGTTAAACAGGGCTTAATAGAGCTGACTGGACAACAGGCAATCAATTTTTCAGATTTTAATCTGATCCCTCCAAAAAAAGTGGGCAGGCTTATTCAGGCAAAAGACCAGCTTGTGGTGGTTTTTTTCTTGAAAATGGAAAAGGTAGGGTAATTTAGGTTGATATACCGGGTATTGATTATAAAGTATTTTATGTCTTTATCAAAGATCGATTCTCGTAAATCTTTGTGTCAACAAATCAGGTTGGCATACCCTACAAGTACTTACACCCCGAATAATCCATTACATCGACTAAAGGAAATACCATTTAGATTTGTCGGGAGATACATGCTATTTTTGATGTTTTTTTCAAACTTCAAAATGTCTTCAGTATCTTATAACATATTTGCCAATCATGAAGATCCTCATTATTGAAGACGAGCCCGGCCTGCAGCGCAGCATAGCCCAATACCTTATGGCTGAGGGTAATCTCTGCAGTATGGCTTTAAACTATGCCCAGGCACTTGAACGGCTTGACATGTATGAGTACGACTGTGTATTACTAGACCTAACCCTTCCAGACGGAGAAGGACTTCAGATATTGAATTACCTAAAAAGGGTGAACAGGGCTGAAGGGGTGATTATTATTTCGGCAAGAAATTCCATTGATCAAAAAATAGAAGGCTTGAGCCTTGGCGCGGATGATTATCTGATCAAACCCTTTCACCTCTCTGAGCTTAATGCCCGAATCCTTGCAGTGGTGCGCAGAAAGAGTGCGCAGGGCGACCGTCATATCGAATTTAATGAGATCAGGATTGATCTTGATGCTAAGGAGGTGCTTGTGAACGGCAAAGTGGTATACATGACAAAAAAAGAATTCGATCTGTTGCTTTATTTTGTTTCCAATAAAGGTAAGGTGATCTCGAAATCTGCCGCTGTAGAGCATATCTGGGGCGATGATTCTGATATGGCAGATAGCTTTGATTTTATCTACACCCACATCAAGAACATCAGAAAAAAGCTGATTGATGGAGGAAGCAAAGATTATTTTCAATCAGTGTATGGAGTTGGATATAAGTTTATAAGCTCATGAAGCTCTTTACACGATATAACCGGATCCTGATGATCATCAGCCTTTTCGGGCTGCTGCTCATCGGCTTTCTTTTTTACCAGATGCTCGCTTACTATCTTGATCAGCAGATCGACCACGACCTGGTAGAGGAGATTATGGAAGTAAAAGAATATTCTGAAAAGGGAAACTTTTATCAGCCGCACGAATTTGAGGACCTGATTGTTCAGTATAAAAAAATAGCTAAAGCTTATCCTTCCAGCAGTTACGCAGACACTGTATTTTACAATCCGGTGAAGCACCGTACAGAGAGCGCAAGATATCTTAAAACAGAACTGGAACTTATTGGGCAACCTTACCAGATTTTGGTCATCGCATCGAAATTTGAACGGCAGGAACAGATCAGGAATATCTGTTTGATTATCCTGATACCTGTTATGTTACTTTTTGCGCTGGTTCTTATGGTTAACCGGATTTTGCTCAAAAAGATCTGGACACCTTTTGAGCAACTTTTGAAGAATATTACTGCATTTAATATCAACCATGACCAGCCTTATGCACCAGTTGATATGCCTGTTGAAGAATTCAGGCAGCTTAACAGCGTATTGGTGGAACTTTCGGGAAAAGTAAAATCTGATTATAATGAAATCAAGCTATTTACCGAAAATGCATCGCACGAGATGATGACGCCGTTAGCCGTAATCAATTCGAAACTTGATAATATGCTCCAATCAAATGTTCTGGGCAAAGAAGATGGCGAAACCCTGGTTGAACTATATAAGGCTACTTCACGTTTGACCAAGCTTAATCAATCGCTTTTGCTTCTGGTTAAAATTGACAACAATTTAATCCAGGATAACGAGCAGATTAGCCTGAAATTACTGATAGAAGAAAAGGCTGTTTATTTTCAGGAGCTTATCTCTGAACGGCATATAACGCTCGATATGGTGTTAGCAGACATAACCACATCTGCAAGCCGGCAACTGCTGGAAATATTGATCAACAACTTATTTAGCAATGTCATCAGGCACAATTACGATGGAGGGAAAATTGAGATCAGCCTTGATGCAGAAAAAATTGTATTTGCCAACACTGGCCATAATCCGGCACTCGATCCTGATAAAATATTCGATCGGTTTTATAAGGACCATGCCTCTGAAGGTACAGGTTTAGGGCTTGCCATTCTCAAACAGATCTGCAACCGACAGCAGTATCTGCTTGATTATTTCTATCGTCAGGACCTGCACACATTTACGATTGTATTTAATCATTAATTTTTTTTATGGCCATTATCGCACCTTTCAATCAGGAAATCGGAGAGATCAAAAGACGAAAAAAATATGCCTCAACTACACGTTTCTGGCATTGGATAAATTTCATTGTGATTGCAGGATCACTCCTTACCGTGCTCATTAACTCCACACTTTTCGACCGTGCACAGCGTAGTTTTGTAAAAGGAGAATTGGTGAATGCAGGTGCCACTGTAAACGATAAGCAGGCAGCTGCGGTAACCCATGGCCTTGAAGATCAGGTATGGGGGATACACATTTATTTCGGTTATGCACTTGCTGCACTTTTTCTTTTCAGGCTAATCGCCGAATTCTTCCTACCTGCGGAACAAAAACTATTGCCCAAACTCAAAAAAGCTTACTGCGCTTATTTTATCTTGAAAAAGGAAAGGGAAATGGCGAAGCACGAACGGGTGGTAAAAGGCTTGTATCTCATTTTTTATCTGTTGCTGTTAACGATGGTTGTTACTGGTTTGCTATTGGCTTTTGAAGATTATACGAACATCCCTGAAAACCTCAACCACAGCATAAAGGAATTCCACGGCTTTTGTATGTACCTCATACTGGGCTTTATTATTCTTCACCTGGCAGGGGTGTTCCTGGCCGAGCGACAGGAAGGAAAAGGAATTGTTTCGGATATGATCAACGGAGGGGATGATAAATAAAAATGAGTTGTTTCCAGTTGAATTGGAGCCATTATTAACAAATATTTAACAGATTTACTGATGTAACTTCAGAATGTCTTCAGATTTTGTCAATAGTTTTGTTACAAGAAGTCAATCTCGTATCCAAATTTCCGGATAATTAGATAACTAAAGAACACGGAGCCCTAATGCTTTTTTATAGATAGAATTTTACAAATATTTTTCAGGCTTTGCTCATCGATACCAAATGGTTATCTATCGGCACATTGGCTGGATATTTTATTGAATTGCTCATTTTAACTATAAAAAGAGTATGGACAGAAAAGATTTCCTTAACAGTATCGGGATGAGTGCCGCGGCTTTTGCCCTGATTAATTGCCTAGGTTGTAAGAAAACTGATGGCAATAGCTCTTCAGATACATCAGGTCCTACAGGGGTGAATTTTACGCTCGATTTAAGCCAGGCTGCCAATGCCGTACTGCTAAACAATGGCGGGTCTTTGGTGTCGAACGGGGTCATTGTAGCAAAGACCCAAGCCGGGGCTTATATTGCTGTGCAACGTTCATGTACACACGAAAGCTACACGCTAACTTATCAGGCGGTAAATAGCCGCTTTTACTGCCCAAACCATGGTGCAACCTTCTCTGAAGGTGGTACTGTTACAAATGGTCCGGCATCACGTGTATTAACCGTTTACAATACCCAGCTTACGGGTACTTCTTTAAAAGTTTATTCTTAACCGATTATGAAACTACTATTAGTTGCCCTTTTTGGGTTGTTTGCTCTTCCTGCATTATGGATGGGGAATTTTTCTGAAGCGCAGAAGGAAGCTAAAGCTACGCACAAACAGATTTTGATCAATTTTTCGGGTTCCGATTGGTGTGGCCCATGTATCCGCCTGCGTAAAGAGATTTTGGAATCTGAAACATTTGAACAATATGCAGCTGCCAATCTGTTGCTTGTTAGGGCAGATTTTCCAAGGCAGAAGAAGAACCAGCTTCCCAAAGAGCAGATCAAGCTCAACGAATCATTGGCAGAAGCCTATAATAAGGACGGGAAGTTTCCCTATACCGTTCTGGTAGACGAAAATGGAAAGGTGCTCAAAACCTGGGATGGCTTTCCAGATGAAACGCCGCAGGCTTTTGTATCCGAAATTGATAAACTAAAAAAATAAGCTAAAAATGGCTAAACCTGTTTCTGTAAACCGGGTACTAAAGCTCATGGGCAACCGCTTTGAGTTTACGGTGATCGCTGAAAACGAGCAGGCGGGCAATGCTGCAGTTGATGCTGCTATTGCTGAAGTGAGAAGAATAGAATATCTGCTGACTACTTTCAGCAATCTTAGTCAGACCAGTCTGATCAATGAAAACGCGGGCCTAAAGCCTGTAAAAGTAGATGATGAAGTGATCAGTCTTATCGAACGCTCCATCAGGATATCAGAAATTACCGATGGTGCATTTGACATCAGTTATGGATCTATAGATAAGCGGCTCTGGAACTTTGATCCCAATATGACCAGCCTGCCTGATGAAGAAACCGCAATGGCTTCTGTTGGGCTGATCGATTACCAGAATGTGATCCTGAATAAGGATAAATCAACTGTATTTCTGAAAAATAGGGGCATGCGTATTGGTTTTGGCGGAATTGGGAAAGGATACGCGGCTGATAAGGCGAAGATTGTGCTGCAAAAGCTAGGCATTAAAAGTGGAATTGTGAATGCAGCTGGCGACCTGATTACCTGGGGAACCCAGGCTAATGGTGATCCCTGGACAGTAGGTATTGCAGATCCTGAACAAACCGACAGGCCATTTTCTGCACTGAAGATCAGTGATATGGCCATTGCCACTTCGGGCAGTTATGAAAAATATGTTACGATAAATGGCAAGCGCTATTCGCATACAATAGACCCTAAGACCGGACTTCCGGTAAGCGGCGTGAAGAGTGTGAGTATCATCTGCCCCAGTGCCGAGCTGGCTGATGCACTGGCAACCCCGGTTGTAGTGATGGGTGTAAAGGTTGGCCTCGAGCTGATTAACCAGATTAAACATGTGGCCTGTATTGTTATCGACGATAATGACAGGGTTTTTACCTCAAACAATATTAATGTGATATAAATATGAAAAGTTCCAGAACATTTTTCTTCCTGGCCATCACCGCATTTTCGATCATCGGGATGCTTAGCGCGTGCAGCAGTGTAAAACCTTATCAAAAGAGTAAACTCAACGATGCCGATATGATCCTTTCGGCCCGAAAGGCCCAGAAATTTGAACAGAGTTTTCAGCTTTACCGGGAAGGTGCTTCAGGTGCAAACGGGGGCAAAAGCGGTGGTGGTTGCGGATGTAATTAACGGGCTATAAGAAAATGAGAAAAATATATCTTCATGTGCTTTTCATGTACTTCGGTATATTGAGCACCTATGCACAAACCAGACCCGAACCCGCAAAGGTAGACAGCAGTAAATACCAGTCGCGCAAGTTAAAAGTAGACGAGATTAATCTCGTTTCTGCCTATTATCATCAGGATGGTAACAACTCTGCGGTAACAGGTGGTATCGGCACCGAAAAACTGAGTGATTTTGCCAATACCATCGATCTGCAGATGTCGAAGTTTAATAAAAGAGGTAAAAAAAACACTTTCCTTTTTGAGCTTGGTGTAGATCATTATACTTCGGCCTCTTCTGATAAAATCGATCCGAGCACCATTTCTTCGGCATCTTCTGCTGATACCCGTATTTATCCATCGTTAAACTGGACCCATTCAAATGAAGAAACAGGGAACTCCTTTGGTTTTACAGGATCTTATTCAACGGAGTTCGATTATCAGTCGATGGGTGCTGCTTTTAACCTTACACGTTTATCAAAAGATAAAAATACGCAATTTGATTTCAAACTTCAGGCCTTCCTGGATCAATGGACGGTGATCCTGCCAATAGAACTTCGGACGGGCAATACCGGAAGGGGAGGTGAGCAATACGATACCGCCCCGAGAAATTCCTTTAGTGCGTCGTTCTCCCTCTCGCAGGTAATTAACCAAAAATTTCAGGCTTCCCTGATTTTGGAACCGTCCTATCAAAAAGGTTTGTTGGCCACCAAATACCAGCGTGATTATTTTACAGATGGTTCGATGCGCTCAGAAACTTTGCCTGATAAGCGTTATAAACTACCAATAGGTTTGCGGATGAATTACTTTTTGGATGACCGTTTTGTAATCCGTACATTTTACCGGTATTATATGGATAACTGGGGGATAAGGGCACATACGGCAGAACTCGAAATTCCCGTGAAGATCAATCCGTTCTTTTCAATCAGTCCTTTCTACCGTTACAATAACCAGGTGGGAACCAAATATTTTGCGCCCTATGGACAGCATCAGGCTTCGGAACAATATTTTACCAGCGATTATGACCTATCAACCCTTAGCAGTGATTTTTATGGCGCAGGCATCAGATTTGCTCCACCAAAAGGTGTTTTTGGCTGGCAAAGGTTGAACATGCTCGAATTAAGATACGGCCACTATTCCCGCTCAACAAGTCTGGTTTCGAACATTGTATCGTTAAACCTCAAGTTTAAATAAGATTGTTTAATAGGATTGACATTTAGATAAATCGGTGATGATCAATAATTGATCAGGCTGGTTTATCTAAACTGTCCTTTCTCCAACAGCGAAATCGTACTGAGCTGAATCTTATTTAACCTTTCCTGAAGTTCCAGTGCTTTGTTCTTCTCATTGAGCAAAGCCTTCAAGCGGTCTACTTCTGCCGTGAGCTTATGTTTCTCTTGCAACTCGATCTTCGAAAACACTTTTCCACTTTCGTAATAGCTGAAAAAATTATAGTTCAGGATTTCGCTGACCCGAACCAGGGTAAGAGTATCGATGGTTGCGCTATTCAGCATTTCCTGTGCTTTTGTTTTGCTAATCTCAAGCGCAGCAGCAATGTCTGAAACAGAGATATCTTTCTGCTTCATTTCTTTCCAGATCATTAAGCCTATATGAACACTCATTTTCTATAAGGGAATAATTTTAAAACACTGAAATTACGGAAAGGATAATGAATCTGGCCTTTTTTGTGGTAATGATAATTAGTCTAAATATCCCTTTGTCATACTCATCATGCATTGGGTAACGATCATTTTAATAACTGATGTGGCTCATATTTTTAACCTCGGGTTTTTCCAAACTTTATATACAACAAAAAAGAGCTTAATATGAAAAAGATCCTGGTACCTGTTGATTTCTCTGCAACAGCAGAGAACGCAGCCGATTATGCAACTGATTTGGCCCATGGTATTGGTGCCAGGGTAGAGCTGATAAATGTTTTTCAGGTTCCGGAGTTTTCTCCGGCTGCGGCCTCTCTGGTATGGCCGCTTGAAGAATATAATCTTATCGAGGATGATGCTAAAAAAGCACTGGAGAAACTGGTGGAAAGGGTTGAGGAAAAATATAAAACGGCCCACCATGAACTTGGTTTTAAAGCAGAAGTGTTTGGGCGATCGGTTGGTGGCGAGGTTGAACAGGAGGTTAGCAAGTATTTTACTGAATGTAAAATGAACCTCGTTGTGGCCGGACTAAACCGTGCAGATAAGTTAACCAAAACACTTATGGGCAGTGTTGCCAGGAAAATTATAGAGGAGGAAATGCCTGTTTTGCTTATACCTGCGGGATATCGTTTTAAGAAACCTAAAAAGATCGCTTTTGCAACAGATTTTAGCCATAGCGATATCCCCGTTTTATGTGCGCTTGCCGAATTTGCAAAACCCTTTAGTGCCGACATCCTCATTATGCATACCGAAAATTCAAGATCAGACTCTGCGGATTCCAGACAAAAAACAGAAGATTTTTTAAACCGGGTTGCAGACAGGGTTAACTACAGGCACATCTACCATCGGCATGTAAACAGTGAAGGGATTAAGGAAGGTTTGAACTGGATCGTAAAAAACGGGCAAATCGATATCCTGGCAATGGTGCACCGGAAACATAGCTTTTTTTATCGCTTGCTCAACGGCAGCCATACGCTGAACATGTCTGATCACATTCAGATCCCCCTTTTGGCTTTACCGCCCGAACATAAGATTCCGATGTAGTGGCCAGTAAATGAACAAAATCAATTCCTAAACAAAAAGAAATGTATCCTAAAACAATGAAAGCAGCGGTTATCCATGAGTATGGAGGACCACTGGCCATAGAAGAACTTCCGGTTAGACCACTCAATCAATATGAGATTCTGGTAAAAGTAATTTCATGTGGCGTATGCCATACCGATTTACATGCCTGCAATGGCGACTGGCCCGTAAAATCAAAAATGCCCCTGGTACCTGGTCACGAAGCTATCGGACTGGTAGCTGCCATGGGCCATGATGTTAAAAGTGTTAAGGAAGGAGAGGTAGTTGGTGTGCCATGGTTATACAGTGCCTGCGGCTGTTGCGAATTCTGTTTAACAGGCTGGGAAACATTATGCTACGAACAACAAAACGGTGGTTATAGTGTTAACGGAGGTTTCGCAGAATATGTAATTGCCGATTCGAGATATGTTGCTCATTTTCCTTCGCATGTAAATTTTGCAGAAATGGCACCGATTATCTGTGCCGGCGTTACCGTTTATAAAGGCTTAAAAGAAACCGAGGTTAAAGCGGGAGAGTGGGTGGCTATCTCGGGCATCGGCGGACTTGGCCATCTTGGTGTTCAGTATGCAAAAGCCATGGGTTTTCAGGTTGCTGCAATTGACATATCAAACGATAAACTGGAAATGGCCAGAAAACTCGGTGCCGACATTGTAGTGAACGCGCTTGAGCAGGATCCTGGCGAGTTTCTTAAAAAACAGACTGGTGGTATGCACGGTGTATTGGTTACTGCCGTAACACCTGTTGCTTTTAGTCAGGGGCTTTCGGCATTACGCAGAAAAGGCACCTTAGCGCTAAACGGTTTACCTCCAGGTAGTTTTGATCTTCCGATATTCGATACTGTGCTGAACCGGATCACCATTAGGGGCTCTATAGTGGGCACCAGAAAAGATATGCAGGAAGCCATTGAGTTGGCCGTAGACGGAAAGGTAAGGGCGCAGGTTAAACCGGCAAAACTCGAAGACATTAACGAAGTATTCGAACAGATGAAAAAGGGTGAGATCGAAGGCAGGATTGTGCTGGATATTTCGGGCGATTAGTGTTTATTAGCAATATTTAACCATAAGAAAATGTTAGGAAAACTAGAAGAAGAGGAGATAGAAAAACTCCTTAGCGAACAATATATAGGTCGTTTGGCCTGTCATGCCCATGGTGTGAGTTACATTGTACCCATTAATTATGTGTACAGCAGCGGCATGGTTTACGCACATTCTGCTCCGGGCCAGAAAATCAGGATGATGAAAAGTAATCCCCAGGTCTGCTTTCAGACTGATCAGATCCGTGATACCTATAACTGGAAAAGTGTGGTGTGCTGGGGGAAATTTGAGGAAGTTACCGATGCTGGCGAAAAACAAAGAGCACTTCAGGGCATTATCCACCGGATGATGCCTTTAACCAATACCCCTTCAGAGCAGCCCTCACATGGCACTGGAAAAACCGATGCTTATGATGAGGAAATTATTGTATTCAAAATTGTTCTGCACCTTAAAACCGGTAGGTTTGAGGTTAATGATAGCAGTAATTGATAAATTTAATCATGATTTCAATAGTCTGATCGGTCATCATTGTCTCGAAAAATGATAGAACTCATTTTTTGTGTTGACAGGCATCATCACCCGCTTATGCCAATTGCAATAGTTTTGCTTTCGAAATTATTTGACCTTTCGTTACGAAAGGTCATACTCATATATAACGAAATACGATGCCACATTCATTCCATATCCCTGTATTGGGCTTAGGCTATTCTATCGATACCCCTTTAAAAGTTGCCAGGTATGGCATTTCCTCCGTGCTTTCTATTGTTGATGACGAACTGATCGAGCGGATGCGCGCTTATCACTCAGCGAAGCGCGCTGTTCCTTTCGTAGCGATTCCAAAAGAAGCAACAAATAGTCGGAGCCAACGCATCACCGCCTACCTTAACTTTTTGCAGGAAACCATAACCGAAGATTTTAAAGCCTTAAAGCTGCAGGATTTTACAATCGGAAGTGATATTTGTCGCTATTTCGATTTACTGCCTGATACTTCTAAATTAAAGCATGGCTACGACCTGATGTTGGAATATCCTGAAGGTGAAACCAAACAAACCTTTGGATCGCTTTTGAAAAATGCGATGCGGATGGGGGCTATTGATGTGAATATCATGGCCAAGGTAGATAAAATGAACTTTATAGATAAAGAATACTCTGGCGATTTCAATACCGATGCCTTATCAGCCTTACGTGGTTTTGCCGAAAGTAAACTGAATGCCTCCGTTATACTCTCTGCCGGTATGAACCCTAAATTATACAGCTATATAGAAAATTTTGAAGATTTTTTTCCAGATGCAAGTGAGAACCTTAAAAAGAAAATCACTTTAAAGGTCAGCGACTTCAGATCGGCATTGATCCAGGCTAAATTTCTGGCAAAAAAAGGATTATGGGTGTCGGAGTTCAGGATAGAATCTGGGCTGAACTGTGGTGGTCATGCATTTGCAACAGAAGGGTATTTATTGGGGCCGATTTTAGAAGAATTTAAGCTCAAAAGAAAAGATATGTGTATGGAACTTTTTACCATGTACCAATCTGCTTTGGCACAAAAGGGGATCCAAACACAAAAACAGCCTAAACAACGGATCAGTGTTCAGGGCGGTATCGGTACCGCGGCAGAACACGAGTTCCTCCTGCGGTATTATAATCTCGATGCCACGGGATGGGGGAGCCCTTTCCTGTTGGTGCCCGAGGTAACCAATGTAGATGCCGGAACACTGGCACAATTGGCTGGCTCTACAGAAAGTGACTTTTATCTGAGTGGCGCTTCCCCGCTGGGTATCCGGTTTAATAATTTTAAAAACAGTACAATAGATCTCCAGCGTACCGAGCGGATCGAAAAGGGCCGTCCGGGGAGCCCATGTACCAAAAAATATCTTTGTAATAACACAGAGTTTACCGAGCAGGCCATCTGTACGGCATCGCGCGAATACCAGCACTTAAAGATCAAAAGCTTAAAAACAGCAGGATTATCTACCGATGAATATCAAAAACAGTTTAAGCTGGTAACCGAAAAAAATTGCCTTTGCGAGGGCTTATGTGCCTCTACCTATTTAAAATACAACATCATTAAACCAAAAGAAAGTACAGCGGTAGCCATTTGTCCGGGGCCAAACCTTGCTTATTTTTCTGATGTCTATTCATTTGATGAAATGGTTGGCCATATCTATGGAAAAATTAACCTGTTGGCAAAAATAGAAAGGCCACATCTGTTTATCAAAGAACTTAATCTTTATATCGATTATCTGCAGGAAGACATTAAACAGCAGTTGCAGCATTTCAGCGATAAAAAAATAAAACAGTTAAACGAGTTCAAATCACAGTTGACAGAAGGGATTAATTATTACAAAAAACTATTCAGCGAAGTTACCGATCAGGCATCAGGGGAGTTGAAGGGGATTTATGAACAGTTGGCAAACTCGAAAGACAAACTGGATAGGTTGATCGTAGGAGAATAAAAAAAGATCGGGAATAACTTTTCTATATTTACCAAGATATACTTGATGCGAAATGGACAGGTCGAAATTTTTGGATGCGATTATTGAAAATGCCATTGATGGGATTATTACCATTGATGATAGAGGGATTATAGAACATTTAAATCCGGCTGCGCTGGAGCTTTTTGGCTATGGCAGGGAAGAGCTGGTGGGTAAAAATGTGTCGGTTTTAATGCCAGAGCCCGATCATTCCCGCCATGACGGATACTTGTCGAGATATGAACACACCGGCGAGAAACACATCATCGGAACCGGGAGAGAAGTTTCTGGCAAACGCAAAGACGGCTCGGTTTTCCCTTTTCGGCTGGGCGTTAGCGAAATTAAATTTAGCGATCGGAAAATTTATACGGGTTTTATCCACGATCTGAGTAAAGAAAAGGCCAATGAAGAGCAGATCAGAAGTTATACCGAAAAATTAGAGGTTAAGATCAAAGAACGTACGCACGATCTGGTTAAACTGGTATCAGAACTAGAGATGGCCAAAGAGAATATGCAGGCTCTTTTTCAAAAGGAAAAGGAACTCAATCAGCTCAAAACCAGGTTTGTATCTATGGCGTCGCACGAGTTTAGGACGCCGTTAAGCTCCATTCAGTTATCCGCTTCATTAATCGATAAATACACCAGCAAACAGGATGTAGCCAGTGTAGAGAAGCATACTTTAAAAATCAAAAATTCGATCAATAACCTCACTACGATCCTGAATGATTTCCTGTCATTGGAAAAACTCGAGGCAGGAAAAGTAGAAGCATCTGCTCAATCTTTCAACATCATCAGTTTTGCCGAAGAAATAGCTGAAGAAATGCAGATGATGACCAAACAGAACCAACACATTATTTACGAACATACCGGTACAACCGCCGAAGTTTATCTCGATCCTAACCTGTTGAAAAACTGTGTGATTAATCTGATTTCCAACTCAATAAAATATTCCGGCGAAGATACGCTGATCCAGTTTAATTCAATCTTAAAAAATGATGAACTCATTTTGGAGGTGAAAGATAATGGAATCGGCATTCCTCAGGTCGACCAAAGTAACCTTTTCGAGCCCTTTTTCAGGGCGCACAATACAGGCGATATTCCCGGAACAGGTTTAGGCCTCAACATTGTAAAAAGATATGTTGGCCTGATGGATGGCACGGTAAGCTGCCAGAGCGAACAAAATTCAGGTACAGTTTTTACGCTCACCTTTTCCTTTGGAAATAATTTCATAAGCTAAGCCCCATGAACAAGAAAGTTTTGATTATCGAAGACAATGACGACATCAGGGAAAGTACGGCCGAAGTGCTTGATCTGGCCGGTTATGAAACCTTTACCGCTAAACATGGTAAGCTGGGTGTAGAAATGGCTTTAAACCATTTGCCTGATGTGATCCTCTGCGATATCATGATGCCTGAACTGGATGGTTATGGTGTACTGTACCTGTTGAATAAAAACCAAAAAACGGCCAATATTCCATTTATTTTTATCACCGCCAAAACCGAACGGGCAGATATGCGGCGGGGTATGGAAATGGGAGCCGATGATTACCTGACCAAACCATTTGATGATATCGAACTTTTTAAGGCGATAGAAAGCAGGTTTAAGAAAAAACAGCAATCGGCAGGTTTTAATCCGGCATCAGGCAATAGCGAAACGGTGATGGAAGAGCTTCGTAAGAAGGGGAAATTGAAGCCAATAGCCAATAAACAGATTATTTATATAGAAGGGGATGAACCAACCCATCTTTATTATGTGGTTAAGGGCCAGGTTAAAACCTACAAGCGTTTTAAAGATGGTAGAGAACTTTCCTCTAATCTCTATCGGGATGGTGATTTTTTTGGATACGAAAGCCTCTGTAGTGGCGAGGTTTATACAGACAATGCGGCAACCTTAATTGAATCGGATATTATCCATATTCCAAAGGTAGATTTTATGGAATACCTGCTCAATCACCAAACGGTTTCAAAAACTTTTATTGATTTGTTGTCGGGCAATATACGGGATAAAGGGAAACAAATGCTTCAGCTCGCCTATTCTTCGGTAAGAAAGCGTGTGGCAGAAGCATTGCTACAGGTTGCCGCAAAATTTGGCGATGGTATTTCCGACAGTTGTACCATCCGGATTTCGCGCGATGACCTTGCCGCATTGGTAGGTACAGCCAGCGAAACCGTAAGCAGGATGCTTGCTGATTTTAAAGATGAAAAACTGATCGATAAAACAGGCAATGCCATCAATATCCTCTCGATCGAAAAACTCAGGAATATTAAACAGTAAAATGGTTATGAAGTTGGGTTAATCGGTTAATTGTTTAAATCGGTTAACTGTAAATTGCAAACTGAGAACTGCTAATTGTTATTCAGTTAGATTAATCGGTTAATTGTTTAAATCGGTTAACTGTAAATTGCAAACTGAGAACTGCTAACTGGTTTATATTTGATAGCCTTCTATTCTTGCGTCGTCATCCTTGCGCAGGCGGGGGATCTTAATGAATCTTCTAAGGCAATACGATTATCTTCGATGAACACTACGTTGTTCCCAATCGAGTTGGAATGACGAGCGAGGAGCAAACGCCAAACGCCAAACGCCCAACTCCAACCGCCAAACCACCAAAAGTAACTAAAATCACTTTTTTCTCTAAGCATTCTCATCTCTTGCATCTGCCATGGGCCATAGTTTTGTATATATAAACTCTGTATATGAAAGCTATAGCTTACAACATCAAACCCGATGAAAAGGAATGGTTGGTACTGGCCAATTATAAAAAACACGACATTACCATAATTGCAAACAGTTTAACAGCCGATACGCTTTCATTTGCAACAGGAAAGGAAGCCCTATTGGTTTTTAATAATGATGAGCTAAGCGAGTCGATGATTCTGGGACTAAAAGCCCTGGGTATAAAATATATCGCAACCTCATCCTTCCAAACAAACCATCTTGATTTAAAAGCTGCCGGTTCTGCAGGCGTTAAAGTGGCAAACGTTCCTTTGGCATCCGGCGATTCCAGTGCTAAAGAACGGATGGAACAGGTAATCAAAAACCTCGATCAGTGGGCTGCAGGTAAATGCGTAGGCAGCGCATGCTGCTGTCAAAACGAATGTTCTACCATAAAAGCGATTAAATAATGGAAACTGCTGCACTCCTTAAAAAATACAATGTCGCCACACCCAGGTATACCAGTTATCCAACCGTACCTTACTGGGATATTGAAAATTTCAACGCAAATGGCTGGTTGGCAAGTATAGCCAATACCTATACAAGCCATAAAGATGAAGGGATTAGTTTGTATATCCACCTTCCATTTTGCGAAAGCCTGTGCACCTATTGTGGTTGCAATACCAGGATTACCAAAAACCATGACGTAGAGGTACCCTATATCAATGCTGTACTGGCCGAATGGAAAATGTATGTAGATGCTTTGAGGGAGAAACCCAAACTAAAAGAACTGCACCTGGGTGGAGGAACACCTACTTTTTTTAGCGCAGAAAACTTAGAATTGCTCCTAAATAGCATTATGAAGTATGCAAGCCTCACCTCAGAAACAGAGCTTTCTTTTGAGGCACATCCCGCCAATACCACCAGTATGCACTTAACTACCCTGTATCGTCTCGGTTTTAGAAGGTTGAGCTTAGGTATTCAGGATTTTGATACTGAAGTACAGTTCCTGATCAACCGTTATCAAACGCCCAAACAGGTAGCCGAAGTTACCGCAACAGCAAGGGAAATCGGTTATACCTCTGTTAATTTCGACCTGATTTATGGCCTGCCAGGACAAACTGTTGCTGGATTAACAGACACCATAAATGAGGTGATCATTATGCAGCCAGATCGCATTGCCTTTTACAGTTATGCGCATGTGCCATGGTTAAAGCCCGGGCAGAGGCATTATTATGAAAAAGATATTCCCATTGGTGATGAAAAGTTTGCCCTGTACCGGCTGGGCAGGCAATTACTCGAAGAAGCCGGTTATAAAGACGTTGGTATGGATCATTTTGCGCTAAAAAGCGATTCTTTGTTCCAGGCGCTGACCGATCAGAAACTTCACCGCAATTTTATGGGTTACACCAATCAACATACCCATTTACTGATCGGGCTTGGCGTTTCTTCTATCAGCGATAGTTGGACAGCTTTTGCACAAAACCCGAAAACAGTTGAAGCTTACCTGAACAAGATAGAACAGGGAATATTGCCCGTAGAAAAAGGACATTTCCTTAGCGAAGAAGACCTTGAAGTGAGAAAACATATCCTCAACATCATGTGCAGGGAAAATACTTTTTACAATGAAGGAATTCCTGAAGGGTTATATGGCAGGCTATTGCCATTATTGCGCGATAAGCTGGTATTGGTAACGGAAAAAGAAATCAGGATTACCACAAAAGGGAAATCATTTCTCCGGAATATCTGTATGGCCTTCGACGAAAAGCTGTGGCTTAAACAGCCAAAAACCCAATTATTCAGTTCATCAATTTAAAAAAGGATTACAATGGAAGATCAAAAGGAAACCGCAACGCAGGCGGTCTGCTACCACTGTGGCGAAGATCTGCCCAAGGTAAAATATCAGCTGGATGATAAAGATTTTTGCTGCGCAGGTTGTATGGCTGTTTTCAAGATCCTTTCGGAGAACAACCTTTGCAATTATTATGTGTACAACAATACTCCGGGCCAGCGGTTTAAAAATGATAGCCATTTAGCATACCTCGACGAACCAAAAATTATTGATCAACTGCTCGATTACAAGCACGAAAGTTCGGGCATCATTACCTTTTACATTCCCGCCATCCATTGCAGCTCCTGCATCTGGTTGTTAGAACACCTATACAAAATCAATCCCGCTATATTTAGCTCAAGAATCGATTTCCTTAAAAAACAAGTGACCATAAGTTTCAACCACGATGAAATCTCGTTAAGGCAACTGGTAGAAACTTTAAACCAGATCGGTTACGAACCGCTAATCAGTCTGCAGGATGTGGTAAAGGCCCACAGCAGCTCGGCAGACAAAACTTTGGTGCTGAAAATCGCTGTAGCCGGGTTTTTAATGGGCAATGTTATGCTCTTTAGCTTTCCTGAGTATTTCGGTCTTTCAGGCTTCGAGAAACAGTTTCAATCACTTTTTGGCTGGCTAAATCTTGCTTTTTCCATTCCAGCTGCTTTTTATTGTGGTCGCGATTATTTTACCTCCGCAATCACGAGTATCAGGCACAAACACATTAATCTGGATACCCCATTAGCATTAATTATTGCGGTGCTTTTCCTGCGTACAGCTTTCGAAATTCTTTTCAGTAAAGGACCAGGTTTTGCCGATACCCTAACAGGATTGGTGTTTTTACTCCTGATGGGCAAATGGCTTAAACAGCGTACCTATCATCACATTTCTTTCGATCGCGATTACCGCTCGTATTTTCCAATAGCCGTAACTACACTGCAAAATGGCAAAGAAAAACCTGTTTCTATAAACGAAATCAAAATAGGCGATCGGTTGTGGATCAGGAGTGGAGAGCTGGTTCCGGCAGATGCGATTTTGATGAAGGGTGATGCCTGGATGGACATGAGTTTTGTAACCGGCGAATCAGCGCCTGTACATAAAGTTTTGGGCGAAATTATTTATGCAGGTGGCAGGCAAACCAGTGAAGCCATTGAGCTCGAAGTAATCAAACCTGTTTCTCAAAGTTATTTAACCGGTTTATGGAATAAGGATAATTATAAAAATGATACCGAAAAACAGAATTTTAACGATACTGTGGCCAAATATTTCAGCCTGGGGGTTTTCGTGATCGCATTTGCAGCTACCACTTATTGGTTGCTCCAAAATGATAGCCACAAAGCATGGTCTGCATTCACAGCGGTAATTATCGTGGCCTGTCCATGCGTACTGGCTTTGAGTACGCCATTTACCTTGTCAGCAATTTTATCGGTTTTTGATAAGAAAGGTTTTTATGTGAAAAATACCGATGCGGTTGAAGAACTTGCCAAATCTGATACCCTCATTTTTGATAAAACAGGTACGCTAACCAGTAATGAAAATGCAGAAATTGGTTTTAACGGATCTCTAACAGGCGAAGAAAAAATTATTGTGGCATCGTTGCTGCGAAACTCTATCCATCCCTTAAGCCGGCATATATTAAAGGCTTTAAATGTTGAAAGTTTTTATTCACTTAACGATTATAAAGAGTTGTTGGGCAAAGGTTTATATGCACAGATCAATAATCACACTATTTATGCCGGGCATTTGTCCATGTTGCCTATAACCATTAAATCGGTTGGTGAAACTGGTGTACATATTGTGATCGACCATACTTATAAAGGTTGTTTTGATATCAAACAGCAATGGCGGCCCGGACTGGTACAGCTCGTTTCGAAACTCTCCAAATTTAAACTGCAGGTTTTATCTGGTGATACCGATAATGACCAGTGGATGCTGGATACCATCTTTATGAAAAATACAACGATCAGGTTTCGCCAGAGCCCACATCAAAAGCTCGATGCTGTCCTGCAACTTCAACATCAGGGAAATAAAGTAATGATGTTAGGCGATGGATTAAACGATGCCGGTGCCCTTAAACAAAGCAATTTTGGAATCGCCATAACCGATAACATCAACAATTTTACACCGGGTTGCGATGCCATTCTGAAAGGCAGTGCCTTAAATCTGCTGCCAAACTTTATCCGGTTGGGTAAAGACGGACTGAAGATCATCAAAACAAGCTTTGCTATTGCCATCGCCTATAACTGCATAGGTATTTATTTTGCCGTGCAGGGTACACTTTATCCTTTGGTGGCGGCCGTACTAATGCCCATCAGTACCGTAACCATTATCTCCTTTACTACTCTGGCTACCAGATGGTTTGCCAGTAAAAATAAACTGATATGAACATCCTTTACTTTTTGGTTGGCTGCAGTGTTTTAATGGCGCTCATTTTTCTGGCTGCATTCTTCTGGGCCTATAAAACCGGCCAAAACGATGATGTACATACGCCAGGCATCCGCATACTTTTCGATGATGAGGATATTACCGAAAAAAGTGAAAAAGATCACTTTTCCAGCTAACCGCCGTCATCCTTTACCAGCGCCGCGCAGAATACCTTTGGTACACAAAACATACAAAATTCAGCTTCTATTATGCAGTTAGAAAAATTTACTTACGATAACAAGATTGTCCGCAACTTCGGGATTGCCACCCTGGTTTGGGGAATTATAGGCATGACGGTTGGCTTGCTGGCTGCAATGCAGTTATTCAAGCCCGCAATGAACATGGGCAGCCAATATACCACCTTTGGCCGGATTAGGCCCTTGCATACCAACGCGGTAATTTTCGCCTTTGTGGGCAATGCCATTTTTATGGGGGTGTATTATTCGCTTCAGCGTTTGTTAAAAGCCAGGATGTTTAGCGATGTGCTGAGCAAAATTCACTTCTGGGGCTGGCAGCTGATCATTGTATCAGCGGTAATCACACTTCCGCTGGGTTTTACCACCTCACACGAATATGCCGAATTCGAATGGCCGATTGATATCGCCATCACCATTATCTGGGTGGTTTTCGGTGTAAACATGTTCGGAACTATTTTTAAAAGAAGAGAACGCCATTTATATGTGGCCATCTGGTTTTACATAGCCACATTTGTTACTATAGCAGTATTACACATCGTAAATTCCTTCGAATTGCCTATTTCTTTCATGAAAAGCTATTATGTGTATGCTGGTGTTCAGGATGCACTGGTTCAATGGTGGTATGGACATAATGCGGTGGCATTTTTTCTAACCACACCTTACCTGGGCATGATGTACTACTTTTTGCCAAAGATGGCCGGACGACCGGTTTACTCCTATAAATTGAGTATCCTGCATTTTTGGTCGCTTATTTTTATCTACATCTGGGCAGGACCTCACCATTTATTATATACCTCACTACCAGGTTGGGCACAATCATTGGGTGTTGCCTTTTCAATCATGCTCATCGCACCAAGCTGGGGCGGTATGATCAACGGGTTGTTAACCTTGCGTGGCGCCTGGGATAAAGTAAGAGAAGATGTAACCCTTAAATTTATGGTGGTTGCCCTTACCGCTTATGGTATGGCCACTTTCGAAGGGCCTTTATTATCGTTAAAACAGATTAACGGTGTAGCCCACTTTACCGATTGGATTGTTGCACACGTACATGTTGGTGCTTTGGGCTGGAACGGATTTTTAACATTTGGTGTACTGTACTGGTTAATCCCCCGTATTTACAAAACAGAATTATACTCTAAAAAACTGGCTGGTTTCCACTTCTGGGTAGGTACTTTGGGTATACTTTTTTATGCCGTACCCATGTATTGGGCGGGTTTTACCCAAGGCCTGATGTGGAAAGAATTTACGCCTGAAGGTTTATTGAAATACCCTAATTTCTTAGCCACCACGCTACAGATTATCCCAATGCACATTTTACGCTCAATTGGCGGGGCGCTTTATTTAACAGGGGTTATTGCCATGACTTATAACCTGGCCAAAACCATGTTGGGTGCTAAACTGGTTGCCAACGAACCAGCCGAGGCCATGCCTTTAACCAAAATTATTGTAGAAACTTCTCCTGCTGATAAAGCATGGCACAGGGTTTTAGAGCGCAAGCCGATGAAATTTATGGTGTTATCACTCATCATTATCCTTATTGGTGGCATGGTAGAAATGATGCCAACTTTTACCATACAGTCTAATGTGCCAACCATTGCCAGTGTAAAACCTTATTCGGCACTTGAGCTCCAGGGGAGAGACCTATATATCAGAGAGGGCTGTGTAAACTGTCACTCGCAAACGGTACGGCCTTTCCGTTCAGAAACAGAACGTTATGGGGAATACAGCAAGGCAGGGGAATTTGTATACGATCACCCGTTTTTATGGGGCAGTAAGCGTACCGGGCCCGATCTTCACCGCATAGGTGGAAAATATTCTGATGCCTGGCACTATAACCACTTAATGGACCCGACTTCTATGTCGCCCGGAAGTATTATGCCACCGTATACCTGGCTGATCGAACAGAAGCTGGATATCACCACTACGGCGAGTAAAATCAGGGCCATGCAAACATTAGGTGTGCCTTATCCCGAAGGTTATGATAAACGTGCCAATGAAGATTTAAAAATTCAGGCAGAAAAAATCGCCTCAGACCTCAAACAGAATAACATCAGGGTTAAAAGCGATAGGGAAATAGTGGCCATCATTGCTTACCTGCAACGCCTGGGTGCCGATATTAAAGCCAATAAAGAAAGTATTCCTTCAAATCAATAAAATATGTTCAACCAGATCAAAGATTTAGCCGGTGGCGAAATATACCTCATCACCTCTCTGCTCATGTTTATGGTGTTTTTTGTAATCGTGGGTGTTTACCTGCTCAAATTAAGCAAAAAACATATTGAAGTGATGAGCGAAATCCCATTACAAGAAAATCAACCTAATGTTTATGAAGAAGATTAATCTACTGTTATTGTCGCTGCTTTTATCCATTACAGCATTTGCTGCAGATGCGAAAACCGCAGAGGTGGTAACGCCTTCCCAGCCCGGGTTGGGGCTTAGCCAGTCGGAATTGCTTATCGTATTGCTTTTACTTTTTGTAACCATACTGCTTTTTGTCGCATTAACGCTGCTAAATGCATTTAAGGTAATGTATCAGGAACAGCTAAATCCTACGCCATATACCGAACCAGTAAAAGAGCCGGTTTTGGATTATGATGCCTGGTTAAAGCAGCAACCGGTCAAACCTTCCATCTGGACAAAACTCTTAAGTTTAAGGCCTATTGAAGAGGAAAAGGATCTGGTTATCGATCACGCTTACGATGGCATTAAAGAACTGAACAATCCCGTTCCGGCATGGTTTAACTTCCTCTTTTTCGGGACGATGATTTTTGCGGCAGCTTATCTTTTTTATTACCACATCGGTGGCTATGGCGATCTGCAGGATACGGAATACGAAAAAGAGATGGCAAAAGCCCAGGTAGAAAAAGCAGCCTATCTCGAAAAATCGGCCAATACCATTGATGAAAACTCAGTGAAGTTTGATAATACACCCAGCGTGCTGGCAGACGGTAAGACTATTTTTACGACCAACTGCGTAGTATGCCATGGCGATAAGGGCCAGGGGATTATCGGACCAAATTTAACTGATGAATATTGGTTACATGGCGGAGGCATCAACAATGTATTCAAAACCATCAAATATGGCGTTCCGGAAAAAGGAATGATCAGTTGGGAGAAAAACCTGAACCCCAAACAGATCAGTGCGGTTGCCAATTTTATCCTGTCGTTAAAAGGAACAAATCCTGCAGGTGCCAAAGCGCCTCAAGGTGAAAAATATGAAGCGAAAGATGTAAAAGACAATGAAATGAAAGCGCCGAAAGACAGTGTGAGCAAAGCCGATGTTACAAAAAAATAAAACCGGAAGTAAGGGCAGGGATTTTATCTATCCTAAACAGCCATCAGGAAGGTTATATACCTACCGGAAATGGGTAAGTTATGTACTGCTGTTATTTTTGTTCTCCTGTCCGTTTCTAAAACTTAACGGCGAGCAATTGGTGCTGCTGAATTTTATAGAAAGGAAATTTGTATTCTTTGGACTGATTTTTACACCACAGGATTTTTACCTGTTTGCCCTTGCGATGCTCATTTTTATCATGTTCATCGTGTGCTTTACGGTAGTATTGGGCAGGTTATGGTGCGGATGGGCCTGTCCGCAGACGATTTTTATGGAAATGGTTTTCCGCAGGATTGAGTACTGGATTGAAGGAGATGCCAATAAACAAAAGAAATTGGACCAGAGCGGTTGGAACACAGAAAAAATTTTCAAAAAGATCAGCAAACATTTCATTTTTCTGCTCATTTCTTTTGCCATTGCCAATACCTTTCTGGCCTATATGGTCGGCTCGGATGTATTGCTTAAAATTATAACTGAACCTATTAAAGAGCATGTATCGGGTTTTATTTCCATCTGGCTTTTCACCTTTATTTTCTATGGTGTTTTTGCCTATGCACGCGAAGTGGTATGTACGGTCATTTGTCCCTACGGCAGGCTTCAAGGTGTGTTATTGGATAACCAGAGTTTGGTTGTGGCCTATGATTATACAAGGGGTGAACCACGTGGCCGTCTCCAAAAAAGTGCAACAACATTAAAAACCGGCGACTGCATCGATTGTGGCCTTTGCGTGCAGGTTTGCCCTACAGGTATCGATATCCGCGAAGGAACACAGCTAGAGTGCATAAACTGTACAGCATGTATCGATTCGTGTAACGAGGTGATGCTTAAAATAAATAAGCCCAAAAATCTGATCGGGTTTTTTAATCAGGATTTTATCAATGAACGCAAGCCTTATACAATTGGCTTAAAATCTTACGGTTATGCCGCGGTGCTGTTTGTGGTATTGCTGGTTTTTTCTTCGCTGATCTACAAAAGAGAAGATATTCAAACTACAGTTTTGCGGGCTAGCGGTACCTTGTACCAAAGCAGGGGAACAGATAAAACGAGCAATCTTTATAATGCCGAACTGATTAATAAAACCAATAAAGCAGTAAAATTTAAGTTCAGGTCGCAAAATAATGGTGATGAGATTGATTTTATCCAAAAAGCTGATGTTTTACCAAAAGAGGGCGCTGTACACCTTACTTTTTTTCTCATTAGAAAAAATAATACCATTAAGAAGTATAAAACCGATGCTGTTTTCGAAATTATTGCCGATGGTGAGGTTTTAAGTACAGCAACTACAAGTTTTTTCGCACAACCGGAAGGAATTGAATGATTGAATGAGAGAAGGAGAGATTGATTGAATGATAGAATTAGAGAATGATAGAATTAGGGATTGATTGATAGAATTAGAGAATGTTTGAATGATGGAATAAGGGGGTGATTAATGTTGAGTGATTGAATCTGCGATTTGCCTTTAAACATTCTCTCATTCAAAATTCTCTCATTCAATTATTCTCTCATTCGTAATTAAAAAATAGATATGAACTGGGGAACAAAAATAGTGCTTGGGATGCTAACATTCATGATGTTTATCGTGTGTATGGTGGTTTACATGTTTCATGTACACGGAAGGGATGCCCTGATTGAAGAAAATTATTACGAAAAAGGGATTAATTACAATGCAGAATACGATGCCAAACAGAACGTGCTTAATGATCATGCGAAGCCCAAAATTACGGTTACCAAAACCCAGATCATCATCCAGATAAAAGACCCTGCAGCATACGAACTTGTTTTAATGCGGCCTGCCAACAGCGATGATGATGTTAAATTAAAAGGGAACACTTCAGGAACTTCCAATCTTATTTTGGTTGATAAAACTAAAATGCCGAGGGGAATGTGGTTTTTAAATCTCAGCTGGCGTTCGTCTGGTAAAGATTATCTGTTTAAAAATAATATCAAGTTATGATGGATTTTTTACCACTTGCATTCTTGATGGGGCTATTCGGTAGCCTCCATTGCGCGGTAATGTGCGGACCAATTATGTTGGGCATGCCATTTAGAAAACAGGATTTCCTGCAAAGCGGATTTCAGCTTTTGCTCTACCAATTTGGCCGAATTGCAGTTTATACGATATTAGGTTTATTGGTAGGTGCTTTAGGAAGTAGCATCCGCATATTTAGCGATCAGAAAACGCTCAGTATGTTAATAGGTTTTGTATTGGTTTTATTTACAGCACTACAGTTTAATGCCAATTATAGAAACAGGTTTTCAAGGCTCCAGTCATGGGTCCTTAATCCCTTAATAAGACTTATGGGAAAAGTATTCAATTTGCCCTTATGGGGATTGTTTGCCGGAATGCTTAATGGCATTATTCCATGTGGAATGGTATATCTGGCACTTGCCACGGCTTTGAATACCGGAAGCGTCCAATCTGGCGGAATATTTATGTTTCTATTCGGATTGGGTACCACGCCGCTGATGCTTATGATTTCGCTGGGGGGAATCTTTCTTAAAAAATATATCCGTTTCAATACCAATAAGCTTATCCCGTGGTTTATGTTTTTTATGGGCACAATGCTCATATTACGCTCGTCCGATTTAGGTATTCCCTTTATATCGCCAAGAAATACAAGTGCCTATGGCCACACCATAGAGTGCCGATAAAATAGGGCAGAAGCGCGATGCTAATTCAGATTCTACATACAGAAAAAGCCTGAAATCTGTGCAGGGAGCGGGCTTTGTAGCATTTAGAGAAGATTTTGGTCATCATTAAGGGGGTTTGTAAGGATAAAAATTGGTTTTTATACGCTCAGTCAGCTAACTTCTAATATTATCCATTTTGACTTAACTGAAAGGTTTAATACAAGGGGAATAGCATAGAATAGGTATTTCATTTTTCATTAATTATTGGGGAATTTATTATGCTAAGACATTTTGGAGTTAAGAGGACCTATGCGCACAACCTGAAATTGGCGGTGTTGTTAAGTTTGATTGCGGGTTTTGTAAATGCAGCAGGGTTTCTGGGCTTTTCTGCGCTCACCACAAATGTTACCGGGCACGCTGCGCTCTTTGCAGAGGGCATTGCCAAGCATGACTGGAAAATGGTGCGACTGGTGGCAACATGGATGGTACTCTTTTTAGCCGGAGCTTTTACAAGCAGTCTGATCGTAATCAAGATTGGTCATAACGCAAGGTTTTCTTTTGCCATTCCAATAGTTTTAGAAACCATAATACTGGTTTTTTGTGCATTTTCGCCCCTTGTAAAATATTGGGGTTTTTCAGGTAATTTTTTCGCTGGGTCACTACTTTTTGCCATGGGAATGCAAAATGCACTGGTTTCAGTAATTTCTGGCTCTGTCGTCCGCACCACGCATCTTACAGGTACCTTCACCGATCTTGGTATAGAGCTCGCCCAGCTGAGGACAGATAATTATGCCGTTCAGGGTGAGTTGCTTTCCCGGATTAAACTCAGGAGCTCCATCATCTTTTTCTTCATGCTGGGTGCGCTATCAGGCGCATATCTGTTTACTTACATCAGTTTTAGGTCATTTCTGATACCTGCATCAATGCTCTGTTTCACCCTGCTATACGATGTATTTCGTTTGAATATCAAAAGGTACTATTCCAATTTTCGCTACGGCAAGAAAGGTAAATGAAGCTATATAAAAATATTTGCAAGGTATTAACACGATCAAATTTAACTTACTATACGCCATTAATTTATTGCGTTGTCTTGTAACACTTTACTACTCAGCAAGGTTTGATTAACATCTTCCGGTAAATGAACGCTAATCAAAATTGATTTGTGCGGTTTGTTATATTTGGCTACAAAATGTAAAAATTACCATTAAAATGAGATTGATCACATTTAATGGTAATTAATGTCTTATTAAGTTTCTGATATACAGAGTTTTGTAAATATATTGTCAGGCTGAAGGAAAGAGATATGATATTCGCCGTAACAGTGTAGCGGATACCTGTACAGCTAAGGCAGCTTTATCTAATGGGAGTTATCCGGTGCAATTGTTGCTGCGCATAGTAAATGAATTTTATAACATTTTGAATGGCGGATATATTCATACTTATATTTGGTTGGAAAGACGGGGAAGGTGGGAGAAGAATAATGTTAGGCTAGCTGTGTTCTCCGCCCAGGATTGCATTAAAGTTTTCTAGTAGTTTGATGTATCTATCCATCCAGTAATATACTGAATCGTTACTATTTTCATCACCGAAATTATTGAGACTTTGTATCTTCAGGTGGTCTAACTCCGTATATAGTTTCAATTCATCGGGAAACTCTTTTGAAAAATCGTGGCCGATGACGTAACCTATCCGCTGAATAATTTCGGTGGGAATTTTTTCGGTTTCGAACCAGTTGTATATGGACCTCCTGCTTACGCCCATTTTACGTGCAATTTCACTAATTCCAATATTGTTTCTTCTGATCACTTTTTCGACAGCATGACCGTAGTGCTGGTTGGGATGAGTAGTTGGCGAGCTTGTTTTTGCATCATCAATGATGGTACCATCTTTGGCGCAATCAATTTTAGTTTGCATGTTAATTTTAATTAATGGGTGATTATGACTTTTTATATGTTTGGTCTCCTTAGTCTTTTTTTGGGATTTCGATACATTAAGGTTAGTAGTTTTATTTGAAGTTTATAATAGTAGCTTAATATTGTTGTTGTTTGTATTTTTTACCGATCAGTGAAATTGTGTTATGAAACAAGCTGAGCCCACAGTAGTAATGCCCATCGTAATAATGTAATGGCACATTGAATTTGTAAAATGGATCCGACTATGATCAAATATATTGTTTATTGTATTATTATTTATACTATTAATTGGTTTTTTTGTTTATTTTATTGATTAAAGTCATTAATAATGAGTGTATTAGTCTTGAATTGCTCTGAGGAGCCCTTTTTTGATGCCTTTGGCCTGCGGAAGGTAAACAGCCACCACAGCTGCCAGCGTATACAACAGTTGTAAATCATTATAGGAACGGTTATTCCCAAAAGCCATATAAGCGGGAAAAGAATAAGAACTTCTTTGATTCCCAATACGTTAACCAACGCTATCCTGCTAAAATTCATTACTATAATCTGCATACAGTAAATAAATAAAGAGTGGAAACCAACAACCCTTAAAAAAACGAGCTTTTTGTGTTTCTCCAGCATAAAAGAAAAACTTATCGATATTGCGCAGCCTAACAATGCCTGAGCGAGAAATAAAAAGGGAAGTTTCCTTTCCACATATACCATACCCGATGAATCTGAGCCAAGGTTGATCTGTGTAGCATAATATTGTAGGGTAACAAAGACCAAAAAAAGAGGGATATAGAACTTTGGAGAAGTAAAATATGCTTTTCCTTTTTCAGAAAGCATCAGTTTTGAGATATAATCTCCAATGGCAAAAAACAGATAGTATTCTAAAATGTCGGTAAGAAAGCCGGCAGCATAGCCATTGATATGGATGTACGCCGAAAGGCAGAAAAACAGTAGTCCCACAATTAGCTGATGTGAGGCGCGTAATGCAAGTTTGGTTTTAACGATAGAATAAATAATACCAATGCAGAAAAGTGCATTCAGGTACCAGAATACTCCGGTTTTTCTGGGATCGATCAATAAATTAAGGTAATCGGCAAATAAAGTTTTTAGGGGAGGGATTTCTCCGGCGCTTGCCAGCTTAATCGTAATTTCAATAATGCCCCACACGAGCAATGGATGAAGAATATTGTTTACCCTGCTATAAAGGTAGCCGCGGGCTCCCTTGCGCTGAAGACTTTTGCTTAAAAGCATGCCAGAGATGATAAAAAACAGAGGCATCCTAAACCCGTACAGGAAAACACCTAAATAATTAAGGAATGGATAATGCTCGAAGCTTGTTCCATGCCCCTGCAAAACAGCAAAAGCGTGCCCATAACCTACTAAAATAATACTGATGCCTTTATCATAATCGATCCATTGGGTACGGTGTTCGCCCAAAATGGCTTTAGAATTAAATATAACCATAAAAATATTGCTAATAGCCTAAATAGAATTGGATTCCGGATAGATAGTTAAGATACTCTTTAAATAGGAGATAAGGCAGTGCCAAGCCTACTTACAATAGGCAAGAGTACTAAATTAGCAGTAAAAGCTGATTAATAAAGCGAATTTAAATTATGTATATAAAGTTGTGCAATTTGCACACAATTGTGTAAAGTAGGGGGCTTATTTAAAGGAAAAGCGGCAATTTTCATATCGAAAATCGCCGCTTTTCCTGATTATTTTGATCTGATCGTACCATCTCCTGCATTATTATATAATAGTGCAGAGACTTTATTCAGAAATAATTCAGATTTGATTTAGAAGGTTAACGAATAGTTTGCCCCCCTGTTTATACGTGTTTTGTAGGTAAGGTTGCTAATGGCCTGCTCCTGGGTTAATTGCGTGCCGTTCACATCCATAATAACAGGTTTGGTAATCACCAATTTCAGGTTGTTATCGTAAAGATTGGTGGTAATGGTAGAACCTGGATTCTGCCTCCAGAAGGGAGAAGCAAAGGTTAACGTACCACTAATAATTTCACTATCTCTTCTTTTTGCAATATCAGCAGATACCTTTACAGCTGTTGCCGATTTTTTATCATAATGGTTCTGTATGTTAATACTTGTGGTTTTGTTCGAGCCACCATACAGGTTCGAATAACCAATTTGTATACCATAACCGCCATTGTATTCGGTTTTACAGTTCAGCAGGCTGATGTTTTGTAATTCATCTGTAGCAGCCTCTGGTTCAAAGTTTATACCGGTCATTGGCGAGGTGCCAGTGGTATTGCCGGCAACAACCGATTCCATAACGAGTCCATTTACGCTGGTAATCGAAATTCCGGCCCTTCTGTTATATTGAAGCACTGTGTTGGTAATAGCGATTTTGGTATTGGTAGTTTTGCTGCCCGAAGCCGAAAGATAAATCCCATCGCCCCAACATTTGGTAACGCTACCATCGTTAATGGTAATGTTGCTTGAAGAGAGGATGACGATCCCATTTCCCCATTCTCCACTGCTGCCAAGGTGCTTGCCAACATCGCCAACAAGTACCGGATTGTTGAGCACCACGTTAGATGCGTTTTCAATCCTGATCAGATTGTAATTGCCACTCGAAGTGGGCTTAAGTAACAATTGTGATCCCGACAGGAAGTTTAGTGTCCTGTTTGATGGAACAATAATTCCTTTTTCGTTTACCAAAATTGGGAAAGCCGGAAAGGAAACATTTGAATTTGCGTTAATGGCCGCCTGTACGTAGCTGGTATAATCAACCGATCCATCTTTTACATATCCTGATGGAAGGCTTTTGGTCAGATCATAGCTACCGTTTGGAATCGTAGTCAGCGGCGATCCCGCGACCTCCAGATTTGAATTGTTTTGAAAAAGAGCGTTTTCATTGCTTGTCGCGTCCTCAGCCTTTTCGCAGCCTGTTATGGATGCACTAATTACTAATCCCATTAAAAGCGCTTTGAATGCTAAAGTAGTTTTTCCAGTTTTTTTCATATTTATTAATTATTGTTTTTAAAGGTAACGAGCATCACTTTGCATTCTTATCCTAACCTGTTCCCATTAAGCGGTTTATGGTAGAAACACAGGGCTTTTTAGTAAAATTACGCAGATTTTTGACCGCGGCGGATAGATTTTTAGCTCATTTTTCGGCCGTGTTTTTTGAATTTTTAAAATTTTTATACAGAAATCTGCTCAGATTTTACACAATATTGCTCGCAACTGTAAAACTTATACATAAAACTTTACAATTGCCCTGAGTAGGGTTTACCGGTGTTGATATTCGCTAAGTTTACTGAACAAAACCATTAAAAAAAAACCTTATGGTAACTCGTATTAAACTTAGCGCCATTATACTTGCTCTTTGTACTAGCACACTGCTGATCAGTTCGTGCGGATCGAAAAGGAACCTGGTATATTTCAGTGATCTTCCTAAACAGGATGGTAAAATGAAATCGCAATCCTTTGAAGTACCCGAAACTGAAATACTTCCTAATGATGTACTTTCTATTATTGTAGTAAGCTCGAGCACAGAATCTAATAACCTTTTCAACAGCACGGTTCCTGGTAACGGACAAACGCCGTTTGTTTATAAAGTTAACGCCAGCGGATTTATCAATTTTCCTGGGATAAAAGAAATTAAGCTTGGCGGATTGAGCCTCTCGGAGGCAAAAGACGCTCTAACACGCGAACTTTCAAAGATGACCAAAAGTCCTAACGTAAGCATCTCTTTTGTCAATTTCAAGATCACCGTAATCGGAGAGGTTAGCCGCCCCGGTACTTTTACAATCACCAATAGCGAAGTTAATCTGCTGGAGGCTTTGGGAATGGCAGGAGACATGACTCCGTTCGGAAGGCGCGATAATGTGCTTGTAATCAGGAATATAAAAGGTGTTCGAACGCTCGAAAGACTGAATATCAATTCGGTGGAGTTGCTTAACTCACCCTATTACTTCCTCAAGCAAAATGACATTGTATATGTAGAACCTGATAAGTCGAAAGAGCAGGAGGTTAATCAAAATAACAGGTTTATCCCGATCATTTCAGCCTCATTCTCCGTGCTTGCGGTTTTAATCAGCATCCTGGTAAAGAAATAAACATTCCATTCACTTAATTACCCTTAATATGAAGCCATTTTTTAAATATGCGAAGTATTGGTACCTTTTTCTGATCTGTATTGCACTTTGCATGGCAGTAGCGGTAAGCGTTATTTATTTTACCACACCTTATTACCAGGTAAATACAACACTGCTTTTGCAGGATGACAAAAAGGGCGACGGGATACTTAAGGAAAGTGCTTTCAGTGATCTTAACATGTTCCATACCACCAAAACCATCGAAAATGAGATCCAGGTATTGCGTTCCGTAAACCTGATGAAAAAAGTACTCAACCGGCTCTCCATTAACAGCCAGGTATTTGTTGGAACAGGACTGTTGCAAAAAGAGGTTTATGGAAAAACTTCTCCGGTAGTGATTAAAGTGATGCGGGTTTCTCCGCAGGCCATGGGTAAACCTATAACACTGAAAATGCTTGATCAGAACCGTTTTGCACTTACGCTTCCAGATGAGGTTGTCAATAAAAATTATCATTTTGGAGATACCGTTTCAAATGCGGGTTTTAGCATCAGCATTGCTAAAGGGCCGGCTTTCGTAAAAGGCGATAGGGAAGTGCATTTATCGCTGATCAATGTAGATGAATTAGCCAAATCGTACCGCGACAGAAAACTTGAAATTACCGAAATCGTTAAAGATGCAAATGTATTGCAGATCGGTGTGCTTGATAATATACCGGCACGTGGTATCGATATTCTTACCCAATTGGTAAAAGAATATAATTTAGAAGATATTGCCTTTAAAAACCAGATGGCACTTGCCACCATTGATTTTATCGATACCAGGCTGAGCTACCTGACCCAGGATTTGGGTACGGTTGAAAGAAATGTGCAACAGTACAAACAGCTTAACCGGGTAACCAATATAGCAGCTGATGCACAATCAAACCTGCAACGGGCAGAAGATTATAAACAACAATTAGAAGCGATAAACGTACAGTTGGGCATACTCAATGCCGTTGATGTGTACCTGCGCAAAGCCGGAAGACTTCTTCCGATTGTACCTGGAACAGCAGGGCTGCAAGATGGATCGCTGCTTACCCTCATTAATAAATATAATGCCGCACAGGAAGAGTATCAGCAGTTGCTTACCGAAAATCTGCCGGGAAACCCCCTTGTTATCAATATCAAACAGAAACTTTCTGTAATCAGGGAGAACATTTCGGGAAATATTGCAAGCATCCGCACAAACCTGATGATTAACAGGCAAAGTCTGGTATCCAATTCGTCAAAATTTGAGGCAAGGATACAAACTGCGCCCGAGATTGAGCATGGTTTGCAACAACGCGACCGTGAGCAGAGTGTTAAGGTTAATCTTTTTCAATACCTGATCCAGAAACGCGAAGAAACAGCCCTTACACTGTCGGCAAATGTACCGGATGCAAAGGTGATCGATCAGGCAAACTACGATAGCAGCCCAACCAAGCCCAAACGTCAGCTGATATTTTTATCTGCATTGCTATTTGGCTTTATTATTCCTGTATCCTTTATATGGACAAAGGATAAGCTAAACAGCCGGGTAGATAATGTGGAAGAAATTACTGATCAAACCAATGTAAGGATACTGGGTGAAGTATGCCATGCCAGGGGAAGCGGGGGATTGGCCATAAACGGAAAGCACAGGAACAACATCACTGAACTTTTTCGCTACATCCGGAGCAATCTTGGAAGCAATGTGCCCCATGGAAATAGTCAGGTGCTCATGGTTACCTCATCAGTGCAAGGTGAAGGCAAAACCTTTACCTGCATTAATCTGGCCGCTACACTGGCCAATATTGATAAAAAGGTAGTACTGTTAGAATTCGACCTCCGTAAGCCTGACCTGATAAATAAAATGAAACTGGAGAAAGGTACCGGAATAAGCGATTATTTACATTCCGAAAATATGACGGCAAGGGAAATTATCATTCCATCGGGAATTTCAGATAATCTTTCTGTTATCGGCAGCGGACTGAGCAAGGTGGATGCAGGCAATGAAATGCTTAATCCGCGTATCGCCACGCTTTTTGAAGAACTCAGGGAGGAATTCGATTATGTGATTATCGATACCTCACCGATTGCCCTTGTTGCCGATGCTTTTAGTCTTGATATGCACAGTGATGCAACCATATATGTGGTGAGGTACAACTATACCCAAAAAAGCCACCTGAATATACTTGCTGATATTGAAAAGAACAATAAACTTAAAAATTTGATGGTGATCCTTAACGACGGAAAAACCGAGCATATTAAACATTACGGCTATGGCAGCCGTGATTACGCATAAGATAGCGTAAGCCAAAAATTAATTCTACCAAACAACATTTTCCCCTTAACATTTCTTTACCGTTTTCCATTGCCCACTTGGCCACTGTAACCGAGATAGCGAAGCTTTGTGCCTGGAGCAAAGGAAAATTATATATCTCAACAATAAAACAATGACAATGCTAAGTAACACACACAAACGCGATCTCCAGCAAAGAAGCTGGAAAGTGATTTACACCAGGCCAAGATGGGAAAAAAAAGTAGATACGCTGTTGCAGGCTTCCGGGGTGGAGTCTTATTGCCCTTTGAAGAAAGAATCGCATAAGTGGGCCGATAGAAATAAGATTGTACATCTGCCGATTTTCAGTTCCTACGTTTTTGTTTATTCCAATCCAAAAGAAGAATCGCTCATCAGGCAAACACTCGGGGTAATCAATTTTATCCATTTTGAAGGCCGGCCTGCTACCTTAACCGATGCGGAAATAAACAGGATAAGAGATTTTATTGCGCAGGAAAAAGACATTGAGATCATTAGTGTGAACCAGCTTTCGGCCGGAGACCGTGTAAGGATTAAAAGCGGGGCGCTCGAAAGCCTGTCGGGAAAAGTTTTACAAGTACAGGGCAAAAATGTACTCATGGTGCTCGATCATCTGGGTTGCGTGATCATCACAAAAGTTGCTGCCGAAAATACCATTCTTGCTTAATTCCGAATCATGAAAACACAGATAACAGACCTTCCTAAAATAGCCGTAATCGGCCTTGGCTACGTAGGCCTGCCGCTTGCAGTGGCTTTTTCTAAAAAATATAAGGTATTCGGATATGATACAAACCCTTCGCGCATCGATGAAATCAAAAATGCGGTTGATCATACCAATGAGATCAGCACTGCAGAGCTGCAACAGGTACTCACCCAGGATTGTACCACATTGAAAGGGCTTTTTTGCACCAGTGATGTAGAACATATCAGAAACTGCAGCAGGTACATTGTAACCGTACCCACGCCTGTTGATAAGAACAATAGTCCAGATTTAACCCCTTTACTCAAAGCCAGCAAGGTTGTTGGCAGCGTATTAAAAAAGGGGGATATCGTGATCTACGAATCCACCGTTTACCCGGGCGTTACAGAAGATGAATGTGTGCCGATACTGGAGCAAGAATCGGGACTGCGGTTTAATATTGATTTTTTCGCCGGGTATTCCCCCGAGCGCATCAACCCGGGCGATAAGGAACATACTGTTGTGCACATTAAAAAGGTAACTTCAGGATCTACACCAAAGGCCGCAACCATTATCGACGAGCTTTACGATTCTGTTATTCTTGCAGGTACCTTTAAAGCTTCCTCAATCAGGGTGGCCGAGGCAGCAAAAGTGATCGAAAATGCCCAAAGAGATATTAATATCGCTTTTGTAAACGAGCTCGCCAAGATATTCAATCTCCTTGGTATTGATACCGGAGATGTACTGGAAGCCGCAGGAACCAAATGGAACTTCATGAAATTTAAGCCCGGCCTGGTAGGCGGCCATTGTATAGGGGTAGATCCTTATTATTTAGCACAAAAGGCACAGGAAGTAGGTTATCACCCTGAAATTATTTTAGCCGGAAGGCGCCTTAACGATGGAATGGGCAGTTATGTTGCCGACGAACTGGTTAGGCTGATGCTGATGAAAGGCATTATTATCCTGAACAGCAAAGTGCTGATTTTGGGCTTCACCTTTAAAGAAAATTGTCCTGATGTACGCAATACCAAAGTGATTGATATTGTGAGGCGATTGGAAAGTTTTAAAATCAATGTTTGCATTCAAGATCCATGGGCAGACCCACAACGGGTTCAAAAAGAATATGGCGTAGTTTGCCAGGATTCGGAATATAACGGGAAAAGATACGATGCCATTATACTGGCAGTAGCTCATGAGACTTTCAACGATATCGATCTTTTACCGCTACGCATGCCTCATACCATTGTTTACGACCTGAAGTCTGTGCTTCCCAATGCATCAGTTTCTGCCAGGTTATAATTGTTACGCTCAAAAATACGATCATGTACGACAAATCATTTCACGGAATAAACGATCTTTCCGGATACAGCTTTCTGGTTACCGGTGGGGCCGGTTTTATCGGCTCTAACCTTGTAGAATACCTGCTTAAATTCGGCGCCGGAAAAGTAAGGGTGCTTGATAATTTCTCAACAGGATTTACGGCAAATATAGAACCCTTTTTTATGCACCGAAATTTTGAGCTGGTTAGGGGCGACATCAGGGACAGGCAAGTTTGCCATAACGTTATGGAGGGAATAGATTATGTATTCCACGAGGCTGCGCTTGGATCCGTTCCCAGGTCGATAGAAGATCCGTTTACCACCAATGAGGTGAATATTTCAGGATTTCTTAATGTGCTTATTGCGGCCCGGGATGCTGGCGTGAAACGAATGGTTTATGCCGCTTCTTCCTCTACTTACGGCGACAGCGAGGCCCTTCCAAAAACTGAAGATGTGATCGGAAAACCATTGTCTCCTTATGCGGTTACTAAATTTGTAAATGAACTGTATGCCGATGTTTTTTCTAAAATGTTTGGAATGGAGCTTATCGGCTTGCGGTACTTCAATGTTTTTGGCCCCAGGCAGGCACCAGATGGCGCTTACGCTGCTGTAATCCCTAAGTTTATCAAATCGCTCATTCGGCTGCTGCCTCCTGTCATCAATGGTGATGGCTCGGTATCAAGAGATTTTACCTACGTTGAAAATATTGTTCAGATCAATATCAAATCGATCTTTACAGAAGATCCACTGGCCGTTAACGAGATATTCAATGCGGCCTGCGGACAAAGAATTACCCTGCTCGAACTGCTTGGTTACATTAAAAAGAGCCTTGCACTTCATAATCCCGAAATTTTGGATGTCGGCCTGCGCTACTTGCCGGTACGTAAAGGTGATATTGCCCATTCGCTCGCTTCAATTGAAAAAGCTGAAAAACTTTTACACTACCGTCCAGCGTTTTCGGTAGCGCAGGGAATTACAGAAGCCGTAAATTGGTACTATGCCGAAGAATGTGAAAACCGGGGAGTTCGGGAATGAAACCGAAACCCGAGCAAAAAGGAAGTGGCCTGCATGCGGTTAAATGGGCGCTGGTAGATAAGTTTGGCGCGCAACTGGTGCTGCTGGTTAATATGCTGGTTTTGGCCAGGTTACTAAGTCCCGAAGATTTTGGCTTAGTAGGCATATTGTATATTTTTTTAAGTGTTGCCGGTGCATTGGTAGATAGTGGAATGGGAGGAGGGCTTATTCGGAAACAGGATATGAGCGACCGTGATACCTCAACCTTTTTTTATTTTAATATGGCTATAGCGCTATTGTGTTATCTGGCAATATTTATTGCAGCACCCTACATCGCAGCTTATTATCATCAGCCATCCTTATTGATGCTGGCCCAAATAATGGCTTTGGGGATCATTATCAATGCTTTTGGACTGGTACAACGGGTATTACTGATCAGGGCGCTTGCTTTCAAACTTGTTACCCGGGCTTCGCTCATCTCGTCGGTTTTTAGTACAGTTTTTGCCTTATTGTGTGCACTAAAAGGAATGGGTATTTTTAGCCTGGTGGTATTGCAGCTCAGTCAAAGTACGCTCAATACGTTTTTCCTATGTGTTTATGGAAAATGGGCACCAAAACTGATTTTCTCTATATCGGCCTTTAAGGAACTTTTCTCCTTTGGTTTTAGTTTGCTGCTCACTGCAATGCTCAATATTTTCTTTGCTAATATTTATCAGCCCATTATTGGCCGTTATTTTTCAATCGCTTATGCCGGATTTTACTATCAGGCAAAAAGACTTTACGAAGTGCCGGTACTTACTATATCGCAGGTAGTAGATTCGGTTACCTATCCTATTTTGGTTCGGTACCAGCATGATCGGGCAGGCCTGGAAAGCCGTTATCGGAAAATAGTAACATTATTGGTTTTCAGTGCAACACCCGTAGTGGTTATGATTTCTATATTTTCGAGGGATATTGTATGGACATTATTAGGCGAAAAGTGGCTTCCAAGTGCAAAACTGCTGGCCATCCTCAGTTTTTCAGGGATTTTCCAGATACTGGAAACCACCAGCGGCAGTTTACTTAAAGTAGAGGGCAGAACCAGGCTTATTTTCAGGTTAGAACTGCTTAAGAAAACCATTATACTCTTCAATATTATTCTTTTTTGTAGGTGGGGTATAGTAGCGTTGATGTTTGGGATAGTGGCCAACTCGGTCATTTCTTTCGCCATCAACCAGTACTTTACCAGTATCAAAATTGTGAGTTACAAGAAAATGGCTACCATATTGATCAATGCATTTTTGATGGGGCTAATGGCTTTTCTGTTAAAAGAAATGATTTCGAATGTATATCTGGCAATGGTGATTGCTGGCAGTACCGCATTACTTTTCTATTTGCTACTTGGTTATTTGCAGCGACTTCCCGAACAGATCATGGTGCTTGGCTTTCTCTCCGGAGGAAGGCGTTCGGTAGCTAAACCATAGCTTTAATTAATACTAATCCAGTTCACAATGCCAAAGAAAATATTGATCCTGCTTTTAGTAGTGGTTTACATTTACGCCCTAACTTTCGACATCTTCCTGAACAACTATTTTAAGTTTCCGGCGGTGGGAGTGGGCGTTGCAATTGCCCTTTTATTTCCTGCCAGGGGAGATTTACAATTTATCGGCATGCGGGAGCTGTGGCTATTGTTCCTGGCCAATTTCTTTTATTATGTACTTGGTCAGGATCAGATTAAACCCCTAATGGTTAATCTGTTGATATTTATAGGTTGTGCACTGTATTTTAATTTTTTTGTGGGGAATAACCTCGGCAGGTTAAAAATGTCGGTAATTGTTTTCCTTTCCTGTTTGGCGCTTTCGGCTTTGGTGATGGGAGCAGATCATATTAATCCGCTTGCTACCATAATATGGCGGGAGAGGTTGATTGGAGGAGAAATTGTACAAAGTCCCTCCGGAATATGTACGAGCATATTTACTTTCGGTTACCAGGTAGCGGCACTTTCTACATTTGCTTTTCTATATACCCTTTTTAGCGGTAAATCATTTATTGTGGTGATGCTGGTACTTATGATGGCCATAGTCCCCATTTTTTATGGGATGCAACGCTCGGCACTCATGGTATTTGCGATCGGTTCAGTACTGGCCATTGTATTTTATTTCCGAATGAAATCCATACCTATTTTGGTTGGAGTGGCTGTATTGGGGCTGCTATTCTTTTCTGCCATCTCCAGATACAATGGTAATGCACAGGAGAATATTTTGAGCAAGGCACAACAAAATTCGGAAAGGGGAGAAGACAGATCAGGGCTGGTGACAGAAAATATTAAAATTTATAGCGATTATCCGCTCGGGCTTTTATTCTACAACAGGCAATGGGCTGATGTATCAAGGCATAATCCCATTTATCAGGGCGGTTTAACCTCGCACAATGCCTATCTCATGTTTATTACCTACTTAGGGCCACTGGTTGGTATCATTTTGTTATTGTCTATCTATTGGCGTGTAGGGAAAATATTTAAGTCGGTAATTGTCGACATCAGAAATCCTAAATCGGCTTTACAGGCGGCATTATGTTTCACCTTTTTGGCCATATCGCTCAACTCACTTTTTCATAATGCCTGGCTGGTTAATGCCAATGGGCCTACCGTATTCCTGTTTTTTTGCATCATCCAGTTAAACGCCATCAACTCAAAAAAGAAAATATATGATCATCCTGAAAAAGAAAATATTGCCCTTTCTAAACCGAGAGGTCGTATGGTTCGGGCAGAAGCCTAAAACTGGTCAGTGTTTAACTACCGTATTTAGGCAAAGTTCGGTTAAAGGGGAGCGCTTTGGTTACAAACGCGAAGATTTTTACACCAAACTCATCGATATTTCGGCTAGCGAGGATACCTTTTTTTCGCAGTTTGATAAAAATACCGCCTACGATATCCGCAGGGCAAGGAAAGATGGAATTCATACCGATATACACACACAGCTGGATGAGTTTATTATTTTTTACAATGATTTTGCTCTGACAAAGGGGCTGGAGCCTATCGGGTTAAGTTCACTGGAATATGGCGATAACCTCGTTATAACCAAAGCGGTATCTGAAGGAGAAATTTTGGTGATGCATGCCTACCTGCTTGATCGTTCAGAAGGCCGCGTCCGCCTGTTGTATTCGGCATCACCCTACCGGAAAGAGGAAATGGGTGGAACTAAACGCAGCTGGATAGGCAGAGCCAACCGCCTGCTGCACCTTGAGGATATGAAAACATTTAAAGCAATGGGCTTTTCGGTGTACGATATGGGGGGATATGCCTTTGGCACAACCGACGACAGCCTCCAAAGGATCAATCTTTTTAAAGATGGTTTTGGCGGGCAAATGGTGGTTGAAAACGATTACTGGCCTTTGCTTATGCTTTTGGCCATACGACTTCGGTTATTGCTCAAAAATCAGAAATATACCATCGTTATTTCTAAAAATTAAGATAACATGCTTTTTAACTCCTTTCACTTTCTGCTCTTTTTTTCGATAGTTGCCGGGCTATATTTTATTATGCCCTACAAATACAGGTGGCTGTGGCTATTGTTAGCCAGTTGCTTTTTTTACATGTTTTTTAAGGCAGTTTATATTCTGATCCTGTTTTTTACCATCCTGATCGATTATTTCGCCGGCATCTACATTGAAAAAGCAAAGTTGCCGAAGACAAAAAAAAGGCTTCTAATGCTAAGTATCGTGGCCAATGTATTGGTGCTGGGTATATTTAAGTATTTTAATTTCCTTAACGATAGCGTTTCGGGTATATTAAGTTGGGCCGGTTACAGCAACCCGGTTCCGGCACTGGCTATACTCTTGCCAATTGGGCTCTCTTTTCACACCTTTCAGGCCATGAGTTATACCATTGAGGTGTATCGGGGTAACCAAAAGGCAGAGCAGAAATTTGGAATCTATGCTCTTTACGTCATGTTTTTTCCACAACTGGTGGCAGGGCCGATTGAAAGGCCGCAGAATATGTTGCACCAGTTTTATGAAAAACATCCCTTTAATCCTTACGATGCCAGTGAAGGGCTCAAGCGGATTTTGATCGGTCTGTTTAAAAAAGTTGTGGTGGCAGATCGGCTGGCGATATATGTTAATGCCGTTTATGGCAATTACGAACACCATGGCAGCCTCAGCCTCATCATGGCGACTGTTTTCTTTTCCTTTCAGATTTATTGCGATTTCTCTGGTTATTCTGATATCGCAATCGGTACCGCAAGGATATTGGGTTTCAGGCTCATGGAAAATTTTGACAGGCCTTATTTTGCAAAGAGCATTAGTGAGTTTTGGAGCAAATGGCACATTTCACTTTCCACCTGGTTTAGAGATTACCTCTATATCCCTATGGGTGGAAACCGTGTTTCGACGCTGAAATGGTACCGTAATCTCTTTGTTGTGTTTATGCTAAGTGGCCTTTGGCACGGTGCAAACTGGACTTTTATCGTTTGGGGCGCACTCCACGGTACTTACCTTATTTTAGAAATCGTGTTCAGGAAATTGCGTGGCCCTTTTCAAAAATGGAAGTTTTTAAGCATGCCCAACTTAAGCGGGTTGCTGCAGGTAACATTTACTTTTCTGTTGGTTACGCTGGCCTGGATATTTTTTAGGGCCGATAATATTGCCCAGGCCTTAGGCATCCTTAAACGTATTTTCAGTTTTGAACCAGGCTTCTTTTTAGGTCAGCCAAATTATTTTTTCTACAGTATTTTGGCCATTTTATCCTTATTGTGTTACGAATTGAGACAGGAATTTCATTGGCAGGGTATAGCTGTCTCAGACCTCCGTTTTCCCTGGCGTTTGCTTACTTATGGTGCTTTGGTTTTTGCCATTATGCTGTTCGGCGTTTTTGACGGCAGCCAGTTCATCTACTTTCAGTTCTAAATCATTAAACAATGCGCAGACTTAATCCAACGCAGTATTTTTTCTTAAAATGCGGCATTTTTATAGCGGTCATTTTATTGGTCGACCAGTTAGGTGGGCGATTGCTCCATGCCTGTTTTATGCGTGAAGTTACGGGCGAATATGCAATTGCAAATCATATTGTTTATCAGGCTAAAGAGGATTTACTCATCCTGGGAAGCTCTCGGGCAGCCCATCATTACAACCCTGAAATTTTAGGCAAGTCACTCACAATGAAATGTTACAACGGAGGCCGTGATGGTCAGGGAATGATTTATTACGAGGCCATGCTTGATCTGGCACTTGAACGACATACCCCACGATTGCTTATTTTGGATGTTAACAACAGGGATTTGGATAATGATCCTGAAAAGAAAGATAACCTATCCTGTTTATTGCCTTACCTCAGCACTCCAAATTCCGTAAATCGGTTTCTATTGCAAAAAAGTTCATTTGAACTCTTAAAAGCATCAATGCAGACTTATAGATACAATGGACAGCTATTTTCTATCGTGCAGCATACCTTATTTTCTAAATTTTCAACTCCTGATATTGCCGGATACAGGCCGTTAACAGGAAGTATGAAGGAAGGGAGTTTACCCAAAAAAGCAAGGGCTGTACAAAAAGAAGAAATGGATGCTGAAAATATCCGCTCATTGGAGAACATTATCGTGAACTGCCGTAAAAACAACATCAGGTTATTTGTATTCATTTCCCCAAGATACTCGCTCGATCCAACAACCACAACCGTAAAAAAGGTGAGGGAAATTTGCAAACTTAGGGACATCGATTTTTCGGACTATACAAGCAACAGGGAATTTGCGCATTGGCAATATTTTGCAGATGCTTCCCATTTAAATGATAAGGGAGCCGATTTATATTCAAAAACCGTTGCTTCGCATATTTTAAAATCGGATGTCAAAGACTTTTTTAAATCGGCCAAGCGATGAAAAAGAAAGTATTCTTTGTGGTCAGTTCGCTGGGTGCCGGAGGTTCGGAGCGTGTGTTCTGGTTGCTTGCCCAGGGATTTGACAAGACCCAATTTGAGGTTTTTATCGTGTATTTGGGTGGCGAAAAGGACATGTTCTCAACCAATCTGGAAAATGTAAGGGTAATTAACCTGATGACTTTTCGTGCTTCGCGGTCTTTCGGTAAACTCTTTGCTTTGATCAAAAAGGAACGGCCTTATGCCATTTTTTCGACGGGTGCGCACATCAATGTGCTGGTTGCAATCATATCCCTTTTTGTTAAAATTCCATTCCTGATTGCAAGAGAATCGAATGTTTACCGCGAAATGGCTCAGGTTAATAACGTAAAGCAGCGATTTTGGGTGCCCATGATCGAAATTTTTTATCGCCGGTTTAACAAAATCGTATGTCAGTCGGCAGAAATCAGTTCCTCTTTTTTAAACACTTTTAGGCTTCCCCAAAGCAACTTAATCATTATTCCCAATCCGGTAAAAGCGTTACTTCCAGGCATCAGCAGTATAAAAAGTGAGCTAAACGGGAAAAAGAAAATACTCATCGTGGCCAGGCTTGCTACCGAAAAAATGCACAGCCGTTTACTCAATATTTTTGCGGGGCTGCCGAACGATTTTCACCTGAGCATTGCCGGAGACGGACCTTGCAGGTCAGCAATTACCAAACAAATTAATGCGCTGGGCATTGCAGACCGGGTGTGTATGCTTGGAGAAATGGAGGATGTAGATAAGCTTTACCAAAATCACCAGCTCTGCCTGCTTACCTCCATTACCGAAGGTTTTCCCAATGCACTGTTAGAATCGATAGCCAATGGCACCCCGGTAGTGGCCTTTAGGGTTGGGGGACTGTCTAACCTGGTGATAGAGGGATTTAACGGATATACCATCGATCAGCATGATGATGGCGCTTATGCCTTTCATGTTCAAAAAGCCTGTTCGCAGGTATGGGATCATCAGGCCATGATGGATGATGCCCAAAACCGGTTTTCTCTTAACAAAATTGCAAGCTGCTACCAATCATTAATCAGCTAAATCTTCTTTAAAAATAAGCTAAAAAGTAATAAACTATGTGCGGAATATATGGAAATACCATGCCTGTTGGAGATGAAATGGTATTGGCCAAACTGGCCAGGGCCAGGTTCAGAGGTCCCGATGTCTCTGGTTTCGAGCGGAGCGAAGGCGTAGTGCTGGGGCATAACCGGCTGGCCATTATCGATATTGATCCACGTTCCAATCAGCCATTTTCGTATGGCTACCTCAAAATTGTTTTCAATGGTGAAATATACAATTATCGCGAACTGCGTAAAACGCTGATCGATTTAGGACATCATTTCCATACCACCTGCGATACCGAAGTAATCTGTGCGGCCTACATGGAGTATGGTGCAAACTGCGTCGAGCATTTTAATGGGATGTTTGCTTTTGTAATACACGATATGCGCAAAGGGTTGCTCTTTGGTGCGAGGGATAGGTTAGGCAAAAAACCGCTTTACTATTACAAGGGTGAGGGCTTTGAGTTTGCCAGTCAACCTTCCCAAATCAGCATGGATAAAGAACTAAGTATAAATCCTGATGCCGTAAGCGCTTACCTCCACTGGAGTTATATTCCCGATCAGTACTGCATCTTCAAAGGGATAGAAAAACTGAAAGCTGGCCATTGTTTTACCTACAACCTGCACAAGGGCATTCTGGTCGAAAGAAAATATTGGGATATGGATCAGCAATCAACTGGTACCTATTCTAAAAGTTATGCAGAGGCAAAGGAGGAGCTGGGATTGCTGATACAGGACGCCGTTAGGATCCGCCTTCACGCTGATGTACCGCTGGGTATTTTCCTTTCCGGCGGAATCGATTCCTCCCTGGTAGCCAGTTTAGCCGCGAAGGAAAATGCATTAACCAAGACATTTTGTATCCGCTTTGAAGATAAAAACCTTGATGAAAGCATACATGCAGAAAAAATTGCCCATTACTTAGGGACTGAGCACCAAACCATTACCTGTTTACATTCGGACGGATTGGACATGCTTGAAAATTACGGGTGTTTTTTTGACGAACCCTTTGCAGATCCAAGCGCGATACCGCTAATGTTATTGGCAAAACACACTAAAAAACATGTAACAGTAGCACTTAGTGGAGATGGCGGAGACGAAGGTTTCTTGGGGTATGGCCGGTACGACTGGATGAAAAAAGCCGGCTGGGCCTATCAGCTCCCTTTAAGTATGCGAAGCACATTGTTTTCGCTGGCAAAACTTTCACCAAATTATCGCCACCGCTTAATTGGTGTCGGCCTGGTTCAAAAGGATCTGGCCTCACTTTACGAGGGGCTGTGTACCGGGATGGATACTTCCTGGCTGAGCGAAAAGCATTATCAAAAAGATCAGCCTCACCGCTGGCTGCTGGAGCAGGATCAACAACCACTCATGCAGCGCTTATCCAATTATGATATCAAAACCTACCTCTGTGATGACATCAATACCAAAGTAGACCGGGCAACAATGGCTTACGCTTTAGAGGCTCGTGCCCCGCTAATGGATTACAGGGTGATGGAGTTTGCCAACCAATTACCCGTGCACTATAAAATGGGCGGTAGGTTTGGTAAAAAGCGCATCATAAAAGACCTGCTGTTCGACACACTGCCAGAAGATTTTTTTAAAAGACCCAAAGCAGGTTTTACACTGCCCATAAAATCGTGGCTCCAAAACGAACTTAAAGAATATGTGCTCGATCACCTGAGCCTTTCTTCTCTTAGTGATATTCCGGGACTTGTGCCTACAAAAGTTAAAACAATGATCGATCTGCACCTGGCTTGCAAGCATAACTACAGCAGCCAGATCTGGTCGGTACTGATGCTTAAAAAGTGGCTCGATAGCAACAAACTAACGCATAAAAAGATTTTAGTTAACCAAGAATGAGAAAATACTTAAATAAGCTCTTTTACTCTGATAAATGGAATATTGGTTATGTAAGCCAGTCTGCAGAGTGTTTTATTGAACAAAAGGGACTGAGCGAAAAGGTTACCTGGCTTAACGAAGTGAATGCCGACTATTCTGCCGATCCTTTCGCCATTTTGCACCAATCGAAGGTGTATATCTACTATGAAGAGTTAAAAACGATTCTGGGCAGGGGAAAGATAAACGTAATCAGCGGCTTCGATTTTTCGACCAAAAAAAGGGTAAAAGGTTTTGAACCTTATGATATCCACCTTTCTTACCCCTATATTTTTACCGATAAGGAAACCATTTACTGTATACCCGAAACCGCTACCGCGGAAGAAGTAGCCCTATATCAGGTAAATCCACAGCAAATGAATAAACTGACTAAACTTAGGCTGCTGATTAAAGGAAAGCGGTTTGTAGACAGTTCCATTGTATTCCATGAGGGGAGGTTCTGGTTGTTTACCAGTGTAAGCGGTATGCCAAATGTATTCTACATCTATCATGCAGCCACATTGGAAGATGAGTTTGTACCTCATCAAAAAAATCCGATTGCCACCGACAATAAAAATTTTAGAAGTGCAGGCAATCTTTTTGTGGTGGGCAACAAGCTTTATCGCCCTACCCAAAACATGGAAATTACCTATGGGGGCTCGGTCATGATCAATCAGATTACAGCGCTCAGTCCGGATCAGTTTGAAAGTGAAGATCTGTTTGAGGTAAAACCAAAAGCACCATACGATAAAGGATTGCACAACATTAGCCTGTTGGCAGACACCATCGTTTTTGACGGCAAGCGGAGTTACTTTTCACCCACGGTGGTTTTCAATAAAGTGATCAAAAAGATCATAAACAGCCTGTAAGCACACTCCTTTAAAAATCAATCATCCATAAACCAAAACCAATAGATATGAAAATTTTAGTAACAGGGTGTGCCGGTTTTATCGGTTTCCACCTTACCCGAGAATTGCTGCAACTGGGCTACGAAGTTACCGGTATCGACAATATCAACGATTATTATGATGTTGGGCTCAAATACGACCGTTTGAGCGAACTCGGCATTAGCCGTGCAGATATAAGCTCAGTTCCATTTTCTTCAAATTTAAAATACCCAAATCTAAAATTCTATAAAATGGATCTTGTTGATCAGCCTGCAATTTTTTCGCTTTTCGAAAACAGCGGCTTCGATCTGGTGTGCCATTTAGCGGCTCAGGCAGGGGTAAGGTACAGCATTGCCCAACCACAACGTTATATCGATTCCAACATACAGGGCTTTTTTAACATTTTGGAGGCCAGCAGAAAATCGGCCGTGCGCCACCTGGTTTACGCCAGTTCATCGAGTGTTTATGGCTTAGGAACCACATTGCCTTTTAGTACTGGAGAAAATACCGATCAGCCCGCTTCGCTGTATGCCGCAACTAAAAAATGTAACGAGCTGATGGCACATTCGTATAGCCACGTTTTTGGTCTGCCAACAACGGGTTTGAGGTTCTTTACCGTTTACGGTCCTTGGGGAAGACCAGATATGGCCATGTTTCTCTTTACCAAAGCCATTTCCGAACAAAAACCACTTCAGGTATTTAACCAGGGGAATATGAAACGCGATTTCACTTATGTAGACGATATTGTTGATGGAATAGTTAAAGTAATTGAAAAGGCAGCCAGAGGTATTGCTAGCACGGGGAAAACAGCCATTCCTTATCATGTTTATAATATTGGAAGAGGAAAATCGATTCCCTTAGAAGAATTTATTACCGAAATTGAAAAGCAATTGGGCGTAAAAGCAATGCGCGAATTGATGCCCATGCAGGCTGGCGACATTGCCGAAACCTGGTCGGATATAGATGAAATGAGAAATGATTTCCGTTACCAGCCACACGTAGATGTAGCCACCGGGGTGAAACATTTTGTGGATTGGTATTCGGTTTATTACGCCAAGCAGAAAGCTCCGCATGAATTAAGTGTTTTAGATGAGCCTTTGAGCCAATGAAAACCAACATACTGGTACTTTCGCTCTCCGACCAGATGGGAGGGGCTGAACAGTGCCTCAGGTTGATTGCTGCACAAACAAATGCGCAGATGCTCTTTTTACTGAGCGCCAGATCCAGTAAACTTTCAGAAATAGACCTGGGAAAGGCACAATACCTGAGTAAAAGCAGCCTGTTAATGGGTTTCATCAGGCTTCCGTTTGCTCTCTATCGTTATCGTAATTTCACGCTTGTTAGTTCGCATGCTTACCTCAATGCGGTAATCGGGATAATGGGGCGTGTAGGTTATTTGAAAGGACTTCTCATTGTGAGAGAATCTACTTCAATATTTGAAAGATACAACGGCTTTAAAAAACGGCTTTATCTGTTGCTTTATAGATTAGGCTATCCCGCATTGGATCGGGTAATCTGCCAGAGCAATGCAATGGCCAGTCAACTGTTTGCCAACGCACCATACCTTGGCGAAAATGTAGTTAGGGTTGTTCCCAATCCTTTAAACCTTGATAATGCCCTGAAAATGGCAGCAGTTGAAAGTTCGCCGGTTGTGGGCCAATATATATGCGCTGCGGGTCGGCTCATTGCTATAAAAGGCTTCGATCTGTTGATTAAGGCATTTTCGCGGTTATTGGTACAACATCCCGATTTACGCCTGGTTATTTTGGGTGCCGGACCGCTACATGCCAAACTCAATTTATTGATTAAAGAACTGGGGATAGACAAAAACGTGATGCTGATCGGTTACCAGGAAAATCCATATCCTTATTTCAAATCGGCACGGGTATGTGTTATCCCATCTATTATGGAGGGTTTTCCAAATGTATTGCTGCAAATGATGGCCGTAAACGATTCGGTAGTAAGCACACGCTGCGCTGGAGGTATTGAAGATATTCCAGGTATCATCAAGGTAAATCCCGGATCGGTAAATGAACTTTATGCAGGGTTGCAGGAGGCCATGTTGAATAAAAATCCTGAACGTTCGGCGATGGACGCCTTTCTGGCAGAACGTAACCCCAACACCTTTATCCATAACGTGTTCTCCGGACTGCCTTCAAATTAATTAAATACTGATCTCCCGGTTAGTATTCCCAATCAACAGATTGCCAAACAAATAAAAAATGAAAGATTCACTTCTGCTCATCATGACCCCGAATATGAGCCTTGCACAGTGGGACAAAACGGGATTGCTCTCAAGGGAACTTGATATTTACCAAAAAATATGCGCTGCAACCGGACTTCGGTTCATTGTTTACAGTTACGGCAGAGACGAACAAAGCTTTTTAACCGGTATTGAAGGGGCAAGCGTGCTCGAAATGCCTGGCTGGATTCCAAAGGGAATTCCATTTTCAGTACAGAATTTGTTGTATCACCTTGTTTCGCCGGTGCTCTTCTTCCGCAGTTTTAAAAGAATAAAAATTGCCAAAACAAACCAGTATGCTGCCAGTGCATTTGGACTGTTAATCAAAGTGCTTTTCAATATTCAACTGGTCATCAGGATGGGCTATTACCATAGCCATTTAAAACCAAGGGGACGTTTATGGCGCTTCATGGAAAAAATCGCTTTTTCTTATTGCGATAGAATTTTGGTTACCTCAAAAAGTGCCGAACGTTTTATTAAAGAGGAATATCACATTGATCCGAATAAAATAACAACCATTCATAATTCGATAGATCTTGAGCTTTTTAAGCCTGATAATACGCCAAAACAAGTAGATGTACTTTTTGTGGGAAGGTTGGAAAAGGTGAAAAATATCAGATTACTTACTGATTTTCTGAAGAAAACAGCTTGTAGCGTATTGGTCATCGGAGATGGTTCACTGTCTGCTGAAATTGAAGCAATTACCCAAGCAAAAGACAACATTAAATGGATCAAAAGAGTAGATAACAAAGCGCTTCCCCAATACTATAACCTTGCCCGGATGTACATCCTTATATCTGAGTACGAAGGTAATCCAAAAAGCCTGTTAGAGGCCATGTCGTGCAGGCTTCCCTGTATCGGTACCAATGTGCCGGGCATAGCAGAGTGCATTAGTCAGGATTACACGGGCCTGTTAATCGGCCAGCATGTAAATGTATTAGCCAGCGCGGTAAACCGCTTGTTGTCCAATCCGTTGAAAGCCCAAAAAATAGGTGAAAATGCAAGAGAATGGATTATCGCGTCATGCAACATGCAACAGAACATGCTGCAGGAGGCAGAATTTTATAAACCATTGTTAGCAGATTCTCCGCTGCCAGAAAATAAAATGTTGATCCAAAACTAAATTAAATACTATGTTGATTTCCGTTATTATGTCGGTTTACAATGCGGAGGAGTACCTCAGTGAAGCCATCGACTCCATCCTCAGCCAAAACCATAAAGCCTTCGAACTAATTATTGTTGATGATGGCTCTACAGATAGCAGTGCTGATATTATCAGGCAGTATGCCAATCTCGACAGTCGCATTATCCTTATTTCCAATGAAAAAAATATTGGCCTTCCAAAATCGTTAAACAAGGCAATCCTGTTTTCAAAAGGCGAGTACATTGCCCGTCACGATGCCGACGACAGATCTGCCCCAGAGCGTTTTTCCATTCAAGCGGCTTATGCCGAGGCCCATCCCGAAACCGACCTGATTGGCAGTGATTGTTATGTAATTGATATTAATGGCGATATCGTTTGCGAGAACAATAGTTATTCTGCCATCACCGATCCGTGGACAGACCTGCTGGAAAGACGGGCCATATTTACCCATGGCAGCACTTTCATAAAAAAATCTTCCCTGATCAATGTTGGGCTTTATGACGAAAGGTTCTATTATTCGCAGGATGGCGAGCTATGGCTCAGGTTCCTCTCGAGGGGAGCAAAGGTACATACCATTGCCAGGCCGCTCTACCATTACCGGGTATTGCCATTACAAACCGTAAAAAAATACAACGCACAAGCCTCTTTTAACGAGGTGAAACACATGATGTATGTCCATCACTCAAGCGATACCGAAATTACTTCAAAACTGGAAGAAATTGCCGGTATTATTGCCGAAAAGAAACCTCAAACAAGCGTAGAAAATTATAAATCCATCTATTGGAAAACCCTGGCCAATATCGCTTATTTCAATCATGCCCGCAATTGGACCATTCCTTATCGCTACTTGTTCAGGGCTTTCAGGGAAAATGAGTTGAAGCAGAACACCTTCTATCTTTTAAAATTGGGCGTACTGTATTTGATGCCCAGGTTTATCACCGCTAAGCTACGCAAGCAATGAAACACAAACTGATGAGGATTACCACTGTGCCAATTTCCTTATTGGTGCTGCTCAAAAAACAGCTTGTGTTTATGAGTCAGTATTTTGATGTACTGGCCGTTTCCTCGGCTGGCGATGCCCTGCAACAGGTAGGAAAGGAGGCACCCGTAAGGATTAAGGCCGTAAACATGACCCGTAGGGTAACACCGCTACAGGATCTTGTCGGCATTTTTAAACTCTGCAGGGTAATGCTTGCCGAACGCCCCAGTATAGTACATACCCACACCCCCAAAGCGGGCCTGCTTGGTATGATTGCCGCAAAACTGGTGGGGGTACCCATCAGGCTCCATACAGTAGCAGGTTTACCTGTTCTCGAAAAAAAAGGCTTACTCAAATGGACAATGGGCATCACTGAAATACTTACTTCGGCCTGCGCCACCCACATATATGCCAATTCGCCAAATATGATGCGCCTGATGATAGACCGAAGGTATTGCACAGGAAAAAAAATCAAAGTAATTGGAAGGGGCAGCACTGGGGGGATTGATACCGCAGTGTTTAACCCGGATTTACCAGGAATTATTGCTGCAAAAACTGAAACCAGAACTGCCCTGAGATTAAAAGATGACGCATTTGTTTATTGTTTCATTGGCAGGATGGTTGGCGATAAGGGCATATCAGAACTGGTGAGTGCTTTCTGCAACCTCTATAAGCAAAACCCACAGATGGTCTTATTATTGGTTGGCCCTTTCGAAAACGAACTCGATCCGCTGCCTGTAGCCATTCATAAGCTCATTAAAGAACATGAGGGAATCAGGTGGCTTGATTTTCAAACCGATATCCGGAAATATTTGGCCATCAGTGATGTGTTTGTATTTCCGAGTTACCGCGAGGGTTTCCCCAATGTAATTATGCAGGCAGGCGCAATGGGGGTTCCCTGTATTGTAAGCAACATTAACGGTTGCAACGAAATTATTAATGAGGGTTTAAACGGGCTGATTGTTCCGGTTAAAAACATTCCCCATTTAGAACAGGCCATGGCAAGGCTTCATGCCACACCAACCGAAAGGTTAAACATGGCTACTGCCAGCAGGGCGATTATCCAAAGCCGATATGAAAGCGATCTGCTGATCGGGCAAATATTTTCAGAATACCAACTTCAGATTCAGAAATACAACAACAAAAATTAACAGCAACGCTCCTAAAACCATGTACAATTCAAAAATGAAAAGGCTCCTGGATATTTTATTAGCCTTAACCATATTTATCCTGGTATCGCCGGTAATGCTGATTATCCTTCTGGTTTTACTATTCACCACAGGAGGCCAGCCCATCTTTATGCAAGAGCGGGCAGGTAAAAACGAAGGGCCATTTATGCTTTTTAAGTTTAGGACGATGAACTCGGTGAAGGCACCGGATGGTGAACTGGCATCCGATCAGGTCAGGTTAACAGCTTTTGGCCGTTTTCTGCGCAAATCATCGCTTGATGAACTTCCACAGCTGATTAATGTGATCTGTGGACAGATGAGCCTCATTGGTCCCCGACCACTCTTTATGAGATACCTGGATTATTACCGGCCAATAGAAAAAAAACGCCACAGTGTACGCCCGGGTATTTCAGGATGGGCCCAGGTTAATGGTCGTAACAATGCAAATTGGGACGAGCGCCTCCGTATGGATGTATTTTATGTAGAAAATGTGTCTTTTAAGCTTGATGTGTTTATCATTTATAAAACAGTTATCAATATTATTCTTTCCCGCGATGTGGTTGTAGATGAGACCTATTTGATTGCTGATCTTAACGAGGAAAGGCAGGCAGATGTTGTCCGGTAGTTATCGGCTCAAACGCCTTCACGCTAACGAATGTATAGCTATCGATCACATCGCACTACTGTTACGAAACACTTATCATACTCAGGTTTCCGGTTTTTTTATCTATCACGACCCTAGTTACGCTAAATACCTGAGAATGGTCTCGCTGGATGAGGATAATTTCTGGATATACCAGCTAATTGATCCATTAGGAGAGCAGGTGCTGGCGTTTGCCATATTAACCCGTAAAGAACGGGATGTTTTTCTCAACCAGATTGTTGTTTTGGAGCATTTTAGGGGTGATAACTTGGCTGCAACGCTACTTTCGGGCATTCTCGCATTACTGTTAGAAAAATATGGTAATGATGAATTCAGCTCCCTAAAGCTCGAAACCTTTTACAGCAACCAAAGGGCCATGGCCATTTATCAGCATTGGAAAATGGAAGCCAGCCCAGGCAAAAACTGGTATTTAAATAAGCTGCCAGACAAGGATAATCAACTTCAAGAGCCCATAACCAACTGTTCTACCATTACCGACCAATACGGTTTCCTGCAGCTTTATGCTAACAACAATCCAATGGGAACGGTGATCAACGGTGATCGGGCAAGGATAAACGGAGCACACATCGATGACGCAAAGATTTTAGTAAGGTACCTCAACGGGCAGATGGGCATTTCTAAAATCTGCCTGGTTGCTGAGCAACAGCTCCAGCTCCCTTTAATCGATCGAACCATAACCTATTCACTTGGCATTTCCGAATTAAGGGATATGCTCTCTACAACAAAATTATAAACTATGAACTATACGATTATCAAAATAGAAGAAGGTGATAAATGGAGAGATTATGTACAAAAGGCTAAATACTACGATTTCTATCATTCCTGGTATTATCATCATAACATTAAAAATGGAGAGGCTTTTCTGTTTGTTTATGAAAAAGAAGCTGCTTTTATAGCCATACCGCTAATTAAAAGGGCCATAAATGGAAGCGAATGCTTCGACCTCACTTCTGCTTACGGGTACCTTGGTCCAATAACCAACCTCGATGTAGAGGAACTTAGCAGGGAGTTTCTGTTGGCCTTTAGAGCAGCATTTCTTGATTTTATGGCAGAGGAGAAAATCGTTTGTGCCTTTAGCAGGTTACATCCCTTACTGCATCAGGTAGCGCTTTTGGATGATATCGGCGGTGTGTATGAGAATGGATCAACCGTTTACATCGATCTCGAAAGCTCCATCGATCAGCAGACCAGGCATTACCGAAAATCTGTTAAAAACTCCATTCATGCCCTTGCCGAAAGTTCGCCCTCGGTTAAAGTGGTAGAAACAGCAGCAGAGTTGGAAACATTTGTTTCCATTTATACCGAGAATATGAAGCGGATAGGGGCGCATGATTATTATCATTTCGACCTGCAGTATTTTAAAGAGCTGATCGGAGCCGAAGAGTTTTTATCACTGCCATTAATGTTGTACCTGGATGGAGTTGCCATTGCGGCAGGATTCTTCGTTTACACCAACGATATTATTCAGGTACACTTGCTGGCAACCAAAACAGAGTTCCTGCACCTTTCGCCTACAAAACTCCTCATTCATGAGGCAAGCAGAATCGGTAGAGAACGTGGGATGAGATACCTTCATTTGGGAGGAGGAGTTGGGGGTAAAAATGATTCACTTTTCTTTTGGAAATCAGGTTTTTCAGACCGCTTGCTTTCATTCCGCACCTGGAGATACATCAACAATCAGGCAGAATATGACCGGCTTAAAGCCAAAGTGGTTTTAGACGGACCTAAAGACAACGATTTCTTTCCTGCTTATCGCGCATTGGAAAAACAGTAACCTGGTAAAATCCAGTATCCATTAATAAGAACTTAAATAAGATAAGGTTATGAGTAAAAGAATCTATCTCTCTCCTCCGCACATGAGCGGACAGGAGATCATGTATGTAAAAAATGCATTCGATACCAATTGGGTAGCACCTCTAGGGCCAAATGTTGATGGCTTTGAGGTGGATATCGCGGGCTTCCTTGGCGATGGTACGCAGGTAGCGGCCTTAAATTCGGGCACAGCAGCCATTCATTTGGGGCTGGTACTGTTAGGTGTAGGGGCAGGTGATGAAGTTATCTGTCAATCGCTCACCTTTTCAGCCTCTGCCAATCCTATTTTATACCTTGGCGCAAGGCCAGTGTTTATAGATAGCGAGTCTCAAACCTGGAACATGTCGCCGTTTTTTCTGGAACAGGCCATTAAAAATAGGCTTGAAGCCGGAATAAAGCCAAAAGCCATTATTGTGGTACATCTTTATGGGATGCCCGCATTGATAGAAGAGATTGTTGAAATAGGCGAACGGTACGGAATTCCAATTTTGGAAGACGCTGCCGAGGCTTTGGGCTCAACATTTAGGGGAAGAAAACTCGGAACTTTTGGTACCATCGGGATCTTTTCTTTTAATGGCAATAAAATCATTACCACTTCAGGTGGCGGGGCCATGGTATCTAAAAGTGCTGCATTGGTGGCAAAGGCCCGTTTTCTGTCTTGTCAGGCAAAAGAATCCTGTGCCTATTTTCAGCATACCGAAATTGGCTACAACTATCGCATGAGCAATATTGCTGCTGGAATTGGCAGAGGACAGATGGAAATGCTGCCCATGAGGATTTCGCAAAGGCGTGCCATATTCAACAGGTACAGGGAAAGCCTTTCGGGGACAATCGGAATCAGTTTTCAGGAAGAACCAAACCAACATTATTTCTCCAACAGGTGGCTTACTGCTTTTGTTGTGAACGAATCGGAACATTTTGAGGTCGAAAATTTCAGGCAGGCACTCGAGGCCGAAAATATTGAAGTGAGGTACATCTGGAAGCCGATGCACCTGCAGCCACTGTTTTCGCAATATCTTTATTTTGGCTCAGGTGTGAGCGATCGCCTTTTTCAGAATGGGATCTGTCTTCCATCAGGATCGGCGATGGACGAAGAAGATATGTCGAGAATTATCGGGGCATTTGAGCGCAATTTCTCGCCAAAAACCATTTACAGCGGAGCTATTATACAAGAAGAATATGGTACGGAAACAAACTGAGGGCAGAACCCGCTCGAGATGGTTGATTTTTTTGATTGATCAGGTCATTGTGTGCTGGTCCTTATCGCTTTCCTTATTTGTGGTGATGCAGTTCAATTTTTCGATCGTACAGCGTGGTTATTTTTTTATCTATCTTTTTAGCTACCTGCTTATTACGGGTTCTGTATTCCTGGCGATGCGTATCCACACCGGAATTGTGAGGTACGCTAACCTCGATGATGTGTACCGGATTTTTATGGCCACGCTGATATCGGGCATTTGTTATTGGCTATTTATAGAACTCATTGTTACGCCCTATCTCAAAAAAGGGTGGACGGGATTTAATCTTGCGCTGATCTTCAATTTTTTCATCTCCAGTTCATTGCTCATACTGTTGCGGGTTTATGTAAGGCAGGGCTATAACCATTTGCATATCCCGTCAGAGCATAAGGTAGAAACGGTTTTAATTTACAGTAGAACCGGATCGGCCATCATTCTTAAACAGGCACTTGAAGCACAAAGGGAGAACAACTTTAATATTTTGGGATACATTAACAACGATCCGGATAAAGTTGGGAAGTATATCCAGCAGAAAAAAATCTACCATTCCTCATCGATCAGTTACCTCAAGAAAAAATTTAAGCTCGAAAAGGTACTCATCTGTGGCGATGATCTCGATTATGGCGAGCGGAAAAGCATATTGGACAAGTGTATGAGTGAAGATATAAAAGTATCGCTTTTGCCGCCTCCAAGCCAATGGGCTTGTGGGAGGTTATCCAATAGCCAGATTAAGGAGCTAAACATTAATGACCTGTTGCAGCGCGAGCCCATTGTACTTAACAAAGAGAAGATTCTTTCAGAGATTACCGGAAAGCGTGTTTTAGTTACCGGTGCTGCAGGATCTATTGGTTCAGAAATTGTAAGGCAGCTCATCGGTTATTCACCAGAGCTGATTATCCTCTGCGATCAGGCAGAATCGCCGCTACATGAGCTTCAGCTTGAGCTAATGGACCGTTATCCGGATTGCAGGGTGGTTATTTTTATGGCAAATATTCAGGACAGGCTTAGAACTTATCAGCTTTTCGATCTGTATCGTCCCGAACTAGTATTTCATGCCGCGGCCTATAAACATGTTCCATTAATGGAAAACAATCCAACAGAAGCCATTATGACCAATGTTTTCGGAACCAAAAATATCGCTTCGCTCTCCAAACGCTTTGAGGTGGAAAAATTTGTGATGATTTCGACCGATAAAGCCGTTAATCCCACCAATGTAATGGGGGCAACTAAAAGGCTTGCCGAAATTTACATTCAGACCCTGCAAAATAATGAAAACGAAAATTTTAACCATACAGGTACACGTTTTATTACCACCCGGTTTGGCAACGTACTGGGCTCGAACGGCTCTGTAGTTCCCCGTTTTCGCGCCCAGATAGATGCTGGTGGACCGGTTACCGTTACCCACCCGGAAATTACCAGGTATTTTATGACCATCCCCGAAGCAGTAGAACTGGTGATGGAAGCAGCCTCGATGGGGAAAGGCGGTGAGATTTTTGTTTTTGACATGGGCGAAGCCATAAAAATAGTCGACCTCGCCATTAATATGATCAAACTTGCAGGCCTCGCGCCGCAAAAGGATATCGATATCGTTTTTACCGGCCTGCGTCCCGGAGAAAAGCTGTACGAGGAACTACTCAATAACGAAGAGGCAACAATGGCCACCCATCACCGTAAAATTAAAATTGCCCGTGTGAAACATTATTTGTCAGGAGCAGTAGAGGAGTTGCTGGACAATTTATGGAAAGCAAAATGCAGTGGCAATGAGATTGATATGATCGGGCTTATTAAAAAGATGATTCCCGAATACAGAAGTAATAATTCCGTTTTCGAAAAGCTCGATAGCCCGGTGGCAGTTTAATCTGCCTGGTATTCGCTATCCGGAAAGCCAATTGAAATACTAACCGTCTATAGATCATTTGATTGAAATGAACCAGATAAAATCAGCTATATGAGTTTACATTATGGAGCAATCGTTGAGATGGCCGTGCGCCGCAAATCGGTAAATATAAGCGAGATATCGCGAAGAATGCATGTTAACCGGCGTTCAATCTATAACTGGTTTCAAAAGGATTTTCTCAGCATCGAAATCATTTGTGAGATCGGATACATCATCGACTATGATTTTTCAAAGGATTTTCCAGACGAATTTGCGTTAGACGGTTTTGCCAATCCCCATCATCCAATGGGTTATAAGGGCAGCACAAATGCAGAACAGGATTATTCTGTCCGTTTTTGGATGAACAAATACATTGCTTTATTGGAAAAATACAATAATCTACTGATGGATTATGCCCGGGAAACCCAGGCGAAGGATGGTACAGATCCACCCTGAAAATATTGTTTGGCATTTTGAAGGGCAAAACCTGTAAAAATGTATTTCAATCCCCAAAATCTTCAAGCGTACAAAATCTTAACTAAATTAATATGTGTGGAATAGTTGGTTACATAGGAAACAGGGAGGCATTCCCTGTTTTGATTAATGGCTTGCGCCGTTTAGAATACCGTGGTTACGACAGTGCCGGAATTGCCTTTCTTGATGATGGGCTTAAAGTCGTAAAAAAATCAGGAAAGGTTGCCGTTCTCGAAGCTGCCTGTAACGATGTAAAAATTGCCTCCAGAATTGGCATTGCTCATACCCGATGGGCTACTCATGGGGCACCAAGCGATGCCAATGCACATCCTCATATATCTCCGAACGGAAAACTGGCCATTGTACATAATGGGATTATTGAAAACTATGCCTCGCTGAAAACAGCCCTATTATCTAAAGGACACTTGTTTACCAGCGAAACCGATACCGAGGTGCTGATCCATTTGATTGAGGAGGTACAAGAACGTACAGGACTTGATCTTGCCGAATCTGTTCGGCTGGCATTACACAACGTTACCGGGGCCTATGCAATTGTGATTATAGATGAAGATAATCCGGGGCGACTGATTGCTGCCAGAAAAGGCAGTCCCTTGGTGATAGGTGTTGGTAAAAACGAATATTTTGTAGCTTCAGATGCTACTCCGCTTATCGAATATACCAAAAATATAGTTTACCTGAACGACAATGAGATCGCTTGCGTGGCTTATGATGGGATCAGTATTTTTAACCTCGATAACATTCCGCAGGTGCCCTTTGTACAGGAGCTGGAAATGGAAATTGAAATGCTTGAAAAAGGCGGTTACAATCATTTTATGCTTAAAGAGATCCACGAGCAGGCAAAATCGATTCGTGAGTGTATGCGGGGCAGGGTTTACCCCGAACAGGGAAAAATTGCCTTAGGTGGCATTGCTTCCTTTGACGGTTTATTGAAAAATGCAGAGAGGATTGTTATCGTGGCCTGCGGTACCTCCTGGCATGCGGGATTGATAGGCGAATACCTGATTGAAAAGTATGCCCGTATTCCCGTTGAGGTTGAATATGCTTCCGAATTTAGGTACCGCGATCCTGTTATTCGCAGCAACGATCTTGTAATTGCCATATCCCAATCAGGCGAAACCGCCGATACCCTTGCTGCAATTGATTTGGCCAAAAAGATGGGCGCTGTTGTTTTAGGTATTTGTAATGTGGTCGGTTCATCCGTATCGCGGGCTACAGACGGAGGAATTTATACGCACGTAGGCCCCGAAGTGGGCGTAGCTTCTACCAAGGCATTTTCTGGTCAGGTAACAGTGCTCACCATGTTGGCGCTTTATCTTGCGCAGCTCAAAGAAACGTTATCGAAAGAAGAACGCAGTAATTGTATCCATTCGCTTTGGAAATTGCCCGAATTTGTTGAAGAGGCATTGAAATGTGAAGATCAGGTGCAGCGCATTGCTTACGGAATGTTGCGCAGCAGGAACTGTATCTATTTAGGTCGTGGATGCGCCTTTCCGGTAGCGCTTGAGGGCGCCCTTAAACTTAAAGAAATCTCGTACATCCATGCCGAAGGGTACCCGGCTGCCGAAATGAAACACGGTCCAATTGCCCTTATTGATGAAGAAATGACCGTTATTTTTATTGCGACCAATCATTCCTATCACGAAAAAATAATCAACAATATACAAGAGGTAAGGGCAAGAAAAGGCAAGGTTATCGCTATTGTTTCAAATGCTGGCGGAGAAGTGGCGGCACTTTCTGATGAGGTTGTTCAGATTCCCCATTCAGATGAATTTCTGCTGCCCATCCTTGCTGCCATCCCCCTCCAGTTATTGGCCTATCATGTGGCATTGATCAGGGGGTGCAATGTAGATCAGCCCAGAAACCTGGCCAAATCTGTTACAGTAGAATAATTCACTCTCTTATTTCCCAATTATTATGAAAAAAATTAGGTTCTCTCTACCCGACATCAATTCTTCCATCACCAGAAACAGGGATAAAATCGTTTTTCTGGTTTGTGTAATCAGTGTTATTTCGATCATGCTGCTGGCCACCTTGCTGGCTGTTAAGCATTAGTTACCAGAAAACCAGACGCAGATGTTAAAAATTATTATAGTCGAATCGCACATTATCATTCTCGATCACCTCAAAACATTGCTTTCAGATCAAACTGCTTTTAAGGTGGTAGAGGTGGTAAGCGCTGGCAACGGACTGGTGGAATTACTGCTTTCTGGAATCAGTGTGGATCTGATTATGGCTGGCTTGTACAAAACAAGAGGAAATAACCTGGAGTGGCTGTTGGAGGCAAAACGCCTAAGGCCAGGCTTACCTATACTGGTGATCAGTAACGTGGCAATTGCTACACAGATCAGGGAGGTTTTTCTTGCCGGTGCTTCAGGTTACTTGCTGAGTAATATAGGAAGGGATGAGCTGTTCTTTTGCATCCGCCATACTGCTTTGGGAGGAGAATACATTTCGAGCCAATTGGCCGTGAGGGCATTTAAAGAGCAGTTTTTTTCTCCGCAACAAAATTTTTTAAGCGAAAACGGGCGTTATTCAGTCATGGAGGTTCGGCTTTTGCAGGCCATTTCAGATGGATTAAGCAGTCAGGAAATTGCAGATACATTCTTTTTAAGCAGGAGAAGTATTGAAAGCAGGAGAGCTGCATTATTGGCAAAGGCCGGCGTAACCAATACCGCCTCGCTAATTAAATTTGCAGCACTTAATGGGTTGGTTAACTAATTTTGGACGGTACCTAGAAAAGAAAAAAGCCTGCTATCATACGATTGCAGGCTTTTTTTGTTTTTGAAAACATTTGGCGGAGAGCGAGGGATTCGAACCCCCGGACCTGTTACAGTCAACAGTTTTCAAGACTGCCGCATTCGACCACTCTGCCAGCTCTCCGCTGCAAAAGTACAAACTCAGCTTAAATCTGCAAACTCAGAAAGCGTTTTTTTTATATAAACTTGATAATTACTTAACACAGAGGGAGAAAAAATTATTTCTTCCGGATGTTTTCTTCAATTGGCTCCGATTTTTTGAACAGGTTGAAGGTAGGGCGGATGATTTTAACACTTCTTTTACTTACATCAACACTGGCATTTAATTCAAAACCGATCAATAAAATAAGCGAATTGAGGTAAAGCCAGATCATCACCACAATCAGCGTCCCGATGGAGCCATAAACCTTATTGTAAGAGGCAAAATGATTGATGTAGAAAGAAAATCCCCAGATGGTAAGAAAGGCCAGAATGGTAGCTAACCACGAGCCGGCGCTAAACAAGCGCCATTTTTTTGAATGTGCCGGCCCATATCTGTATAGAACGGATACGGTTAGAAAATATAAAATAGCCAGTAGTGCCCAACGGGTAAATTGTACGGCAAAAACGAGAAAGCTATCTTTAATGTGGAGTTCGTTTGTGATTTTATTTAGCAAAACTTCACCTAAAGCCATTGCACTGATACAGATGATAATTGAAAAGCAGATGATTGTAGTTAATATCAGCGCAATTAAGCGTTGTTTTAACCAGCCGCGGGTTTCGATAATCAAAGATGACTTGTTAAAAGCTTTCATGAGGTTTTTAACCCCATTGGTCGCGAAAAATATCGCCGATAAAAAACCGAAAGACAATAAACCCGTGTTCTGTTTTTTGATGATGTCTTTTAGTGTAGTCTCAAAGGCATCAAAAGCATTATGGGGGAGTACCAGCTGGATTAAATTTAAAAGCTGATCCTGGAAACCCTTAATCGGGATAAAAGGAATCAAGGTAAACAAAAATATAATGCCCGGAAAAATGGCCAGCATAAAACTGTATGCCAGCGAGGAAGATTTGTTTACGAGTGCATCTTTACCGATTTCGCGGAAGAAAAACGTTGCAACCGTATATAGCGGGAGAGGGCTAAATCCAGGCAAAATACATCCCTTAGTCCATTCTATAAATCTGGAATAGAGCTTAAGATGTAATAATTGCCGGTGTAACCATTCCATTGTAGCTGTTAATTAAAAAATCCCGATAACTTTTCCATAAAGTTTTCGGGAGGGTTGGTGGGCTTGTTTTTCTTCATGTCGACAAATACAAGTGTAGTAGCCCCAATGTTGATCAGTTCTTCATTTTCATTGTACAGTTCGTATTCAAAAAAAATGCGTATGCCTGGCAAAGTTTTAATAATGGTTTTAACCGTAATCTCCTGGTCGTATAGTGCAGGTTTGATGTATTTACATTTCAGTTCTAAAACAGGCATCATAATGCCATCAGCTTCCATAGAACTATAGCTCATGCCTAAACTACGCAACATCTCTACACGGCCCACTTCGTAATACTGTGCATAGTTGCCATAATACATATAACCCATCTGATCGGTTTCGCCGTAACGCACCCTGATTTTTGTACTGTGGCTATACATTATTTAAAGATATTTCTTTTGTTTAAAGCCTCGCGGTATTTTTTTGCATTGATTTCGTGTTCTGCCTTCGTTTCAGCAAAGTTATGGTAACCCGAGAAATCTTCTTTGGCGCACATGTAAATGTAATTGTTTTTATCGCGGTTTAATACGGCATCAATGGCGTTAATACTTGGCATCATAATCGGGCCCGGAGGTAAACCTGCATATTTATAGGTGTTGTAAAGCGATTGAACCTGCAATAATTTTCCGGTTACCCTCTTTACGGTAAAATCGTTATTGGCGAAAATTACCGTTGGATCGGCCTGTAATAAAATGCCTTTGTTCAGGCGGTTTAAATATAGACCCGCAATAATGGGCATTTCTTTATCATAAAGCGCTTCGCCATCCACAATGGAGGCCAGGGTATATACCTGCGCAGACGTAAGGTTTAAGCTTGCCGCTTTTTGTTTACGGTCGGCATTCCAGAATTTATCGTATTCCTTGTGCATGCGCTCAAAAAAGTCAACCGGCGAAACATTCCAGTACATTTCGTAAGTATTCGGAATGAACATCGCATATACATTATCCTGGTTAAAACCATATTTGCTGATCAATGCAGTTGAATCCAATACATGGATAAAACTTAAAGAATCGGCTTCGAGGTTACTGGCCAGGTAAGCCGCAAAATTTTCTTTCTTACGGATATTCTGGAATTTCAGTTTAACGGGATCCTGGTTTCCGGCTTTGATCAGGTTAATCAAGGTACGGTTGGTCATTCCTTTTTTCAGGCGGTAACGGCCAGGTTTAACGCTTGTTGCCAGGCTCATCTTTCCGGCAGCGGCAGTAAAAGTACCGATGCTTTTTACCAGGTCTTTCTTTTTGATTTCGGCAAGCAAATCGTCATAACTGCTGCCTGTTTTGATGTATAAATATTTTTGGTTCTCGGTAACGTTAGGGGCAAAATAAAGCCTGTAAATATTCAGTGCAAAGTAACCGGCAATTAGAATAACAATCAGCGCAATTATGATTGCCGCTTTTTTGCCTGTGCTCATGGTCTTTTTTTCTACTTCAGTCATCTGTATCGTATGCGTATGTTATTGTTGTTTATTGGATAGTGTAATGTTGATTTTAGTGCCTAGAGGTACTTTTGTTAACGAATCAACTAACATGGGGTCTTGTTTTATAATAATGGCGGCAGCACTGTCGGTTACTGGTCCATCATAAATAATGGTACCTAAACTGAGGTTCGAGCCCCTCAAGCTAAACTTCGCTTCATCCATGGTTAAGCCCATCAATTGCGGAATGTCTACTTCTTCGTTTCCGCGGCCATCACCCAGTACCAGGTTAATCCTCGAACCCACCGGAACAATTTGTCCTGCAGCAATCGGCTGACCACCAAAAGAGGCTTCCAGTACTACATCGCGGCTTACATCCGGTTTGTAGGTAGTATCGCCCAGTTTTAATCTAGAACTTTCGATAATGGCCTGCGCCTCGCGTAAGGTTTTAAACGCAATATCCGGGAATTTTGTATTTGGGATTTTACCTGCGTTAATGGTTAAATAAATGGTACGGTTATCTTTTACAAAAGTATTGGGATCAGGATCCTGATCAATTACGATCCCGGCAGGCTGATCCATGATAAAAACAGAATCTACTTCGTATTTTAATCCGGCATCTTCCAGTTTTTTTACTGCCTGTTCAAAAGAAAGCCCCTTTACCATAGGCACATTTAAACCTTCGCCATGTTTGGTGTAATATCTTAAGCTAAAAAATGCAATCAGGAGCAATGCAATAACGGTAATTACGGCAGCTAAAATGTTGTTTCTAAACGATTTGGTTTTTAAGTAATCTATAAATTTAGACATGTATCTTAAATGGGGTTTATGCGTATAAGCTCAAATGTAACTATTTTAATTATTGATTGAATTATAGAATCTAAATCGCCTTCCAATCATTTGAAAATTCATTCATTCTCTCCCTCACTCAATCCTTCACTAATTCAATCATTCACTAATTCTCTCATTCAATCCCTCTCTCTTCAATAATTGTTCCGTTAATGTGATCAAAGCACAAAGATATTTATATTTTTGGGGATATATTTATATTCAATTTCTATTTATAAAAAGGATTTCTGACATGAAGAAAACTATTGCGTTGTTAACAGGCGGTACCACAGGCGAATGGGTTGTTTCGGTAAAAAGTGCAGCAACAATTGCCCAGAACATCGACCCTAATTTATACGATGTTTATAAAATTATGCTGAACGAAAAAGGATGGTTTTATGAGCCAGCTGATTCTGTTAAAATTGAAATTGATAAAAATGATTTTTCCTTAACGCTTGATGGCCGCAGGGTAAAGTTTGATGGTGTTTTTATTGCCATTCATGGTTCGCCTGGTGAAGATGGAAAATTGCAGGGTTATTTCGATATGTTGGGTATTCCGTACACCACCTGCGATGCCTTAACTTCATCAATAACGATGAACAAGGGTTATACCAAGGCCATAGTTGAAGGAATTGATAACCTGTATACGGCGAAATCCGTTCAGATATTTAAAGGTGGAAATTACAGTTTAAACCAGATTAAACAGGATTTAAAACTACCTTATTTTGTGAAACCCAATAGTGGCGGGAGCAGCATTGGCATGAGTAAGGTAAAACACGCCGATGACCTTGACGAAGCCATTGATAAGGCCTTTAAAGAAGATACCCAGATTTTAATTGAGGAATTTGTAAGCGGAAGGGAATTTTCGATCGGTGTGTTTGGTGCCGAAGGAAAAATTATTGTTTTACCTACAACAGAAGTAATTCCCCAAAATGAATTTTTCGATTTTGAAGCGAAATATACGCCTGGTGCTACAGAAGAAATTACGCCTGGCCGCATGAATGAGGAAGAATTGCAACGTGTGCAACAAGTGGTTACGGATGTATATAAAAAACTAAATTGCAGGGGAGTGGTACGTGTTGATTATTTCCTCGAACACGAAACCGGGAAATTTTATTTTATCGAAATCAATACCATCCCCGGACAAACGGCCACAAGTTTTATTCCACAACAGGTAGCTGCGATGGGCATATCGCTTAAAGAGTTTTATACCCGTTTAATGAAGGAAACATTGGGGTAGGTTCAGTGCCGTGGTCTGTGTCCCACAGACCATCTCGTTAATTAAAAATTGCCACGGAGGCACTGAAAACACGGAAAATAAAACTTGTTTCAGGTTGCTCATAAATAACCACCCTGAGCTTAATTTTCTTACATGTCTTATATGGTTTAAAAACAGGTGCTATAATGTTTTACCATATAAGACATATAAGTTCATTGAAGCTTACAAATTAAATAAACATTACTCAAAATGCCATGGTCTATGTCGTCACAGACCATCGCGATGTTTTTCGTGAATTAGTGGCGATACAATTACCAATCTCTTGCATCATTACTAAAATAAGGACGACTAACCTAAAGAAGGGTCGTCATTTCGACCGTAGTGGAGAAATCTATTGATCAATTATATCGCATAGATCTCTCCGTTTCGCGATGCTTCAGTCGAAATGACGAATCTATTATTTAACCTTATTTATACAATCAACCAAAGCTTTCACTTTAATTTCAGAAGTTAATTCGTAACGGTATTCATCTTCAATACTGCCCATTTTGGTTTCAGTATTTCTGAATTTCATTTTACTTTGAACAAATTCCTTTGCCGAAGCATGAAATTCTGTTGCACCTGTCTGGTTAATGAGTTGCTGGATGTTGCCTTCATTTATTCCGGCGCCAGGCATGATTGTGATCCTGCCATTTGCCTTTTTAACCAATTGAGATAGTTTTTCTGCACCCAATGGAGCTGAAGATGCACCACCAGAAGTAAGCACTCTTTTGATGCCGAGTTCGATTAAATCTTCCAGTGCCTGATCCATATCATTACTCATATCAAAAGCCCTGTGAAAAGCTACTGCCATTGGTTTAGCCAGTTCGATTAATTCAGCACACCTTTCTTTATCAATTGCACCATCTGCATTTAGTATTCCTATAACAATACCTTCGCAATTTAATGATTTGCAGATTTTTATATCTTCTTTCATTAACTCAAATTCTGTGTCGGAATACAAAAAATCGCCACCCCTCGGACGGATAATCGGCCAGATTTCGATGGACAGGTTTTTCTTGGCTAATGCCAGCTGACCATAACTTGGTGTAGTACCTCCCTCGGCCAGGTTATCGCAAAATTCAGCTCTTTTAGCACCGCCATTTTGAGCAGCCAATGCTGAAGCATAGGAATTTGCGCAAACTTCTAAACATGCGTTTTTTGTGATTGGATCACTTTTCATTTCTACTAATAAATGGATATAACTTGAATTATTCTTCTGTTTCTGCCAGCCCTAAAACAACCCAACCTTTTGGCGATTTATAGGTATTGAGTAGCTGCGTTGATTTTCCACCATCCGGAAACCAGCATACCTCAGTAATTACCCAATGGGAATCATCAATTTTTTTTCTTTCTGGAAAAGCATTCCGAAGACCTGAAAAATCGGGAAAGCCATGTTCTTCCATACTATTGATAAAAGATAATTTAAGTACTTCTGCTGTTTCATTAATGATGTCATCATCTAATTCCATTTTCAGTTCGGAAAGCATGATTCTTGCTTCCTCAAAGAAATCTTTACATGCTATTGCAGCTTCAAGATCCTTAGCATTATAAGCATTCTCCAGAGCTAATATTGCACCTTCCGGAGTATCAGCGTTTGGCCTGAAGTAATCTATACCTTCATCAATATATAAGCCAACACTACTGTCGAATTCGGCCTTATCTTTTTCTGGGATACCATCTCTGATCGCTCTTATGGTGTAACCGCCAATTAATCGGCCATTTTCAATACTCATCCAGTCTGATATCAGGTCGCGATCGATCCCAATCTTCTGGTTTAGTTTCACTGTGCCCACACTTACAGGTTCGTTACCTACGGTACCAAAAAGATTGCCTTCATCATCAAAATGAGGTTCAGTAAGCCAAATATGCTCGCTATTTTCGCTGTCTATAATATGAACTTTAACAGAGAAATAAGCATGATGTGGCTGAGGATTAGCCAAACTTTCTTCAAAATACCAAAGCGTTAAATTCGCCTTTTCAATCGCCCAGTTCATGCGTTCATCTTCGCCAGGTACATAAACCATGTCTGGTTCGTCCTTGCGCTCTTCTACATTCTTTTTTCCGAAAATTTTAGATAATAAGCCCATATTACATTGCGTTTATTTTGTTCGATGGATCTGTATCCTAATAATAGCTTTTACCTTTAATTAAAAGATCCTGTTTTTCTGCATTGCAAACTGCATAACTAAAGCCTTGCTGAATGGCATAAGCACCGTATTCACCCTTTTTATTGATGGCTAAAAAGCCAACCTGTATGTTTTTAGCTGTTTCGGGTTTCTTTTTGATGATGCGCATCACGGCTTCTTTACAGGCTGCTTCCGGACTATAACCCTGGCGCATCAGTTCCACCACCAAAAATGAACCTACATTTCTCACTACTTCTTCACCTACTCCGGTAGAGGTTGCCCCACCGATTTCATTATCTACATACAAACCTGCACCTATAATCGGACTATCGCCAATCCGTCCATGTAATTTATAAGCCATACCACTGGTGGTACAGGCGCCAGAAATGTTTCCTTTTGCATCAATCGCTAACATCCCGATGGTATCGTGGTTATATTGATTTCCTGGTAATTTTTGCGGCGCGGCTTTTTCATAAAGTTTATTTTCAATATTCATTACCGGCGCATATTTTGCCGTTTTTAGCCATTCTTTCCATGCTTTTTCGCTTGCAGGAGTTAGGAGATTTTCTTTTTTAAAGCCCTGTTCCAATGCAAACTGCAAAGCGCCATCGCCGGCCAGCATTACATGGGGCGTTTTTTCCATTACTTTACGGGCTACTGAAATGGGGTGTTTAATATATTCGAGTGCTAAAACAGCACCGCAATTGCCTTGTTCATCCATAATGCAGGCATCAAGGGTTACACGTCCATCACGGTCTGGTAGACCACCATAGCCTACCGATTGATTTTTTTCGTCTGCTTCCGGAACCCAAACACCTTGTTCTACAGCATCTAGTGCACGTCCGCCTGATGATAATACTTTCCATGCATCCGCATTTGCTGCAATACCAAAATCCCAGGTAGAAATCACAATCGGGAAATTTGCTGCTCTTGAATCTTTGTGAGGAAGCACTTCAGCTATGCTGCTTTTATCAATGGCAAGCAATCCGGCAGATAGGGCGGATGCTTTTATAAATTTACGGCGGTTAAACATTTGTTTGGTTAATTGCTAAAGGGGTTAATTGTTTAAATTGGTTAACTGGTTAATTGTTTAATTTACGAATTGTTAGATTGTTAAATCGATCAATCTTATCTGATTATTGTGATTTGAACATTAGTTCTTATTAATCTGTATTGTTTAATGGATTAATGCTCTGATTATTGTGATTTGAACATTGGTTCTTATCTATTAATCGTTTTACTATTTGTCTGAAAATTGCAATTTGATCATTGGTTCTTAATTAATCAATCGTTTTACTATTTGTCTGAAAATTGCAATTTGATCATTGGTTCTTAATTAATCAATCAATGGTAAACCTATCTGCATCCTTTAAAAACGGAAACTGCCTTCTAACTTTAACCAGTTCTTCATAGTTGATGCTGAACGTGTATAAATCTTCATCTTCAGGTTTATAATAAACGGTGTTACCATAAGGATCTAAACACATGGATAATCCGCTATGGTAAATCTGGTTGCCATCATGTCCAACACGGTTTACGGCAATTACATAACTTTGGTTTTCAATAGCCCGGGCAGGAATAAGTGCTTTCCAGTGTGCTGAGCGTTTATCAGGCCAGTTAGCAACAAGAAGCAAGATATCGTATTCCTGATCTACGTTTCGCAACCAAACCGGAAAACGTAGATCGTAGCAGATGGCCAGTCTGATTTTCCAGCCTTTAAGTTCTACAATCAGTTTCTCTTTGCCAGGACTAAAATGCTCATCTTCATCACCCATACCAAATAAATGGCGTTTATCGTAATGCTGATGTTTGCCATCTGGTTCCATCCAGATTAAACGATTATAATATTGGTTGTTTTCTTTTATAATTAAGCTTCCTGTAACCACACAATTGTACAGATCTGCCATTTTTTGCATCCATTGCATGGTTTTTCCACCCATTTCTTCAGCCAGTGCTTCCGAATTCATGCTAAAACCAGTATTAAACATTTCGGGCAAGATAATGATGTCGGTTTTTTCCCTGACACCCATTGATAGCCTCAACGCCAGATTTAAAAGGTTTTTTTCAATGTTTTCCCAAAAGAGATAAGCTTGAAAGACAGTTACTTTCAGGTTTTCTATTTGAGTGTAAACAGGTGCTTCCATTTTTAATGTTTTAAACTGGTTAAACGTTTTTTAATTTCTCTGCAGCTTGGGCTAGTGTAGCATTTTCTTTGGCAAAGCAGAAGCGGATGATTTTATGGTCGGTCGATTTCTGATAAAATGCCGAAACTGGAATGGTGGCTACGCCAAATTCTTTAATCAAGCGCATACTAAAGTCGGTGTCTTTTTCATCGCTGATATCGCTATAGCTTGCACACTGAAAATAAGAACCATTACAAGGCAAAAGTTTAAAACGGCTCTCGGCCAAAAGATCCCTGAAATAATCACGTTTCTGTTGAAAAAAACTGGCTAATCCAGTATAATTTTTCGGTTCTTTAATGTATTCGGCAATAGCCTGCTGCATGGGACTATTAACGCTGAAAACGTTAAATTGGTGTACCTTTCTAAATTCCTTCATCAGTTTTTCGGGTGCCAGGCAGTAACCGAGTTTCCAACCGGTAGCATGTAAAAGTTTACCGAAAGAGGCCACGATAAAGCTTCGCTGCTTTAATTCAGGATAGAGCATTACACTTTGGTGTTTTTGTTCATCATAAATTAAATGTTCATAAACCTCATCACTTAAAATTAAAATATCGGTACCACTAATCAGTTTAATCAACGATTGCATATCGTCTGATGATAAAATACTTCCGGTAGGATTCTGCGGAGTATTTAAGATAATCATCCTGGTTTTGGCTGTAAACAGCTTTTTAACCATGTCCCAATCTATGCCATAGGCAGGAGGGGCAAGCTCGTAGGTTTTAACCAAACCACCTAAAAGTTTTACGGTAGGTGCATAACTATCATAGGCAGGTTCGAAAATTATCACCTCGTCGCCCGCATTAATGATAGCCGCCAATGCGGTAAAAATAGCCTGTGTTCCGCCTGCTGTAACGGTGATTTCCGTTTCAGGGTTATATTTTATGTTATAAAGTTTTTCAACTTTCTCTGCAATGGTTTCTTTTAAAAAATTAGCACCTGGCATTGGTGCGTATTGGTTAAAACCATCTTTCATGGCTTTGTTTACCAATTCAACCAGCTTTGGATCGCAGGCATAATCAGGAAATCCTTGTGATAAATTAATGGCATTGTGTTCTGCCGCAAGTTTACTCATCACCGAAAAAATGGTGGTACCTACACCGGGAAGTTTAGATTGTATATTCAGCATCGTATAAGCGAAAATAGGAAAAAAAAGCTTAACGCCTAAACAGGATTGCCAATATGATCAAATCACATAAACTAAAATTTACCCTAAGCTCATTAAACCCTTTGTTTCCATTTGGGTCAATAACAATAAATACAGAACCAAATAAGCTGCAGATGAACAGATTTTGTATTATTTCAAATATATTTGAGCTTATTTAAAATTATTCCAGATAAACTATTTTCTTTGCATTAAAATCTCAAAAATTCCTAAATGAAATTTAAACACTTAGCCGCCGTATTTTTAGTGGTCATTACTGCATCAGCATTTGTGAGTCCTAAAAAAGCTTTAAGAACATTTGTCTCCAACTACGAAAATGTATTGGGCACTTCTTTAGAATTGAAATTCAAAGCAAGTAATCAGGCAGATGCCGATCTGGCCGAAGAGCATGCGCTTAAGGAAATAGATCGCTTAGACGATATTTTAAGTGCCTACAAACCGACTAGCGAGTTTAGCAAATGGATGAAAAACGGAAAACAAACGACTAAAATTTCACCAGAATTATTTGAGGTTTTGCAACAGTTTGAGCACTATAAAAATTTAACCAACGGTGCCCTAGATGCATCGGCTGCCCTAATTGGCAATGTTTGGAAAAAAGCTTCGGCCGAAAACCGCTTGCCATCGGCCAATGAGCTGGAGACCGCAGTTAACCTGGTTAAACAACAGCATTATGTACTGGATGAGAAAAATAAAACCGTTACCCGTTTAGATGAGGTGCCTTTAGCTTTAAACTCTTTTGCTAAAAGTTATATTATCAATAAAGCTGCTGATCAGGCCATTCAAACTCCCGGTATCGAAAACGTAGTGGTGAATATTGGCGGCGACATGGTGATTAAAGGAAACCAATCAGAAAACATAGAAATTGCCAATCCAAAGGCTGATGCAGAGAATGAAGCAGCTTTGAATAAGGTTAAAGTTTCCAATATGGCGGTGGCAACCAGTGGCAACTACCGCAGGGGTTTTAATGTAAATGGAAAATGGTATTCGCACATTGTAGATCCACGTACAGGGAACCCTGCATCAGAAATTATCAGCGCTACCGTTATTGCTGCTGATGCCAGTGAAGCAGGTGCTTTAGCTACTTCTTTTAATGTATTATCAGTTTCAGAAATCGAGACTATAACCGCAAATAGAAATGATATTGCCTACCTATTGGTGACTAAAAGTGGTAAAGAAATTAAAAGCAAAACCTGGGCTAAATATGAATTAACTTCTAATAAGCCAGCAATTACCTTAGCTAAAGTTAATAAAGCAGATAAACCCTGGAATACGAAATACGAACTGATCGTAAATTTAGAACTTGCCAATATCGAATCAACCGATGGAAAACGTGTTCGCCGTCCCTTTGTTGCCGTTTGGGTTGAAGATGCTGCAAAAACACCGGTACGTAACCTGGCCATCTGGTACAATAAACCACGCTGGTTGCCTGATTTGAAATCGTGGAACCGCGTAAATGGCGATGAATTTAGAAAAGGAGGCGAGGGAAAATTAAGCTCAACCAGTTCGGCTACCCGAGCTCCCGGTAAATACAGCTTATCATGGGACGGAAAAGATGATAGCGGAAAACTAGTAAAAGCTGGTGTATATACTGTTTATATTGAAGTGGCCCGTGAACATGGAACCTATCAGGTTATTTCAAAAGAAATGAAATTTACCGGCTCCGCACAAAAAGTAGAATTAACCCCAAATACAGAATTAGCCTCAGCATCCCTTGACTACAGAAAAATCGCAAAGTAATATGATCGCTGCCCCTAATGGCCTTGGGAAAAAGCCGGTAAAAAAGGATAGCGGAAAAGGCAAGGGAAAAAAGCGTTTAGCTGGACTATCGCGCTGGTTGCATATTTATTTATCAATGGTGAGCTTTACCATATTGCTGTTTTTTGCGGTATCGGGCTTAACCTTAAACCATGCTGATTGGTTTACATCTGGTAAAGAAGTAGTTGCTAAAGATTCTGGTTTGGTAAATTTAAAATGGGTAAACCAGGCGGATACCAATAAAATAAATAAGCTACAAATTGTTGAATTTTTCAGGAACAAACACCAGGTTAAAGGCGCATTGAGCGATTTTAGAATCGACGACCGCGAACTCAGTTTAACTTTTAATGGGCCCGGTTATCTTGCCGATTCTTTTATCGACCGCGAAACAGGTAAATACGAATTAACCACCACCAGGTTTGGTGCGGTGGCCGTAATTAACGATTTACACAAGGGAAGGGATTCGGGCAAGGCATGGTCGTGGATTATCGATATTTCTGCCGTACTTATGACCTTAGTATCTATTTCAGGTATTATTCTGATCTGTTTTATTAAAAAGAAAAGATTAAGCGGATTTATTATCGCGGCAGTTGGAACAATAATCTGTTATTTGATCTACAAATTATTTGTTCCTTAATTAACTTAGATGTTCTCAGGTGACTTAATTAACCTACCCAAATATCGCCTTAGGACATCTATTTTTCTATATGGTTAATAACAGGCTATTAATTATGCTATTGTTTGTAGTATTGAACCTGTTTCTTTCACGGTTAGCGTATGGTTTACACCGCATTTTAAAGCATAATTATTCCGTTGGTGCCCCACGGGGAAATCAAAAGCGATAGGATAGTTGTATTCCTTTACTTTTTCTAATACGATTTCATAAATGGTTTTGCCAAATTCTTCACCGGCATCATCAGGTTTAACCTTAAAACCACCAACAATTAATCCTTTTAAGTTTTTTAGTTTTCCGCTGCGTTCTAAATTCCACAGCATCCGGTCTATACTATAAAGGTATTCGCCCGTATCTTCTATAAAAAGTATTTTATCTTTTGTATTTAAATCAGAATTGCTTCCCGCTAAGGTTTCGATGATGCTCAGGTTTCCACCAACCAAAATTCCGTCAACTTTGCCGGGCCGGTTATTAAGGTTGGTAGGAGCGGTGTACCCCATTGGCTCACCGATCAAGGCATTTTTTATAGACAGTATGGTTTCAATCTGTATCTGCTCCGCTTTGCTCCAGTCGTCGGGGAAGCTATTGCACATTTTAGAATGGATGGAGGCTATCCCATAATTTTTAGCCAAATGGCAATGTAAAACGGTAATGTCGCTAAAACCGATAATCCACTTTGGATTTTTTTTGAAGGAAGAGAAATCGAGCTGATCAATAATGCGTACCAGACCGTATCCGCCGCGGGCACACATAATGGCTTTTACATTCGGGTCATCAAGCATACGCTGTAAATCTGCTAACCTTTCTTCGTCTGTTCCGCCATAAGTAAAATCGCGTTTGCCAATGGTATCGCCAATTTTTATGATAAAACCCCAGCTTTGCATTTGTAAAACCGAAGGCTGAATCTGTTCCAGGGTAATGTATCCCGCCGGACTGGTTATTCCAATCGTATCGCCGGGTTTTAAATAGGATGGGATTTTAAAAGATGAACTTTCATTTTCTACAGTATTTGCCAGTGTTTTAAAAGCAGGAAATACAGTTGCAGCTGCGATAAATGAAGAAAGGAAATGTTTTCGGTTCATCTAAAATAAGAATGTAAATGTTGATTTGGCTAATATAGGATTTAAAATTTTGGCATAAAAGAAAAGGGATTTATATCCATAAATCCCTTTTTTAAACCAAACAAATTAATCTGTAAAAGATTAGTATAATGTGAATTATATAGATAACCACGTTTGAAATAAAATGTTTTGAGATTTTAGAAAAAAATCACTGTATTGCTAAATAGCCCTGATGGAAACGGAAATACTTTTTGGTACCGTTATATTTTATTTTAGAAAACTGTCCAAAAAGATTGCAGTGTACAGCAGGAACAAACCTTTACCATAAGCACTGAAACTGCGCTTCTAAATATTTAAAAATAGGATGTGGCGGAAACAGAAGTGGTTATTTATAGATTAAAGTTAAAGGCTATCCCTCGCGGATAGCCTTTGCTAACAACAAAACAAATATAAGATAACCAAATCTTACCTGATTGAGCAGAATCAGGTAAAGTGCTATGAGATACACTTTGCGGCCTAGTAATGGATTCGAACCATTGTAAAGAGTTTATGAAACCCCAACCTTCCAATCGGTCAACTGGCCTTGTTTTATAATTGCTTTAATGCCAAATAATCCCTCAGTTCTAAAATCTGTTCTTTAATTAAACTATCTTCGTTCTTCGAATATTCCTGCCGATCTGCTTCCGTTTTTATGGGATAGGTAAGGGCCTGATATTCATCTATTGTGGGATATTGAAAATAGATTGACATAATTTTAGCGTTTTAATTGTTCGACATTGTTTTTCTTTATGATTAATGTTGAGCAAATATATTAATAAGTATATAATATCTATAGATTTAGTAGTATTTATTTTTGATAATATTATAATTTATTCATTATCAGGTGATTATTTTTTATTTTCATGACGATATAAGGCGTTAATTTATAATTCCTGTATTTTTTTTGGAGCAAATCATCAGTCTTCTTATATAAAAACGATTTTAAATTTTCGATGTGCTTTTAAGCAGCTTTAAATTCAATTTCAGAAAAGCTAATTATTTTAAGGATATTTGCAGTTCAATCATTAAAATAGTAATTGTGTCTTTAGATAAATTAAAACTTAGCAAACCACTTGTAGCGGCAATGACTGATGCAGGATTTTTAACTCCAAAAGAAATCCAGGCCAAAACCATGTCGCGTATTTTAGGTGGACAAGATGTTATAGCGGTGGGGCCGGAGGGTTCGGGAAAAACAACAACCTATGTTTTAGCAACTTTAATGAAATTAAAGTATGCCTTTGAAGAAGCGCCAAGAGCTTTAATTTTAGTGCCCGATGCAGAACATGTAGATCATGTATTGGAGCAATTTAAATTACTTAACCGTAACAGCACTTTCAGAATTTTGGGAATCGATAGCCGTGGCGCTGTTGATACACAAATGAACGAGATCACAGACGGTTGCGATATTATTGTTGCAGTACCCGATCGTGCCCGCGCTTTATACCTAAAACTAGCGCTAAATACCAATAAAATTCAGTTGTTTATTGTAGATAATGCAGAACTGATTGTAAAAAAAGGTTTGCAGTTGCCGGTTGTGGAACTAGCCAATAGTGCCTATAAATCGCAGCACGTGGTGTTTACAGAAGTAATGCACGAAAAATTAAACCTCATGATTTCGCCTTTCATGAAAGATTCTGCTTCAACAATTGAAGTAGACGAAATCGGCGAAAAGCAGGCAGAAGTTTACCAGCAAATGTTGTATCAGGTACCAAATTTCAGGACCAAACTCAACTTACTCACCTTATTATTAAATGATACAGAGGTTTTTGATAAAGTAGTGGTTTTTGTCAATACAAGGTTAACTGCACAAACCGTATATAAAAACTTTAATCAGGTTAAAGAAGGAGAAATTAGCATCTATCGCTCCTTGTTTTTTGATGATAAAGGCTATGATGATATTGAAGACTTTAAAGATAATCCTGATGCTAGGGTATTAATTGTTGCGAATGAAAACCTGGGTGATTTAAATATAGAAGGGATTCCTTTTATCCTGCATTTAGAATTACCAGAACAGAAAGAAACTTTAATCCAGCGTATTGTAAAACATGGTGATGAAGATGTAGTGGCGATTACTTTCTCTACCGATATCGAATTGATCGAAGTGAAAAAAATTGAGCAGGCCATCGGACAGAAACTGGAGGTAATGGAATTGCCAGAGGATTTAAAAGTAGTTGATGCAGCAGCGAAACCGAAGAAAAAGAAAACTACCGAAGAAGATGAAGACGCTGAACGTGGTGCAGCCTTTCATGAAAAGAAAGCCAGTAACTTAAAAAACTATAATTACAGTGCCGGCACAAAAGCCAAAATGACCTATAAAAATAAAAAGGGATTGTCTTAGATAGTTCATTAACAATTGTTTCTAACGAGGGTTGATTAGTTAATCTTTTATAACGATACATCAACCTTATACCACATTCCAGCGCAGGCGTGGGAATGTGCAAATGTTGTTCTCTTTATATTATAAGATCATTCGTGATGTTTCTCAGCATAAAAAAAGCTCCTCAGAAATTAATCTGAGGAGCTTTTTATTTAATCGTTATTTACGACTAGTATAAAGTAAACTCTACACGACGGTTTTGTTGACGACCAGCTGCAGTTTTATTAGTTGCAATTGGTTGGTCAGGTCCGTAACCTGTAGCTTCGATTCTTGATGCATTAGCACCTTGAGATACTAAGTAAGCTTTTACTGATTCAGCTCTGTCTTTAGATAAACGTAAGTTTAACTCTCTGCCACCAGTATTATCAGTGTGACCAGCTAATTTTAAGCTAAAGTTTTTCTCTACCAATAAACCAGCAACACGGTTTAAAGTAGCGTATGATTTAGAACGGATAGTTGATTTACCTAAATCAAATTCTAAGTTAGAAATTGCATCTCTAACTACTTTACGGTCTGCTTCAGTAATTACTGTAGTTTCTTTAATGATCGTTTTTGGAGCTGCTAAAGGACATCCAGAACCATCAACCACTGTACCTGCTGCAGTACCTGCACATTTGTCAAATTTGTTTGCTACACCATCGTTATCATCATCAGCTAAGTCTTTAGCATATTGCTCTCTATCACGTTGTGCATTTTGCTCAGCAGTAGATAATGCTCTTCTTAACTCAGCACTTTCTTCAGCACTTTGTTTGCGTAAATCAGCAACTGCACTGTAGTTTTGTAATTGAGAGTTTTCTTTGTTTCCTAAAGCAAATTCCAAACCTACGTGAGAGTAAGAGAATCTGTTTTCGTTGTAAGCATTTTTAACTGTTGGAGATGATTTGATAAAGTTAATGTCGTAGCCTAAATCGATGTTAATTCCTTTAGCTACGCCAAATTTAAATCCAACTCCTGTTGGAATAAACCAACCTTCTCTGCCATTAAATACTTCAGTAGTTCCTACTTGTGAATCTGATGACATGTAACCAGCACCTGCTTTTACGTAAGGAATTAAAACTGCGTTTTCAGTATTTAAGCTAAAGTTAGCAATGTTTAATACTGCAGTTAATGATCCTGACCATTGGATGCTATTCTTTTGTTCAACATTACTGCCTAAATAATTAGCCGTTTTAATATCTCCACGTAAGAAATCTGCCTGTAAGCCTAAAGCTGGCAAAATTTGCTTTTTAATGAAGCCACCGTAACCAATACTTTTAAATTCTCTTGCATCTACACTTCCTTTACCTAAGAAAGTATTCTGGCTTAAGATACCTCCGTGTACACCTACACTCCAGGTACGAAAAGATTTTTCTCCAAACCGACCACCGGTAGCAGGAGTTGTTGGTGTATCTTGGGCAAACAATTGTGATGATAAACCTAATAATGCAACCAACATTGTTGATTTTGTAATTCTCGTATTCATGTTCTTCTATTTTTTAAATATTAGTCTCTTAACAGTTTTTTTATCGTACTGTTTTGCATGGCCTAAGAAAAAATCTTGCCAAATACCATATTTTTTACGCAAATAGCATGTTATCAGAAGATTAGCATGTTAAATTAATTTCACAAAAAAGTTACTTAACGTTAGGTACTAATGAAATTTTTGTATAGTATTCTATACAGAATGAATTTTTAGATTAATTTCAAGCAGTTGAAAATTTATTTATCTGACGGATTTTTTTTGTTGTTTAACAGCATCTCTACTGTTTTTTCAATTCTGCTGAAACGGGTTTTCTCTTGTTTTGCAGATAGTATCCAAAGTACATACTCTTTCCGATGGCTATAAGCAAGCTGGTTAAAATAGGCTAAAGCCTGCGGATGATTTACTAAAAGCATTTTTAAATCATCAGGAAGTTTTACGGTTTTATTTACCGGATCGATGTATTCGCCATATTCATTGGTTTTGATATGGTCGTTTCTCATCCCTGATGGTTTTACTTCGTCGATGAGTTTTAGGCGTAGGGTAGTCCAGGTTTCGTTAATCGCTGCTGATGCGCATGGCGTTAAACCAAAAGCATTCAGTTCTTCCCAGCTCTTCATCAGGTCGAGATCGGATTTTATTTTTGAGGATTTTTTGGGATAAATTACCCAGAAAATCGTTTTCGCATTAATATTTTTTAGATTGCTTTCAATCTTTTGATTAAGCTGATCTTTATTTACGGTAAAGGTAATTAATACATTAAAATTGGCTTCCTGATCATATTTAAAAACAATATCAGATGGAATATTGCCAAAAATAGCTGCTGCATGTTCAGGTGCATCAACTACCTTAACAATATATCCTGGTTTTACCTGAAGTTTTTTTAATAACAAATTTTCCATTTTATAAGTTTAATCGCTTATTGCTTTTGGCGGTTAAATTTAGCCACGGAGGCACGGAGTAATTTTTCAGGTTATTCTTACTATCGACTCTGTGTGCTTTGTTTTTTTTCTCCGTGCTCTCTGTGGTAAAAAATAGATGATTACAACCTTAATTTAGCAAAGAAATCCCAGAATACAATCCCTGCAGAAATTACGATGTTAAAAGAATGTTTGGTGCCAAATTGTGGGATTTCGACACATTCATCAATTTTTGCCATGACTTCATCGCTCACACCATCAACTTCATTTCCGAAAATCAGTGCATATTTTTTATTAGTGTCGGGTTTAAAAGTATTTAGCATCGTGCTATGCTCTGCCTGCTCAATGGCAATAATTTCATATCCTAAATCCCTTAGTGCATCAACTGCCTGTAAAGTGTCTGTATAGTGAATCCAATCAACAGATTGTGTAGCACCTAAAGCCGTTTTTTCAATTTCTCGGTGAGGTGGCTGTGCGGTAATGCCACAAAGAATTACTTTTTCTAAAGCAAAGCCATCAGCAGTACGGAATATTGAACCTACATTGTGCATACTGCGCACATTATCCAAAACCACTACAACAGGTAATTTTTCCTGTGCTTTAAACGCTTCAATATCCGGACGATTTAACTCGTCTAATTTTAATTTTCTCATTATTTTTTAAAATAATTTCACAGGATTACACAGATTGGATATACTGTCGAATCTGTATTTACCTGTATGCATCTTGTGTTAAGTGTTTTTATAAACTGGTTGGTCCACCGCCAATTTCGCTGATATAAATCGCTGCAGGGTAACCAATTTTAGCTACATAATAATCTGTTAAATGCCTGGCGAAATCTTCTTCAAAGCCTTTTTCCAATAAAGCGATGGCACAGCCGCCAAATCCGGCACCCGTCATACGTGCACCAATTACATGCTCATAATCTGTGCAAAAATCTACCACAGCATCCAGCTCTTTTCCACTTACTTCGTATAAGCTTCTTAAAGATTGATGCGAGGCATACATCAACCGGCCAAATTCTTCGAGGCTACCACTGTTTAAAGCCCTGGCAGCCTGGTGAACACGGTCGTTCTCTTTAACTACATGTGTAGCGCGGTTTAATATGGTTTCATCGCTAATTAAATGGCTGTGCAAGGCAAACTTCTCTGCATTAAGCTCGCAAAGATAGTGAAGTGTAATTTCTTCGTTCAACAACTTTAAGGCTGTTTGACATTCGGCAACACGTTCATTATACTTAGAATCTGCCAGTTCGCGCGGTTTATTGGTATTGATGATGGCCAGCACATAATTGCCGAGATCAACATCAACCATTTTATATTTTAAAGTCTCACAGTCTAAAACAATCGCTTTGTTTTTCTCGCCAAAAGCAACTGCAAACTGATCCATAATACCAGAGTTTAAACCAATAAAATCATTCTCCACACGTTTGGCAATCTTAACAAGCTCCAATCGGTCGTAATCCAGGTTAAAATAACTGTTTAAGGCATAAGCAGTAGCAATCTCAATTGATGCAGAAGAAGAAAGTCCTGATCCGATGGGGATATTTCCATAAAACAGGAAATCAAGTCCGGTGATCTCTTTTCCATCTTTGATCATTTCATTAATTACACCTATAGGGTAATTGGCCCAGTGGTTTCCGTCTTTTTCATTTAGAATATTGCTTTCAACAGTGGTTTCCATCTCGAAATTCAGACTCTTAAACCTAAATTTGTTATCGTTATTGGGCGCAATGGCCAGCCAGGTTCCGAGCGTAATGGCACAAGGCATTACTAAACCGCCGTTGTAATCAATATGCTCGCCAATGAGGTTAACGCGGCCGGGTGTAAAATATACGGCATCGGCTTTTTTATGGTATTGCGATGCAAATTTTTCCTCAAGGTTAATATTCATTTGGCTAAAATATATTTATTAAAAGCATTAATAATAGTATGTTTGTTTAGGAAACAAAAGCCCTAAGTTACAATTTATGAGCGTTCAGCAAATACCTACCGGAAAAATTATTGATGGCGAAGAAGTTATCGCAATCGAACTAACCAATAGTAAAGGCACTTATGTTAAAATATTTAATTATGGTGCGATTATTAATAAATTCATCGTTAAAAACGCCAAAGGCGAGATGCAGGATATTGTATTGGGCTTTGATACATTCGATGAATACCTTAATCCAGATTACCTAACCCACTATCCATATTTGGGTGCTATTGTGGGGCGTTATGCCAACCGCATTAAAAACGGCCGCTTCACTATTGATGGGGAAGATTATCAGCTGGCACAAAATGCGGGTACCGACACATTACATGGCGGTATAGAAGGTTTTGATAAAAAAGTTTGGGATGTTGTTGAAGTGGGCGAAGGGCAGCAATCTTCGGTTACCTTACAGTACGAAAGTGTGGATGGTGAAGAGAATTTCCCGGGCAACCTGATTATTGATCTTACTTTCGAACTTACTGAAAATGATGAGCTGATTTTAAGTTATGAAGCAGAAACTGATCAGGCTACTGCAATTAATTTAACACACCATGGTTACTTTAACCTGGCACCAAATGGTGGAAATATTAAAAACCATAAACAGCAGATTTTTGCGTCAAATTACCTGGAGCAGGACAGTAATTATTCGGTAACGGGCAAATTAATCCCTGTTGAAGGTACGCACATGGATTTTACAAAATCTAAAGCGATTGGGCAGGATTGGGATGAGGAAGAAGGCTACGACCAAACTTACGTTCTGGATAAAATCTATGGTGATTTATCGCTGGCAACCAAAACAATTGAAGAAGAAAGTGGTTTAGTGTTAAGCGTATATACAACAGAACCGGTAGCACATCTTTATACCTCAAAATATTTGGATGTTAAAAATGGTAAGGGTGGAAGGGATTACGGCAGCTACGGTGCTTTTTGTGTAGAAACACAGCATCACCCCAATGCAATAAATATCCCTGAATTTCCAAGTACCATATTAAAACCAGAAGATTTGTATACACAAACAACCATTTACAAAGTTTCATTAAACAAATAAATTATGTTCACCATCGAAAACATCCGGGCAGCAGAATCAAAAATTAAAACTGGTGCAGATTTCCCGCAGTTTATAAAAGAAATTAAGGAATTGGGTGTTAAGCGGAACGATGTTTATGTAAGCAATGGTTTATCGATCTATTTTGATTACGAAGATAATGCTCAACAGGTAAGTCCTGATGAATATCCAGCTCTAATTATTAATGAAGAATCTTCTGCCGGAAAGTTGGAGCACGCTTTAAAAGTACATCAACAGGGTGAAACAGATTATATTACTTTTTGTAAACAGGCTGCAGATGCGGGAGTGGAGAAATGGGTAACCGATCTGGAAGAAATGACCTGCACTTATCTGAATACAGAAGGAAATGAACTGGTAAAAGAGAATATACGAATAGTATAAATATAGAAGGCCCGAAATTTCGGGCCTTCTTACTATGCTACAATGTGAGCTATGTTGAGTAGCCCGGTTTAATTAAATCCTTTCTAAAACCGTTTTAATGGCCTGTTCTACAATTTTGTTAGGCTCGTTACTGAATTCAAATTTTACACGACTTGCCAAAATAGCATTTACTGAAAGTGCTTTATGTCCCAAAACTTTTGCTAAAGCGTAAATCCCGGCTGTTTCCATTTCTAAATTGGTAATGCGGTATTGGTTGCTCTGAAAACTATTAATAAGTCCGATGAAATCGGGAACTGCATTTTTTGCCCTTACTATTCTGCCTTGTGGAGCGTAAAAACCGGGAGCGGTGATGGTGATGCCATGAACCATATCTTTACCAATGGAATTTAACAGGCCTTCGTTGGCAGCAGTTAAGTAGGGGTTGATATTTTTTAAATGACCAAAATGTATCTTAATGTCATCCATTAAAAGTTGTTCATCGCCAGATAATTGCTGCAGGTAATAATTCATTAATGCATCCATGCCCAAACCATGTGAAGAGGCCAAAATGGTCCCCATTGGTATATCCGGCTGTACAGCTCCTGATGTGCCTACACGGATAATATTCAGAGAGGTCAATTCTTTTTTTACTTCCCGGGTTTCGAAATCGACGTTTACCAGCGCATCCAGTTCATTAAAAACAATATCGATGTTATCTGTACCAATACCCGTTGAAAGCACAGTAACCCTTTTTTTAGCTATATAACCGGTATGGGTAATAAATTCCCGTTTACCTTTTTTAAATTCTATCTGGTCGAAATACTTGCTCACTTCGCCAACGCGGTCCGGATCGCCAACAGTAATTACGGTATCGGCAACATCTCCGGGCAGAAGATTTAAGTGGTATATGCTGCCATCAGGATTGATGATTAAGTCGCTTTCGGATATTTTCATATTTGGTTTGTTTTTGCCTGCAGATCTTGCTCGTGGAAACAGATTTATCTGTGTTGATCCTTTTACCTGTGGTTATTAAAATAAGTTCTAGTCCTTTTATACATTTTTTTTCCCGCAGATTTCACTGATCAACGTAGAGCTAATGCCTGTAATATTAAATGGTGTGGAGATATTTTAGTTTAACACCTTCAATTTTATCAAATTTACTCAAAACCTGGTTGAGTTGTGCTTTTCTTACCTCAAATTTTAAGATACAATTGGTATCAAACTCCTGCGCTAAAATCTGTAAATTTTCTTCTTTGCTCAATTTCATTACATCATTCATCTGCTGGTATTCGAAATGGGCTTCATACACATCATTAACCGTTTTGCTTATAATTTTTGAAGCTTTAATGGCTTCTATACTAGCGGTTTTGTAGGCGTTAATTAAACCTGGAACGCCTAATAAGGTGCCGCCAAAATACCGTACAACTACGATTAATATATTGGTAATGTCTTCTGATAATAAACAATTCAGGATTGGCCTGCCTGCGGTACCAGAGGGCTCGCCATCATCATTTACCCTAAAAACAGACCGATTAGGAGTTAACCTGTATGCGTAACAAAAATGATTGGCCTTTGCATTAGCAGAACGCAGGTTCATAATGATTGGCTTTACTTCTTCTTCACTGCGGATTGGGTAGGCATAAGCAATAAATTTGCTGCCTTTATCGCGAAATATGCCTTCTGAAGCATTTTCGATGGTTTTATAAGAATCATCGAACAGCATTTTGCGATAGGGTTATAAAGATAACAGCAGCGATAGCCAAAACTATCCCCGCATAATTTAGTTTACTTAATTTTTCTTTAAAAGCAATTATACCTATTAAAGTTCCGACAATGATAACGCCTAAATTCATGGCTGCAAAAACTGTTGATGGATTTTCTGCCAGTGCTTTGTGTGCTTTCATGTAAAAAAGAATGTTTCCAAAATTAAAAAAGCCCAAAATCAGTCCACAAACAACATTAACCAATTGCAATTTTATTTTTCCCGAAATGACCATAATGATCACAATTAGCAGCGATACAACGAATGAAAGGCAGAAAACGGTGAAAAGAGAGGTCGTATAAGGTAGTTCTTTGTATAAGGCAATCTGTTTAAAAAGGACATCGATTACGCCAAAGCCCACAAAAACCATGATTGGATAAAGTAAATTTCCTTTTCCTTCTTTATGGTCTGATTTGCGTAGAAAAGTTAAAATAATTGCGACGAAACCAATGGCTAAACCAATGATTTTATAATCGTTAAAATCTTCTTTAAAAATAAAATAGGCTGCCAGTATGGGAATAAACAGTGACAAACGTTGTGCTATATCTGTTTTAACAATACCAAGGTTTTTAACTGATGCGGCAAGAAATAAAAATATGGAGGGTAATAATACCGCCAGCGCAACGTAGATTGGCCATGGAGCGCTGTTTGTAACCAGCTTTACATCTGGCTTGAAAAAAAGAAAACATAAGCTTAATGCAGCAAGGTAATTAACGGTAACGGCCTGGATAATACTGATCTGGTACCGCTTCGCCAACTTTAATAGTATCGCAACCGTAACGCTACAGCATATACTTAAGATGATGTAAATCATTTATTTATGTCGTTTATATAGATAGAGAGTTTATCGTTTCCAATCTGGATTTGCTCTTTCAAATTTCCGTTTATGGTAGGTGATGGAACACCATCCGTCCAGCTGTTTGATGAGGTGAAGATACGCGCTTCATCCCAAAGGTTAGTGGATAAAAACTGATTTAATATATTTGCGCCCCCTTCGATAATTACCGATTGTATATCCATTAAATAAAGCTGAAATGCAATTTTTTGTGCCAGGTAAAAATGCATGTCTTCCATTTGAATATAATGGATATTGTCAACTACATCGGTTTTAATTTCGTTAAAAATGATGGTTTTGGCTTCTGCATTAAAAATGTGATTGGATAGCGGCACCTGAAGGCTTTTATCGATTACCAAACGAATCGGGTTTTTACCCGGCCATTCTCTTGCCGTTAACTGCGGGTTGTCCATAATGGCGGTTTGTTTGCCAATCAAAATGGCATCTTCTTCTGTACGCCACTGGTGCGCCAATCGTTTGGCTAAAGCACCACTGATCCACTTCTGGTGACCATCTTTTGTTGCAAAATAACCATTGGCCGTTTCGGCCCATTTTAAAATGATGTAAGGTCTTTGCTGTTGTATCCTGGTAAAAAATCGTCTGTTAAGGGATCGACATTCATCATCTAAAACGCCGCTTATCACATCAATTCCGGCATTTTTGAGTTTTTCGATGCCTTTACCATCAACGCTTGAAAAAGGATCCCTATTACCGATAACCACTTTTTTGATCTGGTGTTTTACAAAAAGATCGGCGCAGGGAGGGGTTTTGCCGAAATGTGCACAGGGCTCTAGACTTACATAAGCTGTTGCCTGCTTGAGTAGGTTTGCAGCTTCGTCGCCATATTGATCAAATACAGCATTAACTGCATTGGGCTCTGCATGTGCTTTTCCGTATTGCTGGTGATAACCTTCACCGATGATTTTATCGTTTAAAACAATAACACAGCCTACCATGGGATTTGGGCTTACGTTTCCAATACCTAAAATGGCTAACTCCAAACAGCGTTTTATATAGAATTCATCGCTCATTAGGGCAAAAGTAGTAAAAAAAGAGTCATGGGCTAATCAAAACAGATTTGTTATCATCTCAAATAAGTAATTTTGCCATTCATGAACATAGGAGCGCTCGAAGAGCATTATAAATTGGAACTTGCACCCTTATACGAAAGCGATGAGGCGAAAACATTATTTAGCCTGGCTGCTGAACAGGTGTTAGCTTTGTCTCCCAATAAGCTAATGATGCAGAAAGATGCAGCTGTAAGTTTCATTAATATGCAGAAATTTTTGAGCATCCTAAACGATTTGCAGATCGGAAAACCCATTCAACATATTTTAGAGGAAGCCCATTTTTATGGTCTGGTTTTTAAAGTGAACGAGCATGTATTGATACCGAGACCTGAAACTGAAGAACTGGTAGAATGGATAATATCAGTTTGCAGTATACAGTTTGCACTAAACAGTTTTGAGTCACCGAAAAAACTAAGTGTACTTGATATTGGAACGGGCTCTGGTTGTATACCAATCACCCTTAAAAAACACCTGCCGAACACCCAGGTAGCTACATTGGATGTGTCTGCTGATGCTATCGCAGTTGCAAAACAGAATGCCCGGCAAATTGGTGTAGGTATCAATTTTATTAACACAGATATTTTAACATTTCAATCCGAAGAAAAATTTGATATCATCGTAAGTAACCCGCCTTATATCAGGGATTTAGAAAAAAATGAAATGCATAATAACGTACTTTTGCACGAACCCCATTTGGCTTTGTTTGTAAGTGACGAAAACCCTTTAATTTTTTATAAAGCCATCGCTGAATTTGCAAAAACCAATCTAAAACCTAACGGACAACTTTTCTTTGAAATTAATGAATATCTAGGTAAAGAAACAGTTGATATGTTAGATGGTAAAGGATTTAAAAATATTGAGTTAAGGAAGGATATGCAGGGAAAGGATAGGATGTTGAAGGCAGGGATTTGATGGATGAGGTAGGATGGAAAATGGATCAGAGAGGGTAAATAATCAATGATCAATTTTCAATGATCAAAATAGCAGAGTTCAATAAAAAGGGCGTCATCTCTCCACTACGCATTGCTCCGCTCGAAATGACAGAAACTTATCCTACAGCTTTATTGCATTTGGAGTTAAAAAATATCTGCCACGGATGCACGGAGAATACGGAAAATTATACGCTTTGCTTGAAATTACAATTTTTTAAAATTCAGCTTTGACTTAGTTAATTCAATGATATCATTAAATTGTGACTCACTTGTTTCAGACTTATGTAGCATAAGAAATATTCGTTTGTCAATCAATAATATAAAGAAATCATTGATAACTGAGTAATTTGAGAATGCTTCCCATCTTAAATAATATCTTTTTTCTTTATCAAAATAATTAAACTCATAATCAGTAAATTCGTAAGTATAAATGAAATTCTGTTTCTCATGTTTCTCACTCAGGGCATCCATTTCTCTAAAAAAAAGTGTTCGTACATTTATAATTCTTAATATATAATTAAAAGTTAATATGAAAAGTATCACACCAACTACTCCATAAAAAGATGAAGATGGTCCTTTGTTTGTGATAATTAAAATTATTAATCCTATTGTTAACATAATATAAATGAGCAATTTTATATAACTCTGCTTATATTCTAATCTAAATTTGAGTTTATTACTTTTAATAAACCTGTGTTTATCAAATGGAACGGTAATATTAATCATGTTTTAATTTGTTTATAATTAAGATCTCGGATGAAATTGCGTAATCACCTCTCTCAAATAATCTCTATCAATGTGTGTATAAATTTCTGTGGTGGTAATGCTCGAATGGCCCAGCATTTCCTGAACTGCACGCAAATCAGCACCGCCCTCAATTAAATGCGTAGCAAAAGAATGCCTTAAAGTATGTGGACTGATGGTTTTCTTTAAACCGGTGGCCACGGTGAGGCTTTTAATCAGGTTAAAGATAGAAATCCGTGAAAGCTTAGCCCCAAAGCGGTTTAGGAAAATAAAATCTTCATGTCCTTTTTTAATGTTTGCGTGTACCCTAACTTCGTTAATATAAATATCAAGCAGTTTTAAGGCTACACCTCCAATGGGTACCAAACGTTCTTTATTTCCCTTTCCAATTACCTTGATAAATTCGATCTGAGGGAAAAGGCTCGAGATTCTGAGCTCTGTTAATTCGGTAACACGTAAACCACAGCCGTATAATACTTCCATGATGGCCTTATTCCGCATCCCTTCTGGTTTTGAAGCATCTATTGCATTAATCAACTCATTAATTTCGTAAATATTAAGCGTATCGGGTAATTTTCGACTCAGTTTGGGTGCTTCCAATAATGCAGTAGGATCATTGCTAATCACATCTTCAAGCAATAAGTAAGAGAAAAAAGCTTTAAGTCCTGATATTACCCTTGCCTGCGTACTTGCAAGCATGCCCAGTTCATTTAACCATGAAATGAAAGATTTTAAGTCAGTTATGTTTATATCTGTCAGTTTTGGCTCTTCATTTAAAGATTGGAAATATTGGATCAGCTTATCAATATCATTGAGATAAGCTGCTATAGAATTAGCAGATAGTGAACGCTCCAGCTTTAAATACGACTTAAATCCTTTAATATATGATGGCCAAAGCATGCTTTTATATGAGATTTTTTATAACATTGCAACGTTACAATATTTAACGTTACTACATAGCATGAAAATACAAATTATTAACGGGCCAAACTTAAATCTATTGGGCGTTCGTGAGCCATCTATCTACGGAAATACCAGCATTGAAGATTACATTAAAGAATTAAAAACGGTTTATCCGGAGATCGAAATTGAATACTACCAAAGTAATGTGGAGGGTGAAATTATTAATAAATTGCATGAAGTGGGTTTCAGTTATGATGGGGTAGTGCTTAATGCCGGTGGTTATACACATACTTCTGTAGCCATTGCAGATGCTATTGCTGCTATTAAAACGCCTGTAGTTGAAGTACATATTTCGAATATCTATGCACGCGAAGAATACCGCCATATTTCGCTGACGGGGAAAAACTGTCAGGGGGTTTTGACAGGGTTTGGAATGAAAGGCTACCGTCTGGCGATCGAAAGTTTGTTGGTTTAATCTATTCTGACAGTACTCAAAATTTTAGTTTACAGGTGATCGTCATTGCGAAGCCAATTTTTCATGGGCTGAAGCAATCTTTGTTGCAGGGCTTTCACGTATGAAAGATTGCTCCCCCGAAAAGTCGGGGAAGGCTATCGTACCTCCTCGCAATGATGACTTTCCTATTGAATCTGTTCTCCACTGCGGTCGAAATGACGATTCGACTATACCTGTTATCATCATTCCTTTTTTTAAAAAATAACCTGTGGAAATGAAGAAACGCTTTATTTCAAATTCGAGAAATATTTAATTTTCTTAATAAAAAATGCCCAAACAATGCTGTTATTGTACACCCCGGTATGTTTGGTATAGTCTTTTTGAACCAATTTTCTTTTTTTATTTGTTTTTGTTAAGGATTTAAGAAAGTGCCAGTGTCCTTTAGTTACTGCCATGGTAAATTTTGGTTTTCCGGTGAGTAAAAAGTGCCACCAGGCAATAAAATCGATAAACATTCGAATGGTAATCCTGAAAATAGCATCACCTGCAGGAAGGTTTTTTTGCATGATGATGAGGTTATTCCTGAAATTGAGGTAAGTTTTAAATGGATTTTCCGTTTGTAAAGTTCCGCCGCCAACATGATACACTTCAGCATCCGGACAATACATAATTTTGTAGTTCAGGTTTTTCAAGCGCCAACAAAGGTCTATTTCTTCCATGTGGGCGAAAAGATCGGCATCCAATCCACCAGCTTCTCTCCAACATTTGCTTTTAATAAAAAAGGCCGCTCCGCTAGCCCAAAAAACCTCTTTTTGTTCGTTATATTGACCGTTATCAAACTCATAAACATTAAAAAGCCTTCCACGACAGAAAGGAAAGGCATATATATCCAGATAACCTCCGGCAGCTCCTGCATATTCGAACTGGTTTTTGTTCAGTTGCCATTTAATTTTGGGCTGTGCTGCTGCAATCTGCGCATCACTTTCCATTAGGCTAATGATAGGTTTAATCCAGTTCGGAACAACTTCTACGTCTGAGTTGAGCAAAATATAATAATCGGTTTCTACACGCTCTAAAACTTTATTGTAGCCTCCTGCAAATCCATAGTTCTGATCGTTTTGGATAATTTTAACAGTTGGGAAATTTTCTTGCAAAAATGAAACTGAGTCGTCTGTTGAGGCATTATCGCCAACAACAATTTGTAGGTTATCATATTCGGAAAGCAAAATTCCGGGTAAAAACTGCTTTAAATATGCTTTTCCATTCCAGTTTAAAATTACAACGGCTACTGATGGGTTCATTCTTTTTATTCGGGTTTAAATTTCCAGCGCTTATGGCTCCAGAGCCAATATTGGGGCTGTTCTTTTATAATGTTTTCTAAAAATTTAAAGTGCAGGTCTGTGATCTCAAATTCTGCCATTTTAGCGGGTTCGAGGCACATAGGCAACACTTCTATATGGTAATAACCTTTTTTTACCACATTTACTTTAAAATAATATATCGGTCTTTTAGTCGATTTTGCAATTTTTTCTACACCTAAAAGTGCTGCCGTGGGCTGATTTAAAAAATCAGTATAATATTTAGTTTCTTCCCTGGTGGGTGATTGATCGCTTGCAAAACACAAAAGCGTAGGTTCATTTTTATAAGCGGCCATGCCACGTAGTGTTTGCCGCATAGCAATAAAAATGTTTCCATACTTAGTGCGCATACAATCGAACCAGGTTTCGAAGATTTTATTTTTGATGGGTTTAAAAATAACCATGGTTTTAGCCGATATGCTTAGTCCAAGCGCCAAAGTGCCTAATTCCCAGTTGCCATAATGGCCCGTACAGGCCAGTAAACTTTCTCCGGCTTTAAAATGAACTTCCAATTGTTCCAAGCCTGTAAACTTTACCCTTTTTAAGGTTTCAGCTTTCGAAATACTGGTCATTTTGATGATTTCAAAAATAAGTTCGGCCAGGTACAGGAAGAATTTTTTCTCAATTGCTTTTATTTCAGCAACAGATTTTTCGGGAAAAGATTGGGTTAAATTCTGTCTGACAACTTTTTTTCGATAGCCTATTACGTAATAAAGCAGATAATATAGTAATCTTGCAAAAAAAAACAGCAAAGGCAGGGGGAGCAGCGATAACAGGTATAAAAAAAATACGCCAACATGCGCAATCCCTCTTTTAATCATTATTTTTAAAACGTTTCAGCTACAAACATAAATTTTCAAATGCAGAATACAGCTATACTTCCATTATTTTATCTTCCGCCAGTAGGTTATTTTAGTTTATTGCAAAAGCTGGGAGAGGATTTTTTAATTGAAAAACATGAACATTTAGCAAAGCAGACTTACCGTAACAGGGCCAGTATTTATTCGCCCAATGGCAAACTTGATATTACCGTTCCGGTGGTTAAAGGCGCTAAAACACATACGAAAATGAAGGATGTACGGATTAGTTACGATTTTAACTGGCAGCGTTTACATTGGTTGAGTTTAGAAAGTTGCTACCGTAGTTCTGCTTATTTCGAGTTTTACGAAGATGAACTCTCGCGTTTTTATACCAACAAATTCGAATTTCTGTTCGATTATAATTTCGAACTTTTAGAGTGGCTGAACAAAAAGCTAAAATTGAATAAAAATTTTGAGGTAACGGGCGAATATTTTGGCGACATTAAACCGGAATTGGATTTCCGTTCTATTATGAACCCTAAAAAACAGGAAGATATTGTAAACAATAAGTCCTATTATCAGGTTTTTGAAGATAAACATCAATTTTTACCCAACTTAAGTATCGTTGATCTGTTATTTAACCAGGGCCCCCAAGCCCGGCTATATTTGTAATATATGGGAAAAAACAAGCCACGTAACCGTCATAAACACTATAAAGTTCCAGCGCCGGGCACTAGTCCGGGTTTGTACGCCATTGATGAAGAGGCGTTAAAGCCACTTATTGTACTGCATACTTATAATGATAAGAGCTATAAGAAAACCGAGCTGGAAAATATCAATAACATTGATAAACTGATCGAGAACAAAGATTTTTATTACTGGTTCGATATCAAAGGTTTGGCTGATCCCAATATATTTGAAACCCTATATGCTAAACTGGACATTAGCAGGCTCGTGCTTGAAGATATTACCAGTTCTTATCAGCGACCTAAACTGGATGAATACGATAATGATAAATATATTTTTTCTGTAAGCAGGCATTTATATTTAGGCGAAGATAATGTGCTCTGCAATGATCAGATTTCCTTTATTTTATCAGAACGTACACTGATTACCTTCCAGGAAACTTATGCAGATTGTTTTGAACCGGTAAGGAAACGTTTAGAAATAGGGAAGGGTAATATCCGCATCGGTGGTAGCAGTTATTTGATGTATGCCATTATGGATGTGATTGTAGATAATTATTTTACGCTTTTGAATTTTTGGGGCGAAGAATTGGATGCAATTGAAGACCGCCTATATGATCATCCTGATAAAAGGATCATGTACGATACACAGGCCATTAAAAGATCATTGATCACAATCAGGAAAGTAACCTGGCCGGAAAGAGATAAATTGAACGATATTATCCGTACGGATAGCCCGCTAATATCCGATCTGACCAAAACTTATATGAAAGATGCTTATGACCATTGCATCCAGATCATTGATTTTATAGAATCGTTAAAGGAGATTGCCTCGGCCAATATTGATATGAATTTATCGATCATCAGTAACCGGATGAACGAGATTATGAAGGTATTGACCATTATTTCGTCGATATTTATTCCATTAACCTTTATTGCAGGGATTTACGGAATGAATTTTAGCAGGGAAGATCCGGCAACAGGAAAAATACTGAAAGATAACATGCCTGAATTATATGCGGCACATGGCTATCTATACACCTGGATTGTGATGGCGGTGATTGCAGTTTTACAGGTGATCTATTTTTGGCGTAAAGGTTGGTTTAAATAAAACTTTATTTTTAAAATGTACCAGTTTTTGGTAACTTTAGTAATATTTTAATATTAAAACAATGGGACGAAATACATCTATGGCTTTAGGAGATCATTTTGAAAATTTTGTTGATGAAAGAATTTCCGAAGGAAGATTTAAAAATGCAAGTGAGGTTATTCGGGCAGGGTTAAGATTATTGGAAGATGAAGAAAACAAGATCAAAATTTTGAGAGAAGCACTTCAGGTGGGAATTGATAGTGGAATGGTTAAGGATTTTGATCCGAAAAAACATCTTGAAATGTTGAAAGCCAAAAAGAGGAAAAATGGCTAAGTTCTCTCTTAGTAACAAAGCGCTTGAAGATTTAAGTGAAATTTGGGATTACACTTATGATGTTTGGTCTGAAAATCAAGCAGACAAATATTATAAACTACTAATTGGATTTTGTACCCAGATTGCAAAGAAACCTGAAATAGGTAGAAATTATAAGGAGACAAACCAAAATGTATTAGGATTCAAAGCTGGTGAACATATCATTTTCTATCTGATAATTGATAGTGGAGAAATCGAAATAGCTAGGATTTTACATGCTAAGATGGATTTAGGATCTAAAATGTCAGAACTTTAATTATACTGTGAATAACTAGCATTAAAAATCAATTATTGTAAAAAATCAATTTTTAATATTTGTAGCTTTAGGGCGTTTTGGTTAGGTTATAGATGCAGTCATTCGAAATAGATAAAAGCGACGTACTCAAGGTTAAAAATGCAATTTTAGCTGGCGATGAAACTTTAAAAATAGTTTTAGAGGAATACCATGCCTCAGAAATCGCGATTTTGTTCGAACGTTTGGATAAATCCGAACAGCGGCATATTATAAACCTTCTTCCGACAGAGATCGCTTCCGAAATTATTTCGGAAATGGATGAAGAATCCCACCCGGAAGATTTACTCTTTGAGCTTCACCCCGATAAACGTACCGAAATTGTTGAGGAGCTGGATTATGATGATGCAACAGATATTATTTCGCAACTGGAAGACCACGAGCAAAAAGAAATTCTGGAAGATCTGACCGAAGATCATGCTTCAGAAATCAGGAACCTTTTAACCTACGACGAAAAAACCGCCGGTGGTTTGATGAACACAGAACTGATCTGTGTAAACATCAACCTCACCAAAAAAGACGCAATAGACGAGATTATTCGTCAGAGCGAGGAAATGGAAGAGTTTTATACCATTTATGTGGTAGATGACGAGGAGATTTTTAAAGGTATTGTTTCGTTAAAAGATATCATCAAGGCAAAACACAATGCCAAAATAACCGAACTGGTTAAAATAGATGCCGTTTATGTTCATCCTGATACCGACCAGGAAGAAGTGGCCAACCTGATTTCTCAATATAACTTAACCAGTATTCCGGTAATAGACGAACACCAGAAATTATTGGGACGGGTAACTTTCGATGATGTGATCGATGTAATGGAGGCAGAAAGTACCGAAGATATCTTGAAAATTTCAGGGGTATCAGAAGATGAAGAATTAAGCGGTAACTGGGTAGAAGCGGTGAAATCGCGTTTGCCATGGTTAATTATCAATCTCGGTACCGCTTTTTTAGCTTCATCGGTAGTGCGTTATTTCGATCCGACCATTAAACTGATTCCTTCTTTAGCAGCCTACATGACCATCATTGCCGGAATGGGTGGAAATGCAGCTACCCAGGCACTTGCCGTAACGGTGAGGCGTATTTCACTTTACGATTTAACGGATAAACAAGCCTACCGAACGGTTTTAAAAGAGTTTACCGTTGGGTTAATCAACGGTGCATCTAACGGAATAATCGTATTTATTTTTGCTTTCTTTTTCGATGGAAACCCGATGCTCGGCTTGGTTATCTTCCTGGCTATGACGGGTAATCTGATCATTGCAGGCATCACCGGTGCAGGTATCCCGCTTATTTTAAAAAGGGTAGGTATCGATCCTGCCATTGCATCATCTATAATTATTACTACTTTTACCGACGTTTTTGGTTTCCTGTTAATTTTAGGATTGGCCAGCAAACTTTTACTATAATCAGGATCTGCTTGATTTTTGGATTTCGGTATCTTTATCCGAAAGACTGAATACAACACCTGTTAATTAACTAAAACGAATAAAATTAAATCTGTAAAATCTGATCCACATGCAAACGACAAGACACGATTGGACAAAAGAAGAAATATACGAAATTTATAACAGGCCATTTTTGGATCTGGTTTACGAAGCTGCTAGCATCCACAGAGAGAATAAAGATTACAATGAAGTTCAGGTAAGTTCATTAATCTCGATCAAAACCGGAGGTTGTGCCGAAGATTGTTCATATTGCCCGCAAGCTGCCCGTTACCATACCGAATTAGAAGTACAGCCTTTAATGCAGGTTGGCCAGGTGGTTAGTGCAGCAGTTAAAGCTAAAGAAGGTGGCGCATCACGTTTGTGTATGGGGGCTGCCTGGCGCGAAGTACGCGATAACCGCGATTTCGACCGTGTAATTGAAATGGTTAAAGCAGTAAATGATATGGATATGGAAGTTTGCTGTACTTTGGGCATGCTTACTGAAAATCAGGCACAACGTTTAGCTGATGCTGGTTTATATGCTTATAACCACAATATTGATACTTCTGAAGATGATTATAAACGCATCATCTCAACCAGAACTTATGATGATCGTTTAAATACCATCAAAAACGTACGTAAAGCCAAATTAACAGTTTGTAGCGGAGGTATTATCGGCTTAGGTGAAACAGTCGAAGATCGTGTTTCGATGTTGCAAACCTTATCAAACATGGAGAAACACCCTGAATCGGTACCGGTTAATGCTTTGGTTCCGGTAAAAGGAACACCATTGGAAAATCAGCCACGTGTTCCAATTTGGGATATGGTGAGGATGATTGCCACAGCACGTATTGTTATGCCAAATTCGGTAGTGCGTTTATCCGCAGGTAGAAATGAGATGAGTACTTTAGAGCAGGCTTTTTGCTTTATGGCAGGCGCAAGTTCTATTTTTGCAGGCGATAAATTACTAACTACACCAAATCCTGCCTTTGTAGATGATATGGCCATGTTTGAACTATTAGGCTTAAAAACCCGCGATGCCTTTAAAAACGGTCGCCCGGCGAACACAAGAATTGCAGAAGAAACTGTTTAATCAGAAAATATAATCAATAAAAAAGTCCCGATTTTCTCGGGACTTTTTTGTTTCTGGACCATCGGTAATTTCAAGTCAGACGCTTTACTATACCGCAGTTACCCTTACTTCAATATTTCCTTTTGTTGCCTTAGAATATGGACAGGCCCGGTGTGCTTTATCGGCTAAGGATTGTGCTTCTTCATGAGAGATTCCAGGGATATGCACATCCAGATCAGCCGAAAGTGCAAATGAGTTCCCATCCTTATTAAACGAAACCAATACCTTAACGTTAGCTTCGCTAACATCAACACCTTCGCGTTCGGCGATAGAACCTAAAGCGCCTAAATAACACGGTCCCCATGCTGCCGCAAATAATTCTTCAGGGTTGGTTGCACCACCTTGTCCACCCAGTTCTTTTGGTTTTCTTAACTCGAAATCTAAAATTCCATCACTCGATTTAACGTGTCCGTCTCTTCCTCCAGTAGCTGTAACTTCAGCCGTATATAGCTTTTCCATAATAATATTCTTAATTGATTTAGATTAACAAATTATAGTTGTCTTTGTTTTTATATACTCCAAAGACTGCTTAAACATACTGTAGAGCGTGTAAATGACAATTGTATGAATATATTATAGTCATTTCATGTAAAAAACCAGGTGTTTCATCAGCTAATCAGCACTAAAAATTTAAATTAAATGTGTACATCAATTATTGTAGGATAGACTAGGATAATTTAAATATGCTTAAAAATCAACTGATTACATCTGTTTATTCTGTGGGATTAGTGAAAGTAATGGTTGATTATACTCATTTATCTGTATCGGGTTTCGTGTAAAAAAGTATGGCTTTACCTTGACAACAAAGCGCTGAACATACTAAAACGATATTTTTATATCATCACTGTTTAAAATCATCCCGTTGTTAAATCGATTGTTTCTGATGTTGCTTATAGCAAGTTTTGCTATGCCATCTAAATTATGTGCGCAATCCTCTCCGGAGAATATCGGATTTGAAAATGGAAATTTTCAGAACTGGAAGATTTATGCAGGTTCTATTGCCATCGAAAATAATCAGAATGTAGTTACAATGAATGAAGTACCCAAAGCAATTTCGGGAAGGCATACCATCATCAGCAACAAAAATCTGGTAGATCCCTACGGTGGTTTTCATTTGATTCCACCTTCTGGCGGAAACTATTCAGTTAAATTGGGAAATAACATTAGCGGTGCACAAATTGATGGAATATCTTACCTGATGACTGTTCCGGCTGATCAACCAGAATTTACGCTAACCTACCAATATGCGGTTGTTTTAGAAGATCCGGATCACCAGCCATTTGAGCAACCCCGTTTTATTGCCAGAATAAAAGATGTAGAGAAGAATGAATACATTCCATGCGCCTCGTTTGAATATGTAGCTACTTCATCATTGCCAGGTTTCAAAAAATCAGCGGAATACGAAAGTGTTATTTACAAAGATTGGTCGCCGGTAACCATTAATTTATCTGGTTATCAGGGCAAAAAATTGCTTATCGAATTTATCAGTACCGATTGTTCAAGGGGGCAACACTTTGGATATGCCTATGTAGATATTAATAATGTGTATGGTGATTTAGTTACCGGCAGTACTTATTGTGCCAGTGCCGATGCCGTTAGCTTATCCGGCCCCAGTGGTTACCAAACCTACAATTGGTATAGTGCAGACCGGACAATCAACTATGGTTCCGGACAGTCGATCAATATTAAACCGAAACCTGCCGATGGCTCGCGTATCCTGCTTGATATAGTGCCATACACAGGCTTTGGCTGCCCAAGTACTGTAAGTACGGTAATTCATGGGATAGACTATGAACTTAAGGTTTTAAAGAAAGATGTAGTATGCCAAGGTGCTGAGATTAACCTTTTAGATCCGAAATATATTCTCAATAAATCAGAAGGTTTTACTTATCTGGCTTACGAGGATAAAGATTTAACAAAGCCGTTAAATGGTCCGGTTAAAATAGTGGCCGATAAAACTTTTTACATTAAAGGAGGCAACAGCAAAGGCTGTGAAAGTGTGGTTCCGATTGAGATTTCGATATTTAATGCTGCAAACATCAGTGCCAAAAATCCTGATGCGGTTTGTTATTCGGAAAGTGTCGATATTACAAATGCAGCTTTATACCTTGGTAATTTAGAAGGGATTAGCAGGTCGTATTTTGCGGATGAAGCAGCGACTCAAGTCGTTCCAGATCCTCAGCACATCGATAAAACAGGAAGATATTTTATCAAACTTTCCAACCAAATGGGTTGCAGCAAAATTATTTCTATTGAAGTAAATGTTAAGGATAAGCCTGTTTTAAAAGTGACCAATCCAGAACCGGTATGCATTGCAGCAAAAGTTGATATTACTGCTGCTAATCTCTTTTCAGGTAGTGATGCAAGTTTCACGTACAGTTTTTATAAGGATCTGGAGTTAAGTGAGCTGCTTACCGATCCGGCACATATTGATCAATCCGGCACTTATTATGTAAAAGCGGTTAGTGCAAATGGATGTACGGTTAGTGATAAAATCCAGGTTCGAATCAATGATCTGCCTGTGTTGCATGTTAAAAATCCTGAAGTGGCCTGCTTTCCCGACAAAGTAGATATCACCAATCCAGCGCTTTATGCAGGTTCAACAACAGGTTTAAACTATTCGTTTTTTTACGATGAGGCCCTAACCAATAAGGTTACTTTTCCAAAAGCCATTACAAAAGCTGGTATTTATTATATTAAAGCTGCAAATGATGGAGGATGTTTTACTACGGGTAAAATACAGGTGAATTTTAATACCGCTCCAATCATCGTGCTGCATAAACCCAAAGCAGTTTTTGATAATGGTTTTGTAGATTTAACTTCTGCAGAAATTACCAAAGGAAGCAGCAGCTTTGTAAAGGCGGGCTATTTTGAAGATGCCTATTTAAAACGTCCAATAACTGATCCCACAAAAGTGAACAGGGCAGGAGTTTATTATATTTCTATCCAGAACGAAAATGGATGTATAACTTCTGCTCCGATAGAAGTAGATATCCTGCCTCAGCCCAAAATTGTTGTTCCAACGGCATTTACCCCTCAAAAAGATACCAATAACCGCTTATATCCATTTTTAGTGAGCATCCAGAAACTGATCAGTTTTAAGGTGTACAATAAATGGGGAATATTGGTTTATCAAAGCGAAAATTTAGCCAATGGCGGCTGGGACGGACAATTTAAAAGCCAGATGCAGCCTTTAGAAACCTTTTCTTGGTTCGCAGAAGGAATTGACACATTTGGAGGAAAATTTCAGTCAAAAGGTAAAACTATACTCATATTATAATGCACAGACCGCTACTCATTTTATTTTTGTGCCTGGCTACGATATGCTGTTCGGCACAGGACCCGAAGTTTTCGCAATACTTCGCGGCTCCTTTAACTTTAAATCCGGCATTTACAGGCTTTTTTGATGGTGATTACCGGGTTGCTGCGAATACCAGGCAACAATGGGGCAATCTTGGCGATCCCTACAATACCTATAGTGTTTCAGGCGATTTGAAACTGGTTGAAGATGAAAATTTCATCAATAGCTATTTCAGCCTGGGATTGAGTGGATTGTTTGATGAATCTTTAAATAAAGCCTTGAAATCGCAATACATCAGTGCCAGTGTTTCTTATTATCAATATATGGATGAGGAGCATAGGTTTAAATTCGGTTTAGCGCCTCAGGTATCTTACGTTTCAAAATATTTAGATTATAACAAACTTACTTTTGCTTCTCAATATAATGGCGATGGAGGTTTTAATAGCGCAATGCCCAATTATCTTGATTTAAAAAATGATAAAACATCATATTTCGACCTGAATATTGGTGCCAATTTTGCAGCCAGTTTCGATTATTGGAGTTTTGCCGTTGGTTATGCGCAATATCACCTTACAAAACCCCAGGAAGCTTTATTAAGCAACAGTAACGATATTGTTTCAGCACGGAAAACCATCAATTTTGGTATGCTTTATCTGTTAAACAACAATGTTGATTTGAATGTAACAGGCGTTTACAATGCGCAAAAAAATAACAGGGATATGATTTTCGGAACTGTTTTAGGACTCAAACCTGGAGACGAAACCAAAATGAAGCTGAATTTTGGAATTTGGTATAAGTTTAACGAAGCTTCATTTTATCCATATATCGGTGTGGCCATGGGGAACATCAGCGCCGGAATGAATTATACGGTTTATGGAAGTAAATTATTAAGCGCTACACCACGTACTTATGAACTCTCTTTCATTTACCGGCATAATAATTTTAAGGGTTTTAAAGTGCCTTGCCCTAGGTTTTAAAGATAGTTTTTCCAATTTGATGGATCATGGTTTTATAGTAGATATTTACGGCGTTTAATCTTCCGTGTTTTCTGAGCCTACGTGGCAAATTTAACCAAAAAGGCACAAAGTTTGGCCAAAATAGTTTTTCTTTGCTCCATATCTTCTGACTTTCGGACATCTGACTCCGGACTTAATTCCGTTTTCCTGACCATTAAGAATTTATAGATAAATGCTAATACGGTAGGTATTGATCATTGAACTTTGGTCATTTGATCCCAATTATCCCTTTTACATTTTCCGTCACCTATCTCTAAAACAGCTTCAACTGCTCATTACCCGGTGGCTTTTCTTTTCCGAAAACTGTTCTACCTCCGTACTTCCAGCTATCGGCCCGTTCTTTTTGAATAACCTTTTCAAAATCCATATTGGGTACAAAATCTTTTTCCGCATTGCGGGCAATTTGATGCAACGATTTTATCGCCTGTTGCTTATCAGAGTTGCCTATTTTTGCTTTTTCTACCGCGTTTCTTAAAACTTTTATCGTTTCGTCGTAAACATTTACGGGTACCGGGAACGGATGTCCGTCTTTTCCGCCATTGGCGAAAGAGTAACGGGCTGGATCAGTAAACCTTGAGGGCGTACCATAAATTACTTCACTCACTAAAGCCATTGATTGTAACGTTCTCGGCCCCATACCTTCCAGCAATAACAATTCCTCAAAATCATTGGGTTTCTTTTCTTGTGCCAGCCATAAAATACTGCCCAGGCGTTTTAAATCTATATCTTTCGATCTCACATCATGATGATTGGGCAACACCAGATTTTGTATTTCACCCAGCATACGCGTCGGCGATTCGGCTGTGATGCTCATCATGCTTTGTCGGGTTTTGTCTGCATCATTTGAAGTCAGGTTTAAAATTTTACCCTGATTAATGCCGCAAATACCCGTGTGTGGTTCTTCTATAAAAGATTTTAAGTTTTCAGAATGCCAGTGGTATCTTCTGGCTGTAGAACTGCTATCACTCATGCCTTGCTGTACCACCGCCCAATCGCCATCGCTACTTAGAATAAAACTATGCAGGTATAATTGAAAACCATCCTGAACGGCAGTATTGTCAACCTTAGCACTTAATTTACTTGCACGAACGAGTTCAGTACCATTTAAGCCTGTTTTATCAGCTATTCTTAACAACTCGTTTGGGGTTTCCCTGCTGTGTTTCCCTTTACCTCCACAGATATAAATGCCCAGTTCTTTAGATAGTGGATTGATGGATTTCTTTAAAGCGCCCATTACTGAAGTGGTAATGCCAGACGAATGCCAATCCATACCCATTACGGCTCCCAAACTTTGAAACCAAAATGGACTGCTTAAACGGCGTATTACCTCAGCTTTTCCATATTCTAATATAATGGCTTCAGTTATCGCTAGGCCAAGGGTTGCCATACGTGTGGCAAGCCATGGTGGTACATGGCCATAGTGTAGGGGTAAGTCTGCGTTTCCTGATCTTTTCAATACTAACAAATTTAGTAAAATGTATTCGATAAAACTAATTTTGCTATGGAAAGCATGGAAATACAGAAATAAAACAGTTTAATTTGCCATCCAGAATACAAGAATTTCTAAGTCACTCGTCATTCCCACGCAGGTAGGAATGACATAACAAGAAAAACGATTAACAATATTTTTTGTTAATCTATAAAATTCATTAATCGTAAAGCTTCATTTTTATATATGCGTAAATTCTTACAACGCTTACTCAGTGCCTGGATCATCCGCATGTCGAACAAGTTTGGCTCAAGGCCCGACAGTAAACGCATTCATGATGCCCTAAGCAAGCTTTACAAAACCATTAATCAGGAACCTGGAAAACGTGGTCTGATTTTTGAAATTACCGATGCAGATAAATTTATCATCTTATCAGATCAGCACAAAGGTGCCCGCGATTATGCCGATGATTTCACACTGGCAGAAAAAAATTACCTGAAAGCGCTCGAGCATTACAATCAACATGATTTTCATTACATCAATTTAGGCGATAGTGAAGAGCTTTGGGAGAATTTACTGGAATCGGTCATCAGGCATAATAAAGACACTTTCGAAGCTGAAAAGACCTTTATTGGTCAAAATCGTTTCACCAAAATATTTGGAAACCACGACCTGTATTGGGACAATGATCCTTTGGCTGGCTTTAACCTCAACAGGATCTACGGTAAGAAAATCCCAATTTATGAAGGCGCTATACTAAGAATGAAAATGGGAGTAAGGCAATTTGATATTTTCCTTACCCACGGACATCAGGGTGATTTACAAAGCGATGGAAACTGGTTTAGTAAATGGTTTGTGAGCACTGTATGGGCACCTTTACAAGCCTACCTTCAAATTAACCCCAATACGCCAGCTTATGATAATCAGCTTAAAACCGCACATAATGCCATGATGTACAGCTGGGTATCGGAGCAACAGAATATGGCTTTAATAACCGGGCATACACACCAGCCGGTTTTCGCGTCATTAACACATCTTGAAAGAATTTATGTGAAATTAAAGCAAGCGAAAAAAACTAAAAATGAAGAAGAGCTTGATTTTTTAAATGAAGAGTTGCACAAAAGGATCAAAGAAGGGGATAAGCCTCCTCGCCTGGGTAAATATAGACCATGGTATTTTAATAGCGGATGCTGTTGCTTTAGCGATGGCGACATTACCGGAATTGAGATTGAAAATGGTTTTATCCGTTTAATAAAATGGACATACCATAAAAATGCCATACCAGAAAGGGTGTTGCTGGAAGAAATGAAATTAAGTGATTTATTTCTGGCTATTTAATGGGTAGCGATACAAAAAAAGTTGTCCCTAAATCTTTCCCTTCACTTTCTACCCATAGTTTTCCTTTATGGATCTCTATCAACGCATTGGCCGTAATCAGTCCTAAGCCATATACATTTTCATTTTCGGTAGCTGCCGCGCTTAATCGGGGAAACTTAAGGAAAATTTTATCTAAATCTTCAGCGTCTAAGCCTACACCATGGTCTTTTATGGCAATCGTGATTTCATTTTCAGCAATTTGACCCGACAAAATGATGTTTTCACCCTTTGGAGAAAATTTAATGGCATTATTAATCAGTTCGCTAAAAATAACCTTCAGCTTATCCAGATCCCCAAATATTTTTAGTGGATTTTCGATATTGATAGAGATATTTTGAGCTTTTCTTTTAAGATTTAAATCTAAATCGAGTTTTACCCCTTCTAGTATTTCTTTCAGGTCAACTTCTGTTTTTTTAGGTTTAAAAGAGTTCGTTTCCTTACGTGCCGTGCTTAATATGCCGTTCAGGTTATCGATCATTCTTTTAGCTTGTGCATTAATTTTTCCTGCAATTGTCGACGCCCTTTCATCAACACCGGGTATTCTGCCCAATAATTCAGATTGTAGCGAAATGGTGGTCATGGGGTTTTTAAGATCGTGTATCAGCACATGTAAACGGTCATCATAAGCCCTAAACGCTTTCCTTATTGCAATCCTCGATTCCAGTTTTTCTACCACCATATCAGCCAATAATTTCAACATATTAAATTGTTTCTCTGTACACGCTCTGGCTTGGTCGTCAGCAACGTAAATCTTACCAATATCAAAACCATCAGGCGTGATGATTGGTGCGCTCACATAAAATACAGATTCATTAGACGATGATGAACAAATCTGCGATTTTACAAATACTTTTTCGGCAGCCTGAAAAAGGATACCTGCATGATTGACGTCAAAAATGGCCACTGCCAATTGCGTTAACTGATCAAAAGCACTCTCGGCGGCTGTATCCAGGATATCGTAATAAGTTAATTTTGCTACACGCAAGGTTTCATTTGAATGTTGGTTGTTTTCTGCTTGATCGATATGCATGTAGGCCTTTTTGACAGGATAAGATTGAAAAACTAAAGGTAAAGATTATGATAATAATGTAAACAATTAAGTCGTAAATTCCGTTAATATATTTTGCGGTAAAATAGTGCGGCAAAGCGTAAAATTACTATCAAAACAGCTTAAACAATGAGATTATACATAGAGCGTAAACCGGTTAAGGTTAACCCGGATACTAAAAGAGTTATTGCCCGTTTTTTTTTTAACGGAGAGGAGAGAGCATTAGAAGTAATTAGAAAGGTTTTAGAGTTTTCGGATGAAAAGGTGTTTTCGCTGATTTCGCCTATTTTGCAGGAATATTCTAAACGGCACCGGAACATCACCAAAATTTTAACCCGTCACTGTAAAAAATTAAAAAAGCAGTTTATTGCCCTGGGTACAGAGTTAGAAGATGTTGATGAATATACCAGATTGCTTATCGGGGCCTATTTTACTCACGAATATTCAATTGAATCAGCAGCATTTTTTAACCCGAGTATAGTAGATGATCCTGATCAGACTGACCTGGTAGAAGGTGAAAAAAGGGTAATTATCAGTTTCAGGGCTGTAGGTGAGGGGCACATTTCTTCAATCGTGTTCCGCCGTGCTTTGATCGATAAAAACAACAATATCCAGGTTTTACCTGTGGGCAATTATGTAGATGAGGCTGAAGTAGTGAAAAATGCCATTTACGTTAAAAAACTCTTCCTTAAAAAAGCGGCTTATGCGCAGATAGATCCTTCGGTACTTGAAGAAATTGAAGCGAAACTGGATGATAAGTTTGAATACACCAGTTTGAGCAATATTATTAAAGATTCGAAAAGTCTGCACAAAGAAAATCCAACCCGATTGATTGAATATGATAAGGTACTTTGGTTGTCGGATACCTACCATACGATTAGTTTCTCTAAAGATACCGATATTTCGGACCGGGTGATTTTTCCGATTTCTGAATTTGAACGTAAAGGGATTGAAGATGCCCGTTTTGTGAAATTTGTTAAAGACGACGGTAAGGTATTGTATTATGCAACTTACACCGCTTTTGATGGTTCTTTAATTATCCCTAAACTGGTACAAACGGAAGATTTTTACGAATTCAAAGTGATTCCACTTTATGGGGATGGCGCGCAGAATAAAAACCTGGCTTTATTTCCAAGAAAAATTAAAGGAAAATATGTAATGATGAGCCGCATAGATGGCTGGAACAATTACCTGATGTTTTCGGACAAAGTAAATGTGTGGGAAAACCCAATTTTGTTAAAACAACCACGTTACGATTGGGAACTGGTGCAGATTGGTAACTGCGGCTCGCCGATTGAAACGGATAAAGGCTGGATTGTGATTACGCATGGTGTTGGTCCGATGCGCAGGTATTGTATTGGCGTAAGTTTATTGGATCTGGAAGACCCGAGTAAAGAAATAGGTCATTTAAAAGAGCCATTAATTATCCCTAATAATGATGAGCGCGAGGGCTATGTACCAAATGTGGTTTATTCCTGCGGATCGATCATCAGTAACGGGGAATTGATTATACCTTATGGATTATCAGATTACAGTTCTTCTTTTGCAACGGTGAATTTAGAACTGCTTTTGAATAAATTGCTAGAGAATAATGAGAAATAATTAACGATATTTCAAGTATGATTAACCTCGCAGGTTTTAAAAACCTGCGAGGTTAGTTAATATTTTTTCCATAGTCTGTTTCCTAATAGACTATTATTATTATTATATTCAAAATTTTTGTCTGTGAGGACAAAGACCGAGGGCAGGTATGAATCTAACATCCTAATAAACAAAGGCCCAGTTTAAATAAACCTGATAGAACGGAAAGCCCGGAGCGAAGCAATGAGCGAGGACATGAAGAGATAGCAGGACTGTTGTAGCCGATGTGTACCGAACCCTGATTTTCAAATATATTGATACCTGAGTCATCTTGAGCGAACCCGATAACTATCGGGTACAAAGCAGTCGAGACTAAGATTGCTCAGCGAAACTAAATCTGTCTATATACATCTCTCCACTTCGCGTTCTTCCGGTTGAGATTATGATCAGTCTTTTATATTCTGCCATACATAGCCCATTTAAGCATTGGCAGGGTTATTTCAACAAAAAAAAGCTGATTCATTTCTGAACCAGCCTTTAATATTTCCAAGACAAATTTAATGTTAACTATATTTATCTGCCTCAACTAGTGGGGACGACAACGTTTCGTATTCTGCTTCTGCAGCCTTAAGGATGGCCAGGTGCGAAATAAAATAAGCCAGCGTACTTTCGGCTCCCTGGTTTCTATTTACACTATTAAACTGTAAACCATCTGCACAACCGTGTGTTTCAAAATCGTACAATGGAATATGTAAACTGTTTTTGCCTAAAAACCATTGGTAGCTGACATGCATTAAATTGAGGTATTGATCATCTTTGGTGATTTCGAAAGCCTTGGCATAAAGTAAAACCATTGCCATAGTTTCTAATGCCTGTTGATCGTAAATCGGATTTTTACCGTGCTTTTTCATCCAGCCTGCATTCCCAACCGGATTGAGGTATCCGTTTTCGAAAGAGAAACTGTTTAAGAAGGCAATACTTTCCATTGCAATTTTGAAAGATGTTGCATTTCCGGTTGCTTCGTAATGGTGCAGCAAGGCCAAAGGCAATATGGCATTATCGTAGGTAAGAATATCTTCAAACCAATGCCAGTCGCCATCTTTATGTTCTTGATAAGAGGCTATTAACGAATTGGCAAGCAGGTTGATCTCTTTAACGATCATCTCATCGCCCGGATGCGCGCATAAATAATAAGCCAAACCTATAATGGTATTTGCCTTGCCTCTGATGTATTTTAGATCTACAAAATGTGGAATAGAATGTGAGAACAATTCCCTTCCAAATTCGCGGTAGGAGTTATTGGGTGCACTGCTGATCAGGTAGCCCAGCGACCAGATGGTACGTCCAAATGAATCTTCAGAACCTACTTCGTCAAGGTAATTGCGGTTAAAACTTAAGAAATTCCTGAAATTTCCATTATCTGTTTGCATGTACTGGATAAAACTCAGGTACACCGGCATAAATTTTAATGCTTTTGGATTTTCTCCCTGCTCTGTGGCCATTAAAGCCATAATCAAAGCCCTAGCATTATCATCAATACAATAACCTTCTTTTAAGTTCGGAATGCCAAATCTTGCATGTTGGATAATACCTGTATCATCTGTTAATAAAGAAATATGGTTCAGGTTTAGCGCTGGCATACTTTCAACATCGATAATAGGCGGGGTAATCCTTTCTGCTTTTTTGCCGGCGGTTACCGCTTCGTTTAATGCATTAAGGTAAACAGTACCAATGGCAGGCCAGCGAAGGTTTAAACCATACTCGTAAGCATTTTGTCTCAATTTCTGGTATTTATCTTTATCACTTAAAAGTTCGTTTACAATGTTGGAGAGTTGCTTATCGTTTTTAAAATCGAACAGTTTTCCTCTATTATCAGCCAATAACTCCTGGGCATGCCAGTAAGGTGTAGAAACTACTGCTGCACCTGCGCCAATGGCGTAAGATAAAGTTCCGCTCGTAATCTGTGCCTCATTTAAATAGGGGGTAATGTATAAGGTGCAAGCGGTTAAATATTGGTGAAGTTCATCTTCAGAAACAAATTTATTTACAAAAGCAATGTTCTTTTCTACGCCTAAATCTTTCGCCAGTGCTTTTAAACTATCGCGGTATTCTTCGCCATTGTGTTTTACTACCCCTGGATGAGTATTCCCTAAAATCACATATAAAACATCAGGATGTTGTGCTACAATTTCGGGCAAGGCCTTGATTACAGTTTCTAACCCTTTATTTCTACTGATCAATCCAAATGTAAACAGCACTTTACGGCTTTTAAATAGGTCGCTCTGTGCAATTTCATTATTTGGTACAGGCTCTAAGTCAGGTACACCATGCTCTATCAGTTTGATTGATGCTTTGGGAATCTGATAAATGCTGGTTAAAAACATCACTGCTTTTTTGCTCATCACCACAATATTTGATGATTTTAATGCAATCTCTTTAATAATGGTTTGCTGCATAAAACTTGGCTCTTTTAAAACCGTATGCAAAATGGTGATAAAAGGTTTTTTTAACCTGTTAATCAACGATAACAAAAAAACGCCACTGTTACCCCCATAAATACCAAATTCATGTTCGATAATGCAGCTGTCTACATCACTGTTATTAATAAAATTTGCTGCTTCGATATAATCCTGTTGATTTTGCTGACGGATTACAAATTTTACTTCGTCTGGGTACTGATGTTCATTTACGTCATCCGACTCATTTAAGGCAACAACAAAACTCTTCTGTGGGTTATAGGCGGGATTTAAACTCAATGCATTAACCAGGTTTTGGTTAAAAGTAGCCAAACCACATTCGCGTGGCGGGTAGGTAGATATATAGGCTATTTTCATAATTTCAAATAAGGTTGATACTTAAATAACATCGTATTATCTAAATAGTTTGTGATTTCCTCAATTTACGCTTAATAAACCCAAAACAATCTTATTTGGCCTCTTGTTAGTAAGTAAACAATAATTACGCGATGAGATCAATATGGAAAGGCTCTATCGGGTTCGGTTTGGTAAACATCCCAGTCAAGCTATTTTCAGGTGTACAAAACAGTAACCTCGATTTAGATATGCTTGATGAACGCGATCATGCAAAAATTAAATTCCTGAGGGTAAACGAAAATACCCACAAAGAAGTACCTTATGAGAAGATAGTGAAAGGCTATTTCTTAAAAGACAAATATATTGTACTGGATAAGCACGACTTTGAGGAAGCTGCCCCCGAAAAGACAAAAATTATCGAGCTCGAAAATTTTGTGGATCTTAAAGAAATCAATCCGGTTTATTACGAAACTTCCTATTATACAGAGCCAGAGAAACAGGGTAAAAAAGCCTATGGTTTGCTGTTAAAAGCTTTAGAAAAATCAGGAAAAGCCGGTATTGCCAGGTTTGTACTCAGGAATACTGAAAACCTTTGTGTAATCCACCCCATGGAAAACGTTATTGTGATCACTAAAATCAGGTTTGAGCAGGAAATCAGGAGTTTATCTGAAATCAATAAAGTAGATGATATTACCATTACTAAAAAAGAGATGGACGTTGGACTGGCCTTAATTAAACAATACAGTTCAAAATTCGACTTAAGTGCATTTAAAGATGATTATAGTAATGAATTATTAAAAATTATCAGGGCAAAAGCCAAAGGCAAACGCGCTACGGTTAAAAAAATGAAACCTCAAAAAGCATCGAGTGATGATCTTTACGATCAGTTGATGCAGAGTTTGGGCTCGAAAAAAGGAGCTTAGTAAAGTTGGGTATTTTGCAAACGCTTTACGCCATGCGCTAAACAAAATCTTTCTGGAGCTAAACCTTAAGTTTTGCTCCAGAAAGATTTCTACTATTTAAAAGCAGCTTTCAATTGATCAGCCGCATAAGCCTGTGCGGCTTTAGCTTCGGGCACCAAAATAGCCATTCCAAAGAATTCGTGTGTTACGCCTTCATAATTTTTACTGTCAACCTTTACGCCGGCAGCTTTTAATTTATCGGCCAGCATTACACCATCATCATGTAAAGGATCAATTTCTGCAGTAATAATGGTGGTTGGAGGTAAGCCTTTTAAATTTGCATTAACCAGTGAGATTTTTGAATCCTGTGCCTCAATCATCGTATTTAAATATTTTTCTGTAAACCAGCCCATCATTGCTTTATTAAGCGGTTTGGCTTTTTCATACATTTTATAAGATGCTGTGTTCATGTCCGCTTGTGCAATTGGATAAACCAAAACTTCGTGTACAGGAATCATAATGTGTTTATCGCGGGCCATAATTGATACGTTGGCTGCTAAGTTTCCTCCGGCACTTTCACCAACAACTGCAATTTTAGCGGGATCAGCTTTTAAGCTTACTGCATTTTTAACCGCCCACTCGTAAGCCGCAAAGGCATCGTTATGTGCAGTTGGGAATTTATTTTCAGGCGCTAAGCGGTAAGCTACTGAAATTACAACAGCACCAACCTGCTCAGCCAAGGCCTGTGCCGATGCATTGTAAACATCTAAATTGGCAATCACAAAGCCACCACCATGGTAATACACAATTAATGGATATGGGCCGCTACCTTCTTTAGGCGTATAAACACGTAAGTGGATTTTTCCGCCGCTAACATCAATATCTTTTCCCATCGTATCTACTTTTGGTGTAGGAATGGTAATGTTATTCTGTTTTACAAGGTCCATTACTGCATCTGTTGGCGTATGGTTTTTACGGGCGTCGGTAGCACTTAAGGTTTCAATAGGTTTATCACCATAACTGCTTAATTTTTCAATTACCGTTTGCATTTCGGGTTTAATGGTTTTACCCCATTCAGGTGCCGGGCCTGCAGGTTTTAATCCTGCCGCTGCGGTAGAATCAATAATGGTCGAATCTGTTGTGGTAGTAGTTTTTGTGCTGCTCGTACACGCTGCAAGCGAAACTGCCATGCCGCATATCATAGCGCTAACTTTTAATGGATAGGTTTTCATAGGTTATTTTTATGTTTTATTTTAATATGTTTCTATAACAGTATCAATCAAATAAGTGTTTTTGCTGACTTACAACTTTTTAGAATTTAACTAAACAGCAAACATCTTGGCGAATTAACGTGTTCTAAATGTAAAACTTACATATGCTAACGGAAATAACAGGACTGCCAGATCATATTTTTGGCGTAAGGGCAACTGGAGAAGTAACCAGTGATGATATTAAAGATGTACTGATCACCGGACTGAAAAGAACAGCGCAGCGTTTTAATGAAATCAGGTATCTGCTTGTTTTAGAAACAGATGTGAAAAATTTTACCGCTGGCGCCTGGATGCAGGATGCTAAAGCCGGCATCCAGAATTTTACCAAATGGAAAAAGATAGCTGTGGTAAGCGCTGAAAAAGGTGTTGAATGGTTTACAGACATCTTTACGATTGCTACGCCAGGTAAATCGAAAGGATTTAAGCCTAGTGAGTTGGAAGAAGCAAAAGCCTGGTTAGATACTGAAGATTAATATTTATAAAATAATAAACTATGAAAAATACCAAAACAGCTGAGGAAAGTAGCAAGGCTACCGCTCCAAAAAACACGAAAGCCAAAGGTGCTGATGATAAAGTAACTTCAGCAAAAGATGCCAAAAAAGTAAATGTAACAAAAGATGCTCCCGTAAAAAACAAAAAAGCTTAAGAAATAAGAATCCCTTTGTATGAAGATTGATGCTGGTAATATTGACCATTTTTATGATAAAGCCTATGATTGGATAATTGATAAAGGACCCTCTTTAATTTTAGGCATAGCCATACTTATTCTAGGTTTATGGCTGATTAAATTATTCGGTAAATGGATGCAGGGTGGCATGCACCGCAAAGATGTAAATCCATCTTTAAGGCCGTTTCTAACCAGTTTAATGCTTATTACCTTAAGGATTTTACTGGTACTTACCGTGATGCAGATTATCGGCATCCAACTTACTTTTTTAACCGTTTTAATCGGCGGTATTGGTGTAGCTGCGGGTTTGGCGTTATCAGGCACCCTACAGAATTTTGCAAGCGGGGTTTTGATTTTGCTCCTAAAGCCTTTTGTAGTGGGCGATAATATCATTGCACAAAGTCAGGAAGGCACCGTAACTTCTATACAGATATTTTATACCATTGTAAAAACATTCGATAACAGAACGGTGGTGATTCCAAACAGCAAACTATCTAACGAAGTGATCATCAACATCAGCAGGGAAGGCAGCAGGCGTTTGGATATAGAAATGAAATTTAGCTATGGGATTGATTATGATCAGGTGGTCGCTATTTTTAATAAAACTGTTGACGAATTTAAAGATTGTTTGAAAACACCAGAAAGAAGAATCGGTGTATCATCACTTGAAGACAGCGGTTTTAAAATAAGCCTCAATCTTTGGGTAAATGCACACGGTTTTACCGATACCAAACTTGCGTTTTTGGAAGTGCTGATGAAAAACTTGAAATTGGGTGGTATAAAATTACCTGGAATGCCCGAATAATGACTATTTTCTTAATAAAGCATAAATTTTATCCATTAATTCGTCGATGTTGAATGGTTTTGCCATAAAATCATCGGCAAGCAGGTCATCAACAGCATAATTGCTCGCATTGTAACGGGCAGAAATCATTAATACAGGGATATGTTTTGTAGTAGCCGTATCTTTAAGTTCTTTTAATAGCACTCTACCATCAGCATCAGGAAGCATGATGTCCATGATAATCACATCAGGATTTAGATCATGAACATGGGTAATAAAATCTGCTCCTTTATTTAATCCGGCAACGTTGAAAGCTTCGCTTTCTAAAATAAGGGTGATTACATCTAGGATTGCATGGTTATCTTCGATAACCAAAATATTCTTCTTTGCCAAGCTTTGGATGATTTTTTAAATTTCAAACAAATATATAATAAAAAACAAATCCTAAAACCGAATTCTCTAAATTAGAGACATTCTAAAAATAGGCTTAATATTTGTTAACCCGTTAAATCTAATATTTTTGCAATATTAATATATCGTATGACTAAATTTTCTGTAGACCTAACCAATTGTGATCGGGAACCGATTCATATTCCCGGTAAAATTCAATCACATGGTTTTCTTATAGCGGTTGATAAGAATACTTTTTCTATTACTTATCTCAGCGAAAATACAGGAGATTTTTTAAAAGAACAGGCGAAAAATCTTTTAAATCAGTCGCTCTCCGGTTTAAATCATTTAATACAACAGCACAATCCTGAATTTAATATCGAAGATCTGCTGAAGCTGGGCATCATCCGCAAAAGTTTCGATGCCATTAGTCCTCATCCGGTTGAGATTAACGGAAATCCTTTTTACCTGATTATATCTCCTTCCGATGATAACTGGTTGCTTGAATTTGAACCCGTTACTTTACAATACGATATTCAGAGTTCGATAGGCCGTTCAGCATCATCCATGCTGCAGGGCAAGAGTGTTGCTGCTTTATTGAGCAGTGCCGCACTCGAAGTTAAAAAACTGATCAATTACGATCGGATTATGATCTATAAATTTTTAGATGATGGTCACGGCGAGGTGGTAGCTGAAGAAAAGGAAGATAACTTAGAACCTTTTTTTGGTTTACATTATCCCGCATCTGATATTCCTAAACAGGCAAGGGAATTGTATAAACTTAATTTAACCCGGTTAATTGCCAATGTAAATGCCCAGGATTCGCCGATTATCACCTTTAAAGAAGATCAGCCGCTCGATCTAACAAACGGAGGATTACGTGCGGTATCGCCTATTCACATTCAATATTTAAAAAATATGGGTGTGCACTCAAGTTTCAGTATATCGTTGATCTCCCATGGTGAACTTTGGGGTTTAATTGCCTGCCATAACTATAGTTCAAAATTTATTGATTATAAAGCCAGGGAAGGCTCTAAATTAATCGGGCAGATTCTTTCTTCAGCCTTAGAATACCGTCAGGATGAAGAAGATGCAGAAGTCATAAAGCAGTTTAAAGATACGGCCAGTGTACTTGCAGAGCATTTAGATCGGGATAAATACCTGGTTGAGGCAATTACTACCCATAAAACAAACATTTTAGATGTTACCAAAGCTGGAGGTGTGGCCATAATTTTCGAAAATGAACTTAAAACCATTGGAAATGTACCATCAGCGGAAGAAATATGGGAACTTTCCCATTGGCTGAAAAATACCAGCGACGAATCGATTTATTACACACATCGTTTACCTGAAATCCATTCTCCGGCTAAAAAATATAAATCTACTGCTGCAGGGATTCTTTCGTGCACGTTAAACAAAGAGCTGGGAGAAATGATCATCTGGTTCAAACCTGAAATTATCAGCAATGTAAACTGGGCCGGAAACCCCGAAAAGCCAGCAGCACCTTCTGAAAATGGCTTGTTAAGTTTATCGCCAAGAAAATCTTTCGAAATCTGGTCGCAGGTGGTAAACAATACCTCCGAAAAATGGCTTGCAGAAGAAATTGCTTCTGTGTTACGGATCCGTGAGATTATCATCACCGATATCAATAAAAAAGCCAACGAAATCAGGCAGCTTAACGAAAAATTACAAGCAGCTTATGAAGAATTGGATACCTTCAGTTATACCATTTCGCACGATTTAAGGACTCCGTTAACCTCTATCAAAACCTATGCTGAACTGTTGCTGAAAAATAAAAGCATTGATGAAGGCGGCAGAAAGATGTTAGACAGGATTTTGAACGGTGCCAATAAGATGAACTTTCTAATTAAAGAAATACTGAATCTGGCCAGGGTTGGACGTTCTGATGTTGTTTTTGAAACAGTTGACATGGATTCATTGTTAAATGAAATTAAAAACGAAGTGTTGACGGCTTTTAAAGCAGACAGCTCCGAACTGATTTTAGGGCAATTACCTAACTTAAAAGGCGACAGAACAATGATTGCACAGGTTTTTACGAACCTGATCGGGAATGCCGTTAAATACTCTATGATGGCGGATAAACCCAAAATAGAGGTTTACGGGACTGTTGAGGGCGGGGAGATTATTTATGCCATTAAAGATAACGGTATAGGAATTGATAACCGGTATTACGACAGGGTGTTTGAACTTTTCAAACGCATGGACAATGTGAAGGAGATTGAAGGAACAGGAGTAGGATTAGCTATTGTAAAAAGGGTTGTAGAAAAACACAACGGAAGGGTTTGGTTCGAGAGTAAGTTAAATGTGGGTTCTACCTTTTATGTAGCTTTTAAAAACGGATAAAATGAAAACGCCAGATATATTTTATGTTGAGGATGATATGGATTATGCATTTTTTATGCAAAGTGCCGTACAAGAAGTTAAAGATACGCTTAATTTAACCATTGTGGAAGATGGGGCAGAGGCTTTACAAAAACTGCAGAATTTTGCCGATAGTAAAACGAAGCCTAAACTGATTTTGCTGGATTTAAACCTGCCTGGTTTATCTGGTCTTGACTTGTTAAAATTTATCAGGGATATTCCTTACCTTAAAACCATACCGGTAATCTTGTTTTCTACTTCAGATAATCCTGATGATGTAAAAGCATCTATTGAATTTGGGGCCAATGCTTATTTAACCAAACCTGATGGTTACGAAAACCTGGTGAAATGCGTACATTCTGTACACGACTTTTGGTTTAACCAACATTTAAGGCTAAATTAGAATTTATAAAACATTTATAGAAAGATTCGGGTATTAAACCCGGATCTTTTCTTTTTACGATCATTTTAAAAAAAATATTACCACGATATGATTGCCAATTTATTGAGAACAGAAACTGCAGAAAACCATAAAACGCTCGAATCGCTGATGTTTGTAAATGAAATTATGAACAATTCATTAAGTATTGAACAGTATAAAAAATTATTAACCGTTAATTATATCATCCATCAGAAATTAGAAAATACTTTAGCCAATATGCTCGATGCCGATATTGCTGCAGCACTCGAAATGAACAGCAGGTTAAAACTTTCTGCATTAGAAAAAGACTTAAATTACTGGGGAATTGATAGTTTGACTTTGCCCGGACTTGATTTCGAACTTTATCTTCCTCAAAAAAATACAGCAGAAGTTTTAGGCGCTTTATATGTGCTTGAAGGCGCTACATTGGGTGGAAACGTAATTAAAAGGCATATTTTAGCCAATCCGAACTTTAAAGATCAGGATGGCGGTCTAAATTATTATGGCGTTTACGGGGAAGAGTTGAGTACAAAATGGAAAAAATTCGTTTCTGTATTGAACGAATGGGTTGAAGAGGCCGATTACGAGCGTTGCATCAACAGTGCCAACCAAACCTTCAATAACCTGATCAACTTATCAAAACAACTCAGTTAGTCTTGCTGATTTTGATCTCCGAAATGTAAAAAATGGTCCTGCAATAGTGCCAGGGCATTTTTTTTGATTGTGAAAATGTGCAAAACTTCTTTCAAATAAATATTTGCTTTCTGTTGTTAATTCAAGGTAAATATGTATTATTGAAAAAATAAATTTTTTAAACCTTAAAAACATCAATTAGCGATGGAAAAATTCTCAAAAGTTAAAGCTGCTGTTGCTGCTATTGAAGCAGATGTAGAAAAATTTTATAATGCTGGCAATGCAGCTGCTGGTACTCGTGTGCGTAAAGCAATGCAAGATCTTAAAGTTTTAGCACAAGAAATCCGTGCAGAAGTAACTGACAAGAAAAACTCTGGAAAATAATATTTCGCGAGTAAGAAACAAAAAGGGTTCTGGTATGCCAGGGCCCTTTTTGCGTTTGCAGATACTTTTGAAAAGCTTTAAAAAAGATAAAGCTCCCCATCGCGGAGAGCTCTTATCCAACTAACAAAACATATTTTTTTTAACCTGCAAAGTCTAATAAACGTATTGCACATTAAACTTCGCAGGTGTTTCAGAATATTATCCTTTTTTAATCAGTTTATATTCAATTACCGGTTTACCGCGGGTACCTGCATCTCCGGCACCCATCGAAATGAATTTTAATTTGTAAACATTGCCCGCAACATCTTTTATGACATAAAAAATATCTGTTTTAACGCCTGTTGCAGGTGAAGTGCTTCTCCAATCTGAACCAATAGCAGTTCTTTCGTTTTTAAAATTTACAGCGCTAATGTTCGATTCTTTAAAGTCAGCATAACTCACGGTACTCGTGGCTACCACACCAGCGCTCACGCCGTTTAAGTTGTTCAGGAAAATCAGGTCTGAAAAATTGTAGGGTACCGAAACATTTGAGAATAAGGTTTGATATACAGAGTAAGTCCAAACCAGATCCCAATTGGCTTTCTCAGGCTGCACATTAACAATTGCGCCATTGGTAAGCGAAACGAATTTGAAATCAAAGTTTGCATCCTTTGGAATATCAACGGTGGTGAAATTTGTAGTTTCTTTAATTTTACCATATTGCAAAGTATATCCTCCGGATGCATTTCTGGTTACTTTAAGTTTAATCCATGATCTTGCTGCAATACCGCCACCAGTACCACGGTTTAAAATTATAATTTTATTGTCAGCAGCCGTAGCAGAAACTGCCTGAATTACGGTGTTTGAAAGATTTCCGTTAATTGCATCGAAATAAGCAAAATCAGTGTTTGCAGGGTTGGCCTGATTAACAGCTAGCGTTAAGCCCAAGGTATCTGCTTCACTCACTGTAGCAAGACTTGCATTAGATGCGGTTATTACCTTTGCACCTGCACCTGTGGTATTATTTATTATCACTCTGAAGTCTGATCCGCTGTAAAAACCTAAATCCCATGATGATCGCGCTACCGAAGTTTGTTTATCTACACTAAAATCTACATAAACACTATTTCCTGCAGCACTTCCCAGTTCAGTTCCCACCAGGCCGTTAAGCGTTAAAGTATTGCCATCAGATGGTGGAACAACCACAATAGGTTCATCCGAATTTTTTTTACAAGCTGTAAAGGTTACCGCCAAAAGCGCGACAGTGATCATTGAGTTAAATTTGTTCATGTTTAGTGTAATTATATTGTTTTATGATTAAAGTACATCCAGGTTATAACTTAACCCCAGTACATAAGATCTGCCATAACTATAGGGTACGGCACCGCCCGAACTATGTGCACCACCCGTTACGGTTGAGGTATTGGTTAATTGAGTAACATTGAATAGGTTTTTAATACCTGCATTCACAGTTATAGAGCGGAACAGGTTTTTATTCAGCATGATATCAGCAGTATGGAAATCGCCGATTTTGGTCAATTTTATGGTGTTAACACTATTCTCTGTTGAAAGTTGATAGCTTGGTAAGCTACCCGTGTATTTGTAAAATAAACTGACGCTACCTCGTATTTTTGGGAATGTGTAGGTGATGTTCGAGTTGATTTCGGTCGCCCATACAAATTCTGGTATCTCAATATTATTATCACCACTGAAACCACTATACCTGCCTATGTAAAATATACCAAGTGAGGCCTGAAGATTCTTTTTGTAGGTAAAAACATTATCCAGCGTAGCGCCTGTGGTTTTATACCTCGAAATATTAACAAGCGTAGTTACCGTATTATCTGTTGGGGAGGTCGCAAAATCAATCCTGTTGTTTACCAAATTATAGAAACCGGTTAAGGTAGAGCGTAATTCTACATCAGTGTGGTGAATAGCCGACCAAACCAAAGAGCCATTGAAACTGTTCGATTCTTCTGCCTTTAAATCAGGATTTCCTAAAATGTTATGGCTCGCATCAACAAAATCATAATATAGTTCTCTAAGGGCAGGAGAGCGGAAGCCTTTTGCGTAAGCTAAACGCAGATCAAGATTTTGGGATAAAATAAATTTGGCATTTAACGAAGGGATTACAGGAGGGGCATCATAAATGGAATTTTTGATAAATCTCAATCCGGGTCTGATGTTTACCCCATTACCTAGCTTAATTTCAGCAGTAATAAATGCGGCATAATCATTAATTACAGGTGATCCTTTAATTCTTTGTCCGCTGGCTGCATCCCGGCTGTATTCGAAACCAGGCTGGAAGGAAACAGATTGATTTAAGTTATAAATAGCTGTAGCCCTGAAGTTGGTTGCATTAAATTTTGCAATATCCTGTTCACCGGCACCAGTTGATAATTCTTCGGTATTGTTTGTGAAATCATGAATAACCGTTCTGGTGGCGCGGTCGAGATTGGTATAACCTGCAATAGCCGACAATTGTAGCTTATTGCTGATTTTGTATTCAGATTGAAGCTGCTGCGTATACCGATGAGTAGTATAGGTTTGCAATAACCCCTTGTAAGTATTGGGGTTAAGTCCGTTACGTACATCGATATCTTCTTTTAACCCATCCAATCGGTACCAGATGCTGAAATTGTTATTTCGGTAGCCGATTTTGGTATTTCCCAGATATTGTTCTTTGGGTTTCCATCGGTTGGTAACTGCGGCAACTTCGCTTATTGTAGCCGTTTTACTAGCTAAATTCCAGCCACCAAAATCGTTATGGGTAAAACCTGCCAATGCACTCCAATGGCTGTTTTTCCAGCTGGCACTGAAATTTTGGATGTGGTTTCCTTTTCCTGATAAAGCCTCATACTCATTGCCTGCAGATTCTTCCTGAACCCTTGCTGATAAATTCAATAATGATTTTGCAGGATTTTTAGTAATAATATTAATGACGCCCGCCAGTGCATCAGCACCGTAAACCACCGACATTGGCCCTTCTACAATCTCAATCCGTTCAATCGTATTGATATCGATCTGGTTTAAGCTTTCCCTGGTATCCGATCGGTCAGCCATAGGTATTCCATCTAAAAGTATTTTAACATTTCTTCCCGTCATGCCCATCAGCTGGATATCAGTAGTACCCAAGGTTAAATCATTGCTAAAACGGAAACCCAATTCAGTATTTAAAACCTGCTGCACGTTGGTTGCAGCCCTCAGTTTTATCCGATCGGCTGTAATGGTTCTGATGTTGTAAACAGAGTTCCTCAAAGTTTGTGGACCATATTGCCCGGTAACAACCACGTCTTTCAAATCATTTGCCTTAGTTGTATCAACTTTAATTTCCTGAGCCACAGCAACAAATCCGCAAAGCGATAAAGCAATTGATAAATATATCTTCATTTATTTAGACTAATTATAAATAATTATGCAAATTTGTACATATTCACCAAAAGCAGATAACGTTAAACGGATAATTAATACCGCCAAACGGATTAAATCATGATGGAACTTAAGCGCTCAACAAACGGAAATATCATTTACAAAAAAACTTATCCCGATAATTTTGAAGTCGGCGATGACATTGGCGAAACATTTGCTGAGTATAGAAATGATAAAGCCCGCTTAGCGGTAACAGAAAAATGGTTTAAAGGGATTCATATTAGCTTAATAGAAATTGACTCCGATTTACCCGAAGATTTCCTTTTTGAATCCAGCCAGCAGCATGTCGGCTTTTTATTTTGTCTTCATGGTTCAATTGCTTATCGGTCTGGTGTTTCGCAGGATAAGTTCTGCTCTCTTAATAAGAACGAACAGGATATTAATTTGGGTTGTGTGGATATGATCACTTTTAAGGCAAACGAACAAAGCAAACTTCTTTATATACAGTTCACCGCTAGCTATTTTAACAAGGTAACCGCTAATGAACCCTTTGATCTTTTGCCAAAATGGATGCAGCAGCCCATTAAACCAGAAACCAGCTTAATATTAGCGCACATTATTAATTATAAACACGAGGGGAGGGCTAAACGATTGTTTTTGGAGGCCAGGATATTTGAGCTGATTATCGTGTACCTCAACCAGCACCAGGAAAAGCAAAATATTACTTTTAAGCAGGAAGATATCAATAAAATTATGCTGGCGAAGCAACTCGTAGAGCATAACCTGCAAAAGCCAAGTTCGCTGATCGAACTTTCGCGTAAAGTTGGCATTAACGATTACAAACTCAAAAAAGGCTTTAAGGAGTTAACAGGACATACGGTATTTGGTTACCTGTATAAAATCAGGATGGAAAAGGCGCACTATTTCCTATCTAAAGAAAAAAAGAGTGTAAACGAAGTTTCCTTTTTAGTAGGATATAAAAATGCACAACATTTTATTGCAGCCTTTAAAAAGAAGTACCATATTTTGCCGGGCAGTTTAAATAAAAATTAAAAACTCAGCGCAAACGTTTGTTTACTCTTTTACTTCATTTACAATCAGGTCTGATTCTACAATGGTATTGTAATAGGCCTGGTTTTCCGAATTTGGACTGTGGATCAGATCTAGCAGGATGTTTGCCGCTTTTTGTCCCTGTAAATATGGGTATTGTTCTACCGATGCTACAGGCGAATTATCCAGGTAACTGATAATGGGTAAGTTGGCATAACTCACTACATCAAAATCATTGATCACATTTAGCTTTTTAAAATATTTGATCAGGAAAAGCGCTACATAATCGTTAAAGGCTACAATTGCGGTAGGTTTTCTTTTATGGTTTAAAAACTGATCAGCTGCCTCTATGGTACCTTGCTCGGTTAAATCGCAATTCACAACCAATGAAGGATCAAACTTTAAACGGTTAAAGTTAATGGCCTGCATATAACCATCTTTACGTTCTTCACTGGCATATAAAGTACTTGGGCCATTGATCATACCAATACTTCTATGGCCTTTTTTGAGCAGGTAATTAACTGCTTTTATGGTTGCACTTTCTAAACTGCAGGCAACATAATGTACATTTTTAAAAGGAGGGATGCGGTCGAAAAATACCACCGGGATATTAAAAGAGTTTAGTTTCTCAAAATGATCAAATTTTGAGGTGTCTTTACTAATGGATACCAGTAAACCATCAACGCGCTGATTTTTCATTTTTTCGACGAGTTTTACTTCCTGCTCGTAATTATCGTGCGACTGGGCAAAAATAACGGTGTAGTTTTTCTTGATCGCCTCATCTTCAATTGCTGATATGGCGATAGAAAAAAAATGCTCAGAAAGCTCAGGTAAGATTACACCAATGGTATAGGTTTTACCTTTCTGAAAAAGGATTGCAGCGTTATTGGGCTCATAATTTAGAGACTTGGCCAGTTGTTTAATTTTCTCTCTTGTTACTGCTCCAATACTGGGATGATCATGTAATCCCCTTGAAACACTGGAAGGTGAAATATTTAAAATCCTGGCTATTTCTTTGATTGTGGTTGGCTTCGATTGCATTGTAAGTGCTAAACTACATTAAATTTCTTCAATATGTAATATTACAAAATTAATCAAACGTTTGCGTTGTTTTTTTTCCTCATTTCTTTTCTCCAACTTATAAATATCAATACATTCGGGAAACAAAACGAACAAATTTCTGATATCAATAAGATCAAATTTACAGATAGAAAATAATTTATAAATTAAATGTAGCATAAAATTAATGCTTACTGATAAAGGCACACCCCCCAATGATTAACAAAAATGCCCCTCATTTTTGAGGGGTATTTAAAATAAAAAACGAGAAGTGTTCGTACCACTCCTCGTTAAATGGGTTATATTCCTGCAAGCAGGATACAATAAGTTATCTAAGCTATATGTTAACCCATATCAAAGGTATAAAATTTACTTGTTTTTATGATTGTATTTCAGAATCAAATTATTGAAAACAGCTATTAGAATTATATATACCTTTGGTCGTTTTTAACCAAATAGATAAACCATACAATAAGGATAAATAAAGTCTCAAACTTTACGTCAAACAAACTCAATCCATTTATTAATTAGAATCCTTATCAACAATAAAAAATTGTTTAAATAAACGGTATTAATGTTTCATTAGATTTAACACAGGGTTAATAATGTTGCGCTTTCTTTGTCAGTTTTTAAAACCCTTATAGTTGTCGCCAGATTTTGTATATGTTCGGAGAATTAGAAAGTAATTTTTTTCTTCTGGTAAAGTTGAATAAAGATAAGGCATTCAACCTGGTATTCGATGCTTATTGGAATACACTTTATAAACAGGCCTGTAAAAAGGTACACTGTAACGAAATCGCCCAGGACTTGGTGCAGGATGTATTTGTAAGTCTTTGGGATAAAATAGAGTTTTTGGATGCTGAAGGTAGCGTGCTGGCTTATTTATTCGCCATTCTCCGCAATAAAATTTTAAAACTTTACGAAAAAGATGAAGTACGGTTGAGGTATGCCGTAAGTGTGGCTTCGGTTACAGCTCCTTCTGATTTGTATTCTCAAAATAGTATGCTCGAAAAAGAGCTTAAAACCATTATTGATACCGAAATTGAGCGTATGCCGCTACGTATGAAGGAAATTTACCTGCTTAAAAAGGAAGATGATCTTTCCATCAAACAAATTGCCGAAGATTTATCATTATCAGAACAGACGGTTAAAAACCAGCTCCAAATGGCTTATCAACGCTTACGAACCAGGATAAAAGACTATGATTCTTCATTAATTATGCTCGCCCTGCTGATCTCCAAACACCTTTAAATCCGCCCTTTTCTTTAATTGCACCTAAGCGAAAAAATGCATTGCGCAATCATTCAGGCTATCTCTGAAATTAATTTTTGATAATATGAAATCGTATGGTACTTTTTCTAACCTAACCGTATAACCCTATAAAAGCAACTATTTTGAATCAAGACGAAATTAAATTTTTAATCAAAAAATACAATAACCAAACGGCCAGTACTGAAGAGAAAAAGGCGGTAGAAGAATGGTATGAAAGTATAAATGGTGAAGTGCTGGCGCAAGATCAATTTAAACAGGAAGAAACCAAAAAACTGATTTTAAAAAATATTACTTCAAAAATTGATGAAAAGAAGAGCAGGCAAAAGCCAAAGTTGCGAAAATTGTTTTACGCGCAATTTTTTAAAGCTGCAGTTGTTTTATTGGTTCTGCTTGCCGGAATTTACCTTTATATAAAACAAACCGACACTGTTCCTAAGCATGTTTCATATAGTAGTAAAAAAACAAATATAATTCCGGGGGGCAATAATGCCGTATTGTTACTGGCCGATGGATCGCAGATTATCCTGAACAAAACTTCTGACGGGCAGATCGCAGATCAATCAGGAGTAAAAGTTGTTAAAACTAAAAGTGGCGAGTTGATTTACCGTTTTACCGGCAGTTCGAACCCAAAATCTACAGCCATTAACACCATCATTACCCCGCGTGGCGGACAGTATCATTTAGTATTGGTTGATGGAACAGAAGCCTGGTTAAATGCAGGCTCATCGATTAAGTTTCCAACGGCATTTACAGGCGCCGAACGCAAAGTAGAGGTTAGGGGTGAGGTTTATTTTGAAGTCGCGAAAAATAAAGCTAAACCCTTTATCGTTCATACCGATCAATCTGAAATTAAAGTGCTTGGAACGCATTTTAACATCAATACGTACGACGATGAAGAATATCAGCGCACAACCTTACTGGAAGGAAGTATCGAAATTAAGCGGGGCAACCAAAAAGTACTTATTAAACCCGGACAGCAAGCAAATATCAATGAAAAATCTGAGCTGATTAAAATCAAGGAAGTGGAAGATCTTGAGGCCATAATCGCGTGGAAAAACGGTTATTTTCAGTTCGAAAAATCAGATCTTCAGTCGGTAATGAGGCAGGTTTCGCGCTGGTATAATACCGATGTGAGTTATAATGGCACCATTCCAACCAAACAATATACGGGCAAAATATCCAGAAGCATTAATGCCACAAAACTGATAGAGATGCTTTCTTTCTCTGGCATTCATTGTCAGATACAACATAACCAAATTACGGTAAACCCTAAATAACAAACAAATAACCAAACCAAACTCAAAAAAACTAAAATGAAGAAATAATACCAAAACCATTCAAAATTAAATTTCCTGAAAAGCATGAAGTGTTCGTACCACTTCATCAGCCGCTTTTAGGATTGACTGCCTGAGCCGATAAATCCGCATCAGGAGAACAATAAGTTATCTAAGCTATAATGTTTTAACCCCTAGATTCAGTTTATGAATTTTTTTATCCCTTTTAGCACCTCATTTAAGATGTGGTGTAAATCAAACCAAATTATATTGGTGATGAAACTAACAACGATACTTTTATTGGCAAGCCTCTGCCAGGTAAGTGCAGGTGTTTACAGTCAGAACATTACATTGAGGCAGAAAAATGCCTCGATGGATGTCATATTTAAATCGATAGAGAAACAGAGTCAATATGTTTTTTTATATGATGATCTTGAACTTTCTAAAACGCAGAAAGTTACTGTTAATGTCGTAAATCTACCTATTGAGCAGGTTTTGGATTTATGCCTTAAAAATCAACCACTCAGTTATAAAATATTCGATAAAACGGTAGTGTTAAGAAAAAAGATCGATGATATTGTATACAAGTCGGTTTTTTTTGAAATCATAAACGGAAAAGTAACTGACGAAACTGGTCAGCCAATTGTAGGAGCAAGTATTTTGATAAAAGATTCAAAGGTAGGCGCAACTACTGATGCAAACGGTATGTTCTCTTTAAATGTACAAATTGGCGCAACCTTAATAGTTTCATACATTGGTTACACTTCTCAGGAAATTATTGTAGGAGATAGTAAAAATTACAACATTTCTTTAGTACCCGCTGTAAGTAATTTAACCGATGTGGTGGTTACCGCTTTAGGTATAAAACGTTCCGAGAAATCTTTAGGTTATGCGGTACAAAAAGTAGAAGGTAATACATTAACATCGGCCAAAGGGGTAAATGTAGCTACATCTTTAACCGGGAAAGTTGCGGGCTTAAATATAAAAAACAGCACAGAGTTTGCGGATAATCCTTCCATTGAACTTCGGGGCGCTAACGCATTACTGGTTGTTGATGGAGTTCCATACACCAGTTTATCAATTGATAATATTTCTCCTGATGATATTTTAGATATCAGTGTTTTAAAAGGTGCAACAGCATCTGCCTTATATGGCAACAGAGGTGGTAACGGTGCAATTATGGTAACCACCAAACGGGGAAATAAAGAAGGAGGGCTCGTGGTAGGTTTTAATAGCAGTAACATGTTTTCTTCTGGTTTTTTGGCCTTTCCTGAGGTGCAATCTTCCTATAGTTCTGGTAGCGGAGGAAAGTATGGCGTAGGAGATTATGTTTGGGGAGATAAACTGGATATTGGCAGAACAGCGAGTCAATACAATCCCAGTACATACAAATTTGAAGAAATGCCCCTGGTATCAAAAGGAAAAGATAATTTAGCCAATTTTTTACAACAGGGATTTATTTTAAATAACAATTTGAGCATCAGTCAATCCGGTAAAAACGGAAGTATGCGAGCTTCATTTTCTCATGTATATAATCAGGGACAATATCCAAACACCAAACTGAATAAAATTATTGCCAGTATCTCCGGCGATATAAAAGCAGGTAATTTTAGTTTAGACGGTGGTTTTACTTTTAATAAAAGGTATTTTCCTAATAATATAGGAACAGGCTACGGCGGTGGCGGATATTTATATAATCTGGTGGTATGGTCAGGGACTGAATACGACGTACGTGATTATAAAAATTATTGGGTTGCCGGTAAAGAAAATATACTGCAAAACTGGATGGAAAATACCTGGTATGATAATCCTTACTTTATTGCTAACGAAATTTTGCGCAGTGACGATTATAACCTAACTAACGGATATATTAATGCGAGCTATGACATTAAGCCTTGGTTTAAGGCTATTCTCCGCTCCGGTATTGATACCTATTCACAAACCAACGAATATAGAAATGCCATTAGTGCAGTAGGTGGCTGGAATAAAAAAGGTTATTATAGTATAGCTAAAACCGATGCATTTAACATTAATAACGATTTAATATTAACGGCTAATGGAAAACTTGGCGATTTTCGGGTTGATGGCTTAATAGGCGGATCAATATATTATAGAGAAAAAAATTACCTTAATGTAGAAACCCAGAATGGAATAACAGTGCCAGGTTTCTACGCGCTCGCAGCCTCTGTAGATCCGGTTAAAAGTACATCCTATTACAAAATAGCTGAAAAGGACAATCAAATTGGCAAAAAACAAGTGAATAGTTTTTATGGAAAAGCCTCATTTTCTTATAAAAACATCGCTTTTGTAGATGTAACCGGTCGAAACGACTGGTCGTCTACCTTATCTTCACAACAACGTTCTTTCTTTTATCCATCGGTTTCGGGCAGTTTAATTATTTCTGAATTAATCAAGTTTCCGGTATGGGTCGATATGGCCAAAGTACGCGGATCATGGACGAAAACAAAATTTGATCTAGGTATTTATGATTTAAACAACAGCTACAATATTAATACTAACGTTTGGAATGGAGCAAGCACAAGCAGTTATCCAACTTCAATTAGAGGGGCAGATATTTTACCACAAACCAACAGGAGTTATGAATATGGTGCAGCTTTCGCATTCTTTAAAAATAAAATACATTTCGATGCAGCCTATTTTAACACCTTATATTACAATAGAGCAATTTTATCAACGGTAAGCAGTAGTTCTGGCTTTAGCAGCGTGCTGATTAATACAAAGGAACAGTTGAAAAGAAAAGGGGTAGAGTTATCGGCTGATGGAACGATAATATCTATTGGTAATTTTAGTTGGAATACGGGATTAAACTGGTCGACAAACAGACGTTATTATGGCAAATTGGATCCTGTATATTCAAGTAAACAACAATGGGTTACTGAAGGTAGCCGGTACGACTGGGTAAGCGGAAACGAATATGACAGGGCACCAGACGGACAACTAATTTTACAAAACGGATATCCTACTGGTAGTCCACGTGCTACAGTATTAGGCTATTCAGATCCTGATTGGATATGGGGCTTTAACAATACCTTTAAATATAAAAACCTGAGTTTAGCTTTTTCATTTGATGGGAGAGTTGGTGGTAAGGCCTATAATAATATGGTGGGTTACATGTGGAGCTCGGGTACTCATATAGATAGTGATAACAGCTGGAGATATGATGAAGTTGTAAATGGCAAAGAAACTTTTAAACTTGATGGTGTAAAAGTAGTTTCAGGAACAACAACCAGAGATACTTACGGTAATATTCTTACTGATACCCGTGTTTTTGCACCAAGTACCGATGTTATATCGTATGAGGATTATTCTAGAAACTACCGTGGTGTACAGGATTATTTTACCCAAACATTCTTTAAGTTAAGGGAGCTTTCCTTAACCTATAATATTCCAGCAAAATTCATCAAACACGCGGGAATGAAGAGTGCATCTATAGGCTTTGTTGGTCAAAACATGTTATTGTGGACTAAAGAGTGGAAATTCTCAGATCCCGATGTTGGAGGAGATGACCTGAATTCACCTTCAATAAGGTATATGGGTTTTAATGTAAAAGCTAACTTTTAAAACAACGAAAATGAAATCATATCATAAAATATTCTTTTTGGTGCTGATGAGCTTAATACTTTTTCAATCGTGTAAAAAGTTTGATGAAATCAATACCAACCCAAATTCGCCTGTTACTACCACAGCTTCTTTATTAGCTACCAACCTGATTTTAAACATTACCCGGCCATCTGAAGGAAATAAAACATCTTCGGCAATGACCAGTAAACAAATGGCTTGGGGCGAACTGCCACAGGGCGAACAGTACAATAATTACGGAAGTGCAGGTTTTGGTACCATAACAATATTAACCAATGTTCAAAAAATGATCAATGCAGCGGCAGATGCTGATAAACCTGCTTATACCGGTTTGGGTATGTTTATTAAAGCCTATAAACTATATTATTTATCGTTAAGTGTAGGAGATATCCCTTATTCGGAAGCATTGAATGGCGAAACAGGAAATACACAGCCCAAATACGACACTCAAAAGCATGTAATGCAAAATGTACTAAAAGATTTAGAAACATCGGCAAATTCTTTTGCAGCAGCGAAAAACTTTACCGGCGATCCTGTTTTTAATGGTAATGTAGATAACTGGAGAAGGGTTGTTAATGCTTTCCGCTTAAAAGTATTAATCAGTCTATCTAAAAAAGAAGCCGATCCTGATTTAAAAATTAAAGAAACCTTTGCACAGATTTTAACCACCCAACCTTTATTACGCAGCAACAATGATAACCTGCAATTGGTGTTTTCTGATAAAGCAAACCAAATTTACTGGTTCAATAGTACAATTAGTAAGTTTACGAGTTATGCTATGGTTTCTTCTGTAATGACAGATACTTTGAAAAAATATAATGATTACAGGTTGTTTTACTACGCTGCACCATCGGTATATAAAGTACAAACAGAAGGAAAATTACCCGGCGATGCTGATGCCTATTTAGGCATCGATCCAACAGCTATATTTTCTAGTGTATCTGCGGCATACACGTCTAAAAAGTATTCACAGCTTAATTTGCGCTATACGGGTTACGCCCCTGGCGAACCTTTGGTGCGCATAGGCTTTGCTGAACAGAATTTTATTATTGCAGAGGCCATTGTAAGAGGTTGGGCAACCGGAACGGCTAAAAATTATTACGAAGAAGGTGTAAAACAGGCTATGAATTTTGTTGTAAATGTTACACCTGATGATGTGAAATACCATAGTGGTAAAAAGATTACACCAGCATACATTGGAAGTTACCTTACCGAAATAAACGTTGCCTTTTCTGCAGTTTCGGATAAGCAATTGAAGCAGATTTCAATTCAAAAGTATTTAATGTACTTTATGCAATATCCTTATGATGCTTATTATGAATTCAGGAGGTCTGGTTATCCGAAATTACCTGTTAATCCGGCAACAAGTACTAATCCCTTTGATAAAAACAATATTCCTGTTCGTTATACTTATCCAGGTGAAGAATACAATTATAATTTGGAAAATCTAAAAACTGCATTGAACAGGCAATATGATGGAAATGATAGAACAGATGGTATAATGTGGCTCTTAAAATAAATTTTTACACTTTCTAAAGTCCTTCCAAATCTGGAAGGACTTTTTTTTGTAATATTTAAAGTAAAAAAACTGTTCGTACGTCATGTATATTTGAAAGCTGTTTTTTAATGGCAAACCTTACTTTATTTTAAATTCAATGACCGCAGTTTACATCGTAATTTTTCTGGTGACCGTTTTTTTGATCATCACCAATCTTCCCGTTTTTGGCCGCTTACCAAAAGGACAGCGCCTGGCTAAAATCCAACATTTACCCAATTATAGGGATGGCGCATTGCAAAATCTTTCTTTTACGCCAATGCAGCCTGAAGGTGTAAGCTTTTTTAAAATTTTAAAGGCCTTCTTTTTCGAAAAACATCCCAATAAATCGCCCGATAAAGCACTCCCTTTTGTAACGCCCGATATCTCAGGAAAGCCAAAAAGCGATGCTCCCGAAATCATCTGGTTCGGTCATTCTTCTTACCTGATTAAAGTAGATGGATTAAGAATTTTGGTCGATCCGGTTTTCAGCATCACACCATCACCTTTTTCCTTCATTGGCAGTAAAGCTTTTAAAGGAACGGATGTGGTAAAAGCCGAAGATTTCAAGGATATTGACGTATTGGTGATTACACACGATCATTACGATCACCTGGATTATCAAAGTATCCTGAAAATTGCGCCGGAGGTTAAAAATATAATCACTTCTTTAGGCGTTGGTTCGCATTTAGAAAGGTGGGGAATTAAAACAGAAAAGATCAATGAATTAAGTTGGAACCAATCAATTAAATTATCCAACAAACTTGAATTCACCGCTGTTCCTGCAAGGCATTTTACCGGTAGAAAATTTAAAAGAAATCACACCCTTTGGTCAGCCTTCGTATTGCAAACGGCCAACTTTAAATTGTTTTTGGGCGGCGACTCAGGGTACGATACACATTTTGCAGAAATAGGAGAGAAATATGGACCTTTTGATCTCGCTTTATTAGAGTGCGGCCAGTATAATGCATATTGGCCTTATATCCACATGTTTCCCGAAGATACTGTGCAGGCCGCCATCGATTTAAAAGCTAAGGTATTAATGCCAGTGCATTGGGGTAAATTTAGCCTGGCCATGCATCCATGGAATGAGCCTGTGCAACGTGTTGTTGCGGCAGCATCAGCAAAAGCTTTTCCATTAATAACACCAAAATTAGGCGAAACCGTTGTATTAAATGTAAATTTCCCTACCGAAAAATGGTGGTTAACAGAATAAAAACTAAACAATAATCTAGTATAGGTGTTTAATTTCTAAAGTCAAATAAATTATGAAAACTGATCTTGTAGAAATTTTTCAAACCATTAGGGCAGGCATACAACCTTATGCTACGAGGGGATATACGGTACACGAAAACTCTGAAACCGGCTACGATTTGTATAGCGAGAAAAACATGGAGTTAAACGGTGAAAAGGTTACTGAACGTTTTTTTTCTGGTGTTTATATTAATGGGAACGAGGTAGAAGTTAAGGTGAATACAAGCGAATTTTCTACAACCAACCAACAACTTACTTCTTTCGGTGAAAATACCGCCGGATTAAAAATTGCGCAGTTGGATGATACTAAATTGAAGGAAGTAGAAACTTTGATCGAAATTATACATACCAACTTTAAAGAAAAAGAATGGATTTAGAAATTTGATGTTAAATTTGCGGCAGATAATTTTTCTCCATAACCTTCTGCTGATTGAACATTTTAAATTCTGATTATAACTGGCATCATCAATTAAGTTTAGCATTGGCTGAACATAAAATTGAGTGCCATTTTTTTTTGGAGCAAGAATTTCAACTGGCGCAAGTGGGTAAGAGTCTGATTGTCAATATGGTCGAATTAAATAATCAATTTAACCCCGATGATTTAATCAAACTTCAGGAAAATTATCAGCAAAAAAACAGCAAACTCATTCACCTTTGGGAGGATGTTTGGCTGTCAAGGCCTGATCAGGTTGTGGCCAGGATAAAATCATTGCTTGGGCAGAATACCAGGATTCATGGTCGTAAAACGAAGGCTTCTAAAATAACAAAACCCCTTGCTGACGCTTTTTTGAATGAAAATCATCTGCAGGGACCAGTAAGCAGTCGTTATAAAATTGGTTTATTCGAAAAAGAAAATCTCGTTGCCGTTGCCACCTTTTCTGCATTGCGGAAAATGAACCATGGCGAAAATTACAGATCTGCAGAACTGATCAGATTTGCCGTTAAAGCGGGTTATTCCATTACCGGTGGATTAAGCAAACTGATTACTTATTTTGCAGATAACCATCAGCCAAATGATGTGATGACCTATGCGGACCGCGATTGGTCGGGAGGAGAGGCCTACTTTACCTTAGGGTTTATACAAACGACCACTTTGGAACCTCAAATTTATAATCTCGATGAGAATTTAAACCGTCGGCTTAAAAAAGAGAACCAGTTTTCAGCCAAAGAAGTGTTCAATACAGGAAGTTTAAAATTTATTCTCAAATTTTAATGGCTCATCATAACCTCATCATTATTTTAGGTGCAACAGCATCAGGTAAAACAAAACTTGCCGTGCAGGTTGCAAAGGCCTTAGGTGGAGAAATTATCAGTGCCGATAGCCGTCAGGTTTTTAAACGCATGGATATTGGTACGGGTAAAGACCTGCAGGAATATGAGATAAACGGAGAAATTATTCCTTCTCATTTAATCGATATTTTAGAACCAGGCGAACGTTACCATGTAGATGCTTTTAAGAATGATTTTTATAAAGCTTTTGAAACCATCACTGGTAAACAAAAAATACCTATTCTCTGTGGCGGTACAGGAATGTACATCCATAGCTTACTTCAAAATCAAACTTTTACGTCAGTACCCGTTAATCAGGAATTAAGGGATCAGCTGGATTTATTAACCAAAGAAGAGCTTGTACTGAAACTACTAAATAATAACAATCAAAATACAGATCACGTTGATTTATCTTCAAAGAAGAGGTTGATCAGGGCCCTGGAAATAGCTGATTATTTAAAAGACCATGAGTTGGAAACAGTTGAAAGACCGGAGATTAAACCCATCATTTTTGGATTAAAGAATGAGGTGGAAATCACCCGGGCTAAAATCCTTGCCAGATTGGAAGAAAGATTCAAGGCTGGGTTGATGGAAGAAGTTGAGCAACTGCTCAAAGACGGGATCAGCAAAGAGGTTTTGATTTTTTACGGATTGGAATATAAGTTTATTGTAAATTACCTGGATGGGCTGTTTACCTTAGAAGAGTTAAAACTTAAACTGGGCATCGCCATTTGCCAGTATGCCAAAAGGCAAAATACGTTTTTCAGGAAAATGGAAAAGGACAATGTAAACATTATCTGGCTTGATGCGGCTGCACCAACAAACCATTTAAAACAGCTGGTAATCGAAAAAGTTTCAGCGCCGATCAATTAAAAAAAGATCAGTCATCCTAGCGTTGGATTATAAGTTAAATTGTATCAGCAAAGCCCTTTTGGCACAACCTTTGTGTTTGTTGAAGCAATATTAGTTTAACTCAAAATCATCCTTAAAATGAAAACAATTACTAAAATCATTGCTACTTCAGCAGCTGTAGTGGCATTATTCTTTTCTACCAATGCTAATGCACAATCACAAAAATTAGGAATAGGACTAACTGCAGCTGTCCCAACTAGCGATGCTTACAATTTTGCTGCTGGTATCGATTTACGTTATCAATTTGATATCGATAAACAATTATCAATTCCGGTGACAGCAGGTTATACCCACTTATTTGCCAAAGACTTTACTGTTGGAAACACAACTTTCGATGGTGTAGATTATGGTTACATTCCAGTTAAAGCAGGTGTTAAATATTTCTTTAATCCTACTGGTTCTGGAGTTTATGGTTTAGCTGAGCTAGGTGCTGGTTTCGGCACAAAATCAGGCAGTGGAACTTCATTTGTTTACTCACCAGCTGTTGGTTACGCATGGAGCAACGGATTAGATTTAGGCCTTAAATACGAAGGTTTAGCACAAAACGGAACAAGCACTGGATTTTTCGGGTTGCGTTTAGCTTACGGATTCAGCTTATAAACAGCTAATTCCAAATGATATTGAAAGCCTCCTTAATTTAAGGGGGCTTTTTTTATTTCATAAGATTCTGAAAAAAATGAAAATATAAAAATCCATAAATGATATTTTAACGTATATGACCTAAACCCTTAATTAATAACTTAAAATATCTGACAATGAAAACAATTACTAAACTTTTTGCAACAAGCTTAACTGCACTTGCAATTTTAACCACTTCAAATTTAAAAGCACAAACAATGGATTCGACACAGCCAATGACAACCGGAAGCGGCATGGCTTTCAAAGTTGGTGTAGGCGTAAATGGTGGATTGTTTCCTGACCGTTCTGAAATGGATTATGGTTATGGTGCAGATGTAAGACTTCAGTATGATTTAAGTCCTTACGTAGCGCTTACAGCTTCTGGTGGTTATACCAGATTAAAATGGAAAGCAAGTCCGCTTAAATTCGAATTTATTCCTTTATTAGGAGGTGTTAGGGTATTCCCGATCGAAAGAATGTATTTAAGCACTGAACTTGGATCTGGATTGGCCATTAAGGATGGTGCAAACATGAACTTTATTTATACCGGTGGTTTAGGTTATGAATGGAAAAACGGTTTGGATCTTGGTGTAAAATATGAAGGTTATGTAAACAATAGCGCTTCTGATCTTTACTTTATGAAAACAGGACAGTTTAACCTTAGATTGGGATATAATTTCAAATTATAATTAAAACATCATAATATCCTGAGAGTCCCGATGAAAATCGGGACTTTTTTATTGATTTAATATTTTAATTGCTATTTTGAGCCGAAAACCAAATACAATGAAAAGAATATTCGGAATAGCAATACTTACTGCTTTAATGGCCTGCAACCATGCAAATAAAAATTCTACAGAAAGCAAAGATTCAACAAAAACAGATTCGGTTGCAGTTAAGAATGAAGTAGCAATAAAAGACAAACAGAAATCGGAAATTTTTAACCAATATGTGGTTTTAAAAGATGCCCTGGTTAAATCAGATTCGGCAAATGCCCAAAAATCGGCTGCACAATTACAAACCAGTTTGGCTGCCTATAAAGGCTGTGAGCCAACCGCTGCTGTAGCAGGTAAAATTTCAGCGAGTAATAATCTTGTTTCGCAACGAAAAGATTTTACTGTTTTAAGCGCCGATTTAATCGCCTTGCTTAAAGGAGCCGAAATAGAAAAAGGCACAATTTATGTTCAGCACTGTCCTATGGCCAATAAAGGTGATGGAGGCGACTGGTTATCAACCGAAAAGGAAATCAAAAATCCTTATTATGGTAATGAAATGCTGGAGTGCGGGAGAGTGGCTGAGGAGATCAAGGCAAAATAAAATTTCAAAAGCTGTATAATTAAGCATGATTGTTACGTCATTTTGACCAATTATTCATATTAATTTAACAGATTTGTTATGCATGTATATTAATTTTATATAATTTAGAAAGCTATAAACACAATACAATAATATGTCAGATATTGCAGAGATTAAAGTTGATGGTAAGACAATAGAATTGCCAGTAATAACAGGAACGGAAGATGAGAAGGCCATTGATATTTCGAAATTAAGAGATCTTACAGGCTTTGTAACTTTAGATACTGGTTTTAAAAATACGGGTTCTACTAAAAGTAAAATCACTTTTTTAGATGGTGAAAAAGGCATTTTAAAATACAGGGGTTATTCTATTGAAGAACTTGCAGCTAAATCAAGTTTTTTAGAAGTGATTTATCTGATTATTTACGGCGACCTTCCAACGCAAAAACAACTGGAAGATTTGCAAGCCGATATCAGCAAACATACCCTGATCCATGAGGATATGAAAAAATTCTTTGATGGTTATCCATCAAGATCGCATCCAATGGGTCAATTAGGTTCTTTAATATTCTCGCTGTCTACATTTTACCCAGAATGTTTAAAGCCAAATCAAACGGCAGAAGAGCAGGATTTAACCATTATTAAGTTATTGGCTAAATTCCCAACAATTGTTTCTTTCGTTTATAAAAAATCATTAGGCCATCCGCTTATTTATCCAAAAAATAAATACGATTATGTAACCAATTTCCTTTGGATGACATTTGGTCAACGTACTGAAGATTATGATGTAAACCCGATTGTTGTAAATGCGATGAACAAATTGTTGATCCTGCATGCAGATCATGAGCAAAACTGTTCGGCATCAACTGTACGTATCGTAGGTTCGTCTGACTGTAATTTATATGCTTCAATCGCTGCTGGTATTGCTGCGCTTTGGGGACCTTTACATGGTGGTGCTAACCAGGCTGTTATCGACATGCTGGAGCTGATTAAAGCTGATGGTGGCGATACAGAGAAATGGATTAACAAAGCCAAAGATAAAAACGATCCTTTCCGTATGATGGGTTTTGGACACAGGGTTTACAAAAACTTCGATCCAAGGGCTAAAATCATCAAAAAAGCATGTGATGATATCTTAGAAAATTTAGGTATCGACGATCCGATCCTTGAAATTGCTAAAAAACTAGAAGAAGCAGCTTTAACCGATCAATACTTCATTGAGCGCAAATTATATCCAAACGTTGATTTCTATTCAGGTATTATTTACCGCGCTTTAGGTTTCCCTTCAGAAATGTTTACCGTTCTGTTTGCTTTAGGTCGTTTACCTGGATGGATTGCACAATGGAAAGAGATGCACGAAAACAAAGAACCTATCGGTCGTCCACGCCAGATTTATGTTGGTGAAACAGATAGAGAATTTGTTGAATTAAAAGACAGAAAATAATTGCAATAAACGCAAAAAAAAACCACTCGAAAACATCGGGTGGTTTTTGTGTGTGATCTACTTTTTAACCCGTACCCGTCATTTCGAGCGGAGTGCAAAGAAGCTGAGAAATCTATCTCGATACTATTTTGCAGATAGATCTCTCCATTCCACTGCGTCCCATCCGATAGCTATCGGATCGGGATGACGTTATAAACTATGTTGCCACGTAATAAATCAAATTGATCATTGCCAATTCTGATAGCTTAAATGCAACAGCATACAAAATTAAGATCCAAAAGATTTTAAAGATTGTGCTCCAGGTTTTACGCTGATAGAAAACAGTCAGAGCTTTAAACATGTACCAAAACAAATATACCGTAACGCCAACCTCAATTATATTGCTCACCACAGAGTGCTCCCCAAACACATGTTTCATAATGGGTTCGGTAATAATCGAAATGATAAAATAAACCATCATCCCATGGATGGTAAAAATCAGGTGATCCAAATAATAAATATGGTTTTTCCTGAAATTGAGCATAATAAACCAGGCCAATAAAGGCATCAGTAAAAAGTATTGTTTTGGGCGGTTATGCTCTAAAGTTTCCTGGATAACTTCTGATTTCTCCCCAATGGTAATCGCTCTTTTTTTGATCAATTTTTCATACCAGCTGTCCTGATCTGCAACGGGTAGTTTCTTCTGGCGCGATAAGTAGGCGGCATAAGTACTGTCATTCCTTTCAACATGGATCTCATTATATTCTTCGAGCATATCCGAAATAGAATCAGATTTAAGCGTTACATTTTCTGATTTAAGCCTGCTTAATTCTTTTTCCTGATCAGCAAAGCTTAATTTTATAAATGCCTTTTTCTTAACAGCATGATTGATCGATTTAGTTGTTCTATCTGCAATGCTTTTTGGCATTCCTGAAAGTTTGAGTGCTTTACTTACACTATCGGTAACATTTTGATCCTTTTTATTTTCAATTTCGATTTCACCATGGTCTGAATCCTTCTCTACATGTTTTGGCGAATACACCACCAAAAAATATACAATGGATACAAAGATGTACATGCTCACCGGATTGATGTAGCGGGCTCTTTTACCGGCTAAATAATCGAGCGTAACCTGTCCTGGTTTTGTTAAAAGGGGAGAAAGGGTCTGAAAAAATTTATTATCGAAATGAAAATAATGGGCAATGCTATGGCTAATAAAACCCCAGAAACTTTCTTTTAATTCTAAATTGGGTTGACCGCAGTTACTGCAATAATGTTTCTCAACATGCGAACCACAGTTTAGGCAGTTATGTTCTTTTCTATATTTACCAGCTGACATAAGAGGTTAATCGGAAATTATAAATGGTTAATGGCTTCTACTTCTGCACGGGTATGTTTGTGTTTAAAAATAACCACAAAAACAACAGCAATTACTAAAACATAAATGGTAAAGGCAAGCCAGATGTTGTGCCAGTCTTTTACTTCCAATGCCCTGCTTAAATTGCCGTTTTCTAATACACTGATACCCTTATTTTTTAAAAAAGTAAGTAAATGCGCATTATCAGCTTCGCTATTTACATATTTTGATAACGAGTTGATATTGGAATAATATGTTGTAAAATACTTACTGATCATCCAGCCTGATATCAAACTTCCAAATATGGCACCGAAACCATTGGTCATCATCATAAATAAACCCTGGGCCGATGAACGTATTTTTGGTGTGGTAGAAGTTTCTACAAATAATGAACCCGAAATATTAAAGAAATCAAAAGCCATGCCGTACACGATACAAGACATGATGATCATCCAAAGGTTGGTCGATGGATCGCCAAAAGCGAATAAACCAAAGCGTAGCACCCATGCAAACATGGCAATTGCAATTACCCACTTAATACCAAGTCTTTTCAAAAAGAATGGAATAGCAAGGATAAAAAGTGTTTCAGATATCTGAGAAATAGATAGGATAATGGTAGAAAATTTGATTACAAAAGATTCTGCAAAAACCGGAAATAACTTAAATTCATCTAAAAAAACATCACCATAGGCATTAGTTAGCTGTAAAGCTGCACCCAAAAACATAGAGAAAATAAAAAATAATGCCATTTTATAATCTGCAAAAAGTTTAAACGATTCTAAACCCAGCTTTTGTGCAAATGTTTTTTTCTCGCTGATTAAATTTAAGGGTTTACATTCAGGTAGCGTAAAGGAATATACCCCCAATAACAATGCACTAACACCTGCTATGTAAAATTGATTTGCACTTGCTTTGTTGCCTGTTAAATTGGTGAGCCACATGGCCGCAATAAAACCAACTGTTCCCCAAACACGAATAGGCGGAAAGTTTTTTACCACATCGAAATTGCCATTTTTTAAAGTAGTATAACTGATGGAATTACTTAAGGCAATAGTAGGCATGTAAAAACACATGGCCACTAACATTACCCAAAAGAAAGCATGTGGATTTTCTACCTGTGGCAGATAAAACATGGCCGCGGCATAAAGAATATGTAAAATGGCATAGAGTTTTTCAGCGTTAATCCATTTATCGGCGATGATACCTGTTATGGTTGGCATAAATAGGGATGCAATACCCATTGTAGAAAAAATGATCCCGAAATCTGCACCATCCCATTGTTTGGTTCCAAACCAGTAATTTGCAATCGTAATTAACCAGGCAGCCCATACAAAGAATTGCATGAAACTCATTATAGTTAAGCGAAACTTAACGTTCATAATAATAGTTTAGTTTGATTATTGAAAGTAAAAGCTGAATATAGAACTATTTTGAATCATAATCCAAAATGAGCTTAAATTATTTTAAACAATCTGGCTCATTTTGGTATTTAGCTTTTTATTTATTGATTTTTTAAGAAAAATCTGAAGGAATTATGATCTGTTGGATATTTTTAAAGAAAAATTAAGATGTTCCGCGTTTATTAAGTTCATCGCGTAACCTTGCCGCCTTCTCGTAGGCTTCTTCTGCAATGGCTTCCTGCAGCTTTTGCTGAAGTTCTTCTAAGGAAAGATCGCCAAAGCCTTGTTGTTTGCCAGCACTTGGCAAGCTGTCTGCTTCGGGTTCCTTTGTTAACGAATCCATGTTCTCAAGGAAAAGAAAATCATTTCCTTCAATTACAATCCCTGCAGAGGCAAGGATAAATTCGTAGGTGTAAATCATGGCATTAAACCTAACGGCCAAAGCAATAGCATCAGAGGTACGGGCATCAACCTCGTGGGTGTTTTTGCCATCGCTGCAGATCAGTTTTGCATAAAAAACGCCATCAACCAGGTTGTAAATAATTACTTCCTGTATATTGATATGAAAAGTATCAGCCATCGATTTAAACAGATCGTGTGTTAATGGCCTACTAGGAGTCATTTTCTCAATTTCTATCGCAATGGCCTGTGCCTCAAAAGCACCAATAATAATAGGCAAACGCCTGCGACCATTTACTTCTCCTAAAACAAGGGCATAAGCACCAGATTGAGTCTGGCTGTAAGATAAACCTACAATATCTAATTTTACTTTTTTCATATTTATGGTAAGACCTTACAGGTTTTTAAAACCTATAAGGTCTATAAGATATTATCCCTTATGTGCTTTTAATGCTTCAATTAATTTTGGTACCACTTCAAAAGCATCACCAACAATACCATAATCAGCTACTTTAAAGAAAGGTGCTTCAGGATCTTTGTTGATTACTACAATAACTTTTGATGAGCTTACACCTGCCAAATGCTGGATGGCGCCGGAAATACCGATGGCAATGTATAAGTTCGGACTGATGGCAATACCGGTTTGACCAACGTGTTCAGAGTGAGGTCTCCAGTCTGCATCTGAAACTGGTTTAGAACAGGCTGTAGCTGCGCCCAATAAATTGGCAAGCTCTTCGATCATTCCCCAGTTTTCTGGTCCTTTTAATCCTCTGCCTGCTGATACTACCAGTTCTGCATCTGGTAATGATACTTTATCAGTAGCCCTTACAATATCTTTAATAACAGTACCTAAGTCTGATTGTTTAATATCGGCAGCAAAGTTTTCTATCGCAGCATCAGTTGCATTTTCTTTAACACCAAAAGCATTTGGATTTAAAGCAATGACTTTGTTAGCGGAAGTTAATTCGGTAATGGCAAATGCTTTACCTGAGAAGGCTGTTTTCTTTACCGCAAATTTACCATCGGTAGTAGGTAATTCAACCGCACCATCAGCCAAACCTGCTTTAAGTTTTACTGCAATACGAGGTGCTAAACCTTTTCCTGAGAAGGAGTTAGATAAAACAACGATATCAGCAACTTCTTTTTCGGCAGCTGCAGCAATAACACTGGCATAAGCCTGGTTTACAAAAGTTTTTAACTGATCAGTGCTTACATTTAACACTTTAGCTGCACCGTATTTTCCTAATTCCTTTAATTCACTTTCTGCAACATCACCAATAGAAATAGCCGTTAAGTTGGTTGATTGTTGATCGGCAATGGCTTTGGCATAAGAAACGGCTTCAAAAACAGATTTCTTGAATTTACCCTCAGCTTGCTCTACATATACTAATACTGACATATATTTATCTCTAAATCCCCTAAAAGGGGAATTTTATTTATAATGAAATTGATACTATTAATTATCTCTTTATTTAACAACTGAAAACTTCTAACTGCCAATTATATCACTTTAGCTTCGCTATGTAACAAGCTGATCAACTGTTCTGTTTGATCGGCAGGAACTAACTTTACTGTACCACGTGGGGCAGGGGTTTCGTATTTCGTTACTTTGCTCACTTCTTCAATAGCAACCGCATCAACTACTGTTAAAGGTTTTGTCCTTGCGCTCATGATACCACGCATGTTAGGTATTTTTGGCTCTGCAACACCTTCGGCACAGCTTGCCACAAATTTGCCAGAAACGGTTAATACTTCTTTACCTCCTTCAATTTCTCTTTCAATCGTTGCGGTATCGCCTTCAAATGTTAATTTTTTGATAATGGATACCGATGGAATATCTAAAAATTCGCCAACCATAGCCGCAACCTGGTTACCATTGTAATCGATAGATTCGCGGCCGGTTAAAATGATATCAAAATCTTTGTCTTTAGCATATTCAGCAATCTGTTTAGCCACAAAATAAGCATCTCTGGGTGCTGCGTTAACCCTCACGGCATCATCTGCACCAATTGCCAGTGCTTTTCTAATGGTTGGATCGTTGGCTGCTTCGCCTACGTTAATTACGGTTACTGTTCCTTTACCGCCTTCGGTTAGCTCGATGGCTCTTGATAAAGCAATTTCATCATAAGGATTAACAATATATTGCACTCCCGACGTATTGAATTCGGTATTATCATTAGTAAAAGTTATTTTTGTCGTCGTGTCTGGCACGTTACTGATACAAACTAATATTTTCATATGTTAATAGTGGTTTTTATTTAATGAACGATCCAGGACTATAATTGTTCGCTGTTAATCGATTCATATATGATATCATTATTATATAAGGTCTTTCTGCAAATTTAATTAAAAAAGCAAGGAAATAAAATGTCATCTACCCGTTTAAGCAAGTTATTGGAATTTTTAGAAAGTGATGCTAACGATCCGTTTATACTATATGCCTTAGCCACAGAGTATAACAATCTAAATGATAAAGAAAAGGCCTATTCTTTTTACCTTCAGTTAACCGATAAACATCCTGATTATGTAGGAACTTATTACCATTTGGGTAAATTATTGGAAAAAGACGGGGAAAAAGAGAAAGCAATCGAAACTTATCAGAAGGGGATGCAGGTAGCCCGGAATAAACGTGATATGCATGCTTTTTCTGAATTACAGGGTGCATACAACTCGGCTGCCGGATTGGATTATGAAGATGATTAAGCCCATTTCCAGTTGTCAATTTTCAGTTAACAGTTATTAGTTTTTAAATTAATGCAAACCAAACCCATCGCTGCGAAAAGGCAGTGGCTGTTTATCCGGAATGTAATTTTTTTTACATTCACTTCTTTTGGTGGTGCACAGGCACACCTGGCATTATTATTAAAATATTTTGTTCAAAGTACAAAGTTCATCTCAGAAGAGGAACTTTTAGAGCTGAATGCACTGGCACAGGTTTTACCCGGGCCAGCATCAACCCAAACTTTGGTAGGGATTGCCTGGAAGGTAGGTAAACTAAAACTGGCCATTATTACCTTTCTGATCTGGATTTTGCCTACGGCGGCAATCATGACTTTTGCTGCCATTAGTTATGCGCTGTTGGATCAGAAACAAAAGTTTAACGATATTTTACAATATATACAACCCATTGCTTTGGGCATTGTAGCTTATGGCGCATGGAAACTGGGGAAAAAAGTGCTGTCCTCACAGGTTTCTGTCTTTTTGGCCATCGCTTCGGTTATTGCTACACTGGTTTTAAGAAATGCTTATGTGTTTCCATTGTCCATTTTAATTGGCGGAATGATTTCCTCAGCCATCGAAACTCCAAAAGAAGAAACGGAACTGAGGGTTAAGCTTTTTTCGAACATTAACCCTAAAAAAATGATTTACTTTTTAGGTGCTTTGCTGTTATTTGCATTGGTTGGCGCAATAATCAATCGAACATCACCTTTTAGTTTACCTATCCGTTTATTGGAAAATTTTTACCGTAACGGTATATTGGTATTTGGAGGAGGGCAAGTGCTTGTACCTTTGATGTTTACTGAGTTTGTAGAGATGAAACATTATTTGCCTTCATCAGGTTTTTTATCTGGCTTTGCACTTCAGCAGGCCTTGCCGGGGCCCACTTTTTCTTTTACAAGTTACCTCGGTGCCCTGAGTATGAAAAATTTTGGTTATGGAATGTGGGGGCAGATTTTGGGTGGATTAATTGGTGTAATCGGTATCAATTTGCCTGGATTGATCCTGGTTTTGTTTATTGTACCTTTTTGGGACGACCTGAAAAAGATTTCGAGGATCCGTCACAGTTTATTGGGAATCAACGCGGTAAGTGTAGGTTTCATTATTGCCGCATTTGTACTGTTGCTAATCCCAATGGGTTTTAACTGGTTATTTTTGGGCATTATGCTGGCAACCTTTCTGTTGCTCAATTTCACCAGGGTAAGTCCTCCGTTAATAGTACTGGCGGGAATCCTAGTCGGGTATCTTTTTTAGTATTCGTTAATGCTGATTTTTTATTAAAGAAGATTTAGTTATATCTTCGCCAAATTTTAAAATCAGATAAATTATGAAGAAACTATTAACGCTTCTATTATTAAGCGGGCTAGGGGTAACTACCCAGGCCCAGGAAAAAAACAGTTTTGAAGTAGGACTGCACGTCGGTTATAACGCAGCTACTGTTACAACGAGTACACAGACTAACAGCGATTTCAGAAGTGGTTTTAACGTAACGGCCGTTGGAGATTATTTCTTTTCGGACAGGTGGAGTATAAAAGCAAAAATTGGTTATGATCAAAAAGGATGGGACAATGGCTATTTAACCAATCTGGATAACGGACAGAGTTTTGTAACCAATTACGAGATTAATTACTTAACCATCCCTGTAATGGCCAACTGGCATTTTGGAAAGAAAAGAAACTGGTACTTAAACTTTGGACCATATTTTGGTATTTTGTTAGATGCGAAAGAGTCAAAGTTTAATACAGATTTAAAAGATTTTGTGCACAATCGGGATATTGGTTTCGATTTGGGAATTGGAGTAAAATTACCTATCGCAAATAAAATAAAAGTATTGCTGGAAGCCGATGGACAATCAGGTATTACCGATCTGTTTAAACAAAACCAAGGTTACCGCATCAGAACAGGAAGATCAAGCTTAAATGCGGGATTGCTTTTTAGCTTGTAGAATTTCATTAAATAAAAAATGCCTCAGATGAAAATCGGAGGCATTTTTTTATGAAGTTATATTTTAAAACGGTGGATCATCATCATTGTAGTCATCCATTTTTGAAGGACGGATAATGACGTTGCTCTGCTTTTCAAAATCCTGTGAAGGGTACATTCCGGCTGATGGATCTGCTGCAAACGAACTTGGCGGTGCATTAAAATCATCTTCTAAATCTGTAAATTTCACAAATTTACCAACGAATTTAAGTGGTACAATCCCGGTTTCACCGTTACGGTGTTTTGCAATGATAACCTCTCCAATACCCGCCTGCGATCTTCCTTGCTCGTCTTCGGTAATGCCATAGTATTCAGGGCGATACAAGAACAATACCATATCCGCATCCTGCTCAATTGATCCCGATTCACGTAAATCGGATAACATTGGCCTTTTTCCTTGTAAACCAGGTCTGCTCTCCACCGCACGACTTAACTGCGAAAGTGCCAGTACCGGAACATCAAGTTCTTTTGCAACTGATTTTAGTGCCCTTGAAATACTACCAATTTCCTGCTCACGGTTACCACCACCTTTTCCTTCGCCTTTACCATGCATTAACTGCAAATAATCGACAATTACAAGTTGGATATCATATTGTGATTTTAACCTCCGGCATTTTGCCCTGAATTCAAATATATTTAGTGCCGGGGTATCATCAATTAACAGGGGAGCTTCGGTTAAGCGGCCAATTTTACTGTGCAGCTGTTGCCATTCCCATTCCTGTAAATTTCCTTTTCTGATTTTTTCCTGCTCAATTTCTGCTTCTCCTGAAATTAAACGATTCACCAGCTGAACCGACGACATCTCGAGTGAGAATACTACTGTCGGTTTTGCAAAATCGACGGTGGCGTTTCTCGCACAGGTTAGTACGAATGCCGTTTTTCCCATCGCCGGACGTGCAGCGATAATCACCAGATCCTGCTTTTGCCATCCACCGGTAATCCGGTCTAAGCCCGTAAAACCCGTAGGCACACCCGTTAAACCATCTGTTTTGGTTCGGAGTTCCTCAAGTGTGGCTAAAGATTGTTTGATGATATCGTCCATTTTCTGCGTATCTCTACGCAGGTTGTTTTGGGCGATTTCAAAAAGTCCTTTTTCAGCCTGATCCAATAAGTCGAAAATATCTGTGGTATCTTCGTAAGCATTGGTAATAATTTCTGTGGAGATTCTGATCAGTTCGCGCTGGATATATTTTTGAGAAATAATCCTGGCGTGAAATTCAATATTGGCTGCAGAAGCAACACGATTGGTTAAATGCGTAATGTAATAAGCGCCACCCACCATTTCTAAAGATCCCAACGTACGCAGCTCCGAGGTTACGGTTAAAATATCTACCGGTTTCGATTTCTGGAATAAAATATGGATCGCTTCAAAGATTTTCTGGTGAGCGATATTATAAAAAACTTCAGGCTTCAAAACATCGATAACAGCAGATAGGGCATCTTTTTCGAGCATCAATGCACCTAAAACGGCTTCTTCCAGGTCTAATGCCTGTGGTGGGATTTTTCCCTGTGAACTTATGGTATTGCTTAATCTGCTTTTTCTGGCAGTCATACTGTTCTTTCCGCCTTGTTCATTATCGATACTCATTCAACAAAAGTAATCAAATTTTGACGGGGTTGTTTGAATTAGTTACTAGTTGTTTGTTAACAAATTGAAGTATAATCAGATTAAATTTTTGAAGGTTTTATAAAGCTTTGAAAATTTTTAAACAATTAAATGTTAATAAGGAGGATAATAGATTAGGGCTAAAACATTTATTTGAATACTTTTGCCTAACAATTTCAAAACATGGATAATTTTAGAAGACCGCAACGCGCAAAAGAGAATAATGAGTTTGTATTTGGTATCAGGGCCGTAATAGAAGCCATTAAAGCAGGAAGAGATATTGAAACCATTTACCAGCAGCGAGGTTTAGGCGGCGAATTATTTTTGGAGTTGAAAGCACTTTTAAAAGATACACTGATCCCCTTAAATTCGGTTCCTGTAGAAAAACTTAACCGGATGTCGCAGAAAAACCATCAGGGTGTAATTGCGGTGATTTCTCCTATTACTTATCAAAACATTGAAGACATTGTTCCGGCGGTTTTCGAAAAAGGAGAGGTGCCCTTAATATTGGTTTTGGATAGTGTAACCGATGTGCGTAACATGGGTGCAATTGCCCGTACAGCTGCATGTGTGGGCGTTCATGCCATTGTGGTGCCCTTAAAAAACGCTGCGCAGATCAATGCTGATGCCATTAAAACTTCGGCAGGAGCATTGTTTAATATTCCTATCTGCCGTCATAGCAATCTGCATAAAACCTGTCTGTTTTTACAAGAAAGTGGTTTGCAGATTGTAGCCTGTACTGAAAAAACAAACGATTTTATTTATGCTCCTGATTATACCATGCCAACCGCAATTGTAATGGGATCGGAAGATGAGGGTATTTCGAATGAGCTTTTACGCGTGGCTGATCATCTGGCTAAAATACCAATGGCGGGCAAAATTGAATCCCTTAATGTTTCTGTTGCGGCAGGCGTAATTTTATACGAGGCAGTTAGACAGCGGGGGATGTAAAATGGAAGAGGTAAAATGGAAGATGGGAAATTGATGTAAAAGGGAAAATGTAAGATGGATGATGGCAAATGTGCTACACATCCATCTTACATATCAAATCGTCCATCTTTATATAAACTTATTGCCAAAACGTGATTTAACCTCTGCAACAAATTCTTTAACACGTTGTTCTTCATCTCTTGGGCAGATCATCAGCATATTGTTGTTTTCTACAACAATATAATCGTGCAATCCTTGTAAGATCACCAGTTTATCTTTCGGTACATTTACCATGCAGTTTGACGAATCGAACATAATTACCTGTTCTGAAGGAATAACGGCATTACCTACATAATCTTTTTCGGCCATCTCGTAAATAGAAGCCCAGGTACCTAAATCAGACCACCCAAAATCGGAAGGAAGCACATAAACATTATCCGCCTTTTCCATAATGCCAAAATCGATTGAAATATTGGTGCATTGCAGATAAGCATTATTGATAAATGTTTTTTCGTTCTCAGTATTAAGTTCCGACCGGCCTAAATTGAATATTTCATACATATCAGGCAGGTGTTTCTCAAAAGCACTTAAAATGGTCTTTGCCGACCAGATAAAAATCCCGGCATTCCATAAGAAATCGCCGCTTTGCAAAAATGATTTCGCTAAGTCGAGATTTGGCTTTTCAGTAAAGGTTTTAACTTTATGTAAATCGGTATCGGTATTGAGCACATAATCAGTATGTTGGATATAACCGTAACCTGTATCCGGGCGATTTGGTTTAATGCCTAAAGTGATTAAACAGTCGTTTTTAGATGCTGCATCCAACGATTGCTCAATAGATGCTACAAAACCATCAATATCGGCAATGGTATGATCGGAAGGCGCCACGACGATGGTTGCATTGGGATTTAATTCTGCAATTTTTAAACTGCCGTAAGCAATGCAGGGCGCTGTATTTCTCAGTAGCGGCTCAGCCAGAATTTGATTTGGACTTAACTGTGGGAGCTGCTCTTTTACCAGGTCCGAATAAATTTCATTCGTAACTATAAAAATATTTTCTGGAAGACAAATTTTTAAAAACCTTTCATACGTACTTTGTATTAAAGTTTTACCTACACCAAAAAAGTCGATAAATTGTTTTGGATATTCTGTTCTGCTTACTGGCCAAAAGCGACTTCCGACGCCACCGGCCATAATTAATGCATAATAATTTTTATTCATTTTTTATTTTAAAAATTACACAATGCCTTCGTTAAGGAGATCGTGTAAGTGGATGATGCCAAAGTAAGTATTTTGTTCTAGAACTAACAATTGTGTTATATTGTTTTGTTTAATAATGTCTAAGGCATCAACTGCCAAAGCATCAAATTGTATGCTTTTCGGGCTTTTTCCCATAATATCTTCAGCAGTTAAACCAGCTATAGAATTATTGTTTTCCAACATTCTTCTGATATCGCCATCGGTAATTACACCCAATACATGGTTAGCTGAGTCAATAACAGCAACAGCCCCCAAACGGTTTTTACTAATTTCAATCAGTACATCTTTTACTGAGGCAGTAGGGCTTATGGAAGGTTTTTCGTTTGCTAAGGCTAAATCTCTTGCTTTTAAATAAAGCTTTTTACCCAGCGATCCACCTGGATGGTATTTTGCAAAATCTGCTTCGTTAAATTCCCTGCATTCGAGCAGGCAGATAGCCAATGCATCGCCCAATGCCAATTGTGCAGTGGTACTGGTGGTAGGCGCTAAGTTATGTGGACAAGCTTCTTTTTCGAATGATGTATTTAAAATCAGATCAGCCTGCTCAGCCAAAAATGAATTCAACTCGCCAACCATCCCAATTAAAAGATTGTTAGCAGTTTTTAGCAATGGAACCAAAACTTTAATTTCTGGGGTATTTCCGCTCTTTGATAAACAAATCACAATATCATCCACCTGGATCATACCCAAATCGCCGTGGATGGCATCAGCAGCATGCATAAAAATAGCAGGGGTACCCGTCGAATTAAAAGTAGCCACAATTTTTTGTGCAATGATGGCACTTTTCCCGATACCTGTTACAATTACCCGTCCTTTACCCTGTAAAATACTCGATACGACTTTTTCAAAATCGTCATTGATATTCCTGGCAACATTTAATATTGCTGCTGCTTCTAGCTCTAATGTGCTTACAGCCGATTGAATTATTGATTTTTTACTTTTCAAAGAGAAAATAATTGTCTGTTAATACTTGAAATTCTTGTAAAATTATGTTATTTTGGATACAAAAATAGCATCGCATATTTTATTACACAAAATGGACGTGAAAAAGTCGTTATTTGATAACCTACAAAATTTCTTCGGGTTTGACAATTTCAAGGGTGATCAGGAGTCGATCATAACAAATATTTTAGAAGGCAATAACACTTTTGTTATTATGCCAACAGGTGGAGGGAAGTCTATTTGCTATCAGTTACCCGCTTTAATGAGCGAGGGAACAGCAATTGTTATTTCTCCATTAATTGCATTGATGAAAAACCAGGTAGACCAGTTAAGGGCTTTTGGTGGAAATGACAGTATTGCACATTTTCTTAATTCATCCCTAAATAAATCTGAAATTACTCAAGTAAAATCTGATCTTTTAAGCGGTCAGACCAAATTATTGTATGTTGCGCCTGAATCCCTGGCGAAACAGGACAATATTGAATTTTTGAATCTGATTAAAATCTCCTTTGTCGCAGTTGACGAAGCGCATTGTATCTCTGAATGGGGGCACGATTTCAGACCAGAATACCGTAAAATCAAGCAGGTTATTGCAGGTTTAGGAGATAATATTCCAATAATTGCATTAACTGCTACTGCTACGCCAAAGGTTCAGCAGGATATTATGAAGAACCTGGGAATGACGGAAGCAACGTTGTTCAAATCGTCGTTTAACAGACCGAACTTGTTTTACGAAATCCGCCCTAAACGTGATATTACTAAAGAGATTATCAAGTATATAAAATCAAATCCAGGCAAATCAGGAATTATTTATTGCCTCAGCCGTAAAAAGGTAGAGGAAGTAGCAGAAGCCCTGAACCTGAATGGGATTAGTGCTTTGCCTTACCATGCGGGTTTAGACCCAAAAGTGCGGGCCGAAACGCAGGATAAATTTTTGATGGAAGATGCCGAGGTTATTGTTGCCACCATTGCCTTTGGTATGGGGATCGATAAACCGGATGTACGCTTTGTAATCCACCACGATGTGCCTAAAAGCATGGAAGGCTACTATCAGGAAACGGGGAGGGCTGGTCGCGATGGTGGCGAGGGTGTGTGTATCGCTTTTTACTCTCAAAAAGATGTAGATAAGCTGGCTAAGTTTATGAAAGATAAACCGGTTTCGGAACGAGAAATTGGTACACAGATATTAAAAGAAGTGATCGATTATGCGGAGTCTGGCGTTTGCAGGCGTAAGCAGATTCTTCATTATTTTGGCGAAAACTTTAACGAAACAGGTTGTAACTGCATGTGCGATAATTGCAAAAAACCTAAAAAACAGTTTGATGCCGAAAACCAATTGTCGACCGTATTAAAGTTTATAGAAAAATCGGGAGAAAAATTTGATGATGCTCACTTACTGAACGTTTTTTTAGGTTTAGAAACTGCACAAACCATTGCATACGAGCACAGTAAAGTACCCGAATTTGGTATTGGCAAGGAAGATGGTGAGTTGATGTGGAAATCAATTATCCGCCAGGCGGTGCTAAATAATTATCTCTATAAGGATATTGACAATTACGGTTTATTAAAATTAACCAAACAGGGAAGAGACTTTATCGTAAATCCTTACAGCCTTAAATTTATATTAAACGAGCCAATTGAAAGTGGTGCCGACGATGACGATGATGATGTAAAACATGGCACTGGTGCTTTAGATACCCACCTTTTATCATTGCTTAAAGATTTACGCAAGAAAATTGCGAAGCAGAAAAGCGTTCCGCCATTTGTTGTTTTCCAGGATCCATCTTTAGAAGAAATGTGCACGCATTATCCGATTACAATGGAAGAACTTCGCCAGATTTCGGGTGTAGGTTCTGGTAAAGCCATGAAATTCGGAAGCCCTTTTATCGAATTGATTAAAAAATACGTGGAGGATAACGATATCGAGCGTCCGATTGACCTGATTATTAAGACCCAGGCCAATAAATCGCAGATGAAGGTTTCTATTATCCAAAATATCGACAGACAGATTGGTTTAGAAGATATTGCAGATTCAAAAGGCATTACTTATGAAGAAATCCTTAAAGAAGTAGAATCAATTGTAAACTCTGGTACTAAACTTAACCTGAATTATTTCATTGATGAAGTAATTGATGATGATCGCCAGGATGAAGTTTTCGATTATTTCAGGGCTGCAGAAAGCGATTCTATAGACGAGGCACTCAACGAATTAGGCGAAACCGATTACACCCGCGAAGAAATTCAACTGATGCGGATTAAATTTATGTCAGAACTAGGAAATTAAAAATTAGACGTGAGATATGAGAGGTTAGATTTGAGATAAACTCACATTTAATATCTCACATCTCATGTCTCACATCTCAACTATGCTTAACTATTTAGATAAATTAAAAAATACAGATTCAGGAAATTTCTTTTTAATGGCTGGTCCATGCGCTATTGAAGGCGAGGATATTGCCATGAGGATTGCTGAAAAGATTATTACCATTACCGATAAACTTCAGATCCCATATATTTTTAAAGGTTCGTACCGGAAAGCAAACAGAAGTAAAGGAAGTTCTTTTACAGGTATTGGCGATGAGAAAGCCTTGCGGATTTTAGAAAGGATCGGCAGAGAATTTGGTGTGCCAACCGTTACCGACATCCACGAAAGTGGCGAAGCGGCAATGGCGGCAGCTTATGTAGATGTACTGCAGATACCTGCGTTTTTGTGTCGCCAAACTGATTTATTGATTGCTGCTGCCGAAACCGGAAAAGTGGTGAATGTTAAAAAAGGTCAGTTTCTTTCTGCAGGTTCAATGAAATTCGCCGTTGAGAAAGTAAAAGAAGCAGGTAATAACAAGGTAATCTTAACGGATAGAGGTAATACCTTTGGTTACCAGGATTTAATAGTTGATTACCGTGGTTTACCCGAAATGCAAAGTTTTGGTGTTCCTGTGGTGATGGATTGTACGCATTCTTTACAACAGCCTAATCAAAGCAGTGGTGTTACCGGTGGTAAACCCGAATTGATTTCTACCATTGCTAAAGCAGCAATTGCTGTGGGCGCTGATGGTTTATTTATCGAAACTCACCCTGATCCTGCAAATGCGAAGTCAGATGGAGCCAATATGTTACACTTAGATCTGTTGGAAGAAACTTTAACCAAACTGATCCGAATCAGACAAGCCATACTATAATTTTGAACAATCCGAAAGTATTTCTCACTGCCGAATGGCGAAAACTTGCTTTAGCACAATATGCTGTAGACAAAGAAATACTTTCGAAATATTTACCTCCAAATACCGAACTGGACGACTGGCAAGGCAAATATTATGTGAGTTTAGTTGGTTTTATGTTTCTTGATGTTAAACTTCTTGGATTTAACATTCCCTTTCATACCAATTTTGAAGAGGTTAATTTAAGGTTTTACGTCAAATTTAAAGATGGCGAGAGCTGGAAACGGGGAGTGGTGTTTATTAAAGAATTTGTGCCCAAACCAGCCATTACCTTTGTAGCCAATACCATTTATAAAGAGAATTACCAGACTTTTCAAATGAAACACGTTTGGACTGAAGAAGAAAATCAGCTCGAAGTAGATTATTCATGGAAGAATAAAAACTGGCATAACTTTTCTGTAACCGCTGGCTCGAAAGCTGAAGAAATTTTAATTGGCAGCGAAGAAGAATTTATTACCGAACATTATTGGGGTTATACTAAAATCGGTGCTAACAGGACTTCCGAATATGGTGTTGAACACCCGCGCTGGCAGGTTTATCCAGTAAAAAATTATAAAATCAACGTTGATTTTGGAATTAATTATGGAAGCGATTTCATTTTTTTAAATCAAGCCAAACCAGATTCTGTAATACTCGCAGAGGGATCAGCAATCAGAGTATTAAAAGGGAAGAAATTTTAGTTTTTCCAAGCACTGTTGTCATTCTGAATGCAATGAAGAATCTTTATTAAACGGTTTTGCAGTCTCTGTTTTATTGATAAGGGATTCTTCACTACATTCAGAATGACAGTAATTAGAAAAGCTAAATCTTGGTAATCACAAATGATGTCCTTCTATTGTTTTTTCTGCCCAATTCTGTTTTATTATCAGCGATTGGTTTATTTGCGCCAAAACCTTTGAATGTAAGTCTTTTAGCATCAACACTGTGTTTGATCAGATATTCATAAACGGCATTTGCACGGTTAAATGAGAGTTTTTCATTCAACTTATCATCTCCAACATTGTCGGTATGGCCCTGAATTTCGATCTGAACCGTTTCATTTTGATTCAGGAAATTAATTAATAGGTCCAGTTCCCGGATAGAAGCGGGCAAAAGGTTAAATTTATTGGTATCGAAAAATATATTTCTCAGCGTAACATTGCCGCCCTGCTTTATTTTTTCGATGTATACTTCAATCTGATAAGGTTTATTGATATCTCCGGTTTTAAGCTCGAAGTTTTCGGAGTAAAACATATAACCTTCCGCATTTACATTGAACAGATAATCGCTACCCACTGGCATTACAGCTAAAAACTGACCGGTTTCGGGATCGGTGTAGTCATCAAAAATCGTTTTATTGGTTTTTAAATCCACTACCTGAACGTTACTTTCAATGGTTTTTTTGGTATCCTTATCTCGGACAATTCCTTTTACATAAGAAACTTTTAATGGTTTGGCTGTTTCCGGAATGCCAAAACTATAAATGTCCTGCAAACCAAAGCCGCCTTTTAAATTTGAAGAGAACAATCCAAAATTTCCATCTGCACTGACTACCAAACCACTTTCATCTTCGAAGGAATTAATTGGATAGCCCATATTAACAGGTTTTTGCCATTTGCCGTCGTTATCCATCCGGCTGTAAAAAATGTCCTTATTCCCAAATCCAGGCCATCCATCTGAAGAGAAATATAAGGTTCGTCCATCAGCATGTAGGAAAGGAGTATTCTCATCATATATGGTATTGATATCAGGGCCAAGATTTATTGCTGGTCCCCATTTGGCATCATCCGTGATGGTGCTTTTCCAAATATCGTATCCTCCTGATCCGCCAGGCCGGTTACTAATAAAATATAGTGTTCTGCCATCCGGACTGATTGCAGGTTGCGATTCCCAATATTCCGAATTAACAGGCTTCCCGATGTTATAAGGTTCACCCCAATCTTTTCCCTCACGATGCGAAACGTAAATATCGCACCGGCCTAAACCATCCGGACGGTTACAACCGGTAAAAAATAAATATTTACCGTCCGGAGAGATCGTTTGTGCGCCCTCATTATACCTGGTAGTGTTTATTTTGCTGGATAAAGGAGTAGCGGCCTCCCATTTATTGTTTTTAAGCTGCGATGTCCAGAAATCTTCATTTCCATTCATTTGGCGGGTAAAAACCAGGGTTTCGCCATCGGCGGTTAAAGCAGGGAAATACTCTGCATCTGTGGTATTTACACCTTCGCCCAAATTGGTTGGCGTATATTTCACAGTTTTTTTTATCGCTGTAGAGGCAAAATCACAATCTAAAAGATATTTTTTTGCTTTTTTAGCGCGATCAGAGATAGCATCTTGAGCTAAAAATTCTTCGAAATGCTGTTTTGCCTTTACATAATCCTGTGTAGCAAATTCGGTTTCGGCCAGACCATAAATTACAGCGGGAGCTATAGTTTTATTAATGAGTATGGCTTTTTCGTAGGCTGTTTTAGCTTCCGTATATTTTTTTTGTGCTTTATAAACGCCAGCGAGCACAATATAAGCATTCTGAAATAACGGATCAGCTTCAACCGCACTTTTTAGTACTTGCTCGGCAGCAACATAATCCAGCTTATCAATCAATGGACCTGCTTTTTCAAAAGAAACCTGAGCTTTTTTATTCGGGGAGCTTTGTCCAAAACAATAAATGCTCAGAATGCTAAAGAAAAGGACTAAGAGAAATTTCATTACATTAACATTTGGTTATAAAGCTAATGTATTGTTTTTAAGGAATATTTAAAAATTTGTGCGTTTGCAAAGAAATTTCCCATTTCGGGTTAGCCATTACATAATCAATAATTAATGGTGTAATTTCTTTTGATTTAGACCACTCTGGCTGAAGATAAAGTTTACAGGTTGGCGATACCATCGCTGCATATTCTTCTGCCCATTTGAAATCGCTTTTATTAAACACGATCACCTTTAATTCGTGTGCATAAGGTGTAATATCTGGCCTTGGTGCTTTAAATTTCTTTGGTGATAAACAGATCCAGTCCCAGTTGCCCGAAAGAGGGTAGGCTCCAGAGGTTTCTATAAAAGTTAAAATACCGCGCTCTTTTAATTTATTGGTCAGGTAATCCAGGTTGTAAATCAAAGGCTCACCACCGGTAATTACAACCGCTTTACCAGGAAACTGATCGGCATTTTCTACAATCACATCAGCTGGCGTAAGTGGGTGCATTTCGGCATCCCAGCTTTCTTTTACGTCGCACCAGTGGCAACCTACATCACAACCACCCAAGCGGATAAAATATGCCGCTTTTCCAGTGTTAAATCCTTCGCCCTGTATGGTGTAAAATTCTTCCATTAAAGGAAGTAATGTGCCGTCTTCTGGTATGTCTTGTTTCATTTTTGAGGATGCAAATATCTTAAAAAAATATGGTGATGTGGTTCCTCTTTCGAAATTTAATGGAAAGATGAAATAAGACTGATATTTATTTGCTGTATTTTAGCATTATGAAGTGGTTTAAAGCATTAAATAATAATCAGATTCCTGGTCACAACACCATTAAAACCATGGAAGTTGCCGGAAAACAGATCTGCTTAATCAATAATGATGATAAAATTATTGCAACTCAATCGCATTGTCCTCATGCTGGTGGCCATTTTAGTGGTGGCTGGTGCAAAAATGGGAACCTCGTTTGCCCGATTCACCGTTACGAGTATAGTTTAACCACCGGGAGAGGAGCAGAAGGACAGGGAGATTATATCAATATCTATCCTACGGAATTACGCGAAGACGGGCTGTATATCGGTTTCGAAGAAAGTTGGTGGAGCAAATTGTGGGGTTAAAATAGTTTATTGGTTCAATGGTCATTAGTTCATTGGTCGCAGGATACAAAATAAACTTTGTTTCTTCGCGTCTTTGTCGTAAAAAAATGAAGCGCTAAGCTTCAACCGTTAACAAAAAAAGCGATCCATAAATGAACCGCTTTTCTACTTTAGTCTTTCAGCTTTTAACTTTAGACTTAAGAATATATTTCTTTTCTGGCTGATGCCAATGTATTTTTCAATAAACCCACAATGGTCATCAACCCAACACCACCTGGAACAGGGGTAATGTATGAAGCTTTAGGTGCTACATTTTCGAAATCAACATCACCATATAGTTTAAAACCAGATTTTGTTTCTGTAGAATTTTCGCGGTTAATACCCACGTCGATAATAATCGCTCCCGGCTTAATCATATCAGCAGTAACGAAGTTCTTTTTGCCAATTGCAGCAATCACAATATCAGCCTGAAGAACCTGCTCTTTTAAATCTTTGGTACGCGAGTGGGTAAGCGTTACTGTACAGTTACCAGGGTTAGCATTACGTGCCATTAAAATACTCATCGGGCTACCCACAATGTTACTACGGCCAACCACTACACAATGCATACCGGTAGTATCGATGCCATATTCTTGCAGCATCAATAAAATACCATAAGGTGTTGCCGGAATAAAGCATGGTAAGTTACGCATCATCCTGCCTAAGTTTACCGGGTGGAAACCATCAACATCTTTACGGTGATCGATTTTTTCGGTTACTTTTTCAGGATCGATATGTTTCGGGAGCGGTAACTGAACAATTAATCCATCTACATCGTCATCCTGATTAATTTCTTCAATTTTAGCCAATAATTCTGCTTCGGTTACAGCATTATCGTAGCGGTGAAGCGAAGATTTAAAACCAACTTTTTCGCAGTTTTTCATCTTGCTGGCCACATAAGTTTCGCTACCACCATCGTTACCGACTAAAATGGCAACTAAATGTGGTTTGCGGCCTGTTTTATTTAAAAATTCAGCAGCTTCTTCTGCAATCTGAACTTTAACTTTTTCTGATACGTATTTACCGTCTAATAGTTTCATTTTTTGAGATGTGAGATACCAGATATTAGATTTGAGGTCAGAGGGCTCTAGTCTCACGTCTCAAATCTAACATCTCAAATCTTATTTAATCTAATTTCAAAACCGCCATAAATGCACTTTGTGGAATTTCTACATTTCCAACCTGGCGCATGCGTTTCTTACCTTTTTTCTGTTTTTCCAATAATTTACGTTTACGGGAAATATCACCACCATAACATTTTGCAGTAACATCTTTACGTAAAGCACTCAGTGTTTCGCGGGCAATAACTTTAGCACCAATAGATGCCTGAATCTTAATTTCGAACTGTTGACGTGGGATTAATTCTCTTAATTTCTCACAGATTTTCTTTCCAAAATCGTAAGCATTACTGCGGTGAATTAAAGATGATAATGCATCAACGGGCTCGTCATTGATTAACATATCTAAACGAACCAAATCCGATTTACGATAACCAATCTGATGATAATCGAAAGAGGCGTACCCTTTAGAAATCGTTTTCAATTTATCATAGAAATCGAATACAATTTCGCCCATTGGCATTTCAAAAACCAACTCAACTCTATCAGATGTTAAGTATGATTGATTCACAATTGTTCCCCTTTTCTGAATACAAAGTGACATTACAGGGCCAACAAAATCAGCTTTGGTAATAATGTTAGCTTTAATAAATGGTTCTTCAACAGAATCTAATTTACTTGGGTCGGGTAAATCAGATGGATTATTTACAAAAATTTCATCGCCTTTGGTTGTATGAGCAATGTAAGATACGTTGGGAACGGTAGTGATTACCGTCATGTCGAATTCACGCTCTAAACGCTCCTGGATAATTTCCATGTGCAACATGCCCAGGAAACCGCAACGGAAACCAAAACCTAGTGCCGCAGAACTTTCAGGTTCGAAAACAATAGATGCATCATTTAGTTGCAACTTGTGCATTGCTTCACGTAATTCTTCAAACTCATCAGTATCAACAGGGTAAATACCTGCGAAAACCATTGGTTTTACCTCTTCAAATCCCTGAATTGAATCTAACGATGGTCTTGCAGTAGTTGTAATTGTATCACCAACTTTAACTTCGCGGGCTTCTTTAATACCTGAAATAATGTAACCCACATCCCCGGTTTTAACCACATTACGTGGCGACATATCAAGCTTTAAGATACCTACCTCATCAGCCAGGTATTCTTTTCCGGTATTGATAAATTTTACTTTATCACCTTTTTTAATTTCGCCGTTTACTACTTTATAGTAAGCAATAATCCCTCTGAACGAATTAAAAACAGAGTCGAAAATCAACGCTTGCAGTGGTGCTTCCGGATCGCCAACCGGGGCAGGAACACGGTCTACAATTGCCTGGATAATATCGGGGATTCCCATTCCGGTTTTACCCGAAGCCGGGATAATATCCTCACGCTTGCAGCCAATTAAATCAATAATCTGGTCTTTTACTTCCTCAGGCATTGCTCCGGGTAAGTCCATTTTATTTAAAATCGGGATAATTTCAAGATCGTGCTCTAGAGCTAAGTATAGATTGGAAATGGTTTGAGCCTGAATACCTTGCGAAGCATCTACAATAAGCAAAGCGCCTTCACAGGCAGCGATAGAACGTGATACCTCATACGAGAAATCTACGTGTCCGGGAGTATCGATCAAATTAAAATTGTATTCGATATCACCAACTTTATAGTTCATTTGTATGGCATGACTTTTAATCGTTATGCCTCTCTCACGCTCTAAATCCATGTTATCGAGCAATTGCGCCTGCGCTTCACGCTGCGAAATCGTCGCTGTATATTCTAATAACCTATCAGCCAGGGTGCTCTTGCCATGGTCGATATGTGCAATAATGCAAAAATTACGTATATGCTTCATCTTTGCGCAAAGATATGGTTTTTAATGGAAAATGTAAGAGGGAAAATGGAATGCTGCCAGGGCTGAATTTTTATCTTTTCAGGAAAGTAAAGTAGTAATATTTGATTGCAGTATTCCTGCTTTATATGGTATAATTTAAGTAGTCGTTGAGAGAAGGTTTTTCAGCAAACAAAGCAATCTTAAAACGACCGCTATCAGCATGCGCTTTAAGATTGCTTGGTTCATTGGAATGGTAAAGGTTTAGTAATTCAATAACCTAACTAACTATGTCCAGCTTCAGCAATATATTCGGGGTCAACCGGGGAGGAATGATCAGCGGGTGTATTTTCCAGGTATGACTGTTCCATATCATTAAGATATTCTTTCAGCTGTGCAATCCTGGCAATCATATCCGCCTTTTCCTGCTCACTATGTTCTGGAGCGCCGTCCATGGCCTTAATTGTATCTATGGCATAATCCATAAATATTTTAACGTTTTCTGATAAAAGTTCTTTTTTCATATTAATTCTATTCATTTATTTAATAAACTAATGCTATTAGGATTCTCAATTGGCTTAATCTGCTGTCCAGGCCGAAACCGAACCTGCTGCAACCAAAAATTCTCCCCAACCATTTTCATCAATAGTTACTTCAGCATCAATATTCTTTAACCTGTCGCGGAAAACCCTGCCTGCAAATTGCTGGCCTATTTCCATGGCTTTATGTCCTTCATCTCCGTTGGAAATTACGACCGCAATACCTGAATTTTCATGTTCTTCATCGCCTGATAAAGTCCAGCCGATGCAATTTGGATGGTCAAAATAATCTCTTTGGGTACCATAAACTTCGTTTTTTCTTAATCCGAGCATGGCGTGTATTTCATTTACCGGTTCGAGTACAATTTCGTGCTCATTGCCATCGTTCCCCATATCGCTGTATTTAGCCCCATAAAGATCCGGGTAAAAAATGCAGGGATAACCTGTATTGCGCAACAGGATCAGTGCATAAGCCAACGGACGAAACCAATGGTCTACCGTTTGTTCCAACGACTGTAGAGGCTGTGTATCATGATTCTCCACCAGGGTAACAGCCAGGTCTGGCCGGGCATCAACCAAAGTATTTTGAAAGATTTCGCTCATATTAAAAGCATTTCCTTCTTTAGATGCACGAGAAAAATTGCCTTGCAGAGGTGCGTCAAAAAGCGACATGCGGCCTTCGGTAATGTCGATATATTCAAGCAACGAGCCTAAATCATAAGGCGACCAGTATTCGCCTACGGTAAACAGTTCTTTTCCTGTTTTCTCCCTGATGTTATCCAGCCATTCTTTATAAAACAGAGGATCCATGTGTTTAATTGCATCTAACCTGAAACCATCAAATTTAATCGTTTCGTGTAGCCATTCTCCCCATTTTTTAACTTCCTCCCGTACATGTGGGTTGCGGTAATCAATATCGGTAAGCATCAGGTAATCATAATTGCCGTTTTCTTTGTCCAAAACATCCTGCCAGCCTTCACCATACTGATTTTGGATACTGAAAATAGCCGTTTCACCGGTTTTATTGTCGAAATCGACCCCGGCAAAACACTGGAAATCCCATTCGAAAGCTGAATACTTTTGAGCCCTTCCCGGATAGGTAAAACGTGTGTAAGCTTCAATTTCATAGGGACCAGATATAAAACTGTTCCTGTTTTCCGGATCAACCTTTCTTACTGTAACCGTTTCGGTTTCATCTGCTCCTCCAAGGTGGTTTAATACAATATCCATATAAACCTGCAATCCAGCCTCTTGCGCAGCACGTACTGCCTCAAGCAATTCTGCTTTAGTACCATATTTCGTTCTTACGCTTCCTTTCTGGTCAAATTCGCCCAGATCATAAAGATCGTAAGAATCGTAACCGGTTGATGTTCCGCCCTCCATGCCTTTATGCGCCGGAGGAAGCCACAACGTATCAATTCCGAAAGATTTAAGTTCACTTGCTTCGTCCTTTAATTTTTTCCACAGCGAACCATCTGAAGGATAGTACCACTGAAAATATTGTAGCATGGTATAATTTTCCATATATTATAATAAGTTTCTGGGGATACAACAGTATCTGCCGCTTAAGGTTTGCGGAGAGTTTAATCTGTTTACAAAAAGGCATTAAAATGCTAGCGGATAAATTGAAAAATTTTATATAAACGTTAAAAGATATCGAGCGGAGATGATAAGGATGGTGGTGCATATTGAAAAAATAAAACTGACGGCAGTTGTACGAGAACAAACTGTTATGGGCATTTAGAAATTATAACCGTTTTATACCGATGTGCAGTAAACGTATTGAGATTAAAATGCCTGAAGAAAAGGCAGCACAGTTTTATCTATCCTCGTATATAAACAACAAAAAACAGATAACCGTTGTGATAAATACTTCACTGAACAATATCAATCTTGAACTAGCGGTTAAAAACAATATTCAGCGCATGGTAAAAACCTATGTTACTTCCAATGAATTTAACCTTAAACCGTATAAAGAATATAAAGTAACAATAAGATCCATATACCGGCAAAATCAGTAATGAACATATTAAGCGATTAATCCGGAAAATTTAATCTTTATAAGCTAAATTTTTCTGCGCATTACAGAAAAGCAACTAAAGCATCGTTAGATCGCCGCATTGTTTGGTAGCGGGTAATGGGCAAATACTACTTTTTTTCTTGCTTGCTTGTTTTTGCCTGCAGGGGCGGTGACATTCAGCACGGTGATAAATTTTGTAGGATCGCCGATTGATTCGTAAACCACCACTTCGGCATAATCGGGATGTGTAATTGCAGCTGAATTGTTTTTTAATACCTCAAAGTTTTTGTTTTTCAGTTGGTTTAGCAAATGTTCTTTATCTTGAACAAAGGGGATAAGAAGATTTGGCGTACGGCGCTGCATCCACTGATCGTTGAGCTCAGAATAGGGCGTTTTAACCTGGCCGTTCCATGCAATTACAATGGTGCCTCCGGTAATCACAAGGAATTCACCTGCCCATATTACCCAAAGCAGAATCCCTGAAATATTATCACTACCCTCAATGCGGAAAGTGCCAATGTTGTTAAGGGCCATAATTTCCTTAAATAAAACCCCCGGGTGGACAAACAGGAAAGCCATATCTAGTACGAGCTGCCTGAAGTCTGCCATACTCTGATTAAAGGTAAAACCCCGGCGACTGTAAATAACAGCATCAAAGAAAACCCACTGAACGTAAAATGCAAGTAGACTACATCCTGCTGCAATGGTCAGCGCAACCTTTAGATTTCTGATTTTTCCGATCCTGATACCCTGATCTATTGCCAGGCCCAGGAGCATGCCTAGTGAAAATGCACAAATGGCAATGAACCATATATTTGGTATAAGCTGAGCAAGGATAATATAAAAGAGTGGCAGCAAAATGGAGGCAATAATGCCAATAGCCAGGGTGGTTAGGATGCCAGTGGTTGAGGCATGGCCTGCAGGGATGTATTTTTCTTCCATGTGAGTGTGTAATCAGATATTAATTTCAAACAGCTGATGGTGTAGATTTGTTTTTTGGAAAATCTGTTGTATTGTTATTATTATAGTTTTGCAGGTGCTTTGGTTGGCTGCAGGAATATTATAATTTAGGTTTATGAAATTTTACTACAGATGAGGGGAAGGATAACCAGGAAGTAACTTTAACTGCGGTAAATCAGCAAAACCTGGTGTTCTCTTTTAACAAAGCGATAAGGACTCGCCATTAAATATTTTTTGAAAAATAGATTAATCTTCGTCTATCCTCCGGCCTATTCCTTATTTTTGCACGGAATCAAATTGTCAATGTTAGGATATGGAAAATAGATTTTCTGATAGCGATCAGATTGAGGTGGTTTCTACTTTTCCTGAGCTTATATATGCAAATTTTCAGGGCGATTTAAACGCAATTTGCTGGTACAGGAACCTGGTTGGAGACTTTGGTGAAATCGTATCTAAACTTCAATTGAAAGAGAACTTAACCGAAGTTTCTATAGAAGACCTTCATGCGTTGCAACTATCGGAAGAAGGTAGTATTGCCAGGGAAATTATCTTGAATGATTTATTGCTGTTGACAGGTTTCGGGGCATCTCCATCTCTCAATTTAATCAAAAATTACCAGCGGGATGAGGAATTGGATTTCATTTCAACAGATGTATATTCTTATCATATAGACCGTTCTCCGATTGGTTCAGACACTTTTTTATGTACCTATTATGGCGCTGCCAGTGAGATCTTAGCCAATAATCAGGTCGAACAAAAAATACTGGTTCCTGAAATCCGGCAAAAGCTCAAAGAGCTGCATAATGGTCCGGAAGCGGACTTTGAAAGCTTTTTAACCGAACATTATTTTGATTTACATTATCAACCTAAGCCGGATGCTGTACCCGTAAATCTGGGATTGGGCCATTTGTGGAGATTAGCGGTAGATCATCCTGAAAAACAGGCTTTTCCTTGCGTTCACCGGGCACCTGCCGAAAAGAATGGTGAGTACAGACTGCTGCTGATCTGTTAAATATTTTTTTAAAATCATTTTCTTGAGGTAAGAATTTTCACTGGAAAGTAATTTATAGGAGATTTTTCTACAAAGCTTGCTACCGGTATATAAATTTGGCAGCCTATCCGTTATAGGATCGTCCTGTCTGTGGAAATTACCTGCAGCCATTTAATTTTAAACCTCAAAATATGAATTTCAAGAAATTGATCACAATAAGCCTCGCCACGCTCTGCATTACAATTCTTTTAACTCCATTTATAGCCAATGCACAAGATAAAGAGAAAAAAAGGCTACAGGCATCGGGTATTGTGCTGGATGATTTTGGTAAAATGAAAGAGTCTATTCCTTCTTCATTGCTTAAGGTTACCGAAGGGATCATTATCGTGCCTAAACTGATCAATGCAGGCTTTGTGGTTGGCGGTAAACGTGGCAGGGGAATAGCAATGGTGAAAAGGGAAGACGGCAGCTGGAGCAACCCTGTATTTGTGACCCTTACCGGCGGAAGCGTTGGCTTACAGGTTGGAATACAATCTGTTGAACTCGTACTGGTTTTTAAGCACAGCAGTAGTTTAACCGGGATAAAGAAAAGCAGTTTTACGCTGGGTGGCGACCTTTCGATCGCAGCAGGTCCGGTTGGACGTAATTCTACGGCCAATACCGATTATAAACTAGATGCCGAGGTATATTCCTATTCGCGCAGTAAGGGTCTTTTTGCAGGAATATCACTAAATGGAGCTTCGCTTGAGTTTGATACGGTTGCAGACGCAAACTTTTATGGAAAGGGGATGGGGCCAGCTGAAATATTTGCTTCGCAGGGAGATCCGGATGATGCTGTTACTAAAATAAAGACATCCCTTTCATCTTTAAGATAACTTTTTTTCAGGCGCAACAGAAAAAGAAAACCACCGGATGGTTGATCAGTTTTTAGAAAACGTTCCTGATCCCAACGCTGCAAGCTATATTTTTGACCTTGAATACGAAGATTTAACCGCTGAAGAGGTAGTAGATAAAGCACTTACTTATAAATCCATCATCTATAGTTCCGCTGGAATAAAATAAAGAAATTCAGCACTAAGAAAGCAGGAAAAATTATTTCCTTTTAAGGAACAGCCTTGCATATTTAAGGGCATGATCATTATCCTCTTCTCTAACCTTATAGCTTATAACCAGGCTGCTGTTGTCTGCCCAGGAATAACCTGTGATCATCATTTTATTGTAAGATAAACGTTGAGGCCTGGATAATCTTCTGTCCGTTACAGACGACAGGTAAATATCCTGTGTTGGTGGTTGTATATCAGCATGTTCCTCGTAAGGATTGAAGTTGGTGCAGCAAATTGTTTTCCCATCTGGCGATAGAACCGGAAGCCCGGCCAAAGTATCGGTTATTCCTGTTTTTTTGTTAATCAGGAGATAGTCCGTACTTTCAAAAAGGTTCTTTTCTACAAGGTAACAATCTAAAAATTTAACCTGCCCCAGATAAATGTGACTTGTGCGGTCCTCATCATGTGGGACGCCTTTGTTATCTTTAAAAGTTATTTTTTTGCCATTCCTCAAAGGCAAATCGATGATGCCATTGCACCTTTTAGGACTATTGCTATCAGGCGTAACTGTTATAGATTTCGATTTGAAGACCTCTCTAAAAGTAACAGCATTTATGGGCTTTATCTCTATGCTCCATTGTGTGATAGCTTTATGCTTTTGCGCAAGGGAAGAATGAATACTACCCATTAAGAGCAAAACCACCATAAGGGTAACTTTTTTTATCCGGGAGTGATTAGTTCTTATCATTTGCATATAGAGCAATGGCACAATACTGTGCCGTTAAAATATTGCCAGTTAGCTGAACCTGTAAGGTAAACATGGTTGAAGGTAAAGTTGCGTGTTCAGGATTTTCGGTATATTCCCATTCACCTGTCAGGTGGCCAGCTATTCCTGTTATTGTACTGCCCACTGAATCGGTGTTAGCGGAGTTGATAAAGGCCGGACCTGCGTGTGCCATTTGGATTATCGTTGCCAATAGGAGTAAGGCAAGCAACATCATTTTTCTAAACATTTCTTTTGAGGTTTTTTACGTTAATGAAGCAACCTTTTTAAGCGGGCCTAATGCGTTCAGGATAAAATATCATCTGACTTACAAAACTTTCTTGTTCAGGCTGATTATTAAAGCGCATACTTACCAATTTTTTTTGTGTAGACACCGTTAGTATATCGCTAAGAATTGATCAATGCATACAACCAAACCATACAAAAGTCCGTTTTGTGTAAGCATCAGGATAGAATTTTTTGATCTTTTTTAGCCTTTCAGCAGTTGCATCAGACCCTATATCAGATACCGCTGCAACCACGATGTAATAACCTTTGGCAAAACCTTTATAGGCGCTGGAATATTCTACCGAGATATAATTATCGTTAGCCGCTGCACCATCTCCACGAGCCTGGTAGGCGGGAAATTCATAACCGCTCTCCTTTGCATCTTTGGGGCTTAGTGAAAGTCCGATTTCAGCATTGGGATGATTCTCACGAAGATCAAGTTTGGTTCCCATTCGGACTGCTGCCTGTTTAGCGGTCGCCAGCGCGTCGGCATACTTCCTAGTACTTTTGAGGATCAGTATGTTTTTGGGGACTTCCACATTGTATTGTTCCTGTGCATCGGCGCCCAATACGAACAGGAAGAAAAAAGGAAAACAAAAAAGTAAGCGTTTCATTCTGTTTTACTGAAATTTAAATTATATCACTATAAAATTGATTCATACTTAAGCCATTGTTCACTATTGAGTATATTTCACATCTACTTTCATCTGTGTATGGTCTGTATTAAAATAAGGCAATGTTCCAATGGCTGTTGCTTTAAGAACATCATCTACATAGATATTTCCGGTAACAACAGGATTTTCGCCTTTGAGCACAATATCGGCATATAGAGAAAGCGTAGTGGCTTTTTGCTGCGTTAAAGTTATTTCCTTTACCCAGTTTTTATTTGCCAGTGTATCAAAGCTGTAGAAACCATTGTCCGTACCTGTGAACATTATCTTATTGTTTCCGTAACTATAGAAAGGATCTGCAGCACTGATAATCTCATATTTTATTTTTATTTTTTTAGCTGGAACAGGTGGTTCGGGAACCGGCAGTGGATCGTCGGTATTTTTTTTACAGCTAAATATTAATGTGCATATAAACACGATAATCATTTTAGCAGTTACAGATTTCATATCCCCTGGCTTTTGGATTGGATTAATCAAAGTTTTCTTCTGATCGTTATGATCATTTAGTCAACAACAACCTTTTGTGTTTTTTGTTTTGTCATGCTTACTGACTAACTATTCGGCTGCAAGCCTAACCCTCTGATTTCGGGTCAAATTAACTATTCAATAAAATCCAAAAGTTAAAAAAGGTAGTTTAGCGATTGCTATAGCTGTAAACAAGAATGCCTTGCAACTATTTAGGTTACAAGGCATTGATAATTTTGATTGTGATCCCGCTGGGATTCGAACCCAGGACCACTACATTAAAAGTGTAATGCTCTACCAGCTGAGCTACGGAATCATTTCCTTTTGTTTAAGGAGGTGCAAATATAGAGATTTATCCTTTTTTTGCAAACATTTTTATGAAATGTTTTTGATGTTTTTCATGCCGGTTAAAATTAGCGCTTATAACTGGCTGATTCTAAATTTTGTAAGGCTGAAAATAAATTTAAAATTTATTTTCAATCCAACCTTTATTTCAAAAATCAACCTTTATTTACTTGTTTTCGGGATAAAGTTTAAGAAAGATTGAAACTGAGCTTTATGTTTATTTCTATCCAGTTTAAAATAAAACGCACCTCTCCGCGAGCTTGATTTGTCTTTATCCGTTTGTTTGATCAACAAACCACTTGCCGTAATCTTGCGGATAAAGTTCCGGTTGTCAATCGGTGCGTCGTAAACCTGTTCGTACAAAGCCTGCAATTGTGGTATGGTAAACCTTTTAGGTAAAAGCTCGAATAAAACAGGGTGGAGGGCTGCCTGATAACGGATTTTATCCATGGCTGCTTTTACCATTACATTATGGTCGAAAATTAATTCCGGAACTTCTTTAAGCTTAAACCATTCTGCATGGTATTGATCATTGATCTGTTTGCTGTATTTATTGATGTCGATTAATGCAAAATACACCACAGAAACGGTTCGCTCAATCGGGTCGCGGTCTGGACGGCCATAAGCGTGTAACTGCTCCAGGTAAACATCATGTAAACCTGTCAATTCTAACAAGATCCGTTTGGCTGCCTCGTCCAGATCTTCTTCTTCACCAATAAAGCCGCCCATTAAACTCCACTTATCTTTGACTGGTTCTATCGCTCTTTTAATGACCAAAAGTTTCAGCTGATCACCGTCATAGCCAAAAATAATGCAGTCTACTGCAACCAGAACAGGTTTTTGATTTAAATATTTTCCCATTTTTAAAATAGCGTATTTAGTTTGGTATCGTTATAATCTTGAATATAACCCAGGATATTCGGATAACCTTCAAATTCTTCAATTGTATGTGTTGTGGTAAGTACAATACAAGGTATTTCTGCATTCAGTGCTGATTCTACACCTTTTGGTGCATCTTCAAAAACCAGGCAATCTTTAGGCGCAAAACCTAAAGCCGCTGCTGCCTTTAAAAAGTTTCGGGGTCTGGTTTGCTTACCGATACATCATCAGCGCTTACAATGGCATCCATATAATGACGGATATTAAGTCCATCAACCACAAAATCGATATTAAAAGGTATGGCCGCCGAGCCGATGGCCATTCGGATATTAGCATCTTTCGCACGCGCTAAAAAATCACTTAATCCATCAATTAAAGCCAAGTGTGGCATATAACCTTGCTGGTACCGTTTTTCCTTGTCGATCGAAAGTCGTTCAACTTCTTTCTGGCTAAACCTGTCGTTGCCAAAAACACGGGCCAAAACCTCATGGTTTTTACCGTACATTTCTTTTTTTACACTCTCGTAATCAAGTTTAGCACCTAAATCTTCCGTCATAATAGCATACCAGGCCAAAGTATGGTATTCCATATCATTGATCATGGTGCCATTTAAATCAAAAAGAAAAGCTTTAGGCCTGAAATTCAAATCGTACATACAGCTGCTAAATTATGTGATTTTTTTTACTGTAGATAATCATCATTAATATTAGCTTAACAATAATTATAATCGTTACAATAACGTTAATTATTTTTACTACTTTAGCCTTAACCAAAAATAAATTTAAACAGAGCCAATACCACTTTTGCAGACATTGCAGAGTCTCGTTTAAGCTCAAATTTTAACCAGATGAAAAAAATATTCCTTAAGGCTTTGCCCTTCGCTACACTGTGTTTAACCATAGCTTTCACCTCCTGTAATCCAAAATCGGATAAAGGTAGCCAGGCAACCGAACAAACCGACTCTTTAAAATATTCCGCAACCATCGATGGCAAAAGTGTTAAACTATACACCTTAAAAAACAAACAGGGTGCTTCAGTTTCCATCACCAATTACGGAGGCAGGATTGTTTCGTTACTGGTGCCGGATAAAAATAATAAATTAACCGATGTAGTACTAGGTTATGATAGTCTTGGCGCTTACCGTAAAAAAGGCGAGCCGTTTTTTGGGGCACTGATTGGCAGATACGGGAACCGTATAGGCAAAGGAAAATTTACTCTGGATGGAAAAGAATATAGCTTACAGCTTAATGACGGCGTAAATACTTTACATGGCGGCAATGATGGTTTCTTCTCGAAGGTTTGGGATGCCAAACAGGATGGACAAAAACTGGAACTGAGTTATGTTTCTAATGATGGAGAAGCAGGTTATCCGGGCAAACTGGACGTTAAAGTAACTTATACGCTAACGGATGACAATGCTTTACAGATTGATTATCTGGCTACGACAGATAAAGCAACCGTTGTAAACTTAACCAACCACGCTTATTTTAACCTGAACGGAGAAGGAAACAACACCATTCTTGATCACGAACTAACGATAGATGCAAATGCTTATACACCTGTAGATTCTACCTTGATTCCTACAGGCAAACTGCAGCCGGTAGCCGGTACTGCTTTCGACTTTAACAAAGCAAAAGCCATCGGCAAATCAATCGAAGAGAATGACCAGCAATTAAAATTCGGGAAAGGTTACGACCACAATTTTGTGTTGACCCACCACGATGGCAAAACGCCGGTGGCGATTGTTAAAAGTCCGGTTTCAGGAATAACATTGGAAGTTTATACTGTTGAGCCCGGATTACAGTTTTACAGCGGTAACTTTTTAACGGGTGCAGATAAAGATGGTAAAGGCGGGAAATCTTATCCTCACCGTTCAGCTTTTTGTTTGGAAACGCAACACTTTCCTGATGCGCCAAACCATGCGAATTTTGCTTCAACAGTGCTTAAACCAAGTGAAACGTATAAAACAAGTACCACTTATAAGTTTTTGAACGCGCCAGTTAAGAAAGTTGACTAATACCTTTGGTAAAATTTCAAACAAAAAAAAGCAAGACTAGAAGTCTTGCTTTTTTTTGTTTATTTATTTGCAAATTCCTTTTTAAGGGTTTAATAACCGATCAGGAAATTGTGTAATATTCTCAATGGTTAATTGTTGCATAATCTGGTATAAATGAGTTTTGAACATATTGATGGTATGGTCGCCTCCTTCATTTCCTAATGCACCAACTCCATACATAAAAGGCCGGCCCATAAAGTTGAATTCAGACCCAACGGCGTGTGCTCTTGCTAAATCAACACCTGAACGAATACCACCATCTAACATAATCTTGAGTTTTGATTTGTAAGCATGATTTCCCGCGAGTTTAATTAAAGAATTGATCGATGATTCACCCGCATCAATTTGTCGTCCACCGTGATTGGAAACAATCACCCCATCAGCGCCGATTTGGATAGCAGCCTGCATATCTTCATCAGTCGCGATTCCTTTCAGCACTAAAGGCCCTTTCCAAAGATCACGAATGGCAGAAACCTTTTCAATATCAACCTTACCGGTAAATGTTTTGTTCATGAACTGTCCCAGTTGCGACATGTCCATTCCTTTTTCCATATAAGGCTTTAAGGTGGCAAATGATGGAATTCCATGTTGCAGGGTTTTAATTCCCCATAGCGGACGGGCAAAAGCCTGCAGGATATTGTTGATTGACATTTTTGGTGGAATAGATAAGCCACTCTTAATTTCTTTATATCGTAAGCCAAATGCAGGCACATCTACCAGAACCACTAATACCGGACATTCGACAGCTTTTAAACGATTTAAGATATCATCTCTCAGGCTATTTTCCGTAGGATGGTATAATTGAAACCATGCTTTTCCTTCTGATACTTCTGCAATTCGTTCGATACTACTGGTAGATACGGTACTTAAGGTATAAGGAATATCGGCTTTAGCGGCTGCCTTAGCTAAAATTTCGGGTGCATTGGGCCACATCAAACCCTGCAAACCAATCGGGGATATCCCAAATGGAGCACTGTATTTACGACCAAAAAGCTCTACTGACATGTCGATATCTCCGCCAACACGTAAGTAATTCGGTTTTAAGTAAATATTATCGAAGTCGCTCTCGTTTCGCGATAAATTAAGTCCCTCATTACAGCCCCCTTCCAGGTAGTCAAAAGCAAATTTAGGAATCCTCGATTTTGCCTTTATTCTTAAGTCGGCTACAGAAGGGAATTGTGGGTTATAAGGGAATGTAATCTTTTTACTCATATTTAAATATTGTATTGGTCAGGTTCTATTTTAAAAAGCGAAAACTAATATTTTATATTATATTTTCCATCCTGCTCTATCTGCTATTTGTATTTATCGTTCTATATTGGATATCATTACTGGTTTGCGCTCGTTTCCAAACGAGTGCAGAAATAGCAAAACGATTATATCATTATAAACGATAAGATATTCAACACTTGTTGGAAACGAGCGTTAGGGCGTTAAAGCTTATAAAAAGTTTTTGCATTATCGCCGAAAATTGATTTCCTTTCTTTTTCACTGAATCTTTCTGTGTATTTGTTCACTAAATTAAACCAATCCTGGTAAGGCCTGCTGATCAGCATGACTGGCCAGTCGCTACCGTACATGATTCTTTTTGTACCGAAATGTTCAAAAACCACATCAAAACAGTTGAACAGTTCTTTTTCGGTCCAGTTTTTCCAGTCGGCCTCAGCCAACAAACCAGATACCTTGCAACTCACATTTGGGTTTGAAGCCAATATTTTAATATTTGCGGCCCAGGCGTCCAAATCCTGGCTTTTAACATCCGGCTTACCACAATGATCCAATACAAATGGCTGATCAGCAACCTGGTCAACCATTTTGATAATATCTGGCAATTGATTGTGATAGCACAACAAATCGTACGTGTAATTGTATTTTTTTAAAAGATTAACGCCGGCAATAAATTTTTCATTCAAAATAAATTCCGAGTTTTCTGCCTGTAAAATGTGTCGCCAGCCTTTAATGCTTTTGAAATTGCTCCAATAGCTTAAACTTTCATCCAAATTGGGATTAAGCAGATCTACCCAGCCCACAATGCCTTTTATAACTTCGTTCTGCTCGGCGAGTCTCAGCAGAAAATGATTTTCGTCTTCTGATTGATTCGCCTGCACCGCAATACACCCGGTAATCTGAAGATCATTGTAAACCCTCAAAAGGTTCTTCGGAGAAAAATCTTTACGGATCGCCATCATCTCTTCATTGATCCAGCTATCCCTAACCGGATCAAAATTCCAAAAATGCACGTGAGTATCAATCATAAAAAAGCGTTTAGAGTTTAAATATCTGATCCATTAAGATCCATTTTTCTCCTGGTTTTGCACCTGGCAATGCCTGTTGGAATTTCCACATTAAAGTTTCCCATTCCTGCACTTTTGGATTGGCCAAATCAGCTTTTGCTTTTTCATCAAAAGAGAAGCTTTCGTTAACCTCCATAATCATAAATAACCGGTTACCAAGGAGATATATTTCCAGGTTTTCGATACCTGAAGAACTTATGCTTTCTTTAACCTCCGGCCAAACTGATTGATGGTACTGCTTATATTCTTCTATCAGCTTTTCATCATTTACAAGATCGAGTGTAAGGCAGTATCTTTTCATGTTAATTTCCGCTGTAAGCTTTAACCGTTTGTTTACTTGTACCCAGGCCGTCAATCCCAAGTTCAACTACATCACCCGCTTTTAAATACCATGGCTCCGGTTTTTGGCCTAAACCAACACCTGCAGGTGTTCCTGTGGTAATTACATCTCCAGGTAAAAGTGTCATAAACTGGCTGATGTATGAAATCATAAAAGGAACATTAAAAATCAGGTTAGACGTATTTCCATCCTGTAAGGTTTTGCCGTTAACGGTTAACCACAGGCGAAGATGGTGTACATCGGCAATTTCATCCTGCGTAGCGATAAATGGGCCGATCGGCGCAAAAGTATCACAGCTTTTTCCTTTTACCCATTGGCCGTTTCTTTCGATCTGAAACTCACGTTCGCTGTAATCGTTGTGCAGCACATAACCAGCGATGTGATCCAAAGCATTTTCTTCGGAAACATAACTTGCTTTTTTACCCACAACAATGGCTAATTCTACTTCCCAATCAGTTTTTTTGCTGTTTTTTGGAATAACTAAGTCATCATTTGGACCAACTATTGCCGAAGTAGCCTTGAAAAATAAAATCGGCTCTGAAGGAATCGGTGCATTGGTTTCTGCAGCATGGTCTTTGTAATTTAAACCTACACAGATAATTTTAGAAGGACGAGCCAAAGCAGGACCAAGGCGCACACCTTTATCAACCTGGGGTAAATCTGCAGATTCGATGTCTATTTTAAGTTTTTCTAAACCATCGCCACCAAAAAATTCTTCGTTATAATCTTTCACCAATGCAGAAACATCAAAATAATTATCGTTTATAATCACTCCTGGTTTTTCAGCTCCTGCTTCGCCAAATCGTATTAATTTCATTATATTATATTTAAAATTGTGTTATTAATTGTTTAAGGTCGTAAATCCACCATCAATAGGGTAATCGCAACCTGTGATAAAAGAAGCTTCATCACTGCACAGGTATAAAGCCAGCGCACCTACTTCTTCCGGTTTTGCCATTCTGCCGATAGGTTGTGTTTTAGAAAGCTTTTCGAACATTTCGGGGATATTATCCGGGTAGTTTTTCTGTAAAAAGCCATCTACAAAAGGCGTGTGTACCCTTGCCGGAGAGATGGAATTACACCTGATGTTTTCGCCGATATAATCTTTAGCCACACTCATGGTAATGGCTTTTACCGCACCTTTAGCCGCACTATACACGAAACGGTCGGGCAGGCCAATCAAAGCCGCAATTGATGCCATATTGATAATCACACCACCACCTGCTAAACGAATCTGTGGAATGGCTGCATGCAAACAGTTGTAAACACCTTTAACATTTACGCGCATTACGCGGTCAAAGTCTTCTTCGTCAGTTGTATCAGCCTTTCCGATATGCGCAATGCCTGCATTATTGATCAGGATGTTGATCTGCCCGATCTCGTTAAAAACATCGTGAACCGCTTTATGATCAGAAACATCGCAGCCATAACTAAAAGCTGTGCCACCGTTTTCCTTAATTTCATTAATCGTATCCTGTGCCTGTTCTGTGCCCAGTTCGATGATGTGAACTTCGGCACCTTGTTTAGCTAAAATGGTTGCAATGGCCTTTCCAATGCCGCTTCCCCCGCCTGTAACCACGGCTCTTTTGTTTTTTAGTGAAAACATGTATGGTTATAAATTATAATTGATTAGAATATTGAATACAAATAAAATAAATATTGTTGGTTAAAAATTTTATCTTCTTGTCTAAATATTAACAGATATTGTCATACTCCGCCTGCTGCATCCCAACAGCCTTACCTTGCATAAATTTTACAAACACGGAAAGCTAATTTACTTATATTTGAATATTATTTTTATATTTAAATAATATTTTAACCAAATATCATATTTCATCTTTCTGTAATAGGAGAGTTGTAAGCCCCAAATTGAATGAGAAATTTTCTGATTTTTATTTCCTGTTATTTTCTATCGATACCATTATCTCATGCAACTTATCGTGCACAAAAAACAATTGTCGTTTCTACGGAGAACCATGTTCGGGTACGTTTTGGTGCAGAAAGAATTTCAAAAGCTTTAGCTAAATTAAACTATTCGATCAAAATAGAACAGAAAGACAAAATTGGTAGCATAGGTAATCTGATTGCTATTGGTGTATTTTCGGATAAACTTTTCGTCAATCATCTTCCTGCTGAAATTAAAAATAAGACATCCACTACAAAAAAAGAAGGCTTCCATATTTATACCTCAAAAAACGGTATAATTTATATTATCGGTAACGATGCATCGGGTGCTTTGTATGGCTGTATTGAACTAGCCGATCAGATTAAAAGTAACGGTAAATTACCATTGCAGCTAACAATGTCCGACCAGCCAGAAATGGTATTACGTGGCACTTGTATCGGCTTGCAGAAACCTGATTATTTGCCTGGTCATGATGTTTATGAATATCCGTACACGCCCGAAACTTTCCCCTGGTTATACGACAAAGCTTTATGGATCAAATACCTCGATATGATGGTCGAGAATCGTTATAATTCACTGTATTTATGGAACGGTCATCCCTTTTCTTCTTTATTAAGGTTAAAAGATTATCCGTACGCAGTGGAGGTAAATGAAACTACTTTAAAAAAGAATGAAGAAATTTTTCAGTTTTTAACCACAGAGGCTGATAAACGCGGAATCTGGGTCATCCAGATGTTTTACAATATTATTATCCCAAAACCTTTTGCGGATAAACACGGATTAAAAACACAGGATAGAAACCGACCGATTATTCCTTTAATAGCTGATTATACCCGAAAATCAATTGCGTCATTTGTAGAGAAATACCCAAATGTGGGTTTAATGGTGGCTTTGGGTGAAGCGATGGAAGGCGTTGGTCAGGATGATATTGATTGGTTTACCAAAACTATTATCCCAGGGGTAAAAGACGGATTAAAAGCTGCCGGGATTAAGGAAGAGCCTCCGATTGTATTGCGTGCACACGATACTGATGCGCCGAGCGTAATGAAAGCCGCATTGCCGCTTTATCATAATTTATATACTGAAAATAAATTTAACGGAGAGGCCTTAACCACTTATACACCCCGCGGTGCCTGGGCCGATTTAAACAGAAAGTTGGCGGCTATTGGAACAGTTAACATTTCTAATGTGCACATTTTGGCTAATTTAGAGCCATTTAGGTATGGTTCGGCTGATTTTATTCAAAAATCGGTGCAGGCGATGAATAAAATTTATGGAGCAAAAGGATTGCATTTATACCCACAGGCAAGTTATTGGGACTGGCCATATTCGGCTGATGAAGTAAAAGGAAGATTATTAGAGGTAGATCGCGACTGGATCTGGTATAAAGAGTGGGCGAGGTATTCCTGGAATTCGCAGCGCGACCGCAAACAGGAAATCAATTATTGGGGTAATGAGCTGGCTGATAAATATGGTACCAACTTAATGGGTGGCAAAGCCATTTTGAATGCTTATGAAGAATCGGGAGAGATATCGCCAAAACTTTTACGCAGATACGGCATTACCGATGGTAACCGGCAAACGCTGACTTTGGGCATGCTTATGACACAATTGATTAACCCATATCGTTACGGACTCTTTACTTTACTATACGAATCAGAAGCCCCGGAAGGTGAAATGATTATCGATTATGCAGAAAAGGAATGGAAGAAGCAGGGACATGTTGGCGAAACACCTGTTCAGGTGGCAAAAGAAGTGGTAGAACACGGTAAAAAAGCCATCCAATCGATTAACGAGGCTGCTTCAAATGTAAAAAAAGATACAGCAGAATTTAAAAGGCTTAGAAATGATATATATTGCTACGATGCCATGGCTAATTTTTATGCAGAGAAAGTAAAAGCAGCCCTGTGGATATTGCGGTATAAATATTCTAACCAGGTAAGCGATTTAGAACAAGCTTTGCCTTTTCTGCAAAAAAGCGTAAATCACTACGCAGAGCTGGTTAAATTAACCGATCATAATTATTTGTATGCCAACAGTATGCAAACGAAACAACGTAAAATACCGATGCGTGGTGTAGACAAAACTTTTATCCATTGGAGAGAAATGTTACCTGTTTTTACCAAAGAATTGAATCATTTTAAAAGGAGCATCGATTCTTTAAAATCAATAAAAGAAGGAACCATTTCCGCAATTATACCCTATAAAATGGCTGATGTTAAGGTACTAAACGAAGCTGAGGGTTATACCATTGCCAAAGATGCCTCGCTTTTTACGGATACAACAGTTAAAATAAAAGAAGTGGCTGAACAATTAAGTGGTTTAAGGGGCATTAAATTGAGCAAAGCACAACAAATTAAAAATGGGACAGAAATTAAGTTCAGCACCAAATCTCCTGTAAAATTACTGGTTGGCTTTTTTAACCAGAAAGCTCCGCAATACCTGGCTCCGCCACAATTGGAAACCGATGCAAGTGCCAATAATTACGGTCAATCCGAAATTAAAATATCAAACGCTTTAGTGCCTTATGGTTTTGCACCGGTAAATGTACACGCGTATGCTTTTCCGGCAGGAACACATACTTTAAATTTAGGAAAAGGGGCTTGTTTGCTTTTAGGTTTTATTGATGATAAACAGGAACTGCGCATTTTTAACGCAGGTTTAGATGGCAGGGGAAAAGATATAGACTGGTTATTCGAATAATGATAAATATAAGAAAATTTATAGCCACAGCAACATTGTCGATATTGACAATTACTGGCTTTGCGCAACAAAAAACTATACTGAGAACGGAAAAACTGAAGAAATACGTCGAATATTTTAATTCGATAGATACGGAAGCGGTAAAGAATTATATTCCAAATAGTGAGGCTTTTAAATGGCTTGCCGATCAGGCTCCTTTATTTGAATGTCCGGATTCTGTATTGGAACAGAATTACTATTACCGCTGGTGGACTTACCGCAAACACCTGGTTAAAACGCCTGAAGGTTTCATATTTACCGAGTTTATTGAACCAGTTAAACATGCAGGCAAATACAATTCGATCAGCTGCGCATTGGGTCACCACATTTACGAAGGCAGGTGGCTGAAAGATAACAGTTACCTGAAAGATTATATTAAATTCTGGCTTTACCATGCCGATGTGGGGCAAACGAAACAACGTTTCCATCAATTTAGCAGCTGGGTGGATGATGCAGTGTATCAAAACCATTTGGTGAAACCGGATCAGGGATTTCTGAAAGAAATTTTGCCGGCATTAGATAAAGATTATGGTAAATGGGAATCGGAAAGACAGCTTAAAAACGGATTGTTTTGGCAAAATGATGTGAAAGATGGCATGGAAGAATCCATCAGTGGTTCACGTAAAGACCAGAATCAACGTCCAACCATTAACAGTTATATGTATGGAAATGCAATGGCCTTGGATAAGATATCGGTACTTTTAGGTGAAACAGCAATGGCAGATAAGTATAAAAACAAAGCAACTGCAATAAAAAAATTGGTTCAGGATAGTTTATGGAATACTTCTGCGTCGTTTTTTGAAACGAGAAAAGCCAAAGGCGGCTCAGCTGATGTACGGGAAGCAATCGGTTTTACACCCTGGGATTTTAACTTGCCCGACGATAATACCAATTATGCAAAAGCATGGGACCAGTTATTGGATACAGCCGGATTTAAAGCGCCATGGGGCTTAACCACAGCCGAAAGGAGAAATCCAACTTTTAGGACCAAAGGAACCGGGCATAGCTGCGAATGGGATGGAGCACTTTGGCCTTTTGCCAGCTCGCAAACGTTAAAAGGATTGGCAAATCTGTTAACAAATTATAAAAAACATGGTAAAATGAATGCAAATATCTTTTATCAGGAATTGCATCAATATGCAGCTTCCCATGTCAAAAATGGAAAACCATACATTGGGGAGTATCAGGATGAAAAAACCGGAGAATGGTTAAAAGGCGATAATCCACGAAGCAGTTTTTACAATCACTCTACCTTTAACGATTTAATTATCAATGATTTAATTGGCATAAAACCAAGTCAGGATAATATATTAGAGGTTTACCCATTAATCCCTAAAAATCAATGGGACTGGTTTATACTGGATAATGTTTCCTATCATGGAAAAATTTTGACGATTTTGTGGGATAAAACCGGTACAAAATATAACAGGGGTAAGGGGTTGTTGGTGTTTGTTGATGGCAAAGAAATTTATAAAGGCAAAGATTTGAAGTCTTTAAAGGTTAGGATGGATTAAATCAGTTATCCTCGGTCTGTGTCCCAAAGACCGAAATTAAAAATTTATTGGTTCGTGGAGACACGAACCAAGGCTTTATAAAAAAAATCGTCATTGCGAACGGAAGCTTTGGAATGTGCGGGGGAGTGAAGCAATCTTTGAAGCTTGGAAAAACTAGAAAGATTGCTTCGTCCCGATGAAAAATCGGAACTCGCATCCGATAGCTATCGGATGACGAGGTATTTAAATAAAAAACAATGAAATATATTTTCAAAACCTTACTTTTTGTACTTGCAGTAACTACTTGTTTAACCGTTAAAGCCCAATCTTATTATAACGTAATCAAATATGGTGCAAAAAACGACAGCAGTAAATTGGCCACAACCGCCATCAAAAATGCAATAGAAGCCGCATCAAAAGCGGGTGGAGGCACCGTTTATTTTCCTGCAGGAAAATATTTAACTGGGGCAATTCACTTAAAAAGTAACATCACCATTTTGATTGATGCCGGTGCCGAATTGCACTTCAGTGATAATTTTGATGATTATCTGCCTATGGTGAAAAGCCGCTATGAGGGCGTAGACGTAACTAGTTTTTCACCGTTATTTTATGCCTATAAGGCAGAAAATATTTCGATTATTGGTCGTGGAATTATCGATGGACATGGCAAAAAGTGGTGGGATTTTGTAGAAGGTTATAAAGAAAGTCAACCACGATCGAAATGGCAGACCACTTTTGATGGTTTAAATAAGGATATCGTTTTACCTGACGATCCAAAACAAATGAAGAGAGGTTTTCTCCGTCCGCCGTTTATACAACCGATGTTCTGTAAAAATGTACTGATTGATGGTATCACCATCCGCAATTCACCTTTTTGGACAATCAATCCTGAATTTTGTGAAAATGTTAAAGTCCATGCGGTTACCATTAACAATCCTCATTCGCCCAATACAGACGGCATCAATCCTGAATCCTGTAAAAATGTGCACATTTCTGATTGCCACATAAGTGTGGGCGACGACTGCATCACCATTAAATCAGGTAAAGATGCACCCGGAAGAAAAATGGCCATTCCGGCAGAAAACTATGTAATTACAAATTGTACGATGTTATCAGGTCATGGTGGAGTGGTTATTGGCAGTGAAATGTCGGGCGATGTACGTAAAATAGCCATCTCTAATTGCGTTTTCGATGGAACAGATAGGGGAATCCGCATTAAAACTGCCCGTGGCAGGGGCGGAGTGGTTGAAGAGATCAGGGTGAGCAACATCATCATGAAAAATATTAAAGATCAGGCCATTGTATTGGATATGCAGTATGCTAAAACAAATGTTGAACCTGTTTCAGAGCGGACGCCTATTTTTAGAAATATCCATTTCAGCAATATTACCGGTCAGGTTAACCAGGCAGGTTATTTAAATGGCTTGGAAGAGATGCCTATCGATAATATTACTTTCAACGACATCACTATGGAAGCTAAAACCGGTTTTTCTATTCAAAATTCTAGTAATATTGAGTTTCATAACGTAACCGTAAACACAGAATTGGGACCATCTTTAAAAGCTTCTAAAGTGAATAATTTGATTGTTGATGGATTGAAAAACAATAAACCACTGGCAAATTCAGCAGTAATCGATCTTACAAATGTATCCGATCTGTTTTTGTACAATGCTTTTCCTGTAAAAGAAACGGTTACGTATTTGAAATTAAGCGGAGCGGAAACCAAAAACATATACCTTGGGAATAATAATTTCAGAAGGGTTAGGCAAGCCGTTAAAAAGCAAAAAGAAGTAACAGCAAGCCTCGAAATTATTTCGGGCGATAAAGGACAGTAATATGAAGTTTAAACTTTTATTAGGCATTTTATCTTTGATATTAGTCGCACATAGCGGCAGTTTTGCACAACAAAACAATCATACTTTATGGTACACCAAAGCCGCAGAAAAATGGACAGATGCTTTACCCATCGGAAACGGCAGATTAGGCGCGATGATTTTCGCCGGAACGGCTGTAGATCATATCCAGTTTAACGAAGAAACCGTTTGGACAGGCCAACCAAGGGATTATAACCGAAAAGATGCTTATCAATATCTTCCTGAAATTAGAAAATTGCTTTTCGAGGGCAAACAAAAAGAAGCTGAAGCGTTGGCACAGGAGCAATTTATGGGGCTTCAAAGTACTTCAGGCGACCGGAAAGTTTGGATAAATGAAATGAAAGCCGGAAAAGGTATTCAGGGAAACCCCGCAATGGCTAATTTTGATGATAAACTTTGGAAAACGATAAAAGTACCTTCTTATGAGGGGTGGGAAGCCGTTGGTTTGGCAAATTTAGATGGTGCAGTTTGGTTTAGAACAACTTTTGATGTTCCGGAAAATTGGATTGGAAAAGATCTGATCTTAGATCTTAACCGTATCCGCGACCAGGATTTTACTTATATCAATGGCCAGCTAGTTGGCAATACCGATAATACGGAGCCTAGAAAATATACAATACCTGCAAAGTTGATTAAAAGAGGCAGAAATGTGATCGCTATACAGGTGCTCAACTATTTCGATAAAGGCGGGCTGGCAGGCTATAAGGATACTTCCAAAAAAATCGGCATTTACCCTGTTGGAAGCAGCGTAGAGCAAGGCATTTCCCTGGTTAAAGAATGGAAGTATAAAATTCAGGATGAAGATCCACCTGCCGTTCCTCAATATCAAGGCAGTTATCAGCCTTTTGGAGATCTGAACCTGTATTTCAAACAGACCAAATCTATTGTTACCAATTACAAAAGATCTTTGGATATCAGTACCGCCATTGCAAAAACCTCTTATACTTTAAATGGCGTAAATTATCAGCGTGAGTATTTTGCGAGTCAGCCAAACCAGGCCATTATAATCCATTTAACGGCCGATAAAAAGGCATCCATCAGTTTCGATGCAGAACTTTCGAGCGCTCACCGAAAATCATCGGTAAAAGCTTTAGGAAATAATGTAATTGCCTTATCCATTCAGGTAAAAGATGGTGCGATTAAGGGAGAAAGCCGGTTAACAGCTTTAATTAAAAATGGCTCGGTGAAGGCGATTAATGGCAAAATCAGTATCAATCAGGCCGATGAAGTAACACTTTATTTAACTGGCGGAACCAATTTTATCAATGCACAGGATGTTTCAGGGAACCCTGCAACGGCCAATATTAAAGCACTCCATAATTTAAAAGGTAAAGCGTACACGGAAATTAAGCAGAACCACATTAAGGAATACCAAACTTATTATAACAACTTTAGCGTTGATTTTGGCACATCGGAGAATGAAAAACTACCGACAGATGAAAGGTTGGAAAAATTCGCAAGCGCTAATGATCCTGCATTTGCAGCTTTATACGTGCAATATGGACGGTATTTATTGATTTCGAGTTCAAGGCCGGGAACACAGCCTGCTAATCTTCAAGGCATTTGGAACGACCTGCTCACACCACCCTGGGGAAGCAAGTACACCACCAATATTAACCTCGAAATGAATTATTGGCCGACTGAAATCCTTAATTTATCAGCCTTAAATGAACCACTTTTTAGTAAAATTAAAGGTTTATCAAAAACTGGTGCCGAAACGGCAAAAGCATATTATAATGCCCGTGGCTGGGTTCTACACCATAATACCGATTTGTGGAACGGTACAGCGCCTATTAATGCCTCTAATCATGGTATCTGGGTTAGTGGTGGAGGGTGGCTAAGTCAGCATTTGTGGGAACATTACCGATTTAGTAAAGACCGTAAATTCCTCGAAACCGAGGCTTATCCTTTGATGAAACAAGCTGCTTTGTTCTATGAAGATTTTTTATTGAAAGATCCAAAAACAGGCTGGTTAATCAGTACACCATCCAATTCACCAGAAAATGGCGGTTTAGTAGCCGGTCCGACGATGGATCACCAGATTATCAGATTGTTATTCAGAAATTGTATAACTGCTGCTGAGGTATTGAATGTGGATGAAGATTTTAGGAAATCCTTAAAAGAGAAGGTAAAACAAATCGCACCAAATCAGATCGGCAAATACGGACAGCTACAAGAGTGGCTGGAAGATAAGGATGATACGACCAACAAACACCGTCACGTTTCTCATTTATGGGGTGTTTATCCCGGAAATGACATTACCTGGGATAACAATGAAAAAATGATGCAGGCCGCAAAACAGTCTTTATTGTATCGCGGTGATGACGCTACCGGCTGGAGTTTAGCCTGGAAGATTAATTTCTGGGCCAGATTTAAAGATGGTGATCATGCTATGAAACTCGTGAAAATGTTAATGAAACCAGCTAATAATGGAGCTGGGTCTTACGTTAATCTTTTTGATGCGCATCCACCTTTCCAGATTGATGGAAACTTTGGTGGCGCAGCCGGAATTGCTGAAATGATTGTGCAGAGCCATCAGGGTTATCTGGATGTTTTACCGGCTTTGCCAGCAGCTATTCCAGATGGTGAAATTAAAGGTTTGCAGGCACGTGGTGGATTTGAACTGGATTTGACATGGAAAAATGGCTTATTGACCTCAATTACTATAAAATCTAAAACAGGAGGAAATTGCAAAGTCCGTTATAAAAACAACAATATAAGTTTTGAAACTAAAATTGGTCAAACTTATAAATTGAATGGAGATTTGAAATGACAAGAGAGTTTAAAGGCATTTTAAAAAGTATTTTGAACGCGATGAGGTCCGTGGGGACACGTACCTCGGCTATAGGGATTTTAAAAAGTATTTTGAACGTAATGAGGTTCGTGGGGACACGTACCTCGGCTAGAGGTATTTTAAAAAGTGTTTTGAACGTAATGAGGTCCATGGGGACACATACCTCGGCTAGAGGGACTATGGCCTTCAAGAATTCCAAACGCCTTAGTCTTTGTTTCCACAGAAGAAAATTGAAACATTTCACGCGCCACGGTTCGTGTCTCCACGAACCAATAACATACTCAAATCTTACACGGACACTTTTACTATCTTTTTGTGCTATTTTCTTAATGGGAATCAATTTCGTTCATGCACAAAGTTCAACCAGAAAAGATATCTCCTTAAATGCCAGTTGGCTCACGATTGCCGATGATAAAAACAAAAATGCTTTTGATGGTTTTCAGTCGGCCGGCTACAACACCTTAAACTGGAAAAATATTAATGTTCCACATAACTGGGACCAATACGAAGGCTACCAACGCAAACTTCATGGCAATAAACATGGTTATGCCTGGTATCGAAAAACATTCAAAACCAATGAAATTAAACCCGGCAAAAGGTTCTTTTTATACTTTGAGGGCGTTGGTTCTTATGCCACTGTCTGGTTAAACGGTAAAAAGGTTGGCTACCATGCAGGCGGGCGAACAACTTTTACTTTGGATGTTACAGCTGCCATAAAATTGAATAATCAGGAGAATATTTTAGCTGTTCGGGCTGATCATCCCGCAAATATCCAGGATTTACCCTGGGTTGATGGCGGTTGCTCAACAGAACGCGGTTTTTCAGAAGGTTCGCAGCCCATGGGGATTTTCCGTCCGGTGCATTTAATTGTAACCAATGACATCCGTGTTGAACCATTTGGTATTCACATCTGGAACGACAATAAAATTTCAGAAAAAGCCGCAGTATTAAACCTGAGTACAAGCATTAAAAACTATGGTTTAAAACCTAAAAATGTATCAGTAATTAGCCGATTGCTTGATTCAAGCGGAAAGCAAGTTAAAGAAATCAAAAAAACACTGATTGTTCCGCCAGGTAATGAAATCCAGATTGATCAGCAAACCGAAAAAATCATCAATCCAAAACTCTGGTCTCTGGAAAATCCATATCTCTATGTTGTGCAGACGATTATCGTTGAAAATGGAAAAATTGTTGATGAATTGAAAACACCTTATGGCATCCGCTGGATCAGCTGGCCGTCCGATATCAATCGAATTGGCAATCAGGCCAATCAAAAACAGTTTTTATTAAACGGAAAGCCAGTTTTTATTAACGGAATAGCAGAATATGAGCATTTAATCGGGCAGAGTCATGCTTTCAGTAACGAGCAGATCAGGTCGAGGGTGATGCAGGTTAAAGCAGCAGGTTTCAATGCCTTCCGCGATGCGCATCAGCCACACAATTTATTGTATTCTGATTATTGGGATAAGGAAGGGATTTTATGCTGGACACAAATGGCAGCACACATTTGGTACGATACGCCCGAATTCAGGAAGAATTTTAAAACGCTTTTAACGGACTGGGTAAAGGAAAGAAGGAACAGTCCTGCGGTAGTGTTATGGGGATTGGAAAACGAAAGTACCCTGCCCGAAGATTTCGCAAAAGAATGTACCGAACTCATCCGTAAACTGGATCCAACAGCTTCTTCACAAAGAAAAGTAACCACTTGTAATGGCGGCAAAGGAACCGATTGGGATGTGCCACAAAACTGGACGGGTACTTATGGCGGCAATCCTTTAACCTATGGCGAAGATTTGAAAAGACAGGTTTTGGTAGGCGAATATGGCGCCTGGAGAACAATTGATCTTCACAATACTGACGCTAATGGAAAAGGATACACGGAGAACAAAATGACCGACCTGATGGAAACGAAAGTGCGCCTGGCCGAATCGGTAAAAGATAAAACTGCTGGTCATTTTTTCTGGCTTTATAGCTCACATGATAATCCGGGAAGGGTACAGGGTGGCGAGGGGTTAAGAGATCTGGATCGGATTGGTCCTGTAAATTACAAAGGCATGTTTACCCCTTGGGAAGAACCAACAGATGTTTTTTACATGTTCAGGGCAAATTATGCACCAAAACAAACGGAAGCTATGGTATATATCGTTTCGCACACCTGGCCAAACCGCTGGACAAAACCCGGCATTAAAGATAGTGTTGTGGTGTATTCTAACTGTGATGAAGTAGAACTTTTTAATGATGTAAACGGACAATCTTTAGGCAAGAAAAAGCGCGGCCAGATTGGTACGCATTTCCAGTGGAACAAGCCCGAAATTAACTACAATGTACTTTATGCGGTAGGTTATGTAAATGGAAAAGCGGTTGCAAAAGATCTAGTAGTTTTGCAGAATTTACCTCAAAGTCCAAATTTTAACACATTAATTTCAGAGGGAAAACTTACTGTTCCCATGAAGGGTTATCATTATGTATACCGCATCAATTGTGGAGGAGGCGATTATAAGGATGTGAACGACAATCAATGGTCGGCCGACCGGAATTTAACTTCGGCTGATCGTTTTGGATCTACCTCATGGACGGCTAATTTTCCGGGTGTGCCCGATTTTTTCGCCAGTCAACGCCGTACTTTTCAACATATTAATGGCGCCAAAGACTGGAAGCTTTTTCAAACCTTCAGATATGGTAGAGATCAGTTAAAATATCACTTCCCATTGCCTGATGGAGAATATTTAGTAGAACTTTATTTTATTGAGCCCTGGCTCGGAATTGGTGGCGGTTTTGATGCCAAAGCGATGCGTTTATTTGATGTGGCGTTTAATGGAAAAACGGTTATTAAAGATTTAGATATCTGGAAAGAAACCGGCAGCAATACATTATTGAAGAAAACAATCAAAACTTCAATCAAAGGTGGCTTTTTGGATATTAATTTCCCTGAGGTAAAAGTGGGTCAGGCGGTTATTTCGGGTATTGCCATAGCCAGTTTAAACCAAAATATTAAACCTGCACCAGAAAGTAATTCGCTTTTAACAAAGATCAAAAATTCCGAATTAAATAGCTGGCTGGATATTAGAGACGAGCAATTTAAAGGAGAAAAATCAGCATTTACCGATTTGCCTTCAAATTTATATGGCGCAGAATGGCTAAAAACCTCACGCGGTCAAGAAAGCATCGAATTTACCGCTACTGATAGTGTTGATGTCTTTATTGCACTCAATAAAACCAGCAGCGTTCCGCAGGGATTTGAAAATACCAAAAGCACTTTGAGCAACAGCCGGGATGAAACGTTTGATGTTTATCGCAAAAGACTTATTCCTAACGAAAGAATCATATTTGATAGTAGAGTGGCCAGTGTTTTTGTGTTGCCCATTACCCATTTACAACCTGCTTATGATTTAAAAACCACCACAAGTTACAAAGCGACTGATGGCATTTTAGCTGGTAAAGACATTACGAAAGCAGTATTGATGGACAAACAGCGCGTAATTTTTAATGCGGATAACCAGGCTAGCCTCACCTGGAATATTTCAGTTGGCGTTGCAGATACCTATTCCTTAACTATTAAGTATCATAACCCGTCTACTCAGCCCTTGAAAGCCAAACTGGAGTTTTTATCGGCAGATGGAACCTTAATGAAAACAGAAATAGCAGAATTTGCACCTACAAAAGAGGGGAAATGGAATTACCTGAACACCAATACCGGGAGCATGATTAATGCCGGAAGTTACAGCGTGCGCTTAACCGCCACAGAAACTAAAGGACTTGCAGTTGATGCTTTAGATGTTCAATAAGATAAGATGGTATAATATGTGGCCAAAATCTTATATTAATGATGATATTTAGCGATGCATATTTGTTTTAACCAAATTAATAAACGAGCCAACAAGTAATGAAAGGTCTTCCTGTATTCGATCTTGCGATCATCTTCATTTATCTTGTTGGGATGATATTAGTTGGGGTTTATTTTTCGCGAAAAAATAAAAACTCCGAGCAATTTACAAAAGCTTCGGGCCTGATTCCCGGATGGGCGATAGGTTTATCTATTTATGCAACATTTTTAAGCAGTAACACTTTTTTGGGCGTGCCTGGTAAATCTTTTGGCGGCAACTGGAATGCATTTGTATTCAGTATTTCGATGCCGTTGGCCGCATGGGTGGCTTCTAAATATTTCGTGCCATTTTATCGTAATACCGGAGAAATATCAGCTTATACCCATTTAGAAAAACGTTTTGGGGCATGGGCTAGGGTATATGCAGTTGTATGTTTTCTATTGACACAATTGGCCAGAATGGGTTCGATATTTTTCGGGATCGCACTAAGCCTGCAGGCACTTACGGGCTATTCCATGCAGATGATTATGATCGTAATGGGTATATGTATCATTGTGTACACCGTTTTAGGAGGAATTGAAGCGGTAATATGGACAGAAGTGGTGCAGGCCATTGTGAAAACCCTGGGAGCATTGCTCATTTTGTACCTGATTGTTACGAACATGCCGGGAGGTGTTTCAAAGATTGTAGAGATTGGAAAATCTGCCGATAAATTTAGCCTCGGCAGTTTTAAATTCGATTTTTTCGGATCGTCGTTTTGGGTGGTTTTGCTTTATGGTTTTTTTATCAACCTGAACAATTTTGGAATGGACCAGAATTATATTCAGCGCTACCATACGGCATCATCAAGTAAAGCAGCTTCGAAATCAATATGGCTATGTGTTTGGTTATACATCCCGGCCTCATTGTTATTTTTCATTATAGGATCTTGCTTGTACGCTTACTATGAGGTTAATCCGGAATTGGTGCAGTCGATCAAACACCAGGTAGCTATTGAGCGCTTGCCTTTACATGCTTCAGCAACAGAGGTGTTGAAAGTGCAGAATGCTTTGGTTCCATCAGATTATGGCGATAAAATAATGCCTCATTTTATGGTCACTAAGATCCCGGTAGGTTTGGTTGGACTGATTGTTTCGGCCATTTTATCTGCAGCCATGAGTACCATTAGTTCTGGGATGAATGCCTCGGCTACCGTGTTTTCGGTAGATATTTACAAAAGATATTTCAAACCCGGCATCACCGAGAAACAGAATTTATCGCTGCTGCATTTGGCTACCGTAGGATTTGGATTATTGGGTATGATTGCCGGGATTGCCATGATTGGTGTAAAAAGTATTTTAGATGTTTGGTGGGAATTATCAGGTATTTTTGCGGCTGGAATGCTGGGATTGTTTTTATTAGGCATCATCAGCAGGCAAAGCAAAAACCATGAAGCCATCACGGCAACCATCATCGGTATTGCTGTAATTATATGGATGACATTTTCTTCACTTCTTCCTCCAGAATATGAAGTTTTTAGAAATCCTTTACATAAAAACATGATTATCGTAATCGGTACTTTAACCATTTTTTTAACAGGACTTTTCCTGACAAAAATTAAAAACAAAAAGACAAAAACAGTCCACTAAGCTCATTCAGATCTTTTCTGGTACAAAAAAACATAGCACATTTACCATATCAAACTACAATGGAAAACTCACAAAAAGGGTTCATCCCGGTTATGCTCACGCCATTTTTGAGCAATGGGAATATCGATTATCCTGCTTTAACACAACTTACTGAGATTTATTTACAGGCAGGAGCTTCAGGTTTGTTTGCCAATTGCCTCTCGAGCGAAATGTTCGAATTAAGTGACAAAGAAAGAATCCAGGCCATAAAACATGTGATAAAGGTGGCAAATGGCGCAGTACCTGTTGTAGCCACCGGAACCTTTGGCGGTGAAATTGCCAAACAAGCCGATTTTATAAAGGAGGTAAGCGATGCAGGCGTAGAGGCCGTAATTGCCATTACCAGTTTATTGGCTAATGAAGGGGAAAGCGATGAAATATTTAACGACCGTGTGTTTGATCTGCTGCATCAAACGGATGAAATTCCGATGGGTTTTTACGAATGCCCTGTACCCTACAAAAGAGTATTAAAACCACAGCAACTGGCCGATTTTGTCGCTACAGGAAGGGTAATTTACCATAAAGATACCAGCCTGGATCTTAATCAGATAAAAGAAAAACTTAAACTCACCGAAGGTTATGCCTTTGGTTTGTACGATGCCTACATGGTTCACGCAGTTGATTCGCTAAAAGCAGGTGCTTCAGGGTTATCCTGCATTCAGGGCAATTATTTTCCGGAGTTAATTGTTTGGTTATGTGATCATTATAATGATGAATCGCTTAATGATGAGGTACAGGCCGTGCAACAGTTTTTGATCGATAATATGGAGGTGATGCACCATGTTTATCCGGTAGTATCTAAATATTTTCTGCAAAAACGGGGTTTAAACATTTCTACTTTTACACGAAGAAATGTGGGTGCATTTACCACAAGCGAAGAGAAAGGAATGGAAACCTTGTTTGATGATTATACTTCGTTACGTAATAATCTGAATATTAAGGTTTTTATATGATATTCTTCAAACCTCGCAGGTTTTAAAAACCTGCGAGGTTTGTAATTCTAGCTTAATTCAAATACTTCCTTTTATAGTCCAAAGGCGTTATTCCTGTTACTTTTTTAAAGTGGCGATAAAAATTAGATACATTATTGAAGCCGCAATCAAAACAAATCATCTCGGTAGGTAACTTATTCTCAATCAGGAAACGGCAGGCGTGGCTTACCCTAATCTCGATCAGAAAATCATAAAAAGTCTTTTTCGTCATTAATTTAAAATAACGGCAGAAAGAAGTCACGCTTAAATTACTTAACGATGCCACTTCCTCTAAAGTAATGTCCTTTTTATAGTTGCTGAGGGTATAATTGCAAATTTTATTGATGCGTAAAGTTTCCGATTCGTTCGATTGATAAAAAGTGTTTTTACTGGTTACAATGGTCGAATATTCATCCGTTTCTGCAAGTGTTTTTAGTATGGAGAGTAAAATAATAATGCGGTCTAAATTCGTAGCATCAACAGCAGCCCGCATTAAATCGACCAGTTTATCCTTGGCCTTACCTTTAATTACCATGCCACTTTTGGCTTTTTCGAACAATTTGGGGATCAGGTAAGCTTCGGGCAAAGTGAGCATATATTTACCTAAACAATCGGGCAAGAAATGGATCACCATGGCTTCCGTTGTGAGGTCGGGATTATTCTGAAAGTACTCATCTTTACAACGCCAGGTATGCGGGAGGTTTTCGCCTAAAAGTACCATCTCATCAGGCACAAAATTACTGATGTTGTCGCCAATAAATCGGACACCTTCACCTTTAATTACATAATGAAGTTCCAGTTCGGGATGGTAATGCCAGATGTTTCCAAAATCGGGTTTAATGTCGTGACGGATACTAAAAGAACTTTGTAAAGTAATGGGAACTTTATGAAAATGGGGTTTCATCTTAAGGTTAAAATATTTGGTTAGCACCGCAACAATCAACTCAACTAAATTTGTGCAGCAGGCCTAAAGTTAAACAGTTAAATGATAATATCCTATATTAATTTGCTAAAAACCATTAGAAAATAGTGTTTTTCTATGTTGAGTTTTGTATAAAGCCCGATAGGCGTAACCAAATTACAAACCGACAAATTATTTTCCTATAAATTTTTTGTTTATTAATAAATTATGAGACAAGGGGAAATCACCAAAAATTCCACTAATTTAGGCTGGTTATTTAAACATCCTCATCATCGAAACTGGTGGTGGTGGACGGATCCCGTTTAAATTTTAATGCTTCAAAAAAGCTCAAATTCCATTAAAAATATATTCAATTTAAAATATCAAATACATGAAATTATCCCTTTTGGCCTTTATGTTAACGTTCTCCAGCATGACAGCCATTTTTGCACAAACTAATGCCGCTGCTGATAAAGAAACCTATACCAAAATGATTACCGATCGTGCTGCTAAAATTGTGACCAATTTAGGCCTTACCGATGCCAGGAAAACAGAAAAAGTAACGGTAATTGTGCGCGATCAGTACAGCAATCTGAATAATATTTACGCGGCGCGTGATGCCAGGGTTAAAGAAATTAAAGAAAAAAACAAAGATAATAAGGTAGAACGCGATTCGGCACTGGCCAAAGATGGCCGCATTGTAGAAACAGCTTTAAACAAACTCCACAAAAAATACATCAGTAAACTTTCTACACAACTAACTAATGAGCAGGTAGAACTGGTAAAAAACGGCATGACTTATAATGTGTTGCCCATCACTTATAAAGCTTATCAGGAAGAAATTTTAACGCTGACCGAAGATCAGAAAAAACAGATCCTGATCTGGTTAACCGAAGCGCGGGAGCATGCCATGGATGCAGAATCATCTGATAAAAAACATGCCTGGTTCGGTAAATACAAAGGCCGCATTAATAATTACTTATCAGCAGCAGGCTACGACCTTAAAAAGGAAGGCATAGAATGGGAGAAAAGGCGAAAGGCCAGGGCTGAAGCCAATTAAAATCAGAAAAAAACCAAACTAACCAAATAAACTATTATGATCTTTAAAACTTTACGAAAAACCCCATGGGTTTTAATGCTGCTGCTTTGTGCTTTTACAAGCGTTTTTGGCCAACAAAAACAGATAAAAGGTAAGGTGGTGGATAAAAAGGACGGGCAACCCATACCCGGAGTGAGCGTTGGTATCCGTGGAAAAACCAACAATGTGAGTACCAACGATAAAGGTGAATTTGCCCTGGTTGCCGATCCGGCCAGCGATGTACTCGTATTTACTTATGTGGGTTATGTTCGGCAGGTGGTTACCCTGTCTGGCAAATCAACTTTAGAAATCAGCCTGGCTGAAGACACTAATGGCCTTGATGATGTAATTGTGGTAGGCTATGGTACTAAAAAGAAATCAGAAATTTTAGGTTCTGTGGCCAATATTAAAGCCGAAGAAATTCAGGATCTTCCTGTTCCCAATATCGCAGCTGCTTTGCGTAACAAAATACAGGGCGTTGGCGTTAATACCGTTTCAGGTAAACCAGGTTCTTCCATCACTTTAAATATCCGTAATTCAACTGCTTCCGATCAATCAAAACTCTATGGCGTTACTTCAGAACCGCTTTATGTTATCGATGGAATTACCGTAACCCGCGATGAGTTTGATAATATCGATATCTCTATGGTAGAGGATATTTCATTTTTGAAAGATGCTTCGGCAGCCATTTATGGTGCATCTGGTGCAAAAGGTGTTGTTTTAGTTACCACCAAAAGGGGAAAAGCAGGGAAACCTAAAATTAGCTATACCGGTTATGTGGGTTATCAGGACAATACCAGTGATGTGAAAATGCTCAGTGCTTATGATCATGCTACTTTACTGAATGATGCCAACAAAATTAAAAACGCCCCAACTTCATCCTTATTTTCAGACGCTGATCTGGAAGTTTTAAAAAACAATCCCAACAAGAGCTGGTTCGATGAGCTTTGGAAAGTAGCTTCAACCAACAGGCACAACATTAATATTTCTGGTGGTTCGGATGCCATTACCTTTTTTGCAGGCGGTAATTACTACAGTGAAACCGGTAACTACGGAGGTATTACTTATAATAAATACGCTTTCCGTTCAGGTATGAATGCTAAGATTTTTCCGGGTTTAACTGCCGATGTAACCTTAAATACTGATTTTAACAAAAAAAACAGCGATACCTATAAAAATGGCGGGGAGAATGATCAGGCCTTTTTCCAGCAGTTGATTACCACCCCAATGTGGGTACCTATACAGATTGATGGTAAACCTGTAAACTACAACGGAAATACCAATCCCTTGGCGGTTATCAATTCGGGCAATAACATTTACAGTAAATCGCAGGGTTTAAACATCAACGCATCATTAAACTATAGTCCTTCTTTTATTAAAGGTTTAACGGCAAGTGTACGTTTTGGTAAAAACAACAGGAGTGGGAGTGGTGGCCAGTATATTCCGCCATATACCGTTTATAATTTCAAAATGACCGGTCAGAACGGATTGTTGTACACCAACGAGCCTACTACAGCCATTACCGCTGTTGGTTTGGCTAATACCATATTACTAAAAGGTAACGATATGGCCTCGAGCTATCAGGCTATTGGATCATTAAGCTACAACCGCCAGATCGGTAAACACTCCATCACCGCTTTAGCTGCTTTCGATCAGTCGGAGAACAATAGCGAATCGCTTTCCGTTTACTGGAGAAATCAGGTGTTACCTAATGTAAACCAATATTGGGGTTTTGACCAATCTACCTTCACCATGCAGGAAAACACCTTTGGTGAAGCCGTACAACGTTCGTTCATTACCCGTTTCAGTTACGATTTTGACAAGAAATACCTATTGGAAGCTATAGGAAGATGGGATGCCTCATCAAATTTTGCTCCCGGTAATCGTTGGGGTTTATTTCCGAGTTTAGGTTTGGGCTGGGTAATTAGTCAGGAAAATTTCTTTAAAGAAAACGTAAAATTTGTAAGCAATTTAAAAGTGCGTGCCAATTATGGTATGGTAGGAGAAAGCCGGGTAGATGCCCGCTTATGGCAATCGCGCTACAAGGTAGATCCGAACGGTTATTCTTATAACGAATCGATGTATGGTGGTTTAAATCCATCAATTTTGCCTAACCCTGATATTACCTGGGAGAAAGCACGTACCATGAACTTAGGTTTGGATGCAGCCTTATTTAACAATAAACTGAACATTACCTACGAGTTTTATCACCGCTATTCTTATGATATGTTTGATAAAGGCAATAACGAAAACTTCCCGATGTATGCCGGGTTCGAAGCACCGATTGTAAATTATCAGCAAAGAACATCCTGGGGTCACGAAATTACATTGGGTTACCGCACCAAGCTGGGTAAAGATTTTGGCATATCAACCGATGTGATGTTCGGTTTTGGCAATAGCCGCATCGACAGGATGTTTTATAACCAGTTCCAGTTATGGGATACTACCTATCCGGATCTTAAATACCAGTTTGGCACCAATCCAAATGTATACAATACCTCAAACTACGGGCTGATTTCGAAAGGAATGTTGAGGACACAGGCCGATGTAGATGCTTTATTGAATAAATACCCTACCTATACCATTAACGGATCAGTACCGCAAGTGGGCTGGCTATACTATGAAGATGTTAACGGCGACGGAAAGATCACTGAAAAAGACCAGACGCTAATGTTCAAAAGCCTTAATTCTTTTGGTGTTGGTTTTAACGTTGGCCTTACCTATAAAGCCTTTAGTTTGAATACGAATTTTGTAACCCGTTTTGGCGGAAAAGCATTTTTTGATACCAAATCTAAAGCTCCGGCAAGCACAACAGTAAATGTTCCGGCTTATTGGAAAGATCACTGGACACCTGAAAACACCAATGCAGAGTTTCCACGTTTTGATGATCCTTCTATTGCTGCTGGTTGGAATTCTACCTTCTGGGCAAGAAGCGGCACCATGATCAGGATCAACAACATGACGCTGACCTATAAAATGCCGAGAAATTTCATGAATAAATTAGGCATTGCCGATTCGCGATTTGTATTAACGGGCAATAACCTGTGGACAATCATCAATCCTTTAGATTACAAAGATCCTTATTCATCAACCATTTATGATTACCCTACGCTCAGAACCATCTCAGTAGGATTAAATGTAAGCCTGTAATGTTGTATCACTCTAACCAAGCTAAAATGATTTTAAAAAATAAAACCACATTGCTGATCGGAATGATGGCGATGCTTATCTTATTCTCTACTTCCTGCAAAAAAGATTTTTTCGACCTCGAAGATAGAAACGGAATGGATTCACGGATTTGGGATAACGAAGGTTCTATCCAGTTTCTTTTAAATGATACCTACGATGTAACCATGCCCGATTTCCCTTACGAAATAACGGCCGATAATGTGATTTATGCCAGTGATGAAGATAAATTCTCTTCTACGGAATCAATTATGCGTAAGGCCATTGGGGTAAACGGGGTTTTAACCTCAAATGACGTGAAATTTATTGCCACCAAATACCAGGGCAATAAGGGTGATAACCGTTATTTTGATATTGCCCGCTGCAATGTTGCCTTAAAAGAAATCCCTAAAGGAACTTTATCACAAACTTCGAAAAACAAGTTGCGCGGACAATTTTTCGCGCTAAGGGCCATTACCTATTTCCAGTTGGTAAGGCTTTATGGTGGAGTACCGCTAGTGCTTGAAACACAGGATCCTGATAATTTAACACTCACCGGGCGTGCAAAAGCATCAGCATGTTTCCAGGCCATTGTGAGCGATCTCGATTCGGCCATGAACCTGTTAAATGGAGTAACCTGGGTTGATGCTACCGAAAGGGGCAAATTTACCCGTCAGGCGGCAGCTGCATTAAAAGCAAGGGTTTTATTGTACTGGGCTAGTCCGCAATTTAACCCCACCAATAATCCCGCACACCCATTCGATCAAAGCAGGTGGCAAAAAGCTTACGAAGCCAATAAAGAAGCTTACGATATCTGTAAAGCTGCCGGAGCATCGTTAATGCCAAATTATGCCGATATTTTCCTTAAAGAAGGAACGGCTAATCCTGAAGCCATTATTGTTCGTTCATATTCCGCCAAACTTTCTAAAAGAGGACAAAATGTAGAACAAAAAAGCAGACCTACAGAAGAAGGTGGCAATGCCTCTGCATTTACACCAACCTTACAATTGGTAAATGCCTACACCATGAAAGATGGTGTTCCGGTAGGGCAGGCCAGTTCTTTCACTTATGATCCGGTGGTATTTTGGGTAAACCGCGATCCACGTTTGGATGCAAGCATTGCTTATAACGGAAGTCCGTGGAAATTAAGCGGCTTGGCTACCCGTAAACAATGGTGTTACAATGGTGGCATTACCGAAGCATCACCACAGGGTTTTTATTTAAAGAAATTTTGCGATCCTGATCTTGCCAAAGGTTCAGTAATTAATGCCAACGATTTTGGTGGAAACGGTTTAGATTGGGTAGAGCTCCGTTTTGCCGAAGTCATTATAAATTATGCCGAATGTGCCAACGAAATCGGCAATTTACAAGAAGCGAAAGACCTGATTAAACAGATCAGGATCAGGGCAGGGATACAACCGGGAACTAAAAACTATGGTTTAGACCTGGCTACTTCAAAAGAACTGATGCGCGACCTGATCATGAACGAACGTATGGTTGAGTTTTCTTTCGAGGGCAAACGCTCATTCGATCTAAGACGGACCCGCCGTTACCATTTATTGAGCGGCCAGATGCAAACCATCCAATGGACAGTGAAAACAACCGCATTGAAAACCGAATTAGAAGCGGTAGGTACCAATGGTATCCGTTTCAGGGAAAGTATTAACGTAAACGACCGCGCTACGTTTGATAAATATTTTGCTGCAACCAACGTAAATCAGGGGCCTAATGGTTTTGGGATATTAGATACCTACTATTTTTACGCTCTGCCGTCTACATTTATGAATTCGAGTCCATTATTAGATCAAACCATAGGGTGGGACGGTGGAACATTCGATCCGTTGTAAACCAATATTCATCAGTAAATAAAATTTAAAATGAAAAGAAATTTAAATATTGTTGGCCTGATCTTAATGGCGACAATCTTTTTTACAGCCTGTAAAAAAGAAACCACTAATATATTTAACATGTTCGAGGATGTAACGGTAACCTACTCGGCCAAAAGCCCTTATGCCGTAACCAGTTATAAAGATGTAAACGTAGGCGATAGTGTTTATTTAGAATACACCATCGAATCACCTAAAACAGATATGTATGTGGCCTGTATTTTCGAAACCTCATCTGCCATCCCTACAAAAATTGCACTGGATGATACACAGCGCAAAAAAGCTACAGGTATCGTTAAGCTAAAAATGGACACAAGGGTGGGGTTAATCTCATACCGGATTTGGGCGTTGGATAAAGGTGGCATTTACCTGGGCGATGGTTACAAAACCATTACTTTAAATGTGCTGCCCGATTATAAATATTGGTCATCCAGAGAAATCTTTATTCCGGATACCGTAACCAAAGTAGCTAATTCTTTTATTTCTTTAACCAACGGACAACTTTACAGCTACTCCAACGGTAAAGAGAACACCGACAAAATCGATCTTGGTATTTATCGTACGCCGGTAACGGCCAATGGTGTAAACGGTTATTTGTACAATACTTATGCTTTAGATGCCAATCCGATGCCATTTACCGCTTATGATATGAGCACGTGGACAAATAAACGTGCAACCTTACTTGCTGCCCCAAAAACAGGACAAGCTTCGGCTTTCTTAAATTTAAGAACCGGTACGCAGATTCTTACAGCAGGTAAAAGCGCAAAACCCACACTCAAATCTATTACTACGGGATTAATACCGGGCAGTTTATTTTATTTCTTAACGCCCGAAGGTAAATACGGCGCTTTCTATGTCAATTCCATCTCCAGCAACAATTCATCTCGGGGAGTTTTCTTAAATGTTGATGTGAAAATCCAGAATTAAAATATGAGGGTTTAGATAGACAATAATTTCACTTTTTGTTAAAAATCGAGACAATTAAATTGTCTCGATTTTTTTATTTAAGAATATTTCATTTATATATGAATTAGTTATATCTTGTATCGCCAAATTAAAACACTGGATGTTACTTATGGATTTTATTTCTGAATTTGATAATATCGTATAATAAATAGCGAACATACTCGCTAAAACAAGCCATTTTTGATTGCAACTTTGAATTTCAATACTTTCTAACCAAAATATTTATCTAGATCCAAATAAAAAAAATGAGCCAAATCACATCATACTTTTTTCACTTTGATTTGTATAAGCGTTAATTGAAAGTTTTATTTTATCGTTCCTAAACAAAAATTATTCAAGAACTGATTGATCAGGATATTTAAACAATCAGCTACAATATAAAATAGTAAAACATAAACATTAAAACGCAGGCCTTTAACCAGCCAACATTACAATATTAACTAACCAAATAATAAAATGAACTTAAAATTTTTACGCAAAATTTCTTTGTCATTGCTTTTCATGCTACTGGCAAGTACCATCCTCTTTGCCCAAGACCGGAAGGTAACGGGAAAGGTTGTCGATCAGGCAGATGGACAGGGGATTCCTGGTGTGAACGTAAGCTTAAAAGGGATTCCGAGTAATGTAAGTACAAATTCGGATGGTGTGTACACTATACAAGTGAAATCGAATAGCGATGTACTTGTTTTCTCTTACATTGGCTATATCAGGCAGACTGTACCAGTGGGCACACAAACTACAATCAATGTAAAATTGGTTTCCGATAACCAAAATTTAGATGATGTAGAAATAGTGGCAATAGGTTATGGTACACAGAAAAAAATCACATTAACCGGGGCTGTTTCTACCGTTAATATGAAGAGTATCGAAGACGTACCTGCATTATCTTTAAGTGCTTCATTGCGCGGTGCTGCACCTGGTTTCTCTGTATCTGGTGGTGCACAAAGACCAGGGCAAGGTACTACTATAACTGTACGTAACCCTGTTGTATACTCTAAAGATAGCCAGCAGGGTACCAATCCGATATTCGTAATTGATGATGTGATCAGAACGCAGGCCGACTTTGATTTATTGGATCAAAATGTGGTAGAGAGTGTTTCGATTTTGAAAGATGCTGAAGCAGCAATTTATGGTGTTTCTGGTGCTAATGGTGTCGTAATTGTCCGTACCAAAAGAGGTAGATCAGGCGCTCCACGTATCAATTTTAGTAGTTCAGTAGGTTTTAACGATGCAACAAAATTACCGAACATGATGTCGGGTATACAGCTGGGTAATTTTGTTAACGATTATTTGAACGCTCAGGTTTACCAGCAAACATCCGCTGGAACTGTAGTGAATAGTTTCATCAACGCTGATGGTTTTAAAGTAGTTAATAATGTACCAGAAAGTACCCGCCAGACACTTTATTATACTCCTGATGAATTAGATTATTTCTCAGCAAACAACCACAACTGGTTAGCAGATGCTTTTCAAACTTCTAATATTTACCGTCAGGCATTAAATATTAGCGGCGGTAGCGATAAGGTCACTTATTTTTTAGGCGGCGATTATATCACTCAAAATTCAAACTTTAAAGGCGTTAATTCAAGTAAATATGGTTTAAGGGCAAGCATAGATGCCAAACTTTCGAAAAGGTTAAACGTATCAGCTTCAATCAGCACAGATGTTTCCTCATCGCGCAGCTATTATTACAAGCTTAACAGCACTTCCGAAAGTTTGGATAATGATGTGGCAACTTTACAAAACGTTAATCCCTGGTCTGAATATTTTATCAACGGAAATCCGGTAATTTTAGGCGCAAGTAATACTGGTGGTTTAGAAAACATCAACTTTTTCTTAGTACAAAATTCAGACAATTTTACCAGCTCAAAATCTTATGTGATGAATATGCTTGGTAAGGTTACTTACGAAATTCCTGGTGTTAAAGGTTTAACCGCTACCGCTACAATAAATAAGAACATCAACAGTTCTAACGGTAAACAGTACGGAACTACATTTAACTATTATAAGTACTTAGGTACAGGTGCCAACAACCATATTCCTGGTGGAGTGCTGCAAGGTGTTTTTCCAATAAAAAATGGGGATAGGATTAGGCTAAATCCAGTATTTGCCGATAGCTATCAATTAAATGCAGGTTTAACTTATAACCGGTCTTTTGGTAAACACAATATATCAGCCATAGCGCTCGTAGAACAAAGGGAGCTTTCATCAGAAGGTGTTGCAGCGCAGTCTGAAGGAATTGTAGCAGGTGGACTACCATATCAAACCTTTACTGTTGGAACACAAACTTCCAATCAATCCGGGCAGGTGAGTGAAACAGGATTTCAGTCTTTAATTACACGTGTCAACTACGATTACGATACCAAGTACTTATTACAATTAGTATATCGTAGAGATGGCAGTTCGAGATTCGCTCCTGGTAAAAACTGGGGAGGTTTTCCGGCGGCATCCGTTGGATGGGTAGTTTCTCAGGAAAAATTCTTTAAAGATAAATTTCCGGCCATTAACTTATTCAAATTGCGTGCTTCAGTTGGTTTAACAGGAACGGATGCAACCAAGGCCTATCAATACCTGGCATCATACAATTTAGGTACAGGAAGCAGTGGTGGTGCCGTGTTTAATGAAATTGACCGAAGCATTGCGATCAGGACCAATATTGCGATCCCAAATGGAGATGTAGTATGGGACAGTTATTTAAAAACGAATTATGGTTTTGATATGGGGCTGCTTAAAAACAAATTATCCATCTCCGGAGAATATTTCTGGACACGCGGATACAATCTTTTATCTACTTTAACATCTTCTGTTCCTGCTATCATTGGCGCAGCAGTACCTACCGAAAATTTTGCTGAAGCCAATATGTTTGGGTACGAGATCAGTGTAGGCTACAAAGATCAGATAGGAAAATTCAATTATAGCTTTACACCATTTTATACCTGGAGTGATAACAAAAATATTAAATATGATGTTTCTACCGCACAATTGGGTACTATTGATGATAATACCGGCTATTCTAGCGATAGAGGCTACATCGGTTATAAATCACTAGGTATTATCAGAACACAGGCAGAAGCTGATGCAATTATTGCACAAAGAATCAATGGCTCGGCAGTGCAAAACGATCCAAAAAAGGTTAAAATCTTAAATGATATTCTGCAGCCGGGTATGATCAATTATGAGGATGTAAACGGTGATGGCGTTATTGATACCAAAGACAGGCAATTTGTTACCAAAAGACAGAATAACCACAACAACTTAGGGTTAAACTTTAGTGCTGGTTATAGCGGTTTAAGCTTAAATGTAGTAATGGGCATTTCATGGGGAGGTTACACCAGTATTGGTGGATTAAAACCTAGCGGAACGAGCCCATCTACGTATGCCAACAGGGCATCATATTGGGCAGATCACTGGACACCAACAAATACGAATGCAGCTTATCCTAACCCATACTTTTCAAGCATTTATGAAAGTACTGATTTTTGGTTGGTACCCGCAACTCAATTTGCCATTACAAATGCAAATTTAAGTTATAATATCCCCACAAAATGGATAGAAAAAGTAGGGATATCTAGTTTAAGGGTATTTGCGCAGGCTACAAACCCTGTTCAGTTTATAAACCCATTCCCTGGGAATTACAGAGATTTCGCCAGTCCGGTAGGTACATACCCATCGCTTAAAACTTATTCATTCGGTTTAAACGTAGGCCTTTAATTTAATTATCATGAAAAAGATTTATATCATAATTTTAGCAGCCTGTACTACATCATTGATGTTTAGCAGTTGTAAAAAAGTGCTCGAAAAACAAGATTTAGGTAGTTTTACTGCCGATCAGGTTTACAACGATTCTACCACAACAAAATTAAGCATCGATTACATCTACAGCCAAAATCAACCGGCCTGGTTTGGTAACGTTGGTGGTTTAAGTGCTTCAGTTAGTTCACTTTCAGAAGAGCAATACGGTGACAACGTTTTTGTTAAAGGCACCGCTACCATCGAATCTGTTACCGATTTAGGCAATACGAATACCGCAGGAAATTACGTCAAGATCAGAACAATCAATATGTTTATCAGGGATGTTAATGCAGGCACCCTAGATCCGGCTGTGAAAAAAAGATTTATTGCCCAGGCTTATTTCTGGAGGGCTTTCAGGTATTTTGAACTGGTAAAATTATACGGAGGTGTACCCGTGGTACTAATCCCATTAGATGCAGTAGGTGAAGAAGCTAAAAAAGCTGCTCTTTTACCAAGGAACACAACCACCGAAACCTTTGCTCAGATTGCAAGGGATTTAGATTCGTGCATTAAATATATTCCGGCGAGATGGCCGAAAAATGATGATTATGGCCGCATTACAAAAGGTGCTGCTCAGGCTTTTAAAGGCAGGGTTTTATTAACTTTTGCTTCTCCTGAATTTAATTCCGGCAATCAAATCTCAAGGTGGCAAGATGCCTACAACGCCAATACACAAGCCATAGCAACATTATCGGCCAATGGTTTTGGTTTGTATCCAAAATTTGATGTAAGCTTATGGACTACCGAAGGAAGTAGCGGAGGAAGTACCCCTCGAAATCCTGAAGCTGTTTTAGCAACGCTTTATAATACCGGGACCACAGACATCGGGCAGAACAATAATACTTATCCAAATGCAACTGTTCCAAAATATATAGGAAGTACAGGTGGATCAAATCAGCCTACCTGGGATATGGCTTTGGCTTTTCCAATGAAAGATGGAAAGGATATAGGCGCGTCAAAATATACTTATAATCAGGCTACATTTTATAAAGACCGCGATCCCAGATTTGAACAGACGATTGCTTACAACGGATGTAACTGGCCCTTATCAGCCAATCCGAACTACCGTCTTTGGACCTACTATTATAGTAAAAATAATGTGTTAACATCAACTGAAAGTTCGGCAAGTTCCAGCGGTTTATATTTAAGAAAAGCAATAGATCCTGCGCTTACTTTAGCTACATTTTTAAATGCAGGAACAGATTGGTTAGAAATCCGTTATGCTGAAGTATTACTTAACCAGGCAGAATGTGCTGCTGAAATTGGCAATATTGGCCAGAGTCAGGAAGCTTACGCCAATATTATTGCGTTGAGAAAAAGAGCCGGGATTGAAGCAGGTGCAGACGGACTTTACGGATTAACTGCAGGACTTAGTGCTACGCAATTGGTTAGTGCAGTAATGAAAGAGAGGCAAATTGAGCTTGCATTTGAAGGTAAACGCTTTTGGGATTTAAGACGCCGTAAATTATTGGAAACAGTCTTAAATGGCAAAAGAAGATTGGGTGTAACCATTGCGCTGAAAAGTACAGGTACAAATACCGATTATATATTGGGCTCACGCGATGCATCTGCAAGTACCAATTTGGATGCCCTTTACACATCGAGCTTCACGGTTACTACTAAACAGTTAGATACCTATAATATTGCTTATCAGTCTGGAGTTTATTTTTTCGGTATTCCAACGGTATCACTAAATAACAATATCAATTTAAAACAGAACAATACCTGGGGTGGTGCATTCGATCCGCTTCAATAGGTATTTCAACATCTTAGGGCGGTTTGCTCACCGCCCTGGTTTTTTATATTTGGTTTTTAGAAAAAGGGAACATTAATTTGTTTCCTTTTTTTTCATTTAAGAATGTTACATTTATATATGAATATTATTTCTATCTTGTAACACGGTTGTGGAAATGAATTTAATTTGTTACAGCCATTTTAACCAAATGAAAAGATGATACAATACCTGGCCAAAATTATACAGTAAACAGCCAATTTTTGCGTGCAATTTTGAAATATAATATACTTTCTAACCAAAACTTATAACCAAAGAAATAAACAGAAATGAGCCGATTTTTATAAAATTCACGATTGACAATTTCATCAATCAAAAAATATCAGCTAAATTTCTTTTGCTTCTTTAACGGGCAAAACACAAATGAAAAAGAACTTTTTAAATCTGTTGTTCACAACAGCATTAATGCTCTCCGCTAATTATTCTTTCGCACAATATCCCAATATCCCTGCCGATGTGAAAAAGTCTTCCGATTCGATGATGAAAGAAGCTTACCACCAATCGGACATTGCCTGGGAAAAAGCCAAGCCTATTATTGCTAAAGAAGCAGGCGAGGGCAAACCATATATCCCATGGGCTGGCAGACCGAACGATTTGCCACAATCTAAATTATTGGCCTTTCCGGGGGCTGAAGGCGGAGGCGCTTATAGTTTTGGTGGTCATGGCGGTAGAGTAATCGTAGTAAAAAATTTAAATGATAGCGGTCCGGGGTCATTGCGTGATGCCTGCGAACAAGGCGGCGCAAGGATTGTAGTTTTCAATGTTGCAGGGATTATCAGGTTAAAAACCCCGTTAATTATCCGTGCACCTTATATTACCATTGCCGGACAAACGGCTCCGGGTGATGGTGTGTGTGTAGCTGGCGAATCGGTTTGGTTAAACACGCACGATGTAATTGTGCGTTTTATGCGTTTTAGAAGGGGCGAAACCTTTGTAGGCCGTAGAGATGATGCCATTGGCGGAAATCCGGTGGGTAACATCATGATAGATCACGTTTCTGCAAGCTGGGGACTGGACGAAAACATGTCGATGTACCGCCACATGTACAACGATAGCACAGGCAAAACAGAAGAAAAACTGGGAACGGTGAATATCACCATCCAAAATTCGATTTTTTCTGAAGCACTAGATTACTGGAACCATGCATTTGGTTCAACCTTAGGGGGCGAAAACTGTGCTTTTGTACGTAACCTTTGGGCTGATAATGGTGCCCGTAACCCGTCAATTGGCTGGAACGGAATTTTCAATTTCGCCAATAACGTGGTGTTCAACTGGAATAACCGCTCTACAGACGGCGGCGATTATACTGCTCAATATAATATCATCAATAACTTTTACAAACCTGGTCCCGTTACCGAATTAAAAGACCCGATCAGTTACCGCATTTTAAAACCAGAATCCGGCCGTAGTAAATTACCTTATGTAGTTTTTGGAAGAGCTTATGTTGCAGGAAATATCATCGATGGCAATGAAAAAGTAACCAAAAACAACTGGGATGGCGGTGTACAGCTGGAAGATAAAAAAGGAAATCTAATGTCTTACGAGCAAGCCAGTAAATATTTCGCAGCGATGAAGGCAAAAGATCCCTTCCCGATGCCAAAAATCAGCATTATACCTACTTTACAGGCTAAAGATTACGTATTGGCAAATGCAGGCGCCACTTTGCCAAAAAGAGATCCGGTTGATACCCGCGTAGTTAAACAGGTAAGCACAGGTAAAATCGAGGTGCATCCTGATGCCAAACCGTCCGCTTTTCAGTTCGAACACCGCAGACTCTCTGGCGATTCTTACAAACAGGGAATTATTACTGAAGTTTCACAGGTGGGTGGTTATCCGGAATATAAAGGAACACCTTACAAAGATTTAGATGATGATGGTATGCCTGATGCTTACGAACTGAAAAACGGTTTAAACCCGAAAGATGCTTCTGATGCCTCAAAAATCACCAAAAGTGGTTATTCTAACATCGAAGTTTATTTAAATAGTGTAGTTCCTGTTTCCATTGTAAAACCAAACTAAAATGCGCACCTGGAATTCAATTTTTAGCATCATCGCACTTTGTGGAATTGGAAATATGGCTTTTGCCCAATATCCGGTTATTCCGGAAGCGATGGAAAAGAAAGCTGATTCACTTTTGAAAAGCATCGAAGATAAATCGGAAAAGCAGTTTTTAAAGGTAAAATCCATTGTGGATGAAGAGGCCAAACACGGTAAACCCTATATTCCCTGGGCAGCCAAACCTGGCGATTTGCCTCAATCTAAAGTGGTGGCCTTTCCGGGTGCAGAAGGTGGTGGTGCTTATTCATTTGGTGGCCGTGGTGGAAAAGTATATGTGGTAAGCAGTTTAGAAGATGAAGGCAAAGGTACTTTACGGGAAGCCTGCGAACAGGGTGGAGCAAGAATTATTGTGTTCAACGTTTCCGGGATCATCAGGTTAAAAACGCCATTGATTATCCGCGCACCCTATGTAACCATTGCTGGTCAGAGTGCACCTGGTGATGGCGTATGTATCGCTGGCGAATCGGTATGGATCAATACCCACGATGTGGTGATCCGTTATATGCGTTTCCGTCGTGGTGCAACCGATGTTACCAGAAGAGATGATGCTATTGGCGGCAATCCTGTTGGAAATATCATCATCGATCACGTTTCGGCAAGCTGGGGACTGGATGAAAATATGTCGATTTATCGCCATGTATATGATCCTCAAGACGGTTCTAAACCTGTCAAATTGCCTACTGTAAACGTCACCATCCAAAATTCAATCTTTTCTGAAGCATTGGATACCTATAACCACGCTTTCGGAAGTACAATTGGTGGTTTAAATTCCACTTTTATGCGTAACCTTTGGGCATCAAACATCAGCAGAAATCCATCGGTGGGCATGTATGGCGATTTTGGTTTTGCCAATAATGTGATCTTCAACTGGTGGAACAGAAGTGCCGACGGCGGCGATAATGCCTCATTTTATAGCTTCATCAACAATTATTATAAACCAGGCCCCATCACACCTGCCGGAGAACCGATTTCTTATCGTATCTTAAAACCTGAATCGGGTAGAGATAAAAAGTTCGCCAACGAATTTGGTAAAGCTTACGTAACCGGAAATATCATTGAAGGGAACGAAAAAGTAACCAAAAACAACTGGGATGGTGGTGTACAGCCTGAAAGTAAAAGAGACAAGCAGAAACTATTGGATTCCATCCGTACGGATAAACCTTTACCTATGGCTAAGATTTCCATCATCGATACCAAAAAAGCTTACGATTATGTTTTGGCCAATGCTGGTGCATCTTTACCTGTTCGCGATGCAGTTGATCAACGGATTATTAAACAAGTAACAACCGGTAAAATTGAACATGTAGAAGATGGTAAATTGCCAGCCAAACAAAGTTATGTAAAACGCCGTTTGCCAGCCGATTCATACAAACAAGGCATTATTTCGGATATTGCCCAGGTTGGCGGTTACCCTGAATACAAAGGTAAACCTTATGTGGATACCGACAATGATGGTATTCCCGATGCCTGGGAAACAAAAAATGGTTTAAACCAAAAAGATGCAAAAGATGCTGCTAAAATTTCGAAATCAGGTTATTCGAATATTGAAGTATATTTAAATAGCCTGGTGGATGTTAATAAGGTGAGGCCGTAGAGAAATCGTCATTGCGAGGCACGAAGCAATCTCAAAGCTATGGGTTTAATAGCGAAAGTAGTAGGATTGCTTCGTGCCTCGCAATGACGAACAACAAAAAAGAAATGCATCTTGGTGTCTTCGTGCCTTTGTGGTCAAATAATAAAAATATGCCAAAAACTAACCATATATCAAAAGCAATACAACTAAAAACCTTCGCCATGATGGGCATCATGCTTTTAGTTGCAAATTTGTCTTTTGCGCAAAAAACAAAGCCTGTTGAGCCACCAAAACCCATCTACAAAGGCAAAGATGGTAGAATGGCTTATACCCGAGATGAACAAGGGAACCGCATTCCCGATTTTTCTTATGCAGGTTACATGGCAGGCGAAAAAGCCATTCCAACTGCTACAATAAAAGTTGTTGTTCCTGTTGCGAAAGGTGATGCCACTTTAAGAATTCAATCGGCCATTAATTATATTTCAAAATTGCCTGCCGGAAAAGATGGTCTGCGTGGTGCGGTTTTATTGGAAAAAGGAACTTACGAAGTTGCCGGAACATTAAAATTAACCGCCTCTGGTGTGGTGCTACGTGGTAGCGGATTTGGCGAAAACGGCACCAGGATTTTTGCCACGGGTTTAGATCGCATTGGTGTTATCAGGATTTTAGGCAAAAAGAACCGCATTGAAGAAAACCCCATTGCCATTACAGATGCTTATGTGCCAGTAAATTCAAATAAAATTACCTTAGCCAATACCAACGGCCTTAAAGTTGGCGATAAAATCATCATCAACCGTCCTTCAACTAAAGAATGGATTGAAACCCTAAAAACAGTAGAGTTTGGTGGTGGCGAAAGTGCCTTAGGCTGGAAACCAGGAACCAGGGATATTCATTGGGACCGTAAAATTACCGCAATAAACGGATCAAGCATTACTTTTGATGCGCCAATTACTACTGCATTGGATGCTAAATATGGCGGAGGCACCGTTTCAAAATATCAGTGGGAGGGCAGAATTGCCCAATCGGGTGTAGAAAACCTAAAAATTGAGTCAGATTACCACAAAGAAAATATTAAAGACGAATACCACCGCTGGACAGCCATCTGTTTAGAAAACGTAGAAGATGCCTGGGTACGTCAGGTGGTTTTTGAGCATTTTGCAGGTTCTGCCGTGAATGTACTCGAAACCGCTAAAAGAATTACCGTTGAAGATTGTAAATCACTTGCACCGGTTTCTGAGATTGGTGGCGAACGCCGTTTTACCTTTTTAACCACAGGTCAGCAAACGCTTTTCCAGAGATTATATTCTGAATATGGTTACCACGACTTTGCAGTGGGTTTCTGTGCTCCGGGACCAAATGTTTTCGTTCAATGTCAATCTTATTTACCTTTCAGTTTCAGTGGAGCGATTGATAGTTGGGCATCAGGTGTGTTATTCGATATAGTCAATATAGATGGACAAGCTTTAAGTTACTTAAACCGCGGACAAGATGGACAAGGCGCAGGCTGGAGTGCCGCGAACAGTGTTTTTTGGCAATGTAGCGCTGCAAGGGTTGATAATTTTCAGCCACCAACCGCACAAAACTGGGCTTTCGGAACCTGGTCGCAATTTGCCGGAAACGGTTATTGGGACATGTCTAACGAGCAGATCCAGCCGCGTAGTTTATATTACGCTCAATTAAAAGACCGGATCGGTAATGATGCAGAAACCAGAAATTTTGTTCTTCCGGTTGAAACAGAAGCATCAAGCAGTCCGCCCGTTGATGTTGCCCAAAAACTTACAAAACTGGCTTATAAACCTGCTTTAACCGTTTCAGAATATATTGATGACGCTTCTGATCGGAATAAAATCCCTACAGATGCTAGTCAGGCAAAAAATATTGATAAAATTGGTTTGGATAAAGTTCTTCAACCAACCTTAGCAAGCGCAATGACCATTAAAAATGGATGGCTGGTACGCGGCAATGAAATTGTGGTGGGCGATCGCCAGGATGTGCCCTGGTGGAACGGAAGTGCGCGTCCGTATGGATTAAAAAACACCAAATTTCATGTCACCCGTTTTGTTCCTGGCCGTTCCGGAAATGGATTAACCGATGATCTTGAGGAAATTACCGATTCGATGAAAAATGGTTCGGTTAAGGTGCTTGATCATAACTATGGCCTTTGGTACGACAGGAGAAGAGACGATCACGAACGCATCCGTCGCATGGATGGCGAGGTTTGGGCACCTTTTTACGAATTACCTTTCGCCCGTAGCGGACAGGATAAAGCCTGGGATGGTTTGAGTAAATACGACATCACCAAATACAACCTTTGGTATTGGGACAGGTTAAAGCAATTTGCCAATCTTGCCGATCAGAAAGGCTTGGTATTGATCCACGAAAATTATTTTCAGCACAATATTATTGAAGCTGGCGCACATTATGCCGATTTCCCCTGGCGCACCGCAAACAATATCAATAATACGGGTTTTCCTGAACCTGTGCCTTATGCCGGCGATAAGCGCATTTTTATGGCCGAGCAGTTTTACGACATCACTAACGAACACCGCAGGGCAATCCACAAGGCTTACATCCGAAAATGTTTAGAGAATTTTGACGGAAATTCCGGTGTCATTCAATTAATCGGTGCCGAATTTACGGGTCCATTACATTTTGTTCAGTTCTGGATCGATACCATTAACGAATGGGAGAAAGAAACAGGCAAACACCCGATTATCGGTTTAAGTGTGACCAAAGATGTTCAGGATGCGATTTTGGCTGATCAAAAACGCGCCGGAGTGGTTAACCTGATCGACATCCGTTATTGGCATTACCAGGCCGATGGAAGTGCTTATGCACCACAGGGTGGCTTGAGTTTAGCTCCACGTCAGCATGCCCGTTTGCTAAAACCGAAGAAAACATCCTTTGAAGAAGTCTACCATGCGGTATCCGAATACAAAAAGAAATTCCCTGAAAAAGCAGTGATTTATTCAGGAGATAGTTTTGACAGCTTCGGATGGGCTATTTTAATGGCTGGAGGTTCGCTTTCTAACGTAAACGGCATAGATGTTTCTATTTTAAATCTGGCCTCAACAACTAAACCATTTCTTCCGGCAGGCAAATCGGCAAAGCAGTACGGATTGGAAAATGCAGGCAAAGCTTATATTTTATACAATGCCTCTACCGAAGCCATCAATCTCGATTTAAGCCAGTTTTCTGGAAAGTTTAATGTAAAAATATTGAATACCAAAACGGGAAAAGCCCTTAAAGAAGAGAAAATAAACGGTGGATCCGTAGTGAAATTAAATAAAGCAGCAGCAGGCGACGAAGTGATTATCATCAATAAAATTTAACATGAACTTTAAAACCAACATATTTTTACTTGCTATTATTTCCTGCATCGCTTTTGGCTGCAAGAAAAAGCCTCATTTTGGAGATAAGAGCCTCCTGGTTTCTGAAAATGGCAGATACCTGACCACTGGCGATGGCAAACCTTTTTTCTGGTTGGGCGATACAGCCTGGTTATTGTTCAGCCGGTTAACCCGCGAAGAATCGAACACATACCTCGAAGATCGTAAACAGAAAGGTTTTAATGTAATTCAGGTAATGTTACTGCACGATGTGCCCTCAAGGAATGTGTATTTAGATTCATCAGTAGTTCATGCCGATGTTTCAAAGCCGATGCTTACACCAGGCAATGACCCAAAAGATTCAGTGGCTTACGATTATTGGGACCATGTAGATTATATTGTTGACCAGGCAGCAGAAAGAGGCCTTTATATGGCCTTGGTTCCGGTTTGGGGCACCAATGTAAAAAATAAAAAAGTAAATAAAACGCAGGCAAAGGCTTATTCTGAGTTTTTAGCTAAACGTTATAAAGATAAATGGAACATCATTTGGTTAAATGGTGGCGATATTAAAGGAAGTGACGGTGCAGATGTTTGGAATACCATCGGCGAAACGTTAAGGGCCAATGATCCCAATCACCTCATTACTTTCCACCCAAGGGGAAGAACAGCTTCATCGCAATGGTTTCAAAAGGCTAAATGGTGTGATTTTGATATGGTACAGTCAGGTCACCGCCGGTATGATCAGGATACTTCTAAAAACGAAAAACTGCATTATGGCGAAGACAACTGGAAATATATCGAAGTTGATTATAAATTGAAACCCACCAAACCAACCATTGATGGGGAACCATCTTACGAGGATATTCCTCAAGGTTTACACGATACTACGCAGCCCCGTTGGACAGATGCCGATGTAAGAAGATATGGTTATTGGTCTGTTTTTGCAGGTGCTTTTGGTTACACTTACGGCCATAATTCGGTGATGCAGATGTATAAAAAGACCGATTTAAAACCTGCTTATGGTCCAAAAGACCAGTGGATCACTGCCATTAATGCTCCGGGTGCAAAACAGATGCAATATTTAAAAGATTTAATGCTGGCACATCCATATTTCGACCGAATACCCGATCAAACTTTAATTGCCGGTAAAAACGGCGAAAAGTACGATCGCATTCTTGCCACAAGAGGGGAAGAGTTTGCACTGCTTTACACCTATACGGGGCGCAATTTCAGTGTACAAATGGGCAAAATTGATGATGATGAAATAAAAGCATCCTGGTTTGACCCAAAAACAGGTAAAAGCACAAAAATCGGGGAATTTGAAAATAAAGGCATTAAAGAATTTAACCCACCCGGAGAACCTGCAAATGGCAATGATTGGGTGTTGATTTTGGAGGGGATATAACTAGTCAGATCGTCATTCCCAACTTGATTGGGAATCTTAATGCAAATTCTTTAAGATTCCCGCCTGCGCGGGAATGACGGAAATTAAAAAATAAAAATAACGAAAGAATAAACAGTGTTTAAATCCAATTCCATATCATCATTTCGTTTAGCCATAATTGGCCTGCTTTTGTGCGGATTAAGCTCCTGCACCAAACAAGCCTATTTGTTCACTTCTTTTCACGAACCCGCGAATGAAGGTTTAAGGCTTTTGTACAGCTACGATGCTTACCATTGGATAGATTTAAATAAAACCTTTTTAAAACCCGAAGTGGGCACACAGAAAGTTTTACGCGATCCTTCCATCGTGCAAGGGCCTGACGGAACATTTCACCTGGTGTGGACCTGTAGCTGGAAAGGCGATAAAGGTTTCGGTTATGCCAGTTCAAAAGATTTGATCCACTGGAGCGAACAAAAATTTCTTCCTGTAATGGAAAAAGAACCTAAAACCGTAAATGTTTGGGCGCCTGAAATCTTTTACGATGACGAGAAAAAGGATTATGTGATTATCTGGGCCTCAACCATCCCATTCCGTTTTGCAAAGGGAATAGAAGAAGAAGAAAACAACCACCGCATGTACTGCATCACCACAAAGGATTTTGTGACTTTTTCGGAGCCTAAACTCTTCCTAGATCCTGGTTTCAGTGTAATTGATGCGGTAATTGTGAAACGGGCGGTTAAAGATTATGTACTCGTTTTAAAAGATAATACCCGTCCGAACAGAAATTTAAAAGTGGCATTTGCCAAAGAGGCTTTAGGTCCGTATGAAAATGTTTCGGAAACCTTTAGCCCTAAATTAACAGAAGGGCCAACGGTAGTAAATGTTAAAAATGATTGGCTGATCTACTTCGATGCTTACGGACAAAAGATTTATTCTGCTTATAAAACAGCGGATTTTAAAACTTTTAAAGATGTAACAGCAGAAATTTCAGTGCCAGAAGGCCATAAACACGGAACAATTATCAAAGTGAAAAAGGAATTGATTGAAAGATTATTGAAATAATAAATGAATCGTCATTGCGAACTGAAGCAAGGGAATGTGGGCGCGTGAAGCAATCTATTTAGCAAAAAAGATTGCTTCGTTCCGATGAAGGATCGGAAACTCGCAATGACGAAATGAACTAAAAACATGAATATATTTAAGATACTTTGTTCAACCCTGCCATTTGCACTTGCGCTATCATCCTCGCAGGCGCAGGATACCGTGCGTTACACAGGGAAAACTTTGGTAAATGCCGATTATCACCACGGGCAGCTTTCGCCAGTGATGGGCGTACACAGCATCCAAACGTTCAGGGCAAACCGCGAACACCCAGAACTTGCCGAAAACTTTGGCTGGACGTATAACCATGCGCCAATGTTGGCTTATTGGAACAATAAATTTTATATAGAATATTTAAGTGATCAAGTGGGCGAGAGCATCCCGCCAGGACAAACTTTAGTACAATCTTCAACAGATGGTTACACCTGGACCAAACCTGAAGTGGTTTTCCCCATTTACCGCATTCCGGATGGCACGACAAAAGAGGGTAGAACCGATGTAGCGAAAGATTTGGATGCCGTAATGCACCAACGAATGGGGTTTTATGTTTCTACTAAAAATGTATTCCTCGTTTTGGGTTTTTATGCCATTAGTTTCGATGCAAAAGACGATCCCAATGATGGTCACGGTATTGGCAGAGCAGTAAGGGAGATTCAGGCCGATGGAAAATATGGACCGATTTATTTTATTCATTACAATCCCGGATATTCTGAGAAAAACACCAAATACCCGCTATACACCAAAAGCAAAAGTAAAACTTTCATTGAAGCCTGTAATGAATTGTTATCAAACAAGTTAATGACGCAACAATGGAATGAAGAAGCGGATAGAAAAGATCCGCTGATCACTTTACAGAAACAATATAAAGCCTTCAGCTATTATCATTTACCGGATGGCAGAGTGGTGGGTTTATGGAAAAATGCCCTAACCGCAATCAGTACCGATAATGGCAAAAGCTGGCCTGAAGACGCTTCGCGTGCACCCGGTTTTGTAAACAGCAATGCTAAAATTTGGGGGCAAAAAACTTCGGATGGAAATTACGCCACCGTGTATAATCCTTCAGAATATAGGTGGCCTTTAGCCATATCCACCAGTAAAAATGGTTTGGATTATACCAATTTATTGTTGGTAAATGGCGAAATCACGCCAATGCGTTATGGCGGCAATTACAAGTCTTATGGTCCGCAATATGTGCGTGGTATTGAAGAAGGTAATGGAAAACCAGCAGATGGCAAATTGTGGGTAACCTATAGCATGAACAAAGAGGATATCTGGGTTTCTTCGGTTCCTGTACCAGTTAGCGATAAAGCTACGCAGCATGTTAACGATGATTTTAGCAAATTAGCTGCAGATAAAGTACTCGAAATGTGGAACATATACAGTCCACTTTGGGCACCTGTTAAAGTTGAGAATGGCATTTTGGTATTGAGAGACAAAGACCCATTCGATTATGCCAAGGCTGAAAGATTGTTTCCTGCCTCCCGCAAAATTATGACTTCCTTCTCGGTTACACCAAAACAGAACGACTTTGGATTATTGGAAATTGAATTACGGGATGCAAAAGGAACCACCACAATTCGTTTGACTTTTGATAGCGCCGGAACGCTAAGTGCAAAAGCCGGAGCACGTTATAAAAATTTCATGAAGTATGAAGCCGGAAAAAGCTATGATATCAAACTGAAGTTAGATGCTTTTACACGGTTCTACACGATTACTGTCAACGGAAAAGATATACTGACCAGTTTGGCTTTCCAGCCTGTGGCTGATGTTTCGCGCATTGTTTTCCGCACGGGCGATGTTCGTCGTTTCCCTGATGTAGATACACCAGCCGATCAGACTTATGATCTTAAAAATGCAGGCGAATCGACAAAAGAAGCAGTTTATTCAATTAAATATTTAAAAACGGAAAGGTTTTAGATGCACAATTTTACTAGAAATATCGTCATTGCGAGCTTTCGATTTTTCATCGAAACGAAGCAATCCTTGCGTAAGGCTAAAAAGATTGCTTCCCCGAGAAATCGGGGCAAGCTGTCGTGCCTCCTCGCAATGACGATAATTACTATTTTTTCCCTCTCCGCCAATGCTAAAATCCTATTGCCACAAATTTTATCGAGCAATATGGTTTTACAACGTGATAAACCCATTAATATCTGGGGTTACGCTGCTCCAAATGAGAAAGTAGAGATTACTTTTGCGGGTCAGAAAAAGGAAACAGTTACCGATAAAAACGGAAACTGGTCGGTTATGTTAGCACCTTTAAAAACATCAGCTAAACCACAATCGATGACGATTTCAGGTACAAACAAAATTGAATTAACCAATATTTTGGTTGGCGAAGTTTGGGTATGCTCCGGACAATCGAACATGGAATATCAAATGCGAAAGCTGGCGAAAATTCCTAAGCCTAAGAATGAAAAACTGGGTTTTCCGTATGACGAGGTAGAAAAAGCTAAAAATTCACAAATCAGGATTTTTCTTGTAAATCGAAAGCAATTAAGCAAACCTGATTCCACTCATAAAAGTTGGGCAGTGGCACAAGATTCAGCATTACGTGCTTTCTCGGCTGTAGGCTATTTCTTCGCTAAAGAAATTCAGGAGAAATTGGGTGTACCTGTTGGCATGATTTCTTCTGCCGTTTCTGGTAGCGCCATCGAACCCTGGGTAGCATCGGAAGCTTTTGCACAGGAAGCCTATTTTACAGACAAAAAAGTTAGCAACGACCCTGGAAAATTTTATACACCAATGATTGAGCCGCTTGCGAAATTCAAAATCCGTGGTTTTTTATGGTATCAGGGCGAAACAAACTGTTTTTTGAATGAAAACATCAGTTATTCCTACAAATTAAAAACATTGGTAAACCTCTGGCGTAAAACCTGGGGCGAGCAGTTGCCTTTTTATTATGTGCAAATTGCACCTTATGATTACAGTAAGCAAAAAAGCGATAAGGTTATCTTAACAGCTGACACAGAACCCAACTTTTGGGAGGATCAACAGCAGCTTTTACGCTTGCCAAATACCGGCATGATTTCCACTTCGGATTTGAATGATAACGGTGGAGATTTGCATCCAACCTATAAATGGGAAGTAGGCAGAAGATTAGCGCTATTGGCTTTAGGTAAAACCTACAACCAAAAAATAGATTTTTCTGGTCCCGTTTACAAAAGTGTTTCTTTTGTTGGAGACAAGGCAACCCTGGATTTTGATTATTTGAAAACTGATCATTTATCTTCCATCACTGGATTTACAATTGCCGGAAAAGATGGTAAATTCATTAATGCAGAAGCGATTGTTAAAGATGGAAAAGTTGTTGTTTCAACAAAAGAGATTGAAAACCCCGTGGCTGTACGTTACAATTGGACCGAAAATCCAACTGGAAATTTTTACAGTAATAGTTTACCTGCAATGCCTTTCAGAACCGATAATCCGCTAACCAAACAATTTAAAACCAATTAATGAGACTCAGATTTATACTTTTCTGGTGTTTAACAACGATGTTCTGTAGCGTAAAGGCACAGCAAACAGAGAAATTATACCTCTCAGGAACTGGGAACGACAATACCGTTAACTGGGATTTCTTTTGTACCGCTGGTGCAAATTCTGGCAAGTGGACAACCATTCCAGTACCTTCGAACTGGGAATTACAGGGTTTTGGAAAATACAATTACGGTTTTAATAAAGAAGAAAATAAAGGCAAAGAACAAGGGCTTTATAAATACAGTTTTAAGGTTCCTGCAGATTGGAAAAACAGAAAAATCAATATTGTTTTTGAAGGATCGATGACTGATACTGAGGTAAAAATCAATGGAAAATTGGCTGGAGAAATCCACCAGGGATCTTTTTATGTTTTCAGATATGATATTTCGAAATTAATAAAACTGGGAGGTGATAATTTACTAGAAGTGAAAGTATCCAAGAATTCTGACAATCAATCTGTTAACGAAGCAGAACGCAAAGCGGATTTCTGGATTTTTGGTGGTATTTTCAGACCTGTTTATCTTGAATCGGTACCTTTAACACATATCGATAGAATTCAGATCGATGCCAGAGCCAATGGAAATTTCGATGCGAAACTAGCTTACACAGGCGGTGCGGATAAAGTTGAAGTAGAAGTTTTTACGAAAGATGGAAAACGTTTTGGCGATAGGTTTAGCACGTCAATTAAGAAAGGAACGCAAATCATAACGCTTAGCCATCAGTTCACCAATCCGGCTTTATGGTCTACAGAGTTTCCAAATCTTTATACCGCTACATTTACTTTAATTAAAAACGGGAAGGAAATTCATCAGCTTTCTAAAAATATAGGTTTCAGAACCGTTGAAGTAAAAGAACGCGATGGTGTTTACATCAATGGCATAAAAATGAAATTCAAAGGCGTAAACCGTCACTCATTTTATCCATCATCAGGCCGTACTACGAGTAAAAAAATCAGTACTGCCGATGTGTTATTGATGAAAGAAATGAACATGAATGCCGTTCGGATGTCGCATTATCCCCCTGATGGTCATTTTTTGGATGTTTGCGATTCGCTGGGATTGTTTGTAATGGACGAGCTGGCTGGCTGGCATGGCACCTACGATACACCAACGGGTACCAAATTGATGAAAGAGATGATGTTGAATGACGAAGACCATCCTTCGATCATCTTTTGGGCAAATGGAAATGAAGGCGGGCATAACCGCGAACTGGATCATCTTTTTGCTGAAGAAGATATACAAAAACGTCCGTTAATTCATCCCTGGGAGGTTTTTGGCGGTTTCGAAACGACTCATTACCGCGAATTTAACTACGGAATTGGTAATTACGATCATGGACATAACATTTTAATGCCTACCGAATTTCTGCATGGCATGTGGGATGGCGGTCATGGTGCAGGCATCGAAGATTACTGGAATGCCATGTGGAACAATCCGCTTTCTGCAGGTGGCTTTCTTTGGGATTTCGCCGACCAGGGTGTAGTGCGTACCGATAAAAATGGCGAACTGGATACTGATGGTAATCATGGTCCCGACGGGATTGTTGGTCCGTACCACGAAAAAGAAGGCAGTTTTTACACTATTAAAGAAGTTTGGAGTCCTGTTTTTGCAGAGAAAAGAGAAATGACAGCTGGTTTTGATGGTTCTTTCCTGCTCGAAAACCGTTATGCTTTTACCAACCTTAATCAATGCACTTTCAGCTGGAAATTGAAAAAACTAAAAGCCGGTGAGGATGCTGAATTTAAAACAGGAAAAGCGGATGCACCAGATATCAAACCTTTTGAAAAAGGAAAATTAAAAATCAATCTTCCTGCTGATTGGAGAAATTTTGATGCACTTTACCTTACTGCAAACGGACCAGATGGCAAAGAATTATTTACCTGGAGTTTCCCAATTGCTTTGCCAAAGGATGATGCAGAGAAATTGGTGGTAAAAAACGGAACTTCAAAAGTAATTTTAAAAGAGGAAGCCAAAACCTATCAGGTTTCAGCGAACGGAGTCGATTTAACCTTTGATAAAACCACTGGCTTGCTCCAACAGGTCAAAAACGCAAAAGGTATCACTCCGTTTTCAAACGGTCCGGTTTTACAGGAAGGAGAAAATAATTTTAGAAATTTCACCACAAAAATAGAAGATGGAAACCTGGTGATTTCATCTAAATTTGATAAAAAAGAGAGCTTCAATACCTTGCAATGGACCATTTACCCATCAGGTTGGTTAAAAATGGAAGTGAAATATTTTCCATCTGCTTATTTTACCACTTTTGTAGGTCTCAATTTTTCTTATCCGGAGACTGAAATCAAAGCCGTAGAATATAAAGGAAGCGGTCCGTACCGCGTTTGGAAAAACAGGATGAAAGGTACCCAATTCGGGATCTGGAAAAAGGATTACAACAACTCGGCCACTGGCGAGGCGCCCTGGCAATATCCCGAGTTTAAAGGTTATTACTCGAACATGTATTGGTGCGAATTTATTGGCAAACAGCAATCATTTAAAGTGATAACCGATCGCGAGGATGTTTTCTTGAGGTTATTTACGCCAAAAAAATCAAAAGATACCGAATACGATAACATGAGTCCGACATTCCCGAATGGCGATATTTCCTTTATGAATGGCATTTCGGCAATCGGCACCAAAACACAAAAACCAGAAACCACCGGACCAATGGGGATGAAACATGTATTCTATGATTTTGATAAAGACCCAAGCAGGGCATTGAATATGACTTTGTATTTTGATTTTTCGTTAGATTCATCGTCATTGCGAGGAGGAACGACGAAGCAATCTCAATAAAGGAATTATGTAAAAACAATAAACTTGACAAAAAAGATTGCTTCAGCTCGCTCAGGCCCAGCTTCGCAATGACGAATTAATCTTTAAAGAAATAAAATGAACATTAAAACCTACATATCGATCATCAGCATTTGCTTACTGCCCTTTTCAAAAGTGGTGGCACAAATCGTGTTGCAGCATACCACCTGCGAGATGCTCGAAAATCCTTTGGGAATTGGTGTTCAAAAACCCAGGTTTGCCTGGCATATCATTTCCAACGAACGTAATGTAATACAAACCGCTTATCAGATCCTGGTTGCTTCATCTGCGGAAAAGTTAAAAGCAAATGAGGGTGATATGTGGGATTCAGGAAAAGTTAATTCATCAGAATCGATTCATGTAACTTATAATGGAAAACCACTCAACAGCAAGCTAAAAGCGTATTGGAAAGTAAAAACATGGACCAATGAAGGACAAAGTGAATGGTCTGCGAATAATTATTTTTCGATGGGTTTGCTTTATTATAAAGATTGGCCCAAAGGATGGATTGGTTTCGACAGGGCCTTTCCATGGGATAACATCAAAACAGATTCGCGTTTGTCAGCAAGGTATTTCAGGAAAGAATTTCAGAGCACCAAACAGATCAAATCGGCTACAGCCTCAATCATTGGTTTGGGTTTATATGAACTTTTCATCAACGGTAAAAAAGTAGGAGAAGATGTCTTGTCGCCATCGCCAACCGATTACACCAAAAATGTAAAGTATAATACCTACGATGTAACCAATTACATCCAGAATGGTAAAAATGCTGTTGGTGCTATTTTGGGCAATGGTCGCTTCTTTGCTATGCGCCAAAATGAAAAACCATATAAAATCAAAACATTTGGCTTCCCGAAAATGCTAATGAACATCAATATTGTGTACACGGATGGAACAACTGCAAACATTGATACAGACGATAGCTGGAAAGGCACCACCGATGGACCAATCAGGGCCAACAACGAATACGACGGTGAAGAATATGATGCTACAAAAGAAGCTCAAGGTTGGAATAAAGTCAGTTTTGATGACAGTAAATGGTTAAAAGCCGAATTTGTGCAAGAACCAACAGGAACCATTGAAGCACAGATGAACGAAAATATGCGGGTAATGAATACACTAAAACCGGTTTCAATTTCAAAATTAGCCGGTGGAAGGTATATCCTTGATATGGGGCAAAATATGGTGGGTTGGTTGCAAATTAAGGTAAAAGGGACAAAAGGAAAACAGATTAAACTGCGCTTTGCAGAATCCTTGCAGGAGAATGGTGAGCTTTTTACCGCAAATCTCCGCAATGCCAAGTGCACCGATTTATATACCTTAAAAGGTGGAGAAACGGAAACCTGGGAGCCTACTTTTAGTTACCGCGGGTTCAGGTATGTGGAACTTTCAGGATATAGCTATGAACCATCTGTAAATGATTTCGCAGGAAAAATGATTTACGATAACATCAAAACGGTGGGCACATTTGAAACTTCAGATGCATTAACAAACCAGATTTTTAAAAATGCCTGGTGGGGAATTGCGGGCAGTTACAAAGGCATTCCGGTTGATTGTCCGCAACGTAACGAGCGCATGCCCTGGCTGGGCGATAGGGGCGCTGTAGCTTACGGAGAAAATTTTGTTTTTGATAACGGCAGGTTTTATGCAAAATGGTTGCAGGATATCCGGAATTCGCAAAAAGAAGATGGTGCTATTCCTGATGTTGCTCCAGCATTTTGGAGGTATTACAGTGATAACATGACCTGGCCTGGAGCCATGCTTTTGGTTACCGAAATGCTTTACAAACAAACGGGCGATGTTGCTGCTGTCCGCGATAATTATCCGGCAATGAAAAAGTGGTTGGCCTACATGCAAGACCGCTACATGAAAGATTACATCCTCACCAAAGACAGTTATGGCGATTGGTGTATGCCGCCGGTTACCATTGAATTTGGAAGAGGAAAGAGCGCCGATAAAAAATATCCCTCTGAGTTAATTTCTACAGCCTATTATTATCATTTTACCCAGTTAATGATCCAGTTTGGGAAAGTCATCGGCAACGAAGAAGATGTAAAAAACTATGAGCTTTTGGGGAATCAGATCAAAGATGCTTTCAACCAAAAATATTATAACAAAGAAGGCTATTATGCTTCAAATGCATTAACTGATAACATCATTCCGCTTTATTTCGGGATGGTTCCTCAGAGTAAAGTAGAGACCGTTTTTAAAAGCATCACGAACACAGTAGAAGTAACCAATAAAGGACATTTAAGCAATGGATTGGTGGGTATTCAGTGGCTAATGCGCTGTTTGAACGATTACGGCAGACCAGATTTGGCATACACGGTGGCTACTCAAAAAACTTATCCAAGCTGGGGTTACATGGTAGAAAATGGTGCCACTACGATCTGGGAATTGTGGAATGGAAATACCGCCGATCCGAAAATGAATTCCCAAAACCACGTGATGATGTTGGGTGACTTATTGATCTGGTATTACGAAAACCTGGCTGGAATCAAATCCGAAAGTGCTGCTTTCAAAAAGATAACAATGAAACCAGAAATGATCAATGGCTTAAATTCGGTAAATGCAAGCTATAATTCGGTTTATGGCTTGATAAAAAGCAGTTATACCAAAACAGCAGATCAATTTAAATGGAATGTAACCATACCCGCAAATACAATCGCAATGGTGTATATTCCTGCAAATAATAGAAATGAAGTTTCAGAAAAAATAAAATCGGTTAAAGATTTAAAATTTATAAAAATGGAAAACAATAGAGCCGTTTATGAAATTGGCTCGGGAGATTATGCTTTTGTGGTGGAGCGGAAATAAAATAATGGTTCGTGGCGACACGAACCATGGCGAAAGAGAAATAAAGATAAAATAGTCGTCATTGCGAGGAGGCACGACGAAGCAATCTCTTTTGCAGAGTAGATTGCTTCGCCTGATGAAAAATCAGGCTCGCAATGACGAAAAAATTAAAACACAATTATGAGAAATTTTTTAAAACCATTACTGACTATAATTTTACTGATTACTTCAGTAAGTGTCTTCAGTCAAACCAAAGATGTAGTAGTGCCTGAAGAAATTTTAACCAGGGCAAAAGAATGGGTGGCTGCATTGAATTTAACCGGTGTTACTAAAAAATCTGCGGTAGAAACTGCCATCATGGTTCATTTAACCACCGTTAGAGATTGGCACAACGATCATCCATCTTCAACCGTTCCTGATGGAATTAATCCGGTTACAGGAAACAAATTAAGCGATCTTGATAAGCAAATTATTGCCGATTCTGCCATGCCTTCAACTGTGCATCAAGCTTTAATAAACGACTTAAGAAAAAACCTCACACCAGAACAGCTGGAAACCATTCTGGATAAATACACCATCGGAAAGGTTGATTTTACGATGAAAGGTTATAAAGCAATCGTTCCTGATTTAACGGCAGATGAAGAAGCCAAAATTTTATCTTTCTTAAAACAGGCCCGTGAGCAAGCTATAGATTATAAAAGTATGAAAGAAATTTCTGCCATTTTCGAAATTTATAAAACCAAATCAGAACAATTACTCAATAACAACGGACGCAGCTGGAGAGCGCTTTACAGTGCGTATACTAAAAAAATAAAAGAGGAGAAAGCAGCTAAACAGTAGGCAGTTTACTTAGCCAAATCGTCATTCCCGCGCAGGCGGGAACCAAGCAGTGCTCAGCGAAGCTAATCTTAAAGCAAAGGATATGCAGTGCTAATGCATTAGGATTCCCAGTCAAGCTGGGAATGACGCCAGCGGGTAGATTAATGAAATAATTATGTTAAAAAGAAAAATATACATCACATTAGGACTTGTTTTCGTAGCAGTAATTACCGCTCATGCCCAGGTAGAAAAGTGGCAAACCGGCATTGTAAAACAAGAATTTCTTTACGATAAAGCGCCATTTCCATCGTGCCATTCTGCAACAATAGCAGAAACACCAACAGGTTTAGTAGCTTCATTTTTTGGAGGTACGAAAGAGCGTAATCCTGATGTTGAAATTTACATCAGCCGTTTTGTAGATGGAAAATGGTTAGCACCAGTTTCGGTAGCTAACGGTATCCAACCTGAAGGTAAGCGATTACCAACCTGGAATCCAGTTTTATATCAGGTGCCCGGAGGAGATTTATTATTGTTTTATAAAATCGGCCCTAAACCTTCCGAATGGTGGGGTATGATGAGAACTTCAAAAGATGGTGGCAAAACCTGGTCGGATGCCACTAAATTACCTGATGGCTATATCGGTCCGGTAAAAAATAAACCAGTTTTGCTAAGTAATGGGAATCTTTTTGCGCCATCAAGCAAAGAAGGCGACGGCTGGAAAATCCATTTTGAAGTAACCAAAGACACTGGCAAAACCTGGAGAATCATTGGTCCTTTGCCCGAAAATGGAATCAAAGCCATTCAACCCAGTATTTTACAGCATGGAAACGGCAAACTGCAGATTTTAGCCAGAACCGCTAACCGTGCCATTGCAGAATCCTGGTCTACAGATAACGGAGAAACCTGGTCGCCATTAACCAAAACATCCCTGCCAAATAATAATTCGGGAACGGATGCGGTAACCATGAAAGACGGTCGCCATGTTTTAGTGTACAACCATGTATTGCCACCGGGCGATTTAGCCAAAGGACCAAGAACACCATTAAATGTTTCCATTTCTAAAGATGGAAAAGAATGGTACGCGGCATTGATTTTAGAAGATTCGCCGATCAGTCAGTATTCTTATCCGGCAGTTATCCAAACCAGCGATGGCTTGCTACACTTCATTTACACCTGGAGAAGAGAAAAAATCAAACATGTAGTGGTAGATCCATCAAAATTAAAACTAAAGAGAATTGAAAATGGTGTTTGGCCAAAACTGAAAGGTTATACCGCGCCGGTAATTACCGAAACTAAAAACGAGGAGGGTTAAGATGATAAATGCTATTAGATATATAATTTCGAGGTTATGGCGATTGTCATTGCGGGGAGACACGACGAAGCAATCTATCCTGTCAAGAAAGCTTGATTCGGCTGATGAAAAATCAGCACTCGCAATGACGGGCAGGGTGTTTAGATACTTAGCTATATTATTTATTGCTTATATATCTTCTCTAAATAATGGCTTCGCCCAAACCCAAAACACCGACAACCTCTACAAAAAACCATTGGTTGATGTCCTCAAAGAGATCCAGACCCGGTTTAAAGTACAGATCAAATATTCGGAGCCTCAGGTAAAAGATAAATGGGTAAACTATGCAGAATGGCGTTTCCGAAGTGATGTAGATGAAACACTAACCAATGTACTGATGCCATTGGATATGAAAGTAAACAAGGAAAAACCCGGCGTTTACAAACTTAAAGAATACGAATATTACCGATGGGAAGTGCAGGATGGTTGGGCTTATCTTGATACACTGGCGACAAAATATCACGATAAAGCCAGCTGGGAAAAACGTAAATCTGAAATCAAACCTGAACTTTATCAGGCCTTAATGTTATCACCTTTGCCTGCAAAACCTAATTCAAAACCTATTATCACGGCAAAAAGAGTTTTTGATGGGTATTCAGTAGAAAATATTGCATTAGAAATATTGCCTGGTGTCTGGATCAACGGATCACTTTACAAACCATTAAATGTTAAGGGAAAAATCCCGGTGGTGTTAAGTCCGGATGGGCATTGGGAAAAACAACGCTACAGACCAGATTGCCAGATCCGTTGCGCCACCATCGCCAGGATGGGAGCAATGGCTTTCAGCTATGATTTATTTGCCTGGGGCGAATCGATGCTCCAGTTTAAATATGAAGACCACCGCCGTAGTTTAGCACAAACCGTGCAGGCTTTAGGTGGAATAAGGATTTTAGATTATTTCTCTTCTTTAAAAGAAACGGATACCAGCAGAATCGGCATCAGTGGTGGTTCAGGTGCAGGCAGTCACTCTATTTTAATGACAGCTATGGACGATAGGATTAAATTAAGCGCTCCGGTAGTGGCCATGTCATCGTATTTTTATGGTGGTTGTCCTTGCGAAAGCGGTATGCCCATCCACCAATGTGGAGGCGGGACAGATAATGTAGAACTGGCTGCTATGGCAGCACCGCGGCCACAATTATTGGTTTCGGATGGTGGCGATTGGACAGCACATACACCTCAGCACGATTTCCCTTATCTCCAAAAAATGTATGGCTATTATGGTATGCAAGATAAAGTTGAAAATGTACATCTTCCGGATGAAAAACATGATTTTGGCATTAATAAACGCATTGCACTGTACGATTTCCTCATCAAGAACTTCAAACTTAATGGCGCCGCCGTTAAAGATAAAACCGGCAAATATGACGAAAGCAAAGTGACCATAGAAAAGGAAAACGCGATGTATGTTTTTGGTGATAAGGGCGAAAAATTACCTAAAAATGCGGTGATGGGATTCGAAAACCTGGAAAAACTCTTTCCGTTAAGTACAACAAAATAACAGATGGAAACTCAGAACAGGAGAACATTTATTGGTAATGCGGCTTTGCTCACTGGCGCTTTGATGATCCCAGATCAATTGCTTTTTGCTGCAGAAAAGAAAAACAGGTATCAAGTTGCGGTAATTGACCTGATGATCCTTAAACGTCAAAAAATTAGCGCTTTACCACTTGCTAAAGAAATTGGTGCAGATGGTTTAGAAATCGACATGGGTGGTTTAGGTGACAGGGAAACCTTTGATAATAAACTGGCAGACCCGAAAATCAGGCAAGAGTATTTGGATAAAGCCAAAGAACTGAATCTGGAGTTTTGCTCATTGGCCATGACCGGATTTTACGCGCAATCTTTCGCAAAGCGGCCAACCTATCAAAAAATGATTCAGGACTGTTTGGACACGGCCAAAGCAATGAACATTAAAGTAGTTTTTTTGCCATTGGGCATTCAGGGCGACCTGGTTAAAAACCCTGAACTGAGAGAACCTATTGTGGAGCGGTTAAAAGTTGCAGGTAAAATGGCAGCAGAAGCAGGTATTATAATCGGTATAGAAACTTCTCTGGATGCAAAAGGCGAATTGCAATTGCTTAAAGATATTAGCTCTAAAAATGTAAAAAGTTATTTCAATTTTTCAAATGCCATCAAAAACGGAAGAGATTTACATGAAGAGTTACGGATTTTGGGCAAGAAAAACATTGTTCAGATCCATGCCACCAATGAAGATGGTGTTTGGCTACAAAACGATCCAAAAATCGATTTAAGTAAAGTAAAAGAAACCCTTGATGATATGGGCTGGAGCGGGTGGTTAGTGGTTGAAAGAAGCCGCGATGCTAAACAGCCCACCAACGTTAAATATAACTTCAGTGCAAATACCAGCTACCTGAAATCGGTTTTTCAAAATGGTCCGTCATTGCGAGGTGCGAAGCAATCTCATTAGTGGAGTTATGGAAATCGAGATAACCAAAAAGATGCAAAGCACAGATACAATAAAATACTGGTTGCCTTGGTTCGTGTCTCCACGATCCAAACAATTTAAACCGTTTTTAATTTGGGTAATTCTTTTCTCTTTATTGTACCTTAAAGCAGATGCAATAGATATTTATGTTTCATTAAATGGCAATGATACTCATGTTGGAACCAAAGAAAAGCCCTTGGCCACACTCCATTCTGCTATTAGAAAAGCACGCGAATTACGTCGATTAAATGATGTTTCGATTAAAAATGGCATCACAATAATCATAACAAAAGGGCTTTATCAATTATACGAGCCTGTTGTGCTCCGTCCCGAAGATTCAGGGACAAAAGAAAGTCCGACAGAAATTATAGCCACTGAAAAAGTAGTATTAAGTGGAGGTGTGAAAATAAAAGGTTGGAAAAAACTTCAAGGAACCCTCGCTGGCTTGCCAAAAGAAGCCATCGGGAAAGTTTGGGTAACCGATCTTCCAAACTTTGATGGGAGCGATCTGCAATTCCGCCAACTTTGGGTAAATGGTGAAAAGACTATTCGCGCAAAAAACTATAATGGTGCTTCCATGGGCAGGATTTTATCATGGGATAGCAAAAACCAAACCTGTAAAATACCTCTCCAAAAGAATATCAATTTAGACAACGTTAAAGGCATGGAAATGTTGATCCACCAATGGTGGGCCATTGCAAATCTTCGCGTAAAATCTGTTAAAGTGATGGGTAATAAGGCTGAACTATCATTCATGCAGCCCGAAAGTAGGATTCAGTCCGAACATCCCTGGCCGGCACCATGGATTTCGGAGAAAACGGGTAATTCCGCTTTTTACCTCAGCAATGCCATTCAATTTTTGAACGAACCTGGCGAATGGTTCGAAGATCTGCAAAAACACAAACTTTATTATTGGCCTAAAGCGTCAGAAAACATGATTAATGCGGAAATAATTGCTCCGGCACTAGAAAATCTGGTCAAAATAGAAGGAACAATAGACAATCCGGTTGCTTTTGTAAATTTTAAGGGTATTTCTTTTGAACATAGTACCTGGTTAAGGCCTTCCAAACAAGGTCATGTACCACATCAGGCCGGCATGTACATGCTCGATGCCTATAAACTGGATAAAGCCGGAACACCTGATAAACCGACTTTAGAAAACCAGGCCTGGGTTGGCCGGCCAGCCTCAGCAATTGAAGTAACTTACGCCCATCATACTTCATTTGAAGCTTGCCGCTTTGAACACTTGGCTTCAACAGGATTGGATTATAAAAAAGGAACTGCAGATAATATAATCAAGGGAAACTTATTTAAAGATATTGGAGGTTCAGCCATTTTAGTCGGAACTTTTTCTGACGAAGCGACTGAAGTGCACTTGCCATACCATCCATCCGATCAACGTGAAATATCGACCAATGATAGAATCGAAAATAACCTGATCACCGATGTAACCAACGAAGACTGGGGCGCGGCTGGCATCGGCGCGGGCTATATTCAGGGGATTAAAATCGTACACAACGAAATCAGTGATGTTTCCTATTCGGGCATCAGTATGGGCTGGGGCTGGACGAAAACACTAAATGCGATGAAGAATAATACCATCAGTGCCAATAAGATCCATCATTATGGCAAACACCTGTATGATGTGGCCGGAATTTATACTTTATCAGCCCAACCCGGATCGTTTGTCACCGAAAATGTGATCGACAGTATTTACAAAGCACCTTACGCGCACCTTCCCGAACACTGGTTTTATTTGTATACCGATGAAGGTTCATCATATTTCACGATCAAAAACAACTGGACACCAGCTGAAAAGTACCTTCAAAATACAAACGGACCAGATAATTTATGGGAAAATAACGGTCCAAAGGTTTCCGGAAAAATTAAACAGCATGCGGGTTTAGAAAAACCCTTTCAATACCTGTTAAAAGAAAAAGCAGCATATTCTAATACCGCAATTAATCAGGCCGTAGATCAATCTGTTGTTTTTGAGTTAATTTTTAAATCTTCCGAGGTTCCTACAGATCATGCTTTAAAAACTTTCGCGAAAGAAAATAATCTTCTGACAAGCGCGATTTACAAATGGAATAACCGAATGGTCATTTATACCTCCAGTTTAAAGGTTGAAAGTCTACAACAAACTTTAAAACGCTTAAATGCTACTGAAATCAAACTTTACGAAAATTTATTTTACGATTTCAACCGGGAGAAGAATTGTGGGGACAAACCGGTGGCAGAATGGGACAACATCATTTTATCAGCAAATTTAGTGAAAGACGAAAAGATGCAAAATGAATACCTGAATTACCATAAAACTCAATTTGAGAAATGGCCTGAAATATCAAAAGGCTTTTGTAGCGCAGAATTTCAACGATTGGCCATTTTTAAAAAAGACAGGCAGTTAATGTTGATCATCAGTATCCCAAAAGGAAAAAAATTAGATGATTTAAATCCAAAAACAACTTTAAACAATCCAAAAGTGGATGAATGGAATGCAATAATGAAAAAATACCAGGAAGGAATTGAAGGCACAAAACCCGAAGAGGTTTGGGTGTTTTTTAAACCGGTTGAGTAATAGTAAAATCGTCATTGCGAGCCCCGATTTTTCATCGGGCGAAGCAATCTTTCAATCAAAAAAGATTGCTTCGTCGTGCCTCCTCGCAATGACGAAAACAGAACAATAACGCTTATAAAAATAATATCATGTTAAGATTAGGGATTTTAGGATTAGGAGAGGGCAGAAGCACCATCTCTGCATCATTGGCAAGCAAAAAGTTTAAGCTGATCCAGATTTGTGATGCCAATAAAAAGCTTTGCGAAGAGCGGGCTTTAGAATTTGATTTTCAAAACTGGACAACGAACTACGAGGATATGTTAACTAGCGATAAAATCGATATGATTGCGATTTACACACCCGATCATCTGCATTTTGAGCACATAAAACTGGCGCTTCAACATGGGAAACATGTAGTTTGCACCAAACCTTTTATTGATGACCTGGCACATGCAAACGAACTTTTGGAGCTTGCTAAAAAATCAAGAAAGAAAATTTTCGTCGGACAAAGTTCCCGTTTTTTCGAGCCTGCCATGCGCCAAAAGAAAGATTTTGAAGAAGGTTTAATCGGTGAACTGATTACGATAGAAAGTCATTACCATGCCGATCACCGTTGGTTTTTGGAAAAAGGATGGTCGTTAAAACAATCATTTAAATGGCTTTACGGAGGTTTAAGTCACCCAACAGATTTTATCCGTTGGTATTTGCCTGATATCGAGGAAGTAATGGGCTATGGGATGTTAAGCAGCAATGGTTTAAAGGCTGGTTTAAAAAATCAGGATACTATGCACTTTATTTTCAAGGCAAAAGATGGTAGAATTGCAAGGGTAAGTGGCGCTTATACCGGGCCAACACAACCCGCAAGCCGCGACAGTGGCATGAGTTGCATCCTACGCGGTACGGAAGGCGCTAGTCAGGCCGATTACCATGAGCTGCGTTATTCCGTTACCACTAAAACAGGTGAAGAAAAGATTATTACCTGGGGCGACTCCACATTAAAACATTACTTCCGTTTCGAAGGGCAAAGCCACCATGCCGGAGAATACCAAAATTATCTTGAATATTTTGCGGATAGCATCAATAACAATTTTACAGCCTATCCTGATTTAAAAGAAGGAATTGGAACAGTAGCATTGTTGCAAGCCATGGATCAATCTTTAGAAACAGGATTGCCCGTAAAGATCGATGATATTTTAAAAGCCAATCACATAACAAGGGAATCGATTGGGTTATAAAAGAAATATCGTCATTGCGAGGCAAGATGCAATCTCTCATGCAAAATAGATTGCTTCCCCGAGAAATCGGGGCAAGCTGTCGTATCTACTCGCAATGATGAAAAGTTCTTATGGTTCGTGGAGACACGAACCATTGCTATTGAGATCTATCTAGAGGTAGATTTCTAAAAGTCATAAAATCTGTGTTTATCCGTGTTCATCTGTGGCTAAAACTATCGAAACTATATCACCAAACTAACCAAATAAACCAATGGGAAACATTGTAGAACGTTTAACCAATTTAGATTACATCATCGTCATCGCATACCTCGTTATCCTGATCATTATCGGGTATCGGGCCAGTTTTTCGAGAAAGAAGAGCGAAGATGAAACCTTATTTCTCGCCAATAAATCACTGAACTGGAGCAGTATAGGTTTCAATATGTGGGGTACCAATGTAGGTCCGTCCATGTTATTGGCTTTTGCCAGTATCGGTTATAGCACCGGTATTGTGGCTGTCAACTTTGACTGGTATGCCTTCATCTTTTTATTCCTGCTCGCAATAGTTTTTGCTCCAAAGTACCTCGCAGCAAAGGTGAGTACCATGCCCGAATTTATGGGCAACCGCTATGGCGATTCTACTCAAAATATATTAGCCTGGTATGCATTGGTGAAGATTTTAATTTCCTGGTTATCGCTGGGTTTATTTGCAGGAGGTTTTTTGGTAAGGCAGATTTTAGGTATCCCTATGTGGCAATCTGTTACCGTTTTGGTCGCTTTTGCAGGTTTGTTTACCTTTTTCGGCGGATTGAAAGCCATTGCAAAAGTGAATGTTTTCCAGATGATTTTACTAATTGCCGTTTCGCTTTCTTTAATGCTTTTAGGCTTAAACAAAGTTGGAGGTATATCTGCTTTATATGCCAAAACACCACATCATTTCTGGAATTTGGTGCAACCGGCCAGCGATCCCAAATACCCATGGTATGCCATTTTATTAGGTTACCCCGTTGCTGCTGTGGCTTTTTTCTGTACCGACCAATCAATGGTTCAATCGGTTTTAGGTGCTAAAAATTTAAAGCAGGGCCAATTGGGCGTGAGTTTTATCGGTTGGTTAAAAATCCTTTCATTGCCGTTATTTATCGGCACGGGGATACTTTGTTATGTGTTATTTCCAGGTCTGAAAAATCCAGACGAAGCTTATATGACGATGGTAACCAACCTGTTTCCTCCGGGAATGAATGGTTTGGTGATCGTGGTATTAATTGCCGTTTTGGTGGGCACCATTGGTTCATCCTTAAATTCATTAAGTACCGTTTTTACCATGGATATTTATGTAAAGAAAATCAATCCACAGGCCAGTAATAAACAGATTATCAGCATCGGAAGATGGAGCGTTGTGGCGGGTTGTATATTTGCTGTTATTGTTGTGCTGGCGATCGATAACATTAAAGGATTGAATCTATTCGATGTTTTTCAATCCGTTTTGGGTTTTATTGCCCCGCCACTTTCAGTAGTATTCCTGCTTACCGTTTTCTGGAAAAAAACCACAAGAAAAGCAGTAAACTTCACGCTTTCTATTGGCTCAATCTTGAGTTTAGGCATAGGGGTAACTTATCTGTGGATTTTGCCCTCAAACAAATTTCCCTTTTGGCCACACTATTTAATGCTGTCCTTTTTCATTTTCGCCGGCTTATTGATTATCGCCATCCTGATTTCATTGCTGGATCGATCACCTAGCATTTATACGGTTAATGAAGAACATCAAGCCAATATCGAGAAACCGGCCAAATCGGTTTGGATTTCGTGGATAGCACTTGCCATTGTAATGGTTGCACTTTATATCTTCTTTAACGGACATTAAGAATTAGAAGGATCGTCATTCCCAACTCGATTGGGAATCTTAATGCTACGCGGGAAGCACGATAAAATTGAACATAAAAATAATGAACCACAGATGAAAAGGATGAACACAGATATAAAAATCCGTGTTTATCTGTGTCAATCTGTGGCTAAAAACAAGAACCCAATATAAAATCTGTGGCTAAAACCTAAACAATATGAAAACCTTAGAAGAGATAATCCTGCTCTCCATTTTCAGTTGGTCTGCTGGACATTAAAAATAATAAACCGCGGATGAAAAGGATGGACACAGATAAAAAATCCGTGTTTATCTGTGTCCATCCGTGGCTAAAAACAAGAAACCAATATAAAATCTGTGGCTAAAAATTCAACAATATGAAAACCCTAAAAAAATTAATCCTCCTCATCATTTTCAGTGGCTCCGTAGTCCAGCTCTTCGCCCAAAAGGCCTCCTGGATTTGGTACCCTGGCGATTTCGATATTTACATGAGTAATGTAATGCAGAACCGCAGAACAGAAAGAGGCTCCTTTTTTCCCGTATTCTGGAAAATGGACAGTCACTATGTTTTGGTCGATTTTCATAAAGAATTTAACCTTAAGCAACCCGAAGAAGTTAAACTTTTTGTAGAAGGTACTTATAATGTAAAAATTGATGGTCAGGCCATTTCCGGTTTTCCAAAAAGCATCCAAATTCCTGCCGGAAAGCATAAATTGAGCTTAAAAGTTTACAATCAGGCGCATGTTCCGGCAATCTACGTTCAAGGTAAAACTGTGGTATCAGACGAAACCTGGCTGACCACTTTTGAAGATAAAGAATGGATTGACGCCAGCGGGAAAACTTCCGATAAATCGGGGACCACATTTGTTTCTGCTGGTTCGTGGAACTTAAACGATCCAAACCAATTGCCATCGCAATTTAAATTACCAGTTGTCGCACAATCTGTGGTAAAATCCGAAAAAATCAATAATGGTGCAATCTCTGATTTTGGCAAAGAAACCTTTGGTTTTATAAAAGTACATGGCTTGAAAGGAAAAGGGAGTTTTAACATTTATTACGGAGAATCGAAAGAAGAGGCCTTATCGACCGAAAAATGCGAGACTTTGGATCATCTGGATATTAACCTCGCTCAGAAAAAGGATTCCATTATGCCGCTTTCCAAAGCATTCAGATATGTGAATTTTCAACCCGGAAATGGTGTTTCTGCTGATTCCGTTTCCATGTTGTATGAATATGCTCCGGTAACCGAACGCGGAAGTTTTAAATCATCAGATGCTGAATTGAATAAGATATACGATGTAGCCAAATACACCTTCCACTTAAACACAAGGGAGTTTTTTATCGATGGCATAAAACGCGACAGATGGGTTTGGAGCGGAGATGCTTATCAAAGTTACCTGATGAATTATTATTCGTTTTTTGATGCACCAACAGTAAAACGAACGTTGCTGGCTCAGCGTGGTAAAGATCCGGTAACGGCGCACATCAATACCATCATGGATTATTCTTTCTATTGGTTTTTAGGGATTTATGACTATTACAAATTCACTGGCGACAAAAAGTTTGTGCAGGATGTTTACCCTCGCATGCAATCGCTAATGACTTATATTGATGGCCGAAAAAACAAAAATGGCTTACTGGAATGGATGCCTGGTGATTGGATTTTTATCGATTGGGCCGATAAATTGAGTAAAGATGGCGAAGTTAGTTTCGAACAATTATTATATGCCAGAAGTTTAGAAACCATGGCTTTATGCGCCAAATTAGCCAACGATACAGAGGGTGCTGCCAAATATGATCAGCAAGCAAAAGAATTGAAAGCAAAAATCTTTGAACTTTACTGGAATCAGCAAAAAAATGCCTTAGTGCATAGCCGAATTAACGATAAACAGACTGATAACGTAACCCGGTATGCCAATATGTTCGGTATTTTCTTTGATTATTTTAGCCCGGAACAAAAATTAGCCGTTAAAGAAAATGTACTCTTAAACGATAAAGTAGCCAAAATTACCACGCCTTACATGCGTTTTTACGAATTGGAAGCCCTTTGCGCCATGGGCGAGCAACCTTATGTTTTAAAGGAAATGAAAAACTATTGGGGTGGTATGTTAAAATTGGGCGCCACGTCTTTTTGGGAAGAATATAACCCAGATAAAAAAGGAACTGAACACTTGGCGATGTATGGCCGTCCGTTTGGAAAAAGCCTTTGCCATGCCTGGGGAGCCAGTCCTATTTATTTATTGGGAAAATATTATTTGGGCGTTCAGCCAACCACGCCAGGGTATGAAACTTACACCATCGAACCAAATTTAGGTGGCTTAGCGTGGATGGAGGGCAAAGTACCTACTGCTAATGGTGATATCGCTGTGTATTGCAGTAAAAAAGAAATCAGGGTTTCTTCTGCAACCGGAATTGGGAAATTAAGGTTTAAAAGTAAATCGAAGCCGGTTGTTAAAGGTGCAGCAATAAAAGAGCTTTCGAAAGGCGTTTTTGAGGTAACAATTGAAAAAGGCAGGGAATATGTGGTAAGATATACTAACTAATTTCGTCATTTCGAGCGGAGCGCAGCTAAGTCGAGATGACGATCTATTTATAAACCTCGCAGGTTTTTAAAACCTGCGAGGTTTGTATAAAAGTACTTCAATAAGTTAAATCCGCGTTAGGGATTGTAAGGGTTCAGTACCGATATTTCATCGGTACCGGAGCGAAGCGGAGCCCTGAAAAGCCCGACCCTTGGGTAACGCCCAAATCAGCTTGCAATTTTCAGTTTACGGTTACATCAATTATTAGAAAGCCAAAGTCCTTCTAGGGGTTAGGGCCTAAACCCCAATCCTTTGCTCAATTTTCTTAACGCATTTCTGCGCTTCGGCCAGTATCACATCATTTTCGATCGCCTGATCTACATTGATCGCGTTTAACATCGAGATGGTTAAACAGGCGATGATTCCATTATTGCCGTTAATGCCAATTGGTACCGAAAGATCGGTTACACCCGACACTGAATCACTGTTTTTGAAGTACGAACCCGTTTGCTGGATATCTTCCAAAGAACTTAAAAAATCTTCTTGCTGGGCTTTAGCGTATTTTTTAAAAATAATATTGTTTTTTAAGGTGGTATTCCGCTCATCGTCCTGCATGTAAGCCAATAAAACTTTCCCTGATGCGGTTAAAGGCAATGGGAATAAGTTTCCTTCTTCAATAGAAAGTGCAATCGGCCCCGGACTTTTAGCATGAATAATCACCATTACCTGGTTCATGTACAAAATACTCAAATGGCAGGATTGGCGGATGGTATTAGCCAGTTCTTCCAACGGAAATTGTGCTGCTTTGCGCAACTCATCAATAGGTGAGTGCCTGTGCGAAAGGTAAAAAAGTTTTAGTGATAGCCTGTATTTACCCGAAACCTCATCACGAAGAATATAGCCACGGCTTTCCAAGCTCATTAACATCCGGTAAATTTCGTTCGGTGTTTTCTCAATACCTATTGCAATTTCGGTTTGCGACAGTGGGATAGATTGTGCAGATAAATACTCCAATATATCAAGTCCCTTATCTAAAGCAGGGGCCTGGTACTTCGATTCCTTTTCGTTCATACAGGTTTAAATTTGGCTGTAGCGTAATTTTTACAATTTCAAACATACAAAATGCTTTCCTATTTATCGAGGGGAAGATTTTGTAATTTAAATACTAATATATGTTTTCATATTTAAAAAAAACATTTATATTTGAATTGACGCTATTTTATTAATCAAATCATCCCAAAAATCGATTATTAATAAGATTAAGGTATCAATTAACCATTTATAAACCAAAATTAACCATTGCTTTTGCGTAAAAAATTCCGCAATGCTAACCAAAGGATAATGAGCAGATTTCTGATTTTTTCTTGGCTTTATCTCTTTAGCATTCCGCTTTTCGCGCAGGATATAAAGGTAACGGATCTGACTTGTGCTTATAGAAATAATCCGATCGGTATCGATTTACACAATCCTAATTTAAGCTGGAAATTACAATCATCCAGGCACAACGTAATACAAGTGGCTTACCAGATTTTGGTATCTGCAAATGCCGCAAACTTAAAAAGGAACATTGGTGAAATTTGGGACACAAAAAAGGTAAATTCAGGGCAGTCTATCCAGGTTAGCTATCAGGGAGCCAATCTTTTATCAAGCAAAACCTATTATTGGAAAGTACGGGTTTGGGACAATTCCGGAAATGAATCTGCATGGAGTAGCCCCGCTTTTTGGCAAATGGGTTTATTGAGCACATCCGATTGGAAAGGGGCCAAATGGATTGCTTATGAGACGCTTGCTGATTCGAATGTAAATGTACTCCCAACCGATGGCAAAAAAGATAAATACAACGCCAATAACATTTTACCGATGTTTCGCAAAGCTTTTGCAGTAACTAAAACCATAAAAAAGGCAACTGCTTTTATTTCTGGCTTAGGTCATTTCGAAATGAGTTTGAATGGCGAAAAAGTTGGCGATAATTTTCTGGCACCAGGCTGGACAAAATACGATAAAGAAGCTTTATATGTAACCTATGATATTACCAAACAGCTTAGAAAGGGTGAAAATGCCATTGGCGTAATGCTGGGCAATGGCTTTTATTACATTCCACCGGTTAAGGAGAGATACAGAAAATTAAAGGTGGCTTTTGGTTATCCTAAAATGATCTGTCGATTGTTGGTAGAATATACTGATGGAACCACTACAAACATCATCAGCGATCAGCGTTGGAAAACATCCCCGTCGCCGGTTACTTTTTCGAGCATTTACGGAGGCGAGGATTATAATGCCAACCTGGAACAAAAAGGCTGGAATTTAACCGGCTTTAATGATAAAAACTGGAAAGCTGCCTTATTGGTTGATGGACCGAAGCTGAATGCGCAAAAAGAGGAACCTGTTAAGATTTTTGAAAACTTCTCCGCTCAGAACATTACTGCTGTAGCCAATAATGAATGGGTTTATGATATGGGGCAAAATGCTTCTGCCATTATAGAGCTAAAAATAAATGGCAAAAAAGGCGATACCATCCGCATTACACCTGCCGAATTGTTGAAAGCTGATGGTTCTGTTACGCAAAAAAATATCGGTGGTCCATCTTATTTCACTTACATTTTAAAAGGCGGTGGTTTAGAAACCTGGCGACCAAAATTCTTTTATACCGGGTTTCGTTACCTGCAGGTTAAAGGAGCAGTTCCAGTGGGAAAAGAAAATATCTCTGGCAAATCAGTTATTGAAGATTTAAAAGCTTTACACATTAGAAATGCAGCCGAAAAGGTTGGTAATTTCTCCTCTTCAAACGATTTATTCAATAAAACCTACAGTCTGATCGATTGGTCGATCAAGAGCAACATGGTGAGCGTATTTACCGATTGTCCGCACCGCGAAAAATTAGGCTGGTTAGAAGAACTGCACTTAATGGGTAGCTCTGTACGTTACAATTATAATGCTGCGCTGCTTTTCAAAAAAGCATTGCAGGACATGAAAAACTCGCAGTTAGCCAGTGGTTTGATCCCGGAAATTGCGCCTGAATATGTGAAATTTGAATGGGGCGGGGATATGTTCCGCGATTCGCCGGAATGGGGCAGTAGCGGCATTTTAATGCCATGGTACTTGTACCAATGGTATGGTGATAAACAGGCTATGGTTGATTATTACCCGATGATGCAACGCTATATCGATTATTTAAGCACAAAAGCAAATAACCATATTCTATCGCAGGGTTTGGGCGATTGGTACGATTTAGGACCTAAACCGCCAGGCGTTTCACAACTGACCCCAATGGGCGTTACCGGAACGGCAATTTACCATTATGATTTAAAAATATTAGCGCAAATGGCCACACTTTTGGGTAAAAAAGCGGATGCCATAACTTATTCCAAACTTGCTGCAGAGGTGAGAAAAGCATTCAACAGCCATTTTTTTGATGCCAAAACTAAACAATATGCAACGGGTTCGCAGGCTGCAAATGCCATGGCCATTTATATGGATTTGGTCGAAGAAGAGGATAAGAAAGCAGTAATCGACAACCTGGTTAAAGATATCCGCGACAGGAAAAATAGTTTATCTGCCGGAGATATAGGTTACCGTTATGTGCTGCGTGTTTTGGAAGACGCAGGACGATCGGATGTGATTTTTGACATGAACAGCCGTTCGGATGTACCAGGTTACGGCATGCAGATCGCCAAAGGTGCTACTGCTTTAACGGAATCGTGGGCGGCTTTACCAACAGTTTCCAACAATCATTTTATGCTCGGGCATTTAATGGAATGGTTATATAGCGGTGTTGGCGGAATCTGCCAGGCAGAAAACTCGATTGCTTTTAAGCAAATAAAAATAGAACCAGAAGTAGTGGGTGATTTAACTTCAGCCAATGTAAATTACAATTCACCTTATGGCAAAATATCGACCAAATGGGAGAAAACAGATAAAAATTTCATGCTGGAAGTTAATATTCCGGTAAATACCAGGGCTGTAGTTTATTTTCCGGCATTGCCAAAAGCTGAACTTTCAGAAGAAAATCATGCATCATTTACTAATGCAGAGATGGAAAACGGCAAAACTAAAGTTGCCATAGGTTCAGGCTGTTACAAATTTAATTTAAAGTACAAATGAGAAAGATAAGCATCATGATTCTCCTTTTTGTTTGGGCTTTTAAATCAAATGCGCAGCCAAATCAAACCATCTCTCCGGCAGAGATGGAAAAGATTTACCAGGAAGTTAAAACACCTTACAAATATGGTTTGGTATTGGTTCCTGAGGATAGAGACCATAAAATGGATTGTCCAACTGTGTTTAAAAAAGGTAAAGATTGGTACATGACTTACCTCATTTTTAGCGGTCGCGGTTATGAAACCTGGCTGGCAAAAAGCAAAGACCTGTTGCACTGGGAAAACCAGGGAAAACTGATGTCTTTTGCTGATGCAGGCAACTGGGACGATAACCAAAAAGCCGGCTACAATGCTTTGCTTGATATAAAATGGGGCGGAAGTTATGGCGTAAATCAATTTGATGGCAAATACTGGATGTCGTATTTCGGAGGCAAAGAAAAAGGTTATGAAATAGAACCCTTATCCATCGGTATGGCCTATACCAAAAAACATCCTTCGGTTGTGCAGGAGTGGAGCCGGTTAGATAAGCCTGTTTTAAGTTCATTGGATAAACATGCGCGCTGGTGGGAAAATCGTAATAAACTTTTTAAAAGCACAGTAATTGAAGATCAGAAAAGGTTAACCGGACACCGTTTTGTGATGTATTACAATGCTGTGGGCGATTCACTGGCAAACAATAAAAAAACACGCTGGTACGAACGGATCGGTATGGCAGTTTCTGATGACATGCTTCATTGGCAGCGGTTTAATAAAAATCCTGTCGTTCATCATCCTGTCGGCATCACAGGAGATGCTGTATTACAGCAGATTGGCAATACCTATATTATGTTTTACTTCGGAGCTTTCTGGCAGGATAGGAAGGGATCTTTCAACCGTTTCGCGGTTTCAAAAGACCTTATAAACTGGACCGATTGGACCGGCGATAACCTGATTGAGTCCTCAGAGAAATATGATGAGCTGTACGCACATAAATCATTCGTTTTGAAGTATAAAGGTGTGGTTTATCATTTTTATTGTGCGGTAAACAAACAGGACCAGCGTGGAATTGCAGTAGCAACTTCGAAAGATTTAGGTAAAAGTAAGTTGGATTTTGTAAGTGGGAATTAGAATGAAGAAGTCTCAATTTAAAAATAGAATTTTTAGTATAGTGCTTTTGATGGTGATGTTTTTTAGCGTCATTTCGACTGAAGCGAAGTCCCGAATATTCGGGAGAGAAATCTATAATACTGGCATAAATAAACATTACACAGATTTCTCCACTGCGGTCGAAATGACGGCCACGCCGGAACCCCGCATCAGAACCAGCTTCAACAAAGATTGGAAATTCTTCCTGGGCGATGAACCAAATGCTAAATCAGTCTCTTATGATGATTCGAAATGGCGAAAATTAACCTTGCCTCACGATTGGAGCATTGAAGGGAAATTCGATGAGAAAAACCCTGCAAAACCCGAAGGGGGCGGTTTACCTACCGGAATTGGTTGGTACAGAAAAGAATTTATTGCTCCTGCCAATTTTAAGGATAGATTAATCACTGTCGAATTTGATGGCGTATATAAAAACAGTGAGGTTTGGGTAAACGGACAATATTTGGGCAAAAGACCTTATGGTTACAGTTCATTTTCTTACGAAATCAGCAAATTCCTGAAATCTGGAAAAAATATCATTGCTGTTAAGGTTGATAATTCACCCCAGCCCGATTCGCGCTGGTATTCTGGCTCAGGCATTTATAGAAACGTTTGGTTAACATCTACGGCCAAAGTATCAATAAGCCAACATGGCCTTTTTGTTGAATCGGGTTTTGTAAGTGGCGATTTCGGAGAATCAACAGATGGTGGGACTTTAAAGCCCGGGCAAAAAGTAGGCTACATAGAACCTCACGTTAGTTTTATAAATAAATCATCAGATAAAACCAAAAAGTACAAGATTGAATTTTCGGTAATAAACAGGGAGGGAAAACAGGTTTTAAAGCACCTTTTGGAAGAAGATATAATCGAAGATAATACTGGTAAAGGTGTTTCTAGCCTGCTGATCAGTCAGCCAGAAATATGGTCAGTAGAAAGGCCTTATTTATACACCTTGGTGGCTAAAATCATTGATTCGGAAAATAAAATTATAGATGAACAAAGTACAACTTTTGGGATCCGGAGATTCAATTTTGATGCGATAAAGGGTTTCTCCTTAAATGGAAAACCGATGAAAATTTTGGGTGTTTGCCTGCATCACGATTTAGGTGCTTTAGGCGCTGCAGTGAATGTCCGTGCGATAGAACGCCAACTCGAAATTATGAAGAAAATGGGTGTAAATGCCATCCGTACCGCGCATAATCCGCCAGCACCTGAGTTTTTAGATTTATGCGATAAAATGGGCTTTTTAGTCATGGATGAAGCTTTTGATATGTGGGCGAAGAAAAAAAACAAAAATGATTATCACCTGAATTTTCCTGAATGGCATAAAGCTGACCTGGAAGATATGGTTAAACGCGACCGTAACCACCCATCCATTATCCTTTGGAGCATCGGCAACGAAATCCGTGAGCAGTTTGATAGTACAGGCATTGCGATAACAAAAGAGTTGGTTGCTATCGTTAAAAAACTGGATAACACCCGACAGGTAATTTCGGCGCTGACGGAAACAAAGGCCGAAAAGAATTTTATCTATCAGGCCAAGGCGCTTGATATTTATGGCTTAAATTATAACCATAAACTTTATAAAGACTTTCCGAAAAATTATCCGGGTGTTAAATTTTTAGCTACTGAAACCACCTCAGCACTTGAAACAAGGGGATTTTACGATACGGCAGATACCATCCGCCGTTGGCCTAAAGATGGTAAAACCAAATTCACAGCAGGTAATAAAGAATGGTCGGCATCTGCTTACGATAACGTTTCGGCTTACTGGGGATCAACTCACGAAGAAACGTGGAAGGAAGCTAAAAAATATGATCATGTGTCTGGTTTATTCGTTTGGACGGGTTTTGATTACCTGGGCGAACCTTTACCTTACCCATGGCCGGCCAGAAGTTCTTATTTCGGAATTGTTGATTTAGCAGGTTTTCCGAAAGACTCCTATTACATGTATCAAAGCGAGTGGACCAACAAACCTGTTTTACATATTTTGCCACACTGGAATTGGGAAAAGGGCAAATCGATTGAAGTTTGGGCTTATTACAACAATGCCGATGAAGTAGAACTGTACCTCAACGGAAAATCATTGGGTAAAAAATCTAAACATGGAGATGAGCTGCACGTACTTTGGAACGTCAATTTCGAACCGGGGATACTAAAAGCCGTTTCACGTAAAAACGGGAAAGAAGTATTGGTCCGTGAGGTAAAAACTGCCGGAGCACCTGCCAAAATTGAATTAATTGCCGATAGAAAAAACATCAAGGCAGATGGCAAGGATTTATCATTCATTACCGTTCGCATTTTGGATGCAGCAGGAAATGTGGTTCCCAACGCCGATAACTTAGTCGATTTTAAAGTAGAAGGAAATGGCTTTATTGCAGGCGTTGACAATGGATTTCAAGCCAGTTTAGAACCTTTTAAAGCGAATTACCGTAAAGCATTTCATGGTTTGTGTTTAGCCATACTGCAATCAACAGAAAAAACAGGAACTATTAAGTTGAGGGCAACATCAAATGGTTTGTCGCCTTCGTCGATTACAATTAATACAGTTAGGTAATGATGATTACTACCTACGTAAATATAAACTTATTTGGCCGTGGTTCGTGTCACCACGAACCACAAATTGAAAACCTATCGGTTGGTATCTCATCAACCGAAAAAATTAAAATAAAAACATGGTCGGTGGAGACACCAACCATCAGATAAAAATAAAGTGGAAAAGATAATTAATTTAAAAGGAATAACCTGGAACCACAGTCGTGGGCTTTTGCCGATGGTGGCAACAGCACAGCGTTTTTCCGAATTACATCCCAACGTGCACATTACCTGGGAAAAAAGAAGTTTGCAGCAATTTGCCGATTTTTCCATTCAGGAACTGGCAGAGCGTTTTGACCTGCTGGTGATCGATCATCCATGGGCTGGTTTTGCCGCAAAAACAAAATCCATAGTGCCTTTAGATCTTTATCTTTCTGAAGATTATCTAAAAGATCAGGAAGAAAATTCCGTAGGTCAATCTTTTGAAAGTTATTTCTATAACGAACACCTCTGGGCACTACCCATAGATGCAGCAACACCAGTGGCGTCATCGCGACCGGATTTACTGGCCGAAAAAGGATTACAATTGCCTAAATCATTCGATGATTTACTCGTATTAGCCGATAAAGGTTTAGTTGCTTTTGCAGGTATTCCGATTGATGTTTTAATGAATTTTTATACACTTTGCTGCTCTTTGGGCGAAGATCCCTGCCAAAATGATGATGAAGTAATTTCAACTGAAATCGGCGTAAAAGTTTTGAAAATGTACCGCGAACTGGCATCGAAAATAGATCAAGCAAACTTCAACAGAAACCCGATTCAGGTTTATGAAGCCATGACTTTAAGCGACGAAATTGCTTATTGTCCTTTTGCTTATGGGTATTCCAATTACTCGAGAAATGGTTATGCACGCAAAACCCTGCATTTTCACGACATGATTTCTTTAGATGGTAAAACCAACCTGAAAAGCACATTGGGTGGAACAGGTTTAGCCATTTCTGCTAAATGCGAAGCGTTGGAGATTGCTGCCAAATATGTAGAATTTGTGGGATCACCAGCTTGTCAGTCTACTTTATTTTTCGAAAGTGGTGGTCAGCCAGGACATTTATCCGCCTGGAAAAACGAAGAAGTCAACCGCCAGAGTCATAATTATTTTCAAAGTACCTTACCCGCTTTGCAAAGGGCATTTCTCCGTCCACGTTACCATGGCTCCATGTATTTTCAAGATCACGGGGGCGATGTTGTCCGCGATTATTTAATGAATGGAGGCAATGAAATTCAGGTTTTATCGGCCATGAATGAGTTATATCTGCAATCTAAAAGTTTAGTGTTATCATGAACAGACCGCTAGAAGGACTTTTGATTTTAGAGTTTTGCCAGTTTTTGGCCGGACCATCGGCAGGATTAAAACTGGCCGACTTAGGTGCCCGTGTGATTAAAATCGAACGACCTAAAACAGGCGATGCTTGCAGATCTTTATCCATCAAAAATCTTTTTGTGGATGAAGATAGCCTGCTTTTTCATACCATTAACCGGAATAAAGAAAGTTATACTGCCGATTTAAAAAATCCGGAAGATTTAGAAAGACTTAAAAAATTAATCAGTAAAGCCGATGTGATGACACATAATTTCCGCCCTGGTGTGATGGAGAAAATTGGTCTGGATTATCAAAGCGTTCAAAACATCAATCCAAAAATTGTTTACGGTGTGGTAACCGGCTATGGAACTGAAGGTCCGTGGAAAAACAAGCCTGGTCAGGATTTACTGGTACAATCCGTTTCCGGATTAACATTTTTATCCGGTGTTGATGTAGACGGGCCGGTTCCCTTCGGACTTTCCGTATCGGATATCATGTGCGGAAACCATTTGGCACAAGGCATTATGGCCGCTTTAATCAAAAGGGCAAAAACCAATAAAAGTGTTTTGGTTGAGGTGAGTTTGCTGGAGTCCATTTTAGATGTACAGTTTGAAGTGCTCACAACATATTTAAATGATGGCGGTAAATTGCCCGATAGAAGCGGAGCAAAAGGCAGCGCTCACGCTTATTTAAGCGCTCCTTATGGCATGTACGAAACCAGCGACGGTTATATTGCCATGGCCATGGGCAACCTGCCAAATATCTGCGCGATCATCAATTGCGATATTACTGACCTATACGTAGAAGCTGGTTCAGCCTTCGAAAACCGCGATAAATTAATTGTCCGACTGGCTGAAACCTTTAAAAAAGAAAATACCAAACATTGGGTTGATCTTTTGGAAAGTCACGGTATCTGGTGCGCAGAAGTACTGAATTATCAAACTGCTACAGCCATGAATACTTATAAAAGCTTGCAGATTGAGCAGGAACTGGATTTAGCTGATGGCAAAAAAATAAAGACAACCGTGAGCCCGATTCGTTTGGATAATCAAAAGTTATTTGCCAGTAAAGCAGCACAGAAACTAGGTTTTAGTACTGCTGAGATTAATAAAGAGTTTGAGTTGAATTAATAAAATAAAGTCGTCATTCCCGCGCAGGCGGGAACCCTAATGCCCATTGTATTACGATTCTCAATCAAGTTGGGAATGACGATACGCTAGACTTAACGGATAAATAAAAGAACAATGAGGCATGGTAAACAAGCCTTAATATAATAATAGAATTATGCTACCGCTTGAAGATTATTTAATTATCGATTTCAGCCAGTTCCTATCAGGGCCATCAGCAAGTTTGCGTTTGGCCGATATGGGTGCGCGTGTAATCAAAATCGAGCGATTGGGTGTAGGCGATATTTGCCGCACGCTCTATACCTCAAACCTGATCATGAACGGCGAATCGTCGGTTTTTCATGCCATCAACAGGAATAAAGAAAGTTTTGAAGTTGATTTAAAACGCGAAGAAGATTGCGAAATGGTGCGCGCACTGCTTAAAAAAGCAGATGTAATGATTCATAATTTCCGCCCGGGAGTAATGGAACGTTTAGGTTTCGATTATCAATCCGTTTCCGCTTTAAATCCAACCCTAATTTATGGCGAAATCTCAGGCTATGGCAATAACACGGAATGGAAAAATAAACCTGGTCAGGATTTACTTCTACAATCTGTTACCGGTTTAACTTCCCTAACTGGAAATGCTAATAGTGGTCCTGTGGCAATGGGCTTATCCATTATTGATATGTTGGCAGGCGCACACCTGGCGCAGGGAATTCTTGCCTGTTTATACCGGAAAGCTATAAAAAATGAGGGCGGTTTTGTACAGATCAGCATGATGGAATCCGCTTATGATTTCCAGTTTGAAACCATCACCACTTTTATGAATGATGGCGGATCGTTGCCTCAACGTTCGAAAAATAACAATGCAAATGCATATTTAGGCGCTCCTTATGGGATTTATCAAACAGAAAACGGATATTTAGCCCTGGCGATGGCTTCCATTCCACAGCTCGGTAACCTGCTTGGCTGCGAACGATTAGAAGATTATATTGAAATTAGCGAGGCATTTGATAAACGCGATGAGATTAAGGCAATTTTGGCTGATCATCTTTTATCGGCCACTACCGAAAAATGGCTTTCCATTTTAGAACCGGCCGATATTTGGTGTGCGGATGTGTTAAACTGGAATGCCTTGATGGCCCATGAGGGTTTTAAGGTATTAAATATGGTTCAGGAAGTGGAAATGATTGATGGTTACAAATATGAAACCACCAGATGCCCGATCCGCATTGATGGAGAATTATTAACTTCATCAGTAGGTTCGCCAAAACTAGGACAGGATAATGAAAAAATTATCAAAGAATTTATAACACAGCATACCATTGCAAATGCATAACCAAATAGAAACCTTCAGAATAGCCGTTCGTAAATTTGCACCTTTTGAAGCTGCCATGCAGAAATTCTGGGATCAATATTGTACCATTTCAGGCTGTACACTAAAGTTGGAAATGGTGGTAATGGATTTGCACGAACTTTACGACAGTACCATCAAGCAAAAGGGACTGGCAAATGGCGATTTTGATATTGCGCATATCAGTACCGATTGGGTTTTGGAAGGTTATTCCAGCAATGATTTTGAAGTTTTAAATCCTTATATCAATAAAAATAAACCTGAAGATTTTCCAAGAGGATGGAGCAAATCGCTTTTAGGCCTGCAGCGTTTCGGTTGGGAAGTGGTAGGCTTGCCCTTTCATGATGGCCCGGAGTGTTTTATTTACAGGAAAGATTTATTCGAAAGTGAAGCCGAGCAGGCTCAATATTTTGCTCAATTTGGCAAAACCTTAACAGTACCCAAAACCTGGGAAGATTTTCACCAGATTGCACGCTTTTTCAACCGCCCGGAAGAAAATTTGTATGGCAGTATTTTCGCCTGTTATCCCGACGGACACAACACAGTTTTCGATTTTGCACTGCAATTATGGACGAGGGGCGGGACACTGGTTGATAAAAATGGTTTTATCCAGATCAATACCCAGGCAGCCATTGATGGTTTAAACTTTTATCGTAAAATCGTGAACGATACAACTGCTGTTCATCCAAAATCTGGAGAATTCGAATCTGTAGCTGCAGGAATCGCCTTTTCACAAGGCGAAGCTGCCATGATGATCAACTGGTTTGGTTTTGCCGCCATGTGCGAAGTAGACGCAAACTCCAAAGTAAAAGGAAAAATTGATGTAGACCGATTGCCATCCGCTCCAGGTAAAAACTCAGCTTCGCTAAATGTATATTGGCTTTATACCATTGCAAAGGGTAGTAAAAATAAGGCTATTGCTTACGATTTTTTACGTTTTGCCATGGCTGCCGAACAGGATAAACAGCTCACCTTAGAAGGTGGGATAGGTTGCAGGATTTCGACCTGGAAAAATGAAGAGATCAACCAGATTATTCCTTATTACCATAAACTGGAACAATTACACAAGGTGGCCAATATGTTGCCACAGAAACAGAACTGGGCTGCTATTGCCGCCATTATCGACCAAATGGTTTTACAGGCCATTAATACCGATGCCGCAACCGAAGAGCTTATTCAGCTTGCACAGAACCAGATTAATGAAATTGACAAATGAGTATTGATATCAAATATAAACCGGAATTACCACAAACCAAACAGCCCATCATTATCATTGGTGCAGGAGGAATAGTAGCCGATGCGCATCTTCCTGCCTATAAAATTGCAGGTTTTGAAGTACATGGTATTGTAAACCGGACCAAAGAGCGGGCACAGAAACTGGCTGATGCTTTTGGCATTCCAAACGTCTACAATTCCGTGGCCGAAGCAGTAAAATTGGCACCAGCAAATGCTGTTTATGATTTAACCATCATGCCCGAACAATACATTGAAACCTTGCAACAATTGCCCGATGGAAGTGCAGTATTGATCCAAAAACCCATGGGAGATAATTTTGCACAGGCAAAAGAAATCCTCGAATTATGCAGGGCAAAGAAGTTTAAAGCAGCCATTAACTTTCAGTTACGTTTTGCCCCTTTTGTAAGCGCAGCAAAGTACCTCATTGATCAAGGTTTAATCGGCGAATTATATGATATGGAAGTCCGGGTGACGATTAAAACACCCTGGGAAATTTTTCCGCATGTAATTATTCATCCAAGATTGGAAATTCAGTACCATAGCATTCATTATGTCGATTTAATCCGTTCATTTTTGGGTAATCCCGAAAGTATTTTGGCAAAAACCTTAAAACATCCGGCAAAAAGTTTGTCCTCATCTCGATCTACCATTTTATTCGATTATGGCGATACCATGCATGCGGTAATCAATACCAACCACGACCATGATTTCGGTCCAGACCACCAGGAAAGTTATATTAAATGGGAAGGAACAAGAGGTGCTATTGTAGCTAAAATCGGTTTATTGATGGATTATCCGCATGGCGTACCTGATGTATTTGAATACTGCATAGTAGAAGACGGAAAAACTCCAGAATGGCAGACAGTTAAATTAGACGGCTCCTGGTTTCCGGAGGCTTTTATTGGCACCATGGCCAATTTAATGCGCTATAATGAAGGTTCAACCGATGTGTTGCATACCAGTGTTGAAGATGTGATTCAAACCATGGCCGTTGTAGAAAGTGCCTATCAATCGAGCGATATTGGTGGGGTTAAAGTTAAGGAGAAATTAAATAGTTAAATCGTCATTGCGAGGCTGGAAATGAGCGGGCCGAAGCAATCTGTTTTGCAACAAAGATTGCTTCGTTTCGATGAAAAATCGCAATGACGGAATTATAAATAAAAATATTAAAATGTATTTCAAATCAACATTTTTTGAAGATTACCAATTACAGGATAAACGTGTAACCTTAGGTCGCACGATAACTGAAACCGATTTTGTGGTTCATGCGGGGCATACCGGCGATTTTTTTCCACATCACATGGATGCCGAATGGTGTGCAACACAACCTTTTAAACAACGCATTGCCCACGGAACCATGATTTTTAGTATCGGTATCGGCTTAACCGCATCAGAAATTAATCCGGAAGCCATGAGCAAAGGCTATGATAAATTACGTTTTGTAAAACCGGTTTTCATTGGCGATACCATCCACTCCGAAATCACTATTTCAGAAAAAGGGGAGAGTAAAAGACCTGAATATGGCACCGTAACCGAACACGTAGAAATCATCAATCAACATGGAAAAGTGGTATTGGTCTGCGACCATCTTTTGGTGGTCAAAAAGGTTCATTAGTTCAGTGGTCAATAGTTCATTGGTCTGGTTGCGTATAGCGACAGTTTACCAGACATGATTATAACACCAATGAACAAATGACTAATGAACCAATCAACTATTAAACCCTATCGCTAATAACAAATGAACCAATGACAAATGAACTAATGAACCATTCTAATGACTAATGAACCAATAAACACACAGCCAGAAATTATAACTGAGGGCGATCCCTCATCAGGAAAACGATATTTATTGCCGTTTATACTCGTAATAAGCTTATTTTTTCTTTGGGGAATGGCACATAACCTCGATTCCATCCTGATTCCTCACCTCAAAAAAGCCTGTAACCTCAATAACAGGCAATCAACACTGATCGATACTTCTGTTTTCTTTGCCTATTTTTTAATGGCTATACCTGCCGGAATGATTTTGAAAAAGTGGGGCTACAAAGCCACTATGATTTCGGGTTTGTTAGCCTTTGCATTTGGCGCTTTTTTATTTGTTCCTGCCGCCAATACCTTATCATACATTACATTTTTGATTGCACTTTTCATTATAGGTTGTGGATTAACCATGCTCGAAACCTCTGCCAACCCTTATGCAGCTGTATTGGGTGATCCTGCGAAAGCAACGAGCAGATTAAACCTTGCTGCATCTTTCAACGGACTAGCTGCAATGGTAGCCCCAATGATCGGTGGTTTATTTATACTTTCAGGCAAATCGCACACCAAAGATGAATTAGCAGCGATGACAGAAGTTAACAGAAATAATTACTTTCTTGAAGAGGCCGCATCGGTTAAAACACCCTACATCACTTTAGGTATCGTTTTATTGGTAATTGCAGTAATCTTTTACTTCATCCACCTTCCCGAAATTAAAACGAAAAGTATTGATGGAGAAGCAAAGGGAAGTTTTTTTGGGTCACTACGCCATAAACACCTCAGATGGGCTGTAATTGCTCAGTTTTTCTATGTAGGTGCACAAGTTTGTGTAACCAGTTTCTTTATCAGGATGGCACAACAGGGCGGTGGATTTGACGAAAAAACAGCTGCATCCTATTTGGTGGTTTATGGATTTTTATTTACTGCTGGCCGTTTCGCAGGAACTGCGCTTTTACAGTTCATATCTTCAAATAAATTGCTTGCGATTTATGCCGCGATATCAATAATCTTGTGTTTGGTTGCTATTTTAGGTAAAGGTTCTTATGTGGTTTATGCTTTAGGTGCTATCGGATTCTTTATGTCTATTATGTTTCCAACCATTTTCGCCTTAGGAATTGATGGAATCGGTGATGATACAAAACCAGGTTCTTCCTGGTTAATCATGTCTATTGTTGGTGGTGCCATTTTACCATTTGGAATGGGAACACTAATCGATATGTATGGCGATAATATCCAAATCGGCTACAGCATTCCATTAGTATGTTTTCTGATTATCCTTTATTTCGGCTTACGGGGTTATAAAATCGCACATAAATAATGATCATTTCTAAAAATATCAGGGTTTTATGCTTCGTACTGATCAGTCTTCACTTTTCAGCAAATCTTTTTGCGCAACGAAATGAAAATACAAAACCCTGGGTATTTTGGTATTGGGTTAAAGGAGCAGTTTCAAAAGCCGGCATTACCGCTGATCTGGAAGCCATGAAATCGAATGGTATTGGAGGTGCATATTTAATGAGCATTCAAGGCCCTGATAAAACACCAGCTTATTCACCGCCTGCAGTTCAACTTACACCAGAATGGTGGAAAATGGTTGAATTTGCCATGAGCGAAGCCAAACGTTTAAACCTGAAACTGGGCATGCATGTAAGTGATGGTTTTGCCTTAGCAGGTGGCCCATGGATAACGCCGGAACTGTCGATGCAAAAAGTGGTTTGGTCAAAAATAAACCTCAGTAATACTACTAATAAGATCTCTTTACCTCAACCAGAATCAAAAGAAAATTATTATAAAGATATTGCCATTTACGCTTACCCTTCTCCAATTGGAGAAAACATTTCAACACGAACTGTTATTCCTAAAATTACAGCAAGTAATGGAGCCGATGCCACAGGTTTAGTGCAACCGGGTAATAAGAAAAACTTTGGCTCAAATGAGCCTTGTTACATTCAATACGAATTCGAAAAACCTTTCACCTGCAGAACAGTCACCATTAAAGTGAGTGGAAATAACTATCAGGCACAACGTTTAGCCATTGAGGTGAGCGATGATGGTAAAGTTTTCCGCTCCGTTGGCAGGTTAGAAGCCCCGCGACATGGATGGCAGGATACCGATGAAGATGTAACGCATTCAATTGTAACCACCACCGCAAAATTTTTCAGGTTTATTTATGATAAAAAGGGTTCGGAGCCAGGTTCAGAGGATCTGGATGCAGCCAAATGGAAACCTTCTTTAAAATTAGTCAATCTGGAGTTATCTGCTGAAGCACAGATTAACCAGTTTGAAGGCAAGAATGGTTCAGTTTGGCGAATCAGCAAAAGAAGCACCGAAGCCGAAATTGCTAAAAATCTTTGTGTGCCATTGAATAAGATCATCAATCTCACAAACAAATTAAGTCCGGATGGAACCTTAAACTGGAAGGCACCAAAAGGCAACTGGACAATTTTACGGATAGGTCATACTTCAACCGGGCATACCAACGCAACAGGTGGTGGTGGAAAGGGTTTAGAATGCGACAAATTTAACCCCGAAGCGGTAAAACTACAATTCAACAATTGGTATGGAGAAGCTTTAAAACATGGCGGACCCGAAATTGCAAAGAAAGTTTTAAGTGTTTTTCATGTGGATAGTTGGGAATGCGGCAGTCAGAATTGGTCGCCGGTGTTTAAAGCGGAGTTTTTTAAACGCAGGGGTTACGATTTAACGCCATATCTGCCTATCATGACCGGTTTACCTGTAGAAAGTACCGCTGTATCCGAAAACTTCCTTTATGATGTCAGAAAAACCATCTCTGAATTGGTTGTCGACCAGTTTTATAAAACTCTTGCAAAACTGGCCAAGGAGCAGGGCGTAACTTTTACGGCTGAAAGCATTGCACCAACGATGATGAGTGATGGATTGATGCATTACAAAACAGTTGATGTACCCATGGGCGAGTTTTGGTTAAACAGTCCAACACACGACAAACCGAATGATATGCTGGATGCCATTTCCGGAGCACATATTTATGGTAAAAACATTATCCAGGCCGAGGCTTTTACCACGGTCCGAATGGACTGGAACGAAAGCCCTGCCAATATGAAAACCTTGCAGGATCGTAATTATGCCCTTGGGATCAATAAACTCGTCTATCACGTTTTTACACACAATCCATGGACGGATAGGAAACCTGGAATGACCCTAGATGGTGTAGGTTTATATTTTCAACGTGACCAAACCTGGTGGAAGGCCGGAAAAGCATGGATAGATTATGCTGAAAGAACACAGAACCTGCTACAACAAGGAAAACCTGTTGTAGATATAGCCGTTTTTACTGGCGAAGAATTACCCCGCCGTTCCGTATTGCCTGACCGTTTGGTAGAAACCTTGCCCGGTATTTTTGGTGCTGATGTAGTGGAAGCTGAAAAGAAGCGTCTTGCAAATGTTGGTGAACCTTTAAGGCAGATCCCGGCCAGTGTTACCCATTCTGCAAACATGGCAGATCCTGAAAATTGGGTAAATCCTCTGCGTGGTTACACTTACGATAGCTTTAATCCCGATGTTTTAAAAACAGCAACAGTTAAAGATGGAAATGTGGTGTTCGAAAGTGGCGCAACATATAAAATATTGGTTTTCCCTGGTAACATGAAAATGAACCCGAATTACCAGTACATGAGCTACGAAGTAGTTAAAAAGCTTTCAGCATTGGTTAGAGCTGGAGCTAAAGTGATTGTTGGAGATAAGCCACTATATCAATCTGGAATTAAGCAGGTTAATAAGATTGAATTTGATAAAGTTGTTAAAGAAATTTGGGGAGGAAACTTTGAGTCTTTCAAAAACGGAGGTAAACCTATTTATACTAGAAAACTTGGCTTAGGACAAATTTTCAAAGCTCCGTTTGAAGGTAATGATTTTACAAGTCTTGGTTTGGAAAAGGATTTAGATATCAACGAATTTCAACCGTTGTTAAGCTCCCATATTTTACCAACTAAACATATAGCATTTACACATAGAAAAACTATAGATAACGATATTTATTTTATTACAAACCAAGAGGATAATGAAAGGGAATTTAATTTTTCGTTTCGGATGATTGGTAGAATTCCTCGAATTTATGATGTGGCCACAAACAATAATATTGATTTAAAAAGTTGGTCGTTTAAAGATGGTAGAACTTATTTTAATCTGAAATTGCCGGCAAACGGTTCAATTTTCGTGATTTTTAAAGAGAAAACAGATTTAACTCAATTAAATATCGGATCAAATTCAAGCAGATTCAAATCCATTCAAGATATTTCCAAATCATGGCTAGCTCAATTCGATATCGCTTATGGAGGACCATCAAAACCAGTAACCTTTGGCGATTTAACTGATTGGACAACAAACGCTGATAGCCTGGTCAAATACTATTCTGGAACAGCTGTTTATACCAAAACCTTCAATTTCAACGGAAATTTGAATGATAAAACATGGATTGATTTAGGCGAATTCTCCAGTATTGCTGAAGTAAAAATCAATGGCATAAACTGTGGCACCTTGTGGACTGCACCACACCGCCTGGATATCAGTAAAGCCATAAAAAAGGGCGAAAACAAAATAGAAATCGAAGTTACCAATACCTGGGCTAACCGTTTAATTGGCGACAGTAAATTACCAGAAGATAAGAGGATTACAAAAACCACTGCACCTTTCCGTTTGGAGGGGAAACCATTAAATCCCGCTGGATTATTAGGTCAGGTGCTGATTCAAATGGAAGAAAAATAAGATATGAAAGCATTAAAAAATAGTGTGTTTATAACATTGTGTTTGATCTCGCTCTGCGTGCAGGCACAAGATAAGGCTTTGGTCAATACATCAAATTCTCCTTACGCAAAACTGCACAGCATCAATATGACAGATGTAACCTGGACAAAAGGATTTTGGGCCGACCGTTTTAAAGTAGCCACCGAAACCATGGTACCGAATATGTGGGCCATTTATAACGATCCGAAAATCAGTCATGCTTTTGAAAATTTCATAATTGCCGCAGGTTTAGATACAGGTTCACACTCAGGACCATCTTTTCATGATGGCGATTATTACAAAACTTTGGAGGCCGTGGCCGTTTTATATGCTTCTACGAAAAATCCAAAGCTGAACGAAATGATGGATAAAGCCATTGTGGTGATTGGGAAATCGCAACGCGAAGATGGCTATATCTACACCAAAGCAATGATCGAGCAGCGCAAAACAGGCTCGAAAAACCAGTTTCAGGATAGGTTGAGCTTTGAATCGTACAATATTGGCCATTTAATGACGGCAGGCTGCATCCATTACCGCGCAACCGGAAAAACTACTTTGCTCAACATTGCTAAAAAGGCAACCGATTATTTATATAATTTCTATAAATCGGCATCACCAACTTTGGCAAGAAATGCAATATGTCCTTCACATTACATGGGCGTGGTAGAAATGTACCGTACAACTAAAGATCCCCGTTATTTAGAACTGGCGCAGCATTTAATTGCCATTAAAGGAAAAATTGAGGATGGTACAGATGACAACCAGGACCGGATTCCTTTTTTGCAGCAAACCAAAGCCATGGGCCATGCCGTACGTGCAAACTACCTTTACGCCGGCGTAGCCGATTTATATGCCGAAACGGGCAAAGATTCACTTTTAAATACTTTAAATTTAATGTGGGATGATGTCAATCAGCACAAAATGTACATCACTGGAGGCTGTGGCTCGCTTTATGATGGCACTTCTCCCGACGGAACGTCCTACAATCCGGCCGATGTGCAGAAAATCCACCAGGCTTTTGGTCGTGATTTTCAATTGCCAAATTTCACCGCCCATAACGAAACCTGCGCCAACATAGGCAACGTACTTTGGAACTGGCGCATGTTGCAGATTACGGGTGATGCAAAATATGCCGATGTGATGGAACTGGCTTTGCACAACAGCGTTTTGTCTGGAATTAGTTTGGATGGAAAAAACTTTTTGTACACCAATCCTTTGGCTCAATCAGACGACTTACCTTTTAAGCAACGCTGGTCGAAAGATAGGGTGCCTTATATTACATTATCCAATTGCTGCCCGCCAAACGTGGTCAGGACGATAGCTGAAGTGAGTGATTATGCTTACAGCTCTTCAGATAAGGGGCTCTGGTTTAATTTATATGGTGGCAATAACTTAAGTACTACATTAAGCAATGGTCAGAAGATTTCTTTATCCCAGGAAACCAATTATCCCTGGGATGGGAAGATCAAAATCACTATAAAAGAAATAGCAAATAAAGCTTATTCATTATTTCTGAGAATCCCGTCGTGGACGCATGATGCACAAATCACAATCAATGGAAAAACCGAAAATGTTAAAGCCATTTCCGGAAGTTATGCGGAAATCAGCCGCATTTGGGAAAAGGGCGATGTGCTAGAACTAAATCTCCCAATGGAGGCTACTTTGATCGAAGCTAATCCACTGGTCGAAGAAAACAGAAATCAGGTAGCGGTAAAACGCGGACCAATTGTTTACTGTTTAGAATCGACAGATTTACCTGGTAAAAGCATTTTTAACGCCTTTATTCCGGCTTCAACCAAATTTGAGGCTAAGCCCATTAATATTGATGGCGCTGTTATGATGAGTTTAGTAGGAAATGCAAAAATTGTTGAGTCAAACAACTGGAAAAATATGTTGTACAGGCCAATTGAAGATAAAAATACAACAACAGAAATTAAACTAGTACCATACTTTGCCTGGGGAAACCGTGGTCATTCGGAAATGTCGGTATGGCTGCCGGTGAGTAGATGACGCCTGATTTTTGAAGTTTATCCTTCCTAACTTGATTGGGAACCACGAAGTGCTCATCGGAGATAATCTTAAAGCCTTTTGCATTACGATTCCCGCCTGCGCGGGAATGACGGCTATATTTTAAGACAGAAAAAAACAAATGAAACTAAAACTCATCATATTCTTAAACCTGACTTGTTGCTTCATCGCAGCTGCAACGGTTAAACCCGCATCGATTTTTACCGATCACATGGTGTTACAGCAACAAAGCAATGTTGCAATATGGGGCTGGGCTAAGCCTTCTGCCAAGGTAAAAATCAACACCACCTGGAACAAACAGAACTACACGATTACTGCTGATCAGAATGGTAAATGGAAAATAAAAGTTGCTACTCCGTCAGCCGGTGGCCCATACAATATTGAATTAAACGATGGTGAAAAACTTGTCCTGACCGACATTTTAATTGGCGAAGTTTGGTTTTGTGGTGGCCAATCAAACATGGAAATGCCCATGAAAGGCTTTAAAAGTCAGCCGATAATTGGCTCCAACGAAGCAATTTTAAAATCTACCAATAAAAATATCAGGCTTTATACTGTTCCGCGTTCTTCCATCACCGAACGACAAGAAAACAGCAAACCTTCACAATGGAAATTAGCTGCGCCTGAAACCGTTTCCAATTTCAGTGCCACTGCTTATTACTTTGGTTCCTTATTAAGCGAAATGTTAAATGTTCCTATCGGAATCATCAACGATAGTTATGGTGGTTCTACCATTGAGGCCTGGATGTCGCCGGAGGATTTAAAAGCATTCCCTGAGGTTAAAATCCCTTCAAAAACCGACACCATAAAAGAAGTAAGCAGAACACCCACAACTTTATATAACGGTATGCTTTATCCGGTAATCGGTTATGGCATCAAAGGCGCCATCTGGTATCAGGGCGAATCGAATTACGAACGTCCAGACCGCTACGAAGATTTATTCCCTGCAATGGTTGCATCCTGGAGAAAAAACTGGGATAATGGTGATTTTCCTTTCTATTATGCTCAAATCGCGCCCTACAACTATACCCAATTGCCACCTTATCATATTGGCGGGAAATTTAACTCGGCCTTTTTAAGAGATGCGCAACGTAAATCCCAAACTAAAATTCCAAATTCGGGGATGGCAGTTTTAATGGATATTGGCGAGGAAAAATCAATCCATCCCGCAAATAAAAAACAGGGTGGAATACGTTTAGCTTACCTGGCCTTGGCCCAAACTTACGGCATAAAAGGTTTTGGTGCATTAAGTCCAAACTATGACTCTTTCACGGTTGATAAAAATAAAGCGGTCATCAAGTTTCAAAATGCAGCAAATGGTCTAACTTCGTTTGGCAAAGATTTGGCCTTATTTGAAGTAGCAGGAGCAGACCATAAATTTTACCCCGCAAAAGCAACCATAACCGGAAGTAGCATCACCGTTTCAGCAGAGCAGGTAAAGGTACCGGTAGCTGTTCGTTATGCCTTTAAAGATTTTGTAACCGGCGATTTATTTGGGAACGATGGTTTACCTGTTTCCTCATTCCGCACTGATGATTGGGATAACTAATGATGATTTTAACCACAAAGACACAAAGCAATCTAAGTATTTTATTTAGGAACTTAAACGTTCTTATCTGTCTTATATGGTCAAAATTTTTGAACCGTGCCTCAGGTGTGCTTAGGTGCCTTAGATGGTCAAATAACATACACCAAAAAAGAATAACCACAAAGACACAAAGCGCACTAAGTATTTTATTTAAGAACTTAAATGTTCTTAAATTCCTTAAATGGTCAAAAAACCTTCAACTTTTCTTTGTGCTCTTCGTGTCTTCGTGGTCTATACAATCAAATGCCTTTTCACAAGAAAAATCCCCACCTAATGTGGTTTGGAATACCCAAAGTATTAATTCTTCAGAGTCGATGCCTGTAGGTGGTGGCGATATCGGCCTTAATCTCTGGGTAGAAAATGGTAATGTTTACCTCTACCTATCCAAAAGTGGTACCTTCGACGAGAATAATACTTTACTCAAATTAGGTCGTGTAAAACTCAAATTATCCCCGAACCCTTTCCAGGGAAAAACATTCAGGCAAGAACTGATTTTAAAAGATGGTTATGCTCAAATTTCAGGCGAAAACGGTAAATTAAATACTAAAATTAGTGTTTGGGCGGATGTTTTCAATCCTGTTATTCATTTAGACATTAAATCCAGTCAAAACATCACAACCGAAGCCAGTTATGAAAGCTGGCGCTTTGAAGACCGCATCACTAAAGGCAAAGAGAACAACCAAAATTCGTATAAATGGGCGCCTAAGGGTATTGTAAAAACCTTTGAAGATGAAATTGCATTTAAAAACAATACCGTTCAGTTTTTCCATCAAAATAAACCCGAAACGGTATTCGATATTACAGTAAAACAGCAAGGTCTTGATGACAGGAAAACCGAATTGTTCAATCCTTTAAAAAATCTGATTTTTGGCGGTAAAATACAAGGTGATAATTTGATTCCGGCGAGGAATTATGAAGGTGTTTATTTAAGTACACCTTTTAAAGCCTGGGTTTTGAAAAGTAAAAAGCCTTCAAATGCTACCAGTATTACCATTACATTAAATACTGGTACAGAAACCTCTGCAAAGCAATGGGAGCAAAGCTTAAATGTTATAAACAACAAAAATAGCCAGAAAGCAAGTATAAAATGGTGGAACGATTACTGGAAAAGAAGTTTCATTTATATTAATTCAAAAGATGAATCTGCTAATCAATCGGCTAAAAATTATCAGCTGTTCAGGTACATGTTGGGTTGCAATGCATTTGGCAAATATCCTACAAAATTCAACGGCGGTCTATTCACCTTCGATCCACAGCTTACAGATACCGCATTAAATTACACACCTGATTTCAGGAACTGGGGAGGCGGAACACATACCGCCCAAAACCAGCGTTTGGTTTATTGGCCGATGTTAAAAAGCGGCGATTTTGAAATGATGAAGGCCCAGTTCGATTTCTACCTGAATTTGTTAAAAAATGCTGAAATCAGAACGGAGTCTGCATGGGGACATAAGGGTGCCGGTTTTACAGAGCAATTAGAAAATTTCGGATTACCAAACCCTGCCGAATATGGCTGGAAACGACCTGCCGACTTTAACAAAGGTATGGAATACAATGCTTGGTTAGAGTATGAGTGGGATACTGTTTTAGAGTTCTGTATGATGATTTTGGAAACAGGAAGATATAATGGCAATCACATCGAAAAATATCTTCCATTGATTGAAAGTTCTTTAACATTTTTCAAAGAACACTATACCTATTTAGCCAAACAACGCGGGGCAAAAGCTTTAGATGCCGATGGACATTTGGTTTTGTACCCGGGCTCTGGTGCCGAAACCTATAAAATGGCCTACAACTCCACATCAACCATTGCAGCTTTAAAAACCGTTTTGGAAAGACTTCTGGAGCAGCCTAATTTATCTGAAAAACAAAAGACAGAATGGAGCGCAATGCTAAAAATCATTCCATCAATTAGTTTTAGGGTATTCGACGGCCACACAACAATTGCTCCGGCAAAGTTATGGGAGCGGATCAACAATACCGAAAGTCCGCAGTTGTATCCGGTATATCCCTGGGGAATTTACGGCATGGGAAAACCCGGTTTGGATACCGCTATCAATACTTTTAAATATGATACGGATGTATTGAAATTCCGCAGTTATGTAGGCTGGAAACAGGATAATATTTTTGCAGCAAGATTAGGTTTAACTGAAGACGCTGCAAAATTAACCACAGCAAAGTTAAAAGACTCTGGAAGGAGGTTTCCTGCATTCTGGGGACCAGGCTTTGATTGGGTGCCAGACCATAATTGGGGCGGCTCAGGCATGATCGGTTTACAGGAGATGCTGATGCAGGTAGATGGTAAAAAAATTTACCTTTTCCCTGCATGGCCTAAAGATTGGGATGTGCATTTTAAACTTCATGCGCCTTACCAAACCACTGTTGAAGGACAATTAAAGAACGGAAAATTAGTAGATTTACAAGTATTACCAGCATCAAGGAAAGCAGATATAAAAATAATGATAGAATGAGTGAGTTTTGAATGATTGAGTGATAATTTACCTTCAATCATTCGATCAATCTCTCATTCACTAATTAAAAATAATGATAGAATGAGTGAATTTTGAATGATTGAGTGATAATTTACCTTCACTCATTCGATCAATCTCTCATTCACTAATTAAAAAATAATGATAGAATGAGTGAATTTTGAATGATTGAGTGATAATTTACCTTCAATCATTCGATCAATCTCTCATTCACTAATTAAAAAATAATGATAGAATGTGTGAGTTTTGAATGATTGAGTGACGATTTACCTTCACTCATTCGATCAATCTCTCATTCACTAATTAAAAAATAATGATAGAATGAGTGAGTTTTGAATGATTGAGTGATAATTTATCTTCAATCATTCGATCAATCTCTCATTCGCTAATTAAAAATAATGATAGAATGAGTGAGTTTTGAATGATTGAGTGACGATTTACCTTCACTCATTCGATCAATCTCTCATTCACTAATTAAAAAAACTATGGATTTACAGTTAAAAGAAAAAGTTATTATCATCACTGGTGCTGCAAAAGGCATTGGCAGGAGCATTGCAGAAGTATTTGCTAAAGAAGATGCGATTGCTGTTATTGTTGGCAGAAAAGCAGAAGATAACCAGAAAGTAGTGGATGAAATTATTGCTCAGGGCAAACAAGCAGAACAGTTTGTTGCAGAACTTTCCAATCCGGATGATTGCGGAAAGGTAATTAAAGAAATCGTTGCTAAATTTGGACGAATTGATGGTTTAGTAAACAATGCAGGGGTTAATGATGGGGTAGGTTTAGAAAGTGGAAATTACCAGGATTTCATGGCTTCTTTGCATAAAAACGTGGTGCATTATTATCTAATGGCACACCATGCATTGCCAGAACTGATTAAAAGCAAGGGTGCTATTGTAAACATTACTTCAAAAACAGCAGAAACCGGACAAGGAAATACCTCAGCTTATGCTGCAGCAAATGGTGGTAGAAATGCTTTAACCCGCGAGTGGGCTGTAGAACTGCTAAAATATGGGATCCGTGTAAATGCAGTGGTTGTTGCCGAATGCTGGACACCTGCTTACGAAACCTGGATAGAGACTTTAGACAATGCGGAAGAAAAACTAAAGGAAATTACTTCAAAAATTCCATTGGAAAACAGAATGACAACTGCAGAAGAAATCGCAAACATGACCGCTTTTTTAATGTCAAACAAATCGAGTCATACCACCGGACAAATTATCCATGTTGATGGTGGTTATGTACATTTAGATAGAGCTTTAGCGAACGCTTAGAAAATTAATTATTGAATGATAAATTGAGTGAATGATAGAATGATTTTAAAATCGCTACCAACATTCAATAATTCATTCATTCAAAATTCAATCATTAAAATAAGAATGAAAACCCTTACCTGTACCACACCCGGAACTTTTGAATATTCTGAAACAGAAAAACCTGAATTAAAAAAAGATCACGCCATTATAAAAATTAAACGGATCGGCATCTGTGGAACCGATTTACATGCTTTTGAAGGTACTCAACCCTTTTTTAATTATCCCCGTGTTTTAGGGCACGAGCTTTCTGGTGAACTGGTTGAGGTTGATGGAGTTGAAGGTTTTAAAATAGGAGAGGCTGTAACTTTTATTCCGTATTTCAATTGTGGCGAGTGCATTGCCTGCCGGATGAATAAACCAAACTGTTGCGTAAAAATGCAGGTTTGCGGTGTACACGTTGATGGCGGGATGCGCGAATACCTACAGGTTCCATCAAGAACGCTTTTACATGGCGAAGGGCTTAGTTACGATGAACTTGCCTTAGTAGAACCTTTGGCCATTGGGGCACATGGGGTTAGAAGGGCAGCTGTTCAGCCCGGAGAATTTGTACTCGTTATTGGCGCCGGACCAATTGGTTTAGGCACCATGGAGTTTGCCCGGATTGCTGGAGCCAACGTAATCGCACTAGATATTAATGACGACCGTTTGGCATTCTGTAAAGATAAATTGAAAGTGCCCTATATGGTTAACGCGCTTTCAGCTGATGTGGTTCAGCAACTGAGTGATATTACAAATGGAGATATGCCTACGGTTGTAATTGATGCTACGGGCAATCAGAAAGCAATTAATAATGCCATCAACTATATGGCCCATGGTGCAAGGTTTGTTTTAATTGGATTACAAAAAGGCGATTTAATCTTTAACCATCCGGAGTTTCATAAAAGAGAATCGACCTTAATGAGCAGCAGAAATGCCACAATAGAAGATTTTGAACATGTAATTAAATCAATGAAAGCCGGTCTGGTTAATCCAACCAATTACATCACCCATAAAGTTAAATTTGAAGAGGTGAAAGATGAGTTTGAAAGTTGGCTTGATCCAAAAAACGGGGTGATAAAAGCAATGGTGAGTATAGTGTAATCGTCATTGCAGAGCCAATCTTTCATTGGATGAAGCAATTTTTATAGCAGGGTTTCTAAACAGGAAAAATTGTTTTCCAGAAAAGAGAAAAAGGCTGTCATTCCTACTCCCGATTCTTTAGAATCACGATTTTATCATTAAAATAATATAGCTATAAAATACTTATATTTGTAATCATTAGCTTAAATAATAAATCTGTTATGAAAATAGGCGATAAAGTTTCAATTTCTCCACAAGTAACCGATAGGACTGACTGGATTGATGGGGTTATAATAGAAATAGAAAAAAATCCATTTGCAGGTGTTGTTATCACTGCCAAATCGGATGATGGTGAAGTTTTTTTTGAGAAAGAAGATCTTTTTAGATTTTTAGGTGAGGAAGCATGTACGCATTAAGCTTTGATATGACCATATCTGATTTAAAAAAAGAATATGGTGAAAAATATCATAGTGCCAATGCTGAAATAAAAAAGTCATTTGAATAATAGCTGCTTTTATTGGATTCAGGGAAGTACCTATGTTACAGAAGGAAATTTAACCGCAGTTTATAAAGCCATTCATATTCTATCAAATATTGATTGGTTCAGGAAGTCTGTAAGAGATATCAGGGCATTTAAAGTAGAGGATTTTTCTGATTTTACTTCTATTGTTAAAGGATAATTTAATTATTCTAGTGGTTAGTCTCTCACCGACCAATAAACAAATTTCATTATCAGGAGCAAAAAAGCCGATAATCCTAAAATTACCGGCCTGAACATTGAGCGTTAATTAACCAAAAAACTATTTATAAAAAACCTCATTCCAATGCAATTCATTTCTGAATTGATTGATTTTAGTATCTGCACCGATATTTACATATTCTAAGCCAGCAATATTGGCAAAATCCAATAAATGTTCGGTAGTTAAATTCTGACTGTAAGCAGTGTGGTGTGCACCGCCGGCATAAATCCAGGCTGCACAACCTGTTTTCATATCAGGCAATGGTTTCCAAAGTACACGGGCTACAGGTAAATTTGGTAAATCATGTTCCGCCTCTACAGCTTTAACTTCGTTCACTAACAGACGGAAGCGATTACCCATATCAATTAAAGATGCATTTAAAGCATCGCCACCAGCTACGTTAAAAACCAAACGAGCAGGATCTGCTTTGCCACCAATACCCAAAGGATGAACCTCTAAACTGGCTTTGCCACTTGCCAAAGAAGCATCAACTTCAAGCATGTGCGAGCCCAATACCATTGAATTTGCCGGATCGAAATGGTAAGTATAATCTTCCATAAATGCATTTCCACCCGCTAAACCAGCACCCATTACTTTACAGGCACGTACCAAAGCAGCGGTTTTCCAGTCACCTTCACCAGCGAAACCGTAACCATCGGCCATTAAACGTTGTGCTGCAATTCCCGGCAACTGAATCATGCCATGCAGATCTTCAAAAGTATCAGAGAAACCTTTGAAACCTCCGTCTTCCAGGAATTTCCTTAAACCCAGCTCAATTTTAGCGGCCTCGTAAACAGACGAATGTCTGGCACCACCAACTTTTAAGTCGGCAGCTATTTCGTAAGTCGCTTCGTATTCCTTTAATAACGCTTGAATAGATTCCTCACTTATTCCATTAATTACTGCTACTAAATCACCTATTCCATAAGTATTTACCGCGAAACCAAATTTCATTTCAGCTTCTACTTTATCACCATCTGTTACTGCAACATACCGCATATTATCGCCAAAACGGGCAAATTTAGCACCTTGCCAATCATGCCATCCGGCAGCAGCCCTGCACCAGGTATCAATCTGTTTTGCAACTTCTTCATCTTGCCAATGCCCAACCACTACTTTACGGTCTTTACGCATACGGCTAACCATAAAACCAAACTCGCGGTCGCCGTGAGCACTTTGGTTCAGGTTCATAAAATCCATATCGATGGTATTCCATGGGATATCGCGGTTAAATTGTGTATGTAAATGTAATAGAGGTTTTTGTAGTACATTTAATCCCCTGATCCACATTTTAGCCGGAGAGAAAGTGTGCATCCAGGTAATAACACCAATACAATTTTCATCAATATTGGCCTGCTGTAAAGTTTCGAAAATCTCTTCTGTGGTTTTTACAATCGGTTTGTAAACCAGCGAAACAGAGATATTTCCATTTTGGTTTAAAGAATCAGCAACTTGCTGAGCGTGGTCTGCCACTTGTTTTAAGGTCTCTTCACCATACAGATGTTGCGTACCGGTAATAAACCAAACTTGTAATTTTTTTAAATCAATCATTACTATTTATGTTGTTTTTAATTTATAATCTGTTTTCAAACCTCGCAGGTTGTTAAAACCTGCGAGGTTTATTAAATCCAATTTTATTTCTTTTTTGAAAAACAGGTTACTATTTTTCATCTGTTTAGCTTACTTAGGCAAACCTTACAATGTTAAACCCGACAGCAGCGGCAGCTCCCGATTCTTCATCGGGACTATAGCAAATGGCGGGACTTTCGTTTCCTAAGTACTACTATGATGCTTTCCAAAATTATTATATAACTCCATCTCTGCATCCAAGACTAAAGACTAAACTAGCGCTGTCCATAATAAGCGCCATCACCATGCTTCCTTTCAAAATGCTTTTTAATTAACGAATCTTTCAGTTTCGGAGCCTGTGCATTAATCTGTTCAGTTAATAAAGCCATTTGTGCCACGGTTTCTAAAACAGCACTGTTATAAACCGCTTTTTCGGCCGTTTTGCCCCAGGTAAAGGGAGCGTGGTTACCCACCAAAATCATTTCGACTTCTTTATGGCTTAACCCCAGGCTTTCAAAGTGATTCATAATCTGAAAACCTGTTTCGTATTCATAATTTCCTTTGATCATTTCATCATCCATTGGTGGTGCACAGGGAATATCAACCGTTAAATGGTCGGCATGTGTAGTACCAAAAATAGGAATGGCCCTTTGTGCCTGGGCCCAGGCTGTACCATAAGTAGAATGGGTATGCACAATCCCACCGATATCTTCCCAATGTTTATATAAAACGGCGTGGGTTTTGGTATCTGAAGATGGCCGTAAACTGCCTTCAACAGTATTTCCATCAAAATCAACGATGACCATATCATTTGGAGATAAATCCTCATAAGGAACACCACTCGGCTTAATGGCAAATACGCCTTTAGCACGATCTGCAGCGCTCACATTACCGAAAGTAAATAATACCAAACCCAATTTGGGTAATTGCATATTAGCCCTGTAAGCCTGCTCTTTTATATCCTGATAGTTGCTCATGATAAATAGGGTTTTACATCTTTTTTATTGTATTTCTCCAGGTATCGGCCTAATCCCAGATACTGCTGATAATGAAGACGGTAAAGTTTTTGTTTTTTGACATTAGGTTTGTATTCCTTTTCGAAACCGGTTCCCATGGCAGCCATTGCCTCCTCGATGTTAGGATAGATACCAGCCGCAACCGCAGCAAACATGGCCGCACCTAAGGCACAGGTATGCTCAAAACGGTGAATCCTGATTGGCATTTCCAATACGTCGGCCATCATTTGCATGATGTATGATGATTTTTTGGCTACACCACCGATACCTATAATGCCTTTTACCGGAACGCCCTGCTCTTTAAAGCGATCTACAATGGCTTTGGCACCAAAACAGGTTGCCGCAGCTAATGCACGGAAAAACCTTGGCGCATCAGTTCCTAACCCCAATCCAGTTATTGCACCTTTTAGCTCCTGGTTGGCGTCTGGTGTTCTTCTGCCGTTTAACCAGTCTATAGCAAGCTCAGCATAATCGCCTTCTTCTAAAGCTTCGGCCTGTTTACTCAGGTTTGCAATAATTTTACCTTCTAATTCATCTTTTAAAGCAATGGCTGTTGCCTCATCAATTAAATTAGATTCAGTTAGTAAATGATTTAAAGGCCAGCTGATTAAATTTTTAAACCAGGCATACACATCGCCAAATGCCGACTGTCCGGCCTCTAATCCGGCCATACCCGGAATTACCGATCCGTTTACCTGCCCGCAGATACCACTAATCAGTTTGCCATGCAGGTCCTGGTTTGGAGCAACCAAAATATCGCAGGTACTGGTACCCATTACTTTACTCAGGTAATAAGGTTCAATCTGGCCGCCAACAGCGCCCATGTGTGCATCAAATGCGCCTACACCCACCACTACATCGGTACTTAAACCTAATTTCGAGGCCCATTCTTCGCTCAATGTTCCTGCAGAAACATCAGAAGTATCCGTATCTACAAAGAGTTTATCCCTAAAACCAGCTAAAAGCGGATCAAGGCTGCTAAAGAAATCTTCAGGAGGAAGGCCGTTGAACTCTTCGGCCCAAAGCGCCTTATGTCCGGCGGCACAGCGGCTACGTTTCATTTCTTTTATATCGTTTCCACCACAAAGTAAAAACGGGATCCAGTCGCAATGTTCTACCCATGATGCTGCGCCATTTTTAATGGCTGAATCGACTCTTAAAGTGCGTAACAATTTAGACCAGAACCATTCTGACGAATAGATTCCGCCCACATATTTGAGGTAATTTACCGGAAACTTTTTGGCATGTTCGTTAATTTCTGCTGCTTCTTTAACTGCCGTGTGGTCTTTCCAAAGTACAAACATGGCATTTGGATTTTCTTCAAAACCTGGTGTTAATGCCAGGGGTGTACCTGCTGCATCAACTGCAACCGGACTAGATCCGGTGGTATCTATCGAAATCCCTTTCACTAAATGCGCAATTTCAGCTCTTCCGGCCTTAGCCAGGCAATCTTTTATGGTGTGGGTTAAACCCTCAATATAATCCAGGGGGTGCTGCCTGAACTGATTTACAGCCGGCTTGCAGTACAGGCCTTTTTGCCATCGTGGGTAAAGGAAAACGGAAGCGGAAATCTCTTTCCCGTTAGCGGTATCAACTAAAACGGACCGGACAGAATCCGTCCCGTAATCTACACCAATTACATAGTTTGCTGTGCTCATAACAATAAATAATCGTCTAATTAACGTTTATTTATTTGAAATAAAAAATTTAAGTGATTTTTTAAATTACAGCAAATAAAAACGGCTATCTGAATGGGTCAGATAGCCGTTTATTTAATTGCCGTTATAAGCTTGATCGCTTACAGGTTCCAGCCAATTTACAATACCTTTATCAGTGTTGATGTTGATGGCAATATGCACCATCGCAGCATCAGGTGATGCTCCGTGCCAGTGTTTAACGCCGGGAAGAATATTAATTACGCCACCTGTAGCCACTTTTTGAATTGATTTGCCTTCTTCCTGATAATAGCAGGTTCCTTCTTTTACAATCAATATCTGGTTGGAAGGGTGGGTATGCCAATTGTTCCGGCAGCCGGCTTCAAAAGCTACATCACTTACATTACAATTGGTAACGGCATCAGCAATAACCAAGGCTTTTACAAAAGCATTACCGGTAAAATATGCTGAAGGTGCAGGCTTAAAGCCTTCTTTTTCTAAATTTTCCATTTTGTTATTTTTTATATTTATGTTCCTGAGCGCTGGTATAAGTTAAATTGAAACCTAATTGTTATGATGCTACAATATACTTGCCTTCTTTATCAGATCCAATATTTTAAAGTCTGATTTGAAGCCATAATTATATAAATACAAATTTGAAGATATAAAGTGTTGGCTTAGTTATACGGATTACCGCTTATCCTACCATTATTACAGATTTTAAAGAATATGTAAATTTGTTTAAGCAAAAAATGAGGAGTCGATTTTTATTTGAAAAGGGGAGCAGTACCTGCACTGAATTGGATCAGGTATTATTTGCAGAAGAGCCGGAAGATATCCATTTAGAACTGAATGTAAATGGTTAAGTCCGGAATCATTCTTTTGCCGCTGCCGGATACAAAAAGCGGAACGAATTGGACACCGCCTGATGCAGGATGGTGCCATGGTTTTCTAAAGGCAAATAATCGAAATATACTTTTACGTTCTTCGCTTTAGCTTCTTTTATTTTTTCTGCTAAAAGGTTTGCATCTACTTCCATAACCCTTGGTATGGCTGTTGGCGTTAATCCTTCTTTGCCTACTGCAATGTAAACCTGTGTTGGTTGATTGGCTAAATTTGCTTTTTCATTTAACAGCGAACCATTGTTCCACCACAAGCTTGGGCTAATGATGATGTAATTGTTAAATAATGAAGGTTTTTTAAACAGGATTTCTGTCAGCAATAACCCACCCAGCGATTGCCCGATGATGGTTTTGGCTCCATTTGTTTTATATTTTTGCTGAATATAAGGCTGAAGTTCATTACCGATAAAAGCGATGAATCGATCTGAATGACCAGTTGTGGGGTATTTTTTCTGATCACTTTCAATTTTGGTAGGAAAGGTAAAATCTCTTTTGCGGTCGACCGTTGCAATGCCCACAACAATTGATTTCGGAACCTGATTTACCCATTCGAAACTATTAAACTGAACAAGCCCTGCAATATGGATAAAATCTTCGTCGGCTGAACCATCAAGCAGGTAAATTACAGGATATTTGGTACTGTCGTTTGGATTATAACCTTCAGGAAGGTATATGTTCAGGATCCTTTTCTCCGCCAGTTCTTTTGACTGGATTTCATCTATCACGCCAAGCACAAAAGGTTTGCTGTTACTGGCACCTTTTTGTTTTTTGGTTTGTCCAAAAGCCATTAGCTGGCAAAAAACGAATAATGCAACGATAAATATTTTATAGGTATGTGCTTTCATTAAATAGTGATTTTAGGTAGAAACAATGCTCATTGATCAGATCTGGCGAAAATTAGTGATTTCTTCGGATCTATTGGTTCAATATGGCTAAAAACATGTTATGGAAGCTAAATTTTCATTCCGTTTAAAGAATAATTATACTGAAAACTGTCATCCTTTATTGGAAAGTTATAATTTAGTGCCCATCTAACATTATAAAATTATTCATCTAATTACGCAACATGAAAGCCGCTACAATTTGTTTTTTAATCTTATTTCCACTTTTTGGTTTTTCTCAGTCTGTCAGCAAAAACGAAATCCCCTTCCAACTTTTACCCTCAGGGCATCTCCTGGTAAAGGCGAAGATAGATGACGTACAGGGTAACTTTATTTTTGATACAGGCGCAGGCGTTACTGCATTTACCAAGAAGTTTTTTGATCAGCTTAAACATGCTAAAAAAGAGGATGGAGGCTATACCGCTTTCAGGGCAACCGGTGAGCGGTTGGATATAGACCTTTATCATGTTCCAAATTTCGAAATGGGGACGTTTAAAAAGGCCGAAGAGGAAGTAAGCTTTATTGATGCAGATTTTGGTGGCATTGATGGCATTATATCCCTTAAACTTTTAGAAGGCAGACCTTTTACGATTGATTTTGAGAAAAAGGTATTGAGACTTGAATCACCAGCATCGCTGGCCATCATAAAAAAGACAGCGAAGAAGTTAAGCATTCAACTGGAACAATCGCGGGAAAAATCGCTTACTATTTTTTCTTATTTTAAAATAAACGATAAGCTGACTTTACAGCTCTCACTTGACGCTGGTGCAGGGAAAGACGTTTACAGGCTTAACACGAAATATCTTAAGGCTTTGGATATAGATGTATCAGATACTACGCAGGTAAAGAAAATCCAAAAAAAGAGCGAAATAAATGAAACATTTGCTTCTACTATCTACGTTACAAAATTAAAAAGTATAACAGCCAGTGATCAGCCAACTGTGTTGGTGAAAGATAACCCTGTACAATTTGTAGAGGGGCTTATTTATGATGGCATTATCTGGATCAACTGGCTGGGAAAAAGAATAACTTTTGATCTTGAGGATAAGGCATTATTTGTTGAACGTTGACCCAATTATTGACAGAAGCACATTAAATTACAGCTATGACCGAGGAATTAAATTATACCATTGAGGTTTGTCAAAAGGAAAACCTAAGGAAGATTATCGACGGGATAAACGAGTATAATTTTAACAGGGTACCTGCACTTGCTAAAGTTTGGACACCACTTGAGTTTGTGGCCAAAGATAAAGCGGGTATTGATATTGGAGGGATATTAGGAGGAATTGGGTGTTGGAATGGCTTAGAAATCAATGTTCTTTGGGTTAAAGAGGACTACAGGAGAAAAGGACTTGGTTCACATCTACTAAAATATATAGAAAAAATTGCCTTAAATAGTGGGGCGACAATTTCTATGCTGGACACTTTCGACTTTCAGGCTGAAGGATTTTATCTGAAAAATGGATATGAAGTGATCGGAGAAATAACGGATTTTCCTAAAGGGCATAAACGTATATATTTTGCGAAAAGATTTGAATAATGGATCACTGGAAAAGAGAAAGCGCCAAAATTACTTTTAACGCTTTCTTGCGAATGATATATTAAAACTTTCTACACCGCCGTATATCCACCATCTGAGATGATGTAACTTCCTGTGGTGAAAGATGATTTATCAGAACTTAAAAAAGTAACAAGGTCTGCAATCTCTTGTGCCGTTCCCAGTCTTTTTATAGGGTTTTTTGCAGCAATGGCATCCTGAGCTTTTTTATCCAGGTTGTCAGAAAGCAATGGAGTTTCAATATAACCTGGGCCAACGGCATTACACCTGATATTTTTCTGTGCATATTCCGCAGCTATATTTTTAGTAAGTCCAACTACTGCATGTTTTGAAGCGGTGTAAGCAGGACTGTTCGGTGCAGCCACCTGGCCATGGATAGATGCAATATTGATGATCGATCCGCCACCGTTTTTCTCCATCTGCTCCAGTTCGTATCTGCAGGCATAAAATACACCGTTCAGGTTTAAAGCAATTACGCGATCCCACTCTTCGGGTTCATATTCGCCGGTTGGTTTGGCAGGACCACCCATACCCGCATTATTACAGGCAATATCCAGTCGGCCATATTGCGCAACTACTTTTTCTACTATGGTTTTATTGTCGGCAGCTTTTGATGAGTCGGCAATAATGGCAAAAGCATCGCCACCAGCATCTTTGATCATTTTAACAGTTTCTTCGGCATGTGCGCCATTGATATCGGCAACCGCTACTTTAGCGCCTTCCTTTGCATAAGTGATCGCAATGGCACGTCCGATTCCTGAACCAGCTCCTGAAACAACGGCAACTTTATTTTCTAATATAGACATGATTATAATTTTTAACTAATTATTCAACGTGTACCATAATAGAATGTTTGTCAGCTAAAAGTGATTTAACAAGGTCTGAATGTTCCCGGCAGATAATTTCAACAGGGTATTATAGGCAAAAAATAATGTTAGTTAAAGGAATGACGGAACTCCAATGGCGAGAGGCTGGTTTTGGTTTTAAACAGTTTACTAAAGGATTGAAGGTGTTCGAAACCCAACTCGTAGGCAATTTCACTCACCGATAAATTCGTGGTAGAGAGTTTTTCTTTCGCCAGTTCGATCAGTTTATTGTGGAGGTGCTGCTGGGTATTTTGTCCGGTTAGCGATTTGAGCAAGCCACTGAGGTAACCTGGAGAAATATTCAGGTTTTCGGCAATATAACTCACGCTGGGCAGGCCTTTTTCGGCAAGCATACCGCTATCAAAATAACCTGCAAGCAAATCTTCCAGTTTGGTTAATATTTCGTGGTTGATCATTTTACGGGTAATGAACTGGCGCTGGTAATACCTTTCTGAATAGGTGAGTAACAGTTCTAACTGGGCAATAATCACACTCTGACTAAACCGGTCGATATTGGCATGATATTCTTGTTCGATATTCCCTGCAATGGCGCTCAGCATTGTTTCTTCCTTATCGGATAGATAGAGTGCTTCATAAACAGAATAATTGAAAAATTCGTATTGTTTTATGGTTTTCGCCAGCGGGGTATTCCATAAAAAATCGGGATGGATCAATATCATCCAACCTTCGGGAGGGTGGCGCGCTACACCTTTTTCAATTTCCATCCCGAATACCTGGCCTGGCGACATAAAGAATAGTACACCTTCATCAAAATCACTGGCCTGCTGTCCATATTTAAATTTGGCATTCTTCACCCTTTTCATCGAGATGGAATAAAAATCGTAAATCAGACTGAACGAGCCTTCGGCCAATGGTCTGGTTAGCTCATCCATGTGCACCAGGCTAATTAACGGGTGTGCAGGTTTAGGCAATCCCGCAGCACGGTGATATTCGGTAATGCTACTGAAACGGTAAAGCGGATTATTGTTCATGGCCATGCTAAAGTTCGTTATTTTTTATGATAAGCTTCGGCAAACTCTTTTGCAAAATCAGCGAGTTTTACTTTACCCATTTTTGGTTTGTTTTGATGGAAGTTCTCCAGGGTTTTACCACTGTGCATGGCGGCCTGCATTTCTACTAAAGTTTCGGCCAGTTTTTCTGGTAATTTGGCCATCTTTAAGCCTTGTAACATTTCCTTATCAGTTAGCAATACCCATTTTAACCAGGGTTTTCCTATGGCAGTACCAATAATTTTTGCAGCTTCATTACAGGTCATTTCTTCGCTACCCACATAACGGATGGTTTTCCCTTCGGACAATAATAACACTTCTTCTGCAACAGCCGCCGCAATATCCTTTGGCGATACAAAAACAATCCGGTCATCTCCGCCATAATTCCCCATTAAAAGTCCTGTTTTTCCGCTAAGCAAAGCCCCAATGCCTAAATAACGCAAGGTCAGGAATTTCCCGGTCAAACCTTTTCCTTTAATCAAATCCATCGATTGGTAAAAATTGGTATAAAAGGCTCCCGGTCGCATGATGGTAATGGAAGCTTCCAGTCCATCAAACAGGTATTCTACATTTTCAGCCTTAACCAGGTCTGCCGCCCAACCACTTAGCAACACCACTCGTTTGGTATTGGCTTCTTTAAGGGCCTGCTTATAATTTAAAGCCATGCGGTGCAGATAATCGCCCAGGTCTGGCTCCGTAAAACTGAGCGGAATCATCGTATAAACAGCATCTGCACCTTTAAAAGTGCTGGATAAAAAGGCAATATCGGCAATTGAACCAATAGCAGCTGTAGCGCCTAAACTTTCAATATAGGCCTGTTTTTTCGCATCACTGCTCACCACGGTTACCGCATGGCCCCGGGCAATTAACATTTCAGTTAAAGGCCTGCTGATGTTCCCTAAGGAACCGGTTACAACTATTTTCATGGTTTTATTTTTGAGTATAAATGCCGTTTTCAATATCAGTAAGTAAAGTAGCCTGCGCTGGTTGCCACTTTAGTTGCTCTTGTGTCCATTTACTCGATGCCGGACAGTCGATTGCAGCCATTTGAGAGAACCAGCCAAAATGTTCTGCAGCTGCTTCAGGAGTGATTGATACCACCGGAATATTAAGTTGTCTAGCTATAGCTTCGGCTATGGCTTTAACGGTAATGGCTTCCTCTGCAGCGGCATGAAAGCAAGTGCCTGTGGTGATGTTTTCTAAAGCCAAACGGTATAAACGGGCGGCATCCAAACGGTGTACCGCATTCCATCGGTTAAGTCCATCCCCAATATAAGCTGAAATGCCTTTTTCTCTGGCGATATTCACCAGTATGGGGATAAAACCATGTTTATCGCCGTCACCATGTACCGATGGCGATAAGCGGATGGCTGCTGTACGCACGCCCAGCTTTGCTACCGCACCGGCAGCCTGTTCAGAAGCCCTTGGCCATGCCGGATTAAAAGGGGAGAGGGTATCTTCGGTGGCCAGTTTACCCGGACTCACCAGGGCCGTACCAGAAGTAACTATCAGGGGGCGGTTAGCGCCGGCCAGTACTTCACCAATGGTTGCTATAGCGGTTTGATCGACTTTGCAAACTTCCGCAAAACGGGTAAAATCGTGGATAAAACCCGCATGGATCACCCCATCTGCAGCTGCCGCTCCACTGCGCAAACTGTCCAGATCTTCCAGGTCACCCCGGTGAACTTCCGCACCAGCATCGGTCAGTTTTTGAGCCGAAGTTTCCGAGCGGGCCAATCCCAATACCTGATGGCCGTTGTTAATTAATTCCTGCACAATGGCAGTACCTACGAAGCCTGTGGCTCCTGTAACAAATACGCGCATAATTGATTTTCTTTTGTTAATACAAATATCAATAGCTTTAAGCAACAGGATTTATCCAAATCTGCGTTTGATTTAGCCGAAACCATTATTAACCCGATTATACCGAAAAGCCCCACATTGCTGCGAGGCTTTCATAACCATTTGGTTTAAAATAATTTTAAATCAACCTTATCTATCTGAATACACGCGGAAAGCGGTTACGATGCTCGCTGATGAAAACTGCAAGCTGATGGTTCTCTTCTGAATCAACCGCTAAATTTTCAATTTCATCAATCCTGCATGAATACGGCTTTTTACCAACCTTACGGTTACCATTGGCCAGGAATGCAGTTCGGTTAAAAATATGCAATATGCCATCCTCCACAAAAGTATTAGGTCGGTCTTCACGTATAAAATCGGCATCACTGTCGTAATACCTGCGGTTTAGCGTCCTTATTGAAAATACAGAATCGTACCTAGGGTCTTCAGCATTAATCACGTACTCATCATACACCTGGATGGCCCGCTCGATTGTTTCCAGTTTCAGAAAAGGGAAAATTGGACCAAGCTGCAGAAAATGCTCACCTTCTGCATGTTTAAGTAATTCGGTAGTCAACCTGTCCGAAGTTAATTCCAATTCTACTTCCTGGGGTTCGGCACGGTAAACGTCGATTACTTTTGTTTTGTTTGAGCGCGAATAATAGCTTTTTAGCATGTTTGAATCGGTGTTGATGATGATTTTATCAATTTTACCAATTGCTTCGAGTTTTTCGATCATGATCTGATAAAGTGGTTTACTCGAAATGTATTCAAAATGTCTGTTAGGAAAATAAAATCCAGCTTCTTCAGGGATGGACAGGAGTGCTGTTAATGAATAATTGCTCATCGTTAATATTTTGTGGGTTTATAGGCCTAATGTACGAATCGGACATTAATAAGCTCATCATTTTTTTATTTTGTAGTGTTTCAAATTTAATCACCGCTTCAAAAAATCTTCCGTGTTCATGCCGTGTTTCCGTGGCTAACCACTTAGATGTTTGATCATTTGGAGCGCAGTTGCTGTGCTAGTCGGTACCTATAGTCCCGCTTTACTTCCTGCCCCGATGAAAAATCGGGGCATACATCCAATCGGGGCTATGAACAAGGGTTTGTGGCATGGAAAGCAATCACTGTTTCAAAAATTTTTCCGTGTTAATCAGTGCATCCGTGGCTAACCATTAGTTGATCATTTGGAGCGCAAGGCTGGTACTGGTCGGTTCCGATAGTCCCGCTTTACTTCCTGCCCCGATGAAAAATCGGTGGCATCCATCCAATCGGGGCTATGAACAAGGGTTTGTGGCATGGAAAGCAATCACTGTTTCAAAAAATCTTCCGTGTTCATCCGTGTTTCCGTGGCTAACCATTAGTTGATCATTTGGAGCGCAGTTGATGTGCCCGTAGGTTTATAAATTTGATTTGATATCATATAAAGGATGGTATATAGTTACGACCTAAAAATGCATAAGCATTAATTAAAATTGTACATGCAAACACTAAAAATGTACATGCATTAATTAGATATTTATATGTCTTAATTAAAAATAAACATGCACTAATTAAAATTGTACATACATAAATTAAAAATGTACATGCTTTAATTAAAAATGTACAATGACTAATTAAATTATAGGGTTGTTCAATAATAAAAAAAGAGCCTACTCACAACTGAATAGGCTCCACTTCAAAAACAGGGGGGATGAATGCTTACGATTTTGCGCTTGTTCTTGTAAAAGTTAAGCCCATAAGGTGTTTATATTGAGGGTGGCTTTTATCTAGCGCTGCTTTGATGTAATTTTTTACTCCAGATACAATATCGATCAAACCATTTGGCTGACCGTAAAAAATTTCAAAACGTTTTTTCCTTACCTCATCAACAGGTGTTTTGGCAAGCGCTACAGCGGTAATGTTATGCTCCATACTTTCAAGCAAGGTTTGGAAAGCAGCAATACCAATCTCTTTTTCTGCAGGTTTATAAACAGGGTTGGCAGCCAAAACATCAATGTACTGCTTAAAATTTTCTATCTTGTTATCATAAGATGTGGATGACTGGTGAGCACTTGTAGTACCATCATCATTTATTTTTCGATTTTTAGCAACCCCTCTTAACCGATCTGCAATTGTTTTGGCAGTTTGTAATTCTGCTGCATTTTTTGTTGCAGCCTTTAAATAATTAAAGCTTTTGGTAATTAAGCTGCCAAGTGGTTTAAAAATAAGTTCCTGCTCATCAACCGCTTTTGCATATACCGGCAAAACCTTACTCACCGCACGCGATGCAGCATCTGCATCTTTTGATAATTGCTCCAATGCTTTAATTTCATAAGCAGGTTGGGGCGGTTTGTAGGTGTTTCCCAATGTTTTTAAACGGATAACTAAATCTTTTAAATTGGCCGCATTTTTTGCATAGCCGCCTTCCGAGCTTGCCATAAGCTTTTCAAATTAGGTAAAACAATAAATTAACTCGGGATGGTTTATGCTTGGGATAAAGCTTAAGTAATAATACGAAATATTTTGGAAAAGAAGCATTTAGAAAAAAATAATTTTAGGGGTTTAAGATAATATAATATTAAGATATCGTTTTAACTGTGAAATGTTTTATGACTGGTGGAAAGACAATAATAATTTAACCACAGATGAAAAGGATGAACACAGATATAAAAATCCGTGTTCATCCGTGCATCTGTGGCTGATTATTAAGATGAGTTGATCATTTGGAGCGCAGTTGCTGTGCTGCTTGGTACTGGTAGTCCCGCTTTACTTCCTGCCCCGATGAAAAATCGGGGGCATCCATCCAATCGGGGCTATGAACAAGGGTTTGTAGCATGGAAAGTAGTCACCGTTTAAAAAATCTTCCGTGTTCATCCGTGTTTCCGTGGCTAACAGGCGCCAGGCAAAGGAGTACTGCCATGAAAAACCAAACATTGTTAAATAAACCTGATAGAGCAGGTTAGCCCGGAGCCCGATATAAGCACCGTTTATGTTGTCTTTTATTGAGTGCTTGCTTGTTGCACAGGTTTTATCGGGGGAGGACTAACAGCGATAGCGGGACTGCCGCCCCCAAAGAAATGCTGACATTCGTTTTCAAAAAAATAATACGCTAATCATACCTTTTTACAAATCTCCAGCTGCCCATCCCTTTCGTATATTTGACCACACATTCCGAACCCCATGAGCACACACACCGATATGAAAAGGCTTACCCGCCTGAGCGCCATCCTATTGCAACTGCAAACCAGGCGGATGGTAAACGCTAACGATCTGGCCGAAAACTTCGCAGTAAGTGTGCGCACCATTTACCGCGACATCAGGGTGCTCGAGCAAATTGGCGTGCCCATCGCCAGTTTCGAAGGGAAAGGTTACTCACTTGCTGAAGGTTATAAAATTCCCCCGGTAATGTTTACCGAGCAGGAGGCCAATGCGCTGATCACCGCCCAGCAATTAATCAACCTCAATAAAGACAGTTCATTGATCGATACTTATAAAGAAGCGGTAGATAAGGTAAAAGCTGTGCTGAATTATAGCACCAAAGATAAAGTAGAACTGCTTTCTAAACGCGTTGCTGTGAGTCCTGCTAGTATGGAGCAGCCCACCAGCAATTCATTAGCCACTATCCAAAATGCACTTACCAGTTTTAGCGTATTGCGCATTCACTACAGGGCAGAAGGTAAAAATGAAAGTTCAGAAAGATTAATAGAACCTTTTGCCTTTTATTACAGCATGCAACAACACTGGACGCTGATTGCCTTTTGCCGGTTAAGAAATGATTTCAGAATGTTCCGTTTGGATAGGATAGAGGCAGTTTACCCGACGGATCTTAAATTTGCCCCGCATCAGCTCAGTCTGCAGGAATATTTACAGGAAAAAGAAAAAAACTTTACAAGCCCTGACAAACAGTTGTCATAAGCGCCCGATACCTTCGTTGCACAATTAAAATAATTAGCAATGAATTTAATATCCACCCGCATCATTACCGCCCAGGTAGAAACACTCATCAGTTTTTATGAACAGTTAACAGGTTTAACGGCCACCAGGTATACGCCTGATTTTGCCGAATTAAAAACCCCAGGCGCAACTTTAGCCATTGGGAGCACCCGGACTTTACAGTTTTTTGGCGGTGATGGTATTGCCCAACCTGAACAGAACCGTAGCATGATTATCGAATTCAGGGTTGACGATGTGCAGCAGCGTTTCGAACAATTAGCCGATACCTTAAAAAGCACAATCGTACAAGAACCCACTATTATGCCCTGGGGTAATCAATCTTTATTATTAAGAGATCCTGATGGCAACCTGGTGAACCTTTTTACTCCGGTAACGCCCGAAGCTATAGAGAAGTTTGCAGAGAAGTAATACAATAGGTTGGGCAGGATCACTAAATAAATTTATATTCGCGGTATATCGTTTTTAAATGCTATGCACAACAAGTTCCGACTCATCCTCTGCCTAACCGCTTTACTAACCGCAAATTTTTCTTTTGCCCAAACCCAAAACAGTTGTATGGTTAAAATCGACAGCGCAAGGGCTGCGCAAACGAGGGCCATACTTAACCACCTTCCTGCAGATAAATTTGAAAAGCGGAAATACAGGCAGGGAAGCAGGGAATTGCCCTACCGTTTTTTACTTCCTGAAAATGATAAACAAGGTGCAAAATATCCATTGGTGATCGTGCTGCATAATTCTACACGTATCGGCAACGATAATGAAAAACAGCTCGAACCTTTATCAAGAATATGGATAAGGGATGAAATTTATAAAAAATATAAATGTTTTGTTCTGGCGCCGCAATTCAGCACGCGTTCCTCTGATTATGCTGTGGCTGAAAATGGCCTGTCTTCCGCAAAGCCATCTGAGGAAGTTTATACGGTGATGAAACTCATCACTGAGCTGCAGAAAGAATATGCCGGTATAGATCCTAAAAGAATTTACCTCGTTGGATATTCAATGGGCGCATCTACCGCACAAAATATGCTCAGCATTGCACCACAACAGTTTGCAGGTATGGTTTCGGTTGCAGCAGTTCCCGATTTTTCGAATGTAGAAGCTTTAAAAAACAGCAACATCTGGTTAATCCATGGCGCAAAAGATACAGAGAATCCATACAGCGGAAGTGTGGCACTTTTTGCGAAACTCAAAAAAAATAAAAGGGTCATCTTCACTACCTATCCCGAACTGGATCATAATAATATAGCCATTCCGTTATTGCTGGATGAAGAAATCCCGAAATGGCTGTTTAAACAACACCATTAAATACTTACCATTTTAGTTATACCCATTGCGATTGTCCCGGCACTATCACAAACTGATCTTTATCGGTATCCTTGCAATCAATTGGTGAAAATTAGATAACCGGTTTCAAAAACAGGTAAGGAGAGTAACCTGCTTAAATTTCTGAAGATATTTAAAGTATTTTTGCTATTGATCCGTCTTCACTATCAAAATCCCTTTTGGCGCAAGAATCAGCAATAAAAAGGAAACCATATCCCAATAAGAGCAAGATAAAAATAATGGCAAGAAAACAGTTAAACAGCGGAAATGCACCGGGCGTTGAATTATCAAAAGCAAAAATAAACAGGAAAAGTTTGGGTAATGTTGCCCGTTTGCTTACTTACCTAAAACCCTATCGGGGCAAATTCATTGCGGCGCTGTTTTTCCTCTTTTTATCGAGCTTGGTTGGACTGGCCTTTCCATCTTTTATAGGTGCATTAATTGATACCGCACAGGGTAAACACAGCAACAGTTACCTGCCGGGCACCATCCAGGGCATCTTAATGTTGGCCTTTATCGTATTGGCAGTACAGGCGGTGGTATCTTATTTCAGAATCTTATGGTTTGTTAATGTAGCAGAACGCTCCCTGGCCGACATCAGGCGCGACACCTATTTCAAATTGATTACCTTGCCGATGAACTTCTTTTCGAACCGCAGGGTAGGTGAACTGAACAGCAGAATCTCTGCCGACCTGTCGCAGGTTCAGGATACGTTAACTACTACCATTGCAGAGATGTTGCGGCAGTTTGTATTGTTTGTAGGCGGGATAGTTTTTATGGCCATCATTTCGAAAAAACTGGTATTTGCCCTGCTTTTAATCTTACCCGTAATGATTGTGTTTGCGGTGTTATTTGGCCGCTTTATTAAAAAGATTTCGCGCCAGGCCCAGGATAAAATGGCCGAATCAAACAGTATTGTTGAAGAAACTTTATCAGGCATTTCGAATGTAAAAGCGTTTGTTAACGAAGCATTCGAAGCCACACGTTATAAGAATACCATCCGCGAAGTTGCCGATATTGCCATTAAAGGTGCGAAATACAGGGGCATGTTTGTTTCTTTTATTGTGCTTTGCGTTTTTGGAAGTGTACTGGGGGTAATCGGCTACGGCTGTATCCTGGTGAGTCAGCAGGAAATTACCTTTGGCGAATTGTTGAAATTTTCACTTTATGCCATGTTCCTCGGCAGTTCGCTGGGTAGTTTTCCGGAACTTTTTGCCAACCTGCAAAAGGCTGTAGGCGCCAGCGAAAGGGTGCTGGAGATATTGGGAGAGCAGGGAGAACCGGTATCGATAGCGGAAAAGGATAATGTGGTCAAACAAAAAATCGTGGGGAATCTCGCTTTCAACCACATCAATTTTGCCTATCCTTCAAGGCCGGAAGTTGAAGTGTTAAACCAAGTATCTTTTGAGGCCAAAGCGGGACAAAAAATAGCGATAGTAGGTCCAAGCGGCTCGGGTAAATCGACCACTGCCGGACTGATACTGCAATTTTACCATCCGCAAAGTGGCGAAATATTCTTCGATGGCAAACCTGCCTCGGCCTATTCACTTACAGATATCCGGAATCAGATCGCAATTGTGCCGCAGGATGTGATGTTATTTGGCGGAACGATATTGGAAAATATTGCTTATGGCAAGTTAACGGCCACCAAAGAAGAAATTATACAGGCTGCTAAACGGGCCAATGCACATGATTTTATCAGCGCATTTCCTGAAAGTTACGAAACCGTGGTTGGAGAACGCGGGGTAAAACTATCAGGAGGGCAACGTCAGCGCATTGCCATTGCCCGGGCGCTGTTAAAAAACCCGTCTATATTGATTTTAGACGAAGCCACTTCTTCGCTCGACTCTGAATCGGAACGTTTGGTACAGGAAGCGCTTGAAGAATTAATGGCCGGTCGTACTTCTATCATCATCGCCCACCGTTTATCAACCATTCGTGAAGCAGACAGGATTCTGGTGATGGAAAAGGGGCAGATTATTGAATCGGGTACGCATCAGGAACTGATGAGGAGTGAACAGGGTTTGTACCGGTATTTGAGTGGTTTGCAGTTTGAGGTGTAGTGGTAAAGACTGGAAACAAAAATGGGAAAGAACTTGATCTCTCTAGTCTTTCCCATTTTGTGATCCCGCTGGGATTCGAACCCAGGACCACTACATTAAAAGTGTAATGCTCTACCAGCTGAGCTACGGAATCTACTTTGTTTACAAACGTTATCCGTTTCCTTTAAAGTGGTGCAAATATAGGGTTCTGATGTATTTCATGCAAATAAAAAATCACCAAATCCCTTACTGTATTGATTTATAGGCGAATTAATTATTTACCTTCTGTTTTTTAAATAGATTTGATATTTTTATCGCTCCATATTTAATCTCTGCCATGTATAAATTTCTTTCCTTCCTGTTTTTTTTGCCGCTCCTGTTTATATTTTCTTGTAAATCCGATAGTGCCAAAGAAGAAGAAAAGGCTAAACACAGGCAGGATTCACTAGCTTCCTGCGAAAAGAATATGCCCAGCCGTTTTGGTGCCGTAAAAGATTCTTCCAGTTTTTCTTCCAATAAAGTCAGTCACGAAGGCATGGTTTTAATTCCCGCAGGCGAATTTGCAATGGGCGCTTCCGATAAAGAGGGCAGGGATGATGAATATCCTCAGCACAAGGTTAAATTATCCTCATTTTGGATCGATGTAACCGAAGTAACCAATGGCGATTTTAAAAAATTTGTAGATGCAACGGGTTACAAAACCACGGCCGAGCGTAAGCCGGATTGGGAAGAAATGAAGAAACAACTTCCGGCAGGTACACCGAAACCACCCGATAGCGTTTTTGTGGCGGCATCATTGGTTTTTTACCAACCCAAAAATATCACTTCTTTAAACGATGCCTCACAATGGTGGCGCTGGGTTAAAGGTGCCGACTGGAAACATCCGCATGGTCCTAAAAGCGATATCAAAGGAAAAGAGAACTATCCGGTGGTTCATGTTTCATGGGATGATGCCATGGCTTATTGCAAATGGTCGGGCAAACGTTTACCTACCGAAGCAGAATGGGAATATGCTGCAAGAGGCGCTTTAAAAGACCAGAAATACCCATGGGGAAATGAGGATATCGAAAAAGGCAAAGCCAAAGCCAATACCTGGCAGGGCAGTTTCCCCATCAAAAATACCGATTGGGATGGCCACAACGGATTAGCCGCTGTAAAACAGTTTAAAGCGAATGGATATGGATTGTACGACATGGCGGGCAATGTATGGGAATGGTGCAGCGATTGGTACCGCCCTGATTATTATGCCACGCTGCAGGGTGTAAGCAACAATCCCACAGGCCCCTCAGACAGTTACGACCCTATGGAGCCAACAGTACCCAAAAGAGTGGTTAGGGGAGGTTCGTTTATGTGCAATGCTTCTTATTGCAAAGGATACCGCGTAACCTCAAGAATGAAAACCTCTACCGATACCGGCCTGGAACACACGGGTTTCAGGTGTGTAAGTTCCAATTAAAAATAAATTTAAAATCACGCAAACGTTTGACCCCTATATTTTAAATTATTATTGTTTAGTTTGGCCGCAACAAATTAAACCGAACCAACCTTTATGCAACAAACAACCAAATCGGGCCACACGCAGGGGCCAAAGCCATTAATTATCATCTGTGCTTTATTTTTTATTTTCGGCTTTGTAACCTGGGCAAACGGCACACTCATCCCATTCTTTAAATTATCTTTCGGCCTTTCAAACTTACAGGCATTCTTTGTAACCTTTGCCTCTTATATGGCTTACTTCTTTTTAGCTTTGCCATCATCGTGGATCCTGAAAAAAGTTGGGTTTAAAAATGGAATTGTTTTAGGTCTGGTGATTTTAGGATTAGGTTCGTTAATATTTATCCCTGCAGCATCAACACGTACTTTCGGTTTATTTCTGACTGGTATTTTTGTTCAGGGGGCAGCCCTGGCTTTACTTCAAACCGCTTCTAACCCTTATTTAACCATTATTGGCCCAATCGAAAGTGCGGCAAAAAGGATCAGTATTGCGGGGATCTGTAATAAATTCGCCGGAATGATTGTTCCCCTGATTATGGGCAGTTTATTTTTGAAAAACGCTTCAGAGGTAGAAAAACAGATCAAAGCAGCTACAGGTGCGGTACATGAGCAATTGCTGAATGATGTTTTAGGTCGTGTAAATATGCCATACATTGTTTTGGCCATCGTTTTCTGTCTGTTTGCTGTTTTCATCAAATTTACTGATCTGCCAGAGGTAGAGGTTGAAGAAGATATTGTTGACGAAAGTAAAGGTGCAGTAGTGAAACACAGCAGTATTTTTCAGTTTCCTCACTTATTTTTAGGTGCCCTTTGTATTTTTGTATATGTTGGTGCAGAAGTAATGGCAGGCGATATTATCGGTATTTATGGCCGCGAATTGGGCATCAGCGTAGAAATTAGCGGGAAATTAACCTCGATTACCCTTTTTAGTATGTTAATCGGTTATATCATCGGGATAATTACCATTCCAAAATACATCTCTCAACAAAAAGCACTTCGCATCTGCGCCATTTTAGGTATTATATTTACGGTTTTATCTTTCGCCATTTCGAGCTGGTTTGCTGTAATTTTTGTGGCCTTGCTTGGGTTGGCAAACTCATTAATGTGGCCAGCCATTTTCCCGCTTGGCATCAGTCATTTAGGAAAATTTACCAAAATTGGTTCAGCCATTATGGTAATGGGTATTGCAGGTGGTGCCATAATGCCATTGTTGTATGCCTTTTTAAATGAAAAATTACATGTCAATTTTCAGTTAGCCTATCTGTTAACCGTATTGCCATGTTACCTTTATATTTTGTTCTTTGCTATAAAAGGCCATAAAGCCGGACTAAAGTTAAAATAACCAAAACCAAATAAATTTTATGATTAAGCCCGGTCTTGTAAAGATTGGGCTTTCTTTTATCCTTAATTTTCGCTTATTTTGGCGAAATTATAATAGAGGGCTAAGTCTCAAATCTCATGTCTCAAATCTCATATCTTAACAATGAACAAAGCTATTTTTCTCGACCGCGACGGTGTACTCAACCACGAAATTTACGATTACATCTGCCGGGTAGAAGATTTTAAAATATTAGAATACCAGATCCCTGTACTCAAAAAATTCTTCGACGAAGGTTATTTATTAATTGTAATTACCAACCAGGGCGGCATTGCCTTGAAACGTTATACCGAACAGGAACTGGCCATTATGCACCAGATGTTAAGAAATGCTTTTGTAGCCAAAGGAGCCGATATTGCCGGGTTTTATTATTGTCCGCACCACCCAACCGTTGGCGGCGAATGCAAATGCAGAAAACCAGCTTCGGGAATGATTTTAGATGCCATTGATATGTACGATATTGACCCGGCACAATCAGTAATGATCGGCGATAAACCTCGTGATGTTGAAGCGGCAAACGGAGCAGGAGTGAAGGGGATTTTGATTGAACCCGATGAGCAGATTAGCTATGAGAAGGTTAAAGAAGTGTTGAAAAGAGAATCTTTAGTTTAGTTTGGAGTTCGGGGTTGGGAGTTTGGAGTGAGCAAATCACCCAAACCGCAAGACTCAAAGCACTCTTATTCTTTTAAAATATTGATTAAACAAAAAGTCCTAAGTTAAATAATAACTTAGGACTTTTTTATACGCCCGGAACTCAACACTCCAAACTAAAAACTCCAAACTTATTTCCCCGCTGCTTTAGCATGGTCAGCTAAGAAAGTAGCTAAACCGCTATCGGTTAAAGGGTGTTTCAATAAGCCAACAATTGCAGCCAATGGCGCAGTAATTACATCAGCACCTAATTTAGCACAGTTTACAATGTGTAATGGTCCGCGGATGGAAGCAGCTAAGATTTGAGTTTCGTAACCGTAGTTATCAAAAATAGTTCTGATATCTTCGATTAATACCAAACCATCGCTCGAAATATCATCTAAACGGCCTAAAAACGGAGAAACATAAGTAGCTCCTGCTTTTGCAGCCAATAAAGCCTGTCCGGCAGAGAAAATTAAAGTACAATTGGTTTTGATTCCTTTTGATGAAAAATATTTAATGGCTTTAACACCATCTTTAATCATCGGAACTTTAACCACAATTTTAGGGTTTAAAGCTGCTAAAGCTTCACCTTCTTTAACAATCTCATCGAAAGTAGTTGCAATTACTTCAGCACTAACGTTATCATCAACGATATCGCAAATTGCTTTATAGTGGTTGATTACATTTTGTTCGCCGGTAATACCTTCTTTAGCCATTAAGCTAGGATTAGTGGTTACGCCATCTAAAATGCCAAGATCTTGCGCTTCTTTGATTTGATCAAGATTCGCTGTGTCAATAAAAAATTTCATGGTTATAAATTCTTAAATATTTGAGTTTCTACGATTCAACCCTGAAGAATTTAATTCCCCCTTCAGGGGATTAAGGGAAAAGAAAAAAAGGGCAAGCACCTTCTATCGCACCGCTACAACCTTCTACCCTTGCTATGTTCCCATCCTGGGGGAGTTCAAAGGGAGCTGGTCGTAAAAGACTTGCCCGGCCACAAAGGTAGAAAAAGAAGTTGTTTCACGAAATGCATTTTTCTATTTTTTTTTGCTTTTAAGCTATGTTGCTGATTAGTAAATTAATAAATTTTAAATGTGTATTTTTAAAATGGCAGAAAATAGGAGCTGATCTTTGAGGTGAATGCAATATATTTATATATAAACACTGAATTCACAAATAAACTCATAATTAAAACGTTTTAGGATTGTTTTTCTCTGAAAAGAGCTAATTATTGTACGATATTGCCATTACAAATTTGATAATTATTAATATCTAAAATTAAAAATATTCTAATTTTATGACTTTAAATTACATAAGGACTAAAATTTTTCCAAAAAACATATCAACTCTGTAATTTTATAATTGTTTTTCCTATCTTAGTGTTTCCTATACACTAACAACTAACGAGCAAAGAATGGAACCAAACAGTGGATTGTACGATGCGCAATTTGAACACGATGCCTGCGGTATTGGGTTCGTTGCACATGTGAAAGGGCGAAAATCGCATCAAATCATCTCTGATGCACTTACTATTTTAGAAAACCTGGATCATAGAGGGGCAAGTGGAGCAGAACCGAATACTGGCGATGGTGCTGGTATTATGATTCAGCTTCCTCACGAATTTTTTTATGATGAATGTTTAAAAGCTGGCTTTAGCCTGCCTGAAACTAATAATTATGGTGTAGGCATGTTATTTATGCCTAAGGATATCAGATCCAGAGAAGAGTGCAGAGAATTGATTTACCGTGCCGCCGAAAAATTAGGCCTGGAAATTTTAGGCTTTAGAAAGGTTGATGTTAATACCACAGACATTGGCAGCATGGCCCTTTCAGTTGAACCTGAAATTGAGCAGGTATTTATCGCCCGCCCTTATGCAGTAGCACCAGGGGCAGATTTCGAGCGTAAACTCTACATTTTTAAAAATTACCTGATTAAACTAATCGTTAACACAGTTCATGGTGGTAAAGATTTTTATATCGTTTCGCTTTCGGCGCAAACCATTATATATAAAGGACAGCTTACTTCGTTACAGGTACGTACTTATTTTACCGACCTGACCGATAAACGCCTGGTTTCGGCTTTGGGTTTAGTCCACTCTCGTTTTGCAACCAATACTTTCCCTTCATGGAGATTGGCACAACCATTCCGTTTTATTGCGCACAATGGTGAGATCAATACTTTACAGGGAAATTTAAACTGGTTCAGGGCTGGTGTTAAATCATTTGCTTCGGCTTATTTTACACCAGAAGAACTGGATATGTTATTGCCGGTAATCGACGAAACCAACTCCGACTCAGGCTGTTTGGATAACGTGATTGAATTATTGCTTCATGCAGGCAGAACCTTACCTCATGTATTAATGATGTTGGTTCCGGAAGCATGGGACGGCAATGAAGATATGGATCCGGTTAAAAAGGCATTCTATGAGTTCCACGCTACTTTAATGGAGCCATGGGACGGACCTGCAGCCATTGCATTTACCGATGGTAAATTGATCGGTGCCACTTTAGACCGTAACGGTCTTCGCCCTTCGCGTTATGCCATTACTTCAGATGACCGCGTAATTATGGGCTCAGAGGCTGGTGCATTGGCTATTGATCAGAGTACAGTAATCGAAAAAGGTCGCTTAACACCTGGCAAAATGTTTGTGGTAGACATGGAGCAGGGCAGAATCATCAGTGATAACGAAATTAAACAGCAGGTTTGCGGCAAAAGCCCTTATGCCGATTGGATCAATCAATACCAGATCCGTTTGGAAGAATTGCCTGAGCCACGCGTAATGTTCACCGGTTTATCTGACGAATCTATTTTTAAATATCAGCAGGTTTTTGGTTACAGCAGGGAAGATATAGATCTTTTGCTTAAACCTATGGCCATCGAAGCCAAAGAACCGATTGGTTCGATGGGTACCGATACTCCTCTTGCTATTTTATCAAAACGCCCTCAGCATTTATCTTCTTATTTTAAACAGTTATTTGCACAGGTAACCAATCCGCCAATTGATCCGATCCGCGAGAAAGTGGTCATGAGTTTGGCCAGTTTTATGGGCAGCATGGGTAACCTGCTGGATGAAACACCAAAACAAGCACACTGTGTAGCCATTAAACACCCGATTTTAACCAATCAGGAATTAGAAAAACTGAGAAGTATTGATACCGGCGTTTTCCAGGCGAAAACTTTGCAGACTTATTTCAGGGCCGACGGTAAACCAGGCGCTATGGCAAAAGCTTTAGACCGTTTGTGCCGTTATGCGGTTGATGCCGTTGAAGATGGTTTCCAGGTAATTGTATTAACCGATAGAGCTATTGACTCTGAGCATGCCGCAATGCCTTCTTTATTGGCGGTTTCGGCAGTACACCATCATTTGATCCGCAAAGGATACCGTGGTGCTGTGGGTATTGTAATCGAAGCTGGCGATATCTGGGAGGTACATCACTTCGCTACTTTATTGGGCTTTGGTGTTACGGCGATCAATCCTTATTTAGCTTTAGAGACCATTAACGGTTTCCAGCAAGAATCTGGTTTATCGGCAGAACAGCTGACCAAAAATTACATATATGCCGTAAACAGCGGTTTATTGAAGATCTTCTCTAAAATGGGAATTTCGACCCTGCAATCGTACCAGGGTGCGCAGATTTTCGAAATTTTAGGCCTGAACAAAAAAGTAGTCAACACTTATTTCACTGGTGCGGTTTCCCGTATCGGTGGTTTAGGACTGGATGAAATTGCAAAAGAAACCTTAATTAAACACCACCGCAGTTTTGGTCCGCTAACGCAGACAGAAAACTTATTACCTGCAGGTGGAACTTATAAATTCCGTCGTAAAGGTGAAGCGCATTTGTTTAATCCGCAAACCATTCATTTATTACAGAACGCTACGCGTAAAAACGATTACAGCATCTTTAAACAATACTCTAAACTGGTTAATGAGCAAACGCAACAGGCTTACACCATCCGTGGATTGTTCGAATTTAACTATAGCCGTCCTTCAGTTCCTTTAAACGAGGTAGAATCAACCGAGGCAATCTTAAAAAGATTTGCAACAGGAGCAATGTCCTTCGGTTCGATTTCTCACGAAGCGCACTCTACATTAGCCATTGCCATGAACCGTATCGGTGGAAAGAGCAATACCGGAGAGGGTGGTGAAGATGAAATGCGTTATACTAAATTGCCAAATGGCGATAGTATGCGTTCGGCCATTAAACAGGTAGCCTCTGCACGTTTTGGTGTAACCAGTTACTATTTAACCAATGCCGATGAGTTACAGATTAAAATGGCTCAGGGTGCTAAACCTGGAGAAGGCGGTCAGCTACCTGGACATAAGGTTGATGACTGGATTGCAAAAGTACGTCACTCTACACCAGGCGTTGGTTTAATTTCGCCGCCTCCTCACCATGATATTTATTCGATTGAAGATTTAGCCCAGCTGATTTTCGACTTAAAAAATGCCAACCGTGAAGCAAGAATCAATGTAAAACTGGTTTCGAAAGCAGGTGTAGGTACCATTGCAGCGGGTGTGGCTAAAGCACATGCCGATGTAATTTTAGTATCGGGTTTTGATGGTGGTACAGGAGCTTCTCCTTTAACCTCAATCCAGCACGCAGGTTTGCCTTGGGAACTTGGATTGGCAGAAGCACATCAAACTTTGGTAAAAAACAAATTGCGTAACCGCATTGTGTTACAAACCGATGGTCAGCTTAAAACAGGTAGAGATATCGCTATCGCTGCTTTATTAGGTGCTGAAGAATGGGGTGTTGCTACAGCAGCACTGGTAACATCGGGATGTATTATGATGCGTAAATGCCATTTAAATACTTGTCCGGTTGGTGTTGCAACACAAGATCCGGAATTGAGAAAATTATTTACCGGTGATGCGGATCACGTAGTAAACTTATTTCATTTCCTTGCTGAAGAATTACGTGAGATTATGGCTGAATTAGGTTTCAGAACCATTCATGAAATGATCGGTCAGGCAGATATTTTAAAAGCACGTGAGTTACCTGCTGAAGACTGGAAATTAAAACACCTTGATCTATCGGCAATTTTATATAAAGCTGAAGACAATGGCTTGCCTTTATTCAATACCGAAGGTCAGGATCATGGCTTAGATCATATTTTAGACCACAAATTAATCGCAGCAGCACAACCTGCAATTGAAAATAATGAGCCTGTTTTTGCAAGCTTCGAAGTTAAAAACACCGATCGTGCATTGGGTACTATGTTATCAAATGAGATTTCAAAAGTGCATTTAGGTGCTGGTTTACCTCCTGACACCATTAACTTTAAGTTTGTTGGTTCGGCCGGGCAGAGTTTCGGAGCCTTCAATACCCGTGGCGTAACCTTATCGTTAGAAGGTGAGGCCAATGATTACGTTGGTAAAGGACTTTCGGGAGCAAGATTAGCCATTTATCCATTCTCCAATTCAACTTTTATACCAGAGCAGAATATTATTATCGGTAACGTAGCCCTTTATGGTGCAACTTCTGGTGAGTTATTTGCCCGCGGTAAGGCAGGTGAACGTTTCGCGGTACGTAACTCTGGTGCAACGGCTGTTGTAGAAGGAGTGGGCGACCACGGTTGCGAATACATGACAGGTGGTGAAGTGTTAATCCTTGGCGATACCGGAAGCAATTTCGCTGCTGGTATGAGTGGTGGTGTGGCTTGGGTTTACGATGCCAACGGAACTTTTGCACGTAAGTGTAATAAAGAAATGGTCGATTTAGATCCATTACAGGCTGAAGATGAAGAACGCATTTTAGCTTTACTTAAAACGCATATCCGCTTAACTGATAGCAGGGTTGCTGAATTTATCTTAAGTGATTGGAAAACACAATCCGCTCATTTTGTAAAAGTATTCCCTAAAGAATACAAAGCAGTTTTAAGCAAACGTAATCAACAAGTAAAAACACACTAGGCCATGGGAAAAGTAACAGGATTTCAAGAATACGATAGAGTTGCGCCCACAAGAGAAGAGGCTGCAACACGTGTAAAACACTATGGGGAATTTTTAAATGAATTACCCGCAAAAGAATTAAACAATCAAGCTGCCCGTTGTATGGATTGCGGCGTACCGTTCTGCCAGTCAGGTTGCCCTTTGGGTAATGTGATACCAGAATTTAACGACGCCGTTTATCAGGGTAAATGGGAAATGGCTGCAAATATTTTATTAAGTACCAATAACTTCCCGGAGTTTACTGGCAGGATCTGTCCGGCACCATGCGAATCTGCATGTGTATTGGGTATTAACCGCCCACCGGTTTCGATTGAGGAAATTGAAAAACACATTATCGAAATTGCTTTCGAAAAAGGTTTTATCAAAGCTAAGGCACCATTAATCAGAACCGGCAAAAAAGTAGCTGTAGTTGGTTCAGGTCCGGCGGGCTTAGCTGCTGCTGCTCAATTAAATAAAGTAGGGCATGAAGTTACCGTTTTCGAACGTGATGATGCACCCGGAGGTTTATTGAGATATGGAATTCCTGATTTTAAACTGCAAAAAAATGTGGTAGATCGCCGTATCGATTTAATGAAAGAAGAAGGCATCATTTTTAAATGCAATGCCAATGTAGGCGAAAATGTGGAAATTGGTACTTTATTAAGAGATTTCAACGCCGTTGTATTGGCTGGTGGTTCTACCATTCCACGCGATTTACCAATTGATGGTCGTTCTGCCAAAGGTGTTCACTTCGCTATGGATTTCCTGAAGCAACAAAATAAACGTGTGGCGAACAGGGCTGTTGAAATGGAAGAGATTATGGCTACTGGTAAAAATGTAATTGTAATCGGTGGTGGTGATACCGGATCGGACTGTATTGGTACTTCAAATCGTCACGGTGCGAAATCGGTTACACAATTCGAAATTATGCCGATGCCGCCTCAGGCACGTAACGAGCACATGCATTGGCCAAATTACCCGATGTTGCTAAAAAATACTTCTTCTCATGAGGAAGGTGCACAAAGGGCATGGTCGGTAAATACCAAAAACTTCATTGCTGACGAAAATGGAAACCTTAAAGCATTAAAAGTAGTTGATGTGGAATGGGAAATCGATGCAAACGGCCGGCCGGTTACATTTAAAGAAGTGGCTGGTACCGAAAGGGATCTTCCTTGCGAACTGGTATTGTTAGCAATGGGTTTCTTACATCCGCAAAAAGAAGGCTTAATTGAGAAATTAGGAGTGGAGTTGGATAACCGCGGAAACGTGAAAGCTTCTGAGCACACCTATCAGACCAATATTGCAAAGATTTTTGCTGCAGGTGATGTTCGCCGCGGACAATCGTTAGTAGTTTGGGCCATTTCAGAAGGTAGAGAAGCTGCCCGTAAGGTAGATGAGTATTTGATGGGTACCACTAAACTGGCATCAAAAGATGCAGTTGCTTACGCTTAAATAAGTTTACAGTTCTATATTTTTAGGGTCGTGGTGTTAAACCACGACCTTTTTTGGTTTACATGGTCAACACGTCATTCCCAACTTGATTGGGAATCGTAATGCCTTGATAGGGTTTCTAAGTTGCTTTAGATTCCCACCTGCGCGTGAATGACGACTGTTCTATTAATGATGCCAGCCTACACAGTTTAAACCTATTCTGGTCTTAGCGCCCTACTAAGACGTATATTATTACACATCATAGTTATTTTTTGCCACGGAAACACAGAAATCACGGAGAATATAATAGGAGGGTCAATATATAAGCATCATCATTGCGAGAAGACTTTTCAGCCGAGAGCCAGTCCCGATTTTCGGGAAATCAATCTTAAACATATTTTAAGCATCATTTAAGGCACTATGCTTGCTTGCTTTGATAATAACATAGTCCTTACCGAAGGACGGCGTCAATCCCAAGGGCCGGAAAATAAAAAAAAAGCAGCATAACAGTACAAATAGCACTTCAACTCCATGTTTGGTGGCTCACCAAACACTTATTAAATTTCAATGAGCAATATTAAAGCTTAATTTTCACCGATAACTTATAAATATCATAAGCTACTTTCTGGATCAGGTCAAATTGTTCAGGTATCAGATCTTCACCTTTTTTTATTGCTAAACTGGTATCATTTAACCTGATTAACGGCACATTATCAATGGTACTCATTCCTTTCTCCAGATTTTCAATAGCTGTATCCAGCAAATAGTTGGTGTTATTCGCAATTGGTTTTAAAGCTTCGAAACTTTCAAAAATAAATTCATGCTCCTTATTGTATAAGGAAAGTGTGGCCACGTAAGAGGATAACAAATGGCTCAGCGCGGTAAACTGATGGACTTCTTTTATGAATAATTGCTTGCTTTTCGGTTCCGAAAACATCCGCTGAAATAAGGAAGCCAAATTTGCGGTACTCACATAAACTTCTTTGCGGGCGAGTTTATATTCTGTTCGGTTGTAATTTTTTTCGAAATACAATTTGGTTACCTGTTCATAATAAGCCTTATTGGCTTTCAGGATATTGAGCATGGCCTCCTTAAGTTTTTCATACTCCCAGGTCGGAAATAATGAATAACTGGCCAATAAGGCAATGCCGGAGCCTATAAAAGTATCATAAATCCTTTCACGCGCCAGTGCGATTGATCCCATGCCCAGAAAATCGAAAAGGATCAGAATATATGGCGTCATAAAGAGTACACTCACCACATAGTTTTTCCTTTGGAAACTATAGCAACCGATCATGCAGATCAGCAGGATGACAAACAGTGTGTTTTTATCGTGGATATAGCTTACCACACCCATACCAATAAATGCACCTATGGTTGTACCGATCAAACGCTGATAATTACGTTCTTTGGTTAAACTAAAACCCGGTTTCGAAATCACCAGAATGGTAAGCAGAATCCAATAGCTGTGCGAAAAATTAAGCAGCTGCGATACCACAAAACCCAACAACATCACCACAGTAACCCGAAGCGAGTGCCTGAAAGTAGACGAGCTATAAGTTAGATTTTCTGTAAAAAGCTTAAAATCAAATTTTTGCCTGGTAATAAATTTCTCGGTATCTACATCAGCCTGACGGATATCTTTGCTGTTGCGCATTTTGAAATAGCTGAAAATGGTTTTCACCCTCGCCAGTATATTTTCAATATTAACTTCAATGTTTTTTAAGGCAATAATCCCTAATGTATTGTATTCCTGGTTTAGATTGTTTTTCTCCAGTTCATTAATTTTAATCTTCAAACGTTCAATTTCAATCAGTAAACGTTTCGAAATTACTGGTGTCCTGCCACTTTTTAAGCCAAAAGCAATATCATCAAGCGCATAAGAAATCCGTTTAATGGCCATTTCATAATCCGATAGGATCCCCGCTTTATCAAACTGCTCATGCAGCTGCTGGTAATTGTAGTAAGTAGACATTACCTGTTCGAACAGATCGACCATATCTACAAACACCAGTAACAAAAATCTTCCTTCAGGCGTAGAATCCCTTACAATTTCGCGTGTTCTGAAAAGTAAATCCCTTACCGCATCCTGCTTTTCATGAACGGAAACCTGAAGTTGTAACAGATCGGAATATGTTTTATCATAATTATTGTTATGATGATAAAATTTGGCTTTCTCGCGTAAAAACTCGGCAACTTCTAATATAGAATCACTTAGCGATTGCTGTACAAGACGGAATGGACGTAAACGGTAAACAAAATAGCTCAAACCGGTGTACCAAAGGCTTCCTGCAAGTACCATTACCGCATATAACAATACTTCTTGCCAGGGCCTGATATCATCAATGCTCAGCACCATAATCAGCAGCACTGCAGTACCTACTGCTGCTGCCCTGATGCCATAAATGTAAAACATTGAAAATACAAAGCTTGATATGGCCAAAAGAAAGCCAATAAAATAATGGCTTCTATTGGTTAAACCAGTTAGGATGGAAAAAGTAAAGATTAATGCAGTGGTAACCAGCATGGCATTTCTCCTGTGTACCATTGGCCCCGGACTATCAACCACGCTTACACACAATGCCCCAAGCGATAAGGTCATCCCGTACTTTAACATACCGAACTGGGCCAGAATTAAAGAGGGGAGCAGCACACCAATGGTAATACGGAGACCGTCGGCAAAATACGTACTCAGTAAAAAGTCTTGTATATTTCTAATGGGTTGCCTGATCTGCATGTTACAAAAATAACATAATAGCGAAGTTTTTTGTTGCGAATAAAATTAAGTTTTTTGCTTTTTTTAAACTTTTAAGCAGAAAAGACTTAAATGGCTGACTAACAAAACAATAGTAAATGTGTATAAGTACTTACCAGAGAATTGTTAATAAAGTTATTCAAAGCACAAATAAGCAGTTAGAATGGCTATTTTAAGAAATTAAGATGTTGATAACCAGCTATTTTAAGTTAATAACTTTGTTTATAAAAACATACGTTTTTCTCTTGACAAATGGGCCTTTTCATGCTAAATTAGATCATATCAAATACGAAGTACTTTGAATTCTGATAAAACAATCCAAAAGAGATAAAGAACCGAAAGGGGAATTGTTTCGGATAGTTTACAGGGAAAACGATTAATTTCAGAAAGGGTTAAACCGAGTAAGAATATATATGACCACCGCAAGGTTGGAGAATAAGAAAATCGAACAGGCCCAAACAGAGCTTATTGAAAACTAAGAAGTTTACGGACGGAAGAGTTGGAAATAAATTTTCACGGATCGCAAAAGTTGCAAAACCTAACGAAAACGGAAAAATCAAAGTAACAAGAATTAGGTGCTTTAAAATACAGCTATGGTTGTTTTTAAAGTTAAAACGGGGAAAAGAATCGAAAGAGGAAGGTCCCCGTTTTTATTTTGCCCAAATTTTGGTTAGCCTATCAAAAAAGAATAGCCAATTCTTCTGCTAATTATCCCTAAAATATTAAATTTACCAAATGGCCAAAAAAGGTAAATCAATCTCCAATCCGTCAAAAAAGATATTCGTTTTAGATACCTCGGTTATTTTATACGATCATGATGCGATAAATAACTTCCATGAGCATGATGTGGCCATTCCCATTCAGGTTTTAGAAGAGCTTGATAATTTCAAAAGCGGTAATGATACCAGAAACTTTGAAGCCAGAAGTTTTATCCGCCTGATTGATGAAACCTCTAAACAAAAACTCATCAGCGACTGGATTTCGCTAAAAAGTCCAGATTCTGGTAAATTTAGAGTAGTGTTGAACGAAAAACCTTTAATTGTAGATGCAGAAGAAGTTTACGGAAAAGGCAAAACAGACCATAAAATTTTAAATGCCGCCTTAAGTTTAAAGGAAGAACATCCTGATAAAAAAGTAGTGCTGGTATCGAAAGATATCTGCCTGAGGTTAAAAGCAAAAGCACTCGATTTAAATGCTGAAGATTACGAAACTGGTAAAATCAAAAATGTAGATGAGCTTTATGCCGGCAAAACAGAACTGGTTGATTTCCCTATCGAAGTGATTGAAGAAGTAAAAAAAGAGCGCTTTATCGATGCAAGCGAAATAGGTTTACCACCTAAAAACGGCAATCACTTCTATGTACTTAAAAACAAAAGAAAAACAGCAAACGTATTTTACAATAACAGCTTAAAAACTATTTCGGCAGTATCTACCGATGCTATCTTTAAGATTAAACCAAAAAACATCGAGCAGGCATTTGCCATTCATGCCCTTTTAGATCCTGAAATTAAACTGGTAAGTATACAGGGCAATGCCGGAACAGGAAAAACCTTGTTGGCTTTAGCCAGCGCTTTAGAACAGCGTAAAAATTTCAGGCAGATTTATGTTACCCGGCCAATCGTTTCACTGAGCAATAAGGACATTGGCTTTCTCCCTGGCGATGCAAAATCAAAAACCGATCCTTTTATGGCGCCGATTTGGGACAACCTTCGATTTATTAAAGAACAATTTAATGGTGATGATAAAATGTCGGAAAAGATCGATGAACTGATTACAACCGAAAAAATAGCCATCGCACCATTAGCCTTTATCAGAGGCAGAACGCTGACCAAAATCTTCTTTATCATCGATGAAGCGCAGAACCTTACCCCACATGAGGTTAAAACGATTATTTCGAGGGCAGGAGAGCACACAAAGATTGTTTTTACAGGCGATATTTATCAGATTGATACACCATACCTCGATTCAGAAAGTAACGGTCTTTCTTATTTAATCGAAAACGCTAAAAACCATCCGCTTTATGCCCATATTACTTTGCAAAAAGGGGAGCGGAGTGAATTGGCTAATTTAGCGAACGAGTTGTTATAGCGAATGATCCAACAATATCTTCATTCCGACCGTAGTGGAGAAATCTGTTAAATCTGGTTTTTATAACTTGATCATAATTAAAGCTATAAAAATCCGAGTTTATCAGTGTATATCTGTGGTCAAAAGTCCATAACTCAGTGATATTTCTTTAAACTTCTCAAACAAATAAACAACCCTATCAACGTTAACACTGCGCTCAATATAAACGGTGCCCCGGGGAAATAAACAGGTGCTTTACCCTCTATAAAATAGGCGAAAATATGTGTCATTGCCCAGGGCGCAAATATGGCCGCCAAACTTTGTAAACCTGTTAAAACACCCTGCATCTCACCTTGTGCATTTGCAGGGATCTGGTTAGAGATTAAACCCTGCATCGCTGGTCCGCCTATGCCGGCCAAACCATAAGGAACCATAAAAGCGAACATCATCCAGCCCTTACTGGCAAATGCAAAAGCTACAAAACCGATTACATATAAAATCAAACCAAAATAAACAGCTTTCTTTTCTCCAATTTTCGGGAGGATCACCCTGATTAATCCACCTTGTACAATTCCGATTACTAAACCTACAAATCCTAAGGAATATCCTACCCAGGATGCATCCCAGTTGAATTTTTCCATGGTATAAAATGTCCAGTTCGATTGCACTGAGTGACTTGCGAAATACAGTAGGAATAAAGTAATCATTAAACCCAACAGTGCCGGATATTTACCGATACTTACCAACGAACCAATTGGGTTTGCCCTTTTCCATTCGAAAGCCCTGCGTTTTTCAACCGGTAATGATTCAGGTAATATAAAATAACCATAAAGCCAGTTGATTAGCGATAAACCTGCAGCAATCATAAAAGGAACCCGGGTACCAAAATGACTAAATGCACCACCTAAAACCGGACCTAAAATAAAGCCTACACCAAATGCAGCACCAACCAGGCCGAAATTCTGTGCTCTTTTTTCAGGAGGTGAAACATCTGCGATATAGGCCTGTGCGGTGGTAAAACTCGCTCCGGTAATTCCGGCAATAATCCTTCCAACAAACAACCAAACAATTGAAGGCGCGAAAGCCAGAAAAATATAATCAATACCTAAACCAAACAACGAACTCAATAATACCGGACGCCGACCATAACGATCACTTAACGCACCAATAATCGGCGAAAAAATGAATTGAACGGATGCATAAGCTAAAGTGAGCCAACCACCGTATTCTGCTGCCAAACCAAAACCACCGCCTGTAAAATCCTGTATAAGTTTTGGTAAAACCGGAATAATAATCCCAAAGCCTGTAAAATCGATCAGGAGGGTGACCATAATAAAACTCATTGCAGATTTCTTTTCGTTTGCCATGTTATAAAAGGTTTAAAGCAAAAGTATCAGAATTACTTAAGAATGTAAATTTTAGTTCGACAAACAGCATATAAATACAGAACCCCTGTTTATAAACCTGATAAAGCGGAAAGCCCGGATCCCGATTTAAGCACTGTCTGCTTGTCTTTTATTGTGTGCTTGCTTGTTTCACAGGTTTCATCGGGGAGGACTTGAAGCGCTAGCAGGAATGCAGACCGCCACCTACATGGTACCCTACATTTCCAAAAAAAATATCAACCCAATCTGACAAACCTCGCAGTTTTCAAAAACCTAAACAGGTCTAAATCAAAAACTCTTAAACTAGCCTTCAATAACTTAAAATTACATCGGGAGTAAAAAACCTATAACAAAGGTCAAAAATTTTCCACAATGCCTTAATTCGGCATAATTTTGTTAAATTCGCAAGGTTATAGTAATACCCTTTTTTAATATCGTTTTAAGTAACGAGAATAATAATTTATGGCAGAAGATTTAGAAAATCAGCAGAACGACAAAATCATTCAAATTAACATAGAAGAGCAGATGAAATCGGCCTACATTGATTATTCAATGTCGGTAATCGTATCAAGGGCTTTGCCTGATGTACGCGATGGATTGAAACCAGTACACCGCCGTGTGCTCTACGGCATGTTGGGATTAGGTGTAACCAGCGGAAAACCTTATAAAAAATCGGCTCGTATTGTGGGTGAGGTTTTAGGTAAGTATCACCCACACGGTGATGCATCCGTATATTTTACTATGGTTCGTATGGCTCAGGACTGGAGTTTACGTTATCCAATGGTAGATGGTCAGGGAAATTTTGGCCACATCGATGGTGATTCGCCGGCTGCAATGCGTTATACCGAGGCACGTTTTAGCAAACTTGCCGAAGAAATGGTTGCAGATATCAATAAAGATACGGTAGATTTTCAATTAAACTTTGATGATACAGAGCAGGAACCAACGGTTTTACCTGCAAAAATACCTAACCTTTTAGTTAACGGTTCTTCTGGTATTGCAGTAGGTATGGCCACCAATATGGCACCGCATAACTTAACTGAAGCAATTGACGGTGTTATAAACTATATCGACAATAGAGATATTACTATAGAGGAATTAATGAAGTTTGTAAAAGCTCCCGATTTCCCTACAGGTGGTATTATCTATGGTTATACGGGTGTAAAAGAAGCATTTGAAACTGGCCGTGGACGTATTGTAATGCGTGCAAAAGCAGAGATCGAAAACATTAAAGACCGTGAAGTAATTATTGTTACTGAAATTCCGTACCAGGTTAACAAAGCCCAGATGATTGAGCGTACTGCTGAATTGGTGGGTGAGAAAAAACTGGAAGGCATTTCGAACATCAAAGATGAATCGAACAAGGATGGTATCCGTATCGTTTACGAAATCAAACGTGATGCTAATGCCTCTATCGTTTTAAACAACCTGTATAAGTATACTGCACTGCAAACCTCTTTCAGTGTAAATAATATTGCATTGGTAAAAGGCCGTCCGCAAATGTTGAATCTTAAAGATTTGATTGTACATTTTGTGGATCACCGTCATGATGTAATTGTTCGCCGTACTAAATACGAATTAGCTGAGGCTGAAAAACGAGCACACATTTTAGAAGGTTATTTAATTGCTTTAGATCATTTAGATGAGGTAATCAAATTGATCCGTGCATCTGAAACACCAGAGGAAGCCCGTTTAGGCTTAATGGAGAAATTCGGATTAAGCGATCTTCAGGCACGTGCTATACTGGATATGACCTTACGTCGTTTAACAGGACTAGAGCGTGATAAAATTAAAGAAGAATATGCTGAATTAATGAAAACCATCGAGTACTTGAAATCTATTTTAGCAGATGAAGGTTTGCGTATGCAGATTATCAAGGATGAACTGGAAGAGGTGAAGCAGAAATTTGGCGATGAACGTAGAACTACAATCGTTCACTCAGCTGAAGATATGAGTATGGAAGATTTCATCGACGATGAAGAAGTTGTGATCACCATTTCTCACGAAGGTTATGTAAAACGTACCCCGGCAAGCGAATTTAAAGCACAGGGCAGGGGTGGAAAAGGTTCTAAAGGCAGTACCTCAAGAAATGAAGATTTTATTGAGCACATGCTGGTAGCCACCAACCACAATTACATGTTGTTCTTTACCGAAGCAGGAAGGTGTTTCTGGCTAAGGGTGTACGAAATTCCGGAAGGTTCGAGAACCAGTAAAGGAAGAGCGATCCAGAACATCATCAATATTCCGAAGGAAGAGAAAATCAAAGCTTATATCAAGGTTAAAAACCTTAAAGACCAGGAATATTTAGAGAACAATTTCATCATTATGTGTACTAAAAAAGGTACCATTAAGAAAACTTCTCTTGAAGCGTATTCACGTCCGCGTGTAAATGGTATCAATGCCATTAACATTAACGAAGGCGATATCTTATTAGAAGCTTGTTTAACTAACGGCGAAAGCGAAATTGTAATGGCTTTACGCTCAGGAAGAGCCATCCGTTTCAACGAAAAAACCGTTCGTCCGATGGGTAGAACAGCTACCGGTGTTCGTGGCGTAAGGCTTGCTCACGATCAGGATGAAGTTGTTGGCATGATTGCTGTAAACAATCCTGAAGTTACGGTGTTAGTAGTATCAGAAAAAGGTTACGGAAAACGTACCGACATTGAAGATTACCGTGTAACCAACCGTGGTGGTAAAGGGGTAAAAACAATTAACGTTACTGAAAAAACCGGACAATTAGTATCAATTAAGGATGTTACCGATAGCGAAGATCTGATGATCATTAATCGTTCAGGTATTGTAATCAGAATTCCGGTATCAGCATTAAGGGTAATGGGACGTGCCACACAAGGGGTTCGCTTAATATCGTTAAAAGGTGATGACGAAATTGCATCGGTTACCAAAATTGATCACGAAGAGGACGAAGAAGAAACAGTAGATTTAACAGATGTTGTAGTTACAGACGGTGAAGAAATAGAAGCCGATACTACTCCGGAGGCTGATGATACTGAAGAAGAAGGCGAATCAGATAACGAAACGGAAGAAGAAAATTAACTAAAATTAAGATTAGAATAAAAATTATGAAAAGAGTATTTCTAAGTATATTTCTAGCAGGTGCGGTAAGCGCTGCTTTTGCTCAGAAAAGTGAAATAACCGCGGCAAAAAACGACTGGGGTTTGTTCCAGCTAACTTCTTCAAGTGCAACAACACCGTTGGCAAAAAAACTTGAAGCGTTGGCAAAAGGCTTGGCCCATACCGATAAAGCTATTGCTGATGAGAAATCTAAAGTAATGCCGGAAGCATGGTCGTACCGCGCTTTATTTGCTTCTTCTGCAGCCATTTTAGATTCTACCAGCACTACAAATGCTGATGCAAACCTTAAGATTGCTCAAGAAGCTATTGTTGAGGCTAAAAAACTGGATACCAAAGGCACTGAAAAAGACAACATCAATTCTGCTGAAACCAATGTAATCAATGCAGTTAGAAACGGTGGCGTAATTGCTTACAACAAAAAAGATTACAAAACGGCTTACGAAAAATTTGTTGCCGCAACCGTAATTAATCCACAGGATACCGCGATGTATTTAAACGCAGGTATTGCAGCAAGAAACATTGAGGATTATCCAGGTATGATTACCCAGTTTAAAAAAGTAATTTCTTTAAACTCACCACAGTCTAAAGATTTATATTCTGAAATCATCAATGCCGCGCTTAGCAAACAAAAAGATACTACTGCTGCATTAGCAGTGATCAAAGAAGCTTCTGCTAAATTCCCTGAAAATACAGACTGGATTAAAACTGAAACCCAGATTTATATTGATAGGGGTGATGCTGCAAAATCTGAGCAAATGTTGACCGCTTTGGCAGCAAAAGAACCAAATAATCCCAATTATCAGGTATTATTGGGAAATATTTATTTCAGCCAGGCTTTAAAATTACAGGCCGACAGAAATAAGATTGATGCTAAAAAAGTGAAAGAATTTAACGAAGTAACCGGTAAAATGAATGCCTTATTAGATAAATCGCTTCCTTTTTACAAAAAAGCACTTGAGGTTGATGCTAAAAACCAAGGCGCTTTAGAAACCTTAAAAACCATTTACGGTTTCAGAAACGATACTAAAAATTACGAAGATATTAAGAAACGTTTAGACGCATTGCCTAAACAGTAATTTACTGATCCGAGTTAAAAAAAGAGCCCTGAAATTTCGGGGCTCTTTTTTTTATGTTTATTTTTATGGTTTATTACGGTTTTATCACATCAATACATTATGCAGAATTGCTTTAAAATATCTTTAGCCGCCTTAATTTTCTTCTCTTTCAATGCTTTAGCACAAAAAAGTCAGATATTGATTGCCAGAAATTCAGTTGGCAAACTTCAGGCTTCTATAGCCAACAAAGAGGATGAGAAAAAGCAGTTAAGTATTATTACTGAAGGCCTGAAATCAATAGAATCTGCAGAAAAAGATACTAAAACGAAAAACTGGACCGAAACATGGTCTATAAAATCTTATCTGACGTCATTTGCATCATTGATTGATACTGACCCCAACAATGCGAATAAATTTTATGATAGCGCAGTAGAAGCGGTTGCGAAAGCAAAATCATTAGACCGTTACAACGATAATGGGGGGCTTATTAAGGCGTCTGACCACAATATCCTGATCAAAAAGCAGGATAAAGGTAATGAAGCCTATTTCAACAATGAATTTAAAGAAGCATTCGCTGACCTTAAAGAAGTATCAGATAATTTTCCTGCCGATACCACTTTGGCACTAAATACCGCGATCTGTGCGTTAAACATTCAATCTTATGATGAATCTTTAACTTATTTTAAACGTGCTAAAGAAAATGGGATTAGAAATCCATCTGTTTTTCAGAAAATGGCGCAAATGTACGTGGTGAAATCAGATAACGAAACCGCCATCAAAACTTTAGAAGATGGATTAGTTTTAAATCCATTTAATCGCTTTTTAACGAACGATTATATAAACTTGTTGCTTGACACAGAAAATTACAGTAAAGCACAGGGATTGATTGAAAATAATTTAAAAGTAGAAAAAGGAAATAAACTGCTATATTTTCTTTACGGTTACCTGCAGCAGGTTGGCGGAAATAATGCTACAGCAATTTTAGCTTATGATAAAGCTTTATCAACTGATCAGAATTATTTTGACGCCTTGTACCAATTGAGTTTAGCTTACATCAATACAGCAAACGAAACTTTGAGTAAAAGCGATGCAGATAAAACCGAAAAATATAAAGGTTTAATTAACCGCGCACAATTTGCTTTACAACGTGCCAACGAAATTAATCCGAACGATAAAAAAACTGTACAGTTGCTGATTGATATCTATAACAAAAAAGGCGCAACAAATAAGGTACAGGAACTTAACCGCAAACTTCAGGAGCTGTAATTTTACAGAGAATCAGACGGAGATAGGATAGTGTTAGAAAATTCAACTTAACATAATATTAATTATAAGACATTTTATTTTATTGTTTATCAAGTCTTGATGGTGTCCAAGAAAAAATTGGCATGGAAATATTCAGAAAAAAATTATGCTTTTTGCAGCAACAAAGAAGGTAATATGATCTTAGATTCTCTCTGTTTGGCATCATCTTTCCAGTATACTATAAAATTTATACTGGCGCCAGTAATTTTAAATCCCTGATCGAAGTGCTCCTGCAAGACTGTCCTGAATTTTTGAGAATATTTAAGGATGAGTTCACCTTGTGCGTTGTTTAAGCCCTCATGCGATGTCTGCAGAGATGCGCCGCTAAAAAGTGAATTGAGGCGGTATTGTACATATTCAAAATATCCCAGTTGCACATCTCTAAGCGTGAGGTGTATACTTATTTTTTGCGGCTCGGGATATTGGTTATCGTCTTCAGTATAAACAAGTTCCTCTGCAGAAAAAGGCTGAAGATATTGGCCCTGGTAGTGTATGCTAAGCTTCGTTTTTGCTCTGGTAACGGCCACATAAAATTGGCGTTTGTGCTCATCGGTAAGTGGTTTAAAATGCTGCAATAATAGGAACACGTTGTCAAATTCCTTACCCTTGGCTTTATGAATGGTTGAAGTGTATATCACTACGGTATCAATATTCAGGAAGTCTTCTACTTTAGATTCGAAAAGAAAAGCCCTCCAGTCACTCTTATATTTTCTCGCTGTGTTCACTTCTTCAAATGCACGGATGGCAGCAATAACAAGGTTTTTCTGGGCACTGGTATGGATATGCGCCATTAAACGTCGCTTGGCATCACCCCAGTGTTCATCGGTTACCAATGGGCTATCTGCATAGCTATCGATCATATCGGAAAAAATGCGCAGCTCGTACAGGTTATAGAGATTAAAGCAATCGTTTGATTGAATAAGCCTGACCTGCAACCCTTGCTGCAGGAGCAGACCACAGAGCAGCGTGGCTTCCTCATTGGTTTGAGTGAGCAAGCAGGTAGATCCGGATAACTCGGCCTTGCCTATAATACCTGCTAACGGAACGACAATAGAGTTATTAGTATATTGCGTAATGTGAATAAACCCATTTTGATGCTGGCTGGCAAAGCAAGGTTCGGTTTTGAGTCGATGGCCGATTGTAGCAGCCCATTGGTTGGCCAGCGATACAATATTGTTTTTACTGCGGTAGTTTAACGTGAGTTCGTATTTAACGGCACCTTTTTCAGTAATAAGCGCTTGCATGTAGGCTGCATCTGCCCCACGAAAACCATATATATTCTGGTCGTCATCACCAACCAATATTACCCGCATATCTTCATTTTGCAGCATAAGGGCCTGTACCAGTTCATACTCTTCCCTATTCATGTCCTGAGCTTCATCTACCACCAGAACGGCTTTGGTGATCCTGAAGGGTTCCATCTCACCAGCCTTTATTTTGTCTACTGCATTCTGTATAATGTTTTCAGATTCTGTAAGGCTTCCTACTCTACCCAGCAGATCAAAGCAATAAGAATGAAAGGTTTTGATTTCGGTATAATGGGCTGCATTGCCAATGAGCTCCATCAATCGTTTTTTAAATTCTGTGGCCGCTGCACGTGAAAATGTAAGCATCAAAAGTTGCTCATGCTTTACATCCTCAGCCATAAGCAGCGAAGCTAACTTGTGTACCAATAGTTTTGTTTTACCACTACCGGGCCCGGCAGCTACTACAATGTACTGACTGCTGATATCGTTGATGATCATTAATTGCGTTGGTGAAAGCGCACCAAATAATTTCATGAATTTTGCGGGCGTAAGGGTACGTTTTATCTCATCCTGCCTGCTGCCAGGAAAATATTTTGAGAGAAAAGAAGTATAGTTTAGCTTGAAATAGTCATCCACAAACTGTAGGGATTCTTTATAGTTACGGATCATTTTTTGGGCATATTCTCCTACTATATGGATCTGCTGTACTTTTTGCTGATAAAACTGTTTTAATTTTTCGTAGTCGCTTTCTTTGTATTGTATACGGTTGTTCTTTTCAATGCGCTCGATGGTGAGCTTATTATGCACTACCATGAAACCGCCTTCTATCTTAATGGCCGCTATGCGCGACAGGTAAAACAGGCTATCTTCAATATCATCGATACTGGCCTGCACCGAAAACATCCCTTGCTCCTTTTCAACCACCTCTTTGAGTTCCTGTACCGAAAACTCTATCAATACTTCTTCCTGCTGATTATCGGGTGCAATTAGTGCTACCGCTTTTTTGTGCAGGTATTCCGTAATCATTCTGGCAAGGAAATGCCGTTTTTCCTGCTTTTCGCGAAAGGTATTTTTGTCTACCAATAAACCGATTTGTATATGATTCTTTGTGTGTTCAAGATTGCGGCGATTGATCCATCTTTTTATGGCCCAGAAATTAATAATAGTCTTTAACTGGTTAAGCGAACTGTCTTTGATGCCGGTTTTCAAAAACACCTCTATGATCTCTTTTAAATAGTATGCAGCTTCTTCGTCTTTTAACTGCACCAATAAAAGTTCTTCCTGTTTTCTAAAACTTTCTACAATGGCTAATGATCTGCTGGCAGATTCTGTTTTCTTAATAAAAGCGGTAAGATCTTTGGTATGGGCCAGTATGTTTTCGTCCCGCATTAATTCAATTGCCCTGATAACCTGCTCTTTGTACATGCCCAGCTGATCGGATATATAATCTATTCTCGACTCGGCCACCTCGTCTGTAGATAATCTTTTGCTTTTGCTCGAAAATAGTTTTTTAATAATTCGCACCGCTTGCTCCCGCTGATCTTTGGAAAATTTTTCTGATGTGTTGATCCGCTCTATCGCCTCTTGTGCATTTTTACTCAGGATGCTGGTGGCAAAAACCCGGGGCATATTTTGTCCGCGCTTTAAATAGCCGGCATCTTCCAGGGCGGCAATAGCGGTGGTTACCCTTGTTTCAATCTCACTGATACTATCATCCCAGCCTGCCTTCCTGGCAATCTCCAGTGCCGAATTGGAAGCCTTATCCCTCGACCTTGTTAATTCCTTTATGGCTTTCCATACTTGGTTAATCTCTTTGCTACTAATTTTGGTTTGATTGAGCAGGATGAAATGTTTATCCAGATCTTCCTCGTTAAATAGTACGAAACAATCGGCTTGTATGTGTTCATCACGTCCTGCCCTTCCCGCTTCCTGCACGTAGTTCTCCAGTGAATCCGAAATATCGTAATGTATAACCGCACCTACGTCGCTTTTGTCTACCCCCATACCAAATGCAGAAGTAGCCACCATAATATCTACCTCACCACTCATAAAGGCATTTTGATTCTGAGACTTCTCGTCTTTCTCCATCTTGCCATGATATGCTTTGGCTACAAATCCATCGCTGGTTAGCTTTTGAGCTAAATTCCTGGCCCTTTTCGTTCGCGACACATATACAATGGTAGGACAATTCTTTTCCTCGATGATGCTCCTTAGCTGATTGTATTTTTCTTCCTCATTATCCCGCCGATAAACCCGGTAATGCAGGTTGGTGCGCGAAGCGTCAGCCCGGAATACCCTTAAATCGAGTTGTAATTTCTCCTTGAAATAAGACCGGATATCTTCAATTACCCTTTGTTTTGCGGTAGCAGTAAAGCATGACACTGGAATGGTATAATCGAGCCCTTTCTTTTGCTGCAGTTTTTTGATAAAATCACCGATATATAAGTAATCCACCCGAAAATCCTGCCCCCAGGATGAGAAGCAGTGCGCTTCATCAATCACAAACCTGGCGATCTTTCTTTTGAGCAACAATCGTTCAATAGTAACTGAACGGAGCGACTCAGGTGAAATGTAAAGTAAGCTTGCATAACCGTTTTCTATGCGTTCAATAGCTTTTCCCCGATCTATCGGATCTAATAATCCATTGATGGTAACGGCTTCTGTAATGCCTTTCTTTTCCAGGTTATCTACCTGGTCTTTCATCAAAGACTGTAAGGGTGCAATTACCACCGTAAGCGCTTTGGCATTTTCGCCACTCATCAATGCTGGTACTTGGAAAGTTATAGATTTGCCGCCACCGGTGGGAAATACTGCCAAAATGGATTCCCCATGGATAGCTGCCCTAACAGCATCTTCCTGCAGCGGTTCATCACCATATTTGCGGAAGCCAGAAAAAACGAAATGCTTTTTTAAAGCCAGCAGCGGATCATGGGCGCGACTGCAATAATCGCACCCCTGCAAACAGGGATTGTTCCGCATAAGGAAAAACAGCCGCTCTACATCGGGGTAGTTTTTTAATACCCATGGTGGTGTAATAGAGAAACGATCATCGCAATTGAGCAGGGCTAAAGTATAGGCCAAAGCAACGGGATCTTCATCTATAAAATGATCGAGCTCACTCTTTTTACAAATCTCACCTTGAAATAAGCTCCTGATTTTGGACGTAAGCTGTTCTTTGTTAACTGGGCCGGCATAATTAAGATACCTGAAAAAGTTATCAAAGCCGCTTTGATCGTGCAAAAGTCCATACAGGATATCCTTAAATATATCGTTAAGCGCTCCAAAGGCGCTTAGCTCGTCGTAAAACAGATCCCTGGCTTTTTTTGCATCATTTAAAGGATTGTTGCGTTCTTCTGTTTGAATCTTATCATCTTTAAGCAGGCGATGATATGGCTGCTTCGGAAATAGTAAAGGCGATAGTAACAGTGTGTCAATAGCCTTGTCGAGGCCCCATTCTCGATTACCATAATGCCTTTGCAGGTAAACCAGATCATGTGCTACAATATTATGTCCGCAAATATAGCTGCACTGCCCGATAAACTGGACAAATTCTTCGGGTTGGTTTTTATGGAAGCTCGCCCCATCTGACAAAACACAGCCAACATCAAGCAACTGCTTGCCTGTGGCATTTAGTTCTATATCAAAAAAGGCTATATTGGTCATTTCAGTGCAAAATCTGGTATATACCTCTAAAATAGTTAAAGTATTGAAATTTAATACTACTTTCCTAGTTATTACACATTCATCGCATTACTAAAAAATAAAACCGACACTGATAGTTTAACTGCTGCACTTAGGCTTAAATCAAACAATTTACAGCATTAACTTGTACTTAACTCATGTACGACCACTACAGCTTTGAAGATGCTGCTGCTTATCAGATTGAACTTGCCAAACAATTAAAGTTTCAGCCTCTGGATAAAATTGAAACGATTGCAGGCGCTGATATTTCTTTCAATAAAAACAGCTCAACCATGTATGCCGGAATTGTAATACTCACGTATCCGGGTATGGTTTTGAAATCCTTCGCTTTAGAAACCTACGAAACCAATTTCCCTTACAAGCCAGGTTTCCTGGGCTTTAAAGAAGTTCCTGCATTGTTAAAGGTATGGGAGCTCATCAGGGATAAACCAGATGTTGTGGTGCTGGATGGCAACGGAATTTTGCATCCACGCCGCATGGGCGTTGCTTCACATTTTGGAATTCTGGCCAATCAACCTACAATTGGCTGTGCCAAAAGTCTTTTACATGGAAAAAATCATATTCCGGAGAATATAAAGTTGAAGACTTCAGAAATTAAAAATAACGCTAATGAACTGCTCGGCTTTGCGCTCAGAACAAAAATAAACTGCGCGCCGGTATATGTATCTGCAGGTCGTTTAATTACTGCAGATCAGAGTCTGAAAATACTTAAAAATTGTATCGGAAATTACCGTATTCCTGAACCAACCCGCATGGCGCACAATATTGTGAATGATTTCAGGATTGGCAAATTAAAAGCTGGTTTTCATAAGGTATCAACACCATTAACTTTGTTTTGATTTCCCGAGTTACAGTCATTTCAAACGGAATACAACGCATTCGAGAAATCTATCTTTCTATCTTGGCAGATCTCTCCATTGCACTGCGTTCCAGTCGAGATGACGGAAATTCCTAAACCCAGTTAATCCCTTTTTTAAGTAGTTGCACCGTCTTATATTCTTCTGAATCAACTTCAGGTTGCACATTATAACCCCAGTTGGCCTGTGGTGGCAAACTCATCAAAATAGATTCAATTCGTCCGTTGGTTTCCAGTCCGAATTTTGTGCCCGAATCATATACCAGGTTAAACTCTACATAACGGCTACGACGTTGGTATTGCCATTCTTTCTGTGCTTCTGTAAATTCTTTATCGCGGTTTCGATCAATTAATTCAGTATAAATCGGTAAAAATGTTTCGCCAACATTCGCAGAGAAATCTAAAATCTGCTCCCACGATAAATTGGTATTCTCAGACTTTAAACGATCGTAAAAAATACCACCAATGCCACGGGTTTCTTCACGGTGTTTAATGAAAAAATAATCATCGGCGTGAGTTTTAAATTTCGGGTAAAAATCAGTACTGAAATCATCACAGGCCTGTTTTAATTTATGGTGAAAAAAACGGGCATCGTTTTCGAACACATAATGCGGCGTTAAATCGATGCCACCACCAAACCAGCGCGTTTCTTCATTTAATTCGAAATAACGGATATTCATGTGGATGATTGGCACCAAAGGATGATTTGGATGGATCACAATAGAAACGCCTGTTGCGAAAAAATCATCTTCGGTAACGTTAAAAGCTTTTTTTACGGCTTCGGGCAATTTGCCATGTACTGCAGAAAAATTAACCCCACCTTTTTCGATAACCGCACCATTTTGCATAATCCGGGTACGGCCGCCTCCCCCACCGCTTCTCTCCCAAAGTTCCTCTTCAAATTTTCCTTTGCCATCGGCAATTTCCAATCCACGGCAAATTTCATCCTGAATTTGCTTATATCGCTCTGCTACTTCTTCTTTAAACATGACGGCTTTTTCTATTTCCATACAAATTTAAGCCTATTAAAGCAGCTATATTGATTTATGTTTAGATAGTACATTTTATTGACATTGCTGTTAGTCCGGAGTCTAATCAAACGCTAATTTTCTAAATAATTAAGGTCCTTGTTAAAGCTTTCTTTTAAATAAACCACCGAAACCATCGCAATTATCGTTACAATCCCCATTACGATAAATCCGGCCGAAACTATATTGTAACGGTGAACAAAAAACTCGAAAACTAAGGTTATAGGAATTAAAGCACCGCGGACAAAATTTGGCGCTGTTGTAGTTACAGTAGACCTGATATTTGTACCAAATTGTTCGGCGGCGATGGTTACAAATGTTGCCCAATAGCCAACTGCAAAACCCATAAATAAACAGATCAGAATAAAACTGCTTTCCGTTAAGCCTGTACTGGTTAAATAAACAATTACTGTAATTACCGAAAGACTTTGAAAAATAAGAACTGTTTTTCTGCGGGACTTTAATACCTGCGCCAAAAAGCCGCAAACTACATCGCCAATGGCGATACCAAAATAGGTATACATAATGCCCGTACCCGCGTTAAGCAGTTCTTTTGCACCAAGCGCTTTTCCGATCTCTGGCGATTGGGTAACCAAAATCCCTACAATAAACCAAAGCGGAAGCCCTAAACAAATACAAGCCAAATATTTTAAAAATCGCTTCCTGTTCGAAAAAAGCATAAAGAAATTGCCTTTAGAAACTTCAGAGCTTTGTTCAGCATGTTTGAACATTCCCGATTCGAAAGTACCAACACGTAAAAGTAAGAGCAACAGTCCCATTCCGCCACCTACAAAATAAGAAGTTTGCCAGGTAAAATGTTTTCCAATCGTAGCTGCAGCCGCTGCCCCCAATAATCCGATACCCGCCACAACCATGGTTCCGTATCCACGTTTTTCTTTATCCATGGTTTCCGTAACCAAAGTAATTCCGGCTCCAAGTTCTCCAGCCAGGCCAATGCCCGCTATAAACCTGATAATGGCATAAGTGTGCACATCAGTTGCAAAACCATTAGCTATATTGGCCAACGAATACATTAAGATAGAGCCAAACAACACCTTAATCCGACCAAATTTATCGCCTATAATGCCCCAAAGCAACCCTCCAAGCAACAAACCGAACATCTGCATATTAATTACATACTCCCCTTCGGTACGCATGTGTTCAGCAGAAACACCTATATCAGTAAAGCTTTTAAGACGTACAACGGAGAATAAAACAAGATCGTAAATGTCAACGAAATAGCCCAGAGCGGCTACAATAACTAAGAAAATTACATTACGGCTGTTGGTTTTTGCTTGATGATCCATTTAATTATTTGGTTTAAACGCTGAAAGTACGCAATAACACAAATATTTAAAATAGATTTTTAAAAATAAAAGCCACTCTGTGTCAGAGTGGCTTTTAAGATCCTACATAGGAGGATTCTTTTTTGTAGTGTCAGGTGGCATTTTTGTTGTCGTGTCTGGCATCTTTTTAGATGTTGTATCCATTGGTGCCGTGGTTGTCGAATCCATCTTAGTACTGTCTGAAGAACCAGCCATATTTTTTGACGAATTGCATGCTGATGTGGCTATCATAAGAGAACCTGCAAAAGCAAGACTTAAAATCATTTTTTTCATAGTTTTTATTGTTATCTATCATCCTAACAACCTTATCATCATTTGGTTTTATTTTTTTTCTTCAAACCAGTTGTTTTTTAATGAATAACTTTGAATATTAAGCCATTACAAAAAAGAATAATCACTATTCGTGATGGATTTTTAATTTATTCAAGAGCTCTGGCGATACATTTTCGGCATATACACCATAGCCATCCACCAAAACCCCTTTTAAATTTCCAACATTTGATGAGATGGCATACACAACGGCGCTATCGGCAGGATCGGTCATCCCTTCAAAACGGTAAACTTCCTCAATTTCAAATTCTTCAGGCATCAGGAACAGATCAATTGATTTGCACTCCAAACCATCAGGTGTTAAATTGAAATCCAAATTGTAACCGCGACTATCTAAATCTGTTAAAGCGCCGCTAATCGTATCGTAAACATGCATAACCTAAATTACGGAAATATTACTAAAACAACATCGACAAAACTTTAAAAGGTGATAAAACTTTCTGATATTAGTAAATATGATTATTTCTCAAAACACCCTGAAATGGGTAATGCGCTTTTACCCGCCTTTATTTTTTCAGCGCATTTGGGTTCAGAAATTTGAAAATGAATTTAGAAGCTGTACGGTCAAACTAAGTAAGAGTTTCCTGAATAAAAATTATAATGGCTCTATTTTTGGAGGAACTATTTATGCCGCAACCGATCCTTTTTATGCCTTATTGTTTGATCAATTGATGCAAAGGCGCGGATTTAAAGTGCGTGTTTGGCTAAAAAGTGCCTCTATACAATATTTAAAACCAGGCCGCTCTACCTTATATTTTACCATAACGGTAACTGACGAAATGCTGAATGAGGCTGAGCATGCTTTAAAAACCGTTGGGAAATTTGTAAAAGCCTATCCAATGGAAATTACCAACAAAAATGGAGAGTTGTGTGCTACCGTGATGAATGAAGTATATATCCGAAACCTGCACCAGGGCGAAACGCCGAGGGTTGCTTACTAATTTTTAGATTATGCCGAGTATTAAGAGTTTAATTTTGCAGGGCGAGGGTGTGATGCTCGATTTTAAGAAAACCATTACCAGTACCGAAAAAATTGCCAAAAGTTTAGTTGCTTTTGCCAATAATAAAGGTGGTAAGTTATTGATAGGCGTAGCCGATGATGGTTCGATTAAAGGCGTAAAATCGGAAGAAGAAGAAAAATACATGATTTTAACTTCTGCACACCAGTTTTGTAAACCTGCTATCGAACCACATTTTGAAGAAATTTATGTCGATGATAAACTGGTTTTAGTCGTAAATATTCCTGAAAGCGATACCAAGCCCCATTACGCACTTGATGATCAGAAAAAATGGTGGGCCTACATCCGTATTGATGATAAAAGTGTGCTCGCCAGCCGCATCATTGTTGAGGTATTAAAACAGGAATATAAAAGCAATGGTGTGCTTATCTCCTATTCTGAAAACGAAAAAAAGCTGCTCGAATACCTGGAGCAGAATGATAAAATAACCCTGAAAGAATTTAGCAAGCTGTTACGGAGTTCATACCGGAAAGCCCAAAAGGTTTTGGTTAATTTAATTTTAACCAATGTGATTAAATCGCATACTACCGAAAAGGAAGAGTATTTTACAGCGGTGAGGTAGTTAAAATATGACTATAATAGCGCTCCATTAAAGCAGTCGTCATTCCCGCGCAGGCGGGAATCTTAATCTTTAGGCTTATTGCATTAAAATTCCCAATCAACCCGATAGCTATCGGATGAAGCGCAATCCGGAAAGTTCGAGAGAAAGATTTAATTCTGTAGATTTCTCGGCTCCGTTGCACTACGCTCGAAATGACGATAACTCGGGGAATTGTACATTAACTTTTCTACATCTCTATTTTTTGAGCTTTAAAAACGCGACCTTTGCAAACTATGTTTTCTAAAATTTACACCAGGTATAAACCATACTACAAAGAAAATCTTCATTTGGCACTGCCGATTGTAGGCTCTCAGGTAGGTCATACATTGGTGCACATGGCTGATAGCATTATTGTTGGTCATTTTACCGATACCATTCAATTAGCGGCTGTTTCGCTGGTTAACAGTATATTTATGCTCATTTTAGTGATCGGTTTGGGCATTTCTTATGGTTTAACGCCATTGATTGCCCAGGAAAACGGTCGTCAAAATTATGATGAATGCGGAAAACTCTTATCAAACAGTTTAATCATCAATATCTGTGTTGGGATATTATTATACGTATTGGTGCAATTGGGGATATTCTTCGTAATCGATCACCTCGAGCAAACTCCTGAAGTTGTTCGTTATGCAAAACCTTATCTCAACCTTTTATCAGTATCCATTATCCCGTTATTGGTTTTTCAAACTTTTAAACAATTTGCAGAAGGTCTTGGGTTTACCAAACAGGCTATGTTCGTTTCTATCTGGGGAAATGCCCTGAACATTATTTTGGGGATTATTTTTGTTAAAGGCATGTTCGGCTTTAAATCAATGGGTGTTAGCGGCGTTGGTTTAAGCACTTTGATCGACAGGATCCTGATGGCGACTGTTATGTCTTTTTATGTGTTGCGTTCACAACACTTTAAAAAGTATCTGATCAGTTTCAAGGCTACATTTTTCGACAAATTAAGGGCCATTAAAATTGCGAAGATCGGAATGCCGGTTGCCATGCAATATTCTTTCGAGATCAGCGCTTTTAGCGGTGCTGCTGTATTAATCGGCACCATTGGTGCAGTAGAACAGGCCGCGCATCAGATTGCAATCAGTTTGGCTGCCATGACCTACATGATTGCCAGTGGTGTAGCTTCTGCAGCAACAATTAAAACCGGAAACAACTTTGGTAAGAATAATTTCGACGATTTACGTAAATCAGCAATTGCGAGTTACCATGTTATTTTACTCTTTATGTCGTTTACAGCCATTATTTTCGTACTGGCCAACAACATCATGCCTTTTATTTATACCGAAGATACAGCAGTAATCCCTATTGCCGCACAACTATTAATTATTGCAGGCTTTTTCCAATTGTTCGATGGTACACAAGTGGTGGGTTTAGGTGTATTGCGTGGCATTGGTGATGTAAACATTCCAACTTTTATCACATTTTTAGCCTATTGGGTAGTTGGAATCCCAGTGGGATATTTATTGGGATTTTATTTTGGTCTGGGTGTTAATGGAATCTGGTATGGATTAACCCTCGGTTTGTTAACAGCCTCTATCTTATTGTTTTTAAGGTTTCAGAATAAAACAAAGAAGTTAAACCGTGATTCTGCTATTGTTTAACAGGATTGCGTTTATTGTAGAGCATAATCGTATTTCTAATCACTTCTACACTAAATTCCTCCTTTGCCAAAAAGAAATCCAATAAATCTTTATCATCGCCGATTAAGATATTAAACGCTTCCTTCCTTTGTTTAGCTGAAGTTTTATTGAATATTGTATTTGTTTTGATAGTGTACAAGCTATCTGTATTTATTTTTTTTGCGTACAGATCAAAACTCCCTACAGTGGCCGCCCCATAACTAGAACCAGGCATGCCGGAAATAGAGAAACCAGCTGTTTTATAAGTTTGAGCTAATTGGTAAAGGTCAATTCTTCCTTGTTCTAAGGCTGCTAAAAACTTTTTTTTATCTTCTCCTGGCAATTTTTTAGCAATAAAAACAGATTTATCTTTTTTTAGAAAATATGCGCTGATACTATCCGCAATAACTGGCCTCATTATTCCTCCAGCAATCGGGTTAAACATCAGCATGCCTTTTTTTCCTCTTTGAAAATTACAATGAATTGTATCTCCTGTATTCAATACCACATAATCAGACTGGGCCACCGCAATTTGCGATAGAAACAAAATTGGCAGAATTGCCCTTAAGAATTTAAGCATAGATCTTTATTGTTGAAGGCTTTGTTGCAAAATAAAATTTATCCTTCTTATAAAGAAAATTATTCAGAAATTATTTCCCGCCAACATTTACCACTACACCAACGGTAAAGATAGAGTTGCCCGCAGACATGTATTTGCGACTCTTTAAGCCAATATTACTACTGGTGGTATATTGTAGCTGGAAAGTTTTGCTAAGCGCCATACGTGTAAAAAACACAGGCTCAAAGAAAATATTATCTTCTTTAGGCTGTACTACACCATTTAAAAAGAACCGGTCCATTTTTACATGACTGATTCGCAATGCAGTACCATAATTGATCGGGAAATCAGTTCCAAATAAACGCAGGTTATTTTTCTTTTTAGAACTGTAGTTTACCTGTAAAAATGTTTTTCGGTAATCTACATCCTGAACCTCATTACTGATCAGCACGTCATTTTTGAAATCGCGGAAAGTAATATCGCTCCAACCCTTACCTACGCCAGCATAAATCTCTATAATCCGGTTATTATCAGGTCCGAAAGTATCAAAGTAACCACCACCGATCTCAATTAATTTATGCCCAAAATCTTTTGTTTTTCTTTCGCTGTTCATTCTCGAACCACTAAACAATAAACCAACATGGTCTGAAACGGCATAAGCGCCATTCACACTGGCATTACCTTTTAATGAAATGTGAGCGCCTCCGCTAAATTCGCCCTGTTTACTTAACATTGGCGTATTTGGAACGTTTGGCATATAAACAGAAGAACAACTGGCTGCAAAAAGCGCTAAAACTGGGAGTGTAAATCGTAGGTATTTAATCATAGATGCTATATAAACAGATTTTAATGACAAAAATTGTGTTAGTGCTCCATTTTCATGAAATCCATTACCCTTTTAAATTCGTCGTGTAAACCGGCTTTTAAATGTATTTTTTCTTTAGTAACAGGGTGAATAAATTCCAGTTCAGAAGCGTGCAGCAACATGGTTGTCATCTCCCATTGCTCTTTGAAAAATTTATTCTGTTTGTTACAACCGTGTGTGCGATCTCCAATAATGGGATGAAGAATATGACTGAAATGACGCCTCAATTGGTGCATTCTTCCGGTTTTAGGGGTAGCTTCTACCAATGAGTACCGGGAAGTTGGATGTTTACCAAAAGCTACTTCTACCTCTGCTTTTTGAAGCGTTCTGAATGAGGTAAAAGCGTCTTGCATGGTCCCGTTTTCTTTTGCCAGGGGATAATCAATATCCATCGCATCAGGAGTAAAACCTCGTAATATCGCTAAATATTTCTTATCAGTTTCTGTATTCATAAACTGCTGATGCATAGCAATTTCAGAAGGTTTATCAAAAGCAAACAATAAGATACCGCTGGTTTTGCGATCTAACCTATGTACCGGACTAACATGTTTGCCCACCTGATCCCTTAGCATCTGTAGAGCAAATTCGGTCGCATCTCTGGCAATTGAAGATTGATGAACCAAAAGGCCGTGTGGCTTGTTAATTGCAATTAAATTCTCGTCCTGGTAAATAATCTCCAACATATTGCCGCGAAGATAAGGATATTATGTTTTTTGAGGGACGGCTTATGCAAATAAATCAAAAGCCAATCGATAAGTATTGCAATGTGCATCAACAATGTCCTTAATATCCGTCGAATAGCCCCCGCCCATACTGACCTGTAATGGCAGGTTTTTATCTTTACAGGCCTGCAGCACCATTCTATCGCGTTCTTTACAAGCGGCCTTGCTCAATGCCAGTTTACCCAGTTTATCTGTTGAAAGCACATCTACGCCCGAAAGGTAAAACACAAAATCAGGTTTAGCACCTTCGAATGCCATTTTGAGATTACCATTTAATATTGATAAATACGCTTCATCCTGCAGGCCATCATCCAGAGGCACATCCAGACTCGAAATTTCTTTTCTGAAAGGGAAATTTTTATCGCCGTGCATCGAAAAAGTAAATACCCTGGGTTCATGCTGAAAGATTTCTGCCGTACCATTCCCCTGATGTACATCTAAATCAATAATTAAGATACGTTTAGCTAAATTATTATTTAATAAATAGTTAGCTGCAATAGCCTGATCATTCAACATACAAAACCCTTCACCCCAATTGCTGCCTGCATGATGCGTTCCTCCGGCCACATTAAATGCAATTCCATTATTCATGGCGAAATAAGCGCCATCAATTGTGCCTTGTGCAATCCTCAGTTCGCGCTCTACAAGCTGTGCATCCAAAGGGAAGCCAATACGCCGCTGATCTTTGCCAGAAAGCGTTAAATCCCTTAACTGCTCCCAATAAGCTTTTTGGTGCGTTAGCAGGACAATTTTTTCACTCAGTGGCTCAGGACTAAATAAGTTATCCTGCTCAATGGTTCCTTCGTGCAAAAGCTGTTCAGGAATCAGCTCATATTTCAGCATAGGAAACCGGTGTCCCTCTGGTAAAGGATGTGCGTAAATCGGGTGCCAGGCAATTTTGATCATTAGCCTAAAATCTCTCCTATATGTTTTTCAATATTGGTGCAGATCTGATCTACCGGAAGATCATTTGCATCATAACCAAATGGATTCTCTATTTCTTCAGCTATCAGCTCTAAACTCGCTAATACATAGAGGATAAAGGGTACAATCGGCACCACAAAATAACCTAAACTGAACACCCAGCCAAAAGGCAAAGTGACTACATAAATAAAGATAAATTTTTTGATAAAAGCGCTATAAGAAAATGGAATCGGTGTATTTTTAATTCTTTCGCAGGCACCGCAGATATCGGTAAACTGATTAAAATCGCCAGATAACACAATAAACTGTTCCTGCGAAATCAAACCCTTTTCCAGTAAACCGTAAAACCTATTGATTAAACTGCCAGCAATCTGGTTTGGAATATGTTTACCTTCTTCAACCTCAATCAAAAGACTATTTTTACCGAAATATAATTTTTCGCGCAAGTGCTCCTTCAAGCCAAAAGCATATTTAGGAATGCCATATTCGAAAAAACGCACATCCTCCTCGGGAAGTTTAAGCGCTTTAATTTTCATGGCCAGGTTGCGGCTCACATTGGTTAATGATCCGAGCAGTTTTCTGCCTTCCCACCACCTGTCGTATGCCGTATTCGTTCTGAAAACTAACAACAAGGATAAAACGAAACCCAGTAAGCTGTGCATCATGCCAACATTCGTTACATAACTACTTTTAGAAAGCTGAAAAAAATTCAGTTCGGCAAAAGCAACTAAACCTGAGAAAATAGCTATTGAAAGCATTAAAGGCCACAATTTTCTAAAAGTATCGCTTTTATGGATATGAAAAATAAAGGTACTCCAGTTTTTAGGGTTGTAATTGATCATTTCTTATTACCGGCTAATTAAAATATCTCTACTCACTTTTAATAACACCTGTCCGGCCAGGTAAACATCCTCATAAGAATTATAGAGCGGCACGGCACTTAAACGGATTACATCAGGTTCGCGCCAGTCGCCGAGTACATGATTAGCCATTAAACCATCAAAAATCTGCTTACCATTGCGCTCGGCAATGATGGATAACTGAGCGCCTCTATCATCAGGGTTTTTGGGTGTTATAATTTTATACTGCTCAAAACCTAAATTTTTATTTACTTCATTTATAATGAATTCAAGGTACTGAGTTAAAGTAATACTTTTCTTTCTCAAAGGCTCAATAAAACCTGCCTGCTCAAAAATCTGAAGGGATGCGTGATACAAAGCCATTGGCATTACCTGCGTACAGCTTATTTGCCATCCATCTGCTCCTGCTTCAGGAACAAAGCCTTTTTCCATTTTAAAGCGTTTACTTTCCTGATATCCCCACCAGCCTGCAAAACGGTTTAAACCGGTATTGTTAAAATGTTTCTCATGTACGAAAATCCCACTAATGCCTCCCGGGCCTGAATTTTGGTATTTATAAGAACACCAGCAAGCGAAATCTACCTCCCAATCATGAAGTTTAACCGGAACATTCCCCGCTGCATGCGCCAGATCCCAGCCTACAATGGCTCCTATTTCATGACCGGCTTTGGTAATGGTTTCCATATCGTACCATTGCCCGGTATAATAATTAATTCCACCGAACATTACCAATGAAATTTGATCAGCATTTTTTTTGATCTGAGCAACGATATCTTCTGTCCGAAGCACTTCTTCACCTTCACGGGGGAAAACCTCTATAATCGCTTCTTTTGGATCAAAGCCATGAAATCTCACCTGACTTTCTATCGCATACTGATCAGATGGAAATGCACCACCCTCCATAATGATTTTAAAACGCTTGCCTTTGGGTTGGTAAAAACTCACCATAAGCAGGTGCAGGTTAACGGTGAGGGTATTCATGGGGCAAACTTCAGCCGGTGACGCACCAACAATGGGCGCCATTAATTTTTTGAGTTCTTTATGATAGAACATCCAGGGTTCATTACCATCAAACCAGCCTTCAACAGCATAGTTGGCCCAGTTATCCAATTGACGTTTTAACACCTCAGACGCCACTTTAGGTTGAAGCCCTAAAGAATTACCACACAGGTAAATAAAATCTTTCCCGTTATGGTTTGGAAATAAAAATTGTGACCTAAACTGATGAAGCTGATCAGCATCATCTTGTGTTTTGGCAAATGAAAGGGAGTTTTCGAAATTCATTGCCCCAATATTACAAAAAAAGCAGGCATTGTTTCCAATCCTGCTTTCTCATTATTTTATTTTGTTAAAATTTTATGGTGTCGTGCTTACCTAAATCCGGCGTATCACCAGTTACTACCGCTTTTAACATGCTGAACAGCACCACGATTTTTGAAGATGATGCATCCCAGTATTCAGCTTCTTCTGGTGTAACTTTTATCAGAATTAATCTCGGATCTTCAATACCATCAGGAAACCAGGCTTTAACAAAGGGCGAGAAATAAGCTTCTTTACGCACCTTGTCATCCACAAGCTCTGCTTTACCTTTAACCGTTAAATAAGTATTTTTAGAGGGATCGCTATAAGCCAGCAGCACATTATTTTCTTTTGAAATTTCTTTTGATTTAGGCGAATACTCATTGGTGTAAAACCACAAACTGCCATCATCTTCTATTTTTGCAGTCCCCATTGGTCTGCTTCCAAATTCGTCTCCCGAAGAAAATGTAGTAAACATACAGGTTCTTACACTTTCTGCCATTTCTTTAAGGATTGCTATATTTTTCTCGTTTTTCATGATTTTTAGTATATGAAAGAAAAACAGGAAGCAGCCTAAAAGGTTTGCATGAATTAAATCTTATTTGGTTTACTTACATATTTATTACCTTTTACGAAGAACCGCCAGGGCAGCAAGGCATGCTCTTTTGCATAGGCAATGCCCACACGGGGTGTAGCAGCAATATAATTTTCATTATATTTTATACCATGATCTTCGATCCAGATATCATCACCAGAAAGATTTTTTGCATTAAAGGCCTTGTCGATCCCCAATGCTTTTGCCGCAGATCCGGGTCCAGCCGAAATAGCCCCTTTTGTATGAGGCATGTTTCTCCGTTCTTCCATAATCTCAATACCCACCAAAGGCTCAATTCCCCTAATCAAAACTGCATGCGGATCATTTTCAACCGAAGTAACCACATTAAAAAGATGATGCATGCCATAACAGAGGTAAACATAAGCAATGCCACCAACGCCATACATGGTTTCTGTGCGATTGGTTCGGCGACCGCCATAAGCATGAGACGCTTTATCTTTTATCCCGAAATAGGCTTCTGTTTCTACAATGATACCAGCAGTGATTTCATCGCCGATTTTAGTGTACAAAACCTTACCTAGCAAATCTTTGGCCATACCAACTACATCTTCATTCAGGTAATATTCAGGGTCTAATTTCAATATTTTATATAAATTATCTGTTTAATAAAATAGCGATAACCTGCTCTAAATAAACCTGATCTGTTTCATCAAATTTATTCAGCACCTCACTATCTACATCAAGCACGCCAATTACCTCACCATCAACAATTAAAGGAAGAACGATCTCAGACTTCGAAGCTGATGCACAGGCTATATGCCCCGGAAACTCATCCACATTGGGAACGATGATGGTTTGAGCTTCAGCCCAGGAAGCACCACAAACCCCTTTCCCTTTTTTAATCCTTGTACAGGCCACCGGACCCTGAAAAGGACCAAGCACAAGCTCATCCTGTTTAACAAGATAGAAACCTACCCAAAACCAACCAAACTGCTCTTTAAGTGCTGCAGCAACGTTTGCCAGGTTAGCGATAAAATCAGTTTCGCCATATAATAAAGCTTCAATCTGAGGGATAATGGATTGATATTGTTCTTCTTTCGAAGTATCCCTGGTAATAACTAAATCTTCTGCCATTTTATTTTTTGTGTAATTCAAAGTTAATCATGATTTGTGAGATGTACAGATACTTTGGTTTTAATGACGAAAATTTGAACGATACGCTATCTTTAAATTCCTTAGTTTTGGCAAATCAACCACTAATTTATGATTGTAGCATTAAACATTACCAAATTCCGTGGCTTTACCATCCCTTTTGCCTTTATCGGGATGGCAATTCTCCGGATCCCATTATGGCTAAACAAAAGCTGCAGGTTTTGGAAACTGATGGGCAGCGGCCGGGATGCACAGGTAGACCTTCCTCCTGATTATAAACACTGGGCCATATTGACTACCTGGGATAACCGGGAAGATTATGACACCTTCTATCATGAATCATTCGCAATGAAATGGTTTAATGTCTTTGGCATTGAAAGTTTTACGATCTTACTTAAGCCTTTATCCAGCCATGGCTTATGGTCAGCAAAAGAACCATTTAAGGTGCAAAAAACAGATCAAAAACATAGCGGTAAAATTGCCGTGATTACAAGGGCAGCCATCAGGTTTAATAAGTTAAAAGAGTTTAGGCACAATGTAAAAAGAGCAGCGGATGCTATGAGGAGTGCTCCTGGTTTTATCCTTTCAGCTGGCATTGGCGAAAATCCATTTTTTGATCAGGCCACTTTTTCGATATGGGAAGATGCGGAAAGCATGAAGGCTTATGCTTATCAATCACACGATCATTCAGATGTGATCAAACTTACCAGAGAACGCCAATGGTATAAAGAAGAGCTGTTTGCCCGTTTCGGAATTATCGATAGCTGGGGCTCATTAAATGGCATTGAAATTAATACAGTATAATTAAAATTTAAAATTAAAACATGAGAGTAGTAGCGGAACTTCCACACCCGGAATGTAAGATTACCATTTTTTCAATGAATCAGAAATTTATCATCAAGTTTGAACAGGGTACTTTTGAGCAAAGTTATAAATTGGCTGAGCTTGACCTGAGTGGAGGAGGCGTAAATGATGTGTTCGAAATTTTAGATGAAGAATTTATCCAGACTGTCATCTCTAAGTTTAAAATTATGCGTACTGACTTTACAGCAGCGTATAACAGACATCAATATTAGAAATAATCAAATTAATATATTGATTTACAGTACATTAAAAACATATTCAAAATTATATTCTGAATTTACAGGTTTTTTTTACGTTAAATCAGCCCTACATTGGTACCTATCATTAAGGTAAACAAAGATAAGTAATTGATATGTTGATCTTTAAATAACTTTACAAAATATAATTTCGACACTTGATTTCGCCAAATAAATGGGAGGTTTAGTAATTTTAGGGTGAAGATGGGGATTTAGGATGTTGAATCCTGTAGTAGTAAGGCCGTCATCCGATAGCTATCGGATCCCACGCATGCGGGAATCTTAAATGCTTGCATTGCGATTCCCAACCCGATAGCTATCGGGTTGGGAATAACGACTCCTCTCGGCTTGCAATCGCAATATATCATCAAAAACCTAGCCTGGTTATTCTAAATAACAAATTGAGCTTTAAACAGAAATTACCGTATCGTGCACCACTACCCTGTACCAGTTTTGAGAGAATTTTTCTACCGCGTCCAAATGTGTTTTATCTTCCTGGTAAGCGTTATGATCTGCAATGTTCGCAAAAGTAATGGTAAGCGAATAGGTAAATGAATTATCGGTAACAGGACGTACCGGTGTACTGGCAGCTAAACCATAATTTAAGGTTTTGATATATTTAATTGGCTTTAAACTTTCGAAAAAATTAGCAAAGTCTGCTATTTCAGCCTTAGTAAGTTGTGGCTTTAACCAAAACATTACAAAGTGTTGGATCTGGCCTTTATCTGCGGTTTCTGTCATGGGAACTTTTTTCGTAAATATATTAAACCTTTTTTATTGGGCATAAAAAAAGTCCCGATATAAACCGGGACTTTAATATTTTAATTAAAACTTATTAGTTTTTTGGTTGCACACGGCCAGATTTTCTGTCTTCGCCTCTACCGATTAAATAACCGCCACCAGCTCCAACTAATCCACCAATGATAGCACCTCTACCTTTTTTCTTATCGATTAAAGCACCACCAACGGCACCACCAACACCACCGATTACTGCGCCTTTAGCGGCATCACTCCAGCCTTTTTTCTTAGCTGTTGGTTGCGTACCACCATAAGCAGCACTTGAACTACCACCAGAGCTTGCATAAGATCTTGATGATCTTGATGACGCTGCTCCCGCCTTTCTGGCTGCTATTAATTCTGCCTGATGTTTAGCCTCTTTTTCCTGCTCCACTTTTGCTGCAGCAGCTTTATTAAAGCTGTCTAACCTCAAACTATCTTTTACAGCTTTAATAGCCAGTTGTTTTTCTGCCTGTTGTTGTTTTAATGCGGCTTCCTCTTTTGCTTTATTGTTACAAGCAAACAAAACAGATGAACTTAATGCGATTACTACCAATATCTTTTTCATAACATTTAATTTTTTCATGACGCTTGTTCAGCTACCTAACCTCGCTAAACAGGTTTCATTTGGGATGTGTGATTTAGTTAATTACATGTACTAAAGAAAAAATGATGCCAAAAAGTTTTGAAAATAAAAAATTATGGTAATAAATCGATATACCAGAAGCCTGAAAGTGCTGTAGATGAACATGGTGAATCATCATCCGGTGTTGTTTTGGCAGGTGCATTATAGGTGCGGAATACCTGCTCTCCGATGGTGAATGGTATTTTATTCTTGAAAATAGGTCCTTCAAAAGCGAAAGTATGAAACTCTCCATTTTCGCCACAGGGGTCGATATCTGCAGGAAGTTTACTGATTAAATCCATACTGATTACTTTTCCACAAATGTTTTGGAGATTTTGTTGTGCACAGACAATGATGGTTTTATAGCGCAGGTTTAAGAATTCTTTGATCAGATTCCTTGTATCTTTTTGCCATAAAGGAAAAATTGCCTGAAGACCTATCTCAGCCAGTTTATTTTCCCGGTACTGACGGAGGTCTTCCAAAAAAATATCACCAAAAATAGAATGAGTGATACCTTCTTCTTTAAATTTAGACAGATGCATTTTCATCGTACTATCGTAACTTTCCATATCCGGCATTTCACCCAGGCGGATTTGATACAATGGAATGCCAATGCTTTCTGCCTGTTTAATTAACAAAGCTTCTCTAACACCATGCATGGAAACGCGGTTATATTTTTCAGTAACCGTGGTAATGAGGTAACGGATTTCAATATTAGGATCCTGTAAAGCATAATGAAGTGCCAAAGTACTGTCTTTACCGCCGCTCCAGTTAAAAATACAGATTTTTTTATCTGCCATTGGACAAGATTACTTTTAGTTCGGCTACGCCTTCAACGGCATTTTTCTCAATATTGATCACATTTTTATACCGTTTAACATCTGGTATGCGGGGATCGATGATGTATTTATCGACGACGGAAGGCACAAAATCGATTAAACCTGCAGCAGGGTAAACGGCTAATGAGGTGCCTATCAACACAAATATATCGGCCTGTTTACAAATTAGTGCAGCCACCTCGATCATTGGCACGGCTTCACCAAACCATACTACATGAGGCCTGAGCTGAGATCCCAATTCGCATAAATCGCCCGTTTTTATTTCGGCACCTTCGATGGGATAGGTTAAATCAGGCCGTAAATCGGACTGCGATCTGGTAATTACGCCATGAAGATGGGTAACTTTTGTAGATCCTGCCCTTTCGTGCAGGTCGTCTATATTTTGGGTGATGATCTCCACGTCGAAATTTTTTTCGAGTTCAGCCAGTAATTGATGGGCCTGATTAGGCTGGGCAGCTAAAACCTGTTTTCTTCGCTCATTATAAAATTTTTGAACCAGTTCCGGATCTTTTTCCCAGGCTTCGGGGGTAGCCACATCGTAAACATTGTAACCTTCCCATAATCCATCGGCATCTCTAAATGTTTTTAAGCCACTTTCGGCACTGATCCCTGCTCCTGTTAAAACAACCAGCTTTAATTTCATTATTTAATATTTTTAATTCCTGCAGATCTAAAAAGTTTGGCAAGAAGTTCGTATTTCCCAAAACAGGTATCGTATAAAGATGGTCCGTGTGTACCATTATATAAGTCATTTACCCATGTATAGTATCCTGTTTGAGAAAAACAGATATTTATTGCGGCAATTATATTATTATGCTCATCGAGATAAACAATTGCATTCTCTGGTGTTTTACATTCGAAAACCAAAATCTTTATCGGATTGCCTTTATATTTATAATTAAAAAGTGTTTTATTCAATGAATCAGTTTCCTGACTTGACAACAAGTGTTTTTCTTTTATAACTTCATCGTTCAACAACCCGTTTTTAAAATATGGTGTATGGTTAGATGTGTCAGTATTCTTAAAAGATATGTATAAAATTTTCTTCGCGAAATTATAAAAATCCGTTTTTCTAATACGTTTATAATCGGTTGCTTTTCCATCATGTGATTTCAACACACACTTACAAGCATCTATATATTCTGCTACTGCAGAATCTGTATATTTTCTATCCTGCGCCTGGCAAAACGAATAAAAGAAAATACAGGTGAGCATTAAAAAGAGATATTTCATCTAATGAAGTTGATTTACAGTAGCAAAATTCAAAAACTTTTTAGATAAATTTTCGTCAGCTTTAAAAATCTCGGGGTGGAACATGCAGGCCAAAGCTTCAATACCTTCTACCAAAGTGCCAACACTTGGCTGGGTAAACATATCGAAATCGGCAATGTAAACCTGATTACTTTTTACGGCTTCTAAATAATCCCATCCAGGTTTAGCGGTTAAGAGTTCCATTTCTTCCAGGCTTCTTTTCTTATCGAAACCACATGGAGCAATCACCAGAACCTCGGGATTGTATTTCAAAATTTTATCCCAATGAGTTACAATAGAATCGCCGGCAGGATTGGAAAGCATATCTACCCCACCTGCAGCAGCAATTTGAAAAGGAATCCAATGACCACAGTTGTAAATCGGTTCGATCCATTCCATCAGCATCACCCGTTTTAAAGGTGCACGGTTTGCCCTGAGTTGATCTAAAATACAATCAGTTTTCTTTTGTAAGCCTGCAAGATAGTTTAAGGCCACTTCTTCTTTGCCTAGAGCTTTTGCAATGGTAATGGCACATTCAAAAACATCCTGAAGGTTATTTGGTGATAGAGGAACAAGCGTAGGCTGCTTGCTAAGCTTCATTACGGCAGTTTCGGTGCAAACAGTATCGATGTTGCAAACCTCGCAGATATCTTGTGTAAAAACGATATCTGGTAAAATACTTTCTAAAAGCTCATCATCTACCCAGTACAAACTTTTGCCCTGTGCTTTTGAAGCTGAAAATATACGGTCGATTTCGATACTGGAATAATTTTTACCCTCCAATATGCAACGAACCACCTTTGGCTGATCGGCAGCTTCTTTTGGACATTCGAAGGTTACGCCATGCAGGTGTTCTTGCAGGCCCATATCGTAGATCATTTTGGTGGCGGCGGGTAAAAAGGAAACGACTTTCATTTGATGGAGAATGTAAAAATGTAATTAGCTATCGAAGATAAAAAAATTTTGTGCTAGTTGATACAATTATAAGAATTCGTCGTCCGCTCTCTGCCGCGGGGGCATGATACTTTGGAGCGCCAAAGTACCCAAAGCGCTTTGTCAATCCGGCAATGAGCCTTTTGCGCAATCCTATGCTCATCAAAAAAACAGAGGCACTTCGTTTTGTGTTCAATATTTTCTTTAAAATTAAATTATCGCTTATGAACACAAAACCACTGCGTTTCAGGTTTGTTAGTACTAATTTATCTGAACTGAAACTGTTTTTTTGATTTCCCCGGCTCTTGGGATTGACGGCGTTCTTCGGTAGAACCTAATGGTTTTTTTTAAGGAGGTTTAACATGATGCCGAAACTATTTCTATAGAATAAATCGATACAACATGACGAAAAACTCACAGTAAAAAAAATCCCCTTCTGAATTAAATCAAAAGAGGATTTCTATGTTTATTTTCGTTTGATTGGTGAACTACCAACCAGGTAATTATAATTTTTGCGTTTGCAATTTTAATACCGGGTATTTTGCTTTTAAGATTTCGAAAGCACCGAAAAGCAATGCGCCATAGATCACTGTTCCTTCCAGGAATCTGATCTCGAATGGAATTGCTTTAACCAGACATGCCCAAAAACCTGCTAAATCTTGTGTATAGGCTGGATTTTTAAACCAAACACCGATGTCGCTCACAATCCAGTGGATTAGCACAATCACGAGGGTTGAAGCCAATAAATTTACCACGTTCACTTTTTTAAGCATTACCCTACCTACCAATACCATTAAAGCGAAGGCTATGTAAGTCCAGTACCAGCCTTCGTAAAGAAAACCACTGCTGTATTTACTGAAGATAGTGATTGATAAAATGAAATCGCTTAATAACAAGCTTAATATTGGAAAGGCAAAAGCTTTAAGATGATCTTTAAAATATGCTCCTCCAAATAAAGCTACTGCTCCTATGGATGAGAAATTGGCAAACTTTAATTCATCGGAGTTGAATGTTACCAGCAAACGGAAAGCCGTTATGGCCAGAATCATCAGCAACAAAATTAAAGTGCGTGGATTAAATTTTAAATGAGACATTTTATTTTGGTTAATGTGTATACTGCAAAGTTAAATTTTATTAGTGTATATTAAAAATTACTCCGGTATTAAAGTTGAAACCTAAGCTGTTGTAACCAATAATCTCGTTGTATTTTTCGTTCAGGATGTTTTTGGCATCGAAGAACAGTTTTACACGTTTTTTAGCCAAAGCATATTCTGCGTAAGCATTTAATAATTTATAAGCAGGTAAATTATCTACTGTATAGGTGGTAAAATTACCATCGGTACGTTTGCCGAAATAACGATAGTTGGCGCTTACATATAAATTGCTTGTAGCCTGTGCGCCCGCAGTAATCCCAAATGTATGTTTTGGTCTGCGGAAAAGATAGTCGGCAACAGCATTATCAACAAAGTTGAACTCATTTCCTGCTACATAAGCATAATAACCATTGATGTTAAACACACTGAATTTAACTGCTGGTTCAACTTCGAAACCTTTGGTTTTCTGACTTACCTGGTTAATGTATCCGTTAGGGTAAGCATAAATGATAGCATCGGTTAAATCGCGTTTGTAACCAGCTAAACGCAAGCTAAATTTGTCATCAGCAAAGCTAAAATTAACACCAGCTTCGTAATTCTGCGATTTTTCAGGCTTTAAATCCAAATTAGCACCAAACTGACCAAAAAGCATGTTTAAGGTAGGAACTTTAAATGCGGTTGAAACCGTTCCGAATAATTTTATTTCTTTAATGATGTTGATGCTTGGGGTAATGGAATAAGTATAGTTTTCGCCATATTGTTCGTGTTTATTGTAACGTCCGCCAACTTCAAGGTTAAATACACTTAAATCGTGTAAAAATAATGATCCGTAAGCGGCAAAAATATTGGTTTCAGGTTTATTGGTTGCTGATGATAATTTCATTACACGGTTATCTATACCCACCAGTAAATCTAATTTATTACCTAGTTTTTGGTTGTAGAATAAATCCAATAATGATACCCTGCCTTCGTTAACACTAGGATATTGGCTGTGCGCATCATTTCTTGTACTTTCAAAACTATAATTCAAGGTTACTTTACCAGTTGCAAATTCATATTTGGCATTGGTACCTGCAGCAAAGTTTTTCAGAATCGAATAATTGTTTGCATCGGTAAAAGCGCCTCCATCAAACTTGTAATTGCCATAATAATAACGTACAAATGGATTTACAGAGAAGTGATTGTCCAGTTTGATCCCGAAATTTGCATTTAAGGCATCGGTTTTAAATCCATCTTTATCAAATGTAGCTGTACTTCCCACTGGTGCAGCCGCTTCAGAAATGCCGTCTGTTTTGGCATGGGTATAGTTAATGTTATACGAAAAACCTTCAACACCGCCGTTCAAACCAATGGTTCCTTTGTAGGTTTCGTAACTGCCTGCACTGGCAACACCATATATGGTATTTCCTTTTGGGCCACCTTTTTTAGTGATGATGTTGATTACCCCAGCAACGGCATCAGAACCATAAATGGTAGACTGACCACCCCTTAAAATTTCGATGTGATCAATCTGATCGATAGAAATCAATCTTAAATCGAATGCACCTCCGTTTCCTGACGGATCGTTTTGCACAATACCATCAATTAAAACCACGGCATAAGCACTTCCTGCTCCCCTAAAAAATACCGATTTGTTCAATCCCGGATTGCTGCTTGAGCCTGCTACAATAATCCCTGCCTGCTCGCTAATAAGTTCAGGCAATGATTTACCGTTACTGCGATCCAATACCTCGCGACTGATGATGGTAACCACTTTACCGGTTTGCGATTGCTTCTGATCATTTTTAGTTGCAGAAATTACAACATCTTTGAGCTGCAAACTGTCTTGAGTTTGAGCATTAGCCACCTGGCCAATCATTAACTGCGCGAGCCCCAGCCCTGCTACAGTTAGCATACTTTTTTTGTTCATTTGATTGTGAGTTTTGCCCACAGCCAACAGATTAGAAAAGGAAATGAAAATACGAACAACGTTAATATCTCAATCCTAGCTTCAATCCCCGAAAGCTATGAAATTAAACGCTAAAGGCAGGTCTTCTGACTTACTCCCGGTTTTCTGTCTTCCCGCTCAGTAGTGAATTGGGCAGTGACTTATAGATTGAAAAACGTTATAGAGCTTACAGCTGCGGGACAGTTACAGATTTTCACTGTATTCCCTTTTAATCCCGGTTGTAAGGCCGGAAACCAAAAGCAGCGCAAAGGTAGTAAAAAAAGCATAGAGCAAAGAGTGGAAAGCATGGGGTAGCTTTGCGCACATTTAAAGCTTATTATTATGCTAAATCGCGTCTAACTATATACTATTTGAGTATCATTTGTATGATTCATAATATATCTTCCGTGTTTTCAGTGCCTCCGTGGCAAAAAAAATAGGCTCTAGCGGGACACAAAGAATAAGTATAGCTTTTTTATGAAAATGAATGTCATTGATGCTTCGGAAACAACAGTCCCGTTATCCGCTGTAGCTCCGATGAAAAACCGGAGGCTGCCGCTACTACCAGGTTTATAAATGAGGGCTTGTAGTATTAAAATCAAGCTTTATAAAAAAGGCCTGCAATGATGATTTTGCAGACCCTTAACATTTGAGGCATTATAATATTTTAATGGAAAATGGCTAAATCATTAAAAAATATCTTTGTAAAATCGGTAGTAACGCCATCTCCGCCATATTTAATTCTTTTTACCAATGCACCTGTAGATGCATTGTAAATCAATAAGTAGTTTACAGTAGCGGCTGCTCCATAATTTTGGATTCCGTTTACCACGATATAATCTTTGTTTTTATCGTAGCGGATGGCTCCGTAAACCATAAAAGGATCTTCGGTAATATTAATAAATGGCTGTGATAACGACGTTTTATCACCATCAATATATTTATAAATTGCCTTTCCTGAGTGATAGAAAACAGCATTTTCTTTTGCTGATGCGGTAATGCGGGTCGGTGCATCCAATCCAAATGTTCCTATTGATACAGGTAATGCTACACCTGCTGTATCTAAGTTATTATCAATGGCAATTAGCCGGCTACCCGTAGAAGCCCAGATTTTCCCATTAGGTGTTTGAGCAAAACCTCTGTTAATGCTGGAGAAACTTTTTACCAGTGAATAATTATTAGCGGATACAATTTTAGCACCATTGCTCTGTAACAGGTAAACATAATCGCCTTTTTTCCACATATCGCCGGTATTCACCGCACCAACTGAAGTCAGTTTATTTTGCACGGCCAATGTATTCAGATCAATCTGGTAAACGCCGTCATTTGCACTTACCAATCCCCTGTTTCCATCAACCTGTATCATACTTCTCCAGTTGCTGGCCTCCTGTACGTATCTTGCCTCTTCTTTTAAGCTGTATTCGTTTATTTTCACAATCGGGCCGTTTACTTTGGACATGAGATATATGCTACCGTTAATTATTGAGGCAAACTGCAACGTACTCGTTTTAGCCGCATTTGACAATATCTTACCCGGGTTTTCCTTTTCATAAGCCCTGATATTAAGGGTATCTTCACCATAACGGTAAAAACTCACTGTACCAGCATTTTGTCCATAAGAGCCCTCTCCAATTACAAAAAAGCCATTTTCGTATTTACCTGTAACCGGAGCTATCTGCAGGTTATCTACATTGTCTTTTTTACATGAATATAATCCTGTAGTTAAAACGAATGCCCCTATTAGTAATTGTTTAAAGTTTAATTGTTTCATTATAATATATTGTGTTATTTATTTTTTTAAAAGTTTAAGATCAACCGCGCCACCAAATTCTGTAGAGATTTCGCCCAAATAGCGCGACCGTTCATTATCATTATCAGGGCTAAAAGGATTCCCATTATTATTCTGTGCAGTGTATACCTTTACAAAATCGATAGCAGTGAGATTAACTTTTTTTCCGGCGGCATCTACTGCCCAATCAATGTCGAAGGTGTTATATCCCCTTCCCAACGACTCCTGCAAAGCGATGTAATCACTTGATCCATTATCCGAATAGCCAAAAGCGAAAGGTTTGTTGGTGATGATTTCGCCAGGGTTAAGTGTGTTTTTAAGCAAAGTTCCGGTGAAGGAAATTTCGTTGACAGTTGCCCATGAAGGGAAATAATCCTGTGCGTGGAATTGATTTCTCAACACCAATCCTTCTTTCCCCTGGTTATCTGTCCAGCGGATATCATCAGTTATTTTTGCGGGTTTGTAATAAGTAATTTTATAGTTTTTGATGGTAGTTGAGGCATTGTATTCACTTCCGGCGAGTTCATACCAAATATCATCAGGTAATCCATTTTTGTTTACATCCTGCATTACAGACACAATTCCCGGTTCGGAAAACTCCATATCCACACCAATTAACGGATTACCGTAAATGCCAAGATCGGCTCCGGCTGCATTGGTAACGCTATGATCGAAACCAAATACGATAAAACCTCCATAGGCACCAAGTGAAACCAAACCATTACCAGCACTACCAATTAATATATCAGTTTTAACAAGATCATTGGTAAACTGACCTGGCGCCTGTTTAAATTCGTATATTTTATTTAAATAAGGAGATTGTGTAGCGACGGGCTTTTCACCTCCGCCATCTTTTTCAACTGCACTTTCTTTTTTACACGCAAAAAGCACAGCTGACAATATTGCCAAGGTTATTATAGATTTTGTTTTCATATTAAGATAATTGAATTAGATAAGAGCGTTAATTCATTATAATCTTTTTCCTAGAAAGCTATTTGATGCCTAAATCCACAGCACCTTTTACTTCGGTAGATATTTCTCCCAGAAGTGTATTCCCTTTTTCCCTTTGTCCGGTATATACTTTCACGAAATCAATGGTATTTAAAGCTATTTTCTTTCCGTTTTTATCAACGGCCCAATCTAAATCGAAGCTATTATATCTTTTAGTGGCATAATCATCATCTATCGACCAACTATCGGTATAACCCCATGGAAAAGCATTATTAATAAAAATACTTCCGTTTTTACCCCATGTAGAGGGCAGTAAGGTTCCTTTTAATGTTAATTTTTCCTGATCAGGCGCAAATTCAGGGTAGAAATTATGCTTGTGAAAATTGTTTACATCATAAGTACCACTATTGCCCTGGTTATCCGTCCAGCTTACATTGGCAAAACCTTTTGGATTGGTATAAGTGATTTCGTAATTTTTAATGGTTAATGGATTGTTGTATTCGCTACCAGCCAGTTCATACCATTCATCATCAGGTTTTCCATTTCCATTAACATCCTGACTTACCATTACAATCCCAGGCTCAGCCCATGGTGTTGTACCACCAATCGGATTACCGTAAATAGCCAGATCTGCGCCTGTATTATTCACTACAGAATGATCGAAGCCAAAAATAATATAACCACCAAAGCCTCCTAAACTGATGAGACCGGTTTTGCTTACATCACCTATAATTTTTTGTGCACCAGCCAGGCTGCCCAAACTCTCATTAATAAACTGGCCAGGTGCTGGCAAATATTCGAAAACAGCGGTGATATATTTGGTGCTATTGGGTGTAATTTCTACAACCGGAACCGGAACAGTTACTGTGTATTTGTGAGCAAACGAACCAGTGTTGTTACTTGCGGTATACTCAATAACATAAGTGCCGGCTTTACTTGGCGTAAAATCGTAATTGTAGGCACTGCTTACCACTTTACCATCCAACTTCCATTGGTGATTAAATCCAATGCCATTGTTAGTTCCTGCAGCAAAAGCGATTTTGGTATTTACTTTTGAAGTCATGGTTTCTCCTTTGATGGTGAGGTTAACATCTGGCACAACTTCAGTGTCTTTTTTACAACTGTAAATCAGGGTTGCAATACCGAGCATTACTATTAGATAAGTTTTTTTCATGTGTTATTGATTATATATTTTTTGGATGCTTTTTATTATTCGTATTTATAATTGTAATTGAATACGGCATGTTGCGGCAGACCTGCCGTTTTAAAGCTGAACTTTACTTTTCCATCTGTTCCAAAGCAATAGGTCAGGCCTTCGCTGTTATTGTAGTTATTGGCATCGGCAACCACTACCTCTTTGCTGAATGGATTAATGGTGATTCCGTAAATGGTATTGATAACCTGCCCATCAGTAATTAAACTTGCACCTAAGGCGCCACTAGTGGTATTAAGGGCTTTAATATCAGGGCTGCTGTAAATATCTTTAGATAGATAAGCTGTTGATCCATTGATGGCAATAGCACCCAGATCATAGCTGTAAGATGCAATTTTGGTATCCGTAGCGCTGCTGATCCTATCCAGTGATGGATTGTTATTAATGATATAATCATTCCAGCATACCACGAACAAATCACCATTATCAGCCGCTTGTATTCTTACGGGATTATTGTTTACGACAATATCTTTTGTTTTGGTAAAGGTTGCTAAATCGATTACTGATACCTTGTTTTTTGCTCCGTTTTGATAATAAGGATGTGACGAATTGCATACATATAACTTGCCGTTAGCTACTGCCAGTTGTTCAAGACCTTCGGATAGGGTAATTTCACCATCAATAGCCATTGATGCAGTATCGATACGGCTCACTTTTCCATCATATCTCGAAACGTAAGCTTTGTCTTTATAAAAAGCTACAAACCTTGGGATATAACCATCCGTTGCAGAATTAAATGTAATCCTTTTTAGTGATTTACAGGATTTGATATCAATAATATCCAAAAACGATTGTTTTGTACCCTGAATACCTGCTACGACGCAATACATTTTGCTTCCATATTGCTCTAAATCGTTTGCAGTTTCTCCTAATGATACACCATTTACCTGTTTGTAATAATCGGCAACTGCAGCTTTGGTTGCTACATCATAATAAGAAATGGCACTGTTATTATTCCCCATCAATCCTTCGCAAAGCATATAAATGCCTTTGGTTTCAGAGATTACAGGAACTTTTACTGCTGATGTTTTCGGTTTCTCAGGCTCTTCAACATCTTCCTTCTTGCATGAAGCAAGCAGTACAACTGCTGTAGTAATAAGGATTAAACCTGTTTTGGTGTAAAAATTTCTCATGGTATATATTTAGTTTATAAATGCAATGTGGGCTGGTATATCGCCAGTGGTAACCGACCATTTTAAGCGGCCTTCCGGACTGTAACAGTGTAATTTTCCGGGTGTAACATAATCTTTAGCATCGGTTACGTATACATCTTTACTGGTAGGGTTAACGGCAATTCCGTAAGGGATTTTAATGTCCTTTTCAGTACCGTCCGTTATGAATTTGCGCTCCATTATCGTTTCGTCCTTTACGTTGATCATGTTATAGCTAATTTTATTTTTACCCTCTATGTAGTTCCATTCTGTGCTATAGATATAGGCGTAATCATCATCAATAACCAGATTACCAGCGGCAATATTGAATACTTTTTTAATCTGATCGGTTTGCGTATCAATTACAAAAAGCTTTGAAGGGATGGTATAATAATCACCACGTGAGGTCACATACAAATCGCCATAACGATCAGCTTTAATGCGATGCAGGTTAATGGCAACCTCAATGCGTTTAATTTCTTTAAGACTGGGTAGATCGATTACTGATACGGTATGCTCATAATCCGGTGGACTATAACCACCAGAATTGGCTACATATAATTTAGTACCGATAATGGCCATTTCTTCCGGCTGTCTGCCTACCTCAACAGTACGGTTTATGATAAGCGCCGCCGTGTCTATCTCTGCCACAATACCATTCGGTGCCTTTGGATCGCCAACTTTACCTAAATAAGCACTTACATAAGCTTTGCCATTACTGAAAGTGATGTAACGGCAATTGGTGATATTGATTTGTCCGATTTTCTTTCCGGTTTTCACATTCAACACCTCAACTTTATTCGATACGTTAACCACTACATAAAGCTTGTTTCCATAACGTCCAATATCATTTCCCACATCGCCCAAACCTTTGGTTACCTCTGGGTTTACCTGGTTGTATAAGTTGCGGGTATAAATGCCATTTACCAGGTCCATATAATCTAAAGAAGCCTTGTTCATGTTCATATTGCCTTCATTAACCAGGTAAAAACCTTTAATAGCAGAAGTTGGCTCTGGTTCTACCCTGCTAATTTCTGAAGGCAAAGGCTGGGGATCTTTTCTACAGGCGCTAATAATCAGCAGTAGCAATATGTATATCGTAGATTTTAAAGGCCTCATAGCTTATAATTTAGGGTTAGCCTGTAATTTCTACCCGGCATAGGGAAATTTGGAATAAGATCGTAGTATTGGTTAAGCAGGTTATTTACTTCACCATTGATATTGATACTTCCTTTTTTTAGTTTAAACTCATAACCAATGGCTGCATCATGGGTATACCAGGGCTCCATGTAATTATAAATGTTGTTTGCCTTTTGGTTATAACGGAAACCTGTGTATATAAAACCATAGTTTGCATGCCAGTTTTGGTAATCCAGGCGTGCTAAAAATGAACCACTGTTTTCGGGGATATAAGGAATCTGATCCTGATAAGTTTCTTCCAGTTTTGAAGTTATATCGACTGCCTTTTGATAGGTGTAATTCAGTCCAACATTAACCAGTAGATCAGCAAAAGGCTCAAATGCGATTTTGGTATTAATTTCTAAACCACGAATATCAACCAAACCGATATTGTACATAATCCAGCGGTACAGGTTTGCCCCCGGTTGTGCCACAATTTTATCTTTTACCCGGTTGTAATAAACATCAGATTGGATATCGATAAACTTTAATTTATGGTTTTTAAAGTTTTTGAAATAAGTTATACCAACATCATATTGTTTAGTGTACTCAGGGTTTAAAAGTGTATTACCAATAAAAGTATAATACAGATCATTAAAAGTAGGCATCCTGAAAATGTCTTTATAAAATGCCCTGATCCTGATGTCCCGATCTTTTAACAACTTCCACGACAGCATTACCGTTGGACTAAAAACCTGCTTGTTACCCGCTGAAGAATATAATTTTACCTGATCCATTACAGTGGTGCTCAATAGATTTGCCTGGATGGTGAGCTGTTCTAGTGTTAGCGATGAACTTAACACATTTAAAAAGGTATTCCTGCCTGGGTAAGGAAAACGATAAATATTGGCATCCAAAGTTTGATAGGTATAATCAGATGCATAAGCCACTTCCCAAACCGAATTGATTTTATATTTTCCCGAAACAGATAAGTATGCTTCCTGCTCTTTAAAGCGGTTATCTAAAAAGCCTGTGGTGGTTACATAATCGGGGTCTAGATAACGCTGATAAACATAAGCGTATTTTCCATTTACGAGAATGCTGAATTTATCGGATAAGTTTTTCTCTACACTCCCCTGGATAAAGAAATCGCGGTCCCATATTCTTTGCGTAAAATCGAACCTGTTGGCCACAATTGCACCTGGTAATCCCCTGTCTGATAAAAAAGAATAAGCCTGGGTGTGCCATTTTCCATTTTTAAATTTGCCAAACAATGCGGCCTGTAAGCGAAAACGTTCTACATCGCCATTATTTCTTACCGCAGTGGTATCAAAAACACCATTGGTATACCTGAATTTATATTTCCCATCGGCATGTATATATTCGGTACTGATACTGGCATTTAAATTCTCGTTAATTTTATAGCGATAAATTAAGGAAGGATTGATCAATCCAAACGATCCGTTTTTTAAACCCAGCTCAACTTGCTGTTGCTGGTTTGGTTCGAAATCAGGTTCTTTGGTTTTTAAATAAATGCTGCTTGCCGAAGCATAACCCTTAGCCGGAATAAGTAATTCTGGCTTTTGCCCGCTATATAAAGCAATTTCCTGGAGATTGCTGAGCGAGAATTTCCCCAAATCTACCTGCCCGTTCTGTGCATTGCCAATCTGGATGCCATCTAAAAAAACTGCGGTATGGTTGGTGCCCAGGCTTCGAACATTTACCGTTTTTAAACCACCTATCCCACCGTAATCTTTCATTTGTACACCCGAAAAGTAACGGATGGCATCAGCTACTGATAAACTATTGATTCTTTTCAGATCTTCGCCAGATAAGATCTGAAGCGGTGTTGGTGATTTGCTTTGCTCGGTTAAACGGTACTCCCTGATCTGAACCTCTTTAAGCTGCGTTGCTTTTTTGGTACTGTCAGTTTGTGCCCAGGTATTTAAAGGCAATAAAAATCCTGTCCACAAAATGGAAGAAAATAGAAAAAACCGCATTGTGCCCACATAGGCAGAATGTTTTTGTGTCATTTTGATTGTGAGTTTAACCCACAGCCAACAGATGGAAAAGAAATGAAATACGGTTACGTAAGTACATCACCCCTTAGCTTCAATCCCCGAAAGCTATGAAATATAATGCTAAGGCAGGTCTTCTGACTTACTCCCGGGTTTCCGGCCTTCCCATCCCGACAAGTCGGAACAGTGGCAGATTGATTGGAAATCCGTTAAGGAGCTTACAGCTGCGGGACAGTTACAGATTTACACTGTATTCCCTTTTAATTCCGGGTGTAAAGCCGGAAACCAAAAGCGCTGCAAAGGTAGCAAAATTAAACAACATGTAAAATGGATGATGGAAACCGCTCTTTTTAACAGAAAAAGCTAAATTAGGATTCAAATTGCCCCCCATGAAAAGGATTTTAATTATTGCATTTTCGTTGATCAGCTTATCTGTTATGGCACAAAAAACCGATACCGTTTTCCTAAAGAAATTGATGGAAAGTAAACCCGAACTTTTTTCAGCTGTGCTCAATCACCCAGAACATAATCAAATACAAATTCTCTATACCCAAATAAACCGTGACGCGAAGAATAAACCCGCGTTTAAAACTTTTAGCTACCATTTAGATCCGCATCATTATTTTTATCCTGCCAGTACGGTTAAACTTGCGGCCATAATTTTTGCCCTCGAGAAAGTAAATAAGTTAAAAAGTAATGGTTTAACCGCTAAAAGCACCATGATTATGGATAGTGCGTACAAAGGGCAAACCAAAGTTTTAAAAGATACCAGTGCTAAAAACGGTTTACCCTCTATTGAGCATTATGTTAAAAAAATTTTGCTTACCAGCGATAATGATGCCTTTAACCGTTTGTTTGAATTTATTGGCCGTGCCGAAATCAACGAAAAATTAAAAGCAAACGGCTTAAACGATAGCCGGATTTTGAACCGTTTGGCTATTGGCGATGCAGGCGAATCAGCCAAACATACCAATCCAATTAAATTTTATAACGGAGACCAACTGGTGTATAATCAACCGGCACAATATGATCCAAAAGATTATGAACTGCAACTAACCAACCTGATAATGGGTAAAGGTTATATGGACAGCACCGATAAACTGGTGAAAAAACCGTTTAGTTTGGCAGGAAAAAATGCATTCGCCATAAACGATCAACAAAAGTTAATGCAGAAGCTGATTTTCCCGGAAGCTTTCGCGGTTAAAGAAAGATTTAACCTTACTGTTGATGATTATAAGCTGATTTATACCTATATGAGTAAATATCCAACAGAGAGCGATTTTCCTAAGTATGATCCGAAAGAATTTTGGCCTACCTATGCAAAAATGCTTTATTACGGACGCGAACAGGTAACACCAGATCCAAACATCAGGATTTTTAATAAATATGGCGACAGTTACGGTTTCATTATCGACAATTCTTATTTCGTTGATTTTAAAAATGGAGTTGAATATTTTCTGACTGCCGTTATTCAAAGTAACGAAGATGGAATTTTCAATGATAATAAATACGAATATGATACGGTTTGCTTCCCTTTTATGAAAAATCTTGGTCAAAGTATTTACGACCTGGAATTAAAAAGAACCAAAAAGCATAAACCAGATCTGAGTAAATTCAAAATGGATTACAATCAATAAAACCTTTCGCTTAATTGATGGTTTATAGCCTATAAATTGTATAAAAAACTATACATTAATTAAAAAATAATATATTCGCATTTCAAATAGAAGAATACATCTCTAATGGCTAAACTATTAATAATTGACGATGAGCGTGCGATAAGGAGTACTTTGCGCGAAATTCTGGAATACGAAAATTACGATGTGGAAGATACCGATAACGGTATCGACGGCCTCGAAATGATCAAAAAAGGAAATTTCGATCTGGTTCTTTGTGATATCAAGATGAATAAAATGGACGGTATGGAAGTGCTCGAACAGGCACAAATTATCAAGCCAGATCTGCCCTTTATTATGATATCCGGACATGGAACCGTTGAAACGGCCATCGAAGCCAGTAAAAAAGGAGCTTTCGATTTCATCTCGAAACCACCTGATTTAAACCGCTTACTGATTACCGTTCGAAATGGTTTAGACCGTGGAACCTTAGTTACCGAAACCAAGGTTTTAAAGCGTAAAGCAAGCAAAACCCGTGAAATTTTAGGCGAATCGGAAAGTATTTCCAAAATCAAGGAAACCATCGAGCGTGTTGCCCCTACTGAAGCCCGTGTACTGATTACCGGCGCAAATGGTAGCGGTAAAGAACTGGTAGCCCGTTGGTTACACGAAAAATCAAACCGTGCAGATAGTCCTTTAATTGAAGTAAACTGTGCTGCAATTCCTTCTGAACTGATTGAAAGTGAGCTGTTTGGTCACGAAAAAGGTTCATTTACCTCGGCTGTTAAACAGCGTATTGGTAAGTTTGAACTCGCCAATGGCGGCACTTTATTTCTGGATGAGATTGGCGACATGAGTTTATCAGCCCAGGCAAAAGTTCTTCGTGCCTTACAGGAACATAAAATTTCGCGTGTTGGTGGTGAAAAGGAAATTGAAGTAAATGTGCGTGTTTTAGCGGCGACGAATAAAGATTTATTAAAGGAAATTGAAGATGGTAATTTCCGTATGGACTTATACCACCGATTAAATGTAATTAATATCCATGTTCCACATTTAACAGAACGTACGGATGATATTCCTGTAATTGCACAAAACTTTTTAGAGAGTATCTGCAGCGATTATGGAATGCCGGTTAAGAAAATAAATGATGGCGGAATGGCTGCATTACAGGCTTTACCATGGACTGGTAACGTACGTGAGTTGCACAATATGATTGAGCGATTGATCATTCTGAGCGATAGGGTAATTACGGAAAATGATGTACGTGCATTTGCCAATCCAGGTGGCGGAACAAATATAGGTGCGGCAACCAGTGCACAGATTGCCGGAGCAGGCGGTTCGGCATTAACCTCATCTTTCGATTCATTTAACAATTTCCAGGATTATAAAGACCACGCAGAGCGTGAATTTATCAAATTTAAACTGGAAAAAAACAATTGGAACGTATCAAAAACTGCTGATGAGATTGATATTCAAAGAAGTCACTTATACAGTAAAATAGAGAAATTCGGCTTAAAGAGAGCTGAATAAGTTGAAAAGTTTGAGGTTGGAATGTTTGAAGGTTCTCCGGACAATATTCCAACCTTTTAGTTGAAATGTTTTAAAGTTTGAAGGTTGCAAGGGTTTCCGAGCTTGATTAAACTTTATAACAGCACATTTCAACTTTACAACATTGAACATTCTAACCCTTCTTATCCCATATAATCATTCTGCCTCATCAGCAATGCCCTGTATTTATTAAAGATTGCGGTTTTTGAGACAAAACCTAAATATTGGTTCTGTGCGTTAAGCACCGGTAAAATCCATACATTATCCTGTTCCATTTTCTCCAATACCATTTTAAGCTCATCACTTTCTGTAATCGTATTCGGTGCAGGCTGAACCAAATGAGAAGCCATTAAATTTCCTTTATCAGGATGGTTGATCATCTCATTAAATAACTCTTCGATATAAATAATACCTTTAAAATCACCCAATTCGTCTGTAACCGCACAGATATTTTTATGCGATTGCAGAATTTCATTCATCTTAACCGAAATCAGGTCATTCATCTGTAACTGAGGATAACTTTTCTCGATCAGGTATTTCAGTTTCATCTGGTTTAAAACCGTTGTATCCTTATCCTCGTGCGATAGTAATTCTCCTTTATCGGCAAGTGCTTTGGTATAAATGGAATGTTTTTGCGAACTGCGGTTAATGGCATAAGAAATTGCAGTGGTAATCATCAACGGCACCATTAAAATATATCCTCCGGTAATTTCAGCGATCAGAAAAATACCCGTTAAAGGGGCATGCATAATGGAACCTAAAGCAGCAGCCATACCAGCTACAATAAAATTAGAAACGTTTAATTGTGCTATACCCGAAAGGTTAACCACATAAGCAAAGATAAACCCGATTAAGCCACCCATAATTAAACTGGGCGCAAATGTACCTCCATTACCACCGGCACCTAAAGTAACCAGGGTAGCAATCGATTTCATAAAAATGGTAACTACCGTAAATAGCACAACCACGGCCGAAATTGAGCTATAATCGGCAAAAATACTATTATTGATCACCGTATGATAATCACCTTTAAGCAAGCCTTTTATCGTGATATACCCTTCGCCATACAATGTAGGAAATAGAAAAACCAATGCACCAAGCATTAAACCGCCTACAATCACTTTGGTGTAAGGATGTTTAATTTTATAGAACAATCCTTTTACTGCATAATTGGCTTTGGTAAAATAGATAGAGAATAAACCAATAAAACAGGCTAAAATAACATAGTAAAATAGGGCATTAACCTTCCACCCTTCAGTAACCAAAAAGAAAAGCTGTTGGGTATAAAATAACCTTGCCACTACTGCTGCCGTTGCCGCTGATAACAGAAGCGGAATAAATGCCGGAATGGTAAATTCAGGCAATAGAATTTCGATGGCAAAAACAATCCCCGCTACCGGGCTATTAAAAGCCCCCGCAATGCCGGCTGCTGCACCACAGGCTACCAACATGGTAATTTCGCGGTATGATAAGCCTAATACACGGCCAAGATTGGAGCCAATAGCTGAGCCACTGGTTACAATTGGTGCCTCTAAACCTGTCGAGCCACCAAAACCAACGGTAACCGCTGCGGTTATAATCTGCGAATAAATGTTATGAGCTTCTACCTTACTTGATTTTTTTGAAATGGCATAAAGGAGCGGTGTTAAACCCGTTTCAAACTTAGTTTTACGGATAAAATATTTAATGTACAGCACCGTCAGGAAAATACCGATCATCGGAAAAATAAAATACAGATAATATTTGTATTTCCAATGCCAATCAGACTGAAGAAATTCTTCGATGTGGTGGGTTAAACTTTTTAAAGCAGCGGCAGCCAATCCGGCTAAAATCCCGACAATTACAGCAAGGATAACTAAGAAATTACGGTTTGATATTTTAGATTTTCGGTACTGGTTAATCTTATCAAGGTAATTTACAAATCTGATGTACATTCTATTGTTTTTTAAATAGAGGGCGATGCCCAAAAGTAACAAAAACAAAGGGAGAAGCCAATTTAAAGGCTTCTTTTATTCATCAAATTTGTCCAATAATTTAATTAATGTTGCAAAATCCTTTGGGTATGGCGCATCAATCACAATATCCTGATCGTTGAGTCCTTTAAAAACCAAATGGCGGGCATGTAAAGCAAAACGTTTCATTATTGGTTGCTCCTCTTCACCCTTGGTTAATTTATAACCTCTTTTAATCGAGGAAAGAAAAACCGGTTTACCTTTATACATATCATCGCCCACAATAGCCGCCCTTTGTGTAGCCAGGTGAATACGGATCTGGTGCATTCTACCGGTAATCGGCTTACACTCCACCAAAGTATAGTGTTTATAGTATTTTAAAGAGTTAAATATCGTTTCTGCCCGTTTACCTTCAGCCCTATCAATGGTTACATTTTTATTGCCATCGTTTAAAATGGGTAGATCAACAGTTAAATCATCAAAAATAACATGTCCGTCTACTACAGCGTGGTAGGTCTTACTCACCTTTCTTCTTTCGAACTGCATCGAAGCATGGCGGTAACCTTCAGGATTTTTAGCGATAATTAAAGCGCCAGAAGTTTCTTTATCCAAACGGTGACAAACCTGTGCATCATCACTGTATTGTTTAGCTAAGCGCAATACATTGGTTTCTCCTGATCCACCACGCTCGTCAAGCGAGGCCAGAAATGGAGGTTTATTGATCACAATAAAATCGTTGTCTTCGAAAAGAATAAGGTCTTTAAAATTTGGAAATTTCAAACTGTGCTGTAATTAATGAAGCGCAAAAGTACGATTTTATTTTTTATTGGTTCAGAAATTAACCACAACTTTAACTTGATAATCTTCTTCTTGAGTAGTCAGTTTAATAAAAAAAGAAGTTTAGATAACGGCTTTGGGCGATTCGTCATTCCCACGCAGGTGGGAATCTTAAAGCCTCTTGCATTACGATTCCCAATCAAGTTGGGAATGACGCGAAATTACAATGCATAAAAAAACACAGATTAAGCACCAGAAAAAAATCTGTGTTAATCTGTGTCTATCTGTTGTAAAAAAAATTAAGACAACTCAAACTTATAACCTACGCCTTTTACAGTTGATACATAAGTTTCGCCTAATTTTTCTCTTAGTTTGCGAATATGCACATCAATGGTTCTATTAGTTACCACTACCGAGTCTTCCCAGATATTTTTAAGGATCGACTCCCTGGTATAAACTTTTCCTGGTTTTGAAGCCAATAGGTATAAAAGTTCAAATTCTTTTTTGGCCAACACCACTTTGTTTCCACCTTGAAAAACCAGGTAAGCTTCGCGATCGATAACTAAATCACCGATTTCCAACTTGTTTTCAGATACTTCTTCTGTCCCTGTATTTCTTCTTAATATAGCATTAATGCGGCTAACCAAAGCACGCGGCTTAATTGGTTTTGCGATATAATCATCGGCACCAACGTTAAAACCTGCTATTTCAGAATATTCTTCACTTCTGGCGGTTAAGAAAACCATAAAGGTATTCTTAAATTCAGGAATTGCACGCATTAAACGACAAGCCTCAATCCCATCCATTTTAGGCATCATAATATCCAGGATAATTAAATCCGGATGAACCTTTTTCGCAACAGTAATTCCTTCCTGGCCATTGGTAGCTGTGAAAACCTGATAACCTTCTTTTTTTAGGTTATATTCAATAAGTTCCAGAATATCTGGTTCATCATCAACAATTAATATTTTCTGACCTGCGTTGTTCATAGTTAAATATTTGTTACGAAAGTAGTGTCTATGATGCAATATTTAGTTAAGCCTAAGTTAAGAAATTGTTAATTACTTAAATTAGTTTAACATGGAATTTGTTTTAACGTAACGTTTTGGCTAAAAACCCCTCTAATTCATCACCACGCAAGTTTTTAGCTACAATTTTTCCTGATGGATCAACCAGGTAAGAAGTTGGGATGGCTTGTACCTGGTATTTTTTAACCGTTTCGCCATTAAAATCTTTCAATTCTGAAACGTGCGTCCAGGTTAATCCGTCGGCCTTTACCGCCCCTAACCATGCTGCTTTGTCGGTATCTAAAGAAATACCAATGATATCGAAGTTTTTGCTTTTGTATTTATTGTAAACTTTAACTACGTTCGGGTTCTCCTGACGGCATGGCTGGCACCATGAAGCCCAAAAATCGATCAGCACATATTTCCCTTTATAATCTGATAAACTTACCGGTTTGTTATCTGCGGTATTGATGGTAAATGCAGGCGCAACCTGACCTACCTGAACAGCCTTTAATAAAGCCATCTGCTTTACAAAAGCATCAACTGTAGCATTACCTTTAATTTCTTCTTTAACTTCATCAGCAAATTGAACCAGTTCGGCTTCAAATTCCTGCGGACTTAAAGTATTCATCGCATAAAAACTTGCAAGCGTTCCTTTATTATCTTTAGCAAATTTAATGATCTGGGTATTTAACTGATTGATATAAGATTCGTATTGTGGTTTCATCGATTCTAAGACAGCAGCTCTATTTTGTGGTTGAGTGGCTACTTTTGCTTCAAAATCTGCCTGCAATTTTTCTACCTGTTTTGCAAAATTGTTTCTGATGGCATTCAGCTCTGATAGTTTTTCAACTTCGTTTGCACCAGAAATTTTGTAAGCCATCGTTTTATCCGCTATATCAGCTTCAAGTTTAATATCATCACCATTTTTTGCAATCAGCATAAATTCATGGTTACCTAACGATACCCTGAAAAAATCAACCGATGGGGTTTTACGTGTAAACTTAAATTCTCCCTTTTCAGATAAATTGGTCGAATCAATTGCAACCATATTGCTGTTTTGCATGCCATATAAAAACACTTTCTTTTCCGTTCCGGGATTTTTGAAAGTTCCATCAATGGTAAAGCTGTCTTTTGGTTTACATGCAGTGAAGGCAATCGCGATCAGCATGATCAGGCTCAATTGTTTTAGTCTCATTATTTCAGTTTTTCAAGTATTAATTCATTTAATTTTTTTGCATCGGCTTTACCTCTGGCCAGCTTCATTACATCGCCAACAAATAACCCTAAAACGCCTTTTTTACCTTTCTTGTACGCTTCTACCTGCTGAGGATATTTATTTAACACTTCATCAATAAAACCACTCAATTCATCTCCATTATCAGAAATAAGTAAGTTTAATGATAGTGCCAAATCGGTCACTTTTGCATTTTCTTCTAATTCAACAGCTGGTAATAATTGCTGAATGGCAATCTGTTGGGTGATTTTTTTATCATCAACCAGGTTAATTGCCTCAGCCAATTGCTCAGGTTTTACCTTAAACTCAGCAATGCTGATCCCTTTTTCATTTAAAACAGCCCTTATTGGACCGATTAACCAATTAATCAGGCTTTTTTTATTGTTTACAACAGGCTTGGCTGCATTAAAATAAACCAAAAGACCTAAATCCTCTGCAAATAATGCTGCATCTGCCTTGCTGATCCCAAATTCGGCAATCATTTGCTCCGAAATTTCGTTTGGCAAAGCGGGCATCAATGATTTGATCTCTCCCAACCATTCATCCGAAATATAAATCGGCTGTAAATCAGGATCAGAAAAATAACGGTAATCATTGGCTTCTTCTTTGGTACGCATTGGAGAAGTAGTGCCTTTATCAGCATCAAAATTCAAGGTACTCTGAATAATCCTTCCACCATTATTGATCACTTCTACCTGACGTCCAAATTCGAAATCCATAGCCCTACGTACGTTACGCATCGAGTTTAGGTTTTTTACTTCGCAGCGTGTTCCAAACTCAGTAGTGCCCTGCGGACGTATTGAAATATTAGCATCGCAACGCAAACTGCCCTCCTCCATGTTGCCATCACTCACATTTAAATGCCTTACCAGTTTCCTGATTTCGCTCAGCAATACAGAAGCTTCTTCCGAGCTGCGAATATCAGGTTCTGTCACAATTTCGATTAAAGGCACGCCGGCACGGTTTAAATCAACCAGCGAATAGTTATCATCCTGATCGTGGATACTTTTACCTGCATCCTCTTCTAAGTGGATCCGGTTAATACCGATCCTTTTTATAGAGCCATCAGCAAGCTGAAGTTCCAAAAAGCCATTTACACAGATAGGCTGATTATCCTGCGTGATCTGATAGCCTTTTGGCAGATCGGCATAGAAATAATTTTTCCTGTCGAAATGGTTAACCTGATTGATGGTACAGTTTAAAGCCAATCCAATCCGGACCGCTTTTGCTACCACTTCTTTATTAAGCTTTGGCAACGCACCTGGCAGAGCCAGTGAAACTGTAGATATATTTTGATTAGGCAAAGCCCCGAAAGATGCACTATCAGCAGAAAATATTTTGGTGTTTGTATTTAACTGAACGTGTATTTCTAGTCCTGAAACGAGTTCGAAAGTGTTTTGCAGGCTTGTTTCTTGTAAAGGCATTTAAAAGCTTTTGTGTGTTTTATAGATTTTTATTAACCAGAGATAAATTTTATCCCTGGTTAAATATTTAATGTGTCAAATATAGTTATTATTTAGTCTTTCGTTAAAAAAGGCTTGAAGGAGAAATTTTCAAAAATTCCTGCCACGGCAAGCCACCTGCGCCAACCAAAAGCATTTTATCTGGCTTATACATCTTATTAAAAGCATCCATGCCTGAGGTTTTGGTTACCAACCCGGTACTTTTAACTTCAATACCAATTATTTTACCGCGTTTTTCTAAAATAAAATCTACCTCATCGTTTCGGTGCCGCCAATAAAATACTTTATAACCCTCAACAAAAGAGGAATTTAAAAGGTGTGCCCCAATTGAAGATTCGACCATCCTACCCCATTCTGCAGGTTGCTTTTTTATTTCTCCGAAAAATTCATTTCTTTGAGCACTTACCAAAGCATTATTATGCACCTGAAATTTTGGACTAGAGGATCGTTTTCGGATTACATCGGCCGCAAATTTCTCTATACCACCCAGCAAACCAGCAGTATCCAATAATTCCATGTAATGGGATAAAGTGGTAGTATTACCTGCATCAGAAAGCTGACCTACTATTTTGGTGTAAGACAGGATCTGACCGGAATACAAACACCCCAGTTCAAATAACCGTTTCATTAAGGCAGGCTTATCTACCCGGGTAAGCATTAAAATATCTTTAGAAATACTGGTTTCGATCAAAGCATTAGAAACATAGCTCTTCCATCGCTCTTCATCGTTGATCAATCCAGCCGATCCTGGATAGCCCCCAAACCAAACATACTGTTCTGCAGTAAAGCCGAAAGCACTTTCCATTTCTGCAAAGCTCCAATGCCCTAGATAAGTTAATTCAAACCTTCCTGCTAACGACTCAGTCAATCCCTGCTGAATTAACAATCTTGATGAGCCTAGTAAAATGACCTTTATATTTACGTCATTGCGCATATCCTCGTCCCAAAGGCGTTTTACAATTTCACTCCAGTTATCAATCTTCTGGATCTCATCAATTACCAAAATATATTCGTTAACATCAGGTTCTTTCATAATCTCCCTGGTATTGTTCCAAATTTGCTCAATCCACGTTCTGTCTGAGGCTGCAACAGCATCAGCAGATTCGAATATACAAGGTGCAACCAGATCCTTTACCAGTTGACTCATTAATGTAGTTTTACCTACCTGCCTGGGGCCAACAAGTACCTGAATAAACCTTTTTGGTTCTTTCATCACCTTTACAAGTTTCTGAAAATGAGATCTTTGAAACATATTTTACAATTTACTCAATAAGCTGAGTAAATTTACTCAATGTGTTAAGTAATTACAAATGTTACTTATTTTTAATTTGACTATTAACATTAAATAATGGAATTTCGAGCCTTTAAATTAACTAAAAATTATTTGCTAAAATTCTGTATATAAACAAATTACAAGCAATTTAACAATTTACTCAATAAGCTGAGTAAAATTACTCAGTGAAATCAAAAGTTAAAAAAATGTTAAAAGGGATCTTGTAATTAAACTACAAACAAGTACCGTAGTCTATTTCAACAAACACACAAGAAACCTTTAAATTGAAAAGTTATGAAAAAGTTAGTTTTATTTGCCGCAGTACTGATGGTTTCATTATTCGGCATCAACAATGCAAAAGCGCAGGTTAGCTTAAATATTAATATCGGTTCACAGCCAGTTTGGGGTCCAACAGGTTACGACCACGTTGATTATTATTATTTCCCTGATATAGATGCTTATTATTATGTTCCTTCAGGCCAATACATTTATGCAAATGGCGGGCGTTGGGTTTGGACAAACAGTTTACCTGCCCAATATGGAAACTTTGATTTATACCGCGCTTATAAAGTGGTAATTAATGAGCCTAAACCATATTTAAGAAATAACATATATGTAACCAGGTATAGTAAATATAAAAACTATGGTGGCCGTCAAACCATTATTAGGGATAGTAGAGATACTAAGTACTATGTTGTAAAAGGGCATCCTAATTATAATCAAAGACCTACAAGAAATGTTACTGTTATCAATAACCGTCCTAATCGTGTAGTGCAAAAAAATGTAACAAAACCCGCTCAAAATAATGGCCGTCCTCAATTTAAAAATGGTCACGATAATCGCCCAGAAAGAAACCGTGGAGAAGGACGCGGTAATGAGCGCCATTAAAATTAATATTTAGTTGTGATGAGAGGAGTTTCGAAAGAGGCTCCTTTTTTATTTGATGATTTCTGGCACGTGTTTGGTATAAATAATAAACACACAAATTAAATTGATTATGAAAAGGTTATTTTTAATTGCTGTAGTAATGGTGGTTTCATTTCTCAGCATCCCGGTAAAAGCACAGTTAAATGTAAATGTCAACATCGGCTCACAACCATTGTGGGGGCCTACCGGTTATGATCATGTAGATTATTATTATCTTCCTGATGTTGAAAGCTATTACAATGTTCAAAAAAAACAGTTTGTATACCTAAATGGAAATGATTGGGTTTTTGCAAATGCTTTACCTAGCAGATATGGCAATTATGATTTATATAACGGCTATAAAGTTGTAGTTAATTCGCCTCAGCCATATTTGAATTTCAAAAACGACAGAGTAAAGTATGCAAAATATAAAGGCAATAAAGGTCAATCGGTGATTAGAGATAGCCGCGAAAGTAAATACTATGTTGTAAAAGGACACCCACACGGTATGCCTCCAGGACAAGCTAAAAAAATCTTTGGAAAAGGGAATAACGGTAAAGGTCATGGAAATGGCAAAGGCAAACATTAGTCTATCCTATTAAATTGAGTTAAAGGGAGTTTCGAAAGAAGCTCCTTTTTTCATATATCTGTTACAATAGAAGTTTTGGCACAGCGTTTGAATTGATGAAGTACACACAAATAAAATAGATTATTATGAAAAAGCTATTCATCATCTCCGCGATTTTAGGTATCGTGGCTTTAACATCTAATCAATCTAACGCTCAGGTAAGTATCAACTTAAATATTGGCGCGCAGCCTGCATGGGTTCCGGCAGGTTATCAGAGCGTTGATTATTATTACCTCCCGGAAGTACAATCTTACTATTATGTTCCACAAAGGCAGTTTGTTTATTTGAACGGAAACAGGTGGACTCGTTCGAGGTATTTACCAGCGAGATACAGAGGTTATGACCTACATCATGGAAGGAAAATTGTAATGTACGGAAACAATCCATACCGCAATTACAATAGCCACAGGGTTACTTATGCAAGCCGAACCAATTATTATCGCTCATCTTATGGTGGCGGTGATAGGATCAGATACCGTGCACCAAGAAACAATTATAGATCTTACCGTGTAGATAACAGACATCATGATAGAAGGGTAAATCCAAGTTTATTCTCCAGAGGACACCGGGAAAAACATGGCAGACATTAAAATAAAAAAGAGGCTTTAGGGCCTCTTTTTTATTTTAAACACATTTAATTTATTTCAGTGATCATTAACTATGCGGAATAAAACTTTCTGCTTTTTCCAAAACAACCTTTAGTCCTGCCGGATTTTTACCGCCTGCAGTAGCATAAAATGGTTGTCCGCCACCGCCGCCCTGGATTTCTTTACCCAGTTCGCGGACAATATTTGAAGCATTCAATCCTTTTTTAACCAAATGATCAGCAAGCATTACGGTTATGCCTGGTTTACCATCAATCTCAGTAGTAAAAACAAGAAAAAGGTTATCGATCATGTCTTTTAGAGAAAAAGCCAGGTTTTTAACCGCTTCTGCGCTTTGAAGATCGATGTGTTTTGCAATTAAGTTGATTCCGTTAATTCCTCTTACATGGTGTACAATTTCATGTTTTAAAGTGTTTACACGTTCAATTGTCGATTTTTCGATTTCCTTTTTCAGTTTTGCATTTTCATCCAATAAAGCCTGAACAGAAGCAGATAAATCTTTACTTCCGTTTAATAATGCTTTTAAATAACCTAATTCTTTTCTCTGATCCAAGAAATATTGTTCTGCTTTATCAGCAGTAATGGCCTCAATACGACGTACACCTGCGGCAACAGCACTTTCAGAAATAATTTTGAATGAACCAATCTGTCCGGTAGCTTTTACATGCGTACCCCCGCAAAGTTCTTTTGAGAAATGATCGTCAAAAGTAATCATGCGGACAAAATCGCCGTATTTTTCACCAAATAAAGCCGTTACGCCACTTTCGATAGCATCCTGATAAGGAACATTTCTTTGCTCCTTTAATTTAATATTCTGGCGGATTTTTTGGTTTACAATCACTTCAATCTGAGCCAATTCTTCGTCAGTTACCTTCGCGAAATGAGAAAAATCGAAACGCAGGTAATCAGCATTTACCAATGAACCTTTTTGGTTAACATGTTTACCTAAAACCTGTTTAAGGGCTGCGTGTAGCAAGTGAGTTGCCGAGTGGTTATCTTCCGTTAAAACACGTTTATCTTCATCTACAACTGCCCAAAATTTACCTTCTAAATGATCAGGCAATATATCTGTAAAATGAACCGTTAGTCCGTTTTCCTTTTTAGTATCGGTAATATCTACCCAGAATTGACGGCTATGGTCTTCTAAACGGCCTGTATCGCCTACCTGACCACCACTTTCTGCATAAAAAGGTGTCTGGCGTAAAACGATCTGATATTGTTCTTTCCCTTTGGCTTTAACTTTACGGTATTTTAAAATCTCGGTTTCAATCTCTAAATCATCATAACCTACAAATTCGCTTTGATCTTCTGTATTAACCACAATCCAATCACCTGTATCGATGGCTGTTGCGGCGCGACTATCATCTTTTTGTTTCTTCAAAGCTTGCTCGTAGCCAATTAAATCAACACTCCAGTCCTTTTCTCTTGCCATTAACTCAGTTAAATCGATCGGGAAACCAAAAGTATCTGATAATTCAAAAGCAAAAGCGCCTTCCACTACATTATTAGCAGCCTGATATCTCTCAAAACGCTGGATTCCCGTAGATAAAGTTCTTAAAAATGAAACTTCTTCTTCTAGAACTACTTTCTGAACAAAATCCTGTTGTGAAATCAATTCATCAAACACACCTTTAAACTGCTCAGCCAATAAAGGCACCAATTGATTCAAAAACGGCTCTTTAAAGTTCAAAAAAGTGTAAGCATAACGTACGGCACGGCGTAAAATCCTGCGGATTACATAACCTGCTTTATTATTTGATGGCAACTGACCATCGGCAATTACGAATGAAATGGCACGGATATGATCGGCCATTACCCGCATAGCGATGTCTGTTTTCTCGTCAGCACCATATTTTATTCCTGCTTTATCAGAAATAAACTGGATCATCGGTTGGAAAACATCGGTATCGTAATTTGAATTTTTTTCCTGTAAAACGCGTACCAAACGTTCAAAACCCATTCCGGTATCAACATGTTTTGCTGGTAAACTTTGCAATGAACCATCTTTTAAACGGTTAAACTGCATAAATACATTGTTCCAGATTTCGATAACCTGAGGATGATCGGCATTTACCAGGGTAGCACCATCAACCAATGCTTTTTCTTCGTCGGTACGGCAATCTACGTGGATTTCAGAACATGGTCCACATGGTCCGGTATCGCCCATTTCCCAGAAATTGTCCTTTTTATTTCCTGGTAATATGTGGCTTTCATCCACATATTGTTTCCAAAGATCATAAGCTTCCTGGTCTTTTTCCAAACCTTCTTTCTCATCACCTTCGAAATAAGTAACATATAACTTTTCTTTCGGGATTTTATAAACCTCCGTCAATAATTCCCAGCTCCAGGCAATGGCTTCTTTTTTAAAATAATCGCCAAAGCTCCAGTTACCCAACATTTCGAACATGGTATGGTGATAAGTATCGATACCTACTTCCTCCAGGTCGTTATGTTTACCAGAAACACGTAAGCAGCGTTGCGTATCTGCAACACGAGAATATTTTATGGCGGCCTCTCCTAAAAACAAATCTTTAAATTGGTTCATACCCGCATTGGTAAACATCAATGTTGGGTCGTTTTTAACCACAATCGGTGCTGAAGGAACAACATGATGTTGTTTCGATTCAAAAAAACTAAGGAAAGCCTGTCTAATCTCTTTTGCTGTCATTTCAATATTATTGGAGGGAACAAAATTAAAATTTTATTGCGTTAATAAGGAAAAATCGAGCTACATTTGAATACTTTAATTAATCGATATAAAACACTCATAATCAAGCACAAGTTATGCCGTATAAAGAAAGAGACATTAATAAAATGTATTATACCATGGGCGAGGTGACTGAAATGTTTAACGTAAACGCATCTCAGATCCGTTTTTACGAAAAAGAATTCGATATCCTTCAGCCTAAGAAAAACAAAAAAGGCAACCGTCTTTTTACTCCGGAAGATATAGAAAACCTAAAAATCATCTTCAACCTGGTTGATGAAAAGGGTTTTACTTTAAAAGGCGCTAAAGAATACCTGAAAAATAATAAATCTGATGTAAAAGAGAATCAGAAGATTATCGATTCATTGGAAAAACTGAAAGGTTTTTTAGTTAATCTTGCCGACGAGCTTTAAAAAACCTACATCACCATCTACAGCTTAATCATACAAAAAATGTATTTTTATATTTATTTTTTTTGTAGTTTTTAAAATAAATTTATACATTAGTTTTAATTAATCAACCATCACCCTATTTTCTTTAACTGGCTTAATCTCCGCTTATGAAAATATGGTATCTGCTGTTGATCGATTTTTCCTTCAACTATTTTTCTCTCCAGAATAATCTGACAACTAGTTATAAACTAGCTTGCAATGGCTGTTTGGCCATTTTTATAGTTTTTTCTTCACCGTCCAATCCTTTTACAAATGCGTGCTAGGATCTTAATTATTGCTTTTGTGATGATGGGATTCATCGCTAATGCACAACAGAATAATGAAACGGAAATTGATATCCGCGATATTCTGGAAAGTGTTACTGAAAGTTTACCGGATGATTACGACATGACTGAATTGGTTGACGTGTTAATGAGGTATCGCAAACATCCAATTGATCTGAACCATACTTCTCCAGAAGAATTAAAGAGTCTGGTATTTCTATCGCCTTTGCAGATCAGCAACTTTTTCTCTTATGTTAAAGAAAACGGACAATTTGTTGATGCGCTGGAATTACAGAGCGTTGATGGTTTTGATGTTAAAACGGTGCAAAATTTATTGCCTTTTGTGGCGGTAAACATTCAGCCAGAGTATCAGCAGCTCAGTTTAAAAAATATTTTTAAGCTTGGCGAAAATGACCTGATGATGCGCTATGCACAGACTTTAGAAAAGCAAAAAGGTTTTACCGATTTGCCCGGAAACCGATATTTAGGCACTCCTGAAAGATTTCAAACACGTTATCGGTTCAATTATAGCACTATACTTTCTGCCGGCATTACAGTAGATAAAGATGCCGGTGAAAAATTTATGGATAAACCTTTCGATTTTTACTCGGCCAATGTGGCCTTATTTAAATTGGGCAGAATCAAAAAACTGGTCGTTGGCGATTATACTTTACAATTTGGTCAAGGCTTAACTTTATGGTCGGGATTTTCTTTTGGTAAGGGACCGGATGTAACCAGCGTGGCTAAAAAAGATCTGGGTTTAAGGCCTTATAATTCTACTAACGAATATTCATTTTTTAGGGGCGCATCGGCTACCATTAATCTTTTCAAAAATATAGATATCACGCCATTTATTTCCTTTAGGAATCTTGATGCCAGCCAGAAGATGGATAAGGAAGGAAATTTGGTTCAATCGACCATTAATCAAACAGGATTACACTGAACGCCTTCTGAAATAAAAAATAAAAAAGTTTTAAAACAGCAATTATACGGAGCTGTTCTCCAATACACTAAAAATGAATTTGGTATAGGTGCAGTTGCTTATCAGAGTACTTATGGGAATGATTTTGTGGTACAAACAGCTGCTTATGATCAATATAGTTTTACAGGCAAATCGTTAACCAATTTGGGGTTGTTTTATAATTATACCTATAAAAACATGTATCTCTATGGCGAAGGGGCTAAAGGTTCGGGTGGCGGTTTCGCTTATATCAACGGGGTGCTTATTAGTCTTTCAAAAGCGGTTTCTGCTGCTTTAACCTATCGCGATTATGCAAAAGATTACCATAATTTTTTTAATCAGGCTGTATCCGAATCGAGTGAAGCGGTAAATGAAAAAGGTTTGTATGTTGGTTTAAATGTAAATCCGAACAAAAAATGGGCTTTTTCAGTCTATGGTGATTATTTCAAGTTCCCATGGCTAAAATACCGTGTTGATGAACCCTCTAAAGGTTATGAAGCTCTGGCCCAGGCTGTTTATACGCCAAGCAAAACTTTTAAAATTTTAGCCCGTTTTAAAACGGAAAAAAAACAGCAGAATACCGATCTGGATGTGCCTATTAACTTTTTGGATGATGTAAAAAAACAGGGGTACCGGGTTGAAGTAAACTGGCTACTCAATAAAAACTGGAGCTTCCAAAACCGCGCAGAAGTTTCTCAGTATAAAAAAGGTGATGCTAATGGTGAATTAGGTTACCTGATTTATCAGGACGTTGATTATTCTCCCCTGTTTTCTAAAATTACCGGTAATGTAAGGCTAGCCTATTTCAATACGCCAAGTTACAACAGCAGGATTTACGCTTATGAAGATGATGTGTTGTACAGTTTTAGTTTTGGAATGTACAGTGGGAAAGGTTATCGGACTTATTTAAACCTGAAATACAATTTGGCTAAGAAGTTAAATATCTGGATGCGTTATGGGTTGTTTATTTATCAGGATGTTGAAACGGTAGGGACTTATCTGGATGAGATTAAAGGCAATAAAAAATCGGAAATTAAAGTTCAGGTACGTTACCAATTTTAAGTAATGTTTAAAGCCGAATACGTATTTGTAAGAATTTTATTTCCCTTCCTGATCGGGATAGGTACTTTTTATTTCTTTCCTTCAAAAATATGCTTACAGCTGCTTGAAATCCTACTCTTAATCAACTTTTTAGGCATTTTATATTTAAACATTATCTATAAAAGGCTAAAAGCATACCGCTACAAAGGAATAATTGGCGCTTTACTTTTTGTATTTTTCTTTAATCTTGGTGGCTCACTTTGTTTATTGAACAATCAAACACTAAAAGGCAATTATTTTGGAAAGGGACAATATACTTCCCTAAAAATTTGGGTAAAAGACGAACCACAGCAAAGTGGTAACCTGTTACGTTTTAAGGCAAAGGTAATTTCTGGTTTCCAAAATGATAAACAGATCAGATTATCAGGTCAACTGCTTGTGGCTTTAAGATTGGATAGTCTAAAACCGATTCAGCTAAAGTATGGCGATCAAATCATTATCACGACAAGGTACACGGAAATAGAGCCTCCATATAACCCTGCAGAATTTGATTTTAAGGCCTGGCTTTCGCATCAAAATATTTATCATCAGGCTTTTATTGATCAGGAGCATCTGATTAAAACCAATCGTAATATTGGTAACCCAATTATAAAATATGCTTTATGGTTAAGGGAAAAGCAGGTAGAAAAATATCGGACACTGATTAAAAACAATGAGGCTTTTGCAGTGGCTTCTACATTGATATTGGGCTACAGAGCCGATTTAAGTAAAGAGACGCTTTCTGCTTATAGTAAAACAGGAACCATACATGCCCTATCGGTTTCAGGGGCACATGTAGCCATTATTTATGTTGTACTGGATTTTATGCTGATGTTTCTGAACAGAAAACGTTCATTAAAAATCATAAAGCTTATCCTCATCTGCACTTTAATATGGGCTTATGCACTATTAACAGGTCTATCTCCTTCGGTTGTACGCTCGGCCATCATGATCAGTATTCTGATAACAGCTAAAGTCTTATCCAAGAATACCAACAGTTATAATGTTTTAGCCTTTTCTGCATTTTGTCAGCTGCTGTATGATCCGTTTTTAATTTGGGATGTTGGCTTCCAGCTCTCCTATCTTGCTGTTTTTGGTTTGGTTTATCTTCAGCCAAAAATTTATAACCTCATCTACTTCAAACATAAATGGACCGATAGGTTATGGAGTTTTATTGCCATGTCGTTAGCGGCTCAAATCGTTACCTTTCCTTTAAGTATTTATTATTTCCATCAATTTCCACTTTATTTTCTTTTCGGAAATCTTTTTATCACCATACCGTTGGTACTCATGATGTACCTGGGAATTGCTATTTTGGTCCCATGGTTTAGTTTTTTAGCACCAATTTTCGAATGGCTGATCAACTTTACCAATTCAGTATTAAAATGGATCGCCGATTTTCCTTACGCCACTTTCTCATCGATATGGATCAATCTGCCCGAATTTATGTTGTTAAGTTTGGCGCTCGGACTATTTATTTATGGACTGGCCAATTTCAATAAACGTTTTATATTTTCATCCCTCCTGATTTTTGTCTGTTATCAGGTGTTAATTACTTATGACGACTTAGCGGTACACCATCAACAAAAGATTATTTTCTTTTCGTTAAGGAAAAATTATGCGGCGGCATTTATTACCGGAAAAGAAAGCATTCTGGTTACCGATTTAAAAATTACGGATAAAAACTATGACTTTTTTGTAAAACCGGCGCTCACACAACTCCAAATAAACAACATCTGTTTAGTTAATTTAAAGAAAGATACGGCACTCAAAAATTTTGTGATGCGAGATCATCAGCTCATATTTCATCATTATAAAATACTGGTGATTGATGATCGCTCAAATTATAAAAAACTGACCGGAAACGCTACTTTTTCGAGTCTCTGGATCAGTGGCAATACCAGATTTGGTTTATCTGATCTAGCTCCTGAAATAAAATATGAAAACATCATCATCGATGCCACCAATAAGGATTATAAGATTGAGAATTTGAAAAAAAACGCAAAGAATTATCATTTAAATGCTCATATTTTAAAGAAAAATAAAGCATATTTGGTGCAACTAACCCAATAACATGGAAAATCTGGTTTTATATCAAGTTGCAGAAAGAATTGCAACCATAACCATTAACCGGCCTGACAAAAGAAACGCCTTAAATCCTCAACTCATCTCAGCGTTAACAGCTGCATTTATCCGTGCAGCAGAAGATGACCTGGTTAAGGTAGTAATCTTAAATGCAAATGGTGGTTCATTTAGTGCCGGTGCCGATTTAGGATACCTGCAACAGTTGCAGCACAATAGTTTTGAAGAAAATGTTGCCGATTCTAACCGACTCAAAAAATTATTTACAACCATATATTACCTGCCAAAGGTTGTTATCGCACAGGTAGAAGGTCATGCTATTGCGGGTGGGTGTGGTTTAGCAACCATCTGCGACATTGTTTTTGCAACCCCTGAGAGTAATTTTGGCTACACTGAAGTTAAAATAGGCTTTGTTCCTGCTATTGTTTCCTGTTTTTTAAAACAAAAGGTGAGCGAATCGGTTGCTAAAGAAATCCTTTTGACGGGAAAAACCTTCTCTGCTGAGCAGGCACTTAAATATAAGTTGATAAATTTTGTAACAAATTCATCCGAAATTCATCAAAATGTAAGAGAATTTGCACTAAGTTTGTGTAACGGAAGTTCTGGTAATTCGTTAATGGTTACAAAACAATTAATTACACAGACTAACAATCCCCTGCTTGAAAAATGCCTGGAAACTGCGGTACAGATCAATGCCCGTGTACGGGAGAGTGAAGATTTTAAAAAAGGAATTTCTTCATTTTTAAATAAAGAGAAAATTAACTGGTAAAAAACTAAACTGAAATAAAAAACATGTTCAAATCAATCAAAACAAGCGTTGTCGCTTTAATCTTAGTAAGTAGCGCGATCATCGCCCATGCGCAAAAGAAAATAGCTGAAGGTACCATTACCTACGGCTTATCGTATAAATTAACAGAAGAGCAAAAAGCTGCAATGGGCGGACAAGAGCCACCTGCAGAATTGAAAGTTAAATTTAATAATGGTTTAACCAAAATCGAAATGGAACAAGGTCCTGCTTTAATTGGTATCGTTTCTGATAACAACGAAAAAACAGGTTTGCTTTTAATTGATGTGCCGGTTGCTCAAAAACAATTTGCAGTTAAACAAACTAAAGCTGATATTGAAAAAGCAATGGGTGCTATCCCTAAATATTCTGATTTCAAAGCTACAGGCGAGAAACAGACTATTGGTGGTTTTAGTGCTGAAAAGTATTCTTATAAAGATGATAAAGGTGCAACCCTTGAACTTTGGGCTACAAAAGATATTGAATTACCAAATGTAGGTTCTCAAAACTATTTCCCTGGTTTAACGGCTTTCCCTGTAAAATATACATTGGTTCAAAGAGGTGTTGAAACTACTACAACTTTAAAATCGGTTGTTGAAGGTAAAGTTGGTGCAATCTCGAAAGAAGTACCAACAGGTTATGAAGTAGTAACAATGGAAGATTTAGCAAAAATGCAAGGTGGTGGTGAATAATTAACCAAATCCTGCTAATTAATGGCTTTTTAACTGCCGGCTTTTTATTTAAATTAGCCGAAAAGTTAAAAAGCTTTTTTTATGCCTCAAAATTATATATGATTAAAAACTTATTACTCAGATTATCAATAGCCTGCATCGCGATATGTACGCTAATTGATGCAAAAGCCCAAAGTATCAACTGGGCAAAAGATGGTAACTCCTACTATCAGATTGCAAGCGGAGAAATTATTTCGGTTACCCTCCCTAAAAGCGATAAAAAAACAATTATTTCCAGAGCGTTATTAACGCCTGCAGGAAAAGATAATGCCATTGCGGTAAGAAGTTTTCAATTATCTGATGATGGTACAAAAGCATTGATTTACACCAACAGTAAAAAAGTTTGGCGTTACGATACCCGCGGCGATTATTGGCTGGCTGATTTAACGGCTAATAAGATTACCCAAATCGGGAAAGATAAACCAGCATCATCTTTAATGTTTGCTAAATTATCACCTGATGGAAGTAAAGTAGCTTATGTAAGCAAACATAATTTATATGTAGAAAATATTGACGGAACTGGTGCTAAAGCTTTAACCACAGATGGTACAGACCGCATGATTAATGGTACCTTTGATTGGGTTTATGAAGAGGAATTCGATTGTCGTGATGGTTTTAGATGGAGCCCTGACGGGAAATCAATTGCTTACTGGCAAATTGATGCCACCAGGATCAAAAACTTTTTGATGATCAACAATACCGATTCTATTTATCCTTATACCATTCCGGTTGAGTATCCAAAAGTTGGCGAAAACCCTTCGGTTTGCAAAGTTGGTGTAGTTGATATCGCCAGCGCGAAAACAAACTGGTTAAATGTTCCTGGCGATAACATCCAGCATTACATTCCACGCATGCAATGGGTACCAAACAGTAATAACATTATTCTACAGCAGCTTAACCGTGAGCAGAACGAAAGTAAAGTATTTATCTGCAATGCCAGTACCGGAGATGCAAAAGCAGTTTATACTGAAAAGGCAAAAGCCTGGATTGATGCACAGGATGAATGGAAATGGTTAAACGACAATAAAGAATTTACCATCGTATCAGACAAAGATGGCTGGAACCATTTGTACAGGATCAGTATTGATGGAAAAAAAGAAACATTGGTTACAAAAGGTAACTATGATGTAATTGATGTGAAATTGATTGATGTAAAAAACAATATGGTTTATTTTCTTGCGTCACCAACTAATGCCACTCAGAAATATCTATTTAAAACCAAGTTGGATGGGAAAGGAAAATTAGAACAGGTTACCCCTTCTATCCTACCTGGAACGCACAATTATGACATTTCTCCGAATGCAGCTTTTGCCCGTCATACCTATAACAGTTCAATCGTAAGACCAATTACCGAGTGGATGAATTTTACCACAGGTAATCCATTTACGATGGATGGAAGTGTTACTACCCAATTATCAAAACAGGAAGCGCCTAAAAACAAAGTTGAGTTTTTCAAAGTAACTACCGAAGATGGCATTGAGATGGATGGATGGATGAAAAAACCTGATAATTTTAATCCTGCTAAAAAATATCCGGTTGTATTTTATGTTTATGGTGAACCTGCTTCACCTACAGCAGCAGATACTTATGGCGCCGGAAGAAACTTCCTATACGCTGGCGACATGGCCAAAGATGGTTATATCTATATTTCGATGGATAACAGAGGTGCTCCTGTACCAAAGGGAAGTGAATGGCGTAAAAGCATTTATAAAAACATCGGTGTGCTTAATATCCGCGACCAGGCCATGGCAGCTAAAAAACTATTGGCGACTAACGCTTTTATGGATAAAGACCGTGTAGCCGTTTGGGGCTGGAGCGGTGGCGGTTCGTCTACCTTAAACCTGATGTTCCAATATCCTGAAATTTACAAAACAGGTATTGCCATTGCAGCAGTTGGCAACCAGTTAACTTACGATAATGTTTATCAGGAACGTTATATGGGTACACCTTTTCCAAGTAAAGAAGCTTATGTAAAGGGCTCTCCTATTACTTATGCCAAAAACTTAAAAGGAAATTTATTGTACATCCATGGTACCGGCGATGATAATGTACACTATCAAAATGCCGAGATGCTGATCAATGAACTGATTAAAAACAGAAAGGTTTTTCAATTGATGAGTTATCCTAACCGTACGCACAGTATCTCAGAAGGTGAAGGAACAAGCGAGCATTTATCGTTAACCTACACCAAGTTTTTAAAAGAAAACTGCCCTCCTGGAGCAAGATAGAAAATTTAAAAAAAGCAGCTTTCGGGCTGCTTTTTTTATGCAATAAAGCTTTGGGTGAGCATAGCTGTTACAATGGCTATACCGAAGCTTAATAAAGTTCCGATCAGTACATATTCGGTTAATTTCAGATCGTGTTTTTCTTTTAGATCGCCAAACCTGAATATCGATTTTGCGGCAAGTAAAAAACCAACGGCCTCAAAATGATTGGTAAGTATAAATAGAAAAATCAATGTCCTTTCCAATATCCCGATGTATTTACCTGCATTCTCTAATGATTTTGGGCTATCAGGCTGATTATCCGGGATCCATTTAGCAATGATCACTTTCATTACAATCGATGTAGGCATGGTTAAAAACAAAGCGCCTGAAATTAACACCCAGGTATGCGGATCATTTAAAAAACCAACATCCAGGCTTCCTTTGTAAAAAAGATGCCATACCGCCACGATTGAGCTAAAATGTAAAACCTGATCAGCAAAAAAGAATAAACGGGCATTTTTATTCGTCTGAAAGATTGATTTTAATGCATCAATAATTAAATGGATCACACCTATTGTTAATGCCGTTTTCCAAACATCAAAACTAAAAAAAACAACAAATATCAGGGCCACATGTATCATTACATGCAAATAGAGTTTGGTTGATTTTAATTTTCTTCTTTCCTTATCTTTTACCCAGGCATTTGGCTGCAAAAAGAAATCACCAATTAAGTGGGCAATAATAAGTTTGATTAAATAGATATCCATTATTTCAAAATCGTTTGGTTCAATTTTTTACGGTAAAGCCTGTCCATTTCCATTATTTCGGTATAATGTGCGCGTTTTAGCGCTTCGCTTACCGAAGATTGCGTTCTGCCTGAAATGGCTGCAAGTTCGCTTTGTAACAGGTTTTCATTTTCGAGTGCAAGCTTTACCATTTCTGCGGCTACTACCCCCCAGCTGTCCATGGCAATTAAAGAGAGTTTAATTACCACATTAATTTCCTCGTCAAAATCAGGATAATCTGTTTTAATGGCTAAATTGGTTTTGGCCTGTTTTAAACTATCAAAGGCTGCCCCCGAGTTAATAAAGGCATCTCCACTTGATTCGGAAAGCTTTTTACGCTTGTTTTTTATCCCCCCAATACCAATGCCCATCCTTACGTCGGCAGGTTTGTTTACTCTTATACAAGCTTTTAAATAAGCTGCCACTTTAATTGCATTTTCCGGCTCAACCTCAACCTGAAAACTATCCCCACGAAAGATTTCCCACTTAGCATGTTGCCCTGAAGTTACTTTTAATGCCGTTTTTAAACTCAATAACCAGCTGTCTTTAATCTTTCTCGAACCTACAATATCACCTGTTACAATACAAATCATACTACAATATCGAACTTATTATTCATATTACAAAACTAATATCGGCTAATTAGCCGATATTTCGATTTATCGGGTAATTAGCCGATATTTTAGATTATCGGGTATTTAGCCGATATTGATTTAAAACTAATCCATAAATTTATTGTTTAGTAGCTATGGCGTTAATCGAATTTACCAAAAGAGGCATTTACTGTAAGCAGGGCGATTTTTATGTAGACCCCTGGTGGCCTGTAGATTATGCTGTAACCACACATGGCCATAGCGATCACGTGCGGTTCGGAAACAAATATTACCTCTGCCATACTTTAACCAAACCCATCATCAAACGCAGAATCAGTGAAGATTTAAATGTAGAAACACTGGAATATGGAGAAAGCATTAACCGTAATGGCGTAAACATTTCTTTTTTCCCAGCCGGGCACATTATTGGTTCGGCACAGGTACGCCTGGAATATAAAGGCGAAGTTTGTGTGATTTCTGGTGATTATAAAATTGAAGATGACGGCATTACTGTACCCTTTGAGCCTGTAAAATGCCATTCTTTTGTTTCGGAAAGTACTTTTGGCCTACCGGTTTACAAATGGCAAAAACAGGAAATTGTTTTTAACGGCATCAGGAACTGGGTAAATGATAATATCAATCAACAGAAAACAAGTGTATTGATTGCCTATAGTTTGGGCAAAGCACAGCGTTTAATAAAAAACCTGGCCGGCGATACCCCTATTTATGTACATAACAGTATTGCCAACCTAAATGAAGTGATTATAGAAGCTGGTGTAAACCTTCCAAAAACCATTAGGATTACCCCCGAAACCACTAAAGATGAATTACAAAAAGGAATTGTAATTGTACCGCCTGCAATGCGCGATAGCCGCTGGATCAAAAATTTATCCCATCCGGTTACCGGGATATGTTCTGGCTGGATGCAGGTAAGGGCGCACCGCCGCTGGCAAAGTGCTGATGCTGGTTTTGCACTCAGCGATCATGCCGACTGGCCTGGTTTAATGGAAGCCATTACCGCAACAGGTGCCGAAAAAGTATATGTTACCCATGGCTTTACGGCTGCTTTTAGCCGCTTTTTAAATGATGAGGGTATAGAAGCCGCAGAAGTTTTAACCAGGTTTGGCCAGGAAGACGACGAAGAAAACAAAGTTGATTTAGCCGAGCAAAACGAAAATAAATAGCCATGAAACGTTTTGCAAAACTGATCCAGCAGCTCGAACTGAGCAATAAAACCAACGATAAAATCGCAGCATTGGTTGATTATTTCAACCATGCCGACGATAAGGACAAAGTATGGGTAATTGCTTTATTTACAGGTAAAAAACCTAAAAGACCGATTAAATCGGCCTTACTAAAATATTGGGCGATAGACATTACCGAGACACCCGAATGGTTATTTGCAGAAAGCTACTCCAATGTAGGCGATTTAAGTGAAACCATTGCGCTATTATTGCCCCCTGCCGAAAACACATCAGACTTTCAATTGCACACCTGGATCGAAGAACTGCACGACCTCGAAGGTAAAGATGATGAAACCAAAAAGGATTTCATTTTAAGTGCCTGGAACAAACTCGAAACCCAGGAACGTTTTATTTTCAATAAGTTGATTTCCGGTAATTTCAGGATTGGCGTTTCCAATAAGATGCTTGTAAATGCCCTGGCCAAACAAAGCAGTTTCGATAGTGCGCAGATTATGCATAGCATTATGGGTAAATGGAATCCTTACGAAATCACCTTTCATGAACTAATAAATGGCATCCATGTAAATACCGATAACTCCTGGCCTTATCCTTTTTGCCTGGCTTATGCACTAGAACAGGAACCAGAAAAACTGGGCGATATTTCGGAATGGCAGGCCGAATGGAAATGGGATGGTATCCGCGGGCAGATTGTAAAACGGAACGGCGAGCTTTTTATCTGGAGCCGTGGCGAAGAACTGGTTACAGAACAATTTCCTGAACTGCATTTTATGATCGATGTTTTGCCCGATGGAGTGGTTTTAGATGGCGAAATTTTGGCGGTACAGGATAAACAGGTGTTATCATTCAGTACCTTGCAGCAGCGTTTAAACCGTAAAACGATTAATAAAAAACAGCTTGAAGATGCTCCTATTGGCTTTTTTGTTTATGATATTCTAGAATATGAAGCCAAAGATTTCAGGGAGGAACCTTTAAGCGTAAGGCGAAAAATATTGGAGCAATTGATTGGCGGATTAGATGAAAGTCCGGTGATTATTTCTCCTGTAATCAATTGTAATACCTGGGAGGAACTGGCCGGATTAAGGCAAACTTCGCGGTCGATTAATAGCGAAGGGATTATGCTCAAAAAGCTGAGTTCCCATTACCATAGTGGTAGGAAGCGCGGCGATTGGTGGAAATGGAAAATCAATCCCTACACCGTTGACGCAGTAATGATATACGCTCAAAAAGGAAGCGGCAGAAGGGCAAATTTCTTTACGGATTATACTTTTGCTGTTCGTGATGGAGAAAACCTGGTAACCATTGCAAAAGCCTATTCGGGCTTAACAGATAAAGAAATTAAAGAAGTGAACTCTTTCGTCACCCGTAATGCGATTGAGAAATTCGGTCCGGTACGTACGGTAAAACCTGAACTGGTTTTCGAAATTGCTTTTGAAGGAATTGCGGAAAGTAAAAGGCATAAAGCAGGTTTAGCTTTACGTTTTCCACGTATATTGCGGTGGCGAAAAGATAAAAAAGCAGATGAAATTAACACTTTGGAAGACTTGAGGCAGTTGCTTCAATCTACCTTGTAATGCGGTTTCAAACCTCGCAGGTTTTAAAAAACTGCGAGGTTTGTAGAAAAATTTTTTCCATGATCTGTGTCCTCACAGAACATCAAAATCAAAATTCGGTCTATGGAACACAGACCGAGGACATAGATTTAGTTTGGACAGGTTGCCTGACGATTTTAAACCCGACAGCAGCGGCACCCTTTTTTGCTGGAATATATTAATGTTAAAAGAAAAATCACAAAAAAGGTAAAGCGTATGGCGGGGCTGCTGTAACCGAAGGACTACTGTTATTGCTTTTCAAAACAATAAAACTTATCAATATAAAACCTATAAGGAAAGACATTAAGTATGGACCAAACCAAAACTAAAGGTTATAAAAAGATAAAAGCCTGGTTAAAGGCTAATAAACGCAGGCCTTTCCAGTTTCAGGAAGATGCCTGGCAGTATTATCTTAATGGCTATAGCGGTTTGGTAAATGCACCTACAGGCTTCGGAAAAACCTTTTCCCTATTTTTAGCGGTGGTGATTGAGGCTTTAAATGCATCAGAAGCCAGTAATAAAAAAGCAAAAGACCGCTTACAGTTGATCTGGATTACCCCGCTCCGCTCCCTGGCCAAGGATATTGCAAGGGCCATGCGCGAAACTTTATTAGAACTGGAGCTAGATTGGCACGTGGGTGTCCGCAATGGCGATACTTCTCAGGCCGAAAAAGTACAACAAAAAAAATCGATGCCCGAAATTTTATTGATTACTCCGGAGAGTCTGCACCTTTTGCTGGCACAAAAGGGCTCTTCTACATTATTCAGAAACCTTAAATGCATTGTTGCTGATGAATGGCATGAACTTTTGGGCAGTAAACGTGGGGTATTAGTTGAGTTAGCAGTTTCGCGAATTAAAGGCTTACAAAAATTAGAGAAAAACCAGTTTTTAAGGATCTGGGGGATTTCGGCTACTATTGGCAATATTGACGAGGCTTTGGATGTGTTAGAACCCAATTTGGAAGCTAAACGCATCATTGTTAAAGCCGATTTAGAAAAGAAAATCGTAATTAAATCCATTATACCCGACGATATTGAGACACTGCCCTGGGCCGGGCATTTAGGCTTGAAACTGGCTTATAAACTTTTGCCGATTATTGAGAAGAGCAAAACAACCTTAATTTTCATCAATACCCGCGGCCAATCGGAAATGTGGTACCAGCATTTACTGAATATCGAACCTGAACTGGCCGGAAGAATTGCGATACACCATGGATCGATAGATTTTGAGCTCCGTAACTGGATTGAAGATGCCTTGCATACCGGGCAACTCAAAGCAGTTATTGCCACCTCATCCTTAGATTTGGGCGTAGATTTTAAACCGGTTGATACCGTTGTACAGGTAGGTTCGCCAAAGGGCGTAGCGCGTTTTTTGCAAAGGGCAGGTCGCTCTGGTCACTCCCCGCATGAAACTTCTAAAATCTATTTCCTACCCACCCATGCCTTAGAACTGGTAGAAGCCGCGGCCATTAAAGAAGCGGCTAAAACGAATAATATAGAAAGCAGGGAGCCATTTATTATGGTATTTGATACCTTAGTTCAATACCTGGTTACATTGGCCATAGGCGATGGATTTGATGATAAAATTATTTACGAAGAAATTAAAAACACCCATGCTTTCAAACTCATTCTCCCGGAAGAATGGACCTGGGTAATGCAGTTTATTACTTCAGGAGGAGATAGTTTAAGTGCTTATACCGAATTTAAAAAGGTAGTAAAAGATGAGGACGGACTTTGGAAAGTAAAAAGCCGTCAATTGGCCATGCGGCACCGTTTACACATAGGTACCATTGTGAGTGACGCCATGCTGAAAGTGAAATTCATTTCGGGTGGGTACATTGGTATGGTGGAAGAATATTTTGTTACCCGCTTAAAAGCCGGTGATAATTTCCGTCTGGCCGGAAGGGTTTTGGAATTTATCCAGGTAAAAGACATGACGGTTGTAGTGAGGGTAAGCAAGCAAAAAAATGCCATTTCGCCAAGCTGGAATGGTGGTCGACTACCATTATCATCCAATTTAGGTTCTGTACTCCGTAAAAAATATAATGAAGCTTTGGATAAAACCCATCAGGACGAAGAACTGGATTCTGTTTACCCATTGTTTTTATTACAGGAGAAACGCTCTCATGTACCTAGAAACGATGAATTGTTAATTGAGCTGATCAACAATAAAGAAGGTTTTCATTTATTTGCCTACCCTTTTGAAGGCCGTTTGGTACACGAGGTTTTAGCGGCGTTAGTCGCCTATCGTTTAAGTAAACTGCTTCCCATCAGTTTTTCCATCGCCATGAACGATTATGGTTTCGAACTGTTAAGCGAAACGGAAATCCCTATGGATGAATCGATTGCCTATGAAGTTTTCTCTCCTAAAAATTTAACGGAAGATATTACATTAAGTATTAACTCTACTGAAATGGCAAGGCGGAAATTTAGGGATATTGCCTGTATTTCGGGATTGGTTTTTCAGGGTTATCCGGGAAAATACGTCGCAAATAAACACCTCCAGTCATCGGCAGGTTTGTTTTTTAATGTTTTTAGTGATTACGACAAACATAATTTACTTTTGCGACAGGCTTATGATGAGGTTTTTTATCAGCAGCTGGAAGAACCCAGGTTAGCAGCCGCTTTAGAAAGGATTCAGAACGGAGCGATTATCATCACCAATCCGAAAAGTTTTACCCCACTTTCTTTTCCAATAAAAGTAGATAGTTTGCGGGAGAATATGAGTTCGGAAGAGTTAGAACAAAGGATTGCCAGAATGAAGGCTGAATCAGAGAAAATTAAATAAAACATATAAATTATTTTGAACAATATAAAGCATTTAAGAAGATATAAGTAATTATGTGATGGCACTATACTTTATATTTCTTAAATGGTGAAATTTTTACGCATTATTAATGAACATTACAAGCCAGGGTGAGGAACTGATTTTAGATAAAGAAAGGGCTTTATTTTTACCCAAACATCAACTTTTAGCAATAAGCGACCTACATTTGGGCAAATCGGCACATTTCCGTCAGGCTGGCCTGCAGGTACCCGCCACCATTGCACAAACAGATTTACAGCGCCTAAGCCTACTGATTAAGCACTATCATCCAAAAACATTATTAATTAATGGCGACATGTTCCATCACGGCCTAAACACAGATATTGAAGAATTTGCCGAATGGAGAAAACAATATCAGCAACTGGATTTTTTATTGGTAAAAGGCAACCACGACAGGCTATCTCATGCGAATTATGCTGCAATGGACATCAATATACATGAGCCCAGTTTTTGCTTAGGTCCATTTTGCTTTATACACGATGCACCCAATTGTACTGAAGAAGAATTATATCCCATTAGCGGCCATATTCATCCTGGAGTTACCATTGTAGGTAAAGCAAAGCAAAGATTGAAATTTCCGTGTTTTTATTTCGGCAAGGACTACGCCGTACTGCCTGCTTTTAGCTTGTTTACGGGACTTTATAATATTTATCCAAAAACAAGCGAACGTATTTTTGCAATTACACCAAAAAGTGTGGTAGAAGTTTAATATTTAAGCGTGCGCATCAATTACCTGCTTCAGTTGAGACGCCTGTAAAACGCCACTTTGCCTCCAAACCTGTATCCCGTTTTTAAAAAGAATTAAGGTTGGAACGCTTTGAACGTTGAACGAAGAAGCAGCGGGTTGATTCTTATCGATATCTACTTTAATGATGGAAACTGAATCGCCAACTTGCGACTTTAACTGCTCTAAGATCGGCTTCATCATTTTACATGGGCCGCACCATTCTGCAAAAAAATCAACCAACACAGGCTTATCGCCATTAATTAAATCTGAAAATTTAGCCATGATATTTGTGTTTATTTAGAAACAAAGATTAACTGGATTGGTTTTAAACGAAAATTCGTCATTGCGAGGAGGAACGATGAAGCAATCTTCATATAGTGGCGCTTAGAAACTTTCAATCAATAAGATTGCTTCGTCGGCTGAAAAAGCCTTCTCGCAATGACGAATATCTGAATTTAAGCACTAACTGGCAATTCTGCCGCTAAGGCAGTAACCCAATTATCAAATAAAGCTTTTTCGATTTTAATTACTTCGGCCGCATGATTTTCCCAATCATCAGAAAAGCTAACCAATTGGTTCATCATTTCTTCCAAATGACCTTCTTCTTCCAGAATGATTGATTTCACATTTACCTTACTTTTCGCTTCATCTAAAACGGCTTGGTAAATTGGATAAAGCTCATCAGCACGAACTTCGATGGCATAGGTAACAAATAAATATGCAGCAAATTTTAAGTCGTAACCTGACAGATTAAACACAGCTTTTAAATAACGGCAAACTGCTATGTCCAAAGCATGTAAATAGTATTTGGTATGGTTCGGAGAAAGCAGTTCGGCATTGGTGTAGGTTTTACAAAGTGCCTCATCAACCTTCGAAATCTGTTTTTTTAAGTAATAAGCGTGTCTGTGTTCCTCTGCCGCATGTTTGAGGATGATCAGGTTTACATTTTCTTTATGCTCAGAAGCTGAAATCTTCTTTGCACCTGCATTTTCCATATAAGATAAGGTATTTAACCATTTGGCATGCAATACATTATCTGAAACTATCGATTTTAAATTTGAAGCTAACATTCTTAATTGTTAAACTGGTAAATTGCTGGCATCAAACCAACTTAAAAATTTAATTGAAACTGTAAACTGATTAAATCTCTCTATTCAGGTCCCAGCTTTCTAAATAATCGGCTACCCTACGTACAAACATACCACCTAATGAACCATCTACTACCCTATGGTCGTAAGATAAAGAAAGGAACATCATGTGTCTGATCGCAATCACGTCACCATGTTCGGTTTCTAAAACTGCCGGTTTCTTTTTAATGGCACCAACTGCTAAAATAGCTACCTGTGGCTGATTGATAATCGGTGTACCCATTACGTTTCCGAAGCTACCCACATTGGTTAATGTAAAGGTTCCGCCCTGTGTTTCATCTGGCTTTAATTTAGAGTTCCTGGCTCTTGCAGCCAAATCGTTCACTGCTTTTGTCAAGCCTACCAAATTTAACTGATCGGCATTTCTGATCACCGGAACAATTAAATTTCCACTTGGTAAAGCAGCCGCCATACCGATATTGATATTGCCCTTTTTGATGATCTGTGTTCCGTTAACCGAAACATTGATCATCGGGAAATCTTTTATTGCTTTTGCAACAGCCTCCACAAATATTGGTGTGAAAGTTATTTTTTCATTTTCGCGTTTCTCGAAACTGTTTTTTACTTTATTACGCCATAAAACCATATTGGTTACATCGGCTTCAACAAACGAAGTTACATGTGGTGAGGTGGTTTTACTCATTACCATGTGATCGGCAATTAGTTTACGCATCCTGTCCATTTCTATAATTTCGTCAGCACCACTTACGCTGGTGGTAGATGTTTTATTAGAAGAAGGTACAGCCTCAGAAGTTTGAGCAGTTTTAGGTACTGCTGTTTCGCTTACAGGAGGTGCAGGTGGAGTTAATATCACCGTCTTAGTTGCAGCAATTGCTCCTCCGTTTTTATTGGCAATATAATCCAGCAGATCGTCTTTATTTAAGCGGCCATCAGCACCTGAGCCTTTAATCGCATCTAACTCTGCCAACGCGATATTTTCCTGGGCGGCGATACTTTTCACCAATGGAGAATAAAAACGTTCAGAAGCACTAAAATCTGGTGCTGCAGCTTTATTTTCTGATGGAAGCTGTTCAATTCCAGGAATAGTTTCTGCCTTTTCTTCAATTACCGGGGTTTCAGCAACAGGGCTTTCCACAATTATATCATCTCCGCCTCCGGTTTCTATTATGGCAATTACATCGCCAACCTGGGCAACCTCGTCTTCCTTAAATAACTGTTTTACCAATTTACCGGCAACTGGAGAAGGAACTTCAGAATCGACCTTATCAGTAGCGATTTCAAGAATGGTATCATCTAAATCGATAGTATCACCCGGTTGTTTTACCCATTTAATCACCGTTGCTTCCGCAACACTTTCACCCATTTTTGGTAACAATAGTTCGTATTGAGCCATATTAAATTACAGTATTTTATATTGGTAACGCCACAAAAATACAGTTTTTATTCTTTCTAAACTGCTTCTTTAAGTAGATTTAATAGCATGGTTAATGCAGATGCTGCCGAACGCTCGATGTTCTGGATACGTTTGTTACTGAAATTAAACACCTTAGCCACCGTTTTATGCTTTGAAGAAATTGCAATCCATACCGTACCTACAGGTTTATCTTCTGTTCCACCATCCGGACCAGCAATACCACTAACCGCAATTGCATAATCGGTTTTAAAATGTTTTATGGCACCTTCGGCCATTTCGGTAACGGTTTGCTCGCTTACCGCGCCAAAAGTGGTTAACGTGCTTTCTTTTACCCCAAGGATAGATTCTTTTAACTCATAAGCATAAGCTACTGCCCCGCCCCAATATACTGAAGAACAGCCGGGATGTTGGGTAATTAAATGTGCAATATAGCCACCAGTACAACTTTCTGCTGTTGACAAGGTTAAACCTTTCTCCTTCATGATGTTAAGGATTGCTTTTTCCAAAGCAATATCTTCATCAATCACCACAAATTGATTTACTTTGGCAATAATCTGTTTGGCATAAACCTCAACCTCAGCTTTTAATTTAGCTTCATCATTTCCTTTAGCAGATAACCTCAAACGAACCTGACCTAATTTTGGCAGATAAGCCAATTTAATATGAGGCGGCAGACTGTCTTCAATTTCTTCGATTTCTTTGGCTAAAAACGATTCACCAATATTTGCGGTTAGAATAGTTTTATGTACAATAGATGGAAGTTTGAACCTGCTGGTAATCCTTGGCAGGATTTCGTCGTCCATTAAATACATCATTTCGTAAGGTACACCGGGCATAGAAACAAAAATCCGGTCATTTTGCTCAAACCACATACATGGTGCCGTGCCGTTTCTGTTTACAATTACTTCGCAGCCATCAGGCACATCAGCCTGTTGAATATTAACATCCAGTAAGGGACGTTTGTATTTCTCAAAAATCTGACGGACCATTTCAAGCGCCCCGGCATCATTGCGGAAACCCATATTAAAATATTTCGCGAGTGTTTTTTTGGTGATATCATCTTTGGTCGGACCTAAGCCACCAGTAATTAAAATAATATCAGCCCGTTTTTCGGCCTGTGCTAAAGCTTCAAGAATATGTTGTTCATCATCAGAAACTGAAGTAATCTGTTTCACTGAAACACCGATCAGATTTAACTGTTTGGCCATCCAGGCAGAATTGGTATCTACAATTTGGCCAATGAGAATCTCATCGCCAATGGTAATAATTTCGGCTAGCATAAATTTATCGGTATGTGCTGTAAAAACCTTGTCTTTTGCTCAATTTCAAATCCTGCAATATTGATGCCTTCACTTTGATGGTTACTGAATAACTTTTGTAAGCCCCGTAAGGAACCCAGTTTACACTCATATCCCAGCAATGCAAATCGCGGTATATAGCCAGGTTCATCGGCGTTAAACCATTATTCTTAAAATCGTAACCGGAGTTAAACGTAACCTTCCATTTTGGTGTTAAGTTAACATCGCCATTAAAGTTTAAGGTATTTGAAGTTGTAGTCGTATTTCCATCATTAGAATACTGGAAACTATAAGAGAACGAAAAATTCCACGGAATGTTAAAATCAACAAATGCATTCGGATCGCGGCTTATGGCAGCCAGTTGCTCCGATTGAATATCCGTTAAACCTTTTTTATTGGCCGCTTCACCCAACTTATCGTTAGCTTCATTTTTACGTTTTAAAGCCTCCGGATTTAAGCTGTAATCAAAAGAGAAACCAAAATTGGCCAAACGTGGTAAAAATTTACCCGACTGCCAGAAATAACGGTCCTGTCTGATCCTTAATGTAGAACCAGGTATCGTATCTGCAGTAAGCGAATAAGGATCTAATGTACCGTTATAGTTGATACCCAATTTATCGGTAAACTGCGAACGCCCGCTAAAGCCGATAGTGGATAATTTATACGAAGTAGCCAGGAAATTATATGATCCGCTAAAACTTAAGCCCTGAATGATAGGGATTTTTTTAGAGCCTGTACCGGTTGTATCATTTTTATTCCGGACTTTCAATTCGACGGTATTATCCAATCCAAAACCAATGGAGGCATTAGGCCCACCGAAAGATCCGGGCTGTGCCATACCATCAAATATGGAATATTTTAAAGGTAGTCCGTTCACTAAAATCGGATCACCATTTTGATTGATTGCAGGCCTGTATGGCCCTGATCCAGCTTTAGTAAAATCAGGAGAATAAGAGAATGAAACATTTGGTGTCATTACATGCCTTAAAGCCTGGATTTTCCCCTGTGGGTTAAAGTCTCTTCTTCCGTATATTTTAGTCGATAAACTGGTTGATAAACTATAACTACCTGCTCTTTTAAAACTACTTAGTGTATCTTCTCTAAAGCTATAGGTATTATCAGCAAATTCTGTATATCTTCTGTTTACACTCTGGAAATTCCAAACCTCGTTATAAGTACCGCCTAAACTAAAATTTAAATATTTTAGGGCAGTAAACGACATATTTACAGGAATACTATGAGAAAAACCACTTCTTAAACGCTTTAAACCATCGTTTTGGAATAGCAAACTATCAAAAGTATCAATCCGGTTGGTTCCCTGTAAGCTATAGCCTACTGTTATTTTCTGATACCATTTTTGATCCCCAACGGCATTTTTCGAGCTAAAAGGGTTAAAGGTAGGTACGTTAAATGTTACTTCGGGCAACCTTAAAGATATGGCCCTGGTACTTAAGGTTTGATCACTTGAAGCCGCCATAGAGAAGTTCATACCATTTGAAAAGGCTTTGGCATAACTGATACTACTACTTGTAGAATTTGTTGCAATGGTATTTATATCGTAAGTAGTACCTGCTGCTGTGTTTTTGTAATAACCTTTTCTTCCGGTTGATACCAACCTTACGCTCGCGCTGAACGTAGTACCAGGATTGGCATTGGCATTTTGGCTATGACTCCAGTTAATACTAAAGTTTTTGGTTGGGTTAGCAAATGCTTCAGTACCTTCTAAACCATCCTTAAAACTCGAATAAGATAAATTAATGTTACCGTTGTATTTATAGCGTTTGGTGTAATTACTCAATACACTGGTTTCGTAAGAACCATTGGTATAAATTGATCCCATTAATTTGGCATCCCAATAATCGTTCAACCCAAGGTAATATCCCCCGTTCTGAAGGAAAAATCCCCTGGTGGCATCTTCACCTGGTGTGGGCAAAATAACACCGGAGGTACGTTTATTCTGCTTGGGGAAAAATGCGAACGGAAGCCCTAAAAAGGTGGGTATATCCTCAATAATCATGTAAACCGGTCCGGTAATGATCTGCTTCTCCGTTACCACACCTTTAGATATCATTAATCCAAAGTGAGGATGCGGCAAATTACAGGTACTGTACATCACATTTTTAATGTGCAGCTCATCATCGATCTGTTTTTTACTTTGTCCACCAGAAAAGAATCCACCCTCCTGTTCAGAGAAAACACCATAAACTTTGGCCCGTGTGGTTTCTGAATTGTAAAAAATTGAATCAGCGATTGCGGTACCATCAGCACCAGATTTAAAAATCGGTCTACCCGTATATCTTCCGGTTTTTGGATCCTTAACACCCCTTGCAAAGATGGTATTCTGCTTTTTATCATATTTAATGTAACTCGCATCTAGCTCAAAATCACCATAGATAACCCGGGCGTTGCCGTATAGATAAACAATGTTTTTATCAGCACTCATTTTTACGGAGTCCTCCGCTTTGTACTCCACTTTTTGATCGATACTGCTGTTATTTTTGCCCGTTTTTTTGGTCGTATCCTTTTTTGTGGTGTCTTGCTGAATAATCTGTTGCAATGAAAAACGAGAAAATGCGTTAGCTTTACCAACAACAAGTGTTAATAAAATGACAGAAATTAGTAAAATAGAGCTCTTAAGAAGTTTCAAATTCGTATTTGAATGTTATTTTTGCACAAATGTTTAATCAAAAACGTTCAAAATTAGTGAAAAATATACCATTGATGTATCTTAAATCCATTTTAACATTTATTATTTGTTTAGTATTATCAAATACAATTGATAATCAAGCCTTTGCGCAAGAATATAAAATTAAAACAATTGTAATTGATGCCGGTCACGGCGGCAAAGACGGCGCCACGCATGGCGTGTATTCAAAAGAAAAAGACGTTGCGCTTAAAACTGCACTTAACCTCGGCAAGGCTTTACAAGACAGCTTGAAAGACATCAAGGTAATTTACACCAGGCAAACTGATGTGTTTATTCCTTTATACGAAAGGATTAACGTTGCCAATAATGCAAAAGCAGATTTGTTTATCTCCATCCACTTAAATGATATGCCTGTGCGGGTTTCGAGGGTGGTTGATTATTATAAAAAAGTGCGTGGCAGAAAAGTTCCGGTTTACCGCACGATTACTTCGAAAAGCACTTCTACCAGGGGAACAGAAACTTTTGTATCGGGTACAGGTCGTTTAGGCGAACAGGATGAGGTAATTAAAAGGGAAAATGCGTCAATGTTCCTCGAAGATAACTACCAGAAAAACTATGAGGGTTTTATCGCAAATACGCCTGAAAACGATATTATGTTATCTTTAATGAAACAAACCAATAGGGATAGGAGTTTAAAGTTTGCTTCGATGTTACAGCAAGAGTATGTTAACGCTGGCCGTATTAACCGTGGTGTGCAGGAAAAAAGCCTTGCGGTTCTGGCTCGTGCAGCCATGCCGGCAGTATTAACTGAAATTGGTTTTGTGAGCAATCCGGAAGATGAGGACTATATGAACTCGGAAGAAGGACAGAACGAAATTGTAGGCGGTATCATCAGGGCAATTAAAAATTATAAACGCATAGCCGAAACATCATTTTAATCACCGATAAATGAAGATTAAACTTCTGATAACAATACTTTTCCTCTCAATTTTTGCTTTTAAACAATCATCTGCCCAAGGCTATAAAATTAAAACCATCGTAATCGATCCAGGCCACGGCGGTCGGAAACCTGGTGCTTCGGGCAGTTTTACCAAAGAAAAAGATATTTCGTTAAAAGTTGCATTAAAACTTGGCGAACTCATCAAAGAAGAACTGCCTGAAGTTAAAGTAATTTTTACCCGTAAAACAGATATTGATGTTGACCTCTACCGCCGTGCAGAAATTGCAAACGAGGCCAATGCTGATCTTTTTATTTCTGTTCATTGCAATTCGATGCCTCCGGGAAACAAACATATTAAAGGAGTAGAAACTTTGGTAGCAGGTTCGCACCGGTTAAAAGAGCAGGATGCTGCAATCCGTGAGAACGCCGATATTAAGCTGGAAAAGAATTACAAAAGCAAATATGATGGTTACGACCCCAGTAACCCCAGTAGTTTTATCCTTTTGTCGCTATTAAAAAACACCTTTCGTGATAAAAGCATTAAATTTGCGAAGCTGATACAGAACAGTTACATCAGCAGGGATGAAAGATTTAGCCGTGGCGTTAAAGAACAGGGCGTTCTGGTATTGCAGCGATGTGGGATGCCGGCTGTTTTAACAGAGGTAGGTTTTATCTCGAATACTGAAGAAGAAAAATATATTAATTCGCAAAAAGGTCAGAGTGAAATTGCTAATTCTATTCTTGAAGCAATAAAAACATATAAAAAAAATATTGAAGTTAAATAAGTGGCATTATAAATGATAGTTATTTTAACTTTACAAAAAATATAATCAGGTACCAAACAAAACAATTGCGTAAGCTTTGTGTATTTATAAAGTTTAACGTTACAAAAAAGAATTGCGCTCCAGTAGATTTTAAGCACTAACTAATTTTAAGCACTAACTAAAATCTGCAGCCATTAAATAAAAACACTTATGAAGATTAAGAACGAGACCAAAGTAGGTATTTTAGCCGCATTTGCGATAGCTTTACTAATTATTGGATATAATTTTTTAAAAGGTAACTCCATTTTCTCAAACGAAACAACATTATTTGCAAGATATACAAGGGTTGATGGTTTAACGGTTTCTAAACCCATATTAATTAACGGTTACCAGATAGGTCGCGTTGCAAAATTACAATTAGAGCCGGGAGGTACAATTTTGGCTACTTTAAGCATCAACAGTAAATATGAAATTCCTGAAAACAGTATTGCCCGTTTAGAGGGTACCGATCTTTTGGGTAGTAAGGCAATTGTGATGTCGTTAGGTAACTCTAAAAAAATGGCTGAAGATGGTTATACTTTAAATGCGAATGTAGAAAAAGGATTAATGGAGCAGGTTCAGCCGGTACAGAAAAAAGCGGAACTGATTATTGGTAAAATGGATTCTATTTTGAGCAGTGTTAACTCTATCCTGAATCCTAGTTTTCAGAAAAACGTTGATAAAAGCTTTAACAGCATTGCAGGTACTTTGGCCTCATTAGAAACCACCTCTAAAAAAGTTGATGGCCTGGTAGGTTCAGAAAGTAAACGTATTGAAGCAATTTTTAGAAATGTTGAAGGCATTACCGCTAACTTAAATAACAACAACCAAAAAATCAGCGATATTTTGACCAATATCAATACCGTTACCGATAAGTTTGCTGCTGCTAATTTTAAGCAAACCTTAGATAATGCGAACAATGCCATAGCCGATTTACAAAGTGTAATTTCGGGTATTAAGGGCGGAAAAGGTAGTTTAGGTTTATTGTTGAACGATGATAAAATGTATCAGAATTTAAACAATGCTTCAAAAAACCTGGATGAGTTGATGATCGATTTAAAAGCAAATCCTAAACGTTACGTTCACTTCTCGGTATTTGGAGGTGGAAACAAAAAAGACAAGTAATTAATTTTTATAAATCAGAAAGTCCTGCGGTTTCTAATTGCAGGACTTTTTTTATGCGCTATTTTTTTGTCACGGAGGCACGGATAAATGGAGAATTTCTCTTTTAGCTGTCATCCTGAACGCAGTGAAGGATCTTTAATTAGATAAGATTTTTTTTTGCAACGGAGGCAGAGATATAATAAGGAGTTAATCTTTCGATCATCATTCCCAACTTGATTGGGAATCTTAATGCAGGTAATTCAATAGTTTATTTTTTTGCCACGGAGGCACGGAGTTGTTTATTCTATCGTCATTCCCAACTGGATTGGGAATCTTAAAACGCCTGTATTAAGATTCACGCATGCGCGGGAATGACAACACGTACTAAGTGGATTTGATCTATGGTAGCGGAGTGCAACATAGTCGGGAGCACGACCATTCTATGGGATGGAGCTTTTAAAAAAATTAAAGCTGGAAAGTCCTGCCCTCAACCGCTAACTCGGTATTTTCAAAAACAGATTGTGCTTCTTCTAAAAGCATCTGCAAAGTTTTATAACGTGAAGAAAAATGCCCTATAAGCAATTTCTTTGCTCCTGTAATTTTGGCCACCTCTCCTGCCTGCAAAGCGGTAGTATGGTGTGTTTCATTAGCCCTATCTAAAAGATCGTGCATAAAGGTCGCTTCATGGTAAAGCGTATCGCAATCTTTTATGGTAGAAAAGTATCGTTCATCAAATAAAGTGTCAGAACAATAAGCGTAACAGCGCGGTGCATCGGCTTCTGTAGTATAATCGGCGCTGCGTAAAATATCACCATTTGGTAATTCTACATCAATGCCTTTCTTTAGCGAAGTATAATAAGCCATAGGCACTTCGTCTGTTTTATCCTTGATCAGTTTTCGCTGTCTTTTCTTTTGCTGAAAAATAAAACCTGTAGTGGGGATACGGTGATTTAAAACAATGGTTTTAACGATCAGGTCACTGTTCTCAAAAATCTGGGTAGATTGATCGGCTTCGATCGGAAAAAACTCAATGGGATATCTTAAAATGGTATCAGAATATTTAAACTGGATCTCTAAGATTTCCAACAAAGGTTTAGGACCAAATATTTGTATTGGCTTTATCCTGCCGTTTAAATGCAAACTTGATAATAATCCGATCAAACCAAAATAATGGTCGCCATGTAAGTGACTGATGAAAATGTAATCAATCCTGGCTGCCTTAAGGTTAAACCTGGCTAATTGTTGTTGTGTGCCTTCACCACAGTCGATCAAATAGTATTTTTCGTTACAATTTAAAAGCTGTGCCGATGGATTCCTGTTATAAACAGGTGTTGCAGAACTGCTTCCCAAAATGGTAACTTCAAACTTCATCATGATCAGATATAAAAAGCCCCGTAGATTTTTAGAAACTACGAGGCCCGTAATGTTATTTAAATTATATGTTATTTAGCGCCTCTAAACTCTTTTTCCAACTCATCCATAAAAATGAAATCTGTTGCTTCGTCTAATGTATTAACAAACGTTACAGATTGGAATATGTTTGATAATTCGATAATTGATGCCAGCTCGTCGTTAATTCCCGTTACGATAAATAATCCGCCTGCTGATTTGCAAAGCCTGTCGCCAACCAATAAGCAGCTTAGATCCTGTGCGTCGCTACATTCGGTAACATGGCTTAAATCAACAATAATGTTCTGAAAGCCCTCTGCATTAAGTAAATAGAATTCTGATTTTAAGCCTGGGGCATTATCATTTGTAAACTTAGGTTCTTCTAACTTTAAGCTTACATATTTATCGTGTTTATCTACTGAAAATTTCATCTCTCTAATCTTTAATTTTACTAATGTAGAAATTTCTTTCGAATTTTATAAAGTTTCTAAAGCCTTTAAAACATTAGCCTCAATACGGCTGGAAATTGCATCAGCATCAGCTTTGATAAACGCCTCACCAACAATCTGTTCGTAAAGTTCGATGTAACGTTCAGAAATCGAGTTTACAATTTCAGGTGTCATTTCGGGTACAAGCTGACCATCTTTTCCCTGAAAACCATTTTCGATCAGCCATTTTCTTACAAACTCTTTAGAAAGTTGTTTTTGCGGCTCATTATTATCCTGACGTTCCTGATAACCTTCCGCGTAAAAATAACGGGAAGAATCTGGTGTATGAATCTCGTCGATTAGGTAAATTACACCATCAGCCGAACCAAATTCGTATTTTGTATCCACCAAAATCAACCCGCTTTTGGCGGCAATCTCTGTTCCACGCTGGTACAGTGCGTAAGTATATTCTTCTAATTTTTCGTAATCTGTAATCGAAACAATGCCTTTTGCCAAAATATCTTCTTTTGAGATATCCTCATCATGCCCTACTGAAGCTTTTGTTGTTGGGGTAATAATGGGTTGAGGAAGTTTATCATTTTCCTTTAAACCTTCAGGTAAAGCAACACCACAAACAGAACGTTTACCTGCACTATATTCTCTCCAGGCATGTCCGGCTAAATAACCTCTGATCACCATTTCTACTTTAAACGGCTCGCAGATACGACCAATAGTAACCATTGGATCTGGAACAGACAAAACCCAGTTGGGAACGATATCTTGTGTAGCTGCTAAAAATTTAGCCGCAATCTGATTTAATACCTGTCCTTTAAATGGAATCGCTTCGGGCATTACTACATCGAATGCAGAAATACGATCGGATACCACCATGACCATCGATTGATCGGCAATTGTATATACATCGCGTACTTTACCTTTGTAAAAATTACTTTGATTCGGGAAATTGAAGTGGGTTTCTTTTAGTGCTTTCATGAGGGGGGTAAAAATAGGAAAAAAGTCGGAAAGTCCGAAGTCGGTAGTCAGAGGTCCGAAGATAAAATTTTATAAAGAAACCCGCAGTTTATAGACTGCGGGTTTCTTTATTTCAAATTATTTAATGCTTGTTCAAAGCTTTCTGCTGAAATAGTACTGATATTTTCGTTTTTGAACTGAATAGCAATGTTATCATCAGATTTACATAACTGAAGTCGTCCTTTAAAAACCTCTGCTTTATTCAGTTCGGTAAAAGCAAGCAGATTTCTCAGCTTTTCTTTGCGACAAACCAATTCTTCGTTATCCTTTGAAACGATTAATCTAATGGTATGAGGCAATTTTTCAAAAGAAAGCTTCAAATTATTTTCTAAATTAATACTTTCCATAATATTCAATCTGAATCATAACTTCGGACCTCTGACTTTCTGACCTCCGACTTATTGAATATCGCCGTAAGCTTTCAGGATATCTTTTACCAGTTTATGCCTTACCACATCTTCTCCGCTTAGGTAAATAATATCGATCCCTTTAATATCTTCTAAAATTCTAAGACCATTAAATAAGCCCGACATTTGTTTTTTAGGTAAATCGATCTGTGTAACATCACCTGTAACAATAAATTTTGCAGTTGGGCCCATACGCGTTAAAAACATTTTTAACTGCATATCAGTCGCATTTTGAGCCTCATCTAAAATCACAAAGCAGTTATCTAAAGTACGGCCACGCATAAATGCCAATGGAGCAATTTCAATTGTACGGTTTTCGATATAGAATTTTAATTTTTCTGCAGGGATCATATCATCCAGCGCATCGTAAAGCGGACGCAAATAGGGATCGATTTTTTCTTTTAAATCTCCTGGCAAGAAACCCAGGTTCTCCCCTGCTTCAACAGCCGGGCGCGTTAAAATGATCCTTTTAATTTCTTTATTCTTTAAAGCTCTAACCGCTAAAGCAACTGCGGTGTAGGTTTTACCAGTTCCGGCTGGACCAATAGCAAAAAGGATGTCATTCTTGGCAATACTGCTTACCATTTTACGCTGGTTTGCGGTTCTTGCTTTTACCAATAAGCCGTTGGTACCGAAAACAATTACTTCTCCGCCACCTCCTGTTGGTTGTTCTACATCTTTTTTTGCAACACCTGCTGCCTTTGCACCCAATATGGTTTCTACATCATTATTGCTTAGTGAGCTATATTTTTCGAGGTGCGCAATCAGCTGGTTAAACTTCTCTTCGAATGCCTTAAGTTCCTGTTCATCACCGAGAACCTTAACATCACTACCTCTCGCCACCAGTTTTAACTTTGCGAAAGCACCTTTAATCATTTCGTAATTCTCATTGTTCGGCCCCCAAAAGTGAGCAGGATTTACGGTATCCAGGGTTAATTTTAATTCGTTCAAACTGTAGTATTTTAAAAAGTTATCGGGGTATATTAATTAAAATTTGAATATTTGCAGACGCTTAGGCCTGTACACAAGAATAAGCAATAATAATGAATTTTTAATGGGGATAATTACTTTAACAACAGATTTAGGTTCGAAAGATTTTTACCAGAGTGCTCTAAAAGGTAGTCTGTTGAGTCTTATGCCTAATGTTAATTTAGTCGACATTACCCATGAAGTTCCTTCTTTCAATATCTCTTACGCCGCTTTCGTTTTAAAAAACGCTTATCCATATTTCCCGAAGAATACGGTACACTTAATAGGGATTGATTCTGTATATAGCGAAAATACCAAATATATTGCCGTAAAGCACCGTGATCATTATTTTGTTGGTGCAGATAATGGTATTTTCTCGCTTCTGTTTGATGATGTTCCTGAGGACGTAGTAGAACTGAACATTATGCAGGATTTGAAATACCTGCACTTCCCATTGGTTGATATTTTTGTTAAAGCGGCTACACACCTGGCTAAAGGAGGCAAACTGAAAGAGATTGGTTTACCTGTAGCAGAGATTGAGCAAAAGATGCTTTTACACCCTGTAATTGAGCGGGATGTGATCCGCGGAAGTGTGGTGTACATTGATACCTTTTGCAACGTAATTACCAATATTACCAAGGATCTTTTTACCAAAATTCAGAAAAACCGCGATTTTACGTTACACTTTAGAAAAAGCGAAACTATTACTCAACTGAGCTGGCATTACAATGAAGTGCAGGAAGGTGAAAAACTTTGTCTGTTTGGTATTAGTAACCACCTCGAAATTGCCATTAATAAAGGAAAAGCCAGCGGACTGTTAGGATTGCATTTGGGTGATATTGTGCGGGTTGAGTTTCATTCTTAAAAGCGAAAAGACCAAAGATAAAAGACTAAAGCGGAAATTATCGTCATTTCGACCGCAGTGGAGAAATCTATTACCGACTTATTTTCAGATAGATCGCTCGCTTCAGTCGAAATGAATATTTTGGGAACTTTTCATTACCAATGAACTAATGACGGCTGAACCAATGAACCAACAAAACAACTTCTACCCTTTTCGCGTTTATATCCACATGAAGAAATATTTTTATCTGGTCTCGCTTATCTTATTTAGTTTTCAAGCTTTTGCGCAACAGGATACTGCTGCTTATGCGGCACAACGGGTTAAAGTAAACTCATTGCTTCAAGAGCGAAGCGCGAAATTTGGCCAATATGATGAAAGCTTAACACAGCGTTCGGGCATTTTTGGCTGGCAAACGAAGAAAGATATTAAAAACTCAAATGAAATTCTTCGTCAGGTGGTATTAACCGATAATAATATTTTTAAAGAACTGAAAATTTTAATGGATTACAAAGACCTGCAAAACCAACAGAAAGTGGCTGTTGCAGATAACTCTCAGGAGCGTATTGAAGCTTATATGGGCACTATTAAAAAACTTCAGGATCAAAATGCACAGCTTAAAGAAGACTTAAATAAAAAGAGCAAAGGAAGTTTATCAAACTACATCATTGCATTTCTACTCTTGGTAATGGCTGGCGGATTTTATTTCTTCAATAAAAAACTGCAGCATTATGAAACCGCTAAAACCAAGCCTTAAATTACAATAAGATTTTTGCCATTTCATTACCTTTAAAAGCAATAAACAAATTATGAAAAAAGGACTGTTTAAAATCCTGGCGAAGATAAACAAAGTGATTTTGCCAAGTTTGTATAAAAAAGACCCGAGCAAGCTAACCACTTTTCAGAAAGCGATATTGGGTTATCGGTACTGGGTTACAACAAATGCGTTGGACTAATTTAGAAAAACCTCGCAGGTTTAATTAGAGGTAATTATGGTTTAACGGCCTCATTGAAGGGCTGAGCCGTTTAAAAACCTGCGAGGTTTAAAATACAATTATTTTTTAAAATGCTCAATAATCAAAGTAGCCAATTCCGTACCGATACGTTCTTGTGCTTCGTTGGTTGATGCACCAATGTGTGGTGTTAAGGAGATTTTAGGGTGTGTTAATATTTCGGCCAATGGTGTAGGTTCGTTATCGAAAACATCTAAACCTGCAAAAGAAACTTTAGCAGAGTTTAAAGCTTCAATTAAAGCAACTTCATCAATTGTTCCACCGCGTGAGCAGTTTACAATACCTACCCCGTTTTTCATTTTAGCAAATTCTTCTGCGCCTAAAATCGGTTTATCCGCAAATGGCGTATGTAAACTAAAGAAATCACTTCCTGTAATTACTTCATCCAAAGAAACCGTTTTAATTGGAATACTTACCGATTTACCACCCTGGAATTCTAAAGTAATTTCAGATTCTGATGGATATAAATCGTAAGCCAATACATTCATACCTAAACCTAAAGCCACTTTTGCAGTTGCACGGCCAATACGGCCAAAACCAATAATACCAATGGTTTTACCACTTAATTCAGTTCCTTTAGCATAAGCTTTTTTAAGGTTGTTAAATTGCGTAGCACCTTCAACAGGCATTTTGCGGTTGGCATCCTGTAAAAACCTGATACCGGTAAACAAGTGAGAAAACACCAACTCGGCTACAGATAGTGAAGATGCTGCTGGTGTATTTACCACTGCAACACCCTGACTGCGGGCATATTCTACATCAATATTATCCATACCAACTCCACCTCTGCCAATTAATTTGATATTGGGTACAGCATCAATTAATTCTTTTCTAACTTTTGTTGCACTACGAACGGTAATGGCATCATAGTTTTTTAATGCTTCGGCTAATTTATCTTGCGGAATGGTTTCTGTATCAACCTGGAAACCTGCTTTTTCTAATAATTCTTTTCCGATCGGATCAATCCCATCGTTTGCTAATATCTTAATCATTGTATGTATGATTGCGCAGATTTGATTGATTATACCGATTAAATAATCGCATAATCATCTGCGGTTAAAATTAATTCTTATTTGCTTTTGCTTGTTGTTCTTCAAATATCTGCATAGCCTCTACCAAAGCATGTACACTAGTAATTGGAAGGGCATTGTACATCGAAGCACGGAAACCACCAACACTTCTATGTCCTTTAATACCCACAATACCTTGTTCTTCTGCATATTTTAAAAATGGTTTTTCCAATTCTGCATTTTCCATTACGAAACATATATTCATTCTGGAGCGGTCTTCAACAGCGCATGTTCCTTTAAATAATGGGTTGCGATCAATCTCTCTGTAAAGTGACTCAGCTTTTTGTTTGTTTTCTTTTTCAATTTCGGCAACACCACCTTTTGATTTTAACCAACGAAGGTTTAATAATGCAACATAAATAGAGAAAACCGGAGGTGTGTTATACATCGATCCATTATCGATATGCGATTGATAGTTTAACATCGATGGAATTTTGCGGTCAATTTTACCTAAAATTTCATCTTTAACTATAGCAATGGTTAAACCTGCAGGACCAACATTTTTTTGTGCTCCGGCATAAATTAAATCGAACTGAGAAACATCAATTACACGGCTCATGATATCTGATGACATATCGCAAACTACAGGAACACCGGTTTTAGGCACTTCGAAAAGCTCAGTACCGTAAATGGTGTTGTTTGATGTATAGTGGAAATAAGCACTATCAGCCGGGATTTCGAAATCCTTTGGAATGAAGGTATAGTTTGCATCTTTTGAGGAAGCTACCACGTTTACATTACCAATCAATTTAGCTTCTTTTAACGCTTTGGTTGCCCAAACACCTGTATCCAGATAACTTGCTGTTTGTGCATCGCCCAATAAGTTCATTGGTACCATTGCAAACTGTAAACTTGCTCCACCCTGTAAAAATAAAACGGAATAACCGGATGGCACATTTAATAATTCTTTTACCAACTTATCAGCTTCAGCAACAACTGCCTCAAATTCAGTTGTTCTGTGCGAAATTTCTAAAATTGATAATCCATCGTTAAAATCTAAAACAGCCTGAGCTGCTTGTTTAAACACTTCTTGAGGTAAAATACAAGGGCCTGCGCCAAAATTATGCTTCATCTTATTATATAATGTTTTATGGGCGTAAATGTAAAATTTTTAAAGCAGTTATGCCCACAAAATCGTCACCTAAAAAATTAAATTTTGTTAAAAAAAAGCCATAAATCGATCCATTTATTGCAGTTTTTACAATTAAATCGTTTTACTGAATTTAGACGAAACAAACCCATTAGGTTACATAAGGCTAATGGGTTTAATACGGCAAATCATCTCGCAATCCAGCTCAGTAAGATCATACGATTTGAAAATTTGCACTAATAACCACACCAGCTTTTTAAAATTTGAAGATACTTTTGAAACGATGGGTTTGCGTTAGGGATTGTAAGGGTTCAGTACCGATCCTTCATCGGTACCGGAGCGAAGGCGCAGCCCTGAAAAGCCTGACCCTTTCCCGTTTTTCACGGGATTGGGTAACGCCCAAATCAGTTTTGCAGTTCTCAGTTGGGAGTTTAAAGTTTGACGATAAATTAAAAGAATTTGCCGTTTAAGCTTAGTTTTTCAATTTCACAATCAACTTTAAATTAAACTGCCGGCCGGTTAAATAATTTGGGATGGCATACTGTACATTATCTACATCTTTTAGCCAGAGGTAAGAAATGGTATTATTAATATTCAACATATTAAAAACCTCGAAAAACAAAATAACCGAACTGAAATTTTTATCGAGAAATTTGGGTTTATGCAAAGCTGCATCATCGAGAAAATCTTTTGAGAAACCGATATCAACACGTTTATAAGACGGAATAAAAAACTTATCTAAATACCGGGGTGTTTGCGACGGACCAATTGGCAACCTTGAACCGTAAAGGGCATTTAGGTGCACCTTATATGTTGGACTGTTAAGCAGTTTATCCTGAAAGAATATAGAAAAATTTAAGCGCTGATCGGTTGGCCGTTTTAAATAACCGGGGTAAACCGTTACGCCGTTTTCAACATAACTATCACCGATTATATCTTCATTGGCGTGCATTACAGACATCCTGAAATAGGAAACCAGATCCTTTACAAATTCGCCTCCAATGCTAAAATCGGCTCCATAGGCGTAACCACGCGATACTTCGTTAGCGAGATATTTTATCCTGAGGTTGTCAATTTTATAAGGAATCAATCGGTCTGAATATTTAAAATAGGCTTCAGAAGTAAATTTCAGCCTCGTTCCGAAAGCATCAAAAGCATATTCATAACCCAATGAGGTATTATAAGAACTTTGGGCCTTCTGATAGATATTTAATTCCCCGGAAAAATCGCGTATGGTGCGGTATGATGGTGGTTGTTTGTATACTCCGGCAGAAAACCTCAATATCTTATTATTCGAATTTGGTCTGTAGGCAATCAACATCCTTGGGCTGATTAACAGTTGTTTACTTAAAGAACTATAAGTTGCCCGTGCACCTAACTGTAATTCTGCTGAACTGGAAAGCGAATAACTATCCTGGATGTAAGCGCTATAATTTCTGATATCAATATTGTTTTTTACATTGATTACGTTCTGTAATACAATATTTTTAGCGTTATTAGGTAAAATAAATCCTGCAGAATCGGTATAATTATACTCGTTTAACTGATCGTTGTAACTGGATTTATCGAATTTTAAGCCCCAGGAAAAAACGTGGTTATCAAAATTCTGGTCTATCTTTATTTCTGAGGCAAATACCTGGGTATTCAAGCTGTTTCTACCATAATTATAATAACTGCCAATACCCCTGTTTTTACTTACAGGTCCAAAATTCTCTCCGGGAAAGCTATTATCTACTTCATCAAAAATATAACTTCCGTTGATATCAAAACGTTCCCTTTCAATGGTATTAAAATAGCTATTGATAAACTTGATGACCAAATTTGGTTTTGGCGAGTATGTTGCAGTAATAGCGCTACCTAAGGTTTGGTAATCATCAATTTCCTGTCCGGTATAATCGACATTTAACCTTAAGGTAGTGCTTAAAGTTCCAAATTGTGTTTCCCTGTTGGTGGGTACCAATTTAAACTGACCAAGATTAAAACTACCAAAATAACTGATATTGAATTTTGGCGAAAAATCGTATTGATACAGAAGTTGTGCATCGGCAAAATTGGGGTTATAACTCCCCTTTTCATCTTGTTTAATGAGCACACTCGAATTATTTTTATAACGTAAACCAGCCAGTAAAAAACTGTTTTTAAATATTTTTTTAGTGGTTAATGAGGTATTTAAAAGGCTTGTGCTGAAAGTAGTTTGGTTACTATCGGGTTTATCGTATTTAATATCTAAAATAGAAGAAAGTTTATCGCCATATTTCGCTTCGAAACCTCCGGCTGAAAATTTGGCCTTACTTACCAGGTCTGAATTGATAAAGCTGAGTCCCTCCTGCTGCCCGTTACGGATTAGTACCGGACGGTTAATTTCTACATCGTTGATATAAATCAGATTTTCATCAAAATTACCTCCCCTAACGCTATACTGCGCACTTAATTCGTTATTGGTTGATACTCCTGGAAGGGTTTTGAGCATGGTTTCGAAATTTCCTGAAACCAATGGCATGGAGGATACATCGGCAATATTGATTGTTGTGGTATTACTTAACTGGTTCTGTTTATTGGTAATGTTTACCTGTTCCAGCTCATTAATATTAGCAACTAAGTTCACTTGTTTAACAATCCGCGCACCCGAACGCTCATTAAATTTAATGGTTTGCGGCTGGTAACCCAAAAGCGAATATTTTATGCTAAATGTTTTCGATTTTGAATAAATGGTATAAACGCCAAATTCATCTGTAACGGTTGATTGCGCCTGACCTAAAACAATAACGGTAACCTGTGAAAGGGGCAATTTTTCATCACTATAAACAATGCCCGAAACCCTAACTAAAGGCTGAGCCACAGCAAAACTGCAACAAGCCATTAATAAAAACAGGATTAGCCGAAATTTGAGCATTTGTAGTATCTAGATGTAGTGTATCAAGATAAAAGTATTAAGTATCAAGATAAAAAGTACGGTATAAGGGTATTAAGTATCGAGACAATTATGACGCTATACTCCTTATCACTGGAACAATTTAGCAATAAAACAATTAAATGCTTATACTACTGGTTAACTGTTTCATCTTAGTAATCGTTTCCGTTGGATTATCTGTTGCAAAAATCGCATTTCCGGCCACGAAAGCATTGGCACCTGCTGATACTAATGTAGCAATATTTTGTAAACCCACACCACCATCTACTTCAATAATCAAGTTTTCGTTTACACCTTGAATTAAGCCTTTTAAATCTTTAATTTTCTTGTAGGTATTATGGATAAACGCTTGTCCGCCAAAACCCGGATTAACCGACATAATCAATACCAGGTCCAGATCTTCAATCACATCCTGCAGTAAGGTTACAGGAGTATGAGGGTTTAAAGCAACACCTGCTTTACAACCAGATGCCTTGATCAACTGGATCGTTCTGTGCAAATGTGTACAGGCCTCATAATGTACTGTGATCCGGTCTGCCCCTGCTTTAGCAAAATCCTCAATGTATTTATCAGGCTCTACAATCATTAAATGTACATCCAATGGTTTGGTAGCATGCTTTTTTACAGCTGTCATTACCGGGAAGCCAAAAGAAATATTCGGGACAAACACACCATCCATCACATCAACATGAAACCAATCGGCCTCACTTTGGTTAATCATTTCAATATCGCGTTGTAAATTGCCGAAATCGGCAGAAAGTATGGATGGGGCAATGATGTATTTCATTTAATTATTTCTTAGTTTCTTAATATTTTCCAGTTCAATGATATCAATCTGATCTTTCGGTCGATTAGCTGCCTTTTTTGAATCGATTAGTTGATTAATATGTAGGAACGGTATTTCCAGTTCGTAAATTGTTGCAGTAGAGGCATACTCTAAGCATTTATCAAAACCAAAATCCTCTAATCCTTTTACTGAGGTCATGATATCCATTCGCAAGCTGTTATCAAGATAGAAATCTGTCCAGCCTGGGATAAATTGAATAGTTTCCAGGGCTTCAAAATCTCCAAGGCCATATTCTTTAAAAGCATTTCTCAAGTTTTTTCTGTTTTCGAGGTTATCTTTTATCCAGATATCAATATCATCGGTTGTCCGATGAAATCCATGCAGATTTGTTGCCACTCCACCTACCATGATAAACATTACCTTGTTTTTCAAGAGGGAACGCCACAACTTTAGTATTTCATCATCAAAAACATCCATTTATTAATCTATTTTTTTATGGACAATGGTTGCTGATTTTAAGATCATGTTTAATTTCATTAATCTCGCCATGGTATGGAAACGCTCTGTATATGAACTGGATAGCGCTTTTTTCAACAGATCTTCTTCAGCTTTTAGATAATTAGCAGCTGGTTCTTCAACAATATGATTTCCTTTTTTCATAGCAATACTGCAAGTTACAAAAGAACTGCGAAAGTTTTTAGTTAGAAAGGCCGAAGTTATTTTTTCTACAAACAAAAAACCCTTCCAGTAAACTGAAAGGGTTTTATATATTTCCGGACTTCCGATTCCGGACTTTTCTATGCTTGTGGCGCAGCTGGTTTTTCTGGTCTTGGCAATAAAACTTTGCGAGAAAGTTTCATTTTACCTTGTTTATCGATGTCTAATAATTTAACCTCGATTTTATCACCTTCTTTTAATACACCATCCATGGTTTCTAAACGTTCCCATGAAATTTCAGAGATGTGTAATAAACCATCTTTACCTGGCATAACCTCAACAAATGCACCAAACGGCATAATTGATTTTACTTTACCCTGGTAAACTTCACCAATTTCTGGTTTAGCAACAATGTTACGGATACGGGTAACCGCTGCATCAATAGCTGCTTTGTTATCAGCAAATACTTCTACAATACCTTTACCATCAACTTCTTCGATAGAAATTGAAGCACCAGTTTCGCGTTGCATTTCTTGTATAATTTTACCTCCAGGGCCGATAATGGCACCAATAAATTCTTTATCGATAGTTAAAGAAACGATGCGTGGAGCATGTGGTTTGTAATCTTCGTTAGGCGAGCTGATGGTTTTCTTCATCTCGTTTAAGATGTGCAAACGACCTTCTTTAGCCTGTAATAAAGCTTTAGTTAAAACCTCGTAAGATAAACCATTGATTTTTAAGTCCATTTGACAAGCAACAATACCATGTTCAGTACCAGTTACTTTAAAGTCCATATCACCTAAATGATCTTCATCACCTAAAATATCAGAAAGGATTGCGTATTTACCAGTTTTCTCATCAGTAATTAAACCCATTGCGATACCAGAAACCGGCGATTTAATTTTAATACCAGCATCCATCAATGCCAATGTACCAGCACAAACAGTTGCCATTGATGATGAACCGTTAGATTCTAAAATATCAGAAACGATACGGATGGTATAAGGATTTGCTTCACCTTGAGGCAATACTTTTTTCAACGAACGTTGTGCTAAAGCACCGTGACCAATTTCACGACGGCCAGCGCCTCTGTTTGGTCTAACTTCACCAGTTGAGAAACCAGGGAAATTATAGTGCAATAAGAATTTGTTGTAACCATTAAAGAAAGCACCATCAATCATTTGCTCATCATCTTTGCTACCTAAAGTAACTGATGTTAAAGATTGAGTTTCGCCACGTGTAAATACAGCTGAACCGTGAGCAGCAGGTAAATAACCTACTTCGCTCCAGATTGGGCGGATTTCTGTAGTCTTACGACCATCTAAACGGATACCTTCATCTAGCAATAAATTTCTGATGGCATCGTACTGAACATCATGGTAATAATGTTTAGCCATTGCTTTGGTTAAATCAGCAGTATCTTCTGGCATTGCTTCGAAGAATTCGTTAATAATAGCTGTAAAACCTTCTTTACGAACATCTTTATTGCCACCAGCTTTCGCTACAGCATAAACTTTATCGTAAGTATCAGCATAAACTTTAGCTTTTAAATCTGCATCGTGGTCTTCGTGGTTATACTCACGTTTAACTGTTTTGCCGGTAGCTTCAGTTAATTCAACCTGAATGGCACATTGAACTTTAATTGCATCATGTGCGAATTTTAAAGCTTCAACCATTTCGTCTTCCTGAATTTCATCGCACTCACCTTCAACCATGCCTATATCGTTGGCCGAACCAGCAACCATGAACTCTAAAGTTGCGCGTTCTAATTCGCTGGCTTTAGGATTGATAGTTAATTTACCATCAATTTTAGCAACACGTACTTCAGAAATCGGGCCATTAAAAGGAATATCAGAAACTGATAATGCAGCAGATGCTGCTAAACCTGCCAAACAATCCGGCATAATATCTTTATCAGCAGAAATTAAAGAAATCATCACCTGTGTATCAGAGTGATAATCACTTGGGAACATTGGGCGTAAAGCTCTATCCACTAAACGTGAAATCAATACCTCATAATCAGATAATCTTGCCTCACGACGTAAAAAGCCTCCCGGAATACGGCCTGTAGCCGCGTATTTTTCCTGATAATCAACCGATAATGGTAAAAAATCAGTACCTGGTTTAGCACCAACAGTAGATACAACTGTTGCTAACAACATGGTATCGCCCATTTTCACTACAACCGAACCATCAGCTTGTTTAGCCAGTTTACCAGTTTCAATTTCTACAATTCTGCCATCGCCCAAATCGAACGATTTTTTTATTACATTCATTTAATTAGAATTATGGTGTGTTTTCCTCTTTCTACACACCGTTGTTTATATATGTTTTTGTTTTTGCAAACGAAGATAAGATTAAAAAAGCCTATCATAACAAATCCCGTTAAAAAAATTAACAGGAAATTAAAAAGCCACTCCCTTAAGAATGGCTTTCGCTGATAAAATTCGCTTATTTTTGTTTAATGATATCACGAAGCGATAAAGCTTTGATGATAGCACGGTAGCGCTCAATATCTTTTTTGTATAGGTAAGCCAAAATACCGCGGCGTTTACCTACCAATTTTTGAAGTGACAACTGAGTAGAAAAATCCTTACGGTTTTTCTTTAAGTGTTCTGTTAAGTGCGCAATACGGTATGTAAATAACGCTACTTGACCTTCTGCAGAACCAGTGTTGGTTTCTACTTCGCCGTGTTGTTTAAAGATTTCGGCTTTCTTTTCTGGACTTAAATACATTTCTTGAATAATATTAAAGCAATAAAAATTAATTAATTGTGGCGCAAAGATAAGGTTATTATTGGTTAAAAGCAAGTATTATTAACCGATTGATTATTTGGAAAGCAAAGTCTCGTTTTTATCGGTTGCTTCACTCCCGCCCTCGCTACAATCTTTTAAAAACACCTGTCATTCTGAGGCACGAAGAATCTGTTTCATCGGTTGCAGATTCTTCGTGCCTCAGAATGACAACTTATTCAAGGTTGCTGCATATTTTAAAAGGATTTCCGCTAAGTCGGGTTTAGAGAACACAAAACAGTGCAATATACTTAGTTTTTCTTATTAATACGCTCCAATTCTAAAACATCAAGCTGATCTTTAGGCCTGTTTGTAGCCCGTTTATTCTCCAAAAGATGGTTATAATGCAGAAACCTTGCTTCTATACCATTAATTTCATCTAGAGTAGCCATTTGGAAATATTCATCGAATTTTTGTTTATCAAGGCCGGGGATATCTGTCATTAAATCTGCATACATGCCATCATCTGCCATAGCCCATTTTATCAAGGGCATAAATCAGATTTTGTCTGTTATCTTTAGTATCCTTGAGATAAATATCTAAATCGCCAGTGGTACGGTTATAACCATATCGGTTAACAGCAAAACCACCAACAATGAGTTAATTAACATTAAATTGCTCAAATGTTTCCAGCAACAAAAGCATTTCAGGATTTTCTTTATCAAAAGACATAAAGCAATTATATGGCTGGCTTACGGATGATAATGCCTTTTCCTTGAGGAGATTTTAAAGGCTGGCCACCATTCATAATAACTGAAATGTGGTTGAGTTGCAAAACACCAAAAAAGCGTTGCTCAGGCGTGCGGCTCAAATAAACAGCATCACGTTCCTCCACAATTGTTTCGCGTGGAGTATTGATATCATATAATTTGAGTTTTCCCATTTCATATCAAAAACACGAAAAAAGAGCAATAAAAATATACAATTGCATACTTTTGCTGAAAACATTTTAACTTGGAAAAGAATCAATATAGCATTTTCGAAAGCGAATTACGTGTCCGTCCCGATGATATCGATATGTTTAACCACGTACACAACAGTAAATATCTGGATTATGTATTGGCGGCTCGTTATGAGCAGATGGAAAAGTTTTACGGTATGCCCTGGGAGCACTTTACCAAACAAGGTTTAGGCTGGGTGGTAAGCCATGTAGATATCAATTTTAAACGCCCGTTATTAATGAACGATTTAATGCTGATTAGAACAGGGATTCTGAACATGAACGATAAAGGTTGTTCAGTACAATTCGAAATCATCAATCAAAAAACAGGAAAAGTAGCTTCAGATGGCATTTTTGATTACGTACTGATTGATTTAAATACTAGCAGAGGTACAAAAGTTACCGAAGAAATGATTAAAGCCTATAGCATTTAGGTAATTACACAGATTTAAGAGATTACATAGATAGAGTAATTCACCCATTTAGAAATAGTGATTATAAATCCGTGAGTTCTGTGCCTCTGTGGCTAAAATTATGAGATAAAATGGGTCTTAGCGAAATGCTAAGACCAGACTAAAGAACTTAACTAAATATAAAATCAGGGCGTTCCGCGTCTCCGTAGCAAAAAACCATAAAAACCATAAAAATCAATCACTTTCTTAAAAATCAGTCATCAAAATTTGACAATTCAAAATTTTACCTATCTTTGCTTTATCAAAAAGACCAGAGCCATGATAGTATCTGCAATCCGTTTGAGGTTTTAATTAACTGAGGATTCCCTCCATTTCAATTTTAGGTATGTGCGCTTAACGGCGTATCGTTGGTTTATACATCACAATTTATTTTTATTATATGTCACAGTCTGCAAAGGCAAAGGGCAAACTATCGTCATTTTTCGATATCCTTGTCCAGTCTTTAAAAGGTCACGAAGTTGACCTCACTTCAATTAGTATTAAACGCGCCATCATTTTATTGGCCATTCCCATGATGTTGGAAATGGCCATGGAATCAGTTTTTGCATTAGTCGATCTTTATTTTGTAGGCCACCTGGAAAACAGCAGCCATGCCATACAAACCGTTGGTTTAACCGAATCGGTTTTAACCATTATTTATTCTTTGGCCATTGGCTTAAGTATGGCCGCAACAGCCGTTGTTGCCAGGAGAATTGGCGAGAAAAACCCGGAGGCGGCATCAAAAGCAGGTATGCAAACCATTGTAATTGCAGTTGCGGTTAACATTCTGATCAGCATTGCAGGATTAATCTATGCAAGAGATATCCTGTTATTAATGGGTGCTTCAACAGAAACTGCAGATCATGGAACCACCTTTGTACGCATTATGATGGGCGGAAGTATCATTATTGTACTATTATTTCTGATCAATGGTATTTTTAGAGGTGCAGGTAATGCTGCAATCGCAATGCGCAGTTTATGGATCGCCAATATTGCTAACATCATTCTCTGCCCCATTTTTATTAACGGTTTTGGACCAGTACCAGCATTTGGTTTAACAGGCGCTGCAATTGCCACAACTATTGGTCGTGGCTTGGGGGTAAGCTACCAGATTTACAATTTATTTAGCGGTAAAAATGCGCTTAAAATACGTATAAGTCATTTTATTCCAGATTTTACCCAGATTAATGCAATTGTTAAGATTGCCGCTCCTGCTATTTTTCAGTTTGTAATTGCAAGTTGCAGCTGGGTATTTTTGGCTGAATTGGTGGCAACCACTGGTGGAGATGCGGGATCGGCAGGTTACCAAACAGCATTGCGCCTGATGATGTTTTTTATGTTGCCAGCATGGGGGCTGAGTAATGCAGCGGCTACTTTAGTTGGTCAAAATCTAGGTGCCGGACATGTAGACCGGGCTGAAAAATCGGTTTTCCAAACACTAAAATATATTTTGATTTTCATGGCCGTGGTAAGTGTGTTATTTCTCACCTGTGGGCACCTGTTTGCAGCATTTTTCACTTCTGATGAAAAAGTAATAACGATAGCAAGCAAAGCTTTAAAAATTTTAAGCATCGGTTTTGTGATTTATGGTGCAGCGATGGTATTTAGCAGTGCCTTTAACGGTGCTGGTGATACATGGACACCAACAAAAATAAACGTTTTTGCATTTTGGTTGTTCCAGATTCCATTGGCTTACTTTTTAGCAAAATATTTAGAAATGGGTCCCACCGGTGTATTTATTGCCATTCCTACGGCCGAAGCGGGTATTGCAATAGCGGCATTTATCCTTTTTAAAAGAGGGAAATGGAAAAAAATTAAGGTTTAATTTTCAACACAAATAAGCACGGATGTTTTATTGAGTAAATATTGTTATCCTGCTTATTTGTGGTTATTTTTTTTTACAATAGGTAAAAAAACCTTCGTAAAAAGTTCGTCATTGACGATTTAGTTAACCCTTGTCCTATACTTCGGGTTGTTCAGTTTCAATGTAATTGTTTTCTAAAGTACCGTCGCTATAGAGCTTTAAAATAGCGTAACCTGGTGCAGTTTCCTGATAATAATAAGGTTTTGCAGATCTTTTATCTCCTTTGCCCCACCAAAAGCCACTCATGGCGCCATTGCAATAATATTCAACGCCATTGTACCAGGCCCTATCTAATAAATGCTGGTGACCGCTAAGACAAACCTTCACTTTATCTTTGTGTTTGTAAAACAATGCCTTTAATTCCTTATGGTCGCTGTGCTGACCACCTTCCCAGGTACCGGTAACGGTTAATATGGGGTAATGAGACATGAGCAAAACCGGGGTATTGGCTGGTAAATTTTCCAGTTCATTTTCCAGCCATTTATACTGTTCGCTATCCAGAGCAGTATTTTTATTATTGCCATCCAAAATAATAAAATGCCAACCTTTTTTAGAGAAACTGTAATAGCGGTTAGGAATTTTTAATCTCCTAACCACGTAGTCCTTACCGTACATTTCATCATCTGTAGATGGTGCAGCCCACCAGATGTCGTGATTACCAATACAGCTGTGTACTTCGTATTCTGAAATCTGTTTGATGCAGTTATCCCAGATTCCCCATTGTTCTATTACACTATCCCGTTTAATGTCCTTATAATCCGCAGCATGAATGCTGTCACCTCCATTCAGAAAAAAATCCACTTTGTGTTTTTTGATTTCTTTCAGGGATTTTTCAAATCTCGCAGGCGCATCATCTCCATTCCTGATGTGTACATCTGTGATGTGTGCAATGGTTAATATTGGTTTCTTATTGAGGTTTTTTTCAACCGGAGCAGCCAGGGCTACATTTTTCAGATCACCAAGTACAAGCGCAGCTGTAGCCATGGGAATCGATTTTAATAAATTTCTTCTTTTCATGTGTGTTTTGAATATTCAATTAAAGATATTTTGTCATGTTGAGCCTGTCGAAGCACTTTACAGCAGATGTCGTCAAGTCCTTCGACAAGCTAACTTTGATAGATTCCATTAGAACAATCGTCATTCCCGCGCAGGCGGGAATCTTAAAGCGCTTGCATTACGATTCCCAATCGAAGTTGGGAATGACGATCCCTCGCAGTCTATCATATTGCCACAAAATCTGTCATTCATATTGATTTTTATGTAATAAATTATCTCTTAGGATGACAATTCTCTATTTTTGATGTTTTACTGCCAACCCGTTGGTTGTTTAAGCTGTGGATTTAGTAAAATCTGTTGCATGGGTATCGGGAAATAATAATATTTCGGATCGATAAACGATCTTGGTGAACTTAGGTTTTCCGGAAACATGATAAATCCGAAAGTTCCGTTGCTTAAGTAAAAACTATTATCACTCAGGTAATATTTTACCAGTTTGGCTTTCACATCAGCAGGCAGACCATCAAGTGGTGTTTCTTGATTTGGTGCCTGTAAAACAGCGATATCTTCTACCCCATCACCAGTAACATCATAAGCGCCCAACTTAGTTAAATACATGCCCTGTGTAGGTTTTTCAAGCAGTTTACCTGCTTTCCACCGCAATAAATCGGTAAACCTGAAACCCTCGCAGGCCAGTTCTACATTACGTTCTCTGCGGATTTCCAACAACACACCTTTATTGGCGCTGTTAACCTGAGGATACATGGCTGCTAAAACCGCATCGGGTGTAGTATTGGCAGCGGCCATGTTTAACGGTGCTACGCCTGCACGATTACGCAAAACATTGATGGTATTATCTACATCGCTTTGGTTAAGTAAACCCAACTCGGCCCTTGCCTCCGCATAGTTTAACAAAACCTCTGCATAACGTAAAATCGGCAGATCGGTAAACTCGGTATATACTTTGGTGGTGGGGTCTATTGCATAAAATTTGATCTGTGGATAACCCCCAAAAGTTGGTCTCGTTTTATTTGGTATTCCGCCGAGTGTGGTAGAAAAGCCCGGAGGCATAATGGTTACCGCCATTCGTGGATCGCGGTTATTAAAAATTTCTGCATAAGTTTTTTTATCCCAATCTGCAGTTGAAGTAAAAGCGGTGCCATCCGTCATCAGGTAAGTATCGATCAAACTTTTGCTTAATGCCCATTGCCAATCGAAAACATAATGGGTACTGTTAGCGCGGTTTAATGCCTTGTCGTAATCATCATAAAATATCATTTCTTTATTGCCGCTCAAATCCTGACTGGTAAAAAGTTTTTGATAATCTTCGCCTTTCTTTCCGGTATTATAAATGCTAAATCCGCCGGTCATTACCTCTTTACTAGCCGATTCTGCCCTTTGTAAAAAAGTATTGGCAGTGGCCTGCAAACCAAGTTCATCATGGTATTTCCTGAAAGTACCTTCAAAGAGGCAAAATCTGCTGAGTACAGTTAAGGCCGCCCATTTGGTAATGCGTGTGTTGGTACCCGTTGCCATTACATTGGCTGCTGCATATTCCAGATCGGCTTTTACCGAATCGGCAACTAAAGTGCGCGGATCTTTAGCTTTATATAACTGGGCCTGATCATCAGGATTCAACACCTTAGAATAATAAGGAACATCACCATAACGTGCAATCATGTTGAAATAGAATATGCCCCTGTAAAAACGAGCTATGCCTACAAAGTGTTTAATGGTGGCCGGATCACCCTGAACCTGCTGAAGATTATTGAGCAGATAATTGATGCTGCGAAGGTTCTCCCATTTCCATCCGCCAACATTTGCCGGATTGATTTTCCCCCTGATCATGTTGTCCAGCTCGCTACCGCCTAAGTTAACAGAGATGTTATCAGAAAAAAGATCGTTGGTACTGGCGCCAAACATGCCGTAGAATCCATTGGTATAGGTTTCCAGATCTGCTGTGGTTTTAAAAAACTGATTTGGTGTAATGGTTGTTTCCGGAATCCTGTCCAGAAAATCTTTCTTACAACCTGCCAATACTCCAATGATTAAGAAAAATAGAATATGGATGTAGTATTTTGTTTTCATCTGTTTTAAGGTTAAAAATTAAAGTTTAAACCGAATGAATAGGTACGTTGAAAAGGATAAATATTGCCGTTAAGCCCCTCGGGATCGAGCTTTACTTTAAGGTTAGAATGCTCGAACAGGTTTTCGCCGCTCACATAAAAATGTACATTCTCCAGTTTTAATTTTTTCAGTAAACCTTTAGGTAAAGTATAACCCAGGGTGATGTTTTTTACCCTCAGGTATGATGCATCCTGTAGAAAGCGGGTATTAGGTATCCCCAGTTCTTCACCTGTATCTTCGGCAGCGTAGGCTTTAATCCTCGGAAAATAGGCATTTGGATTTTCAGGACTCCAGTGATCGAGGTTTTGCACAGTAACATTAGTCCATGGCTGCGCATAAATTCCCCAGAAATAAATGTTGCTTCCTGCGGCATACCAGTCTCTTTTGCCTACTCCCTGTATAAATACCCTTAAATCGAAGCCTTTCCATGCGCCAGAAAGATCGACGCTGTAGGGCAAACGGCTCCGGCTATTGCCCAGTTTATAATAATCGCCAGGATTATCTACCGTTTTATTTCCAAAATCTACCTTACCATCACCATTACGGTCTTTAAACTTCATATCACCTACAAAATACTGGTAACGCTGATCGTCTGTTCCTACTGCGGTTTGATTGGCATGATTTTTCAGCTCGTCGGCATTCTGGAAAAACCCTTCTGATTCTAAACCCCAGATTTCGCCAATTTCCATTCCTTCGTAATAATCGCTTATCAGCTTGTTTGGATTATCAAAACGTGTGATATACGATCTGCTATCGCTTACCGCCAGCACCACATTATAAGTTAGCGGTGAGCCACCCAACATCAGCTGGTCTCTCCAGCCAAGTTTCAGTTCCCAGCCTTTCGTTTTAAGATCGGCCGCGTTTGCAGTTGGCGAATTTGCACCAAAAACGCCAGGTAATGGTTTTCCTGGTACCAGCATATCCTTGGTAAAACGCGTGTAACGGTCGAAATTTAGCTCTAATCTGTTTTTAAAGAAACTTAAATCGGCACCCAGATTAATGGTTGATACCTTTTCCCAGGTGAAATTATTTGATATTGCTGCCGGTGGATTAACATAAATGGGTTGACTACCGCCCAGGATCTGACTTGTTTTTCCACTGGTCATTTTCGCCAGATAATCATATTCATTGGCAGCTGCCTGGTTACCCAGTACCCCGTAAGATCCTCTGATCTTAAACATATCCATAGATAACGCTTCTTTTACAGGGGCAAAAAACTGCTCTTGCGAAATCATCCATCCTGCTGAAGCAGAAGGCACAAATACCCAGCGTTTGCCCGGTGCAAAACGCGAAGATCCATCATAACGGCCATTGAGCTCTAAAAGATAACGCTCTTTAAAATTGTAATTTAAACGGTAAAAAAGCCCCTGAACGGCCCACTCCGCAACATTTTCGGTAACGGTCTGATCGCCTGTGGCGAGATTAATGGAAGGAAGATTGCTGGAAATCAATTGCTTGCGTGAGGCCAAAAACCTTGCATTTCTGAACTGCTCCTGGTTGTAGCCCACCAAACCTGATATATAATGATTTCCCAGTTGTTTTTGCGCCTGGGTGTAAAGGTTGATGACATTATACTTTACATTGCCATTCTGGTTGGTTGCAGAAGTTGTGGTAGGCAATGGAGGGGCCAAATTGGGGCCTGTTTTATAAGGAACCGGGATCTCATACGATTTACCCAAACTGTCTACCCTTCTAAAAGTTGCATCTCCCTTTAAACTCCAGATATTTTTGATTAAGGAAGCATCAAAAGAAAACGTGGTCTGAACGGTATTGGCACTCATCGTTCTTCTTCCACCTTCCTGAACAGCACCTAAAAGTGCTGCACCGGCAGATGTCCACGAACCATCAGGATTACGCGGAATATCGGTTACATTGGTACGGTTGATGTTCCAGAAATAATTACCATCTATAAAAGTCGGGGCCTCATAAGTTGTTGAGGTGATCATGGTGTTATTTGAAAGTGTAAGCCATTTGGTAATGTTCAGGTCTACTTTTCCCCTTAAATTGTAGATGTTGTTGTTTTCATCAGCACCCCGGATCATTCCCTTTTGTCTGTAATAATTTGCAGACAAGTAATAGCTCAATTGATCTGCCTTTTTTGAAACGTTTACGCCTACATTATAGGTTGGTGCAGATTGCTCGTAGGCTTCTTTTAACCAATCGGTTGATCCGATGTAAAACCATTTGTTCGGATCGGTGGGGTCGGCAATTACATCTGGCCTCGATGGATCGAGTGAGCGCAACCGGGCAGCTTCAACAAGTGCAGCACTGTAAGCTGGATTATACAGCGGAAAGGCAGCTTCATTTTTAACCTTAAGTACTTCGTAAGGATCGGTTACCACTTCAGGCAATTTACCTACCGTACGGAAAGCCATATAACTGTTTACACCAACATTGAGCTTATTGCTTTTGGCTGATTTGGTAATCACCAATACCACCCCAAAAGGTGCCCTGGCACCATAAATAGCGGAAGCGGCTGCATCTTTTAAAACTGAAACACTTTCTATATCGGCAGGATTTAGTGTTAACAGTTCCGATGCACTAAAAGGAACATTATCAACTAAAATAAGTGGTGCACCACTGCCATTTATGGAAGCAAAACCCCTAACGTTAAAATCAGGTGCGGTATTCGGTCTGCCATTGGCGATGGAAATATTCAGATTTGGGATTAATCCCTGTAAACCTTGCCCTAAATTGGCAATTGGCCTGTTTTCGAGCTGTTTTGCAGTGATCGCATCTACTGCTCCGGTAAGATTTGCTCTTTTTTGGGTTCCGTATCCAACTACTACCACATCCTCCAGGTCGGCAAGATCAGGCTGAAGGGTAATGTTTACCGCCCCGCTTTTTGAAACCGCTATTTCCTGAGTTTTATAACCTAAATAAGAAACAACCAGTATTGCGCCTTCATCGGGCACGCTGAATTTAAAGTTTCCGTTTTCGTCAGTTTTGTGATAGGTTTTGGTGCCTTTAATCAGAATGGATGCATTGGGTAAGGTGCCCCCTTTTTCGTCGAGCACTTTTCCGTTAATTTCTATTGCCTGTAAAATGTTGATCAGCCGATCTAACAGAGACAAAGGTTTGGCTTTAATAATGATTGTTTTCTCGTCAATGGCATAAGTAAGCGCTTTACCCTCCAGGCATTTGCCCAATACTTCATTTAAAGAAGCATTTTCAAATTTTGCGTCAATTGTTTTATTGGTTTGGAGTTTATCGGCCTCCCATAACACGTTATAGCCGGTCTGTTTCCGGATGGCCTTGAAGACCTGTTTAATGGTTATATTTTTTTGGACCAAAGATAAACTCTGGGCGTTGCTTGTTGAGGCGTTTACCTGTAGCAGGCAGGTTACCATCAAAACTATTATGAGTTTCATCACTAGCAAAAATTTGGTCGCGCAGGGTCTGTACCTGCAAAAAATATTAGCAGAATTTGTATACATTTGTTAGTTTGTTTTGGTTTAAATTATTCTATCGCAAATAGTGTATTTTAACTCAGCCAAAGCATATTTTCCGGTTATACCGGTTAAGGGTCAGTAATGTTGGTAGCATTGCTGACTTTTTTTTTGACTGCAGTTTTGGCGTTTATCTCATTACTACAATCCTCCTTTCTTCGATCTTAAAGTGAACCGAACCCGTTAATTCTATCTTTTTAAGCAGCTGTGATACATTAGAAAACCTTGAAACCGTACCGCTAAAGCTTTTTGTTTTCAAGCTATTATCCTTAAAATCCACATCCACATCGTACCACCTGGCCACTTTATGCATAATGCTTTGCAGGTTTTCATCATCGAACATAAAAAATCCTTCTTTCCAGGCCATTACCTGTTCTGTATCCACGGTAGCTACCTTAATAGATTCGCCTCTTAATGTAGATTGTTCTCCTGGTTTAAGGATTTGATTTGCAATTGCTACTCCGTTTGAAGGGGTGGAAAGCGAATGGACCGCTACCGAGCCTTCGAGTAAGGTGGTTCTGGTATCAACTTCCTCCTGATAACTGTTGATGTTAAAATGCGTACCCAATACTTCTACTTCCTGCGAATTGGTTTTTACGATAAATGGTAAACGTGTTGCAGGTCCGCTTCCTTTTATCGTTCTTTTGGCCACTTCAAAATAGGCTTCGCCCTTAAGCTCAACCCTACGTTTATTAAGTGCAAATTGAGCAGGATAACGCAGAGAGGAGCCTGCGTTTAGCCATACTTTTGTTCCATCAGGCAGATTAACCTGGTATTGACCTCCCTTAGGCGTTTCAACCGTATTAAAGCCAGCCTGAGTGGGCTTAGCTGAATCAGAAACCTGATACAATAATTGGCCATCTGCGGTTTTTGATATGGTAACTCCTGCCTGATCCGCTATTTTTCCATTATTTGCATCATCCAGGGCTATCCGGCTTCCGTCGGCAAGGGTTAAAAATGCCTTGTTTTTTCCGGGGGCGATATCATGTTTATAAAAAATTTCAGCCGATTGAACCGGTGCGGCAGTTGGTGTAGTTGCAAAATGGTACAAACCGAGTCCAATGATAGCGAATGCAGCTACAGCGGCCCATTTGTAATATGGGGTAACTTTTCTGGTCTTGTTGTTTTCACGCTGTATATCCTTCCACATCGATTTTCCAAGCCCTTCGTAATCTGGCTCGGATTGAAGTGTTTGAGGATTTTCCGTTTCCCTCAAATACCAGGATTCTACCAGGTCGGCCTCTTTAGGACTGCACCTGCCTTCCAGGTATCTATCAAGCAGTTCTTTGGCCTGTTTTTGCTCCATACTATTTTTCCTCAATTGGTGAATGTATGGTTATGAACGTTTGCCTGCCTGTAGGGAGTAGATGAAATGAAAAAAAAATTAAAAAAATAAAAAAAGGAATGTGCCTAGCTTTAAACGGAGAATTTTTAAGGCATTTGCCATCTGTTTCTTTACCGTTTTATCCGAAATTTCCATCTGGGTGGCAATTTCACGGTGAGACAGATACGATCTCCGGCTGAGTTCGAATACGGCCCTCATTTTTGGTGGCAATGCCGCTATTTCAAATTCAATTCTTTTGGCCAGTTCGCGATCGCGCACCAGGTGATCGGTAGTATTGTTTTCGGTTGCTATAAATGCGCTTAATGAATTGAGGTAGCTATCTTTTACTTTTCCGCGCTGAAAAATTTTTAAGATGCTATTGCGGGTAGCGGCATATAGAAATGAAGAAAGAGAAATCTGTATCTCAAGGTTTTCTGCTTTCGACCACAGCATCACAAATACATCCTGCACTACATCCCTGGCCTCTTCATCGTTCTGGAGTATTTTACGGGCATACCTAAACAGAATGGCCCAATAACGCTCGTAAAGTATGGCATAGGCACGGTGATTTCCTTTCTTGGTGAGAAGAAAAAGTTCATCATCGCTCTTCAGATTATAATCGCCCATTACCCTAACTTATTTTCTTTGCAAAAAAAACATTTAAATATTAAAGATCCCATTCTTCCTATATTATCAATTTGTTAAGCAGAAAAATTATGACAAATCACACTGTCAATCTTGTGAGGCGTATGATCAATTAATCAGAATAAAAATATACAGTTTAATAACACTAAACAATTGTTTAGTGTTATTTTTTTTTTTAAGATTGTTATTGTTTATAAGTTGTTAACCTCAAATCCACGGTAACTCAGCATTTCTGCATTATGGGCTACGATGAGATTGAGTTGTAACCTTTTAATAAGGTCTTTCGCCCCTGTGATGGTACGGTGAATGTCGTTCACTCCCCTGATTTCGATTCCGTTTGACATCAGTTTAAATTTGTTTGGTTCAAATTTGTCGATGAATTTCTGAAGATCCAGGCTGATCTTTGTCGGTATTTTTTCCATGTTAGAATCTAATCTTATTATTGAGCGCAAAGCAAGAGAACCTATTTTAACTTAGTGCGCTATTTATGTTATCAATTAAACAACATCTCTGTAAAAGATGTACTGGTTTATGCATACTGGTTGGTCAGCAAAATGCACTATTGTTTATATCTCCATTAGATTTTCATAACGAATATTGTTAATTTCGCCGAAAAATAGATTAAACGGGCAAAGCATATAAAACTTTGCCTGATTATTAAGGAATTACATAGAATGGAAGAAAACGATTTTGTATCCATCTGGCTTGAAGAAACTGGAAATCCAGCCATTGAGGAACTTGCACGCGCAAATTTTGAAGTTGCCGATAAAACTGCCAAAACACTTACAGATAAAGGACTTACCAAAAACGACCTTTCTGTGCTGGTTGATATTAATCCCCTTGAAATTGAGCGCTGGCTGGTTGGCAGGCATACTTTTAGTATGAATGTTTTGAAAGAAATTACGACAAAACTTGCGGATTAATATCCTTATAAAATTATACTACATAAATTTCCGATTGACCTGGTCTACCATTTGCAGATTCTACTAGGGCTGTCGTCATTCCCGCGCAGGCGGGAATCTTAAATTGCTTGCCTTAAGATTTCCAATCAAGTTGAGAATGACGATGTTACTTTAGGAATCAGGCTTTAATCCCAAATACCGTTTTCAGCGGTAAATATTACAGGTTCTCCTCCGGTTACCATAATGGTATGTTCATGTTGTGCAACAAAACCTCCTTTATTGCCACATAATGTCCAGCCATCAGCTTGTGTATCCGCAATGGTTGATCGTGTTGAAATAAATGTTTCTATGGCCACCACCTGATTCTTTTTGAAACGGGCAATATTAAACCGGTCGCAATAGTTGGCAATTTCGTGAGGGGCTTCGTGCAGATTACGCCCAATACCATGGCCTGTTAGGTTTTTGATTACCGTATAGCCTGCTTTTTTTGCTTCAGTTTCTATCAATCTCCCAATTTCAGCTATCCGCACACCGCCTTTAATGTTACTGATGGCTTTTTTGAGTATCTCTTTTGATGTTGCTACAAGCCGGCCATGTCCATAAATATCCTCACCAAGCACAAACGAACCTCCATTATCAGCCCAAAAGCCACTTAATTCGGCAGAAACATCAATATTAATTAAATCGCCGTTTTTTAGGATTTTATCTATTGACGGAACACCGTGTGCAGCTTCTTCATTAATGCTGATACAGGTATATCCGGGAAAACCATAGGTTAAGAGAGGTGCAGAGCGTGCACCCATTTCCGCCAGCAATTTGCCGCCATATTCATCCAGTTCCTTTGTTGAAATGCCCGGTTTGGCAAATTCACGCATCTTTTTAAGGGTAATGGCTACAGCAGCGCTTGCCTGTTCCATTCCTGTTTTTTCACTTTCAGTAGTTATAGACATATTTAGGTTTTTTACCTATATCAAAGATAATGGCTTATTGCTATTTTAAGCAGACTTAAGAATAAGCCCAGTCAATAATCTGTTTAAGTGATTTTTTAATTTCATCCTGACCTTTTTCTGCCTTAACATCAATGCCGCAAAAAGTTCCGTTGGTTTGAGCATATAATGAAAGGTAATAGATGCCGCTGATTAAAATGGCTTCTATTGCCCTGATATTTTTATCCTTGTCTTTAAAATGATCATCGTACACTGCTGCAAAAAGTTTTTCGCCTACTTCTTCACGCTCACGGTTAAGTTCTTTTAAAGGTTCAAAATCTTCAGAAAGTCCCCAGGTAACAATTTTCCTCATCTCTTCGTTTGCCATTAAAGCATTTAACTGATCTTCTAACAGCTGATAAGCCATTTTTTTTCCAAAATCTGTTTTGCTTTGTTCAATTACCGCTGCAGTTTGCTCATCACTAAATCTCCAGTAATCTTTGGTAAAAAGGTACTCTTTAACCAACCCTTCGAGTCCGCCGAAATATTTGTACACAAGTTTACGGTCTACATTGGCTTTTGCAGCTACCTGCATTACGTTTAAACCTTTAAAACCATTTTCGATAAGGATAACACCAAGCGAATCTATCAGTTTTTGTCTAGTTCTTTCCTTATTTCTAAGCGGTCCGTCGGTTATTTTTCTGCCCATTGAATGATTTTTACCGCAATTTGCAATTTTCTGTGTGATATTTCAAATCATTAAGTGGCTAATCAAAACTTTCATGATAAATGTTAAGCTATAATATTTTTTTAGGGAGAATATGAGGCCTGAATCTGTAAATACTATAATTTATGAAAATGAAATTGCGTTTATTTTAACTTAGCGAATACTTTTTCGGTTTAATCCCGATATGCTGTTCAAAAACCCTCGTAAAATGACTTAGGTTTGTAAAACCCAATTGATAACCCACTTCTGAAACAGAAAGTCGTTTCTCTTTTAACAATTTTGCTGCTTCGAGCATGCGTGCGCTTTGGTAATATTCGAAAACGCCTTTTCCAAAAGTTTGCTTAAACAGTTTCCGTAGTTTTGGTTCACTCATATTTGCTTCTCTGGCAAGTGCAGCAATATTTGGAGCTTGGGCAAGGTGAGAATGCAGGTGGTATTTAATGGCATATATGGCTTTAATATCATCAATATGCATGTTACTCGCAGGTATAGCTTCCCTTTGCAATAACAGCGTGAAAATGTAACACAACAGTTCCTCGCACTTTAGTTTATAATAATGGCTTTCGATAACCTGGGGCATTGGCTGATGGATCATTTCATCGGCTGTTTGGATCATTTCAGGAGAAATGCTGGTTTCAAAGACAAAATTATCTTTCGATCCCAATATGCTTTCTATTACAGGATGATCTACCTTGCTAAAAAGCAAGCGGAGGTAATGCCTCGAAACGGCAATGGTAACACTTCCAAAAACCGTATTTGAAGGCATGGCCATAACCGATGAAACAGCATGCATACAGATCAACACGTTTGAATGTTCTGCATACAATTGCTTTTCAGACTTTACAGGCGTTGGAAAAATTCCGCTTAACAGGAAAATCACATCTTCCTGCCCTTCCACCAGCTCGTTGGTACGTTCGATATAAATATCCTCATGGAGATAATAGTTCCTGATCATTACGCGGAAATCTTTTCCCCACGAAAAGCCGGTAATGTAACCGCCACCCTTATTTTCAGGAATATAAATGAATCTTCCATCTACCCGTGCCCCTATTGCTTCAGCAAGTTTGTTGGCTATTCCTGATCCGGTATCGGTAATCGATATTTTCATTTACGACTGTTTTAATATTAAAAGTAACTATTTTACCTATAAAAGTGTAAGCATTTTTGTGCGTAATAAATAAGGACAAAAAGATATGTTACTGGAAAATAAAAAAATAGCCATTATTGGCGGCGGTCCTGGTGGATTAACCCTCGCCAGACTTTTACAACTTAAAGGTGTTGACGTAAAGGTATATGAAAGGGATTTAGACCCTACCATACGCGTACAGGGAGCTACGCTCGACCTCCATTTCGAGTCTGGTTTAAAGGCTATTGAAAAAGCCGGACTGATGGATGCTTTTAAAGAAACTTACCGGCCGGGTGCCGATCAGGGGCGAATTATTGATCCGCAGGGCAACATCATTTTTGATGAGCACACCGAAACATTGAACGATGATTTTGATAATGAATACTTCAGGCCGGAAATTGACAGAGGGCCATTAAGAAACCTGTTATTAAATTCGCTGGAGCCTGGTACTGTGGTTTGGAACAGTCAGTTTTTAACCATGGAGCAGGTTAACGGCCAATGGAAAATCACCTTTAAAAACGGAACAACATCCACCGCCGACCTCGTAATCGGAGCTGATGGTGCTAATTCTAAAATACGTCCGTTTGTAACGCCCATAAAAGCTTCCTATGCCGGCATCATTATCTTACAGGGAAATGTACAACATGCCGAATCAGTCATCCCCAATATGCATCATTTATTAAATGGCGGGAAAATATATGTTCATGGCCATAGCAAGGCCTTGCATATATCATCAAAAGGTGATGGCAGTATTGACTTTTATACCAGCAGCAAAAAAGATGAACAATGGATAAAAAACAACGGGCTTGATTTTTCTGACCATAAAGGGATACTTGAATGGTTTAAAAGAGAATTTACAGGCTGGAGCAAGATCTGGTTTGAATTATTTGAAAAAGCAAGCACGCCGGTTATACTACGCCCGCAATATGTAGTGCCATTAGATCAAACCTGGGATGCAAAACCGAATGTTACGCTATTGGGAGATGCCGCGCATATTATGCCTCCATCGGGTGAAGGAGTAAATCTGGCCATGCTGGATGCACTTGATTTAAGCGAATGCCTTACCAGCAATGATGTTGCAACACTCGAAACAGCCATTTCTGCCTACGAAAAAAAGATGCTGGAAAGGGCTGCCGAAGCCACACAGGATTCGCTTGAAATGGCAGAGTGGATGCATGCAGACGATGCGCAGGAAAAAATGCTGAAACTGTTAGGCCGTAATACGTAAAACGGTATAAACGCATATCTGCAAAGGACACTAATAAAACAATTCTATCTTTTACCCAAGCTTACCAACAAACGGCCGGAAGAAATTCTGGCTTTTTTTATGGACGCTGGCCCGGAATAAACAAGTATCAACCTGGCAGGCAAACGTTTGCGCAGTCTTTTTTCTTTTAACTGCATGTAATTATAAATACATTCGAATGACAGTGCAGGAAGACCTTGGTGATTAGAGGGCAGAATAGTTGGAATGGCATCGATATAATAACTCAAATTATAACAACCAAATATTTACTTAACCTAAAAACAATGAAAAAAACATCCCTACTTTTCACCATGATGGCAATAACTTGCCTTTTTGCCTGTAAAAAGGCCAATGTACTGCAAGAACAAGTTGATAATGGCAAAGCCACAAACCGTGCGGCCCTCTTATCTGCCAGCCAAACCAACGTTTTTAATGTTACCGAAAAAATTAATGCTTCAATTGAAAAAGACCGCTTAAAAAACGGTTATAATCTGACTGATTTTACGGCTACAGGACTTTATATGGCACCAAATGCCACTTTAAACATTACTGTAGAGCAAACAGCAGGAACACGCTTGCCAAAACTGCTTATTGGCACCTACTCCAGGTATGGCACATGGAACGCACAGCCTACAGTGGTACAACTTACCGCAGGTACCAATACCATTACCAATGCGGCAGGTGGTTTGTTGTGGTTAAGGTACACCAATTCTACTACCGGATCTACAGCGAAAGTAACTTTCAATACCGGTTATCAATATGCGCCTTATTTTAAACTGGGTGTTACTACCAATTCGGATTGGATCAGTCAGTTAACGACTTACACTACCCCTGATGTAGTATTGGAAGGATCGAATTGTGTAATCGTGGTATCGCGTACCAAAGCCATCCAGTATCAGAACGAAGATCAGGCGGCCATACTCAATAAAATCACCCAGATAATCGCACTCGAAGATGATTTAAATGGTTTGGATAATTCGTTACCCGCCCATGCAAAAAATGTGCATACCTACCTCCTCACGCAGCATGAAGATCCTGCTTATTATTTCTTCGCCTACGATTACCGTACGGCCTACATCACCTCTGATGTAAATGCAATTCTAACGTTAGATGCTATAGGTACCAATGGATGGGGATTATGGCACGAACTTGGGCATCAACACCAGATGATGTGGCGCTGGGGAACCCTTGGCGAAGTTACCGTAAACCTTTATAGTTTATATGTTCAGCGTACCCTTACCCCATCTGTTAACAGGTTGGTAAATGATGGCGTTTGGCCTAAAGCCTTTACTTATTTAGGTAAAGCAGCAGGCACTAAAGATTATAATGGCTCAACAAGTTATGCTAACCCGCTCACCGATCTATTTATCCGCTTATGTATGTTCCAGCAGCTTACATTGGCTTATGGCGACAATTTCTACAGAACATTGGCCAAAAATATGCGTGTTGAAAATCCAACATTGGCAAACGACGACGACCGCATGCGCTATTTTATGCTGAAAGCCTGTAACTTATCAGGCAAAGACTTAAGTAATTTCTTTCAGAAATGGGGATTAAACCTCTCTACTGCTGCAGCTACCACCCAAATTTATGCTGATATGGCTGCCTTAGGTTTACCTGCACCAACAACTGATCCTTCTACCTTGCAGGATAATGTGGCACCTTTAAACGAATTGAGTAAAAGCGGCTGGAGCATCAATTCTTTCAGCTCTGAAGAAACCAGTGGCGAAGGTGCTGTAAATGGCCGTGCGGCAACTTTAATTGACGGAAGCCAGAGTACATACTGGCATTCGAGGTGGACCACTAATGCAGCAAGCTATCCACATCAGATCGTAATCGACCTTGGTTCAAACAAAACAGCTAAAGGATTAAGTTTGGTGCAGCGGAACAGCTTGAGCAGGGCAGTTAAAAATTTCCAGGTGTTAACCAGTACCGATAATGTTAATTTTATGGCGGTAAATAACTATGTAGCACAAAATGCTGCCGGGGTTCAGTATTTCGACTTTGGTGGAAGCAAAACGTTAAGATACCTCAAAGTAATTGCCAATTCGGCACAGGATGGTTTGCAGTTTGCAGCCCTGGCAGAACTGGGTTTATATAATTAAAATTTAATGAAAGAGGATCGGTAATGCGGTCCTCTTTTTTTTACAATATAGCCCGTTGTTTTTTACCACAGAGAACACTGAGAGAAGGCAAAGAGATCACAGCGTGCTTAATTTTTGCCCGCAGATTACACTGATCACCGCAGAACCCATTTTTCCATCATTAAGTTTTATCGGGAATTCTAAAACAGTCGCTGCTCCGAGAATGGTACGTAAAAAAATAAAATATTTTGTGCTCTCCATTATGAAAATCTGAAACGCGTCATTGCCGCCTACAACGCAGAAGGAATTTTCAAATTCAGGCGGATTGACTAATTTGCCCTCAATTGCCGAAAAAAAACAATACTTGCCTTTAATAGAATTAACTGATTTTTATTTTAGAAATTATTCCTAGCTCCGCTGAGTTTAATAAACTTATATCTGACTCTTTAATTTTGACCAATTTAATTTGATTAGATAGCTGGTGTTCGTTAAACCAAGTATCAATAATTGATTGTTTTTCCCAAAGCCTATCGCTTACAACCACTAACAAAATCCCTATAGTATTTTTATTTGTACTTTTCTCATAACTAAGCTTCGACATAAATGTTCTGTTCATTGATCTAATCAGATTTTGCTTACTCAGTCTTGAATTAAAAACTTGTATTTCAATAATTCTATGCTTCAATTTATTATATCTTGACTCTAATATGATGTCAAATTCTACACCGTCAGCTCTTACATTTTGATAACTTAGATATTTACTGCTAGCGTCTGAAGATATTTTATTGTACAATTTATTTTCTATATCTAGTATATTACTAATTATTTCATTAGCTGAATCTTTTAAACGTTGCTCGGGAGATTCATCATCATTAATTTGAGATTCAGAAATAACTTTAGGTTCTCTTTCTTCAATATTATTTTCTTGAATAATTTGGTTTCTCTTTTCTTCTATCGATAGGTTCTGAAACTGCTTAGCTCGAAGTTCTTCATCTTGTATTAAATCAATTATTTCTTGTCGCACCTTCCATTTTTGAATTGACCAACCTAATAGGCTTAAACCACTAAAAAACAAAAAACTGCAAATAAAAATTATATGTTTATTTATGAATTCCAAACTTGTTTGTTGCTGTACAATTATTGCTCTGCCTGATGGGGTTAAATTATTCATATCTGAATACTTTATTAACACAAAAGATGCATCATGGTTAATTAACCACGGAGTAGCAATAGATAATGCGATCAAAATAAGTCCTATTGACGCCGAAAATTTATATAGATCAGAAAACTCAACTTTATCAACCATTTATTTGAGAGTAATTAATTTTAAAGTAGCTAATATAGGCAATACAAAATATTTAACTAAATTTCCCCTTAAATAATACCCTAATGAAAATATTTATAAGTTGGTCGGGACAAAGAAGTAAGAAAGTAGCAGAATTACTCGAGGTTTGGGTAAAATGCGTAATTCAGGCTGTTGATCCATGGGTATCAAGTAATGGAATAGATAGAGGCGCATTATGGTTCTCTGCGATTTCATCCGAACTTGCTAATACAAGCGTTGGAATAGTTTGTTTAACAAAGGAAAATAAGGATAAACCTTGGATTTTATTTGAATCCGGAGCATTAGCTAAAGGACTCGACTCAAATTTAGTATGTACCTTTTTAATTGATCTAAAATCAAGTGATTTAGAGAGCCCTTTATCGCAATTCAATCACACAACACCAGACAAAACTGGAGTATTCGCTTTAGTTAAAACAATTAATTATAGCCTTAATAATAAGGCTCTTGGAGAAAAAATACTTGAAAATGTTTTTGAAACATATTGGCCGCAGTTTGAATCATCGTTCAAAAGAATTATAGAGGAGACGCCTGAAGTTACTGTTATAAAAAAAAGAACGGAGAATGAAATAATGCTCGAAATTTTATCGTCTGTTAGAAGTTTTGAGAAAAGAATTACAAGTATAGAAGCAGAAAACATAAAGCATAAAGCTTCTAATAGTATAGATACAAAAATTAAACCAGCTTTCAAATGGAATGTTGTGGAAAATTTCGAAAATCCACTAGCTGATTTTGGAACAAAAATTAAGCAACGTATATCTGATTTAGTTGAACAAGGTATGTCAGAGGATGAGGCGCAAAAAAAGGTTCTTGCGCAAATAAAAAAATTATCAAGTGCATCCATTATATGGCCAACCGCAAAGGATGATAATTAAATAATCGACTCACCATTAATAAGCAAATCCGAAATTAATTTTATCGTAGATAAGATTTTTAGGTATGATTTGAATAGCACATTAATTATTCAAATTTCGTGTTTATCTGCCTCTTAATTGTGAATTTCCTTAAAGTTTTTTAATTATTTTTATAAGAGATAATAATTTTTCACGCTCTTTCGTGAGCTAACATCATTGATCTAAAAAACAACCCTCCCTCTGGCTTGTAAAAATAAAAATCATTATTTTAACGTTAATTATTTAATTTCTAACCATTAATCTAAAAATTTATGTCAACAAATCAGGAAAGTGGCTTCCCCAAAAAAGTAGCCGATTTTAAAACCATTGTATCTGCAGTTGAAAGTTACGGCGCAGCATACAACCCACCCGTTGAGGCCATTAAACTGCCTAACCTCCAAAAAGCAGCAGCCGATGCCAGCTTAGCCTTAGAAGCCTTAAACAGTCAGCTTGCGCTGCAAAAAGATGCCATTCAGAAACGTAATCTGGCTTTTGAACCTTTAAGATCGATGGGCACACGTATTCTTGCGTTAACCAAATCTTTGAACCTGAGCGATCAGCAGATAGAAGGGCTCGAAAACCAGCAGCGGAAATTACAGGGAAGAAGGGCCAGGGCCATAAAAGAAGAAATTGCAGATGAAACTGGAAAAACACCGGTGCATATTTCGAGTGCGCAGCTGGGCTACGACGACCAGGCCGACAACTTTGATAAGCTGATTAAACAGATACAGGCTGTTCCTGAATATCAGCCCAACGAGCCAGAATTTCAAGTGCCGCAACTCCAGGCCTTATATGCCGATTTAAAGGCGAAAAATGATGCAGTGATTAAAGTAAATACCGATATTTTCAATTCAAGGCAAACCCGCAACGCGATCTTATATCAGGATAAAACAGGTTTAGTTGATCTGGCGCTATCGGTAAAAAATTACATTAGAGCCCTATATGGTTCTACCGATCCGAAATACAAAGTCATCAGTAAGATAAAAGTCAGGAAAAACTAAATCCCAATGAAAAGAATCATCCCAATCCCAAATCGCCCCTAAGCAGCTGTAAATCTAAAGATAACAGCTGCTTTTTTTATGCCTGTATTATTAATGGAATAGTACAAAGTTGTAGACCGATTGATGCTAAAACACAGTTTATTAAGCAGCGCCTTAAACCCCATCAGTAAAGGTGAGTATTAAATCCGCAAAGTTAAATATTACTTCCCCATAGTTAAATATCACATCCGCACAGTTGTACATCGCATCCGCACAGTTATATATCGCATCCGCACAGTTGTATATCGCATCCGCATGGTTATATATCGCATCCGCACGGTTGTATATCGCATCCGCATGGTTATATATCGCATCCGCACGGTTGTATATCGCATCCGCACGGTTGTATATCGCATCCGCACAGTTGTATATCGTATCCGCACGGTTATATATCGCATCCGCACAGTTGTATATCGTATCCGCACGGTTATATATCGCATCCGCACAGTTGTATATCGCATCCGCACACATAAATATTGCTTACGCACTGTTGTACAGTGCATTCGCATAGTAAAATATGGCTTTCCCTAAAGTAAATATCATTCTCGCCAAACTGAATTACCCTTCGTCTTAACTAAATATTATGAAAAAGGGCTACGGGCGAAGCGAACGCTTAAGGTTCCCGCCTGCGCGGGATCCGATAGTTATCGGATGACGGCTGTATTTCAAAAAAAGCGGTTTCTATCCAGAAAACCGCTTTTAATCATTAACTATTATTTTTGTGTGGTATTAAATACTTGCTTTTACTTCCCCACAGGTGAGCATGTTTTTAGGGTAATATGGATTTTGAATCGCTTTATCATCGCTGATCCACGTCGTCCCCGTCATTGGGCAAACCTGTTTGTAAAGGGTGGTTTTCTCTGGCTTAAACCTTTCAATAACCGACCACATTTTAACCGATAATTTATCCATTTCACTGCGCTGCTTATTAATGGACTTTGTGGCGGCAATGGCCAATGCAAGCGTTTTAATTTCTTCGCGTGTAGTTGTGGCTGCATTCATCTCATCCAGCGATAATTTTTTAAATTTAAACTGGTTGAGCAGTGAAGCAAATTCAGTAGCAAATTTAACGGCCTGAACAGAATCTGATTTGACCAGACTGTTTTTAATACCCAGGTAATTCATTACAATCGCTTCTTTTAAAGCTTCTCTTTTTTGTGCCAGTTCGGGAGTGGCTACTTCCTGGGCAGAGGTTTTTACCTGCGCACTTACACTAAAACTTAAGCCGGCCATCGCTATGATGATGGCCCATGCATATTTTTTCATTTGGGTTAAGGATTTAAAGTTGTTTTTTTAAGGATTTTATCAATTTCGGTCCTGATATCCGCCAGGTGTGTGGCATTAATACCAGTAGTTTGTGGCAACAGTTCTTCCACTTTTTTCCTGATGGCCTTGATGTGGGCGATGGCTTCCAGTCTTACATCGCTGCGCTGAGCGCTATTCATGGCCTTACCATCGGCTATATCTTTAGGGTTGATCAACATGCCCACCTTTTCGAGGTAAGAACGCTGTAAGCTTCGCAGATAGGTATCTTTTAAGGGATCGAGCGAAGGCTTTTTCCATACAGTAGGCAACACATCGTTTAAAAATTCGCTAACAGGATAAGGATCTGCAGAGTTCAAAGCTTTCTGGCTCAGGTTAAACAATAAACCCGGACTTAAAAACATATTTAAAATCTGCGTCTGCTGATCAGAAATCTCATCCATTGGTTTCATATCAATGTACTGCGCAATTTCTTTCGGATAGATCCATAAAGGAGCATCGAATAACTGGCGGCCTACATAACCGACCACGCTCTTCACCTTTGCTTTGGGAATTTCGGCATAAACCACTCCTTTTTCGTCTACGCTTCGTTTAGTAACATAGCGGTTGCCGATGTTTTTCATTACATGATACAGGTAACGGCCATATTGCCTTACCACCGCTTTATGCAACTGGGCCAGGTTATCGTATTGATCTCCGGGTTCATTTGTCCATTCAATTAGATTGGCTACTACCCTTTTCAGGTTTTTAATTCCGTAATCACTGGCCGCAATGGCATCATCGCCTAAATCTTCTGCCTGACTGCGTGGATCTTCATCCTTACCTTCGCCTCCAAACCACAAACGCGGGTTTTTAGTTAAGGTATCAGTAGTCATTTTATTTAAGATTTTTTCTTCTGCATATTCATCCTTCGCGCCATCGAAGTAACGATAGCCCCAATTAATGGCCCACTCATCATAAGCACCAATGCGTGCATAAATACCTTTTGGCGAGATGTGATCTTCGGGCTGTGCCACGTAATTGAAACGCGCATAATCCATAATCGAAACGGTATGTCCGTTTTTCTCTACCCAGGCCTTATCTCTCAGTTTCTCTACAGGCGTTTGGCTGCTTGCACCCATATTGTGCTTTAAGCCCAGTGTATGACCTAGTTCATGTGAAGAAACAAAACGGATCAGCTGTCCCATCAGCTCATCATCAAACTGCATTTTGCGCGCTCTTGGATCAAGTGGACCAGCCTGCACCATGTACCAATCGTGCACCAGTTTCATTACGTTATGGTACCAGCCTACATGGCTTTCCATAATTTCGCCACTGCGCGGATCGCTGATGCGTGGACCGTAAGCATTTGGAGTTTCAGAAGCATAATACCTGATTACGGAGAACCTGGCATCCTCTAAGCTCATGGTGGTATCGGCTTCCGGCCATTCTTTGCCAATAATCGCATTTTTAAAACCAGCTTGCTCGAAAGCTTTTTGCCAGTCGTTTATACCCTGAATCAAATACGGGCGCCATTTTTTAGGTGTAGCCGGATCGATATAATACACAATCTGTTTTTGTGGCTCCACCAATATGCCTTTTTTGTATTTAGCCATATCCTCTTTTTTAGGTTCCAGGCGGTAGCGCTGAACCAAATATTTGGTTTGTGTCCGTTGCTGATTTTCATCAAAAAGGATATACTTGTTATTGAAAAAGCCAACCCTTTCATCAGCTATTCGCTTTCTCATCGGTACTTTTGGCAATAACAGCAGCGATGTATTTAACCTCAAGGTAATCGCACCCGTTAAAGCACCCGCCGGAACCCCTAAGCCAGAACCAGAATATGTTTTAGTTGTTTTAACTTCCACATTAAGCGGATAACAGCTTATCTTCTCGATAAAAGAGCGGTCATCAGCCAAGCTACCGAGTTTTTTCTCCGTTTTCTCTTCGGCTGCAATCGAAACGACCGGAACATCCTTTTTAAAAAAGTCGGTTACTTCGATTACATAATTTCCGTTGACCGGATTGCGCGCTTTGATGTCGAAACTGGCAACAATCGGACTTTCCTGCGATTGCATTACGGCCTGGTAAATGGCTTCAGAAGTGTTTTTTGTTTCCTGGCGGTATACCACGCCTTTTAAAAAGAGGTTATTATTATTGCCCTTCTGGAAATAAATGGTCTGTTCATTCACTTTTTCCCCACCAAAACTACCAAAACCCTGAGGCGTGGTAACGTAACGCGTAACAGCCAGCAGGTAACGGCCCAATAAACTATCGGGCACTTCGAAAAACCATTTCTGGTCTACCTGCCTGATGTTAAAGAGTCCGTTCTGGCCTATTGCATTTGCCGGAATGATTTTCTGATAATCAACCGGCCCTTTCTTCGTGGTGCTATCGGTCTTTGCTACTACCGGTGTTTTTTGTCCGAATGCAGTTAAAGAGAGCGAGAGCGCAACTGGAAATATAAGGTGTTTAATGTTCATGTTAAAAGGGTAGCTTTTCGTCAGTATTTAAAGTGAGGTTAGGATTTTTCTTAAGTACGTTAAGCGGAAACGGAATAATATACAGCCTCGAGGTGGGCAACAAGGTGTAAGTTTGCTGTGGAACGGTTTTGTTCACAATCGGGTATTTACGTACCACTGTTTTTGCATATTCAGGCTCGGTATTTAAGCGTTTCAAATCCATAAAGCGGTTAAAACCAAGGAACAGTTCTTTTCTGCGTTCATTGATGATAATGTCCATGGTTTCCTTTCTCGTTGCCGGAACGGGAAGCGTGATGGTACCTGAGAGGATGCGCTTTTCGCGGAGTTTATTTACCACCGCTATGGCACCTGCCAAATCGCCCTCTCTTGCCAAACACTCGGCCTGCATTAAATACACTTCGGTTGTTTTTAAACCCACTGTTGGGTAAAAGAACCTGGTATAAAAAACACTGTAGTATGCTGCATTTGAACCGATATCCAAAAAGCTGGCGCTGGTGGTGTTGAAGAACATATTGAAACGTGCATCGTTGGTGCCGAACAATTCCCTCAACTCTGGACTGATTAACCAGGTATAACCAAAATTGGTTTCGTTATAGCCCTGGATGTACATGTAACTCAAAACCTCAGGGTTGTTGGGTGCAATAATAGGTGTAACCGATGGCCCACCCTGTTTTGTGGTATAGTTAACCAGATCGAAAATCTGGTTGTTATAAGAAAGTGATTTCTCACACGCTGCTTTGGCTTGCGCGATTTCTTTTTTAAACAAATGCACCTTGGCTTTTAATGCCCATGCAAAAGCCAGTGATGGATGGTAAGGATCTGATGGTTGTGCCTGCAGGTATGGAAGTGCGTCATCTATATCTTTCTGAATGAAATCATAAACCTGGGCAACAGTCGATTTTACAGGTTGAGCTTCTAAATCATATTTATCCATAATGCAGATTCCGCCATCAGTAGCTGCAGTAGCCGCATTATAAGCTTTGGCATACACATTTACCAAAAGGAAATGATCGAAAGCCCTCAACACCTTAGCTTCGGCCTTAGCCAGTGCTTTTACATTATCGTCACCTTTACTTTCATCAACCAAAGAGATAATGGTATTCCAGCGGTTAATGTACACATAAGCACGTTCGTAAAAATTTGAGCTGCTAATTAAAGAAACCCGATCTACACTTTCATTAAAACTAAAATGAACAGTATTAATGTTTGGTGTTACGCCTACAAAATTCGATTCTTTCATCCACATATCATCAACCAGGTACTGAAAATTGCTGATGAGGTAAGCCCTGTTGGGATAAGAAACCAATTCGTAATAATCTTGTGTGGTTTCTACCACCAATGATCCTTTAGGTGTTAAATCGGTATATTTCTTACATCCGGCTACCGATAAAAGGATAGCTGCGCACGCAATAAAAGCTATATTTTTTTTCATTTTGTTAAAAGGTTAGGTTTAATCCGAATACAAACGATTTAGGGTTTTGAAGTGTCCTTGTTCCGGAGTTAAGTGAAAAAGATTCAGGATCAATATCATCTCCGGCAGCACTTGCATACCATAAATTATTTACCTGCGCAGTAAATTTTGCAGAAGGAATATTATACTTCTTAATAAACTGTTTTGGCAGATTATAAGCGAGAGAAATGCTTCTTAATTTAATATAATCTGCTTTAACAACATTCACATCAGCATTTTGCCACATGCCAGAGATTACCCCGGCTCTTCCCACCATTGCTTCAGAATAATCAACCAATAAACGTGGCAGGTCAGGCGTAATTCCATTCTTATACCGTTGTGTGATATCTAAATCAGAAACATCGTTAGAACTTAAGCTGGTTACATCTTTCCTCATCACGTTACCACCAGAGAAAACCAATAAAGCACTAAGCTCGAAGTTTTTATATGAAACACGCTGAGAAAAAGACCCTGTATACTTTGGAATAAGTGTACCCATATTTACCAGGGCTGATGGATTCGTTATTTCTTTACTGCTCGATACGATAGGATTTCCGCTGGCATCAAATTCTAAGGTGGCTTTACCATTCTCATCCAAAAAATATGGATAGCCATTTACCATTCCACCGTAACGGTAAGCGTAAAGTGTATTGTAATCCGTTCCCTCTTCATAATAATCAGAAGGTGAGCCAATGTAACTGCTTGATAATGTTGCTGTTCTGTTTACCTCACCTATTTTACTTTTGTTAAAGCCAAGTATAAAAGTAGAGCTAAGTGTTAAATCGCCTGATCTTAACCAGTCTCCACCCAGGTTAAATTCTATTCCCTTGTTGCTGAGCACCCCATTATTGATCACCCTCGATGCAATGCCTACAGTTGGGTCTAGTTCGGTAGTTACAAGTAAATCAGTACTCTTCCGGTTATACGCATCAATACTTCCCCTTAAACGGTTACCCAAAAAAGCATAGTCTAAGCCAACATTATAAGTTTCAGTTTTCTCCCAGCGTAATTTCGGATTAGGTAAGCCTACTACATTGAGATACTGGAGTGCAGGGAAAAGATTATCATTTACCCTTCTTGCCGTTAGAAATTTGGTTGATGTAGCATTTTGATTTCCGTTTACGCCATAAGTAGCGCGTAACTTTAATAAATTAATCCATTCCTGCGATTGAATAAATTTTTCGTTACTGGCATTCCAGCCTAAACCTACTGACCACAGCGGCCGGTTTTTATATTCAGGGTCGGCGCCGAAAAGATCAGCCTGATCTACCCTGTAACTGCCTGTAATGTTGTACCTGTTTAAATAAGTGTAACCGGCATTGGCAAAAGTTGAAAGATTGCGGTGTTTTTCTTCCTGAAAGCTACGTGCAGCAACGCCCAGGGTTTTGGTACCACCAAAAATATAACTTGGTAAACCCGTTTGGCTTACAGATTGATTGTTAATTAAGGTCGAAGTTAAAGTAATAGGGTCATAACCATATCTGATGTCGCTCATGCCGATAGGCGCAAAAGTCTGGCGCATTTCTACACCGGCAATGGCGGCAATAGCATGTTTACCATCACCAAAAGACCGATCAAAGCTAAATTGATTTCTAAAAGTATAGGCATTGCTTTGCTGCATCGATTGGCTTAATCTTCCGCCCGTGGGAAGTCCGTAGGTATAAGCGTTGGTTGCCGGGGTATAACCTACCAGTGTATTATAGGCAACACGCATTTTATACGAATTTACATCATAATATTGCTCCGACTTAGTGGTACCGGTTTCGTACTGAAACTGACTTGAAAAACTTAATCCATCCATTATTTTAGCCTGGATATCTGCAAATGCTCTTAAAGAAACCGTGTTGGCCTTAGTTTGTCCTTCGTTTAAGGATTCAAGCATATTAAAACGATAAGAACGGTACTGTGGCGTGTTTTTTAAAGCTGCCACCACCGAGCCGTTAACAATACCTCCACTGGTTATACCATCAGCAAGGTTTACATAGTCAGCATATACCAGGCTTCCATCTGGATTTACGATTGAAGCATATCGTGGCTGAATAACATTATACGAATCGTAAGAACCATCGGTTGCAACAGAGGTTGAATAAGCGCCGTTAAATCCTATAGTTGTACTCAACCATTTTTTGAGGTTGTAAGTATTTTTAAAATAAAGGTTGATTTTCTGATCGTTGTTATTGATGACACGCTCGGCAGAATTATCATAATTGATCGATGCAAAGGTATTTGATTTAGCACTTGCCGAACTCATAGAAAGATTGTAGCGTTGACGGAAAGCATTTTGCCATATATTGTCGCTATATTGCTCGTAATAATCAGCATTTTTCCAGGCAGCCAATTGTTGATTAACCTGGTCTGCAGTTACTTTGCCCGCATCACGATCACGGTACAACTGGTAAAGTGGACTATAGTATTTTGGTGTTCCATTGGCCACTGTTCCATAGGCTGCAAACATCGACTCAGTTGTGGTATAGCGTGCACGCTCTTTATTGTACACATCGGTTTCAAAATCAACAATATCTGCTGTTGAAGCGTAATGCATGGAGCTAAAATCTGGTTTGGTGTCGATAAAAAAATCAGTGTTTAAGGAAATTTTTAACGGGCTGTTACCTTTTTTAGTAGTTAAAACAATCACCCCATTTGCTGATCTTGATCCATAAATTGAGGCAGCACCTCCATCTTTTAAAACGGTAATGGACTCGATATCATAAGGATTTATTTCTTCAAGAGGTGTTTCGGAAGGTAGCCCATCGATAACAACTAAAGGCTCTCTGGTTGAACCAAGATTCGAAAATGTAGCCTGCCCCCTAAGAACAGGACGATCAGCACCTATCCTATTTGGATTTTTCACATAAGCCAACCCTGCTACACGACCTTCTAAGGCGCTTAGTATATCAACATTGATATTTTCGTTTAATACTTTATTATTGACGATAGATGCAGAAGCCGTAGATCGTTCTTTACTTATAGTTTGAAAACCATTTACCACAACCTCTGCCAGTAAAGATGCGTTGGCACTTAACCTAACGGTTACCACCTTTAAAGCAGCATTGCGATCGAAACGCTGGGTGGAAGAAAGATATCCGATATAACTGATTTCGAGCGTATTGTATTGGTTACTTAAATTAAGGTTAAAGTGCCCGTTACCATCCGTAAGGACATATTTATTGGTGTTTTTGATTTTTACAGAAGCACCCGGCAATGGCGAACCCAAACTATCGGTAACCATACCATGCAGCACATATTCATCTGCAATATCTTCCTTTGGTATTTTTAAGATGATGGTGCGGTTGTTGCTGATTTCGTAGTTAAAATCCTGTCCCTTAACAACGGCATCCATAATCGTTTTAATATCTGCGGTGTTCAGGATAAAGTTGATGGGTTTGGCTTTTTTAACCAGCGCCGCATCGTACACAAATTCATATTTTGTTTTCGCCGAAATTTGTGAGATAACGGTATTTAAGGGTGCTTGTGTAAAGGTGTACTGGGTATTTTGTGCTTTTGCGTTTATCGATAACAAAACGATAAAGCAAAAAATGCTTGGCCAGTTCAGTAAATACCTGCATCCGGACCGGACGAGGCGAAAGTAATGGTTTGTCATAAAATTTAGTTTGGTTTGGTTAATTGATCGACGACGGAGCAACCTTATTCTTTAAACACGATCTTATTTTCTTTGATTTTTAGCCTGTAATCAGTTGCCGTAGCAATAGCATCCAGCACTTCATCAATATCCGCCTTTCGGGATATTTTAAGGTAGAGGTTCTTTTGCGGAATAGATTTCACATCTACTTCCACATTATACCATCTGGCCAGTTTCTGCATCACCGTTGATAAGGGCACATCATTAAATAGGAACTCGCCTTTTGTCCAGGCATTAAAATCTTCTGCCGAAACATTTTGCAAGTCTAATTTTCCATGATGAGAAATCACCTGCTGATCAGGTTTTAACACCACCTGATCGCCATTTCCATTGGTAAACCGGATACTCCCCTCTAACAGTGTTGTCTGTGTACCCTCATCTTCAGGATAACTGCTTACATTAAACTGCGTACCCAATACCTTGATTTCGTTGCCAGCCACATTGACAATAAATGGCTTTAACGGATTTTTGGCCACTTTGAAGAAAGCTTCCCCCTCTACATACACTTTTCTTTCTGATCCGCGGAAATCAGTTGGAAAGCTAATTTTCGAGCCGGCGTTAAGCATTACCATCGAGCCGTCGCTCAAAGTAACACGGTATTCGCCGCCGTTAGGGGTGTTTAAGGTGTTCAGTTTCGAAGCCTCTGCTGAATCGGCATTTACGGCCATAAAAACCATTGTTCCATCTGCTTTGGTGCTTACTGTAACCCCTTTGCTGCGATAAAGTACGGTGTCCTTTCTTCCAGCCGAAATACTTTCCTTTCCACCTAAGCTCAGTACCGCTTTAGCAGAACCCGAAACAATCCCATTGCTGCTGTTTAAAAACCGTGTAAGCAATAAGGTACCCGAAACAATTACCAGTATCGCAGCAGCTACCCTCATAAAACGGCCGGATTTCAGCACCTTTAAAATTGGCTTTTCCGGTTTTGCAAAAAGTTTATCCGATAAGCCTGCATGGATCTGGGCCAGTCTTTCATCTTCAGCAGCAACATTTAGTTCAGTTTCCTGCTCAAATCCTTTTTGGATCAGCTTTTCAAGTTCCTGTTGATCTGCCTCACCAAAGTAATTAAACAATTGCTCCAGTTCTTTAGCATTGCTCTGATCGGCAAGAAATCTTTCGAATAATTTTGGGCTTAAAGGTTTTTTCTCCATCGTTGTCAATATATAATATGCACGAGATGGACAAACACACTATCGCACTTAGATTTTTTTTAAAATATTTTTTTTTCTAGCTTTTCAAATAGGCAGCAATACAGAAAATAATAAACTCCTGAGAATGAAAAAAGACGTAACGTTTGATGTATTTTGTTGCGCTAACCAATTGGTTGCTTACGGTAGATGGACTTAACGACAGTATTTCGGCAGCTTCATGATAGCTTTTACCTTCGATACGGCAAAGTTTAAAAATTTCTTTCCGCTGTGCGGGAAGTTTTTCGATAGCTTGATTTAGGAGTTCAACTCTTTCTTTATTGAAAATATAATCTTCCGTTTGATCGTAAAATTCGGCAAAAGTCTCCAATAAATGTTTTTGCATTTTCACATCCTGTGCCAAACGACGGTAGTAACCATAAACAGTATTCTGAGCAATAGTAAAAATCCAGCCTTTAAATGATTGATCAAGATCGATTTTGGCCCTGTTGAGCCAAACTTTTAGAAAAACATCCTGCAAAAGCTCATCAACAACCTCATTTAATTTAACCATGCGCTGCATTTTTGGAAGCAGCATTTTACTGTACCTGGCATAAATAAAGTCAAAAGCATCACGACGGCCATCTTTCAGGTCTTCTAAATACTTTAATTCTTCTTTATCGTGCAGATTATCAGGAGACATTTCGTCAAATCTACAAATTAAGCAGAATTATTAATCAATCCGCCCTCATTTTTAACATTATTAAGAGAAATTGCCTCATTAATTAGGTAGAAATGATAAAATTAAGTCTAAAGGATATAATTGATCGATATATAATTGCTTAAAACCGTATAACAGATTTTATCTTGTAGTTTGGAAAAACATTTGGTGCAGCTTTTTGCCAATGCAGGCCTGCCTCCGCTTCTGCAGATGAAAAATCAACATCTCGCTATCGTTTGATTTAGATGGCAGCCATTGTGCAACGATCCTCGGTAATAAACCCGATTGGAGTGAACATTCCGATCCTTCATCGGAATAAAACGAAAAGCGGGACTTAAAATGCGATGAAAAGCGGAGCCCTACATTTCCAGAAACAGTTAATAATATTTTCTAAAACAAAAAGTCCCGAACTCGATAAATGAATTCGGAACTTTTGTTCTAAAAAGACCTCGCAGGTTTATAAAACCTGCGAGGTCTAGTGTATCACTTCGTTACAATCTCCACTTTCCCACCATTCCTAAACAAATCATGAGAAATAAAATACCCCTGATTGATTTTTCCATCTACTTTAATCTCAGTAATGCCTCTGCCCTTGCCCGGTTTGCTGATAGTCAATAATTTACCCGTGCTGGTTTTCCAATTTACTTCATCAAAAAGCGGTGCGGTAACAATGTAATTTGGATCGGTTGCAGAAAACGGATACAATCCCAGCGAACTAAACACATACCAGGCCGACATTTCGCCCGCATCATCCATGCCCGAAAGTGCCAAACCATCGCTACCTATTCCATATAGTTCATTAAGGATTTTATCAATGATTTTTTGCGATTTCTCGGGTTTACCAATAAAAGTATAAGCAAAAGGCGCTTCGTGATCAGGCTGATTACCCTGACAGTACTGTCCGATCATGGTTTCTACATTACGGGCTATGTATTTCGGGTTCCAGGGTAAAGTAAATAACGAATCCAATTTCGATTCAAAACCATCTGCACCGCCGTATAACTCAATCAGGCCTTTCATATCATGCGGTGCATAAAACGAAACCTGCCAGGCATTGGCTTCCCTGTACATATATTCGTAATAAGGATACTGCGGATTAAAAGGTTTAATCCAGTCACCATTATCCAATCTTCCCCTCATAAAACGGGTGCCGGGATCGAACATGTTTTTATAATTCTTAGATCTGGCCATTAAAATGCGGTAATTGGTGCTGTCACCCAGTTTCTTCGCAATCTGTGCCAGCGAGTAATCATCGTACGAATATTCCAAAGTTTTAGAAACTCCCGCTTTTGCTTTCGTTTCTACATGCGGATTTTTAACGTCAGGATCGGAGATATAGCCTTTCTCGATATATTCCTTAATAAAGGGCCGGGCACCACCTTCAACATTGGCATTGCGTAACAAAATCTGATAAGTGCCTTTAATGTCGAAGTCATCAATTCCCCTCAAATAAGCACCGGCAATAGATGATGCCCCATGATCGCCATGGAAAAAGGTTGGTATAAAGCCCGTTTTATCACCCACATCCTTCATTGATTTGATCACATCCAAAGTAACTTTAGGTGTAATTAAACCTAAAAGCACATCTTTATTACGGTAGGTATCCCAAAGCGATGGTTCGGTATAATAATTAAAATTGCCTTTTATAACATTGTGTTTTGCATCCTTAAACTCACCATTTATATCGCTGCGCAAGGCCGGCCATAAAAACGAGCGGTACAAACAAGAATATAGCATTTGTTTTTGTTTTTCTGTACCACCTTTTACCTGGATATTGGATAAAAGGGCCTCCCACTTTGCAGTAGCTTCATTTCGGATTTGCGTAAAAGTTTTATTGCCGATTTCTTTCTCTAAATTTTTTTTGGCATTGGCCGTGCTTACAAAAGAGAGTCCGATTTTTAATTCTACCGGCCCTGCACTTCCATCAGCCAGATGCATAATGGCGTAACCAGAACGTTTGCCTACATCTGTTTGATCGAGTTTATCTATCTTGCCATTTACCGTTGCATAAAAATAAATATTCTCTCCACCCTGAAAGCCCTGTATAGCTGAAGTACCCACTTGCTCGATATTCCAGGTAGCAACGCCACTATTGGCTTTACCCATTAAAAAAAGTATTTGCCGGTCGCGGGTGTTTTTATATTCATATTGATGAAATCCAGCCCTTAAGGTTGAAGTGAGCTTTACATTTACTTTATAGTCATCCAGATAAACCTGGTAATAACCAGGCGCAGAACTTTCGTTTTTATGAGAAAATTTAGAGCCAAACTTATTTGTAGGATTGGAAAGCGGCAAAACCGGGATGTTGCAGAGGTTCCAGTGGCCCTTATTGGTGTGTGCAAAGCCGTAAATGGTGTCGTCTTCATATTCATAACCTGCACCAGAACCAAATTCGGTAATCGGGCTTAACTGCACCATGGCATTGGGTAATGAACTGCCTGGAAAAGTTAAACCAGCCCAGGAGCGCCAGCCTTGTGGAAGCTCATAACTCAATATTTTAGGATCGGTTAGCGGTGCCGTGCCGATAAAAGTATTGACATATTTAGTGAAAGACGTTTTGCTTTGGCTTTGAGCAGGATAACCGCTCAATACATTTAGAAATAAAATACAGAATAGAAATTTGGTTAGCGATTTCATTTTAGATAAAACGATTTAGTGTGTACTATCAAATATAGAAAATCTATTAAATCCAGCTGTTAAATATCAGAATAGTTACCTGGTAAATCTGTTGCATTAATAAAAACAAAATGCTTAAATAACTGAATAATATGCCAATAATCGAGATGCATTCGCTTATATGCAGCAAAAACTTTTAGGTGATAATATATATCTTTGAAAACACACTAATCAAATATCCCATGCTTTTAAAACTTAAGCAAGTGATGCACCTTGCATTACTTTCCTGCTTTGCATTTAGTTTTTCGAATGCCGTATTTGCACAAAAGAAACAAACCAGCCCTTTATTGCTATGGGATAATAAACCAGCCAAAAACTGGATGACGGAAGCCTACCCTATTGGCAACGGCCGCGTTGGCGGGATGATTTTTGGAGGTGTAAACGACGAACATATTCAATTTAACGATAATACCCTTTGGACGGGAGACGAAAATGACCGGGGTACCTATCAGGCTTTTGGTGATCTTTTTATTGATTTCGACCAGAAAGATCAAAGTTTTACCGGGTATAAACGCGAATTAAATATTGCCAATTCGGTACATTCCATCAGTTATACGCAAAAAGAAGTAAATTTTAAACGTGAGTATTTTTGCAGCTTCCCGGATAAAGTAATGGTTTTAAGACTTACTGCTGATCAAAAAAGCAAATATTCCGTTGCCATAAGGCTAAAAAATGCGCATGGTGGAAAAATAACGGTTAATGGAAATAAAGTTGAATTTAGTGGCAAATTATCAAATGGAATGCCTTACCAGGCTACTGCAGTAGTGAAAATTGAAAACGGGAAAAGTTACCCGGTAAAGGATGAAGATGGTGAAAAATTAAAAATAGATCAGGCAGATGCCATTACCATTATTTTTACTGCAGCAACCAATTACGGCAATAAACGCGAGCAACAATGGAAAGGTGAAGAACCCGCACCAAAAATAGACCGCATCCTTAAGAATGCATTACCTAAAAGTTATGCAAACCTATTAAAAAGCCACATTGAGGACTATCAGCAGTTATTTAACCGTCTAAATATCAAATTAGGCGAAAGCAACGTAAACAACAATAGTTTACCGACTTACCAAAGACTCATCAATTACAAAAAAACTCCTGATCACGATCTGGAAGCTTTAATTTTTCAATATGGAAGGTATTTGTTGATCAGCTCTTCACGACAAGGCGGTTTACCTGCCAATTTACAGGGGCTTTGGAATGAGAGCAATACACCTCCATGGGGAAGCGATTATCACTCCAATATCAACATCCAGATGAATTATTGGCTGGCAGAACCCACTAACCTTTCCGAATGTCATATTCCATATCTTGATTATATTAACAGCATGCGTGAAGTAAGTGCTGTTGCAACACGCAAACAATACCCAAACACCCGCGGCTGGACGGTTAAAACGGAAAATAATATTTTCGGTGGAATGAGTTTTTTATGGAACACCCCAGGAAGTGCATGGTATGCTCAGGCCCTTTGGGAGCATTATGCCTTTACAAAAGATAAGGCCTACTTGAAAAATTTCGCTTATCCTATTATTAAAGAAATTTCAGAATTTTGGGATGACCATTTGAAAAGAAGACCTGATGGCACTTTGGTATCACCTTTGGGCTGGTCGCCAGAGCACGGGCCAACTGAAGATGGTGTAACCCACGATCAACAGATTGTATTCGATTTGTTTACCAATTATATTGAAGCTGCTGAAATTTTAGGCATCGATCAGGATTATAAAAAACATATAGCCGATCTTAAAGCACATTTGTTAAAGCCAAAAATCGGGAAATGGGGCCAATTGCAGGAATGGGAAACCGATCGTGATGACCCGAAAGATCAACACAGACATATTTCCCATTTATTTGGTTTACATCCGGGCAGGGAAATCAGTACCATTAAAACGCCTGAATTGGCTAAAGCTGCAAAAGTAACCCTAACTGCACGTGGCGATGAATCAACCGGTTGGTCAATGGCCTGGAAAATGAATTTCTGGGCGAGGTTACAGGATGGTAATCATGCCTATAAAATATTGCAGAATTTTATTACGCCAGTTGGTGGCTCAGGCACTGATTACAACAAAGGTGGCGGAATTTATTCTAATCTTTTCTGTGCGCACCCACCTTTTCAAATAGATGGAAATTTTGGCTACACTGCAGGCATTTCAGAAATGTTATTGCAAAGCCAAACAGGCGAACTTCAATTTTTGCCTGCAATACCCGATCAATGGTCGGCGGGAAGTATCCAGGGACTAAAAGCACGAGGCAACTTTGAAATTACCAATTTGCAATGGAAGGATGGTAAAATTGTAAAACTATCAATCAAGTCATTATCTGGTGAAGATTGTATCGTGAGGTGTCCGAATGCTTTGAAAAAAATTAAAGGAATTACAGAAGAAAAATCAGGAAATGATTTTAAATACAGTTTTAAAACGCAGGTTGGGAAAGTGTATAATTTTGAAGGATAGAGTGAATGAATGAGAGAAGGATAGAATTATTGAATGAGAAAAGGATAGAATTATTGAATGAAGGAATGACTGAATGAGGGAATGAGGGAATGAATAAAAGTCTAATAGAACAAGCTATCATTCAAAATTCACTCATTCAATTATTAATTTTCAAACATTTCTATTCTGATATTCGTTTTTATCTAAAAGGAAAGCCATGAGTACATCTAATAAAATACTGACCGAGCACAATGCTAAAGTTGCTGTACTTGATTTTATCAATGCATTAAATGCGGAAGACTTTGATCTGGCCAGACAGCAATTGAAAGACGACATGACTTTTAAAGGCGTAATGGGCGAAAGAGAGGGAGCGGATGTGTATATCGAAGACATGAAAAAGATGAAATTCAAATATGATGTTAAAAAAGTATTTGTAAATCAGGAAGAGGTTTGCCTTTGGTATGATATTAATATGGGTGCAAAAACAATCTTTTCTTGTGGTTGGTACAAACTAGTAGATGAAAAAATTCAATCGTTTCAGGTAATATTCGATCCGAGACCAATTTTATAAGATTAATAAGGTGGCTTTATATGCAATTATCATCCTGAAAAACTACGTCATTTTGACCGCAGTGGAAAAATCTATAAAAGAAATTTAGCAGCAGATTTCTCCGCTCCATTGCATTTCGGTCGAAATGACGAACGGAATAACTAGCAAACCTGTTTTAGCTTTTTAATGATAATGTGACTATTTTCTAATTGGAATAGAAACATTAAAAATTCATCCGTTTCACTGATCGCGATATTTTTAATTTTGCCTGATTGGTTTCCATTGGAAATATCATCCCCAACTTTCAATTCCAACAGTGTAGAGGTTGGTAACTGATCGTGTACAGCTATCATTTTTTATATGGGATATGTAAGGTAAAACAGGTTTTTTCCGGAGTAGAAGAAACTTCTAAAGATCCCTCATGTGCATTGGCAATTTCTGATGCAATATATAAACCCAAACCAAGTCCTTTTTGATTTGGCTCTACCTCTCCCCTCGAAAAAGGCTGAAATAAGCGCTCCATGGTAGCCGCAGGAATCTGTTTGCCCTTATTAGCGACACAGAGGTTAAATTCTTCACTAGAGCTAAAAGCTGTAATTACTACGGGAGAATCTGCTGGTGAGTAATTTAAGGCATTGCCCAACAGGTTAGAGAAAAGTTGCGCCAAACGCTTTCCGTCGGCATTAACCGGGTGACGAAAATCAAAATTTAATTCAATATTTCTGCCCGGCCAAATGGTTTGCATTTCGTCTACCACCTGGATAAGTAGTTTTTCCAGGTCCTCATCGGGTGTTCTGGTAATGGCAATCCCTTCGCCTAAACGGCCACTGGCAAAATCGAGCATATTTTCTATAAGGCCATTCATCCTGAATGAAGAGTCTTTAACAATTTTTGCAATACGGATTCCACGTTCGTCTAAATTCAAACGCGATAATAACTGGGCGCTACTCGATATTGCATTTAAAGGATTCCGAAGATCATGGCCTAAAATGGCAATAAACTGCTCCCTTAAAACGGCAACCGCTTGTTGTTCTTTCAGCTCCAATTCGGTTTTGGCTATTTGTTCAAGCGCATCTAAATGAAATGCAATTAAATCGGCAAACATGGTAAACATCCCTGTTATAGTAGGATTTTTAAGCTTGGCCGGTTTAGGGTCAATTGCGCACAGTGTACCAAAAAAGTCGCCGTTTTTTAAAATAATCGGAACGGAAATATAACTTTGAAAGCCATACATTGTTGGTGTATGGTGCCCCCTGAAATTCTCATCCTCGTCAACATGATCAATCACAACCGCTTGCTGGTGCTGCCTTATTTCGTTACAGATGGTTGTTTCTAACTTCAATTCTCCACCTACGGGCAAACCAAAATTAATTTCATCAAGAACTGCACATACAGTCCATTTATCTGAAGTTACCCTGGCCACAGCAGAAAAGCCCATTCCAGTTGTCCGGCACACAATTTCTAAAATATGTGCAACAGCAGGTATTTTGTTGATACTCTCTATATCAGAAAGGATGGTTCTATTGGGATCTTGCAAAGCGGGATGAATAATCTAGCTGCAATTTACAAATATTTCTTCTCGTAATAACTATCGATTAAATATTCTAACGCATGTTTTACAAAAAACGCAGATTTAATACTTATGAACGTATTAATCCACGTAAATAATCATAATGTATGCTATAAACCGGGTAAATGCAACTAAGATAATTTTATTAAAGCAAGACTATATTGATCAGCGAAAATGATATCACTGATCAATATGCTTGTATATGTTACGCCTTTAATAAAGCAGGCTTTTCATGATAGGTGCGCCAAAGCAGCTCACCAAATAAGGTGTTAGACCAGGCAAACCATGCTCTTGTAAAGTTTGCAGGATTATCTTTATTAAACGATTCGTGCATAAAACCTTTGCCAGCATGTGTTTTACGCAAAGTATCGATACAATATTTAATCTCAGCGTCGTCTTTTGAAGTTAATGCACGCATGGTGATACTCATCGGCCAGATCATGTCCTGTCCTGCATGCGGACCGCCAATACCTTCTGCAGCTGTACCTTTAAAGAAATAAGGATTGTCTTTAGAAAGGGCAAATTTCCTGGTATTCTGATAAATAGGATCATCAATCTTCATTGCACCCAAATATGGTAAACCCAATAAACTCGGTACATTAGAATCATCCATCAGGTAAGAACTTCCGAAGCCATCAACCTCAAAAGCATAAATTTTGCCATATTTTGGATGGTTCACGATGGCGTGTTTCTGCAAAGCAGCACTCACCTCATCAGCAAGGTTTAACAAATTGCTTTCTAAAGTTTTATCGCTTTGCAAAGCCTTGATCATTTCAGCAGCCTGTTTTAAGCTGGATACCGCGAAGAAATTAGATGGGACTAAGAAAGGAAAAATGGTGGCATCATCACTCGGGCGGAAAGCCGAACAGATCAAACCCACCGGATTTACCGGAAAACCATAACCAGCCATCGGTAACGAATCTGTAGGTTGTGTGGTTTCTCTCTGGAAGTGATATGGGCCTTTATCAGCTTTGCGCTGCTGCTCTTTAAATGTTTTTAAAGTGGCTTCGATTCCTTTTTTCCAATCGGCATCAAAAGGTGTTTTATCGCCTGTTTTTTTCCAGTAATGATAGGCCAGGCGGATCGGATAACATAATGAATCAATTTCCCATTTACGTTCGTGCACACCGGGCTGCATAGCTGTTTTATCTGTTTTCCACTCACCTACTTTGGTGGCGTCGCCATAAAAAGCATTGGCATAAGGATCTTTTAAAACGCATTGTGTCTGATGGATAATTACACCTGCAATTAGTTTTTTAAGTGGTTCATCTTCATTTACAAACTGAAGATAAGGCCAAACCTGCGCAGAACTATCGCGTAGCCACATGGCATCGATGTCGCCGGTAATTACATAAGTATCTGGTCGGCCATTTTTTTCAGAATGGTAAACGGTAGTATCGAGTGTATTGGGAAAACAGTTTTCGAATAACCAGGCCAGTTCAGGGTTTTTAACGTTAGCCTGGAAAGTTTTGATAGCAGCATCTACGGCCTTGCTCTGAAAATGTCGTTTTGCTGCAGCTTCGCGTACCACAGGAAACTCTGGTGCGAGATTAGCCGCAAAAGAAAATTTCGATGCGACAACTCCTGCTCCTAATAAGCCTGTGTTTTGTATAAATGTTCTTCTTTTCATTATGATGTGTTATGATAATTTGGTTCCGTTCTAATTAACCGAAATCTGTCTGATATTGATTCTACTCAATAAAAAGGAAAAGATTTTATTCGGTTAGCGCTTAACAAATATTATTATAATTTTTGGAACATCAAAATGATAAACAGCAATTGAAATACTCCTAAATCGATTTTCTTTAGCTTAACTTGTTGTTATATAATTAGTACAATCCTAAAGGGTTAAACATCCGCGAAAATAAATTGATTTTGTATCTTTAAGAAACCAAACCTATTGTCATGAATACAAATCCTTCCATCCTATCCAAACGCATTTTATCTATTGATATATTACGTGGAATCGTGATGATTATTATGGCTTTAGATCATACACGGGATTTCTTCCATATTGGGGCGATGACAGGTGATCCGCTAAATCCCGAAACCACTTCAGGAATACTATTCTTTACCCGTTGGATTACCCATTTTTGTGCGCCTACTTTTGTTTTTCTATCGGGCTTATCCGCTTATTTATCTGCACAGAATAAAACACCGGCACAGGCCAGTTCTTTTTTATTTAAACGTGGTCTTTGGCTTATATTTATCGAAATCGCAATTATATCATTAGGCTTAACTTTTAATCTGCAATACAACTTCATTATTCTCCAGGTAATCTGGGCAATCGGCTGGAGCATGATCTTTTTAGCCCTCGCAAGCCGTATTTCATATCAAACGGTACTGATTAGTGGGTTAATATTGGTTTTTGGACACAATATTTTTAATTTATTCCCTGCGCCTCAGGATCCAACCGGTGGATTGATTTTAAAAGTATTCTTTACAGCATCCGGAACGGTTGTCCCTTTATCAGCCAATCATTTAGTTGGTGTCTTCTACGCCATCCTCCCATGGACAGGTGTTATGTTTGTAGGCTATGGAATTGGGACTTGGTTTAACAAAAGTTATGAAGTAAAACGTAGACAACGCAATTTATTGATTGCAGGCTCCGTAACCATATTCCTTTTTATTGCTTTAAGGTTGATCAATGTTTATGGTGATCCTGTTCCGAGAAAAGAATATCACGACCTGTTCAAGAATTTATTGGCATTTTTTAATGTAAGCAAATACCCGCCATCGCTACAATACATCTCTATGACTGTGGGTACGGCGATGTTGATTTTAGCTTTTACAGAAAGAATTAATAATTGGTTTACTAAAATAGCTTCAGTTTATGGTTCTGTGCCATTCTTTTACTATGTAATCCATTTTTACCTCTTGCATACCATCCTTGTTGTAGTATTTTTCGCCACCGGGCATAACACCAAGGAAATTATACAGGTACCGTTTTTATTTAGGCCTGCAGCGTTTGGCTTTAGTTTGCCTATCGTATATTTAATATGGATTTGCGTGGTGGCATTATTGTATTTACCATGCCGGTGGTTCAAAAAGTATAAAGAAACACACCGGCAGTGGTGGTTAAGTTACGTTTAACCTTTTTTCCATTTAATGCTACAGCCAATGGCTTTGGTAGAGGAGATTACTGGCTTTTTGCCAAGGGATAATTCATTAACTGCATTTTTAACATATTCGGTTTTCGTAGCATTTGCCTCTTCCGGATCGTTATCAATGGCGCCGATATATTCTACTACATTTCCTTTATCAGTTTTGTTTAAGATGAATACATGTGGTGTTCTGGTTGCTCCGAACTGTTTGGTTACGATATGGTCAGGATCTAAGAGATACGGAAAACTGAATTTCTTCTCATCGGCTAAAGACTGCATCTTTTCAAAACTTTCATCAGGAACGGCTTCTGCATCATTAGGATTGATGGCCACAACAGGATAACCTTTAGCTATGTAAGTGGTATTTAATGCCGCAATGCGATCTTGATAGGCCTTTGCTATCGGACAAGTATTACAGGTAAAAACCACAATATAACCTTTAGCATCCTTATAATCGGCGAGTGAAACGTTTTTGTTGTTTACATTCTTCAAGGAAAAATCTTTAACCACATCGCCTACTTTATAACCTTCAGTTTGAGCCAATACAATTCCTGAAATAAGCATAAAAGCCATTAAAATCAATCTTTTCATCACGATCTATTTTAAGTTTAACAAAGTATTTTTCAGTTCCGTTTCCGTAAATTCCTTTTCGTAAAAACGTCTGGTGTTTTTGTTTACAAACAGCGTAGCCGGAATAGCACCCGACCATCTTTTGTCGATTCTTTCGATATATTGCTGCTGATCGGGTTCATTTAAAAGAAATACTTCAGCATTAATCTTATTCTTCTCCACAAATGGGATCACTTCCTTTTGCAGTTTTGATTTAAAATCCAGGCTTATCAGAAGTACTTTAACCGGCTTCTTTAAATTCGCTAAACGTAATTTCTCAAAATTCGGCAGCTCTGCAACACATGGCGAACACCAGGTAGCCCAAAAATTAATCACATAAGTAGTATCTTTTCCATTGGCGATGCGTTTATCCAAATCATCCAATTTGAGAAGTTTTACCTGCGCATTAACAGAATAAGTAATTAAAGATAAGCAGATTATGAAAAATATACGCATAAATGAATAACGAAAAATAATAAAGTTTGTTTTAAAGTGCTCGTCATTCCGCGAAGGCAGGAAACGTAATGCAAGAGGATTTAAGATCTCCAATCAACCCGATAGCTATCAGGTTTGGAATGAATAAACCAATATTAAAGATTTCTCCATTCCGTTGCAATTCAGTCGAAATGACGCCCCCGCCCTGAAAAAAACTAATTAACCGATCCCGATTTAACCAAAACCTTCTGATAAGCTGGCAAGGTTAAATCATCGACAATTACCCCTCTTGTGGTACTTGCATGTACAAAAAAACCATTATTGAGGTAAACCCCCACATGATCTACATCATTACCACCAAAAGAGAAAAATACGAGATCACCCTCTTTTAAATTGTCTACATCCTTTCTTCTTATCGCATTAGCCTGATCGCGTGAAATTCTTGGTAACGTAACTCCATAAATTTCTTTCTCCAACAAAAAGGCAAAACCCGAACAATCAATACCGCTCTTGTCCAATCCACCAAAACGATACCTCACCCCTGTCCAATCCGTAATAAAACGGTAAAGTTGTTTGCTTTTTAAATTGGCCATGGCATCAGCCGCTTTAGAAGCTTTGGTGTCACTTTTAACGGTATATTTTCTTGATCCGCAGGATGACAGGAAAAGCATGATCGCTATTAAATAAAAAACATTTTTTTTGAGGCCTATGGTATAAAGTGAATGGTTTAAGGTTATTTCCATTGTATCAATATTAATGGCATTGGGGTATTGGAAGACTAAGACCTTATGCCTTAAACCTCACACCCCACACCTTTCCTAATTTTTAATCAATCGCTGTATTTCATCCAATTTTAATAGTGCTTCCACTGGCGTTAATGCATTCACATCCAGGTTATTCAGTGTATCGCGGATTTTTACCAGAACAGGATCATCAATAGCAAACATTTGCAACTGGTATGCCTGATTCTGCACTTTTTTTATGCTGTCTTTAATGCTTTGTCCTTCAGTACGGTCAATTTCAAGTTTTTTCAATATTTCGTTTGCTCGACCGATCAGTTTTGGTGGCATGCCAGCCATTTTAGCCACATGAATACCAAAACTGTGCTCACTCCCACCCGGAACTAGTTTACGTAAAAAGATCACTTTGTTCGTCATCTCTTTTACCGAAACATTAAAGTTTTTAATGCGCGGCATGGTGTTCGCCAATTCGTTCAGTTCGTGGTAATGGGTAGCAAAAAGCGTTTTCGGCCTTGATGTAGGGTGTTGATGTAGAAACTCGGCGATGGCCCAGGCAATCGAAATACCATCGTAAGTACTTGTTCCACGACCAATCTCATCCAATAAAATCAAACTGTTATCCGAAATATTGTTCAAAATACTGGCCGTTTCATTCATCTCCACCATAAACGTACTTTCTCCCGACGAAATATTATCAGAAGCGCCCACACGGGTGAAAATCTTATCTACCAAACCTACTTCGGCATCTTTGGCAGGTACAAATGAGCCCATTTGTGCCATTAAAACAATTAAAGCTGTTTGCCTTAAAATAGCCGATTTACCCGCCATGTTGGGTCCGGTAATCATAATAATCTGCTGACTATCGGTATCCAGATACACATCGTTGGTGATGTATTCCTGCCCTACAGGCAATTGCTTTTCAATTACCGGGTGACGGCCGCCTTTAATATCAAGCACCTTATTTTCGGTAACTTTAGGCTTGTTATAATGGTTTTTAGCGGCCAGCTGTGCAAAACACAACAAACAATCCAGCTGAGCAATTAAAAACGAATCGAGTTGGATCGGTTTGATGTAACTGGCGGTTTCGTACATCAGTTCGTTATACAAACGGATTTCTATGGCCTGAATCTTCTCTTCAGCTCCTAAAATCTGATCCTCGTATTCTTTAAGCTCAGGTGTAATGTAACGCTCTGCATTCACCAGCGTTTGCTTACGGATCCAGCCCTCTGGTACTTTATCTTTATGGGTATGGGTAACTTCTAAATAATAACCAAAAACGTTGTTAAAGGCAATTTTTAAGGATGGGATACCTGTTGCTTCTGCCTCACGTTTCTGTATTTGCACCAGATAATCCTTACCACCGAAAGCAATTTTGCGCAAGCGGTCTAAATCTTCATCAATTCCGTCAGCAATTACATTTCCTTTGATTAATAAAGCTGGAGGCTCGGGTTGCAGTTCCCTTTCAATTCTTTCTCTAATCGCCAAGCAAGGATTCAATTGATCCGCTATTTTGGTCAGGAAAGGATTTTTAGAGTCCGCGGCTAATTTTTTAACGGCTTCAATATGGTACAATGCACGTTTTAAAGCCACCAGTTCTCTCGGACCAACACGCTGTAAGCCTACTTTAGAAATCAGTCGCTCTAAATCGCCAATCTGTTTAATGTTATTTAAAAACTCTTCTTGTAATTCTTCATGCTTTACAAAATATTCTACCATTCCAAGTCGCTCCTGAATCGGTTTAAGCTCCTTTAAAGGCATGATAATCCATTTTTGCAACAAACGTGCACCCATCGGGGTACAAGTGTGATCCAAAATATCAAAAAGGGTTACTGCATTGTCGTTAGGTGAACTCACCAATTCCAGGTTACGAATCGTAAAACGGTCCAACCACATGTAACGGTCTTCCTCAATGCGACCTATCGAGCTGATGTGTTGCAGGTTACGGTGTTCGGTTTCTCCCAAATAGTGCAATATCACACCGGCTGCCACAATTCCGCTCTGCAAACGTTCTACCCCAAAACCCTTTAAAGATGAAACCTCAAAGTGTTTCATTAAAGTTTCGTTACCGAAATCGGTGGTGAAAGGCCATTCATCTAAACCGAAAGTATAAAAACGATCTCCAAAATTTTCGGTAAAAGCCTGTCGCTTCGATTTTTGGAAAATCACCTCTGTAGGCTTAAAACCCTGCAAAAGTTTATCAATATAATCGCTGTTTCCCTGGGCAATTAAAAATTCGCCGGTTGAAATATCTAAAAATGAAATTCCTAACTGTGTTTTATCGAAGAAAACACAGGCAAGGAAATTGTTCGATTTCTGATTTACAATATTATCGCCATAAGCAACACCTGGGGTAACCAGCTCTGTTACACCACGTTTAACAATGGTTTTTGTGGTTTTAGGATCTTCGAGCTGATCGCAGATGGCCACACGTTGCCCTGCCCTAACCAGTTTAGATAGATAATTATCCAATGAGTGGTGCGGAAAACCTGCTAATTCTAATGCACCGCCATTTGGGCCTGTTCCCCTTCTGGTTAATACTATACCTAAAATCTGTGCCGTTTTAATGGCATCTTCGCCAAAGGTTTCATAAAAATCGCCAACCCTAAATAGTAAAAGTGCGCCCGGATACTTCGCTTTAATCGCGTTGTATTGCTGCATTAACGGGGTTTCTTTATTCGTGTCTTTAGCCAAAACTGAAATTAATTTACAAAAGCCATAAAGATAACACGAATAAGCATTTTACAACTGTTTTGTTGAAAAGTTAAAAAAAATTGGTGGTTTAATCGTTTAATCGTAGGAATTAACGCATCTGTTACAATTAACCAATTTATACAGTTTAAACAATTAACCATTGTTCTAACAGTTAACCAGTTTATACAATTTAAACAACAGATCCTGCTTTAACCCTGTGCTACAGCAGACGCTCTGCAAGGATTGGTTCCCGGAGGGAGATAATCAAAGTAGCCAGGAAGCTATTACAAAGGATAAGACATATCTGGATTCATTCGGTACCGTATTTGCCGGGTCTGATTAAATAAAAACGAAACTCGCTGTAAAGATATGATAGACTGCTTTATAAATCTTGCGGATCAACCTGCTTTAATCAGTGTGCGGCTATCTTTAAACCTGAGTATTAATAAATACCTGTGGCAAATTAATGACTGCTAATAGGAGGATATAGCTGAGTTTTTAATATTTTTATAACTAACAGCTTCTGAGAGGCATTAATTTAAATTATATATAGGGTCAATTCTCAGGGCAAGGGCACTATTTTGCCAATTAAAAAGAAAAAGCTTTCAAAGCCACTGGAAATAGAGGTTTATTAAACACGGGCCTGTGGTTTTTACAACCTTAACCTAATCCCCTAAAACCAGTGATTTTTATTACCTGGATGTGTTACTTTCATCCCCTGTAAGGTTAGCATGTTAAAAATGGCTATCATCCAATTTTCTGTTATGCAGCTACCGAATAATAATTATCTTTGAAAAAACATCGTGCTAGTATTTACCTAACCATCTAAAATTGCAGGAATATTTTTTAGCTGTTGATACCGAAACATCTGGTTTACCAAAAAACTGGTCGGCACCTTATGCAAACGAAAAAAACTGGCCCCATATCGTCCAGATTGCCTGGATTATTTACGATAAGCAGCACAAAGAAATTAAAAGGGCAAACCATTACCTCAACAGTGACGGAATTAAGATGGATAAAGCCGCATTAAAAATCCATCAGATTACTCCAGAATATCTACAGCTTCACGGCGAGCAGAAAGAAAAAGTAATGCTGGAATTTGCCCGGGATATTGAAAAATACCAGCCTTTAGTAATCGGACACTTTATTGAACTCGACTACCACATGGTGAATGTAGAATTACATCGTATCGGAAGAGAAAGTACATTTAAAAACCTACCTTTTTTCTGTACCATGAAAGCAAGTTCGCCATACATTACCAATACGGTGATCAGTCATTTAAAACTCGACAAATTTTATACAGTTTTATTTAATGAAATACCTGAAAATGTGCATAATGCATTATCCGATGCTTTAAATACAGCCAAAATCTTTTTTCATCTTTTAGAAACAAATAAAATAAGCTTAACTTCAGCTTACCAGCAAGAACACGCTTTTAATCAGGAAAAGAAAAAACCATTTTCCTTTAAAAGGATTTTACAGGGATTTTTTAATGGAAGATAAATTAGCAGATCAGATTTATACCGCCCGCATTGGCGATATCACTTTCAAAAAAATTGTGAGTTGCAGTCCCGGCACCCCTATTTTTGAAGCTGCAATTAAAATGGCAGAACATAAAACCAGCTGTCTTTTTATCAAAAATGATCAGGACCTTTATCTGGGTTTCGTAACCGATATTACCCTAAGGGATGATGTGATTGCCAAACAGCTTGATACCAATCTACCAATTGATGCAGTAATGGATACCAACATTGTGACCATTTCGCCTGAGGCTTATGTATATGAAGCCATACTGATGATGTTTAGCAAAAAATCGCGTTACCTTTTGGTAAATGATAATGGCAATTATGTTGGTTTTCTGAGCAGAAACAGGTTATTAAGCGAAAAAGCCGAATCTCCGTTGGTTTTTATTCAATCGGTAAAGTCGGCTGTAAATACCAGCGACCTGAAACTGAAATGGCAAAAAGTGCCCAATATTGTTGCCCAGCTCTTGGCAAGAGGTGTACATGCTAAAATTGTAAACGAGGTGGTAACCACCATTGCCGATACCATTTCTTTTAAAATTATTGAAGAAGTAATTGATAAACTGGGACCACCACCTGCTAAATTTGTGTTTATGGTTTTGGGCAGCGAAGGCAGAAAGGAATTGAGTCTTAAAACCGATCAGGACAATGCCATTATTTATGAAGATACTTCTGAAGACAACAGGGCTGCTGTTCGATCCTATTTCCTTGATTTCGCCACACAGGTTTCTGATAAATTAAATTTTGTAGGTTTTGTATACTGTGACGGTGATTATATGGCTACCAATCCAAACTGGACGCATTCTCTTTCGCACTGGAAATACAATTATAAAAACTGGATTGAAGAAGCTTTACCCGAAGCTGCCGTGAAATTTGCAGCATTTTTCGACTGCAGGGCAATATATGGCGATTTAGACATTATGCAAAGCTTAAGGGCTTTTGTGGATGAGGAACTACAGAAACCCATTGAAAAGTTTTATGTGTACCTGGCCAAAAATGCTTTGCTTTACGAACCACCACTTACCTATTTCAGGAACATCAGAACACAGAAAATCCACAAGAAAGAAGTATTCGATATTAAAACGGCTATGACTCCTATTGTCGATCTTGCAAGGGTTTATGCGTTACAGAACAGGATTTTCCAAAAAGAAAATACCGGAGAACGATTAAAAGCATTGAAAGAATTAGGCGTTTTTAGTGAAGCGCAATACAGCGAACTCTCACAATCCTACTATTACCTGATGGGGTTACGTTTAAAACACCAGGCCAATCTGATTGTCAACGATCAGGCTGCACCAAACAACTTTATTGAAATTGATGCTTTAACTAAAATCGAAAAGGTAACATTGATTGAAATTTTCAAGATTATCCAGAACTTCCAAAGCGGCATCAGAATGAAGTTTACGAATAGTTTGGGGTAGGAAAATTCATCAGAGGTGGGTTAACCGGTTAATTGTTTAAATCGGTTAATCGACTCCAAACGCCGAACCCCAACTACAAACTCAAACGGTCATGAGCCATTTGTTCATTGCTAGATAGCGTACAAGAAAAACCTTAATGTGCTTAACGTCTCAATGGTAAAAAAAAATTAGCATAGGCGCATAGCGGTAAGCTTTTTCAGACTTACGAGCTCTGATGAGCAATGTGCAGATAGACCTCGTAAGTCTATCCATAAATCTCCTTCATTTCGCAAGCGGACCCGATAGCTATCGGATCGAGATGACGAACAAAATAAAACAAAAAAGGTCCCGATTTGCATCGGAACCTTTTCTAAATATGATTATCGCTTAAGCGAAAATTTCTATTTTACTGCATCAATTACAGCTTTGAAAGCTTCTGGGTGATTCATTGCTAAATCAGCCAATACTTTACGGTTTAAACCGATTTCTTTTGAAGCTAGTTTACCGATCAATTGAGAGTAAGAAATACCGTGTTGACGTGCACCAGCGTTGATACGTTGGATCCACAATCCGCGGAATTCTCTTTTCTTAACTTTACGGTCACGGTATGCATATTGCAAACCTTTTTCTACTGTGTTTTTAGCAACAGTATAAACCTTACTTCTTGCTCCCCAATAGCCTTTGGCTAGATTAAGGATTTTTTTTCTTCTTCTTCTCGAAGCTACTGCGTTTACCGAACGTGGCATGTTGTTGTTGTTTTTTGGTAAGCGGCGTCCAATTTAAGGAACTTTAATGCCTGATACCTGGTGAAATTAATAAATTACTTTCCGATGCAAAGCATACGTTTAACGTTACCTGAATCTGCATCAGTTACAATTCCTGCATTTCCAAGAGCACGTTTACGTTTAGTACTCATCTTTGTTAAGATGTGACTTTTGTATGCTTTGTTTCTTTTGATTTTACCTGTTCCAGTAAGCGAAAAACGCTTTTTAGCACTGGAATTGGTTTTCATTTTTGGCATAACCTGTTTTTTAATTTATAAACCTATTTTTATTTTTTTGCTACTTTAGGTGCAACTGTTAAGAACATGCGTTTACCTTCTAATTTAGGTAATAACTCTACTTTTCCTACATCTTCCAAAGCCTGAGCAAATTTTAATAATAAAATCTCACCCTGCTCTTTGTATACAATTGCCCTTCCTTTAAAATGCACATAAGCCCTAACTTTCTCACCGTTCTCTAAAAAGCTTACCGCGTGCTTCAATTTAAACTGGAAATCGTGATCGTTGGTATTAGGACCGAAACGAATCTCCTTAATTACAGTTTGTTTAGCATTAGATTTGATCTCTTTCTGCTTTTTCTTTTGTTCGTAAACAAATTTACTGTAATCAATAATCCTACAAACCGGTGGTACAGCATTTGGAGAAATTTCTACCAAATCCAGTTCCAGTTCATCAGCAAGCGCCAAAGCTTTCGCCAAAGGATAAATCCCCGGTTCAACATTATCGCCAGCTAAACGCACTTCGGGCGATTTTACATACTGATTAATGTTATGCTCTGCTTCTTTTTTCTTAAAAGGTGGACGTGGTCCCCTGTTAAATCCTGGTCTTCCTAATGCCAAATTTGTACTGTTTTAATTTAAACTGTTATTTCTTTTCTTAATAAATTGTTGAATTCTTCCAACGTCATTTCGCCTAAATCTCCCTCACCATGTTTACGAACAGAAACTTTTCCTTCTGCCATTTCCTTATCACCGATAATGAGCATGTATGGGATCTTTTTAACTTCCGAATCGCGTATTTTACGACCGATTTTTTCATCCCGGAAGTCAATCAGCCCGCGAATATCGGAATTATTTAGCTCATCTAAAACTTTTTTTGCATATTCTTCATATTTTTCTGAAATAGGAAGGACAATAAACTGCTCCGGGCTTAACCATAACGGGAAGTTTCCGGCACAATGCTCGATAAGTACGGCGATAAATCTTTCCAATGAACCAAATGGTGCACGGTGGATCATCACTGGCCTGTGTTTCTGGTTATCGCTACCAGTATATTCCAGTTCGAAACGCTCAGGCAGGTTATAATCAACCTGAATGGTGCCTAACTGCCATTTTCTACCCAAAGCATCTTTCACCATAAAATCTAGCTTAGGACCGTAGAAAGCGGCTTCGCCATATTCTACAACAGTATTTAAGCCTTTTTCTGCAGCTGCTTCGATAATTGCATTTTCAGATAGTCTCCAGTTCTCATCAGAACCAATGTATTTAGCCTTGTTCTCCGGATCTCTTAACGAAACCTGGGCAGTATAGTTATCAAAACCTAACGATTTAAATACATAAAGTACCAAATCGATTACTTTTTTAAATTCTTCTTTAACCTGCTCCGGCATACAGAACAAGTGTGCATCATCTTGAGTAAAGCCACGTACACGGGTTAAACCATGTAATTCGCCACTTTGTTCGTAACGGTAAACGGTGCCAAACTCTGCAAAACGTACCGGAAGATCTTTGTAAGAACGCGGCTTTGTTTTGTAAATCTCGCAGTGGTGCGGACAGTTCATCGGTTTTAAGAAGAACTCCTCTCCTTCCTGCGGAGTTTTAATCGGCTGGAACGAATCCTTACCGTATTTCTCCCAGTGACCAGAAGTTACATATAAATTTTTATGCCCAATATGAGGTGTTACTACCTGCTCATAACCCGCTTTAGCTTGTGCCTTAGTTAAAAAGTTAACCAAACGTTCGCGCAAAGCAGTTCCTTTAGGCAACCATAATGGTAAGCCCATGCCTACTTTTTCCGAGAAAGCAAATAATTCTAACTCTTTTCCTAATTTACGGTGATCGCGTTTTTTAGCTTCTTCGATCATCAACAGGTATTCGGTAAGCTCGCTCGCCTTAGGGAAAGTTACTCCATAAATACGGGTTAACTGTTTTTTAGTTTCATCACCACGCCAGTAAGCACCAGCCACATTCATCAGTTTTACTGCCTTTACAAAACCAGTATTCGGAATGTGCGGACCACGACACAAATCAGTAAACGAACCCTGGGTATAGAAGGTAATTTTGCCATCTTCCAGACCGTCAATTAAATCCAGCTTATACTCGTCGCCCTTTTCAGTAAAGTATTTTACCGCATCTGCTTTGCTTACACTTTCGCGTACAAAAGTTTCCTTTTGTTTGGCCAGTTCGATCATTTTGGTTTCAATGGCTTTGAAATCATCCGAAGAAAATTCGCGGTCGCCAAAGTCTACATCATAATAAAAACCGGTTTCAATTGCCGGACCGATACCAAATTTAGTACCCGGGTAAAGTGCCTCTAAAGCCTCAGCCATTAAGTGGGCTGATGAATGCCAAAAAGTAGATTTTCCGGCAGTATCATTCCAGGTTAACAATTTTACTGATGAATCAGATTCAATTGGTCTTGTTGAATCCCAAACCTCGCCATTAACCTCAGCGGCTAATACGTTACGGGCTAAGCCCTCAGAAATCGACAATGCAATTTGATGGGCAGAGGTGCCCTTTTCGTACTGACGGACAGAACCGTCAGGTAAAGTAATGTTAATCATCTACAACTATGATTTAAAGTTTGAATAAAAAGTTTTAAAGATCACTTACAATGTGATTTTATTTTGTGCAAAGGTACGAATTTAATACCGTTAACGATGAATAAACTTAAAATTCTACCTGGCTTGCAGCCCCACCTCGTTGAGGTATGTTTTCTGTATCTCCAATACACGATCAGGGTAAGTATTCAGTTTTTCGTACTTCAACATCAGCTGATCATGTAATTTTTTCTTTTCGTTAATGGTTTTTGTCTGCAGCATTTGCCTTGCCGTTTTACCATAATCGTTTATAGCTGTCAGGTAGGCAATTACGTTTTCATTAAATTTTTCAGCTGCTTTGCCGGGTTTTAGATCTGCCAGGTTAACAAGATCCATTTTCGAATTATTGATCAGGTTTTCTGCTTTGTGCGATAAAGAAATAGAATCAGGAAAGCCTTTAATATATACCTTCGAGGTATCTTTGAAAACACTATCTGTTTCGTCGATCTGCTTCATCTGGCTTAAGAAAATTGAAGTTACTTTCTCATTATAGGCATAATCGCTGGTTGATGATGTACAACTAAACAGCAGCATTAAGGAAAGGGAAAACAAAGCAAGTTTTAATGATTTCATATTCTGTTGTTTTTAATATTCTTTAATATTTACTGCCGCCATGTTTCATTTCCCAGCGCAGCCTTGCTGTGTCTCCACGAACCAATCATAACATTAAAGCAAAAATTTGGCTTTCAAATATTTACGCAATGGGATATCTACGAACCTCATAATGAGATAAGCGAGTACGATTAAAATCAATACCGAAACAGGAATAACCACCCATAAGGTTGACATTGCAGGTTTAACTACGGCAACATAAGTTAAGAAAACCCAAACAAACGGATAATGTGTCATATATAAGGGATACGATATTTCACCAGAAAGTTTACAAATATTTTTTGAGGCAGGATTCAGTGCTGCGCCAGCACCTAAGGCAACCAAAAACGGGAAATAAAATAACACAATTATCGGTTCGGTAATCCAGTTATAACGATCGGCATAAGGGAATAGAAATGCAACAAGCAAAAGCACACTCACACCCAAAAAGCCTAATTTATTTTTAATAATCCAGTTGAAACGGTAAACCAGCATGCCGGCAGAGAAAGAATAAAGTACCCGGGCTCCTCCATCCCAAAAATTTTGTCCGCCCCAGCCGCCGCCTAAATTTCCATTGGGAATCTTTACACCGATATAAACAAGCCATGCCGCCCCAACTAATGCCAAAACAATCAATATTTTTTTATTGAGTTTGTACAGGATGAGGATGTAAAAAATATTAGCGATATACTCCCAAAACAACGACCAGGCAGGTGCATTTAAGCAAAAAAGGTTGGTATAACGTTCCGGCATTACCGGATAAGGGATTAAAAAGGCTGATGCTAAAAACAACAATGCTGTTTTGCCGAAGCCATAAATGCTGTAAAAATCGCTAAATGGATCAAATAAAAAGGTGAGCAGTCCTAAAACGGAGCCAATAACAACCAGCGGATGCAAACGGATTAACCTCAACTTAAAAAACTGGAACAAGCCGATATGTGGCGCACGGTTATCATAAGCGTAAGCAATTACAAAACCCGATAAACAAAAAAAGAAATCGACCGCAAGGAAACCATGCGACAAAAAATTCTTGTTATAATCGGTAATTGCAATTTCCATAAAATGGTAAATCACCACAATAATGGCTGCAACGCCTCGTAATCCATCTAAAATCTCAAAATGCTGTTTGGTTGCTAAAATATTAGTCTTATTTTCTGCTGTAATCACTTGGTTAGGTTATTTAATTTTGTTTCAATAATAACCATTCTCATTTTATATGACAAATTACAGCGGGCGATGAAGCATAATCTTCAAAAATGATACAAAAAAAGCCCAGAAGCTTAAAAACTTCAGGGCTTGATAGAAAATTATGGTGGTTTTTATTTCTTAATTCATTCCAAATGCTCTTCCCTGACCTCCGCCACCTGGCCTGTTCTGTCTGAAACGTTTCATCATGTTCTCCATTTTAGTTTTGTACTCTTCAGGAGTGATCAATTTCGCTTTTTTAGGTGCGGTTACATCTTTCGAGCTTACATTTCTGTATTCGATGCTTTTTGCTATAGAGCTGTTACCCCTGCCTTCAATGGCCAATACAGCGCCTTCTGTCCACATATTTGGATTTGGAGAAAAGTCGAAACCTAAATCTTTAGTATACCAGATTTTAGTTTCTTCCACTACATTTTTATCCATATCCAGAATTTTAATAGCCCTGGTCGATCTTACAATCGCCTGGTGACAGGTAAAGCCTAAAATCTGTTTAGTAGAATCAGTTTTAACCACTTCAATAGTAGGTGCCGGAGCTGGTTTAGCTTTAGTGGTATCGTTCGGGTTTCCACCACCCATCCGCATCGAACCAATCGGACCAGAAGTAGATAATGTTAACTTACTTGGCATGTAATAAGTAGTATCGTTTAAGTCGAACACTTCGGTAAGACCTTTATCTGCGAAAGTATAATAGTATTCGCGGTTGCCTCCACCACCACCAAAACGCATCATCATACGGCCCATTCCGCCGCCACCGCCGCCTGCTCCATTGCTATCTTCCGTTTCTTCAACGGGCATATAACTGGCGTTTGTAGCGGTAAATAATAACTCAAAATTGGTTTTGCTTGATGAAGGCATTCTGGCTTTCATCTGATCGGTTAACTGTATACCGCTGGCTGATGCCATAGCCGCCGGATCGATGGTATTTTCGAACTGTATTGCTCCAGAAGTCTTTTTTTGTGCATTTGCAACACTTGCAATCGACATTACTCCTAATAAAGCGATGAATATTTTTTTCATTATGATTTTGTTTTGTCTGTTAGATACGAAAGCCTGTAAAAGGTTTAACAAAGGTATTGCAGATTGTAACGTAAAACGTGTTAAATTGTGTTAAAATCAATACCTGGATTGGCTGAGCAAGCTGTTTAAATGCAGATGTAATTTATTTTTTACAATAGAGCTTGTTTTTGAAAAGCAATAGCAGTAGTTCTTTGGTTGCGCTAGTCCTGCCCTTTGCTTAATCCCGATGGAATATACCGTTTAATTTAAAATTGATCTTTAAATCGGGATAACGCTGACGGTCAGGTTTATTTTAGAAAAAGCAGTGCAAAAAAATTGCTAGGTTTGAAATAGAAAAACGCTTGCGCTCGTTTCTAAACGAATGCATAAATAGTTAAACGATAAATTATTCAACGCTCGTTAGAAACGAGCGTTAGTGCTAAAAAATAAATATCCCGAATTAAACCTGCGAGGATTAAACTAGTATTCTGTACTTTCCAACCACCCATTACAAAGCACATCGGCAATGTGCATGGTTTTTATAGGCAGGTTATTTTTATCAATGTAGCCCTGAAGGTGTAAAAGACAAGATAAATCAGTAGAAATAATATAATCGGCTTGCTGCGCCAATGCGTGGTTAACTTTTTGTTCGGCCATGGCTGATGAAATGGCATCGAATTTTACGGCAAAAGTACCGCCGAAGCCGCAGCACATATCGGTATCTTCCATTTCGATCATTTCTAAACCGTGAACTTTCGAAAGTAATTGACGGGGTTCATCTTTGATTTTGCATTCGCGTAAAGCACTGCACGAATCGTGGTAAACTGCTTTACCTTCCAGTTCCGCACCGAAATAATCCTTCTTGGCTACGTTGACCAGAAAGTCAGAAAGCTCCCAGATGTTTGATTGCAGACTTCTGCATTTATTATGCACAATAGTATTGGTAAACAGATCGTTAAATCCACCTTTCACCATGCCTACGCACGATGCTGATGGTGCCACCACATAAGTATTTTCGGTAAAATCATTCAGAAACTTTGTACCTACTTCTTTAGCTTCATCCCAATAACCCGCATTATATGCCGGTTGTCCACAACAGGTTTGCTTTGAATTGTAGGTAACATTACATCCCGATTTTTCCAATAACCTCAAGGTATTAAAAGCAGTTTCGGGGTATAACTGATCTACAAAACAAGGCACAAATAATTCTACTTTCATCATATTCTAAACGACTGCAAACTTACAATTTTAGCGATTCTTTACGTTCGATTTTTCTTAAAAGCACTAAAAAGATTAATCCAACAATAAAAAATGATGCCAAAGCGATAATTGAGAAGCGAATATTTCCGGTTAAATCTTCAATGTAGGCAAAGCTGAATAAACCAATTACAATGGCTAATTTTTCAGTTACATCGTAAAAACTGAAAAATGAAGTACTATCTTTTGTATCAACAGGCAAATATTTAGAATAAGTAGAACGTGATAAAGATTGAATTCCGCCCATTATTAAACCCACAATTGCTGCCAATGAATAAAATTGATATTCAGTTGTAATGTAATAACCATAAACACAGCAACCAATCCATACTAAAACAACCATAATGAGCACGTTTACGTTACCTATTTTTTTAGCAAGAAACGACATCAGCATAGCACCAGGAATGGCTACTAACTGAATAATTAATATTACGGCAATCAGTTTTGCAGTTCCTAATTTTAAGGTCTTTTCGGCAAAACCTGCGGCTGCAAGCATAATGGTCTGCACACCCATCGAATAGAAAAAGAAAGAAAATAAAAATCCCTTTAGTTTGTCGATCTGTTTTAGCTGTCCCCATACTTTGGTAAGCTCGCTAAAGCCATCTTTAAAAATATTGGTTTTTACTTTATCACTTTGTGGGGTTCCATTTGGAAGTACTTTAAATGGAATCTGCGAGAAACCAATCCACCATACACCAACCAGTAAAAAGGACAATCGGGGCGGAAATGATGCATCGTTGATGCCAAACCACTCTGGTTTTAACACAAACAGAAAGCAGATTAACTGTAATATTACAGATCCAATATATCCATAAGAAAAACCTTGTGCGCTTACACGGTCCTGATGCTCTTCTGTTGCAATTTCTGGAAGGTAGGAGTTGCTAAATAAAACCCCACCTATATAGCCCATAGCTGCCAAAGCAAATAAAACAATACTCATCTCTAGCGTATCCAGTTTAAAGAAATACAAACCGATACAGGCTAATCCACCCATATAGGTAAAGAACTTCATAAAAGATTTTTTATTCCCCCTTCTATCTGCAATTGACGAAAGCATCGGTAATGCAAAAGCCATAATCAGATAAGCAAATGATAAGGCATAATTAGAAAGAGAAGTATTGATATAAGTTCTTCCGAAAAACTGCACCTTATCGCCATGCTCTTTTGTAGTGGTAATAATGGTGTAATAAGCCGGAAAAATAGTAGAGGTGATGACTAAGTTATAGGCAGAGTTTGCCCAATCAAAGAATGCCCATGAGCGGATGGTCTTCTTATTATTTTTTGTTATCATTAACTAGAAGTAAGGTTATGGTGGTGGATTTGTCTCTTGTATTGATTATAATTTCTATTATAAAAATAGAAATAGCTTCGAAAAGTCTTATTATAAAGTCTGTGATTCAAAATATCAAATTCAAACGGAGATGAGGTCATTAATTCCTTATAAATCTTTAAAAGCTCTTGAGTTACCCTATGTCCATCCTTTTTAAGACATCTTAATCCGAAAAAAAACATGTCATTCTGATCCGTTTCAGCTTTCTCTAAATCAAAAAAAGCAAATACCTGCTCATCGAAATTGGAATGAAATACTTCTACATCATTATTAATTCGATCATTATATCGTTTGATCAAAAAATCTCTACTCACATCTACATTCAATGATGTTAAAATTTTAAAAATCTCATTCCCCTTAAGATTTGTTTCCCAAGATGAGTTTTCAACGTTCAACAGTTCGTAAAAGCATGCATAAAAGGAGAATTCAACATAATTCTTATTTTCAGAAAAATCATGTCTTCCATGATGTAAATCAATCTTTTCTATTAGCTCCTTTTCATGAGTAATCATAAATGTATTTTTGTTTGTACTCGCTAAATATAATATTTCTTCCCATCAGTTTTAATCTTACCAGCATCTAATAATTCTCTTATCGCATCAATTCTTTCAGCTTCAGCACCATTTTTAATATTGGTAACCAAATCATCAAGACTTAAAGGCTGCTGTTGCAGTAAAGAAATGATTTCAAATTCGATTTCCTCTCCCATTTGACTTTGGTTTTCGGCTCTTTTTTCTGCCAGACAAACATCGCACACACCACATTTTGTAGCGTGGTGTTCATCAAAATAATTAAGTAACTGAACACTCCTGCACAAATTAGACGAGGCATAAGCCACCACCGCATTAATCTGTTTATGCAAAATTTCTTTTCTCAGTCCGAGGTATTTTACATCCAGGTCGAAATGATCCATATCTACCCGGGGCCTAACATATTGTAATTGCGGTTGATCGGTTTGCTGAATATAGGTAAGCAATTCGATGCTCTGCAGTTTATTAAGAAGCGCGACAATCTCTTTATACGAAAGTCCGGTTTTCTTGGCCAGATCGGCTTCATTGATTTTCACAAAACCATCAAAAGCGCCGCCATGCGAGCGCAGAATGGTTTTGATAATGCCGTCATAAGCCCGGTTTTCGATCTGGAAACGATAAATATCTTCATGACTGGCAATAAACATCATTCTTGAAGGCAAAAAGACACTTTCTGATAAGGTGAGGTAACCATCATGCTCCAAAAACTTAAGGGCAGAAATCGTTTTTAATACACTGATATTAAAACGCTTACAGAAATCAGCGATATCAAAATTAAAGGTTAAGCCCTCGCCGGCGCCAAATGCCAGTTGAAAATAATTGCCCAGATAATGATAGGTTTTCCTGATTTCATCAGGAGAAGGGAAGCTATCCAGATAGCGGGATTCTAAACCCAGCACGTCAGATTGATTGGCTAGTAGCACCGCATAACTTCTTTTTTCATCGCGTCCTGCCCTTCCTGCTTCCTGATAATAAGCTTCCAGACTTTCGGGCAGGTCTAAATGCACCACAAAACGGACATCTGCCTTGTCAATCCCCATCCCGAAAGCATTGGTAGCCACCATGATGCGGGTTTTATTGTTTTTCCACTCTTCCTGTTTCAGGAAACGAACATCGCGTTCTAACCCTGCATGGTAAAAATCGGCTTTAATCTGATTTCTATTAATAAAATTAGCTACTTCAGCAGTTTCCCTGCGGTTACGCACGTAAACCAGTCCTGTTCCTTTCACATTCTTGCAGATATCGATCAGTTTTTTGTATTTATCTTCATTACCGAAAACCACGTAACTCAGATTGTCCCTGGCAAAACTTTTAACAAAAACCTGCGGGTCTTTCATTTCCAGTTTCTCGATAATATCCTTTCTTACAAAATCAGTTGCTGTGGCGGTAAGTGCCAGCACCGGAACATTAGGAAGAATTTCGCGGAGTTTTGCAATCTGTTGGTAGGGAGGCCTAAAATCGTAACCCCATTGCGAAATACAATGTGCTTCATCAACCGCAATCAGGTTTACATTCATGTACGAAATACGCACACGCACCAGATCAGCCAATAAACGCTCGGGAGACAGGTAAAGAAATTTAATTTTGCCGTAAATGCAGTTGTCCAATAAAATATCGATTTCACGTTTCCCCATCCCCGCATAGATGGCAATAGCTTCAATTCCTTTCGATTTGAGGTTTTCTACCTGATCTTTCATCAGGGCAATTAAGGGAGAAACTACGATGCAGATTCCTTCTTTGACTAAGGCAGGAACCTGAAAACAGATCGATTTGCCCCCACCCGTAGGCAACAGCGCTAAACTGTCATTTCCTTCTAAAACAGAGGTAATAATATCTTGCTGCAGTGGTCTGAAAGCCTGGTGTCCCCAATATTTTTGTAAAATCTCTATTGCTGTCATAAATCGGCGGTATCAAAACTATACATTTAATCCAAAATCGCCACTTATTATTGTTAGAAATTGAAAAAAATCATCTTTAGAAAAGATTATTAACTTTGCTAAATAAGAAGGATTAAATGTTAGAAACGCAGTTTGCAGATATTGTCAGCTTAATTAAAAATGCCAAGGCAGTGGCATTGAAAACTGTTAATTCAACATTAATAAACCTATACTGGAATATTGGCGAGTATATACATAATAGAGTTAAAAATGCCGAATGGGGGCAATCAGTAGTAAAACAACTAGCAGAATTTTTATCAAAAAATGAACCTGATTTAAAAGGCTTCTCTGACAAAAATCTTTGGCGAATGAAGCAGTTTTACGAAAGTTATAAAGATTACCCAAAACTCTCACCACTGGTGAGAGAAATTAGCTGGTCACACAATTTAGCCATTTTTTCACGATGTAATAGCCCTGAATCTCGAGAATTTTATATTAAACTATCTAAAAAAGAAAATTATTCCTTTAGAGAATTAGATCGTCAGATCTCATCTGGTTTTTTTGAAAGATCAATTATAGGAAATACAAAACTCTCAACAGTGTTGAGAGAATTACACACCGATCTGGAAAACAGCTTTAAAGACACTTATGTATTCGAATTTCTAAATCTCCCAGAGCCTCATAACGAAAGCGATTTACAAAAAAAATTGGTTCAGGAAATGAGAAATTTCATTCTTGAACTCGGAAAAGACTTTTTATTTATTAGTGAAGAATATAAAATACAGGTTGGTAATAGCGATTTCTATATTGATCTTCTTTTCTACCACCGTGGCTTACAATGTTTAGTTGCATTTGAATTAAAGGTAGATAAATTTAAGCCTGAACATTTAGGTCAGTTAAATTTCTATTTGGAAGCCTTAGATAGAGATGTTAAAAAGTCAAATGAAAATCCAAGCATTGGTATTCTGCTTTGTAAGGATAAAGATAACGAAGTAGTAGAATATGCGTTGAGCCGGAGCCTCTCACCTACTTTGGTAGCAGAATACAAAACACAGTTACCCGACAAAAAATTACTTCAAAGAAAAATACACGAATTATTCAAATAACCATCCAATATATAATGAAACACCTCTATTTTTTATCCGCTCTTTCACTATTATTTTTCAGTTCATACGCCCAGGAAAAGAAATGGGACATTGAAAAATACCAGGGAACTACAAAAAACTTCACCCTAAACACAGATGAAGGCACCTGGATGAACCTTGATGTAAGTGCCGACGGACAGGAAATTACTTTTGATTTACTGGGCGATATTTACGTGATGCCCATTAGTGGTGGCGTGGCAAAACTGATCAGCGGAGGTGCAGCATGGGATGTGCAGCCAAGATTTAGCCCTAATGGAAAATACATTTCTTACACAAGCGATAAAAGCGGAGGTGATAATATCTGGATCATGAACCGTGATGGTTCAGGCAAAAAGCAGATTACCAAAGAGAGTTTCAGGTTATTGAATAATGCAACCTGGATGCCTAATAGCGAATACCTGGTGGCCAGAAAACACTTTACGGCCAGCCGATCGTTAGGCGCCGGCGAAATGTGGATGTACAGCATAAACGGCGGCGATGGTGTGCAGTTAACCAAACGTAAAAATGATCAGCAGGATGCTGGTGAGCCGAATGTTTCGCCAGATGGAAGATATGTTTATTTTAGTGAAGATGTTAGCCCTGGCCCAAACTTCGAATATAGCAAAGATCCTAACGGAACCATTTATGCCATCCGTCAGCTGGATTTAACGACAGGAAAGTTAACAACTTTGATTAATGAGCAGGGAGGCGCTTGCCGTCCGCAGGTTTCGCCTGATGGAAATATGATTGCTTTTGTAAAACGGGTAAGGTTAAAATCTACTTTATATGTTCAAAATCTTAAAACTGGTGAAGAATGGCCTGTAAACGAAGATTTATCACATGATCAGCAGGAAACCTGGGCAATTTTTGGCGTTTATCCGAATTTCGCATGGACACCAGACAGCAAAAGCATCGTTTTTTATGCCAAAGGAAAAATCAGGAAAACCGAAATAGGTACATTGATCAACAGCACCATTCCTTTTCAGGCAAATACCATTCAAACTGTACAACAAGCCTTACATTTTGAACAGCAGGTTTTCAGCAATGAATTTTCTGCCAAAATGTTGAGACAACTTACCACCTCCCCTGATGGAAAAACCATAGTTTTTAATGCAGCAGGATATTTATACAAACAAGAATTACCCACAGGAACACCAGAAAGATTAACGAATGGTTTAGATTTCGAATTCGAACCGGCTTTTAGTCCGGATGGAAAATATGTGGTTTATACTACCTGGAGCGATGAATTGCGTGGAGCAATAAAAAGAACCGATCTCAAATCGGGCAAAACCATCACCCTGAGCGACGAAAAAGGTTTTTATTATTCTCCGCAATACTCAACCAAAGGTGATAGGATCGTTTTCAGAAAAGGAAGTGGAAATGATGTTTTGGGCTATAATTATGGCCGCGGAACAGGTATTTTCATGATGCCGGCCAACGGAGGCGCAAAAACTTTAATTTCTGACAATGGCATCCGTCCACAGTTTAACAATACCGACACCCGCATTTATTTCCAAAGTTATGCAGATGGGAAAAAAGCCCTAAAAAGCATTGATTTAAACGGTGCAAATGAAAGAACACACTTTACTTCTCAATATGCCAATCAGTTCATCATCAGTCCTGACAATAAATGGGTTGCATTTAATGAGTTGTTCAATGTTTACATCACGCCAATGATCAATGTGGGGACTGCCCAGGATGCCTCTGCTGGAAATAAAGCCATTCCGGTTACCAAAGTAACTACCGATGGCGGAACCTATATCCAATGGAGTGCTGATAGCAAAAACCTGCACTGGACCTTAGGACCAAAATATTTCACCATTGATGTAAACAGTGCTTTCAATTTTGATGGCACCACGCCTAAAACCGAAGCTTCATCAACCGATATCAACCTGGTATTAAAATCAGATGTTCCTACCGGAATTGTGGCTTTAAAAGGTGCAAGAATCATTTCAATGAAAGGTGATGAAGTAATTGAAAATGGAACCATTCTTACCGATGGTAATAAAATTACTGCAATCGGGAAATCGGATGCGATAACCATCCCGGCCAATGCCAAAGTAATTGATGTAAACGGCAAAACCATTATGCCAGGCATTGTTGATGTTCATGCACATTTACGCACCAGTCCGGATGGGATTACACCACAGAGCGACTGGAGCTATATGGCCAATTTAGCCTTTGGGGTAACCACTTCACACGATCCATCGAGTAATACAGAAATGGTTTTTAGCCAAAGCGAAATGCTTAAGGCAGGTAGAATGGTTGGTCCGAGGGTTTATTCTACAGGATCAATTTTATATGGAGCAGATGGTGATTTCAAGGTTGTGATTAACAGTTTAGACGATGCTTTAGCCAACTTACGCAGGTTAAAAGCCGTTGGTGCGTTTTCGGTAAAATCATACAATCAGCCACGCAGGGAGCAGCGTCAACAGATTTTAGAAGCTGCCCGACAGTTAAAAATGGAAGTTGTTCCTGAAGGCGGCTCAACGTTTTTCACCAACATGAATATGATTGCTGATGGGCATACCGGAATTGAGCATAGTATCCCTGTTTTACCGGTTTATAAAGATGTAACCACGCTTTGGAACAATACCGAAGTGGGCTATACCCCTACCTTAATTGTGGCTTATGGCGGTCAGTGGGGCGAAAACTACTGGTATGACCGTACGAATGTTTGGGAAAACGAAAAATTAATGACTTACACCCCACGCTCCATTATTGATGCAAGAGCAAGACGCAGGACCACTTCCGAATACAGTGATTATAACCACATTGATATTGCCAAAGCAACCAAACAGATTGCCGATGGTGGTACCAAGGTTAACCTTGGTGCTCACGGTCAAATACAAGGTTTAGGAGCACATTGGGAACTGTGGATGTTGGTTCAAGGTGGATTTAGTCCGTTGCAGGCCATTAGGGCAGCAACATTGAATGGAGCAGGCTATTTGGGTATGAATAAAGAAATTGGTTCATTAGAGGTTGGTAAACTGGCAGATATGGTAATTATGGATGCTAACCCTTTGGATGATATTAGAAATTCAGAGAAAATCAAATATGTAATGATCAATGGCCGCCTTTATGATAGTGCCACCTTGAACGAAGTAGGTACAAGAGAAAAACTTCGTGGCAGGCTGTGGTTCGAGAATATCAGGGGAAATGGCTATATTATTCCAAACGGAGAGTCAGAAACCTGGACTTTTACCGTTCCGCACTGTGATTAATTATTTAGTATAATAATCTAATTTTAAGTAAATTTGATTTATGGAAACCGTATTACTACAGATCAATAACAATAAAGCATACCAACTTCTTAAGAATTTGGAAGACTTGAATATTGTAAAGGTTTTAAAAAAATCAGTATTAACTGATAAAAAAAAGTCAGCTCATGATTTTATTGGCCTGATCTCGAAGTCAGATATGGATCTGATTGATAAAGCTGTTGAACAAGATTGTGAAAACATCGATCTAGATGGCTGGAAATAGGGTATTATTAGATACTAATATCATTTCTGCACTGTTTAAAGGCGATGTTAGTGTAGCAAACCACATAGATAAATCTGAAATATACTTATCTTCAATTGTTATTGGAGAACTCTGCTATGGTGCTGAATATTCAATTAAGATTGAACAAAATCTTGCCAATATTAAACAGCTTATTGCAGCTTACAATATTTTGCAGATAGATGATGAAACAGCACTTATCTATGGTAAAATCAAAGCCGATTTAAGAAGAAAAGGTACACCTATTCCCGAAAATGATATTTGGATAGCATCATCGGCAATACAGCATAAACTTAAGCTAAGCACAAGAGATAAGCATTTTCAAGAAATCTCAGGATTAAAAATATTGGCCTGGTAAATTATAAAACTCAAACCTGAATATTTGCAATTCTAAATTCCCATAAGAGCGTAAAGCTGTCGCAAATAAATATTATGAAACCAAATAAACTTTATACAACCGCTTCAGTTATATTCTTAATATTAAGCATACTGGTTTTCTCTTATAGCGGCTATTACATTTTGGGCATCCAGACTGTAAACTTATTCCTTGCGCTTATTGCGATGGCTTACATCACTTCTTTTATCGCGTTGATGAAAAACCGGAAATCCCTTATTTCGTGGTTATTACTCATCATAAATTCGATTATACTCATCTGTATTATCTATTTTCTTACGCATTTTAAAATGAAAATGTGATTTTAGTGATTTTTGCGCTCGTTTTTAATAGATAATCGTCATCTCGACTGAAGCGTAGCGAAATGGAGAGATCCATCAAGACAGATTTCTCCACTGTGGTCGAAATGACGAACTTTTGTAACATATTATCGCTATTTTAAAGCTCACAGTAGCTTATAAAACCAACAAACCATATTCCCTTAACGTATTTATGGGTTTTGAATACCAGAAAAGTTCAAAGTTTTCCAACTCTGTTTCAAAATCGGTTTTAATTTCTTGAAAAGTATATACTTTCTCATTCGAAATCGAAATTTTATTCAAAACAGCAGTTAACCACTCGCCTTCTCTTTTATTGGTTTGAACCGTAAAAGTTTCCTTTTTATCGTGGAAGGTAAGAGAGGCCATTTCCCAGGTATTTCCTTTTTTCGATTTTGTAAAATAGTCGGCAGATGGCTTTCCTCCTATCCACACTACTTTTGCAGTTGGTTTCGTATTAAAATGATCGCCGTCGTTTAATGCCTTTTCAATAAAATCAGCAGGAATTTTCGTTCTTGGAATCTTAAAATCGAACCAATCCTGTAATTCGTAATCAAAACAGATGCCATGCATAAAATTAAAGAGTGATTTCTTTAATCCATAGCTGAATTTATTGTGATCAATCCCTGTTTTATCGGTATAATTAATATCGTTATTCGCAAAAGTTCCGATTGCTTCGGTTTCTTTTACCACGCCAAATTTTTCAGGGTACATCCCCACCGGACTATGTGCTGTCATGGCAAACTGATGCCAAAAACCCGATTGTAATATGCCTACTTCAAATAATTGACGTACCATTTCTAAGCTATCAACCGTTTCCTGTACTGTTTGTGTAGGATAACCATACATTAAATAAGCATGAACCATAATTCCTGCTTCGGTGAAATTGCGGGTAACCTTAGCCACTTGTTCTACGGTTACCCCTTTATCGATCAGTTTTAACAAACGATCGGATGCTACTTCCAATCCGCCTGAAACGGCAATGCATCCGGAAGCTTTGAGCAACAAACATAAATCCTGGCTAAAGCTCTTTTCAAAACGAATATTTGTCCACCAGGTAACCGCTAATTTCCTTCTGATAATTTCTAAAGCTACTTCGCGCATCAATGCTGGTGGTGCTGCTTCATCAACAAAATGGAAACCATTCTGTCCGGTTTTCTCATATAGTTCCTCAATCCGGTCTACAATCAATTTAGCCGCAACCGGTTCGTAAACTTTAATATAATCTAAAGAAATATCACAGAAAGTACATTTACCCCAGTAACAGCCATGCGCCATGGTGAGTTTATTCCAGCGTCCATCGCTCCACATGCGGTGCATCGGGTTAACAATTTCAATTACTGAAATATATTTATCCAAAAGCAGGCCTGTATAATCTGGCGTGCCTACATCGGCTTGTTTATAATCGTTTCTGAAGGCATCGTTACGGTAAACTACTTTACCATTTTCAAGCAGAAAAGTTCTTTTGTAAAAATGGGCTTCAGCCGGAATAGGATGTGTAATGTTGTGGTATAAAAGCTCAATCGGCAGCTCGCCATCATCCAGTGTTATGTAATCGAAAAACTCAAAAACCCTTACATCTGATAACGACCTTAACTCGGTATTCGGAAAACCACCACCCATAGAAATTTGGATTTCAGGATGATTGGCCTTTATCCATTGCGCACAGCGAAAAGCGCTGTATAAGTTTCCCGGAAAAGGAACTGAAATCAAAAATAATTTAGGCTGTACTGTTTCAATTTTCTCTTTTAAAACCGAAATCAGGATGTGATCGATGTAAGTAGGTTCTTTTAATAATGCATTATATAATTCATCAAAAGAATTTGCACTTCTGCCTAAACGTTCGGCATAACGGCTAAAACCAAAATTTTCGTCGATACACTCTACAATATAATCGGATATATCTTCGAGATAAAGTGTGGCCAGATGTTTTGCTTTATCCTGCGTACCCATTGCCCCAAAAGCCCAGTCTAATTCTTCTAATTGCGAAAAACGAGAAGCCTGGGGTAAAAAGTCATCGCTACATATCTGTAAAGCCAAAGTTGGGTTTTTGCCCTGCAAAAAGGCGATTACGGCATCAATGGTTTTTAAATATTCATCCTGCAAAGCAAAAATACGTTTGACATTGTCGCTTTTAGGTTTTTTATTATCTACCCTAAATAAATCTTGTAATCCTTTTTTAGAGAACAACTCTAAAATTACTTCAATTCCCAAGTCGGCCTGTGTTGAGCTGATATTTTTGGTGTTCAGAAAACCTTTTATATAGGCCGTTGCTGGATATGGAGTATTCAGTTGGGTAAACGGCGGCGTAATGGCAAGGATTTCGGTTTTCAAAAGGAATTGTTTTTTCTGCAAAAGTACGGGATTTTTGGAAGTTTAGCGGTGTAATTTTAACACCATTACACTAGCTGAAGGTAAACTGCGATTAATTTTCAATGTTTCTGTGATTCCGTGGCTGTATTGACCTTTGAGCTAAAAGGCAAACTAAAAGCACAAACCAAACGTTTTAACCTTACATCAATACCTTTTCTACCTGAATGAAAGTTTTTTGTTTTTACATCCTGATGCTCTGCGTGCAAATCGGTTTTGCGCAAAAAACATTTATATTTCCTAAAATTAAAACACAAGGCACTTCTGTTGAACAATTTACACCAGCCAACTGGATGATTATCGACCAGGTTAGTGGCGACTTAAATAATGATGGTTCAGCGGATTTAGCAGTGGTTTTTGAATACAACAAACCGGTTGACGAAATCCGGGTTTATGGCGACAACACCAGTGCCATTATAAAGGAAACACAAAAGCCCAGGATATTGGCTATATTTTTTAAAAATAGATCGACAGGTATTTTAAGCTTATCTACGCAGAACAATGATTTTATCTTACGCTCCGAAGAAGGTGGTAAACTGGGCGACCCACTACAACAAATTGCGATTAAAGACCAACAACTTTATCTCCGTTTTCAAGGAGGATCAGAGTGGCGCTGGGAATTGGGCTATACCTTCAAATTCGAAAACAAAGATTGGTTTTTAACCAGTGCCATCAATCTTTACTTTAATCAAAACAGTGGAGATATGACTGAAAGGGTTTACGATTTTAAAACACGTGAATTATTTACCACCGTTGGAAACCTGCACAGAAGGGATATTGCAAACCGCAGAACAAGTGAAGTATTATATTTTTCTGAACTGAGAACGTTTAGGACATTTAAAAAGCCTTGGGCCTGGGAAATTATGCCAAATGTTTATTTGTAGCGGAGCAAACCTCGCAGGTTTTAAAAACCTGCGAGGTTTATTTTAGCTTGCCCCTAAGAACCAATATTTTAGGTTAAATAAATTTGATAGAACAGAAAGTCCGCAGCGCTAGACTTGAAGTGATAGAAGGACTAACTCATCCGAAATGTGCTAACCGCTCATTTCCAAAATAATATTGACCACCTTAGTCACCTGAGAACATCTAAGTTACACAATTAGCATAACCGCTAAAGGTTTAAATATGCTGCGCAATTACAAAGCCACTGGCCCAGGCCCATTGAAAGTTATAACCACCCAACCAACCGGTTACATCCAAGCATTCGCCTCCAAAAAACAGGTTCGGTATTTTTTTACACTCCAGCGTTTTAGAAGAAATTTCATTGGTATCAATTCCACCGCGCATTACCTCGGCTTTGTCGTAACCTTTATCGCCTGCGGGCTTCACTTTAAAATGGTGGATCGTTTGTTCAATTAAATCGATTTCTCCTCTGGTTAGTGCAGCAACGGGTTTATTTAAAGGTAAAAACTTACCTAAGGCATCGGTAAATTTCCTGGTATAAATCCGGTTCAACAGTGTCGACAATAAAGTTTTACCATTTATTTTCCTTTCTTCATCCAATAATGATGCAATGTCCTGATGTGGCAACAGATTCAGGTTAATGCTTTCACCCCTCCTCCAGAAAGAAGAAATCTGCAAAATAGCCGGACCGCTCAATCCCCAGTGGGTAAAAAGGATATTTTCTTCGAAAGAGATTTCATCATTGCTGACTTCACAAAAAACAGAATTGCCCGAAAGCTGTGCAAACCATTCCTCATCCTTGCCGGTAATGGTTAAAGGAACCAAAGCCGGAGCAGTTTCTACAATTTTCAAATCGTGTTTTCTGGCAAAACGCAAGGCAAAATCAGTAGCGCCCATTTTCGGGATTGGTAAACCACCAGCGGCAATCACCAGTTTAGCTGCTGTTAAAATAACTGTTTTACCGTTTTTCTCATAACTTACTTTAAAGCCATCTGGTAATATTTCAATGTCCCTTACATCAGCATTACACCTAATTTCCTGTCCGAAATCTTCACAGATAAACGTAAAAACCTGCACCACATCTTTTGCATTCTTATCGTCAGGAAATAGTTGTCCTAAAGTTTTTTCTTTGCCCTCAATGCCATAAGTTTCAAAAAAACTGATGGTATCATCAACCGTCCACTGGGTAAAGGCAGATTTAATAAAATGAGGATTGGCAGATATAAACTGCTCAGCTGATGCAAATTGGTTGGTATAATTGCACCGGCCGCCTCCAGAAATCAGAATCTTGGCACCAGGTTTTTCGTTTTTTTCGAGCACAATTACTTTTTTACCCAGATAGCCTGCCTGCACCGCACACATCAATCCGCAAGCACCTGCACCAATAATTATTGCATCAGCATTCATCAATAAAATTTATTATGGTTACTTTTGTGCAAAAATAGCATTATTTTCAAGCGCATGGCAAAACAGATTAGCGAATTAAAATTAGGTATTTTAGGCGGCGGACAATTGGGCAGAATGCTCATCCAACAGGCAATCAACTACAATGTAAGCACTTTGGTTTTAGATCCTGATCCTGATGCTCCCTGTAAACATATCTCAAATTATTTCGAAAATGGCTCTATTACCGATTTTGACACCGTTTATAACTTCGGGAAGAAAGCCGATATCATTACCATCGAAATTGAAAAAGTAAATATCGATGCGCTTGAGCAGCTCGAAAAAGAAGGTAAAAAGGTATTTCCTCAATCGAGGGTGATCCGCTTAATTCAGGATAAAGGTGTACAAAAACAGTTTTTTAAAGAAAACGACATTCCAACCTCTCCTTTCCAGATTGTAAATACAAAGGAAGATATGGAGAATAGTCCTTTTCATTTTCCGTACATTCTGAAATTGAGGAAAGATGGTTATGATGGTAAAGGCGTGATGAAAATCAATAGTGCGGCAGATCTTGACAATGCTTTTGATGCTCCTTGTATTATTGAAAAACTGGTCGATTTTGATAAAGAAGTTGCGGTAATTGTAGCCCGTAATGCCAATGGCGATATGAAAACCTTCCCAATGGTTGAGATGGAATTTAATCCTGAAGCCAACCTGGTAGAGTTTTTAATTTCTCCATCCACTTTTGCTGAAAGTTTGCAGCAAAAAGCAGAAAATATTGCCAAGAATATCGCTTCTGCAATGAACATCACCGGGATTTTAGCGGTTGAGATGTTTGTTTGCAAAGATGGAGAGTTACTGGTTAATGAGGTAGCCCCTCGTCCGCATAATAGCGGTCACCAGACTATTGAAGGTAACTATGTTTCTCAATTCGAACAGCATTTACGCTCAATTTATAACCTGCCACTTGGCGATACCAGCAGTATTACCAACGCCATTATGATTAATCTGCTTGGCGAAAAAGGTCATGAGGGTGTGGCCAAATATGAAAATTTAGAAAAAATACTGGCCATTGATGGTGTTTATGTTCACCTATATGGAAAAAAATACACCAAACCTTTTCGCAAGATGGGCCATGTAACCATTGTAGATATTGACAGGGAAAAAGCGATAGAAAAAGCAAGGTTTGTACAAAAAACATTAAAAGTAATCGCATAGCCCCCTAGCCCCTGAAGGGGAACTAATAACAGGGTGGTAATACAGAAAGCTTAAAGGACAAATAAATATAAGATTAAACGACATATATGAACGTTGAAAATTCAAAGTCCCCTTCAGGGGATTTAGGGGCATTAGTAGGAATTATCATGGGAAGCAAATCGGATTTGCCAGTGATGCAAGATGCTGCTGATGTATTAAAAGAATTTGGAATAAATTACGAAATTACGGTCGTTTCTGCGCACAGAACACCAGAACGCATGTTTAATTATGCTAAAGAAGCACAGGGCCGTGGCTTAAAAGTAATTATTGCAGGTGCCGGTGGCGCTGCCCACTTGCCTGGTATGGTGGCTTCGATCACTACATTACCGGTAATAGGCGTTCCGGTTAAATCATCAAACTCTATTGACGGCTGGGATAGTATTTTATCGATCTTACAAATGCCAAATGGTATTCCTGTAGCCACAGTAGCCTTAAATGCGGCTAAAAATGCTGGTTTACTGGCTACACAGATCTTAGCTACAGCTGATGAATCTTTAACGGTTAAAATGCAGGCTTATAAAGATGAGTTGAGAAGAAAAGTTGAAGAAAGCGCTGAAACAATGTAATAAAGGACTAACACAAATTCTTAAAAAGAGGCGTCATTCCCGCGCAGGCGGGAATCTTAAAGCTTATTGCATTACGATTCCCAATCAAGTTGGGAATGACGCTCTGCCTAGGCTTGTCTAGAAAATCAACGCGCCATACTAATTTAAACTCGGATCAGCAGGAAAATTACTGATATGTGCATATTTTGGACCTAAGTTTACGATTACGTCACGCCATAACTTTTCATCATCACTGCTGAAAATAAGTCCAGGATCAAATTTATCGCTCACCATCCATGCATTTTGTTCTATTTCCCGGTCAAGCTGACCTTTGTCCCAACCTGAATAGCCCATAAAAAACTTCACTTCATCCTGGCTAATGGCATTGGTATTTAAGAGGATTTTAAGTGTTTCGAAATTTCCGCCCCAATACAAACCATTTCCAATATCTTCGCCACTTTGCAATTTATCATAACACCTATGGATAAAATGTAAGGTATCCGCAGCAACAGGTCCGCCGAAATAAATATAGTTTTTTGCATCCCATAAATCCTGAATTACATCATTCAGGATCAGGTTTCCTACCTGGTTGAGGATGTAGCCCACCGTACCATCATCACCATGTTCGGTTAACAATACCACAGATCTTTTAAAATTAGGATCGGCCATAAAAGGTTCTGAGATGAGTAAGCGGCCGGTTTTTGGTTTTATATTGTTCAGCATGATGATAATCATTTGTTACACCGTAAAAGATGCCTATTTTTGTTGTATGCAAGTTACAAATGAATTTCTACAAAACCTGCGCCAAGATTACAAAAGCGCTTCGCTAGATGAATCTGACGTTGATGAAGATCCGATTGTCCAGTTTCAAAAATGGTTTCAACACGCGGTTGATGCCCAGATACACGAACCCAATGTAATGACTTTGGCTACAGCCGATAAAGCTGGCCGACCAGATGCCCGTATTGTACTTTTAAAAGGAGTTGATGGAGATGGTTTTAGGTTTTTCACCAATTACCTGAGTGCCAAAGGGAAAGAACTTAAACGCAATCCTTTTGCAGCTTTGGTATTTTTCTGGCCTGAACTGGAAAGACAGGTGAGAATTGAGGGGACAGTAGAAAAACTGGATAAAGAAACTTCTGAAGCTTATTTCAACACCAGACCGATAGCCAGCCAGATTGGAGCTGTTGCTTCACCTCAGAGCCAGGTTATTCCAAACAGATCGTTTCTGGAAGAAAAATTTGAAGAACTTAAAGCTAAAAGTACCGATAAAGGTGTTGCTAAACCAGCGCATTGGGGCGGTTATATTGTAAAACCAACCAGAATTGAGTTTTGGCAAGGAAGGAGAAGCAGGTTGCACGACAGGATAAACTTCGAACTGATAAGAGGTACCTGGACCAAAACCAGGTTAGCACCATAAATGGATTTAAAAAATAAATAGAGATCGGCTATCCAGCAAGATCTCTATTTTAACTAATCATTAACTAACCTAAATTTACTAGGAAGTACCTTTATTAAAACGTCTGCATTTTTATAAATACCGACGGTAATTTTCTTTTATTTTAAAAGCAATCTTTTTGCTTTTTTGTTTTTCCTGATGCATCAAAAATCCTTAAAAAAGACATTAAAATGAAGCAGGTATCGACGAATAATTGCTTTGTGTCGATAAACAAAATACATCTTAACTGTTACATTTTATTTAACAAAAATTAACGTTATATTTTTGTTAATCAGCATTTTAAATCACAATAAAACAAGTGAGAATTTAGTATCAGGAGATAAACATTTGTCCGCTAAATCGTCATTTTAAAACCCGTTTTTAAAACCTAATGATTACAAGTAATCCATAAGCTTTAAGATTCCCTCCTGCACGGGAAAGACGCAGTACCTTATGGCAATTCTCATTAATGCCTGTCAAACGGCTTACTTTTCAAGCTTATAGTAAGGCCTTCCGACAGGCTCAATGTGATAAGATAAAACTGAAATCAATTCTATCCTATTAATTTAATTTCAAATACTTTTTACCTCGCACTTGCGTACTTGATCACCAGACTTACATCCCTGGTTGTTGTAGCAGGGTTCCACCTGAAGTTTAACGTAAATGTTTTAGTAGCCGGATCGTATTTATTATCCTTACCCGCTAAATTTGCAAGTGTGGCATTACCCAAAGAAGTCATGGTTACCAGATTTGTTGCAGGATCTACCGTAGCCCTCAGGTTATCGATACCCGAAACGCCTGATGTTCCGCCAGCCCATTTTAAATTGGTAATTTCTACTGCTGTTGCACTTACTGTACTCAGGGTTAAATTCGGGTTACCGGCAATACTTCCACTCAAGGCATCGTTTGCAGGTACCCCCGGAGCTGTATAACGCGTTACACTGCTTCCTGTTCCAACGGTATATATCCCATCGTAAGCGTTTTTGGCATTAATTTTAAATAAACCACTTCCATAATTGCCGCTAACGGTTCCGCTTGAAGTAGATTTGACTACTACCCCCAAAGCATAACTTTTACTGAAATCGAATGCGCTTGTTTTAAGTTTGATGTGAAATATGCCCTGTTTCTGTCCTTTTGGTATGGTAACGGTATAAGATGGGACAGTATACAGACTGGCATCAAGGTTGGTTAAAACAGCAGTAGAAGTCGACATTGCACTAACTATTGTAGCATCAAGTCCTAAAGTAACAGTTACATCATCCGGAGCACCATCTACGCCAGTATAGTTAATTAAAATCGGGCAATCTACTTCTGTTACCGCATCAAAAGATTTAGTTACCGAAGCATAAGCAGTAGAACTTGTTCTAGAAGGCAGATCAGCTAATTCTACGATACCGCTAGATCCATTTTCGGCATAAATACCATCCTGCTTGGTGCATGATGAAAAGCCCACTGCCATAGCCAACAGTGCAAAGCCTAATTTTTTATAATTTTTCATATCTATTTTCATATCTAAAAACTAGTTAGTATTTACGTCCCAAAAGATTTTTGAAGTATAAGCGTTCAAACCAGTGGGAACATTCGGATTTAAATTATACTCTGTTGTTGGATACAGGTTTCGTACAGGCAAGCGGTCTGCTGCTGTAGCCGATGACTGCAACGACACAAAAGTTGTAGTGGCTGCCGTGCCCGATATGGCCGGATAACCTGTTCTTTTATACTCCTGCCAGGCTTCGAAACCATTTATAAAATTAAGGGCAATGTATTTTTGTGTAATAATGGCTTCCAAACGTTGTGCTGCAGTAGTTGCTAAACTGTAATTAACCAGATAACTAGCCGAATTTGCAGCTTTATAAGCCGTAAGGTAGGCATCTAAAACAGCACTGGTAGCTGATGTAGTGGTTGCGCCCGATTTTTGAAGATAATTGTATGAAGCCCTGATCCCGTTATCGAAATTGCTTGCTGCATCCCCTGATAAAGTATGACCTTTTAAAGCTGCTTCGGCAAGTAAAAAATAAGTTTCAGCAGCTGGCATAATCAACTGTCCCATTACCCTGCTTTTTATGATTCCTTGAGCATTTGGTGCACTTAGGGCTGTTCCAACACCAATATACCAGGCCGGGTAGCCGGAAATCCACGAAGGCACATTGCTTTCGTTGCCCAATTGATTGGTTGGTGTAGTGTTAGCCGCATAATTTTTATAAATCAGTGCGCCACGTGTTGCATCGCTTAGTTTTGTGCCGTTATAAAAAGAAAAGATCCATTTCGTTGGGATCTGTTGAGCTGCATAAGCACCATTACTTCCTGTATAGGTAGAATGATAAGTATTCCATAACGGATTTTGACGTGCACTGGTACTTACATACCCAGGATTAATCAACACATCATCGGTTAAAAAACCTTCAGAAGAGAAAGTGCCAAAAGCAGTAGCTGCAAACGAAGCTAAAGGTCCGTCCTGTGCCCTTGTTAAAATGCGCAGTTTAACGTTGTTTGCAAACTGGATCCATTTGGTAACATCGCCTCCAAACATCACATCTGCCGAACCTAAAGCCTTTACCACAGTGCTCGATCCATTTGCTTTTAGCTGCGCAATAGCAGCATCAATCTCTGTTACCAACGATTTGTAAATGGTTGCTGCATCATCGTAATGTGGCGTAAGGTTATCAATTCCGGCCAAACCTTCTGTGTAAGGCACATTACCATATTCATCAACCAGGATCTGGTAATAATATGATTTCATTACCCTCGCCACTGCATTAAACAATACATATTTACTAACGCCTGAAGTTGAAGTGATGATATACTGGTAACTTCTTAAATCGGAAAATGCACTGTTAAATAAGCCATTGTTGGTACCCGAATTCCAGTTGTAGGTAAAATAGGTTGATCCTGAAAAAGAATAACCACCTGCATTGGCCTGATACCCGGCCATCCATGCGCCATAATTGAAATAGGTAATAAAGTTTGAAGCCGTATTATTTAAGGTAGCAGGCAAAACCAGTTCAGGAGAAGAAGAGGTTGCCGAGTTGGTATTGTCGTTGATATCCAGGTAACTTTTTTTACAGCCCTGAGCAGCAAAAATAATGGTTAGCAGGAAAGTTAATTTTAAAAATCTTTTCATAATTCTTGTCATTAGAAAGTTAATGATATAGTTCCACCATAGTAACGGGTTGGGGGTGTTTGCGATAAGGAAGTAATACCTACTGCATTACTGTCTGATCCGTTATTACTGTAATCAGGATCGGCATATTCGTTCGATTTTGGCAACCAGATGAATAAATTTCTACCCTGTGCACTGATGGTAGCCGACTTAATAAATTTCACATTGCGTAATACTGAAGATGGAAGTTTGTAAGCCAAAGCCAGCTCCCTTAATTTCCAGTAATTGCCAGAATACACATAGTTACTGGTTACACTTGAATACAAACTGCTGCTCGTCCAAAAGCCCGCACCGCCATCTGATACCGTAACGCTGTTATTGGCCACATAAGTTCCACTGGCCGAATCGTAATATGATGAATTAGGAAAAACAAACTTTTCTCTGTTGTAATAAGCACTTCTGGCCGATGAACCAGAAAAGTCATAAGTAGAACCTGCCGTGCTATATTGTACATAGTTAGACCTGTACTCAAACAATCCAGATAAGGTCAAACTTTTGTATGAAAGTTGAAAATCGAGCCCTAATCTGTTTTTAGGAATGGTATTACCCAAAATATTTCCTTCCGTTTTTCCTACAGGATAACCAGTGTTTTTATCAACCACTACCCTGCCTTCCGAATCGCGGATATAATCAGACCCGATAATTACCGGATAAACACTACCCACCTGACCAAAAATGGTTGAACTGTTGCTCACCCCAATACGGGTTAAATCGTTAGAAAGCGATACTAATTTGTTATTATTATAAGTATAGTTACCACCAAGCGTTAATTTCCAGTTTCCTTTTCTAATCGGCGTAAAGTGCAGTGCCGTTTCCAAACCTTCGTTGGTCAATTCTCCGGTATTTAAAAGGTAATAGTTATAACCTGTAGTGATAGGAACTCCAGCAGTAATGGCCTGCCCTGTTGAACTGGTATTGTAGTAGGTTACCGTTCCATCAACCAGCCCCTGAAATAACCTGAAATCTACACCACCTTCATAACCAGTAGTAATCTCTGGTTTTAAATTACTCGATACCAACGTATTATTAGGTGTATATCCCGTGCCGTAACCATAGCCTGTTTGAGAATCGAAAGTAGATTGCAACGAATAAGCACCACTGTTTGTAGTATTACCCACGTTTACGTTACCCACTTTCGAAACCCCTGCCCTGATTTTCAGGTAATCTAAAACTTTACTGTTTTTCAGGAAGCTAAAGGCGTCAGTCGGGATAAACGACACATCTGCTGCAGGATAGAAAAATGACCTGTTGGCCGGAGCAAGCACCGACACCCAATCGTTCCTGCCTGTTACATGCACATACAGGTATTTTTTATAACCAATGGTTACATCGGCCCATACACCATATTGACGGGTATTATAGTTGGCTTCACCAGCAGATGGTGTTCCGGTAATGTTACCCAAATTATACAGTTCACTTACCTGCAAACCACTGCCTGATGCATTTAGGTCTTTATAGACATAACTTTTTAAAGATGTTCCAAGCAAAGCATTGAAAGAGAAATCTTTCACCTCTTTTTTAATATTGGCAAAAAAGTCGGTACTAAAGTTACTGGTGTTCAGCATCTCATCACTCACCCCACTGCTTTGGTTTGTTTTAGCCGAATGATCTAAAGTATACTGTGTATAATTATAACCTGTTGTGCTATTCTTATTCTTGTAATAACGGTTAGAGATAGCAGCTCTGTAAGTAAAATCCAACCAATCAGCTGCTTTATATTTCAACTCCAGTAACCCGGTCAAATAATCGTTGGTGGTATTTTGCCTGTAATTATCTATAGACCAGTAAGGGTTTTTGTAATAATCATTATAATAGCTATCAGGATTGCCCCAGCCTGTTGCATCCTGCCAGTTTGAATACGACAACAAAGGTATCTGGGCAGGTGTGTTTAAGAGGTTATCATAAACTGTAGAAGTTGCACTGGTAATATCGTACTTATTCTGTGTATAACTGGCATTATAATTTGCAGTAAACCTTTTGCTAAAATTGCGCGAACCATTAAATCTTATGGCTGCTCTGGTGTATTTATCTTTTGGTGTGGTTCCAGATCCATCTAAATACTGTGCAGATAAGTAAGTTGATGATTTTTCATCAGCCGATGAAATCGAAAAATCGGTTTGGTTAGATACTCCTGTCTTCCAGAAATCGTATTTATCATCGGTAGCCGAATAAGGCGTATACTGTTGCGCACCGCTTTCGGTAACGCGACCAATGGCCCTCAATGTTCCATCAAATGCAGGACCATACTGCTGGTTTTCGATCGGATCGTAAACCTGTGCACCAGATGTAGAACCTGACCCGAAACGGTTCTGCAATAATGGGTAATAACTCACTTGCTCCAAAACCGTAGTATTAGCTACTTTTATTACCGGCGTTCCGATCTTTCCTTTTTTGGTGGTGATAATCAAGGCCCCGTTAGAAGCATCAGAACCGTATAATGCAGCACCACTTGCTCCATTTAATACCGTAATATCATCAATATCGTCAGGATTTAAATTTCCCAGGATGGCATTGGGTACCACAGCCCCGTCCAATACAATAAGGGCCTGGTTATTACCGGTAATGGAGCGGTTACCCCTCAATACCAAACGGTAACTGGGATTTACACCGCTACCTACCGCATTGATTTGCAAACCAGGCACTTTACCTACCAAACCACCGGCAATGGTTGGTGATTTACCAGCAGTTAACGATTCGTTATCTATCCTGGTAGAAGCATACCCCTGCTCTCTGGCTGTTCTTTTAATACCTCCGGCTGCAATTACCACTTCATCCAAACTGTTTACATCAGATTCAAGCGTTACATCAATGTTTTTGGTATTCACATTCTGTTCTCTTGTTTTGTAACCGATAAAAGTAAATACAAGGGTTTGGGCACCCGATGCTACTTTGATGGAATAAACTCCGTTGGCGCCAGTGGTTACGCCATTACTTGTACCTTTTACTTTTACACTTACCCCGGGAAGCGGTAAGCCGTCTTCTTTGGCCGATACCACTCCTGTAACAGTTCTTTCTTGCGCCGAAACTTTGGTTACCAGCAAAATAATAAAGAACAACAAACACTTTAGTAGTTTTCTTTTCATTTACATTTTTAGTTTAATAAGTTAATAATGTGTCTGAAAAATTAATCACAACATAAACCGTAACACAACCTAATGCTCAGCTTCAATTGAAAACTATAAGATGGTTAGTTAAATTTTTCACCTTAAGCGGAAATGAGAGAAGATCCGGTCCGTTACGAATAAATGCGGCGATTAATAATTCAGCCTCTAATAAAAAAGAATGGCAACAACTAAAATTTTAAGAAACGATAAACAGATATTTTGTATCGATAAACCATTTTAACAATGTTAAATCACACTTTTTAACAAAATTTTCGATAAATTTTATTAAAAGAGTATAAAAAAATCAATAAAACACTCATCAAATAATAAGAATAATCACATACAGCAAATACAAAATAAAAAACAAAACAGAAAAGCAAATAAACTCCAATCCAATCTGCAAAATCAAAAAAAAAGAGATTACATAAGCCAAATTCCCACCCCCAAAACCCCTGTTATGGATCCAATTTTATAATAGATAAAGATTAGCGTAACTCAGCTACAAATAAGTAAATTCGCTTTTTTAAATCCGTTAAACATGAAACAAATTGCAGTTATAGGATCTGGAACAATGGGAAATGGTATAGCCCATACCTTTGCACAATTCAATTATCAGGTAAACCTGATCGACATTAACCAATCTGCTTTAGATAAAGCCATCCAAACGATTAATAAAAACCTCGACAGGCAAGTTAGCAAAGGTACCTTAACCGAAGAGCAGAAAAACGGTACGCTTCAAAACATCACCACCTATACTTCAATAAAAGATGGTATTGAAAATGCCGATTTAGTGGTAGAAGCCGCAACAGAAAATGTTGAGCTGAAACTTAAAATCTTTAAAGATTTAGATGAGCATGCTCCGGCACATGCCATCCTGGCCTCTAATACATCTTCCATTTCCATTACGCAGATTGCTGCAGTAACTGGCAGAGGAGATAAAGTAATTGGGATGCATTTTATGAATCCTGTTCCGGTAATGAAACTGGTTGAAGTTATCCGCGGTTATGCCACCAGTAATGAGACAACCAATACCATTATGTCGCTTTCTCAAAGTTTAGAAAAAGTACCGGTAGAAGTAAATGATTACCCTGGTTTTGTAGCCAACCGCATTTTAATGCCGATGATCAATGAAGCCATTTACACCCTTTATGAAGGAGTTGCGGGTGTTTACGAAATCGATACTGTAATGAAACTGGGAATGGCTCACCCGATGGGTCCATTGCAATTGGCAGATTTTATAGGTTTGGATGTTTGCCTCGCCATTTTAAAAGTGTTACATGATGGTTTTGGTAACCCGAAATATGCGCCTTGCCCTTTACTGGTAAATATGGTTGCTGCAGGTAAAAAGGGCGCCAAAAGCGGCGAAGGCTTTTATCAATATACAGCGGGCTCAAAAGATCTGGTAGTTTCGGATAAATTTAAAAAATCCTAATTTTTTTAGCATTTAATTTTATATTTGCTGTATGAATGAGCATCTGGATCCTGAAGCAAACAACTTAACCCCTACCGATCGTGATATTGAAAGGGTTTTAAGGCCGCAGGCTTTTGAAGATTTTACGGGACAGGAAAAAGTGATGGAAAACCTGAAGATTTTTGTTCAGGCAGCAAAACTCCGTGGAGAAGCTTTAGATCATGTGCTTTTGCATGGCCCTCCGGGATTGGGTAAAACCACCCTTTCTCATATCATTGCCAACGAAATGGCTACGGGTATTAAGGTAACTTCTGGTCCTGTTTTAGATAAACCCGGCGATTTAGCAGGCTTGTTAACAGGCTTAGATGAAGGCGATATCCTTTTTATTGATGAGATTCACCGTTTATCGCCCCTGGTAGAAGAATACCTGTATTCGGCCATGGAAGATTTTAAGATCGATATTATGCTTGAAACTGGTCCTAATGCCCGTTCAGTGCAGATATCTCTTAACCCTTTTACACTTGTTGGCGCCACTACCCGTTCCGGATTGTTAACGGCTCCTTTAAGGGCGCGTTTTGGTATTAATGCCCGCTTAGCCTATTACGATGCTAAACTACTAACGACAATTGTTTTACGGTCATCTGAGATATTAAAAACACCGATCAGCGATGAAGGTGCTTACGAAATTGCCCGCCGTAGCCGCGGTACACCACGTATTGCCAATGCACTTTTGCGGAGAACAAGGGATTTTGCACAGATTAAAGGAAACGGAAATATCGATACCGAAATTGCCCGTTATGCCTTAAATGCACTCAATGTAGATGAACACGGCTTAGACGAAATGGATAACAGGATTCTGGTTACCATTATCGATAAATTTAAAGGTGGTCCGGTGGGTTTAAAAACCATTGCAACTGCCGTTGGAGAAGATGAAGGCACTATTGAAGAGGTTTACGAACCCTTTTTGATCCAGGAAGGTTATATCATGCGTACGTCACGTGGCCGGGAGGTTACCGAAGCAGCATATAAACATTTAAAAAAGAATTATCCGGGGCAAACGGGGAAGTTGTTTTAACAACTTTGCACTTCCCTAATTAGGTCGTCATTTCGATTGGAGTGCAACGGAATGTAGAAATCTATTTACCTGAATTCAAAAATCTCTCCACTGCGGTCGAGATGACGACAACACTAAGAAATATCTACTTAGCCCCGCGCTTCAGTTCAATGCGTTATACTAAAAATAAAATCCATTTGAACATTTAAGCCCTTTTGGTGTTCCTTAAGGTAGAAATCAAACATTATGAATATTGAATTACGTAAACTAACGCTCGAAGATTACGCAGATCTTAAAGAATCTATGCTTCAGGCTTACGACAGCATGGGTGGTTCCATCTGGCCAAAATCTAGTATCGCCAAACTTTTAAATATTTTTCCTGAAGGACAACTTTGTATTGCTGTTGATGATAAGGTGGTTGCCTGTTCGTTAGCCATTATTGTAGAATATGACGAGTACGGAGACAGGCACACCTATAAGCTCATTACGGGTGATTATTCCTTTTCTACGCACGATCCAAATGGTGATACGCTTTACGGGATCGAAATTTTCGTTCACCCAGAATTTCGCGGCTTGCGCTTGGGAAGAAGGCTATATGAAGCCCGAAAAGAGCTTTGCGAAAGTTTAAACCTTAAAAGTATTATTGCCGGAGGTAGAATACCAGGATACCATGAATATGCAGATCGACTTAGTCCACGACAATACATTGACAAGGTTAAATCTAAGGAAATTTACGATCCTACCCTTACTTTTCAGATTTCCAATGATTTTCACGTAAGAAAAGTATTAAAAAACTATTTACCAGGTGATAAAGAATCAAAAGAATATGCCACTTTAATTGAGTGGAACAACATTTATTATCAAGGTATAGATGCTTCTGCCCGTTCTGCAATGACCATTCGTTTAGGTTTAGTACAATGGGAAATGCGTTTATTTCCTAATATGGAGGCATTTTATGAGCAGGTAGAATTTTTTGTTGATGCGCTGAGTGGCTACAAATCGGATTTTATATTGTTCCCTGAGCTATTTAACACGCCTTTGCTTCAACCCTACAACCACTTGCCCGAAATTGAGGCCATGCGCAAGCTTGCCGAAAAAACGGAAGAAATTGTACAGAAAATGCATGAGTATGCCCTGAGTTATAATGTAAACATTATTACAGGAAGTATGCCATTACTGGTTGAAGGGAAACTTTACAATGCCACCTACCTTTGTCATCGCACAGGTAAAATAGATGAATACAGGAAAATCCATATAACTCCTAATGAGCAAAAATATTACGGAATGATTGGTGGAGATAAGGTTCAGGTTTTTGATACCGATTGCGGTAAAGTAGGTATTTTGATTTGTTATGATGTAGAATTCCCTGAATTGAGCCGCATTTATGCTGATCAGGGCATGCAAATCCTTTTTGTTCCTTTCTTAACAGATACACAAAATGGATATACGCGTGTTCGCCATTGCGCACAGGCCAGAGCAATAGAAAATGAATGTTATGTAGCCATTGCTGGTTGTGTAGGTAATTTACCAAAAGTAAACAATATGGATATTCAGTTTGCGCAATCGGCTGTTTTCACACCCTCTGATTTTGCATTCCCAACCAATGCCATTAAAGCTGAAGCTACGCCAAATACAGAGATGGTTTTGGTAGTAGATGTTGATTTACATTTATTAGACGAATTACACCACTACGGAACAGTAAAAGTATTAAAAGACCGCAGAAAAGACCTTTACCAGGTAAAACTCTTAAAATAACCCCATAAAAAAATGCCGGTCAAATTAATGAGCCGGCATTTTCATTTTAATCTAAAGCTAATTATTTTCTCATTATAAACCAGATGATCAGGCCAATAATAACGGCTATTGGTAATACCCATTTCAGGGCCTGTCCACCACCATTTTCATCTTTTTCGGTAACAGCTGGTTTTGCTGGTCCCGGATCTTCTTTATGACTTTCGTAATCTTTTTCAATCGGCTTAGGAGCTTCTCCTGATTCCGTATGTTGTGGATCGATGTTTTCCATATCTTATCTTTAAAAAGCCCTTCCATTCAGGTAAAATCCAGATCAGGAAGCGCGATAATCAATTAATTTAGTTTCTGTATTTAGAACAAGCGATAAATGAAAATGTTTTAAATCCTAAGCCTTATCTTTGCAGTTCGGTGTACAACAATTCTGCAAAATATAGCCAATTGATTAAAGATGAAGCCCTTCGTTTGGGTTTTATGGCCTGTGGCATTTCTAAAGCCGAGTTTCTGGAAGAAGAAGCACCAAGGTTAGAAAAATGGCTCAATCAAAATCGCCATGGTGAGATGAAATACATGGAAAACTATTTCGATAAACGCCTCGACCCGACACTTTTGGTTGAAGGCGCCAAATCGGTAATTTCTTTATCGCTAAATTATTATACCGAAGAAAAACAGTCGGACCCAAACGCACCAAAAATCTCCAAATATGCCTACGGACAGGATTACCACACGGTTATTAAAGATAAACTAAAAGCACTTACCTATTTTATTGAGGAAAATATCGGCGAAGTTTCAGGAAGGGCCTTTGTAGATTCGGCGCCTGTTTTAGACCGTGCCTGGGCAAAAAAATCGGGAATTGGCTGGATCGGGAAAAACTCTAACCTGATCAGTAAAACCAATGGTTCTTTTTTCTTTCTGGCAGAGCTGATTGTCGACCTGGAATTAGATTATGATCATCCTTATCAGGCCGATTATTGCGGAAGCTGTACACGCTGTTTAGACGCCTGCCCTACTGATGCAATTATTGCCCCGCAAATTGTAGATGGCACTAAATGCATTTCTTACCTCACCATTGAGCTTAAAAATGAAATCCCTAACGAGTTTAAGGATAAAATGAGCAACTGGATGTTCGGTTGTGATATTTGTCAGGATGTTTGTCCCTGGAACCGTTTTTCGAAGGCGCACAATGAAAGTGCTTTTAAACCTGAAAATGGTTTATTGGACCTGAATGCAAAAGATTTAACTGAAATTACAGATGATGTTTTTAAAAAGGTTTTTAAAGGATCAGCAGTAAAACGTACCAAATATGCGGGACTTAAAAGAAATATCGATTTTTTGAAACCTGCATAGTCATAAATTAAAGAAGCCAGGCTTAAAAACCTGGCTGCTTTAATTGTGTTACAATGTATCCATATCAATTACGAAACGGTATTTCACATCACTGGCTAATACGCGTTCATAAGCTTCATTCACATAGTTGATGTTTATTACTTCCACGTCCGAAACAATATCGTGTGCGGCACAGAAATCAAGCATTTCCTGCGTTTCTTCTATCCCACCTATACTAGAAGCTGTTAAAACCCTGTTGCCATGCATCAAGCCCGAGCCTGGGAATTTTATAGGTTCAGCTGGTATACCTACACAGATATGTACACCATTAACGTTTAATAATTTGAAATACATTTCATAATCATGCGGTGCAGATACCGAATCGATAATGAAATCGAAATGTTTGGCATATTGTTTTAATTGCTCAGGATCTTTAGTGATCACAAAGTTATGTGCACCTAAATTTCTGGCATCGGCTTCTTTTGATGGCGAAGTACTTAAAACCGTTACTTCAGCACCAAAGGCAACCGCAAATTTAACCGCCATGTGGCCTAAACCACCCAAACCTAAAACCGCAACTTTATGTCCTTTTGTAATTCCCCAACGCTTAATCGGCGAATAAGTGGTAATACCTGCACATAATAATGGTGCAACCCCTGCCAAAGGTAATTTATCTGAAACATGCACCACAAATTCTTCCGTACAAACAATTTTGTTCGAATAACCGCCATAAGTTGGTGTAGTTTTATCGCGTTCTACGCTATTGTAAGTCCAAACGGTTTCGCCTTTCTCGCAGAATTGCTGTTGACCGCCTTTGCAGGTAGGGCATTCTTTACAGCTATCTACCATACAGCCAATCCCTGCTAATTCGCCTACTTTGAATTTAGTAACGGCTGATCCCACTTCAGTAATGCGTCCAACAATTTCATGTCCCGGAACCATCGGATACCTTGCTGGTCCCCATTCGCTCCTTACCTGGTGGATATCAGAATGACATATTCCACTAAATAAAATTTCTATTAATACATCTTTCGGCCCAACATTCCTTCTATCGAAATTCCATGGAGCCAATTTATCAGTTTGACTGTGAACAGCGTATCCTTTTGCAGCTATCATATATATTTAAATTTTGTTCAAAGCTAGAAGATTAAGCATTATGCTTTGTCAGCTCGGGTTCATTTCGGCAGGTGCCATATTGTTGCAATTGCATTCATACTGAATTGTTTTAATATCTATGATGACAAAACTACTAAGCAAAAAGAAGTCAAGTTTTAAATACTTGACTTCTTTGAATATATTTTATGATAGTCCTCGTTTGCAATGAGGATGAGTGAGATGAGCGATTTTATTGCTCGATGCATTTTTTCTATGTGCATTTTAAACCTCGCAGGTTTCAAAAACCTGCGAGGTTTAAACCAATCTAAGCCAATACCTTATCAGGCGTTATTGGCAACGTCCTGATCCTTTTACCTGTTGCATTAAAAACCGCATTGGCAACCGCTGCCGAAAAACCTATTAAAGCAATTTCGCCCATGCCTTTTGCCCCCATGGGGTTGATATAAGGATCGGGTTTGTTGATAAAGTTGACATCAATTTCTGGCACATCGGCATTTACCGGAACGTGGTAATCGGCAAAGTTGTTATTGATGTATCTTCCGTAACGGTGATCGACAATAGATTCTTCAGTTAAAGCCATACCAATACCGCCTACCGCACCACCCAGCATCTGGCTACGGGCTGTTTTCGGACTCACAATAGTACCCGAATCGCCGACAGAAACAATTTTACTCACTTTTACCACACCCGTTAAAGCATGAACTTTTACCTGTACAAAGTGGATCGAAAAGGAATACATAGAATAATTATCTTTTTCCTTACCACTCTGGCTTTCTTTAGTTACCTCTATAGAAGGTAAATTGTTCTTTTTTAATACCTCAACAAAATTAGCTGTTGCATCCATGTTCGAATTTGCTGCCAGCTCGGCAATAGCCGATTTTAAAGCCACACAAACATCGTTTACAGCCGAGCCTACAGTAGATAAGGTAGCAGAACCGCCCTGGCTCGGAGCAGGTGGCAAAGAAGAATCGCCCAGTTCGAAAGTAATTTTATTCACCGGGATTTTCATCAGTTTATTGGCAATTAATGTCATACCGGTTCCAGTACCCGGGCCTATATCGCTTGTTGCACTTTGTAAAAGTAACGATCCGTCTGCCTTTAAAACTCCTTTTACACTGGCTTTCCCCCTGTTGGCATTAAACACGCCAATACTTACGCCATAACCTGTTTGCCATGATCCTTCTACCAGGCTACCCGGTTTATTTTTCCGGTTGCTCCAGCCTATTTTTTCGGCGCCAATTTTATAAGCTTCTTTAATATTCTTGCTTGAAAAAGGTTTATTTTTTTGTTGATCGGTTTCAGGATCGTTTTTAATTCTAAAATCCAAAGGGTCCATATCTAAAGCATGCGCCATTTCGTCTATCGCACTTTCTAAAGCAAAAGCTCCGGTTGCTTCACCAGGACCACGCATCCAGATCGGTACTCCAAGATCTACAGGAACGATGGCATAAGAAGTATTTACGTTATCGCATTGATACATAAACTTCGCCATGTTCACTACACCTTCGGTAAAATTCTCATAAGTAGAAGTTTCGCCATAAGCACGGTGTGTGATACCTGTTAATTTTCCATTTTTATCTGCTCCCAAACCAATGGTTTGGATGGCTGCCGGCCGGTTACCCACCATGGTAAACATCTGCATCCGCGTAATGACCACCTTTACTGGTTTACCGATAAGTTTGGAGGCCATTACTGTTGCAATTTCCAATGGCCAGGTACGTAAAGCCATACCAAAACCGCCTCCAACAAACTCCGAGTTTACCCGGATATTTTCGATCGGAATTTTAAAAACATTGGCAATAGTACCCTGAGTAGCTTTTACACCCTGGGTTTTAGCATAAACAGTAAGCTGGTTGTTCGGACGCCAATCGGCAATAATCCCATGCAGTTCCATTGGATTATGCGTTTCAATCGGTAAAAAATACCGCTCTTCGAGTTTTACTTCAGCTGTTTTATAGGCATTTTCTATACCCCGCTTATAATCGGCCTGCCCTTGCAGTTTTTTTGCTTTAGGATCCTTTAAAGCCTTTGCAAAATCGGTATTAAATTCTTCTTTAGCATAAGTTGCTTTTACTAAAGAAGCTGCATAAGTTGCCCTTTCGAAGGTATTTGCCACTACAATGGCAATAGGCTGCCCATTGTAAAAAACCCTATCAGTATAAAAAATTTTCATCTGCGGACCACCTTCCTGCTCGTAAGCAGCTGCAGATGGTTTATTTAAATGCGAAACAACAGCAATTACACCAGGTGCATTTTCGGCTGCCCTGGTATCAAGTCCGGTAATTTTTCCTTTAGTGATGGTACTGGTTACCAACACGCCATAAGTTAAACCAGGAAGCTCGTATTCTGCAAAATATTTAGCTTGTCCGGTAACCTTTAAAATGCCATCTACACGATCGGTATCTTCTTTTAAAATTCTCTTTTCCATAACTAAGCTTTAGATTTTGCAAGATTCAACGCTTCGATAATTGTATTTGGAGCCAGTTTCAGCTTAAAATTATTCTCGCCAAAACCTTTAGCATCCGTCATGGCCAATTCTGCTGCCTTTTCAAAATTCGATAAAGTAGCTTCTTTTCCTTTCAGGAAATTTTCGGATGCCGTTAAACGCCAGGGTTTATGCGCCACACCGCCCATAGCCAAACGGATATCGGTAATTTTATTATTGTTCAGTTCAAATGCCGCTGCTACCGAAACGAGGGCGAAAGCATAAGAAGCACGGTCGCGTACTTTTAAATAATGGTAGTTTTTAGCAAGATTATTTACCGGTATTTCTACACGGATAATCATTTCATCTGCCTTTAGGTTATTATCCAGCTGTGGCGTATCTCCCGCCAGGCGATGAAAATCTTTAAAAGCTATTTTACGTTCACCTTTACCATTGGCCAGTACCACTTCAGCATCTAAAGCAGTTAAAGCGACACACATATCGCTTGGATGAACAGCAATGCACTTTTCGGAAGTTCCAAAGATGGCGTGCATGCGGTTAAAACCTTCCATAGCACCACATCCTGTACCGGGCTGGCGTTTATTGCAGGGCATTTCGGTATCATAAAAATAACCGCAACGGGTACGCTGCATCATGTTCCCTCCCACAGTAGCCACATTGCGTAGCTGCGCTGAAGCACCGGCCTGTAAAGCCCAAGAAAGCAATGGCAGCTTCTCTTTTATCAAAGCATGATCTGCAACAGCCGTATTGGTAGCCAAAGCGCCAATGTGGATTTTATTTCCAATCTGTTCGATCTGTTTTAACGGAACGTGGTTGATATCAATGAGCTTTTCGGGTGCGGTAACCCCTCTTTTCATCAGGTCGATCAGGTTGGTACCACCAGCCAAAAATTTGGCATTCTTATCCTTTAACAATAAAGCAATGGCTGATTTAGCCGAAGTCGTTCTTAAATATTGAAAATTGATCATACCGTTGCACCTCCTTCCTTCACATCAACAATCGCATCAACAATATTTGGGTAAGCCCCGCACCTGCAGATGTTTCCGCTCATATATTCACTTATTTCTGCCCTCGAACTGGTATGTCCTTCGCGGATACAAGCCACTGCCGACATGATCTGCCCGGATGTACAGTAACCACATTGAAAACCATCATGTTTAATGAAAGCTGCCTGCATCGGGTGTAGCGTATCCCCATTTGCCAAGCCTTCTATCGTGGTAATTTTCTTTCCTTCATTCATCACCGCTAAACTTAAACAGGAATTCACCCGCTGTCCATCTACATGCACTGTGCAGGCACCACACTGACCATGGTCGCAGCCTTTTTTGGTTCCGGTTAAATGTAGTTCTTCGCGCAGGTAATCCAAAAGGGTTACCCTTGGCTCAACTGATGCTTTGTATGCTTTATTATTTACGGTCAGATTTAATGGGATTTTCTCGAATAGCTCGGCAAAACGTTCATCTGTATTACTTTCAGCTGCTTTAACTGCGATTCCCGGCGTTAAGGCAATGGCGGTAATTACGGAACTTTTTTTAAGAAAATCGCGCCTGCTGTCGCCCTTATTTGGTTTTTGATCAGAAGGTTTCATATTTGAATAGATTAGCTTTAGGATGTTCTTCTAAGTTCGTAATTCTAAAGTTCAAATGATAGTAAATCAGAAATTTAGAATTGTTCTATCCGGTAATATTTCAGATAACTTCCTAGAAATAAATGATTAACAAAATAATTTTCAAAATATTCAGCCAATTTATACTTTTATAAAATGGACAACGTAAAACCACTTCCCGATTTATCTGCAGAAGAACAACGCATTTTAGGTGCATTGATCGAAAAAAGCCGCACCACGCCCGATTATTATCCCATGACTTTGAACAGTTTAACAGCTGCCTGTAATCAAAAAAGTTCAAGAAATCCTGTGGTAAATTACGATGAGGAAATCGTTACCCTTACGTTAAACCAACTTAAAATAAAAGGCCTGATTTCGACCGCCACAGGAGGATCGAGCCGAGCTACAAAATATAAACATAACCTGGCGATAGTTTATCCCCTATTGCCTTCGGAACTGGCCATTATCTGCCTGTTACTTTTACGCGGACCGTTAACACCAGGCGAAATCAATAGTAACTCAGGCAGATTATATGAATTTGAGAGCATAGAAGAGGTTTTAGAACAACTTCAAAAATTATCAGATGATGAACCTGCATTTGTAAAACAACTGCCTAAAAAACCGGGACAGAAAGAAGCACGTTTCATTCACCTGTTAGGAGAACAAGCTGAAACCACTAACGAACCAGAAACCGAAACCATTGCAGCACCAACTTTTGATACCACAGAATTGGAAAACCGCATCGAAAAACTGGAATTGGAGGTAGAGGAGTTAAAAGAACTGGTTAATTTGTTGATGGATAAATAAGTTCAGTTGTTCATTAGCCATTGGTTTTTCACCCATAGTTCCCAACCTATAGTTATAATTAAAGCGATTGTCAGTCTGAGGGATAATTAATTTTATAAAAATCAATATGAATGACAGAAGAATCTTCGCGCAAAGATAAGCCGCCAAATTCGTCATTGCGAGAAGGCTTTTTCAGCCGGCGAAGCAATCTTTCTAACAAGGATTGCTAGCAGGAAAGATTGCTTCGTCGTTCCTCCTCGCAATGACGACCTTTCTAAATCTGTCAATGGTAACGTAGTCGAAAACCATTATAGATCAATTCTACGTGTTTTCCATGCATCCGTGGCAAAAAACAGGGGTTCATTTGTTCATTAGTCATTGGTTCATTGGTTTGCTAACCTATAAGTTGCAACCAAAACGATTGTCAGTCTGAGCGTAGTCGAAGACCGTAATAGATGAATTTTCCGTGCCTCGTGGCAAAATTATTGCAACAAAAAAGGTCTTAGCGGGGCGCTAAGACCAGTAAAGATAGATCTCTCCATTCCGCTACGCTACAGTCGAGATGACGAGTCTTCATACTTTTTAAAAATCGTACTCGCCGTATGTCCACCGAAACCAAAAGTGTTGTTTAGTACATAATTGATTTCCTTTTTAATTGGCTCGCCCAATACAATATTCAAGCCTTTCGGAATGCTTTCGTCCAGGTTTTTAGTATTAATGGTAGGCGGAATTATATTATCCCTGATCGATAAAATACTGATCAAACTCTCCACAGCACCGGCAGCACCCAACAAATGACCTGTCATCGATTTTGTGGCACCTATTACCACTGGTAAACCATTAAAAACCGTATTAATACCATTTAATTCGCTTAAATCTCCCAGACCGGTTGAAGTAGCATGCGCATTGATATAATCGATTTTATCAGCAGTAATATTGGCATCTTTTAATGCATTTTTCATACCTAAAGCTGCACCGATTCCATCAGGTGGCGTTCCTGTTAAGTGATAGGCATCAGCAGCCATTCCACCGCCAACAATTTCAGCATAAATATGGGCACCACGTTGCAAAGCATGTTCCAGTTCTTCTAAAACCAAAGCACCGGCACCTTCACTCATCACAAAACCATCCCTATCTTTATCGAAAGGTTTAGAAGCACCCTGAGGATCTTCGTTGTTTTTAGATAAAGCCTGGGCTGCATTAAAGCCACCAACTGATGATTTGGTCAAAGCAGCTTCCGAACCACCTGCAATCATCACACTTGCCTTTCCTAAACGGATGGTGTCAAATGCATTAATAATTGCGGTATTGGACGATGCGCAGGCCGAAACCGTGCAATAATTTGGTCCGCGTAATTTATGACGGATAGAAATCGCTCCGGCAGCGATATCCACAATCATTTTTGGAATGAAATAAGGATTGAATCTTGGTGTTCCATCTCCGGCATGAAATTCTTCCAACTGTGATTCAAAAGTACCAATACCACCATTTCCGGTTGCCCAGATTACGCCAACTTCGGCCAGTTGATCATCGTTCATGGTGCTGAAATCCAATCCCGCATCTTTTATCGCCTGATCACTCGAGCCGATGGCATATTGCGTAAAAAGATCGTACTTTTTAATCTCTTTTTTCTCCAGGTATTCTTCAGGATTAAAACCCTTTACTTCACCTGCGAATTGTGTTTTAAATTTACTCGAATCAAATTTTGTAATTGGGCCAATGCCACTTTTTCCAGCTAATATTTGTTGCCAAAATTGTTCAACAGTATTGCCAAGCGGGGTTATCGCACCTAAACCTGTTACTACTACTCTTTTCATTTTATTGTTTTTTAGTCACTAAGCTCAAATGATCAGCCATTAAATATGGCCGATCATTTGAGTTTTTACACTTACTGCAGCGAAAGTAAGCATTCCTGCGGTGAGAAATGTCATAATAAAAGCAAAGGAAAATCCTTACTTGTTCATTTAAGGTTAATGTTGAACCGAATCAATATTGGCCTTTCTGCTGGCATTCATTACATTCAAAGCATCAACTGGCGATTGTCTGAAGAGTTCGTAAATCTTAGCGGTATCACCCACCCTGATCTCATATTCATCGTTTGCCAAGGCCGTCAATAAATCATCGGCTACCACAGATGGTTTGATGCCATTATGTCCACCGATTTCTTTTGAGAATTCGGTATCCACCAATGGAGGCATCAACTCGAAAACTTTTACCGATGTTTCTTCCAAACTTAACCTTAAAGAAGTGCTGTACGAATGAAGTGCTGCTTTACTGGCTGCATAAGTTGGTAATGTAATACCAGGAACGTAAGCCACAATTGAAGATACATTTACAATAGCAGATGATTCTTGCGCTAATAAAACAGGCAGTAATTTTTGGTTGATCCTGATAATTGACAGGTAATTGGTCAGCATTTCATCTTCTGCATTTGCAAAAGCATCCTGACCTTGGTCTGCTAAATTATAAAGAATTGCCCTACCAGCATTGTTGATTACGATATTTAAATGAGGAAAATCTACTTTAATTCTTTCTACCAATTGATCTACATCTCCGGCTTTACTCACGTCAGACAGAATGGTGGTTACATTTTGTAATGCTGCTGCAGCAGCATCCAGTCTTTCCTGATTTCTGCCGGTAATAATCACGTGATTATCTAAAGCAGTTAATTGTTTTGCGATTTCTAAACCGATACCGGCAGTTCCGCCGATCAATAAAACAGTATTTTGTGAAGTTTTCATTTTTATATTTTTTAAAATTTTAAGATTAAACAGGTACTCACTGCGTGAGCGTAAACAGTATTATTTTCATCAACCAATTGTGCTTCTACCAAGGCAGTCCGACCACCCAGATTGATTACTTTAGCAATGGTTTTTAATTTTCCTGTTTTAATGGTGATGGCTTTCAGGAAATTTACCTTAAGCTCCAAAGTAGTGTAACCTTTCCCGGCAGGTAAAAGCGAGTGTACAGAACAGCCCATCGCCGAATCTAAAATGGCTGTAATTACTCCTCCGTGCACGGTACCGATCGGGTTGTAATGAAATTCCTGTGGTGTAAATTCAAAAACTACGTTTCCGGCTTCAATTATACTAACGCTGAAATCCAGCGTATGTAAAAGTGGTGGCAAAGGAAATTTGTTATCACTCATGGCTTCTAAATAAGCAATTCCATCCATTTGCATGGCTTCTTTTGCGCCTTTCATCGGGTCATCCCAGGTTATTGTTCTGCTTCTTTCCATATTAAAATACCAATCGGTATATTTTTAGTTAAAAATTTTTAGCCGAGGCTATCTACATATTTTTTTAAGGAGCCCATAATCAGGTTCCAGTATTCGGTTTTTGATGTCAGTTTAGAAATCATGATTCCTCCTTCTACCATGGCAATAATGGTTAAGGCAATTTGTTCGGGATTATGATTTGAATTGATTTCTTTATTGGCAATCCCGGTTTCAACCAGTTTAGCAATTTTATTTTTCCAGTCTAAAACAGCTTTTAACACTCTTCCCCTCAGTTCGGGATGGGTATCATCGGCATCAATTGCAGTATTTAAAACCGGGCAGCCTCCTTCAGACACCGAACCATCAATAAATTTCTGATAAATATCGATGTACACCAAAAGCTTATCTTTTATACTGGCCTGCCGGTTCATTTCAGCCTCTATCCTGCTTGATACATTATTCAGGTTATAATCAAAAGCTGCCAGTGCTACTTCATCCTTATTGGCGAAGTTGCCATAAATACTACCCTTGGTTAAACCTGTAGCAGCCGTAATGTCATTTAAAGAAGTACCTGCATAACCTTTCATATTAAAAATCGGCGCGGTTTTCTCTACAATGAAATTTCTCGTTTTTTCTGCTTTGGTCATGTTGTTCTGAATTGACGATGCAAATATATACCAATCGGTATATTAATTACAAATTATTTTATCATCAGAATCTCCTTTTACTTGAAGTAAATTAATTTACGACTTGTTTTAATCAACAGATAAAAGCACATCATTTGTTTTACGTTTGAATTTTGTAACTTTGATTTATGAACAAACCAGAAAGCATAGAAGACTTTTATCAGAACAAATTTAGTTTCATGCCGGATAACCTACAGAATGGCGTTGGGCATTTCAACGTTTTTAAACTGGAAGATTGTTTAAGGGACGACTCAAAACCGATGAGTTACAACCGAAGGGATTATTATAAGATCTGCCTTACCCGTGGTCATAATGTATACCATTACGCCGATAAAAGTATCGAGATAGATGGAACAGCGCTGATTTTTTTCAATCCCCTGGTTCCTTATACCTGGGAACTGGCCAGTGGAAAACAAAGTGATGTAACCGGTTATTTCTGCATTTTTACTGAAGCTTTTTTTACGGAAAAGATCCGTGGAAACATCGGCGACCTGCCCATGTTTACTCCTGGCGGAAAACCTGCATATATATTGAATGAACAACAGGACAAACAGATAGAGGCTATTTTCGCCAAAATGTTTGAAGAGATCAATACAGATTATATCTATAAGTATGACCTGCTTCGGAATTACATTACCGAGATTACCCACTTTGCCTTAAAAACACAACCATCAGAAAGTTTATTCAAACATACTGACGCCAATACCAGGATTACTTCCGTTTTTACAGAACTGCTGGAACGCCAGTTCCCCATTGAAACTACTACGCAAAGGCTTACAATGCGTTCGGCTAAAGATTATGCCGCGCAACTTTCGGTACATGTAAACCATTTAAACAGGGCCATTAAAGAAACTACCGGTAAAACCACCACAAACTATATTACAGAACGTTTATTGAGCGAAGCAAAGGCTTTATTAAAACATACGGACTGGAACATATCGGAAATAGGCTATTGCCTGGGCTTTGAAGAACCGACACATTTTAATAACTTTTTCAAAAAACTGACCAAACATACCCCTACTTCTTATCGAATTGTTTGAATTTCGTAATCATAAGTTTGATTAACGTAATAAGCTGAAGCCATTTGTACTGTAATTTTGTATTAAGAAAAAGAAGAAAATTATGGGCATGAAAAAAGTTTGGTTTATTACCGGAGCTTCAAAAGGCTTAGGATTAAGTTTAGTAAATCAATTATTGAAAGCTGGCCAGTCTGTTGCGGCTACTTCAAGAAATATTGATGAGCTTAAAAAAGCTGTAAATGCAGATACGGGAAAATTCCTTCCACTGGCTGTTAACCTGGCCGACGAACAAAGTGTGGAGGACGCAATAAAAGCGACCATTGCAAAATTCGAAAGGATTGATGTGGTGATCAATAATGCTGGCTATGGCATCGGAGGCAGCATTGAAGAATTAACTGATGCCGAAACACGCAATAGTTTTGATGTTAATGTTTTCGGAGCGTTAAATGTAATCAGAAAAGCTTCACCTTATTTAAGGGCACAACACTCGGGGCATATCATCAACATTGCCTCTATTGCTGGCATTGCTGGCGCAACTGGCTGGGCAATATATGCTGCAACAAAATCGGCGATTATTGCACTATCGGAAGTATCGGCCGAAGACCTTAAAGAATTTGGTGTAAAAGTAACTGTGGTTGCACCCGGAGCTTTCAGAACGAGTTTCTTAACTACCGATTCGTTAATTTTGGCTGCTAATCCGATTGCTGAATATGAAGAGGTAAGAGCAATCCATTCCAAATATTTAAAAATGGATGGCCAACAGGCTGGAGATCCGGAAAAAGCCGCTGCTGCCATGATTTCGCTGGCCAGTATGCCTAATCCACCGGTACATTTACTATTAGGAAATGATGCTTTTCAAAGGGCAAACGGTAAGATTGAGGCTTTAACAAAAGAGTTTAAAGACTGGAAAGCCATCACGATTTCGACAGATTTCGACAATTAAATTTTAAGCTAATGGCGAATTAGCATTCAAAACGGGTGCAGTCCCGAAGTATTTTGGGACTGCCTTCCAATCAATTCATTTCATTCTAAAAAACAATATCATGGAAAATCAAAAAGTTTGGTTTGTAACAGGCGCGTCCAAAGGTCTGGGATTAACCTTAGTAAAAACATTATTAAACAACGGCACTAATGTTGCCGCAACTTCAAGAAATTTAAACGATTTAATCAAAGCGGTTGGTGAACACGAAAACTTTTTACCGTTAAGCGTTGATTTAATTAATGAAGAAAGTGTAGAGACTGCAGTGAGTCAAACCATTAGTAAATTTGGTCAGGTTGATGTAGTGGTAAACAACGCTGGTTACGGCATGGTTGGTGCATTGGAAGAATTAAGCGATAAAGAATCGCGAGAAAATTTTGATGTAAACGTTTTCGGTTCCTTAAATGTGATCAGAAAAGTGCTTCCTCAATTAAGAAAACAACAATCTGGGCATATTTTCAATATTTCGTCGATAGGTGGATTTTCAGGCAATTTCCCGGGCTTCGGAATCTATTGTGCTACAAAATTTGCAGTAGTTGGCTTTACGGAGTCATTAGCAGCTGAAGTAAAATCACTGGGCATCAAAGCAACAGTGGTAGAACCAGGTTATTTCAGAACTGCGTTTCTAACAGAAGGATCATTAGCAGTGCCAAGTGCCCCGATTGATGCTTATAAAGAGGTACGCGAATCGCAGGCTGCACACCAGAACGACATCAACAACCAACAACCTGGTGATCCGGCAAAAGCGGTTGAGGTAATTATTGAAGCTGCAAAAAGCGAAAATCCGCCGCTTCATTTATTCTTAGGTCCTGATGCTTATCAGGTTGCGGATGCTAAAATTGCAGATGTACAAAGAGATATGGCCAATTGGAAATATCTGGCAACGGCGACCAATTTCGAAGATATTGGGGCGTAGTATGAACATAAAATAGTCGTCATTTCGAGCGGAGTGCAGCGAAGTCGAGAAATCTGTCTAGAGAGATCTCTCCATTTCACTGCTTTTCAGTCGAGATGATGATTATATCTTACACATCAAAATATCTCCTCCGTAACCATTTCGCCAAACTAACCAGCGCAATTAATGCTGGTACCTCTACCAACGGACCGATAACACCAGCAAAAGCCTGACCCGAATGGATGCCGAATACACCAATGGCCACTGCAATGGCCAATTCGAAGTTGTTGCCGGTAGCGGTAAAAGCAATAGCGGTACTTTTGCTGTAATCTGCACCAAAATATTTGCCGGCAAAGAAGCTGATCACAAACATTACCACAAAATAAATTACCAATGGCAAGGCAATTCGCAGTACATCCATTGGGATCTGCACAATTAATTCTCCTTTTAAACTGAACATTACCACAATGGTAAATAACAGCGCGATTAAGGTCATCGGAGAAATCATTGGGATGAAAATTGAGCGGAACCACTTTTCGCCTTTCCATTTAATCAGTATTTTTTGACTTAAAATGCCCGTTAAAAATGGAATGCCCAGGTAGATCCCTACACTTTTTGCAATCTCTACGATAGAAATAGATACAACCAGGCCTTTTAAACCAAATAAAGGCGGCAAAATGGTAATAAAGAAATAGGCGAATACACTGTAAAGCAATACCTGAAAAATACTGTTCAGGGCAATCAAACCAGCAGCATATTCACGGTTTCCCTCGGCAAGATCGTTCCACACCACCACCATGGCAATACACCTGCCCAAACCGATCATAATTAAACCGACCATGTATTCAGGATAACCATGTAAAAAGATAATCGCCAGGAAAAACATTAAAAATGGGCCAATGATCCAATTCAAAACCAGCGAAGCCCCCAAAACCTTGGTATTTTTAAATACCTCGCCCAGGTTTTGATAATTTACTTTTGCCAATGGCGGGTACATCATCAGGATTAATCCAATTGCCAGAGGAATGTTGGTATTTCCATTGGAAAAAGAACTGATCCACACAGTGGAAGAAGGAAATAAATAGCCCAGCGATACACCTAAAAGCATCGATAAGAAAATCCAGATCGTTAAATAGCGGTCTAAAAAACTGAGCTGTTTTCGTTTAACTACAGGCGTACAATTATTTGCCAACATGTTATCCTTTTAAATTTTCGTTTACAAAATCCTCCATGTAAGCTTTAACCAAATCTCTCGTACTTCTGAATTGCGCCATAATTTCGGCTTCAGTACCTACCGCTTTAGCCGGATCGGGAAAGTTATGGTGCAGTTTTATGGCCTGCGTTGGGAAGTAAGGACAACTTTCTTTCGCATGATCGCAAACCGTAATCACATAATCAAAAGGAACATCAAAATATTCTTCTATATTATTTGATGTTTGGCTGGAAATGTCGATCCCATCTTCTGCCATTATTTTAACTGCCCTGGGGTTTACGCCATGCACTTCGATACCTGCGCTGTAGATTTTTGCTTTGTTTTGAGCAAAATATTTTAAATATCCTTCTGCAAGTTGACTACGGCAACTATTTCCGGTGCAAAGCACCAATACATTTTTCATTCTTTTAAAATTTAAATTCTTAACAACATCCGCTGCCCGGTGTACAACTGTTTTGATCAGCAGTGAGGTTAACTAACTCGATTTTTCTTTTTTCAGGCTGAGCAGGTGCACAGCACTCTTCACCGGTTGCAGTTGTACCACAACTTCCACCGCGGTTTATCGCCTTACATTGTGTAGCATCGGGCGTCAGGTTTATGATCAGATTGTCGCCGTCAATTTTAAATTCACCAGGATACATTTGTCTGGTATCAAATTCTGAATTACCGAATTCAATTTTCACAATGCCTTTTGGATTTAAAGCCAGTTTACTTTCAACCAGATCGATAATTGACAATGCTTTTTTAACCTGCATGGCCCTGCCCTCTTCTTCTTCGGTAGGTTCCCATAACTGCACAATAATTTCCGTCCAGGCATTCATAACCCCTCCGCAATCCACTGAGGTAATCGTCGCCTGTTTAATTTCAGTAATGTGGTAATTGGCATTTACCCACTTATCAGTAGCATATTGGAACTGCAACAGCAATCCGGGATATTGTAGAAGTTCAGCTTTAAAGCTGCTCCATTCTATTGAGGAAGTATTAATCATAATATTGCAATTTAACGATTGATTTACATAAAAAATTTTAACAGCAGTTTTGTTCTCCTTTATACGATGAGAAGAAATTACCCAACTGATTTTGAAGCAATGTCCAGGTTTTGGGTTCAATACAATAACAAACGCTCACTCCTTCAATGGTCCCTTGTATAATACCGGCATTTTTAAGCTCTTTTAAATGCTGAGAAATGGTCGCCTGTGCTAAACCCAATTCATCAACCAGATCACCACAAATACAGGTATTTGATTTCAGGATACGCTGCAGAATGGCTATCCGGGCAGGATGTGCCATCGCTTTTAGCAAAGCTGCCATTTGATTTTGCTCTTCGGTAAAGATTTCAGTTTTTGTAAGTCCCATAATTTATATCGCAATATTACGATATATAAATCAGATATCAAAATTTATTTTAAACCTACCCCTAAGCGCTACAGAATTTCTATAGATTCGATGTTTTACTTAGTGTATAAATATTTTGTATTTTAAATTAAATTTAAATCATGTGGAAATTTTATGCAATACTTTCGGCCTTGTTTGCTGCTGCAACGGCCATTTTAGCCAAAGTTGGACTAAAAGGCGTTAATGGCAATGTGGCAACGGCTATCAGAACTGTAGTCATCCTGTTTATTGCCTGGGGCATTGTTTTAGCAACCGGAGAAATTTCCCAGCTCAAAACATTGAATAAAAATAACCTGATCTTTTTAGGTTTATCGGGATTGGCAACAGGCTTATCATGGATTTTCTATTTTAAAGCGCTCGAAACGGGTAATGTTTCTAAAGTAGCCCCGATTGATAAGTTAAGTGTAGCCATTGCCATGGGTTTGGCATTTTTGATCTTAAAAGAACCGATTGATACGAAGACATTGATTGGTGGAGGGATGATTGTAGCGGGTAGTTTGGTGATATTACTTTAAGCCATACTCACAACTGCATCATTTATTTGTGCATTAGTTCTTTACGGGATACTTTGATTCAAAATTGGATCCAGCTTCCTGATTTCCCTTAAGCCAGCCATAATATTCATCTAAAATGATACCGGATACTCCATCTGGTTCAGAAAAACCCCTTTGCGCAAAGTAACTTTGTAACCTGGAACCGCCCCATAATCCCCAATTATTCCTGATCCACATACCCAATCCATGATGTAAGCTCAATACATCGCTTCTTTCTTTAAAATTTTTAATCATCTCCCGGTCAACTGGTTTTAAAGTTTTATTTAACTGCAGAAAACAATCGTTAAGATTAACGGGAATATAAACATGATTAATAGAATCTAATGTTAGCCGCCTGTCACGTTCCTTCTTTTGCTCTTCTTTCTCTACCAAAAGCTCTTGTTTAGCCAGAGAATCAACAGGGTTCCTGAAACCGCCAGAAAAGAACCTGAAATATTGTTTTTCTATTTTTTCAGATAAAAAACCGGCATCGAAAGTATTCCTTGTCATTATTTCCCTAATCTTATTTTCATCAATTTCTTTGGCACAACTTAGTGTATCAATTTCAAAATTGCCGTTTTTTGTAAGGTAGCCCGCTAAAACAATCCGATATATTTTATAATTAAAAAAGTCGGTGGTGTTTATACCCACATACTTTAACCCCGTCTTATTTTCCATCTCAACTGCAAGTTTTTTTTGGATTTGCCTGATCACAAAATCTGGAATGTATTTATAGGCATATTCGAAAAAATCGGTTTTTGGCACCTCGCGTTTAAGTTTTTTGAGCTTTTGATAAACAGATGCGAAAGGAACTTTTGATATAATCTCACACTTTTTAAGATCGTATAACGTTACCATCTTCTTTGTATCTACACAGTAAATAATATCATTACAGTTAAGCACATACTGCTCGTTTAAAAACTTTTCTTCATCTGTTGTGCCTTCTTTAAATATGATAAGCTCCGGTTTACTTTTTTGATAATCGATTACCGTACGCGAATTATCGTAAAACAGATTGCATTTCTCTACATCAGAATTACAGCTCGAAAATTCCTTTGTAGTATAAGTTTCTGCTCTTTTTCCGTCCTTATAGATAATAACATTCTTAAAACCATCATCACGATAAGTCGCATTTGCCAGATAAGCTATTGTGGAGCCGTCATTCGAAATGGTTAAGAAATACCTGTCAAAAGTATATACATCAAATGAACGGTTGATTTCATACATTACTTTATCGCCTTTATACACGATAGATCTACCTCTGGTTGTTGGAAATTCATCATCGTACGAATAAGATTTAACCGAAAATTTTCCGTTGGAAGAAAAAACTTCCGTGATTGGAACACGAGAGGTTGAGGACTGGCTAAAAGTAGGAATGCCTAGTAATAAAAGAAATGCGAATGTGAGCGTTATTTTTATCATGCTATTAAAATATCTAAAAATAGTTAATCGGTTTGCTTATAGATGTTAAAAGATCTTAAATTTCACAGGTATTAAACATTATTTTCATTTAAAGCAAAAAAACCGTTGACTAATAAAGTCAACGGTTTTTCATTCTGGAGTAAGAAATATTATTTCTTCGGTTTCGAGCTCATGTAAAAACTAAGCTTTCCACCGTTTGTAATGTCAGCATGTTTGATTTTATGGTCGGTAATTTCTTTGCCGTTTAATAAAACCTTTTCTACATATACATTTTTATCACTTTGTTTAATGGCTTCGACCGTGAAAGTTTTGCCGTTCTCTAAATTGATTACCGCATTGTTAACCAAAGGACTTCCTAACGAATATATATCGGAGCCTGGTGCTACGGGATAAAATCCTAAAGAAGAAAACATGTACCAGGCGCTCATTTGCCCGCAATCGTCATTTCCGCCTAAACCATCAGCAGTAGGTTTATACTGCATGTTCAAGATATGGCGAACCTGAGCCTGTGTTTTCCATGGCTGATCGGTCCAGTTGTAAAAATATACAATGTGGTGTGCCGGTTCGTTTCCATGAACATAGCCGCCTATAATACCTTCGCGGGTAATGTCTTCTGTATGAGCGAAAAACTCATCTGGTAAATGCATGGTAAATAAAGTATCTAAACGGGTGGCGAATTTCTTTTTACCGCCCATCATTTCGATCAGTGAAGCAGGATCCTGTGGAACGAAGAAACTGTAATTCCAGCTGTTTCCTTCAATAAACCCTTGTCCTTCGGTATCTTTCGGATCAAATTCTTTTTTAAATGTTCCATCTGCCAGTTTCGGACGCATAAAACCCGAAGCACTGTCGTAATTATTTTTCCAGTTGTTAGAACGTTTGATAAATTCGTCATAAACATCCATACGATTTAATTTCTTTGCCAATTGTGCAATAGACCAGTCATCGTAAGAATACTCTAAGTTGTTTGAAACTGAAATGCCCGATTTTTCAGCAGGAATATAACCTTTATCGATGTAATAGCCAATACCTTCATAATCGCGGTGTTTAGCTGTTGCAATACAGGCATCCAATGCTTTGTTCGGATCTCCCGTATATGTTCCTTTGATAATCGCATCAGAAATTACCGAAACACTGTGGTAACCACTCATACACCAGTTATCGTTGGCATAATGCGACCATATTGGCAACATGTGCAAACTGCTCTGATCGTAATGCGCGAGCATCGATTTTACCATATCATTACTGCGGCCCGGCTGCGTAATATTGAAGAATGGGTGTAAAGCGCGGTAAGTATCCCATAACGAGAAAGTGGTATAATTGGTAAAACCATCAGCTTTATGTACACCCTGATCTAAACCTTTATATTCGCCATTAACATCAGTATAGGTTGTTGGATTGATGTAGGCATGGTATAAGGCGGTGTAAAAATTTACTTTATTATCGTTTGAGGCTGTTACCTGGATTTTATTCAACTCTTTGTTCCAGGTAGCTTGTGCCTGTGCTTTTACTTTTTCGAAATCCCAGCCTGAAATTTCTGCACGCATATTCTGCAAAGCATTCTCCTGACTAACCGGAGACAAAGCAAATTTAATTTTGATCTTCTCCCCTTCCTGCGTATCAAAATCGAAGAACATTTTCAGCTTCTTGCCTGCAATTTCAGGGAAGTTCTGTTCCTGGTTAAATTTACCCCAGAAGCCTCTGTAAGCCTGTTTGGCATCGTAACTTTTACGTCCGTAGCTTTTAAATGGTTTAGAAAAGCTCATCGCAAAATAAACCGTTCTCGTTCTGGCCCAACCATTGGTTTGGCGGTACCCTGTAATTAAAGTATCATTTACCACACGAACGTAAGTCCAGACGGTTTTTTCCTCGTAATTGTAAATACCAGCCATCAGATCCAAAATAATGTGCGATTGATCCGACTTAGGAAAAGTATATTGGTGCATCCCTACCCTTGTGGTTGAGGTGAGTTCTGCGGTGATGTTGTCGTCGTCCAATTTAACTTTATAGTAGCCAGCCTCTGCAACTTCGTTGGCATGAGAAAATGCCGAACGGTAACCGCCTTTTGGATTTGATGCCGTACCAGGGTTTAACTGTAATTTTCCCTGTGTAGGCATAATCAGAAAATCGCCCAGATCAGAATGGCCTGTGCCGCTGAAATGCGTATGACTAAAACCGGTAATGGTTTTATCTTCGTATTTGTAACCCGCACAGTATTTGTATACGTCGCCATTATATTTTCCGTTTACTTCGTAAGATAAAGTATCGGTTTCGGGACTTAACTGCACCGCACCAAATGGAACTGTAGCACCCGGATAGGTATGTCCCATTTTAGAGGTGCCGATAATGGGCTTAACATACTGCACCAGGTTCTGCTGTGCCGATGCCACCATGGCTGAGAGCAAAAGACAAGGCAGGATAACTTTTTTAATCATATCTTTTTAAAATTAGCTTGTTTTGTTGAAAATTCTAAGGTATAAATTTATCTCCAAATATGCATAAAACCCAAGACTAAAACGTTTAAGTAAAACAAAAAATACATTTTAGATTGTTGAAGATACGATTTATTGCATTTTCAAACCCCGCAGGTTTTAAAAACCTGCGGGGTTTATGTTGCTTAGACTACAGGCTCTGTTAAATAAACCTGATATAAGCGTAAAGCCCACAGCGCAGCGAGGACTTGAAGCGATAGCAGGGCTACCGGCAGCCATTAACACTAAACCGCTCATTTTCCAAATAATATTGACCACCTTAATACAACTAAGAAATAAACGCAAACAATTTAGTCGCCGCTTTTTACAAGTAACTGACTTCCTTTAAATAATTTCAGCTAAATAAACCTTATTTTTGCATCCTTACATTTTTAAGATGAGTAAACACGGTAGAATTCTAGTTGCCATGAGTGGCGGGGTTGATAGTTCGGTAGCGGCTGTAATGTTGCATGAGCAGGGTTATGAGGTTATTGGCTTGACCATGAAGACCTGGGATTATGCCACCTCGGGCGGTAGCAGTAAGGAAACTGGTTGTTGCTCGCTGGATAGCATTAACGATGCCCGTACACTTGCCGTAAACTATGGCTTTCCACACTATATTTTAGATATCCGCGATGAATTTGGCGATTATGTAATCGATAATTTTGTTGATGAATACCTTGCAGGAAGAACACCAAACCCATGTGTATTGTGCAATACGCACATTAAATGGGAAGCGCTTTTAAAACGTGCCAATAAACTGGACTGCGAATTTATTGCAACGGGGCATTACGCCAATATCCGTCAGCAAGATAGCGGCCGTTATGTAATTTCGAAAGGAAAAGACGAAAACAAAGATCAATCTTATGTATTGTGGGGTGTTTCGCAGGAAAATCTTTCGCGTACGAAATTCCCTTTGGGCAGTTTTGCCAAATCTGATATCAGACAAATGGCTTTAGATATGGGACAGGAAGAACTGGCCAAAAAATCGGAGAGTTACGAAATCTGTTTCGTGCCTGATAACGATTACAGGGCTTTCTTAAAACATAAAGTAGAAGATTTAGAAGACAGAGTAGCCGGTGGAAATTTCATTTTAAGTAATGGAATGGTAGTAGGACAACATAAAGGTTATCCTTTTTATACCATCGGTCAGCGTAAAGGTTTGGGCGTAGCATTTGGCGAGCCAATGTTTGTAACCCAGATTTTGCCAGAAAGCAATACCGTTGTATTAGGCAAAGCAGACGAACTGGAGCGTAAAGAAGCCATGGTACGTAATGTAAACCTGGTTAAATATGCCAGCATTGAAGAACCAATGAATGATGTTATTACGAAAATCCGTTATAAAGATGCGGGTATGTTAAGTACAATTGTTCAGGAGAAAGATAAAATGCGTGTAGTGTTCGATCATAATGTTTCGGCAATTGCACCAGGCCAATCAGCTGTTTTTTACGAAGGAAACGATTTATTAGGCGGTGGGTTTTTGGTTTAATAGACAAAAGCCTGTGTCTTACTAACAATACTGTAAGGCTAATTAGCAATAACATTTTTTATAAACCAAGTCGTCATCTCGACTGGAACGCAGTGGAATGGAGAGATCTAAATCAGAATTACCCACTAGACAGATTTCTCGACTCCGCTGCACTCCGCTCGAAATGACGATACGGATAGCGCTACTGCCAACAAAAAGGGCTTTGCGAGTTCACTATTAAATCCCTTTAAAAACGTTAATTCCGGCTGTTTTCCATTGAATGTAGCCCAAATTACCGCAAATCTGCGTCACAAAACCTTCTACTTCTTCCGGAACATCGTTCACCACCCGCCACCTCATTTTATATTTTGGATTGTAGCTCAAATAAACTACTACGTCATCACTCCGTTGCCCAATTGCATGCAGGTGCTGTAAATGAATATCCTGCAGATCTGCCGCAGCAATGCGCAATCGCTCATTCATAATCTTCCCTAATGAAGGATCTGGAATAAAATCTGTTTGGAATATGGGTAAAACGGTAACGGTCATAGAAAATATATTAGCAAACAAACTTGTCAAAAAGCCTTTTGTTTAAAATAATCAGTTTAATATGTTTAGTTTATGCTATTGATATCACTTAACATATCGGTGTCTCTTAAACAAATTTATACTAAAAATATTAGTAATAAAAATTATTATTATATTTTTTTTAGTAAAATGTAAAATTGGATAAAAGCATGACATCAGGCTACTAAGGTTAATAACTTTATTAATGTGCATAACTCCTTTAAACATCTGATAACGAGACAGGTTATTCTATCATAAACAGTAGAGCTTATGAAAAAGTGCATCTATGTAGTGGAAGATAACCCGAACATTAGGGAAATTATCGAATTCTTATTAATTGAAGAACTTTACGAAGTGAGAACCTGTCCCAATACAAACGATTTCTGGCTTCAAATGGGAAAAAGCTTACCAGACATGGTAATTTTAGACATTATGCTACCTGATGGAAATGGTTTAGATATCTGTAACAGCTTAAAACGGAACATTAAAACACACAACATCCCGGTGATGATGATGTCGGCCAATAACCATTTAAATGCAGTTAAGGCAAAGTGTGATGCAGAAGATTTTATCAACAAACCTTTTGATTTAAACGATTTTGCAAGCAGGGTTGAGAAATATTTAGCAGCTTAGTTTAGTCCAAAGTCATTAGTCCTCAGTCCTCAGTCGATTTATACAATCAACGAATTTACCAATGAACTAATGACTATTGAACTAATGACCATTAAACAATGAACTTAAAATACTATACTTTCGATCGCTTTATCTAATGCCACCTCTTTAAAATCTGGTATACTCAAGCCTTCTGCCCTGTAGGCCGTAATATCGGTCATCCCCATAAAACCAAGGACCGATCTTAGATAAGATTCAGTAAAATCGTAAGCTTTCATTGGTCCTTCTGAATATATACCACCCGAAGAGATGGCTAGATACAGTTTTTTGTTTTTCACCAAACCTTCCGGACCATTTTCAGAATAACTGAATGTTTGACCTGCACGAGCAATGTGATCAATCCACGATTTTAAAGTAGACGGAATACCAAAATTATACAATGGCACTCCGATAACCAGTACATCGGCATCCTTAAGTTGAGCAATGGCCTCATCAGAATGTTTTATGGCTTCAGCGAACTCCGGTGTATGGTTTTCTTTGGGTGTAAAGAAAGAATTAATGTGAACCTCTTCCAAATGTGGAAATGGAGATTCGGCTAAATTACGGGTAATTAAAGTGCTGTCAGGATTTGCAGCCTGTAATTTTTCTACTATGGCATTTCCCAATTTAACACTGAAAGATGCTCCGCCCCTTGGGCTTGATATAAGATGTAATATTTTCATTTTTTTTGCCTTTTTGTGCCCGACAAAATTATGGATACGAAGTATCAAAAAGCTATTACTATGCTAAAGGATAGTGCTATCCTTTAGCATAGCAGCTATTCTTTTCCAATAAAAAGGGAGTTTAAATGATCTATTGAAAAGTCGTCATTCCCAATCAAGCCGATAGCTATCGGCTTGATTGGGAATCTTAATACATTAAGGTGTGATTATTTGCATTAAAATTCCTGCATGTGCGAGAATGACGATATCGCATTAACAATTACACTATTTAACTAACTCGATCACCGCTACAAATCCGCCATCTTTTACCATATTAATATCAATTGTTTCGCCTACTTTAATCGGCTTTACTATACGTTTAAAATCCATAGCCTGAAAATCGGCATTGATCCCATCTTTGATTAGCGTAATCTGGTAGTTTGTATTTTGCTTTAAGAAACTGGTTTCAATTTTTAGGTCATGCTTTTGATCATTGCCCATTGCGCCAATAAACCATTTTTCGCCTTTGCGTTTGGCAGTAACTATATATTCGCCCACACTTGCATCCAAAATTTTGGTTTCATCCCAGGTTACCGGAACACTGGTAATAAAAGAAGTGGTTTCCGGTTCGCGTAAATAATTGAAAGGATTATCGGCTAGCATTTGCAAACCACTTTCGAAAACAATGTACATGGCCAATTGGTGTGCCCTGGTGCCAATGCTCATGGTATTTACCCAGCTCGGTTTGTAATCCTGTTTATGTGCCGAACGCATGGCTCCGGGAGTATAATCCATCGGACCAACCGCATTACGTAGAAAAGGCAGAAATAAGTTATTGTTGGGTGTAGCCAGGCCACCTCCAATGTTTTGCTCCATTCCAATAACCCCTTCATAAGAAAGCACGTTTGGATAGGCTACCTCTAAACCAGCAGATTTAAATGCGCCATGAAAATCTACTAAAATATGGTGTTTGGCCGCTTCTTTGGCTACTCGGGTATAATAGTTTACCATCCACTGGTCGCTTCTATCCATAAAATCGATTTTTACCCCTGCAATGCCCCACTTTTCAAGCGTTTCGAAAATATTGAAGTTATTTTCTACCGCCAGCCAGGTAAACCAAAGTACGATTTTTACATTTTTCTGTTTGCCATAAGTAATCAGTTCCCGCAGGTTGATGGTGGGGTTTGGTTCAAAAGGATTAAGCGTTGTTTTCGCCCAACCTTCGTCCATGATGATGTAAGGAATACCGAATTTGGATGCGAAATCGATATAATATTTATAGGTATCCTGGTTGTAACCCGATTTAAAATCGACCCCATAAACATAAGCGTTGTGCCACCACTCCCAGGTTACCTGACCAGGTTTAATCCATTTGGTATCCTGCAACTGGTTGGGTGTACTCAATTTATACACCATCTGGTTAGCCGCCAATTGGGTATCCTTATCGGTAATAACCAAAAATCGCCAGGGAAAGGATCTTTTTCCGGTTGTTTTGGCAATATAATTGGCTTCTTTTAAAATTTTCTTGCTTCTATCGCCATCTTCACCAAAAGACAAAGGCAATTTCGGAAAAACAGCATCGACACTTTTATCACTTACTGCTTTTACGAACAAACAGGGATAATCATAAAGATCAGCTTCTGATAATAGCGCTTTATACTTACCTGTACTGAATAAAATTGGCAGTACACTCATTTTATCCTTATTTACCTTTCCCAGTTCATCCTGACGGTATAGAATTTCGTAAGAAGTTTTAAAACTACCCGTTTCCAGATATGCGGCTTTAACGTTATCGTTAAAGTTGAGTTTCACATCTTCACTGTTTACTGTGATCGAATCTTTTTTATTGGTAATGAAACGATAAGCAATCCCATCGTTATAAGCCCTGAATTCGACACTGAAATCGCCTTTAAAATCGAGTTTTAACAGGTTATAATGGTTTACCACTGTACTATTTTTAAGTGGAATTACCGGGTTAGAAGTAGTATTGACGATAGAAAGTGTCTTTTTGATGAGTTTTGCATTGAAACCCAGTTTAGCCTGATCGAGATTTAATTGCAAATATGAATCGGCCAAAAAGGGTTCGCCATTAAAAGTAATGGCATAAGCGATCCTATCTTTAATATTTACAGATATTTTAATGCGCTTATCGGGCGATAAGAGTTCAATAGGTGCGCTAAATAGTTTTATTGTAAAAAACAGCAATAAAATAGATAGAGATAAGTGTTTTCTCATATTTGATCAGGTATTTGTATTTTAAACAGATTAGATAAATCGTTTTAGTTAAATAAAGTTAACCACAGTTTTCGATTTCGCAAGGGCTTTTTAAAGGATTATCGAAAATTTCATAAGTAATTGATCAAAAAGTACCATGTAAACAAAGGGCCAGCTTAATAAATTAAACCAGCCCTTCTATTTTATTGAGTGTTATTGAAAAATTATTTTCCGGCTAAAGCATTAGCCTGTTTCAGGTGTTTTTTCAGTTCCGGCAAATATTTATTAGCGTATGCTTTTATGGCATTGTCGGTAGATTGTGAAGCTTTTTCGAACAATGCAATTGCGTTTTGATGATCAGCAACCGTCATTTCTATATAGGCTTGATCAAAAGCAGTTCCGTTTAAGCCCTTAAGTTTTTCTGTTGCATTGGTTACATCGGCTTCGCCGTACCCTGTTTTTTTCGATTGCCCTGTATTGCCTGCTTCGCCAGCAGCATTTTTAGTACGTGAAGTATCCCTCAGGTTTTCGGGAGATGAATCTACCCTCCCATCAGGCCGTTGTCCTCCTTCAGGCAAACTCATTGGCAGATCAACTTTTTTAAGTTTCGCCAGCGTCCTGAGTTCTTCACTGGCTTTGGTATGGGAAACAACCATCATCTGACCAAATGATTTGATTTTTTTATCTGTGGCTTTATCGAAGGCTAATTTCCCGGTCAATAACGCTTTCGTCCCTAAAACAGAAGCCTGCTGCAAAAAACCTGCTGTTGTTAAACTATCTTGTTGATTGATGGTAATGTGATGCGGTAAATTGGCCTGAGCAGGATCACTAAACGAGATAACTGAAATGACAATTCCAACTGCGGCTGTTTTAATGGTATAAAGATGATTTTTCATGGCTAAATGGTTCTGGTGTATAGTATTACAACCTCAACAGCAATCAAAAAGTTTGAAAAATAACCCATCTTGTTCAGGAAGCCAACAGCGGCAAATATTTAAATCTATATTTTGTTTAAACTTAATCGGATTTGAACCTGTTCTATTACTAAAGAACATACCATGGAAAATCTAGAAAATAATCAACCAGAAGAAGAAATTCAAAACATCGAACAGTTTCAGATCAACCGATCGCAGGGAAATGCTGCTGAAGGGCATACCACGCCTAAACCTGATGATAATGAATATACCGAAGATGAGGTCCCATTTGCCGATGGTGAAGGCACACAATTAAATGAAGAAATTGATGGCCCGGAAGATGAAGAGGATGATGAAGACCAGGAAGAAACCGGGGATTACAATGAATCAGATATTGAGGAACTGGATAAAGACCCCAATGCTTATGATGAAGATGATAGTGAAATGTTATAATTCAGAAACGCACAAATAAATAAGTATTGCCAGATTGATCATCAGTCTGGCATTTTTTATTTAAATAGTGATGATCCGCAATATTTACAGAACAGGGCGTCGCTATCATGTCCTTCCCTGCTACAGCTCGGGCACGACTCTGGCATTTCTTTTTTCTGCCGGGAAGCAACGGCGATATCGTGGGTAATAATTCCGGTAGGTACCGCTATAATGGCATAACCAATCAACATAACCACAGAAGCCACAAATTTGCCAAGCGGTGTAATGGGCGAAATATCACCATAACCTACTGTAGTGATGGTTACAATGGCCCAATAAATACTTTCCGGAATATTGGAAAACCCATTTTCACGCTTTTCTACCAGATACATAATCGAGCCCAGAATCACGGTAATGGTTAAAACGGTAAGCAGGAATATACTGATCTTGCGTACACTATTTTTTAAGGCCTGGGTTAAAAAATTGATTTCGGTTAAAAAGTGACCAAGTTTAAAGATCCTGAAGACACGGAGCAACCTTAAAGCCCTGAAAACAAGCAACGATTGTGCACCGATAAAAAATATACTTAAATATGAGGGCAGTAATGCAACCAGATCAATAATGCCTAACGGACTTAATACATACCTGATCGGTTTGCGGATACTGACCAATCTTAAAATATACTCGATGGTGAAGAGTGCCGCAAAAATCCATTCGGTGATATTGAACAGTTTCCCATATTTTAAGTGGATGCTTACCACACTATCGAGCATTACGACAATAATACTGGAAAAAATGGCGATCAATAAACCAACATCAAAGGCTTTGCCCGCTGGGGTATTCGATTCGTAAATTACCTCGTGCAGTTTAAAACGCCAATCTTTTGGTTGATCTGATGCCATAGTATGATATTTAGGCTAAAGGTAAGCATTAACCATTTACCACCTTTCTGTTTTAAACAATGCTTCTAAGGACAAAGTTTTCTTATCCTTAAATCTCCAGCAACATCTTTAAACCAATTTAACTTAATATTTTGCTCATATCCCAACATTTTTGAAGCCCATAGCTCAGTAAATTAGCACTTTATCCTAACCAAAAACAATCACAAATGAGAAAACCGATTTTATCAGTTTTGCTGGCCTTAAGCTTAACCTTGCCTGGCTTTGCCCAAAAACGACTGGGCAACGAAACCGCAGCTCAAAAAACTAAAAGAATGGAATGGTGGACAGATGCCCGTTTCGGGATGTTCATCCACTGGGGACTTTATGCCTTACCTGCCCGCCACGAATGGGTGAGAAATGCCGAACGGATTACCAACGAGAATTATCAGAAATATTTCGATCAGTTTAACCCGGATTTATTTGATCCAAAAAAATGGGCTAAAGAAGCTAAAGCTGCGGGGATGAAATACGCGGTATTAACGACCAAACACCATGAAGGTTTTACTTTATTTGACAATAAATACACTGATTATAAAGCTACGAATACACAGGCTAAAAGAGACCTGGTAAAAGAATTTTTAGATGCTTTCCGCGCAGAAGGCATTAAAGTTGGCTTTTATTATTCGCTAATTGATTGGCACCACCCCGATTTCCCTGTCGATAAATATCACCCATTAAGACCGCAACCAGAAACTGATGAAGCTTATGCAGCGCTGAATAAAAACAGGGATATGGCCAAATACCGTAAGTACCTGTATAACCAGGTTACAGAGTTGCTCACCAAATATGGTAAAATTGACATTCTTTGGGCCGATTTCTCCTATCCTGGCAAATATGGCAAAGGCCGTAACGATTGGGGATCGGTAGAGTTGCTTAAACAGATTAGAAAATTGCAACCGGGTATTATTGTAGATAACCGCTTAGACCTGAACGATTACGAAGATGGTACCGATTTTGAAACCCCTGAACAGGTTGGTCCGAAAGAACTGGAGAAATACCGTGGAAAAGTTTGGGAAACCTGCCAAACCTTCTCCGGATCATGGGGATACCACCGCGATGAAAATACCTGGAAAACAAATAGAAAATTACTGGATTTATTGATCACTTCGGTAGCCAATGGAGGTAACTTATTGCTTAATGTTGGCCCTACTGCCCGCGGTGAGTTTGATAACCGTGCCAATACTGCTTTAGATAGTTTAGGGCTTTGGATGCATGCCAATTCGAAATCGATTTACCACTGTACTTTTGCCCCTGCCGAATTTAAGGCGCCTGAAGGCATTAAGCTTACTTATAATAAAGACACAAAAAAACTATATGTGCACCTGTTCGAATACCCAAATACCGGCTCCATTACTTTAGAAGGTTATAAAGACAAAACGAAATATGCCCAGTTTTTACATGATAATTCGGAGGTGCAGATCGACAATGAGAAATCAACGGGTAATACGCTGGTATTAAAACTACCAAAGAAAAAGCCTGATTTTGAAATCCCTGTAATCGAATTAACGTTAAATTAATCTACCTATATTAATAGGCGAAAGCCTGCAAGTTAAATCCTGCAGGCTTTTTTGTTAATGGAGCTTCATAGTCTTCAACTAATGACGAACAAAACATATCGTGGTTTTTATTGTCTTCAAATAAAGAATATCATGAAAGTAAAAAGTACATTTATCTACACCCTTGAAACAGGCGAAAATGCTTTAATCTTATTAACCGATAATAAAATAGAACAGGATAAACTTTATCAGCATTTAGCCATTGATGCTTACCAGTTTAAAAAAGAAATTGTGGAAGAAGAGCCGCGTATTGTATTGATATCCGCAGGTTATAAAAATGAAAATAATGAAATCATCTGGAACCGGGAATATATACCTGTACCCAAATGGTATGACCAGAATTAAATTCTGACTAAACATATTGACAGCGATAAATGTTAAGTTGCTTATGAAGTTTATTGTACTGCCACTTTTCTTTTTTCTGTGTTATTTCAAGTCATACGCTCAATATACCGATAGTACCAATTACCATGTACTGCTTACTTCAACCGGATCGATTAACCGCACCAATGAAGACCGTGCCTATTTATTAAACAATGCGCTTAATTTTGGCATGAAAAAGAAAAGTTTTGTTTTAAATTCAACTACCGCATGGCTTTATGGCAAACAGAACAGTGATTTAACCAACAACGACTTTTCGACCACCTTAAACTTTAACCTGTACAAAACCTTTCGGCATTTTTATTACTGGGGTTTAGTGAATTACAATACGAGTTATTCGTTAAAATTAAAAAACCAGGTGCTTGCAGGCGGAGGCATCGCCTATAGCGTGTTGGACAAACCCAATGCTTATATCAACCTGAGCGACGGGGTATTATTTGATCAAAGTAGTTTAATTGTAGGCGATAGTTACCACACTTACCGCAATTCATTAAGGTTACAGTACCATTTCGCCATTAAAGAATTAATCACAATTGACGGAAATCATTTTTTGCAAAACTCTTTCGATAGAAAAGGCGATCACATCATCCGCTCTACCACCACACTTGGATTAAAACTTCGCAAATGGATAAGCCTCACCACGGCACTGAATTATAATAAATTGAACATTACGCGAAGCGAAAACCTGAACCTTACGTATGGGTTAACGCTTGATAAGTATTTTTAGTTAAGTCCCGAGTCTTTAGTCCATAGTAGATTATCTAGATTAGTCACTCTGAGCGATGTCGAAGGGCAGTAGTAGTCCCGCGTTTGTTACCAGTTAACCAATTTAAACAATTAACCGATTAACCAATAAATTAACCTGGTCCAACTGTTCCTAACCATTGTTGAAAATTTTATAAGAATAAAACCCACTGAAATAGAACACTTAGCATTTTTTATTGATACAACTTGCAAAAAGAAGTTCGAAGATATGCCTTCAAATGATAATTTTGTGTTATGGCAAATACTAACGTTAGAAAATCAATCCAGAATAAGATCGAATCATTAGGTAAGGAAATCGAAACCTTAAAGGCAGAATTAAAAAGATGGGAAAAAATTGCGGCCGATTATGAAACCAATTCGGAAAGCATTGATTTGATTTTATCGATACAATTACCCGAAAAACCTGAACCAAAAGCTAAAAAGGTAAAATTGTAAAGCATTAAAACAAATAAAACCCGGCCGAAGATCCGGGTTTTATTTGTTTAAAGATTAAAAACCTTAAAAAGAAATCAATAAGAAAAGTCGTCATTCCCGCGCAGGCGGGAATTTTAAAGCCTTTTGCATTACGATCCGCAATCAACACGATAGCTGTTGAGTTAGGAATAATAATTCTTATGGGATAAATTCCTCCCGAATGACGATTTCATTTAAGTAAGAAGTTTTATTCCAGTACCTCTTCCACCTTTTTTACCGGAATTTTAGCCCCCGGCTTAAAATTACCTTTGTTATTGCCTCTTTCAGTTAGAACAGGCGCTTTCTTCGCCGGTTTTTTCTTGAATTTCCTGCCATACCAGATCAAAAAACCAGTTATCGGCAAACTTGCACCAATTAAAGAAGCTAAAAAAGCCAACACTTTACCCGGGAAGCCTAAAATGCTACCTACATGGATATCGTAATTCATTTTTCGCAATTTCCCTCCAAAACCTGCCTCTTCATAAGGTATTGAGTAAACACCTTCGCGTTTAAATTCTTTTAAGGTATGCTGATCGAAAGTATAACCAATGTTATTATAAAACTGACCTGTATTGGGGTAAACCGTAATATTGATTGTGACTTTTGCCTTTGAGGTATCAGGAAAATTATAGTAAAAGCCCTGCGATTTCGGGTGACGGGTAATTACTTTCTGCCAGGCCAGGTCCATTGCTTTCTGTGGCGTATAAAATTTACCCAATGCTAAAGAATCAGATTCCAAACGCTGGAAATCGCCCAGTTTTTCTCCGCCAGAAGTTACCCAATATAAACCCTCGCTGTACCATTTAATGCCATAAACCATTCCGGTTAACGCTATAAAAAGCAAAAAGATTAAGGAATAAAATCCAAGCACATTATGTAAATCGAGGTTTACCCTTTTAAATGAGGCGCCCCATTTAATTTTAAAACTTTTATCACGCGTAGATTTGTTCCATTTTTTAGGATACCACCAGATCAATCCGGTAATTAATAAAACTACAAATACCATGGTTCCATAGTTTACAATCGGTCTGCCAATGGCGTAAGGAAGCCATAAAAAACGGTGACCATTAAGAATAAACCTGAAAAAATCTACCTCACCTTTTTTGTGGACTACTTTACTGATCACTTCGCCAGTGTAAGGGTTTATTTTTAAACTTGTTCCGCCACCTCTTCTGCCTTCGTCTTTTTTACCCCTCAGATTTAAACTGATCGCCCTTCCCTGCTGATACTGCGCATAAGAAGGAATCTTTTCAGGATAAAGTTTAAAAGCAATGGCGCTCAGTTGAGATGGCGTGATAACAGGTTTATCCTGCTTTTCAATTTTGGTTTCAGGCTCCAATAAACCTGTAATTTCTTCATTAAAAACCCAGATACAACCCGTTATACAAACAATAAGAACAATGACGCCCGAAATTAGGCCAAGCCAGAGGTGAAGCCATTTATTGATTCTGTTAAATAACGAATCTTTATTTTTTTTCTTTGCCGGAATAGTTTTGTTTTGCGTTGCCATTGTTCTGTTTTGTTAAGGGTGAAAGTTTTAAATCTAATATTGAAGGGCGTTGATTGCAGTGATGGTACCACCTTCAACCTTTAAGCCTTTTTTAGCAGCTGCAATTTCTGCATCGAATACATACACATAACTTCCTTCACTGGCAGTAGTGATCCCTATGTATCCCGTTTTGCCATCTTTTGGTGCATAATTATTAATGGTGGTTGTTCTGGTAATATCTGCAGGAATGCCGGTTACCCATTTAAAGCTTTTGCTGATAACATCAACCACAGCAAATTTTCTTGCCGTTCCTGCTAATGAATTGGGCTGTGGATACATTTGAAGGATAAATACGCCCTTACCTAAATAAGTCTGCCCCGCGATATGATGGCCGCCAGAAACCTCTTGTACATTAAAGAAATAGTTTTTATCAAATTCAGTAGTCCCTTTGTTGATGCGGATAACGGCCGATGGATTTTTAGAAGTCGGAACACCTGCGTTGGTTGCCGCTGCAAATGAGAAAGCATAAGCATCTCCATTATCAATTTCGACCAGTCCGTTAACAAAATAAGCGCCGATATAACTCGTGCGGTTATCGCGGATAATTTTTTCCAGTTTCAAATCAGGATAACTATAAACTGCTACCCAGGAGCTATCTGGATATGAAGTACCAAATACATCCGGCGCAGCTCCTTTAATACTCATATAAGGCGCAAAAAGTTTCTCTCCAACCTGCGTTGCCCAGGTAAAGTGAGCCCTTTCTCCATTCCCAGCAAGCTTTACAATATTTACCTGCTGTTCACTAACAATCTGGTATTTGCGGGCATCGATCCTGAACATAGTCGCAAATTCATTTCCCGAACGGGGAACTTTGATGGTAAATACATCATCTTTTACAGGTGCAAACAGATGCACCGTTTCACTTTGGAAGTTAGTCAACTTGCTTAGTTTTCCTGTTCCATCTAAACGGTATGAGGTTACAGCGCCCGGGTTTCCCTGTCCATACAACAAACTAAAAAAACGGTTTTTGTGGGTGAGGTAATAACGGTACGATCCATCTTGTTCTATTCCATTACCTTGTGTAGTAATCATACCCGATTCTAACGAGTTTGCCGTTAAGAGGTAATCGGCAATACCCGATGTACCGATTGGTGTAGCAGAAATAACAAATTTGGTTGCACCGGTAAGTTCGGTGTCTACATCTATCACTTCTGATGAATCCAGCTCTTTATCGCAGCCAGAAAATAAAATGATGAATGATAAGCTTAAAAAAGGTAGTATATGTCTGATTTTCATGTTATAATATTTTAAGGTTGTAGTTATCTGTTGTTGCTAAAAAAGTATCTCACTTTAGCATAAAATGCCCTGCCTGGTTTTTGCAGCGAGAAGTTGTCGTAAATGCGGTTATCCAATAGATTTTTGCATTCTAACCCGATGTTGTATCTGCCACCACCCAAAGTGTAAACAGCATTTACGTCCTGCATCCATTGTCTGGGGATATCATATTTGGTATCAGAAGTACCCTGACTTGGCCACGATAGATAATAAGCGTGAACGTAAAGCACATTATAACCCAGGGTTAGCGTATTGCCTTTTTTACCAAAGTTGTTAAAGAAAAGCGACGCATCGGCATTACCAAAAAGGTAAGGCATGTTTGGAATCCGGTCTCTAAATAAAGGACTCTGCATCGTTTGTCCCTGCTCAAAACGGGTATTATTCCTTAAATTCTGATAAGTTACATTTACGCCTGCTGTGAAAAACTGTTTGAATGAATACCTGATTTCTGACTCGAAACCCAAATTGGTTACATCGGCCAGGTTGCCCATTACCTGCTTGGTTTGGTTGTTGTTTAAAGATGGCCTGATAAAATCTTTCGCATCCCGGTACATTAGATTGCCATCAAAACTGAAACGGTGGATTTTATTTAACTGCGCCTGATAGCTAAAACCTAAATTGTAGTTATTGCTTTGTTCAGGCTTTAAATCGATATTTCCCTCAAGATTTAATAAATCACCAAAAAGTTCATCGGTTTCCGGCAAACGGTAACTTTTTTCATAAGATGCCTTAACCTGTAAATTTGGAACGATAAAATAGGTAGATGCAATGCCATAACCCGTTTTACTATAACTGTTCTTTTGCGTTAAATAAGCTATATCACCCCAGTTGCCACTTGGGTTATAACTTTGTGAGTACTTGTTAGATTGATAAAACTGTTTCGCAAATACCGAAGTATTCCATTTTTCAGAAGCGCTGTATTTATAGCCCAAACCCAGTACATTTTTATTGTTAATGCGTGGCTGTTCGTATTTTTCAGCATCAGGATAAAGCTCGTCAGAACCTTTTCTGTTAAAACTGTTAAACACATTATTTAACGATAATGAATGGTGCTCATCAATGGTGTAACTCAGGTTTGCGGTAGCCAACCCGTTATTGTTGCGGAATTTGTACATCGAACGTTCGCGCTCACTGCCTGCACCAGGGTATTCTTTATAATCCTGAAACCAGTTGTAACGGCGGTAAACCGTGTCGATATTCTGCTCAGTACCAAAATTAAAATTTCCGTTTACGCGAAGATCTAAACCTTTTGTAAACAGGTCCTTTTTGGCGTATTTCACAGTTGGCATTAAAATACTGCCCTTTCTATGCCAATCACCGAACACACTGATCATCCTTGCCCCTGTTTGTATTTCCGAATAGTTTTGTCCAACGGTAAGCCCGAACATCAACTGATCGGCAAATGATTTATTCACCACACCCGCACTGGCAATTAAAGTTTCATTATGATAAGTATCATTGAAACGTTTAACCACCTGGTTCCTAAAATACTGGCCGTTAAAAGCTGCCACATCAGTGGTTACTTTATAATCATTATCAGAATAATTTTGGAAAGCGTTAATCTGCACTTTAAAACCCGATGGTGCAGTATATCCTGCATTTATAGCCGTTTTATGGGTATTAAACGAGCCATAAGAGTAAGAAGCATCCATATAACTTTTCATGGTATTATCGGTTACAACATTGATTGCACCGCCCAAAGCATCAGATCCCAGCCAAACGGGAACTACGCCTTTATACACTTCTACACGCTGTGCAAGGTTAATCGGGATGTTATTGATCTGGAATGATGAACCAAAATTATCCATCGGTACCCCATCAATAAAAAACTTAACCTGCCTGCCCGTAAAACCGTTTAGCGAAAAATCCATTCTCGAACCCAACCCTCCGGCTTCTCTTACCCTTACGCCCGAAACACGGTCTAGAGCATGAGAAATATCGAGCGTACTGTTATGCAGTTTTTTGGCGTCGATGGAGGTGACATTGAATGCCTGGCGGTTTACTTGCTGGTTGGCCGTGCGACCGATTACATTCAGCGTTTCCATCTGTTCTGATGATTCGTCCAAACTAAAATTGAAACTTGCAACTGCACCGTCGGTTACATTAATTTCTTTTTTCTGTGTTTTAAAACCGATTGCCGATACCTGCAGGGTATAATTACCAAATGGAATATTCAGGATGTTAAAACTTCCTTTTTGATCTGTGATGGTACCATAATTGGTTTTGTGGATTTTAATCGTAGCACCTGGGATGGGTTCGCCAGAACTACTTTTGATTTGGCCCGAAATGCTGGAGAGTCGATTTTGGGCAGAAGTAAAAATTACGCAGGCACATAGCATGCCCAGTAGCAAAATTTTCTTAATTTGCATGGCTTTTAATTAGAGATTAAAGGTGAGCCGGAATCCGGTTTTGCCACACGGGTCCGAACCGTGTGGCTTTCTTATCTGCCGCAAATATAGCCTCTATTTAGATCAAGTCCAAATAAGAATTAAACATTGGTTCGATTGACAGGCCTTTTCGATTGACTGAAATCCCTTAATTACGCTGACCAACTGAACATTAGTATCAACTTTCCTTAATAAAAAAAGGTTAAAACCCTTTTGCCACACTGCATGTTATTGATGTACAACAAAACCAATGTATATGAAAAAGTTAATTTATGTAATGGCCGTTTCCGCCCTAGCCTTTCAGGCCTGTGGTAGTGGAAATAAAGATGCCAAAGAAAGTGCCGATAGTTTAAACATGGCAAAAGACACTACCTCGAATGTTGCTGCCACTGGTGGAATTGCAGTTGATGATGCGGATGCTAAATTTACCACTCAGGCAGCTGTTGGCGGCATGGCCGAAGTAGAATTAGGCAAACTGGCCCTCGAAAAAAGCAGCAATGCACAGGTTAAGGAATTTGCAACCATGATGGTTAAAGATCACGGTATGGCGAATGCAGAACTTATGGCCATTGCAAAACAGAAAAACATTACCCTGCCAAGCACAGTTGACGATGAGCACAAGAAAAAAATGGAAGACCTAAGTAAAAAAACAGGTTCAGATTTCGATAAAGCTTATGTTGATGCTATGGTTAGCGGACATAAATCGACCTTAAAACTGATGGAAGATGAATCGAAGGATGGTAAAGATGCAGATCTGAAAGCATTTGCCACCAAAACAGCTCCCACTGTTCAGAGCCACCTGGTGATGATCAATAAGATTAATGATAGCATGAAATAATTCAATGCAACGTATTAAATCTCTGGTATCAGGAGATTTAATACGTTTTTATAATCTTGTTTCCTTCTGAATAATAGCTGTTATTGCCGAGTTTATTTTCTCATAAGTGATGGGCTTAACGATAAACTTATCACAATAAACGGCAAAAGCATCCAATGCATATTTTTCATGGCCGGTAACAAATACGAGATAACGCACATGATTACGTATTACTTTGGCCACATCAAGGCCTGAAACCTCCATCCCAATATCCAGAAACAAAATATCCAGGTCATTTATTTCTTTAATGGCCAAAATGCCATCAATCGGGTCGGTGTAAGTTGCAATAGTCTTTAATTCTTCAATGCGTGCAATAAAATTGCTTAAAATATCGATACTGAGTTGATCGTCGTCAATAATGATGCATTTGAGCTGAGCAGTATTAAATGGTTGCATTATTTAATTTTTTTAGATAGGGATGCCAAAAATATGCCTAATACCTCACCCATTAATATAAAAAGAAGCGCGCAACCCTAATTTGTGTAAGAATAATCTTGATATAAGTCAAAAAAAATTCAAAATCATCGAAGTATTAGCTGAACCTCGCCGAATGTAATTATTACCGTACATGACTGTATGATATAGTTCTACCGCAAATTTGCTGCATTTTAATACTTAAAGCTCCGGCGGAGTATGCCAGTTAATAAAGGTTTTCCGGCTGATCATTTTTAGATAAGGATAATTACCATTTATTTGTATTCGCTGTTTTAGCTCATACAAAAAATGTCCTCCCAAGTCTACAATTATTTTTGCGGTAGCTAAATACCATACACTATGCGGTTGTTTCCAGCAAAAAGAGTATAGATTAGAAGTCAGTTTAATGTCCTTAAGTTCGGGATGATAAAAGTTGAGTATTTTAGGGTTGCTTATTCCCTGCATCAACGCGGCTTTTCGTACCATCGACAGGTGATCGGAATGGCAAAATTCATAATCAGCGATTTTTGGATCATCTACATCAGGCAGGTGCTTGAGGATTTTGAAACCTTTAAATTTTTTACCATTCAACACCCAGATCAGGTTGGGGTAATAAGCTTCCCTGCTTTGGAGTTCGGCAACGGTAATTGGTGAATTTTGAAATTCAATGGTATAACCAGCGGGAGTAAACACATCTGCACGGTGGATATCCGTATTTGCAGCATCGTAAAAGGCAATCTCCCTGAAAGAAGGCGGAAAAGCCAGCTTCCAATCACGGTGCCATGGTGTTTCTTTTCGGTAATATTCTTTCTTCAGCGTTGTAATATCAGGGATTATCCCGGCAGGAAGAATATCTTTTTTCATTTCACTGTTATCCATTTTATGCGGTAGCATACACAAATCATCAATAGGGCAAACAAATTTAAGCTAATTATTTTAGTACGGCAAGGGGTTGGCGTGAGGTCTTTGGCATTTGGTGAGAAGCAAAGTACGCAGAGGGATTTCGCAAAGAACATAGAGCTGTGCAGTTATTTTTAAACTTTTTTTCAGACATCCGACTATTCAGTAAGGAAATATATCTCATTTTCAACCACGGATAACGCTGAGAAAAAGCACAGCGCACATAGAGCCAGGTAGCTAATTTTTGAAACTTTATCTTCAGACCTCCGACTTCGGACTTCCGACTATAAGACTAAGGACTAAATTACTAACTTTGCATCATGACCATCCCAGAAATACAACAGTTAGAAGATTTTTTTGCCCAGGCCGGAAAACAACAGGTGCCTATTTATTTAAACGAAGCTACTGTGATTACCGATTACGAGCATTTTTTGGAAAGTCATTTAACACCATTAAAGGCAAATCCTGAAGCAAAAGTGAATATTCCAATTGTCCATAGGTTAAAAATGCTGAAGCTTCTGATTGAGTCCAACGCTTAAAAATTGTAGTTTTAATTCAGAAAAAAATTTCCACATCCGTTTAAAACTTTTCTTTTCATAAAGTTGTTCTCTTGTTGATTTTTGATCCCATACAAATTTTAACAACAACAGATGGAAACCATTCTAAATGACGCTGATTATAAATTAGTCATCAACCGCATTGCGCTATTATCTTCGAAATACAGTCTCACTGCTACCGAAAATGAAGAACTAAAACAGTTGAGTGCTATGGCAATAGCTTATGAATGCAGAAGGTATGATTTTACGATTAATCCATCGTATCAGAACCGATCAATTTGTCACCCTGATTGAAAATTAAGGATATATAAAAAGTAATTTAACTACAGCATTCTATAGTTAAAGATTCTTCGATGCGTTAGAATAAGAAATTATCCCCTATTTATTATTCTCGAAACATAGATACAAATTGTATTGCAGCTTGTCCCTTACCTAAAAAATCTTTTTTCCAGTATATTACGGTGAAGTCAAAGTTTTACTTATGATCATCTTCGCCTGCTCCTGCCGCAACCAATTGGTTTAGTAAATTATTTTTACTGACGTCAAAAACTTAATCTTCTTAAATTTTTAAAATAAATATTTCCAACTATATTGGGCCTTATTGGTTATTGCTTTAATTGTTCCCTATTTTATGACTAAAAATATATACATCGCTTCGGCCGAACCCTATACCGGAAAATCAGTTATTGCTTTTGGAATGATCAATATGCTGTTGGCTAAAACCCAAAAAGTAGGTTATTTTAAACCCATTATTGCTCAGGATGATCCAAACCAGAGAGATGAACATGTAGAAGCCATGCTGGATTATTTCTCGCTTCCTGTTAAATATGAAGATGCTTTTGCTTTTACCCGGCAGGAAATGCTTCACCAATCGGAAGATAGCGGCGCCATCATCAATACTATCATCAGCAAGTATAAAAAACTGGAAGATAATTACGATTTCACGGTAATTGAGGGAAGCGATTTCTTAGGTGAAGGTATGGCTTTTGAATTCGAATCGAATGCTTTAATGGCCAAAAACCTGGGCGCCCCGGTATTGATCGTGGTATCTGGAAAAAATAAAACGGCCAGCCAGCTTTTTAAAACGGCCATTAATATTTACCGTAATTTCTTGTTGCGCGATGTACAGGTATTAGGCGTAGTGGCCAATATGGTAAATCCAGAAGAAGCAGAACGTATCAAGCAGGCCTTAACCAACCAATTACCAGCAGAACTGCTGATTGCGGTAATCCCTACTGAGACAGGATTACAGAGCCCTACCATGAAAGAAATTACCCTGGCATTAGGCGGCGAAGTGCTTTTTGGCGCCGAACTGATGGATAATCAGGTTGATAATTTTGTAACAGGTGCCATGATGTTGCCCAATTTTTTAAGGCACATTAAAGATAACCTGCTTATTGTTACCCCTGGCGACCGAGGGGATATTATTATCGGCGCCTTACAGGCCAATTTATCGGCTAATTACCCTAAAATTGCCGGGATTGTGTTAACAGCAGGCAGTTTACCAGATGAGCCTATCATTAAATTGATAGAAGGTTTACAGACCATCATCCCCATTATTGCTGTACAAAAAGGAACCTTCGAAACCACCACAACCATTGGCGGAATCCACTCGAAGATTACCATCGAAAATAAAAAGAAAATTGCCCTGGCGATTGAGCTTTTCGAAAAATATGTAGACATTAAAGCACTTGATGATAAGATTATCACTTTCAGTTACCAGGGCATTACGCCGCACATGTTCCAGTACCAATTGGTTAAATGGGCCAAACGGGATAAAAAACACATTGTTTTGCCTGAAGGAAATGATGAACGTATCTTAAAAGCCGTTGAAAAACTAATAGCCCAGGACATTGTCGACATTACTTTATTAGGCGATCCTGCTGAAATTATCAATAGCATAAAAAGGTTGGGACTGAATTTAGATGTTAATACGCTGAAAATCCACGATCCGGGCCAATCGGCACATTATAATGATTACGTTGATACTTTACATGAACTTCGCAAAGCCAAAAATGTAAACCTCGAAATGGCGAGGGATATGATGACCGATGTTTCCTATTTCGGAACCATGATGGTGTACAAAGGAGATGCAGACGGAATGGTTTCGGGTGCCGTACATACTACTCAGCACACCATCAGGCCGGCTTTGCAATTTGTTAAAACCAAACCGGGCGTATCGGTAGTATCTTCAATATTTTTTATGTGTTTGCCAGAACGTGTGGCTATATTCGGCGATTGTGCGGTTAACCCCAATCCTACTGCCCAGCAACTGGCTGAAATTGCGATTTCTTCTGCAGAAAGCAGTGCCAAATTCGGTATAGAACCACGCATTGCCATGCTCTCTTACTCATCCGGTACATCAGGCGAAGGTGAAGATGTAGAACGTGTTCGGGAAGCTACCGCAATCGTTAAAGCGAGGCATCCGGAATTAAAAATAGAAGGGCCGATACAATATGATGCTGCCGTAGACCCACTTGTGGGTAAACAAAAACTACCGGGATCTGAAGTGGCCGGAAGGGCAAGTGTACTCATTTTCCCAGATTTAAATACCGGAAACAATACTTACAAAGCTGTACAGCGAGAAACTGGTGCATTAGCCATTGGCCCGATGTTACAGGGCTTAAATAAACCGATTAACGATTTAAGCCGTGGTTGTACCGTAGATGATATTTTTAATACCGTTGTGATTACAGCGATCCAATGCCAAGACATTTAATATGAACATTTTAGTCATCAATTCAGGAAGCAGTTCCTTAAAATACCAACTTTTTAAAATGCCCGAAAAAGCCCCAGTTTGCAGCGGACTGGTAGAACGCATCGGCATCGAAGGTTCATTTATCAAACATACCGTTTATAGTAATGGTGAAAAGCACAGCATTGAAGAATCGGGTTTTATAGCCAACCATGGCGAAGGATTAAAACAAGTTTTAACATTATTAACACAGGGTGAATATGCCGTCATTAACAGTCCTGATGACATTACCGCAGTTGGTCATCGTGTAGTGCATGGTGGTGAACATTTTACAGGCGCCACGCTTATTACCGATGAAGTAAAAAAACAAATCAAAAAACTGTTTTCGCTTGCTCCGCTACACAATCCGGTGAATTATAAATGCATTGAGGTTGCCGAGCAGACTTTCGTAAATGCCGAACAGATTGCTGTATTCGATACTGCATTCCACCAAACCCTGCCAGAAAAAGCGTATCGTTATGCCATTCCGGAATGGTATTATAAGGAACACGCCATCAGGGTTTATGGATTTCATGGTACCAGCCATAAATACGTGAGCGAACAGGCTATTAAGTGGTTAAATAAAGAAAATTCTAAAATTATCAGTATTCACCTGGGTAACGGCTGTAGCATGGCTGCAATTAAAGACGGAAAATCTATTGATACCAGTATGGGCTTCGGGCCTTTAAGTGGATTGATGATGGGCACCCGTTCAGGAGATATCGATCCATCGGTCATTTTTCATTTGATGGAACATTCAGGATATACCCTGGATCAATTAAGCACTTTGGTGAACAAACAATCAGGATTATTGGGTGTGGGTGGTTCGAGTGATATGCGCGACATCAGAAAACTGGTAAGCGAGGGAAATGCTGCTGCGATTTTGACCCTTAAGTTATATGCTTACCGCATCAAGAAGTTTATAGGCGCTTATGCGGCCATACTCAACGGTATAGATGCCATCATATTCACAGCAGGAGTTGGCGAAAACGACAGCAATATGCGCGAAGCTGTTTGTACCGAACTCGACTATCTGGGCATTGAATTAGATCCTGCTCAGAACATAGCCTACAAAGGAGAATTGAAAGAAATCAACAGTGCCAGCTCAAAAGTGAAAATACTGGTTATTCCAACCAACGAGGAATATGAAATTGCACACCAGTGTTATGGGCTGTTAGACTAAGCTAGATTAAATTCTTGGTCGGTGGCTAACCAACCAAGAATTTAATCTATCTCCTGGTTTCGGTCTGCGTCCTCACAGACCGAAACCATAAATCCTTAACACCACAAAACGTTCCTACGGAACGACACAAATAATAAATTATTTGATAACCATGATGCGTCCCGCTGGGAAGGCGCATAGAATTCATGGTGCAATGTTATTAAAAATAATTTAACCACTACTTGTCCCGATTTTCGGGAGATAAAAAGGATAAACGCAGATATAAAAATCTGTGTTTATCTATGTACATCTGTGGTTAAAAACCCTTAACTCCACAAATCAGAGTTCAAAATCCCGAAGTTCGTAGATTAGGCCGTTTCCAAAATTGATAAAATATTACCCGCCGGATCCCTGAACCAGGCAATATTTGGTCCGCCGTTACCACGCGAAATGCCTTTTTCATCTGTCTTAATTGACTCCTGATTATAAATCTCGAACTTCACCCCTTTTGCAATCAGTTCATCGGCAGCCTGATCTATATTTTCGACCGGAAAATTAAGTACCGTAAAAGTTGCCGGAACATGATTAGGCTTGGGGTAAAGCAATATATTTGATGATCCGGAAACCACCACTTCAATTACCCCCATCGGATTATCTTTAACTTCGAGGCCTAATACCCCCTGATAAAAATCTTTTGCTTTCTGTACATCATCTACAGAAAACGAGCTAAATGCTTTCGAATTTTCTAACATGGCTTAATTTTTAAATTCATTTTTGGGAGAACGGAAAGTTAAATTTAGCTGAATATTTTGGTTGCATTAGTCCGCTTAAGCGGCAAATAACACACCCAAACGAGACAATATCATTGATTATTTAAACTTTATATGTACCGGTAATCTGTGTTAAAACTTTTAACTTTTCCAGGCGCCCAATAAACGCCTGATAACCACAATTTCGGCGATATGATAGGCGTTATGATCTGCAATCTGTAAAGCCTCACGCAAAACACTCTGCCCGTCTCCATGCGGAATCGGCTCAAATAAATCTGCTGAATCCAATAAGGCAATGAATTCTTTTAGGTCACTTTCAAGCTGTTTAAGTGTATTATTCCAGATTGCTTCATCCTTTGGCGCAGTTTCTTTTGGCCAATATTCATCCGGCCATTTCGGCGACTGATGTGATCCATCTTTACTAAACTGGAGCATATCCCATTGTGCAATTTTAATGTGTTCTACCAACTGCCAAATACTGTAGGGTAAATTATGAGGTTTTTCTCCTAAAAGATGAAAAGGCAGGTTTGCTATGGCATCTTTCAATCCCACATGTGCTCCACCCCCTTTTAGCAATTTTTTAAGCTCGGTAACCAATATTGATGTTTGATTTTCCATAATATTTTAAGGATTGTATTAATCTAACAAACTTGATTCTCATAGGTTTGTATAAAATTGAATTTCGACGCATCACATAACCATTTAATGCATAATTCTTTTAATTTTGGGCATGAACCTGACTTTTCCGATCCTCAAAAACTACACCTATCTAAATACCGCTAACTCTGGTATATTATCAACCAATTTAGCAGCCTGGAGAAATAAACATGATGAAGCCTTTGTGGCCAACGGCAGCATTTTCAGAATGGAAAACCTACCGGTAATTGGTGAGCTTAGAAACAACATCTCCAAAATCTTTGGTTCAAAACCAGAAAACACCTTTCTGGTGCAAAACTTTTCTGTCGGTTTTAATACTTTATTAAGTGGATTAGACAAACATCATCGTTTTCTGCTGCTCGAAGAGGAATATCCATCGGTGAGTTATCCTGTTATCAGTATGGGTTTCGATCATCACATTATCCCAATTAATGAAAATCTTGAGGATAATATCATTAAAGCTATCGATACTTTTAAGCCCACCATATTTGCTTTCAGTATGATACAATACATCAGTGGTTTAAGAATGGACGATGATTTTATCCAGAAATTAAAAACCACTTACCCCGATCTTTTATTAATTGGTGATGGCACGCAATTTTTAGGGAACGCTAACTTTAATTTCGAAAAATCAGGTTTGGATGCGCTAATCGGTAGTGGTTATAAATGGCTTTTGGGTGGATATGGAAATGGTTATGCTTTTCTTTCCAACCAGATGAAAGATGCCATTTACAATATCAATAAGCTTGCTGCCCTGCCAACAACTCCTTTTTTAAAAGGCAAAGATCATTTATCCATGTGTTTCGAACCGGGACATTTGGATAGTTTAAACTTCGGCACCTTAAACGAAAGCTTAAACTATCTTACGGCCATTGGTTTTGACTGGATTGAAAAAACCAACCAGATACTCAGTGATAAAGCAAGGTTGGAACTCAGTTCGAGAGGGTTAATCCCCGAATGGATGTTGGATCGAAAATATCAGTCAAATATTATGAGCCTGCCACTGGAACAAAAAACAGTTGACCAACTTGCAGCAGCTAAAATACTCTGCTCACCCCGAGGAACGGGCACAAGAATTTCGTTTCATTTTTATAATACAGAAGAAGATTTAAGCCGGCTGTTACAAGTTTTGGATGGTAAAAACTAATCTACCTTCCAAATGGCATCTACAAAATACTGGTGCTGATCAAAAAAACGTTGAAGTGGTTTAAAACCTGTTTTTGCTGCCAATTGATCAATATCGGGTAAAGAATATTTTTGTGAGATTTCCATAAAAATATATTCGTTTTCGATAAAGTGAATGGCATTACGGCCAATATTCACGATCTGGTTTTTTAAACTGATGAGGTAACTTTTACAGGCACCAGATGCCGGATCGTAATTGGCGTAGTGTTCAAAATTTTCAAGGTTAAAATCACCATCAAGTTCTTTATTGATGCGTTGAAGCAAATTAAGGTTGAACGATCTCGTAATTCCGCCTTTATCATTGTAGGCAGCTAAAATCTGTTGTGGATTTTTTTTGAGATCGAAACCAATAATAAGCAGATCGTTAGGAGAAAGCAGCTGTTTTAACGAAGAACAGAAACTTTCAGCATCAGCAATTGTCATGTTGCCAATGTTTGCGCCCATAAATAATACTACTTTTCTACGATCAGACAATTCAGTAGCCTTTTTAAGCATATCAAAATAATCGCCGTTCAATCCCTTAATATCTAATTCAGGAAGTTTTTTAGGCAAATTCTCTTCAAGATCTGAAATTACATGCTCAGATATATCAATCGGGAAATAACTAAACTCCATCTGATCATTTAGCAGGGATTTTAGCAGGTGAATAGACTTGGTAGCATCGCCAGCGCCCAATTCGATCAGATCGAAGGCAGTTCCATCGGCAGATATGGCCTGCGAAAGCTGCGCAGACTGATACTGGAGGATTTCCATTTCTGCATTGGTTAAATAATATTCCTCCATCTCCATAATCTGCTGAAATATACGGTCGCCTGTAGCATCATAAAAATACTTGGAGAGCATAAATTTCGGTTCAGATTGTAATCCTGTTAAGGTCTCCTGAAGAAATTGTGTCTTATTGTCTGTTGTTGTTTCAATGGTGGTCGTGCTCATACTAATTTTATTTTACCAGGCGTATGCCTGTATATTGCCATCTTAAATGCGGATGAAAGAAATTTCGGTAAGTAATGCGTGAATGATTTTCCGGGGTGGCTATGGATGCTCCACGGAGCACCTTTTGATTGACCATAAACTTGCCATTGTATTCGCCAATGGCCCCTGGCGCTTTACTAAAGCCAGGATAAGGGAGATAAGCGCTTTCAGTCCACTCCCACCTTTCGCCCCAATTAAAGCTTTTTGCCGCTACTTCCCATTCAAATTCGGTTGGCAAACGCATGCCTTTCCAGCTGGCGTAGGCATAAGCTTCGTAATAACTTAAATGGCTTACAGGCGCATCAGGATCAATTGGTAAAAGTCCGGCAAAAGTGTAATTAAACCATTCTTCATCAATCAGATGCCAATACATGGGCGAGGTGATGTGGTTGTTCTTTACCCAATCCCAACCTTCAGCATGCCAGTAATTAAAATTTTCATATCCCCCCGCCTTGATAAATTCTAAAAATTGAACATTACTGACCAATGTTTTACTAATAGAAAAATCGTGCAGGTAAACTTTATGCCTGTTTAATTCATTATCAAAGCTGAAATCGTCTCCTTTGTACCCAATTTCATAAATTCCTTCCGGGATATTGATAAAACCAGCTGCTGTTTCATTGGCTAAAACCTCTTTTTTGCCTTTCGAATACACTGGAAAAAGCGGATTATTGCCTAAAATATATTTAATATCAGTTAACAACAATTCCTGATGTTGCTGTTCGTGGTTAAAGCCTAAAATCAATAACTCTTTTACTTCATCTTTTAAGGGAGCAGCCAAAAATTTTGTCATGGCTTCATCTACATAAGCCCGGTATTGATAAATTTCGTTTACGCTTGGCCGGCTTAAATTACCCCGATCGGTACGGATTACACGGTTACCTACAGTTTCATAGTAGCTATTGAAAACAAAATTATAATCATCGTTATGTACCTGGTAGTTAACCGAAAACGGCTTTAGTATAAAGGTTTCGAAGAACCAGGTGGTATGCCCCAAATGCCACTTAGGCGGACTTACATCTACAACAGGCTGCACCACATAATCTTCAGTTTGTAAAGGTTCACAAATCTGCTCGGAATATTTCCGAATCTGTAAGTATTCTTCTACCAGTGTCATTAATTTTTATCTAAATAATTTTTGAGGTCTGTGATGCTATTAACATTCAGTTCTTTTGATTGTTTTTGCCGCATCATTAAAGCGTAAGAATTATTAAAACCTATTGGTTTAAGCCACTTGATTTTAAATTTTTTATCAAATTCAGCACTCACATAATTGTAAGTTTTCTCTTTATCGTGCGCCATTTCCTTTGCAATTTTTGGGTTTGGCTGCAACAAAACCAGAAGTCCTGTTCCGGTATATTCAGGATAAAAGTCGATCTGATCGTTCATTAGCGCATCAAAACAGATTTTCGTTCCGCCCAGTCCGGTTTTAGTTGCAACATCGTAATCTGTATTGCCTTTAATCAACATGCTGTACATTTCGGCAAGAATATATTGTTCGCCAAAAATCTTGGAACCGATCCGCACCGTACCATTATGTCCATTTTTAGGTGCTTTGTATAAGCCATTGCTGATCAGGAAATCCTTCGCCACTCGCTCTGGTTGTTGATGGAGGTAATCTGTTCTGTAATTCAGATCGGTCATGATTGAATCTGTAATTTTTCCAGCGAGTAAATTCAGGGCTTTTTCCAGTTCGGGGAATTGTTTTAAGGCTTCCTTCCGAACAATCGGTGCGGCATAATAAGGCGGAAAAATATTCTTATCGTCTTTTAAAATTTTGAGATCGAAAGCTTTTAAACGGCCATCGGTAGAATAACCACTAATCACATCCAGCTCTTTTGCAAAAGCGGCTTTGTACATCACCGCATCGCTGATTACGATGGTATGGATTTTTAAACCATAGGTTGATTTTAATCCGAGATCGCCATCCTGCCTGCCCATAAATTCGGGAGTAAATCCGGCTGTTAAAGTAGAGCCATAAGCGGTTGGTAAAGCATAAAAACCGCCCAAAACCAAAATAACAATGGGAAAAATGTAAAAAGCCTTCTTTAACTTCTTAAAATCCATTTTCTGGATTAGGGAAAGTAAAGCATCGAGTATAATGGCCAGCAAAGCAGCTGGAATGGCCCCAGCTAAAATCATATTGGTATTGTTGAGCGAAATACCGCCAAAAATAAACTCACCCAGGCCTCCCGCTGCGATAAATGAGGCCAAAGTAGCCACACCCACATTAATTACGGTTGCGGTACGGATACCAGCCAAAATAACGGGCATGGCGAGAGGCAATTCTACTTTCAATAAAATCTGGCCTTTACTCATCCCCATGGCCCTGGCAGCTTCTTTAACATGCTGATCGATGCCAATAATGCCGGTATAGGTATTCCGGATAATCGGTAACAAGGCGTAAATAAGCAGTGCAACGATTGCCGGTTTGGCACCAATCCCTAAAACGGGAATCATAAAACCCAATAAAGCGATGCTGGGTACGGTTTGCAATACACCTGCAATGCCCAAAACCGTTCCCGAAAGTTTCCTTTTTCTGGCAATCAGTATACCTAAGGGCAAGCCAATGGCAATAGCGAGGATTAAAGAAATAAAGGTTAATCCCAAATGCTGTAAAGTTTGACTGAGCAATTTATCAGATTGCCCGGACATAAACTGCCATAGGGTTTGCTGTTGCTCATTCATGTAGCTGTGCGTTTTGGTATTGGTTAAATCCTTTGGTTAACTGCCCGAAATTGATCGATTTAATTGCCTGATCAGTACCTGAAATGAAAAGCTCAGACTTGTTATTATTCCTTAATAATTCCATGGCTTCCCAAATACTTAAATCAGCAGATTTACTTTCTCCATCCTGAATAGTTTCTTCAGGTAAATAAGTCCAGATATCCTGAATATTAATTACTTTAAACTCTAATGCGAGCCTTTGCCCTGCGAGAAAATTCCTTGCGAAATCGTTTATTGGCCGATACAACAATTCTTTGGGCGTTCCAATCTGAACCACCTCACCTTTATCCATTAAACAGATTCGGTCGGCCAGTTCAAAAGCTTCCTGAACATCATGTGTTACCATCACAATCGTTTTCCTTTTCAACTCTTCAAGCGCTTTAAATTCTTTTTGGATACTGGTGCGGGTAACGTTATCTAAGGCTCCAAAGGGCTCATCCATTAACAATACTGATGGATCGGTAACCAGTGCACGGGCCAGGCCTACACGCTGTTGCTGTCCGCCACTTAACTCATGCGGATACATTGCCAGCGTGCTTTCCGGCAAATGAAGTTTTTGGATCAGTTCCTGTGTACGGGTTTTTATTTTTTCCTTCTCCCATTTTAAAAGTTTAGGCACAAGCGCAATATTCTCTGCAATGGTATAATGCGGAAATAATCCGATATTCTGCATCACGTAACCTATCCCCTTGCGTAGTCCATCAGGATCCTGATCGGTGATGTTTTCTCCATTAATAAAAATCTGGCCACCATCGGGTTCAATTAAACGATTGATCATTTTCAAAGTAGTGGTTTTACCACAACCACTGGTACCCAAAAGTACCAATGTTTCCTTTTCGGCCACCTTAAAAGAGACATAATTTACCGCCTGGGTATCTCCAAATTTCTTACTTATCCCTTTTAATTCGATCATATTTATTTATCGAGTTTCATAAACAGGTTATTCAGCGATTCGGTATAGGTTGGATGTGCAAAAACACAATACCTGATCCTATCGTAAGTAATACCGCCCTCCATGGCCATTTGGAGCACAGACATGATTTCTCCACCTTCTGAAGCCAGGATAGCTGCACCCAAAATCTCCTTCGTGTCGGTATCTACAACTGCTTTCATCAGCCCTAAAGTTTCGTTGGTTTCAATACCACGGGCCACCTGCGACATTGGGATCAAGGCAACTTTATAATTCAATTTCTTCTCTTTTGCCTCTTTTTCTGAAATACCTATCCTACCAAGCTGAGGATCAGTAAACATGCAATACGGCACAGGACGATCGTGAATAGAATATTTCGTCCCTTCAATCAGGTTGCGATAAACTATAGTATAATCATTATAGGCAATATGGGTGAAGGCAGGTCCACCTTTTACATCACCCAATGCATAAATTCCTTTAATATTAGTTTCCAACTTTTCATTCACAAGCACATGGCCTTTATCATCGAGTTTTACGCCACAGTTTTCGAGGCCTAAATCAGCAGTTTGTGGTACGCGTCCGGCTGCGATTAATACATGACTTGCTGTAATGTTCTTTTTTGTTTTACCCGATTGGATTGAAAGATGAAGCTGTTTTTTATCCTGACTGATTTTATCAATCTTCACATCGGTAATAATTTCGATCTTTTCATCGGTTAAGATTTCGGTGAGGGCCGATGCAATATCCTGGTCCTCTTTTGCCAATATGCCTGATGATTTTTCCAAAATGGTTACTTTACTACCAAAGCGATTAAACATTTGCCCGAATTCCAGTCCGATATAATTACCACCAATCACCACCAGGTGCTCTGGAACGCTTTCTATATCTAAAATTGTTGTCGATGTAAGATAATCAATTTCATCTAATCCTTCTATCTCAGGTATGGCCGTTTTTGCGCCGGTATTGATAAAAATCCAATCTGCAGTCACCATTTCTTCGCCACCATCGTTAAGGGCAATGGTTAATTCTTTTTTTGCACTAAATTTTGCTGTTCCGAAAATGAGCCGGAGCCCTTTGGTATTATTAATTCCCTTTTCTGATGATGCCCTAAACTGTTCTACAATATCATCTTTTCGCTGTTTTATCTTCTTAAAATCTATTTTGACAGATCCAATCTCAACACCTAATGCTGAAGCTTTTTTAGCCTGATATACGGCCTTAGCAGAAGCAATCATGGCTTTTGTCGGCGTACAGCCATCGTTGATACAGGTGCCCCCGACTAATCTTTTTTCAATTATAGCTGTTTTTTTACCCGCTTCAGCAAGTTTTTTAGCCAATGGTGTGCCTGCCTGCCCCGCTCCGATTATTATCGCGTCGTAATGTTTCATTGATAGGATTTGTTTTGTTCTAATGATAACCCGAATAAGTTGATCAATGTTTGACCAAAAAAATGATTTATTCTTAAACTGGTTATATTATTAAAGTTCAAATAAAAAAGTTACAAACCATATTCAAAAATCGACGTTAAATAATTGTAGACATTAAATTGACAAACATAAATCCCTAACTCATGCATACTCAAGCCGCAGACAACACAAATATTACTGTTTATATTCAGGATGATCTTTCAATTGAAGATAAAAGAGAAATGGTTTTAACCAGTTTATTGGACGATTTGAATAGCCAGACGGAGTCTTTTAATTAAGTCCGTACCTCTTAATTAAGTCCGTACCTCAACTACATCCAGAGTTTCGTCATTTCGAGCGAACCCGATAGCTATTGGGTGCAACGCAGTCGAGAAATCTGTCTAGTTAAATCTCTCCATTCCACTGCGTTTCATTCGATATGATGGCTAATTAAAAAAGAAAAGGGCAAACAAATTCATGTTTACCCCTTTCTATCTAAATTAACGCTCTCGCAACAAAAGTATAAATTCTCAGCAAACCTGTATGTAACAAATTCAGTTACGAAAGAATGATATAATTATATTAGTTCACAATCTGCTGTGCCCTTTTAAGGTTATCGGTGGTCTGCAAGATTTTATCTTTTAGTTTGGGGTTATAATCAGGATGCGATTTTAAAAAATCCTGTACAACAGCATAAGCCTTTTTATCATTATAGCTCGAAAATATAGCAGCTAACCATGATTGAGGGAAAAATATATCTCCGGTTTTTTGTATCTCCTCCAGTAAATCTAAACTCTCTCCAAGGTATTTTTCTGAGGTAACCTGTCTGATCGGATGATGCAAATAAGCCAAAGCAGTGCTTACCCAAGCTTCTTTTTGGCGGTTCTTACGCTCTTTTAAGCTATTGAAAAAATTATCCCGCTCCTTCACGTCTAACGATAGCGCAGGCATTAAATAAATGAGACGGTTTTTACGGTCTTCATTTTTTGTCCGCGACAACTGCTCTTTTAAGATGCTATTAACCGTATCGGTTTTAAGCGCTAAAGTTAAAGCCAGCGAACTATAATCATCTTCCTGAAGTTTCACCCCCTCAGGGGCTGATTGTTTTAACCAGATATCGTATAAGCGTTTTCCTGCTTCGGGGCTTTGATAAATGTTCTGGTATGCATTGAACAGAATTTTCTTATTGTTTGCCAGTTGCTCTTGTTCTAAGGCGCTCCAAATGGTTTTCTCCATTAAAACGTTAATAGATTCCCGTTTTTCTGCCTTCAGGAATGTCCAGTAAATATTGGTCATATAACCGGTGAGCAAGCGCAGATTCATTTCGTTTTTCTCCACCGTAATTCCTTTAAGCAATATCACCAGAAGTTCATAAGGCTTAAAACCTTTGCCCGAAAGCATATTTTCGTAAGTGTTAATGTAAGCTGAGGCCCGTTCCAATGGATCGGTAATATGATAAACATCAGCCATCATCTGTTTATCGACGGGAAAGAGACCATAACCTGCCCCATTAGCGTTAAACAAAATATATTGCGGTTTTGGAAGGCCATTTGCTTCTGCTACAATCGTTTTGGCCGTCATGGAATTAACAGTCAAAACTTTGCTATATGTAGGATAAACCAGCTTTATGGTAAAAGATTGTGGCCATACCCTTTGTCCGCCAACTTCGCCAGTTTGATTAAAGCTTAAATAACTAATTTTATTGCCATCATATTTAATTTCGTAAGTAAAAACCGGTCTGCCAGGCTCATTTACCCAAATTTTATTCCAACTGTATAAATCACTTTTAGTGTATTTGCTTAAAATAGCAATCAGATCGTTCCATGTAGCATTGCTGTAGGCATATTTTTTCAGGTATTCCCTGATTCCTTTTTGAAAGTTCTCTTTGCCCATTAACAATTCTAACTGACGCATCATGATAGGCGCTTTGTGGTAAATGATATTGCCATACATCGAGCCGGCCTCCTGGAGGTTATCCAATTGCTGACGGATGGGATTAGCGCCTAATGTCCTGTCTACACCATAAGCTGCAGGATAATGATCCTGAAGGAATTTAAGGTCGAAAGTACTCTTGCCCATCAGCTTTTCGGTTACTTTATCGGCCATGAAATTGGCAAACACCTCTTTCATCCAAACATCGTTAAACCATTTCATGGTTACCAGATCGCCAAACCACATATGTGCAGTTTCGTGCGAAATGAGGTTCGATCGCGAAATAAACTGATCTTTGGTTGCGCCCTGATCCAAAAACAAAGCTGATGCTTTATATTGTACCTCGCCCGGATGCTCCATACCGCCAAACTGAAAATCGGGAACGCCTACAAAACCTATTTTTTGAAAAGGATATTTTATCGATGTCCAATCCTCTAAAAAATCAATGGCATCACGGTGGGCTACAAAAATAGAATCGACACTGAGTTTTATTTTTGCGGAATCAGTTTCACGGTGAAGAAATTCCATTTCACGGTCTTTCATTTTCTTAGTCAGGTGAATATATTTTCCCGCCGTAAATGAGAATAAATAAGTGGGTAGTTTATCAGAATTTTTAAAATGATAAGTTATCGCATTCGCCTGTTTCAACGAATCGTTCTTAACCGCATTAGCCATTACTTTCCAATCAGTTGGAACAGTTAACGAAAGTAAAAAATTAGCTTTTAAATCAGGTTGATCGAAACAAGGAAATACCGTTCTGGCGTGATCGGGCACAAAAAGTGCGTACAGGAAATCCTTATTCCTGTTCAACGACTCATTACCCGCAATGAAAGCAATTTCGATGTGGTTATTGCCCACCTTTAAATATTGCTGATTAATGAGGATATGCTCGTCCTTAAATTCGATGGCTATGGCTTTCCCATTAACGGTAAGCGTTTTTAAATGATCGGCGTTTTGCTTAAAGTCAATTTGTAACTGATTTAATTTATTCAACTTGAAATCAATACTTTCTGTTGATTGAATCGGAGCTGTGTGTTCAGCAGGAATAGTAAAATGGAGCTGATACTGAATGCCGCTGATGCTGGCACTTCGGGCATTTGCCAGTGCAAGCGAAACCCCTGGCTCAACCGCTATCTTCCGCCCGGCCTGCTGCGCAAAAGCGGCAGAACTTAAAAGAAAGAAAAGGCTAAAATATTTTGTGATGATGTTCATTGTATAATTTTTATTCTCCGTTAATCATTTGTAAAATGGTACCATAACTCATCCAAACCATGGTGATTACTACAGCCAGGCCCGTTAGCGTTAACCAGATAGGCTGCTTGTAATTTGCAATTATTTTTGTTCTATAGGCAGCAATAATCATTATCCCCAGGGCGATGGGCAAAATAAAACCGTTAATTGCACCAACAGCAAGCAATATTTTAACGGGTTTACCAATCAGGATAAAAATAACGCAGGAAATGGATATAAAGGCAATAATAATTTCCCGGTTGAATTTTAAAATGAGTGGATGGAAAGTTTTAATAAATGAGATAGACGTATAAGCCGAGCCTACTACCGAAGATATCCCTGCTGCCCAAATCACTACCCCAAAAATCTTATAACCGATTTCACCACTGGCCAGTTTAAATACTGATGCTGCCGGATTGGAAGGATCTAAAGTAAATCCTTTGCTTACCACCCCTAAAGCGGCAATAAATAATAGTAAACGCATCACAGAAGCCAAACCTATGGCGCTTAGTGCGCCTTTGTTTACGGCACCCAGGTTTTGGATTCCGGTTTGCCTCGCATCCAATAAACGGTGGGCACCCGAAAAGGTAATGTAACCACCAACGGTGCCACCAACTATGGTAAGCACGGCTGTAAAACTAAACTGTGTAGGATTTACCGCCCTTAATGCGGCCTCTGCCAATGGTGGTGAACTGGTATAAGCGATGATTAATGCCAGTACAATTTTAATCAGTCCCATGGTTTTGGCAAAAACATCCATCGCCTTACCTGCTTCTTTATAGATAAAAATCCCAATAGCCATAGTGGCGCTGATTACCGCACCCTGACCTACACTGATGCCGAACAGCACATTTAAACCTAAACCTGCGCCTGCAATATTGCCGATATTAAAGGCCAGTCCACCCAGAAAAACCAGAAAAGAAATAAAATAACCTAAACCTGGAAATACTTTGTTGGCAATATCCTGTGCAGGTTTATCTGCAACTGCAATAATCCGCCAGATGTTCAGTTGTGCAATGGCATCTAAAATGATGGAAAGCAGGATGACAAAAGCAAAGCTTGCACCTAATTGCTGTGTAAAAACAGCCGTTTGTGTTAAAAAGCCTGGTCCGATAGCCGATGAGGCCATTAAAAAAGCGGCTCCTAACAGTACACTCCAATTGTATTTTGGCTTCATCGGGTTGGCGCTTTAATGGAAATACCTTCTTTTTTTAAACTTTCAGCAATGAGTTTGGCAAAAGCTACGGCATGTTCGCCATCGCCATGCAGGCAAACTGTTTCAGCAACAACCTTAATGCGGTTACCCGTTATACTGTTTACTTCTTGTTTTAAAGCAAAATTTAAAACCTGGTTAATGGCATCTTCTTCAGTGGTTACCATCGCATTATGATTCGAACGCGGCGTAAGTGTACCATCATCCTGATAAGTACGATCAGCAAAAACTTCTGATGCCGTTACAATTCCTTTTTCTTTTGCTTCAGTAATCATTTTACTCCCGGCTAAAGCATAAAGCATCAAGTCAGAGTCGAAATCGTAAACGGCCTGAACAATCGCTTTGGCCAATGTTGCATCTTTTGCCGCCATGTTATAAAGCGCACCATGTGCTTTAACATGATTCAATTTACCACCCGCGGCTTTTACAAAAGCACTTAAAGCACCAATTTGGTACAATATGAGCTGATAGGCTTCAGTTGCAGTAATCTTCATTTCTCTGCGGCCAAAACCCTGCAGATCGGGCAAACCGGGATGCGCGCCAATTGCTACCCCTTTTTTGATGGCCAAAGCAACCGTTTGCTGCATTACAGCAGGATCGCCGGCATGAAAACCACAGGCAATGTTTGCAGATGAAATATAATCCATCAGCCGATCATCATTGGGCATCGCATAGTTTCCATAAGCTTCGCCCATATCACAATTAAGATCGATCATCTTCATATTTTAATATATTTAAGGCTTATCGCCGTGGTAATCAAATTTAAATCGTGCTCACGTTCAAGATAAAGTTCTTCTGCCTCTTCGGCCGAAATTTCGGAAAAACGGATCGTATCGCCAGGTTTTAACTGGGCAAATACAGGTAAATCTACCGCAGCGATATGCGCGATGCGTGGATAACCACCAGTTGTTTGGCAATCAGCCATCAATACCACTAAATCACCACTTCCCGTTACCTGAATTACTCCTTGTGTTACAGCCGTGCTAAGCAGTTCTTTTTTCACTTTCCGCGCCAATGGTGTTCCCAACAGGTGGTAACCCATGCGGTTGCTTTTTCGATCAATGCTATAATTTTTGGTTAAAAACGAAATGATCGAAGTGGCATCAAACCAATTGATCTCATTTCCTAACACCACCCGTACGATTTTTCTGTCTTCAGGTAGTAAGCTCTCGCGCGAAATGCGCCAGTTTGGATAAATGATTGCTTTTTTATTTAGCTGATCAACTAGCTGCTCAGCAACCTGGCTCAAGGACTGATTATTAATTAAAACATCTCCTTTTCGGAGCGCTCTGCCATTTAAACCACCAAAACCAGCAGTAAAGTAAGTGCTTTTGCTTTCCATCACATCCGGCACATTCCACCCTCCCGCAACAGCAAGGTAGGTCCACACTCCTACAGGGTTTGCAATAAGTTTTATAATGGATCCTTCGCCAAAAAACAATGGTTTTTCTGCAGGCATTAATTCGTCTTTATAAATCAGAAATGCTCCGTCCCCCGAATAAGCAACCAAAACATCTGTTTCGGCTTTAAAGGATACCTCTGCATAGCTAAATTCGATGGTCGCCAGCCCGTCATCGTTCCCTACTGCTTTATTGGCCAGCCGGTGTGCCAGTTGATCCATCGCACCTGAAACAGGTACTGCCTGCGAAAGATACCGGTACCTGCCCAGATCTTGCACAGAACTTAACATACCGGGTTTAATGATGCTGATTTTCATATTCATTTTGCAGCATCATATTAAATTCGTCAATGTTTACGGGCTTAAAAACAACCTGATCTCCCCCTTTTAATAAAGAAGCCTGTGAACGGTTTACATCGAACATTTTTAATGGAGTCCGTCCTATAATCTGCCATCCGCCAGGGGTTTCCAAAGGATAAATACCCGTTTGCCCCCCAGCTATACCGACCGCACCGGCTGGTATTTTTGCATCGGGAACAGCCTTCCGTGGTGTAGTCAAACGAACATCCATCCCACCCATGTAAGCAAAACCAGGTACAAAACCGATCATAAATACGGTATAAACCCCCGAAGCATGTATTTCAATTACTCCATTTATGCTGAGCTTATTCGTTTGTGCAACCATTGAAATATCCGGCCCGAAATCTTCTCCATAACACACAGGGATCACAACTCTATCGCTTAGAATATAGGATGCTGCTCTTTTGGTCTGACCGATTTTTTTAAGGTATTGTGATACTTTATCGTAACAAAATTTGCCGGGAAGATCAGATCCTGCTACCGTTAAGGGATCAAAAAAAACGGTTAAGCTGGAATAAGCAGGAACAGTGGTAATTAAGCCGGCAAAAGGATTTTGCAACAAAAACTGATTAAAACCGTTAATTATATTCAATAAATCCTCACTGATTAAGGTTCCAAACTCGATGGTAACCGATTGTTCGCTTAATGCATAAATATTTACCGGATAATCTGCAGAAAAATACGCATGCTGTTCAGCCATATCAACAAACCTGATCATATTTAGCCTAAATCATCTTTATTAATGGGGTAGAGACTAATGTTTAGCCATAAAAATGATTATATAATATCAAAATCGCAAAGTTTTGTCAATTTTATCTTTAAAAAAAGATATTATACAACTGAAAATTCTGACAAAGCTCATTGTAAATAGATCAATCAGGAATATATATAAGTATAAGGACAGGGTATTAAGACCATTTTAATTTATACCTTTGTCTGATTTCACAAATAAATTTCAATACCTCTGCATGGGCGTTTTTCCTGAACCTAATAATGAGCATTTACGCTTAAAGGCGCTACAATCTTACGGGGTTCTGGATACGCTTCCCGATATCGATCTTGATGAACTTACGGTTTTGGCTTCCGAAATCTGTCAATCGCCAATTGCGCTGATTAGTTTATTGGATGATAAAAGACAATGGTTTAAAAGCCATTTCGGTTTAAATACGACAGAAACGCCTAAAGAACAGGCTTTTTGTTCGCACGCCATTATGCAGCCAACCGAGCTGATGATTATAAATGATGCCCGTTTCGATCATCGTTTTGCTAATAATCCATTGGTAACCGGAAACCCGAATATTGTATTTTATGCTGGTGTACCTCTGGTTAATAGCGAGGGCTTTCCGCTGGGAACACTTTGTGTAATTGACCGTAAACCACGCGAACTGAGTGAACAGCAGCAAAAGTCGCTCAGGATCCTGGCCAAACAGGTTATGACACAGTTAGAGCTTAAAAGGAAAGTTGTAGAACTGGAAAAGGCGAACAGTGTATTAGAAGAAACAAACGAATTTATCAGGCAGTTTGCACTTTCTGCGGCTCACGACATTAAAAACCCGCTGAGTTCGATAAAAATGACTTCGCAAATGCTGCAGAAACGACTGCTCAAATCAGGTGATACCGATAACCTGAAACTGGTAGACATGAGCCTTTCGTCGGCACAGAAATTACTCAACCTGGTGGATGATATGCTCAATTATTCTTTCAAACCGGAGTTACTAACCTCTGCGCAGGCCGAAATACATCTGCATGAATTACTGGAAAGGATTTCGACCATGATCAAAGTTGATACCGGGGTAAACATCACCTTCCCTACTTTAACACAACCCATTTATTGCTCTACTATTGCTGTTGAACAGATTTTTTTAAACCTGTTAACCAACGCCATCAGGTATAACGATAAAGCAGCGGTTGAAATTAAAATCGTGTTTGAGGAAAGTGATCACCAATATCATTTTGAGGTACACGACAATGGCATCGGCATTGATAACCTCCATTTAACCAGGATATTTGATAAACATGTTACCCTGAATAAAACCGACCGTTTTGACCAGAAGGGAACAGGCATAGGGCTGGCCAGCGTAAAAAACCTGGTAGAAAAAATGAACGGACAAATTGTGGTAGAATCGGAACCCGGTTTAGGCAGTATCTTCAAATTTAGCCTGGGTAAAATTAAGTCATGATCATTTAATAGCAATCAACTTTTAGAATCGTTTTTGTACCAGTGTTTAAATTCAATGGCTTTGCGCTGGCTTACATAAAATTCTCTGGCTGATGTAAAAGATGCTTTTAAAATCAGCTTCAACCTTCGCGAATGGCTTGGCTCATAACCCTCAATAACGTAACGGCTTATTATATCCGAGCGGTTAATCAGGAAATATTCGTTTGCAGGCAGCTCCTTTAAACTCTCCCCAATTGTTTTTGTCCAGATGATTGATTCGCCGCTCTTTAAAACAGCAATAAAGCCGCGTCCAACAGGATAAATAGCAACAATATCTTTGTTAAAATCAATAGTATCTGTCCTTTTTTCTTTGTTCGGCATCCTTATTTTAACCTGATGGTTTTGGTATTGCACCAACCCAATAATTAGATAAAGTGCGTTAAGAGATAAAATAAACCCAACTATAAAGCCGTAACGAAAATAGCTTGTTGCGGGGATATTCCGCCCTATAAACCAAAAATAGATGGCAAGCATAATAACCGCTAAAAGAACTGCAACAATTATTCCCCATAACGCTTGATAAATAATCCGCTTGTAAAAGTCTGGGAATTGCGGGTATAACCGATCTAAATATTTGGTAACGTTAAAAACATATTCACCAATAAATAGCGTGATAATATAACTACCAATCAGCGCAAAATAGTAATATGAAAGTTTCAGAAGCTCAAATAGATTCTCAGGCTCACCATAGGCAACAATAAAATGAGCAGATAAAAGATAAAATAATACCCTGTAATAAATTGATGGGTATGTGATTTGGTTATTACTTAAAAGCATAGAGCGCGCTTAATTTAACAGAACTAAACGTGGCCATTGATTAAAAAATCAATGGTAAAATTTAGCATCAATCAAACATACAGCAAAATACTATCCAAAAAGACAAGCGTGTATCACTCAGCATAAAACTTGTTATCGTTCAGGAATAAAACATCTTTTTTTAATTCTCTTCGCAGTAATCAACCCTATGTTTGTTTCAATAAAGCATGTCAGGCCCCTTTCATTAATTCAACATTTACTAACAGAAAAAAACTTTTTCAAGCGAATTCACAAAGTTTAGAGAAGCCATTTTGCCAATTACATCATACGCTCATCAAGAATATAATCAACAATTCCTTAACCAACTTTTTTAGCTGTTTTTTCAAATGCAATAAAACAGTATTAACCTATGAAAAATAGAAAATTGATGTTCAGCCTTGTAGCCCTAATTGGGTTCGGCTCATTCTTTACGCTAAATGCTTTCAAAACAACTACAAAAACAGTAACGCAGTATCAGTACCTCAGCAGTTCTTCTTCAGAAGCTGATTTACACAATATTGCAAATTGGGAAGAAGTTGATAGTTCTACCCCTAGCTGTGGCAGTTCGGGCAATTTAGTTTGCAGATATGAATATAATGGAGACATTAACGATTTTAACAATTACATTTCAGACAAAAGCGCTGAATTTTTGACTGATAATGCGGCATCAAGAAAACAATAGTTTAGAAAGCGGGGAAAAATTTCCCCGCTTCTGATAATTAAGGATTCTGTTCTATGCCCGAGAGGTTAATTATACTTTCAGGTATCGGCAAAGCATACCTTAAATCATTTGGTTTTAATGTTTTGCCATTGCTATTCATGCTTCTGGCCATATCAATGTTGGCACCCATGCGGTTTAGTCGTTTAACATCCATCCACCTTAAACCACGCATCAGCAACTCTTTTCTTCTTTCGGTTAACACCCAGTTAAGTACTGTTTCTTGTTGATTGCTTTGGTAAGGAATATAAACGGCTGTTTTACTCCATCTTTTCACTAATAACTGGTTTAGGTCGGCCAATGCTTCGGTTAATTTACCTGCCCTGGCAGAACCTTCGGCACGGTTTAAATACATTTCATCAATGGCTGGTCCACAAAACAGGTTAAGGTTTCCGGTATAACTTCCCTTATATGTCCAGGTATTGTTAGCTGCACTTTTAAAAAATATTGTTTTCCTTAAATCACCAGTTTTATATTGTGTGTATAGCTCGTTGGGTATTTTTGCCACACTGGGGTTGAGTATTGCAGGTGTAGTTATCGATAAATGCATCAACACCTCGGTATTAAATTCGCGCACCGGGTTTTCGGCACTGGCATTTAAGGTATTATAATCTAAAAGCTGATTGTTTAACTGCAGCGCCGAATCGGCATATAAGGTAGCCTCGCTATATTTATTCATGTATAAATAGGCCCTCGAGAGCATGGCAAATGCAGCTACTTTACCGGGGCGCATCACATGTACCTGTTTAACTTTTAATAAAGCAGCGGCTTGTTTTAAATCGGCAATTAACTGCTGGCAGGTAGCCGCAAGGTTCGATCTTACCGATGGCACATTAAAATCGGTACCTGTTCTAATTGGCAAACCCAGTTGTTGCTGCGCGGTACTTTCGTCATAAGCCTGGCACCAGATTGCTGATGCTGAAAACATCCCTAAGCCTTTAAAAAAGTAAGCCTGCCCTTTTATATTGTCATAATCAACACTATTGCTGTTGTTACGTTCGATGTTGGGCAGCGATTCCAATATCGAATTCCCATAGTATACCGGGAGGTACGAATAATACCAATCGTTAGAAGTGCTTTGAAAAACGTTACTGGCTTCCCAATTGTACATTCGCCTGTCGCCATCTTTACTAAGAGCCGCTAAATCGACATCGGTAACATAATAATCGTTCGCGGAGACCTCGCCAGAATAAACAGAGGTTAAATTTAAGCGTAATTCATCATCCAGTAAGGATTGCAAATCCTTTAAACTTTGCAAGGTAGCCAGTTTAGAGTCTGGTTTTGCCTCAAGGTATTTTTTGCAGCCGTTTAAACCGTATACCAGGCTCATGGCAATTAAATAACAGAATAATTTTTTCATGGTTTTTATTTAAAAAGTAGCACGTAGACCAAAACTGAAAAATTTAGATGGTGGAACGGTTTCAACAGTATAATCAGGATCTAAGCCTTTTTTGTTCGCCCGCCAGATGATGCCCAGGTTAGCAGCATTAGCTTGTAACTGCACCGATTGAAAGGGCAAAAACTTTAACTTTTGTTTTCTGAGCTGATAACTTACGGAGATATAAGCAATGCGGATATGATCGCCTTTTTCTACCAGCGTTTCGCTAAAAGTGTAAAAACTATCTCTATTGCTCAAAGCCGGGTACACCATTGAGGGTACATTGCTGAGGTTTTCATCACCCGGATTTTGCCATCGTAAAGCATAATCTGCATGGCTAATGCCATCATTAAAGAGCTTACTGTAATCAATGCTTGCACGCCTAAAATAATAACCAAGCTTATAACTTAGCCTTAAGGTTAAACTTAAATCGCCATAACTAAAAGTATTGCCCATATTGCCGTAAACAGTTGGAAATACCGGACCGGCATAAACCAGATCGTTAACGGTTGTACCCGAACCAACAATAGCATTATAATTGGTAGAAACAGTGCCATTTAAATACCCCTGTGGATTACCATTCTGGGGATCGAGGCCTGCCCACTTATAACTGAAAAGTGAATATACCGGGTAACCTTTGGCCAGTATAATGGAATTACCATATCCTACAAACGAACTCCCGTTGAGGCTGGGTTGATAGACCTCCAGAATCTTATCGCGGTACAAACTAAAGTTAAGATCGCTCAACCAGCTAAATTTCCCGATGATGTTTTTGCTCCGCAGTAAAAGATCAAATCCTTTCGCCTCCATAGCACTTGTATTTTTGGAGAGAATAGACGTCGGTACAGCAGTATAATCAACGGGGCTTGTACCATATAAATCTGTAGCACGTTTTTTATATACCTCTACACTACCGGCCAGGCGATTATCAAGTATAGAAAAATCGAGGCCTAAATTAAAAGTACCAACCTGTTCCCAACGCAGATCGGGATTGACAAATTCCTTAAACCTCGATTCTACAGTACCTGTATAAGGCGAAATCACACTACCGGTTAATGTAGTTATGGCCGTTTTAGTCTGGTCAACATTTCCGCTATACCCGTAACTTGCCCTCAGTTTCAGTTCCTGCACCCAACTTACCTTAAAAAAAGGCTCATTCGTCATGTTCCAGGCCAATCCAGCCGACCATAAGGGCTTCCATTTATCATTTGTTTTTAATCCGAACAGATTTGAGGCATCTTTCCGCACACTGGCCGATAACGTGTAACGCTGTTTATAAGTATAAGCAGCATTGCCATAATAAGAAACAAAGCGATTAAGGTATAATTGCCTGTCGGTTGGTCCTTTATCAATAAAACTTGATGTGCCGTTAACAAAAGTTGGGTAGGTATTGCTTAAATCGGGATAGCTAAAGGTGGTATTTTCATCATTATACCCAAATAACCGACTAGCTGAATATTTGGTTTTGTTTTCATTTAATTCTGCCCCGGTAATCACATTAATTTCATGTACACTAAAACTTCTGCTATAAGCTAACTGTCCGCGAAGGTTTTGTGCATAGAGCAAACTCTCCGTTTCATCAAGCAAGCCACCTTTGGGCACCTTATAAATAGCAGTACCCGTGTTCGTTATTTGTGTAAAGAGGTTCACTAAATTTCTTGCGGTAAAACTATTGGCACCAAAAACACTCCGGCCATATAACTGCTGAAGTTCGTATTGATATTTTAAACTGGCTTTAAAACCTTTAAATACATCTACATTTAAACCAAAATTGCTTAAAACATCTCTGGTGGTCTGTTTAATATCATTTTCGAGGTAATCAGTTAAAGGATAATATCTCCAATCAGACAAGAGATTATAATTTAAACCACTAAGGTAAGACAGGCTATAATTTCTGGCTACAGGCAGGGCATTTCCATTGGCATCGGCCAGGTTCAGGTAAGGATATACCACATTTGCATTATTGCGCATGTCATTATAACCTGCCTTGCCATTTACACTTTTAAACTGGGTTAAACGGAGCCCTATATCAACTGTTAACCATGGATATAAACGAATGGTATTGTAACTGCTTAAATTCAACCTGTTGCTTTGCGCCGCTAAAGAAGAGGTATTGGCATCGTAACCGACATTAAAAGTCCAATCTGTTATCTTGCCGCCCGCCCTTAGCGATAAGGCAAATTGCCTGTCAATAGCATTTTGATAATTGCTTTGAAGGATGTCGCGCCTGGTATCCTGCTCACCGAGCTTTGCTAAAGCCACTTGCAGATCCTGATTGCTTAATGTTCCTTTTTTATTGGCGACCAAAAGCTCTACCACCGGCGATAACGGTGGTTTAGCAGTAGAATTGATTTTGGAATTGTAATAACCCTTATCGTACAAAAACTGTTCTACAGCAATAAAATCAGCAGTATTCATCTGGCTTAATGCGTATAAATCAGGTTTTTGTGTAATGCTAAAATTGCCCGAAAAATCGATGCTGAGCGATTGTCCTGCTTTTGCTTTTTTGGTGGTGATGACAATGACGCCATTACCTGCACGGCTGCCCCATATCGAGCTTGCAGCGGCATCTTTCAGTACCGTAATGCTTTCTACATCATTGGGATTGATATTATTTAAATCGCCCTGATATGGAAAATTATCGAGTACCACCAGCGGTTGGCCCGGTCCGGTTATGGTGCTTAAGCCACGGACCATTAATTTACCTTTGGCACCCGAACGGTGGTTTACCGAAACCCCATTGGCAACCGCTTCTAACCGGCTTAAAACATCGGTACTAAACTGTTCGTTCAGTTTTTTAGCATTAATACTGACAAAAGAACCGGTTGAACGTTCCTTCGGAAGATCCTGATAACCTGTATGCACCACCACCTCTTTAAGTTCGTTTGCGGAAGGCTTCAGGTATAAATTAAGGTTAACAGATTGAGTTACTTTTATGGCAACTTTTTGTCTGGCGTAGCCAATATGGCTCAGGTTAAGTTCATATTCGCCAGCTGGCAAATTAAACTGGAAATTACCTTTAGCATCACTTTCTGTATGAAAATTACCAGGTAAAATATTAACGGTTACACCTGATATCCCGATACTATCTGTTGCACTTAAAACCTGGCCTTTTACCAGATCTTGTGCGTAGCTATAGCTAAAACATAAAATTAAAAATAAGGTTAGGAGTTGTTTTTTCATTGTTTTTGAGGCGTTTTAAGTGGTTGATAAAGTAATGCATTAACCGTTTCGGCATTTAACAGTTCAGCTGAAGAGATCATTTTTAATGTGCCGTCTTTACCGAACCATACATAGTGGGGCAGATAACGATGGGGAAAAATTTTGGTTAAAAGGGTATCACCATAGATAGTGGGCAAACTTGTTTTTTGAAATGGAGCCTTCGCCCCTGTCAATATCCCTGAAATACGCTCATGGGTATCTTTAGTCTCTTTCGAATCGACCAGAATAACCACCAGGTCGTTCTTGTATTTTTGCTGTAATTGTTCCAACAGCGGAAACTTATAAATACAGGTACTGCACCATGATGCCCAAAAATCGAGAAGGACAATTTTATCCTTATACTGGTTGAGTTTTAAGCTATCGGCTACTTTTGATCCTTGATTGATCCATAAAAATGAAGCATTCAAAACGGCTTCAGGCAGCTTATCTCCTATTTTTAAGGGTTCGATGATGGCTGTTTGTGCAGCAGCACTGCAGGATAGTAAAACTAAAAATGTAGCAACCTGCATCCGTAAACTCATTTTTCGTTTTAAACGGTTCAGTATCATTTCGCTTCTGGATAAAGCAGAGAGCAAGGATAAGTTTTTTAAATCCTCCGGATATTGACGTGGATGACCATCCCCTTGCTTTAAAGCTAAAAAATCCTTTTTGGTACTAAATGGATCTGGCAATGTTGAACTTTTAGGGCATAGTGATGCCACTACGTTAAAAAATATACTTTTTCGCATAGGTTATTTAAATGAAATAATTTTAACTTTAGGCCATACGATCCCATCCGCTCCAATTAATTGGTGGCAGCAATCGTAACCCGCCGGCCAATAAAACATCCTGATCTACTGGCAGGCGATTAAACCTTTTTATTAAATAAGAAAATTAGTGCTGAAAAATGCCCTATAAGCAACAGTTATAACCATTATTAACCTTAAGAATTTACTGTTGATATAGGGCAAAACGGTGCCTAAACGGGATTTTTTGGCTTTAAAGGATATAACCAGTTAAAAGGGCATTTCTGTGGAATTGTAACATGGGATGAGGGATGATTTTGGGATATAGCAACAGCAGGAAAACTACCTTGATAAAAGGTAAACGGATTGATAAATACGTTAGTTTCCTGTCTCATTTTTAATATGAATAATAAGTAAAGAAAAGGTAATGCAAAAACCTGTAAAATGGCAACAGATATAACAAACATCCATTACGATGCTGTTATCCTGCTTTAGCAGCCAAAAGGTAATAAGACTTAAACCCCTTATTGATACCTTGTTATTAAATCAAATATAAAAAAATAAATTAAAATACGGTAATATATAACCGCAAATATTTTAAATAAGTTGGAGACTTTGAGGCCTCAACTATTTAACCTCGATGATTAAGAAGGAAGGCTCAGTTATTCAGAATAATTTCGGTTTCAATTTAAAGAAAATTAGAAACAGTAAGGGCTTGAGCTTGCGTGCAATGGCAAGAAACTGCGACATTGACGACAGCAACATTTCTAAAATCGAGAACGGTAAATTTGATGTTCAGTTATCTACCATTTTTGAACTGGCAAAGGGACTTGATATCCATCCAAAAGATTTACTGGATTTTTAAAAATTCCTCTTTACTACAAGCTCAATAGCTTTTCCCCAAAATGTGCCCAATGAGGCTGCACCCAATTTATTGGGATGAAGGTAAAAAGTACCTGCCTGACCTTTTTCCGGGATCAACTCGGTGAGGTGGTGCTTTTTAAAATAAGTAAATGCCTTTTTATCGCCAACAAAAACATGCTTAGGATTGGTTACACGATAACTTAATACAAGACTATCGATTTCTGGAATATAAGATTGTAACCTCAATAAGCCTTCTTCCATATATTTTGACCGGTTGTAAGTATTTGGACTATACCAGATAGGATGCTGTAATACAATAATTGCGTTTGGAAAATCGATCAGGAGCTTATCTACAATCGTTTTTACATTTCCGATATAATGCTCAGGCGATACCGGCGCGCCATGCGGCCCTTGAATGGCACTATCGTTGGTACCGAGTTTAATGGAAAAAATGAGCAGCGCCTCTTTATCGGTAAATGCATTTGCCGCCTCTTCAACCTTAGCAAAAGTACGTCCTTCACCGGGTAAAAAATCAAGGGTAGTATAACCGCTATGTCCCTGATTACTAAATTTGACATCGCCTATTCCTTTTTGTTTCGACAGATAATCCACTGCATGAGCAGGCGGAGCATCTGTAACATTAGTTAACTGAACGCCCTGGGTAATGCTATTGCCAATAAAAACAATATTAAGCTTGCGTTCTTTGTGCTGCGCAAACAGCAGGGTGATATTAACTAAAAATATACCGATCGATAACAGGCTTTTTTTCATCTTCTTTTTGTTGGCAACAAATTACTAAATAATCAACAGATGCAATCTAAACTTTTATAGGTTGCAGTCTTTTGATAAGGTATAGAAGCTCATTCTGCTCATCGGCTTCGAGCTCCATCATTCCACTGAACATTTCATAAAGCTCATCCCGCTGATCGGAAAGCATTAAAAGGCCGATCAGGCGAACCAAAGTTTTTTTCTGATCGGTATTTAAGCTATTGAATAATTTTGGCTCTAATTCGCACAAAGCTTTAATCAGGCTAACCAGTTCAGGCTTTTTTAACTGCTTTTCATTTTCATCGGCATAAACCGGAAATATTTCATCCTGCTCGTAAGCTTCGATCAGGCGATTGGCATATTCCTTTAAAAATGGTTTGCGTTTTTCTTTAAGGTAAGCAGTCAGTTCTTTGATTAAAAAGCGGTATTCAGGAGAAGATTTCGCTGCGCCGAATATGGCCACCTGTCCTTCATTTTCGAAGCTCTTAAAATCAAAATCCCTGAAAAAATCACTATCAATATAAATGCTATGGAAATAATCATCACTCTTTTTGTTCAGTGTGGTATAATCTTTATAAATCTCTTCCCCTCCTGCCAGAAAATAATATTTAGATAGTTCTTTATGAAGGTTTTCTTTCCAGTGCACATATTTAATTTTAAAAGTAACCGAGGTATCTGGATAAAAAAGATTAAACTCTTCCAAAGTTTTTACATTGCTGCTAAAATCCATCGCATTGCCATTTACAATAATAGAATAGTTTTTATGCTTGTTCAGTTCGATAAACCAGCAAAACTCATTGATCAGGTAAGGCAAAACCAATTCATTCATTTCCTGCTCTCCAATGCGAAGGTTGGTAAAAGAAACCGTGGTGCCGGTTTTACCCTTAACGGTTGGCTTAGCGGTAAAATCGTGACTATAACTATTTAAACCGCCGGTACTGATCTGTATTTCGCCATAACAGAAGCCTTGTTCGGATTGGTAAGTGGTTTGCCAGGTAGCATTGTGAGCAAAGGTAAAAAAGGTAAGCCGCCCTACCCCGTTACGTCCGTGCATTTTTGAAGTGTGTTTTGGCGCTACAATCTGTAATGATTTTTCAGATTCGTAAAAGGGATCAAATTTTTGCTGTAAACGTTCAAAATTAATCCCGTAGCCATTATCAGCAATGGTTAAACTTTCTAAAAGGCCAAGTGCATTGGCAACATAATCTATCTCGATGGTATCGGCATTGGCATCAAAACCATTCCAGATGTACTCGGCGATAGCCTGTTTCTCATTATAGTTTTTTAGTACTTTTTGTATTCCTTTTGAAGTGATGTTAACCTTTACCGACATATACTTGCTAAATTAATTAGCAAATATATTATTAAATCTGATGATTGGAAGCAATAGGATTTTTAAGTTTTAAACATATTTAATTCAGGCCAAATAAATCAACCGTTACTCATCTTTTTGACTAAAATGCCTGCGCAATTTTTCTTCCTCCAGATCAAGCAGTTCTAACTGTTCTTTAATCAACTGGTCGTTAATCTGTTCCTTCTTGTTCAAGCCTTTTAGCAAAGTCCGCTGTTCGTTCATGATATCTTCGAGCGCTAAGCGGTAATCGTGGTAAAAATCTTCGGCCCTCTTCGGATTTTCTTCCTTCTCCCAATCCCTAAGCAATTCCATTTCGGCCTCTATGCGGATTTTTATCGACCTGATCATATCATTATGCTCAAGCGCATCGTGATATTTTTCATCGAGGATTTTGAGCGATAGCATGGATAATTTCTTCCTCACCATCTGTTTTTGCTGCTCAAAAGAAACAGTGTAATCAGGATCGGGCATATCAACCCATTTAATAAGCCAGGGCAATGTTAAACCTTGTAATACCAGCGTAACCAATATTACGCTAAAGGTTATAAATAAGATCAGGTTGCGCTGAGGAAAGGCTTCGCCTGATTTTAAAGCTACGGGAATAGAAAGTGCTGCTGCCAAAGAAACTACCCCCCGCATACCTGCCCAGCCAAAAAGTAGTGGTGCTTTCCAATCAGGATTTGGATCTGCAGTAGTAATGTAGCGACTAATAAAGCGGGTAAAAAACAAGGCACCGTAAGTACTGGCCAATCGGCCCAAAATTAAAACCATACAAATAATGGCACTATAACGGATGGCGGGTAAAAGGCCTTCGCTACCCAAACCATGTATAATTACAGGAAATTCTAAACCAATCAACAAGAAAACAAAACCATTGAGTACAAAAGCAACTGCTTCCCAAACATTTATGCCCTGCAAACGGCTCCGATGGGTAAGAATACGATCTCTTTGAGAAGAAAGGAACAAACCTCCGCTTACTACTGCCAACACTCCCGAAAAGTGGAATTCCTCCGCTGTCATGTACATTACATAGGGCGTTAAAAAAGTAAGGATAATATCAATGTTCGTGGTAGTTGGCAACCACCGGTGCAAGGCATAAAAAACAAGTGCTACCCCAATACCGATTAAAATCCCCATCACAATAACCATTACGAAATTACCGGCAGCCTCGGTAAATACAAAACTGCCGGTCATTACCGCAGCCAGCGCAAAGCGGAATACTACCAAACTGGACGCATCGTTAAGCAAGCTTTCGCCTTCCAAAATGGTGGTGAGCCTTTTAGGTACTTTCACATTTTTAAGAATGGCTGAAGCAGATACTGCATCTGGCGGAGAAATGATCCCTCCCAATAAAAATCCAAGGGCTAAAGTAAAACCCGGAATTAAACTGCTCGAAATTAAGGCTACAATGGTAGAAGTAAAAATAACGATTGGAAAAGCAAAACTGCTGATGACCCGCCGCCACTTCCAAAAATCTTTCCATGAGGTATTCCAGGCTGCTTCATATAATAAAGGTGGTAAAAAAATTACGAATATGAGTTCAGGCTCAATCTGGATATCCTGAAGAATAGGTACAAAACTTAAAGCCAGGCCAGCAATAACCAATAAAATGGGATAAGCCACATGGATTTTTTGCGCCAGCATTACAACAAAAAGAATTACCGCAAGTAAAAAAGCATATTGTATAATCAGTTGGTGCATAAATATTTCTGGCTTGGTTCTAAAATACAACTTTTGTAATGAACGGCAAACGGTAATAAATTGTTCTTTTTTTAATATTAAATTTGTTTTTTCTATTATAAAGCCATAATTTCTCCCTTGTAATAGGTCATCCCAACTCTTTTACATTGGCTTAATTAATGAAGACCATTTTCTTTCTTATCGTTTTCATTATCGAAAACAGTCTATGCATTGCTCAACCGGTTATCCAGGTCGAGAAGCAATCCTTTGTTAATGTTGGCAGATCAGGGTATTATTGGCAAGATAGCCTTGGAAAAGCCTCATTCGAGGAAGTAGAGCAGTTTAAAGCAACACGTTTTTCAAAAGGGACTTCAGCAATCTTTAATGGAGGTACCAGGGGAAAGGTGTGGTGGATGAAACTTAGGTTTAAACGGAACAGCCAAACCGAACCCTATCTTTTTATCAGTTATGCCAATATCGATTCTATTAGTTTATATTATCGGGATGCTGAGGGAAAAGTCAGGCTGATCAGCTCGGGTATGTTTAACCTCAAAAAAAGCGATGCTTTATTGGGCACGGGTTATGCCTTTTCCCTACAGCAGGTTAAAGCACCCGTTGGCGATATCTATATCAGGATGCAGGCCATGAATACCCTATTGGTGCCTGCTAAACTGGTTACCGAATCGGTATTGAACCATGCGCTTATTAAGGCTTATAGTATCCAACTGATTTATGTGGGGATTGCGCTGATGATCCTCATTTTTCATATTTTCATGTACTTCATTACGCGGAGCAAACTTTTTGCCCTGTACATTGCCCGTGTTATCTTGCTCTACTTTATTGTAATGGTTTGTTACCTGCAGGGTTATGGTTTATTGTTCGGACAAGCAGTAGCCAGCTTTATCCTGATACATGCCCATTTTTTTATAGCGCTGGGTTATATCTGCACCATCCTGTTCAACAATCATTTCTTAAAACTTAAACGGCAGTTACCACAGCTTAATAAGATATTTAACGTTCTGTTGGTTGGCTGGAGCATCATACTGATCTGTTCTTTATGGGATGCACGGAGCTTTACCAATTTACTTACGCAGGTATTATTTTTATTAACTTCCTTACTTTTTCTATTCAGCAGTATTCAGGTTATTATTATACGCGGATATGCCAAAAAAAATCCGCTGATATGGTGTTACGTGTTTGGCTGGATTCCGGTAGCCCTGGCTTCTATTTACCTGGTTTTTTGTTTAATGGCCATCATCCCCTTTCAATCTTATAGTTTCAACCTGCTCACCATGGCTGTGATTGTTGAAGGGATATTGATCAGTTTAGGGCTTTTTGGTCAGCGGTTGAGGTTGTTGGCACGTCACAACGCACATTTCCGTAAACAACGTATCCTGATGCACGAACAGATGGAAGGCTATCGCAAACAGCTCAATCAGAAAAACCAAAAACCTGTTGAGCATTTATCGTTAAAAGAACTCACAGAGCTTGCAAAATCACATGATCCTTCTTTTATGAAAAAGTTTGAAGAAACAGAGAACCAGTTTATAACATCATTGCTCCGAATTGCACCACAGCTCCTGCCTGCAGAGTTAGAGCTTTGTGCTTATATCAGGTTAAATTTTGATACCAAAGAAATAGCCCGGACCTGCAAACTGAGTGTACGTGCAGTGGAAAGCCGTAAATACAGGGTGCGGAAAAAGTTAGGGATTGACGGAGAAATGAATTTGCAGTCGTGGATGTCAAACCTAAACAAATTGTCCTAAATAATATACAAAAAGAGCGCTTAAAAGTTTTTTACCTTACTTTAACTATTAACTTAACAAGACTACATAAAACGCTTTACTACAACCAATTGAACAATATTGCGTAGAAATGCGTATGAGCTAAAACCAGCTACCGCATCCTCTTTGCATATAGCATAAAAGAGTGCACACGGTGCGATACCGTATAAACTAAACGGACTAATCTTTTGTCTGAATTGCACTCAAATTTTAGCCATGTCGACAGAAACGGTCTTATCCGGGATGATTTGTTACACGACTGACGGCATGGCTTAGTAAAAACGTTAATTTATCAAAAACCATATCCCAGGAAAATGAATTACAATGCTCTTTTATTTTTATAACTGAAAACCAACAACTTAAAAACACTGCGTATTACTGCGTAGATAAAAATTTTGATCAGCCTTAAACGCGCTATTCCTTTGTCCCTATCTCTATAATGTAACATTTAAAATAATGCTGTGCTGCTTAAGATGTAAATCGGGACAGTTTATCCTTTTGCATAACAGCATATTAAACAAACTATGAAACCAAATAACACACCTGCCCAAATCATTGGTTGTATTCAGGAATTTTATGATGGTCGGGAGCCTGAAGAAATCTGCGCCGAACTGGCTATTGACAAACCTTTATTTGATGCCTGGATAAGAGAGTTTGGAAGTGTAGCCAATGAGCTTTTGGAACTGAGGGATGAAAATGAAGCCCTGCGGAAGATGTTTACCAACCTGAGCCTCGTTAACCAGAGCCTGCGCAACTCGCTTGATAGCCTAACCAAATCGGATTCTAAAATTTTTGAATTATTGCTGAAAAAGCGGGGAACCGGCAGCCTCAGTTATCCTTAAAACCCTTAAATGTGCTCCCTAAACACACCTAAAATATTAATTATCGAAGATCATCATGCAACGCTTGAAGCGATAAAGATGATCTTCGAATTTGAAGGCTATACCGTACTTGGGCTTACCAGCACAATAGATTTACATTCGGAAGTAGCAAATTTTGCACCCGACGTAATTTTAATTGATGTATTATTGAGCACTACCGATGGACGATCGATATGCACCGAATTAAAACTATCGGTGCATGCAGCCATTCCTATATTATTAATGTCATCCAGAAATGGCTTTCAGCACAATTCTTACTATAAAGCACATTGGGATGATTATATAGAAAAGCCATTTGAAATGGAAACCATTATCCAAAGGGTAAAAATGCTCATGAGACAAGAAAAACACTAGTTATTTTGTGTTTAGCCAAATAGATCACTACTGAGGTAACGGTCGCCACGATCGCAGGTAATAAATACGATAGTTCCCTTATCCAGTTCTGAAGCCAGTTTTAGAGCTGCTGCACAGGCTCCGCCCGAACTCATGCCCGCAAATAAACCTTCTTCTCTGGCCATCCTCCTCGACATGATAGTGGCTTCTTCCTGCGCAATGTCCATCACACGATCAACACGCTCGGGTTCGAATATTTTTGGCAGATATTCTGTTGGCCACCTTCTAATGCCCGGTATAGAGGAACCTTCAGTAGGTTGACAGCCTACAATCTGGATATCTTTATTTTTTTCTTTAAAAAACCTCGAGCAGCCCATGATGGTACCTGTTGTTCCCATCGAGCTTACAAAATGTGTAATCTGTCCTTCAGTATCTTTCCATATTTCAGGACCAGTGGTTTTATAATGTGCCATGTAATTATCAGGGTTGGCAAACTGGTTTAAGAGGAAATATCCCTTGCTACTGCCCTTTTCTTCTGCATAATCGCGGCAATCTTCTATACTTTCCAATAAAGTTACCTTAGCTCCAAAAGCTTCCATAGTTACCTTACGCTCGCGGGTAGAATTGGCTGGCATTACCAGTTCGATTTCTACATTGTATAAACTGGCAATCATGGCCAAAGCAATTCCGGTATTGCCGCTTGTAGCCTCCACCAATTTAGTACCTTTTGCTATTTCGCCACGTTCTATTGCACTTCTGATCATATTGAGCGATGCCCTGTCTTTTACGCTACCGCCCGGATTATTGCCTTCTAATTTTGCAAAAACCTTTACAGCCGAATTGATATTCATTTTTTGAAGTTCGGCCATTGGCGTATTTCCGATCAGATCGATTATTCCTGCCATTATATTTGTATTAATTGGTTTCTTTATGGTTTCTTATGGTAATGATTGGAGAGTGGTATGCGGTGGAGAAAGCTGGAATACTTTCGGTGAGCCACACATTCCCCCCAATAATGCTATCGTGCCCGATGATGGTTTCGCCGCCCAATATGGTGGCACCTGAGTAAATCACAACCCTGTCTTCTACTGTTGGGTGGCGTTTGCTGCCAGCCAATGTTTTCTTTACACTCAGCGCACCAAGGGTAACACCTTGATAAAGTTTAACATAACGGCCAATTGTACTGGTTTCGCCGATTACGATTCCGGTACCGTGATCGATGTGAAAATATTCGCCAATGCTCGCTGCCGGATGGATATCGATACCCGTTTTAGAATGGGCATATTCAGTCAAAATCCTGGGCACCAAGGGTATCCCAAAATTATATAGTAAATGCGCAATCCGGTAAAAACAGATGGCATAAAAACCAGGATAAGTCCTGATGACTTCGAACCTGCTCTGTGCCGCCGGATCGCCTTCATAAATGGCCAGGATATCGGTATTTAATACACGGTAAAGCGCTGGCAGTTCGGCAAAAAACTGACCTGCTGCATTTTTACACTCGCTGTTTCTTAATTTACAACTTGCCGAAATAATATCATAAAGTTCGAGCTCTAAAGCTGATACCTGATCTTTAACTTCCTCAATCGTTGAAAATACTTTGGGTGCATTTTCCGGAAAAAGTACCTGGATCAGTTTCTCTGCCCAACGGGATATTACTTCATTCGGTGGTATATTGTGTTGCTCAAGTGGGTTTTTAAATATTTGTTCAAAAAAATGGTTATCCATAACTGGTAGTCAAACCTGGCCGATCTGCTCATCGACTAGATATATAGATTTAATCGCTAATGTAGGTTTTGTTTTTTTAAACCAAAACAACTCACCAAGTTTTATTATAAAAATTGCGGGGAAATAACAAAAAAGCCCGGAGTCAGCAGTCCATAGTCGGAAGTCGATTAGCTTGGAGATTGGAGAAGTGCAGCGCAATCGATAACCCGAAGGCTCAGCGAAGCTAAATCTGTCTGGATAGATCTCTCCACTTCGCATTGCTCCGCTCGAGATGACGATGCGACCAATTAACCAATCAACCAATAACCAATGAACCAATAACTACTCCTTTAAGGAATAAGAATAACTCATTTTCTCAAAACAAGACCAATATGGCAATGTTACCAATACATGGTGATAACTGTGGAAACGACTATAAAAGAATTAGATAGGATTTATATCGGTGAGGAGATCACTTATGATAAAAAGTCTGGCCTGGTGTACCGCATTGCGATTTTTAAGTCGGTTAGCATTTCCAGTTATATTTTCCAGTTGGTTAACGGGGAAATTATTATTATCCGCAGGAATTAGCAAAAGCAATACCCTTGTATTAAAATCGCATTTCCGATCGGTATTACGACCGGAAATGCGATTATTTATTATTTTTTCTGTTCTGATAAAAAGGTAACTAAAGAGGCTAGTTCTTCGTAAGATAAAGAATTGGCCAAACCTTCAGGCATCATCGAGTTTTCCATTTCTTTACGTGATAAAATATCACCTGCTTTGATAGTGAAAACCTCACCTGCAATATTACGCATCACTACTTTAGCAGCCGTTTCTTCGGTAATAAAGCCCATATAAGTTCGGTCGCCTTTTGCAGTGATCATTACCGTGGCAAAACCCTGCGATATAGAAGCGCTTGGTTTTAAAATCGATTCTGCAATCTGTTCGCGGTTCATGATCGAGCCGATCTGCCCCATAAACGGACCTTTCATTTTTTCTGTTTTGCTTAAACTATGGCAGGCGATACAGCCCTGGTTGTTGAAGATATTTCTGCCTTTTAAAGGATCGCCCTGTAATTTATTGATAGCCAACAATACATCTTCAATAGATGATTTACCTACCTGACCTTTTTTGTTTTTGATTTTTTCGAGATCAATTTTTGGTTCTTCTGTTGCAGCCACTTTTTCTTCTTCGGCAAATTCAGCGATATCCATCCGCTGGCGCGAATTTAAATCAACATAAAACTGTTTGCCCTGAGCACCGGCTTTTGCCGCTTCCTCTTTTAAAAATTTCTCAATCGCAGGTGAACCTTCCCAACTTACCGCCTTAAAATAAGGACCGTGCGAATCAGGACGTGTACCCCACCACCAGGATGCATCATAAGCGATTTCTTTTTTATACAAACGGCCCAAAGTAACCAGAATCTGCTGTTTCAATTTCTCATCTGTTGATTGTTTGTAGTTAGCAATTAAACCATTAACCACTTTTTCGTCGTGCATGTAACGCAATGCCCAAAGTGCAAGTGTTGAGTTTTCGGTTTTAACAGCAGCGAGCAGCGCATCAACGGCATTGAGCTCAACCAAAGCACGCACTGCAAGGTGTGGTAATATAATGGCTGCATTTGGTGTGGCATGCGGACCTTCGGTGCCTTTTGCAGGCGCTACAAATGAAGCCGGAACTTTAGTTTGTAAAAGTACATTGGCAACTTCTGGTCTGCCCAAGCGGTTTAAACCAATAATCGAAGCGGCCTGAACACGCGGCGAAGCATCTTTTAATCCTTCTAAAAACGGTTCAACAGGTACTTTACTAATGTAAGTTTTACGGTCAGCAAGTGCTTTTAAGGCAAACTCTTTTAAGGCATTGTCTTTTGTAAATCCGATTAAAGTTTCAATACCGTTTTCTTTGGTCAGCTGTGCATAAGTATATAAGCCAGCGATACGCACATCGAGCGCTAAAGTTTGATCGGAAGCGGTTTTTAAAGCCGTTTCAATTGCCTGTTTATTGTTACGCGAAACCAGTTCCTGCGAAGCACTTAAACGTGCAACTGCACTATTGGATTTTAATAATTCTGTTAACTTTTTAATGGAAAGTTTCTTAACATCCGGAAAAGCTTTATAAGTCCAGTTGTTTGGTACGGCACGCACAATATATCCTTTATCAGGACTTCCTGAATAACCTGCACCATCCCATGCCGAAAGGTAAAGTCTTCCTGATCCATCCACGTCAAGATCGGTAATCTGTGCAAGCTTGATAAATTCTTCATCTTTTTGGGTAAAAGTTGGTCCATCAGCTGTAACCCTGTGGATATAAAGCATACTTCTGCCCCAATCGGCCATCATCGGTACGTGGTTATATTTTTCAGGCCAGTTCGGCTCATCCATAAATAAAGCACCAGTACCCGATCCACCACCTAAATCGGCCAGTGCAGGAATAATTTCGTCGGTAAAATTCTGGAACAAAACCGGATAACCATATTCTCCTGATTGAATGTGGTGCGAAAAACGCACGTTCCATCCTCCGCCATCATTGGTATTTTCGCGGGTAAAAACATTCATATATGGATCTATCGCTACATCATATACATTACGCGTACCGTGGGTATAAACTTCCATCTCGGTTCCATCCGGGCGTACACGCAAAATACCACCACCTAACATGGTTAACTTTTTGCCCGAACGGTCTACTGCGTCATGAAAGCCAAAATCTCCTACAGAAATGTAAATCCAGCCGTCAATTCCCATCCTGATGCCATTGGTGGCATGGTCAGTTCCACGTTCGCGGATATATTTTGCATTACTGATGTGTTCGATAAGCGGTTTTTCAGGGCCATCGGCTTTTCCGTCGCCATCTTTATCTTCAAAAACAACTAAATTCATGCCTGTAGCCTGTTTTGTTTCTTTAGAAAAAGCGGTATGTAATACAAAAACCTGACTTCCCTGCACAATGATGCCGCGGGGATTATCTACTTCAGCAAAATCAATATGCTGGTCCATTTTGCCATCATTGTCTTTATCGATAAGTTTAAGGATATGGCCTTTGCCCGGGTCTTTACCCAGAGAGCCGATCATATCAACCCCTACATAAACCTCACCTGTTGGGGCAACGGCCAAACAAGCTGGACTCGGCGTAACATCGGAGCCAGCGAAGTTGGTTATGGTTAATTCTGATGGTGGTACAGGCTGTACCTTTGGTTCGTGAAAAAAGCTTTTTATTCCAAAAAAGAACAAAGCGAAAGAAATTAAGCTAAGAGAAAATTTGATCATTTGTGTGTTATTGTTTCTTGGTTAGTTGTGTGGTAAACATACAAAAAAATCTAAATTACCTTTTGCCACAATTTTGTGTTAATTGGATAGTGAAACTAACCAGATGTTAAGAATTAGCATTTCTTTATAAGAAAAGCAGTTAGATTGCAAAATAAACAGGGTAAATCGTAATAATCACAGGAGATTGCAGACTAAAAACCGTTAAAAACAATCAATTTTAAGAAATAAGTAAATTATCGCCATTTCTATTTGGTAAACAACAGATATTTTATTATATTTACTAAATCCAACATTCATTAAATCAGTACGTTATGAAAAATATATTTTATTTCTTCCTGACTGCCCTGATCTCCTCCATTGCGTTGATACTTACAAAGGATTCATTTGATCCCGAACTGGTTTACAGCACAGTGGTGTTAATATGGATTCTGTACATTTGGTACCATATTTATGCTGCTGATAAGAGGAATTACAGCGAGTAGCTTGTATCTTGATTAGATTATATATCCTGCAAAATGGTGTGGGCTGAAAGTATATTGTCTAATATTATTAATCTTATAACCCACCGGCACCTTTCGCTATAGACACAATTAGTGTTTTATCTCTGTGTGTGGACTATTTTTAACTAAATACGGCCTTTATTTAACGTTTCATGTAGTTAATCAATAAGGAAAGTTATTACCTTCGTGGAAAACTAAAACAAGCGCGTTTACGTTTGTATTAGCAGCGGGACAAAATTGTTTCGCGAAACAAAAAGCTTAATGAACTTGGAGTATCGACCTTGTACATGGGGTAGATAAGAGCACAAGATCATGAAATCAAAAGCAAAATTCCCATGTTTACCGGGAAACTCCTTTTATGCTGAGGTACGCCGCAGGGTAAACAACGACTTTAAGGAAAACAACAGAAGTACCAACGCCAACAAACTGATGTGGTTTAAAGCCTGTTTGTTCCTTACGGTATTTTTGGCCCTTTATTTAATGATATTGCTTTTACCTTTACATGCCCTCATCCTTACCGGCTTAACCATTTTACTAGGCGCAACCTGTGCTTTTATCGGTTTTAACATTTGTCACGATGCCATTCACGGTTCTTTTTCGAGTTCTAAACGCACCAATTCGTTTTTCAGTTTTTTGTTTAATATGGTAGGTGCAAGTCCTTACGTTTGGAACATCACCCACAATGTGGTGCACCATACTTATACCAACATTCCAGGGCATGATGAAGATATCGAAGTGGCGCCGGGACTGATCCGTATATGTAATGAAGATGAATTAAAACCACACCAGCGTTTTCAGCAATGGTATGCTTTTCCTTTGTACAGCCTTGCTTCGCTATCCTGGGTTTTCAGAAAAGATTACAAAAAGTTTTTCCAGAAAAGTGTTGGCGCTCACCAGAGCAAACACCCAAAAGTTGAATATTTTAACCTGTTTTTCTACAAATTCCTTTACTATTTCATTTTTATTGGATTACCTATACTGGTGATGCCACTATTGTGGTGGCAGGTTGTTATCGGTTTTGTAATATTACACATGGCTCAAGGCTTAACAATGGGCCTTGTTTTTCAACTGGCACACGTAGTAGAAGGTACAACTTTCCCTATTACCAATGCAGAAGGCAATATGGAAGAAGCCTGGGCAGAACACCAGATGCGTACTACGGCCAACTTTGCAACAGAGTGCCGGGTTTCTGCCTTTTTTCTGGGCGGTTTAAACCGACAGATAGAACATCATCTTTTCCCTAAAATCTGCCACGTGCATTATGGAAGGATATCGGGCATTGTAAAACAAACTGCGCTTGAATTCGGGCTGCCCTATCATGAAAATACCACTTTCTTATCAGCATTGCGTTCGCACTTTAGGATATTGAAGAAGATGGGAAGGGTTGAATAGTCGAAAGTCTTTAGTCACGAGTCTTTAGTCCCAAATTAATTATAGGATTAATAAAAATATCATTCTCCAATAGAAATGGAACCGTGAGCGGAGTCTAAGCGTATTTTAGTTAAGTGTTTAGATTTTGGCGCTCCGAGTCAGTTAACCAATTAAAACAATTAACCGATTAACCAACCTACCGTCTTTACACAAACTTAACACATCCCACATTCCTACAAAAGGCAGATCTTTTTATCTTTAGCAATATGTATTGGTACGAAGAAGAGGTTAAGCAATTAGAACGAAAGCATAGCTTAGACCGTGAGCATGCCGGGATTATTTTCTATGGAAGTTCATCTATCCGTTTATGGAACAGCCTGGAAGATGATTTCGACTTCACTAAAGTAACCAATCTGGGGTTTGGAGGATCTACTTTAGCTGCCTGTGTATGGTTTTTCGAGAGGATTATGACCGATTACAAGCCAAAAGCCCTTGTGGTTTATGCCGGTGATAACGATTTGGGCGATGGCAGAAATCCTGAAGAAATCTTTATATTTTTCCAGCAACTGATGGTAAAAGTTAACCTCAGGTTTGGAAACCTGCCCTGTTATTTTATTTCATTAAAACCAAGTATCCACCGCTGGCATATTGCCGATCAGTTTAGGTACACCAATAACCTTATCGAGAGCGAGATTATCAAACTTAATGGTAACTGGAAATTTATCGATGTATTTAAGAAAATGCTGGATAAATCGGGCAATCCGAATGCCTCACTTTACGATCACGATGGGCTGCATCTAAGCGAGGAAGGCTACCGCCTGTGGACAGAATCGGTTAAGGAAAAAATAGGTTAATCATTACTGTTAATTAATATCCTGATAACATCGGAGCCCTATTTTTCCATAAAGTTTTTAACAGATGAACAGGGAATACCACAAATGGTTCAGCCATAATCTGCAAAGGGATATGGAGCTGCTGGTTTTCGGGCACAGCGGAAGGGCAGCTATCTTTTTTCCCACGCGTATGGCCAGGTTTTACGATTATGAAAACTGGGGGATTATCGCTTCGCTGAGTCAACAAATCGAAAATGGCGAGCTTCAGGTTTTCTGTGTGGATAGTATTGATGGCGAAAGTTTTTATAATGACGATGTATTTCCTTCCGTTAGGATTGAGCGCCATTTACAGTACGAAAAATATCTTTTAGAAGAAGTAATGTCGCTGATCTACCAGAAGAATGATGGTAATTATATAGAAACAGCTGGTTGTAGCATGGGTGCTTATCATGCCATCAATCTGGCGATGAAATATCCCTGGTTATTTAAAAAGGCGGTGGGCATTAGCGGAAGGTACGATCTTACGGATAATATAGGTGATTTCAGGGACCTGCTGAACGGATTCCGTGATGAAAAAGTATATTTTAACATGCCGGCGCAATACCTGGCCAACCTTGAGGATGATAAATTGCTTTCGGAAGTGAGAAATGTAGAAATTATTCTGGCCGTGGGCGAAACAGATCCATTTTTAAGCGGAAACCAACACCTCAGCAGCCTTTTATGGGAGAAAGGTGTACCCAACCAGTTCCACACCTGGGAAAGCAATGCACACCGCCCCCATTATTGGCGAAAAATGGCACCGATGTACATTTAAAAAACTGTTAACTATTGTATTGAAGGATAATAATACTGTTTAACGTAAATGGTATCAAAAGGTACATCAGATGATCCTATTGCAGATAATACAATCTTCGATTCTAACAACCATTTTTCAGGTTCTGCATTATTTTTAGCCACCTTTATTCCTTTAACCGTTCCTTTTAATGCTTTAAGTTCGATACCAAAACATGTAGGACAGCCAGAGACGAATTTTACCTTACCGGCCTGCACATCTGCATCGTTCAATAAAAATTTATCTCCTGCCATAGGAGCTTGAAAATACATCCAGCTTGTGGTATACTTCCCTGCATTCCTGGCCCAAAAAATCCGGTGCTGCCCAACTGTTGTATTTAACCAGTTACCGTCCATCGAAGCATTATTTGCATACTGAAAATGACATGTTGTACCCAGCGGACAAGCGGTTAAATTTTGATCATCAACCGTAAAATCCATCGGATCTTCAGTTTTCTTTTTACAGGCGAACAGCATTGCTAATGCAATTAAAAGAATAGCGGTTGTTTTGAAAGCGTTTTTCATCATTTAGTTTTTGTAAAGGATACGGTGAAAAACAGGGTAACGCTACAGCCGGTATATTAAGTTTATGTTAAATAAAACAAGGCTATTGAAAGCAATAAAATTACCTGATTTTGAAAGTTGAAAACCTATAATTTAATGTTGATTGAACAAGAAAACATTAAGTTTGCATACAAGCAGATTAAATCTACAAAAAACATGAAACAAGGATTATTAATAGATATGGATGGGGTGATTTATAGCGGAGAGGCACTCATATCCGGAGCAGACAAATTCATTAAAAACCTGATCGATGAGGCAATCCCTTTCGCATTTATGACCAATAACAGCCAGAGAACTCCATTAGAAGTAGTACGCAAATTAAAAGGACTGGGGATAAAGGTTGAAGAGAGCCACGTATACACCAGTGCCATGGCTACCGCTAAATTTCTTTCCGACCAAAGTCCGAAAGGAACGGCTTATGTATTGGGCGAAGGTGGTTTATTGAGCAGTTTACACGATCATGGCATCACATTGGTAAATACCGACCCGGAATTTGTGGTACTGGGAGAAGGCAGAAATTTCACCCTTGAAATGGTTCAAAGGGCTGTAGATATGATCCTTGCAGGAGCAAAATTTATTACCACCAACAGGGATCCCTCGCCTAAAAAACCCGGATGGAATAATTTAGGTATCGCTGCAACCACCGCCATGATTGAAGAAGCCACAGGCAGAAAAGCGTTTGTTACGGGTAAACCAAGCCCCGTGATGATGCGCTCTGCCCGTAAGTTTTTAGGATTGGAAACAAGCGAAACTACGGTCATCGGCGATACGATGGAAACCGACATTCAGGGTGGTGTGCAAATGGGCTATAAAACAATCTTGGTACTTTCAGGCATATCGAGCAAAGATACTTTGGGTCATTATGCTTTTAAACCTGATATGATTGCCAGTTCTGTTGATGAGATTAAATTTCCATTAACCTGGTGGGAGGAGAAGTAGTTTGGAGCCGGGAGTTTTGAGTCCAGAGCCTAAAAATCAGAGTCGATAAAATGTGCTGTCAGATGTTACCATCTGACAGTTAGAAATATTATGAATTCAGTAAAGTGTCAGATGGTAACATCTGACACCACGCGAGAATATCGTATGCACAAATGAACAAATGACTAATGAACCAATGAACTATTTCCCTACCAAAAAATGTTCTGGCATTTCGGCGGCTTTTAACATGAAGTTATGCAGTTCGTAGTTTTTAACGAAGGGCTTTAGCTGCTCAGATCCCGGGCCGAACATGGTCAGTTCTACATAATCGCCGGTGTGGTTCATCCCTGCCCATTGTACATCAGTATATTTGCCTAAAATCTTGCCATATTCGTAAAAAGGAAGATTGGCTTCGTTATACAATTGACCTGGAACAATATCTTTAAAATGGCTTAGCAACGATTTTACATCTTCGCTTTTCATTTCAATGCCCTGATTTTCTTTAATAATATCCATGATCTTCTGCTCGCTGAACGATTGATTCAATTGTGCAAGTAACCAGGTATTGCTATGCTTAAAACGCTGAAGACTATCGAATTTTTTATTGGCTTCATCAGCGTAAAACAAACCCGGATTTGAGTTGCCATGGTCGGTGGTGATGATCACTAAGGTATCACCATCTTTTTCAGCAAATTCGATTACTTTACCCACTGCTTCATCAAAGGCCAGCTGGTCGAAAATCAATCCACCCAAATCGTTTGAGTGGGCTGCCCAATCTACTTTTCCACCTTCAACCTGTAAGGCAAAACCATCTTTATGGTCTTTCATTAACTCAATGGCTTTCATGGTCATTTCAGCAAGTGTAGGAACTGTTTTCTGCAATTCTGTATCGTGCATGCGATCTACCTCATACGGCAATCCATCTTCAGCAAATAAACCTAAAACAGGCTTCGATTTATCTAAAGCCAGCATTTCGTTCCTGTTTTCGGCAACTTTATATCCTTGGGTCAGGAATTTTGGAATCAGGTTCCCCCCTGCTCGGTGTTCTCCGAAATATTTACTACCACCACCCATCATCACGTCGAATTTTAGGCCAAGGTAAATTTCGGCGATAATGTCCTGTCCACCACGGTTATCAATATTTACGCAAAAACCTGCTGGTGTAGCATGAGTAATTGGGACTGTTGTTACACAGCCTACTTTTTTACCTTTTTCTTTAAATTTCTGAAGGATAGGCTGAGGTTTTTCTCCATTCATTCCAACATTTAACGAACCATTTTTAACACGCATGCCTCCACCCCATGATGAGCTCGCCGCAGCAGAATCGGTAACCATCGAACTTGCCGAAGCGGTGTCCATCAAAGCGCGAACAGCTTTGTTATCGCGGTATAAACCCAACCATTTGCTGCTCCGTCCATAAGCACGGTTGGCATAAAGATCAGCCATGTTTAAAGTACCTGTACTCATTCCATCGCTCACCATCATAATGATGTTTTTTGCTTTCTTTGTACCGCCAACCGGAGCGGCCATTACATCTTTTAACCCAATAAGCGGTACACTTAAGCCGGCCAATAAGCCACCTTTTAATAACGATCTTCTATTCATATTTTAATAAAGCAATAATGCTTATTTACTATCGGTGAGTACGGGAGTGGATTTAACAGCACTTTTCGCCGTAAAATTAAGTTGGTTTTGAGCAGGCAATTGATCAGTTTTAGAAAGCTGAGCAGAATCAGTGAGTGATGTCTTTTTAGGTGTTATAGCTCCAACATTATTTTGCTGATGCGTTTCAACAGTACCTAATTTATTAACCTGAGGCTCATTGCTGTGGGTTAACAGTGCAATTGCCGGTATTATCATTAAAAGACCTACACATGAAACCAATCTCATATCATTTAGCTTAATTATTCACCTCGGGATTATCTATCAGGAGCTTGATCCTGATATTCTGTTTACAAAGATGAAATGAAGCTATTAACTAGATGAGGAGATAGGGTTATGAAATAGTTAAATAAGGTCTGTAATTTTAATTGAATATTAAGGGATGGGGTTAAAATGGGAATAACAAGTCGAAAAGATTTTCATTATTAACTTTAATCTATTGCATAAAATCAATATAAACGCAGAAAATTTTCAGGAAATGATACATCTAGAGAGATCGTCATTGCGAAGCCAATTCTTTATTGGATGAAGCAATCTTGATAGCAAGGTCCTCAAGTATAAAAGATTGCTTCCCCGAGAAATCGGGGCAGGCTGTCGTGCCTCCTCGCAATGACGACCATTTTATTTAAAGACCGAATAGTAACGGAGTTCAATGCTTTTTAATGTTCGAAGATTTCACTTTAGCAAAATCTATATTCAAAAAGCCTTCCATGTTTAACGTGCCTCCGTGGCAAAAACAAAGAAAAAAGGTCTTAGCGGAATGCTAAGACCAGTAAGTTGTTTAGTTAATCTAAGTATTAATGCTGGTTTCCACTTCCATCGGTTTGGTAAGCGCCGATATCATTTCCCGGAGGGGTAATAATAGCACCAAAGTTACCGGTAGTTTTAACAGCAGCCATTGGCATAAAATCTGTTTTGGCTTTGTTACGCCCTGGCGAACCGGTCTGTAAACCAAAATTAGATGTTCCAACTGTAGTAATGTAAGCTGGCATAAGCGATGCTGTTATCGGACCAGGGTTTGCGGTAAAATCGTATTGATCGGCATTGTAGCTAAAAAACAATGGATTTTTATCTTTTGCGGTAGCGCTTTTAATATCTGCTGATTGTGCTTTCGCTACCCCGTCACTCGCTAAAAACTGCGCCAATATACCCGAAGTGCTTCCATAGTAATATTGGTTATTGTATTTAATGTTTACCTGATCGGCATCAGTGGTAACCCTTAATCCAAAACGGCAGTTCGAGATCAGGTTGTTATAAATTAAACCTCTTGCGCCCTGTTCGTAATTGATTGATCCGCCACGGCCGGTTTTAGTTTGACGAAAACCACAATTGGTCATGGTATTGTTGTACATATTTACATTACACTGAATGGTGGTTGCTCCGGAGTTTGAGGCTTTAAGTGCGTTGGTTGCCGAACCGATGAGCATATTGTAAGCTAAATCGCCAACCGTTCCGCTTTTCATGTTAAAACACTCCCCACCTGCTTTACCACAAAGCTCGAAAGTATTCCGCATGATTGATATTTTACCACCGACCGTTCTGATTCCGTCATCTGCACTGCCAAAAACCCAGCTATCTTCCAAAATGAAATCCTTTTCAATGTTGGCGAAATAAATGGTATAACGGGCATCGCCGTCTTTATATATCGATGCGTCGTTACCATAAGATGCTGCGCCGGCAAATTCGATGTGCGTCCATTTGATAATTACATCGCCCCCTTTTGGATTGGGTTTAGCTGTTGTAACAGGTGCCGGGCTGGCTAAAATACCACCCCATGAGCCTTTGAACACATTGTCATATTTTGCTGCATTGGCTTCTGTATGATAGGTTGCAGCATTCTGTACCGTGATGTAATTTGGTTTTTCTTTAGTACCCAAACTAATAAAAGTACCATGAACCGTGATTTGAGGCGCTTTATCTTTCGTTCCATCACCTACAGCGATTAAAGTAACGCCACTTTGCATCAATAAGGTATCGCCATCATTTACGGTGATATCTTTATCAAAATAATAGGTTTTTCCGGCCTGCATGGTTCCTTTGATACTTCCCCCCGGAAGATTTTCGGAAGTAATTAAAGATCCTGATTGAATTACAGGGATTGAAAGGGTCAATAGTTCATCTTTATGACATGAAGCGAGTAAAATAACCAATCCGAAAATGGATACTGATTTTAGAATATTTTTCATGATCTTATAATTTATAGCGTAAGCCCAATAAATAAAATTGTTTGTACTCATCTTTACGGATGAAAACGTTCTCTCCAATGGTTTGATTAGCCACATCCTGATTAACAGTAGCAGTAGTTACCTGATAAGGTCTTCTGATTTCGAGTTCTGATGGGGTATTTAAAAGGTTGTTTACTTTTACGTAAACCGAAAAGCTTTTCGATATTTTCTGTTCTGCTGACAGATCTAAGGTAACCGTCCCTTTTTGCCAGATATCGTTATCAAGATAAGGTGATACGGTATAAATCCTCGGACCAGTATAAACGGCAGCTAATTGCGCATCTAAACCTGAAACGGCATCTTTAAACAACAATGATAAGTTACCGATGTGTTTAGACTGGCCCTGTAAAGGACGGGTTTGCTCTTCGGTACGTTGTGTTAAAGAAGTAGTTGCAGCATCTCTATACAAAACCGTTTTGGTAGTGGTAATTTTAGAATCGGTAAAAGTGTAGTTTGCACGGAAACCAAATTTATTAATGTATTTGGTAAAATCCATTTCAAAACCATAATTAGAGGCGTTACCAAAGTTTGCCGCAGTATAAAACACACTGGTAGCCTGGTTTACCAGGGCAAATTCGATCGGGTTTTTGATGTTTTTATAAAAAACACCCACCAATAACTGATCTAACTGTTTTGGAAAAAACTCATATCTTAAATCGTAGTTATCAGAAGTGATGCGTTTTAAGTTCGGGTTTCCCAGTTCCTGGTAATCTGCATCTGGGTCGCCGCCTGTATGCGGGATTAATTCGTAAAATCCAGGACGACTGATGGCCGAGTAATAAGATAAACGTAAATTCTGTTTATCTCCCAATGCATATTTAAAGTTTAAACTAGGCAATAGATCCGCATATTCTTTCGACCCAACGGCACCAACAATCTGGTTAACATTGGCAGCAGTTACCCAATTTTGTTGTGTATTTTCGTAACGTACACCACCTAAAGTCTGTAATTTGCCGATGGTAAATTTAAACTGTGCATAACCTGCAGCAATTTTTTCTTTAAAATTATAGTTCAATGGATCGTTTGGCGAACCCCCAACAGTTTGTACCATAAAGGTATTGTTGTTGATGTTTCCATCGTAAACCTGTGTAGTGCTGCCGGCCAGTTTTAACGAATAATCATCATAACTGCTGGTCCTGGTTTTATCGCGGTACATACCACCCACGCTAAATTCTACTTTGGTATCACCGATTTTTGGTTTATAGATAAAATTCAGATAGGCGGTTTTATCTTCGTCAGCATTTTTTGCCCAAACATGCGATTGTGCTGCACCGGTTGAGTTAAACAAAGCCGGGTTTTGCGTAGCACCGATTTTATTGCCAGCTGCATCTAATATTGCTGTTCTTCCGGTAACAATGTTCAAAGTAGCACGATCTGGCTCATTTGCATCAGCTTTTGCATAAACCAACGACCAGTTCATATCTAAATGATCAGCCAGTTCGTGCTCACCATGTAAATTGGTGCTAAAAATCTGTTGCACCACACGGCTGCTTCTGTAAGTATTGCTAACACGACCTGTACCTGCACCAACCCTACCTAAATTTAAAGTAGTATCGCTTTGAAAACGGAACTGGTTTTGAGCCAGGTTCATATAAGAGGCATAAAGATCTATTTTGTGATCTTTATTAAATTTATAATCCAATTTAGCATGCAAACCGGTACGCTCTTGCTGAATACTGTAACTTCTGCTCTGCACACTTTTTAAAGCAGGTTCATTAGTGGCACGGTCTACATCGGTATCGTAAAAAATGGTATTCGTTCCACGGAAAGTATTCTGGTAACTTGCGGCTGCCAATGCACCAAATTTCTTATTGGCTGAACGACCGCCAATGCTGAAACCAAAAACGGTCGAAACAGGGGTATGTTTGGTTTCGTAATTAAAACCTCCGTTAGTGAAATCTGAAATATTTGCCGAGTAATTGTTTCCGTTGGCAATACGGGGAGATGAACTGGCACTTCCCGAATGATCGAAAGCGGTAAAGTTATTTTTAATGGCAAAAGTACCTGCAAGACCAACTGCCGCATTAGCACGGATGGTTAAACGATCAGGTGCATCTTTTAAAACAAGGTTAATTCCGCCACCAATGGCATCACCTTCCAGATTTGGGGTTAAAGATTTATAAACCTCCATCCGGTCTACAATATCGGCAGGAAAGATATCCAATGGTACATAACGGTTTTTATTATCCGGACTTGGAATTTTCACGCCATTAACTAAAGTATAGTTGTAACGTTTGTCCATACCACGGATAATGGCATACTGGCCTTCGCCATTGTTGCTTCTTTCGATAGATACGCCCGAAACCCTTTGGGTAACATTTGCAATGGTTAAATCGGGAGAAATTTCGATGGCCCTGGCCGAAACTGCATTTAATACCTGATCGGATTTACGTTCGATGGAGCGCGATTTATAATCACTGCCTTCATCAGATTTGCCAGATACTTTAACTTCGTCCAAACTGCTCGATTTGCTTTCAATCTGGAGTGAAATAATTTTAGTTTCTCCGGCTTTAAGATCAAAATCTTTATCTTCGTCCTTATATGCTATATACTTGGCTTCTACCTCATATTTTCCGGCAGGCACGTTTTTGAAAACATAACTTCCGTCAAGGCCGGTACTTACAGCAAGCTTAAAAGTTTTCTTTTCGTTTTTAAGCGTTACGGTAGCACCTATCAGGGTTTCTTTTGAATCTTTATCAGTTACAATGCCCCTTACTGTACCATTGTTTTGGGCAAGTGCAACGAGGCATAAAATCACATTAAAAAGTGTGAGTAAGAGTTTCTTCATACAGGGTTTTATTTACCCGCAAAGGAACTCTTCGAACTTTAACACTAACACCTAAACAGATTAAGTTTATGTTAATTTTTTATGGTGATTTTATTAAGGAATCTGCACCGTGGTTACCTTTATTTTAACTTCAGTAAATATTCGTGCATGTTATCCTGAAGACCCAAGTTAAGCGTTTTCAGTTTTTTGAGGTAATGTTCCCTTACAGCTATCCAGTTGTAATATGGAAAGGTTTTGGTGCTTAAACCGTTAATGGCAACTTCTTTTTCATTCAATAAAAACTTTACTAAATGTGTTCCATTCGTTGGGTTTTGATAAACAATCCACTGGATGTTGGCACTGAAAGGGATTACATTTTCGGCTTTCCAAACCTGCTCAAAGGTTAAAATATTGTTGGTAGCCTCTGCTGCACCATGTATGCCCATTAATGCGGCGAAAGGCGCAATGGTTTCGGCATGTGCAAAACGCAAATCGGCTATAACAGGTTTATTTTTCAGATAAGCATCGGTCGTATTGATAAAATCAGCCAGTAAAGGTGCAGCTACCCGCACCTGGATACCGTTATTGTTTAACCCCGGGGCTTTCTTTAAAAAGTCTTCGGCATTGCCCAAAGTATTTAGTGCCGCTAAATCGGCCGGAGTAAAAAAAGTTTTAAAATTGAGGTCTTTCGGGCTTAAACCAACTGCTTTAATTTCGGCACTTACTGCATTCAGAATGGTATAGAAACCATAAACATCTTCTACAAAATTGATTTTATCGGTCTGGCTTAACTTCGCCAGGTAATTGGGTTTAAAGAACTTTTGGGCAAAACGGTTGGCAATATCATTTAGTTTTTTTGCTTTAGCGAGTTTTTGATAAGCAATTGTCCAGTTTCCGTTTTCTTTAAATTCATCGTAGGTTTTAGAAAAATCGTAAAAACGCAGGTGGTCATCATCTGCATAATTAAAAGTGATGTTCTGGCTTAAAGGAGCCGATTTGGTTTTAAGTCCGGCCAGAAAAGCTTCTGCGCTTTCTTTTGTACGTCCTTTTTTAGTGGTCGAAACCAAAACCTTCTCGCCTGAAGTGAAAACATTTTTCTGGTTGGTAAACATCCTTTCAGCAATACCCTTTAACTCGTTTGCACCGCTTTCGGAAATAGAAGCCACATGGTTTTCTTCTTCTTTGCCCAGGTTTAAGATAAACTGTTTTAAAGTTTTCCCTGCTGTGGTTAACACATTTAAACTATCGGCTTTTGATACGGTAGCGTAGGCATAAGAAAGTTTAATATCCTTGGTTAAATGCCTGGCACCATGCCTGCCCACAAAATTGATGTATACCGCTTTATAGCCATGAGGTACAGGCGTAAATTTAGTTTGTTTTGGTAGGTATAGTGTTTTTGTTCCCAGTAATGCGGTTGATGGTGCTTGCGCAAAACCAAAATAAGGAACCAATAAAAGCAGGTAAAGTAGTTTTTTTCTCATAACAATCGAGCGCAAATTTAGCTTTCCAATATTAAGATTAAGTTAAGTTATCGGGCTTGTTAATTGATTTTAAAACAAAAAACTGTGGAAATAATTTCCCATTAAAAATTATATGGGGAAAAATGCCCACACTTCATCTTTGCTATCCCCAATAATATCATTATTCTTCAAAAAATTAACATTCAAAAAATATAGGTTAATGGTTATTAATTAAAGGCTTTGCTGCATAGTAGCTTATATAAAAAACAATACACCGAACCATTAATGCCAATACAAAATCTGTGGTTTAACTTTTGCCTAATGATCTTAAGTAATTACTTGATCTAAACTTTTAAGATCAAATAACAACCGATAAACTATAGCCAAAATGAATTGGAGCACAGATCCTGAACCAATTAATGATAAAGATCATATCATTGATATTGAAGTTTCCGATATCCCAAAGGTATCAGGGCAGCCCGTTATGCCAGGCACAGACAATGCCAAAACAAACACAGAAATCACCGAGATTTTGGCATGCCATGGTGCAAAATGTACTTGCGATAAAGCGGTCGATTCTTCGCCCAAGCCATTGAAAGTACTTAGCCATAATAAATACGTGATCAACGATAACGGTGAAACCAAACTGATTGCAACCACTTTAGAAAATAAATTGCTCAACCTGAACTTTGGCCAATGCAAAGTACCAGATCCAAGCAAACCCGTGCCATGCACGGCAAAATTGGAATGGAAAGATTATTATGAAAAAGTAGAACTTCCAAATGGCGCTTATGTGTTAACCGATAAAAGTACGGCAATATGCACGGCCAAAGGCGGAAATATAAAAATTGTACAGCATGGTCAACAGGTTAATATCACTTCCCGTGAACTCGAAAATGCCAATGCAGGCAACTGGGTAGCTGATGGTCCTTTGATTACAGAGGAGTTAATTTACACCACTGCTGTGGCAAAAAACGAGGACGAAGACGGTGCAACAGTAAAATCAATTGCCCCATTAACCTATAGTAAACTGCAACCGATCAATAGCCCTGTTACCTTCAAGGCAACGTTTAACGGACAGCCCAGCGATGCAGAAAAACAGGGTGTAAACTGGGTAGTTTACGACATAAACGGCGAGCCCATGCAATTGCGGAGCGATGCAGGAGAAACCATCACCATTACCTTCAAAAAAGTGGGGATATA